>JGI12316J15310_10000008_pt15 | contig 1004307 bp, 781 predicted proteins | sample MarCyaLeptolynsp_FD_15310 | JGI IMG/M metagenome (IMG submission 15310) | reverse complement strand
CTTTCGCGTCGCGCACGACGAACTTTTGGATGACCTGTTGACGCAACTGTTGGTGGTGCTCGTGCATCACGGCGTGGTGACGGTCGAACGCGTCAGCCAAGACGGTACACGTGTGCGCGCGTCGGCGGGATCGTCGAGCTTTCGCGGTCGTGATCGATTGGCGGCGTTGCGTGCCGAGATGCGGCGACATGTGGCGTCATTGAAGAAAGAACTCGACGCAGATCCGACCGGTTCTAAGCGCGCGTTGCGCGAAGCGCAGCAGCGTTTGGCGCGGGTCGATGAGGCCATGGAAACCCTGCAAACATTGACGAATGCGAAGGCGCAGCAGAAAGACAAACCCTCGAAACACCGCGCGCCGCGCGCGTCGACGACCGATCCGGAGGCGCGCATCATGCGGATGCCGGGCGGTGGTTATCGTCCGGCGTACAACGTGCAGTTCGCGACGGATCATGCCAGCCGCGCCATTGTGGGTGTAGACGTGACGAACAACGGCAGCGATGCCAACGAGAGCGAATCGATGCGCGCCCAAGTCGAGTGTCGTACTGGTAAGAAAGTAACGGAACATCTGATCGATGGTGGTTATGCGAATCTAAGAGCGATCGAGCGTGCCGAATGCGCCGGTGTCAAGATTTATGCGCCGTTACCGAAATCAAAGAAGCAAGGTGCTGCGGCGCACGCACCGAAACCCGGCGATGGTCCGGGTGTGATCGCATGGCGTGCGCGCATGGACACCGATGAGGCCAAGACGATCTATCGATCGCGCGCGGCGCTGAGCGAAACGATCAATGCCGATGCCAAATCGCATCGCGGGATGAGGCAGTTCACGGTTCGCGGCAAGCCCAAGACGTTGTGCGTCGCGATGTTGTTCGCATTGACATACAACCTGATGCACTTCGGACACTTATTATGAGTCACAACGACCCGAATCGCATCGATCACCAACCGCCACGGTCGAATCGATGGCGGAAATGACAACCGCATGGCAAAATTGACATCGAAACTTCGGATAAACGTCCGCCCGCGGGAATAAATTCCCATGCTCGGTGCGGACCCTACGGCTCGGCGCACTTGATATTCGGTTGTGCGGACCCAACGGTTGAAGGGCCTCCCAACGATCGTTTACAAATCCCGCGCGGCAAACGTATCCCCCTGCGACACATCTCCCGTCTCAAACCCCTTGCGAAACCAATGCACGCGCTGGGCCGACGTGCCGTGCGTGAAGGAATCGGGCACGACGTAGCCTTTGCTTTGTTGTTGCAGGCGGTCGTCGCCGATGGCGCCGGCGGCGCGGATGGCTTCTTCGATATCGCCGGGTTCGAGAATGCGCCAGCGCGCTTGGGCATGATGCGCCCAAACACCCGCGAGAAAGTCGGCTTGTAATTCCAGCTTGACCGACAGCCGGTTGTATTCGGTTTCCGATACGCGCTTGCGCGCCCCATGTACTTTGTCGGTGGTACCCAACAAGTGTTGCACATGATGCGCCACTTCGTGTGCTAAGACATATGCTTGCGCAAAATCGCCCGGCGCGTTGAGGTCGCGCGCGAGTTGATCGAAAAAACTGAGATCGATGTAGATCTTCTCGTCGGCGGGGCAGTAGAACGGGCCGGTGGCGCTGCTGGCAAAGCCACAGCCCGAACTGGTGCTATTGCGAAACAACACCAGCGTAGGCGGTTGATACGTCTTGCCGCTAGCACGAAAGAGATCACCCCAGACCTTTTCCGTATCGGCCAGCACCGTGGAGATAAAAGCGGCGGCTTCATCATCTTCGACGCTCGAGGCACGCTCCAGTCCCGTGGCACCGCCGAGCCCCGTACTACCACCACCGCCGCCGCCAGTAAGCAGCGCGAGTGGGTTGCCACCCAGCGCCCAAATCAGCCCCATCATGATCAGCAACGAAAGCAGGCCGCCGCGACCGCGGGGGATGGGAAGCCGACCGAGGTTGAGACCGGCCCCGCGCTGATGGCGACGATCTTCGACGTTGCGACTGCGGTTTCGATTGCGCCAACGCATGATGAGATTCTCCATGGATCGGCGAGAGTTTTAAAAAGGCAAACGCCGATTTTAGATCATAACCGACTCGGTTCGGTCTGAAGAACTGGCTGGGAAAGGATGCAGCCTAAGTTTTTCGAGCGTACCGAGTACTAGTGGTTCGCAGTTGATTGCCGTTAATTTGTCCGTAGATCCCGTTTTTGTGAGGGATCGTCTCGATGTCGATATCCAGTCGACACATCACGCTTGACTGATTAAAACCGATGCTATGGGCGAACGCGATCGTGTACGAGTATTGAGGCTTCACAGCGCATTTCCAGCTTCTCTCGAATCGCATGTCGACAACGTGGTCGAAGCCATTCCATCAGCGAGTATGCCGCCGTCGGACGGCTTCACCGTGTTGGTCGCGAGCGAAATCGTCACCATTCCTTACCGTATTTACAACGGCGAAGTACCCACATTTCCGGATTCTTACGCGAGCATCGAAACACAAATTGTAAACTGTTTATACAGTCGGCATCATGACGGAGCAGTGCGCCAACGACACCTCAGCTCTTTGCTAGCGGCCCAAGATGATTGGGTCGTGCCGTTTGTCCTACAGCTCGCGGGTGAATACGTCATCGAAATTTTGCAACTCCTCGCGTCCCATACTCATACGTTATCGAGAGATGAATACTCACGCTTTTGTGCGCACAATCCGCGTTTTATAGAGCGCACCACGTCTCGGATCATTAGCTATTGGGATTGCTACTATCGCCGACAGTATCCAAGGTTCGAAGATTATCCGGGCTTCCAAATTGCTGCGGCGCTGGGCTGGTGGACCTCACGTGCCGGCCAGCTATGATCCGGGTACTGGCACTTTTTCCGCGAACCCTAACCAGGAGATTTACGAAATGTCACAAAACGACGCAGTTTACAAACTCATCGAACTCACCGGCACGTCGGGCAATTCCATCGAAGAGGCCGTCAATAATGCGTTCGCGCGCGCGTCGAAGACGGTGCGTAACATGCGCTGGTTCGAAGTCATCGAAACGCGCGGCGCGATCGAAGATGGCAAAGTGTCGCAATGGCAGGTGACGATCAAGGTCGGGTTTACGATGGATGATTAGGCGGCGGCGCGGGATATTTGGTGCGTGTCGCGACGTGTTTAGCGGGATGACAGGCATTTGCTCCGTGTGCTACTTCAATCTGATTTTCATGCGGTAAACGCTTAAGTGTCACTGCGTGCAAACGTCTCATTAAAGGCGCGTAGGCAATCTGCGCATTCATCAATGCGCCAGTTGGGTTCGCCTTCGCGGCGTTTATCGAGATTGAACCAAATGGCCGCTTTGATTTGCGGGATGCCGTGCATGTATTGATAGGCGTCTCGAATCCATTGGGCTTTCTGGCCGGGTTTACCGGGAGCGCTGCCGAATTCGGAAATGATGATCGGTTTCGTAGGGTATTTTTGAAGCAGTGCGGCGAGCGGCTTGTCGTAGACTTCGGCAAACGACTGCCAGCGATGCCATTCGGAATGATGGTCGCCGAAGTTATAGCCATCGAGCGATACCCAATCGACGAAGCGGTCGCCAGGATAATATAAGTGCAAATCGTTGTCGCTCGTGCGCGGGATGCTGACCACATTGGGCGACCAGACCCATTCGACATTGTTCGCGCCGACTTCGTCAAAGATCGCCTTGATGCGCCGCCAAGCCGACACAAACGCCGTCGGGTCTTGCGACCAGCTAAACCACTCACCGTTCATCTCGAAGCCGAACCGCAACAGTACGCGGCGACCATTCTGCTTGGCCGCGACCGCCCATTTACGAAAGAACGCGTCATACTTGCCATTATTAATCGCCGGTAGATAGCTATCACCGCCCCGGTCGCCCCACATCCACAGTTCGAGCGAAATCATCGGTGTCGCGCCGATCTTATCAATTGCATCGATGCCGTTTTTCGGGAACGGGCGGCCAAGGTCGCGGTAGAACATGACGTATTGAGGTTTTGAGGCAAAGTTTTTCAATTCCTTTGCGAGCATGCGTTGGTATTGGCGACCCCAGTATATCTGATACACGCCCCATTCGAGTGGTTCGGTTCTTTTACCGCGCGCGAGCTTGGATGTTGGCGTTGATGGTGGCGAGATTTGCTCGGTAGAAGCTTCCCCCAACCACAAAGTTGCCGCGATGATGAGCGGTAAGGCGAACAGCAAGATGATCGGTACTGATCGTTTCATATTCTTTCGTTTCGACCGCGTTGATCTCCATCTATAGAAATATGCAGAGGGCGTGCCGTCGTCAGCGCGATGTGTGAGGTCCGATCGGCGCGGCGTGCGAGTTCCGATGCGATTTGAAGTTTTTTCATGATCAAATCCACTGGCTGCACTGCGGCACCGGCTAATAGCCGGTGTAGGGTACGCACCTAAGCGCGGCACTGTTTAGGTGCGGTGCGTCCCGATACTGAAGCCTGGCCGACTCACGCAACTTCCAACACATCACCTACACACGAGCGCGAGCACGCAACGCAAGGCAACGACTTACCGATCACGCGGCGATGGGTTTCCAATGCGATTTCCGGGGCATTGTTATGTTCGCTTAGATGCGCCAAAGCCAACCATTGCAATCGCCGACCGTGCCGCGCGTTAAACGAGGCGGCATCGTCGTTCGATAAATGACCGTTATCACCGGCGATGCGCTGTTTGAGAAATTGTGGATAAGGCCCGTTCCATAACATCTCGTCGTCATAATTGCTTTCGAGATAGGCGGCGTCGACGGTTGCCAACGCGTCGGCCAAAGCCGGAAACGGATGACCCAGATCGGTGAAGATACCGAGGCGCTTACCATCGTGTTCGACGATAAAGCAAGAGCCATCGGCCGCGTCATGCGGTGTGGGGATGGCCTGAATCGTGGCGTCGCCAATCGTGAACCGGGCGCCGCGCTCGAAGCGATGCACGCGATGGAGTTTGCCGACTTTACCGCGCGCGGCACGCAGCGTTTGTTCGTTGGCGTAAACGGGAATATTGAATTTGCGATGCAGCGGCCCCGCGCCGGAAACGTGGTCGCTGTGTTCGTGAGAGAGAATCAGCGCATCGCAATCGGCGGCGCTGCGACCGTGTTGGGCCAGGCGTTCGGCGACGCGTTTGGCGCTTATGCCTGCGTCGAACAATAGACGGGTGTCTCCGGCTTCGACGTATATGGCGTTGCCACACGAGCCCGATTGCAAGGAAAATGTGAGCATAGGGATCAGTGTATCGCGCTGCCCGCGATGTTGAAAGAGAATTCGTCCGCTTGCAAAATCTCAAGATCACGAAATTACTAAATCACCAAATCTCAATATTGAAACCGCGCTGCAATGGGCATGCGACGACCGACGCCGAAGGCACGGCTCGTGACCTTTAGCCCGGTGGCCATCTGCTTGCGCTTGTACTCATTGCGATCTACTTTGCGCGCGATGTCGCGCACGGTGTCCGCTTCGAAGCCATCGGCAACGATCTCATCGACCGACATTTCGAGTTCGATATAACGCCGCAAGATCTCGTCGAGGATTTCGTATGGCGGTAGCGATTGCTGGTCGTGTTGATCGGGGCGTAATTCTGCGGAAGGTGGCTTGGTAATCGTCGATTCGGGAATGATCTCTCGACCCGCCCTGTCGTTCATCCAGCGCGCCAGGTCGTACACCATGATCTTGGGCACGTCGCTGATCACTGCGAGGCCACCGCACATGTCGCCGTAGAGGGTGCAGTAGCCGACGGAGAGTTCGCTCTTGTTGCCAGTTGTGAGCAGCAATCTGCCAAATTTGTTGGACAGGCTCATCAGTAGTAGGCCGCGCACGCGCGCTTGAATATTCTCTTCGGTGATGTCGGGCGGCAGATCGCCGAAGATGGGTGCCAGCGTTGCTTCGGCGGCGGAATGTATATCGCGAATAGCGATCTCTTGAAATTCAACGCCCAACTGTCGCGCCAAGGCTTCGGCATCGCTAACGCTATGATCGCTGCTGTAGCGCGAGGGCAGCGCTACGCCGAGCACCTTGTCGGCACCGAGGGCTTCGACCGCAATCGCGCAGGTCACGGCCGAGTCGATTCCGCCGGAGAGGCCTATCACGACGTTTTCGAAGCCGCACTTACGCACGTAGTCGCGCGTGCCGAGCACCAACGCGTCGTTTACGGATGCGAGCGCATCGGGGTACTCGGCAACCAGTTTTTCATTACTTTCAAGATCGGCCAATAACAGGTCGGGTTCGAACGCGCGGCTGCGATGCGTGAGTGTGCCATCGGCAGCGACGACGAAACTGGCGCCGTCGAAGAGGAGTTCATCGTTACCACCCACCTGATTGCAAAGGAGGACAGGGCAACCGACTTTGCGGGCATGTCCTGCCAGCATCTTTTCGCGAAACGCGTGTTTCTCGATCACAAATGGCGAGGCCGAAAGATTGACGACCAGATCGGCGCCGCGCTGCGCGATCTCATCGATGGGGCGGCGATGATAGCGGCGACCGCTGAAGCATTCGTCGTCGGTCCATAAATCTTCGCATATAGTGATAGCAATGCGGCGCGATTGGCCCGCCAGTGGAATGTCGATGATGGTAGATTCTTTGGCGGGTTCGAAGTATCGGTGTTCGTCGAACACGTCGTAGGTGGGTAGTAATGATTTATGCGCGACGGCGATGCGCTTGCCACCGAGAACAAGGGCGGCAGCATTGTGCAACGGTACGCCGTCGGGTGAAGCGTTGGTATCAACAAAACCGACAAGGGCGGCGGCTTTGCCGTTGAGTTTCAAGGCGAGTTCGTCGACAGCGGCAATGTTACGGCGTACGAAGCTCGGTTTGAGCAACATATCTTTGGGCGGATAGCCAGTGATCGCGAGCTCATTGAAGATAACGAGGTCGGCACCTTGTTGTTCTGCCTGTGCGTATGCGTGAATGATCTTTTGAGTGTTACCGTCGATGTCGCCGACGGTGGCGTTGAGCTGCGCGAGTGCGATCTTCATACGCGGGTATTATAGCGATGTTAGCCGGGGCGGGCAGGTGATTGAGTTAAACAGCGGAGGCAATTTTCAAGTTAGATACTTGCGCATTGTTGTTCGGATAAATCTTGCGCTGGCGGTGCTTGGGAAACTTTTCACGAACGGAGGTGTTAGTTTTTGGTTTGGTCCGCGGCGCGGATAATCATGCGGCCACAGGCCGCGGCTCTGAATCGTCGCGCAATCATGGGGTTGTACAACAAAAACGAGCGGCGCTCGAAGCCGAACGCCGCTGTGTAGCACTCGCAAAATTCAAAAAAAACCAGATTTGCTAAAGCTGCGCGATGGCAGCGTGCGACAAAGTTTCGACGTTTCGACGTTTCGACGTTTCGACGTTTCGACGTTTCGACGTTTCGACGTTTCGACGTTTCGACGTTTCGACGTTTCGACGTTTCCTATTTGCCGACCTTTAACTCGTCCATGCGATTCAGTAAGGCCTTCCAACTCGGGCGCGTACGCACGGTGCCGGGGAAGACCTCGCGCACGACGCCTTTTTTATCGATCAGATACGTTGTCGTACGGTCGTAGCGCTGGGTTTGTTCGCGCCCGATGTCGGCCACGATGAAAAATGGCGGCTTGCTCTCAAATTTCGTCAGAAATTTGGCGTGGGTTTCGAGATCTTTGTCTTCCTGAGCGATTGCAATCGCGACGGTGTCGCGGGCGTCGAATTCGTCATACATCTTTTGCAACTGAACCAGTTGCGTTGCGCAGTACGGTCACCAAAAGGCGCGATACGTCGAGACGATAATGTTTTTCTTGCCGAGGTACTGGCTTAGGTCCACGTTGGTGCCGTCGGCTTGCGGCAATTTGAATGGCACGGCCTTGTCGCCGAGCTCGAGTTCGTTGCCGATACCCCATTTCGATGGGCTCTCATCGATTCGTGCGGCCTTGGCACCTTTGGCCAGCGGCAGAGCCATCCGGCGACGCACGTACCAGACGTCCGTTTGCTCGGCGTCGGTGGCGTAGCCAATGAGGTTGACTGCAAAGCGTTCGTCAGCCCCCGGTGACTTGGTGAGCTTGAACTCGAAAGACGTCTCGCGGCCTTCCATCATCTTTTCTTCCGGCGGTCGCAAGAAGCCGATGCGGCTAAGACTGCGAACGCCCTTTACCCGCGGTCCTTGCATCTCTACGCAAGCAGGTGCATCCACTTGAAGGATAAAGTTCGGCACCTTACCCGCGCTGCCGGTCCAGCCTTCCTTCAGGTCGACGGTCACGAAAAGACGCATCGTTTCGCCGACTTTGCAGTCGGTGCTGTCGAAGCGCATATCCATTTTGACGACGTCCTCCGGCGGGGCGGTGCCCGTCAGCGCGACGCCGATCGCAATCGGAATTACAAGATTCATTTAGGTGTTACCTTTTTCTCGATGGTTAATAACAAAGCCCTGCACGCACGATGTATTCGCACCCGTGCTGGTGCCATTGCGGCATCATGCGGAAAATTGGGGTGAATTGCAATTAATCGGATGAGTTACGGCTGGGTGGTGTACGTATGGCCGTTATTCCCGCTCTGGTGGTCGCGTTTCGTAGCGCTCGCCATACTCGGGCTGCTTGCCTGCCGGCGGTGCGGTCTCGCCCAATTCTTCAGTCATCCGAATTCTGCCCGCCGTCACGCGAATCTGATCGTCGCGTTCGCCGCAGTCGGGCGTGGTTTGTTGCGGTCCGCGATCTCCCATGGTCACAGTCGGAGAATAGGCGCGCACCCGTGATGCATCCCACTGCCGCCGCCCAACCGATACCGAACAGCCCTATGAGTGCGGCGACCCAACGGTGGGTTCGCATCTTCACCCGCTTGCGCCAAGGGCAATCGCGCGTGATGACCGAGCCGTCTTGTCGTCGATACACGCGCACGCATTGCGCAGCAGTCGGGCTTGTCAATAAATCGGTAGCCTCTTGCCGCGTCATTGCGCTGAGGTTGTACACATCGAGATCGCAATGTTCGCAACGTCGCTTTCGAGCGTCGCCCGTCATCTCGTGCCAGTTGGCCGGGCAGGGTGAGGCAATGTCGATATCATCTAACACGTCGAGTGAAACATGGGTCTTTTTCACGATGCAGGCCTTTCCGTTCGCCAAATTCCATGGCAGGACGAAATTGAAGCGCTTGAGACAAAGAATTGGTTCCATGTTTTTCTTGCGGCGTTTACGGTTGCAACGATCCGCGGCTTTCCGCGATACTTCCGGACGGTAACGCAGCCGCAGCGCTACGCAGGCCGGTCTCGAATCGACTATTCACGTAAACGGAAGCGCCACCATGAAGCCCGGTCTGTCGGTCGGAATCCAACGCGAGCTCAGCTTCACCGTGACCGAGGACATGTGCCCGGCCTTCGACGGCGTGGTCGTGCATCGCGTTTGCGCCACTTGGACGCTCGTACATTATTTCGAAGTGGCGGGTCGCAAGATGCTGATAGATTTCCTCGCCGACGGTGAAGAGGGCGTTGGCAGCCACGCGTCGTGCGATCATCTCGCGCCGGCCCCGATCGGCGCTTCGGTACGCGTTGTGGCAACGTGTGCCGCCGTGACCGAGCGCGAGTTGATTTGCGATTGCGTGGCTTATGTGGGCGAGAAAAAGATTGCCACGGGGCAGACGGGGCAGCGAGTGTTTCCGAAGAAGGTATTGAAGCGTTTGCTTGGCGAAGGATGATGGTACTACCGTAGGCCGAATTTATTCAGGCCCTGCGCTAAGGTTGTGCTTATTCCTTATCAAATGAGTCGATGACGGTGGTTGTAAACCAATGGTTATAATGCACCGGCTATTAGCCGGTGCCACAGCGCGAGCTTTTGATTCCGCCGTTATTCGCGCCCCAGGCCTTATATTCCGTCGATATTTGACACCACAGTTACTTCTTTGAGGTGACAATGCATGCCGACTCATATGCGAAACAGCGTGGTGCCGTTGACGGTTCGCCTTCTTGCCGGTTGGGCCATCGCAACGGTGGTCGCGTTGACAACCTGCAACTGCGTCGCTCATTCAACGCCCGATCAAACGCAATTTGTCTCGATCGATGCGCTGCGGGATAAAGATGAGCCCGTCGTGCGCCTCTACGCCGCACCGATACCCCATCTCGAACACATCGCCGTGCACACCTGGTTTGTGATAAAGCAAGCGGAAGGTGATTTTGATCGCTGGGAACTCTGGCAGACGACGGGTGGCCCTTATGGGCACGTGCGCTTCAACTTACTGGGCCTCGAGGCAAGCGTCGGTGCGGGTGGCACATTTATTTTACGCGAATGGCATGGCGCCACGGCGGCGACGTTGATCGAGATCATCGTTAATGAATCACCGCGCTACCCATGTCGTGGCGACTATCGCGCGTATCCTGGGCCCAATAGCAATACCTATGTGCAATGGATGTTGGACCGGGCGGGCATGAATTATCAATTGCCCTGCGCGGCGGTGGGGGCGGGGCACGCATGTGACGGGTAGCTTGCTGGCGGGGGTCGCGTTCAATTGCATATTATCGTTGCGATACGGATCGAATCGTGGTTTTTCGAGACATGAACGGCAGCCGCTGTTCGATGGTATTCAGCTTATCCATCTCCAACGTACGGCGATAGAGCGCGGCTAAGTTTCGTAAGCAATCGAGTTGTCCGTCGGCGTGTTCGAACTCGGCGTTGTCGTAGATTTCGAGCGCCTTTACGAAACGAGATTCAGCCGACGGATAATCGTCATTGAGATAAGCGAGATAGCCGATTCGATTGAGCAGATAGGCGCTATACGTCGTGCGTGGCCCTAGCAAGTCGTCGAAAGCAATCAGGCAAGCGTGATAGTGTTCACCGGCTTCGTCATACTTGCCGGATGTTTCCAGAATGCGTGCTAACTGCGTGGCGAGAATCAACGTATCGGGATGCCGCTTGCCCAAATAATCGGTGGCGAGCTTCACAGCTGCCCGGGCGGACCGCAGGGATGCTTCGTAGTCGCAATGGGTCGTGCACAGCCAGGCGCGATTGCTTTCGACGATTGCCAGATCGATCGGAGACACATGCGGGTTGTCCGTCATGGCACGTTCCGACTCGTTCAATAGTGATTGAGCCGTGTCGTTATCGCCGCACAAGCTGGCGCAGAGGGCGGCGTTGTTAAACACGATGGCGTGTTCGACGAGAAACTCTGCACTGGCAGTTTTCATCAAGTCGGTCCGCACGTCGTAGCCATTTCGTCGATATCGATACAGGGCGTCGGCGGCGATCGGTATGTGACCCGCTGCGAGCGCCGAGATTCCGACATTTTTCCCGACGCGATAACGCGGGCTTTTCATCGGATTGATTAGCAGTGTGCCGGAATGAAGGCGTCGGCGATACCAAGGTTCAAGATTTCCCATTGCACGGTGTGCTTCGGAAAACAAGATTTCGCGCGTAATCAGAAACTCCCCATGATATACAGAAGCGAATGCACCATGGCGCTGTATTCCGGCTTGGCGAATTAACGCCTCTGAGTGCTTGATTGCCGGGAGTGCCAATCGAAAGCTGCATTGGCGCATGCGCGTGCCGGCCAGTTCGTCGGCTAGGACGAGTACCTGAGGTGAAATGCCTTGATATACCTTCAACGCCGCTTCTTGTACGAGTGCTGCCTCGGAGTAATAGCCATCGAGAACTAGGTTGTCGGATAGTTGACGCAAGTCAGAACCCAATCGGGGAGACGCTGCGTTTTTGTGGATGACGCTCTCAAAGGAAGGTAATTCCTTGATACGCTCAACCCATTGGTTTGCCAATCGATACGCTTCTGCGACCTGCCCCTGTGCATGCCGCACGACAGCTAGTCGCAAGTCGACGAATTCCGCAAGGCGGTCGTAATCCGTACCCAGAGTTTGACGCTCGCGCAAGAGATCTTCTGCTTCTGCAAAATTGCCGACCATGAATTCGAGTTGTGCTGCCATGACGAGCGCTTGGCGATGCACATCGCCGCCCGCGGCCCATTCTTTAACGTTCTCGCAATAGGTCTGTGCCCAATGTCGCGCTTTTTTTACACGGCCCTCGGCCGCGAGCCGCTGGATGGCTTGGCGCTGGGTGCGCAGATCGACCTGATTTTCGAACTCTCGCGCTTCCGTTAGTGATAGGCCGTTTGACGGAGGAATCGTGAAGTCAATCTCTAATTCGTCTTGCCCTCGAACAGGTGCGATTGATGTTAGCATCGTGCAACCAAGCACTGCGATGACCGAGACCGCTCTGGAAGCAGAGCGAGGCTTTGCTTTTACAATTAAAAATTGCATGACGCCTCCCGAGGTTACGAGACGCCATGCATTATACCGCACAGTAATCAGTTAGTGCGGAAAAACCGCCGAAAACTCAAATCACGCTCTCTTATAAAAATCTACCGTTTCCGCCGCGCCAATGCCATCAACGGCAATAGCATCAGCGTCATCATCGGCATCGATGCACCGCACAAGCTGCCACTCGGCATCATCTCGGTTTCATCTTCGCCATCCATATCATCTTCATCGCTGGCAATCGTGACGGCGTCGCTCGTCGTCGCAGCATTGCCATTGTTCGCGCTGTCGGTCGCGGCGTTGTCGTTGACCGTGATGGAAACTGTGCCGCTGCCGGTCACACCCGCGACGATCACGCGGTAGATCGTGGTGCTGTCGGCTTCGAGCGCGACCGATTCATGCGCCGTGCCATCGTGATTGACTGTGATGTCGTCAGAGGTGAAACCGGTAACCGCCTGCGAAAACGTGACCGTGAAGATTAATCGGTCAAACGCATCAATTGAGGTTGGCGTAATAATCGAATTAATCGCGGGGACCGTATTATCGATGGTCACGGTATTACTCGCCGCCACGCTGGCGTTGGTGTTGCCCGCCGTATCTCTTGCTGCGCCGGCTTTGACGGTGGCCTTGACGGTGCCGTCGCCATCGACGCCGGTGACGTTGACGCGATAGGTCGTACCCGATTGCTGCGAAATACTCACCGCGTCGTTACTCGTGCCGTTGGTTTCAACCTCGATATCCGATGCCGAGTCAAAACCGGTGACCGTCTCGCTGAATACGACGTTGAACAAAACAGTATTCGCGTTGGTCGGGCTCGATGTGACGGCCGTTACCGACGAGATAGTAGGGCGGGTCTTGTCGATGATGTAGGCGGCATTAGCGGTTTTTTCGCCATTGTCGCTACCGGTGCCGCCCAGCTTAATCGCGCTGCCGTTCTGAATAGAATCGTCATCGAGCGCCTTAAGGTCGATCGTACCATCGCCGGTGCCGGTGTTCACCACCACCGCAAATACGGTATTGCCACTAATCGAGTTGGCCGAGACGATGCTCGCGCCCGCAAGGCTGCCGGTGGTAACCAATTCAAAGTCATCCGTGCCGACGCCTGATACCGCTTCGCTAAAGGTGACTTCAAACGTAACTTGTCCATCGTTGGTTGTCGTGGCGTCCTGCCGCGTGATGGAATCGACGATGGGCATTGTGGAGATGGTGCCAAACACGTCATCATCGTCACCACTGGATGCGCTGTCGTCGGTGGCGCTATTCGCATCACCACCAGTGCCGAACGTGGTGTTGAATTCTTCGACGGTCGCGCCAGCGTGAACGTAGATCGCGCCGCCTTTGCCTTCGCCATCTTCGGCACTGCCGCCTCCCTTGGTGCCACCGGTCGCCGTATTTGAATTGAAGGTGCAATCGAACATGGCAAGCGTGCCGGCACGTACAAAAATCGCACCGCCAAGGCCAGCGCCGCCACCGCCGTGCCGGGCATTGCCATCTCCGCCGTGTGTTCCACCAGTCCCCGGAGTGCCATTATCCGCACCGGCACCTCCGCCACCAAAGCCAGCGGTGCCACCGTCCGCAGCCCCCATTCCAACGGTATAACCTGCACCACCGCCGCCACCACCAAAACCACCCGCAGCACCGTCATTTCCTGAGCTAGCCTGCGTTGCACCACCGCCACCAGCGCCTTCGCCGCCGACCGTTGGTGTTGATCCGCCGACTCCCGCAGCCCCGCCAAGAACCCCACCCGATCCACCGTTCCCACCAAGAGACAAAGTACCGTCGGCACCACTACCACCGATGCCGCCGCCACCGCCGCCGCTATTACCCGCACCACTGTCGCCGCTCGCGCCTCCGTTCCCGCCATCAACGAGACAATCCTGAAAGGTCATTGATTCGAGACGAACCGTCCCGTCATTTTGAAACAGGCCTGCACCTATGCCCGCCGCGCCGCCGCCCGCACCGCCGAACTGTGAATTGCCCCCATCTCCACCGGTCGCATAGGCATTGGAAATCGTGAGCGCGCGAATCGTAAGGTTTGAGCTGGAACCGAGCACCACAAATACACGGAATTGATCGTCTCCATTTATTTCGAGGTCACTTGTGCCCGGCCCGTCAATCACTACATTCGTCGTAATACTCGGCAAGTCCGCCGTAAGCGTGATTGTGCCTGTTACGCTGAACGCGATCGTATCGTCTTCGCCGTTGCTGTTTGCTTCGTTGATCGCATCGCGCAGCGAAATGCCGCCGGTGCCGACGCCGTCGTTTTCGTCGACGAGTGTGTCGACCGTGATCGTCGCGGCATTGACTGTTGCTGTTGAAAAGCTCAGGGCGAGCAGGACGAAGAAGTATTTCGTGGCGTGGCATCGCTTCCACCGACGGCGTCTTGCTACCGTCACCATCAACGGCAACAGCATCACCGTCATCATCGGCATCGATGCGCCACACAAACCGCCGCCCGACATTATCTCGCCCCCATCGGTTTCATCTTCACCGTCCGTGTCACCACCGTCGCCATCGCTAATCGCGACGGCGTCACTCGTCATGGCGGCGTTGCCGTTACCCGCGCTGTCGGTGACCGCATTGGCATTGATCGTGGCCGTCGCCGAACCACTACCGCTAACACCCGCCACAATCAAGCGATAGACCGTCGCGCTATCCGCTTCGATGCTGATCGATTCGTGCGCTGTGCCGTCATGATTAATCGTGATGTCATCACTCGTCAGCCCAGTGACCGCCTCCGCAAACGTCACCGTGAAGATTAAACGACCAAAGTCATCGACCGTCGTCGGCGCATCGATCGATGCAATTGCAGGGGCGGTGGTATCGACGGTGACTGTGTCGCTCGCCGCGACGCTGGCGTTGGTGTTGCCTGCCGTATCGGTGGCCGCGCCAGCTTTGACAGTGGCTTTGATGGTGCCGTCGCCATCGACACCGGTGATGCTCACGCGATAGGTCGTGCCCGATTGTTGCGTAATGCTGACAGCCTCGTTGCTGGTGCCGTTGGTTTCGACTTCGATATCCGCTGCGGCGTTAAAGCCCGTGACCGTCTCGCTGAATACGACGTTGAAAGAAACGGTTGTCGCATTGGTCGGGCTAGATGTTACGGTCGTGATCGATGTAACGGCGGGGCGGGTCTTGTCGATCGAATAAGGCGCGTTGGCGGTTACTTCACCGTTGTCGCTGCCCGCGCCACCGAGTTTGAACGCGCTGCCGTCCTGAATCGAATCGTCGTCGAGCGCCTTCAGGTCGATGGTGCCGTCACCGGTGCCGGTATTCACCACAACGGCAAACACGGTGTTGCTGCTGATCGAGTTCGCCGAAACTATACTTGCCCCCGAAACGTTCCCGGTGGTGATCAATTCGAAATCATCCGTGCCCACACCCGTGACGGCTTTGCTATAGGTCACTTCGAATGTGACTTGGCCGTCGTTGGTTTTCTCGTCGTCTTGTCGGGCGATCGACTGAACCGTCGGCATTGCCGCAATCGTTCCGTAGATGTCGTCATTGTCACCGCTCGTTGCCGTATCGTCGCTGGCGCTGTTGGCATCGCTACCCGTGCCGTAGGTGCAATTCAATTCCGCGACTGTCGCGCCGGAATTCACGAAAACCGCACCGCCTTTACCGTCACCTGCCGTTGCGTCCGAATCACCTGCTGCGCCGCCGGTCGCTGAATTGCGGTTGAACGCACAGTTCAGTAATTCGACGTCACCTGCGCGCACGAAAACTGCCCCACCAAGGCCGGCACCGCCGCCGCCGGTACCGGGGTCGTCATCCGTTCCGTCGCCGCCATCGCCACCGAAGTCGCCGCCCGCACCGCCAACCGATCCGGAGGAACCACCATCATTCTCACCGCCGCCACCGCCGCCGCCGCCGAAACCGCCGGGGCCGGCGTCGCCACCACTGTCCATACTGCCGCCGCCGCCGCCGCCACCGCCGCCACCGAAGCCGCCGTCACCGCCGGTGCCTGCTGTCGAACCAGCACCGCCACCGGCACCGTCGCCCCCGGTTTCTCCTACGTAGCCTATTTCGCCACCCGATCCACCGAGAAAGCCACCATCACCGCCGTCATTGGAGGTGCCATCGCCACCAACGCCGCCACCACCACCGCCGAACGGTAGGTTTGACGCCGTATTGCTAAGGTCACCACCGGTACCACCGATGACAGCGTTGTCTTCGAACGTCACGTTGGATACCTGCACGGTGCCGTCATTGATAAATAGCGCTGCGCCCATACCTGCTGCGCCGCCACCGGCACCACCGCCACCAAAGCCTGCCGAGTTTTCCGTGTCTTCACCGTCACCGCCTTGGGCGTGCGCGTTTGCAAGCGTTAAATCGCGAATGGCCACCTCGGTCGAGCTGCCCATCACCACAAAAATGCGGTAGGTGCTGTCGCCGTCCACGCTTAGGTTGTTCGCGCCCGGTCCTTCGATGTCGACGTTGCTAGTGATATTGGGCAAGTCCGCCGTCAGCGTGATCGTGCCCGTCACGCTAAATGCGATCGTATCGTCTTCGCCGTTGCTGTTTGCTTCGTTGATCGCATCGCGCAGGGAGATACCGCCGCTGCCCACGCCGTCGTTTTCGTCGACGAGTGTGTTCACCGTAATCGTGGCAGCGCGCGCAGCGCTCACCGCCGTCAACGCAAAAACCCACACACCGATCTGCATCATCATTCGCGGCGAAGTAAATCTGGCAAGACGCATCTTGAAAGCTCCCATGGGATCGTTTTTGAATCGAAGTTGAGCCCGAGAAAACGAAGCAAGCGGCACGCGACGATCGGCAGCGCCCTAACTCCCATTCATCGTCGGTTTGATCCGGTACGCGGGTCATCAATAGACCCTCGCGTTGGCGTAAGCGCGCTTTTCTCGGTCGGCCCCGGCGCGATTATGAGGACCCACGCGCACGATCTGCCCGCGTGGCCCAACCGTCGGCGGGCGGTTACCATCTCGGGCCTAATCCCAATCAACCGCGTGCAACGGAGATACGACACCATGGCCGACCAATTCATCCTGACCAAACACGAAGGGCACGTCGCGATTTTGACGCTCAACCGGCCCGATGTGCTGAACGCTCTCAACATCCCGCTGATGGACGAGTTGATCACCACGTTCGAGAAACTCGACAACGACCCCAGCGTGCATTGCTTCGTATTGACGGGGAACGCCAAGGCCTTTGCCGCTGGGGCGGATATCAAGGAAATGGCCGAGGCCTCGGTGGTGGATATGTACGAGCGCAACAACCTCGCCCGTTGGGAGCGCATCAAGAAAGTGCGCAAGCCCATCATCGCGGCCGTTAGCGGCTTCTGCTTGGGTGGCGGTTGCGAGTTAGCCATGCACTGCGACATGATCGTCGCGGGCGAAGGCGCGCAGTTTGGTCAACCCGAGATCAACATCGGCGTGATTCCCGGCGCGGGCGGAACGCAGCGCTTGGGCAAAGCCGCCGGTAAGTTTCGCGCGATGGAGTTGATCCTGACGGGCCGCTTCTTCAACGCCGCCGAAGCGCTGGAGATCGGTCTGGCGACCAAGGTCGTACCCGACGATGTGTATCTCGAAGAAGCCGTCGCGCTGGCGCAAAAGATCGCCAAGAATTCACCAATGGCGGTTCGCTTTGCGAAAGAGGCGGTGCTGAAGGCGTTCGAATCGCCGCTGTCGGAAGGCTTGGATTACGAACGCAAGATGTTCTACATGCTCTTCGGCACGGAAGACCAGAAGGAAGGTATGGCGGCGTTTGTCGAGAAGCGCAAGCCGGAGTTTAAGGGGAAGTAAATAAGCAAATTTGGTTGAGTCTGACTCGCTAGGGATGAATCATGTAGGTGCAGGCGGTGCTGGCGTTACCGTCGATGTATAGTTTTGCATTCCGAAGCCGCTGGCGTCTCTTTATTAGGCTCGACTCGGAGATAGGGTGTTCAGGAAATGCCTCGCCGTGATCGGTCTGACATATACGCCGCCGATTGCTCGGCGCAGTCGTCTCCATAAGCAAAGATCGGAGTTAGCGAGTCGTTCAATAATCGAGCAAATAAGGTTTGAGGTCAGTTTGGCAGTAAGGATTGCTCTGCATTATGCCACGGGCCGGCTTCGCCTTGGATTCCTTTTATTCTGGATTACTACCGTAACGTTCTTCGTGCTTGTCTGGGCCGAGTTACAGGCTGAGAGAAGTTCGTCGAGATTTTTGATCAAGGCTATTGAAGATCTGTTTCTGAGAATTGGCTTGACGGACAACCCGAAGACAATATTTCTTGCCTGGCTCCTGTTTCCATTGGCATTCGGAACAATTACCACTTGGTTAATCTGTAGATGGCAGGACCACCGCCGCATTCCCTTCGGCTTTTGCCGCAAATGCCGTTATGATCTGCGCGGCTCGGACAGCGCAGTCTGCCCCGAATGCGGCACGCCGCGTGTGCCGGGAAAAACAAGTTAGCGCAACGAAGCATCGCGGCGCTGTGGCACCGCCTAATAGGCGGTGTAAATTCTCGGAATGCTGAAGTAGGCTGACGAGCACGCGAATGGCCTGCAAGGCAGGTTGCAATCCTCCACAGGCTATTAGCCTGTGCCACAGGTTATCTAGCTTGTGCCTAGCCTGTGCCACAGCTTATACCGCCGTTGCCGCTTTGAATTGACCGAATCACGAATCTCAACTTAGAGGTTGCCCATGTCCTTCGAAACCCTCACCGTCACCGACGACCACAACGTTCGCACCATCACGCTCAACCGTCCCGATGCGATGAACGGCATCAACGAACAGATGACCGGCGAGTTGGCCAAGGCGCTCAAAGGCGTGGCCAAAGAAAAGTCGCTGCGCTGCCTGCTACTGACGGGCGCGGGCAAGGCCTTTTGCGTGGGGCAAGACTTGAAAGAAGCTGTCGGCGGTGATGGGCCGATGGATTTCGCCAAGCGGCTGCGCACGGGCTACAACCCGGTGGTGCAAAGCCTGATGTCGCTGAAGATTCCGACGGTCGCGGCCGTGAATGGGGCGGCTGCGGGGGCCGGTTGGAGCCTGGCATTGGCCTGCGATTTCCGTATTGCCGCCAATTCGGCTAAATTCGTCGCCGCGTTCAGCAACATCGGTCTGGTGCCCGACAGCGCCATGACCTGGACGTTGCCGCGCATCGTGGGCTACGCCAAGGCGTTGGAAATCGCGTTTTTCAGCGAGGCCATCACAGCCGACGACGCCTTTGAAATGGGCTTGGTCAATCGGGTGGTCGAAACCGAATCCATCGGCGCTGCGGCAAATGAATTTGCTGCTACACTGGCAGGTCGCGCCACGCGCGGTCTGATGTTGACCAAGCAGGCGATTGTTAGGGGCATGCAACAGGATGTGGCGGCCCAACTCGAATACGAAGCGATGCTGCAATCCGTAGCAGGTCGCAGCAAGGACTACGCCGAAGGCGTACAGGCGTTTATCGACAAGCGGAAACCGGAGTTTGCAGGTGAGTGATCGATTATTTGGGGTCGTCGGTTCGGGAACCATGGGGGCGGGCATTGCCCACGCCGCCGCACAAGCGGGCTTTATCGTTAAAACGCTGGATACCGATCCGGCCTTGGTGAAGAAAGCCTACGACGGCATTGCCAACCGGCTCAATAGCCGTGTCGAGCGCGGCAAATTGCCCAAGCACGAGCGCGACGCAATTCTCGCGCGCCTGCACATCGCCGAAGGCTACGCCGATTTCGCCGACGCCGAAGTCATCGTCGAAGCCGTGCCGGAAAAGATCGACCTGAAGAAGCAAATCTTCACCGAACTGGAGAAGGTCACTTCCGAACGCACGCTGCTGGCCAGCAACACGTCGAGCCTGTCGATCGAGAAGTTGGCTGAATCAGTCGAGCGCAAAGATCGGTTCCTCGGTATGCACTTTTTCAATCCGGCACCGATCATGCAATTGGTCGAATTGGTGCGCGGCCCGGAAACCAGCGACCAAGCCGTCGTGGATGGCCGCGCGGTCTGTGCCAAGCTCGAAAAGGTCGCCGTCAAGGTCAAAGACTCGCCCGGTTTCATCGGCAATCGCGTGAATCGACCGTTCTATCTCGAAGCGCTGAGCCTGCTCGAACAGGGCGAAGCGGGCGTGGCCGAAATCGACGCCGCGATGCGCGATGTCGGCGAATTCAAGATGGGCCCGTTCGAACTGCTCGACCTGATCGGCATGGATATTAACCTGAAGGTCACGCAAACCGTCTTCGAAGATTTCGGTAAGCCGGTGCGCTTCACGCCGTCGCCGGTGCAGGAAAAGCTGGTCGCCGAAGGGCATCTCGGTCGCAAGACGGGCCGCGGCTTTTACGATCACAGCGGCTCGGAACCCAAGGTGGCGTACGACGCCCAAGTGAAAGATGCATCCGGCTGGCAACCCTCGGCGGCCTTAAAGGCCTTCGCTGAAGTGCTGGATAAACCTGCCGACCGCAAGACGTGGCTTTATGCCCGCATCTTCATTGCGGTGATGAATGAAGCGGCGTTAGCGGCCGACTCGATCGCTATCCCGCGCGATGTAAACCTCGCCATGGAGCTCGGCTTTAACTATCCCGAAGGACCGCTCGCAACGGCCGATTACGTCGGTCTCGATATCATCCAAAAGCTGCTGGCCGAGTTTTACGAGCAATCCGGCCAATCCGAACGCTACGCGCCGAACCGCTTGCTGAACGAGCATGTGGATAAGGACGAGCTGGGTGAGAAGTCGGCGCATGGTTTCTTGTATCACGCGTTGTAGGCCGGATTGCACAACCCGCAATCGCAAAGAGTAAATTCAGTTTTTTCATGAAGCCAACCGTTATGTCGGTTGGCTTCTTTTCTATCTAATGACGCTGACAGATATCCGTCAGCCCAATCGCGCGATCGATTTCCCCAATCCGCTACACGTGAATCGAGCGCGTTAGCGATCCAATTATTACGCCGAAGGCGTTTCGACATCCAGCCCAGGGTTGCCGCTATTGCGGCTACCCTGGGTGACGTATTTGACATGCGGATCAACCCTGAAAGGGCTGCGACCTGCACGGCTCGCTGCGACCTGCACGGCTCGCTGCGACCTGCACGGCTCGCTGCGACCTGCACGGCTCGCACAAAGTCGCAACTCTTTCAGAGTTGAATCGAAGAAACATATCCAAACCCAGGGTAGCCGCCAACGCGGCAACCCTGGGCTAATGGACGGAACGCCTTCGGCGTAGAAAGCGATTCGCATCATCACGCGTTTGACGATGCCCAACTCAGACGTAGTGCCAGTCTGTCACGCGCAAAAGAATTTCACATCGATTCAATGTCCGAATTTGGTTTTCGATCTGATACATCTGGACGGTATCTGCGCTAGTGATTTCGAATCGCACCCTTGCATGATATTCACAGGAGACCACGATGTGCTTTGATGCAGCGAAAGATCAGCGAGTAAATGCAGGGCTGTTCCAATTCATCTTCCTTGGTACCACCATTGTTATGTCCCTTTGCGTGTATATCGAGTACCTCAATTACAAAGCTGGTGGTCTTTTACCTCTGAACTCAAAGCCAATTCCGGGACCAGAATACATCTCTGGTTGGAGTGATTTTCCTGTAGAAGATGAAGAGTTTGTTGCGCGAATAGTGGCAACCCGCGAGGGTGACATGTCATTATCAGAAAGACCCTACACAGCCGTTTTCAAGCAGAAGATGGATACCTTCATCGAGCAAAAAACGGCCGAAAATGCAGTCATGGCTTGGGCTCAAGGCTTCGGTCTATTGATTTCCCCAATGGCTCCTATTTTGATTTTTTTGAGCGGCTGCCAAATTTATTCCGCATGGCGCAACAAGAAGTTGTTGATAGCGACTCTGCTCTGTATCGCGCTGAACGGTGCAGCTTTTTACATTGCGTGGATCAGGGTGTATCTTGAGTCTCTCGACTAGTTACTTAAATTACTTGGCTATCATCCAGCCTTGGCACGTTTTCAGGAACCCACCATGCGACAAGCCGTTATCGTCGAAGCCATACGCACGCCTGTCGGTCGTTACCGTGGCGGTCTCGCGCCCGTTCGTCCGGATGATTTGGGCGCGCTCGTCATCAAAGAAGTCGTCGCACGCACCAAGCTCGACGGCACGCTGATCGACGACTGCTACTGGGGCGCCGCCAACCAGGCTGGTGAAGACAATCGCAACGCCGCCCGTATGGCCGTGTTGCTGGCGGGCCTGCCCGATTCGGTGCCCGGCACGACTGTTAATCGATTATGCGCCTCGGGTTTGGAAGCCGTCGCCATCGCCGCGCGCATGATCGAGGCCGATCATGGCGACGTTTTCATCGCTGGCGGTGCCGAAAGCATGAGCCGAGCGCCGTTGGTTTTTCCGAAGCCGGGCGAGCCGTGGGTGCGTGGCAGTCAAACCATGTACGACACCACGCTCGGCTGGCGTATGACCAACCCGGCGCTGGCGAAGATGCACTATCCGTACAACATGGGCGAAACGGCGGAAAACGTCGCCGAGAAATATGAGATCTCGCGCGACGATCAGGATGCCTTTGCGCTCGAAAGCCAAATGCGCTGCAAAGCTGCCGTCGAAGCAGGGCGCCTGGCCGAAGAGATCATTCCCGTCACCGTCGACCTCGGTCGCGGCAAAACGGCAGTCGTCGATAAAGACGAACACCCGCGCCCGGATTCGTCGCTTGAAGCACTTGCCAAGCTGCGCCCCGCCTTTCGTGAAAATGGCACCGTGACGGCGGGCAATAGCTCGGGCTTAAACGATGGCGCGGCGGCGCTGTTGATGATGGAAGCAGAGACGGCGAAAAAGCTCGGTCTAAAGCCGCTGGCATTCGTACGTCACTCGGCCTCTGCCGGTGTAGACCCGTCCTGCATGGGTCTCGGCCCGATTCCGTCCACCAAGAAGGCTCTCGCCCGCGCCGGTTGGAACATCGGCGATCTTGACCTGATCGAACTGAACGAGGCCTTCGCGGCCCAGTCGCTAGCGTGCATCCGCGAACTCGGTCTCGACGCTGCCCGCGTCAACGTCAACGGTGGCGCTATTGCCATCGGTCACCCGCTCGGCTGCAGCGGTGCCCGGCTCGCGACGACGCTGGTGCGCGAAATGAACCGCCGCGACGCCAAACGGGGCCTCGCCACGCTCTGCGTGGGCGTCGGGCAAGGCCTGGCAGTCTTGTTTGAGCGACCGTAGCGAGCCCGCTGGGGTTGGCCGATACTTACAGTATGCGTGTTAGAATTTGGTCAACGCGACGACGGATGTCCCCCAGCCCCAGAGGGGCAGGGGCACCCTCGATTACGCTGTCAACAGACTCGAGACGGGGAGAGGAAGCCACGCTTACTCCCTTTCGCTGCCAGGGCGAGGGCCGCGTTGAGGGTAGCGGTACGCGAGCAGGCGTCACAAAAATCCGAGCGCAAGAAGTTCAGCACGAAACGACGCTCGAGTTTTTTCATGATCAACCTGCATCAAAAAATTCAAGATGTGGCCAATGGCTAATCTTGTTGAGTTTCGCGTTGCTCTTCGCAGGTTGCACCCAAGCGGTACGCCAGCCCGTCGAAATCACCGCAACCACCAACGCCCAACAAGCAAACAATATCGATTGGTCCCCGCTCAGCCTCACGCTGCAACGCGTATTGGATGGTGAAAGCGTCAAGGTCGAAGCATTGCGCGCCGCGCGTGATGAACTCGCGCGGTTGTTCGCACAGTTGGCGACTGTCGGTCCAAACTCGACGCCCGACCAATTCAAGCGTCGCGCTGACCGGCTAGCTTATTGGCTTAATTCTCACACAGCGGCGACGCTCTTTTCATTGGCTTTGCTCGCCGAAGATAACCAAGCGCCCGAGCAAGTACCGCCGGGGTTTGATGAGCGCTTTACGTTTGAAGTGGATGGCTCATTCCGCAGTCGCGCCGAGTTGGCGACTGCTGCGCGCGCTGTGTTGGTCGACGATTGGCGGGTGGAACTCGCGTTACCGACCGTCACAGAAAAGGGCCCACCGCTTCCGTCGCGCATTTACCTCGCCGAGATGCTCGACTCGCAACTCGACCGTGCGGTGCGCGTTGCCTTCGCGTCGCCACGGGTGGTGCGTGTCAATCACGGCGAGATCAAGCAGATCGAATTTTGGCCCGGGCTGTGGCGTTTACGACCGCGCCTGATTTCCGATTACGAAACCAGCCTCAACACCACCGACGCCACGCTGCTCAATGTGGTGCTGGCCTGGACCGAAACGAGCTTCGATCGCGTAACGCTCAATAGCGCTGTGGGCTATGCCGAAGTGCCAATGCCACAAACGCGCAAAGTGGCCTGGCAGTCGTTTGAAGCGACCGAGCTAATCGACGCGGCCCTTGGCGGCTAATTTCAAGCATACTCTCTTCCCCAAACACCCTAAAAAATCTCGTCTTGGCCGACGGCAAAACGTTTATCTGTGCCTGCGTGTGCCCTCGCCTTGTGAAAACTGCATAACCCGCGATAGGATGCCGCGCTTTGGCTGAAATCGCCGCATCCGGGTCGAAGGACGATGCGGAAAGAGCAGTGACAGCGTGGTCGGGTCGCGGCGCGGCAAGCCCAACGCTAAAACACACCCGGCACGCAGTGGGGGAGCCCCAAGATGGGATTTGTCGATCTCGAGAATTTGGCGAAATACATCGATTTTCCGGTGGCGGCGATGGAGGTGCTCGGCCAACCGCAGCGCCAGACCATCATGTCGTTGCGGCTGAAACTCTCCGAAACCGAGAGCATTTCCGCCAAGGCGTTTGTCGTCTATCACAGCCTGCTGCGCGGCCCGGCCAAGGGCGGTATTCGCATGGCCCCCGATGTTACGCTCGACCATACGGCACACCTCGCCGAACTTATGACGTGGAAGACCGCCCTGATGAAGCTACCCTTCGGCGGCGGCAAGAGCGGGATCGCCATCGATCCGCAGCCGCTCACGCACTTTATCAAAGCCTCGTTCCTGCGCGATTGGATCATGCAAACGCGGCTCGACTTGGAGAAGGGCATTTATGTGCCCGCGCCGGACATGGGCACCGGCCCGTCGGATATGGCCGTCATCTTCGGCGAAACGCATATCCCGGAGTGTGTTACCGGTAAACCCATCGGCGTCGGCGGATTGCCGGGCCGTTTGGAAGCCACCGGCCGCGGTGTAGCGACGACGTCACGATTGGCCGGTGAGCAAATCCTGCAACGACCGTTGAACGAACTCACGGTCGCCATTCAAGGCTTTGGCAACGTGGGTTCATTCGCCGCGTTGTTTTGCCACGAGATGGGCTTTAAGGTCGTCGCTGTTAATGATATTCGCGGCGGCATTCATAACCCCGAAGGCTTCGATGTGCCGCGTTTAATGCGGCACGTGGCCGAAACGCGCTCGGTCGTGGGCTTTCCGGGCGATTCGATCGATGGTGACGAATTGTTGCATTTGCCGGTCGACGTACTAATTCCGGCGGCCATGGGCGACGTCATTCATGCCAAAAACGCCCACCAGATTCAAGCCAAGATTATCGTCGAAGCCGCCAACGGGCCGGTCACGCAAGAAGCCGACGACATACTAAACGATCGAGGCGTGGAAACCGTGCCCGACATTTTGGCCAACGCCGGCGGCGTGTCGGCGTCGTACGTCGAATGGCACCACAGCAAGAGCGGCGGCATGACGACCAAGCAGCAAGTGCTGGACAATCTCGATAAGCTGATGACTGACGCGTGGAACCGAACCCGCGAGGCGCAGCAGCGCTGCAAGTGCGACCTGCGCACGGCGGCACAGTTGGTCTCTGCGGAAGAGTTGATTTCCTCTTTGCGCGATCGAAACTGGATTTGATGCGATGCGCGATGGCTTGCTTCCTCAAGTATTCATGCCGACCTAAGAAACATGCCGACGCACGACGTCGTCGGTGAGATAATGTCAACACCATGCGTCGGCATGGCACCCTCGATAATGATGCTAATCAGAAATAAAATGCGTGCTTCAAGGTACCGGCAGAATGACTAATTCCCCTGGAAATTACGAGCTCTCAACGTTAGATGGGGACACTTCGGACGTACCGTTAGTTGAAATTCCTGAGAGCACTTACCAACCGGTTCCATTTCTACGCGCCGGCATTGCCGGCATCTTGATGGGCCTCGCGAATCTGGTTCCCGGCATCAGCGGTGGCACCATGATCCTGATCATGGGGCTGTACGACCGGTTCATCGGGGCAGTCGCCGATGCCACGCGGCTGAAATTTAGCAAGTCGTCTATTTTATTGCTCGGCATCATCGGTGTATTTGCCGTGGGTGCTATCGGCGGATTGTCGGGCCCGATTGCCGAGTTGGTCATCAACCAACGCGTGTTAATGTATTCGTTATTCATCGGTATGACGCTGGGCGGGGGGCCATTGCTATATAAGATGGCGAAACCGTGGAGTGGGGCGACGGTCATCGCGCTGATTGCGGGTATTGCACTGATGTTCGCGATTGCCTTTGTCGGTGGCGATACCGAAAAGCCGACGGCCGAGCAGAAGAAAGCGCGTAAGGAAAAAATCGAGCGCGGTGAATACGAATTGAAGCCATCCTACGCCCGCGATATCGGTGCCGGCATTCTTGGCATGAGTGCCATGGTGCTGCCCGGCATCTCGGGTGCTTACATGCTGCTGATCCTCGGGCGCTACGAACAAATTCTCTCGGCGATTTCGATCGGAAAAGACTACGTCTTCAGCTTCGGCAAGAGCGGCGATATCTCGGCCTTCTATATCATCATTCCCGTGGGCATCGGCGTGGTGATCAGCCTCATTGGCGTAACCAACCTACTCAAGTGGCTCTTAAAAAACCACGAGCGAATGACGATCAGCTTTCTGCTAGGTATCGTCATCGGTTCGGCGTTGACACTACTGCGTGTCGTCGCGCCCGAGACGACGCAGGATTACGCCGTGGGTGCCGGTGCGCTTCTTGGTGGTTTCATCGCTACGGTCCTGCTCGAACGCATCAGCGGTGCGACCAATGATGTCAAACCCACCGCCAACGAGACGACACCTGCCGCGTGACTTAGACTGCTACTTATGTCGCCGCGCACGCTTACCGCAAATTGCCCTGCCAAGATCAACCTCACGCTTCGTATCGTTGGTCGTCGTGATGACGGGTTCCACGAACTCGAATCGTGGGTAGCGCCCGTCGGGCTTTACGACGAGCTTACCGTCACGACGGCGGAGGAATTAACGATCGCCGTCAGCCCCGATGGTGCCGCGCCTGCCAATGCGTCGAACCTGGTAATGAAAGCCGCGCGCCTGCTGGCAAGCGCAGCGCAAATCAAAGCCGCTGCGTCAATTTCACTAATCAAGCAAATCCCCGCCGGTGCCGGATTGGGTGGTGGTAGTTCCAATGCTGCATTCGCCCTGCGGCTACTTAACGAACTTTGGCAATCGCAGCTATCAGAGGAACAATTGGCAACGCTGGCGGCCGAGTTGGGTTCGGACGTTCCGCTTTTTCTACGCGAACGGCAGGTCATTATGCGCGGTCGCGGAGAATTGTTAGAGAGCCATCCCCGACCATGGCAAGGATGGGCCGTTCTTATTCTGCCCGCCATCGAAGTGCCGACTGCTGCGGTCTATCAGGCTTATGCCCAGCAGATGAGTGGTGGGCGGGGCGATCCCAACCAATCGACGATTGACCTAATCGATCCGCCTGCGTCCGCCATCGAACTCATGCCGCAACTATTTAATGATCTTGAGTCTGCCGCGTTTGTCGTAGCACCGCGACTCCTCGAGTCACACCAACAGCTCAATGGAAGGCGCCAACGCATCGTGCGCATGACTGGCAGTGGTAGCGCATTCTTTACGTTGTTCGACCGCGAGGATGAAGCAACAGCCTGGCGCGCGTCAGTACGCGATCTTGTTGAAGGCGAGGCCCGCTTGGTGACGGTGCCACTATTGACGTAGCGGCAAGCCTGCGATCTTCGCTTTGCGGGTGAAACACAATTCCTCTAGGGTAACGCGAGAAGCAAGTTGTAAGAAAATTGGATCGTGATGGGGAAGCACATGCACCCGCTAGAAGTTACCGAAGTTCGCGTCAAGCTGCTTGACGGCGACGTCGACAAGTTACTCGCGTTTTGCACCATCACCCTCAATGGATGTTTCGTGGTGCGCGATGTGAAGATCATCGACGGCCCCGACGGTCCATTTGTGGCGATGCCGTCGCGCAAGCTTGGTGATCGTTGCCCCGATTGTCGCGAAAAAAATCCCTATCGCGCCCGCTTTTGCAGCGAATGCGGTCGTAAGCTCAACACTCAACGCGCGCCAAGAGACGGCGATGGCCATGCGAAGCTCTTTGCTGATATCGCCCATCCCATTTCGGCGGAATGCCGCAATACCATCGAAACAGCTGTTATGAAGGCATATGAAACCGAGTGCCTGACAGCGGCATCGTCGGAAGATGAGGATGTGCTTCTCGCGGAAGATCAATTGCCGGATCGGGCTGCGGCCAAGCAGGCTCGCCCGGGCATAGCGCGACATCCAGTGGTTACTGCCGAGCCAAAGGCCGAGAATGTCCGACCGCAAACGGGCACTGAGGCCGATTTTGCCGCCGGAATTCTATGACGCACAGTTGAAATTCAGCATCAGTGTTTAGATAATCAATTAAGTGGCAGTGTAAGGTGGAGGGAAACGCCTGCGCTCGCTTTGTTTTTCATCTATATTTTTTTCTCATCGCTCGGGTCTGAGGCTGCATCAGTCGGGGAAATCCCGCAATGCTGCATGCTAGTTGGCGCATCGCTAAGCGCGATTGCAAGAGGGAGACGTCTATGTTGCAGGCCCGATTTCAGACCGGGGCGGTGTTGATATTGTTTGGAGTGGCGAGTTTGTCTTCAACCATGTTGCGCGCGGATGGGCCGGCGGTGTTACGCGAGCACATTGAATTACCCGTCACCACGGCTGCAAGCAGTCAGCGCGACAACCCCGCAGGAGCTCCGCGCGGTATCGACTGTCCGGGGCCGTTCAATGCCACCCACACGACGACGCCGTTTGACCAGGGCGGTGCCTCGGTATTTGCTCAAGGCGGTTTTCTTGAAGGTGAGTGGGCGGCCGCGACCTACGTCATTCCAGCAGACCGGTTTCCACTGATTCTTGAGGTCGGTGAGATACTTCTTGCATCGCCTACCATCACAGCGCCGTCCCAAACACAGTACACCGTAGGCGTTTGGCAAGGTAACCCCGCGACCGGCACCATGATTTCAATGTTTTCGTCTAACGGGGCGGATATTCCGCACGCCGATCATCCGATCGGTCAGAATGTAGCTCTGCGGGTTCAGTTTCAGGTTGACCCCGGCGATCCCGAACAGATCGTGATTAACAATGACGGCAGCAACAGCTTTACGGTCGGATTTCGAGTCGATTTACATAACATGCAATTATTTGGCAGTTGCGGCGTTGCCTGTAACGAACCGTTAGGCCTGCTTTGTACGGGCAACAATATGATGCCATCGACCGATACGGATGGGCAAGCGCAGCCGACCAACAATTGGTTGTTTGCCATAAGTTGTCCGGGGCTTAGTGCCGGCTGGTACAACTTCGCTCAACTGTCGGGTCTGGGGCTGAATCTTTCCGGCGATTGGATGATTCAAGCATCGTATCGATGCATTAATGAAGCGACGGGCGCATGTTGCTTGACAGCTTCGTGCGTCGAGCAAACTGCGACCGCCTGCGATTCGCTCGGCGGCCTCTTCCAAGGTAACGGCACGCAGTGCCTTACCACCAACTGTCCTGTCGTAGGCGCGTGCTGTCAGGAAAGTGGAGACTGCTCGCTCGAACCCGATGCCGCCACGTGTGCGATGGCCGGCGGTACCTATCAAGGCGATTTTGTACCCTGTGATCCGAACCCGTGCCCGCAACCGGGGGCCTGTTGCATTCCCGGGGGCAACTGTCTCGATTTGACTGAAGCGAGTTGTATCAATTTGGGTTTTGATTTTCGGGGCGTGGGCACCGAATGTTCGTTTGGCGGCATTTGTCCGATCGGTGCGTGTTGTTTGCCCGACGGGACCTGTACTGATGGATTGGGTACTGACGAATGCACGGCCCTCAGCGGCTTCTATCAAGGAGATGGCGTGCAATGCATCGATGCAAATTGCCCGCAGCCGACTGGTGCTTGTTGTGTACCGACAAGCAATCCGCCGTGTTTCGGCGGATTTACTGAGTTCAATTGTCTGCTCATTCCCAACGCAACGTGGGCCGGAGCGTTCACGTTTTGTCCTGATGCGTGCAACGCTGATCCGTGCGACGGCATCACTTTGGGCGATTACAACGGCGATACGCTTATCGACGGTAACGATCTGGCACTGTTCACTGCCGCACTCGTAAGCGGAAACCCGAGCCCGGCGGAACAATGTGCGGGCGATTTCGATAACGACCAACAACTCGGTACCGGCGATATCGCCGGGATGGTGGCAGCGCTGCTACCGTAGTTAAGAGAATGACATGTAATGGAATTTGCCGCCGCGACTCTGGTCAGAGTCGCGGCTTTTTTTTGCAATAGCAATCAATGCGCCCGAGCGTATCGATCCAGTTGGTTCAGCGTCGCACGAAAGTCCTTCGGCGGGTCGGCTTCAACACTAACTGAATCACCGCTTTGCGGATGTTGAAATGTTATATGTTGCAAATGTAAGGACGGCCGTTGGATGAGGGCGCGCTCAGGCCGTCGCTTGCTTTTTCGATACCCCTTTTTGAAAGACGAAAGCTTCAGCTCGCGCGCGCCGCCGGTTAACGGATCGACGGCCAACGGCATCTGAGCGTCGCCAAGGTGTTTGCGTACCTGTAAGGGCGTGCGTTGCCGCGGCGTACACGCAAGCAGTGCGAAGCCGACAAAGGCGTCCAGCTTTTTCCAGTCCGTTTCGTGGACGTCGTAGTCGCAGTTGCCGAATAAGCCGCTATCGCGCACCGCGCGATCGTCAATCTTCGATTGCATGACGCCTTCTTCGGTAAACATCGAGATGCCGACGATGCAATGATAAGTCACGCGGGCCGCCCCGCTGTCGAAGGCTGCAACAAGTTTTGCAGCGATTGATTCGCTTCGTGCGTATAGAACAAGACCACTAACTTCCATCTCAAGCGGATAGATTTGATGCAGCTCGCCGGATTCGCCTTCAAACATGTCGAACACGCCGGGTACATCGAAGATACCTTCGCGCGGCCAGATACCGGCGGGCTTATTGACGATCACAATGGCGTCGTCGGCATGAACAACTTCGGGCTTCGCAGGTTTGGGTGCGCGGTGTTGCGCGGATGTCGGTTTCATGAAGCTAGTTTGTTTCGGTCAAGGGGTATAGGGAAAGGTTGCCAGTCTCGGCGCGATCTTAGATCAGTTCACGAATGACGGCGACCTAGGAAAATTCGTGTGTCTACATCGGCTAATCGCCGTTACAACAGTGCAACCATTGCACTTAATGCTTAACAGGTCTAACGCTCGTAAGCCACGCGCTCCGGAATCTTTGGAATCACGTGTACATAACGCAGTTCGCTCTTGTCGATCATGGGTTCTACCAGCACGTTGTAAATCAAGCGATGCTCGGGTTCACGGCTGATATCGATGATGCGTCCCACGGCAATTGGCAACGGAAAGCCGAACCCATTATCCGGCGCCGTCACGACAATATCGCCCAATCGCAGTCGCGGGATATCACTCTCCGTCGCGTCGGTATCGATATCACCGTAACGCACATTTTCAATGATCATCTGACCGTGCCCGGCGCCGGTGAGCGAATACTCATACGGCATGCTGACCGACTCCCCGTCACGCACGCCGACGACGCGTACGCTGATCGGCGGCGACTCGGTATCGGAAAGCAGTCGCACGCGCGACACGTACGGTGAAACAAACTCGACTCGACCCAGCAGAACTTCCTGCGCGATGACAGCTTCACCGCCGCCCATCACCGGCGCAGTCTCGCTGCCGCGATCGAGAAAGAGCTTGCTCACGACCCAGTCTTTACGACTGACACCGAGTTCGGCACCGCGCTCGATCACGGCGGCGTCGCGCTCGGCGGCGATATCCCAGGCCACTACATGCGCCTTCAGCGCCGCCGGCACGCCCAAGTCGCGCACCATCTGCAATTGTTGCAACTCGCTTCGCAACTGCTCCACTTGCATGGTGCGCGCAGCGACAATCCGCTGTAGTGCGATCATTTGCTCGTCGTTTTCTGGCGTCGCGACGTCATCGGGCAGGGCCTGTCGCGCCTGAAACGTCAGAAAACGGGCGATGTCTTGCAACGGCGTCAGCAATTGGGTCGTGTGCTTGGGGTAGTTCGCCGCCCGCGCCGGTAGCAACATGGCCAGCACCGACAACAGGAACAAACACCAAAAGACGGACCGTTTGGTAGGTCGAAAATTCGTCCAGTACATCACGCGTATCTTAATGAAGTCATGCCGGGCCGAAAGATTCCGGTAATCCCATCGCCAGCGCGGTCGCTACGTTGCCGTTGCGATGGCCGACAGGTCGCTTGTTTCGCATGGCGAAGCCGTGCCGATTGTAACGACTGGTGAATCTGAACGAATGTAACTCTCTTTTTGACAATGATTTGCGAGTATTGCATAGTTTCACTGAACGGGCTGAGCAAGGAAGCAACCAGCCACACACGACCGTCCCGCTTTTTGTGGACCGGGGAGATCGGGAGCCGCCACCCGCATCTCCCCACTTTTCTTTTTACGCGTAATGCCCGCTGCAGTTCGTGGGGCGGTAATCCGCTTGCACTTTCCGATGACTGGTTAGAATCCCGCGTGATGAAGCAGCGTCTCAAAAACGCCTTGGGCTATTCGGCCTACCTGGGTATCCGCACCGTGAGCTTTGTCTGTTGGCTCTTTCCGCCGCAGGCGGCGCTGGCGTTTGCGTATGGTTTGGGCCATTTTTGGTTCTCGGTCCCGCACCATCCGTGGGCTGTACGGCTGGCGAATCTCACCAAGGTCGGTCGCAAGCTGAAGGGGCGCTTTCAGGCGCATCGGCTCCGCGCCGAAGAACACATCCGCTACGGCTATCCCGATTTGTCAGATGAAGAGATCAGTGCCATCGCGCGCGGCAGTATGCAACAACTTTGTTTGATGGTGATCGAACTCATCATGACGCCGCGCTTGATCACGCGCTGGGCCTGGCACGATTATGTGAGTCTGCGCAACTTGGGTGATGCGATTCGCGTGCTTAGCCAAAAGAAGAAGGGCTGCATTCTGATCACGGGCCATTACGGCAACATTGAAGTGCTGGGTACCACGCTCGCGATGATCGGCTTCGACATGACCGCTGTTATGCGACCGTTGGACAGCCCCTATATCAACAAGCTCTTGAAGAACCGTCGCCGCTTCAGCGGGTTGAAGTTGCTCGATAAGAAGGGGGCCACGATTCACGCGCCGGAGATATTGAAATCTGGGGGGGCTTTGGCCTTCATCGCCGATCAAAACGCCGGTCGCAAAGGCGTGTTCGTTGACTTCTTCGGGCGCAAGGCGTCGACGTATAAATCGATCGCGTTGTTGGCGATGCAGTTTGAGGTGCCTGTGGTTGTTGGTTGCGCTCGCCGTACGGGTAAGTGGTTCTCGTACGAGATGCACGTGAACCGAGCAATCTTGCCGGAGGAATGGGCAGACAAGGACGACCCTCTGTTGTGGATCACCGAGGAATATACGACGGCGTTGGAAGGCTTGATCCGTGAAGCACCGGAGCAATATCTTTGGATTCACCGCCGCTGGAAAACGCGCCCCAAGGGCGAAGTCGCCGACGCGGCGTAGCAACGACCGGGTGCCCCTGCCGTGCCGGGTGCCCCTGCCCCTCTGGGGCTGGGGGACTTCTAACCTTCCAGCACTGAGGCATTCCACGAACTAAGCCACCCCAATCAAAGACGTCGTTAAGCGACGGCGTCGCAACTGAGAGTCGTCCCTCGTCGCATTTTCGAGTTGATCACTCTGCAACATTGCCGCGGGGACGCGTCGGCTCCGAATGGTAATGCCATCAACTCGCTCAGGTCGCGGCGTACCCCTCCAGGGCTGTGGGACTTAACCCACCGTGACGACCCGCACCGCAACCCCTATCATCCAACCAAACGCATTAACCCGTTCGATTGAACCGCAAGCACCCGAGAGGCCACCATGGCGGACGCATCCCGCATTGAAAAGTTCCAACAACTCGTCGCAGCCGACCCCAACGACGAACTCGCACAATTCAGCCTTGGCAACGCCTTGTTCGAAGCCGAGCGTTTCGAAGAGGCCGGTCCGTGCTTTCAGAAGGTGCTCGCCATCAACACGCGCAACTCGAAGGCTTACGAAATGCTCGGCCGCGTGCAGATGAAGACCGACCATAACGACTTGGCTGTGCAAACGCTGATCAATGGTTATCGCAATGCTGATCGCGCCGGCGACGTCAAACCGAAAGAGGCGATGGGCGAACTGCTGAAGGAACTCGGCGAAGAACCACCCGCACCCGCTAAGGCCGCCGCCGCAGCAGGCGTCGCCGCCGACGGCACATTTACCTGTCGCCGTTGCAGCGGCAATGGTCCCAAATTGGCGAAGCAACCGTTCAAGGGTGACCTTGGTGAGACCATTTACGACACGGTTTGCCAAAGCTGCTGGACGGAGTGGGTGGGCCAGGGCACCAAGGTGATCAACGAACTGCGCCTGCCGATGTACGACCCGAAAGCGCAAGAGCTTTATGACGGGCATATGAAAGAGTTTTTGTTGATTGAGTAGGGAACTTGCTCTCTCTCGATAGCAGGGTGAGGGTTAATCGACGCACGGATAAGTGCGAGGATGACTGGTCGGTATGCGGTTTTCTCGGCACCCGAGAGCACTGGCTGCAAGCGGGCCAGTGGCACCCGGCGAGTCGGCCAGCTGCAGGCGGCAAGCGAACTACGCCCGACTGCTACTAGCGAGAAACTTTGTTACAGAAGCCACGAGTTTGTCGGGGCTGATCGGCTTGGTGAGGTACGCGTCGCAGCCCACGTCCATACACACGGATCGTTGTCCACCGGATGATTCCGATGTGAATGCGGCGATTGGGCTTTCAAAGCCGCGGGCTCGTAGATAGGTTGTGGTTGCATAACCATCCAAGTTCGGGATGTTGATATCCATCAGGATTAGGTCGGGCTGTTTGGATGCTGAATCGGAATTGACGTGTTTCACGGCGTCGGTGCCGTTGTCCACGATGGTGACGATGGCACCTTCGCGTTCCAATACAAATTTGACGAACCGTTGCGAGTCGATTCCGTCTTCAACAAGCAGAATATTTTTGTCCTTGAGCAACATTGCTATTCCCTCGCATTGGTCTGGAAAACTATAACTTCGTGTTAAAACTTACCTGAATTCAGTTGTGGAAACGGTATCGGGTCGTGGCCAGTAATATGCCAGTTTTAAATCGGTGCTTCTGTGTATCGATGCAAGATCGAAGTCTCTGTCATGCGCTGTTTCCTGCAAGCCACATCGCTCATTCGTCAACAATGGAGAGAACGAATGACGACGGATTTCTCTGGCAAACATATTTCGGTAGCTGAATTTTCGGACGCTTAGCAACCGGCATCCGTTAGCGAGCTTAGTCCGACCATTCTAAAACGATACTAAGGCGCGCGTGGTGGCTTCAGGGTTTGATCTCGACTTGCGGCGCGAGGCGTTGGGCGGTGTTTATACCTGCTTTTGTTGTTTGCGTTCCGCGGATGTGAACGGATTGTAACGATCGCAGGCCGGTGCCGGGGCGAACAAGATCGCGTAAGCCGTTGTCGGTGATGGTGGTGTTCCAGAGCATGAGAAACTTAAGCCGCTCGATACCGGTTTGCAGATGTGCGAGGGTACTCAGGCCAGAGTCAGATATTTGCGTATCGTAGAGATAAAGTGCCTCGAGGCGGTCGAGGCCGGTGTTCGGGTGGGCCAATGCCTGCAGTGCCGCATCGGTGATTGCGGTGTTACCAATATCCAGGGTGGTTAAACCATCTAGGCCGGTGGTGCTGCGCGCGAGATCGTCGATGCCTTTGTCGGTGATACGCGTGCCGCCGATGTTGAGAATGGTCAGCGCGTGTAGGCCGGTCTTATCGTGCGCGAGGTGGTGCAGACCGACGTCGGTGATATTCGTGCTGTTGATGTTGAGCTTGGTTAAGTTTGGAAGGCCGGTATGGTCGCGTGCTAGGTTCTGGATGCCCGCGTCGGTCACGGCGGTTCCGATTAGATAGAGGCTGGTGAGTGCGCGTAGGCCGGTGTGAGCATGAGCGAGGTGGCCGAGGCCGCGATCGGTGATCTGCTTGCCGGTGAGGTAAAGCGTGGTCAGATTCCGCAAGCCAGTCTGCGGGTCGGCCAACCATGCGGCACCAGCGTCGGTAAAAGATGTATCGGAGAGATCCAACTCGGTGACGCGCCCGAACTCGGTTGGGCCGACAGGGGCTTGTTCGTTAAGGCTGAGTGCAAGGCGCACGGCGTTCTCGACAATGGCGCGATCTTCAGTGCTGATTGGAAGCGCGGAGAGCGCGGAGTTGAGCTTCGCTTGAGAGCAACCGACGGTAAAGATGATGAGCGTGAAAAAAAGCCAGCGCATGGGTTGAGTATATTCGGTTGGTTGATGGGCCGGCAATGTGGGTGTTTAGCAAGTGGTGTGTGTCGGTTATCTGATGAGGGGATTTCAATTATTCGCGGCGTTGAACCCGGATATAGCGAGGATTGGTGGAAAGCGATCGAGATCGCGGGTTGGCCAATCAAGACAGGGCACTCGGCGGGTGAATTCGGTTAGAGCAGAGGGGCTAGTTGACGCACCGATACGGACGCGGTGGCCGGTTGGGATGCGATTTTCGCAGCGCCTGAGAGCACTGGCTGCGAGTGGGCCAGCGGCCCCCGGCGATTATTGGGCTTCTGGACGAGAGTCGGGAGCGACTGAGGCGATTACGGCGCGATGAATCCATGGCAGAAGAGCCACGGCTGTGATTAAAATGAGTGCCAAGTGGTCGGATCAGTTCCGCATGACAAGTCCATTCAATCTTAAGGAAATCGCACCGATGTGCCGTCCAAATTCGATCTTTGTCCAGTCAATTTTGCTTGCAGTCGCGCTTAGCCCAGTCCTAGCTCAGCCATTAACGGATTGCGAGGGCATTGTATCTTTGGTTGCGCCTGATATTTCCTTAAACGGGAGCGGTAACCATCAATTCGCCGAGATGACGCCTGATGGACGTTTTGTACTCGTTAGGAACATCGTTTCCGAGATTGGTAACCCAGTTATCTCAGAGTTCGAACTCATCCTTTATGACCGCGAAAACGAAATTACCGAAAGTATAGAATTACGTACAAATTTGGAGTTCAGTGGTCAGTCGTTCGGGGGCGGGTATTCACTATCAGCAGATGCTCGATTTATCGTATTCGCATCAAATAATATCGAGTTGCCCAATAATAACGGAATGTCTCAGATTTATTTGTTTGACCGAGTCACTGAGACGATAGAGCACGTTAGTAAGACTTCTGTAGGAGAAGCTTCAAATGCACCGGCAGACACTCCGGATGTAAGTGATGATGGGCGTTTTGTTGCATTCTCAAGCGCGGCAACCAATCTGGTAGCTCAGCCAACAGGGGGATTCAACAATATCTACTTGTTTGATAGGGTCCAGAACCAAATGACGCTGGCGTCGGCGGGAGAAAACGGCACTGCTCCAAATGACGATGCGTTGCCCGGATTTGGGCCTGCTCCTCGACAAGTCATTATTTCTGCAGGTGGCCAATATATATGTTACGTCAGCGCGGCCGACAACCTTGTTGGGGCGGCGCAAATATCTCCAATCGCAAGCCAACTGTATCTTTATAATCGTATAACCGGGGATAATGAGATTGTATCCTTATCAGACAGTGGCCATCCTTTTTTCAGGAACGTTGCCGACCCGGAACCCTCCTTTACCATTCAGATTTTCCGTCCGGTGCAATACGATATGTCGCCGGATGCGCGATATTTTTCTTTTGATGCTAATTTTTCAAACCCTGAGGGGCCAAGTACCCCGACAGCTTTAACGAGCGTCTATGTGCGTGACCGAACACTGCAAGTAACAGAGGAGATTGACTATGGTACAACAACGGTGAGGGACTTTGCTCTAAGCCCATCAATTTCTGACAATGGAAGATATGTTACTTTTTCAACGTCTCTACTAGGCCTGAGTCCACTGGAGTTTGATGAGTTCACGTTTGTGATAAACCAATATCGTTACGACCGTGTTAATGACACGCTTCAATTCATCGCAGATAATGGCACCGGTTCTTCGCCAAATGATCGAACGCTCGGTGTCTTTTGTAGCATTAGCGGCGATGGTGGTACGATCGTATTTCCGTCTAGGGCAACCAACCTGCTATCAAATCAAATTACAGCTGGGCCGCTTCGTACATTTATCAGAATATTTGACGACGACCCAGCAACCGTCGATTGCAATAACAATGCGATATCAGATTACTGCGAGGGTAGAGGCGACCCGTCGCAATTTGTGAATGCGCTGGTTGATGGCGATACCTCCAATTGCATTTTCGACATCAATGGTGATGGATTTACCAACGCAATCGATATTCAAGCACTTGTATCCGAGCTCATTTCTCCTTGAGCGCGGCAGGGTGGATCGTATTCGACCCGCCGAATCACCGTTGACGCCGACCGCATGGCCCAAATCGTTACTCAGACATGGGGTTCTGAACTATTCGCCGCGTCGACTGATGATCTGAAATTAATCTCAGAGGCTACATTAAAAATCGCTACCCCAGGTTGGAGTACCAACCCGGGGCACCCGTGCCAATCGAACGTCAATCTGTCGGGTTATCATACTGCGTCGTCGCCGTCACATCTTCGGGCGTAACGCGAATGCGCACGCAACCATCGTCGGCGGTGTTGTAGTAACCGCGTTGGCGTCCGACGACTTGTTCGATGTTGTTGGTCGTCATGTCACGGCGTTGGCCGGAGGAGCGCACGTTGATACGGGCGTTGGCAGCTTCGATAAAGGCCTTGGTGTTGTGAACCACGCTGCCGTGATGGGGCAGGATGAGGGCGTCGCAGGTTAGGTTGGTATCTGCGAGCATGCCACCGAGGCCCCATTCGGCTTGGTCGCCGGTGATGAGTACGCGCTGATCTGCATGGGTTAGCGCGATGGCGAGCGAACCGTCGTTGGCCGAAGGGGCCGGTCGGTCGCTGGCGGGTGGTGGCCAGAGGATATCGATGTGTACGCCGCTGGGGTCGATCCAGGCATCGTTGCTGCTGGCAGTTGAGAGGGGAATGTTGCGCGCTTGCATTGCTCGTTTGAAATGCCAACCGCCGGAGTTTTTGGGGGCGAAGCGATCGAATTGATCGCTGAGCACGATGCGCTCGAAGGGAATTTCGGCGGCGACATATTCGAGGGCGCCGTAGTGATCCCAGTTGGCGTGCGAGACGAAGACGGTATCGATGCGACGAATCCCGCGTTCGCGCAAGAAGTTAATTGTGATCTGAGAGGCATCGAGCGGGGTGCGCGTGCCACAGTCGAATAGCATGGCGCGGCCATCGGGTAACTCGATCACGGTAGCAGTGCCGTCGCCGACGGCCAGGGCCCATACGTTGAGCGCGCCGCGATCGGCAACGAACCATTGATGGGGGATTTGCCACCAGACGACCAACGCGAGAGTTAACGCGGGAAGGGTCCAACGTTTTCGAAACGTGCGCGGTCGCCAGATGACCAGTGCCAAGGTGGTATAGCACGCGGCGACCCACGCGAGGCTGGGCTGGTTGCCGTTGAGCAAGGTGCCGGGCAACGATGCCAACAGTCGCACCCAACTCGTGAACAGTTGGCTGGTGGCGTCGACGACGGGTGCGATCAATGATGACGATGATGGCAGAATGGCGACGAGAATGACTTTGAGAAAGCCGAAGATGGTTAGCAGAAACGCCGGCACGATCAGCAGCAGGTTGAATAACCAACCCCAAGGGGCAAAGCGGTCGAAGTGATACGTTACCAATGGCAGGTTAGCGATCCAAACGGCGATGGATGCGGCAAAGCTGATGCGAATGGCTTTAACGACGGCGTCGAGCGCAAGGCGTCGATTGGATGGTAGGGCGTCGGACAGCGGTAAGCTGACGGTCGAATCCGCGTAGGGTTCGTTTTCGTAATGACCGCGCAAGAAAGGAAGGCGTTGTGCAAGGGCGCGTTCGATGGGCGGCATCAGATACACGATCGACAAGACGGCGACGAAACTGAGTTGTAGCGCAACGTTGAAGATGTCGTAGGGATTGATGAGAACGAGAATGATGGTCCAGGTTGCGAGCCAATTGGTCGTGTGGATATGACCGCGGCGGTAGATGCTGAGGCACGCCAGTAAGCCCATGACGCCGGCGCGGAGAATTGACGGGCGCGGTTCGGCCAATGCGACATAAGCAATAATCATGAGGGCGATGACGACGGCGCTACCGCGGTAATGCATGCCGATGAAACGCGTAAGCCACCAACCCATGAGCGCGAGCCAGCCGACGTGCATGCCACTGGCCGCGAGGAAGTGCGCGCCGCCGGTGCGGACGAAGGCTTCGTTCAGATCGCGATCGACTTGACTGCGTTGACCGAGGACCATGGCACTGACGGCACCGTGGTCGCCATCTTCGATGAGTTCCGAATCTTGATGCAAAAGGTGATCGGCCCACGTTCGATACGAATTTAGTGTCTTCGTAAATGCGTTTGATTCGCGGGCGATGACTTCAACGGCGGCGGCGTGATCGGTCGAGAGCGCCGCGTGGATACCTTGTCGACGTAGATGACGCGCCCAATCAAAGCCACCGGGATTGGCGGGTGGAAACGGCGCGTAAAGCCGACCGACGATACGAACTCGATCGCCCGCTTGCAGGAACAACATCGGCTCTTTGATCGAGACGGCGATACGGCCATCGACTGCGAGCGGGCCGTCTGATGTTTGAATCGCCAAGTGTTTAAGTGGGAATTTTGTTTTGGGCGGCAGCGGGTAGGGAGCTTTGCGGCGATCGTTCTGCTCGACGATGCGCGGACGATTGGCGACGGTGCCTTCGATGGTGGTGATGGCGCTGCGGTGATTGACATGTTGGCGAATATGCGGCCCGGTATTGCCGCGTGATGCTTGGGCGTGATGTAATCCGCCGGCGAGGATGGAGAACAGGAAGCACGACCATGTGAATGCGCGCGATCGTGCGTCTATTTTGACGCGCGATGCCAAGCGGATAATTACCACACCGACCAGCAGTATGACGGGGGCGAGGGCGGCGTAGAAGATCCAATTAGGGGCGAATGCAGCGTCACCGACAATCCCGATGCACAGCCCGAAGGCCAGCGGTGCGAGTGGTGTTACCCGCAGACGAGGCAGTAGCTGACTCGGGTTGTGAGTTCTTTCGAGCAATGTTTGGCCCGGTGATGGCTGACTTCGGCGATCTGGACCCGTGAAATTCCGCTAATCGTGTCACCGATCGGCATGATAAGGGCGGTATCGGTGGCGCAACATCAGAATTGCGGAGTTCTTGTTTTTCCGTCCCCAATGCGATGATGGCGACTCAATTGAGGGGGTTGCAGGCTGTAATCGTTCAAAATTTCGGACAAATCGTAAACCCGGCCATTTGAATACGGTTAAAATGTTAGCAGACCGGAAGTTAGATCCTGTGCGACCCTGCCGACCATCAAGACGAGTTGTCGGTCGAGCCCAGAAACATCGGAAGTTTCGAAAAGCGCTTATGACCCCCGCTTCACGTGTCCATATTTCAATTCGGTATTCATTGCTCAGCGGATTCGTGCTGATTGCTCTGGCATTTTCGCAGGCCGATGCGCGCGAACCCGAACCGCCGGCCCCGATTCGTCCGCAGATATTGGAAGCGGATGAGGCGATGCGACGCTTTGCCGAAGGTGGCGGTCTGATCCCGGCGTATGACCGCGATGCGGAGCGTTGGTTGCGCCGCGCTCGGGAAGCATCCGAACGCAACGATTGGAAGTTGGCCATCGATACGCTGGAACGCGTGATTCGCGAGCACGGTACATCGATCGTGGCGACAGGCGAGCAGGCGTCGTTTCGGCTGGCGGTCGATTTGGCGATTGGTCAGATGGCGAATTTTCCGCCGGAAGGCTTACGCGCCTACCAGATTCTGTCCGACCCGATTGCGAATCGTCTGTTGGAACGCGGCCTTGCCGAACACGACCTTAACGCGTTGCGCGAGATTGCTGATGTCTATCCGGTGGCATCGGCAGGGGCACGAGCGCTGGATGAATTGACGGTTAGGTTGTTGGACCAACGGCGAGCTTTGGAAGCGTTGGATTACCTCAACAAGTTGAGCCAGTATCACCCAAACTATCTGTTGCCAGAGGAAATTGGCCTGCGGCGGGCGCTGGGCTTTGCGTTGATGGGGCGCGATCGAGCGGCGGGGGCGGCGCTCGATATATTGGAACAGAATCATGGCGCTGACGATGGCTTTAACGATCGTCTGCAACGGTTAAGGAAGTTTCTTTCGTCAGCGCGGGCGACACGCGCCGGAGAAATGCGCTTTTCGCTGGCTTGGCCAACACGGATGGGCCCAATGCAAAATGGCTGCGCCCGCATCCCTACTCCGTCGCTGGTGTCGGCGGCGGCAGATTACTTTGAATATCCGCTGACCGAAAGACCGCAGCGGGCGACGGTCTCGAAGATCATGCGGCGTAAGGGGCGTCCGCCGGTATGGCGCGCGGTCAGTAATGGCGAGCTGTTGTACGTCACGTGCCCCACCGGTTTGTTTGCGCTCGATTTATCAACCCTTAAGCTGGCGTGGCGGGCATTTCAAAAGGCTGATGACGTACCAGAGGCGCGCGCTATACATCAAATGCAGAGAGCAGGCCGCCTGCGCTTTCAACAAGAAGAAATTGAGCGCTTGGATGAGTTCACGACGACGGCACTGTATCGCGAATACAAGGGCGCGGTATCTACGGGGCTTGGTCTCACGTTTGTGATTCAGCAGTCGCCGCTGGTGGGAGAACTCACGCCGACTGCACGCGGTCGACCTGCGCGTTCGCAACCATTGAGCTCGGCAGACAGCGCTTGGTCCAATGCCATAGTTGCGTACGAAGCCGACAATGGGCGCATCAAGTGGATACTTGGTCCCGGTGGTCGCAACGTTGATAGCAAACTGGCGGACGCGCGCTTCTACTGCACGCCGGTGGCCGCCGACGATGAGTTGCTCGTGACCTATGTGCGGCAAAGCGGTGACTTTTATTTGGGGGCACTCGATCGCGACGGCAAATTATTGCGCGAAGTGATTCTCGGGTCGGGCTCGCGGCAGGCCTTTCCGTATTATGGCTTAATCGAACCAACCGTATTGGATGGGCGGGTTTACGTGCCGACGGCAGCAGGGTTGCTGGTGTCGGTGCGTCTGCGAGATTTCTCACCGCTATGGTTGACGGCCTACGAGCGCGAAGACCCACAAGGTTCACAACGATCGCGACGGCGACCGTGGTTTACTCAGGCTACATGGTCACCACAGGACGAGTGGATGAGTTCCCCGCCGTTGGTGACGCAAGGGCGCGTGATTCTGGCTGCCAACGATAGCGACGATTTGTTGTGCTTTAACGCGCAGGATGGTACGCAGGTTTGGTCGCGCCCGCGTGATTCGCATCGCTATCTGATCGGCTGCGACAACGAACGGGTTTATCTCGGTGGTAAGACCGTGGAAGCTGTGTCATTGGAGGATGGTAAATCGATCTGGTTGTATCAATCCGCTTCGGATGATCAGCCGGCCGGGCGTCCTGTATTGACGGACGATGCGGTCTTGGTCGCGACGACGACCGCGATCGTGCGTTTGGATCGCAAAGATGGTACACCATCAGAGATCGGCGCTATAGAGCCGGGGAATCTGCTGGCTTTGCCGGGAGCGCTCTATTCGGTGGGGCCATATGCTGTGGCCAAGCTGACCGACCCGTCACAAGCCGAGCAACTGGTGCGCGATCGTTTGGCCGTGCATCCAGATGATGTGGCGGCGAACCTGCGTTTGGCTCAGTTGTTGCAGCGTCAGGGAGAGTTGTCGGCGGCGCGTACGCAGATTGATGCGACGACCGATTTGCTGACGAACATGCAAGATGCGTTACCGACGGATGATATCGTCGGGCGCAGCTTGTTGGACGACACGCTAGCCAGAGTGGCGTCGGCCCACGTATCGATCTTGCACGATTTGGCGTTAGATGAAGACGATGACGAGGCGCGTGCGGCCTTGCTGCAAGCGGCAATCGACACGGCGCGCACGCCGAGCGATGTCATCGGCGCGGCGCTTGAGATGGCCGCGCATCACTATGTGATCGGGGACGCTTTGGCCGCCGCCCGTGGTTGTATCGCGCTGCTGTTTGAGTCGAGGGGCGGTGCCTTAACAATCGATGCAACCTGGCGTGTGAACGGTCAGATTGAGATCGGACGTCGATTGGCAAGTTATTGGTCATCGTTGTTGGACGATGAGCAAGCGGCGTTGGCGAAAGAGATTCGCGCGCGCCTCTACGGGCATAGTGCCGTTGATACGTCGATTAATGGTGTGACGATCGTTGATGCTTTGGCAGGGCTGCCTATCGCGACGGAACTGTACGTTGCCTGTGCCGATGCAGCCGAAGAAGCGAACGATGTCGACGGACTGTACTACTTTCTGCAACGCGCGCTTGCAGCAACAGGCGATGACCTGCAGCGCGAACGCCTGATCGTTCGGTTGGCCACCGCCTATTTGAACCCGCCCGATCCGTTGCTACCGCAAGTGGCCAGTGCGGTGGATTTGTTGCGTGACGCCGAATTGACCGTGTGGAATCAAGTGGCGTCGTCGTCGGACGACAACGAATCGCTCAAGATTAAGAGTGGTGATGGGCGTGTGTTGCGTACTGCCTTGTTGGAAACGCGTCCATCAATCCTGACTGGTGGCGATGAGATCGATTTTGGATTGGTCGCGGAGCAGGTGGTTCCGGATGATCTACCGTTTGCGGGCCGGACATCGACGATGCCGATCACCTCATTCTGGGATCGTAGCCTGCCGGGTATTTCGCGTCAGCAAGTTGTTCCAATCGTGATGTGCGAGCAGACGCGCGGTGTGGCGGCAAACGCGAGTGGGCTGCGACGAAATCTATGGGAAAATGATCTACCGTTGATCGCATTAGAAGATCAGAACCCTGAAGCCGAGGGCTACCGCGGATTGCGCGATATGGCGGTCGCTAATGGTGTGGCGGTGTTGCACAGCGGGCATCGGGTAGACGCGGTGGGGTTATCAACAGGCAAACTACTGTGGCCGCCAATCCCGTGTAACTTCCGTGATGAGCGCCGACCGCAACCCGCCATTCTCGCGAGCGAGGGAATGGTGATTATCGCGCTCGATTCTGAGACAGTGATCGGCGTACCGGCGCGGGAGGGGGCGCAGCCCTTCTGGCGTCGTACCTGGTCGCGGCGGCGGATCGATCGCATGTATTTGACGGCAACGGGCGATCTGGTGTTGGTCGATGGCAGCAATTTCGGCGTGCAAGTGATCGAGCCTGCGACGGGGTTGTTAAAGCGCGAGTACGCGTATGCAACGCCGGAAGTGCAGGAAGATATCTGGAACGAGGACCTCGACCGGCCACCGGTAACCGATCGGATGCTGGCACTAAGCGACGGAATGCTGGCATTTGCGAACGAACGCGAGCTGGTCGTACGCCGAATCGAAACGGGCGAAGTCGCCTGGCGACACGAAGCCAAGAATGAAATCCTGCAGGTTTTTGGAACCGAGCGTGGCCGTTTCGTGTTGTTCAGTAAGGCCACGCAGGTGGATGTCTTGCGAAGTGACAACGGCACGCTTGAGACCGAGTTCAACGCATTGGGCGTGGACTTGCCGCCCTTTGATGTGGTTATCGATCGTCCTTCCGGCTCTGCGGTCGAACGGTTGATGATGTTCGCGCAAACCGACGATCCGGTGGACAGTGCTGAATACGTGTTGGAATCGTACCCTTTGCAAGGGCGTCCGATTTCGTTTCGGCGCGAGTTGGGTCGTGTACGGGCGGTGGAGATCATGATCAATCCGCGCATGTTGCGGATGTCGCCGGACTTCGTGCCGGTTATTTCTAATACGCGACCGCGCGATCAAAACGACTTTAACAATTTCGTAGTGCGGCAAGTCAGCGTTAATGTGCCACCGCAGTTGACCATCGTCTCTAAGAACAGCGAGGCGCGTATCGGCCTACCTTATGAATTCAAAGAGGGGCGGCTTGGCGGTATCGTGGATGGTGTTGCGACTGGAACCGTTCGCCATAAATCACGCCAGATTGTCGATGTTATGGTATTGGACGAGCGCATAATTGCATTGGCACCGGAAGGCTACTTTGTGCTGGGCGTGCGTGAAACCCCGGACAAGGTTGAGGAGGAAGCACCGTGATGTCGGTGGGTAAAAAATCGCTGCTACTGATGTTGTTGCCGTCGGCTTTGGTGACGACGTTGGGATGGTTGGTCGTGTCGTCTGCCAGTGGGCAGGTGCCGCCGACCCGACCGAAGCACGTGACGCCGGAATGTGACGAGGCGATCAAGAAGGCCGTGAAGTTTCTGGTGAGTCGCCAAAGTGCCGACGGCGCTTTTCGTGACGGCGGCGAATTCGGCAACTATCCGACCACGATGACGGCATTGGCCGGGTTGGCGTTGTTGGCTGCTGGTGAAACGCCGACACAGGGCGAACACGCGCCGACATTGCGGCGGGCGCTGACGTACGCGTTACAGTCGGCTCAACGCAATGGTCTGATTTGCCGCGATGGCGACGAAGCATCGCGCTCGATGTACGGGCACGGTTTCTCGATGCTGTTTCTCGCGCAGATCATGGGCATGGAAGAAGACAAGGAACGTTTCAACCGTATTCGATGGGTGTTGCGCAAAGGTGTCGAACTTACCGAGCGTTCGCAAAGCGGGCTCGGCGGCTGGCTATATACGCCCGATATGGGTGGCGACGAGGGGTCCGTCACGGTTACACAGGTACAGGCCTTACGGGCGGCGCGAAATGCGGGCGTAGCAGTGCCGAAAAAAGTGATCGATCGCGCGATGGGCTATTTGGAGAAATCCGTTCAACCCGATGGGGGTATTGCTTACCGAGTGGGCATGACGGGCTCGCGCCCGCCGATTACGGCGGCGGCAGTGGCTTGTTGGTTTAACGCGGGGCAATATCAGCATCCGATGGCGCTGAAGGCCTTGCGGTTTTGCAAGGACAACATCGGCGTTGGCCAGAATCAGGGCGGCACTTGGGGGCATTACTTTTATTCGCATCTTTATTATTCACAGGTGATGTACCTGTCGAGTGAGAAAGACTGGGATTGGTACTTCCCCAAGATGCGCGATTATCTGCTGTCCACGCAGGACGCGGACGGTTCGTGGATGGGCGATAGCGTCGGAAAGGTGTACGGCACCTCGATCGCGCTACTTATCCTACAGTTGCCGTATAACAATTTGCCGATCATGCAGCGCTAAGGCGCCGTGAGTCAGTTGAGTTTTAGTTGAGTCACACTTCGCGCTGATGGTGCTTAACGCATCGAGGCGCAATCGATAAGGAGTGCAGGTATGAACGAAGACATGCACGGTAACCCGTCATCCGCCACGGATGACGTTGCCGCCGCCGAACGTCTGGCCCACGTGCATCGCGCGCTGCGCGATCAGATGCAGCGCATCATCGTCGGTCAGGATGAAGTCGTCGAACAGTTGTTGATTTCGCTGTTCGCCGGCGGGCACTGCATTCTGGAAGGTGTGCCCGGCCTCGCGAAAACGATGATGATATCAACGCTGGCGCGGTGCATGAATCTGAAGTTCACGCGCATTCAGTTCACGCCTGACCTGATGCCCAGCGACATCACCGGCACGGAAGTGATTGCCGAAGATAAGGCCACCGGTCAGCGCGCGTTTAAGTTTTTGCCCGGTCCGGTGTTTGCCAACGTGATTCTTGCCGACGAAATCAACCGAACGCCACCGAAGACGCAGGCGGCCATGCTCGAATGCATGCAAGAGCGTCAGGTAACGGTTGGCGGCGATCGGCACGTGCTCGAAGCGCCGTTCTTTGTGTTAGCTACGCAGAACCCAATCGAACAGGAAGGTACCTATCCGCTGCCCGAAGCGCAGCAGGATCGCTTCATGTTTAAGGTGCTGATCGGCTACCCCACGTATGACGAAGAATTGGAGATTGCAACCAAGACGACCGGCGAATACGACGAGACGGTCGAGCCGGTGATCGATGCGGCGGAGATCATTGCCTTGCAGAAGGTGGTGCGGCGCATACCGGCGGCGCCGCCGATTGTGAAGTATGCCCTCGATTTGGTGCGGGCAACCCGACCCCGACAAGAAGGCGTGCCGCAATTGGTGAAGGAGCGGGTCGCCTGGGGGGCGGGGCCGCGTGCGGTGCAGTTTTTGATCGTGGCCGCCAAGGCGCGGGCGGTGTTGCGTGGCAACGCGCACGTTTCGACCGACGACATTCGGGCGTTGGCGGCGCCGGTTTTGCGGCATCGCGTGGTAACGAACTTTGCGGCGCAGGCCGAAGGTTATTCGTCGGATGATTTGATCAACGAGTTGCTCAGCCTGCACGACCCGCACGGCGGCGGACTGTTGGCCGATGAGCGCGTCAACAAGATGATCGACGCCAGTTGAGCATTGCCGCACGGATGCGGAACCGTGCCGTCGCCGCGGCGCGTGAGTGATGAATTGAACTAACCAGCCCAGGAAAGACCCACGCACTTGGCCGGTAACGATAAGCGAACCTATTTGCAGCCCGAGGTACTCGCGCGTATCAGCGATCTGGAGCTGCGCGCGCGGTTGGCGGTTGAAGGCTTCGTCAGCGGCATGCATCGCAGCCCCTATCACGGGTACTCGGTGGAGTTCGCGCAGCATAAGGAATACGTTGCGGGCGACGATTTGCGGCATCTCGACTGGCGCGTGTTGGGCAGGTCGGATCGGCTATACGTTAAGCAATATGAGGAAGAGACGAACCTACGCACGCACCTGATTTTGGATACGTCGCTGTCGATGCGCTATCCGGAAGCCGACGGCAAGACAGCACGGCTAACCAAGTTTGAATACGGCGCGACGTTGGTGGCATGTCTCGCGTATTTGCTAACGCACCAGCAGGATGGCGCGGGCTTGATGCTGTTCGACGAGAAGGTTAAAGCCGATATGCCGCCGTTGACCAATTTGGGGCACTTGCGTCAGGTGATCGGTCGCTTGGAAGCGGCGCGGCTGGAGAAACCTTCCGATGACGGCGCGGTGTTTCGACGCATTGCCAGCCGCCTGCAGCGGCGTTCGATGGCAGTGGTCATTTCCGATTTGTTGATCGATCCGGAGATTGTGATTCCGACGCTGCAGCAAATGCGTTACGGCGGGCATGAGGTGTTGGTGTTTCACATTCTCGACGAAGACGAGCGCAGCTTTCCGTTTATGGATAACACCGAGTTTGTGGGGCTGGAAACGCCCGATGATAAGTTGACGGCCGACCCGCAGGCCTTGAAGCAGGCGTACTTGTCGGCGTTGGACGAGTTTGAAACGAAGTTGCGCCGCGCTTGTACGAACAGCCGTATCGACTTTGTCGGGCTGTCGACGGCGACGCCGTTGGATGTGGCGTTGCGCAGTTATTTGGCGGCGCGGCTGGCACAAGTGAAGGCGGCGCGGTGATGGTGAGAAAGGTTGAGCGTGCGCGACGGGGTGGTGTCCCCCAGCCCCAGAGGGGCAGGGGCACCCGGATATTGACGCACGGTTTGAAATCTCGAACGGATTATTAATTGGAGGCGCTACGATAGCAGTACACGCATGATTCCTTGGTTGTCCAACTTCTTCTTTAACCCGTGGATGGTGGCGGGGGCCGGTGCGGTTGCCGGGCCGATCATCATTCATATTCTTTCGCGGCGCAAGTTCCGTACCGTGCGGTGGGCGGCGATGGATTTTCTGCTGCAAGCGCAGAAGCGCAATCGCAGGCGGGTGCAGATGGAGCAATGGATCGTGCTGGCGTTGCGCTGTTTGGCGGTCTTGTTGCTCGCGTTGGCGCTGGCGCGACCGTTCCTCGGTTCGGGTTGGCTGGGGCGCTTGGTGGGCGGCGGTAGCATCGAACACGTGGTGTTGATCGATGATTCGCTTTCGATGACCTACGTCGATCAGCAGAGTACCGCGGCGGGTTCGAGTTTCAAAAAGGCGCTCGTTGCCTGTAACGGCTTGGTGCAACAGATCGCGGCCCAAAGTGGTAGCGATGCAGTGAGCCTATATTTGGCCAGCCAAGCGCAAACGCCCTTGGTGTCGGTGCCGAACCTAAATGACGAAAACCAAATCAAGCTGGCCGAAGCGCTGGTGGGATTAGAGGTTACGCAAGGCACGGTCGACTTTAAGCGCGCGTGCAACGCCATCGCCGAGCGGTTGCAAAACGACCCGACGCGTGCGAATGCCGTTGTGTATGTTTTCAGCGATTTTCAACGACACGATTGGGTCAGCGGCGCGAGTAACGATGCGGCGCAACGACCGACAGCGGCGTTCGTGGCGAGTGCCGATGCGCAGTCGACCACGCAATGTATTTTAATCGATGTGGGTGTGGCCGAGCCTGCTAACTTGTCGATCGATCGCTTGCGGATGGCGCGGGCGCAAGTGGTGGCGGGCGTGCCGGTGCGCGTCGATTTGGAAATTACCAACCATACGCCTGCGACGGTGCGCGATGTGCAAGTGGGCGTTGCGATTGCCGATCGTCGCATGCCGCCCGTGACAGTGGCCGAAGTGCTGCCGGGCGAGACGGTAACGGAACCGATCGAAGTGACGTTCCCACAAGACGGCGGTAACTACGTGTCGTTTGAATTGGTGGGCGCGGCCGCACGAAAAGATGGTTTGGCCGCCGACAATCAGCGGGCGGCGGCGTTCGATGTGGTCGGTGCGTTGAATGTGATGATCGTCAACGGCGAACCCAGCGCCGATGTGTATCGGGATGAGGCGTATTTGCTGCGGACGGCGTTGCGACCTGCAGGTCGCGCGGCCAGCGGCGTCGATGTGCGCGTGGCCGATGAAGTTGAGTTCGATGAGTTACCACTCGATGAGATTCATGTCGTGATGCTGGCGAATGTGGCGCGCCTGAGCCCGGCGGGCCTGGAGAAACTCGAAGCGTTTGCGAATGCCGGTGGCGGTGTGGTGTGGTTTGCCGGCGATCTACTCGACCCGGTTTACTACAACGACAGCTTGTATCGGCGCGGGGCGGGTTTGTTGCCGCTGGCGTTGGGTGAGTTTGTCGAAAGCCCGACGAGCGCGGCGATGGTGCATCTCGATACCTGGGATGAAGCGCATCCGATTTTGCGCGGGTTTGGCGGCGAATTGGCTGAAGTACTGAAGACGATTCGCTTTGACGCTTTCGTGCGTGTCAATGAACCCGAGGCGGACGCTGCCGATGACACGAATGGGGTGCGCACGAATGGCGAGACTACAGCAACGAATGATGATAATAATGAATCCGGTGCTGCTGCGCCGCTGGTCATCGCGCGATTGAGTGACGGTTTTCGCACGCCGCTGTTGGTCGAATCGATGTTTGGGCGGGGGCGGGTGTTGTGGGTGGCGTCGTCCGCCGATCAGGAATGGAATAACTGGGCGTCTAACTTCAGCTATTTGCCGGTGATGCTCGAGTTGGTGCAATACATGGCGCGGGCCGATGCAGGCGATCGCATGGTGACGGTAGGCGACGATCTCAGCTTGCCCGTCGATCCGGCCAAGGTTGAGAAGGAAGCTATCGTACGACCACCGAATTATCCGACGGCGCCGGAAGCTACCGTGCAGGTGGTGACCGACGGTGCCGCTTCGGTGGTGCGCTATGAGGCGGCTGAACGCAGTGGTTTGTACGAGTTTCGATTGAATCAGCGCGATGCCGGCATGTCGGTGCGCTATGCGGCGGTCAATGTCGATCCGGTCGAGTCGGATTTGCGCTCTGCTGGTGAAGCGGAACTGACAGCGTCGGCCGATCCGAAGTTGAAGATCCAGTACTTCAACGATATTAGCCAACTGATGCGCGATGATGACGCTGGGCGAACCGAGTTATGGTGGCCGTTGTTGATCGCGGCGATAGGCGTGTTGATGACGGAACACTATTTGGCTTGCAAATTCGGAGGTCGCGGATAACCGCATGTTGGCCACGGTCACAAACAGTCTGATGCACGAAGCCCTGATCGCGCAGTCGTATCGCACGGTCGAGGTCGATCAGCGATTGGAATTGGCGCGCTGGTCGCCAGACACGGCGTTGTTGGTCGGCGGCTTGTTGACGCTACTGGGCGGCTATTTCGTGTATTGGCTGTACCGACACGAGAAACGCGGCAAGATGTCGGCGACGATGCGTTGGTCACTCACCGGGTTGCGGTTGACGGTCTTGCTGTTGCTCGGTTTTGTCGGGTTGGAGCCGGTCTTAGTGCGGTACGAAGATCGCCGACTCGATGCGCGGACGCTGGTGTTGGTCGATCGTTCGGCGAGTATGGACTTGCAGGATCATTACCGGCAGGAGGCCGATCGCACGCGCGCCACTGAAGTCGTGGGTTCGTTGCCGCCCGATGGATTGAAGCGACTGGCGGTTGCTGAGGAACTGTTGAGCGGTGACAAAAAATCGCTGATTGACGGGTTGGCGCAATCGAACGATGTCACGGTCTTTGGTTTCGATCGCAGTTTGGAGCCGCTGTTGCAGCGCATGCAACATGCATCTGATGAAGATGACGGTGTGAAGACGGACGAGTCGCTGACTTTGGCCAGTTCGACGGGCGGCGGCGCGACGGATTTCGGTCACGCCGTTCGGCGGGCATTGGAAGCGCTGGGCGACACGCCCTTGGCTGGATTGGTGGTGTTGACCGATGGTGGGTTCAACCGTGGCGAGCCGTTGAGCGAAGTGGCGCGCTTGTTAAAGGGGCGGCGCGTTGCCGCGCATGTGGTCGGTGTGGGTGATCCGGCAGATCCGATTAACGTGCGGGTGGCGTCGGTGACGGCGCCGCGGTCTGTCTTTAAGAATGATCCGTTTAGCATCACGATCAATCTCGAACAACAAGGTAACGTGACGGAGCCGTTGCACATTACGTTATACGAACGGCGCGGCGAGCAGGGCAACGAAGAATTGGTGGCCGAGCGCGATGTCACGCCGACGGATGCTGCGAGTATCGAGCCGGTGGTGATCGAACGCGAAGTCGATAAACCGGGCGAGGTGGCGTATCGCGTGGCGGTGCGACCGATCGCGACCGAGTCGATTCTGACGGACAACGAGCGCGAATTGACGCCGCGCGTGCAAGTGTTGGATGACCAACTCAAGGTGTTGCTGGTGGCAGGCGCGCCGAGTTACGACTATCGCTATTTGATGCGGCTGCTCGAACGTGACGAAACAGTGGAATTGTCCACGTGGTTGCAATCGGCGGATATCAATGCCGTGCGCGATGGTAATGTCGTGATTACCGAGTTGCCGACGGGCACCGAAAAGCTCAACGCGTATGACGCGATCATCTTGATGGATATCGATCCGTCGGCGCTCGACCCGACCTGGGCCAGCGTGTTGGCAACGTACGTTAGCGATTACGGTGGCGGCGTGTTGTTTGCGGCGGGTAACAAGTTTGCGGGGCAGTTCTTCCGTTCACCTAAGACGCGCCCTTTGGTGTCGATTATGCCGGTAGTGCCTGATCCGGAAGCCGAGATCATTATTAACGAGCTGGGGCACTTTCAAACCAAGTCGTGGCCGATTTTTGTACCGCCCGAAGCAGCGGGCGATCCGATCTTGGATCAGGGTGTGCGGGCTCAGCTAACGCCGGATGTGTGGGGCGGCTTGGGCGGCTTGTTTTGGCACTTCCCGGTGCGCCGTGAGAAGCCGGTCGCCAAAGCGCTGATGCGGCATAGCAATCCGCGCATGGTGAATGCTTACGGTGGGCACGTGCTATTGGCAACGCAATATGTGGGCGCGGGGCGTAGTGCTTATCTCGGCATTAACACCACGTGGCGCTGGCGGCGCTCGGACGAAAAGCCGTTTAATCGATTCTGGATTCAACTCATTCGCTTTTTGGTCGAAGGGAAGCTGGCCGGTAGCCGAGCGCTGGGGCAGATCGATACCGATCGCGACTTGTACGAAGCGGGTGATACCGTGGTGGTGTCGGCGCGATTGTTGGACGAGCGTTATCAACCGTTGCTGCTGCCGGAAGCGCGCTTGAAGGTTGCTGCGCGTGGGGCTGCGGATGATACGAGTAATGCAGGCTTGCAAGAGATCATGCTCGCGCCGGTACCGGGGACCGAAGGGCAATACGAAGGGCGCTTTCAGGCACGCGGCACGGGTGCGTATCGGTTGGCGATCGAACGGCGCGACGACTTGCAAGCCATCGAGCGCGAGATATATGTGGAGCCGTCGAACCTGGAGATGCGCGATACGCAGATGCGCCGCGCCGAATTGAGGGCGTTTGTACAGCAAGTTGGCGGTGATAGCCGTTATTTTGATGTCGACGAAGCCGCCGAAATCGCGAGTTTGATTCCCGATGCCAGTCGCACCACGCGTTTTCGCGGGCGATCGCGACCAGTTTGGGACAATGGCTACGTCTTGGCCATTTTGATTGGATTGTTGTGTATCGAATGGGCGTTGCGCAAGGTCGCGCGCCTGATTTAAGAAGAGGATTGGAACTGATTCGATTATGTCCGCATCGTCGAAGCACAACATGAGCCCCGTCCTGCAGCCGTTGGAGGCATTGGGCCGACGACTGCGCCGACATGCGCTGGTCGAGGGCTTGGCGCTGACGTTGTTGGCGTTGCTGGCGCTGGGGCTGTTTCAATTTGGTGCCGATCGATTGTTGGCATTGGGATTGGCACCGCGCGTGTTGCTGACGTTGTTAGTGGCGGCAGCCTTGGGCTACGTGTTTTGGCGACGCGTCATTCGACCGTTGCAAATCTCGGCGGACGTTACGTCCATCGCGCAATTGGTGGAAGTCAAGCATCCCGAGTTGGGTGACACGCTGCTATCGGCCGTCGCTTTTGCACAAGAGGCCGAGATCAATCCGCATCGTAATTCGCCGGCGCTGGTCGAACGCGTGTTGGCATCAGCGGTGGAACACGCCGATCGGGTTGATACTCAGGGTATTCTGCGGGCCGATCGCCATCGCAATTTCATCGGGCTGTTGTTGGCATCTTTGGCAGTGGTGGCGGCAACGACGGTATTAGTGCCGGATACGTTCGCGGCGTATGTGCAACGCAATTGGTTGTGGCGCGACGCACCGTGGCCCTCGACGGCGCGCATCGTTCCCGACGGATTTGTCGACGGTAAGTTGGTCTGGCCCCTAGGTGATGAGTTAACGCTGATGGCAACGGCGCTTGATGCCGTGCCGGACGGGTTGACGGCTGAGATCGAGTCGGAAAACGGCGGGACGGTTAGCCGCAGTATGGATCGGCGCGGGGCGCAACAGTTTATTCTCGATTACGGCACCTTGGGCGGGCCGTTGCGGGTGCGTTTTCGCATCGGTCGCTTCGGTGTCGATGAGCGCACGCAGTGGTATCGTATCGTGCCGGTCAACCGTCCGTTTGTGGAGTCGGCAGTGGTACACGTAACGCCGCCGTCGTACGCCAAACAAGATGCCTTCACGCTGCCGACGGGTGAAGTGGCGGCCGATGTCATTCGCGGCGCGCGTGTGCAGATCGAAGCGACGATGAGTCAGCCGATTGCCGAAGCGCGCTTTTTGCCGCGCGGTAGCGATGCGGCGGTGGCCGATGTCGAGATTGTCGACGGCAACCAGTTGCGCGTGGCGTTCGAACCGCAGCGGCGCGGTAGCTATTCGTTTGATGTGCGCGATGAGACGGGTTTGGAAGATACGCGTCCGGTGACGTTCCTGTTTAACTTGCTGGGCGATCCGCCGCCGAATGTGCGACTAACCTTGCCGGGGCTGGGTGACATGGTCGTGCCCAATGCCAGGCCGACGTTGGAAATGAATGTGCAGGAGAATCTGGGCTTGCGCGATGTGACGCTGGCGTATCGCGTGGAGCGCGCGGACAATTCGGATGACGACGGACCCGTCGCTTGGGATTCGCTGCCGCAGACGGAGGTGGTGCCGTATCAACTCGAGTATGTGCGCAAGAGCGATTGGGACTTAAGCGATTTGGGCGTAGCACCGGGCGATCGTGTTACGGTGCAGTTGCGGGCGCGCGACTATCAGCCAATATCCGCTGATGTTGCAAAAGAATCGACCAATGGCGGGCGATCTGAAACACCGAACAACCTGGGCGAGTCGGTCGCTTATACGCTGCGCGTGGTCACGCCTGAAACGTTGCGGGCGGAGTTGGGCCGGCGCGAAAGCGAATGGCGCGGCGAATTCGAACGGATCGTGAAAACGCAACGGCAGTTGAATCTGCGAATTCTGGATTTGTTCGATGCGAGTGCTGCGGAAGGATTAAGTACATCAATTGCGACGCGCCTTTCGCAGGAGGCGCGTACACAGCGACAGATTGCCGGTCGGGCGCGCACGGTATTGCGGCAATTTGAACAGCTGTATTCGGAATTGGAAATCAACGGACTGCTCTCGCCGACGGTGCGACGCCGTCTGGGTAGCGGCGTGATTGCGTCGTTGCGTACCTTGATCAGCGAGCAAATTCCGCTGGCTGCCGATGAGATTGATAGCCTGCGCGACGGCCTCACACCAGAGGCCCAGCGGTCGGTAGAAACGCAGATTTCGGCGATTCTGGCCCGTATGCAGGACATTCTCGCGGATATGTTGAAATGGGAAGGGTACAATGAAGCAGTCACGTTGCTGCAGGATATTCTAAGATTACAGGAGGATATCTCGCAGGCGACGCGGCGTAAGTTAGAGCGGGAACTGGAAGCGCTGTTCGAATCGGATGGCTAGGGTGCAAACGATGGAGCGCGCGATGAGATATTTAGGAATGATCAAACGAGGCAGGCATCCTAAGAGCAATCCGCGCCAACTGTTGGCGTTGTTGTTTTCTTTGACGCTTTTGATGTCGCATGGTTTCCGTGCGCCGTTGGCATTCGCACAAACGGCGGATGAGACCGAAGCCGAATCGCCGATTGCCGCTGCGCCGGGTTCCGATCAAGCGCTGGCGGATCGTCAGGCAGTGGTAAGCGATCGCGTGAAGCGACTCGAAGACCGCATGTTTCAATTGGCTCAGATTCTCGAGAAGACCGAACCCGACAAAGCCAAGCGCATGTTGGAGAGTTTGGGGGCGCTGCGCGATAAGAATATTCGCGGCGACGTGAACGATGTCGTCGCGCTGCTGCGCGATGGCAGTTTGACCGACGCCGCGGATCGGCAGGTGACGGTCGAACAGCACATGCGCGAATTGTTGCGCTTGCTGCTCGACGAGAACGGTGATCTGGAAGAGCAGAAGGCCGAGATCGAACGACTCGAACAGCTTAAGCAGGCGCTGAATAAGTTGGTCGAAGAGCAGCGGCGCCAAAAGAAACGTGCCGAAGCGCAGGTGCGACAACAGCAGTTGACCGAGTCACTGCAAGCGGCTGCCGATCAGGTGCGCGATCTGCTAGGTCGGCAACAGGCTCTTCAAGACCAAAAAGAAAACGCGCTAAGCGGCGAGCGGGCCGATCGGCAAGCGGCGCTGCGTGGCGAGACAGAGTCCGTTGCGGATCAACTCGATGAGATTGCCGATGCGTTGGATCAACTTGCGGAGGCCGAAGCGAAATTGGCGGCAGAGGCGGAAGCGGCGGCGCGCAACGCCGAAGCGGAGCAGCAAAGCGCGGCGGAAGCGGGCGAGGGCTCCGAAGGTGCATCGAGTGATGGCGGTAGCGAAATGTCCGATGAAAGCGAAGGCAACGCCGCCGGCGAGCAAGCCACTACACCTGACGAGGCCAAGTCGAGTGACAGTCAACAACCTTCGGGAGAAGGCGAGCCATCCAGCGAAGGTGAATCGTCGTCGCAATCCGTGTCAGAAGCGGGCGAGTCTTTAAAGGCGGCGTCCGAGGCGATGCGCGCCGCAGAACAAAGCATGCGCGAGGGTGGCAGCCCGGGCGAGACCGACCAACAGCAGCAAAGTGCCGAGGCCGCGCTGGAAGAAGCGTTGAATAAGCTGGGCGAAGAAATCGAAGCGCGCCGCAACAAACTGTCTTTGAAGGATGAAGCAGAGGAACAACGCGAACTCGCCGAGAAGTCGCGCGATGTTCTGAAAGACATGGAAGGCGAGGGCGACAGCGAAGCGGAGTCGAGCGAAGGGCAGGGTGGCGAATCGTCGGAGAGCGAGTCATCCGAGTCTGGTGAATCTCAGGAGGGCCAATCGGGTCAACAAGGCCAGCAAAGCCAGCAGGGCGGTCAACAGAATCAAGGCCAGCAACAGGGCGGCGAACAATCACCCGGTCAGCAGTCATTGGAAGAGGCCATTCCGTTTCAAGATGAAGCCGCCGAACGCTTCGAACAAGACCAAGGCGAAGAGGGCGTGCAAAAGCAGGCCGAAGCATTGGAGAAGCTCGAACAGGCCAAGCAGGATTTGGAACAACAGCTCGAACAAATGCGGCGCGAACAACAAGAACAGATGTTGGCCGCGCTTGAGTCGCGCATGCGGGCAATGTTGAGCCGACAGGTTGAGGTAAATAAGGCAACGCGCCGCCTTAGCGAATTGGGCGTCGATAATTGGGATCGTAAGGATCAGAACCAACTCGGCGAAGTGGTTGAAAAGCAGCGTTGGGTCAGCACTCAGGCCGACGAGGCGCTGTTTATTCTTAAAGAGGAAGGTTCGACAGTGGTGCTGCCGCCGTTGATCGAGCAGGTGCGCGATGATGCAAGTTACGTGGCCGATCAACTCGCCGTGACTGATGTGGGGCGCCCGATTTTGTTGGCTCAAGAAGACTTGGAACTGGTATTGCGGGACATCATCGATGCCGTGGTGCGGCAACAGGAAGAGCTGCAAGAAGGCGGCGAAGGTGGCGGCGGTGGCAGTGGTAATTCGCCGCTGTTGCCGGGTTCGGCCGAGTTGAAGCTGCTGCGCGCATGTCAGGTGCGCATCAACAACACGACCGAGAAGTTGGCGGTTGAAGTCGAGCTGAATAACGGCGACGCGAAACCGATAGAACCGGCGTTGCAGCGGTTGGCAGATAAACAAAAGGACGTCTCGGAAATGGCTCGCAATATGCACGAATCGTTGCGGCGGGCACAGTAAGGCGAGGAATCCTCTATGCAGACTCTTGTCTATATATTGACGATTGCGTCATTCGTGGGCCTGCCCAAGGATAAGGCCCCCACGGTGCCGGGGTACGACTGGGCGTCACCCAAAAAGCGCGCGTCCGGACCGGTCGATCCGCCGCCTGTTGCGCCGAGCGTCGTGGTTGATAACTTCTTGCAGCAGTTGCAAGGGACGGATGGATACGACCAGAAGCAAGTGGCATTTCTCGTTGAAGATCGGGCCGAACGCGAAGATGACGACTTGTTTGGCTTTGTCGATGAAGCGTTCGCGCTGATTTCACCCGAATATCGCGCCGCGCTCGATAAACTCGATAGCGATCAGGTTGAAAAAGCTGCGGAAGCCTTTGAAGTGTTGGCGCAGAGTGACGATCCGTATTTGGCCGTCGCTGCCGCCAACATGGCTGCCAATGCCATGGTCGAACGGGAAGAGATCGATCGCTGTTTGGCTATTCTCGATGCTGTTCTGCAACAACACGGCAATATCGAACCCTATACTACGGCGGCCGATCAGTTTCGTTTCATGCGTGGTTACTGTCAGGTGCACAATCTCGAATACGCCGAGGGTTACAAGACGCTGGAGGACTTCATAAAGAATCATCCGCAAAGCCCTGAACGATTGCGCTTGACGGCGCGACAAATTTTGACCGAGCTGGATCGTCGCGCGCCGCAACGCATTGGTGACGTGCGCGACATTATGAACTACGCGCGCCGCAAGATCGCCAATCGTCGACTCGATGACACGCTGCTGGCCCGCCAGGATGAGGCTGTCAATCTTCTCGAAGCGTTGATCGAAGAGGCCGAACAGCAAGAGCAGCAAAACAGCAACAGTCAGGGTGACGGCGGTGGTGACGGCGGCGGCGGCGGGAACTCGCAGGGTAACAAACCCGGTCAGGGCGCGTCCCGCTCAACGCTTCCGCAGGGTGGTGCTGGCGATGGGGCGCTACGAAACTTGCGCGCTAAGCCCGGCGAGGCGTGGGGTAAGATGCCCGCGCGCGAACGCGAACAGGTCTTGCAAACGTTGCAGCGTCGCTTTCCCAGTCAGTATCGCGAATTGCTCGAACAGTATTACGATCAATTGGCGAAGGATGCACCGTCGCAATGAGTCGTTTGATCGCGATGGCCGTGTTTTGCATGATGCCCATGACGGTGGTCGCGGCAGAGGTGCGTGTGCAAACGCTCGATTTTGAATGGCGGCGCGGCGACGTTGCTGCTGTTAGTCAATCGACGCTTACGTTGCGCGATGACGACAACGACCAGAGCATTCCATGGGTCGATATTCTGCAAATCGAGAGTGTTGCACCTTCTTCGGCGACGGCATCGAAGACGTCGGAAGCGCAACGCGTAGCGGTTTATCCGGTGCGCGGTGGCCGCGTGTCCGGCACGTTGGTTTCTTCGGATCAGGGTGCAATCGCATTGGATATCGGCGGCGGTGCGACAGTCAGTGCCCCGCTAACAGCAGTGGCGGCGTTGAAATTCGAAGGCCTGGACGATGTCGACGCGAAGTTGGTTAACGACTTCGATCAGCGCCGCGTAGATCGCCAGCCGGGGCGTGACTTACTCTTGTTGTTACGCGGCGATGAGGTTCGTCCGGTTCCTGGCACGTTGATCGGATTGGATGGGGTGGGTTGGACCTTCGCCTTCGGTGGCAAGGATCGCACCGGCCCGCTGTCGACGGCGCTAGGTGTTATTTTGGGTTCACCTACGCCAGCGGCTTCTGCGCCGATGGCCACGTTTCGATTGGCCAATGGCGACGAGTGGCAAGGCCGCATCGTCGGCGGCGACGATGCGAAGGTGGAAATTGAAGCGCCCGCGTTCGGAATAATGCCGCTGCCGTGGCCGCAACTGTTGAAGGCTGAACTGGCAAGCGCGCGGTTGGTGCATCTCGAATCCTTGCAGCCGGCAATGTCGCGATCGCGAACCATTCTCGGCGTCGAATGGCCGTTGCAGATTAATCGAAACGTGGTCAATGGTCCGTTGGTAGTTGGGAGTAAGTCATACGAGCGCGGTATAGGTGTGCATGCCGATCATACGTTGCGATATAACTTGAACGGTGAATTCACTCGCTTTGCGGTAGAAGTGGGCGTCGATGTGTCGGCGGCACCGCACGGTAGTTGCATTTTTCGCATCAAGGCCGATGACGCCTTGGTCGCTGAAACGAAAATTCTGCGCAGTGGTCAGCCCGCGCAGCGATTGTCCGTTGATGTAAGCGGTGTCAAGACGCTGACGCTCGAAGTCGACGCCGCTGACGAACTCGATCTATCCGACCGCGCCAACTGGTGTAACCCCGTGTTGATTCGGGCGGCACCATAACTCACGATTGCGCTATGTCTCGAACGATTCTCCTATTGGCCATCTTGCTAACAACGGTTACCGCGCGCGGTGAAGCGCCGTCGGCGACGGCGGATGTGCGCGATCTGACGCGCGTGCGGGCTTACGAACGGGCGCGGGTGGAGTTGATCGAGCAAATCCGACCGGCCACGGCGTGTATCTTTCCCGAAGGCAGCCGACAGGGCGGCGGGTCGGGTGTGGTGATCGATGCCGACGGCTACGGCTTGACGAACTTTCACGTGGTCGCCGGGATGATGGAAAACCGTAAGGGACAAGCCGGCTTTGACGACAAACGTCTATATGATATCGAGGTCTTGGGTGTCGATCCGGCCGGTGATGTGGCGATGTTTCGCGTGTTGGATCGCGTTCCGATGCCGTTTGCGGAGCTGGGGCATTCGAAAGATCTACAGGTCGGTGATTTTACGCTGGCGATCGGCAATCCGTTTTTGTTGGCAGAAGACTTCGTGCCAACGGTCACGCTCGGCATCATTTCAGGTCTACATCGCTATCAGGCGGGCGCGGGGCCGCGCGGTCGGGCCCTGCGTTATACCGATTGCATACAAGTCGACACGTCGATCAATCCGGGTAACTCGGGCGGGCCGCTGTTCGATATGGCGGGACGCATCGTTGGCATTAACGGGCGCGTATCCATCGAAGAACGCGGACGCGTGAATGTTGGCGTGGGGTATGCGATCTCCATTGATCAGATACGCCGTTTTTTGCCGGCCTTGCGGGCGGGAATCACCACGCAACACGCGACGGCGGGCTTTACCGTGATCGATCGGCGCGACGCGGTGATCGTCGATCAGATTCTCGATGATTCGCCCGCATATCTCGCCGGTGTGCGCTTGGGTGATGAACTGACGGCGTTCGACGGCACGACCATTCGCTCGTCGAATCAATTCGGTTCGTTGTTGGGTACCTATCCGAATGGTTGGCCGGTGCGGGCGACCTTCGCGCGCACAAGCAGCGGCAAACGTACAGAAACTGAACTTGCGTTTCGTCTTGAAGCGCAACCGTATCCAGCGGATATCACCAACGTGCCGGATGGTGCACCCGATTTGCTGGCACCGCATCCGGTGACGACGCGCGCCAATGAGCGCGCCGTTAGAAGAATTTGGAAGTTGCATCGCGCCTTTATTGGGGATGCTGCCATGTTAACGCAGGTCGGGCGCTTGCAATTTGATGGTACACGCAGCCTGACGCGGGGCAATGTGACCGAAAAGGAACGCTTGACCGAAACGGAAACCGACGGCGCACTGCCGGGCGATGTGAGTTTGATCAAGCCCGTCGACGTCGAACGTCTCGTGCGTTGGCTGTTGATGGAGCCGTTCCGTAATGTCGATTTCGAGTCCGTCACGTTGAGCGGCGGTGATGAAGTGGACGGGCGCGTTTGTGCGGTTGTTAAGTTGACGTACGGCGGTTTGCCTGCTGTTGAGTTGGCATTCGATGAATTTGATGGTCGCTTATTGCGGATGACGTTTGATGATCGCATCACCGGGCGCGCGGTTGACGTCATTTACTCTGATTTCAAAAAGAACAAAGGGTTTCGCTGGCCGCATACGCGCACGATGAGAATTCCGGATGCGGATATTTCAATGATGTATCAATTCAATTCGGTGCAGGCAAGCGATGATTAATTTCCGCTCTCAATCTGCTAGCCGTTGGCGCGGATGCGTTACGCGCTTTGCGGTTGCTACACCCAAAGCGATGTGCGCTGCCTTACTCGTCGGTAGCGTGTTCTTGATTGCCGTACCAGTAAGTGCGCAGCCATCCGATCAAGCGTTGCCATCTCGTGGGACTAAGCGCAAGGTCGCGCCGAATACGACGCAGCGTGCCTTCGAAGCCGCCGCGCCGGCTGTGGTAAAGCTCTATGGCGGTGGGTTGGGACGAGAGCATGGGTACGGAACCGGTACACTGGTTTCGGCGGACGGCAAGATTCTAACGACGCTATCGTTGTTGACGTCGCGCGAGCGCGTGCGAGCGGTCTTGGCCGATGGCCGCACGTTTATGGCACGCAAAACAGCAACCGATGAAACGCGCCGATTGGTGCTGCTGAAGATCGACGCAAAAGATTTGCCGTTTTTGGAAATGACGGATTCAACCGCGCTGCAGCCTGGCATGCCGGTCTTTGCGTTGGGTAACTGGTTTAAGGTTGCCGAGGGTCAGGAACAAGTTTCGGTCACGCGCGGCACTTTCAGCATGCGCATGTTGCTCGATGCCCGTCGATTATCGCAGGATTATGACTATCGCGGCGATGCGTTATTGTTCGATGCGATTACGTCCAATCCGGGCGCGCCGGGCGGGCCACTGGTCGATCTTGATGGCAACTGTATCGGTATTCTTGGTCGCATTGTCGAAGCACGCGCAACGCTAACGCGTATCAATTATGCCCTGCCCGCCGAACAACTGACAGATTTTATTGGCGGCAAGGTCGCCGAACGACGTGCCAACGATACTTCGGAATCGGCGGCGCAACCGTACGTCGGCATTCGCATATCGCGTATCGGGTTTCGTCATGTATCGCCCTATGTCGCGCGGGTAAGACGCGATTCGCCGGCGGACAAGGCCGGTATCAAACGCGACGATCTGGTTTTGATGGTCGGCGACCGGCGCATAGCCAACACGCGCGACTATAAGGAGGCGATCGCCGCGACACGTCCGGGTGACCGGGTGCAGTTTGTTGTCAAACGCGGCGAGTCATTGATAGCGCTGCCGGTTGAGATCGGAGTAAAGCCATGACGGTCGCAGTCACAGTCGCGCTGCTGCTTTTGCTACCGCTCCAATCGCCGGACCCCTACGATTTAGAACGGGCTCGTAGTAGCGTGGTGCAAGCCGCCGTCAGTCAGGTGCAACCGGCGCTGGTGCAGATCGAAACCGTTGGCGGCGCACAGCCGGTGACAGAAGGTCCACAGGGCGTGCGCGAAGAGGGGTTTCGTTTGGCCGATGGCCCGACGACGGGTGTAATCGTCAGCCAAGACGGGCTGATTCTGACCAGCAGTTTCAACTTCGCGCGTAGCCCTTCGATTATCACCGTAACGCTTTCCGATGGTCGGCGTTTGGTTGCCAAGCTGTTAGGGCGCGATGAAATCCGACGCCTGGCGGTTTTGAAGGTTGAATCCGATGGGGAGTTGCCGGTGCCCACTTGGGTGCCGCGCGATGAGATGCGCGTGGGACAATACGCGATTGCGTGCGGCCGCGGCATTGGCTTGGCGGAGAATCCTCCGTTTATATCCGTCGGTATCGTCAGCGCCCTCGACCGGCGTAACGGTAATGCGCTGCAGACCGATGCAAAGGTGTCGCCGATTAACTACGGCGGTCCGTTGCTCGATATCGATGGCCGCATCCTGGGGATATTGGTGCCCAAGGCCGGTTCGGGCGGCGCGCTGGCAGGGGCTGAATGGTACGACAGCGGCATCGGCTTTGCGATCTATAAGCGCGATATCGATGAAGTGTTCGAGCGCTTGGTTGCCGGCGATGTGATCGAGCAGGGCAAGATCGGAATCGTGCTGGTGCCCGATGATGATTCGTTGGTGCCCGATTTTCTCAAGTCGTTTTTCCCGGCGGCCAAGGGCGTGAAGATCGGTACGGTTGTCGCCGGTTCGCCGGGCAAGGTGGCAGATTTGCGCGAAGGTGATCGCGTGCTGTCCGTTGACGGTCAGTCGGTGGGAGATGTGGAAGAGTTGTTGCGACGCTTGTCGGATCGCGCGGCGGGTGAATCGATTACACTTGAGATCAAACGGCGCTGGCGCACGTTTGAGGTGACGTTGACCTTGGTACGCGCGGATCAGATCGGGTCGATCCTTGAGATGCCGAAGGCGAGTGATGACGATGCGCCCGCGGAAAGCGAAGGTTCGACCGACGAGTGATGTGCATCAACTGCATTGCTGCATTACAAGTTGCTTGCCCGCCTGAATCAGTCGACGTCGAAGTTCATAATAGATCAGGTCTAACGCAGTCTGTGACGTTGGCATACACCGACTATTAGCCGGTGCCACAGTATGGACATACGTCGGCTATTAGCCGGTGCGTGAGTGTGGCGCAGACCTTCTATTGACTGGTACCACAGTGCAGACGTACACCGGATGTTTGATGGTGCTACTTTCGGTTGTCGCGTGCGAGTAGCATTTAGTTTAGTGCAGGCCGTCTCCGACCAATTCACTGGCCGCTTGCACCTTGGCAGCGCGAATTAGCAGCTTCTCTAACTTGCTGATTTCCGTTATCGATTCCAACTGACCGCGATGTTCAGCAGTGAGCGGTAGTTCGCGCGCTTCGAGCACCGCCGTAATGGCGTTGACGAGTTTCGTTTGTTCCGGGCTGGGCGTGCTCGGCGGTGGCGGGTCTTTGCTGAGATCGAGTTCTTTCATTTGTAGCCGCTCGCCGGTGGCGGCGGCGACAGTTTCATACCACTGCTTCGGATAGCCCGGATGCGTGACGTTGCCGTGTTCGTCGCGCACGTTGCCGTCGAGATACTTCCAGATGAGATGTTCGCCCAATTCGCGCCAACGCTGCACCGTGGCTTCGCCTTGTGCGACGGAATAGTCGGTGAGATATTCGACGGCCAAATGCGGAGCTTGCTTGTGCAACGCCAGCGCGGCGGCGTCGACGCGCTCTTGATCGGAGACGAATCGACCTTCCAATTCGCGTTGTACTTTCTGCACGTCTTTGATCATGTCGGCATAGCGCAGGTAGGTATAGTTTGCGACGAAGTTGAACGTCCAGAAAGCCGAATCCCAAGTGAACTTGTCGAAGTTGCCGGTGCCGACGGCATAGCTGGTGGGCACTTTAGTAATGCCGCAGTACATGGGGGTATACACCGTCGAGTAGGTGTCGTCCATGCCGAACCAAAGGATGCCGCCAATGGGGTTGGGCAGCCAGTCGCGCGCTTGAGCTACGAAAGAGAAGCCGGTCTGTTGCGTGGAAGTAGCGCGTTCGTTGAGATACTTCTTACCGTCGTGCTTCCAAGTCAGCGGTCGCCAGCGGTAGGGCAATTGGTACGGCCCCGCACCGATGTCTTGCGTCATATCGAGTTCGGTGCCTTCGAAGTGATCGCGCATCAGTTGCATCACGTCGCGCACGCCCAGCTTCTTATCCGGTTTGATCCACAATGGCAGCGGTTCTTCGGTGTTGCGACCGGTGGCCCAATCGGCCGAGTGGTTGCCATCTTTATCGACGCGGGTGTACATGCACCAAACGCGGGCGTCGCAAAAACGCAGCGCGCCATAGTCGAGATCGCCGTAGGCATCGGCAAAGCTGAAATTGGCATCGGTGCCCGAGTAGTAACCCTTCTTGCGCGCAAACGAGATCGCGTCTTTGGCATAGATGGTTTCGGGGTCGTTCAGCGGGAATTGTCGAATGCGTGGGGCGTTGGCATGGCCGCTAACGTAACCGTCCGGCACTTTGCGCGCGACCCATACGGCACCTTTTTCATCGGGGCCCTTGCCGATGATTTCGAGTATCCACACTTCGTTGGGGTCGCAGATCGACATGCTCTCGCCACTGCTGTAGTAGCCGTATTTTTCGACAAGTTCGGTCATCACCTGGATCAGCTCGCGTGCCGTCTTGGCGCGTTGCAAACCGATGTACATCAGGCTGCCATAATCGAGAATGCCATTGGGGTCGTGCAATTCGCGCCGACCGCCCCATGTAGTTTCGCCGATGGCAACCTGATGTTCGTTCATATTGCCAACGACGGTGTACGTTTTTTCGACTTGTGGGATCTGGCCGAGATACTTGCCGGTATCCCATTCAAATACATCGAGCATTTCACCCGGTAAGTGTGTGGCAGCGGGCGTGTGGTATAGCTCGCCGTACAGCACGTGGGCGTCGGCGGCGTAGGTGATCATGTTGGAGCCATCGGCGCTCGCACCCTTGGTAATGAGAAAGCTGGTACAAGCGTGGGTGGCAGTGGCGGCCATCGTCAAAAAAAGACAAATTGAGAAAAAGCGGGTCGTTTGACGCATAAGGACTTTCCATTTGGGTTGAAGGGAAACTGATCTCGTTGGATGTAATGATAAGAAATCGAGCAAGCTGCGCAAAGCACTTGGCAAGCGATGGGCGATTTAGAGCACCTCATGCAGGTGTTCGATGATATCGCTCGCCATCAGGCTGACGGGGCTGCGGGCGCTGGCTGCTGCATCACCAGCGCGGCCATGTGCGTTCACGCCGGCTACCGCGGCGTCGAAAAGCGACATGCCCTGTCCGACGAGCGCCGCGACGATACCCGTCAGCACATCGCCGCTGCCGCCAGTGGCCATGCCGGGGTTGCCGGTGTCGTTGATAAATAAGCGCTGACCGTCGGTGACGATGGTCTGGTGTCCTTTCAAAACGACGATGCTATTACCATCGGGATCGAGGTGGCGGGCTAGCATGCTTGCCATCTCTTCGCGCCGTTGTTGGACAGTGCCGATATCGGTGTTGCAAAGACGGGCCATCTCACCGGGATGGGGTGTAAGCATGCAGCGTGGCCACTGGGTTTCTTGTTCGGATGTGCCTGCGCGATCGAGATCGAAGACGGGCAGCGCGTTGAGACCATCGGCGTCGATGACGCATGGAATATTGTGTTCGTGGATCAAGCTTTGTATTAGGGCGACCCAGCTTTCGTCAAAGCTGGTCGGACCGCGCGACAGACCGGGGCCGGCGGCGATGACGTCGGGCAAGCGCTTCTCATTGAAGATACCGGTATGGAAGATACGCGCAAGCGCCTGCGCCGGATACATCACGCCGTTGCGCGTTTCGGGTAGAGGAATGGTCGTGGCGCAGGGGCAGAGCGTTGCGATATAAGGTTGCACACTTTCTGGCGCTGCGACGGTTACGAGCCCGGCACCCGCGCGTAAAGCAGCATTGGCCGTTAACGACGGCGCGCCGAGCAGGCCGCGCGAACCGCCGATGACGAGAACACGACCATAGTCGCCTTTGTGGCTATCGAGTTGGCGCGGGGGCAGTAGCGGGATTTCGGTGATACGTTCCATGTTCATATTGACGTTTGTCGTTATGCGAATGCGTAGGGTGGGTTGTAATCAACCCACCGATGCAGCGTCACGGTGTCTTTGGCTTTGACAACACCGTTAACCGGGGCATTCGTCCACCAGCCCCAGAGGGGCAGGGGCATCAGATTTCATCGTATCCGTTTTCTCGCCGCCGCAATTATCGCCTTTGACGATTCCCCACCCTTCACTATCGTGAAGGATGGGGCACCCAATTAATTTTCCTTCGCCATGCGCGCGATCATGCCGGCGAGATAACCAGCGGCGAATCCATTATCGATATTCACGACCGACACGCCCGGGGCGCAGGCGTTTAGCATCGTTAGCAATGGCGCGACGCCTTGGAAGCTCGCGCCGTAGCCGACGCTGGTTGGCACCGCGATCACCGGCGCACTGACGAGACCGCCGACGACACTCGGCAGTGCGCCATCCATACCGGCGGCCACAATCACGACCTTGGCACGCTGAATCTCTTCTAACCGACCGAGCAATCGATGTAACCCCGCAACGCCGACATCGACAATCGTTTGGACCGGTTGGTCGATCAGTTCGGCCGTGATGCGGGCTTCTTCCAAGACGGGCAGGTCGGTGGTGCCAGCGCAAATCGCGCAGATGGCTGGAGTCGGTTCCGTTTTGACCGCCGTCGCGCGACGCCAAGAGATGCAGCGACCGATCGGGTGATGTTCCGCGTTGGGGATTGCTCTGGCGACGGCGATGGCCTGGGATTCGTTTACCCGCGTGGCCAAAACGCGGTCGTGTTTTTCCGTCAGGCGTGTGAAGATGTTCACGACCTGATCGACGGTCTTGCCTTCGGCGTAGATGACCTCGGGGAAGTCGCAACGCAGCGCGCGATGGTGATCGATGGTAACATCGGGTAACGACTCGTAAGGTAACGTCTTCAAAGCGGCGACGGCATCGTCGACAGTCGATTGACCTTCGGCGACGGCGGCGAGTAGTTGACGCAGGGCGGATTCGTTCATGATGGGGCATTATACTCCGGTGGTTGAAGAACGTGTCGATTAGGGGGCGTCATGTTTGGTGTGATAACGCCTGCGGGCGCGGGCCGGGTTGATGTCTTCCAGCCCCAGAGAGGCAGGGGCACCCTGTTTTGCATTTCCTCTTAGGGTCAGGGTTGGGCTAAGAGGGTGTGTTTGATTTGGGCGACAAGCAAGGACGGTGGGTTGAGTACAGCCCACCCTACGCGGGGAGATCGGCGCTTCGTTGCTTAACAATTATTTGAGTAACTCAATCGGATCAATTTAGGAGTAACGGCGTGGCATTACCGGTTCTATATGGCGAAGACGCAAAGCAAGCAATCTTGAATGATAAGACGGTGGCGGTGTTGGGGTATGGCAATCAGGGTCATGCGCATGCGCTCAACCTGCGCGATGCGGGTGTGACCGTTATTGTCGGTCAGCGTGCGGGGAAGAATGCCGATCGGGCCAAGGCGGATGGATTTGAAGTTCTGTCTTTGGCAGACGCCACGCGCCAAGCGGATTTGGTCATCTTGTCGTTGCCCGATGAATTGATGGGCGACATTTTTGCGGAGCAGGTCGGGCCGTATTTGAAAAAGGGCGCGGCGCTGGGGTTTGTGCATGGGTTTGCCGTGCGATTTGGTTTGATTCCATGCCCGGCGGATGTGGATGTGGTGTTGGTCGCGCCCAAGGGGCCGGGCGCGTTGTTGCGAGCGCGTAAAGAGACTGGCGGTGGGCTAACGTGTTTGGTTGCCGTTGAGCAAGATGCGACGGGGCAGGCGCGCGATATCGCATTAGCATGGGCCAGCGCTATCGGTGGTGATGTGGGCGGCATGATGGAGACGACGTTCGCGGATGAATGCGAGTCGGACTTGTTTGGCGAGCAGACGGTGTTGTGCGGCGGCGTGATCGAACTGATGAAGGCGGGCTTCGATGTTTTGGTGGAAGCGGGCATACCGCCGGAGTTGGCGTACTTCGAGGCGGTACACGAAGTGAAGCAGGTCGTCGATTTGCAATACGCCGAGGGCCTGGCAGCGATGCGCGCGAAGATTTCGAACACCGCGTCGTATGGCGGCTTGACGCGCGGTCCGCGCTTAATTGATGACGGCGTGAAAGCACGCATGCGCGAGATGTTGGCGGAGATTCGCGATGGTCGCTTCGCGCAGGAATGGGTCGCCGATGCGCGCGCGGGGTTGAAGAAACTGCGCGAATTGGAACAGCAGGAAGCTGATAGCCCGACGGCGAAGGCGGGGGAGCGGGTGATTGAGTTGACGAAGAAGGCGGCGGGGAGTCCGTAGGGTCCGGCTGTGCGGACCAACTTGTAACCCTTACACACGATGCCAGAATACCGACGCGCATTTCAACCCGGTGGAACATTCTTCATTACTATCGTCACCGAACGACGAGCGAAAATATTGATTGATCCGATCGCGCGGCGATCACTACGCGCGGCAATCAAAACATGTTTGGCAAAGATGCCATTCACGCTCGATGCAATAGTCTTATTACCCGATCATTTGCATCTGATAATGACGCTACCGGACGGTGATCATCGTTTCTCCGCACGAATCGGCTTTATCAAGAAGGAGTTCACCAAGCGGTGGTTATCCGCCGGTGGTTACGAGCAACCGCAAAGTAAATCGCGAGAAATCCATCGGCGGCGGGGCGTTTGGCAGCGTCGATTTTGGGAGCATACGATTCGCGACGATACGGATTTCATCAAGCATTGCGATTACATTCATTACAACCCGGTAAAGCACGGCATGGCAAAGTGTCCGCATGGGTGGGTATATTCGTCTTTTGAGCGATTCGTTAAGGCAAAGCGATACGCCGCGTCGTGGCAATGTGTTTGTCGTGATGCAATGGTGAAGCCGCCGGATTTTTCGAGTATTGATGTGACCGCGATGGAGTGAAACGCGACGGTAAAGGCAAGAAGATGGTCCGCACAGCGGGACCCTACGGATGGTGCAACAAGCCGCGCGACACTCCCGTTTAAGCATAGGCGACCGTAGATGCAATGAAAAAATTTCAACAATCGACTTGACTCCACAAACCTACTTTGCTAACTTGTTAAAACAGCAATGCAGTTCTTTGACAACTCAAGTGCCCTTATCAAGAGTAGCCGAGGGATCGGGCCCGATGACGCTACAGCAACCTGGCAAGGCTTTGCCGAGGTGCTAACTCCCGCCCTTTGGGGTAGATAAACGGTGGCTTGAAGAAGTCATTTGAATCAGCTTATCTGCCTCTACCGTCTTTGGTAGAGGTTTTTTTGTTTCCTAACCACATTCGATAAACAGGCATTGGCCCATATTGGCGGCAATTTTGCGCGTTTTGCTTTGTGCGGTGCGTGACAGCGCTACCAATGACCGCGCCCTTTCCGCGCGCTGGCGGTTTTTGCGATAACGCCAAACCGTTCGGCAAATTTCCGCGCCCAAGGTGCGCGCGGTGCGATGGCGGCCATTGCCCGACGCGAGAAAGTTGAGGCCGAAGATGAACACGCAGCAGCACATGAATCGTAAGCACGACTGTAGCAAGGTCGCACTGTTCGGTTACGGCGAGCATTGCCGCGGCGGAGCGCGACACACGACCAATGAGCTTGCGACCGACACATCAAAACTCTGCACTGGCAACAAGGAGGTTGACCATGGCGGCTAGCGACGGCGCGTTTCCGCGCATTGTTTACAAACTGGGCGGATCGATCTTACGCGATGCGCAAGACTATGCCTTCTACGCCGAGCAACTACGCAACGTGTTAAGCGAACGACCGAACACGCAATTGGTTGTCGTGGTCTCGGCACAGTTTGGCGAGACGGACCGGCTGCTGACACAGGTGCTCGATGCAGGCGGTAATGAAAATGACCCGGCGACGGCGTTGTTGCTGGCGACGGGTGAGTTGCAGTCGGTAGCGCGCCTCACCATCGCGCTAACGCGCTTGGGTGTCAGTGCCGTTGGCATTGGCCCCGAGCAAACCGGGATCACGCTGCTGGATGGAACGCGCGCGGAAGATCGGCTAGCCGTGGATCGACGGCGGGTTGAATCGTTCTTGTTAGAGCGTCAAGTTGTCGTGGTGCCCGGCTTTGTTGGGACGACTGCGACGGGCCAGTGGGTAACATTGGGCCGCGGCGGGTCGGATTTGTCGGCGGTGGCGCTTGCAGCGGCACTGAATGCCGAAAGCTGCGAACTCATCAAAGATGTGCCGGGTTACTTTACCTGCGACCCGAATCAGGATGCGAATGCCGAGCACATTGCTCAGCTCGATTTCAACCGTGCCTTGCAAATGGCTCAGTCGGGTTGTGATCTCGTACAGCTCGATGCCTTGCGTTATGCCAAAGCGCAGCGGTTGCAGTTGATTATTCGCGATTTGAAAACGCGCGAGCGTTGGACGCGCGTATGCGACAGCTTGCCGGTGCAGCCGTCGGCTGAGTCTGAACAAGACGTGTTGGCGGTCGCATAGGGACGGTCCCTATGCGATCTCAGGCGGTGGGCGGGTTGCAACATAACCCCCACGTGTTGCGCCCGCCGCCGTTTAAGAGAAGGCTTATTGCGATGCTAAGGATATACACCGGTTAAAAACCGGTGCCACAGTGTTGAGAGGATACACCGGTCAAAAACCGGTGCCACAGCGCAGAACAGAACATTACGCGGCAGCGTCGACAAGGAATGCCGCGAAAGGACATAGAACGATGAAACTCGGAACCAAAGTTATTCATTACGCTCAGGAAAGTGAATCCGGAACGGGTGCCGTGGTGGCACCGATTTTTCAGACATCGACGTTTGAACAGGATGCGCCCGGCGAAAATCGGGGCTTCGATTACACCCGCACCAGCAACCCCACGCGCAGTCGGCTTGAAGAAGTATTGGCGGGCCTGGAAGGTGTCGACCATTGTGCGGTGTATGCGTCAGGCATAGCGGCGGAGAATGCTATTCTGCAGGCGTACCTGCAACCAGGCGACCGCATCATTATTCCGCCGGACGTATATGGCGGCACGCATCGATTGCTATATCGAAGCTGGCAAGATAAGGGCGTGGAGGTGGTTGCCGTCGATTATTCCTCCCCCGGCAAACTGCAAGATGCGCTAACGGCGGCAAAGACGAAACTCGTTTGGATCGAATCACCGACCAACCCGCGGTTACTGGTCTACGATATCGAAGCAATCGCGAAACAGGCGCACGATGCCGGCGCGTTGGTGGTGGTCGATAACACGTTTTCGACGCCGATCTTTCAGCAGCCGTTTACGCTGGGGGCGGATATCGTCATACACAGCGTGACCAAATATCTCGCGGGCCATTCGGACGTCATTCAGGGGGCGGTGCTGGCGCAGGATGCGGCGATCTTTGAGCCGATCAAATTCCTCCAAAACGCATCCGGTGCAGTACCGTCCCCCTTTGATTGTTGGCTCGCGCTGCGGGGATTAAAGACGCTCGAATTGCGTTTGGCACGCCATGCCGAGAACGCCCAGCGGCTGGCCGAAGCAGCGAGTAGCCACCCCGCCGTGTCTCGCGTCTACTACCCCGGGCTGCCGTCGCACCCCGGTCATGAGGTGGCGAAAAAGCAATCGACGGGCTTCGGCGGCGTGTTGTCGCTGGAGTTGAAGGCGAGCGCCGAAGAGGTGCGGCAGTTTGTTTCGTCGCGCAAATATTTCAAATTGGCTGAAAGTCTAGGTGGTGTGAAGTCGCTGATTTGTCACCCGGCTAAGATGACGCACGCGGCGATTCCGGCGGAAAAACGCGCCGAACTGGGCTTGGCCGATACGCTGGTGCGGTTGGCCCCGGGGATCGAGGCGCCGGACGACTTGGTAGCCGATCTGCTGGAAGGGCTCGACGCATTGGCGGCGGCCTTTGATGCTTCGGCGACCATTGATGTGGACCTTCGTGGACGACCGCAGCTTGCAACGGCAGGAGTGTAGTGCTCTGCCATCAAGTGGCGATAAAACAAAGGCACCATCGTTGACTTTGAGCGACGAGGTTCAGAAAATACAGGTAATGCAGGAGGGGTGCTTTTGCACCTTTGAATCGCGATGCAATGCTTGCTATCACATCTCGGCATGCGAAACGCTCGACGCCGCTCGTGCATCGTAGTTTGTTGTTGTCCGTGTTGTTGCTGTACCTCGGTCCTGCGTGGCTGTTGTCGGTAAGCACTCGGAAGACGCGATACTCCTGAGCCAACCTACCGCGACCTAAGCCCGCAGGACCCGATCTTCCTGCGGGCTTTTTTCTTACACCCGAACCTGATGCCATCGAACACATGGAACGAAGAACATGAAACTGCAAGTTTTGACTGATAACGCCGAGGATCCGGAAACGGGATCAGCCTCTGCGCCGGTGGGCGAAAGCGCGTCGGCGGATGCGTTGCTACCGTGGATATTCGAGCGCTTTGCTGGCCAGCGGATCGTGATGACGAGCCAATTTGGTATGGAAGGCTGTGCTCTGATCGATATGTTGGCGCGGCACGCGCAAGGCTTGAAGGTGATCTCGATCGATACCGAGTTCTTTTTTCCTGAGACGTATCAGTTGCGCGACCGACTGATTCGCAGGTATAAGAATATCGAGTTTGTCGGAGTAACGCCGGAGTTGTCACCCGAGCAGCAGGCATTGGTGCACGGCGATGAATTGTGGAAGCGCAACCCCACGCAGTGCTGCCTGATGCGCAAAGTCGAACCGCTCAAGCGCGTGATGCAGGACGTGGACGTATGGGTCACGGCGCTCCGGCGCAGCCAGTCGAAAACGCGCGCGAACATCAAGAAGGTCGAGTGGGATTGGCAGTATCAGGTGATCAAAATCAATCCGCTGGCCGAATGGTCGCGTGACGAAGTCTACGCCTACGTCAAGAAGAACGACGTGCCCTACAACCCGCTGCACGAGCGTGGTTACCCCAGCATCGGCTGCGTGCAATGCACGGAACGCGTGGAAGGGGCGTCGGCAACGGACTACTCGCGCGGCGGACGATGGAGTGCGTTTGAGAAGACCGAATGCGGCCTGCATGGTGATGGTATCTAGGAGCGATCCCCAAAAATTCCCCTCCATTGCAGGGAGGGGTTAAGGGAGGCTTGCATTTCCTAGAGAAATCCAAAATTTTGCGAGCATGCGAAGGGCAAGAAGTAGGATTTGGGATAGCGTCTAGACCGATTAACGATTTAGGACGACGACTGCGCTGTGGCACCGGCTAATAGCCGGTGCATGCGAACGAATCGCTTGAAGTCGCATTCGATCTTGAAGTGGTCTAGTGATTGTGACGATTCCGCCGACGACAGATGTAGGTGCATCCACGGATACGTCAACCAATACCGTGAAAAGCGAATCTTGAGCCGACGAATCAACCCGCGTTTCAACATTGGCGCGTGATAAAGAAATTTCGATAACTATGTCAGCATCCGACGACCAAAAACAACCCAAGCAAACCAAGGTCGAAACCGCCAAGCGCGACAGCGAGCACCTGCGCGGCTCGATCGATCAGACGCTGCAGTCCGGGGCCTCGCACTTCGAACATGACGACGGCCAACTCCTCAAGTTTCACGGTATCTATCAACAGGATGATCGTGATGTGCGCAAGGATCGTCGCAAGGCCGGTGAAGAACCCGATTACTCGTTCATGGTGCGAATCGCCATTCCCGGCGGCGCGCTGACGGCAAAGCAGTATCTCGTGATCGACGAGTTGGCCGACAAGTATGCCAACAGCACGCTGCGCATCACCACGCGGCAAGGAATACAATTCCACGGTATTTATAAAGAGAACCTGCGCGACCATATCGCGGCGATTAGTAAAGCGCTGATGACGACGCTTGGTGCTTGCGGTGATGTGCAACGCAATGTGATGACCTGCCCGGCACCAATTGAAGATGAGCCACACCGAGCGGTCCAGAAGTTGGCGACGGAGCTGGCGGCGGCGCTGCGACCCAAGACGAATGCATATCATGAAATTTGGCTCGGCGAAGATAAGGTGATCTCAACCAAGCAGGAGGAAGACTTCTACGGCGAACAATATTTGCCGCGCAAGTTCAAGACCGCAATCGCCTTAGATACGGATAACTGCGTCGATGTGCATGCGTGTGATGTTGGCTTGATCGCTGTCACGGAAAATGACGCCGTAGTTGGTTACCAAGTGATTGTCGGCGGCGGCTTGGGTTTGACGCACGAAAAGGCCAGTACATTTGCACGCTTGGGTGACGCCTTGGGGTTCGTGGAGCCCGAACATGCGATCCCCGCCGTGCGAACCATCGCGACGATCTTTCGCGATCATGGCAATCGGTCGGATCGCAAGCACGCGCGATTGAAGTATCTCGTTGAGGAATGGGGGCTCGATGAATTCCGGCGTGTGTTTGTAGGCCTGGCGGACTTTCCGATGGCACCGCCGCGTGAATTGGGGCAACTTCCGTTTCACGATCACCTCGGTCATCACAGCGAGCCGAAGGCCGATTATTACGGAATATTCGTCGAGAACGGGCGCATCTTGGATCGCGAAAATTTCTCTTTGCGTTCGGTGCTGCGCGAACTCGTCCAAGATCATCAGCCGGCTATCCGCTTAACCGCGCAACAGAATATCATTCTGACAAATCTCGACCGGGCAGCGGTTGACGATATCGAAGCGCGTTTGCAAGCCGCTGGCGTGACGTTGCCGCGCGATCTATTGGCGGCACGACGCTACTCGATGGCTTGCCCGGCGTTGCCGACGTGTGGTTTGGCGATTACCGAATCGGAACGCGTGATGCCCGATGTTGTGACTGAGTTGGAGCAGGAGTTACAGACGCTTGGTGTGGCCGACGAACCGCTAACCGTGCGCATGACGGGATGCCCGAATGGTTGCTCGCGCCCTTACACGGCGGATATTGCGTTTGTAGGGCGCAAACCGGGTGAGAAATATAACATATATGTTGGCGGCGGTTTGGCCGGAGACCGAGTGGTAGATTTGTATGCGGCGGATGTGCCGATGCCGCAGATGATCGATAGCCTGCGCCCGTTACTTAAGCAATGGGTCGATCAACGCGAACCGGAAGAGTCTTTCAGCAATTACTACCGGCGCTGGCGGGGTGATGCGGAGCCGCGTCGCATCATTACGGGTTCCGAAACACCATTGATAAGTGGCGATGCGCAGGATGCGTCGTGATGTTAGGCCGCATTGACTGTATCAGTATCTCTCATAAAGAGGCACCGCTGGCTGTGCGCGAGAAATTCGCGCGGCAGCGTGGTGATTTAAGTTCGCTGCGCGCAGAACTCGCGCGGCGCGTTGAAGGTGCTGTCGTGCTAAGTACGTGCGGTCGCTTCGAAATTTATGTCGCAACACGAGCGGACGAACAGCGAGTGGCATGGCATGAATTGCTTGGCACCGATGCAGCGGTGATCGACCATTACGCGGTGTGTCGCAATGGTCAAGCTGTGGTCGATCATCTCTTGACGGTGGCGGCCGGGTTGGATTCTCCATTGCCGGGTGAAGATCACATTCTTGGGCAAGTGCGCGATGCATTCTTAGTAGCAGAAGAACAAGGGACGACCGATCCGCTACTGTCGGCGTTGTTCCGTGCAGCGATCTCTTGCGGACGACGCGTGCGGCGCGAAACGGGAATTCGACAATTGGCGACGTCGTATGCCGCGCAGTCGGTCGAAATTCTTCGGGCAAACACGCAGGTTGATCAACCGGTTGTCGTGGTCGGCAGTGGTACGTTGGCCCATGAGGTGGCGTTCGGCTTGCGCGATAGCGGCTATAAGTTCATCGAGATCGTCAGCCGCCACGAACAGCGCGGGCGACATCTGGCCGAGCAGATCGGCTGCGAATGGAACGGTTGGAACGAACTCGCGGCGCGTTTTCGTGCGGCGCGGGCGATCGTGTGTTGTACATCAGCGCGGCAACCCATCATTACGATTGATTTGTTCGCTGGTGATTCTGGGCCGGATTGCCTGATCGATTTGGGTATGCCGCGCAATGTTGAAGCGTCTGTGCGTCAGCGATGTAAAGCCATCTTTGATTTGGACTCGTTACCGGGTGCCCGGGTGTTAACAGCTTGTGTGTTGCAGGATGCGAGGCGAATCATCAAGGCAGATGCGCAACGATATTTGGGCTGGTTGGCACGTCGAGAGGTGGTTCACGAAGGTGTGGCGGTCGATGCAACCTCTTGGCAGGAAAGCAAAAAGCAAGAGGCTGCCGCATGATACCGACCGCGCTGATCTTGGCTGCACACGGTGACGGCGACGATTCGGAATCTAACGAACGGGTGCGTTTGCTGGCGCGCGAGATAGAGTCTGGCGACGGCTTCGCGCAGGTCATACCGGCATTCAATAAGGGGATGCCGGGATTTGACGAGGTGTTGGACCAAGTTAATGCGAACCGAGTGGTGGTCGTACCACTGATGACGAGTGACGGATACTTCGTCAAAGAAGTTTTGCCGCGACGGTTGAGTTCTGAGTCCAAAGATACGCGTGAGAAGAAGGTGACAGTCACGCCGCCGCTTGGGGCTGCTATCGAGATTGAGCCCATGCTGTTGCGGGCGGTAAACGAAGTAATTTGCCTAGAAGCTATGGATATCGGCTCGACAGATGTTTTGGTGGTGGGGCACGGCACGATGCGCAATACCCAAAGTAGTCGGCGTACCAATGAGATAGCGAAGGCACTCGTTGCGGCATCGCCGATTCGGTCCGTCTCAACTGCATTTTTGGATGAGCCGCCCTCTATCAAAGAGGTTCTGTCGCGGCGGGCCGACGGTGACCTAGTGGTGATCCCTTTCTTGTTTGGTGGTGGTGGGCACGTTTTGGAAGATATTCCGTTGGCGCTGGGCATGGCGCCGCTAAAGGCGGGGTATTCTGATGCAATTGTATTTCGCCGTGGCGAATACAAGACAGTCTTGTTGCCGCCCTTGGGATGGATGCCGGGTATCAAGGATGTTGTTCACTCCGTTGCCGACCAAGCGCTCGATCACCGCGAGGCAGCGCGAACATGAACCGTTACGATCATTCACACGGTTCCGATTCCTCCGGGCACGCGTCACCGCGGCGCTACCGCTTGGGGACGCGTGCCAGTCGTCTCGCCCTATGGCAGGCACAGTATGTCGCGCAACGACTTGACGCTTGCGGTGTTTTAGTCGACGTAATCGCAGTTGATACCTTGGGTGATTGTGACTTGGTGACCCCGTTGACAAGCTTTGGCGACGTTGCGCCGTTTGCGGATGAGATAGAAACGGCCTTGTTGCGCGGTGATATCGACTTGGCCGTTCACAGCTACAAGGATTTAGCTACGCATGAGTCGTCCGGAACCACTATTGCGGCGCTACCCGCACGCGCGGATGTTCGCGATGCGCTGGTCGCGCGCGACGGGCAGGCGCTGGCAGACTTACCGGTTAATACGGTCGTCGGCACGTGTAGCGCGCGCCGTACGGCACAGTTGTTAAGACTTCGCGGCGATTTGGACATCAAGCCATTACGGGGTGACGTACCAACGCGCGTGCGACAACTTCAGGCCGGTCACTTCGATGCCATCGTATTGGCAGTGGCCGGATTGCAGCGACTCGGTATGGAAGATGTCATTACCGAATATTTCAGTATCGACGCGATGGTGCCCGCACCTGCCCAAGGGGCGCTGGCGGTTCAGACGCGATCGGATGATGTCGCCCTGCATGCGCTGGTTGCCGAAATCGATAACATCACGCTTCATCGCGCGGTGTCTCTCGAACGTCAGGCATTGGCGGCGTTGGAACCATTAGCGCCCTGCGTGGCGGCGCACGCGATTCCGATTAGCAATCATGAATACAAACTTAAGGTTCGCTTGATTGGTGCATGTGGAGCCTTACAGATCGATGACACATTTTTCGGTGATCTGAACACCCTGACGAGACGCATCGAACAAATGCGCGCCGAAATCAGACAGCCGGTAAGGCAGGCGGCGTCATGAGCGCGGACGGTCGCGTGGTATTGGTTGGTGCCGGGCCCGGTGATCCGGGATTGATCACCGTGAGGGGACGTCATTACTTGCGCTGCGCGGATGTGGTGTTGTATGACCGATTAATAGGTGCGACGTTGCTCGATGAAGCGGAAGCGACGGCGAAATTAATTGATGTCGGCAAGATTCCAAAGAGCAAGCAGAACCCGCAGCACGAAATCAATCGACAGTTGATCGAGCACGCGCAAGCCGGAAAGTTAGTCGTGCGCTTAAAGGGTGGGGATCCGTTTGTATTCGGGCGTGGCAGCGAAGAACTTGATGCATGTCGAGCAGCAGGCGTGGCTTGCGAAGTTATACCCGGAATCTCGAGCGCCTTGGCCGCACCGGCGGCGGCGGGGATTCCCGTAACATTGCGCGGCGTGGCACGACACTTCACAGTGCTCACGGCGCATGCAGAAACCGGCGACTTGCCCGAGTACGATTTCGATGCATTGGTGAAGCAAGATACACTGGTGGTATTGATGGGGTTGCGCACGTTAAGCACTCTGACGCAGCGGTTGATCGAATCGGGGCGCGCGTCCGACACGCCCGCCGCCACGATTGCCAACGCAACGCTCCCGTCTCAACGAGTGGTGAGCGGTACGCTGGCTGATATTGCTGAACGTGTTGCTGCAGCCGAACTGAAGTCGCCGGTCGTGACGGTCATCGGTACTGTCGCGGCGCGGGCAGAGAATGTTGCCGCAATGTTTGACGCGACTGACGAACCGCACGTAATGCATGGTCTTGCGGGGCGACGGGTAGTCGTTACACAGGCGGAGACTACCTCGAGTCATCTGCAGCAGTTGTTGAAAGCGAAGGGTGCTGAGGTGGTGCACTGTCCGCTGATTGCCATCGAAGTCGAGCCGGTTACAGACGCGATTGCAGCAGCAATTGATGAACTACAACATGGGCATATCGACTGGTTGGTGTTTACTTCGGTCCACGGCGTGCGAGCGTTTTGGCAATTGTTACGCACAATTGGCGGCGACGCACGGGCTATCGGTCGAGCGCGGATCGCAGCACTCGGTCAGGGCACAGCGGCGGCCTTGCGGGAAATTGGATTGCACGCGGATTTGATTCCACGGCGAGCGTTGGCGACGGAATTGGCCGACGAGCTAATTGAATTGAATGAATCCGAAGGGGTAGGCCGACCGAAGGTGCTGTTTCCGCGCGGCAATTTGGCACTGCCGACGATCAAAAGCAAACTGACGGGTAGCGGCTTTACCGTGTTGGATCCGGTAGTTTATCGAACACATCGACAAGCACCGAATCAGGAACAACGCGAAACCATAATGGGCGGTGTCGATGCCATTTTGTTTTGTAGCCCGTCAGCCGTTGAAGGATTTGCGGCGCAAGGCATTAATCATGATGGAGCTATAATCGGATGTATCGGCCCGACGACGGCGGCCGCCGCGCACGAGCACGGCATACGGGTTGACGTGGTCCCGTCGGAACCGGGGTCGGATGGCTTGGTGCGTGCGTTGGTCGATTACTATGATGCTCTGCAGGAGGTAGTGGTATGACGTTTCCACAGCAGCGCATGCGCCGTCGTCGCCGTAGCGAAAGCATGCGCGCCCTCACGCGCGAAACGCGGCTGCACGTGTCCGACTTGGTGCTGCCGATTTTCGTGACTGCGCGGGAAGCGGATGCGGGCCCCGTGGTATCGATGCCGGGCGTGGAGCGTTACGCGGTTACCAATCTGGGACGACTGGCGGAGCGTTTGAATGGCTCCGGCATTCCCGCCGTCATGGTGTTTGGTATTCCCGAACGCAAAGACGCCGAAGGCAGCGGCGCGTGGCGCGAAGACGGCGTGGTATGTAGGGCGTTACAGCAATTGCGCGTTTCAATGCCCGAATTGACATTGATTGCCGACGTTTGTTTGTGCGAATACACCAGCCACGGTCATTGCGGTTTGTTAGCAGGTGAGTTGGTCGACAACGACCAAACGCTGGGTGTTTTGCAGAAAACGTCATTGGCTTACGCGCATGCAGGCGCCGATTTGGTAGCACCCAGCGGCATGATGGACGGCATGGTAACAGCCATTCGCGGGGCACTCGATGAAGGCGGCTGCGCGGATACCGGCATTCTCTCGTACGCGGTGAAGTATGCGTCGGCGTTTTACGGGCCGTTTCGGGACGCGGCGGATTGCGCGCCTACGTTTGGTGATCGTCGTACGCATCAGATGGACCCGGCCAACGGACGCGAAGCATTGCGCGAGGCCGAGATCGATTTGCAGGAAGGTGCCGACATGTTGATGGTCAAACCGGCGCTGAGTTACCTCGATGTATTGTCCGGTTTGCGGCGCAAGTTTGAGGGCGTACCGATGGCGGCGTATCAAGTCAGTGGTGAATACAGCATGATCAAAGCGGCAGCAGCCAATGGTTGGATCGACGAACGCAAGATCGCGCTCGAAACATTGCTGTCCATCAAGCGCGCTGGTGCCGATATGATTTTGACCTATTTCGCGTTGGACGCCGCGCGTTGGTTACGCCAGGATAGATAGTATGTCTATAACACACTCGCGCCAGAAAATTCCAGATTCGGCATCCGATCATCACCAAACTTCTTCCGACTTATTCGAGCATGCTCAAGCGCTTATGCCCGGCGGCGTGAATTCGCCGGTGCGCTCGTTTCGCTCCGTCGGCGGTGTCCCTGTTTATATTCGCAGCGCACAGGATTGTTATCTCACCGATGTCGAAGGGCGGCGCTACATCGATTACATCGGCGCTTGGGGGCCGGCTATTGTTGGGCACGCGCATCCGGAAGTGGTCGCCGCGTTGCAGGCTGTAGTCGCCAATGGTACAGCGTTCGGCACGTGTTGCGCGCAGGAAGTCGCGCTGGCCGAGCGAATTGTTCACCGATTCGATTCCATCGAAAAAGTGCGCATGACCAACTCCGGCACCGAAGCGGTGATGAGTGCCGTGCGGTTAGCGCGGGCCGCGACGGGGCGCGAGCGCATCGTGAAGTTTGCCGGTTGTTATCACGGTCATATGAACGGCATGTTGGCGCGGGCCGGTTCGGGCGTGGCGACATTGGGTTTGCCCGATTCGCCGGGCGTGGTGGCGGCGGATGTGGCGCAAACGTTGACGGTCGACTTTGGCGATCTAGCAGCGGTCGAGCGGGTGTTTGATGAGCATCAGGGGCAGATTGCCGCCGTGATCGTAGAGCCCGTGGCCGCCAACATGGGCGTGGTACCACCGCCGCCCGGTTTCTTGACGGGATTGCGCGAAGTCACACGACGCGATGGCGCACTCTTGGTCTTTGACGAGGTGATGACGGGTTGTCGGCTCGGCCCCGCCGGAGCCCAGGGCACGTTCGGCGTCGCGCCCGATCTAACAACGCTCGGCAAAGTCATCGGCGGCGGCATACCGATCGGCGCGTACGGTGGTCGTGCAGCGCTGATGAATCAAGTCGCGCCGGCTGGGCCGGTTTATCAAGCGGGTACGTTTTCGGGGAATCCCCTGGCCATGACGGGTGGTGTCGCGACGCTCGACTTGTTGGATGAGGCGACGTATCAAGCTCTGGAAAATCGCGGACATCGATTGGCCAATGGGCTCACGCAGGCATTGAAGGCAGCGGAAATCACTGGCTGCGTGCAACGTGTGGGCTCGATGCTGACGATATTTTTTGGTGTCGACCGCGTTGCGAGTTATGCAGATGCGCAAGCCGCTGATATGGCGATGTTCGGACGCTTCTTTCACGGGATGCTATCAAGCGGTATCCACCTGCCGCCCAGTGGTTACGAAGCATGGTTTGTTTCACTCGCACATAATGATGCTGTCATCGATGAGACAATTGCGTCCGCAACCGATGTGCTGAAGCAATTGCGGTAATCTAGGGCTCAATCTCTCTAAGCGCCAATCCGCCGCATGGACCGATTAGCGAGTTAGAGCGACGGCTGCGCTGTGGCACCGGCTAATAGCCGGTGCATTCAAACGTATCGCTTGTAGCCGCATTCAATCGTGAAGTGGTCTAAAGTTGCGGTCCGGCGTTACAAATTTCTTCGCTGGCACCTTGTTCGTATTTCTTAAAGTTGGTGCGGAACAGTTCGGCGAGTTTCTTGGCAGTCGCATCGTACTTGGATTTATCCGCCCAGGTGTTCTTGGGCACCAGGATGTTGGCGTCGACTGCCGGGCAAGATGTCACGACATCGAAACCGAAAATCGGGTCGCGCTCTACGGTCGCTTTCCGCAGCGCACCGCTATGAATCGCGTCGATGATGCTGCGTGTGATGGAGAGCTTCATGCGCTCGCCTGTGCCGTAGGCACCGCCGCTCCAACCGGTATTGACGAGCCAAACGTCGGTCTTGTGCTTGGCCATCTTGGCGGCCAGTAGTTCGGCGTATTTGGCCGGGTGCCATACTAGGAATGGCCCGCCGAAGCAGGGCGAAAAGGTCGCCTCCGGTTCGGTGACGCCCATCTCGGTGCCGGCGACCTTGGCGGTGTAGCCGCTGATGAAGTGATACATCGCATGGGCCTGCGTCAGACGACTTACGGGCGGCAAGACGCCAAAGGCATCGCAGGTGAGAAAGATGACGTCGGTCGGATGGTCGGCAATGCAAGGAATCTTCGCGTTGCTGATGAATTCGATCGGATATGCGCCGCGCGTGTTTTGCGTGATGCTGGCGTCGCCGAATTTGACGGCGTGGCTCTGTTCGTCGAACACCACGTTTTCGAGCACGGCACCGAAGCGCAGGGCGTTGAAGATTTCAGGTTCTTTTTCCGGCGTCAAGTCGATGGCTTTGGCGTAACAACCACCTTCGATATTGAAGATACCCGCGTCGGTCCAGCAATGTTCATCATCGCCGACCAGCAAACGCTTGGGGTCGGCGGACAATGTCGTCTTACCGGTGCCCGAGAGGCCAAACAGGATCGACGAGCGCCCGGAGCTAGGATCCGCCGTGGCCGAGCAGTGCATCGATAAGATGCCGTCGCGCGGCATCAGATAGTTCATGATCGTGAACACGCCTTTTTTCATTTCGCCGGCGTATTGCGTACCAAGAATCACCATCTCACCCGAGCGAAAGCAGAGATCGACGCTGGTTTTGGATGTCATGCCAGTGGTTTGGCGATTGGCGGGGAATTTGCCGGCATTATAGATCACGTAGTCGGGTTCGCCGAAGTTCTTAAGCTCTTCGCGCGTAGGGCGAATTAACATCGTCGTCATAAACAGCGCGTGATATGGGCGCGAACAGATGATACGAATCTTGAGGCGATGTTTCGGATCCCAACCGGCAAAGGCATCTACGCAATACAAACGATCGCAGGTGTTGAGATAGTCACGGGCACGCTCGCGGTTGACCTTAAACACGCTCTCGTCGATATCCATATTGACCGGCCCCCACCAGATGTCTTGCTCGGTTTCGGGGTCGCGCACGATGCGTTTATCTTTGGGAGAGCGCCCGGTCTTGACGCCGGAGTAGGCAATCAGTGCACCGGTGTCGGACAACGATGAGTCGGGCTCCAGGCGCAGTGCTTCAAGATAGAGCTGGGCAGCGGAAAGATTGCGATGTACGTCGTCAACCTGGATGTCGTAGGGGCTCAAGTCGATTTGCATAGCGTCTTACCACCTTCCGGGCTCACCGGGATTTCTAACTTGTGCCGGTGCAGGGGTTTTATTTACGTTGCGCTATCGCGTATTGCGCGATTCGGCCAATCGGTCCGCAGCTTGCCCTGCGGTAGAAAATGACCTGCTAAGGCGTGTATTATCTAACGAGTCGGGAGAAAGCCAAGTCGATTAATGCCGGGATGGGAAAGATGCCCTTCGATACGAGGGCTCCGGGTGGTTGTATTGCCGCAGTCGATTGAGCTTTGGCGCATATTTTCGTGCGAATTGGGCGCAATTAGCGTAAGGTGGACGCTTATGATGGTTTGCTCTTGGTCAGGCGGATCGTCATTCGCACATCCGACTTTGGGCACCGACTAGGAAAGGAAGGCTGCCATGTGGATCATTACCCGTTACGGATTTTTCAGCGTCGTCTGTCCGCGCTCTAAGGCGACGACCGGCACACGCCAAGTTGACGCGACGCGAATTATGGTGCGCGCCCGCTCATTAGCGCAACTCGATGCGTTGTGCACGCGGTTTCCTGAGTTGTTGCGCGATGGCGTGATTAAGGAAAGCGAAAAGGCCGACTATCCATGGCGGCTTACGTGCACGAAGGCCGTTTGGGTCAAATGCATGGCAGTCATGGCGGAAGAGATCAACTATCGCACGTTTGAGGAAATCTGCCTGCACAAGCATGGGGCGCAAAGCAGTTTTCTGCGGGCGATGAAGAAGACATGGCGAGCGTTTTTCCGGATGCAGCAACACGAGCAAGAGACGCTGGGCCGTAACGGTAGTTCGATCGAATTGAAAGCACTTTACGAAGCTTCACCAGTAGCGCAGTCGAAGACGACCGAGCCGGACATTGATGAAGAAGATGAAATCGTCGAAGGACTAAGCTATCTCAGCCAACACGTGGCCGACGACGCCGGTGATATTCGCACGTTCGAAGATGATTAGTCGCGGGGCGGCCTACGGGCAGCCGCCGGCCAGCAAGCAATCGACGAACAAGTCGATATCGCCAGTCGCATCAAGCACCGCGTCATCGTTGACGTCGGCAGCGCAGAATATCGCCGTGCCCTCATCGGCACCGCCGACGACGGCAGAAACAAACATGGCGATATCGGCGGCGTTCACAAGCGTATCCTGATTGGTATCGCCCTTCACGCAGACGGTTTCGAATTGCCGCATCATCTCGTGATCTTCGTGTTCGAGAATGTGGCAGTGATAGGGAAACAAGCCGGTGTAATCCTCGAAGCGCACCAAAAGCCGCACCATTTCCTGCGGGCCGACCTGCACTGTGTCTTTCCAGCCGGTGTCGGTCGGTTCGATTGGAAGCAACGGTCCGACGGGCACAACTTCGTCATCGATAATTTGAAACGCCTGACGATCGAGTATCTGGAAGAAGTCGAGGTGGATATGCATCGGGTGCATCATGCCCGAGCGATTGATGAAGCGCCACACTTCAGTGGTGCCGAGCACCGGTTGCTCGGTAATGTCATCCCAACCGAGCCCGTTGATGAGCCACTCGGCACCGGCACAGGGTTCGCTGACCTTGCTGAGTTCAAAATCGCGCGACTGTACGGCGTTGGCTTCGTCGAGCTCTTCATAAGGCCGCAGCGTCGCAGGTATGGCGTCAGTAAAGCCGGCCTTGGCAGAAACGATGAATTTCATCACGTTGGGCACAACACCTACGCCGGGGCTGCCGGGGAAGGGGGCGGGCGCGCTGTTTTCTAAAATGATCTCGGTACCGGGGGCGTACGATGCAAAATCGACGATCACATCGGCCCGTTCGGCCGGTGCCAACAAGAGTTCGCTGACGGAGACGGGGCTTTCAATCAAGCCGCCGTCGGTGCCAATCAGCTGAAACGTTGCGGCGTTGGAAAGGGCCAATCGTAGCGTGCGCGAATTGCAACCATTCAGCACGCGGAAGCGATACTTTCCTTGTTTGACTTCAAACTTCGGCCAGACGGTCCCGTTGACCAGAATGTTGTCGGCGACGTAATGGTCAGTCCATGCCGAAGGGTACTGTAGCGTACCGTCGGCGTTGAAATTGCGATCCTGAATGATCAACGGCACGTCGAACTCACCGGCGGGCAAGCCCAGCGCTTCTTCGAAGGCATCGGTAATCACGTAGGCACCGGCCAGACCCGCGTACACGTTTAACCGTGTGATGCCCAAAGCGTGGTCGTGATACCAGATCGTGCCGGGCAACTGATTGTTGGGATAGATGTAGGTTTCCATCTGTCCCGGCAGGAAGGTGAACTCAGGGTAGCCATCGAAGGCTGCCGGTACGTGACCACCGTGTAAGTGAACCACGACCTTCGGGGCGTCTTCGGCACCGTGCGGACATAGGTCGACATCGAGCAGGTGATCGGTGCGCAACGAGGTGTCGGGGTTGCGCAGATCGTTGAGCCAATTCACCGTCACCGGTTGGTCGGTGCGTGCGAGAATCGTGGGGCCGGGATAGATGCCGTTGTAGGTCCATACCGGCGTTGAAGGCAGATCGCGGTGCAGCTTTTGGTTAACTTGAACAATGGGTATGTCATAAGTCGCGGCGGCACCGGGGGCACCCGACGTCGGCGTGGCCAACGGCGGAATCGTGAGATCGTCTACGAACGGTTCGAGAATTACCGGGCAGAGGCCGGGCGTGCAAATGGTGCCGATGCCTTGGAACGTTCCTGTAGCGGCAAGGCAATCACTTTCGCTTACTTCGGTACAACTGCCATCATTCTGGCAACACGCGCCGACGGGTTGCGGGCAGGGGTTGGGCGTGCACGCCGCGCCGTCACCCTGAAAGGAACCACCGGTGACCGTGCAAAGGGTGTTGGTGGTAATGCTGCAGGTGCCGTCGCCAGCGCAACAGCCGCCGATGATCAAACCTGCGCAAGGCGATGCACCGCAGTCGGTGCCGACGCCCTGATAGACGCCTTGCAGCGTATCACAATCCAGATTGCTGGTTAGCTGGCAGGAATCGTCCACTAGACAACACGCGCCGTCGGTGGCGGGAGGCGTGAAGTCAACCAACAACGACGGTCGCACCGAAGGATTTATGTTTTCGCGAGAATCAAATCGCTTGGCCGTGCCGCCGACAGATTCGTTACCGATGAGAATCCATCCGTTGTTGGCGGACGTTCCATCGAGCCAGTTCTGTACGTCGGTAGCCATCTGGGCTGAAGACCAGGAATAGCGATTAATCACCGAGACCACTGTCGACGCGCTGGCCGTTGCAACAAAATCGCCTCCTGATGTTGTCCACGGAACGATGTTGAAATATCGAAAGTCCCACGTGGCGTCACCGAATGCTGCGGGCGCACCGCCACCTTCGCTGGCGGGTGCATCCGACGTGCTCTCTCCCCAATCGGATTGGAGTCGATGTAAGAAGACGGTATGCGTGCCGTTGTTTTCGCCCCGTGAAAGATTGAGTGTGAGCGAAGCGCTATTTATCGTCGACCCTGCGGGGATTGACGATAGATCGAATTGCATTAGGGCACGGCGCTCCGAACCGCTGGCCGTCGCGCCAGCGAAGAGATGACTCCCTACCCCGTTGCTATTTTCGTAGGCGCCGAAGCCGTAAAGGGTGTTGTCTTGGCTTGGCGTTAGCGAAACCGTATCGGCGACGACGCGCGCCGAAGCGATCGGTATGAGCATGCAGATAATTGCGATGGAACGCGAGCGCATGGGTTCCTCGAAGTTGTTCAGACTACAGTCGAATGATGGAGGCGTGTGCGAACTTCAGGGCGAACGAACGTAAGTCACCCATTCCCCACCTAACCATTTTATTTCGCCGGGCGGGCATTGTCTTGTTTGTGGGCGATAAAAAAACGCCTTGTTTACCCAAAAAGCGGACATTTAAGGTGCGATTCAAACTGTGGCCATGTTTTGTCCAGCCAGCGGCGTTCTTTCGGGGCGAGGCGACCATTGTTCGAGATGTCGTGACGCGTCAAACGTCCCAAAAAGACTGAAAGTTCGCGATGCGGCTGCTTTGCGCCGCGGAAATCTCGGGGTCACGGCGCGTCAATGCTGGCTGCCGTGGCCGTTTTGCTCGGCGGTTGACAGCACGAATCTTCGTGGGGAATCGCGCGATAAATCGTCACCGAACCCATGATCAGCATTAGCGCGCCGGCGACGCGAAAGATGCGGCTGCGTTGCGTCGCCGACAGCAGCGTCGAACCGCAGCCAATGGCGATCATGGTGGGGGCGGTGCCGAGACCGAACAGGGTCATGATGAGCATGCCTTCCAGAACATCGGCGGCGGCGATGGCGAGCGCGAGAAAGGCATAGACCAGACCGCAAGGGAGAAAGCCGGTCGCAATGCCGGCGGCGAAGTACGCTGTGTTGGCGTTGCCGTTGAGAAAGTGATTGAAGATCGGCGCGAAGAGCTTGCCAATGCGCGACGGGCCCGATCGTTTCTTTTTGAAGAGACCCAACGCTGAAATGCCGACGCCCAACATCACGATGCCGGCGATGATTGAAAAAACACGCTGGGCGTTGATGAGCGACGATTCAAATTGGCTTAGTCGTAAACCGGCAAACCCAGCAAGAGCGCCAAGAAATGCGTAGGTGAAGATGCGGCCAATGGTATAGATAAGTTGTCGCGGTAAGACGGCGCGTAGGTTGGGCTTACTGGCACCGATGGCGGCGGCGAATCCACCGCACATGCCGATGCAATGGGCCGAGCCGAGCAGGGCACCGCCGAAGATGGCGAGGTAGGGCGTCATGAGGTTGCCCTTTCGGTGCGTGGCTCGCTTTGCGATTGTTCGTTTCTTGCAAGATCGATAGGGGTTGGCGGTTCCCACCGGTTGCAAACCGGTGCCACAGCGCCGTCGTCGCTGCGCGACGACGGCATAGGCTTCACGCCCTCACTTGTGAGATCGGCTTGGTTGCATGGAAGATCACTTGTGTCGGTTTGAGTGACGTTGGGATGCGCTTGCTCGTTTTGGAATTCGTCATTGTTGGCGGTGGCCAGGCGCAGCGAGTTACTGACAACAAGGACGCTGCTTAGAACCATCGCGACGGCGGCGAAGATCGGGGTGAGTTGACCCATGGCCGCGAGTGTGATGCCAACGACGTTGAAAGCGAATGCCCAAAACAAATTCAGCTGAATCGTGCGGATGGTTTGACGCGACAGATCGATCAATGCAGGAATGGTGCGAAGATCGTTGCCAAGCAAGCAGATATCGGCGGCATCGCGCGCGACATCGGCACCGCAACCGAGGGCGATGCCCACATCGGCGGTGGCCAGCGCGGGCGAATCGTTAACGCCGTCCCCGACCATGGCGACGGGGCCGACGGTGCGGCGAATATCTTGCAGGGCAGCAGGTTTATCTTGCGGCAGCAGATCGGCGTGGGCATTAATGCCAAGTTCGGCGGCCAGCCGTGCGGCGCGAAGATTGTGGTCGCCGGTTAAGACAAACGTCTTGATGTCGCTTTGCTTAAGCACGTCGACCGTTTCGCGGGCGGCGGCGCGTAACGTCTCGCCAAAGACAAACAGGCCGCGCACGGTGCCTTGCCAGCCGATGCAACACACGCTCTTGCCGTCTGCTTGTGCGTTATCGAGAGCGGCGGTGAGCGGCGCCGTCGGCGTTTGTTTCGATGATGCCATAAAGGCCGGACTGCCTAAATAGACGGGCGTATCCTTCCATGTGCCACGCACGCCGCGACCAGCTTCGGTCTGGATGTTATCGCAGGCGACCGCACTGACGGCTTTTTCCGCGGCAAAGTGCTCTATGCTTTGGGATACGACATGGCGCGATGCATGCGCGAGGCCGGCGGCGATGCTTAGGACATTGTTCTGGTCATTTGTTGAATTGGTGGTGAACGTCTCGACAGTGGCGATGCCGGTGGTCAGCGTGCCGGTTTTATCGAAGGCAATGCCTTTGATTTGATTCAACCTTTCGAGGGCATGGGCATTGGTGCAAAGCGCCCCTATCCGTGCCGCATGCCCGAGAGCCGCCCAAATGGCCGTGGGCGTGGCGATACCGAGCGCACAAGGGCAGGCGATCAGCAACATAGCCAGCGCCCGCAAGAGCCCCGCTTCAAAACTAACAAGCATGCCGACAGCTACGCCGACAGAGAGCGCGGCAACGACCGTTAACGGCAAAAACCAGGACGCCACCCGATCCGCCAAACGTTCATAGTCGCTTTTCTCGCGGCGGGCGGCGGCCAGCAACGCGTCGATATGTCCCAGCGTGGATTCGGACCCGACGGCGGTGGCGCGAATCGTTAGCGCGCCATCGATGGCAGTGGAACCGGCAAGTACCGCATCGCCGACCGTGCGGGGTTGCGGCACGCTTTCGCCGGTGACGATCGATTCATCGATACCGGCGCTGCCTTTTTCAATCACACCGTCGGCAACGATGCGCTGACCGGCAGGGATGAAGCATCGCTCGCCAACTTTTAATGTCTCGGTAGCGATTGTTTCGCGTTGGGCACCGCGCCAAACCTCTACGGTCGGCGGTAGCAGGCCGCTGAGCGATTTGGCGGCATCGGACGCGCGCAGTTTGGCAGTGGCCTCCAACCAGCGCCCGAGCGTTACCAAGACCAACACCATACAGACGGTTTCAAAGTAGGTATGCGTGCCATTGTTAAAGGTGTTATGGACCGAGAAAACGCACGCGGCCCCAACGCCCAAGACGACCAGTGCATCGGTCGAGGCAACGCCGCGCTTCCATTGTTCGATCGAACTTTCGATCAGCGGAAAGCCCAGCAATATGAACACGGGTGCGGTAAACAGCAGCGATGCGTAGCGCATCAATTCGGTCAGGGCGTTGGCCGTGGTCGAGGCATCGTCGGCATCGGTGAAATACGCCTCGCGGCTGTAGAGATAAAGGCTGAAGATCATCACGCTCATCGAGAGGAAAATCGACAAGCCGAGACGGGTGAGAATCAGCGTGGCTTGCCCATGCTCGCCGCGCGCTTGAGTGATGTCGGCGGCGAAGCGACAACCGTAGCAGCAATAAACGGGGCCGAAATGAACCGTTTCGTGATCAGCGGGCTTGCGCGAAACGCGCACGGGAAGATCGCAATAGGTGCAGGGAACGGTGCCCGAACTGCTTGCGCGGCGTTCTTGCGAGCGGATGGATGTAGAGGCCGCGGGCATAGACATAGTTTAACGCGCGACCGGTTGAGACACGTACGCCCGGCAGCGGCTTACTCGAAAAAGACCTTGGCCATCGGAATGGCAAAGACGGCGATATACCAAACGGCACCGATCCAAAAGCCGAGCCAAATGGCGCGCACATACCAAGGGATGCTGTGTGTTTCGTACGTATGAAACGAGTTTTCCTGCTGCGGCGTGGTGTGCTCCGTGGCGTCATGCATCGTAGAGTTCCTCTTCGGTTAACGCGCCGCCATCCAATTCGGCCTCGCGCTGCAGCATGGTGTACTTGGGCTTCTCGATATCGCGAAACATACCGTTGGACATGGCCCAGAACAGCATGCAGGCCATCCCGCCGGCGATCAGAAAGTAGTTCGAAATCGGAATGATCGTGAAGCCGGCTTCGTTATCGGTATTGAGCGTGCGCACGAACTGCACGAGCTTCTCGGTGAATCCGTAGGCACCGGGGGCCAACAAGAGGAAGGCCAGTCCCAGCACGGTGTAGCGTTTGCTGCGCGATGAGGGTGGTGTTTTCATGAGGTGGTTACCTCCTCGTCATTACGATCATCGGCAGTTTCGTCTTCGGCCACCATCGCGGGCGTGGGGCCCCGACCATTCCAGTAGGGGTATTCGGGTTGCCAACTGCCCAACCACTGGATGTACGTAATGATAGACATGCCGTCCCGGTTGGGGTAGCCGTCTTCGTCAAAGAACCACTTGTACGACGGCATGACGGAGGTCGGCACCACCCACTTGGGTTCGTAGAAGTGTGCCACATGCCAGTCGTTACTGCGGCGCGCGGCTTCGCGAATCAAGTCGGGGCCGACGCGGCGGGTTCCGAACAATACCGGTCGCTGCAATTCGTTTTGATATTCGCTGGCGTAAGAGACCGGTCCCCAGCGTTGCTCTTCGTTAGAGATGGGGCGGATGAATTGGCTATGGCAATGCCAGCAGCCCTCCCCGACGTAGATCTTGTGGCCGCGGCGCAGGGCGATGGCGAAGGAATCTTCCGTTGGCGCGCCGAAATACTCTTTAAAGCGTTCGGGGTAGCGCTCGGCGAGGTCGACGAACTCGTGCGTCATGCCTTCGGCGGCGATGTCCGCGAGCGTTTGTTCCTTTTCGTCGGAATAAATCGTGATCGGTATCAGCGCCATCACGATGAAGGCGAGAATGAAGAAACCGAAGCCGGCGACGAGAAAAATACCTGATTTACTTTCAAACATCGTTACGGGTCTTCCGTGTTAGGTGTATTGCTCTTGCGATTGATTCGACGGCGTCGGGTCGTAGGGCGACGACTTAGGGGCCAGCTCGCCGGCCTTGCGCCAAGTCATGATCACATTGGCGACGAAGAATAGCTGACCAATGATGATGGCGGTGCCGGACACCGTTCGGATCTTCCAGAACGGCATCGAGGCTGTGATCGAATCGCTCCACGGTGCCAGTGCCTTCCAGATGAAGCCTTGGATCAGACCAGCCGACATCAGGTCGAAGAACATGACCAACATACCGATGCCGCTAAGCCAGAAGTGCCAGGAGTTCCAACTCGGCTTGTACCAACCGTTGGTGCGCAGCAAGCGCGGGAACAGATACGTCATCACCCCGTTGATCCAGAAACCGAACACGCCATACATGACGAGGTGGGCGTGGCCAACGACCCAATCGGTGAAGTGGATGATGCGTTGGAACATGAGCGTGGTATGGAAGGCACACTGCAAGCAAGTAGTGAAGTAGAACACCATACCGATATAGAACCAGCGCACCGGCATATTGGTACGCAACGCATCACCGCGGCCGCGCAACGTGCCGAAGAAGTTGATGATGACAGTGGTCACGACCAATTCAACGGCGATGGTCGAGATGATCGCACCATACTGCAGGAACATCGGGATAGGGCTGTACAAAAAGTGGTGGATACCGTTCAGCGGATAGAAGAATGCCAAGCCCCAGAAGCCGACCAGCGAGAGGCCGTGACTCCAAATCGGTTTCTTCAGCGCGATCGGCACGAAGTAATACATCAAGCCCCAGCCGATGGGCGTGACGAACAAGCCGACGAGGTCGTGAATAAACAAACCGCCGATGGCACCGGCCGCTGAACCGCCGATGAAGTATTCCGGCAGGAAGTTACCCATGGCATACACCATCGGCGTCCAGACGAACGCGGCGATGAAATACCAGAGCGTGACATACATCGGCCCCTTCACCTTAACAATTGGTGTTAGGAAGTTGTACGCGACCAGCAACAAGCCGAGCAGCGCGACGGGGTCGATCCAAACGGGCGTTTCACCCCATTCGAGCGCTTGGGCTTCACCGGACAGCACGCCTACCACGGTGGCCAACACGATCACCTGCCAGGCAATCAGGATGAACCACGAGAGTTTGCGGCTGGCAACGGGATGGCCGGTCAAGCGGGGCACGACCCATTGCAATGCGCCAAGGAAGGCGTTGGAGATAAATCCATACGCCACGCCCTGTGTGTGCACAAAACGCCATCGACCGGGCGAGAAAATTTCGATTCCCTCGAACGGATACATGTGTATGAACTGCAATGAATAGAGCAGGCCCGCCAACATGGCGATGATGAGGTAGGTCAACGACAGGCTGAGGTAGTAGAGAACGATCTTCTCGTCTACCAGCGTGCCCGGCGTGAGTACGTTGCTCTGAGCTGATTGGGATTGGTTCATCCTGAAAAACTTTCCCGTAGGATTGATCTGAGATTAAAACTCGATGTCGTCGATAACTTCGCTGTCATCAGCGTCGTCTGCCGTGGTGTCGTCGGAGGTATCTTGCTTGGGCGGTTCGCCGTGCAGGTAGATCGGGCGCGGTCGATCGCGCGCCTCGACGGGGTCGTCGAGTTTCTTGGGCCGCTGGCGAATCAACTCTTCCACGTAATACGCCATCGCCCACAAGTCTTCTTCCTTTACGACTTTTTCGCCGTCTTCGTTTTCGTACGCCATCGAGCCGACCCATGTGGGCATGGCTGTGCCACTGATACCACCTGCGATGGAGCGATAGAGGGTTTTGGCATCGGCACCTGCACGGACATAGTCGCGCAGAAAATCGGGCGGGTAGATCAGTTGGCCTTCAACGTTGTCTTTGCCCACACCGAGATGCATGTCATCGCGAAAGGCAATGAACTCGGGGAAGCCCAGATCGCGGCGATATTGGTTGATTGTTTCGCCATCGACATAGGCTGGGTGGCAAGACCAGCAAGACGCGTAAGCGTGGTAAATTACTTCGCCGCGCTTGATTGCGGCCACGCGATCGTCGTCGTATCGATATTCATCATCGACGACGGGAATCGGTTGGCCCGCTTCCGCTTCTTCCCAACGAGGGGAGAAGGTTTTGAGATACGCGACCAATGCATCGAGCGTATGGTCGGATAGTTGGCCAAAAGCCGGCATCGAGTTGCCCTTCAGGCCTTGGCGAATGGTGCGTTTCATATCTTCGTCGAGCGGCAATTGACCCGACTTCACCGACGTGAACTTATAGTTGGCAAGCTTGAAGTTACGCGGCTTGGGGTTGAGGAAGACGGCGGCCTTGCCGTTGCCATCGCCATTCTCGCCATGGCAACCGATGCAGTGCGTTTCATACGCAACCTTGCCTTCGGCGACCAAACGCGTGTGCAACAGACGGTCGCTGCCGTCGTCTTTCAGGCGTGCGAATTCGCCATCGGCCTGGTCGTAACAACCGACCGTTGCGAAGAGTAATGATGTCGTGATGAAGATGCTGAAGCGTGTCGAGCGATTCATAATTCAGTTTACAGATTCGGGTGATGCAAAGGGATCGTGAACGTTAGTGAAATACTTATGCGGCCGTGCCGGGCGTAGCGGCGACGCCGCGCTGACTGTAATCCGGCGGTTGGAAGCGGCCCCATTGGCTAAAGGCGAGCATAGCCCAACCAAATACGAGGTGCGTGAAGACCGCGACGTACCACGGCACCATTTCGAGAATCCAGTTCCCACCGATCAACATGGGTTGTAGCCACGATAAGATGCCGTAGAAATTGACGAGCCAAACGCCGAGGCCGAGTATCGTGGCAACGACAAAGCGCACGGCGAAACTCGATTGATCGAAGAAACGCGAGAGAATCAGATGAAACGGAACGCCGCCGAACATGCCGGTGACCAAATAGAGACCGCAACCGGCAGCGAGGATGAAGCCGGTGAATCTCGAGTCGCCGTCAGCACCGATCGCGGTCTTTCCGAGTTCGAGCGCGTCTTCACCCATAGGAAAGGTGAGGTAGATCTTGATAAGTTCGAGCGGATACTTATCGAACAGTACGCTGCCGATCACGTTGGCCGTCAGGCTCACCATCGCGGCCATCAGGCCGATCGTCATGCCAGCCAAAATGTGATAGGTCGTATAGAAACCTTGGGGCACCCATTGGGCGCTAGGCCCGGCAGCCGCTAATTCACCTTCGATCTGTGCCACTTGGGCACGCAATCGTTCGAGTTCGGTGAGTTTCTCGTTAATGTCGTTCGAGTTCATTACAATCGTTTCCTGCAGTTGCAGACCGACAGTGCGTCTTCAGAAGAAGCTGAACTTCATTCAAGATACGTGGTCAATATATCCACGTCGTTTTCAAGGTAAAGCCTTGTTCTGCCAAACCTTTTGAAAAAAGTCGCTCGAACAGCCGGGGGTTTTTGCACAAGCATGAGGAAATTCTCTCAGTAACGTGTAGACATGTTCTTTCAAAATTCCTGCTGAGCTGTAGGGGGCGATTGCAAGCCAATACGAAACGCGATATTCCCTTGTGAATTCGGGAATGAACACAGCGGAATGCGTTTATGTCGTACCGTTGCTGTACGAATTAACTCGTTCAAAGTGCTGACCTGAACGTTTGACCGAATGGTCTTTGAAGAGCAAGAAGCATGATGAAGGCAAACATCGAAGAAGATTCCAAGAGCAACGCAGCCGCGCAGCCCGCTTATAAACCGAGACCATTGGCGTGGACGCGTAACGACACCAATTTTTGGTTGGACTTGGCGTTGTTAATCGTCTTCATGGTTGTGTTGGCGATCACCGGTATCATTCAATTTGTGTTTCCCACGCCGGCGGATGCGGGAAGTTGGTCGCTGTGGGGGTACGACTATCGCGCGTGGCAGCTCGCGCAGTCGATTTCGATCGCATTCTTTGCAGTCTTGGTCATCGTGCATCTGATTTTGCATTGGGCGTGGGTGTGCGGCGTGATTTCGGTGCGCTTCTCTCGCCATCTCGGTCGGCGTGTGCGCATCGTGGAGCCCATGCTTACGCTGTATGGCGTGGCGTTTTTAGCTTTCTGTCTTTTTGCGATTTTGGCCGTGGTGGGGTTGGCGGAATTTCAAGTGGTTGAGCCATCCGTGGAGTAGCTCGACACTGCGCGAATTCGATGTGCGATCGTGCGCTAATCTCTTTCTGCCGTCGCTTCCAATTGCTTCAATTGAACACGCACACGTTCCACTTCGGCCTCAAGTTCGGCCAGCCGCCGACGTAGGGCTTCGATTTGGGCCGTGGGTTTATCACTGAGGATCAACAACACCGGGCGATGGTCGGTTTTCTGGTGGTCATCGTCGAAGCGATTGCTGCTGGCGACGGCGTCACCAGTGCGCGCTCGAATACTGGCGGTCGGAAACCATTGTTGGTTGTGTCCTTGAATGAACACCGCATCGAGAATACTACCGCCGCGATGCGTGCCGACCGTCTCAGCGGGTCGAACATAATGCCAACGCTCGCGCAGCTTGGCCAAGGCCGGCCCGTTCTTGCCTTCGCGATTGATGGGAATGTTGAAGTCGCCCCCGGCAATGATCGGTAAGCCGGGCGATTGTTCGGCAAATTTGTTGAGCGCCGCTGCCTGCCCGACGCGGCGGGTGCGACCGTTACCGCAACATTTGAAATGATTCACCAAGACGATGAATTCGCGTTTAGTCTTCGTGCGCAATTGCACGCCCAACGCGGGCCGCAGACCGTCGTGGCCCGCTTTGACCGAATCGACCTCGAAGAAGTGTTCGCCTAGATCTTCGATAGCGGCTTTGCCGCGATAGGCTACAGCTTCAAGACGGTCGGTGCGGTAAATGATTCCGAGACGATCGCCGCCGCCATCGCGCGAGATGTGCCACATGAACTCGACGCCGGGATGGGCTTTTTCCAGCGCCCGGCAAAACGCGACTAGCACATCGGCATGCTCTACTTCGGAGAATCCCCATAGGTCGATGTTCGGCTTCTCGATTAGTTGAGCGGCGAGATAGGGCGTGCTCGATTCGCCCGATTCGAGATTCCAGAAGAGGGCGCGGATGGTTTCGGCAGAGGCCGGGGGCGTAAGGATGAGCAGGATGGCAAACGTGAGACGCGTCTTCATGAATATCTCCGGGGCGTGAATACGATGCTTACCGACTAGGATAATCGAAATAGGCTTGCGGTTCGCGGCCCTGAATTCAGAACAAACCACACCGACATTTGAACCCATGCCGTCAATTCGGCTAGAATTCCGGGAGAGCAACTAAATTCATCTGCATGCAGGGAGGCGTCAGATGTCCAGTAACCCAACGATTCGGGCCGAAAATCAATTCATCGAGCCAACATGGCGACGGACCTTGCTGTCATCGGCATTGCTCTTGGGCATTCCGTTCGCATTGCATGGTTGCCAAACCTCGGCGGGGGATGTGAAGCCACACCATCAGATCGCGCCGGCGGCGACGCTGCCGCAGGATGTTGAAACGCAGCTTTGCGAAGTTGGCTGGCGTGAACGCGTCGGCGATCGGTTGGGCTTGTGGGTGTCGGTCGAGCGACAGCAATTGATCGGTATCAAGGGGCGAGAAGTGAAATTTGTGTACCCCTGTTCGACGGGCGAAAAGGGTACGGGTAACAAAGAAAACTCCTTCAAAACACCCTTGGGCTGGCACGCGATTGACGAGCGCATCGGTGACGGTATGCCTCATGGGGCAGTCTTCGTGTCGCGCGAATATCAGAACTACAACTGGACACCGGAAAATAAGACGGCGAAAGACTTGGTGCTTACGCGTATCATGTGGTTACGCGGACTTGAGAGCGGCATCAACAGTGGGCCGGGCATCGATTCGCATGATCGGTATATCTATATCCATGGCACGCCCGAAGAAGACAAGATTGGTACACCGGCCTCGCACGGCTGCGTGCGCTTAAAGAACGATGATGTTATCAAGGTGTTCGACGCCACGCGTTCCGGTACACGCGTGTTGATCACGGAATGGTAGGCGCGGGGTTGGGCTTAGAACCCCAGTGTGCGTTCGATCGTCCAGAAGAGGCCCATCGCTGCAATCGCGCAGGACCCCGGTATCACGATCGCCTTGCGATACCAATTTTTGTGTCGCGCCCAGCCCACTAACGCCAACGCCGCCAAGATGACCGCCAATTGTCCGAACTCGACGCCGACGTTAAAGCCGACGAGCGCTGGCACGAACTGATCGTCGGGCAAGCCCAACTCGTTTAACACGCCCGCAAAACCGAGGCCATGTAACAAGCCGAAGCCGAACACCAGCAACGGTCGCCAACGCGTTAGCTCAGTCGTGCACAGATTTTCGATTGCCACGTACGCGATTGATAAAGCGATCAACGGTTCGACGACGTTTGCCGGTAATTCAACGACGCCATTCATCGACAATGCCAACGTAATTGTATGGGCCAAGGTAAACGCCGAGATTTGCCACAACAGCGAGCCCAGCTTGGTCGACAACAAGAACAGACCCAAGACGAACAAGATGTGATCCAAGCCTTTGGGCAAGATGTGTTCGAAGCCCAGCACCAAATAGCGCCCGATCACGGTGCGCGTGTCATCGACGGACTGTACGGTGGTTGATTCAACTCCCAACGTCAACGGCGGCGTGCGTTGGCCGGAAGTGAGTACGTACTGTTGGGCCGCGCCGCTGGTTTCGTCGCAAATGGTAGCGCGCACGATGGTGAAGGCGCGCGACATCGCAAAAGTCATCGTTGTTGCGCCTTCGGGAATGCGACCTTCAAGACGGGCGGTAAAACCCAGTACGCTGACTTCGGGCAAAGCTGCGATGCGCTCGGTCTGATAGTCGGGAAAGATGACGCTAGGGCGCTGTTTGTCCTCGTCAAACTCGAGGCGCGTGCGCTTTTGAATCAAGCGCTTTAGGTCGCTCAGCGTTATCTCGAATGCATCCGGCGCAAGTTCCTTCAGCTCTTCCACCACGCGCTCGGCGGGCGTCGCGACGGGCACACCGAGTGCCAGCGCATCCCAATGGGCGCGAATGTCGACGACATAGCCACCGTCGGTGCGCAACGTGACGAGCGCATGGGTGGCGGTGAGGTCGTGAGCTCGCACCGGCGCGGAAGCGATAGTTAAAATAAGCGAGATCAACAAGAAGTTGGCGAGGCGATTCATTCGGTTGAGTTCCTGGGTTGACTAAAGGCGGACGAGCTTGCGTGTTTACAGCGGATTCAGAACTCTTGCGCCCGGAACTTCCGCGTGCCGACCATGATGGCGGCCATTCCAGTGCCGATGCCGGCCAGCACACCGAGTCCGCACAGGCCGACGATTTTGGCCGTGAGTTGTGCGCCGTCGTTCTCGGCTTGTTGAGAATAAAAGCAAACTGCGCCGAAGAGCACACCGTTAAGCGCCACCAATGCGACGGATGCGATCAGATTGAGCGTCCCGCCCAATCCCGATGAAATTCGGTTGGCGTTGGGTTCCTTGTAATTCGGAAAACGCGCGCCGAGACCGATGGCGAGACCACACAAACCGAAGCACGTGGCCAGCGTCAAAAGTAATTGCATCCAACCCAGACTGCCGTGTGCTTCGACGGCGTTGATCGACAAAATCGTGACCGGCAGGGCGGCACAGGCCGTAACGGTAAGCGCGTAGAAGAACTTGCCCCAGATCACGGAGCGGCGGCTCATGGGCCAGAGGCCGACCAGCCAAATCTGCTTGCCCTCGAGCGAAATCATGGGGAAAACAAAGCGGCTGGTGAAGGTCGACAAAATCAAGGTGATGGCGATGAAGTTCATGAAGCACAGCACCTTTTGGAACCCGCCTTCAAAGCCGTAAGGGTGCGTGCGCGGCAAATAGAACAAGTACAACGCGAGCAAGCCAAATAGGATGGCAAGCTGTGTCCATTGCAAGGGGTCGCGCAGGAAATGACGCACGTCTTTCAGAATCACGCCGCGCAACTGCTTGGGCAGATAAAAGAACATCACGCGCGTAAGCGCCGCCGATGCCCAGCCGCTGTATTGACGCGTTTGCGTTGCGGTTGACTGCGCCGAACCGAAAGCGCGGGCGAACTTCGCGCCGACAAAGACCGTTGCCCACCAACTTAGGAAAAGCCCCGTCGAAACAGTAACGGCCAAATAAAACGCAGCTTGGCCGGGATTATCCTGAATCGAGAACTGAATGGCCTTCGACACCCAAGCTGATGGTAACAATGCCGATTTGATATAGGCCAATTCGCCCAATGCGCGGCGCACAAACTCTTGAGATAGCCCATTCTGGCTGGTCGTCATCCAGGCACGCAGCCACCAGTAGATTGCCAGCAGCAAGATACCTGCAGAAACAATGACCAGCGTACGCTTAGCCAAGTGGGGCAGAAAGCGGGCCACGGCTAAGGCCGTTACCAAGCCGATCGCACCGGGGATAGGGATGAACCCGAGAAACGCCACCGCAAAGGTAAGATAGAAGTGCCAGGGCAGCCCCTGCACCTTGCCGATGGCAAGCATCAGCGGAATACCCAGTAGCAGCAGCGACCAACTCGAGAAGAACAGCGATTCGAGATAAACGATGCTAACGATGTTGCGCGGGCTATTGGGCGTCGTCAGCAAAAACGTCGGTTCTTCGCGCGCGAATAATCCACCGTAAACCAACACTGCCGTTGAGATCGCCAGCAGCAGCGTCATCGAAAAAAAGAATATGTGAAAGACGTACGGTAGTGCGATGATCGCCTCTTTTTCGAAGCGGCGAATAAACATCAGCACATAGTCAAACACCATGTATAACCCGAGCCAGATGACGGCCAGGAACGCCAGCACCATCAGCAATTGCAAAGGCGTTTGATCCGTCAGTTGGCGCAGCCGATTGCGCAGAATGAACAACTTCAACCGTAGCAAGATGCCAAAGCTGGGTGATTGGCCGGGTTGGATCAGCGGTGTGTCGCTCATGCGGGCGGGGCGTCGGGTACGGTTTCGACCGGAGGCATCGAAGTGGTTGCGGGCGTATCGGGTTCGTTCAGGTGAGCCTCTTCCATTTCGGGTGGGCCCTCGGGGTTGGTGAGATCGAGGAAGATATCTTCGAGGCGATGCTCGCGCGCAGCCTTGGCCTTTAATTCGTCCAGCGTGCCACAAGCGACGATGCGCCCTTGATTGATAATGGCGATGCGATCGGCGATGGCTTCGGCCACATCGAGCGTATGCGTGGACATAAACACCGAGCGACCGGCATCGGCCCATTCGCGAAAGATATCTTTCACGCGCCGCGCCGTGCGCGGATCGAGTCCGACCATCGGTTCGTCCACAACGAGCACATCGGGCTCGTGTAACAAAGCTGCCGCCAGCACCACGCGTTGTTTCATCCCGTGCGAGTATCCCTCGGCCAGTTGGTCGGCATACTTGGTAACGGCGAGTTGTTCCATATGGTGCTCGATGCGTCGCTTGAGGGCATCCTTTTCAATGCCATACATTTCTCCCACAAACCGCATGAATTCGCGCGCCGTTAGTTTGCCGTAAAGGAAAGGCTGATCGGGCACGTATGCCAAATGCCCCTTGGCCGTTTGGTTATCCGTAGACATGCGCTGACCGCAGACGGTTACCGTGCCGGCATCGGGCTGAATCAGGCCGGTGATCATCTTGATGGTGGTGGTTTTGCCCGCACCATTGGGGCCGAGAAAGGCGAAGACCTCACCTTTCTTCACTTCTAACGAAACGCCATCGACCGCCCGCAAACGTCCGTAGCATTTTGATACGTTGTCGACTTGTACGGCCATGAGCGTTAACTATTCCTTAGCTGGGGCTGGCGCAGCATTTTTCATCAGCGATCGAACAGCTTTTAATGCGTTGTCCACGGCACCCGTTTCGGCGGGGGCGTCGTTATCATTAGAGTAAGGTCGTGGATTGCCGCTGCGCCGCGCATCGTCGTCATACGGCTCGTCGATCATCGTCCATTTACCCAGCAGCGGGATCGTTACTTCCTGACGAATGATGCGACCATCGTCGTCGGCCCACGCAACGGTTTGTTCGGTTTCGATGCGAAAACACTCGACATCTTCACCATGATGCTCGATCGTTTCGCGCGCCGTGACACGCACCAACTGTATGCGAAAGCGCACTTCGCGCTCGGTCAGCAACGCCATCGGCTCAAGCAAATTCAGCCGCCACGTATGTCCGACTTCGAGACCGGAAAGATGCGTGAAGGGTCGCATGCCATCCGAAATAAATGACGACATGCGGGCATCGAGCGCAAGCTGACGCTTAAACTGACCGAATTCCGCCAAGCAGGCGAATTCTTCGTTATAGCGTTCGCCGTGAACTTTGGCGATCATGCCGCTGGCATCCATCATAAATAGAAAATCGTCCAGTTCGTCTTCGCTGTTATAGGTGAGATTTGACTCTAAGCGCAACATGCCACGCACCGGCAGAATGTTGGAGACGCGTTGCATATCGATGATGGTACTGCCAAGGACGGTTTTGAAATCGCCGGTCGGTACGGTTCGCACCCAACTGGTGCCGACGCGATCACCGGCGGCGTTAAAAATAGCGACTTGGTGTTTGGAACGCGGGATGCGATCCGCCGGCGGTTCCTGAGCGTACCAGTAAGGAATCACGTCGTCTCGAACGAGCAAGGCCATCAGCACCAGCCAGATGGCGGTTATGGTTAGCCCGGCGATGCGATTGCTCATGGAGGTGACCCTATCGTGCGACGGGCCGCCCGCTGGTCACGGACAGGCGTCGGTCGGTGTGTGCATTTGGATTCTATGTGTGATATTAACGTAAGGTCAAACCACAGCTTACGCGAATCTGTCTTATGCGCGGTTGCTTGACAATTGCACCCAAACAACGCGAGTATCTCGGCATGTCAGGGACGGCATCTCAACCCAAGCAGCAACCGCGGCGCCGCTGGCTGCGCGTCGTGCTGATCTCCTTTGGCGTTACGACGTTTATTGTGCTAATCGTTGCGTATCTGGCTTTGCGAACGCCGACATGGTACGAACCACAGCCGCCGCCGGTAGCCGAAGCAGAGAAGCAAGATGTTCGCAACCTGCTAACAGACGCAGAGCAGGCGTTTACGCACAGCTTGATTGAGGGCAAGCCCTTCACGTATCGCATTTACGATGAGTATTTGAATCAGTGGATCGCCATGCGGCATGAAATCTATCCGCGCGTGGACGATCGTCTGCCCGTCGAACTCAAAGACCCATTTATACGATTTCTACCCGGTAAGATTCATTTGGGTGCACGCGGGCAAGTTGCCGGCATCGGTGCGGTGGTGTCGGTTGAAATATCGGTCGCCTTCGAGAACGACGAGATTGTGCTGCAGTTGGGGGATATCTCCTGTGGATCGTTGCCGGCACCCGCGATTCCGAAGACTTGGCGCGAACAAGCGCGCGTCGATTATACCTTCGGCGAAGCGTGGCGCGGCAGCCCGGCGCTGCGCGGAGATCTTGATACGGGCTTGCGAATCGGTGCAGAAGGCCGCTGGCAAAACGGCGGCACGCGTTATCGCGTTACCGATATACGCGTGTTGGATGGTGTGCTGGAACTCGACGTAACGCCGTTGCCGCGTTAGTTGTCGCGTTGCAAGCGGGTCGTTTCGCTATTTCCAGATTGAGTTTTGATGACCCAGTTACCGCTAAGCCGCATACCGTTGAATTGAACGCACAAGCACGACGATTCATCATTGATCGTGCACGTTCCCAAGTCATGTCGACGTACGTAACCGTGATCGTTTGATACCGGTCCTTCGTAGTCGAGATATGCACGGCGATGCCGTGGCAACGGATCTACGGCGATATCGCTGGTAATCGATTCAGGTGGCTGCATAACACGCCAGGTGAGTAAGCCGTCGTCATCTTCGATCATCAGATCGTAGTGATCGGGCTCGGTTGGATGATCGGTATGGTGCAACACCACGAAGCGGCGCGGCGGGTTGGTAGGGTCGTTCGAAATCTGCTTGTCCGGTGCTTGGTCGGCCATTAGTATTTGCCATGGTAACCTTGATGGATCGAGCGCGCGAAGTGATATTCACTTCTAATAGCGTAACACAACCATGAGAGACACCGAGATGAACAGGCGAACGTTGCGAAATATATGGCTGTGGTCCGCCGTCTTAATCCTCGGTTGCGGCCAAATGGCGTGCGTTTCGGACAAGGCCGAATTCAAAGACGCTCTTGCCGAAGGCAATGCGGAATATGACCGTGAGAATTATGCCGAAGCGCTCGGCATGTATGAACATGCCGAAGAAATCGATCCGGAACGGCCCGAACCGTCGTATCTGATCGGCAAGTGTTATCTGGCCATGGCTGATCGCCAGTTCAGCGAAGACGACCTGCCCGGGGCGCTACGCTATTGCGATCGCGCGATTGCCACGTTTGAAAAAGCGCTGGCCGGTTTCCCCGGTTACAGCCGTGCGGTGCAAGGCAAGGCCGATGCGTTAAAGCTGCGCGGCAAGCATCAGGCGGCGTATGACATCGCCCGTTGGGTGGCGACGCAGTCGGCGTTTCAATCGAAGAAACTCATCGTGGAAGCGCGTCAGTATTCGATGGCGGGCGACTTGGATAACGCCGAACTGTCCTTGATCAAGGCGGTGGCGGTTGCACCCGACGAAGCTGCCGCGCATGCCGAGATTGGTCGCTTTTATGTGCGCATCGGCAATCGTGACAAGGCCGTAGAGCATTTACGCCGCGCCTATGCGATCAACCCGGGTGCGCCGGGTGTGTTCAAAGCCCTGCTCGACTTAGGGGCGGCACCGCGGTACCCGAATTAAGGCAATGAAAGCGCATCAAACCGCCGACAACGCGGCTCGCATATTGTCGTTTGCGCGCGACATTATTGCTGCGGAATTAAACGGTACGGCAGCATCGTTGCGATTCACCAACGAATTAGATGCTATCCCGCATAACGGATTGTTCGTGACGCTGCGCAACGGGGATGCACTGCGCGGATGTATCGGTACCTTTTCGGGCGCGAAACGCTTTGTCGAGACACTGGTCGATATGTCACGGGCCAGTTTGAATGATCCGCGCTTTGTCGACATGCCCGTCTCGGCGTCCGAAGTGCCCCGTTTACGCCTGGAGGTATCGGTGCTTTCGCCGCTCACAAGATTGACCGATCCGCTCGATTTTGAATTCGGTCGCGAAGGCATACTCGTCGAGCGCGACGGTCAACGCGGCTGCTTCCTTCCTGAGGTCGGGCAGGATCTGGGTTGGGATCGGGAGATGTTTCTCTCGACATTATGTGCGCAGAAAGCGGAGTTGGACCCAGACGCGTGGCGCGACGCCGAAACCGAGGTATATAAGTTTAGTGTTTGGAAGATATGTGAGTGAAACAAGGCCCTTTTAGATCTGTTCACGATTGAGAGCGACGGTTGCGCTGTGGCACCGGCTAATAGCCGGTGTATGCTGACAAATCATCTACCGCCACAGTCAATCGTGAAGTGGTCTATTTGGCAGGCTTGCATGACGGATGGTGCACTTTCTAACCGCCAACTGTTTTTCCGATGAAATGCGAAATTACCGGTAAAACGCTGGCCATTTCAGACGAGCGCGGCAGCGCAACAAAGCCGTGTTCTGCTATCGGCACCTTAATCAAATCGTGATCGACACCCAACTTCTTACACGCCTCGTCGAGCAGCAGCGCTTGTTCGTAGGGAACCACCGAATCGAGATCGCCATGAATCGTGATGATGGGCGGTGCGGATTTGGTTATATGCGTGACCGGCGACGCGGCTTTCCAGCGCTCGGGGGCTTCCGGCAGTTTGCTGTTCATCAGGCCGCGCAAGAGTGATTGCAATATGAATGCCGTCGGATCTTCGGTGTACATCGGGCGCAGGTCGGTGGGGCCGTAGATGTTGATGATTCCGGCAACTGGCGGTTGCGCCGCCGGGGCTTTCGCGCGCCCCATCAATTCATGATCGCTACACAAACCCAGTAAGAGCGCGAGATGCCCGCCGGCAGAATCACCGCCGACGAGCATGCGTTTGGTATCGATATTGTATTGCGTTGCGTGATCACACAGGTAATCGTAGGCCGCCGTCACATCGTGCAATTGATCGGGAAAGTGGTGATCATCAACGGTCAGACGGTAGTCAGTCGTGGCCGAGACCAAGCCCAAAGACGCCGTGTAACGCGCCATGTAGTTCAAATTGTGTCGTGCACCACCCGCCCATCCGCCACCATGAATCCAAAGGATCGCCGGGCGCTTACCATCCGCGTCGATCGGCTCGACGATGTTCATGTAGATCGGTACGCCATCGCGCTCGACGAAGGCGATATCTCGATGCATCCGCACGTCATACACGCCTAAGGGCTCCCGGCTGCAACCGCTTGCTGCAATAAATAACAGTGCTGATGTTGTAATGCTGAGATAACAAAATTGCTTTAGCCGATGGGGCGATAGTGGACATTCTTTGCCGTTGAAGCTGCCATTCATTGACATGGATATCCTGCATCGCACGTAGTGAAATTCAAACCAGTTCACGTTTGAGAACCAAGCCCAGTATGTGGCACCGGCTAATAGCCGGTGTATTCAAACAGGTCGTCTACGGTCGTATTCAAACGTGAGATGGGCTAGTCGCTCAAAGTGAAGCACCGTAGTGATTTCATGTATTGACGCAGTTTACACGACAAATGAAAAATGCGAGTGACGAGCTTGTTCGCGCTTATCTATGCCAGAATGGAGGCCGTGGCCGTTGGCTTGCGAACCGCCCGCCCCAAGAGTGCGTTGACGAACACCCGCCACGGGTTGGGTTGCCACGGCCACAGCAGGGCGGCAAAGAGATGGTCGTACAGTGCTGCGGTCAAATCGCCGTTTTCAAGATAGTGCATCCCACTGCGTTCGTGAATGCGGGAGAGCGCCCGAAGCCTCAGCCGACCGGTCGGGTCGAGATCGCGGAACAGCACACGGTAATCATGATGCAGCGCAATCATGTGCCGTCGATAGGTCTCTGGATTCTGGAAATGCGCCGGGCCGGGCTGTTGACGAATGAGTGGTGCGTCGACGACGTGGACATCCGCATGACGCAGAATTTCAAGCGCGATGCGTCGATCTTCGCTGAGCTTGCCGACTGCGAAACCACCGACGTTCTCGAACAATTCGCGTCGGATCAAGAGCGATGAACAAATTCCTGACAACACATTGCGGACGAGCAACTGCCGCTGTAACACACGACGATCGCGCGCAGTGCTACAACGGTAAGTCACCCAGGACTCGGTAGCTGGCGACCACACATGGGCGTTAGTCACGCACGCGGTCGCGCCCGGATGGGCTCCGATGTATTCCAATTGCCGTTCGATCTTCTCGGATTCCCACGTATCATCGGCATCCAAAAAGGCCAGCCAATCACCAGTCGCCAATCGCGCCCCATGATTGCGAGCGGCGGAAGCACCGGCATTGGCTTGGTGCACGTATCGAATACCGGGCCGTTCGGCGAGTAGCGATCGGGTGTCATCGCGGCTGCCATCGTCCACCACGATAATCTCATCAACCTTGCGGGTTTGCGCTTCGATCGATTCGATCGCTCGCAGCACGACCTCCGCTGAGTTGTACGTCGGGATGATGGCGGTGATGATAGGAGCAGTCATGGTGTGCCTCTCTCTGCCCTTAAAATCGACGGATGGGTGGCCGTGACTGGAATTTGGCATTCATCAGATGCCTCGCTTCGTTAGTGAAGAAAGATTTGGTGTGCATGAATCATGGCCCAACGCTACCGATTTCCAAAACGCGTACGTTTGTCCGGGCGCAAGGCCTTTGCCCGAGTGTTCGGGGGGCGTCATTCGGCGGCTAATCGATTTCTGGTGGTGTATGCGATGCCGAATGAGTTGCCCTATGCGCGGCTGGGGCTGTCGGTCGGGCGGCGGTGCGGCGGAGCGGTACAGCGCGTGCGTTTGAAACGACTGTTGCGCGAAGCGTTTCGCTTGGATTTCCCGGATTTACCTGCCGGCTTCGATTTTGTCTGCGTGCCCCGGCCCGGTCGGCAACCCACACTTGAACAATGCCGGCGCAACCTTTCCAACCTTTTCCGGCAAGCTGCCGAGCGCGCCGAAGGATGAGCTGACACGCCCTGTTTCGCACGCAGTACGCTTGCAGACAACTGTATTTTTCGCCTTCACAGCGATTTCTCTGCGGAACAATGCCTACGGCAAAGGTTCGTACGGGCGATTGCAAGCCCTTTTTATCGACCCGCACCGCCAGTCAGGCCATCCTTAGCCTCTTTTTTGCTAATGGTTACCGCGCGCTGGTCCGATCCGTGATGTGAAGGGTCCGCTTTCGACGCCGCTCGCTCTGTGCGATGGTGGCAACCGGCGGATCACCAACCATCGACCCACTGCCCGTCCCTGTCGCGAACAGCGACTTGGGGACGGTCTTCCCACCAGGCCGGGGCTTCCCATTAACACGAGAAGCTCCGGTTTTTTTTGCGCGCACATGACACTAGACAGTTCACTCTTGAGAGCGACAGCTGCGCTGTGGCAATGTCCAATAGTCGCGATGGATGCGGCTGCGCTGTGGCACCGGCTAATAGCCGGTGGATGCTGACAAAATACCTTGAGACGCAGCCATTCGAAAAGTGGCCTAAAACGCTTGCAACTCGCCGGTGATCTCCTCCACTAAGTCCTTTACCGTCACGATGCCGGCGCAGCGACCGCGCGGGTCGGTCACGATAGCCATGCGGGCATATTCTTTTTGTAAAGTGGCGAGGGCGTCGATCAGATTGGTGTGCTCGGGAATCAGAATCGCCGGATGGGCCAATTCTTCCATCGTCTGCGACGAATCGGCGTAGAGGATTTCCAGCATGTGCACCACGCCCACAATTTTATCGCGCTTGTGTTTGAAGACCGGCAAACGCGAGTAACGCGCTTGGGCCAATCGATCTTCGATGTCCGCACGCGTCATGTTGGCGGAGAGTGCGACGACACTGCGCAAGGGCACCATCACCTCGCGCACGGCCATCGCGTTGAGACGATGGATACGTTCCATCATGTTGCGCTGGGCGCTACTCATGATGCCTTCGGCGGCACCTTCGCGCAAGAGTTGATAAATTTCGGCGCGGCTGCGCATGGCATGGTCAACCGCACGCGGGCCGCGCAGCAAACGCGTGATCGAATACGTGAGCGCACGTTGCAAATGACTGATGCCGGTATAGCGACACAACGCCAACGCCGCCGTGATGAAATGCGAGTAGCGCCGCATCAACACGTCGGCCGACGAGTGAAACAAATTCTTGGGGACCACTTCGCCGAAGATAAACACCAACGGTGTTAAGATGAGCGTGGCGTATAGCTCGCCGTCCCGTTCGCGCGCGGCTAGGTCGCCCTGATTCTGCGTTAACACAAACACCGCCGTCAGGCAGAACGGCGCGAAATAGTTGGCGATATTGGTGCCGACGAGTGTGGCGAACAGCAGATTCGCGCGGTCTGCCATCGCACGTTCCAAGCGCAAGGCATCGGGCTTACCGTCGTGGGCGTCGAGCCGCAATTTGGTCACGCTCAGGCTATAAATGCCCGTTTCCGAGCCGCTGTAAACGCCGGACAGGGCAATAGCAATCAAGCAACCTAACAGATAGGCCGTGACGGCGAAGGTGGTCGCGACGGCGATCATGCGTCGTTCCCCCCTTGCTCTATTTTCGGGGCGGGCGTGGTTGCTTGGGGAGCTTCTTGAACCTGCGCAAGCAAAATCGTTAGATCGGGATTGGGATCGATCGGATCGGTTAAGGCAATACGCACGCGCAAGATGCGGCGATCGCGCATATGCGTGACGGCGAGCTTAACGCCGCCGATGTTGACCTCATCACCGGTCCACGGCACGCGCCCCAGTTCCTGCACGATCAAGCCGCCGAGGGTGTGAATACGCGTGTCTTCCGCCGGTAACCCAAAGGCGCGGCGAAAGTCGTGTACGTCGATGGATGCGTCGGCCATGAATGTCGTGTCGTCAGTTTGCTTAAGCGCCGGCAGGTCCGAGCGTTCTTCCGGGGCGCGCAACTCGCCGACAATGGCTTCGACGACATCTTCCATCGCCACCAAGCCCGCCAGTCCGCCGTATTCGTCTACGACCAGCGCCAACTGGGTATTGGTCTTACGGAAATGTCGCAAAATGGCCTCGCAACTGGCTTGTTCGGGTACGTATTGCACTGGGCGAATCATGTCGCGCAACTTCGCCGTCGGGTGCAGCAAACATTGCTTGGCCGACACGATGCCGAGGATGTTATCGATCTGACCGTCGTAGATCGGGATGCGCAACAGGCGATGTTGTTGGATCAACGCGCGCAGCGTATCGGTGGATTCGTTGACATCCATGGCCACCACGTCAACGCGCGGTGTCATCACCGAGCTGGCGCGCAGTGTCGATAGGTCCAGCATTTGATGGAGCAATAAATTTTCGCGGTTGTCGATCAGCCCTTCGCGTTGCCCGATATCGAGCAGGCGCTGCAAATCATCGGCACCGACGTTCGATTCAATCTGCGGATTGAAGATACGCGTTAAGGGAGTGACGAAGAGTTTGCTGAGAATCCATCGCAATGGGCTGGTAACAAGTTCCATCCCGCGCAGCGGTAGTGCGACCACAGGGGCGAGTGTCTCGCAATGCGTGAAGGCCACCAGCTTGGGAATGATTTCGGCACCAAACAGCACCAAGAAAAAACCGACGACACCGACAACGATTCCGCCCAGCGCCGAGTCGGCTGCCAAACGACCGGCCGTCACGCCGAGAATCGAATAAAGCAGAATGTTGACGAAGATGTTGCACAACAGCACCGTCGAGAGCAATTCGCTGGGGCGATTGCGCAGCGATATCACGAGGTGGCTGCTGCGCAGATTGGCATGGCGGATGCGATTGAGCTGTTGCCGCGACAGACTAAAGAGTGCCGTCTCACTGGCGGAAATCAAACCGCTGATGCCGGTGAGTATCAAAATCGCGATCAGCCGCGGCGCGTTGTCGAGGATCGTTTGAAGCATCGTTTTCTTTAAGGCCGGAATGGTAGCGTTGGGGGCGCAATTGGTCGATTGGGCGCTGTTGGGCTATGGTCGCGGCATGGCAGAGGAATGGTTCCTGATCTTGCTGGGGTTGGCAGCCGGCTTTTGCGGCGGCTTGCTCGGCATCGGCGGCTCGCTCGTCATGATTCCTGCCTTGGTCATGCGCGCGGGGCCTGAGCGTCAGCATCTGTATCAAGCCACGGCCATGATCGTGAATTTTTTCGTCGTGGCCCCAGCGGTGTGGCGACACGGGAAAGCGCAGGCGTTGTCGCGGCCAATTCTGATGTGGATGGTGCCGCTGGCGCTGGTGGGATCAGTCGCCGGTGTGTTCGTTAGTGAATTGGCCGTGTTTCGCGGCAACGGGCAAGGCTGGTTGCAGATGGCCTTTGCCGGGTTCTTGCTCTACGTGCTGTATGCAAATGTGCGACGACTGCGCCGCGATCGAAGCAGTGACGGCCAGAAGCAACAGGAAGCCGACGGATTCAAGAATGGCGGCGGGGCCGTGGCGGGTATTATCGGTTTGGCGACGGGGTTGTTGGGTGGCGTGCTCGGCATCGGCGGGGGCTTGGTGGCGGTGCCGTTGCAACAGTCATTCTTGAAGCTGCCGCTGCGGAACTGCATCGCCAACTCTGCCGCGACCATTCTGCTGTCGAGTGTGTTGGGGGCGGTGTTAAAGAACTGGCATTTGCCCACGCACGGGTTTAGCAGCGCGGATGCGTTACGGATGGCGGCCTACCTGATTCCGACGGCCATCTTAGGCGCATGGATCGGCGCGGCGCGGACCCATCGATGGCCGTTGAAGTGGATTCGTTTTGCGTTTGCGGTATTGGTGGTGTACGCAGCCATTCGGTTGGCCATGATCGGATTTGCGACCGCTACGCAGTGATGGATCGATAAACAGGCTTTGCTGGTTCGTTCGACGCACGGACGATTTAGCTTAACGCGATCAAGCGGCGTTATTCGGAAGTCGACGAAGGTGCCTCGGCGGGTTCAGGTGGTTCCGCACGGGCCGTGCGATCTTTGGTAGGCGGCCCTTGCACCGGCGGCGCTTGCGAACTGGCAAAGCCTTTGATCGACGGCAGGTCTTCGGGCTTCTCGGTCGGATGCACTGCGAAGACTTCTACGCGAATGATATCTTCAAATGGCACCGTAACGACGAAGCAGCCGACCTTATAGGCGTCGTCGGCGGGCATACATTCGAAGGTTAACGTGGAGGTGGTTGGTTGTTCGATGATTTCTTTGATTTCGTAGGAAAATCCGTCGCGCAGGTAAACAATCGTGCGGACCTCCAACTCGCTGATAAACTTCGAGAATTTCTCGTCCTGAGCGGCTTCGTCGGGTTTGAGCGCGGGAAAGTGCGTGAGCCCGCAGCGACGCTTGGCTTCTTCGAGGCGAGATAAATAGGGCGTGGCGAACCACCAATCAAAATTAAAAGGCATCTGTCCCTCATTCCCGTTGAAATTCCGTCGTTTATGATTCCGCGTGAATGTAAGAACCGAGCCGAGGGCTGTCAATCGCGTAACAGGGTACGGATTAGGGGCAGGCTGCCGCGGGTATGCCTTCAGCCGGTAACGAAACTCTCGATTAACGTATTCGCCGAACTGCATACACCGTGAACGCTCAACACAACGCAAACCAGTTGAAGCAGATCGCCCACGACGTCGGCTTTGAGATGGCCGGAATTTGTCGGCCCGGCCCGATAGAACATGCCGACTATCTCGAGCGCTGGCTTGCCGATGGGCGCGCGGGGAGCATGGCTTACATGCACAACCATCCGGAATCGCGGCGCGATCCGACGAGCTGGTTGCCGTGGGCGCGCTCGGCGTTGGTCGTCGGCTTAAATTACTTTCAGCAACCGCCGACGGAAGCGGTCGAGCGCCCAAATGACGAGCGCTACGGCAAAGTCGCACAATATGCCTGGGGCGAAGATTACCATCGCGTGTTGCGCGACAAACTTACCGATGTGATGGCCCGCTTTGCAGCGACGATTGATGGCGAAGTGCAGCATCGTATTTGCGTGGATACTGCCGCCGTGATCGAGCGTGAATTGGCATTAAGCGCGGGCATCGGTTGGATTGGCAAGAACACGCTGGTGCTTCATCCGCATTGGGGATCTTTCTTTTTCTTGGGCGTCGTATTTCTTGACCTTGAGCTGCCAGCGGATGAACCGATGACCGATCACTGTGGCACTTGCACGCGTTGCCTCGACGCCTGCCCGACCGACGCGTTTCCGGCACCGTACGAGATGGACGCCTCGCGCTGCATCTCGTTTCTCACCATCGAGCATCGCGACACAATCGAGCCGCCGCTCGATCGGGAGTTGAATGGCTGGGTCTTTGGCTGCGATGACTGTCAGACGGTTTGCCCGTTTAATCATTGGCAGCGCGAAACGAGTGAAACGCGATTCGCGCCGAAAAACGTGGACAATATTGCCCCAGCGCTCGATCAATTGCTCGATCTAACCGACGCCGAGCTTCGTACGATGCACAAAGATCGCGCCACCAGTCGCGCCAAGCCGGAAATGTGGCGACGTAACGCACGGTTGGTGAAGAACGCGAGACGCGATTGAGCGTACAGGCAGACGGCGAACGCTACACTAAAATCTCGTTTATCGTCTGCAGCAGTCGCCCACGAATGGCAAAAGAGGTGTTCGGGTTGAACCCTGTTATCGCGATCAAGCAATTAGAGAAAAGCTACGGCTCTTTTAAGGCGCTCAACGCGTTTGAATTGTCCGTGCCGCGCGGGTCGATTTTCGGCTTTCTTGGCCCCAACGGCGCGGGAAAGTCCACCACGATTCGCATTTTGCTAGGCTTGCTGCGTCGAGATGCCGGCACTGCCACGGTGCTGGGCTTGGACGCGTGGAATGATTCTACGGCGATCAATGCGCGCACCGGCTATTTGCCCGGCGATGTGCAGTTTCAGGGCGGCCTGACGGGCGCGGCGTTTCTGAAGCTTTGCGCACGGATTCGCGGCGGTGACCTCGATTCGGAAATCGACAGACTGACAAACGTGTTTCGGCTCGACCTGAAAAAACGCATTCGCGCGTATTCGCGCGGGATGAAGCAGAAGCTCGGCATCATTCAGGCGCTGATGCATCGGCCCGAAGTGCTGATTCTCGACGAGCCCACCACCGGCCTCGATCCGTTGATGCAACAGGCGCTTTACGACGAACTGCGGCGCGTGGCAGCGGACGGTCGCACGGTGCTATTTTCGAGTCATACGCTGAGCGAGGTGGATCTGCTCTGCGAACGCGTGTGCGTGATTCGTGCCGGCATTGCGGTGCAAACAGGCACCATCGTCGACTTGCGCGCTCAGGCGCCAAGGCGGGTGGCGTTGTCGTTGGCGAATGGTTCCGAACTGCCTGAGCCGGTGCGGGGAGCCTTTCAGCGCGGCGAGAGCCATGACGGTCGCATCGTCGGCACGTGGGTAGGGCAAACCACCGACCTGCTCGGTTGGCTGCAAATCGTGAAGCCAAACGATGTGGAGATCGGTCCGCCGACGTTGGAAGAGCTCTTTCATCAGCTTTACGAAACCCAACCCCACGGCGGGACGAACACCAAGATCGAGGCGTAAAAGCGTGTCAAAACACCTGATGTACAAAGCGTGGCGCGATTATGCGTTCTTTGGCTTTGGCACCATGTTTTTGTTGGTGCTGTTTGTGATCGTGTTCGTCAATGCGGTACACGCGACGGATATGGATCAATACATGAGCGTGATGAAAACGCCCTGGATACGTAATCTGATGCGCGCGATGGTCGGCGCGGATATCGTCGAGAATTTTGATACGACGGGGCTCGTGAGTTTCGCCTTCGCCCATCCGGTGATGTGGACGGCGGTGATTTCATTTGTGTTGTTAAGCACGAGCGGCCTGCTCGCCGGCGAGGTCGATCGCGGCACCTTCGATTTCGTTGCGACGCTGCCGGTTTCGCGGACACAAATCTATCTCTCGTATTCGTTTGTCACGGCGGTGTGGTCGTTGATGTTGGTCGCCGCGTTATATCTCGGCGCCTGGCTCGGCATGAAACAAGTCGGCTACGAGGGCGTGAATTACACAACACTGGTACTCGTATCATTGCACTTACTTGCCGCAATAGGGTTCGTCGGCGCGCTGGGACTCGCCTTTAGTGCCGTTTGTAATCGCCGCGTGGCTGCGGGCGCTATTTGTTTCGTGTACGTTCTGTATTCGTTCACGTTGAACGTGATCGAGGCGTTCTGGCCCGCGGCACAAAAGGTCGGCTGGACGGGGTTCTTGCATTACTACCAGCCGTTGCCGGTGGCGCGCGATGGGCAGCTAAAATTGGTCGACATCGCCGTGCTGTTGGGTGGCGGGTTTATCATTTGGGCAGCCGGACTTTTCCGATTCTGTCGGCGCGATATCCCCGCAGGCTGATCCCTTCGTCAGCCGCCAAGCAACTGCGTGATAAGCCCTGCCATATCGCGCCCATCAACCGCGCCGTTTGCATCGAAATCGAGCGAACAGCGGGGTACATTGAGCGGCCCGCCGGTTTCTAGCACTGCGTCTACAAACGATGTTATCGTAGCCGTTTCGATTACCAAGCCCGCATCGATAAAGGCGGCTTCGTAGTACGTCCAGTCGGCACACGTGATCGCGCCATCGCCTGTTTTGTCCGCGAGCCAGCAAACTTGTGCTCGACTTGGCGCGATGGTGCCATCCAAACAAGCCTCGAACTCGCTGAAATCCAACTCGTCGATAACGCCATCGAGATTGAAGTCACCGATTTCCGACTCAGGCAATATCAGAACCTGGTCTTCACCGCTGAGGCCGGCCGCATCGGTTACACGGCAAATAACCTCGTAATATATCAGCTCACCGGCATGTCCGACCGGAGATAGCAATGTGGTCGTGATGCAATTCGAGTCGAACGGTTCCGGGTGAATGTGATCGTTATGATGCAATACGGTCTGCCATTGACAACTCAGATCGTTGGGGCCGTGCTCTGCATCAACGATCGCCGCTGTCAGGTCCAATTCAAGTGCCTCGCCGAATGCTGGAAAGGTGGCACCGTCCATCGGACTGATGATATCGACTTGCGGTGGTGAGTTGTTGAGTGAGACCTGAATCGTGTCGGTGACCGAGTAGGTGCCACCCGCCGATACCGTCAGTTCCACCTCAAAGCCAACAGGGTCTGAAAGCAAATTATCGTCAATGGCAAGCACGCGCAATTCGGCGACGCTCACAAAGTTGGCCGATCCACCCGGATCACCTGCGATTCGAATCCCACTTGCGACGACAGGCTCGAAGGCACAATCGAAGCGCTCGAAGCCGACGCCGTTATCACCGGGATAGGGCGGGTCGATTTGCAAATGGGTTACGTCCTGCCAGCTCCCCTCAATCAGGCACTGTACGTGAAGGTCATCAAACCAACCTCCGTCAAAGAAGTGTTGGCCTTCCTGAAAAACCAGGCCCCAAACTGTGCGAGGCTCAGTAAATGTGTAGCCGACAAAATCAAAGTCGCGCTGTGTCGCGGTGAAATGGTATGTATCGAATTGACGATGGCTGTTCCCACTGCTGCCAGTGGGCGGGTAATCCAGATCCCGGATAACTTCGGGGTTGTGATTACCACCGCCGGTGGGGTTGGGCGGCGCATAGTTCTGCGTTTGATTCACGATAGCGGCGGTCGACGACAAATCGACCGACGGGAATATATGAAACGGTGCCGTGCGCGGATCGGTCGGCGTGCCGTCACCGAAGTCCCATTGCTGCGTGACGTTGGTTGCATTCTGATTGGCAGCATCATCGTTGCTAAACTGCACGCCTAAGGGCGCGGCGCCGGTTGTCGAAGTTGCCACGATATTGGCAACCGGAGGCTGGCCTGTCCCAGCAGGAACAAAACTCGCGGCTCTTACGCGATTGGGTAAGTCGATGTAATAGATACTTCCGGTGTTCGGGTCGAAAACGGCGTCTGTCATCAGCGGCATACTAGGCCAAGCGACTTCACGTATGTCTCTTGCAAAGCCGCCTTCATCAAAGGCGATGGCACGCATCCAGTTGGCATCGAAGTCATTTATCAAAACGGTGTGCTGCATCTCGCCGGGAATTTTGTTTCCAAACAGAAACGGGCCGGCGATGGCGCAGCGACCGTTAAACGGCGCATGTTCGATCGGTGACTGCGGCGAACCAAGGTTGACGACGGTGGTTGCATTGCCAGACGGTTGCGTGATCTTTACCTCGTCGTCGATGTGGCGCCAGGCGACGGCCGGTCGGCGATGTGTGAAGGGCGGCGCGGTCGCGGGAATCAACTGACTCGGGTCGCACGGGTTCGGGTGAACGGGGTTTGTCAGGTCGTCAACAAGCAAGTCTGGGAACTCAAAGAATTCCTGGTTGCAAACTCCCACGCCGGGAATGTCGATGCCAAAGAGCGGATTGGGCGCGGAAAGGTTGGAAATCGCTTGGACCGCATAGCCTGATAGCGGTTCCATCCCTTCGTAAAGCGGCCAGCCAAAGTTTTGGCGCGCCGCGCTGCAGATGCTTAGCTCTTCCCAATAATTCCACCCGACGTCTGCGATTAAGAACTCACCGGGGTCTCCGACAGCCGGATCGACTTGGCCGGTACCGGGTAACCGGATCATGCGGAATGGGTTTCGCAAGCCCAACGCCCATACGCGCGACCTTGGTGAACGCGGCGCTGCGGCGTCAAAATATGGGTTGCTCGTGAGACCGTTTCCGGTGTCCGGATCGACTCTTAGCACCTTGCCGCTGAGAGAATCGATCAGCTGAGAACGAAATGCCCCAACGTGTTCCGCTTCCGTAATGATACCTTCGGAATATCCGGTGCCGCTGGTGCCGGGCGTGGCATCGTCCACGTCAAACGCTGTGTAAGACGCGCCATCACCCGTACTAATGATCAGGCTGCCGTCCGCTCCGAACACCATGCCGCCGCCGGCATGCGACTGATGCAGTAGCGGTATGCCGGTATTGATCGACTCCCCGATCAGCACGGTGCGGGACCCATTAACCAGCTCGTAATCCTGATTGGGATCTAATTCGAATCGAGTGACGCGCGCAATCGAGTCACGAAGCGTCGTCGATACGCCCGGGTCGTACGCAGGCGTACCGAACGTCGTTAAGTAATGGTGATCGACCGCATAAAACAGATAAATGCGCCCGTTGATCGTGAATTGGGGATCGAGCGTCAAGCCCAGTAAGCCATAATCGCGCCAATTGCCGACTTCTTCGCTGATGTCTATGACTGGCGGGCTGGTAACAAGGCCGTTGCGCGCAATATAGACTTGGCCGCCTTTTTGCCCCACAAACAAGGAGCCATCGTCGGCCAGCGCTAACGCTACCGGTTGATTCCAAAAGCCGCCGACGTTGTTCTCGAAGAACTGCCCGGTATCGAATGTAGATACCGAGATCGACGTGGTCGCGCCCGCACCTGCTATCGGTTGATGGTTGGCGTCATTCAGTTCGAGCGTGATGACATGATCGCCGGGGGGCAGGCCGATGAATGACCACGTACCATTTAGATTGGGCGTCATTCCTTGCAGGTTGCCATCCAAATACACGTGTAGGTGATTGACGAGATTGATGTCGCCGTTCGTGCGCCAGGCGACCTCTACATCGAAGCCATTGAATTTTGAATCGTCAGCAGGATAAACGACGCTGATCGTCGGTGGCTGACCCGCAAAGCTCATGTGCACAACGCCCGTTCCGATGGCGATGGCGGCGAGAAGGGATAAGCGAAATTGCGGGCGTGGAGTCTTTGCCATTCATTCGTCCCGATTGATCGATCTGAAGTGGGCGCATCGATCCGAATTGCATTTCGAATCGCGAGTCTGAAGCGATATGAGCGCCGCAGCGTCGTGAAAGTCCGCATCGATCGATCCATTGTGACAATTTATCGAGAGGGCTTCAACAACTAAAGACGGTTCGAAATGATAAAGACGGTTTTTTCGAAATATTCGAGGAAAATGACAAGCGGACCGCTGCGTGAATTGCCAAAGCTTGATCGTCGCTTCGGCTTAAAGATTATGATGATCCGAATCGAGCGTGTCTTTCCATTCGCTGAGATTCTCAAGATACACGCTGGTGCCGCGGGCCACGCAGGAGAGCGGGTCGTCCACAACCTTAACCGTGAGGCCGGTGCCATCGGAGATCACTTCATCCAGCCCGCGCAGAAGGGCACCACCACCGCAGAGGTGAATGCCGTTATCAACGAGGTCGGCGGCGAGTTCCGGTTCGCAGCTTTCGAGCGTGTGCGTCACGGCATCGAGGATATGGCTGATCGGTTCGCGCAGGGCGTCGCGAATTTCCTGACTGGTGACGACCGTCTTACGCGGTAGGCCGCTGATCATATCGCGACCGCGCACATCGACGGAAACTTCCTGATCGAGCGGGGCGGCCGAGCCGATTTCGATCTTGAGCCACTCGGCGGTTTGCGGACCGATCTGCAGGTTATAAGTGCGCTTCATGTGAGCGATGATGGCTTCGTCCATATCGTCACCCGCCACGCGAATCGACTCGCTCACCGACACATCGGCCAACGACATGACGGCAACTTCCGTGGTACCACCACCGATGTCGACGATCATGCTGGCGCGCGCTTCGGCAATCGGAAGATTGGAACCGATACCGGCAGCCATGGGTTCTTCGATCAGATAAACGCGTCGCGCCCCGGCGCGTTCAGCAGAACCGAAAACGGCGCGTTTTTCAACCGCAGTAATTCCGGACGGCACCGCAATCACCACGCGCGGTCGCACCAAACGACCGCGACCACCGTGCACTTTGCGAATGAAGTAGCCGAGCATGGCTTCGGTGATATCAAAGTCGGCGATGACGCCATCTTTGAGTGGGCGCACGGCAGCAATCGAGCCCGGCGTTTTACCGAGCATTTCTTTTGCCACCAAACCGACGGCGTTACCGTTTTGCAGGACTTGATTGGTACCTTTGCGCACCGCGACCACAGAAGGTTCGTTGAGCACGATGCCTTCGCCGCGCACGCAAACCAACGTGTTGCAGGTGCCCAGGTCGATTCCCATGTCGACGCTGAACATGCCCATCAAGGAATCGAATAACAAAGCCGAGGTCCCTCTCTGCTTATCAACGGCTTAACCGAAGTGCCGTCCGCGCCGCATGGTCTTGAAATCAGATGCGCGGCGATTTGCATCTATATGATGTGCGAAAGTTTAACCTACATACGAACGAACGTCAGCGCACGGTTCGCCAAAAAGATTTGCAAAACCGAAGAGATTGTGATTTGTAGCCGCGGGGTAAAAAGACGGAACGCCGACGGGGCGGCGAAACATGTGTCGGGCCAGCCCACCATCGGCGGTTTTAAGAGAAACGGAAGTTGTGATTTACAGACCGGAAAAGCTCGGGAACGATCCGGTCAGTTCGTATGCTTTGAAGATCACGTAACCGAGGGCGAAGGCCACGCAGCCGGTCGCGATAATGGCCATCACGGTATAAAGGTCGTCTTGGGCTTGGCCGCGTGGGGCACCATATCCGGGTTTGCCTGCCATTGTCGTAGCTCCTTAATCGAAAGGAATCAAAACGCCTGACGCGTTCGAAATGTCTTAGTTGCTCAGGGCAAAGCTGGCCTGATCGCGGATGGCGTCGCCGGCCTGAATGCCGCCTTCCGACTGTTCGATCACGCCGGCGGCCGCGTTGGCTTCGACAGTGGTGATGCGAATGGTACCGAGGTACTTGGGTGCACCGCCGCTGCGTCGGTAAACCAGGAATCGCATGCCGTGGCCAACGCCGTCAGCGGCACCGACCGAAATTTCCGCCAAGTCGCCGCGAATGGCCGAGACCTGACCGCGAATGGGTGCCGTGATATCCGAAAGGCCAATCGGCTCAGAAACGGACGGCGTGTATGCCTGTACGACGGCGCGGCTGCTAGGGATTTGTGCCCGATCGACCGACGAATAGCTACTGCCACCGCCGGTAAGCGAACCGATCTGCTCTTTCAAAGCTTTGATACGCGACTGAGCCATCGCCATATTGGCCGTCAGCTCTTTAACGCGATCGTTAAGATCGATGTTGCGCCGGGTGAGCGTGGCGTTGCGCTCGGAAAGCTGAGTCGCCAATTCTTGCTCACGCGTGCGGGCTTCTTCGATCAACTTATTGTGCGAAGCCAGACTGGTTGCCTGTGCCTGCTCGTTGTTGAGCTGGTTGGTCAGGTCCGCATTTTGGCGACGCATATCGGCCACCGAAATGTTGAGCTTATCGACGTCTTGTTCGAGCCGACCAATGGTTGCCAAGTTCTCTTGGTAGAGAACTTCAGCGCGCTGCGCTTCGAGCGCGGCACTGGCGGTCACCGCTCGCGCCTGAGCATTGGCGTCGGCAGCGGAAGCCTTCCAATCAGTGGCGGCCTGCTTCCATTTCTCTTGCTGAGCCATGGTCGAAATGGTGAACATGCTCAGTGCGATGGAAAGCACTGTCATCAATACGACGAACACTTTGGTGAGGACGCTCACGACGTCACCTCCTGAAACAGGATTACAAACGCGATTTACCGTCGGCGGGTATGCGTTACGTTCGGTTTTAAGCCTCTTCCCTGCCCCCAAATTTGGCGTGTGGATCGCCGTTGCAGGTTTGTTTCCACCCATTGGTAGGCGGGCGGAATGCGGGGTGTGAACGCTGGGTGGGCCGAGGCCCTCCCGCACGTCGATACCGATTATCTACGTCGGCTGCGGCATTTGCAAGTGTGTAGCCAGCGGGAAATTTCGAGCATGCCCCAAGTGGGCTGATTGTCGGACCCAGCAGCGCATCGGACGTTCCACCGCAGCCTTTTCCGCCAGCGACGTCGCCTAGGCCCATAAGCATCAATGGCGATTATCCCATTTCGCGGCGGGCCGCTTGACCCGCTAATGCGGCTCTCAGTACCATAAAGCATAGAAACGATCGGGTTTGCTGTCGCTCAGGGGGAAAGATCCACACGGCAGGCCCGCAGTTCCCACCGATTGTCATCATCCGTCGCGTTGTCCTACCGAATTTCCGCGATGGTCGACCCGCCAGTGGTGAAGGAGTTCGCCTCATTATGCGTAAATGCGCACCAATTCTGATCGTACTGTCGTGGGTGGCGCTCTCCGCCGCACCGGCCCAGGCTCAAATCGAATTCGTACCCAAGGCCGAACTGGATCGGTTGGGGCTGCAACGATATTGGCAGTCGTCGCCGCCCTTGCCGACTGGCGAACTCGTTAAGCAGCATGCGCTGGTGGACGACAACGTTTACCTGATTTCCGAAAGCAATCTCGCGGTCGCCGTTCATTCGGGAACCGGCGTATTGCGCTGGGTTGCCCAAGTCGCGAAACGCGATCAACAAGTCCGCGTGCCAACGCATTCCGACGCGTACACCTTCTTCACCGGCCCCGCATCGGTGAAAGTGTTGAATCGCCGTACCGGCGAGTTGGCAGGGGAACCACGACGATTACGCGGCGTTATCATTACCGTCGATCATGATACCGCTCGCATTTCCATCGGTGCCGCTCATGGTGTGCGCTTGGATGACATCCTCGATATCTACAACGTCAATGACTCGGAGAACACCACGCGCGAGCCGATCGCTCAGTTGCGCGTGACCGTGGTTAGCCACAAAGAGGCGCGTGGTCGCTTGGTGCGCGAGTCGCGCACGACCAAAATCTTTCCCGGCGATCGTGTGCGACAGGATGTTCGCCTGCCACTGCGTGAAGTGAAGCTACCCTTTGCCGCCGCCAGCCCGGCCGTGGCCGATGAAGATGATTTATTCGTGGGTGCTGCCAATCAACGCATGTATTCGCTGCGGTTTCTGTCGGGCTTCACCAATTGGCTCGTGTTGACGCCAAAAAACATGTCCGCCGCCCCCGCCTTATTCGGCAATAGCGTTTACTTCTGCGATAACGATGGTCGTTGCGCATCTGCGACCAAACGCAAGCGCAAACGCAACTGGGAGTTCTACACCGACGGCGCCATCAATCTTTCGCCCGTCGTCACGGACAAATACGTCTTTGTGGCTTCCAGCGATCGCTCGCTCTATTGCCTCGATCGCGAAACCGGTCGCCGTAATTGGACGCAGCGCTTTGATGACGTGCCCGATCTTGAGCCCGTCATCAGCGACGAGCTGATTTTTCAACGCACCAAAGGCAACACCGTACACGCGATTCGCATCGAAGATGGCAAGGCCGTCTGGAAGCGCGAGAACGCCGGTCGCTTTATGCTACGCTTGGAAGACGATGCCTACCTTTGGAATGACACGCCGCCGCTCTTGATGCGCGTCGCTATCGACACCGGTGAAATCGAAGACTCCGTCGGTTTTCCGATGGTGACGTTTGCGGAAGCGAGCCCTGCCGATCAGTTGATTGTGTTTGGTCAAAGCGATGGCTCGCTCGTTTGCGCTCGACCAAAGAAAGCGCCGCACCTCAAGCCGGAGCAACTGGCCATCGTGCTGCAAAACGATCGCAAGGCACGCGAGATCGATAAATATCTGGCTGAAAAGCAAGCCGAACGCGACCGTTTGGCCGCCGCTCGTGCCGAGGCCGACAAGACCCGCGAGAAAGCGAAGTATTCGTTCCTCGAAGATGACGACTTCTTGACGAGTCGCCTCACGACCGAGCCGGCGGTGAAGTCCAAAGCCGCCGAGAAGCCCAAGGCTGCCAAAAGAGCGGAACCCAAGGAAGAGCCCAAAAAAGAGAAGGCCGAAGAGGACCCCTGGGGTAACGATCCTTGGGGCGAAGGCGATTCCGACGATAAGGACGACAAGAAGGATGATGAGGACAAGGACGACGAGAAAGAAGACGACAAGGATGATGACGATAACGGCGACGGCGATGACGATGATGACGGCTGGGATTGGTAATCCCGCCGCATTCACGTTGCCCTGATTGCCGCGTCGCCCAAAACGATTAGCCTAGACGGTCGGTTCGCTTCGTTGCGAGCCGACCGTTTTTTTGTTGCTACGTTGCCAAGGAAAGGCATCCCCCATGTCCGCCATCCCCATCCGTCGCGCCCTGATCGCTGTTTACGACAAGACCGGCATCGCCGATTTTGCGAAAGCCCTCGTCGAGGATTTCGGCATCGAGATTATTTCGACTGGCGGCACGGCCAAGCACCTGGAAGAAGCGGGCATTCCTGTCACGATGGTCGAAGCCGTCACGGGCTTTCCCGAGATGCTCGATGGTCGCGTTAAGACGCTGCATCCGAAGATTCACGCAGGCATTCTGGCCGATCGCGACAATCCCGAACATATGCGGCAACTCAAAGAGCACGGCATCAAACCCATCGACATGGTGGTGGTGAATCTTTATCCGTTTGAAGAGACGGTCAAAGACCCGGATTGCAAGTTTGAAGATGCGGTCGAGATGATCGACATCGGTGGGCCCTGCATGCTGCGGGCGGCGGCGAAGAACCATAAGCATGTTTTGGTGGTTTTTCATCCAGATATGTATGAAGAGACTCGTAAAATCGTTCGATCTGGTCTGACACGACAACAACTGATGAGCAATGCGGCATGTGCCTTTCTTCAGACCTGTCGATACGACGAGCAAGTGACAGGCTACTTCACAAACGACGATGGCCGCGAGTTGTGGCACAATATTCACTTATGGAATTATGGTCCCTTGCGATACGGCGAAAATGCGCATCAATCGGCATCACGGCTTGCTGCGATTAAGCCGGATGATGAACTGGTCTTGACTCGACCGCATGTGCTCAGGTACGCCGACCCTGAAAGTGCGGTAGCCTTATCCTTCAACAACTACGTTGATGCCGATGCAGCCTTGGGCCTCTGTGCCGAGCTCGCGCGATCCGCGCAACAGCTGAGCCTTGGCTCAGCGCTGTGGCACCGGCTAATAGCCGGTGCGAACACCCGCGATGATGGTCAGCCAGCAAATCAGCTAGTAACAGGCGAAAAGTCTTCGCGTCGCAATTTACCGCATATTCAAAAGGAAGGAGCGACTTACTTCCTGACGTTTCGAATTAAGGCTGGGAGTCTGTCGATCGCCGAACGCGATTTCGTTATGGAGTGTTGTCTTTTCCCCGATCGAAAATTGGCAATCATTCATGCGGTGACAGTAATGCCAGATCATGTTCATGTGCTGTTGACGCCGCTAACTACTGAGGGCGCTGGAAGTGTTTCCCTGTCTAAGATCATGCATGGTGTAAAGGGCGTTTCGGGCCGAAAGATTGCAGATCATCGGGGCCAGGCGGGGCCTGTCTGGCAAGATGAAACATTTGATCGCATTGTGCGGAATAAGGCGGAGTTTCGCGAGAAGTTAAATTACATTTGTGAGAATCCAATCACCGCTGATATTCCAAATGCCAAACAATATCCGTGGACCATCTGCGAACGAAATCCTGGATGGTCTGACATGAATCGGGCAGCAATTGTGGATCACGAACATGAATTGGTGTCATACTTCCCCGGTGCAGAAAATCATGAACGGAACTTCCACCGGCTATTAGCCGGTGCCACAGCGCAGGCTGCCAGTAAATCCGATGCCTCGGTGCAGGCTGCTAAAAGCACTGGTGCATCAGCGAGAAATGAAGCCAATACGAGTGCAGAAGCCCGCAACGAATTGGCGGCGTGTGTCTTCATCAAACACACCAATGCCTGCGGCGTGGGCATTTCAAACGATCCTAAAGAGGCCTACCGACAGGCTTATCTGGGCGACCCTAACGCAGCCATGGGTGGCATTCTTGCGGTCAACTTCACAGTGGATAAAGCGTTTGCCGAAACCGTTATGGCAACACTGCAACTGTTTAAAGACGACGCGATCGCAGGCGGTTGTGCCAATCCACCGCAGGCGTTTTTCGCAGAAGTGATCGTTGCGCCCGGCTACGACGATGATGCGATCGAAGTGATTCGCTCGGCGAAAAAGTGGGGCGAGCGTGTGCGGCTACTAGATGTCGGCGAGATGACGCGACCGCCCAGTGCGGACGATGTTGACTACAAACGCATCGCGGGCGGCATGTTGATGCAATCGCCCGACTTGCTGGGTCTCAACGAAGATGATTGGAAAATCGCGACCGACAAACAGCCGACCGACGCGGAACTAAACGACGCCCGCCTCGCCTGGCTCACCTGCAAGCACACCAAGAGTAACGCCATCACCGTTTGCAAAGATGGCATGCTCATCGGCAACGGAGCCGGCCAGATGTCGCGCGTGATGAGTTGCCGCATCGCCACATGGCTCGCCAAGGAGAACGGTCACGCCGCCAAGCTCGCCGGTAGCGTCGCCGCCAGCGATGCGTTTTTTCCCTTCCGCGATGGTCTCGATATTCTCGCCGACGCGGGCGTGACGACCGTCATTCAACCCGGCGGTAGTAAACGCGATGACGAAGTGATCGCGGCGGCGAATGAACGCGGGATTGCCATGATCCTGACGGGCACGCGGCATTTCAAACATTGAGGGATGTGTGAAGTGGTGATTTGAGATTTGTGAAGTGGGGGCGCGTTTAGACGTCGGTGTATTTGGACTCACACCACAACCTGCAAGCCCCACGCCCCAAGCCTACTTCTTCAACACCGCCGTCGGCCACGTGCTGGGGTCGATATGCCAATTCAACTCATCGCCGACCGTCAACGGTTGCTGCCCGATCTCCAAATCTTCGACGATGATGAACAAACCGATGCGCGGGTTCTCAACCGGGTCGAATCCGAACAGGCACGTGGCCGGGATGTGCGCCGTCAATTGATAACCGTCGTCGGCGAGTTTGGCGGCGATGTGCAGGTCCTCGGCGTTGGCGACGGGCGCGTCTTCGGTGGCGCGGCGCACCTTGGCCGTCCCTGCGATGGGCTCATCGCCTTCTTCGCCGCCACCCGTCGGCAAGAAATAGAATTGCTGACAGAACCGCGTCGCGCGGCGCACGTTGCGGCTGTCACGCGTATCCGTCATCACGCGGATGTTGTCGGCTTTCCAATACTGCCTCGGGTCGCACACGACCTCGTTGGCCTTGCCGCCGAGTGATACGCCCACGAACAAACCCTCTTCCGACCAACCGGCATACACATCGGCAAAGGGCTCATAACCATCCATCATTCCGAACGGTTCGAGCAGCGCGGCCTTGGGCCAGCGTTCGACTGTGCCGTTAAGCGGCGGTCGCTTGGCAAAGTAATGCAACTCGAATTCGAGTTTGAAGAGAAACGGGTTGGGGATGAGGGGTTCCATGGAGAAATTGCGAATTGAGAATTCAGAATGGCGAGTTGCGGATGCCGCCGATGGTCGAGCCATCAGGCTGCGCGATCGTAATTGCTATGCAATTAACATCATTAATCATGCCGTAGGGCCTCGATGGGGTTCAACGATGCGGCACGGCGGGCTGGTAACAGGCCGAACAACACGCCGACGCCCGCACTAAACAAAAACGCCAGCACCACGATCGTTGGCGACATCATGGCTTTGACGCCGATGGCATCCGCGATCGATGTTGCCGCTAGCACGCCGAAAATAATGCCTACGCTACCGCCGGCGCTACTAATCACGCCGGCTTCGATCAGAAACTGACGATTGACCGCCTTGGTCGAAGCGCCGATGGCCATGCGAATACCAATTTCGCGCGTGCGCTCGGTCACTGAGACCAACATGATGTTCATAATACCGACGCCGCCGACCATCAGGCTCACGAGCGCGAGGAAAAAGATTAATAACGTCATCTGATCGCTAACGGCGCGGGCCTGCTCTTCTTTTTCCTTGAGGGTGGTAACTTTGAAATCGTTGGGATCAGTCTCCAGCAATTTGTGTCGTTGACGCAACAAAGACGTAATCTGTTTGACGGCATCTTCGACATCATCGTCGCTGGTGGCCGAACAAAGAATCGCATCGGGTTCGCGTACATCCATCAAGTCGCGCAGCATGATCGAGAGGGGAATGATAAGCGCGTTATCTTCGTCCATTCCTAGCGGGTTAAACCCCTTGGGTTCCAACACGCCCACGACCTTGAAACTCATCTGACCGATACGGACGGTGCGATTGATCGGGCTGCGGTCGCCGAAAAGTTCGCGCACGGCGGTTTGACCGATCAAACAGACGCGGCGTCGCGCCACAATATCGAACGGTTCCAGATCGCGCCCCTCAATTACGCCCCAGTTGCGGATTTGCGTGTATTTGCCGTCAGCGCCCGTAATCGGTACGCCAAAGCTCGACGTATCGGTAATGACGAGAAATTCTTTGCCTTGCACGCCGGACGACATGCTGACGGCGTCGCATTCAAGTTCGATGGCTTCGGCATCGGCCCGGCTCAGGTTGCTGCCGGAAAGCATACCAATGGGGCGTTTATCGCGCTTGGCATCTTCGCTCAGCACGAAGATCATGTTCTTACCGGCTTTGCGAATGTCGGCAATGAGCGAGTCTTTCACGCCCTGTACCACGCTCACACTAACAATCACCACGAACACGCCCATGATGATACCGATCATGGTCAGAAAGCTGCGCAGCTTATGTCGCCATAGCTCGCGCAGTCCCATCTTGAAGCATTCCATCCACAGCGTGAACATCGTTTAGCTCTCCGCCATGGATATCGTGCGCACATCCGGCAGTTTCGGGCCGCCGACGCGCTGGGTGGGTTGGTCGTAAATGATCTCGCCGTCTTTCAGGATGATGCCTCGCTCGGTGAACTCGGCCACTCCGGGATCGTGCGTCACCAGAATGATCGTCAGGCCTTCCTGCTGATGCAATTCGTCGAGAATCTTCATGATCTCGCCGGAAGTATGCGAATCGAGGTTGCCGGTGGGTTCGTCGGCCAGCAGGACACGCGGGCTGTTTACCAATGACCGCGCGATCGCGACGCGCTGTTGCTGACCGCCAGACATCTCCGAGGGCAGGTGATTGGCGCGATCGGCGAGGCCGACCTTCTCCAATGCTGACAATGCTGCCGCGCGACGTTTATTGGTATGCACGCCGCTGTACACCATCGGTAGTTCGACATTTTCGACGGCGGTACTACGCGTGAGCAGGTTGAAATTCTGAAAGATGAACCCGATGTATTTATTACGCAAGGCTGCCAATTCGTCGCGCGACAATTCGCTGGTGAGTTGCTTGGCCAGGTGGTAGGTGCCTTTGGTCGGTACATCGAGCGCGCCCAAGATGTTCAGTAGTGTCGATTTACCCGAACCGCTAGCACCCATGATCGATATGTATTGGCCTTCGGGAATATCGACGTTGAGCCCGCGCACCGCATGCACTTCGTTGACACCCAATTGATATATCTTGTGCAGGTCGCGCAGACGCACCGTGATAGTGGATGGGTCGGCGTCTTCCAGCGTGGAGACGATCGGTGCGCGTGGCGATGATGACTGAGCGGGAACGGTCATGAAATAGACAAATGTCGGCTTACAGCGTGCGATTATCCGGCGATGCGAGTTTGAGCGCTTCTTTCAAAGAGAAGCCTTTGGACGAGAGTTCATCGAAATTACTCACGAACTTGCCGTCGGCCTCGGCGCCGAGCAGGATCTCGGTTTCCAGATTGTCCGTTATGCCCGTCCAGATCGGGACCGGCGTCCAAGTTTTATCAGTTTCGTTAAAAGACCACAGATGCGCCTTCTGGCAGTAGTCCACGCGCGTGCCGTCGGGCTTCTTCGGTTCATCCGGCCAAGTAACGGCTTCCAGCTTCTCACGGCGGTCGTCGCGCGACAACGGTGGGCGGAAACGCAGGGCTTTATTTTCAATTTTCAGTGTTTCGTCGCGCTTCACGCACTCGATCACCACATTGACCGACATGCCGGGCAGCAACGTGCGGCGCGCGTCGTTTTCGACTTCGAGGATGACCGTGTAAGTGGTCACACCCTGAATGATGTCGGGCTGGTTGCGTTTTTCGAGGATCGAGCCGCGAAACTCGGATCGGCGCTTACCCTCCACGGCGAAGCTGGCGGGTTGGCCGACTTCGATGTGGGCGATGTCCGACTCGCTCACACGGGCGGAGACCTGCATGCGACTCAGGCTGGGTGCGATCAGGAATAATGGTGGGGGTTGCAGCGTTGGGTTGACGGTCGTGCCGACGTCGAGATAACGCCGCAAGATGACGCCATCAATAGGCGAGCGGATGATGCACCGCTCGACCTGCACCTCGGTGGTGTCAAATTGGGCTTTGGCAAGATCACGGGCGGCTGCGGCCTGCTTAATGGCTTCTTCCAGTCGCGGTGGGGCGAAGCGTTCGTTGTTCTCGGCCCGCACGACGTTGGCCCGCGCCGTTTCCACTGCGGCCTGTGAGGTCGCTACGACCGTCTTAGCACCGCGCCATTCGGCTTCGGGGCTTTGCTGCTGTTTATAGAGTTTGTCGATGCGTTCGAAGTTGAACTGGGCTTGGGCCAAATTGGCCTCGGCGGCATCGAGTTCGGCCTTCGCTTGTTTTGTCAGTTGGGGTAGCAGAGCGAGTTGTTCTTCCTTGGCGATGCGGGCGTCGGCTAGAGCGCTCTCGGCGCGGGCCAAGGATGCTTTGGACTGCTCATGCTGCGCCTGCACGATTTCCGGGTCGATGCGGCAAATGACTTGGTCTTTTCGGACCTCTTCGTCGTAGTCGACAAGAATTTCGACGATCTTGCCGGTGGTTTCGCAGCTCACCACCACCTCGGTCAGCGGGGAAACCTGCCCCAACGTTTCAATACTAAAGGTGAGCGGACCGCGCTGAGCGGTGGCGTGCTCGACCTGGTAGTCGTCGGTCGGGTCCTGCAAGTTGGCGTAGCCGACGGCGGCACCGCCAATGATGACGAGCACGAGGATGATCTTCCACAGACGCATAGGGCGAAAATTCCTGCTGCAAGGGCCGCGGTGGGCGGCCAATCGTGGGATGAAACGCGAAAGTCTAGGGGCGTTTGCTGATACTGCCAAATAGGGTCGGCGCTGCGTTAAATTTATCCATTTCCCCCACTTGACACATTTCAGGTCAGAAGTAGTATTGCTCGTCTGCGAATTTCGCGGGAACTGTTAATTTTTCGTGTAGCAAACGCGGGAGCAAGACGTTACGTGGCACTCGATCGCATCAGAATTCGAATGGAAGCATACGATCATCGAGCCCTCGATGGTTCGGCGCTCGAGATTGTCGATCAGGCCAAACGCACCAGTGCCCGCGTTCGCGGTCCGGTGCCTCTGCCGACGCGTATCGAGCGCTACACCGTTCTCCGTGGGCCGCATGTTGACAAGAAATCGCGCGAGCAGTTCGAGATGCGGACGCACCGGCGTCTGATTGACATCTTCGAACCGACCGCGAGGACGGTTGAAGCACTGAACCGGCTGATTGTGCCGGCCGGTGTGTTTGTCAAGATCAAGGCTTAGGGCACGAACCCTTCCGCCATTGCGAGCGGTCTGGTTCCTCTGCTTGATCTCGTTCAACCCCTTTTTGAGTAGTTTTGGCTTGCGTGCGTGAGCTAGATCGCGCACCCATTTGGCGACGGTTGATCCGCGCCTGTAGGGATTTTGCTGAATGAAAGCGGCAATCCTCGGAACCAAAGTGGGGATGACTCGGATCTTTGACAAGGATGGTTCGTCCATCCCGGTCACTGTGATCCAAGCCGGTCCGTGTAATGTGCTTCAGGTGAAAACCGAAGACAAAGATGGTTACTCGGCCGTGCAGTTGGGTTATCTCGATAAGAAGCCGCAGCGCTGCAAGCGGCCTGAGATCGGTCACGCGCGGAACGCGAACACCAAGCCCAAGCGGTTCATTCGTGAAGTGCGCCTCACAGAAGAAACCGACAAGCAGGTCGGTGATGTGGTAACGGTTGAGCTGTTTTCCGAGCAGGAAGTCGGCCACGTTGACATCATCGGCATGACCATCGGTAAGGGCTTCCAGGGCGTCATGAAGCGGCATAACTTCCGCGGTAAAGAGGCCTCTCACGGTGTCGAACGCAAGCACCGTTCGCCGGGTAGTATCGGCGGTCACGGTAACCTCGGTCTCGGTCGCGGCGTGAAAAAAGGTAAGAAGATGGCCGGTCATTACGGCAACGAGCGCGTGACGTCGCGCAATCAAAAGCTCGTCGGTGTTGATGCCGATCGTAATCTGCTTCTGGTCAAAGGTGGTATTCCCGGCCCGCGCGGCGGCTACGTGATTGTGGCGCGTGCGAAGGCGAAGAAATAAAGAGAGTCGTTGTAAGGGTCGTGGCCGATTGAGATCGGCGGCGACCTTTTTCAATGGAACGTGTAGTCATGATTGAAATACCCGTAATTGATGCCGCCGGAAAGCAAGTCGGCACCGAGCAGCTCGATCCCGAAGTGCTCGGCGGCAAGGTGCGTATCGACCTGCTTAAGCAGGCAGTGATCGCGTATCGCGCCAACCAGCGCCAGGGTACGGTCAAAACCAAGACCCGCGCCGAAAAGCACGGTTCGAGCAAGAAGCTGTATCGCCAAAAGGGCACTGGTCGGGCTCGTATGGGTAACGCTCGTACGCCGATTCGTCGCGGTGGTGGTATGGCCTTTGCCAAGCGACCGCGCGACTTTTCGCAGAAGATGAATCGCAAGATGCGGCGCTTGGCGCGCAACTCGGCGATTTTGGCGAAGGCGATGAATGGAACTGCTCGCATTTTGCAAGGCATCGAGTTCGATGCTCCGCAGACCAAGAAAATGGTCGGGTTGCTGAGTGCGGCGGATATGTCCAAGGGGGCGTTGATCGCTCTCGACCAATACGATCACAACGTGACGCTGTCGGGGCGAAATATTCCGTCCGTCGATGTGCGACGCGTGGATGAAATGAATGCGTACGACGTGCTGAAGGCACGCCATCTGGCGTTCACGCCGGCGGCGTTTGCGGCACTGAAGAGCGGCGCAACGGCCGTGGCGGAGGCGAACTAACGATGGATATTTACAACGTCGTTCGCCGACCCTTGGTCACTGAAAAAGGCACGCATCAAAGCCGGCAGAGCTTTGAGGCCACCAATTCGCGTCCGGCGCGCGGTGGTGCTTATGTCTTTGAAGTGCACGAAAAGGCCAACAAGATTCAGATTCGCGATGCGGTAGAGAAGATCTACAACGTACGCGTGGAAAGTGTGCGAACAGCCATCATGCGTGGCAAGGCGCGACGGTTCCGCGGGCGTTTCGGTGCATCGAAAACGTGGAAGAAGGCCGTGGTGGTGCTCAAGCCGGAGCATCACATCGACTTGTTCTAAAGCGGAGTGTGTAAACGCCAACCAGCAACGATATGTTGTGGTGAAGGATAGCTGATCATGGGCGTAAAGATATACAACAAGACCACGCCGGGGCGTCGCAACGCCAGCGTCAATGATTTCGCCGAAATCACTGACAAGAAGCGACGACCGATGAAGTCGCTCACGCGACCGCTCACGAAAACGGGTGGCCGCAACAATCAGGGCGTCACGACGTCGCGCTTCCGCGGCGGCGGTCATAAGCGTTTGTATCGCATCATCGATTTCAAGCGTAACAAAGACGGCGTCAACGGTACGGTGGTGGCGATCGAATACGATCCAAACCGCAACTGCTTCATTGCATTGATTAAGTACGACGATGGTGAGCATCGCTACATTCTGGCTCCGAACGGCCTGACGGCCGGTGATACGGTCGCCAGTGGTCCCGATGTCGAACCGGTCGTCGGCAGTGCCATGCGGCTTAAAGATATGCCCGTCGGTATGGACGTGCACAATATCGAAATGAACCCCGGCCAAGGCGGCAAATTGGTGCGCTCGGCTGGTGGGGTGGCCCGCTTTGTCGCTCGTGAGGGTGACTGGGCAACGTTGGTGATGCCGTCCGGTGAAATGCGTCAGGTGCGCGTGGAGTGCAAGGCGACCATCGGTCAGCTCGGCAACGTCGAACATAAGAATATCAAGCTCGGTAAAGCGGGTCGCAAACGGCACATGGGCCGGCGTCCGCATAACCGTGGTACGTCGATGAACCCGGTCGCTCACCCATTGGGTGGTGGTGAAGGTCGCTCGGGTGGCGGTCGTCATCCGTGTAGCCCGACGGGTAAATTGGCCAAGGGTGGTCGCACGCGTCGGCCGCGCAATCGTTCGAACCGCCGCATCCTGCGTCGTCGTAAGAGCGTGCGTTTCGGTCAAGTGTCGCTCAAGCGGCGTAAGTAAGTCGATTTGGTTTAGCGTTGACCGTTGGTGGTCGGCGCTTGATGAGATACGTTTCGTGAGTTTGGAAACACCGTAATGGGTAGAAGTTCGAAAAAAGGTCCATTTGTTGATTTCCGGCTTTATGAGAAGGTCATGAAGGCGGAGGCCGCTGGCAGTCATGCTCCCATTAAAACGTGGGCGCGACGCTGCACGATTCCGCCGGAATTTGTCGGCCGCACGTTTGAAGTGCACAACGGCAAGATGTTCCACAAGGTATTCGTCTCGGAAGACATGGTCGGTCATAAGTTGGGCGAATTCAGCCCCACGCGTACCTTCCGCAGTCACACCGAGAAGAAGAAGTAACGAACGCGTTTGTTTCGATCCCCGATGTTGGCGGCTTCGGTCGCAACCGTCGGTTGGGAGTGATAGGCAATGGCCGAAAAAACGGCTTGGACAAGCATACACCGCTACGCTCGTATGAGCCCACGCAAAGTGCGTTTGGTGACCGGCCTGATTGCCGATCGCCACGTGAACGATGCGTTGGATTTGCTCAAGTTCACCAACAAGCGGGCGGCGGTCTTTGTGGATAAGGTGCTGCGTGCGGCGATGGCGGATGCCGACGAGCAGGAAGCCGACGTACGCAACTTGTTCGTACACGAAGCGCGCGTGGATGAAGGCCCCACGATCAAACGGTTCCGTCCGAAGGATCGCGGTCGCGCCCATCCAATTATGAAGCGCACCAGTCACATTGTGGTAACCGTGTCGGAAGGACCGAGGAAGTAACGCATGGGACAGAAGATCCATCCAACCGGGTTTCGCATCGGTGTGACCGAAAGCTGGCGTTCGCGCTGGTATGCCCCGAAGGCCGCCTACGCCGAATTTCTGATCGAAGATCAGAAGATTCGCAACATGGTCTTCAAGAAACTGAATGATACGCCGCCGTTTGCAGGTTGCAGCAAGGTCGAGATCGAGCGCACCCGCGACGAAGTCAAGGTGTACCTCTCGAGCGCACGCCCTGGCATGGTCATCGGCCCCAAGGGTGCCGAGGTCGATAAGCTGCGCGAAGCGATCGAAGACCTGATCGACCGTAAGGTCAGCGTCAACATTCGCGAAATCAAGAATCCCGATATGAATGCACAGTTGATCGCGCTTGATATTGCGGGTCAGTTGCGCCGCCGCGGCAGCTTTCGCCGCGCCGTCAAGATGAAATGCGAAGCCGCGATTCAGGCCGGTGCCCTCGGCATCAAGATTATTGCTAAGGGTCGCCTCGGTGGTGCCGAAATGTCGCGCACCGAAGTGCAGAAGCGCGGCTCAATTCCGCTGCAAACGCTGCAGGCCCACGTGGATTACGGCTTTGCGGAAAGCTACACGACGTACGGTGCCATTGGCATTCGCGTCTGGCTTTACAAAGGTGAATACGGCAACGAGGTGGACGAAGCCGAACCGGTACGCCGGGGTGGTGGTCGTCGCGCCCGTGCCTAACGTTTTTTGCTGAGGAGAGCTGACTCATGGCCATGCTTCCGGCCCGAGTAAAATATCGCAAGATGCATCGCGGCAGCACCAAGGGTGTGGCCACGCGCGGCAACACGGTCGCTTATGGCGACTTTGGCCTGCAGGTGCTGGAAGGCGGTCGTATCACGGCGCGGCAGATCGAAGCCGGTCGTATGGCGGCCACGCACTTTCTTAGTCGCCAAGGTCGCGTGTTCATTCGCATCTTTCCGCACAAGAGTATCACCAGCAAGCCGCTGGAGACCCGCATGGGTAAGGGTAAGGGTGAAGTCGATCACTGGGTCGCGCTGGTAAAGCCCGGCACGATTCTCTACGAGATCGGTGAAATCCCCGAAGATATGGCCCGCCGCGCATTTGCCCGCGTGGCTCACAAGATGCCGTTCCGCTGTCGCTTCGTTAAGCGTCGGCCGAGCCTGTAACCAAAGATTGAGGTTTGACGACGTGAAGATTGCAGACGTCCGAGGATTAAAAGGTGATGAGTTGCACACCGAGCTAGAGCGGTTGCGCCGTCACCTGTTCGATCTCCGCAGCCAGGCGGTCACCGAGAAGCTGGAAGATTCCTCGCAGCTCGGTAAGACCAAGCGCGACATCGCCCGCGTGCTTACGGTCATGGCCGAACGCGGCGAAGAAAATGTCGAGCAAAAGCAGCATCACATGGAAGCGACCGGCGGCAAGGCCGAGTAGAAAAACGAAACCCCGCGCGGCGATGGTGCCGGCGCGTTTGAGTAAGAAGAATTATGGCAGACACGGCAGCAGCCAGCACGACCAACGCCTCCGCCGAGCCGCGGAAAAACATGCGACGCAAGCGCGTCGGTGTCGTTGAGACCGATACGCGGAACAAAACCTTGAAGGTGCGCATCGATCGTCTCGTGCGGCATCCGAAGTACGGTAAGTTCCTGCGACGCAAACTCATTCTTCACGCCCACGACGAGAAGAACGAAGCCAAGCAGGGCGATGTGGTGGAAATTGCCGAATGTCGGCCGCTCAGTAAGACCAAGTCATGGCGTCTGGTGCGCATCGTGCGGCGCTCCGAGCAGGTGCAGTAAGGATTCCGAGTCATGATTCAGCAGGAAAGCGTATTAGATGTCACGGATAACACGGGTGCCAAAAAGGCCCTTGTGATCCGCGTGTTGGGCGGCTCGACGGGCCATATGCGACACACGCGCCGCACCGCCTCGGTCGGGGATATTGTCGTATGCACCGTCAAGAAGGCGCTGCCCAATAGCGACTATTACGTCGGTAACAATCGTAAAGAGCGCTCCACGCGCCGCAAAGTCAAGGCGGTGATCGTGCGAACCCGCGCTCCGGTACGTCGGCCCGACGGCAGCTACGTGCGGTTTGATTCCAACGCGGCCGTCATCGTCGATGACGACAAGAACCCGCGCGGCACGCGTATCTTCGGTGCGGTAGCCCGCGAGTTGCGCGACAAGGGCTTTATGAAAATTGTTTCCCTGGCGAATGAGGTCGTCTAACGACTGATCGAACCGGGTTTGTAAGAGAGAGCGTTTGCCATGGCTGCAAAAGTAAGAAGTGGAGATCGCGTCGAAGTGATCGGCGGCGAACATCGAGGCCAGCAGGGCCGCGTGTTGCGTGTCGATCCGCAGGCGCAGCGCGTTTGGATCGAAGGCGTCAACATGGTGCATCGGCACCTGCGTCCCAGCCGCCAGAATCCACAAGGTGGTCGTATCCAAAAGGAAGCGCCGATCCATATTTCCAATGTCTTGCCCGTTGACCCGAAAACCGGGCGCGGCAGCCGCGTTCGCTTCGAAGTCGAGCGCGACAATGCCGGCAAGATCGTCAGTAAGCGACGCGTCACCGTCGGTGGCACGGTGCTGGAGGATGTGACGCACGCAGCCGCCAATCAGTAATGGCATTGCGTGTTGGTGAAAGATCATGAACGCACGACTTTACGAAAAATACGTCAAAGAGATCGCACCGGCGCTCAAGCAAGAGCTTGAAATCGGCAATGTGATGGGCATCCCGCGCATCGAGAAGGTCATTATCTCGATGGGCTTGGGCCGCAACATTGCTGATAAGAAGATGCTGCCCGCCGCCGAGCGCGAACTCACGATGATCTGCGGCCAGAAGCCGTTGGTCTGTAAGGCACGCAAGAGCGTTTCGAACTTTAAGCTGCGTCAAGGTTACGACATCGGCTTGAAGGTCACACTGCGTCGCCGTCGCATGTACGAGTTTTTGGATCGCCTGATCAGTGTTGCCATCCCGCGTATTCGCGACTTTCGTGGATTGAACCCGAACAGTTTCGATGGGCGCGGCAATTACAACATGGGCATCACCGAGCAAACGATCTTCCCCGAAGTCGATCCGGATAAGGTCGAGTATCAGCAAGGCATGAACCTCACGTTCGTAACCTCGGCTGCAAATGATGCGGCTGCAAAATTGCTGTTGGTCAAGCTCGGTCTGCCGTTCCGCAAAGAGAAATCCGAGAAGGCTGCGTAAAGCCCTTTTTTCAGGCGGCCACTGGCTCGCCGCAGTTGCATAGAGAGTATTCATGGCCCGAAAAGCTCTGATAGCCAAAGCCAAACGCGAACCGAAGTTTAAGGTTCGTGCTTACACGCGCTGCCAAGTCTGCGGTCGTCCGCGGGCGGTGTATCGCAAGTTTATGTTGTGTCGCATCTGTTTCCGCAATCTCGCCCACGAAGGCAAGATTCCGGGCGTGCGCAAAGCCAGTTGGTAAAGCCGACCGTAATCGCAGCGGCCTGGTGCCGGTCTGCAGAAGTGAGGAATGTATCGGATGTGGAGTGATCCCGTCGCTGACATGTTGACCCGTATTCGCAACGCCGTTCGCAATCAGGCGGACGAGGTAAAGATGCCGCGCAGCAAGCTGAAGGCGGCTATTTGCCAGGTGTTGAAGGATGAGGGCTATATCAACGGCTTCGATGAAGTCGAAGATGGTAATCAGGGCGTCTTGCGGGTTCAGTTGCGCTACGGCCCTCGTGGCGAGCAAATCCTGCACTCGCTCAAACGCGAAAGCAAAGCCGGTCGCCGACTGTTCGTCGGTGTCGATGGCATCCCGAAAGTCTTAAACGGCCTCGGAATTGCGATTCTCTCCACCAGTAAAGGCGTGATGAGCGACCGCAAGTGTCGCGAGTTACGCGTCGGCGGTGAACTGATCTGCACGGTGGACTAAGGCAACGTAAGGAACGGCAGCGGCCATGTCTCGAATTGGAAATAAACCGGTAGCAATTCCCAGCGGCGTCAAGGTTGACGTGGCGGGCAATAAGATTTCCGTTAGCGGCAGCAAGGGCAATCTCGATTTCTCGCATCCCGATGGCGTCAGCGTCAAGGTCGAGAACGATGAGGTCCGCGTTGAGCGCTCGTCGAATCTTGCTAAGCATCGAGCGTTTCACGGTCTAACGCGAGCGTTGGTCAACAACATGATCCACGGCGTTTCGCAGGGCTATCAACAACGCATGGAAGTGTTCGGCACGGGTTACGGTTGCGATGTCAAAGGGCAAGAGTTGGTGCTCACGGTGGGTTTCTCCCATACGGTAAACCTACCGATTCCCGAAGGCATCAAGGTAACCATCGAAGTGGCACAGGCCCGCGGTGATGAAACGCCCGCCAAGTTGTTGATCGAAGGTATCGATAAGCAACTCGTGGGTCAGTTTGCCCGCAACGTCAAAGATGCACGGCAGCCCGAGCCATATAAGGGTAAGGGTATTCGTTACGAAGGCGAGCAAATCATTCGTAAGGATGGTAAGGCATTCGCTGGTGCCGGTAGTTAACGGTTTTTGTAGGATCGAATGCGATGAAACGCGAAAAACTCAAAGCCAAACGGTATCTGCGGCGTAAGCGCAGCGTCCGTCACAAAATATTCGGCACGCCCGAGCGTCCGCGCCTCAGCGTCAGCCGCAGCAACCGCCAGATTTCGGCGCAGCTAATCGACGATTTGAATGGCGTCACGCTTTGTAGCGCCGGCACCCGCGAAAAGTCGTTCGACGGCAAGAGCGGGAAGTCGGTCAACTGCGAAATTGCCGGTCAGGTCGGTCAGGCCTTGGCCGAAAAGGCGCGGATGAAAGATATTCGCACGGTGACGTTCGATCGCAACGGTTTTCGTTATCACGGTCGCATCAAGGCCTTGGCCGATGCGGCCCGCAAAGCCGGTCTCGAGTTTTAACGGAAGGAACAGGCCCAGAAGATGGCAGAAGCTCCGCAGAATAAGAAGCCTGAACGCGAACGAGGCGGCCGCGGTCGTGATCGCGACCGAGATCGTCAGGATGATAGCGGTCGCGCCGTTGATGATAATGTCGTCAAGGTGTATCGCTGTTCGAAGGTGGTCAAAGGTGGTCGTCGCTTTAGCTTCGCCGCTTTGGTGATCGTCGGCGATCGCGAAGGTCGCGTCGGCGTCGGTTACGGCAAAGCCAACGAAGTACCGAATGCGGTCGAAAAGGCGCGCAAGCGTGCCACGCGCGACATGAAGCCTGTTTCGCTGGTCGGCGGCACGCTGCCGCACGAAGTCACGGGTCGATTCGGCTCCAGCCGCGTCCGCGTGATTCCTGCTCAGCAGGGTACCGGTGTTATCGCCGGTCAAAGCGTTCGTGCAGTGCTCGAACTGGCAGGCGTGCACGATTGTCTGACCAAGGTGTACGGCTCGACCAGCCCCAAGAATTTGTGTAAGGCTACGCTCGATGCGCTGTTGCAATTGCGCGATCGCGAAAAGGTGGCGAAGTTGCGCGGCGTCGAGTTGCCGATTTACAACTAGCCGAGAGGCGTAAGAGAAGTTGAAGAGCGAATTCGCTCAGCAAGCGGCGGCGTTGCCGCCTATTAGAACGAGAAGTCATGAACATCACGGACATCACCAAAGAAGCCGGCGCTCATAAGAAGCGGAAGCGAGTCGGTCGGGGCGAGTCCAGCGGCTGGGGTAAGACCTCGGGTCGCGGACACAAAGGTGCGGGCCAACGCAGTGGCTATCGCGCGCGTTCCCTGGCCGAGGGTGCTAACTTTCCGTTCTTCCGCCGCATACCCAAGTATGGTTTCAGCAACGCTCAGTTCCGCACCGAGTATCAAGTGGTCAACCTTTCGGCGTTGGCCGATCGTTTCGACAGTGGTGCCCATGTAACGCCCGCCGATCTTGAAGACAAAGGTCTGATTCGCGATCGCGAAGATCTCGTCAAGATTCTGGGCGATGGTGATCTGACCAAGGGCCTCACGGTTGACGCGCATCGTTTCTCGGCATCCGCCGAAAAGAAGATCGCAGCGGCCGGCGGTAAGGTCAATTGGCTGGCACCGCGCCCGAAGAAGAAATTCGTTAAGAAGCCGTTGTGGCAGGTGGCCGCTGAGGAAGCCGAAAAGGGCAAAGGCGGCAAGAAGAAGGCCAAGGGTGGCGAAAAGGCTGAGGCCAAAGCGAAACCTGAAGCCAAGGCCAAGCCGGATGGCGAACAAGCGAAGCCCAAAGCGGATGACGGATCGTCCGCCGAAAAAGACGCCTCTAACGACTAGAACCCGTTCGCGCGAGCGAGAGGGGTGCACCTAATATGTTCTCAGCATTTCTAAATGTCTTCAAAGTAGCCGAGCTGCGCAGCAAGATCCTGTTCACGCTCGGTTTGCTCGCTGTCTACCGCATCGGTTTTTATATTCCGCTGCCCGGTATCGATCAGGCGCAGATTCAGGCGTACTTCGATAATCTCAAACAGTCGAGTGCGGGTGGTGGTATCGAACAGCTCACGCAAGCGTTCGCCATGTTCACCGGCGGCAATTTGCAGCAAAGCACCATTTTCGGCCTTGGCATCATGCCCTACATCTCGGCCTCAATTATTTTCCAGCTTCTGGGTACCGTCGTACCGGCGCTGGAAAAATTGAAGCAGGAAGGTGAGATCGGCCGCAAAAAGATTCAGGAATACACGCGTTACGCCACCGTCGGCATTTGCGTGATTCAATCGATCTTCTGGTTGAAATTTATCACCGGCGGCGAAGCGGGTATCGTTTACGATCAGTTCGCCGATATCTCCGGCAACTTTTGGGCCACGACGATCTTTTGGTTCGTCGGCGTGTTTGCGATGACGGCTGGCACCATGTTCCTCATGTGGCTCGGCGAGCAGATCGACGAATACGGCATTGGTAACGGCGTTAGCCTGATCATCATGGCCGGTATCGTCGCGCAAATGCCGCAAGCGATATTCTGGGTGATCGACAACGCATCGCTCGATGTCGGCGGCGAAAGCGCGATGGGCCCCGCCAAGATCATCTTCTTGCTGGTGGCGTTTGTTGGTGTGGTTGCTGGCTCGATTTTGATTACGCAAGGTCAACGCCGCATCCCGATTCAACAGGCCAAGCAGATGCGCGGTCGCCGTATGTACGGTGGTGATCGCAACTACCTGCCGCTGCGTGTGAATCACGGCGGCGTCATGCCGATCATCTTCGCCAGCAGCTTGTTGATCTTCCCGGGCTTGTTCTTCAACTGGTTGATGAACATCTTCCCGGAGAGCAATTTCTTTGCGACGCTTTCCGAAGAGTTCCGCGGCGGCACCGGCTTCCTCTACGTGCTCTCTTACGTAGCATTGGTGTACTTCTTTGCATACTTCTGGACGACGGTTCAGTTCCAGCCGAAAGAAATGGCCAACAATCTGCGCGACAACGGTAGCTTTATCCCCGGATTACGACCCGGCAAACGCACGGCCGACTACCTTGAAACCGTGATGGGGCGCATCACCTACGTTGGTGCAGGCTTCCTGGCCGTAATTGCCATTATTCCGCAGGTGATTGCGGGCGCGATGAATATTCCGATTACCGTGTCGTCGTTCCTCGGTGGAACCGGCTTGCTGATCGTGGTAAGTGTGGGGCTCGATCTGGTGCAACGCATCGAATCGAACCTGATCATGCGAAACTACAGCGGCTTCCTCGACAGCGAAGGTGGTAGTCGGATCAAAGGGGCGTACATGTGAATTTGATCCTTCTGGGGCCACCCGGTGCCGGCAAGGGTACACAGGCGGTACGCATCGCAGAGCGAAAGAATCTGCTGCATCTGTCCAGTGGTGATATCCTGCGGGAAGAGCGGAAGGCCAAAACCGAACTCGGTCTTCAGGCACAGGATTACATGGATCGCGGGGCGTTGGTTCCGGACGATCTGATTCTGGCGATGATGATGTCGCATATTGAGAAAGCCGGCTCATACGCCGGTTTTCTGCTTGACGGATTTCCTCGGACGGTGGCTCAGGCGGAAGGGCTGGACAAGCTTCTCGAGTCGAAAAACACGCATCTCGAACACGTCATCCGGATCGATGTGCCACGAGACGCGTTATTGGACCGGTTGACAGGGCGGCTATATTGCCCAAAATGTGGTAGGACGTATCATACAAAATTTTCGCCTCCGAAACAGGAGGGCGTCTGCGACAACAGCGGCGAGCCCTTAATTCGACGGGCGGATGATTCGGTAGAAGTGGTTTCTGAACGATTGGAAATCTACGAGCGCCAGACGGCACCGGTAGTCGATTATTACGAGCGCCAAGGGCTGGTCAGCGTGGTATCGGGTGTCGGCGACATTAATCAGATTTCCGAGCGAATTATCGAGGCTTGTCGGGAGTGATGAGATTAGCCGGCAAGCAACGCGAGCGGCAGGATCGGCCCAAGATTGAGCTGAAAAGCCCGCGCGAAATAGAGCTAATGCGTGCTGCGGGACGCGTGGTACGCCACGTACATGCCCGCATGGCGGAGGTGATTCGCCCCGGCATTCGCGTGAGCGAACTCGGTGCGATTGCGGATGAGGTGATTGCGGCAGCGGATGGTGAAGCGCTTTTTAGAGGCGTGGTCATACCGTCGGCCCGGTTTCCGTTTCCGTCGTCAATTTGTGCCAGCGTGAACCACGAAGTGGTCCACGGTATTCCCGATGAGCGGGAACTGGTCGAAGGCGACATCATCAGTGTGGATTGCGGCGTGCGGCTAAAGGGGTATTGCGGCGACGCCGCGAACACTTACGCCGTCGGTAAGATTAGTGCCGAAGCGCAACGATTGCTCGATGTAACGTTGGCGACTTTGGACTTGGCAATTGAAGAAATGAAGCCCGGTCGCCGCTGGAGCGATGTTGCGTCGAAGATGCAACGCTTGGTGGAGGACGCGGGTTTCTCTGTGGTGCGCGAGTTTGTCGGTCATGGTATCGGTCGCAACATGCACGAAGAGCCGAAGGTTCCTAATTATTCGGATCGGCAGCAGCGCAAGCAGGACTTTATTTTGGAGCCCGGCCTCGTGATAGCGGTCGAGCCCATGGTCAACGTCGGTACGCGGCACGTGCAAGCGGGCGACGCATCGGGTTGGCCGCAAGTCACGCGCGACGGCAGTTTGTCCGCTCATTTTGAGCACACGCTCGCGATGACGGAAAACGGTGTGGATATTCTGACCGACGGTCGGTGATGCCGGTCGTTGGGATCGAAGGGCCGGCGTTTGAAGTCGGCTCGAACGAATAGAAGGTGATTGAGATGAAAGTACGGTCTTCGGTCAAACGTATTTGCGAGAACTGCAAGATTGTGAAGCGCAAAGGAATCGTGCGGGTGATTTGTTCGACCAACCCGCGTCATAAGCAGCGACAGGGCTAAGTCCCTTCCCCGCGTCGCGCTCGGTTTTTTTAGCGCGTGTATTTGCAACGGAGCAAGATTAGATGCCACGTATTGCCGGTGTTGATATCCCGAATGAAAAGCGTGTGGTCATTTCGCTGACCTATATCTACGGAATCGGTCCGACGTTTAGTAAGGCCATTCTGAAAGAGGCTCAGATCGAAGAAGATTTGCGTGCCAAAGATCTGACCGAAGATCAGATCAGCCGCATCGCCGGCATTATCGACCGCAACTACGTGGTCGAAGGTCAATTGCGGCGTCAGGTTACGCAAAACATCTCGCGTCTGAAAGAGATTCAGTGCTATCGCGGGCTGCGCCATCGACGCGGTTTGCCGGTGCGCGGCCAACGGACCAAAACGAATGCCCGTACCCGCAAGGGGCCCAAGAAGACGGTCGCCGGTAAGAAGGGCGTCAAGGAACTGCGCTAAGGCAGTTGGTTTGAAACTGTAGGGTGATGCACATCCCCGACGAAACGAATTTGAAAATCTCATCGGCCCGGAGGATTGGCTGACGTGGCAAAAAGCGGTAAGCGAAAAACTAAACGACATGTAACGCGTGGCATCGTCTTCGTTAAGTCGACGTTCAACAACACGCTCGTCACCATCACGGATATGAACGGCGAAACCCTTTGTTGGTCGTCGGCTGGTGCCGTCGGCTTCAAGGGAACGCGCAAGAGCACGCCGTTTGCCGCGCAACGCGCCGGTGAAACGGCGGCTCAGGCTGCTAAGCGTTTCGGCCTCACAGAAGTGGAAGTTCGGGTGAAGGGCCCGGGTAGCGGTCGCGAGTCCGCCGTCTCCGGCTTGCAGTCTTCCGGCCTGCGCATCTTGTCTATCGAAGACACGACACCGTTACCGCACAACGGTTGCCGACCGCGCAGACGACGGCGCGTTTAATCTTGTATATCGAGTTAATTCTCGACTTATTAGTATCGCAAATAAGGCACAGGTTGTTGTAGGAAACTGAAACCAGAACGCTGACGCATAATGAAAGCATGCGGCGTTAGTGTTCGAGCACCAGAGCAGTTCGGTGGCGCGGAACGGCCCTTTGGTGTTGAAAAAGACGCAAGTCAACGGCGCGGGATGTGCCGTTCAGATCCCGGGAGATCACAGATGCGAATTCGATGGCGAGGCTTGGAATTACCGACGCGAGTCGTCAGAGACGAAACGGTCAGCACCGAGGTGTTCGGTCGGTTCATCGTCGAACCGTTCGAGAGAGGTTTCGGCACGACTGTTGGTAATAGCCTGCGCCGCATTTTGCTGTCGAGCCTGGAAGGTGCGGCCATTACCGAAGTTCGAATCGAAGGGGCCGAGCACGAATTCACGAGCTTGAAAGGCGTCTACGAAGACGTCGCCGAGATCATTCTCAATATTAAGAGCTTGGTGGTGAAATCGACCTCGTCGGATGCCAAAACCATGAAGGTGTCGGTTCAGGGTAAGGCCGGCCAGACGGTAAACGTCACGGCCGCCGATATCGAAGCCGATGCCCACCTTGAAATCATCAATGCCGACCATCATCTGTGCACGCTTACCGAAGACGTGAAATTCGAGATGGTGATGACGGTCAATCGCGGTCGCAGCTATATCACGGCTGACGAAAACAAGCGCGACGACGAAGAACGCGAAGTCGGTGTCATTGCCGTCGATTCGCTTTTCTCGCCGGTCACCCGCGTTCGGTATCGCGTGGAAGACACGCGTGTCGGTCAGCGCACCAACTACGACCGCTTGGTGCTCGATATCTGGACGAATGGCACGCTCACGCCGGAGATGTCGTTGGTCGAAGCGGCCAAGATTCTCCGCAAGCACCTCAATCCGTTCGTGCAGTACTTCGATCTGGGCAATGCGATGGCTGCCCAAGCTGACGAACAAGCACAGGAAACCGAACGCAGCTCGGTCGATGATGAATTGATGGCTACGCCTGTTTCGGCATTGAAGCTGTCGGTTCGTTCGAGCAACTGCTTGGCTTCCGCAAACATCACGACCATTGGGCAACTGATGGAGCATGACGAAGAAGGCCTGCTCAAGCTACGCAGCTTCGGCAAGACGTCACTGCGTGAGGTGAAGCGCAAGTTGGCAGAGTTGGGGCTCCATCTCGAATCTTCCGGCGAAGATGACGGCCTCGACGACGATGATGACGACGATGATGATACGGGCGATTTTTCGCCGCAGGCCGAAGAGGCAGCATCGCCACCATCAGCATCGGTGCCGTTCTCGGGTTCGACTTCGCGGCTCTCCGGTATCGCCCCGTTGGATTCGGGGTCGATGGGGCAAAGCAATCCCCCGGCTGAACAAGGTGGTGATGCCGACAATCAGGTTGAGGCGACGTCCGACCATCAAGGGTAATAAAGGCAAATTCGCCCGGCGAATTCTGGGCGTGCTTTCAGAGGGCCTATTGAGTGGCCCGAAATACTTGGGATAGAGACCGATGAGACACCGAATTGCAAAAAAACATTTGTCGCGCACTCCGTCGCACCTGATGGCCATGCGCCGCAACATGGCGCAGAGCCTTATTCAGCACGGGCAGGTCACCACCACGCTGCCCAAGGCGCGCGAAACGCGGCGTTTCGTCGAGAAGCTGATCACGGTGGCGCGGAAGGGCGGTATTCAAGCTCGCCGCCAAGCCGAAGCGATGCTGACCGATCGTGCGATGCTCGATGCCGAGCATCAGGAGCAGTATGAGGCGATGTCTGACGCACAGCGACAAAAGGTGATGGTCGCACGCTCAGGTCGTCGCCATCGCGCGGGCAAAGTGCCGGCGTCGTACAACAAGTCGAAGATCCCCTTCGTCGCGACGAGCGTGCTAACCAAGCTGATGGATGAAGTCGCGCCTTCGTACAAGAGTCGTCCGGGTGGCTACACGCGCATCATTCGTCTGGCCAAGCGACGCATCGGCGACAACGGCGAGTTGGCGATTTTGCAGTTGGTCGATCCAAACGAGACAGCCGCCGATGCCGGCTCGGGTAAGAAGAAGGGCACGCAAGGGTTGCGCAAGGCTCGAATTCAGGCCCGCATCGATTACCTTGAAGGCCGCAAGCCACGCAACAAGGGTGGCTCGTCAAGCAAGCCCGCTGAGAAGGCGGCAGCACCGTCGGCCAGTGACACTGCTTCGGACGACACGGCCAAGTCGGAAGAATAAGGTAACGCGCTTGCCATGGCCGCTGCGACAGACTGCATCTTTTGCAAAATCGCCGAAGGGGCCATTCCCGCCCATCGCGTTTGGGAAGATGATCGGGCGCTCGCCTTTCTCGATATCAATCCATTGGCAGCGGGCCACACGCTGCTGATTCCAAAATCACACGCCGCTGACATCCGCGATATCGATCCGGAGTTGGCGGCGTATCTTTTTCTACAAGCCCCCAAATTGGCGACAGCCATAGAGCAAGCCACCTCTGCGGATGGTGTGAACATTTTGCAAAACACGGGTGCCGCCGCCGGGCAGGCTGTCTTTCATTTGCACATCCACTTTATTCCACGTTTTGAAGGTGATGGCCTGGGTTTTCGCTGGAACGCGGGGCAATACGGTTCAGGTGAAGCCGAATCGATGTTGTCGAAAATCCAGTCGCAACTAGATTAGTTTTATTCGTCTTATTTTGTTCGTTAATTCAGCCCAGTGGTGAGCCAAAACGCGAGCCGAATGCGATGGCGCTAGCCCTGGCTCTTTGCGGTCATCTCGATTTTTAATACGCACGATTTCGCATGGTTTTTTGCGCTAACTTCTTGCATTGCAACTCAGTTGTAACGCCCCAGTTCATTTCTCGTTTCATCCGGGCATGTTTTATCAAAACGAGGCGGCGCGCTGGTGGTGTTGCTGCGCTTTGGGGAATGCTGCTGGTGCTGCCCGCTTTTCACCTTCGGCGTAGTTTGCATTACTATCGAGTGAAATTGTCGCAACGCATGCCAATGGGTCTGCGCGGATCGGCAAAAGGCCTGCGCATCGTGCTGGTGATCGGCAATAGCAAGAGGCCGGACATTTCGTTCGGCTGGGCGCACAAATGATAGCAATACGACCTTATTCAAAGGGAGATGCGATACTCATGTGGACTTGGCAATCAAAACTGATATCGCTCGTGTGCGTGTGCATGACGGGTGCGATCGTGACGGCGCAGCCGCAAAAGCGCTTGCCCATCGCGCCGACCGACATGCAATATCGCTACGAATCTGCGTCTCCGGGCTTCTTGGATATCGCGACGATGCAAGACAGTTCGATGCATGTCGGCAAAATCATGGAGTGGGCCGACCAAGTCTGGATATTCAACGCTGCAGGTAACCCAACGCGCGTACCCGCGCGCGACGTCGACACGCTGTTGTTCCGTCGTGATGACCGCCCGATTCCGAAGCCCGCCTTACCCGACCTGACGGTGCAATATATCGAACGCTTGCTACATGAATCGTCGTATCGCGGGTTGGTCAATGATGACGGGAGCGCTAAAAAAAGTGCGGCGCGCCCACAGCGACACCAACCAGGGCAGCAACTGACGCTACGCATATCGATTGCCAACGGCGGATTTGCGGAATCGCAACCCGTGTCGGTCTCGGTCTATGCTGACGATCAGACTTTGCAAACAGCCGAAATCCCCGTACTGGCCCCCGGTGCCAGCCATGTGGTCGAGACGAAGTGGAATTACAACGTCGGTGCCGCTCAGTTGCGCGTTTTGATCGATTCCGACGGCAAACAAGAGGAAGCCGCGCGTTGGAACAATACATTTGCCGAGCCCGTGCAGGCATTAGGCGTCTTAGTGCGCGTGGACCCGAAAATCATCAAACATGTCGGAGGCGGATTCGGATTAACCGGCACGCATAATCTGTCGGACTTTGTGCAATACCAGTTACAGTCGTTCAATGCGCTGATGGCCGCATCGATACACGACGTGGCTCCACAAGGAATTATTGAGCGGGTGCGCTGCGACAAACTAGAGATCGTCACCGATGACGCAATGCCGATTCCCGATGGCCGTTACGACGCGGTGCTTGAGCTTAAATTGCCGGTCGATTCTCAGCAGGCGGCTGGTTACGGGCTGCGAGTGGATTGGTCCGCGCTGCGCTCGTTGGGAGCGCAACTTGGATTGGCTGATCCAACGCCTCTAATTACCGGTTTTTCGCAATCGCGAATCTACGATCGCTTCGGTCGTCCGGCGTTGGTGGCCCATGCGTTGCGTGAATCCGAACGCGGATTCTTGGGGGGGGCGGCAGGTAGCCGTTTCTCACGGATTGAGGCTGCTTATCTCAATTCGGTGCGCGGCAAGCCGCGCGGCGCGCGCGGGTCTTACCTGAATCGGATTCCAGGTAGCATCGGGATCGTCGTTCATGATCGAGATGGTAATGCACTGCCCGGTGTAAACATCGGGATATATCAACTGCGGCAAGCGGAGTCCGGCGAGTATTTATTGCAAGGGGCGGGTGGTGCCAGCCCTCTGATCGAAGCTACGACGGATGAAAATGGCAGCTTGCAACTTCCTAACCGACCGGTGCCGTCAGTGGTAACAGTTGATGAATTCGGCACCCGCGCCAACGCATTTGGCAAAATTGCGCCGGACTACTCCAACGGCTTGATGGCGGTACGGCTACGCCACGGCGGCAAAGAGAGCTTTCACTTTATCTCGTTGATGGCTGCGCAAGCGGCAGTCTTGGACGACTTCGAGCAGCAGTGGGTGGTAACATTTAAGACACCTTTCGTTACGGGCGAGGCACCAGTGTCACCGCCGTATGTGGTGCCATTGGCTGCGGAAGAGACCAATACAGGCGAGTCCGTGCTGGCCTGGCCCTTACCGAGAGGTGTAGCGCCGGAGCAAATTCTCGAGTGGCGTTTGTACGAGCGTCGCGGTTTCGCGGGGCAAGGCGATGACGACTGGAAACTACGCGCCATTCGGTTGCCCGGTGAAAACGCCCTTAGAGATTTGATCAGTGCCGCCGAGGTGTTGCCTGATGTTACGCCAGACGAAAGAGATGAAGACGTCTTTGTCGCAGTGGCTTCAGTCGCCAAGAACGGCGCATTAGGGCCGATGTCGGAACCGGGTTTCTTGTCGTCGTCGCCACGAGCCCGCAGTTTGGCGATCTGGTCGGATACGGCCTTTATGAGCTTGGATTCGAAAGGCCCAGTTCGCATGCTCTTTTGGGATGCGGTAGCGGGTACACAACCTTATATGCCGGTCAACGACATCGCGCCAGGTTATGATCCACATTTTGCGGGCCTCGCGTTTCGTAATGCCACGTTGCTTGCCACCGACCCTGTCAATCATTGTTTGGCAATGTATGACGTAACACGCGAACGGCATACGTTAACACGGGTGATTCCGAGTCAGTCCGTATGGCCGGGGGCGCCCGGATTTCTGCCCGGTTCATTTGCCGCGCCCGAAGACGTCGCTGTCGCGGCAGATGGGCGCATCTTCGTAGCAGATACGGGTAATCATCGCGTCCAAATCCTCAACGGTCAGGGTGAGCCCCAAGGATTACTCGATCCGGATTTTCGCTTTCTTCGGCCCAATGCGCTGTGCTTCGCGTTCGATCACCTGTGCGTGACGGATTATGAGGGTACGCGCGTGCGTGTATACAAGATCGAAGATGGCAAGGCCACGTTCAAATTAGAATTGCCGAAGCTAAGCGACGCCGGGCGCGCGATCGTCGATCACGCAGGGCAGATTCTGGTATGTGCCGCGCAAGAAAGCGGCGAAGACCGAACGATTCTCAGATTTGCGCCAGATGGTGAGTCCGCGAAGTTTGTCGAAGATGTGCGCCGCAGCGATTTGGGCATGATCGTCCGTCCAGCAGGCATATGCCAGCACGGGGTTGATTCGACCCAGGCTTACTTTGTGAATGATTTTCCATTCGGCGTCAGACGGGTGGAAATCGCGCCGCAGCCGTAGATCGTTCGACCAAAGGTGAAGTTTGCTTGAGCAAGAGGTCGGTTCTCGAACCAATCACTCGCTCTTGATACGTGCCAGCGTTTTCTCTGCACGTTCTCGAGCTGGCGACGGCAAGTTAGGAATAGCAGCGCTCAGCAAGCGTCTGGCAAGGGCGAGGTCGCCCGCATTGATGGCAAGATCCGCTCGTTGTACCGCGTCGGCGGCTTCGAACGCGGGGGTAAGCCGGGCTAGAAGTTGAGCAGCCGGCTGTGTGCGCTTTTGCCACATAGAATTTTTGAGCAGACGCTGTGCTTGCAGCAATTCTCCGCGACCGAGCGCATCATTGGCTTCCATGTATAGCCGCGCGGCCGTCGCAGTGCGCAATCGAATCTCGAGTTCCTCGTTGGGCTCGATGTCCAGCGCTTCAGCGTAAAACTTCTCTGCTTCCTCAAATTTCGACGTCGTGATGGCACGGTCACCGCGGATTCTGAGATCATCCTGCCGCTTGAGATCGAGGATGCGCATCAACAACAGGCGGGCCTCTCCAGATTCCCGGATCGCGAGGGCGTCGCGTGTGTTGAGCAATGCCGCTTCGAAATCACGCTCCTCAAGCGCCGTGTTTGCTGCGCCCATGGCTTTTTCGAATTCACGATCGATGCGGGCTTCATCGAGCCGTGCTTTCAGGCGATCGGGGTCGAGCCCGGCCTTCTCGGCATAGCGGCGGTACTCATCCGTCGAAAGCGTCGCTGTTTCGTAACGATTGGATGCCAACAATTCTTCCACTGCGGCTTCGATGGCTTGCGTTTCCCGCAAACCCACCAGTCTATCGTTGATACGCGTGATCAAGTCCGGATCGGCACCATTGACACGTGCTTCAGTCAAAAGGGTTTCCGCTCGCAGGAATTCGTTCTTTTCAACGGCTTGCGAGGCATCGATCAACAATTCGAGCATAAAGGCCGTTTCAGCGTATTCGGCAAGTGCCTCTTTGTTCGATGACATCGCCTTGACATCAAGAACGTGATCTCTGGCCGCCTGCATTTCACCCTGGCTGAGCGCGTTGCGCGCGTCGGCGAGCATTGCATTTGCTTGCTTTTGAGCGGGCGTGAGCTCAACAAAGCGATTCACCGTAAAGAACGAGAAATAAATGCTGACGGCCACAATCGTTAGTAGAGCCAGCGCACTCAGCAGCACACTCGTACGAATACGACGCGGTTCTTCGACTTCCTGAGGTGTCGGCGGCAATACCGGCTGTTCGGTTCGGCGTCGCCGCGCCGGCGTCGTACCGGTTGGTGCAACGGGATTGGATGTAACCAAACGCGGGCGACGTTGAGAAGGGCCTTCCTCGACTTCGCGAACGACGCGCGGCGGGCGCAAACGCTTGTCGCTATCCGTTTTGATGTTGTAATCGAGGGATTGGGTCGTCGTCGCCTTGCGTTGGTCGACCAACCAATCGAGGGCAGGCATCTCGTGTGGTTGTGCCTGTTCGAACGGCAAACGCCGGTAAGCGGATGTCGGATTGGTCGGCGGTGGTAAAGCTTTGGCCTGATCGGTGCCACGGTTGGAAAGTCGACGCAGCGCATCCTGCAGGATCTTCTGTGCGGAAGCCGCACGCTCATCGACGTCTTTGCGCGTCATCTCACCAATGACAGTCGCGAGGCCTGCGGATACCTGATGATTCAGTTCGCGTGGGTCGGGCAGTAAGGCGCGTTCATCGCAATGCCAAGCGGCCCAGTCGTCATTGGTCGGATCGCTGGTGCCGAATGAGTCGCGACAAAACGACTTGAACTGCAAGCGACCGACGGCGACTTCGTACAGAATAAGACCCAGCGAATACACATCCGCGCGGCAGTCGGTGGGTCGTCCCTTAATGAGTTCTGGTGCCGCGTATCGATGATCGAATGACATCGGCGGCTGGTCTTCGCCTTCGGTGCATGCCGTGGAGAAGTTTGTCAGTATCAAATTTCCTGACGAGGCCAGATACCAATTGCGCGGATTGACGTCCCGATGCACGATGCGATGCTTTTGTAACGAACCTAATGCCAGACAACCACCGCGCAGAATCTTTAGAATGCCGGTCGCGCCGATCAGCTTCTTGGAGATTTTCAATTCCAGTGCTTCACCGTCGACATGTTCGAAGACCAGAAACAACCCCTGTTCGTCGCCGATCAATTCGTGAATCCGGGCGATGTTGCGCGAAGTCGTACTGAGTCGCGCCAAAAGCTGCGCTTCGTGCTTGAAGTCGGCACAAGCGACGGGGTCATCGATACGGCTGGGTTGCAACTGCTTGATGAAGACGAGCCGATCCAAGAATGCGTCGCGGGCGATATAAGAGATGGCGTAGGGTGTGCGACCGACGCGTTCGAGAATTCGATACTTCGTCAATCCCGAACCGGCACCAAATGCAGACGGGCCGCTCCCGCCGTCGCCGGCGGTGTGGTCGCCCGATTCGAGGTTCGGATTGAATTTATCGAATTGCGTCATAGACCGTCTCTACGCTTGGACAATACCTGCGTTCCCCTATGTGAACTGCAGTTACCGTGCGACGTTTCGATGAGAGCCGTTGGTGGTAATAGGCGATAAAATGCCGCGCAGTTACGCGGCGGTCCCCCAAAATTGTCCCTTTGGATTATGATAGGCGGGCAGCCTCGGGCAGGTAAAGGTTTGATAATGCCCGCCTTAGGTCAAATTTTGGCGGGTAAGCGTTCACCCTCTTTCGATCAACACAGGTAGCCTTTGCGAGATAAGCTTTTCCAATTTGGTCCGCTACTCACGCTGATTTTGGCCGCTGGTCATGCTTCGACGGCCACGGCCCAGTTTGGCGGCCCCGCCCAGGTAGAGGTGGTGCCGGTTGAGCGCCGCGAAATCGCCCCTACGACGCGGTTGGTGGGCACGATCAATCCGCAACGACGCACAGTGTTGGCGGCTGAGGTCGCCGGGGCGGTGATTGAGTTGACTGTGGATATCGGCGATCAGGTCCGAAAAGGTGATGTGCTGTGCAGGCTGCGCGACTCGATGCAACGCTTTGACCTGTCGGCGGCCGAGGCCCGCCGCGACGAGTGGCGCGCAGAGCTGGCGCTCGAACAAGCGAACTTAGACAAGGCGCGCTTCGAGAAGGAACGCATCGCGCGCTTGGCGGCGTTACAGCGTTCCGACAAAGAAGTGAACGACTCGGAGGCTGACCTGCGCGCCGCCGAGCAACGCGTCGCGCGGGCAAAGGCACGCATCGCTGCCGCCGATGCCGACATCAATCGTGTGCGGGATCAACTCGAACGTATGCAAACCAAAGCCCCGTTCGACGGCGTGGTCGTGCAACGGTTGACCGAATTGGGGCAGTGGGTCGAGACGGGTGGTCAGATATTTGAGGTGATCGATCTTGCTACGGTTCGCGCGCGGGTGAACGTGCACGAATCGGCGATTTCGCATTGTGCGGTCGGCCAAGAGATTTTCGTGTCGATCACGGGCTTGAATACGTCGGTCAATGGCACGCTAGCGCGCATCGTGCCCGATGCCGATCTGCGGGCGCGCACGTTTCCGGTGGAAATCGATATTGCCAATCCCGATGGTCGATTGCGCTCGGGCATGTTTGTACATGCGGCGTTGCCCTCGGGGCCGCGCGCGCAATACCTCGTGGTTCCCAAGGATGCCGTGATGTTGGGCCCGACTGGTAAGACGATTTGGATCGCGCGGCCGGGTGACGGGGGGCACATGGCGGCACCGACACCTATCGAGATTATCGCGGAAGCGGATGATCGCTATGCGATTCAAAGCCGAGCCGTGAGTATTGGCGATTTGGTCATCGTGCGCGGCAATGAGTCATTGCGCGGTCCCGGTCCGGTCATTGTGCGCAAGGGGGGCGCGGATGGTTTGGTCGAAAAAGCGCCGCCCGCCCAGCCGAATGAAGTTCCCAAGAAAGCGTCCACGCGCCGCCAAGCTGAGGATCATTCCTCGTGAGGCTGATTGATCGATTTATTTCCAACCCGGTTAAGGTCGCAGTGGGCGTCATTCTGGTGGTCTTGTTCGGTGCGCTCACCATCGTTCCGCCGAGCATCGCACCATCACCGTTGCGCGCGCCCGTGCAACTCACGCCCAACATCGACGAACCCACGATCACGGTGACCACGACTTGGGAAGGGGCCAGCCCCGACGAGGTCGAGCGCGAAATCTTGGATAAGCAGGAAGAGGTGCTCAAGAGTACGTCTAACCTGCGTAAGATGACGGGCACGGCAGCGCAGGGTCAGAGCACGGTACAACTCGAGTTCGAAGTCGGCACCGACAAAGACATCGCCAAGCAAGATATCGCCAACGGCTTACGTCGAGTGCAATACCAAATTCCGCAGAACGAATTCGATAACCCGGTGATTTCATCCGGCGAGACCGACGGTGAGAATGCCATCGCGTGGATGATTCTGTCGAGTGATCGGGCCGATGTGCGCGTGCCGGAGTTGTTCACGTTTATCGATGAAGATGTGAAGCCGTTTCTGGAACGGGTGGAAGGTGTGTCGGCCGTCGATCTGATCGGCGGGCGCGAACGCGAGATTCGCATTCGAGTGGACGCCGGTCGGCTGGCGGCGTCGGGCATCACATTTGCCGAACTGCGCCGCGCGATCGAGTCGCAAAATACCAATGTGGCGGCGGGTAACAGCGCGCAAGGCAAACGCGATGTGTTGATTCGCACCATGGGGCGGTTTGAATCGCTCGACGATATTCGCAATACGGTAGTGCGCGTCGACCCCGTCGGCGGACCAGTGCGAGTGAGCGATGTCGCCGATGTCGTGGACACATTCAAAAAGCAGTACAGCTTCGTGCGCAGCAAGGGCCAATTCGTGATGGCCATGCCGGCCTATCGCGAGACGGATGCAAACGTTATCGAAACGATGGAAGGCCTGCGGGCAGCCATCGCGCGGGTGAATGCCGAAATCCTGCAGCATCGCGGACTTACGCTCGAACTGACGCAGGTGTACGACGAAACGACTTACATCAATAGCGCAATCGCATTGGTGCGCGAGAACATCTTCTTTGGCGGCTTCTTGGCGATGGCGGTGTTGCTGTTGTTCTTGCGTAGCCTGTCGGGCACGTTGGTGGTGGCGCTGGCGATTCCGATTTCGGTCATCGGCACCCTGCTGATCATTCCCTTGCTCGATCGCAATATCAATGTGGTGATGTTGGCCGGACTGGCGTTTGCCGTGGGAATGGTCGTCGATAACGCCATCGTGGTGTTGGAGAATATTTTCCGACATCGTGAGATGGGCAAGTCGCGCGTGCAGGCCGCCTCAGACGGTGCGACGGAAGTATGGGGGGCGGTGCTTGCAAACTCGCTGACGACGATCGTGGTCTTCTTGCCGATTTTGTTCGTACAAGAAGAAGCTGGGCAGCTATTTCGCGATATCGCGATTGCCATCAGCGGGGCGGTGGCGCTGTCACTATTGGTTTCGATCACGGTTATACCGACGTTGGCGTCGCGCTTGTTGGGGCGTTCGCGGAGTAGCGCTACTGATGAAGGTTCGGGCCGTATTGCCGGTGCTGTAGGCGGATTGGTAAGCGCGATCAATCGGTCTTGGGCGTTGCGGTTGTTGGTGGTCGTGGGCATGACGGGAGCGTCGATTTACGGCAGTTACCTGTTGGCACCTGAGCGTGAGTACCTGCCCGACGGCAATCAAAACCTAATATTTGGCTTCCTGATTCTGCCGCCCGGCTACAACAATAACGAGTTCGCGCGCATCGCAAAGACGATTGAAGACGGTGCCGCCGAACGTGGCATCATCGGCGTGCGACGTTTTTGGGAAGTCGAGGACGGTTCGTCCGAACATCGCGACCTGCAACAACAGTGGAGCGAGATCGTCGAGAAGTTTGAGATCGACGCCAAGCTACAACCGCAGATCGCTGCCGCCGAGGCCGTACTCGACGATCCGGAATCGGATGCAGAGGCACGCGCGGGTGCGCGCGAAACCATCGCGAAAGTCAATCGGCAAATTGACGAATGGCGCATACCACCGCCACCAATCGACAACTTCTTTTTCGTGACGTTTAACGGCATCTGCTTCATGGGGTGTTCGAGCGAGAATCCTGAGTTGATTCGACCTCTCAAGAATGTACTAACCCGCAGCGGTTCCGCCGTACCCGATGCCATCCCGATCTTCTTTCAATCCTCGATCTTTAAGTTGGATGCCGGTAACTCGGTTGATATGGAAGTACGCGGCACCGAATTAAACGAAGTCACGGCAACGGCCGGTATGCTGATGGGCGCCTGTGCGATGTCGGGCCTCTATCAGATTGAGCCCAACCCAAACAACTTCTCGCGCGAACGCCGCGAAGATCAGATCGTGCCCGACCGCATTCGTGCGGGGGAACTCGGGCTAACGGTGGAAGACCTCGGCTTCATCATTCGCGCCTGCGGTGATGGCCGTGTTGTGGGGCAGTATCGCGAGGGCGGGCGCAGTATCGACTTGGCACTGACAGTTGCCGGCACCGAAGACCCGACTGTGGGCGACAACACCACGCAGGCGATCGCCAACGTGCCCATCGCCACGCCGACGGGAAACGTGGTGCCACTGGCCGCTGCGTGCGATATTGTGCGGACGACCTCACCGCAGGAAATCCGACATATCGAAACGCAGCCCGCCGTGAAGCTGACTGTGCGGCCACCCGAGGGCATCGTGCTGACCGAGGCGATCGCAACGATCCAGGGCATACTGACCGACATGCGCGGCGAGGGCTTCGGGCCGGGCAAGATGAAAATTCCGCCGTCGGTGACGGTGAATCTGGCCGGTAACGCGGAGAAGTTGCGCGAAGTTTGGGATTCGCTTAAGTGGCTATTGGGCTTGTCGCTGCTAGTTGTGTTTTTGTTGATGGCGGGGTTGTTTGAGTCGTTCGCTTATCCGTTCGTGATTATCTTGACGGTGCCGTTGGCAGTGGTGGGCGGCTTCATCGGTTTGGCCATCGTGCATCAGTGGTCGTTCAGCAATCCGGAGATGCTGATTCAGAAGTTGGACATCCTAACGATTCTCGGCTTCGTGATATTGTTGGGCATCGTCGTGAACAACGGCATCTTGATTGTGCACCAGTCGTTGAATTTCGTGCGCGCGGGCTTGTCCAATCATGAAGCCATCGTGCAATCGGTGCGCACGCGCGTGCGACCGATCTTTATGACAGTGTTGACGACGTTCTTCGGTCAACTGACGTTGGTGGTGCGTTCGGGATCGGGGTCGGAATTGTACCGCGGTGTAGGGGCAGTCGTGTTGGGCGGCTTGGTAGTATCGACGTTGTTTACGATCGTCGTTATTCCAGCCATGTTGTCGCTGTTTATGGATGTGCGGCAATCGTTGACGGAATGGCGTCATGGTGAGACCACGCCTTCACAGAACGCGGCGGTGCCGACGGGATCGGGCTTGGCAGTCGATTGAGTCATTGTAGATAGAGATTTCCCTTCCCATCTGATCCGATCAGGCAGATCCCGCCCTTAGGCCCGTCGCTTGTGCTTGGTCGCCCGGCTTGGCAGAATATCAATCCTCAATACGTTATCTTACGGAATTGATTGGAGGGATTGATGCTCACGCAAAACAATCGTCGTTGGTCGATGCCAGCTGGAATATTGGCATCATTGGTATTGATGACCGCATTGGGCGGCTATCAATTGCGAGTCGAGGGCGAACCGCCAAGTAATGCTTGGGAAAGTCCGAGTGATTCCAAACATAAAATTGAAGTGCTGTTTTCACCCGATGGTGGTTGTGCTGGTGCGATAGTACGCGCGATTGATGGCGCGAAGAAACGTATTGGGATGCAGGCGTATTTCTTTACCTCGAGCGCGATCGCCGATGCATTAGAGGCGGCGGTGCAGCGCGGTGTGCAAGTGACGGTGATTCTCGATGCATCGCAGAAGAAAATAAAGTACTCACCTTGGCGGCGGCTGCAAAAGGCGGGCGTGCGTGTGCTGTTCGACAAAGAACACAAGACGGCGAACAACAAGATCATTCTGATCGACGACGATACCGTGATCACTGGGTCCTACAATTACACGAAGGCCGCGGAAAAGGAGAATGCGGAGAATTTGTTGATCATCCGCGGTGAAGCCGACGTGTTTGATAAGTTTCGGCGGAATTTTAAGGAGCACATGGATCATTCACGCTAGGGCGCGTTGGTCAGGAAGCAACGGCGCTCGACTCTGATCCCGATAATCGTGTCGAAAACAATTCGGCAATAATAGGGTGTACCTATGATGAAACAATGCAGCGCGTTAACTCCTGTCGTATTGCTTGTGAGCATCACCGGTTGCTCGAAGAGCAAAGCGCCCGGGCCGCCGATCTATTTGCCCACGGATGACAAGATTGCATCGATTGAGTTACGGGTGGTACCTAACGCAATCCCGCGTTTGCCGACCGGCAGTCAAGCGGCAACATCACAGCCCGGCCCCATCATCGTTACGGACGGCAAAAAGGTCGCGTCGACTCTGCAGCCGTTGCGCGGTGCCCGCTCGACGACACCGCACAAGTGCGCCCATGTGGGGTATCTCGATATCGTGCAAGTGAATGGCGAGACGGTCCAATGGATGTTGCGTCCCGGCCATGGGGATCAAAAGTACGACATCAGCGGGCCGGGTGGTTGGTACACCTTTGATTCTGACGCGTTCGACCAAGCCTTGCGCGAAGCTGGCGCCGAAGAGTTGGCAGATGCCTTGTTGCCGCGCTAGCCGTGCGCCGGACACCATTTTTTGCATCAAAACTGCCCTCACGGTGCCTCATCGCCTTTTTTTCGACAGCTGGCATCCCCAAAATCCGGTTTGATGCAATAATTAAGCAGCGGATTCGTCCGACTATTAAGGGACTGAGCAGGTCAGCCGGTCTCTGCCCATACTTTGCGTGCGTTGGCTTTTCCTCCGCACATCGAAACAAAAGGTAGTAACGAATATGCGTAGGCTTCTTCCGCTCATTTTGCTTTCCATTCTTGTTGGTTTCGACGCCCCGGTTTTCGCTCAGAATGACGCCCCCAAAGGTGACGGTGAGCCCGAAGTTCGCGAGGGTCGCGGTCGCGAGCGGGGCCGTCGCGGCAGGCGGCGACGGCGCGGTCCGGACCTTGAAGCCTTTTACCAACGGCTGACGGGTGAGATCGAACTCGACGAAGATCAACTGGCTCAAATCGAGGAGATTAAAGCTGCTCAGCAAGAGCGGATGGAAACATTCCGCGCCAAGCGTCGTGAAATTCGCGCCGCGCGTGAGGCGGGTGACGAAGAGACCGCCAATCGCCTGCGTGATGAGATGCGCGCCGAATTCGAGCGCGGCATGGGCCGACGCGGCCCGATGGGCGAAACGGTCGAGCAGATTGAAGGTATTTTAAATGACGATCAGTTGCAGCAATTTCAAACGATGCGACAGTCCATGCGTGACGAGCGCGAGCAACGCATGCGGCAGCGCTTCGACGAGCGTTACGAGCGCATCGCGACCGATCTGGAATTGGATGAGGATCAACGCGCGGTTCTCGATGAGATCAAAGCCACGCAAATGGAAGACATGGAAGCGTTTCGGGCGCGGTGGCAAGAGGTTCGGCAGGCCTACGACGACGGTGATGAAACCTATGCTGACGAACTGCGACAAGAGTTAATCTCGGAAATGCGCGAGTCGGGCGGGCCGCGCGCGTTTATGAATCGCGTTTGGGACGAACTCGATCCGGTCTTAACCGAGGATCAGCGCACGCTCGCTCAAGAAATGCGCGAGGAGCGCCGCCAACGCCGGCGCGATCGCTGGCAGGAACGACGCACTGAGGAAGGCGCTGGCACCGAAGAGCAAGCCGAAGCAACTGCCAAGTCGGTACCGACGATTTCCGGGCTGCCCGTAAATGTCGAGGGTGCCCGTAAAGCCGATGGCGGCGATCTATCGTCATTGCCGGGCGCTTTGAATCTCGATGGCGAGCAGCAGACGATGTTTAACGAATTGCAGGCTGAGTTCACGGCCTCGCGGAACTCATCGGCGCAGCGTATGGCGGAATTGAAAGCCCAAATGATGGAAACGCTGGAAGCGGGCGATACCGAAGGCACGGCGCGCCTAAAGGCCGAGATGGCAACGGTGATGGCCGCCAATGAAGCAGCGGAAGCGAAGTTCTTCGCTGACGTGAACGCCATGCTCGATGACGATCAGCGCACCGCGTTTTCCAACTTCCGTAACGAACAGCAAATTAGCGACGACCTGAAAGGCCTCGACGCCGATCTGCGCGACGTGTTGCGAGCGGCGCTGCGTTTAAAGCTGGAGCGGGACCAGAAGCAGCAAATTCGCGAGTTGGCCAAGAATTCGCGCGATCGGCTTAAGAAGGCGCGTAAAACCGACCGCAAGAATCGGGATCGCGATAGAGCTGCCGAAAAGCAATTGGCCGAGCAGGTTCGCGCCGAGGTGATGGCGCTGTTGACGACCGATCAGTCGACCGAGTACACGCGAGCATTGCAGAAACTGGCGGACAAGCGCAAGCGGCGCAGCAGTCGACGGTAGTATTCGGTGATCATCACGATTTGAAATGGGGCAGATATGCACCGGCTATTAGCCGGTGCCACAGTGGAGCCGAGAGCACCCGCCGACTATTTGTCGGTGCCCCTGTTGAGCCAATTTTATCAATCGTGTGTCGGTTCATGTTTTGATGCGACCAAGAAAAAGAAAGGCGTGAAACTCTTGCGAGTTCCACGCCTTTTTTCGTTTCCCAAGCCGCAAATGGCGTGTTCAATCCATTAGGGATTGTTCGGCATATTGGCACCCGGTTGCGGGTTCTTAGCGCGATAGGCCAAGTTGAGGCGGCGAATCACTTCTTCGGTGATGTCGTGGCTTGGCGCTTGGTAGACGACCGAGCGTTCCTGAATGACGCGGCGAATACCCTGAACGGTCCGCTCTATCGCGGTCGGCAATTCCTTGTGTTGCAGCACGGCATCGTAACCGCGCTCTTTTGCGATTTTGTCGATGACTTCTAGCGATTGCTCGTAGATGAGCTTGGTCCAGTCGTGCTTCATCTCTTCGATTTCAGCTTCGGTGACCTGAAACCAGGTGTTCGCCTCGATATTCATGCTGACCAATTCCTTGCGGCGGCTTTCGTAATCGGCAGTGCCGACCCGAAAGGCCGTCAGTTCGGTCTGCTTGGTCTTAATGCGCTCCTGCCGATTCTTGGCTTCGGCTTCAAACGCCTGCTCGCGCTGGCGGATCTGGGCGTTGAGGTCCTGAATCTGGGCAGCTTCATTGAAAATGCGCAAGAAGCTGACGGTGCCGGTACAGCCGCATTTGCTGGATGAACTGCTCATGCCGGATTGGGCCGTGGTTTGACCGACGTAAATCGTCAGGGCGGCGAAGAGGCTCAACGCGCAGATGGGCCATACAAATTGATGTTTCATGATGATCTCCTAATTTTGAGGTTTAGTTCATTCAGGTTTGATGAGGATTGTCGCAAGGCTGTCGGCGAACGCAAGCGGGGCTTAGGTCTTGCGGGTAAGGTCCCTTACGCTGGCCCTCTCCCTGCGAGGGAGAGGGAGTCGATGTCGTGCGTTTTTTCGGAGAAGATGGCGCTGTTAATGCGAGTGGTTTCTTCGGTCATGGCGGTCACCAACGCATCCAATAAAAATAGAACACACCGAAGCATGCAGCCGCCGCCATCCAGCGCTGCGTTGCTGCTGTGCGCGGGATGGTTGGCAAACACACCAACCACCAGATGGGCAGAAAGTCCAGCGCGTAACGATAAAAGCCGGCCTCCGCGCCGGTCGTGTGGTAACACATCACGCCTAGGATCACCGGCAACGTACCGAGCATCATGGCGCGCCGGCGACGGTCGGGCCACCAGCGTCGGATGGTCAGTGGCACAAAGATGGTCAATGGTGCTGTTAGCCAGATGCTACCGCCCGATGTCGCACTGATATCGAAATGAAGCGTCCCCTGACGAATATCGGGAACCGGAAACGCAGTGTTCATTGCGCGTGCGTGCATGGGGATGAACCGTGGACTGAACAGGGCAATGTGGGCGCGCTGGGCAATGCCGTCGTTGCGGCCTTCGTATAGGCGGATGTAACCACTATCAAAAGGGTTTCCAAACTTAAGAAAGTTCAAGCCAGCGGGCACCGCAACGATCACGGCGCCGATCAACGCCGCCAGGGCGATTCGGCCTCGTACATTTCTTTTGCAATTGGATGGTAGGTCATCGCCACCTGTCTCGGTCCGATTTTGTGCGCCGTGCCAGTCGCACCAAGCGAGATAGGCCAACGGCAATGCGTATAACAGCGTCATCTGTCGCGACCAGGCCGCCAGCATCAGGCCGAGCGCTGCCGGCCACCAACGCCGCCGCCCAAGCACATCAACGGTCACGATACACAGACCGATGATCGCCAACGTGTGATTGATGTAGTAAACACTGCCGCCAAGCCCCAGCGTGATAACGATGCGCATGGGCGTGCCCAGCACGAACGCCAACGCGAAGACACCCGCCCACCAACGGTTTGATTCCAAGCGAAAAAATGCCCACGTAACAACGAGCGGCGCGACGACGCCCATGATCGCCAGCAACATCCAAGGCGGGAATGTGGTGGCATCGGTTAACGCGGCTTGGATCGTCAAGACCGCGAAGGCGATCACCGCAAACCCCAAGCCGGTAACGTTGTAGGTGCGGTCGCCTTCGCGGGCGTCTTCGTAAAAGTCGGCGTCGAGTTGCAAGCGACCACCTCGCCAGGCTTCGGCCTCGGCGAGCGCGGTATTGACGCCGCCGGTGTAGGGCGTGGATGAGATCGTCCAATCTGCGCGCCATACGCGGGGCCCTAACAGCAGACCGATGAGAAGCACCGTCGCCATTGCGATTGGCCAACGTCGTCGCAGCGATTCGGTTGCTGAAAGCGGGGCTTTTTCACTGCTATCTGGCATTATCGAACTGTATCAAAAGCGGGCCAACCCCGCGAGAAATAGGGCGATAAGGGCGAGGGCATTTACCCCGCAATTGGCCCGGCTAGAATGGCGGGCGGAACAGCCAAACGCCACTGCGAAGATGCGGTGCGGAAATGCATCGGCTGATTCCTCTAACAAGAACGCACCCGAACGAGCGGAGGATTGATATGTCACTTGCCCCGATTGAAAAAGAAGCTGAAACCGCCATGCAGAAGGCAGTGGAGTTCTTGAAGACCGAGTTTCGCGGGGTACGCACCGGTCGGGCGTCGCCGTCGTTGATCGATCAGATGAAGGTGAAGGTCGCGGCTTATGGCGACAACGCGATGGAGCTGAAGGCCTTGGCGACGGTGACGGTTCCGGAACCAACGCAATTGTTGGTCAAGCCGTTCGATCCGGGCACGATCAAAGATATCGAGCGCGCCATTCAAGAATCGGATGTCGGCATCAATCCGCAAAGCGACGGCAAGGTGATTCGTCTGCCGGTGCCGCCGCTGTCGGGCGAACGCCGTCAGCAGATCGCGGCGCAAGTGAAAAAGATGGCCGAAGCGCAGAAGGTGGCGCTCCGCAACGCGCGGCGCGACGCGATTCAGAAAATCGACGCCGCCAAAAAGGCCGGCGACCTGCCCGAAGATGATGCCAAAAAAGGCAGCGAGCAGATGGACAAGCTGATCAAGAAATACGAAGGTCAGCTCGATGAGATGGTAAAAGCCAAGACCGCGGAAGTGATGGAAGTCGGCGGATAAGCATATTGGGGTGCCCCTGCCCCTCCGGGGCTGGGGGACTAACGAACAGGCGTTGACGCGTGTCGTACAGTTTAAGGGGCGAGTTGTGTCTTATTCTGCATAGGGCTGCAAGGGGCCTGCCGGGTGCCCCATCCTTTGCGCAGCAAAGGTTGGGGAAACTTCTGGATCGGATAATGTGGGCAGTAGCAACCCTCCCCCGACCCCTTCCTGCAAAGGAGTCGAGTGAACAAAGGCACACGAGGAACTGATCATGTCTTTTCCATCACCACGCGAAACTTTGTCGCTAGGCGATAGCGGTCAGTTTACCAAGTCGATCTCTGAGAATGATATCTTCCGCTTTGCCGATGCCTCGGGCGATTACAACCCACTGCATATTGATGAGACATATGCACGCAGCACGCGCTTTGGCAAGCGCGTGGCGCACGGCATCCTGACGGCCGGCATCATCTCGACGGTGCTTAGCAGCGAAATCCCCGGCGTGGGCACCATCTTTCTGCAACTTGAGATTCGCTTTGTGAAGCCGGTCTTTATCAACGATCGCGTGACGGCCAAGGCGTGGGTGGAAGAGATTATCAAGGAAGACCGCGTGCGGCTGTTGGTGGCCTGCACCAATCAGGATGGTGAAGATGTGGCCATCGGCAATGCGATTGTGATTCCGCCGAAAGAAACGAAGGTGATCGGCGAGCCGTCGAAGTTGGGGGAGAATCCGGAGGATTGAGCTCACATGGTTTGGTGATTATGAGAATTCAAATGCTATGGAACTGGGCCAAAATGAATAATGGATGCTTGGAATATACCTTATTACGAATTCGCGAAGCGGCATCCTGAGAAGATAAGCATCGTCTCGGATGAGGACAGCAAGATCATCTTCTTGATTGTAAAAGTTGAATTTACTGAAGGTGCTGTATTGACCTTATTTGGAATTGGGGAGTTGATTAAGGACTTTGTCTCGCTTCCTTACGATATTCCGGAAATTGAATTCCCGAGGTACTTTGAAGAATTCGCGGGTGATAGTGTCTTTCTGATGCTTGAGCAACTTCAGGTATTTCGATACGAGGATATCAGAACTGTTGGAGAACTCCTGAGTTATCTTGACTGGGACATTGACTCATATGCGATAGTCGATGTGAATTTTAAATACCTTATCTACGTGCACCATGAAGACGTGATTTTCTTTGCCGGAACGGCGGCAGATTACGCAGCGAGTTTGGGCGGTCGCGATTTCCGAACAAAGAAATGATACAACAACGAAGTCGTTTTACGCAGCCTTACCCAACACCGCGCGCCCCAGCGCAATGCCCACCGCATCAAAAATCAAACCCACATTAAAACTCCGCTTGATCTGATACTCCGCCTTGCTCAAAGCCCGCGCGGCGGCGCTCCAGCCGGAGGGCGGTGTTTTGGCGAAGTAGTCGGTGTATTTTGCGGCCAAGCCCAAATCGCGCGCCGGGCTGCCGCTTGCGAGACGCAAGGCTTCCGAAACGACGACCGACGTCAACGCCAACGCGGTCGATTGGCCCACCCGCGCTTCGTTGAGGTCGGCCTCATCGCCGGTGTCGGTCTTTTTGATTTTGTCGGTGATTTGCTTGGCCAATGTTTGGAGCGCTTGGCTGGCCGCGACCGGGTCGCGCGCGGCTTGCATGACGGCGGCGAGCGCTTCGTCAAAATGTTCGTGGGCGGCAATGGTGGCCAGCCATGTGGCGCGCCCCGCGCTGCCTTGCGCGATGACAGTCAGTCGATTGATATCGGCGTCGCCGAGTTGTTGCGTGTTGCGCAAATGATCGGCGACGAACCCATCGGGCAAAGCGTCGAACTCGATGATCTGACAACGCGAGCGCGTGGTTTCGAGCAGGGCCGAGGCGGTGCTAACGAGCAGAATCAGGTAGCAATCGTTGGGCGGTTCTTCTAACGTTTTTAATAGCGCGTTTTGCGAGCTGTCGTTGAGCAGGTCGGCCTCGGGAATGAGGAAGACCTTCGAAGCGGCACTGCCCGGTCGCAGGCCTGCCGGTTCGATGAGGAACTCGCGTACGATATCCACGCCGAGTTGCGTGTGCTTGCGGCGGCGCGCACTGGCATCCGACAAGTAGGTTCCCAGCGAACGGTCGACCACGTTAAAGTCGGGATGGTTGCCGCTGGCTGATAAGTCGCAGTTGGTGCAAGTGTCGCATGCTTCGGGTGTGTCGCCTTCATTTCCGAGTAGGGGGTTGTCGCACAATAGCACGCGCGCCAGGCGCGTGGCGAACATCTGCTTGCCCACGCCTTCGGGACCGGAAAAAATCATCCCGTGCGGTAAGCGGCTGCGCCGCAGCGAACGCGCGATGAAGTCGAGCGCGCGATCTTGATGCAATACCTCAGATACCCGCATCGACCACCGCCTCCATAATACGCTGGTGAACTTCTTCAACCGTACCCGCGCCGTCGACGATACGCACCGGTGCCGGATAAATCTCGTCCAGCGTCAAGAACCGTTCGCGCACTTCTTCATGAAAGGTGCGTGGCCGCGCTTCCATGGCGTCGATTTGGGCATCAGAAAACAAGAGCGGTTGGCCTTCGCTGGTAACAGGGCGACGACCGCCATGCTGCCCCGTGCCGCCGCGACCAGTGCGGGCAAATGCCTCGCCGACGGTCATATCGATGATGAGTGTGAGCGCGGGCCAGCAACCTTCGATGGCCAGTTCGGCAAGTTGCAATACCTTCTGCGGATCGTAACCGGCGGCGGCTTGGTAACAGCAAGTAGCCGAGACGTAACGGTCACCGAGCACCACCTCACCACGTTCGAGCGCGGGGCGGACAACTTCGGTAACAAGTTGCGCGCGCGATGCCATGAACAAAAAAGCCTCGCAGCGGATGTCCATTTTGGATAGGTCGTAATCGAGGAGAATATGCCGGATACGGTCGCCGATTTCGGTGCCGCCGGGATCGCGCGTACGCAGATAGCCGATGCCGCGCTGGGCGAGGGCCTGCTCCATCAGGTCAAACTGTGCGCCTTTGCCCGCTCCATCGATGCCGTCAAAGACGATGAATTTTCCCCGCAACCGTTCGTACGGATCGTTCGCCAACGATCAACCCTTCCGCTTACGCTCGATTTCCTCGTACACGTCGGCGGCGTTATAACTCGAACGAACAAACGGTCCGGACGCCACCGCTAGAAAGCCCAGCTCGCGCGCCTCGGCGGCAATTTCGTCGAACTCTTCCGGCGGAACATACCGATCGACCGGCGCATGCGTGGGCGAAGGTCGAAGATACTGCCCCACGGTCAAAATATCTACATCGGCTTCGCGCAAATCGACAAAGGTTTGATACAACTCCTCGCGCGTTTCACCGAGGCCGACCATGAGGCCGCTCTTGGTAAGCACGTCGGGTCGCATTTGCTTGGCCATGCGCAACACATCGAGAGTGCGATCGTAGCGGGCGGCGGGGCGAATCCATTTACTGAGGCTGCGAACGGTTTCTTGATTGTGATTATAAATTTCGGGGCCGGCATCGCAGAGCACGCGGATGCATTCTTCGCGCGCATGAAAGTCGGCCGGTAAGACTTCAACGACGCATTCGGGCCAAGCCTTGTGAATTTCGGTGACGCACTCGGCGAAGTGACCGGCACCTTCGTCGGGCAAGTCGTCGCGGGCGACGGCAGTAATCACAACGTGCTTGAGACCGAGTTCGGCAACGGCGGTGGCGAGGCGGCGCGGTTCATCGGCTTCGACGGCGTTGGGTTTGCCGGTATCGACGGCACAAAAGCCGCAGCGCCGCGTGCAGATGTCGCCCAAAATCATGAAGGTGGCGTGCCGATGCGACCAACACTCAGAAAGATTGGGGCAACGGGCCTCTTCGCAGACGGTCGCCACGCCACTGCGTTCGACGATGCTGCGGGTCTGGCGTAACACGTCGCCGGTCGGTAACGGGCGCTTGAGCCACGGGGGCAGGCGGCGACCGGGATCGGGATTCGGATTGCCTTTGAGAACGTTAAGTTGCACGCGGGATTCCTCGCTCGTTTTTCGCTACAATCTCTTAATGTTAGGGGGTTTACGCCGATTATGCCACGGCGTAGGCTCGTAGCGGTCGGAGACGAGCGGGAAGCTGTGATAAGGGGTCGCGACGATGCATATCAATCTCAAAAAAGTGCTGTATCCGACGGATTTTTCCGAATTTTCGCTCCACGCCCTGAAATACGCGCAGACATTTGCGGAATCCTTTAAGGCGGAGCTGCATGTGTTGCACGTGGTGGACGAGGCAGCTTTGTATTGGATGGCGATGGGGCCCAACAGCCTACCGGTCGGCCCCGGTGCCGATGAACTGCAGGAGATCGCCAAGAAGGAGATGGGCGAGTTTGTCAGTGAGCACATTGGGGCGGCGGGCGACGACGTGGTGACGGCAGTGAAACTCGGTCGACCATTTTCGGAGATCATTCGCTATGCGCGCGACGAGTCGATGGATTTGATCGTACTCTGCACGCACGGGCGCAGCGGCATCGAACACGCGCTGCTGGGGTCGGTTACGGAAAAGGTCGTGCGCAAGAGTCCGTGCCCGGTGTTGACGGTACGGCATCCGGAACACGATTTTGTGATGCCGTAGGGGCACCGGACGATGCGGTCGACTTCGATAAACGGAAACGAGGGAGTAGAGATGAGCGAAACGCGTTCGAATTCGAGTGGGGTTGTTCGGCAATCGTATATCGGCGTCGGCATGTTGCTGGTAACGGCGTCGGTGGTGTTTGCGCAAGCCGCCGCGATGAAGATGCAGCCTGCCGAGATGGGCACGTTCGATCATCAACTTTGGGATGCGGTGCTGCAGGATCATGTCAATGACAAAGGGCGCGTTGATTATGCGGGTGTAGAGAAAGACGGGCGCTTCGATAAGTATCTAACGAAACTGCAAGCGGCGGATGTGAAGCAATTGAAAAACGCGGACGAGCGGTTGGCGTTCTGGATCAATGCGTACAACGCGTTCACGATTCGTGCGGTACTCGACACGCTGCCGCCGGATAAGCGCAAGTGGGCCAAGTATAAAATCATCGATCAGAAGGTAAACGGCACCAGCATCTGGAAAGGCCGCAAGTTTGACGTCGGTGGCGAGCAACACACGCTCGACGACATCGAACACAACGTGATTCGCAAGCGCGACGGCTTGCGCGATCCGCGGATTCATGTGGCGCTGGTGTGTGCGGCGAAGGGGTGTCCCTACCTGTGGAATCGCGCCTTTACAGGTGCAGATGTACGCGACCAACTGGCGGCGGCGTTGCGGCGCTTTTGTGCGGATGAGAAGCAGGTAAAATTTGATAAGTCGGCGCGGACGATCAAAATTAGCAAAATCTTTGAATGGTACGGGAGCGACGTCACCAATCCGAAATTCTCGCCGCACGGCAAGTCGATCCCGATTTTTCTGGCGGATTACGTGACGGATTCATCAATGGCGGCTGCTTTACGAAGCGGTAAATGGACAATCGGCTATTTCGAGTATGATTGGCATTTGAATATTCAGGAATAATCGGCGCACGGAAGCTCAGCGCAATCTTGTTATCACGATTCCGGTCGGCAGGCGCGGGCCGGGGGCAATCGAAAGTTTTATTCAATGACGTTGTTCGAATATGTGGTGGTTGGGCTTTACTTTCTCGCCGCCGCTTTCCTCATCTTTTATGGCTTCAACATGCATCTGCTGACGTGGCTCTTTGCGCGGCGGCACAAAGACCGCGGGCGCTTGCAACAGAGCCGCATCGCATGGTATCAGGCCGAGCGCCCCGAAGATGCCTGGCCAACCGTCACCACGCAACTGCCATTCTATAACGAAGCCAACGTAGCGCGACGCGTCATCGAAGCGGCGGCGCGGATGGACTATCCCGAGGGCAAGCACGAGATACAGGTACTCGATGACAGTACCGACGATACGCGTGCCATCGTCGACGAGACGGTCGCCGAACTGCGGGCGCAAGGGCACGACGTTACGGTGTTTCGGCGCGAGAATCGCGTGGGGTATAAAGCCGGGGCCTTGGATGAAGGATTGAAAGAAGCGCGTGGTGATCTGATTGCCATCTTTGATGCCGATTTTGTACCACCGCGCGATTTTCTGCGCCGCAGCGTGCCGTTATTGATGGACGAACCGACAAACGCTTGCGTGCAAACGCGCTGGGCACATACCAATCAGAATATGAATTGGTTGACGCGTGCGCAGTCACTTGCAATCGATGGGCACTTCGCGGTCGAGCAGGGTGGTCGTTCGTGGAACAACTTGTTCATGAATTTCAACGGGACGGCGGGCATTTGGCGGCGCGCGGCGATCGAAGATGAGAAGGTCGGCGGTTGGACCTCCGATACGTTGACGGAAGACTTGGATTTGTCGTATCGGGCGCAGCTTGCGGGTTGGAATATCGAATACTGTATGGACATCGCCTGCCCGGCGGAATTGCCCGAGACGGTGCCGGCGCTCAAGTTGCAACAACATCGTTGGTCGAAAGGCACTCTCCAGTGCGCGCGGAAATTGTTGCCGCGCATCTGGCGTTCAGATATCGGGTTCGGTCAAAAAATGGCGGCGACGGCGCACCTGACGGGCTACCTGATTTCCGTCGCCATGACGGTCATCGGCCTGTTATGTTTGCCCGTGTGCATTATCAATCCGTGGCCAATGCTGGGTTGGACGATGTATCTATTCGCCACGCTCATGTGGATCAGTTTGTTCGGCCCACCTTTAGCGCATGCGTATTCGCGGCGCGTGATCAAAGGTAGCTGGCGCGGTATCGGGCTGAGCCCGTTTCTCATGATCATCGGCGTGGGTATGTGCTTGCATACTGGGCTGGCGGCGTTGGCGGGCTTGGTGCAGAACGGTGGTGAATTCAAGCGCACACCCAAAGACGGCATTCGCAAGCGGCGTTATACGCTGCGTGGCTCACCGTTGTGGATCGTGGAATGGTGCGCGGCGATCTATAGCGGTTATAGCTTCTACTACTTTATGAACACGCGCGATTCGATCGTGGGCGGTTTTCTGTTGATCTTCGCCCTCGGTTTTGCCGTGATCGGCTGGCAATCGAGCCCGTTCGCGTTTGAGCGTTCGAGTAAACCGGTGGAAGAACCGGTTGATTCACCGCGCGATGACGAACTCTGGGCCGCGCCGGGGTTGGGCCGTGAATGAGACCGGCACGGCGGCGGAATCTGTCGGCGCCGTGGAACCTGCCGATACGGCGGCCCTGCGCAAGTGGGGCTGGGGCTTGCTGCTTCTCTTTGCCTGCAGCGGGCCGGTTATCGGCGATATCTACGACGGCAAGCGTTTGCTGTTTGGGTTTGAAACCTATCCAATTCTTTGGTGGCAGGTGGCTTATGCCGTCGGCTTCATCGGCTATGCGTGTTTGATGGCCGCGTTTCGGCGGCAAGCGGCCTCCATGCGCGTCATCCTGCTTGGTGCGGTCTTGCTGCGTTTGCCGTTGTTGCTATCGCCACCCAACAGCGATGTGAATCGATACTTGTGGGAAGGTCGCCTACAGGTCGAAGGGTTAAGCCCGTATCTCGTTGGTCCGCTAGACGAAGCGGGGGCGCACCTGCACGATGACATCCACGCCGGGATCAATCATCCGCATTATCACACGATCTATCCGCCGCTATCGCAATTGGCTTTCCGCGCGATGGCGACAGTCGCGTATGACATTAAGACTGCGCAGATCGTGTTCACGCTGCTCGATCTTTGCGTGATCTTCGCGTTGGCGCAGTTCTTGGTCTTGCTGAACAAGCCGCCATGGTTGGTGGCGTTGTATGCTTTGTGTCCGTTTGTGCTGGCTGCGTTCGCGCATGCGGGGCATAACGATACGCTGATGCTGTTGCCGCTACTCGGGTTCGCTTACTTCGGCACCAAGCAACAGTGGGGATTCGCGGGGTTTTGTTTGGGGTTGGCCATTTTGGCCAAGACCACGCCGGCGGTGTTGCTCGCGTTGCTGTTAGGGCGCAGTTGGAAGGGGTTGATTGTCGCGGCCTTAACGGTTGCCGCCGGTTACGCTGTTTATTTTGATGCCGGCGCTCAACTGTTTGATGTGCTATTCAAGTTCTCCGTCGATGGTGCGCTGAACAACCCATTCGATGCAATCCGACAGTTGATCGAGAAGGCGGGCGGGCCAGAGACGTTTTTATCGCAACGCAACAAGCTGGCGGCAGTCGCGTTAATCTTCGCAGCGGGGTACATCGCCGGGCGGCGCCAGCCATTGGTGGAATCGACTTACCTGCTGCTTGCCATCACGGTGCTGCTGTTGCCGATCATTCACTTTTGGTATCTCACCTGGCCGTTTGCGTTTGCCGTGCTAACGCAAAAGCATCGCTGGGCGTGGTTGACGCTCACGGGTTCGATCGTGCTTTACTGGTATGCAGATCTGGCAGGCCAGATGGAGAAAGCCGGCGTGCCCGGCATGAAATGGCAACTGCCGGATGAGATCGTATTGATCATCTGGGTGCCGGTGGCGTTGGCGCTTTTGATTGATATGTTGCGGTCATCGAAAACACAATCGACGACGTGAACTTCATTGACGATACGAAGCCGCCTACGTCACCCCTTCACAATCCACTTCGCCAACTCACCCGCCTTCGGCGGTTTGCCTTGAATCAGTAGGCCGATGCGGAACACGCGACCTGCGGCGAAGATGCAGAACACGCTAAAGAGCAGCACCAGCGGTATGCCCACGAGCGGCTGCCACAGCGGTATGCCCGGCGGTACGGCCATGCGTGTAATCATGATCATGGGCGTCGCCGGAGGGAAGAACGATACATACGTCGCCAACGGACCGTTGGGCGCCTGGATGATGGGCACGATCAACATTAGTGGCAAAATGACTACGATCATTACGGGCATCAGCAGGCTTTGAGCGTCTTTTACTTCGCTGCATGCCGCGCCGATGCCGCAGAAGATCGAACCGAACATCACCATCGCCAGCGCGCCGTAAACGAGCATCCAAACGATCTGCGTAACCGGCAGCAGGTCGGAATGACCGTAGTAGTCGGCGACAAAGTAACCGCCCCCGAGGTAAAGGCTCATGAGCGTAAGCGCGACGCCCATCACGCCCAGCAATTTGCCGAGCATCAGTTGAAACGGCGGGATCGACCCGATTAACACCTCGGCGATGCGCTGCATTTTTTCTTCAATGATGTTTTGCATCATCTGCGGGCCGCTGATCATCACGGCCATGAACATCAGCATCGAAAAAAGATAGGGCACGACGAACGACGTGAAACGATCCGTTTCTTCAGCGTCTTTGACCTGACCCGATTCGTCCACCGTAATCAACCCGAGGCTGCGTACGTTGACCGGTCGGATGGCGTTTGAAACGACGTTGGGCGAAAGGTTGGCTTCTTCGAAACGCGTGGGCAAGACCATCTGATTGAGGTTGCCGCCGAGCCAGCGCACAAACTCACGATCGGTCGGGCTTTGCGAGTGATAGCGCACGTCGTCGGCGTCGGGTTCCGATGCTGCGCTGTCGAGCACGCCAGTGCCGATATCGAGAAATGCGTCCAACTCTTTGGCTTTGATTTGCTTCGAGAGTGCCAAGCGTTGCGCTTGGATGTCTTCTTCGGGTGCGACCTGCTGCAGCTTAAACGCCGGGCGCACTTTCTTGCCTTCGTCATTGGTGATGTCGTTATCGTTGCGCTGTTGGGCAAGCTGTTGAATTTGATCGTAGAGCCGCCCCGTTCGGTCAATGATGGCGATCTTGCGATCTTTGGTGTCCACACCATCGCCGACGAATTTCTGCACGAGGATGCTGCCGCCCATCAAGATTGGCATCAGCACGATGGTGACGAGAAACGTCTTGCTCTGCACCTGCGCGAGATATTCACGCTTGAATACAACCATTACCTTATTCATGATGCGTCGGCCTCCGGGCGGGCGATGCGAACGAAGATATCGTGCAACGAGGGGCTTGCGATTTCGAAGAGACTGATGCTTGTGCGACTGGCCAATTCGCTAAGCAACTGTTGTGGGTCGCTGCCGTTGGTGAGGCGAACTTCCTGATAGTTACCCTGATCCGAAACTTTCTCGATACCGTTGGCGCTCGACAGCGCCGTCGGGTCGTCGAGCCGCAGCCGAATCGTGTCGTTGCCGTAGTTGGCCTGAATCGATTGCAGCGTGCCGTCGAGCACCTTCTTGCCGTTGTGGATCATGAAAATTTGATCGCACATCTTTTCGGCGGCGCTCATGTCGTGCGTCGAAAAGATCACGGTCGATCCGTTGCGTTTGAGATCGATAATGGCGTCGCGCAAGACTTCGAGATTGACCGGGTCGAGGCCGCTAAAGGGTTCATCGAGAATCACCAACTCGGGCCGAGCGATGACGGCGGCGATGAACTGAATCTTCTGCGCCATCCCCTTCGACATGGTTTCGACCTTGGTATTGATGCGGTCGGCCAGACCCATCGCCGTGAGCCATTTGTCGATTTCATCTTTGGGATTGTTGAAGCCCTTGAGCTGCGCATAAAAGGTCAACACATCGCCGACCTTCATCTTTTTATAGAGACCGCGCTCTTCGGGCAGATAGCCAATGCGGTCGGTGGCGGCATCGGAATGTGTTTCTCCAAACACGCGGATATCGCCGCGATCGGGATAGAAGATTCGCATGATCATGCGAATCGTCGTGGTTTTGCCGGAGCCGTTGGGTCCGATGAAACCGTAGATCGTGCCGCTGGGCACTGTCAGTTGCAGGTTATCGACGGCAGTAACCGAGCCGAACGATTTGGTGACATCCGTCAGTTCGACGGCATTCATGCGAGCGCCTCCACCCATGGAGCCAGAAAAGCAGTAAGACAAAGCGAACCAGAAATCGCTGGTATATACAATCGTGGAGATTCGGGCAATCTCACGGAGCGATTTTGAAGGGGGAGATGCAAGCCGACATTTGGGTGAGGTGTGGCCTTTGTGGGCCCGGAACAAGCATTCGCTTGACGAAAGATATCAGATATTACACCGAATAGTCTAAGAGAACGCCCTCATCCCAACCCGTTTGAGGATGCCCCCGATGCTTAGAAGTAAAAGAAACCAGATAATCCACATGAAGAATGAGACAATGGTCCCCAATATCTCCCAAGTGAGGAAATCCCGAAGCCAATTCGGCCAAAGAGTCGACGAAAAAATTGGCTTCTTGGATAGATAGCGTGCATCGGTATGTTTTAGGTCCAGCATGGGGATACAGGTATCGAGCGCTAGTTCCAATGCATCGGCAAAGCGGACCTCGGTGTCTATGTCCATTTTGGATGATTGTGGAGGCGAAAGGTCGATCTTCAGTTTTCGTTCTGACCAGGGCGCAACCTCTATGGAAAGCCACGGCATGACAATCGGTCGCATCGCGCGGAAGACGCCGTTTCTTTTGCGGGCGATCGTTGTGGCATCATCGTTTGAATAGATGACTACAGAAAATAGAATTATCGTGATGAGTGCAGTGGCAAAGCAGAATCCGGTGCGCTCATAACCGAACCATCCGAAAAACGAGAGACCTAAGAAGTTAAACATTCTAGACCAGTGACCACTTGTATTATTCAAATGATTATCAAGATGCAAAAAATAGCAGACAATACTCCACAACACGTAAACAATGCACCATGAAATAAACAGCGGAACCAAAACAACAAAGAACAATGTACGCAAATTTACATAATTGATGGGTTCAATTGTAAACCCATGATTTAATTTTTTTGCCTCTAACCGGAGATTATGACGTCGAATTTCTTGAGCAACGGTCCCCTTACCGCCTTTAAAAAATTGCTCCTCCATTTGCCGCCAAACATTTGGGACAGTTGCCCCCTTGACGTCCGTGGCCGAATCCATGATTGCTCGGATTATTTCGCTTTTCTTACCATCTTCTACCAGTTGATTCGTTTGTTGCCCCTTGCTGATTCGCTGCTTTGAGTTTTGGCTCCCCTGAGCACCATCATCGTTCCATTCAAAATGAGAAGTGACAATATCCCCGAACAAATCAACGAGGCTAATCGGAATCGAAAGGAACGCATCAATTGCCGTTTTGCCCTTATTCTCGTTGGGTGCATTTTCCATGATACTAAGAGGATCGGGTGAATTGGTTCTCATCCACATCCCAGAGCCGCACATCGATGCCTTGTAACTCCATATGAGATGGAATGGCATCGACAAATTTCAATCTTCCGATCTTGGCGCGAACGAGCCTCACGGTGTACTGCTGTCCCTCTTCCTTGTCTTTGAAATGAGTGCCAGATAAGACCAAGGCTTCGATTTTTGAATCTGGCAAATGTAGCGTGCCGCGAATCCGACGCTTCTTGTAGTACGACTTCTTCCTCTTTTCGTTTAGTGACTTTAGATAAGCCTTGCGAATGTTTGCCTCGTTAATTCGATCCTTTGAATCTTCATGGTCGATCAACAGTTTTCCCGCAATAACGCAGCGTTCTCCGATAATCCCCATGGGCGAATTCGCTTCGTCAACGGTAGTCGAGGCTTTCTGCCGTTTTAGCTCAAGTCGCGTCAGGTCCACGTCACCCCTAGCATCTAAGCGTTCGATTTTAAGTTGTTCGCAATACGTGTGAACGTAATATTGCTGCCAAGAGCCGTTCGCGCACTTAAACTCAAGTTCATTTCTTGTTTGTTTATTGTCGGTAAACTGCGTCAATTCGTTTTTTGTAAAAGTTCCAATAAAGAGTTCGTTAACAACCTTAAGTCGCAATAGCTGGATTGGTCCATGCTTTACAAGCAAGTACCGGAGGTCAACATGGCCTTCGACGGCTGAATCGATCAACAAGATGCCATGCTTAATCACTGTTCGTCTATTCTCGATGCTCATGAATCTAGCTTTGGACTCGATGGAGTTTTTATGCAGTGATTTGGCGTAGCGACTGTCATTGCTGAGAAAGCCACGGCAGATGAGGTCCCCACCGATCCTCGTTGATTTTAGCTTGAACGTTCCATTTCGATCGGTGTCGATATCGCGTGATTCAAGAGAATCTTTGGCTACGCCCTCAATTTTCGTTCCAAGAACGGAGAGATGGTTTCCAAGATCGGAATCGGAAACCGATAAGAAAGTCTCGATCGACGAATGTGAAATTGTTATCGACTTGTCAACTTTCGCCTCGAAAAATGATATCGATCCATAAGCGCTTTCATAGCCACGATAAATGACGCCACTTGTCTTCTTGACTGATGTGCCAACTATCCCAATCGCTTCAAGATTGGATTCATGAATAACGAGTCCACCAATTATGGCACCTGAATGAGCGGCATGGTTCTTAACGCGAGCGTCATTCTTGATGTCTAAATTTTGCTCGCTTTCATCTTTGACTGCACCGAAGTGAATGCGCTTCGCTGTTGTAAGAATCATGCTAACGATATTGCGAATGTTGTAGTTATTGAACTCAAGATTCCCAAGGACGCAGCCGCTGAGGATAAATATGCCGTCGATTAGCAAATCCCAATGCTTCGTAGAGGTGTTATCTTTTGCGAATAGGTCGCCCGTCTTGGCAAATGTTAGGAGTAACTGGCCGTAAATGTGCAGCCCCGCAATGGACAGCATTCCGGAGATATCTGAACTCGCCAGATCTAAGGTCCCGTTTATCAATGCTCGATGTTCGTTCACGAATAAAAGAGATTCGGGTTGACAGTATCGAACTGCATCGTTCCCAATCGTTTCAAGTTTTTGATGAGCTCCAGTAAGCCCAAGACGATGTGCATCGAAGGAAATGCCTGTTCCAATTGTGATCGACTTTGCAGTAACGCTTGCGCCGCCCCAATTAGAGATCGATGCTCTCGATTTATCAAAAGAAATTCGTCGCGCACTTGGCAGGCAATTGCCATTTTTAGATATTGCTTTGTAAGGAATGCCAAGGCACCTACAACCACTCATGTCGAGATTTGCACCGATTGTTAGATGCGAAAGTTCGACGGATCCATAAAATCTGCTAAGACGGATATTCGTGGATCGGCCATTGATTCGACGATGACCCAATTCTGCATGTTGTCCAATTGACGCATATTGAAGTGACAAAGCGAATGGCAGTTGTTGGTCAGATTGATTATCACTTTCGCTCCGAAAGACTGTTTCTTGGCTTACGAGTTCGCATCCGCCCAACAGAAGGCTGCCGTCTATCCTCGCTGATCGAAGATCGAGCGCCCCGTCGACTTCTAAACCTCTTGCGTTTAACGAACCCTCCACATGGATATGAGAAAGATCCGCCGCGCCGCGCCCGAACGGTTCATCGAATTCAACCGCCAATCTGTCGCCTTGCTGATCCCCGGAGTCATTAATTTTACTTGCATAAGTGAAGTTTGTTGTGATTTGTCGTCTTAAGCGATTATTGAGAACGTGAGTCCTCACGAGCTTTAATGAGCCCTTTATTCGCGAATCATGAAGTTGGATCGTGCCGCGAATCGTGCAATTTTCGATTGAAAGCGTTCCTTCCAGAGAAGAGTATTGTAGATTGACATTGCCGATAATCTCACAGTTGCGGATCGTGATAGCGCCCTCGCGAATTTCCTGGGGCAAGTTTAGTCCGTGTAATGTCTGATCCGTTAACTGAATGCGACCAACAGTCTTCGGATCATCTGATCGACGATTTCCAATAAATGGGCGATAAGAGTCAATCGCTAATGTGTTCTCAATGCTATTCCATCGCGTCAATAGGTCAGAATGACGATCAAGCTTGGGGCTATCATTTGAGCGATGGCGATTTTCGTTCTGTTCAGAGCCTGAGTTTTCATGAGAAGATTTGAGATTGGGGTGAATCGGATTTCGAACCAAGCGGTATATCTGACCAAGACTCATTTTGATTCTTGGCATCGTGTGAAACATGCTGATCGGCAAGTGGGGGGGTTCGTCATTGATAGGCTCGAGACTTTTGTCAGCAGCCATTTCAATTGAAACACTGAACAACTCTTCTCCATTGTTTTCTCTACTCGATAGTTTGACAGCCATAGAGTTTATAAAAAATGTCGGCCCAAACAGCATATAGGTCGCAAAACGAAACTCAGGTTCCGCTGGATTGAATTCTGGTTTTTGGGTCCTGAGTGTTTTTCCAGGAGGGAAAAGTTCATTGCCCAAATCCGTGCGATTAAAGAGATCAGTGATCTGTTCGTAGTAGCTGGTGTCTAAATTTGATCGCTGCGCAGCCGTGCGACGCCGGTCGCCTCTCCAGTGTTCGGTAATAAACTCATCGTGGTCTTTGACCACGACGAAGGGGTAGTCATCATCGGATACAATAAAATAACCAAAGAAGCGTACATAATCATAAACGACTCCGGTGGTGACAGTGGGCCATGCCGCTTGTTCTTTGGAGTCGTCCAAATCTGGTATATCGTTGACGGCGTCTTGGCGAAAGTTTTCTTTGTCAATGTTCTTCTCATTAAATCGATGGATAACTACGCTGGTCCAGGTCAGATTTACAGCTTCTGTCTCAGTCCGCGAATCGTTTTCCGAGGCTATCTTTCCCCATAAATAGTAGAACTGTCTGTACCAAGTTGCCTTCTCCTCCCTGTCGTCGTCACCATGGACGGGCACGGTAACCTCCCATAGATAAACAGCCTCGACATAAAACTTCAATCGGACGCGTCTAAGTCGCCAAGCGTCGATCTCAAAGTCGAGATTGCTACCGTCTTGTCCTTGGTTCTTGTCCTCCTTTTCGTTGCTTGCGACTCCCGTAACAAATCCTAGGTCCTTAACAATATTAACTGCGTTATTCTTCTCGTCCTGGCCCAAGACGTCACTCCGATTGCCGTTTTCTACAATCTCTTGAGCGACAGCTCTATTGATCGCGGTCAGCAACCCGCAGATCTCGTCAGTTAATTTGGCGGCATCTGCAAGAAGAGCTTTTTTTTTGGCGTCGTCTTTAGGAATTTCGTCCTCATCGAGGGCCTCTTTTCGTTTGGCTGCGGAGTATTTTATGTACTTGACCGTCGTAGTTGGTTGGGATTGTTCTTGCTTAGGAGTCGGCGTCGATTTAGTTGTCGAGTTTTCGCTATCTTCTTCCTGACTGTCGGTCTCTTGCCGGTCTAGATCAGACTCTTCAGCATTGCTATCAACGAGGGTTGGGCCGGACGAGGATTGGTCTTCTGGTTTTACCGATTTAGTATCATCTTTTTCTTCTTTGGCTTGCAGGGTCACGATCTCGGTGTAGATGCCGTGCGTATTCATCAAGCCATCGAGATTAATCCACTCCCAATCTTCATGAATCATATCTTGGCATCCCCCTCGCCAATCTGGTGATATTTTTGTTATGGATGCATGATTGTTTTTTGTGTCCGTAGGCAGATTTCCTGCCTAATTAAAGAGACGTTAACAAAAATACATGCGCGCTGCAATAGATTGCGCATCGTGGTTCTAGAACTTACGGGCCCATCACTCCCCAATAATCTTCACCAACACGCGCTTCTTGCGCCGACCGTCAAACTCACCATAAAAGATCTGCTCCCACGGGCCGAAGTCGAGCTTTCCTTCAGTGATGGCGACCACCACTTCGCGGCCCATGATGGTGCGTTTGAGATGGGCGTCGGCGTTGTCTTCGCCGGTGTCGTTGTGGCGGTACTGATCGATGGGCGCGTGGGGTGCGAGGCCTTCGAGCCATTTGTCGAAGTCGTGATGCAGACCGCGCTCGTCGTCGTTAATGAAGACGCTGGCGCTGATGTGCATGGCGTTGACGAGGCAGAGATCTTCGCGAATGCCGCTTTCGGTGAGGGCGGTTTCAACGTCGGGTGTGATATTGAGATACGCGCGGCGGTCGGGCGTGTTGAACCAGAGTTCTTTACGGTAGTGTCGCATGGGGGAGCCCCTTAATGGTTAATAGGAAATTGGTGCGCATGGAAACACGGGCATGATAGTCTTCTGGCGTTTTTTGTTTTAATTCAATGCCCGCTTTCACTGTCACCCTCACCCCGGCCCTCTCCCTGAGGGAGAGGGAGTAGACGTCATTCAGGTGCTGGCCGTTGTTGTTTTACCGTGGAATCTGACCAATATTGGGCCAGCTATGGTGTAGCAACTTAGGTGGTCTTTGTGTCTAGCCAAGCGCTTATGTCGGGTCGGTACAGGTGTGCATCAACGCTGCCCGCGCTAAAATGCTCTTGTTATGGCGAACCCTCCACCTCGATCATCCAAGCGCTTTTTCCTCAGGCGCGGCTTTTGGATCACGACGGCATTGTTGGTGCCCGTGCTGATGATCGCCGCGCTGGCGGTTACCGGCTGCCTCGCGAGTCGTATGTTCGAGCCCGGTGATGAGACGGGCTTGCGACGGTTTGAAGAAGTCGTCACGCTTGCTGATGCTAAAGATGTTACGGTGTCATTCTTGTCATCGACGACGCATGACGAAAAAGACGATGGGCCACCGATTGTGTACGTGCACGGCACACCCGGTGACGCGACCAATTGGAATCGATATCTGCGCGAGCCGGTGAAAGGAAGCCTCAGCATCGCGGTCGACCGGTTGGGCTTTCATAAGAGCGAGAATGGCGGCGCGTTCACATCGTTCGCCGATCAGGCAGCAGCGTTGAAGCCGGTCTTGGGTGATGAGGAGCGCGCGGCACCGATTTTGGTGGGGCATTCGTTGGGTGGGCCGATCATCGCGCGGGCGGCGGCAGATTATCCGGGGCGGGTGGCGGCGCTGGTGATCGTGGCGGGTTCGCTCGATCCGGCGCTAGAAAAGCTGCAGTGGTACAACCATGCGATGCGTTCGCCGTTGGTGTCGATTTGGTTTCCGAAGGCGGCGACGTATTCGAATGATGAAGTGTTTGCCGCGCGACGCGAGACGGAAAAGTTGGCCGAGCGCATAAAACGCGTGACTTGCCCGGTTGTGATCGTGCATGGCACGGCGGATAGCTTGGTGCCTTACGAAAACGTTGCGTATATGGAGAAACAGTTCATTAATGCTTCAACAGTCGAGGTGATGACAATACCGGATGCGGATCACTTCATTATCTGGACAGACGCATACAAGATTCGCGCGGCGATTGAACGAGCGCGCGAGTTGACGCACGCAGCACGCAAAGCGCGCAAACGCGGCGGCATTGCGACCGAATCTTTCGAAGAAAAGGAAGTAGAAGCAGCGCGCCGCGACTTATAGAAACGGGAATCGAATCGGTGTGGTGCCGCTGAACACGTTGAAGAGCGTGGGCGTGGCGATCGACGTCAGCGGCGGGCACAGTGCGGGTTCGTCCGGCAGCGGCAACTGCGCTTGGGCCCAAGGCGTGATGCCAAGCACGAACAACACGGCACCGGCAATCACGCGTCGCCAAAAGGCGGGTCGCGGCGTCTGATCGGGTTCGAAAGACGTATTCATGTGGGGTGTTTCGGTTCGCCGCGCTGCCAGCTTGAGATTTCGCGAGCGTTGCGCTTTTATCGGGCGTGATTAGAGCGAAGCTCGAATTAGCGGCAGGTCTTTATCGCTCGCATTGGCTGAGTTTTTCTTTGCGCTGGGGGTGATTGCGATGGTGTAGCGCAGCCGTTGCACACACAGTTACAAACTAAGTGGACAGGCAAAAAGAATCATTGACTGTGGCACAGGCGTCTCGCCTGCTTTCACCGCCGAGACGGCGGTGCCACAACGATACGTTTTGCAGAAGGACTTAGAATGCGACCCCAAATCCGAAGTTTGCCTCGTTGTTTGCGCGCAGTAATTCGCAATACTCTAGCGAATGGAACCCGCCCTGCAGGGGTGGGGAAGCATGGGGATAGCTTCTGCTCAGTAGGTTGTTTGCCTTGGGACAGCTGCGAGCCAACAAGTCGTCAGTTTCGGGGATGGTTTCGAGCCAACAGAATAGGAAGTTTTTGGGATCGTCTCTAACCAACACCGGTGGCCGGTAGTCTGACGTGTTGGGGAATGCCGCCGCCTGCTAAGTCGATGCCTACGCAGATGTTGCAGTCTGCCGGCAGGCTCGCAATCATTTCCGATGTCCGGTATCCTCCCCGGTTTCGCCGACGCTTACCATTCGGTTTGATTCATCCGGTCGATCGTCGCAACGCGATGTTGACCATTCGTCCAGAAGGGGCGACCGCCATGCGTGCGGTGCGCCCGGCAATTTCGGAGATCGCGCGATATGGCGACCGCACCCTCGACGGCATCACCGCACGTAGAAAACCAGAAAACATTCTTAGGCCACCCGATCGGCCTGTATGTGTTGTTCTTCACGGAGATGTGGGAGCGCTTCAGCTATTACGGCATGCGCGCGTTGCTCGTCTTGTACATGGTAAACCACTTCAAGTGGACACAGTCGGATGCTTCCAAGACGTACAAGTGGTACACGGCACTGGTTTACCTTACGCCGCTGCTCGGTGGTTTTCTCGCCGACCGGTATCTCGGTAACCGAATGGCGATCATCATCGGGTCGATCCTGATGGCGATTGGCCACTTTTTGATGGCCTTCGAAGATATCTGGATTTTCTATTCCGCCCTCGGTTTTTTGATTCTGGGTAACGGTTTCTTCAAGCCCAACATGTCGGTACAGGTCGGGCGGCTTTATCCGAAGAACGATCCGCGCCGCGATGGTGCCTACACGATTTTCTACATGGGCATCAACCTGGGGGCGTTTCTGTCGCCGTTGGTTTGTGGTGCCTTAAAAGACACGCCGGGCCTGGGCTTCCACTGGGGCTTCGGGGCCGCCGGTGTGGGGATGGTTCTGGGCCTGTTGGTCTATCTTTTCGGTTTGCCGTTTATCAAGGAATTGCCTGAGGATGTGGTCTACCACGATCCCGATGCCAAGCCGGAGGACGAAGCTGCGGGCGGCAAGGATCATGTAATGACTGAGGAAGAAGCGGCTACCACACCGTCCGTGATTCCGAGTTTTGCGAGCATCTCGCCCTCACTGTTCCTTGTGATTGGGATTCTGGCGATCATCGGTGGGCCGATCTCCGCTTTGAGCGGCATGATCAGTATGGACAATGCGGTGGCAGTGGCCATTGCCGGTGGTTCGTCGGTGTTTGCAGCCTGGATTTTGTCGAACCTAAAGATGGCGGTGCGCGACCGCGTGCTAGCAATTTACATTTTGTCTGTCTTCGTGATCTTCTTCTGGGGGGCGTTTGAGCAAGCCGGCAACGCCATGAACGTATGGGCCGACCAGACGACGAACCGGTATCTTACTGCCGAGCCTAAGGCGCCGGAGATCTACCCCGAAGTGCCGATTGACCTTGCCGATTTGGATTTGATGGCGACGGTTAAAAAGGCGGTCGGTAATCTCGTCGCGATCAATCCCATCGGTACAACCTCGTTCCAGTCGATTAACGCATTGGCGATTGTGTTGTTCGCGCCGATCTTCGCTTGGCTGTGGTTGTTTCTGGCGCGAAAGCATGTGAATGTATCGATCGCCACCAAGATGTCGCTCGGTGTATTTTTCCAAGGCATCGCATTCGCGCTCATGTTTTGGGCGGCATCCTATGAAGGCGGGCCGAGCCAAACCAATCTCACTCAATTACCGCGCAACGTGGTGGCACAGGATGGCGGGCTGGTGTTTTACGACGCCCCCGAACTCGGCGATGAGGACCGACTGAAGGCGATCTTGGAAGGTAATGCCAAGACAGACGACCCGATGCCGGCCCATGGTGGTCGTCTGGTGTTCAACGAGTCGGAAGACAAGTTGGATATGAACGGCGTGCTCGATGCAAACCACCGTGATCGTATCTTGCGTGCCACCGTGCCGTCGGATTACCTCGAGTTTGTTTACAAGATGGCGAAAGAAACGGAAACGCTGAAGGAAGAGGCGACCAAGGCCGAAAAAGCGATGTCCGAGGCAGAAAAGAAGGCGCTGGAGGCCAAGAAAAAGGAAGACAAGTCTATCGGCGCCTTCGAAAAACGTTACACGCTTGAGCAACTACCGGAAGGCTTTGAGCCGCGTTATTTGCAGGGCTTCAAGACGAGCCAACTCGAATGGGACGCGGATTCTAAGACATTTGTCGTACGCGACCTGCTGGCAGACAAAGACTACAAACAAATTCTGGTGGCCGGTGCCGAGCCCAACTTCCGCAATGCAATCAACGACCTCTACGTGTCCGCCGCCAAATACAAAGTCAGTTCCTGGTGGCTGGTGGCGTTTTATGTGTTGTGCACCATTGGCGAGCTTTGCTTGTCGCCCGTCGGCTTGTCGATGGTGAGTAAACTCGCACCGCGCCGCTTTGCGACGATGTTGATGGGCATGTGGTTACTCACGAGTTTCTTCGGTAACTTCGCCGCTGGTCTGGCGGGTGAAAACTGGGAACGACTCGACCCGGCAACCTATTTCACTTGGATTACGGTCGTGATGGTCGGTGCGTCGCTGGTGTGTTTCGTCATTGCGAAGAGCGTGACCCGAATGATGCACGGCGTGAAATAGATTTTATTTCTCAGTGAAATTTGTGTTGCGTTTGCAGAATTTAATCGGGTAAGACACGCAGGCATGGCTGGCGGCAACGCCGACGATGCTTGCCCAACAAAGCGTTAACAAGGAAGCATGGCAAATCAAACGCATCAAGTGACGACGCTGCCCGACGGGGCGAAGATTCATCACGGGCCTTACCCTGAGCTGACGTGGCATGCTGTTATTGTCGGTTGGGTGTTGGGGGCAGTGATCGCTGTATCCATCGGATACGCCGCGCTGATTCTCGGTTTTTCGATCGAAGGTTCTGAGCTGGCGGCGATTTTGGGCTGGGGCATTCTGCGCGGCATCATGGGCCGCACCAGCATCGTCGAAAACAACATCAACCAGACGATCGCCTCAGCGGTCAACGGCGCGTCGTCGGGCATGATGTTTTCGATTCCCGCGCTCTTTATTCTCAACCGCCAGTTCAGCGACAAGTACGCCGGCATCATCGAGTTCAACAAGATATTGATGGTGCTCGCCTGTGCGACGGGCGCGGTTGTCGGTTTGGCGTTTGTGATTCCGCTGCGTAAGCAGATGATCGACTTCGATCGGTTGGCCTACCCCGGCGGTATCGCCGTCGCAACGATCCTCAAATCGCCCGGCGCCGGTATTCAAAAGGCGATGCTGCTGATCGGTGGCGCCTTGGTGTCAGGGTTGTTTTATTTTGTGATGATCGTCTTTAAAAGCGATCATCCGGAAGGCCACCTTGGAGAGACATTAGGGGCACCATCCTTCCTTAATCTGACCTTCTTCTTGTCGCTTATGACGCTGGGCGTGGGCTTTCTTTCCGGCAAGGGAGGTTATTGGTTCGGTGCTGGTGGGTTTATTTGTTATTGGTTACTCGCGCCGCTCATGTCGACAGCTGCCAGCGACGGTGTGCAAGAGCGATTTAATCCGCCAGTTTCTCAGGCAATTTTTGTTCGCGATGACGTCGGCGCATTACGGCTGATGGCATCGGATGTTGAAGGCTCGGATCCACAGATTGCGGCCGTCATACGCAGTTGGGCGGATACGGCGCAGCGCATTCCTGACCGGTTTGCTGCCGATGGTGAACCGGCGAATCTGCTATCAGTAACGCAAAATCCTCTGATAGATACGATTGCGACCGTTCACCAAGATTTAACGAAACGCGCATCAGTACAAAAGGCTACAGCATCAACTGCGGAAGGTGATGTCGAAGCAGATAAAGTTCCTTACGCAGCGCACGCGACTAAGTTAGGCAAGCTTTCCAATTTTCAAGCAATGCTCGATGCACGGCAGCTACTTACTGAACCTGATGAGCCGGTATTTCAGGAGTTAGCAAAATCGACGCGGGGTCGCGAGGTCATCAGGCGGCTGCAAGAGGCCTCCAATCTTTCGGACGATACGCAGGCGACGATTCAGAGTGCATCGCGCGCGCAAGGGATGTATAACGCCATCCCCAACGATCTGCGATTGACGTTGTTTCGCCCGAGCGGCATCGGTATGCTGATTGGCGCTGCCATTGGCGGCATCATCGCTGCATTCCCACTGATGTTGAGTGCGTTTAAGTCGATGCGGGACGCCGCCCGTGAGAGCAATGTTTCAGACGCCGATGAGATGCCCCTGCGGAACCTCATTCTCGGGGTCGCGGGCGGGGCAATCATACTCGTCATTTTGACCTATTACTCCGTTGAAAAAATGGGGTTCGGAACTGCATTGACGATGGCCGTTTTGGGCACGATTTGGGTGTGGATTGCCGGGGTAATCGTGTCCGAATGCGTTGGTCGAACGAACTGGTCGCCATTATCGGGGATGACCCTGATTGCGGTAACGATCTTAATCGTGATAGCAAGTCGCTCGGGACTGGATGATACATCGGTAATCATTGCATCGATGTTCTTGGGCGGTGCCATGTGCGTCGGCATTTCGCAGGCGAGCGATATGATGCTTGACCTAAAGAGTGGCTATTTGATCGGCGCTCAGCCAAAAATGCAGCAATACGGCCAGTTGATCGGTACTTGGCTGGGCCCGATTGTGGTCATTGGCGTGATACTCGTCCTCGACAAAAACCAAGGTCTTGGAACGGAAAGCCTGCCCGCTCCCCAAGGAAAAGCTCTGGCGTCAGTCATCCAGGGTGTGCTAGGGGACGACGTGCCGACCTATCGTTATCTCGCCGGTGGCGGACTCGGGTTGCTGCTGGCGCTAAGCGGGTTAGGCGGTATCGGCGTGCAAGTCGGATTGGGCTTCTACATGCCCTTCAACGTCGTTCTCACGTACACCATCGGTTGCACGTTGCGCGTGATCTTCAACAAGTACGCCGATCGCAAGTTCGTCGAGGGCAGTTGCGTACCGATTGCGGCGGGATTGATCGTGGGTGAAGCGCTGGTCGGCGTCGGCAACGCGATCTATCAAATTCTATTGAAATAGAGGATTGTCTATATGCGCTTACTCGGACACATCCTATTGTGGGTCGGCTTCTTCAGCGGCTCGTTCGTGATGCTCCAGAATCTGGAAGACCCCACCGATCGCTGGGCCACGATTAACTGGAGCTATTATGGCGGTGCCTTTCTTTTTGGTACCCTTGGTGTCGTGCTTCTGCGCGTCACGGCTAAGCAGGCCGGCGGTCAGGCTCATGAGATCGATCGCGATATGGACGACTTGGACGACGCGTTAGAAAAATTGATCGCGAGTGTCTCGCGGCTCAATGCCGAGCGCGAATCAATCCTCGTGTTCGATGTTCACAAACAAATCGACGACACGCTGGCGGTCGAATTCGGTCGCTTTGCCGATGCGCGTAAGTCGATGATCCCACGATTCGGATTGCCGACTTACGCCGCCATCATGACCGAGTTTGCTAATGCCGAGCGCGGGGTGAATCGCGCCTGGTCGGCCTCGGCCGATGGCTACGTGGATGAAGTGTGGCTCTCACTCGAACGGGCCGAACGCCGCTTGCTACGCGCCCGCGAAATCTTCGATCAACACCTTACGCAGGTGGGGGCGACTACCAACGCGGCGGGTATGCGTTAGCGCAGCGCCGTTGCCCCAACGCAGGACGTCCGTATCGCGAATTATCCGCGCGTGGTTACATTTTCGTTATCTGATATCCTCACTACACTGCGACGCGTAAGGGGCGGATCGAAAAGAAGTTACGCGAATTGCCTCGGCGCGCGTGTAATAGCAGATCCGGTACGCGGCCCGTTTTCCGGAAATATGTCCCACGCGGGTGGCCAAAGCGGAAGCCCGAAATATAATTCGTGTAAATCAGTTCGCCGGTGGGGCGGGCGGTTCAGGGGCCACGGGCGAGTAATGCGAGATCGATGACCAACGAAAACGCCATCAACCTAATCGAGCAAGTTCTGATCGCCTTAGACCGCACGCGGCCGCATGCGGATATTCGACAGGTCTTGGCCGACTTTGGCACGACCGACGATCCGCGTCAAAAGCTGATTCGCTGTCTCGATCGATTGGGCGTCAATGCCAAGATTGTGCAAAAACGCTTCGACGAAGCGGTGCAGTTAGCGGGAATGAACAGCGGCTATTTGCTGGTAGGCGATGACCGCGGCCCCAGCGAATCCGGCTTTCTGGTTTTGCGGCAAAACTATCTTCAGATCGACGCCGGTCCGCCTGGTGGGGCCGCGCAATCATTATCGAAGAGTGCATTCGCCAAGGCTGCCGGTTTGTCGCCCGACGCCACGGTGACGTGGTTGCAAATTGAACCGCGCCCCACGTTGCGGGCGGCGCGTACAAATCCGGATCAGCCGAAGGGGCTCACGCCGTTTCGTCGTTTACTCGGATTGCTCAAGCCCGATCGTCGCGATATTACGATTGTGATCTTGTTTGCGATCGGTGTTGGCATCCTGAATCTCGCGACGCCGATTGCCGTACAGTCGTTGGTGAATTTTGTTGCATTCGGTGGTTTGGTACAGCCGCTTATCGTGATCGCCATTTTGCTATTCGCGTTTCTGGCATTGGCTGGTGCGATAAGAGCGTTTAAGACGTGGGTGGTCGATGTGTTGCAACGGCGCATCTTCGTGCGTGTCGTTGGTGACTTGGCCTATCGCCTGCCGCGGGTGCGCATCGATGCGTTTGACGATCGCAGCGGGCCGGAGTTGGTCAACCGATTCTTTGATGTGTTAACCGTGCAGAAAGCGAGCCAAACGATTCTGCTCGATGGCGTGGGGCTAGCACTGCAGGCGTTGATCGGCCTTATCATTCTGGCGTTCTACCATCCGTTCTTGCTCGCCTTTGATGTGGTGCTGATTCTATGCATCGTGTTTATCTTGTTTGTGCTAGGTCGCGGCGCCGTCAAGACCGCCATCAAGGAATCCAAGGCCAAGTATGCCGTTGCGGCATCGTTGGAAGAAATCGCGCTGAACCCGATGCTGTTTAAGCAAGCGGGCGGGGCAGATTTCGCTTGGTTTCGGGCGGATACACTCGCAGCCGATTACGTCCATGCCCGCCGCAAACACTTTGCCGTGTTGATGCGGCAAATCATCGGCGGTGTGGCGTTGCAGGCGCTCGCGGGCACGGCGCTGCTAACGTTGGGCGGCTTTCTCGTCATTGATGGTCAACTGACGTTGGGCCAGTTGGTTGCTGCCGAACTCATCGTATCGGCGGTCTTGGCGTCGATCTCAAAATTTGGTAAGCAACTCGAAGGTATTTACGACTTACTCGCCGGTGTCGACAAACTCGGTCAATTGATCGACTTGCCATTGGAACGCGGAGACGGTGACGACGCCCGTGTCAGCGGGGAAGCGGCAGCCCTCACGATCAAAGGCGTGCACTTCTCCTATGCTGGCGGCAAGAAGGTGTTTAACGATTTCAATCTTTCGGTCGCGCCGCGGCAGCGTGTGTTGATCACCGGCGAACATGGTTGCGGTAAGAGCACACTAACAGATTTGCTGTGCGGCGCGCGTACGCCCAGCGCCGGTCGGCTCGAGTTGGATGGCGTCGACTTTCGCGAGTTGAGTCTTGATGCGCTGCGCCGACAAGTGGTTGTGGTGAAGGGGTTGGAGATCGTCGAAGGTAGCATCGCGGACAACGTCCGACTCGAACGCACCGACATCAACAACGAGGATATTCGTGCGGCGCTGCAGGCCGTGGGCCTCTTGGAAACTGTGCGATTGATGCCGAAGGGCCTCGATACCCATATGAACGCGGCGGGGCGCCCTCTCTCGTATGGGCAAGCGCGACGGCTGATGGTTGCGAGAGCGCTGGCCGCTAAGCCGCGCCTAATCGTTCTGGATGACGTGTTGGATGAACTCGACGCCGTCTCGCGCGATCTGGTAATCAAGTCGGTGATGGGGCCCGACCGCAAATGGACGGTGATCGCCACTGTGCATGGCGAGCGACCGATCGATGATGTGGATATGCGCGTGGCGGTGGGGCCGAGCACGCCGAAGACGAGCAACACTGCCGCCTAAGGAGCATGACGAGATGGCAACTGTAGCCAATCACAAAGAGTTTTCGGCGATGCGGATGGTGAGTTCGTCGCGCTGGACGGCGCGCATCGGGCTGTTGGTGTTTTTTACTTTTGTTTTTATCCCCATCGGTTTGGTGTTTGTGCCGTGGCAGCAGAACATTCGCGGTAAGGGACGGGTAACGGCGCTTGACCCACAGGAGCGTCGACAAGATGTAGATGCGACGATCGGGGGACGAATTGCTGAGGTTTACGTTCGTGAAAATAGCTTTGTAAAGAAGGGCGAGCCTCTGTTTAAGATCGTCGACCTCGATCCTGAGTTTCGACAGCGCCTAGAACGGGAACAACGGGCAATTGAAAACGGTATTGCGTTCGATCGGGAGCAGAAGGTAAGAAACGAAGACAAGATCGTTAACCTGAAAGACGCGCGAGATACGGCGGTGCGCGCTGCAGAATCAGAGATTGATGCCGCGAAAGAGAAAGTACGCAGTTCGGAGGAAAAGCTTCGTGCTGCCAAAGCCAAACGCATTACGGCTGATTTTCAATATGAGCGTATGAAGAGCCTGTTTGCTAAAGACGCCAAATCAAAGCGGGATTTGGAACTCGCCGAACTTGGCCTGCAAACAGCAGAGGCATCTGTCAATGGAGCACAAGCCGACGTTGATGCAGATAAGGCGGAATTGGCGGCCAAGCGAGAAAAACTCACGAAGATAACGCAGGACGCGGAAGTTAAGATCAACGAGGCGCGCGGTAAGATTGCTGAAATCGAAAGCAAAATCGCAAAGGCACAAGAAGCCTTACAAAAAAAGCAGGGCGAGATTCGCAAGGCTCAGTCTCAAGATATCGTTGCACCGGTTGATGGCAATGTTTTGCAAGTAGCCGCAAACCTCGGTGGCCAAATCGTCAAATCCGGAGATCGCTTGCTCACCATCGTTCCGGAAACGAAGAGCCGGGTCGTCGAACTCTGGGTCGACGGCAACGACGCGCCGTTGATTTCTCAGGGTGATCCGGTCCGGATTCAGTTTGAAGGCTGGCCCGCAGTACAGTTTGCAGGTTGGCCATCGGTAGCGATCGGTACCTTCGGCGGTCACGTCAGTTTTGTCGATGCAACCGACAACGGTCAGGGGCAGTTTCGAATTGTGGTGAAGCCGCACGAAGACGGAGAGGAAGTAGCATGGCCTGATACGAATTTTCTTCGCCAAGGCGTGCAGGCCAAGGGTTGGGTATTGCTGCGGCAGGTATCGCTCGGCTACGAGATTTGGCGCCAGCTCAACGGCTTCCCGCCGGTAAAAGATGCCGATAAACCCGCCATTGGTTTACGAACCAAAGACAAAGAAGGCAAATAGGGTACAATCCCGGCTTTCGCGACATCGCCAACGGAACGAGTTTAGTGACCACAGACGAACCACCGCACCACTGTCGACGTTGGAAGCGGGCGCTCTCCCTTCGGGTAGTGCGGCGCCGCCGATGTTCTTTTTTTGTCGCGAGCGGCGGTCTCATGCTGCTGGTCCTCGGTTGTTCCGCTTGGGAAGGCTTGCTCGATCCGAATTACGAACGCAGCGTGTCGGCCAAATTGCGCGATATCAATCGCACCAATTTCGCCAACCGCATGTCCAAGCCGCCGGCGTCTGTCGATGAAAAAATCGACGGAATTAACGAACGGTTGCCGAAGGCGGATATGACCGTCAACGCCGCGCTGGATCGCAAGCGCCAGCCCGCGCCCCAAAAGATGGACATGGGCGTGCAGGATGCCCGCTTGGCCGCCTTACGCAACAACCTGAAGTTGCAGGCCAGCTTTATCGATCCGGATATCGCAAAGACCTTTATCTCAGAAGAACGCGCCAAGTTTGACGCCACCATCGTGGCGGGTATCGATCTGAGCCGGAAAGACTTACCCGAACTTGATGACGAATTTGTCACGTTTACATCTGGCAACGATGCGCTGGATAAGCAGGAAGTAAAACTCACGCGCAACGAGCAGACCAAAGACACGCTCGATATGGAATTCGGCATCGACATCCCTACGCCCACGGGGGCCAAGGTTAAATTGCGAAACGTTTGGAACGAACAGACGCTGTATCAGCCCGAATTTTTCCCCCAGTACGTTAGCGCTTCAAAATTCTCCCTCAGTCAGCCCTTACTGCGTAACGCCGGTGTGCCGGTCAATACCGCTGCCATTCGCATCGCCCGCCTGAACGATAAGGCCATCGAGGCCAAGACCAAGCTGACGGCGATTCGTGTGTTGGCCAAGGCGGAGAAAACCTATTGGAAGGCGTATGCCGCCGCGCGCGAATTCGATATTCGCCGCGAGCAATACGATCTGGCGTTCGACAACTTCGAACTGGTTCAGGATCTGGTGGCAGAGGGCGCGACCGCCAAAATCGAAGTTGCCCGAGCGCGGCTCGGAACGGTCAAGCGGCGCGAACCGTTGATCGAAGCTGAGACCAAGTGGCGCTTGGCCCAGCGCGATCTCAAGTTGATTCTCAATATGGAGAACGTCGGGCTCGATTCGCCCACGGTCATCGTGGTGGGGACCGAGCCGCATCTGGTGCATTACGAATTTAAGCAGGACGAACGCGAAGCGCTGGTTGCCGAAGCGCTGGAAAACCGCATGGAAATGCTGGAGCTCGAACTTAAGCTCGCCGCCGATGCGATCAAGATCGACTTCGCCCGCAACCAAACGTTGCCGCTGTTTATGCTCGACTTCGAATATGGCGTACTGGATCGGCAAGGTTCGTTCGGCAGTTCGTTCCGCGGCGCGTGGGATTTTGATAACACGACGTATAAGTTGGGTCTGCGTGGTGAAATACCTGTCACCAACGAAAAACGCCTTTCGAAGCTACGCCGCGCCGTTGCCACACGTACGCAGCGTTTGGCCACCCGTCAGTTGCGCGAAATGATGATCAGTCAGGAAGTCTTCGACACGCTCGATGTGATGGAGCAAAACTGGCAGCGCATTTTGGTAGCACGGCAGAACGTGATTGTGGCCGGCATTAACTACGAGATCGAGCTGACGCAATTCCGCGAAGGCCTGCGCACCATGCGCGAAGTTTTGGAAGCGCTAACATCATTGGGCGAAGCGCAGTTGAAGGAAGTCAAAGCGATCGTGGCCTATCAGGAATCGCAGATCGATCTGGCTTTTGCAACCGGTACGTTGTTGGGCTATTCCGATGTGGATGTCGACCCGGTGCCGTTGTATTAATCAAACGGAACGTGTCGAAATAGTTGGGATCGCGCTTCACGAGCCACTATTCAATCGTCGTCCACATTTTTCGTTCCACCGCCGATTTCGGGTTTCTCCGAATCATCAAACAACCCCGGCTGCGGTTTAGTCGAAAGCGATTGCCCCGGTGATCGCAGCCGCACGTGGGGTGGTGCCGTGGCACCCCCGCTGAGAATCATCGATAGCGCCTCTTCCATCGTCCAATCGGTGAGCGTGATGCGTTCGACTGGCACGATTTCCATGTAGCCGCTGGTCGGGTTGGGCGTAGTGGGAACGTAAACCGTGGCGAGGCGCTCGCCGCTGTTCACGTCGGTGATGGTGTTGGTGAGAAATGCGATAGCGCGCATCTGTTCGTGCGGGAAATCCACCAAGACCACCCGTTGCGCTTCGCCCTCTTTACCGACGCCGCCCAGGGCCTGCACCATCCGCTTCATCGCGCCATAAACGGTATCCACAAACGGGATGCGCTCGACCAAGCTTTCGACGACGGAAATGATGCGGGCACCAACGACGTTGGAACCGAACCAGCCCAAGGTGTAAAGCAACAAGACCGTCAGCAAGACGGCGATGGTTTCGTAATACCATTCAGGGTCTGCCGGATCGATGAGCCGGGGACCACCAGTGTCGCGTTCCAACAGCCAAAGAAAGACCCAGTGAATCCGATTCACGGTCCAAATGCCGAACATCAGCGCGAGCTGATAGATGTAGCTAACCAGTGCGACCGTGACCGCCAGCGGGATGACGAGCAGGATACCAGCCACGAGGCGACCGCGAATTGAGGTCGGTGCCACCCCGGATGGCTTGGCGGCTTCAGGCGTGGGCGGAATGGGGGGCGTTTCGTCGTTGGGCATGATTGCCAATGGAAAATCGTCGATTTTGATGTCGTCAGGCCGACTTTTTTCCAAAAGACCAATGGGTGAGGCCTGTGTACCACCCACAGTATATCGTCGGCCAGGGTCGCGATATGGCGGAAAAACGTCGATTTTGAAAGAAGAACGAATCTTTTTGTGTCGGCAAGCGTTAAATTACAATATGGGGGGTACGTTTGTCGGCACCGATCGGCCCGCATAAACTGTTATCGGGACGGAGAGACGACGCAGGCGACGCGCCGAGCCGTGAGATTCCCTGAGTTGGAGAACCAAAATGACGCATATCGATCGCGAAGTACGACGCGCCCAGACGCGGTTGTGGCTCAACCGCTGGCTCAACGCCTTGGGATGGTGCCTCATGATCGGTCTGGGCCTGTGGCTGGCCATGTGGTTGCCGAACCAGTTCTTCAGTCTGGCGCTGCCGATGAAGTGGATTACGATCGGTTTGGGTGCTACCGCGATGGTCGGATCGCTGGTTTGGTCGATCGTCACTCGGCCACGCGCGCTCGAAGCCGCAACGGCATTGGATGTGGCCGCAGGCCTGCGCGAACGCGTGTCGACCTCGCTGAGTTTGGCACCCGAAGCCGGCGATGAATTCGAGCGGGCGGTGCGCGGCGATGCCGAACGGTCCGTCGCAGGATTAAACGCCAAGCGCTTTTTACCGCTGCAATGGCCCGGCTCGCTGTCCACCAGCGCATTGATTTTGGTAGTGGCGTTGCTGACGCTGTTGATTCCCGAATTGGATTTGCTTAGCGGTGAGAATGCGGTCGAAGCGGGCGTTAAAAAGGCCGAGTCGAGAGTGACGGCCAAGGCCATTTCCCGGCCCGTTAACATCATTAAGAAAGTGGCCGAGAAAAACCCCGATGTCGAACTCGCCAATCTCGAGCAGCCCAACATGGGTGAATTCGGCGAACGACAGGATCAATCGCCCGACTTCAAGCGGCGACAAGCGGTAAAACAACTCAACGCGCTGCGTGACGCCCTTCAGAACAAAGCCAATTCCGATCAGTATCGTACGCTGCGCGAGTTGCGGAAGCGGTTGCGACAAATCGGTTCACCGGAAGATCCGAAGAGCGAACTGCGCGAGTTGATGAACGATCTTTCCAATGGTGATTTCGAAGGTGCGCAAAACGCGGTGAAGAAGTTGCAGGAATCGCTCGCCAAGCGCGCTCGGGATGGCAAACTGAACGCCGCCGATCGCGAGAAGATGAAGAAGCAACTCGATGAGTTGGCGAAGAAATTGAAGAAAGCGGCTGAGCGTCAGCAAAAGGCACAAGATCGCCAAATGCAGCGTCAATTGCAGAACGCCGGCTTATCTGAGCAAGACGCCAAGCGCGCGTTAGAGGCACTGTCGAAGAAAGATCCTGAGCAACTTAAGAAGATGGCCGAAGAGATGGCCCAGAAGCTCAAGGATCAGGGCGTTACGCAGCAGCAGATGCAAAAGATGCTCGAGAAAATGCAGCAGCAGCAGCAGGCGCAGCAGCAGGCCAACCAACAGTGCCAAAAAATGGGCGATTCGATGAAGCAGGCCGGCCAGAGCATGGAAGAAGGCAATCTCGAACAGGCCCAGCAGCAGATGTCGCAATCTGGCGAAATGCTGAACGAAATGGAACAGATGGAGCAGGCGCTCAACGATATTCAATCTCAAATGAGCGACCTCGATCAGGCCGAACAAGACCTCGAAAACGCCGGCGACGAGCAACAGCAGGATCAACAAGGTTGCCAAAACTGCAACGGCACCGGCTTTTTGCCCGATGGCGCGCAATGCCCGAAATGCGGTGGCAGTGGCCAAGGTCAAGGTCAAGGACAGGGCCAAGGCCAAGAGCAAGGCCAGGGACAAGGTAATAATAATCGCGGTGCCGGGCGTGCCTTTGGGGCGCGCGAACGCAACGACGATGTCGAGACTGACACGCGCGATGAGAAAGCCAAAACGAAATACGGGCGCGGCGGCAGTATCATCGGTCAGAATTTCGTCAAAGGTAATCAGTTTAAGGGCGAGGTGCGCAGCAGCGCCGGTGACGCCGCGGCTGCCGGTGAAGTCGATTCCACCGATCACGTCCATCGATCGCGCGTGCCACGACGCTATCGCGGCTCGGTCGCCCGTTACTTCGATCGTGATGGTCAGCCTGCGGCTTCAACAACAGAGGATGACGGCGAAGACTCAGCGGGTGATAAAGCGTCGGACGGTGATGCGGCTGCTGAGGGCGATGACAAATAATTCGTATGCGTCACGATGAGTAATTGGGGCGTGCAACATTGGTTAAGAAACTGCGACGCTAGTCTGCCCCTGTCGCTGGCTATTCCGAACCTCGGAGAGCAATATGGCGGCGCGTGACGCGTGCCTTTTTCCCTGCTCGCGATCCCCACTCCCCAATATGCCTACGCCTTACCGAAATAGCCTCATCAACTTTCTGTTGGCAGCATTATTCGTTTGCTGTGCCTTCGGAATCGGATGCGACCAAAACACGCCGTCGACGTCGTCAGATGAAACGCAGCCTGTCGTAGTGTACGTATCCGTCGATCGGGCATTCGCCGAGCCGTTGTTGAATCAATTTGCCGAACGATCGGGGCTGAAAGTTAAGCCGGTCTTCGACACCGAAGCCAGCAAGACCACCGGTCTGGTCAATCGCCTGCGCACTGAGAAAGATCGACCGCGCGCCGATGTTTGGTGGTCAAGTGAAGTCTTCGGCACCATCGAGTTGGCGCAGGAAGGCATCTTTGAGCCACACCGACCTGCCACGGCGGCGGACATTCCGGATACTTTCAAAGCAAGCGATGACCTGTGGACGGCGTTCGGCTTTCGCGGACGCGTGTTGGCGATGCGGCGCGATGATGAGGCAACTAGCGAACCGCCCAATAGTTGGTGGGATTTAACCGACGCGCGCTTCAAAGATCGCTGTGTATTCGCGGACCCACGCTTCGGCACCACGCGCGGTCATATGGCCACGCTACTCTCGGAATGGGGTGAAGAGAACTTTCGTGCGTTCCTAACAGCTCTCAAGGCCAACGGCGTTAAGCGGGCAACGGGTAACAGTCACGCCGTTATTCTGGTGCGTCGCGGTGTGGCAGATTGGGGCGCGACCGATACTGATGATGTGGTCGTGGGGCAGGCGCGCGGCGATGCGATTGACATGATCTATCCGACGCTAACGCTACCGAGTGATGTTGGCGGTAGCGCCGATCGCGCGACTGACCGGCTCAACGCACCGTTATGGATTCCGTGTTCGGTGGCGTTGGTAAAGGGGGGGCGCAATAAGGAAGCAGCTAAGAAACTGATCGATCTAATCTGTTCGGCAGATACGGAACGGGCATTGTACGAAAGCGAATCACGAAACATCCCCGTGCGCAGCGCGTTGCGGAAAGAGCTTGGTATCGAGGCACCACCCGCGGCGCAAGTCGATTACGCCGCCGCCGCACTTCGACTGGATGATGCCCGGCGTATTATCGATGAGGTCGGCGTCTTCGAATGAATGCCGCAGCCTTTCGTGTAGCAATGGTGCAAGCGCTGGGGCGTTTGGCGTTGTTGCTTTCCTTTGGCGTGTTGGTTGCCGCGCTGTTGTTCGGGCTTGTTTTGCCGCCCAATCCGACTGCCGCGTTCGCAGATGCGTGGACCCATCGCCAAGCGCTGATCAACAGCGTGCAAACAGCCAGCGGCGCGACAATCGTCGCTATCGTCATCGGCGGATGGCTTGCCGCTGCTTACTCACTTTCAACCTCACGAATCTGGCGTCGGCTCATGATGGGCGGAGCGATTTTTGCAGTTTTGACGATGCCAAGCGTTTATGGTTACGCCGCATTGTTATTAGGGTCTAGCGATTTCCCGTTACTCGGAGGGTTCGATCAAACGGTTCGTAACGGTGCACCGATCGCGCGCCGCGCTGCCGCCGCCATAGTGATGGCATTCTGGTTGTGGCCCGTTGCATTTTTGCTGTTGGCGGCGGCGTTGCGGCGCGGCGGACATGCGCTCCTCAATGTTGCTGTGCAGGATGCCAAGGGGTTGCGCGCCTGGCGCTACGGTCACTGGCCGGTGTTGCGCGGACCATTGCTTTCGGCAGCTTTGGTGACGTTTGTGCTTGCGACAACGGAAGCCACGATTGCGCCGTTGTTCATTCCGCAGGAAACGCTGTGGGCACCTGAGATGATGGCGCAGGCATCGTTGGCCCGCGGAGATTTGGTCGCCGGATTGCGCCCGAACGCGATGGGGTATCTGTTGCGTCATAGCTGGCCATTGCTGGCGTTACAGTTGGGGCTTATTGCTATCGCGGGTTGGCGTGCTTGGCGTCGGCACGGGATTGCTAACACGTTCGTCGAAGCTGATGGCTCAATTACCGTGCATGCAGGTATGTCCAGCGGGCGTCGCTGGTTGATGAACACGACTGCCGGTTTGCTGTTGGCGCTCCTCGTCATCGGGCCGCTGATGGTGTTCGTGCGCTTGTTATTGAACGATCAGCGATATCGTCCGACAGAAGCGTTTACCAGCGTCTGGCAAACGGCGGCGGGGCCGATCGAATCGTCTGCAATCGTCGCGGCCTTTGTGGCGTTTTTGTCGTTCGCGTTGGCACTGGCGTTCGCGCGCGGCTTCGCAAGTGACCAAAATTTACGCGCCCGACGGCGCTTCGGCGATATGCAGCAATGGACTTTGTTGATCGTAGCCATCGTATGTTTCTTATGCGCCGCCTTACCAAGCTCGGTCGTTGCAACCGGCATCACGCAGGTATTTGGTGCCGGTCCGTGGGGTGATCCGAGCGGTTGGAATATATATGACGACATGCCGGCAGCGTGGATCGCAGCGATGTTGGTGCGTTTCAGCTTTATTCCGCTGACGGCCGGCATCTTGGCGGCGCGATCGGCACCGGTGGAGTTGATTCAGACTGCGCGCATCGACGGGGCGAGTGAATTGACGGCCTGGATCGTGGGTGGTTGGCCATTTGTTTGGCGACCGATGGCGGCGGGGGCGGCGTTTGCAGCGGCCTTGTCGCTGATCGAGGCACCGACGAGCCTGCTCACGGCGCCCACGCGCTGGGGGCATGGCAGTTTGGCCGCTTACGTCGATCAACAAATGCACTACGAGCGGCACGGTCAAACGCTGGCGCTGACGCTGATGTTGTATTCGCCCGCGCTGCTGCTGATGGGCGGCTGGCTGGTCGTCTCGACCGTGCGGAGCCGGTACCATACCGAGATGAAATGAAAGTTGTCGAACCGAACGATGGTGAATGCCGTTTAAGCCACAGGGCGATTGACTGCGGTGTGTCTAAATTTGTTGACGTGCACCGGCTATTAGCCGGTGCCACAGAAGGATGAATGCGATCGATCAGGTGATGGCGAATCGATCCGGCAATGACAAAGAAGAGCCTTGCTGCCGATCAAATGTTTGTGGGTTGGAATGAAACTCGAACGTGTCATATTTGTGATCTTGCTGCTCGTTACCGGCGGGGCAGTCGCTTATTACAGCGGCAGCCTGCCTGGTATAACCCGCGCCGCCGAGTATCGCTTTAACTTCGGCGGCATTGGTCGCGGTAATGGTCAATTCGAGTATCCGCGCGCGTTGGCTGTCTCGCCGGTCGATGGTTGCGTGTTTGTGATCGACAAGACGGCGCGCGTGCAGCGCTTCAGCCCCGATGGCAAGCACGAGCTTACGTGGGATATGCCCGACATGAAAAACGGCAAACCGACGGGCATATTTATCGATGATGAGAATCAGATTTGGGTGCCCGATACGCATTACGCGCGGGTGATCGCCTTCGATCGCGATGGTAACGAGTTGTTCAGCTTCGGCGAACGAGGTCATGGGCCGGGTCAGTTTATTTTTCCGACGTCGGTCGCCCTCGATAGCGAGGGGTTCATTTACGTCTCGGAATATGGCGGTAACGATCGGGTCAGTAAGTTCACGCCCGAGTTCGAATATGTCATGTCATTTGCCGACGACAAAGCGGGTGCGGGTTGGATGAATCGACCGCAAACGTTGTTGATCGATGACGATGATATGATCTGGGCGACGGATTCTTGCGGTCATCGCATTTGCCGCTTCGATACCAGCGGCAAGTTTCTGGGGGCGCTCGAGATCGAATGGCCCTCGGATGGGAAGTCGGGTTTTTCCTATCCATTTGGCCTCGATGAGGACGATGCAGGTCGGCTATTGGTTGCCGATCGGGGGAACAATCGCATCGTGCGAATTTACAAATCAGGCCGCGTCGACGGCGTTTGGGGCCTTGCGGGGCGGGCAGAGACGCAAATCCGCCAGCCTTGGGCCGTGGGTGCGACCGTGGGCCGGCGTGTGTATTGTCTGGATTCGTGGAATAATCGCGTGCAGGTGATAGACTGGTAAACCAAAGGGTAACCGGATGAGTGAGTTATTCACGCTAAGTCGATTCGATCGCCCGTGGGCGTTGCTGATCCTGGGGTTGGCGGTGCTGATGTGGTTCATGGCGCGCCGATCGCTGCCGGGCTTGGGGCCGGTGCGCGGCAAGCTAGCGGGCTTTATGCGCTTCAGCGTGTTAACGCTCTTGGTGCTGGCGTTGGCCGGTACGCACAAGATCTTGAAAAACGACGACCTTAACGTGATGTATTTGGCGGACTTTTCTAAGTCCGTTCCGCTGGACCTACGCCGTGAGACCGAGCGCTTCATCGTAGAATCCACGCGCTCGATGAAGGAAAATGATAAAGCGACGCTGCTTACATTCGATGGTCGTACCAACATCGAACAACTGCCCAGCAACAAAGGGGCATCGGGTACGGGTATTCATCGCGATCCACCGTTTCCCGATGGTCAGCGACCCGATCAAACCAATATATCGCAAGCCATTCGCATGGCCATCGCCTGTATGCCGCCGGATATGAACAACCGCATGGTGATCATTTCCGATGGCAATCAGAACGTGGGCGATGCAGTGACGGAGGCGCGCTCGGCCAAGACGAATCAGTTGCCCATCGATGTGGTGCCGTTGCCGATTAAGCATGGCGATGAAGTTGTTGTCGAATTAATGAAAGTACCGCCGTATGCGAGTAAGCACGAGCAAGTCACCTTACGCCTCATTGTGCGCTCTGATTTGCAGACGACCGGCGAGATCAGGATCTACAGGCGAATCGGCGATCGAAAAGAAGAACTCATCGATCTCGTTCCTGATGGCGAACGCTTCGGCCAACGCATTCAACTCAACCCCGGTCGGAATACTTTTACGATGACGTTGCCGATTATTGAAGCGCGCTCGCACGAGTTTCGGGCCGAGTTTATTCCCGACGATCCGAAGGCGGATGTCATCGGCGAAAACAACATGGCCCTTGGATCGACGATCGTCGAAGGCCCACCCACGGTCTTGTTTTTGGGGCAGGCCGACGCTGAAAGAGAAGATTCGTATTTGGTGGAGGCGCTCAAACGCGAGAAGATTCGCGTCGTGTGGAAGGGCAAAGAAAGCGTCACTATCTCGACGGCGGCACTGCAGGATTATTCCGCCGTGGTCCTCTCCAATATTGCGGCCGAGAACTTCAGTGCTGACGAGCAGCGCTCGCTCGCAACGTATGTGCGCAATTTGGGCGGTGGCCTCGTGATGACGGGTGGCGATCAGGGGTTTGGTGCCGGCGGTTGGCAGGGTTCACCTGTGGAAGAGGTCATGCCGGTGCGCTTCGACGTTGACTCGGTGCGACAAATCCCACGCGGTGCCTTGGCGATCGTGATGCACTCGTGCGAAATGCCCAACGGTAACAAATGGGGCGTCGAAACGGCGGTGGCGGCGCTGAAGACGCTGAGCCGGCTCGATTATTTCGGCGTTGTGGGCTGGGGCTTCAACGGCTTCCATTGGGAAGTCAAGATGCAACAGGCGTCCGACAAGGACGGCATTATTCGCAAAATCCGCGCCATGCAGAACGCGGATATGTTCGATTACAACCCCGCCATGAACATGGCATATAAAGCGCTAATGGCGACTAACGCGTCGGTGCGGCACATGATCATCATTTCCGATGGTGACCCGGCGGCACCCTCGGCGGGGCTGATCAATCGCATGCGCGGTGCGAAGATCACCTGTTCGACCGTGTCGATTTTTCCACACGGCTCGATGGAAGTCGGCACGCTCAAGCGAATCGCCAACCAAACGGGCGGTAAGTATTACTCGCTCAGTAAGCCCGGCGACGAAAAGATGCTGCCCAAGATCTTTATCAAAGAAGCACGCATCGTGCGGCGACCGTTGCTGCGTGAAGAACCTTTTGTGCCGCAGTTGAAGTTTCAGTCGGATGTATTGACCGGCATCGGCGGACCGTTTCCGCAATTGCGCGGTTACGTCGTGACGACACCGCGCAAGGCGATGGGTGTTGAGATTCCGCTGCGCACAAATAAGGGCGACCCGCTGTTGGCGCACTGGCAATGTGAAACCGGACGGGCAGTCGCCTTTACCAGCGGCTGGTGGGAGCATTGGGGCCAGGATTGGACCGAGTGGCCCAGCTATAGCAAGTTGTGGGCCCAGTCGGTGCGCTGGTGCATGAAGCAAGGCAGCGCCGCGAACTTCGATGTACGTACCGTCGTTGAAGGCGACAACGTGCGCATGATCATCGAGAGCATGGAAGACCCGGCGGGTAAAGTTGTGGCGGGTGAAGAGGGTGGCTCGGGCTTTGGCGACTTTTTGCAATTCGACGGACGCGTGATCGCGCCCAACGGCGAAGCCAAGCCCGTGCGCGTCACGCAGGTCGGTCCGGGGCAATACGAAGCGGTTTTCAAAGCGGATCAAAAGGGTACTTGGCTGATAACGGCGGGGGCCAGCGGCGGGCCGAATGAAAAGCAGGTGCAGATTCGTACCGGCGTCACGATGGCGTACTCGCCAGAGTTTCGCGACCTGACGTCCAACGAGGCCCTACTGCGCGAAGTGGCGGATGTCTCCGGTGGGCGCGTGCTGAGCATGGATGACGTCGGCAAAGCGGCGATCTTTCAACACAATTTGCCGCCGACGATTTCGCGCGAGCCGATTTGGGACTTTCTGCTTAAGCTGGCGATCTTCACATTTTTGCTGGACGTGGCCGTGCGGCGTATCGCGTTGGACCCGTTACAGTGGTTACTAACGGCGCGGGCGCGCTTGGCATCGTTAGCGGGTGGCCGCGGTCGAGGGGAACGATCGGTCGAAACGTTGCGCGACCTGCGTGGTGCGCGCGATCGAGTGCGTCAAGATCGTACCACGCAAGCCGGACCGGTCGGTAAACCGGCGTCGGGGCCGAGCCGAGGCCGACCGCCTGCACCACCGCCCAGTGCTAAGACGAAGTTCGATGCCGGCAATGTGAGTAAACCCACGGGCGATTTGGCCAGTGCGATGGGGGCGGATCAGGCCACCGAAAAACCCAAGGCTCCGCCGCCCAAGAAAAAGCAAGCGGACGAGGGCCCGCAGGAATCCACGACGGCGCGCTTGTTGAAATCGAAGCGTCGTGCGCGTGAAGAAACGGATGGAACCAAGGAAGAGTAGTGTAGTGGACCATGGGGGCATCGCCTTGCCGGCGGTGCGTATCCGCTTTGTCTAATAGGCGAGACGTAGATGGTTCCTCAAGCGATATAGCCACTGTCAAATGAAAATCCTCGTCGAAACATTCGAACGACTGGAACGTTGAAACGAAAGAACGGCCGCCGTAGTGCGGCTGATGGACCGATAGGAGCAGACGAACATGACCGACCAAATCGATCCCGCCATTCAAAAGGCGACCGACGAGTTTCGGGCGAAGTTTAAGGGCGTGCAGGCGGAAATCGGCAAGGCGATTGTCGGTCACGATGAAATCGTGCGCGGTGTGTTAACGTGCTTGTTCACCGGCGGCCATGCGCTGTTGGAAGGGGTGCCGGGCTTGGGCAAAACCTATCTGATTCGCACCATGTCCGAAGCGCTGAGTCTGAAGTTTTCGCGCGTGCAGTTTACGCCTGACCTGATGCCCGCGGATATTCTGGGTACCAATATCATCGTCGAAGATCCCGATACCGGTCGCCGACGATTTGAGTTTCAGAAGGGGCCGTTGTTTACGCAATTGTGTTTGGCCGACGAAATCAACCGTGCCACGCCCAAGACGCAATCGGCGTTGCTCGAAGCCATGCAGGAAAAGACTGTCACGGCGGGTGGTCAACGATACGGGTTAGAAGCGCCCTTTTTCGTGATGGCGACGCAGAATCCGATCGAGCAGGAAGGCACCTATCCGTTGCCCGAGGCTCAGCTCGACCGTTTCTTCTTTAAGCTGGTGGTGAATTATTCCAATCGTAAAGAGTTGAATACGATTGTCGAACGCACGACGACCGGTCATAAGGCAGAGATTAAGCCGGTGATGTCAGGCGAAGAAATCGTGGGGGCCCAGCGCCTGGTGCGGCGCGTGGTGGTGGCCCCGCACGTGCAGGATTACGCCATCCGTTTGGTCTTGGCGACGCATCCGCAGGGTGAGTTTGCGACCGATCAGACCAATCGCTACGTGCGCTGGGGCAGCTCGCCACGTGGGGCGCAAACGTTGGTGTTGGCGTCCAAGGTCGAAGCGTTGTTGGATGGGCGCTACAACGTAAGCTTCGGTGATGTGGCTAAGGTGTTTCTACCTGCGATGCGTCATCGGGTGTTATTAAACTTCGAAGCGCAGGCCGAAGGCATCGAACCCGATACAGTGCTGGAAGACATCGTCGATAAGGTGCCGCAGAAGGCGGAGATCGCGGCGTAAGAGAAGTCAGTTTGAATCACGGTTGCGCAAAGCCTGAAGTTCTCGTTTGAGTTCTGCAACTTCCGATTCCAATCTCGTTACACGGTCAATTACGTCTCGATTATCACCGGTCGACTGTTTAGTCGGAGCCGCTCGGTCATTAATTGGTGACGCCGCCGCCTGTGGTGCTTCTCCTGCCCCGCTCATCAAATGCTGAAACCGCCGCGCCGTGCGGCCTGGTTCGCGTTCCATTTCTTCGACCAGCGGCGGGTCGTGCCGTTCCAATTCGCCGAGTAGTTCGCGCGCATAATCGTTCGATTCAAGATGCGTCATGCGCGACGCCTTTGCCCGCAACTCGGCCAAAGTTAGCGGGCCGCGTAGGAATAGCTCTGCCATCAGCGCACGCTGGGCCGCGTTCCAGCCATAGGCCGTATCAAGCTTGTGCCGAAACTTCACCGAGCGCGAGTTCGGCTCCGGGTCGGCCTGTTGGGCTAAGTCGCGCCGACGCAACGACGAGAGTGCCGTGCTTACCTCGCTTTCCGATAAATCGGTCACGGGGTCGCGATTGGTTTTCTGGTTGCAGGCATTGGTGATCGCGTTGACCGTCATTGGGTAATAGGCAGGCTGCGCTAGCGACTTCTCAATCAGTACGCCCAAAACGCGGGTTTCGTGAAATGTCAGATCCATGGGTTTACCTCCTACTAACTTTATCGGGGTTGACTATAGCTAGGCGGACGTGATTCGGGCAAGTAACCGGCTTTAGCCGTTGACGCCGCCGGTTTCGCCCCGCCCCGGTCCTCGTTCTGAGGGTTCGTCCGGATCTGCCGGTGGTGGGCCTCTTGGCCGCGGATCACGCCGCATATTAGCGGCGGAAACGTGGTTTGAGACCCTCGCCTTAGCTCGGGTATAATGTGGCGGTAGGTTCTCAACGTCGCCGACATGACTCACCCCATGAAACGGGAGCATCATATGAGTTTTCTGCAAGGTAAATGTCTTTTCGTTTTAGCGATCACATGTATGGCTGCAGCGCCGTCGGTCGCGTTCGCTCAGCGTGGCGGAAAAGCCGAGTTGCTGCCAGATTTCGAACCGAGCCCCGAGGTTCTGCAGTTGCATCCCGACATCTGGGATTACCGATTTGACGCCAGACAGTTTCGGGGACTTTACGCCGCCGATGTGTCTTCGATGGCAGTGGGGATGTACAACCTGTCCGGTAAGCAGGCGGAGCGCGTGCGCTCGCTCGCTGAGAAAATGTCGGAAAAACGCACAAAAGAAGACGCGGTCGTCGATTCCTGGATGGACCGGCGCGCGCAGCATTTTAATCGATTGTTATCGACGGCTTCCCGCACCGGCGCCGATTTGAACGATATGATTTTGAAGGATCGCAGCCTTTCTAAATACACGGACATGATCGAGGCCTCGAAACCGGCTGATCAGTTCGATTTTGAAAAAGTGCAGGCTATGGTTGAGCAGGAGCTTGATGACAACTCGACCGTGCAAGCACGCGAATCATGGCGGTCCAACCTGGAAAAATTGGGCGTCAAGGTTTCGCTGCATGGCGTAGCGCTTGAGGCAGCAGCTGCCGGTGGAATCAAAGACGAAGCCTTTTTTCAAACGCTGGCGAAACATCGCATCAGTCGCCCACAAAGCGTCGTACTGAATGCAGCGGGTAAAGGGAAATCGACCGAGAAGCCGGTTGAACGCATGAAAGAAGTAAAACCCGGCGCAAAGGGGGCCGCCAAACCAATAGCGGGCAAGCGGCCGCAAGCGAGCAAGCCGGCGGCACGCTCAAAAGCGGCGGGGGAGAAGGAAGAATCACGTGCTAAGCGCGCTGCCCATCGCCCCAAGCGATCGAGTGAATCTCGACGAAAGACGCCCAAGGCAAAGCAGTCAAGCACCCAATCACAAGTGCCTAACGCACCGCCGCTATCAGAGTGGGAGAAGTTCGTGCGCGATTTCATCGAAGAGCATAAACTGTCCGAGGCGCAAACGCATTCAGCCCTGGGAATTTTGGAAGAACAACAATCGCGTGCCCGTGCGGTGCAGGCGCGGCAAGCGAATCAGCGCAAACGTGCGGACGAAATTAAGGATCGTCGGCAAAAGGCGGAGAAATTGGCCGAACTCGATCGGCCGATCAATCGATTGTTCTCAAATCTAAAAACGCGTTTGGATCAGTTGCTTACGACACAGCAGCGCGCGGATGCTCGTAATAAGGCAGGCGCTAGTCGCAAGGGTTCGCGCAAAAAATAAGCGGTGTAGCCCGCACCATTGCGGCTTTGAATAAGATCTAAATCGCCCAATCTTTGACGGCGGTGCGAAATGCTTGGGCGGCGGACTGTTCATCGCCGATGACGGTGTTCGCGCCCGCTGTTTCCAGTGCTGTAATATCGCGATCGGAACGCGCGCGGGCAATGATTTGAGCGGCAGCATTATCCTTTCGGATATGTTCGACCACCAGCGCCGATGTGCGGGCGTCGGGAATGGTTACAAAAAACAGTGGCACGGCGCCCAGTGAGATATGATCCAGCACGTCTTGCTGCGTAGCGTCTCCTAAATATGCAGATAGCCCCATGGCGCGAGCCGTGTCGATATTGCGTCGATTGAGATCTACTACGGCGATTGAGCGCTCGCCACTTTGCATGGCCGCGACGGTTTCTCTTCCGACCGGCCCGAACCCGAATACGACGACGTCATAATTCGCTTTTGTGGTTGATTCCTGGGTGATGGTGCCGGAGCGATTGGTCAAACTTGCGATCCAGATGCCCAGTTTGCTGGCATGCCGCAACATGATGGGGGTGACAAGCAGCGATAGGATCGTTGCCGACACAACGAGTTGGTTGGTCTCTTTTGGCAGAAGATTTGAAGATACGGCCACTGCACCCAGCACAAATGCAAACTCGCCAATCTGCGCCAGACAAATCGCCGTGGTCGCCGCCGAGGCTGTTGGTTGACCCAACAGTCGAAACAAACCGAAGACGACCGCGCCCTTTATTGAGAAAACGGCGACAGTGGTCGCGAGCAACGGCACGATATTGCTCGCCATCCAGAACGGATCGGCGACCATGCCCGCCGCACCGAAGAAGATCGTGAGCAAGACGATTCGAAACGACGATACGTCGGCCCGCAGCTGCGTAGCGAAGGGCGAGCTTCCCAGGAACATACCCGCCAGAAACGCCCCCAGCGCCGGTGATAACTTGACGGCATGCGCCGCCCATGCTGAGCCAAGGCCGACGACCAGCGCGAGCAAGACGGCCAGTTCGCGATTGTGTTGTAGCGTGAGCAAACCCAGCAGGTAACGTGCGACCACATTGAGTATCAGGAATAGCGCAACCATCAGTCCCAATCCGAGACCGAGAAGCGTGAGGATGTTAAATCCGACAGAGCCGCTATCACCGGCCAGAATACTCAACAACATCGCGAGTGGGACGACGGCCAGATCTTGCACAAGCAATACAGCCAACGTATTGCGGCCGTATGCGCTTTCGATTTCACCCGAATCCACAAGGGTTCGCAACACAACGGCGGTACTGCTGAGCGCGACCATCGCACCGATGGCGACGGCGGACGTCGGTTGAATACCGACGAGCCAAGCGCCGCCGGCACAGAGTAGTAGCGTTGCAACGATTTGAACCACGCCCGCCAGCAACACTTTGAACCCGACTTGGCGCAAGCGGGCAGGCGAAAATTCGAGGCCCAGACTGAACAGTAGAAGCGCCACACCTAGTTCGGCGACCACTTCGATTTCTTTGCCGGATTTGATGATGCCCAAACTGCCGCCGCCGCCGAGTAACATGCCGGCGATCAGATAGCCGACCAATGGGCTCTGCCCCAAGCGCGCGAAGATGCCACCGACAAGCACAGCGCCGCCCAGCAAGATGACGATGTCGGCGAGGATTTGCCAGATGTCCATGGGGCGCTGCTTTCAATACCGAACTTTGTATGGGCAACTCGTTGATGTGGCGGTCTTATTTTGATCTCGGCTTTTTCATCACTTCGACGCGAGATTGCCGGTAAAGACAATCATGTCGGCGCGACCGCGATCTTCGTCACGCAATTGATCGGCCGCGACGGGTTGCAGCGAGATATTCGATATGCGGATGCCGGGTCTCATAAAGCGCAGCTGTTCGATCAGACCGCCGTTGAAGTCGCTATGAAATTGACCGACCAGATGTACGACGGGGCCGCCGTGTTCGTTGAGATGATCGACGATGGAAGCCGCCATGGTGGCATCCATGACACATTGCGCGCGATACATGCCGAGGATCATGTCTTCGTCCATACCGCCGCCGTGAGCGTCATCATCATCGGCTTGATCGGCAAAGCCCGACATCAGATCGAAGAAACGCTTGCGATATTCACCAGCGGGTAACATGGGCGGTACTTCGACCAGGGCCTGCTGCGCCGGCGTTAGCGTACGCAACGCTGTTAGACCCTTCTTGTTGGCAAGACTGCTATAACGCAACCATGGTGTGTTGGATGCGATCACACGTGCACCGTTCCTTTTGGCCGCGTCGATCATCGGTTGGTAGTTTGCTTCCCAAGCGGGCCAGCCGAGGGAGAAGATGCGTTTCTCGAACTTTGCGCGATTGATGTCGCCGTTGAGATAAGAACGCGCAACCTTGCGCGCGTTGTTGGGCGCGATGGACGCGTAAAATGCCTCTTTGGTAGCGATACCGGCGAGGTAGTCATCGACGCCAGCCTGCTCGGTGCGGTCGAGCATTTCCATAGACAGCGCTGACGCGGGCCACCGTGCCAACGCGTCATTGAAAAAAGCTTGTTGCAACGCGTGGCCGGTCGCGTCGTCGTGGGTTTCGCCGAGGATGATGACATCGGCACCTTCGGCGGTGGCGAGAAGATCGCTCCAGATCTTACGGTTGCCTGAAGCGTCGAAGATGGGGGCGCGCTGGCGCAGGTCTTGTAGTTGATCCTCATTTGGTGGCGTGGCGTCGGCGATGTGTTCGGTGTTCGGGGTGCATCCAATGAAAGCGATGCAAGGAATGAGTAAGGTAGCGAGTCTGATTATTTGTTTTGCGTTCATGCATTGAATTGTAAGGCGGTCGGCTTAATGGAGAAGCGCGAAATATCCTCGCCGCAAATGATCTCGCAAGCGTTTGGTAACAAATTTGGTAACGAGTTAAGCATCTCAGGCAAAAATAGAACAACCTCGCCGCCAGTAACCGACGGGCGAGGTCTTCGTTGCTTCTTCCCACCTTTAAGGTGCAAAGTCTGATTTATCGAAGTCGAATCTACTTCTTCATCTTCTTGGCTTTTTCGACAGCCCCTTCGACGGAACCAACGTACATGAACGCCTGTTCCGGCAGGCTATCGTGTTTGCCCGAGCAGATTTCTTCGAAGCTGCGGATGGTATCTTCGAGCTGGGTGTATTCACCGGGGAAGCCGGTAAAGACTTCGGCGACGTAGAAGGGCTGGCTCAGGAAACGCTCGATCTTACGAGCGCGGGCCACGATCAGCTTGTCTTCTTCGCTCAATTCTTCGACACCGAGAATCGCGATGATATCCTGCAAGTCGCGATAGCGCTGCAGAATCCGCTGCACTTCCTGAGCGATGGCATAGTGGCGATCGCCGACGTACTGCGGGTCGAGAATACGGCTGGAAGAGGCCAGCGGATCGATCGCGGGGTAAATACCCTTTTCCGAAATCGAACGGGCCAACACGATAAACGCATCCAAGTGGGTAAACGCCGTGGCCGGGGCGGGGTCGGTCAAGTCATCCGCCGGCACATACACGGCCTGCACCGAAGTGACGGCACCTTGGCTGGTCGAGGTAATGCGTTCCTGCAACTCACCCATTTCGGTAGCCAGCGTAGGCTGATAACCCACGGCGCTGGGCATACGACCGAGCAACGCGGACACTTCCGAACCGGCCTGCGAGAAGCGGAAGATGTTATCGACGAACAACATCGTGTCTGCACCAGATTCGTCGCGGAAGTACTCGGCCATCGTGAGGCCCGACAGCGCGACCCGCAGACGTGCACCGGGCGGCTCGTTCATCTGACCGAAGACCATGGCCGTGTGTTCGATAACCTTCTTGGTCTCACCGGCGTCAGTCTTGAACTCTGCTTCCTGCATTTCCAGCCAAAGGTCGTTTCCTTCGCGGGTACGTTCGCCCACACCGGCAAACACGGAGTAACCCGAGTGTTCGCGGGCGATACGGGCGATCATCTCCTGAATGATGACGGTCTTGCCCAGACCGGCACCACCGAACAGACCCGTCTTACCACCGCGAACGAACGGGGCGAGTAGGTCGATCACCTTAATACCGGTGACGAGCTGTTCGGTCTTGGGCGTCAGTTCGTGGAACTCGGCCGGCTCGCGGTGGATCGGTCGCGATTCCTTCGCACCGACATCGCCGCGACCATCGATGGGCGTGCCCGTCAGGTTAAATACACGACCGAGCACCTCATTGCCGACGGGCACCGATACGGGCGAGCCGGTATCGACGATGTCGGAACCGCGCCGCAGACCGTCGGTGCTGCCCAAGGCAACAGCCCGCACGCGACCGCCGCCCAAGTGGGAGGCAACTTCGCAAACGAGCTTGACGGTTTCGGTCTTGCCGCCGACGTCGGACGTGATGTTCACTTCCAACGCGTTATACAGCGCGGGTAGATGACCTTCGGGAAACTCTGCGTCGAGAGTCGATCCGATGACTTGGGTAACTTTGCCGGTTGTTGTTGTTGCGACCATTGTTGATGGCTCCAGCCGTTAGAATTGAGAATTGTGAATTGAGAATTCAGAAAAGAACAGCCTGCCGTCCCTCTCCCATCCCAATACGTGATGCTCAATCCAAGTTTGCTCTCGCTTTCTTTGTTATGGCGGTCAAAATGCTTACCAGTTCATTCGATTCTTCGATGATCTTTGCTAACCGGCTTGCTTCAACGACTTCGGCATCACGCAAAAGCCGTAACCAATAATGTGATTCCCTGCATTCCGCCAATGCAATTGTCATTCTTCTTACAAAGTCTCGTTTCGAGTGCGCTGCCTGCGCCTCCTCGACATTTGCCCCTACGCTTGTTCCTGATCGGGCGAGTTGTTTCGCCAGGATGTATGCGTTCTGATCCTTTGGGAGAGACCTAACTAGTTTGAGAACCCTGACCGCGAATGAGAAAGTTCGTTCTGTTATGTCGTGCGGCTTCATCGAGGTTTGACGAATTTGCGTCAGGTCCGTCTCGTGAGAAGACATAAGTGCTTTCTCAATTCGCAATTCAACATTCTCAATTAATTCAGCGCTTCCGCCCCTCCCACGATGTCCAACAGTTCCATCGTAATTTGCGTTTGTCGTGCGCGGTTGTATTGCCGCGAGAGGCTCTTGATCATGTCGCCGGCGGCGTCGGTGGCGGCTTTCATGGCCACCATACGGGCTACGTTTTCGCTGACCGCCATATCGGTGAACGCCTGAAACATGCGAATCTTGACTGTCTGCGGCAAGAGTTTGGCCAGCAGTTGTTCGGGTTCTGGCGAGAACTCGTATTCGGCGACGCTCTTGGGCTTCGTCGCAGTTTCACCAGCTGCCGGAGCGGCTTCTTCCTGACGCAGGGGCAACAGGTGCATCACTTCTGGATTCTGACGGCCTGCCGAATAGAACTTCATATACACGACGTACACATTGGCGAATTCGCCATTTTGGTAGCGTTCCATGAAGTCCGACGCGAGCGGTTCGACCTGCTCAAAGCGCGGGCGGTCGTCGATCTCGGTGATCGGGTTGGCAACTTTGTGGCCGAAGAAGCGACAGTACGCGATACCCTTTTTGCCGACCACGTGAATCTCGCGCTCGCGGGTCGAATCGCTGCGGACCAGTTCTTCGAAGCGGCGCAGAATATTGGTGTTGTAACCACCGCACAAACCGCGATTGGCCGTTAGCACCAAGACGAGGTCTTTCTTTGCCTCGGTGTTTTCGCGCATCAGCCCGTGCTCGGTCTTACCGCTGGTGGCGGCGGACAGTTCGTGTACCAACTGCGTGATCTTCTCGGTGTACGGCTTGGTTTCGGTGGCGCGCTTGAAGGCCTGCTGATACCGAGCCGTTGCGATCAACTGCATGGTACGCGTGATCTTGCGCGTATTCGAAACAGCCTTGCGGCGTTTTACGATTTGTCGGGCATTGGCCATGCGTTACGTCTCAGTTTGTTTCGAGCCAACAGTCACGATGCTGCTGACCGAACGATTCATTGCCTTTTTTGCGACTGCGGTGAGTTACTACCGTTCCGCGTTTTTCTTACCGTTACTGCTTCCTTTCGGTCGCGGCTCTGATAAGCACGGGCGCGGCTCGAATTCGTTAGCTCGTGTAGCGCGCCTTGAACGTCTTGATGCCCTCTTCGAGCTTCGGTACCAAGTCGTCCGTCAGTGCTTTCTGCGTGGCAAGTTCGTTGCGCACTTCGGGAATTTCATCCCGGAAGTATGCCAGCATCTTCTCTTCGAAGTCTTCGACCTTTTCGATCGGCAAGTCGTCGAGATAGCCCTTGGCACCGGCGAAGATACTGATGACCTGATCGATCACGTCGTAAGGCTTGAACTGACCCTGCTTGAGCAACTCGACCATGCGGGCACCGCGGTCTAGCTGTTGCTGGGTAGCGGCGTCGAGCTCGGTGCCCAGCTGAGCAAATGCTTCCAATTCGCGATAGGCCGCCAAGTCCAAACGCAGCGAACCGGCAATCTTCTTCATGGCCTTAATCTGGGCGTTACCACCCACGCGGCTCACCGAAATACCCACGTTAATAGCGGGGCGAATACCGGCGAAGAACAGATCGGGTTCAAGATAAATCTGACCGTCGGTAATCGAAATCACGTTGGTCGGAATGTAGGCGGAAACTTCGCCTTCCAGCGTTTCAATTACGGGCAGGGCCGTTAGCGAACCACCCGACGTCGGGTCGGTCGCGACTTCCTGACCGTCGCCGACTTCGCTTTGGGCTTCGTGCTTACCCGGCACACCGACGTAGGTCTTGCCGTTAACGCCGCCCTCTTTGTAGCCTTCACCGGCAGATACAATGGCGTAGCGTTCGGCCAACTTGCACGAACGTTCGAGCAAGCGGCTGTGAAGATAGAAAACGTCGCCGGGGTAGGCTTCGCGACCGGGCGGGCGACGCAGCAGCAGCGACAACTGTCGATAGGCCTGGGCCTGCTTCGACAAGTCATCGTAGATGCACAGCGTGGCCTTACCCTGTGTGTACATAAGAAACTCGGCCATCGCACAACCCGAGTAGGGGGCGATGTATTGCAGCGGTGCCGAGTCACTCGATGCAGCCGAGACGACGATGGTGTAGTCCATCGCCCCTTGCTCACGCAACGATTCGACAACGCTGGCCACGGTCGATTCTTTCTGACCGATGGCGACGTACACACAAATGACGCCGGAGTCTTTTTGATTGATGATGGTATCGAGGGCGATGGCGGTCTTACCCGTCTTACGGTCGCCAATGATCAGTTCGCGTTGACCGCGACCGATCGGAATCATGCTGTCGATAGCCTTGATACCGGTTTGCAGCGGTTCGGTAACCGGCTGGCGTTCGGCGATGCCGGGGGCCTTAAACTCGAGCGGCCATGACTGATCGCTGCTGATGGCACCTTTGCCGTCGAGCGGGCGACCGAGCGGATCGACCACGCGACCGACCAACGCTTCACCGACCGGTACGCTCAGCAGTTTGCCGGTGCTCTTGGCGGTGTCGCCTTCTTTGATCTCGAGGTAATTACCCAGAACCACCGCACCCACGGTGTTTTCTTCCAGGTTCATGACCTGGCCGATGGCACCGTTTTCGTATTCGATCATCTCACCGGCCATAGCATTGCCGAGGCCGTGGATCTGGGTCACGCCGTCACCGACGCTAATGACCTTACCCACTTCCGCCGCGTCCAACTGTTCGCTGTATTGGGCGATTTCCTGTTTGATGACCGACGTAATTTCGTCAACCTGAATCTTCATAACTTCTGCCTTTAGCCTTCCGTCACGAAACGTGTCGATTGAGTGCGAAGGTTGCTATCGCCGCTGCGCAGCAGTTCATTTTTCATGCGGCCCAAACGCCGCTTTACGGTGAAATCTATTAGGCGGTCGCGAATGAGAATTCGCATGCCGCCGATGAGGCTGGCATCGATCGACTCGCGCAGGCTTGCCTCGAAGCCGGTGATGCGCTTGACTTCGGCGCGAATCTTATCGCGTTGGGCGTCGTTGAGTTCGACTGCCGAGGTCACGAAGACATCTTCGCGACCGTGCTTCTCGTCGAGTTTCTTACGAAATGCCTCACAAACGTAGGGGAGCGAGGCGGCGCGATGCTTATCGTTTAAGACAAGCATGAGATTGAGTACCAACTCATTTACCTTGCCGGCGAAGATTTTTTTGATGCTTTCGCGGCGGGCGTCGTCATCGATGGCGGCGCTGCGCATCATGCCTGCGAACTCGGGCGAGTCCTTCCAAAGCTGGGCGATATCGGCCAGTTCGGCACCGATGTCGTCCGCCATGTTGCGCTCTTCTGCGAGTTGCAACATGCTCTCGGCGTAAACGGCGGCAGCGCCTTGCGAGTTGTCGAATTCTGATGCCATCTGTGGTCCCGTGGACTCTGTTTCGTTTAGTTCGTCGCGGGGCAGTACGCGTTGCCGGTGGCAACCCTCACCCCAAACCTCTCCCTGCAAGGGAAAGGGAGTTTTTTTGAACGTCGATCGCCGCGTTCCGTCGCGATCGATCCGCCACAACACACTCACTTAGTTATTCATCCGATTCAACTCGGACAGCGATTCGTCGATCAATGCTTGGTGATCGCTCGCGCTGAGTTCCTTCTGAATCAACTTGCTCGCGACGGCGGTTGCCAATTCGATCGCGTCGTCGTGCAGTCGCTTGACCGCGTCATCACGCGCCAATTCGATATCGCGCTTGGTGCGGTCGGCCAATGCTTCGGCATCGGCTTTGGCTTCGGCCAACAATCGCTTGCGCGTTTCTTCGGCGTCCCGTCGCGCTTCTTCGACGATCTCACCAGCCTTATCGCCGGCAGCTTCGAGCTTGGCGGTGTATTCCGCCATCATCTGTTCGGCTTTTTCGCGCTCGACTTTGGCCGTCGTCAGCGAATCGCGAATGAACGACTCGCGTTTTTGCAGGCCATCGGTCATCGGGCCCCAGGCGAACTTCGCCAGTACGAAGAACACGATGCCAAAAACGATAAGCGTCCAAACGAGGCTCGCCAAGTCGCCAATGAACATCGAATTGTCGCCTTCGCCACCACCCGCGGCCATGACTGCCGGCGTGCCCATCGCGATGGCCGTTGCAGCCGTTACCAACATCAAAGCGTATCGTCGCATGAGGTCGCTTCCTTCTAAGGTTGCGCAAGTCGAACAAGTAGAAATATGGGCTACGGCGAGGTTTCGCCCGCCGTAGCCGAAAAAGACAAACGTCTTTAGAAAATCAGTGCTAACAGACAAACCACGACGGCAAACAGCGTCGCACCTTCGATCATGGCCGCGCACAACAAGGAGATACCGTTGATCGAACCGGCAGCTTCCGGCTGTCGTGCCATCGATTCGGCAGCCGAGCTACCCACGCGACCGATACCAGCGGCACCACCCATGATGACGAGGCCCGCACCGATAGCTGCACCGAGGAATGCTGCACCGCGGTTATCGAGGAAACGCGTGCCCGAACCCTGATCGGCGCTGGCGCCATCAGTGGCTTCACCTTCAGCGAAAGCCGGGGTGGCAATGAACAAACCAAACAACAACGTCAGCAAAGCAAGTCGAGATTTCATCAAACAAACCCTTAGTTTTGTGTTCGAAACCGGCAGGAACGATTTCTCTTTTCAACAGTCGCCATCGCCTCGCGGCCTCGTGACCCGCGCTCCTACTACGCGGGCATGGCAGTTGAACACAGTTTTATGCGTGTGCCGTCATCGGGTCCTGACCCGGGTCGTGCAGATATTCTTGCGGAGCTTCCTCTTGGTGGTGTTCGTGATGGTGCTCGTGGTCGTCATCATGATGAATGTTGACCGCCTGCCCAATGAATACACCGCTCAAGAATGTGAAGATGAACGCCTGTAAGAAGGCGACAAACAATTCAAGCATGTTAATGGCGACGCTGCCCAATACTGTTGGGATTGCGACCATGATGCCCACGCCCGTACCGGCGGAACCGGCCATTGGAATGAAACTCATCAAAACCGCCAGCAAAATATGGCCCGCAGTCATATTGGCTGCTAAACGAATGGCCAAGGCGACGGCCTTAACCAACAGGCCGATGATTTCGAGAAACGCGATCAGAATGCTGATCGGAAACGGTCCCATGAAGAAGTGGCTGACATAGTCCATGCCGTGCAGCCGCAGACCGTTCACGACGATCATCAGCAACGTCATGATCGCTAGCGTTGACGTGACAAAGATGTTGGCAGTCGCCGTGCCATATACCGGATTCCCGAACAGATTTTTAGTGATCGGTTCTAGCGGTAACAGGCCCAATAGGTTGCAGAACAGAATGAAAAAGAAAGCGGTCCACAAATATTTCATGAACCGATCGGTATGCGGGCCGAGGTTGGGCTTGCCGACAAAGTCGCGCAAGAACACGCAGATAAACTCGATGCCATGACCGAGAAAACTGCGTTTGGGCGTCATATCTTCGATGTCGTCGCCGCTGTTCTTGGGCTTCACCGAGACAGGAATTACAAGAATGAGCAGAATCGCCGCAGCGATCATCATAAAGACATGGTTGGTAGCAAAGTGCAGCTTCATTCCGCCGACTTCGACCACACCAAAATCGTAAGGGTGGTCCAAAACGTGTGAAAGCGGATTGGCAGAGGCGAGCAAGTCGATCATGCGTCTTGTTTCTCGAGCAATTTGTCCCATCGCAGCAGAGCGATAGTTTCCACCTTGATCATCACCACGTAGCTAAGCGCCACCCAAATCAAAAACACCTGCGGATCGACCAGCTGTCGGAAGCCGATCACCGCAGCAATCGACACCGTCGCAAACATCCGCACGACGCCGACGGCCATTCCGATCTTGAGCCGCTCGGTTTGCGGTGCCGACGCCATTCGCGTCAACCCCACCCGCATCGTAACCAGAATCACCAGCCAGACCACGCCCAGCGCCAGCCACATGGCATCGAGTCTTTCCTCGCCGCCCAGTCGCAACGTCGGCCAATATCCGACAGCGGCCAGCAGCAGCGTGGTCCATGAAGGCCAGAGCAAAAGTCGTCGCTTAGTACCACCCAAATCAACGGGCTGTGCGTCTAGCGATCCTGACGTTCGTTCTGCTCTTTCTGTCGACGGGATGCGTTATCCCTCATCATTTGCAGCACAGTGGGGCGGACGATGTTGTACAAGCCACCGACAATTCCCGTGACGGCCCCCACGATTATGCCCCAAGGCGACGTATTAAGCTTTCGATCAACCCAGTAACCGAGCAGGCTCAGGACCGCGACCGCGCCAGCAATCTCGAAACCCGCAGAAACCCCACGGCTACTGAATGGCATCTTCTCTTTTCGGGGGGGCTCACTCAAACAGTACCATTCCCCGCTCGGGAAACCGACTTTGTGAAAAAAAGAACAAAGTCTGGCAAAAAAATTTGGCGACCAGTCGTCGCAGTTTTTCCCGTGTGTGCGGCCTCTGGCCGCGACCGCGCGGAGTCTAAAGCGGACTTGCGAAGGGTGTCAACTGCTAGGGCGGCGAAATCGCCCGATATGCGGAAATTTTCTTGGGCTGCAAGTTTCACAACCACGCTTTGATTGGCCCACCTTCGTCACCCGGCACGTCATTGCTCGCTCGCCACGCGCTACGGCACACAGGCTTGGTAGAAGTTCACTGCGTAGATGCCGGCGTGGACAATCCACCTATTAACTGCGTTGAATATGAAAGAACAACGCTTGGAAGCTCCGAAAAAAAGTCCTGTCAATCATCGGTCGCAGCGAGAATGCTAGAATCAAACTACATGGACGACGGACTCAAACAACTGACGAAGAACCTCTCCCGTCTGGCCACGCATTATGATGTCGAAAGCGTTTGGCCGGAGAAATCGGTCCAGCATCTGACGGATGCGGGGGCATGGACCTGGGTGATCCCCGAGCAGTATGGCGGCATGCAACTCGACCCGATGTTGCAAGTGCGGGCCTATGAGGCGGTTGCGGCGGGCTGTATGGCGTGTTTGCTCATCCTCACGCAGCGCGATGGGGCGGTAGAGTTCATTATCGGGTCGGACCGTGACGACCTGAAAGACAAGTGGCTGCCGCTGCTATGCCGGCACAAAGTGATGACGTCGGTGGGCATTAGCCAACTCACGACCAGTAAGCGCCGCGGCAAGGCCGCCATGCAAGCCGAGCAAGTGGATGACGGCTACATCCTTAATGGCTTTATGCCTTGGGTGACGGGCGCGCATCAGTGCGACTTCATCGTGACGGGGGCGGTGCTGCCCGACGGCCAACAAGTTTTGGCAATGGTGCCGACCGATGCGAAGGGGGTGGTGCTCGATCGCCCGATGAACCTGATGGCGCTGGAGGCGAGCCAAACCTGCGAAGTACGTTGTCGCAGCGTGCGCTTGGGCAATGAATACATCCTCCGCGATGCATCGGACAATGCCTTGCAACGGCGCACGCCGGTGAAGTCGTTGGTCGTGTCGTCGGCGGGCTTGGGCTTGGCCGGCGCGTTGGCAAACAAAATTCAACGGCATTCACGAGAGTCATCGGGCCATTTGGCCGATCTCGCTGACGATGCACTCGCCCGCTACACAGCGATTCGCGAACGCATCTTCAAAACGGCCGCCCGACTCGATAAAGGTAATGGCGACGAAATCCCGAAAGCGGAGATTCGCGTCTCGGTGAACGAACTGCTCATGCGCTTGGCCATGACATGCCTTACATTCGCCAAGGGTTCCGGCTTTATCCGACAGCGCGATGCCCAACGGCTCGCGCGCGAGGCGATGTTCTTTTTGGTTTGGTCGGCGACCGACGAAGTGCGCGCGAAGACATTGGCGCGCTTTCTCGATTCGCCCGAGCTACCGTCGAAATCGCTGCCGGATTAGTGCTAAACAAGATGAACCTGTTCTATTTAAGCAGTCGAATTATTTCGACATGGTTTTCATAGAAGATGTGCAGCCTGCGAGGGGCGAGGGATTCTTGGCCGCATCTTCCCTTGTTGAAGATTGCAACAGCTTTCTTTAGATCATCGTCTAGGCTCTGGCTAGAACGTTTTTCAAATGAGAGTCGCTGCATTTGTTTAACAAAGTTTGGTCAGCTGTATCTGTAAGCCCGGCAGGGCTGATGGGTTGACAGCCCCGGATGTAGCGCAGATCGCGTTAGCGGTCGGAGCGCAATCCGGGGTAATCGAAAGCAAAACCATCAAGCCCCGGCAGGGGCGTAGGTACCTGCACCGCTGCCGCGGTTTAAGAGGCGATACAACATGGACCATGGATTGCGCGGCTAATGCCGCTCCATCCATGGCTCTCGACCTTCGCCCCCCTGGGGCTGAGAAAAATCTTTGCGACGCTAAGGCGGAGTGAAAAACGCATCTAGCAGCATTAAACCAAGCGATAAACTGAGCGTCGCCTGGCGATTGATGCGCTGATCGTGGTCGATTGATTCAGTGTCAGGCACTCGACACCATTTCGGTGGTTGTTTGCGATAATGGTTGTCCGCAATGCCGATTTTGCTGAACCGCAAAGCTGGCAATATGACCTGTTGCTCCATTATCATTCCAAGCTAATTGGGGGGATAAAGGAGTTCTCGATGCATCAATCCCCTCGTTTCTTCGCTACCGTTTTTTCAGTCATCATTTTCACACTCGCTTTGCAATCGACCGATGCGATGGCGCAGACCGTGTTGCCGAGCGGCTTCGAAGAACGTTCGATCGTCAGCGGCCTGCAAGACCCTGCCACGATGGCATTCGCCCCCGATGGTCGATTGTTTATCGGCGAGCGGATTCAAGGCCGCTTACGCGTGGCCGTGCGCGATCATGGCACCAACACGTGGACGCTGCTGCCCGCACCCTTTGCAACCTTCAACGTGCCGACCGATGGTAACGGCACTCCCACGCGCCATCGTTCCTCCGGCATTCGCGGCTTTGCGTTCGATCCCGATTTTCTCAACAACGGTTACGTTTATGTGTTCTATATGAATGACCAACCGCGGCATAATCGCGTGGTGCGCATCCAAGCAAGCGCGACCGATCCCAATTTGGCGGTTGCAGGTGAAACGGTATTGTTGGAGATGCCATTTGCCGCCGGCGATTCGAGTGGTAGCCACAATGGCGGTGCGGTGATCTTCGGCGCGGACGGCATGTTGTATATCACCACCGGCGACGGTTGGAACGGCGGCGACAACGTGCAGAGTTTGTTGACTTATACCGGTAAGGTGTATCGCATCGCGCCGGATGGTTCGATCCCGACCGACAATCCGTTTTACGATACAGCGAAAGGCGACTTACGCGCGGTATATGCCTTGGGCCTGCGCAATCCGTATTCGGCGTCGCGCCATCCGATTACCGGGCAGATTTACATCAACGACGTTGGCGGCAGCGGCAAGACGGCGATCTACGAGTTGGCCGCTGGTGCCAACTACGGGCACGATGGTTACGATGGCATCGGCACCGACACCGATGCGTGGGCATTGTCGACCGACGGCGGCAGCGATGCGCGCGTGATCAGCGGCGGCGTCTGGGTGCCGGAAGATTGCGAGGTATTGCCCGCAGACATGGCGGGGAACTATGTGGTGTCGCACTTTGGAAGTAATGGCAACTCAACGGGCTCGATCTCCGCGCTCGTTTCCGATAGCGACAGCAGCGTGAGCGACTTTGCCACCAACATTGGGCAGGGCGGTCGCAAACCGTTGTACGTGACGATCGGCCCCGAAGGGCACTTGTATTATCTCGGCTCGAATTACGAGAACAGCAACGGGCAGGTTTACGAGATTTACCCGACGGATTCGACCAGCACTGATACGAACAACAACTTCGTGCCCGATGCTTGCGACGGCGTGTTGGGTGATTTGAATTGCGACGGCTTGGTAAATGCGGCGGACATCGCGCCGTTTACGTTGGCGTTGACGGATAGTGCGAGCTATCAAGCAATGTATGCAGGCTGCGATTCGATTTGGGCCGATTTCTCAGGCGATGCCGCGCTAACTGTGGACGATGTGGCGGGTTTCGTTGCGAATCTTCTGCAATAAACGCCAAACGATCCCAGAGCGCGTTTGGCAGCGGGGCAGGGAACTTTCGCCACACTTCCCCTAAAATATCCGCATGCGAGTGGCCTATCTGACAGCCGGTGCCGGTGGTATGTATTGCGGTAGCTGTCTGCGCGATAACGCGTTGGCCGGTGCCCTGCGTCGCCGCGGTCACGATGTGCTGCTCATGCCCGTCTATTCACCGATTCGCACCGATGAAACCGACGTTAGCGAAAACGGCGTGCTGTATGGCGGTATCAATGTGTACCTGCAATACCGCTGGCCGTGGATCAATAGGTTGCCGAATGCGGTGACGAAATTGTTGGATCGCCCCGCGCTGTTGCGGTTAGCCATGCGCGGTGCAGGCTCGACCGACCCGAAGCTGGCGGCGAACTTGATGTTGGCGCTACTGGAAGGAGAAAGCGGCCCGCAGAAAGCCGAACTCGATAAACTCACGGACTATTTGCAACGCGTCAACGCGTCGTTGGTGCACTTGCCCAACGCCTTTTTTGTCGGATTGGCGTCAGCGATCAAGCAACGCGTCAATATTCCCGTCGCTTGCACCCTGACGGGCGAAGATATTCTGCTTGACACGCTCGACGATGCGCATCGGCAACGTGTCTTGAATTTGATGCGCGTTAAGGCGCGTGATGTGGATGGATTCATCGGCGTGACGCGATATTACGGAGACTATGCCCGCCAGCACTTTCATGTTGATGCGAATCAACTGAAACACATCCCGTTGGGGATCGCCATCGAGTCGAACGAGCCATCAGGTACAGGCACGCAGCAAAGGCCGTTCACCATCGGCTACCTAGCGCGTATCTGCCCCGAGAAGGGCCTACACAACCTTGTCGATGCGTTTGAATTGTTGTTAGAGCAAGGGCGAGATTGTCGATTGAAGATCGCGGGCTATCTCGGCAAGGGCGATCAGGCATATTTTCAAAAACTGCGTCAACGAATCGAGTCGGGCGCGTTAACCGGTCGCGTCGACTATCTGGGTGAAGTCGATCGCGCCAGTAAGTTCAAATTTCTGCAAGAGATTGACGTCTTCTCGGTGCCGACCGACTATGCCGAGGCGAAGGGGCTATACGTGTTGGAAGCGCTCTCGCAAGGTGTGCCCGTGGTGCAGCCCGATCATGGTTCGTTTCCCGAGCTGATCGAGGCAAGCGGCGGTGGACTGTTGCATCGCCCCGGCGATTCGGTTGAGTTGGCCGCGCGACTCGCCGAGTTAATGGACGATGTTGATAAGCGGCAACAATTGGGCCGACGTGGACGCGATGTTGTGCGTGCCGAGTTTTGCGACGAACGCATGGCCGAGCGCGTTTGGGAGTACTTTACCGAGATTCGCGCGCGGCATTCCGGTCGACTAATCGATCAATCCGTGAAAGCGGTTACCACATGAGCACATTTACCGCCACGAACGTTCGCAAACAGTATCAAATGGGCGCGCAAACGCTGGAAGTGTTGAGCGATATTTCGTTTGACATCCAAAGCGGTGAGTCGGTCGCCATCATGGGCCCGTCTGGCTGCGGCAAGAGCACGCTATTAAACATTCTCGGCGCATTGGAAAAACCCGATGGCGGTCACATCAAGCTAGGCGGGACTGACCCTTTCACGCTCGATGCGCGCGAGCTGGCGCAGTTTCGCAATCGCAATATCGGTTTCATCTTTCAGGAACATCACCTGCTGCCGCAATGCACAGTGTTGGAAAATGTGTTGATTCCGACGTTGGTCGCTGGTGATCCGCAAGCAGAGGAAAGTCGCGCCCGTGAGCTGCTCGACCGCGTGGGGCTTTCCGAACGAATCGAACATCGACCGGCGGAACTATCCGGCGGCGAGCGCCAACGCGTGGCCATTGCCCGCGCACTGATTAACGCGCCCGATGTGCTGCTCGCCGATGAGCCGACGGGCAATCTCGATGAACAAACCGCCGACGGCATTGCGAATCTGCTGGGCGAAATGCAGCGTGACGCAGAGACGATTTTGATCGTGGTCACGCACAGCGCCGAGATCGCCGCACGTTTCAGTCGCCAATGGCGCTTGGCCGAAGGACGCATGCAGGAATTGGCCCACGCAGCGGATTAGCACTGTGGCTAGCGCTGTGGCACCGGTTTGCAACCGGTGAAATTCAGGAACAAAGTGAGACGTAACGATCTGGTCAAACGAAGCCTGCTCTTTTATCTGCGGGGGCACTTCTTTCTCGCGCTGAGCGCCGCCACGGGCGTGGCTGTGCTGGTCGGCGCGCTGATCGTGGGCGATTCGATGCGTGGCAGCCTTCGCGCGCAAGCCCTCAAGCGCTTGGGCCCGGTCTCGATCGCGGTGCAGGCGGGGCGTTACGTCGGTGAAGATCTCCCCGAGCGGCTGGAATTTCCGGATGGTGCGAATATCACCCGCGAAAAAATTGCGGCCGGCATCATGCTTTCAGGTGGCGTTGAACATGCAACCACGCGCGCCCGCTCTAATCGTGTTTCGATCATCGGTATCGACGATCAATGGCGCGATCTATTTCCCGATGCGGCATCCATTCCATCCAGCGGCAATAACGCGGCAGTCAACCAAGCGCTGGCGCAGCAACTCAAGATAGAAGAGGGTGACGATGTGCTGCTGCGCATCGCCGCTCAATCTGACATTCCTGCCGAGTCGCTACTGGGTCGCCCTGAGTCCGCAACGCGCACGGCCCGTTTACAAGTGACGAAGATCTTGCCTGACGACGGCGTGGGTGGATTCAGTTTAGCGGGTACCCACACGGCTCCGTTCAACGTGCTGCTGCCGCTGGCAACGCTGCAACGAATTGTCGAGCAGGAAAGAAGCGTGAATACACTCGTTATGGCGGCGGGCGAAACGAGTGATACGGAAGAAACCGCCGCGCGCGCTGTAGGGGACGCGCTGAAACAGGCCGCCACACTGCGCGATTACGGTGTGCGGCTACGTATAGACGAAACGCTCGGTGTCTTGGCGTTGGAAGCTGAAAGCTTGCTATTGGAACCGACCGTTGAGCAAGCGGCGCGTGATGCTGCTGACGATTTGCAACTACGTCAAGTGCCCATCATCACCTATCTCGCCAACAGCATCTGCAATGCACCCTGCGAGGATGATGACAAGACTTCGATTCCTTATTCGATGGTCGCAGGGATGGATATCGAAGAGCGTGCGGCGCTCGACGGCAGCGAAGCTCTCAAATTGGCCGCCGACGAGATCGCATTGAATCAATGGGCCGCCGACGAATTGAACGCACAGATCGGCGAAGAGATCGCACTCGAATACTACGTGTCCGAACGCTTCGGTGCGCTTCGCACCGAGTCAGCCACATTCAAGCTCAAGCGAATCGTTACGCTGGAAGGCTGGGCGGCGGATCCAAACCTAATGCCCGCCTATCCCGGTATCAGTGACGCCAAAACGCTCGGCGAATGGGACCCACCACCGAGTTACAAGATCGACCTTAGCCGCATTCGACCACATGACGAGGCGTATTGGGAAGAGCGCAAAGGCACGCCCAAGGCATTCATCAACTTGGAAGCCGCGCAGCAGCGCTTCGTGGGCACCGGTCGTCGCTTTGGTGAATTGACTTCAATTTACTTCGCGCCGCTGCCAGAGAAGTCGCTCGACGAAACGCGTACGGCGCTAAGCACGGCGTTACTGGAACGACTTAATCCCGAACAAATGGGGTTGGTGGTAGGTGATGTTCGCGCCGCCGCGCTGAATGCCGCAGCGGGCAGCACCGACTTCAGCGGCCTGTTCATTGCCTTCAGCTTTTTTGCGATTTTCTCGGCGCTATTGCTCGTGGCCCTTTCGTTTCGACTGACGATCGAGCGTCGCGCCCGCCAAGTGGGGCTTTTGTACGCGCTGGGTTTCGATGAAAAGAACTTGCGCAGGTTGCTAACAACTGAAGGTCTGTGGGTGGGAGCCGTCGGAACCCTCGTCGGTCTTCCGCTTGGCATCGGATACGCCTATCTGATGATTGCCGGCCTGCGCACGCTTTGGGCGGGGGCGGTGCAAGCACCCTTTCTGCGTGTATTCATCGAGCCGCTTACACTAATCATCGGCGCGGTCAGCGGCTTGCTCATCACTTGGCTCACGCTGCGCTATGCCTTGCGCGGCCTAACGAAGCAGTCGCCTCGTGCGCTTTTGGCCGGGCGCGTGGACGGCGGTGGCGGTGATGTTAAGCAACGCTCGCGGCGCGCGGGCCTGATCGCTATATCACTGCTCGTGATTGGTGTCGGCATCATCGCAGTCGCCATTACCAGCGACGCATTGAGCGCGACCATCGCGTTCTTCGTCGGTGGTTTTGCTTTGCTCGGTGCCGGATTGGCGTGGATCGCCCATCGCATCGGTCGTGGTCGCGTACGGTCGAGCGTGTTCAAGAAAGGTACTCGCGGCTTTGCCGCTGTCGGCATCGGTAACCTCGCGCGGCATCGCGGGCGCAGTTTATCCACGGTTGCCCTTATCGCGTTTGCCACGTTCGTCATCATCGCCGTGGGCGCGAGCCGCCATGGCGCGAGCGGGGCAGCGCTCGCAACCGGCGCCGGCGGTTATCGCTTACTCGGCCAAGCGGCGGCCCCCATGGTCTATTCGCTGGCGACCAACGAAGGGCGCGAGAATCTAACGCTGTCGCAAGAATCGAATCGCATACTCGCCGATGCGCACATTGCCATGATGCGGCGCAAACCCGGCGACGACGCCAGTTGTCTGAACCTTTACGCCGTTCAGCGACCAGTGATATTGGGCGTCGATAATGACTTTATCGAGCGCGGTGGCTTTAGCTTTGCCGGCGCGATGAGCGGCGACGATGTCGAATCCGCGAACCCGTGGCAATTGCTCAATCGCGATTTTGACGACGGTGCGATTGCGGCCATCGGCGACATGAACACGCTCATGTGGCTACTCAAGCTGGGCATCGGCGACGACTTGAAGATTACCGATGAGAACGGTAACGAGCAGTCGCTGCGCATCGTCGGCATGCTGAGCGGTAGTGTGCTGCAAAGCCAATTGATGATTGCGGAAGAGCGCTTCGTCGAGTTGTTTCCATCGATCAACGGTTACGACACCATGCTGATCGATGTGCAAGATGAGCAGGCCCAGCCATTGATGGTCGCCTTGGAAGATGATCTAACCGACTACGGCTTGGATATTGAAAGCACCTTAGGAGTTCTGGATCGCTACCGTGCGGTTGAGAACACGTATATGAGTGCCTTTCAATCCATCGGTGGGCTGGGGCTTTTGATCGGCACGCTCGGGCTGGGGGCCGTGATGTTGCGCAACGTAAATGAACGTCGAGGCGAATTGGCATTGCTGCGCGCCCTCGGTTGTTCCGGGCAGATGCTGGGCGTGATGGTCTTATCGGAAAATGTGATCTTGCTTATTGCCGGTATCGGTATCGGTGCCGCATCTGCGTTGATCGCGACGCTACCCAATGCGCTCTCAAAAGCGGCTCAGATCGATTGGCCGGCGTTAGGCCTCACGGTGGCCGCCGTTTTGCTGACGGGGCTAGTCGCGAACATCTTTGCGGTACGCGCGGCGTTACAAGCACGCATCATCGGTGCGTTGCGCAGCGAATAGCTGCAGACGTTTGAAATCCGAGTCAACACAATTTCAATCTGAAAGTGAGCCCAATATGACAATTCGATTACTTGCTGTCGTGGCACTCCTTACCTGCGCCGGTAGCTCGCTGGCCGCCGATCAATGGCTTAACTGGCGCGGGCCCGACATGGACGGCAGTGTCGATGCTAAGGGCCTGCCGCTGACTTGGAGCGAAAACGAGAACGTCATCTGGAAAACGTCGATGCCCCATTGGGCCGGGTCTTCACCGATCGTGGTCGACGGGCGCATCTATTTCACCGCTCCGGTACGTGATGCGGGTGAATCCAAGAGCGATGACAAAGGCAAACGCCTACCGGGCTATCCGACCAAGGTCGATGACGAAGGCGGCAAGCAGATCAATTTGCTTTGCTACAACGCGGTCGACGGCAAGGAACTTTGGCAACGCAACATCAGCGTCGGCAATAAGTTTCTCGCCAAGCACAATCTCGCTTCCCCCTCACCCGTAAGCGACGGCACGCACATCATCGCGGCAAGTGGTGGTGGCGTCGTGTTGTGTGTCGATCGCGATGGCAATGAGAAGTGGACGTATGACTTACAAAAGAAGCACGGTGCTTTCGGCATCTATTGGGGCTACGCGTCCTCGCCGATGGTTTATCGCGACATGGTTATCCTGCAGGTACTGCACGGATCGGTCACTGACAAGCCGTCCTACGTGCTCGCGCTCGATATCAAGACTGGCGCGCAACGCTGGTATCACGAACGCAAAACCGACGCTACCAAGGAATGCCCCGATGCCTATACCACGCCGGTCATCTTGAAGCACGACGGTGAGGATCAACTCGTTATTTCTGGCGCCGATTGGGTAACGGCCCACGATCCGCAGACGGGCAAAGAGATTTGGCGTGCGAAGGGGCTCAATCCGGATAAACGCGGAAACTTTCGTATCTGCGGAACACCGGTGCCGTTGGATAACGGCACGGTGGTAGCCACCAGTCGTGAGCATCCGATCATTGCGCTGCGCGCCGGCGGTAAGGGTAATGTCACCGACAGCCACACGGTTTGGACACTCGACGACAAGCGCGGCCCCGACGTGCCATCTGCAGCGACCGACGGCAAGTATCTTTATCTCGTCAATGACAAAGGCATCGCCATGTGCGTCGATGCCAAAAGCGGCAAGAAGGTGTGGGGGCCGGAGCGAATCTTGAGTGGCCCCATCAGCGCCTCGCCCTTGGTTGCTGAAGGCCGTGTGTATATCACCAACGAAGATTGCAAAACTGTCGTCTTTGCAACGGGGCCTGAGTATCGGGAACTTGCCGCGAACCAGCTCGACGGCGGTTATACGCTCTCAAGCTGGGCGGTGAGTGGTAAGCGAATGTATCTTCGCGCCGGTAAGTTTCTTTATTGTCTGGGTAAGTAGGGTCCGCTGTGCGGACCATTTGGTTACTTTACGGCGGAACTCAAGACGACGTTACCGTTAGATTCTAACCTCGCGCGCAAGCATTGGTTCGCGGAGCTGACCATTGCAACCTCGTTGTTGCGTAGCGGACGAAACTGTTAATCGATCCGTTCGTTTGTGCGCAGATCGATACACACGAGGCGTTTCAAATTTCGCAGGTAAAGCCGACCATTTGCCAGCGTCGGCACCGTCCAACATTGCTCGCCTTGGCCACCTTGTTGCTCAAAGACGGTGGTGGTTCCCGTTGGCTGAAAGTCCTTGGGAGACGCTTTAGCGATCTTCAACACACCATATTGGTTGAGTGTAATCAGATGTTTGTCGGCAAAGACGATGGTGCCGTGCTGGTTCTCCTTACCGCGCTCTTCCCAATCGATCGCACCAGTATCAAAGTCCACACACTTCAATGATTTCTGGTCGAAGGTAAACAGCTTGCCGCGATATAAAACGGGCGTTTGAAACTTGTTCTTGAGTTTCTTGGTGGTGTACACCTTCTTGGTGTTAAGTCGATCGCCGTCTTGGCTCAACTTGAACAGACCGCAGCCGGTGCTGTAGCCCGAGCTAAGAAATAACTGGCCGTCATGGTAGATCGGTGTGGCGGCATTAACCTTGTAGCTGGTTTCCCACGGAATCGTGGCGGCTTCCTTACCATCATCGACATGTGCTATGACTGCCGATCCGCCCAGGAACCCGACGACGTAACGCTTGCCCTCGAACGTAAAAGGATAAGGTGTGGAGTAACCCGAATTCGAATCGTCGCCGATCGCCCAGATCGGTTCGCCCGATTTCTTATCCAACGCCTTCATGCCGCCGCCGCTGCCGCCGACCGTGATGATCGCCTTATCACCTTCGATCAGCACCGAACCGCTGTACCCCCATCGTGGCACCGCGTCGTACTTGCGCGTCCAAACCGTTGCGCCGTCTTCAACCTTGTAACACCCGACGGTGCCCAACGCGCCCAGGACATACACATGATCGCCATCGACCGTCGGCGTGGATCGGCTGCCATCTCCCCAACCATTTTCGTAGAGCGCTTCGTAACCGATCGCCCATTTCTCGGCACCGCTGTCGGCGTTAAAGCAAAACAGCATTTGCTTACCGCCGCGCACGCCACAGGTGAAGAGCCGACCATCGACCACGGTAATCCCGCTATAACCGGCACCGATATCCTTCGACCAGACCGGCGTCAATTCGCCGTCCCATTTAGTTTTGAACTTGGTTTCAATGCTGTGACCGTCGTAGTTCGGGCCGCGCCAGTGCGGCCAATCGGCGGCGCTGGCGGCGGTGGCCATCGAAAGGGTGATGGCGGCGAGAACGGTCATTATTGATCGTCGTGTAAATTCCGTGGTCATGATACACTCGCTTTGCGATTGGGCGTCTTGAAGTTTCTTAGTGCGACTGTCGGGTATCGTAGCTGCCCTGCGTGCGGCGTTCAATCAACCGTGAGTTCGATCGTGTTGAATCTCACTCGCAGAGAGTATCGATATGCAGTTTGAAACCGAACGCCAACAAATTATCGACATCGGTCGTCGTCTGCCGGCGGCGGGGCTGGTCACAGCAACCGACGGCAATATTTCTGTACGCGTAGGCCCCGAGCGCTTCCTGATTTCGGCCAGTGCCACCCAAGTCGGCGAGTTAACGCCCGATGATTTGGTCGTGATCGACACCGCAGGCAATGTCGTGGATGGCGATCGACGGGCTTCTAGTGAACGCTGGATGCACCTGACGGCGTATCACACGCGAGCTGACATCAATGCCGTCATTCATGCCCATCCGCCGCATTGCATCGCGCTGAGCTTGGCGGGCCAGACGTTCCCAGAGGATGTGTTTCCCGATGCAATCTTGGCGTTCGAATCGATCCCGACGACCGACTACGCCACGCCCGGCACCAAAGAGGGCGCCGGCGTTATCGCCGACAAAATCATCGATCGTGACGCCGTGATTCTCAACAAACACGGGGCACTAACGGTCGGGGCAGATCTCAACGCCGCGTGGCTAAAGATGGAAAAACTCGAACAAGTGGTGCGCATGTACATCATGGCCCATCAATTGGCCGGCAAAGGATTACCGCAACTCACGGATGATCAAATCGCCAAGCTGCTCGAAGTGCGGCGGACGTATGGAATTGGAAAGAAATGATCGCCGCTTGCCTCAAGTTGTCGCAATTCGCGGCAACAAGAACACCGTAAAAGCAAAACAGCCCGCGACACGACGTCGCGGGCTGTAGAATAACTTGCTTGGTTCGCAGCGAACTTAGCGTTCGGTCGAGAACACTTCGAAGTTGGCCACGTCATCCAGCGTGCCGTAGGCACCGTCGCGACCGGCGCTGAGGATGATGAAGCGATCGCTCTTCACCGGGCGGGGGCGAAGGATATTCACCGGATTGTTCGGGTCATAGGTCGTTGCGCGGAACGAGCGGATGAACTCGGCAAACACGTTCTCCAAGCGGTCACCACCGTTGATGTAGTTGGCTTCGGGCAACCCCATGTTCGCATCTCGAATCTCGTGTGGATTCTCAGCACCCGTATAGCTTGTAAACTGGGCGTTGTCTTGACCGTCAAAAACACCATCACCGGTTAGCAAGTTAGGTAGTGTCTGAATAATGGGGGTGTTCTGCGTGACAGTTGGATTCGCACGGTAGTAGAGGATTGGCCAACCGAATTTATCACGGAACACCGGCACACGAATACCATCAATAGGCGGCATGGTGGCATCGAGGTCATACTGTCCTTCTCGATCTTCCGGCGGCTCGGTCTCACTGGTTACATCGACACCGTCGACCGAAATATAGGGCTGCCGACGATCATTATCTGCATTCCAGCGATCATAAATACCGGTTGAACCGAGACGTTGCACACGCGGGTCGTAACCGAGGAAGTCGCGACCGACCATTGCATCGACCAACAGATTGGCACCTTGCAGCGGTCGCATGGACGTACCAACTTCCCACAAGACCATTTCCGGATCGGGCATGGCCAAATTGTTCGCGAATTGCACCGGATTGGACGGGATGTACTCCCCCTGATCATTTCGGAACGATTCCAAACCGACCGACAACGCGTTGATCTGGGCGCGGATGGCCGTCTTGATCGCGCGGTTGCGTGATTCGGATAGGGCGGGCGTCAGAATGCCGATCAGGATGACGATAATCGCCATGACCGTCAGCAGTTCGACGAGGGTAAAGGCCGAGCGGCGTGTCTTGAGACTCATGGATTGCCTCCAATGGTGTGCTTACGTGCAAATACAGGAATGAATAATACCGGTTCGTAGATCCCAACCTCTGGGTACGAACACCCCTTAATTATACCCCGCGCCAGGGGCGACAGTAAAGCATTACCGGCAATGTTTTTATGCTCCGCACCCGTCGGCGAACGGTCTGGCGACGCATCTCACAACGTGCAACAGCCGGGATTTCCGGACATTTCATCCGGAAGGGCGTTCCCGCCGGCGGCGTACCGATCACATGGGATCGTCAGTCGGCAGGCCGTCGGCGCGAACGGCTTCACACCGGCTCGCACTCGCGAAAAACACTTGCCGGCAGCGACCGCACCGCTGTCATTTTGGTGCAGTCTGCTGTGGGCGAGCAAGTTATTCAATTGTCGATTGCGACGCCTTTTGCGTCACAATTTTGGTCAATTCACTGCGGGCGGGTCGGGTGCACTCGGGCAAGCCGACAGATGCCGCGCCGATGGAGGACATCAGCGCGTGTCATCCGCATAGCTGCTTTCATTGCGCACCAGAATCCGAGGCAGGATCTGCTGCCGCACGCCCGATTGATCGGCGCGTTCACGGAAGCAGACACTTCGATCGAGCGTCAGTTGGGCACGACGCACGTAATTACCGTCTTCATCGATCAAGGCGATATACGCCGTGAAACAATCGGAGCGCGTGCCGAACACGTTGGTCCAACGCGACAGGTAAATATCGCGACCACGAATCCCCGCACCGTCGTTGAGGTCGGACTCGACCGCCGCCGGATTGCCGGTGAATGCCGGTGCCGCCTGAATCGGTACATAGTCGGTCAGCACATCGGCGGCGTTGACGCCATCGATGAGATCACCGCGATAACGATAATCGGGGGAGAAGCGGCCACCGCGCTGCTCGCCGTTGCCGTTGTCTTCGAAGTTGGTGCCGTTGGGCAATGTGTTGTACGTCAACGGCAGCTTCAGATCGCGATCGTAGCGCGTAACATCAAACATGCTGTTGCGATTGCCGACGGCGTCGACGATCTTGCCGTCGCGCACGCGGGTGAGTTCGATCGGCCCGGCCAATGCGCCGTCGCGACGCGTGGTCGGTGCAATCGTGGCACCGGGTAGGCCCGGCCCGCCGGTATTGGCGGCCACCCGCGCGGTGGCGGCCACTTGCAGCTGACCCGTTGCCGGATCGAATACGCGAATCGGCGCGTCGCGATTTTCACGCAAGGCCACAATCGCGCTGGCCATATCAAACCACGAATCCGCCGGTGACGTGTTGAAGACCGTCAACGGATCGCGAATCGATAGATCGGTATCGGCAATGCCGAGGCGGCGTTCCTGATCGACCAACTCTGCCGATGTCGGCAAGAGCGACATCGACGGGCCGGAGCGCAAGACCGTAGCCGGCGCCGTATGCAGATTGACGCGACCATTTTCGCGGAAGGTAACGTCCCAGCTTTCGGTCGGGTCGGCCAAATCGCTGAAGCCATCGCCGTCGTTATCGAGACCGTCAAACGCAATGCTGCGCGTGGTGAAATAATCAAAGATCTTCCACGTCCAGGTGCGCCCGTTGGGCCCACCGATGCGCGGTGCGTTAAAGAAGTCGAGCCGGCCTGCCACGATACGATTGATCGGCAAGTTGGGTAAGTCGGTAACCGAACCCTCTTGCAAAATGCGCGCGAGAACAGCCGTCGTCGGCACTTTGCGGGCATCGAAATCGAGATTGGCGAAGGCCGTTTCCACCAGCGGTGATCGATCGAGATCGACCGGGCCGATGAAGAATTGCCGACTGAGATCGGCCACCGAATCGAAGGCTTCGAACGCCTCAAAGTTGCGACCGACTTCGGTGTTGCTGACGGTCGCAAACGCGTTGGCGAGCCGACCGTTGGCGTTGGTGAACGACGTCAGGTTGGGCCAGACCGATTCGGGGATCGTCGCCGTTAGCTGATCGGTGCGGATATTGGGCGCGCCGAGCGACACGTCAAACGTGACCGGATTGGCACCGGGCCCGAGGGCGGGGCCATCGGTCGTGTAAGCATGCCAAGCCGTGGTGAAGCGCCAGCCCTTGGTGCTGCGTCGCAGCGAGAACTGCTTTTCTTCACCCTCGGCCAACCCGTTAGGTCGCTTGGCCCATCTATCGATGCCCGTTTCCGAATTCGATGCCAAGGCACCACCGGAATAGTTGGGCCCGATTACGTCGAGGACGATGTTGGTTGGATCGCCTTCGGTGCCCGACCGGCTCCATACTAATTCGACGCGACCGCGACCATCCGTCGCGATGCGGAAGCGGTTATCGAAGTAGCCGTTTTCGCGATAAGGCATATCGGTGTCGAAACGAATCGGTTCATCATTGCGATTGCCGACGAAGACGTAGTAGTTGCCATGATCGGCATCGGCGACGGTGCCAATATCGACAGGCCCGCCATCGAGGCCATCGGCGCGCAGTGCCGTATCGTTCGCGATCTGGCGGAACTCACCGATCGGCACAAGGCCCATCGAGGTACCCGGCGAACGCAGGTAAAGGTTGTCGACTTCACCTTGCGTCATCGACCAACCCGGCGGCATGTAAAGCTCAACAGCGAAGAACCACTTATCGCTGGCACCACTACCGGGGCCCAACACCGGACCGCCGTTACCGCCGCCGGCACCAGCACGCAACCAGGCATAGGCTTCGGTAAAGAAGGGTTGTTTTTCCACACCGCTAATGTACACACCCGGCACTGTCGGCCATTCGATGGTCGTTGGTCGTGCATCGGCATCGCGATAGTCGTAAAGATTGACGGCAAACTGCCAGGCAAGATATTCGCGCATGCGGGCTCCGCCGCCGCGCAGGTCGATGCCTTGCAGCTTCATATCCTGATCGCTGTTGGGCAGTTGCTGATCGAGTTCGTCAAGCGAGAGATAAAACGCAGCCGCCGCATAGCGAATGAAATCGGCACGCAGGTCAGCTTCGTCGGCAGAGGCCAACGCCGACATGTTCAAGTCGATCGGTAGCGCGCGTGCCCACTCGGGCGGCATGTCACCGGCATTCAAGATTCGAAATCGATCTGCCAACGAACCATTGAGCGGCGAATTCGGCAACGTACCAGCCGTTGGCGGCGCGAAATTATTCGCCAGCGCGGCGTTGTAATCGGGTGAGACCGAACCATTGAACAGCACCGGCCAACTCATTCCGAGTTCCCAGAGTTGACGCAGTCTGGTATCCACTGGGAACTCATCCGGATAAATGTCGGGCAAATTCGAGACCAATGGCTGTGCCGAAGACGACGGTGTTGCGGCCGCCGTAATATTCGGCGGCATGCGCACCTCGGTATTGATCGTGGTGAGCAGCGGCTTGCGAATAAACGCCGGCTCGTCTTCGTCGAGCAAACGACGCCAGCCGATCGACGGGCCATTGTCGTAGCCTTCGTAGCCAATGCTGGTGATTTGATCGTTGAATTTCTGCCAGCGACGCACGCCGTCGTAGCCGCCGAATTGAACGTCAACAATATCGGTGGACCAACCGAGCGTACCCCGCAGGGCGCGGTCGATGGTGCGATAGTCGGTCACGGGGCGCATGCGGTCGTCGCGGCGATCAAACCGTACCAACTGCCAGCGATGACGCAGCGATTCTTCCTCTTTCAAATCGAACGTAAAGACCGGGCCGTTGGGCGGGGCGCCGAGCATGCTACGCCGCACCACGTTCGCTTCGTGTGCGACCGGGTCGTGCAACGACATCGGATCACCCGACTGGCGATAAGCCGTTAGGTTATCTACACGTTCGGTACCGAGGAAGAACCAGTCATCCGGATGGGTGACGCCATCGAGGATGAACTCGGTCGTGCTGCGCCCACGGCGCTGCAACTGACTGAGCGTACCATTAAACGTCGGCGAGCCATCGGTCTGCGCCAGCGACGAGGCGGTGTTGACGTTCAACATGCCGCCGTGATCGACAACGCGAATCACCGCGTAAAGCGTGCGATTGCTATTCGGGTCATCCGGATCGAGCGGAATCGGGAAGCTGATAGGCGAATCGGGAATGCCATCACCATCGGCGTCGTACAGGTCGGGCACACCGTCGCGATTGGTATCGAAGTAGGGATACTGCGGACGCACACCGGGAAACGCATTAACCAAAGCGGGCTGATGGAACTGATCCCAGATATCGCGGCCTTGGCGAATCGTGATGTTGGTCGTCGAACCCGGAATCAATGGTTGAGCGGCCAACGGTCCGGGAGCCGGTGTTTGCAAAATCGGAATGTTGTTTAACGCTGACGGGCCGTACTGCACGATGGCCGTCGAGCCGGTGCGGGCGTTGTCGCCCCACATAAACGGGCTGCCCAAAATCGAGCCGTTGTTGGGCGGCAAGAGAATATCAACGCCCAAGTACGAGACGTTATCCCAAACCAATACATCGGATTCAACCACAGTGCCTTGGTTGATGGTGTAATCGCCATCGTAAAAGGGAAGAATCGACGCCAACCAGCGGTCGCCCACACCGGGCTTATCCCACGGCTCATTGTTTTCGAGAATGCCGAATTGATTGACACTACCCGCAGCACCAAAAGGCGGGAACTTATCGGTAAGCGGACGATCAAACGGAATGAACACGCCGTTGGACGGGCCCCAAAGGTCGTCGCGCAAACGTTCGCGAATGGTGCGGACGGTGCCGCTCATGGCACCATCAACGATCTCGCCGGTGTTTTGCAGTTCCACCAACTGGGCATCGGTATGGGTGCGGGCAATCAGGCCCAAACCCACGAGGCCCAGCAACGACAGAATGCCGAGTACGAACACCAACACCGTACCGCGGCGGCGGTAAGCGGCGGGGTTTGATTTTGTCGCAAGTAAGCGTGTCATATTTTGTTCTGCGTATGGCATATTCATCGGGACGTTTCTCCCTGATGCGTGTTACAAGTGCATATTAGGCTGTTCCCAAGCGTCCAAATCGATTTCGATCGGTAGGCTAGGGCACCTTGACCACCACCGAGAACTCGCGACCGAAGCGCACCAGCTCGCGGCGATTCAGATCCGGTTGATCGGGAAACGCGTTGTCATCGGGATCGAAATCGCCATCACGATCGAGATCGACCGGCGCATTTTGTTTGAGCCGATCGCCGTCGTCGTACAGGCGATATGTGAAGCGCAACGCCTTCGGACGCAGATCCCACGTATCGCCACGCCAAATGGCGCGATAGGCAGCGTTCTGCTGGGCGTTGAAATTGTCGTTTGCCGGGTTGAACCCGAATTGCGACCATTCGACCGACGCATAGTCGGCAGCACCATCTGCATAGAGCGAGGTGTCGCTACGCATGATCGCAACGTTTTCCCAACCGATGGGGTTAATGCGATTGGTGACGTTGGTGATGTCGGCATTGTCGACGAGTGGGCGGGGAAACTCGCGCAGGCCAAACCACCGCGTGCCGCCTTCGTCGCCGGTGTTGGGCACCAAATCCGGGCCGAATTCATCGACGCCGCCGTCCGTCCATTCGACGCGAAAATCAGCGAGGCCCGGCATAAAGTTCGAGCCGCTGCGCGTGTAAAAGTCGCGGGCATTGCGGAAGTTGAATTCCACCCGTGCCGTGCGCGGCGCCCAACTGGGCTGCCATAACGGTGCAATCGACGGGTTGTTGGTCAGTAAGTCGCCGAACAGATCTTTCTGCAGGATGATGTCGGAGACCGACGCGGCAGAGGCCGGTAGGTTTTCATCGGATACCAACACATCCATCGAATTATCGCGATACACACCCAACAGCGTGTTTATGGTTGGATTGTTGAAAATCCCGCCGGGCATAAGCTGATCGCTGATCCTTGGAATTTGCAAACTCGGATCGAATGAACCGGTTGGAATATCATCACGATCTTCTAACAGCAACAAAATCGAGCGATGCAGGAAAATCCACTCTTTCGCCGTTAGTTGCGGGTCGTTCAGCAACAATGGCGAGACCAAGCTGTTGGGTTCGCGGGTGAGCGGTAGCCCGGGGCCGAAGTACACGATGGCTTCGGAGCTGGTCGCCGGACTTAGCATCGGATCAACGATATTGCCACGCCGACGATCGACGATTGATTCATACTCATCGTTGTCGCCGCGCGTAACCAACACCACGCTGTCCCAACGCATGGGCCAACTGAGCGATTCCTTGGTTTCGGCTACGCCGATAATCGGCGGCGGGCAGTTGATGATCAACATGGACTCATTTGCAATTTTACTAATCTGGTCTTCCAGGCGCTGATTGACTTGCCGGCTGCGCTGAATGACCTCGGAATTGGCTTGCGTGCGCACCGTCGCGTCGGACGAAATCGTGAACAACTGCGAGGCCGCCGCCACCGTCACCACCAGCAGCGTGACCACTACCAGCAGTTCCACCAGCGTAAAGCCGCGTGCCGAGAAAGTCGTTTGTTTGTGCGAATTCAAACGCGTCATATTACAGACCCACCTTCCAACGGAGGACGGGAGATTCGTCTTCAAATACCGGCGTGATACCCGGTGAGCCACCCGCTGTGGTGCGAATGCTCACTGCCGGTGGAAAGACCCAGATATCAAAGCGAAATCCCTCACCAGCCGGATCAAATGCTGGGATATCGCTGATATCTTCCAGAATGCGAATGCGGCTGCGCGTATCGACGCCACCCGGCGGTGACGCTTCCACGACCGTCAGGATGCGCCCCAAAGGAAAATCCAACACGCCGCCACCGGTAAATGTGCGGGCTCGACCATGAAGCATGATCTTTGAGCCGCGCGGGGCGAGCGAATCGATATTGACGCCGCCCAAAATATTGGCGACGTTCTGATTAGCGAGAATATTGGTGCCGGGAATACGACCGACCGTCACGCGCCACGGGACCGGAAAGAATCGGTTGACCGTGGGGTTTTCGATCCGCACGCGCGGCGTGCCGAAATTATTCTCCGGTGTATCGGAGAGATCTTGCACGGCGTACTGCCGATCCTTGCGCGGCTTGCAAATCACGGCGGCATAATCGCGTTTACCACTGGCCAGCGTGCGATAGAAACCGTACCACGCGAGGCGATCCGCTTCTTCCTGCACGCGCGCCGCTGTGCGCGGCAACACGCGATCGGTGAGATAGTCCAATCCGAACAACTGCACCGGATTGGGTTGCACGCACGGATTTGCCGGCGGAATCGGAATATTGTTGAGCAGGTTGTAATAGACCTGCGTCACATCGGGGTCGAGGCAGTTACCGACCGCCGTGTTAACGTTGGCCGGATCCCATTCGCGTCGAATGTTGGTGGCCGTGATATCCGGTAGCACCCGCATGTTAACGAAGGGCAACGCGTACCACGGTGAATCAAAACCGGCGGCCAAGGCGAATTGATCGACGTAAAGCTGCTCGGGGTTGAGTCGATTGTGCAGCATGGCTTCGGCCTTGGCCGAGAGGTTCAGCGCTCGTGCGTCGTCCACAGTGCGCTGATGTTCGAGCAGTGCTGCCGGGAAGAAGGCGGCCACCATAATCAGGCCGACACCGAGAACGCCGACGGCGACTGTCATTTCAAGCAGCGTGAAGCCGCGTTTCTGATTGTTTTGGGGAAGGCGTGTCATTAGCGCTCATCCTCCGGAATAAGTGGTTCACCGCTTTGCCGATCGAAAACGATCAGTTGCGCGAACTCATCAAATTGTCCACCGGCAAGCGTGCGATCGAGCCAATCTTGCGTAAGTTGAACCGGCGTGAAACTGTTGCCGATGACCGATTGCATCGCTTCGCGATCGGAAATAATGATGCCGCGCGTGGATGTAATCAGGCTGTCAAAACCGGTGACCAGCGGAAAATTGTTTTCAAGCAGCGACAGATCGGGCGCGAAATCGCGCTCGAGGATGCGCGTGCGATTCGGCGGGTTGGGGTTAACGCTACCGTTAAGGCGTAGCTGCGTGCGCGTGGCAATCCGCCGTGTGCGCGTGACCAACTTACCATTTTCGTCAAAGCACAGGGCCGTCCAGATGAAGTTATCCAGGTCTTGAACGGTGCCGCCACGGGGGCGATAGAAATTGCCCGCCGGATCGCGATCCTGATAATCAAACGGGAACACAAACGCTAACGGTTTACCATTGGCATCGGTTGGTAACGAGGCACCCGAATCGAACACCGGCGCGAAGGCATAACCATCAGTTTGCGGCGGCGTTTGGCCGGATGAAAACGGATCCCACGCACCACCATTCGCCGGTGGATTGAGATGCCACAGTTCGAAGCGACCGTCGTATGGGTTAATGACGAACATCGTCTCAATGTCGTTGGTGATGGCGTAGTTGCGCGCGATCTTGGCGTACGTTACGATCGCATTACGCGTGAGCGCCTGCAGGCTGTTGTCGCGTGCATTGTTGAACGCCAGCGTACTGACCGAAATCAGAATACCAAGGATCGCAATCACCACCGTCAGCTCGACGAGCGTGACGGCGCGATGCCAGTGGCGGCGGCCTTGCGTTTCAAGTTGTCTTATTCGAGCGGTCACGATGAACATGACTCCTGTCTATTTGCTTACGGGCGACGCACGATGATGTTGTCGGCGGCCTCGCTTATGAACGGGTTATTTTCTGGCAAGGGCACTTGCTCCCAGACGTTACCGAAGCGTCGGTCGGGGCCGGCCGATTCCAGCACAAAGCCGACGGCGCGGCGAAACTGGGGATTGGTCGGATTGCCGTTGCGTATTGCCGCGAAACCGCTGTTGTTATCCAGATCGCGTGCGACCCAGAAGTAGCGATAGGGCGTACCCCACGGATCGACCAACAGCAGCTTTCGCGTGCTACCCGAATCCTGATTATGAAATATCGCGTTCTGATTTAGCCGTTGCGGCAAGACATCAAGACCGTTGAGGTCGGCCACCTCACTTGCCGACTTGATCAAGGCGCCTTGGTCGTCGATATCGAGATAAGGGCCGTCACCGACCGGCGCGGTCAGTGCGTACGTCAAACAGATGTTGGCGTTGAGCACATCACCGATTTGTACTTCATCCGCAAGACCTTCGCGTTCGACGATACCGCTTAAGTTGCCAGGCGCGCCGTTTAATACTGCCGGGAAGAACTCCAAATCACCCCCAGTATTGAAAAACGGCTGCACCTGATAATCCCCGTTAAGGGGGTTGAACAGCCGGGCGGGCAGGTAATCGGGCCAGGCGCGATCGGCCAGCTTTACACGTGTGCCGTTAGCACCAGTCACTTCCCAAGCGGGCCAGAAATCCGCGTACTTCTCAATCGCATTGGCGATTAGCGCAACCTGTTGCTCGGCAACGATGCGATTCTGCGACCGTCGCACGGCACCGGCACCAAAAGAGACTAATGCAATCAGGATGCCCACGATGCCAAGCACGACCAACATCTCGACCAACGTAAATCCGTACCGTTGGGCCGTGCTGCGGGTTGTCAAACGTATGCTTGTCGTCATGGGATTCTCATCCTTCCGATCACCTCGATCGGCACAATCGCCTTTGCTACCTCAATTCTTACCGGTGCCAACTGTCCACACGGACGCAACGGCCCGCTTGGGCGGAATCAACCGCTGCTCAGCTTGTTGACGATACTGACCATCGGCAAAAACAGCGAAATAACGATGAAACCGACGATCACACCGAGCACGATAACCATCACGGGTTCCAACATCGAAACCAAACTGGCGACCAGCGTTTCCACTTCGTCGTCATAGTTGTCGGCCACTTTCATCAACATCTTGTCGAGGTCACCGGTCTCTTCACCGACGTCCACCATGTTGACGACGAGACCATCAACAACTTTGGAGGCACGTAGCGGTTCGGCGAAAGATTCCCCTTCGCGAATCGAATCGTGAACCTTCGCCAACGCTCGGACGAACACTTCGTTACCCGACGTATCTTTGGTAATGTTCAACGCTTCCAAAATGGGGACACCGGCCGCGATCAACGTACCGAGCGTACGCGTGAAGCGGGCGACGGCCGTCTTGCTCAGGATCATGCCGAGAATCGGAATTTTGAGTTTGACGACATCGAGTACGTATCTACCCCCGTCAAACTTTCTGATGATCTTCCATAATGCGAAGAACACCACCGGAGAGAAGAGCACATACGCCCAGCCCGGCAGCACCATCGGCACCTCTTCACCATCCGGGCCTTTCTTAACGCCGACCATCCAGTCGGACATATCCATCAGCAATACGGTCGGTGCCGGCAGGTCAGTATCGAAGTCTTCGAAGATGACCTTAAACTTCGGCACCACGAAATACATAATCCCCGCCACGATAACAAACGCGAAACCGATGACCGCGACCGGATAGATCATGGCACCGATGACTTTGCGCTTGAGGCGTTGGGCTTTTTCCATGAACTCGGCCAGACGTTGCAAAATAACGTCCAACACACCACCGGCCTCACCGGCGGAGATCATGTTGCAATACAGTCGGTCGAATACCTTCGGGTGAGCGGCCATCGCTTCGGAAAGCGTCATACCGCCCTCGACGTCTTCGGCAACGTTACGCAAGGCCACACGCAATGGGCCCGGCTTTTGCTGTTGTTCGAGAATGCGAAGCGAACGAAGAATCGGCAGACCGGCATCCATCAGCGTCGACAACTGGCGCGTAAACTGCGTTAGCTGCTTGACGGAAACGCCACCGACGCCGCCGCCACCTTTCTTGCGCTTTTGGCCCGGCAGGCCTCCGCCGCTTTCTTGCTTCTTCTGGCCGCCTTTGGCCTTTACCTTGGTAGGGAAGTAGCCTTGCGCGCGAATCTTCGCAATCGCCTCATCGGCGTTTGGCGCTTCGACTTCATCCTTCACTTCCTGGCCGGAGGCGTTCATCGCCTCATACTGGAATTTTGGCATAGCAATGCCTCCGAATGTTTTTCAAACAGGCGGGGTTCAAAAACCGACGCCGCAGCCGCACTCCACCCGCGTTGCGTCGTCGTTGCGCTGGGATGTCAGGGCGGAAAAGCGTCGGACTTTTGCCGCTGAAATGCCCAAAATGGGCATCGAGCATCACCCTACATACTACCCCTGCCAAGGTGTCCACTGCGACTATTAAATAGGAGTGGTGTATTCGGCTTCCGCCTTTTTGGTTTAAGTGCTTTAATGATAAGGGTTTAGATGTTCTAGTGCAGATAATGTTGGCTGCGGTATGGCCCTGTAAAGGCAGATAAAATAGGCGATTTACGGCATTTCAGGGCAGAGATATTGACGCCGAGCCGCAAATCTGGGGCAATCTGCGCTAAACCCATCAGGAAACCCGCCTTATGACGCCAAAAACCGACAAACCGCGTCTTTTTCTTGTCGCCAACCGTCTCAAGCCCGAAGCTGAGCCGCTCTTCCATGAAATGCGCGAGTGGCTGGCCGATCGAGCCGAGATCGTGGGGGCGGCGCTCGATCCGGATCTGAACGGTCTCGCCGACACGCCCGACGTCGATTTCGTGATCGTGCTTGGCGGTGACGGTTCGATTCTGCATGCGGGGCGTGCCCTCGGCGATAAACAGATTCCGCTGGTCGGCGTGAATCTGGGCAAGCTCGGCTATCTCGCCGATTTCGATCCCGACGAGTTTCGCGCGACCTTCGACGCGATCACCTGCGACTGTGATTCGATCAGCGAACGCATGATGTTTCGCGTGCGCGTGCGCGCGGCGGGGCAAGCCGAGTATGAAGACATTGCGCTAAATGATTGCGTGCTGCGCGTGGGCGAACCCTATCGCACGCTTTCGCTTGCGCTCGAACTCAACGGCGCGCCGCTGTGCAAGCTGCACGGCGACGGTGTGATCGTTGCGACGCCCACCGGCTCGACCGCGCACAACATGAGTTGTGGTGGCCCCCTCGTCGAGCCCGACGTCGACGCGATGATCCTCACGCCGCGCTGCCCGCATTCGTTTACCCATCGACCGATCGTGTTGGCGGGTTCGTCCACGCTCACGATCACCCTCATCGGCGACCAACAACCTGCCGCTGCCGTCATGGACGGCCAAAGCATTCGCCGCTTACAAAAAGGCGACAGCGTAGAAATCGCGCGCCACGCATCGCGCTTTCATCTCGTGCGCCATCCGGATCGGCAACCTTGGGAGACGCTGATTACGAAGTTGAAGTGGGGGTTGGATATTCGGTAGCACAAGAGTCACATCGGATTTCTGGAATAGAAAGCGGAGGCCGACAGATGTAGTTGGACTGAACTGAAGGCTGGTGAGGTCACTTCTATTTTCTTCTAAACACGAATTGCAACGCATGCTAACGCGCGCTTCCTGTCGAATTCATCAAAGGAAAAATGCAGGAAATTAACTTGTACATCGAGCATTTTTCGGTATCAATACGAGAAAGGGTGGGTGAAGCGCCAGTGCGTATCCTACCGTTCGCGCAAACACAAGAAATCTAACGAGATAATTAGTATCAAGGGATTTGCTATGCAACAACCGTTTAGCATTTTGGGGGCCTCTATGAAGAGTTGCAATTTTATGATTTTGGCAACATACCTGTTGGGCATCGGCATGCCGGAGATTGCATCGGCACAGACCCTACCAAATGGTGGGATGGAATCCGGAGCCATCGCATTTCCAGGGCAAGAAAACGAATATACCTTCAGCGCCTCGGCTGGCGATAGTATTCACTTGTCCGCAAATGGCGACTTTCCTGTATGGATGCGGATTTATTATCCCGATGGTTCTTATGCGGGCGGCGATTTCGGCTATGCCGATACAAATGTCTATGACGTGTTAGAGTCAGTTGAGCAAAGCGGCACTTACACGGTCGTTATTCAAAGCGGATCGGATAATGAGGTAACCGGAAATTACGATCTTCACTTCGTTCGCGCGCCGGGTGCCAATGAGCATGGCAGCTTAAGCCCTGGCGGTATGCGAACGGGAAGCGTCACACCGGGTGACTTGGATTCCTATACCTTCAGCGCCTCGGCTGGCGATAGTATTCACTTGTCCGCAAATGGCGACTTTCCTGTATGGATGCGGATTTATTATCCCGATGGTTCTTATGCGGGCGGCGATTTCGGCTATGCCGATACAAATGTCTATGACGTGTTAGAGTCAATTGAGCAAAGCGGCACTTACACGGTCGTTATTCAAAGCGGATCTGATAATGAGGTAACCGGAAATTACGATTTGTACTTCGTTCGCGCGCCGGGTGCCAATGAGCATGGCAGCTTAAGCCCTGGCGGTATGCGAACGGGAAGCGTCTCACCGGGTGACTTGGATTCCTATACCTTCAGCGCCTCGGCTGGCGATAGTATTCACTTGTCCGCAAATGGCGACTTTCCTGTATGGATGCGGATTTATTATCCCGATGGTTCTTATGCGGGCGGCGATTTCGGCTATGCCGATACAAATGTCTATGACGTGTTAGAGTCAGTTGAGCAAAGCGGCACTTACACGGTCGTTATTCAAAGCGGATCGGATAATGAGGTAACCGGAAATTACGATCTTCACTTCGTTCGCGCGCCGGGTGCCAACGAGCACGGTACGTTGAGCGGAACTGGAATTCGATCTGGCTCGATCACACGCGGCGACCTCGATTCCTACGCAATAATCGGGGTGCAGGGAGGCGCTATCAGTATCACAGTTTCAGGTAGCATGCCATTATGGATTCGTGCTTACAGGCCAGATGGAGGATTCTTAGCGAGTGATTCCGGAAGCGCAGCTAGTACGTTGTTTCTTAACCAGACTGAGCTTGCCGAGGCTGGGTTTTACACACTAGTAATTCAAAGCAACTCGGATTTCGCGACGACCGGCAGTTATTCGCTTCAATACGATGTTGACGCTTACCCATTCTCCTATGCCGCCCTCGGTGACTCCTATTCTTCAGGGGAAGGTGTCTTCCCGTTCCTAGGCGACTTTGGATTTTTCAGCGCTTGCAATCGCTCGGCGCGTGCATACTCCACTCTAGTGCGATTACCTTTTTCTCCGATCCCGCTCTCCATCAATCCCGATGCGGAATTTGACTTCTATGCGTGTACCGGAGCCGTGACCAACAATGTCCGGTCGTCCGGTGAGGGACAATACGGTGAGCCGCCACAAGCCTCACCAAGTCAGATCGATGACAGCCGAGACCTGATCACCATTACCATTGGTGGCAATGATGTTTACTTCGCGAGGATTTTGGGATTCTGCATGCTTCATGACAACTGTAATGAATTACGACCTTTCGATCCCTACACCGATTTGGAACTGGGAGACCTCTTTCCGCTGTGGGTTGCAGTAGTGAAGGAACGTTTGTTGGGTGTATTTCAAGAACTCAGACAATCGGCACCGAACGCCACGATCATTGCGCTCGATTATCCCTTGGTTGTGAGTGGCAACGAATGTCCGAACTCCGAGTTCTTTATCGGGTCGGGCTTTTATCTCTCTGCGAACGAGCAGGCATGGATGCGGCAAGCGAATCGTGACCTCAATCGAGCGATACAGGAGGCCGCTGCTGCGACCGGCATTCATTTTGTCTCTGTAGAGGAACGATTCGAAGGGCATGGCGTTTGTGGGGATGCCGACGACTGGATATATGGCGTTCGACATTTTTGGCCGCAGGGATGGTTTCATCCGAACGCCAAAGGACAACGTGAATACGCACGCGCCGTCAATGATTATCTCGATTCGATTAAGAGTGGTTGGGCCGCAGGTTACCACCTTTCCGGTTTGCCGCGCAATCCAGCACCGGTAGGCACGCCGCGCGGCAACCCTGATCCTCTACCTGGGGACCAAGTTGAGCTCCCTATTTTCGGCGAACTTGCCGTCAGTTTATTCGGTGCGCCCGTTGGCTGTGATTCAATCGAATCATTGGCTGTTCCGGGGAGAACCGTGAATTTGCTCGGAGCCGGGTTCGCTCCCGGCGAGACTGTAACAATCTCTATTAACCTTGGAAATCAGTCATTCCCGCTTGGTACCGCGGGCGTCAGCCTTTCCGGCATGTTGGACGCGCCTATTTCCGTACCATTTGGTTTGCCGCCTACAGAAAGCGCTAGCATTCAAGCCTTGGGCGCTGGCGTCGAAGGCCACGGATTGTTGCTAACGCGCATCATCGAGTTGGCCCCCAACATCACCGAGGATGTTGATGCCGATGGGATTCCGGATACATGTGATAACTGCCCATTGATCATGAACCCAGGTCAGGCGAATGCGGATGGCGACGAGTTTGGAGACAGTTGTGATCCGTGCCCGGATGAAGCAAGTAACGATGAAGACGAAGATGGTTTGTGTGCAGCTGTCGACCCATGTCCGAGCGATCCTGACAACGACATGGACGGGGATGGAATTTGTGCCAGCGAGGATAATTGCGCCGTAACCTTCAACCCCGATCAGGAAGACCTCGACGGCGACGGTATCGGTGATGTTTGCCAATCAGAAGATTGCTACGCAATTAATCTTCGCGCGGTTGACGGGGGCCGTGGTGAGATTTTTGTAACTTCGCCGAGTTGTGGAGACAGCCGTTATTTTGCAGGAGCGGTAGTAGCGATTCACGCACAATCGTATCCAGGCCAATTTTTCATTGGGTGGACGGGAGATATTGTTGATTCAAGTCCGTCAATTGAATTTCTAGTTGATAGTGACTTGAATATATTCGCAAACTTCTGTGATTCACCGACCGATTCGGATGGCGATCTTATTGGAGATAATTGTGATAACTGCCCATTAGTGCCTTATGATGATGGACTTGTGGGTGATATAGATGGCAATGGCCTTCTTAACGCCGATGACGTGATCGCATTCTCGGCGGTGCTGCTAGCCGTTCCTCTTGATCCGATACACATGAACAGGGCAGATGTGAATTGCGATGGTGAAACCAACGGGCGCGATATTCAACTGTTTCTCGATGCTTTGGCGAAGTAATAATAACATGAAACATTAATGTCGGGGGCCGGGTGCCATGTCGATCCATAGGATCGACATGCATTGTTCGCGCGACCACTTCAACTTAAGCGCAGCAATGATCGTACAACAAACACGCGAATCAACCTCTTGACTCATATCCTTACATGATCGCGTGGATCAACTGGCAAGTGCCTGAGATTCAACCTCAACGGCCCATTATCAGCATATTCAAACGCTCGCGTGCTGGACCATTGCCAATCCATCGGATGATTACATAGGCCACGACGGACCGGGTTTTGGTTTATGTAGTCTATCTTTTCCCAAATCTTTTGCGGTCGAAAGAGGTTTTCGTCGTAACCACCGCCGCGCTGCCAGATTCGGTACGACGATCTGCCGTTCGACTGTCGGTCGTGCATTCGTTCAAGAAAGGCGGGACTACGCTTGCGAATGAAATCGAGGGCACGCGTTGTAACGGACTTCTTCATCGTGTACAGAAATGCGGCGATATCGACTGTTGATGTCGTCGGGTAAACGAGAAGATGCACATGTTCGGGCATGATAACGAACGCCCACAGATCGAGCGGATGACGAAGCAAGGCGCGCTCGATTCCTTCGATCACCTAAGACCGACTACGATCGCGGGTTAGAAATGGTTGCCGCCGAAAACAAGAGAATGTGAGAAAACGCGCCTCGCCGGGTTCATCGAAGCGTTTGAGTTACTTACGATGGGGCTGCTTGGTCTGGTCGACGAACGACATGCTAGATATTTTACGGATTATCAATCGTTGGTGCAGCGGCGTGATGTTGTCATGTTGCATATTGCAGAAAGTGCAGCGCAATCGTGTTGGGGTTCCTTGTGGCGTTTGGTTTTGCTGGCCGTTTTTTCGCGCTTCGACATGTCGATCCTATTGATCGACATGGCACCCACAGCAGGGCGATTGCTGGATCACTCGAAGATACACCACCCGTCACCCACATCAGAGCGATTACTGGATCATTCGAAGACATGCCACCAGTCATTCAACGGGATATTGTTTAGAAGTAAGCTCACTAGTATAGCTAATCGCGTCCCCACGTTGGAGTACCAACATGGGGCACCCGCTAATATGGGCTCGTTTTCCTCGTTTACCTTGCACGTGACAACGCGTGCCACGATGGTTAAAACCGACCCATGGCTCGGAAAATCGAACACTTAAACATCCTTCGTGCGGAGCAAAACGATGAATCTCATTAGCCGTCGCTCGATACTTATATCTACCTCTGTAGTCTTCATGATTGTTAACACCGCACGGTCGGAAGACTATCAACTTTATCTGCTCGCCGGCCAGTCCAATATGGTGGGCTTCGGTCAAAACAGCGAATTGCCTGCAGAACTGAAGCGACCGCAAGAGGGCGTGATGATCTTTTGCGGTAAGAGCGCCGCCGATGGTGATACCACATCGGGCGGTTTGGGTAAGTGGGCCAAACTCGAGCCGGGTTTCGGTGCCGGTTTTACGACCGACGGCAAGACCAACAAGCTTTCCGATCGCTTCGGCTCCGAAATTGGTTTCGCGGCGCAGTTACGCGCGAAGAATCCGAACGCAAAGATCGCGATTATCAAGTACGCGCGCGGCGCTACGTCGATCGACATTGCTTCGGGCGTGCGCTTCGGTTGTTGGGATCCGGCTTACAACAATGGCGAAGGCGCGGGGCGCGGTATCAATCAATACGATCATTGCTTGGCGACGATTCGTAACGCGCTGGCGGTGCGCGATATCGATGGCGACGGCCAAGCGGATCGATTGATATCGATGGGCATTGTTTGGATGCAAGGCGAAAGCGATGCATATTTGTCGGAGGCCGCTGCCAAGGCCTATCGCGGTAATCTGGAAAACCTGATGAATCTGTTGAGCGCTGCACTGCGTTACGACGATCTGCCGACAGCCATCGGTCGCATCTCCGATTCTGGTATGGATGAAACAGACGGCAAGATTTGGAACCACGGCGACATCGTGCGCCAAGCGCAAGCGTCTTTCGCGAATGACCATACGCACGTCAAGCTGATCACGACGACGGATAACTACGGCTATTCCGATCCGTATCACTATGATTCGGCCGGCTTCTTGGATTTGGGTCGGCAGTTTGCGGAGGCGCTGGTCGAGTTGCAACGGTCAGCTAAGCAAGCGGAAAAAGCGTCGTCCATGCAAACCGAAAAGTAGTTTTGGAAGTTCATACCATTCAGATTCTGAAAGCGTCTCGCTCGCTAATTTGCGCATGAAGATGTGCGAACGTGTGCAAACGCACGCAAAAGAATCGCATGCCAGACGTCGAAGGCGATACGGTGACCTAATGGGGCTTGCTCGGCGGATCGTGAGGAAAGCTGCGTTATGGGGCTGTCTTTTGGATGCTGTTGGGCGGATCAAGCTCAATGGTATTTGAAGTAAATGACGCTGATTACAGGAGTAAATGGCCCTGACTAGAGGTATCTCGGGCACCGATCCGGTCGGCGTCATCGACGGTAGAAAACGCGTACGCTGCGCCCGCCAGCACTGGCTGCAAGCAGGCCAGTGGCACCCGGCAATTGTCATCTGACAGTGCCAGCTGTCGCCTAAATCCCACCGCGACCGAGTTTTGGATCCAAACGGGTTTGAGATTGCATCGTGATTTTGATAAACTCTGAATTCGGAACTGTCGCTGAAACTGTTTCACGCGACGAGGTCGCTTGCTCAGAATCCCGTATGTGACGTCAATCTGGTCGAATTGAACATCTACACAGACGTAGACGGCATGGACGTCGCTCGGTTCAGTTTGACCTTATAGGTGCATGACGAAAACGCGGACCGCGTTTTGCTGATTCCCATGTAACGCGATAGAAGCTGAAACGTGAACCGACTGCAGAATTCAACACGGGCTGCAGCCCAATGGTGTTGACTAGGACAACAGAATGACCTTCTACGCTATGGCAAACTCGCTGCTGCTCGCCTGCCTACCGGTATTGTCCGGCCTACCCTGTTCCGGCGACCTAACCAGCGATGGACGAACCAACGTCGCGGACTTTGCGGCCTTCGTTAATTGCATGGGCGGCCCCGGGCAATCTGTGGCCCCCGGATGCGAACTGGCGGACATCGACGACGATATCGATGTTGACTTGGCTGACTTCGCGGTGATGCAAGCCGACTTTGGCTGTTCGATGCCGATGTCGTCCCAGCTGACGGTCGTATCTTCATCTGCCAGCACCACCGGCCCCGCCGGCCCGGTCAGCTGGACCCATGATGGCAACATGGGTACCCGCTGGGAATCCATACACGGCATTGATCCGAGCTGGGTCGTCTGGGACTTGGGCAGTACGTTTTCGCTGACCGAAATCGTCATCCACTGGGAGGCAGCCAACGCCGCCAATTACGAGGTGCAAGGCTCCAACGACAGCAGCAGTTGGGTCACGCTGGCCAGCGAAACCGGCGGGACCTTCGGTGACCGCACCGATATCGTCACCATTACTGGTGCCTACCGATACGTGCGCATGTACGGGCAGACACGCACCAGCCCGTACGGCTACTCCATATGGGAAGCCGAGATCTATGGCCTGCCAGCCGCCGATACCGATGGTGACGGCGTTGATGACATCAGTGATCAGTGTCCGGGTACATCACCCGGTGTCCCGGTGGCACCGACGGGTTGTCCGGACAGCGACGCTGATGGTGTCGACGATCAGACAGATCAATGCCCGGGCACACCGCTGGGTGCGCAGGTCGACATGTTCGGCTGTGAGATCGCGATCTTGGTCAACGAGGTCGCTTCTATCAACGACATCCTCGTTGGCGGTTCAGGCTCAAGCCAGCCGGGGTTCACGCTGTACGTGTTTGACGACGACCTCGCGACACCGGGTTCCAGCAGTTGCACCGATGGCTGTGCGACCAACTGGCCGCCGCTGCTTGTTAACGATGGCCTGCCTTCCGGGGTTGCCGATCTAGGTAGCATCACCCGTGCCAACGGTGATAAACAGGTCACGCACAACGGCCGTCCGCTGTACTTCTTCGCCGGTGATGCCGCTGCCGGTGACACCAACGGCGATGGTGCCGGGGGCGTTTGGCACATCGTGCCGTACGTGCAGGTCTACGCACCGCTGTTCGACGACACCACGCCACTCGAGCCGGTGCTGCAGGAAGATACGCCGACGGCACTGATCACCCGCCTGTCGGACCGTGCCCGTGACCGCCATCATCGTGAGGGTCAGTTCATGGCGTACGATCACTATCTCTCATTCTACTGGGAGCACCGCACCGCCGAGATCGAGATTGTCGATACGGTAGGTAAGGGCGGCGATACCATCACTTTCAACGTGATCACCGAATGGCCGGTGCACCCGATCGAGGCGGAACTGCGATTCTTCCATCTCAGCGCGGCGATCTACTGCAACAACGGCATTATGACCGCGCTGCCACAGGATCCTTCCGAGCCACCGGGCAGCACCCGCAGTTACTACACGCGCAGCGTGAATTTCAACTGCTTGGAGGGCCGTGCTCTGCAGGTGGGCGACCGCATGGAATTCGAGTTGAGCCAGTTCCTGACTGGAACCCCGAACGGTCGTGACAATTATTACGGTACTGCCATCCTCTATGTGGTCGGTCAGGGTGTAGAGCCCTGGGAAGGCGTGGGCGCTGGACTCAACCCTGAACCGATGCCGGCGGCCGGTCGCCTCGGTGGTGACACTACGCTGAGCTACCAGTACTCGCAGGAGCCGGATAATCACTTCATGCAGATGGCGACCAACCTGTCCAACATCAATGGACAGGTTTTCGTCCGCGGTCGTCGCGTGCTACACACAGACGTCGGTGACGGTTCGCACGACGAAGCGGCAGAGAACGCCGCCTTCACCGAACTTACCGGCTTGCTTGGCCCGAACTATGTCAACCGTTCCTGCGTCTCCTGCCATACTCGCAACGGTCGTGGCTTGCCGCCGAACGTTGGCGGAACACCCGACCAATACGTGTTCAAGATCGGTGATGCCACCGGTAACCCGACAGCGGCTGCAGGTTCAGTGCTGCAGTCACTGCGTGTCGGACCGGGCGCAGCGGAGGGTAACGTGACGCTTTCCGGCTGGACCGAGAGCGGCGGCCTGCGTAAACCGAACTGGAGTTTCTCCGGCGTCGCACCGGCTACCTACTCGGCGCGCATCGCACCGCAACTGGTCGGCCTCGGCCTGCTGGAAGCCATCGAGGAAGCCGACATCGAGGCGCTGGCAGACCCGGCGGACAACAACGCCGACGGCATCTCGGGTCGTATGCACCTCGTCACCGATGCCGAGACTGGCGAAGATCGCGTCGGGCGCTTCGGCTGGAAGGCGACCATGCCTTCGGTCAGACACCAGTCTGCTTCAGCGCTGAACACCGACCTCGGTGTGATGACCTCGGTGTTCCCAAACCCGGATTGCGGCAGCGCACAATCGGGTTGCGGTACGTCCGCGTCCGAACTGTCCGAAGCGCATCTGCAGGACTTGGCGGCATACATCGCGCTGCTGGGCGTGAGCGCTCGCCGTGACCTTGGCGACCCTCAGGCACTGCAGGGCGAGGCGGTGTTCAACAGCATCAACTGCGCCGGCTGCCATACCCCGTCGTTCACCACGACGCCGTTCCACCCACACGCGGAACTGCGCAACCAGACCATCTACCCGTACACCGATCTGTTGTTGCACGACATGGGGCCGGGCCTGGCGTCATCGCTGGGCGACGGCAACGCGTCTGGTGCCGAGTGGCGCACGCCACCGCTATGGAACATCGGCCTGGTCGTTGGCGTTAGCGGCGGTGAAGGCTACCTCCACGATGGCCGTGCCCGCACACTGGAAGAAGCCATCCTGTGGCACGGCGGTGAGGGCGAAGCGTCCAAGCTGGCGTACGAGGGTCTCTCGCAAAGCGATAAGGATGCGTTGATCAAGTTCCTGGAGTCGTTGTAAGACATTCGATCGCACTGCGGTCGGATGGCAATGGTATCTCAGATAAACTCTGGCATTAATAACGGATGCCACTGGCCTGCTTGCAGCCAGTGCCCTCGGACGCAGAGAAATCTCGGAATGATTCTGTGATGGACCGTATCGGTACGTAGGAATAAGTCGGGTGGCCCGGGTTGGTACTCCAACCTGGGGTCTCGATTCGACAACCGCACCGATGTTATCTGAAGACAAACCGCTAAATTAAAACAAAATTGTAGCCCCCACATCGGAGTACCGATATCGGCCACCTGGTCGAAACATTCGCGAGACATACATCTTGCGAGTGGCGATCGAATACATCCACCGTAACCCAGTGCGACGCGGCTTGGAGAGGGGGCCGTCGGATTGGCATTGGTCGAGCTGGCGTATGTAGGAGGGAGAGGCTTCCCACGCGCCGATCCGGCCCACGGTCACGTGATCGGGTTAAGTTCCCGCCGCGCCCGAAGACACTGGCGGACAAGCCGACCAGTGGCACACGGCATTTCTGGATGTTCGCATGTTCTGATCCGCCAGTGCCGCTCGGCGACCGCGACAACACGATTCTTAGCCCCTTGGGGCGGGGGTTGGTGGATACTGGGATGCCGAGCTGCGTTCTATGGGGGCCGATCCAGTCCTCAGGAAAATTCCTGAGTATTGGTGAACGGTATTCGAGCCGTATGGGTGGACGATTAAGGATGAAAGGATGTAGTATTGATGCTGGGGTTGGATAGTAACACGACAGCCGCTTTCGTCACCCTGTGCGAGTAATACTCGCGAATTAATCTGAGAGGAAGCAATGGCATTACCCAGTGCGTATTTAACAAGCGTTAAGAATCTTGAAGGAATACTAAATGCCATTCGGACGGCTAAGGCACCTTCGAAGTTTAGCCAGTCCTTTCTAGAGTCCCTTGAATTTAAAAGCAGCTCTGACAGACTCATAATTGGTGTCCTGAAGTCTCTTGGGTTTATTAATGAGCAAGGCGAGCCTGTTGATCGTTATTTCCGATTTTTGGACCAGTCTCAGTCGGGCAGAGTCTTAGCCGAAGCAATCGAGGACGCATACGGTGATTTATTCCAGGTTAATAAGAAAGCGAACGAACTGAGTGCCACCGAAATCAAGAATAAGTTAAAGACGTTAACTCAAGGGAAAGTGAGCGACTCGGTTTTAGACAAAATGTCGATGACCTTTCGAGCTCTTTGCGAGCAAGCTGATTTTTCAGCTGAGCGTTCGCCACCGTTCGATGCCGCTGATGAGGATGAGACACCGCCCGACCCTCTGCCACCGGCAGGTGAACGGCCGTCTCTACTCGGCGGCAATTTAGGTGGGCTCGTGTACAATATACAGATCCATCTCCCCGAATCTCGCGATCACGCTGTTTATGATGCGATCTTTCGGAGTCTGCGTGAGCATTTACTCAAATGAGCGACATTGATCACATCTACGCATTCACATTTCGCGGGTTGCTTGCGGAAGTGTCATTAGATAGAGCAGGACGAAAGATGCCTTCAATTGCGTCCGGACTCGATCCAGCTATCGAACAGAAATTATCTACAGACTCTCTCGATGAGAACTTCGTAAGTCAGGCGAGACGGATGGCAGCGGTTTACGTAGCAATTGCCGCTTTTGAAAATGGCGCAAGGACGCTCGTCGAAAAAGTTCTTGTAGACGCGCATGGCATTGATTGGTGGCATCAGAAGATATCTGATAAAATACGAAAGAAGGCGGAATCCAGAAAACAAGGAGAAGAGAAATTCAAGTGGCATACACCGCGTGGAGAAGATCCAATCCAATATACTGATTTTGGCGACTTGGCAAGCATTATGCGTCAGAATTGGAGTGATTTCGAGCCGCACGTGCCGACATTAGAGTGGGTTGACAATATATTTGATGTTGTTGAGAGATCTCGAAACGTAATTATGCACAGCGGCAAGCTCGCAGAACGCGATATTGAACGTGTTGGAATCAACATTCGAGACTGGATAGCGCAAGTTGGATCGTAAGTTTCATACTTTTGAATTAGTGGTTTCGCGAGATTAATATCTCACCTGACGTATCGGACAGTTTGATCCCCGATACTAATTTTAGTGTTTCGACTTTTTTTCGTTTTGACGTTTCGTTCCTCACACACGGTCTGTCTCAAATTGGGTGTTTGACGAAGACCAACCGTCACCCAATACGCTCCATCCCCCCTTATACCCTCGCAGCGCCTTTGGCACTGTGATGCTGCCGTCGGCTTTCTGATATTGGTCGATAATCGGGATCAAGATCCGGCGGGTGGCATGCCGACGCTTGAGTCAGACCAATCTTCGATTTGGGTGCCATGTCGATCCATAGGATCGACATACAGTTGTGTGAACGGTGCAAGTGGCAGAGGCAGGTTTTCACCTGCGCTACGACGTAACGACGACCGTTGGCGGGGCTAAGAAATCCACCGCCCAGATTTTCCCACCAAAAATCCTTGACATCCCACTTCCAAATCCCCACACTACCTGAATTGGTTGATCGTTCAACTAATTCGCTGCCGCCTGTGCGGTTAGCGCGAAAATCGACGTTCTTTTCCCGTAATGGCCGCTTTTTGCCCCCTGAGGCACGGTTTGCTTTCTGAGGCACGTTATGACCGACACACCCACGCGTCAGAAGCTCGTTGAGGCTGCTATGCGGTTGTTTCACGAGCAGGGGTATGCCGCGACGGGGGTGGCGACGATTTTGCGGGATGCGGGGGTCAATTCCGGCAGTTTGTATCACTACTTTCCGACCAAAGAGGCGCTGTTACATGGCGTGCTCGATCATTACGAAGAATTGCTCTGGCCCATGGTGTTGCAACCGGCCTTCGATAAGACGACCGACCCGGTCGAGCGCATTTTCGAAGTGCTCAACGGTTATCGCGAGATGTTGTTGATGACCTCATGCGGCATGGGTTGCCCGATCGGGAATTTGGCGCTGGAGATGAGCGATACCTATCCCGATGTGCGCGACCATCTGGCGAAGTTGTTCGACATGTGGTGCGCGGGCATTCGCAAATGTCTTGATGAAGCGTCGAGCAGGCTGCGACCGGAAGTCGAGCGCGAGTCGTTGGCAGAGTTTGTGCTGACAGTGATGGAGGGCGCGATCATGCAAGCCCGCGCGCGACGGTCGGTGGAGGTGTTTGATCGATCCGTTGCGCATCTGCGCGCTTATGTGGATGGTTTGGTGGAATCGTAAACGTCGTAAACGTCGAAACGTCGAAACGTCGAAACGTCGAAATGTCGAAATGTCGAAATGTCGAAATGTCGAAATGTCGAAATGTCGCGCCAATCGGCGCGCGACCGTTCAGAGCTGCGGCCTGTGGCCGCGTGGAACGATGTGTAGATGTGTCCACAACGTGGGCGAACCAGGGCGATTTGCGATTGGCGGCGATTGCAGAGGTGTCATTGAAATGCACCGGCTATTAGCCGGTGCCACAGCGGAACCATCGGTGCTCAAGCGCCTTTTTCTGTAAGTAAGAAACCAGCGCGGCGTAGGGCCGCAGTGAGAAGAGGAGTTAGTAACGTGGAATCGAACTATCAAATCGCAAGATATGTCAAACATCGAAGCGCCCGATCCAGTAGGCTGCATGCCATGCCGATGTTGCTATCCATTCAATTAATTGCGGCGATGCTGATCTGCACGCTTATCGCGCCCGTTACGGCATTCGCGACGGTCGCGGCGGAGGATCAAGAGGCGTCTGCGCCGAAAGAGGACGCCGAACTCGCCGCGCAAGCAAGCGATGACAAAGCAATGGATGAAAAACCTGAGCGCTTCTTACGCAAGCAAAGGCTCATCCACGCATCCGCCTATGACCTATGGTGGGCGTGGACGACGACGGAGGGCATTGCCAGCTTTTTCGCGCAAGATTCCAACCTCGAACTCAAGCCCGGTGGCACGTGGGAGCTTTACATTGTTGCCGGCGCGCCTGAGGGTTCGCGCGGCAGCGAAGGGTGCAAGCTGCTGGCCTATGTGCCTTATAAGATGCTCTCATTCGAATGGACGGCACCGCCCAACATTCCCGAGTTGCGCAGTAAAAACATTCTGTCGCGTGTGATGGTCGACTTCGATGAAATCGCGCCTAACCAAACGATGGTGACGATTACGCATCAAGCTTTCGGTGATTCGCCCGGTTGGGATAAGGCTTACGAGTATTTCGACAAGTCTTGGGATTACGTGCTTAACTCTTTGGGCAAATCCTTCAACGAGCGTGGCAGTGAGCTGCGGCAAGCGGTTCCGGTCATTCCGATGAAACGTTGGGATAACGGTGCGGTGACGGTAACGTCGCACGATGCGAAGCAACGTTGGCAGAGCTTTGAAGCGGTGATCCCCGCGTCGGTGAATGATGTTTGGAACGCCATCACCACGCCTGCGGGGTTGAAATCATTCATGCCTCAGACCGCTCCACAGATCGACCTCAGCGTTGGCGGCGACTACAAAATTTGGCCTAGCGCGAAAAGCACGATTCTCGACTATTGCCCACGACGCATGCTGACGGTCAGCGGCAGCGCGCCGGATCAATTTCCCAACGTCAAAAAGGGCGGCACGTGGGGAACGTATGTACTTGAGCCGTTGATCAACGGTCATACGAAGCTGTCGCTTTACACGATGGGCTGGACCGATGCAGACGACGAATGGAAAGCGGCGTACGACTATTTCCTAAGCGGTAACGCTTTGTATGTAAATTGGATCTACAACCACTTCGCCGGGTCGCCTGCTGCAAAGCCAGAGCAGCGTGAAATCGTCTGGGAAGCTATTCTCGATGCGCCGGTTGCTGACGTCTGGGCTTTGTTCACGACCGAGCCGGGCATTCAATCGTGGATGGTGCCCGTTGCCGAAGTCGACATGCGTCCCGGTGGTCACATCAAAACGAATTACAACCCGCAAGCCAAAATCGGCGACGAGGGCACGATCACGCACAACATTTCGACCATGCGACCGGGGCGCATGTATGCTTCGACGACCAAGGCGCCCAAGAATGCACCGGCAGCGAAGGGCGTGTTTGAAGACACCTGGGGCATCATGCAAATGGATCCGCACGGGCCCGACCGCACGCGGCTGCGGCTGATCAGTTGCGGCTGGGGCACGGGCGAGGAGTGGGATCAGGCGGAGAAATTCTTTACGTGGGGCAATCGCGTGACGCTGGAGCGCTTGATCGCGCGGTGTGCGCAACGTACCGACGTTTCCGATGAGGCTGGGCAACCCGTGGAAGAAGCGCGCCAGTGACACACCGGCGCAGGTAATTAAACCGTGTATCGCGTCAGCAAGCGGTCTTACTCGAAAAAACCTCGACGAATCCTTGACAGATATATCAAATTGATATATTGTGCATGAATGGCATCGAAAAAGAAATCGCAATACGCGATTTTGGGTTTACTCGCTTGGAAACCCATGTCGGGATACGACATAAAGAAGATTGTCGACGTGGGGCTGTCTCATTTTTGGAATGAGAACTACGGTCAAATATATCCCACGCTCGATCGACTGGTGCGTGATGGGTTGGCCAGCAAGAAGCCGGATCGTAATAGCGGTAAACGTCAACGTTTTGTTTACACGATTACCAGCGCGGGAAAAAAGAGCTTAAACGACTGGGTAAAGGCGGCGACCGACGCCCCGGTTGTGCGTAACGAAGTGTTATTGAAGTTCTTTCTTTGCAGTCACGCGTCAACCGGTAAGTGCATTCGACTTATCGAAAGTCACCAAATGGAGCAACGCGCAATTCTAAGCGAGTACCAAGCTTCCGAGGCAATCCTGAAAAACGCCATGCAGGGTGGCGACATGGGAGAAGACCTGCAGGCGATATTGACGATTACGGGCTCTACGCCCAAACAGCGGGCGAAGCAACTAAGGGCGTTTTACCTAACGCTGCGTCACGGAATTCGCGCGATAGAAGGTCGACTGGCTTGGTGTGAAGAGGCGTTGGCCAGTCTTGAATGTTCGGATACGACCGCCGCCGAGTGATCTGAGAAACTGCGAGATCCATCAATGCAAGAATCATTCACGCCGATTACACCGAGCAAACGCACAGTCGCATTTGTCAGGCTCATGCAGGTTGGAGAAATCGCTGGCGTATTGATTGTTGGTGGCGCGACGATCATGACTGGGCTCACAATCATGGGAGAAGGCCCGCTGTCTTCGATTGTCAGTATCTGGGCGACCAATTTAGTGATGGTGTCATTGATTTACCTCGGATTGCGCTCGCGTGGGCAGAATTGGTCTCATTTGGGATTGGCAATCGGTAAGCCAACTTGGCGCGCGACGGGCAAAGCGTTCCTACAATCGATACCGATTTTCGTCGGTGCCATCGTCTCGTTCGTGGTCGCGGCGATTGTGATGGCGAATATGGTCGGCGTGCCGGAAGAAGCAGATATGAGTAAGTATGACTATCTGCGCGGTAATCTGTTGTTGACGATGGTCGCACTCTTGTCGGTCTATATGGTTTCGTCCTTTGCGGAAGAGGTCATCTACCGCGGCTTTCTCATTACGCGGGCAAAAGAACTTGGTGGCTCGGGCGTGGTGACAACTGTATTGGCAGTCGCTTTCAGTTCGGTGATCTTCGGTCTTGTGCATTCTGATTGGGGTATTGCCGGAATGGTTCAGGCGACGTGCATGGGGCTGGCGCTGGGTGCGTCGTATCTAATCGTCAAACGCAACTTGTGGGTGACGATTTTGGCGCACGCATATATGGACACCATTTTGATCCTGCAAATGTATGTCGCTACCGAATAGACCCTGCGTAATTGACAAAGGGAGTAATCGCGAAGACCGACCTACGTCCGTACATAAGCGTTGACTTCAAGAAAACCCCTGTGGAGCGAGATCAGATGCTTGCAGGTTGAAACTCGGATATTATTTTGATGTTGATTGTTATCAGGTGATGTCATGGGGAGTTGAATGCGACCGGCGACGGTTAGCCCAATGATGTCACTAGATCCCACTTGTGCTTGGTGCACGAACACTCAGAGAGGAGCCTTGTTATGAAGACACGTGTATTGATTTTGTCGATTGTCGGCCTGATGGCCGTGGCGGCGCTGGCGTTTAGTAATAGCTCGTTTGCCGATCATCACGGTGAGGACAAGCCTGCGCCCGGCCAGATGCCCAGCGCCGAAGAAATGCAAAAGATGATGCAGGAGTGGGCGTCATCGATGCAACCGGGCAATGAACACAAGCGCCTGGATGCATTTGTCGGCGACTACAAAGTTACGATGACCATGAACATGCCCGGTGGCCCGCCGGTAGTGAGCAAGGGAACATCGTCGATCAAGTGGGTGCTGGGCAAGCGCTATCTCATGGAAGAGATGAGTATTCCAGAGATGACGATGGGGCCCGGTATGAAGATGCCCTATAGCGGAATCGGCATGACCGGCTACAACAAGACGCGTGCCCTTTATGAAGGCACATGGGCATCGTCTATCGATACGCACATCTACACGATGGCCGGCACCTGGCCGCCCAATAGTAACGTCATTAACTATTACGGCACCATGGATGAGCCCATGTTGAAGATGTACAACCGCATGTGCAACTATCGTTTGACGGTCGTCGATGAGAACACGAACTTGTTCGAAGTGTTCGACCTCGCCGTTGCACCCGATCATAAGGTGTTTGAAATTCGTTACGACCGCAAGTAGGCAAAGCCAATGGATAGATGACCGCGCAACCGTCAATAGGTCGCGCGCGAAAGAAAGAGGAGCGTCCACCTATGTCAGTTAATCCGATACCCGAAGGATACACGACGGTCACGCCCTATCTGGTCGTGGCCGACGCCGCAAAGGCGATTGAGTTCTATCAAAAGGCGTTCGGTGCGGAAGAGGTCTTTCGCATGTGTATGCCCGGCACCGATACGATCATGCATTGCGAGATCAAAATCGGCGGTAGCCACATCATGATGTCGCAGGAATGGCCGGAGCAATACGCCAAGGCACCGACCACAGTCGGCGGTACCACGGCGATTGTTCACCTGTACGTGAAAGACGTCGACGCCGCCTTCAAGAAAGCCGTCGATGCCGGCTGCGAAGTGGCGATGCCGCCGATGGATGCCTTTTGGGGCGACCGATTCGGTAAGGTGAAAGATCCGCACGGTCACGAATGGTCGCTGGCAACGCATATCGAAGATGTGCCGCCGGAAGAAATGGACAAACGCGCCGCCGAATGGTTCGCCAATATGGGTGATAAGTGCTAAGCGGGCGGTCGCGGTGGTGTTTCTAACGCCAACGGCTTTTCGACGCTAGGTTTGCGCGCCCCGAAGTTTGGCAGCAGCGAGATGAGTGTTGTCAATGCGGCCTAAGTTTTGTCGCAGTGCCCTACGATTGTCTCGGTGTCCTAATCGTCGAAGCGACATGAATGTTGTCGTAGAATCCGGATTGGAATCTTTCTCCCCTCCCTCGAAGGGAGGGGCCGGGGGAGGGATGCTACCGGCGGCATGAAATCCAAGTGCGCTGTATATCTCACCGATGCGTACAGCAACGAATAAGAAAAACACCCCGGTCTCGCGCGAGCGAGTTGCCGGGGCGTTTTGCTTCTACCCCTTCGCGCAGATGGAAGAACGCTTCTTTCCCCTCCACCTGCGGGGCTTTCAAATAACCAAATTCTCACGCCGCCGTCACTTCCTTTAGACGTTCTTTTGCTTCATCAATCGGAATGATATCGGCAGGGCGTTCCACGCGTTCGTCGAGCACTTCGTGCCACCAGATAAGTTCCAGCGTGCCGTCTTCGTGTTCGACGAGGGCGGTGCAGTTTTCGATCCAGTCGCCGGTGTTGCAATACTCGATGCCGTCCATCGTGCGCGTGGCCGGCTGATGAATATGGCCACAGATAACGCCGTCCACATGGCAGCGTTGGGCTTCTTCGACAAGAAGCGTTTCAAAGTTATTCAGAAACTTCACTGCACCCTTGACCTTGCGCTTGATCGCGCCGGAGAGCGAGAAGTAGGGCTTGCCCATCCATCGTCGCAGCGCGTTGTAGCAACGGTTGAGCAACACCAAACGCCGGTAGCCCCAGTCGCCGACTTTCGCCATCCACGGATGCACGCGCACAGCAGCGTCGAAGCGGTCGCCGTGTGTCACGAGAAAGCGGCGACCATCTTCCGTGGTATGGATGATTTCATCGACCACTTCGATATCGCCGAAGGTATAGCCAACGAATTCGCGGAAGAACTCATCGTGATTACCAGGGATGTAGGTGACCTTGGCGCCTTTGCGCGTGCGTTTGAGCAATTTGTGCACGACTTCGTTGTATTGCTTGGGCCAGTACCAGGCTTTCTTGAGCGCCCACACGTCGATGATATCGCCCACCAGATACAAATGATCGCAGCGGATGGTGTCGAGAAAATGATGAAACAATTCGGATTGGGCATCGCGCGAGCCGAGGTGCACGTCGCTTACCCATACGCTGCGGTAGGTCTTCTTCATGGCGGCCATCTCCTATGGGCGGTTAGGCGCTGTGGATCATCGAGCCCCAACCGCATCCATGCGGTCAGGCGCGCGCAACGCCGACTTGCCCCTCCAGTTGTTTCCCGGTGAGTTCGACGATAAATGTCTCGAGAGCATCGACGGCTTCGGCCGCGCCATCGCGCGTTTGCCGCACGATCTGCCCGCGATAGGCTTCTTCCCGCTCCAGAAAGCGTTTGAGTTTGTCGGGCGTAAGCTTGCCGCGCGGCACGTGTACGCCCTGGCCCATTTTTTCCACCTGATAGGCGTTGATGCGCTGTTCGAGACAATCCTGCGGCATCGCCAGCACCGGCTTACCGAAGTAACGCACCTCACCCAACAGTTGATTGCCGGCCGTCGCCATCACTGCCCGCGCCGAGGCGAGATCTTCGATAAACGGCTGATTGGCGATCGGCTTGTATTCAATATGACCGTCGGTGCCGGTTCTGGGCGCGCCGTACACACGGATTGGCACATCTTGAGCCTTGAGCGCCGCCTCGACCTGCGGCGTGAATTCTTCCTTACCGCGATTGATATAGACGAGCAGGTGATCGCCAAACGTGGGTTCGATAGCGCGCACTTCTTTGCGAATCGACGGACCGACGACACGCACCTTATCGGAGACGGGTTCGGCATCGAAGAAGGCGGTGGCGATGATGCGTTCGGGCGTGCCGTACAGCGCTTTATAGCCGATACCCAACCAGGTTTGGATAGCGGCATCGATCAAGGGCAGGCCCAGCTTGCAATACACGAGGATCGAAAAGTGATCGAACGTGATACGCGGGATGCCCATGCGGCTGGCCACCCAGTGGGTGTAAATTTCGGAATCGGTAATCACCACATCGGCGTCAAAGTCGCGAATCAAACCTTCGACGCGTTTATGGCCTGCGCCGCGCAGGATGACGTCGCGCATGATGGGGGCGTTGCCGGTCAGTGTTTTTAAGCTGCTGATCTGACCGTTGGCGGCGTGATAAAAACCGAGCGTGGGGATTTCGGTAACGGGATGAGATTCGGAGATGGACCCCAATGCGTCGCCGCCGGCCAGCACCAGCAGCTCATGGCGGCGGGCCAACTCGGGCAAGACAGACAGGGTTCTCATGGCGTGTCCGCGACCGTAGCCGTGTACGCCGTAAACGATCCGCAAGGTCGTTCCTCCTGCGTGGGATTCTGTCTTCAAGATATGATTCTCGTATAAGGAGTTTGTGTGGATCGGGTTAAGATTTTAGACGCAGCGCGAAATTGGGACGGGGGATGTAGTCATCGACCCGGCAAGTTGAATTGCCCTGACAGGGTGACATCATATTCTTCATTGGATGTGTTTCAGATTCCCCTCTCTCGCAGGGAGGGGTTAGGGGACGGTCCCCGGCTCACCGAGTATCTAGGTGAACAGACGAACACGATGCAGCACGTAAACACTCACCGCGGATACTTCTCCGACGTTGCCAGATCAAACCCCTCGTGTTCGGGGTTCTTTGCCACGCCGCGGTATTCGGTGCGGCAGCGATAGCAGACTGTCACCTTGCTGACGAATAGATAAATCGCCGCGTCGATCACGACGACAGTCGCTAGGGTGGCGAATGTCATGCCGATTTGCTGTTTGGCGTAGAAGACCGTGGCGATAATCCCGAAGACGACGACGAGTAGCAGCCCAATCTTTTGGGGGAAGTCTTTGCGAATAAAAAACTCGCGCCCGGGGCAGGCCGCGCAGCGCGCGACACGCCGCTCGGTGGCGAGTTCATCCGGGATTTCCAGCTTGACGGGTTCGTTGCAAACCGGGCACGCAGCTTCGACGGTCCCCGCGCGCTCGACCGTCGTCGCGATGCGACCGTGACAGGGGGCTTTGGGGCAGCGGCGGAGGATATTCAGCTTACTCACACCGCCAACCCTTCCGTGCGCATCAAAAACTGTGCCGCCAATTCGCCGAAGAATACCAGTACCATCGACAGATAAAACATCGCCGTGGCCGATTGGGTGGCGCGGCGGCGGACGCAGTCCCAGATCATGTAGGCGAAGACGGCCGCGACCAACAATCCGACGCCCAGCCGCGTGTAAAGCACCAACTGAAAAAATAGCGGGCTTTCTGTCGGTTGGAAGTCGGTCGTCCAAACGGGTAGGGCGTTGGCCAACGTCCAGATGACGCGGACGGCGAAGATGGCGAGATAGATGTGCGTCAGGCGGCGAAGCGGCGCGATGGGCATTTGCGTGTCGGTGAGGTAGCGATGCCCGAGCAACATGCCGCAGGTACAAGCGCCTAGCAATCCTGCGCTGAGTAGCGTGCTGACCATGAGCGCGATGGAAGTTGTATTGCCAGCGTCGCGCGACAGCATGGCTAACGCCGCGACGCCCACGAGCCCCGCAATCAACGCCACGGCGCGTTGGGTGACGGCGATCTTCTCTTGTTGCGCGGCGTTGACGAACAACCAAACCAATCCGGCAAGCAGCATCCCTAGTAGCAAGCCGCCAGTCACGGTCGCCATGCGCGCAATATCAAATCCAAATTCCCGACCGAACAGCATCAAGCCGCCGAAGGCGAACGCAGCCGCGACGATGGCCATCAAACGCAGATAGCGCCAACCGCTGCGGCGCATGTCGGAGATGCCGATCACGAGGTAGCACCCCGCCGCACACTGCACCAGAAACGTCATCAACATCGAGCTGAGCATGGAAAGGAATATAACGCGGGAGAGCCGAATTGGCTGCGGTGCATGGTGAGGGAATATTGGCAATCAGCGGATTTTGAGAGAATTGAAAAGTCGTGATCTGAAACATTCAATCATGGGGTCGATTTAGTTGATACCGAATCTGAAGTTCCCGAGTCTGAATCAGTCAATACCAAATCTGAAATTCCGGAATCAGAATCAGTCAGTCCCCGAATCTGAAATTCCCGCATCTGAGTGAATCGTGAATCCGAAGAAGTCAAATCTGAATCTGAGATATCAGGATTGAATCTGAAATCTCAAATTTGAGATTTGAAATCGGTTTTGAGGGCGATGTTGTCGGCCAGTCTTCGGACTACTTAACGATCGTTTGCAGCTAGCGATAAGAATTAAGGGTTTACATTTGCGGATTGACACTGCCAGCGCCCAGGCTTGAAACACGGAGTACAAACGGACGCCTCAGCACATTGGGGAAACACCGGTTGCAAACCGGTGCCACAGCGCAGAAGTTAAACACTGGTTGCAGACCTGTGCCACAGGGCAGGCGGTAAACACCGACTAGAAGCTGGGTTTACAGCGCAAAAGGTAAACACTGATTAGGAATCTGTGCCACAGCGCAGTTGCGTTCCCCCAATTGCCAACTGTTGTCAGAGCGCAGTTGCGTTACCCCAATTGCAAACTGTTGTCAGAACGCCCTCATCACTGCAGTAGCAACGCCACAAAATCGGTCACGTCTTCCGTGCCTAGGCTGCCATCGTTGCTGAAGTCACCGGCACAAATCACGTCAAACGTGCCGCCGTTCACTGCCGCTTCGACAAAAAGCCCAAGGTCGGTGCCGTTGATAAAGCCGTCGCCATCCAAGTCGCCGGTCGCTCCCAGACAGGGCGGGTCGCACAAGAGCGAACTCACGGCGAAATCGTCGACGGCAGCTTCAACAATCGAACCCGGATCGGCATCTTCAGCCACAAAGCGCACGCGCATCGTCGTCGTCGGCGGAATAATATTCTCGATTAGCGCTTGCTTAAAGAACCAACCGCCCGACGTTTCCGGGCTGGCGGGACCGACGGTTTCTAAGTTCACCCACGTGTCGCCGTTATCGTTGGAAATATCAACCAGCAGTACATCTTGATTGGGGCTGGCGCCGGCATTGTTCGAATACCATCGGTAGTAACTGATCACCGCGTTGGTGTCGGAGCCATCAAAGGTCGGCGAGATCAACGTTGTCGTGCCGCCATCAACATCCTGCGCTCCGAGTGACCCGCCGGGTTGGCCTTGGCCCGTGACGAAACACATCGTGCCGGGATCGGTCGTGTTGTCGTCTTCGGGTTGTGCGTTAGTACCATTTGGATCAACGCGCGTCCAAATGCCACGCACCGCCGTATCGAGCGGGTCGCCGACGGTCCATCCGTTGTCGCTCTCAAAATCATCCGCGAATGATTCGATGACCTCATCGGCTACGATGCTGATGAAGTTGGCAACGGGCGCGGTTTCAGGGGCGCGCCAGGTGAGGCCGTCTTGCGTGGTTCCGCTTAGGTAAAACTCGACCTGACTTGCACACTCAAGGCCGCTGGGCAGTTGAATTTCAAACGTTGAGCCACCCGGTATCGTTGGCTGTACTTGTGTTACCACAAATCCGCTGCCGGTATCGACATGCAAATTGATTGAACCGTCGACGAGCGTACTACCCGCCGCTTCGATAACATTAACGGTAATGACTTGGTTATTCGAAGCAACGTCACCGGGCACGCCATTGGGGAATTCGAACGACAGTTGCGGCTCACCCAAGCCCCAAACGAACAGACCCTTTTCCAAATCACTGCCGATGATGACGCCACTAGGCAGGAACGGGTAATTGCTCCATAGCCCATTGAAATCGGGGAAATCGTCTTCGGGATAGGTGTCGAAAAAGGCGATTTCGGTCGGTGCGATCGGATTGGTCGCGTCAAAGATGCGTAGACCACTGCGATAGTTGGCTTGGAATATCAGGTTGTCTTTGATGTAAAGGTTGTGGTCGATCGCCGGTAGGCCGGTGGTGAACGTGCCGACTTCCACTGGGTTGGCCAAATCGGAAATATCCACCACCCGCGTGGTCGTATTGACGCCGAGATTCATCTCGTCGAGTTCGTCGTTGATATATAGGTATTGTTCGTCGGGGCTAATGAAGCCCTGATGCGAAAAGACCGGCGTTGAATAACGGAAGCTATCGATGAGTGTGATGTTGAGCTTGTCGGTCACATCGAGAATGTCCACGCCCGGATCGCCGCCATTGGCTTGGTTCTCGCTAAAGCCGAAACAAACCTCGCGACCGGCAAAGGCACCGGTCGTCATCGTGACGACTTGTAAGTCATGAAAGTAGCGATCGTTCCATTCTGCCACGAACGGCGGATTGTCGGGGTCGGCATTGAGATCATAAATGCGCGCTCCGAGTACTTCATCGCCGCCACCAGCACGGTAGAGATATCCCGAATCTTCGTTGATAAACACGTTGTGGGTGCGATTGTTGCCGCCGGTTGTTACCGAGTTGGACAGCGTCACAATGCCACTGTCGATCAGGCTCATATTGAAGACTTGAATACCGCCGCCGCCTTCGCTGACGGCATAAGCGCGATTCCCAAAGACTTTCATATCACGCCATAAGCTGCCGGGCCCGTTGATAAAGCTCACGAGCACCGGGTCGGTTGGATTCGTGACTTCGACAAAGGCTGTTCCGTTCGACGTACCAATGATGGCGTATTCGCGCCCTGATGGTGATGCATAGCCCCAACAGTCATTGCCGTTGACCGCGCCCGCGCTGAGGCTGCCCAAGGGCAACCAGCCGAGCAAGTGCATGCCCTGCGACTCGAACGAAATCGCCGGACCAGCGGTGAACGTCATCCCATTGCCGCCTTGCACCCAGCCGGGTTGGCGGTCTTCGAGAATGCGGCTGTCTTCGTGTGCAAATGTGCCGCCGACGCATGCGAACAACGCTGCCGCGAGGGCAAAAATAAACACACGACCGCAGCGTTGCAGTTTTTTATTCGAAATCAAGATTCACCACTCCACTCAATTTCCGTGCAGCTTTGGGGTGCTCGGAGAATCGCAAATGCAAAATCCGCATGGCGGCGACATCGGGCAGGACCGCCAGCAGGCCAGCTTTTCTGGACACTTATTCTAACCCATAAGCAAGTGAGAATCATGCAACAGCGGCGGCAATCACCGCTAGGAGGCCAGAATCGAGGGTAAAAAAAGAGAAGGGAAGGGTGGGGCCAAGCCCGCACTGATTTGGGTGGGTAATCAGTGAAGCTCGTCGCACGCCCCGGGCCGCTTCCCTTGGGGAGGAGCTGATTTTCGTGTGCCAACACACGGTCGGGGCGGATTAAGACCCTAGCCGTGTTGCTCGGTAAGTTATACGCGCGACCGAGCCGCTGGTTCCGAAATTCTTCGTAACCGATTTGTGACGGCCAGTTTGTTTGGTCCACGCGGTGGTGGGATCGAGAGGAATAATACCGTGCCCCAAGTGTCCGGTATTTAATTTTCGGTAGGGCCGGTGAGTTCGCGCACGGTGGTGGGGGCGTACATCCAAGGCTCTTGCATGGTCTTCAAGTTGAAGTCTGTTGCATTCGGCTCGTCAGCTAAATGTTCAACCGAAATCCCACGCCACCAGATTGCTAACGGGGGTAGCTCCACCTCATTGTCTTCAAACGTCCGTGCGGGATCAGACATAAACCGGACATCGAATTTACCGTCGAGGTGATCGAACGCTGTTTGCCATTGAATTGGGTAGAATGTCGATGACCAACCGCTCCTGTTCGCGATTAAGTCGTAATCAATGGTGTATTTGCTTGCAGGCTCTGTTTGGCGTTTGAAGATATCGATTTGACCGACCAGCTTATATGGCAGGCTGTCGTTGATAATGAGTAGCGAGAAGTGTTGTTTTTTTGACCCCCATCCCGTGCTCACCACTTGGGCGCATAGGCCTAGCTTGAGTGATTTTTTTATTGCCTCGATCGCATTGGGTGGCACTGTGCGAGAATCGAGAAACTGCCACACATCTTGATCCGCCACTTCAAAATCTTTCGATACCATTATCCTTCGTTGCACCGGTTGATAAGCTCCCCACCTATTTTGTTGATTGGTAATGGTGACGGTCACATCCATGATCAGATCCAATCGACGCGATCCCGGCCCAATCTGCTTGTAAATCGGATCGGTCCTTACAATCGCCGGTGAGCTTGCCGATTGATACCAGGATTTGTCAGACTTGATCCAGTCCTCTTTGAGTGTTGCACCGTCGAGTTTCAACTCGGAATTGTTTACACGGATCTCGGCACCGACCGGGATATGGTTAACGAGTAAGTCGACGTCGAGCGGTATCTCTATGGGGCGCGGTGACTTCATGTGTAGTTTGGTTTTTAACAGTTCGTCTACAATCGCATTTATCGTTTCGTTGTCGGCAGTGTTGGAATAAACTCGCCGATGCAGTTCGCGTAATGCCCAACCGTCGGTAGCGCTATTATGCGTTACTACTCGAATCGGAACCAACCGCGCCCAGACTTCGCTTCGGTAGCCCCAATAGGCACCAGCGAGTAATACGGTGATAACGATCGATCGAAGTGCAATTCGCAGGATGCGGCGCGACCGGTGTTGTCGTGAAACATGCCGAAGCGTCTCGGGCGCAATCGTCTCACCACATTCCGGGCACAACCCCGGATCGATGGGGTAATCGCAATGTGGACAAAACCCGCGCGGTGCCTTTGATTCTTGTTTATCGGCGGTGTTTTCGACGTCCATAGCGGATTCCTCGGCCCCCAAACTCATGGACGCAATGTAACGCCGCTGTTCTTGGGATTCGAGTAAAAACTGCGTCCGATGTTGCGATGGCGCAGCAATGCGTGTTGCCGAATTGCATCATGCTGCATAATCGGGCTGGCTTGCCGCTCTTGAAATCGCCATTTATCGCCTTCGTTCGGATCTCTGTGCATCCGATATTCCCGGCCATCTGTGCCGCGCGACAGTAAACACTCTACTTATCGCCCACTGCCTAGCGTCCTCCCGCCCTCGAAACAATCGTGGCCACCAAGTGCGGCATACGTCGTGCAACTTGGCTCATCAACGCACGACGACTGAAACCTCGTAAACGCGCAGCAACCCATGATCAACGGCTACCGTAACATTCTGATCCTTAGCCTCACGGCACTCGCCGGCCTGCTCGGAGGTTGTGGTGCGTCGCACTCCAATGCACCGACACCTGTCGTCTATCGCACGCCGCGTTCGGTGTTGATGTTCGATCGCAATCGACCGGCCTACAACCCGACGGAGTTCGGTCGCAACCCTTGGCCTGCCACGACGAATGGTTATGAAACCGTCGAGCGCAGCGTGACGACCGAGTTGTATCAAGACAACTTCGGCAATGCCTCTAACGATCAAAGCACACCGCGACGATTTATTCGCAGCTTCCGCCAACGCACACAGTTGAAATAGCCCGTCTTGATTGAATATTATCGATCGGAAAGGATCGAGATGATTCACTCGAGCGGGCCTTTGTTATGCGCGCACAGCGACTGTTGACAACATTTCTTCACCTGTTGCCATTTCTATTTCTCATCTTTCTAAGTCGCGGCTGCGTGACGTCTATTACGCCACCGGGTAGGCGCTGGTGTGTTGCCGATACGCTGGGCGTTTTAATCTTGGTCGTGGGGGCCGTTCTGGTTGCGTTTCGGCATCGGCATACGTTAGCGTTGGCCTTGTACGGATGTCTGTCGGGCTTTTTATTCGCAGACTATTTCTGGCCGGATAGTCGCGAAATGTTGCGTGTTAGAGATTTTGACGCGATGGAGCGGGACTTCGCAGTCAGTCTTGGTCTTTTCATGTTATGCTGTGCGACGGGGTGCGTTGGCATCGGTAGATTGGCCGGGATGATTCCAAGAAAAACTGCCGCTGATGATGCTCGATGTGCCCAGTGCGGTTACCTGTTGAAGGGCCTCGAAAGTCCGCGCTGTCCCGAGTGCGGTACGCCATTCGACCGGTATGTCTCTCACGACGCCACGGATTGCGACAGTTCATCATGAAGCACCCCGACCTGCTCATCCTTGGCTATTCCGAAGCCGCGATGTTCATACAACAACCGGATGCTCGCGACGTATCCGCCATCATCGCAATTGCTGGTCAACGCGAGCACAACATCGAAACGCAATGCGTTGAGCGCAAGCTGATTCTCAACTTCGACGATACCGAAGTACCCGCTCCTGACGACTTGCTAGGTCAGGCGCGCTTGGCGATGCGCCAACGCGCTGTGGGTGAATACGGTCTTCGCATGAAACCGCCCGTGCGAAAGGATGTGGATGCCATCATCTCGTTCGCACGGGAAATTCAACTGCTGGGGGGCACTTTGTTATGTCATTGTCATGCCGGTATCAGTCGATCTCCTGCCGTTGCGCTAATCTGCCTGACGACATGGCGGGGCCTCGGTAGCGAAGCGGATTGTGTGGCCGACATACGCCGCGCTCGACCGGCGGCGGTTCCCCATGCGGGTCTTCTTCATTTGGCGGATGAAGCGTTGAGGCGTGGTGGGGCGTTATTGCGAGCAGCCGCGCTGACCTATTGAGCATGATGAAAACGAGTGCGTCACCGCTGCGTTGGCTTGGAAATAGTTGGGAATCACGGCTCGTCTGGGTAAAATATAGACATGCACAAACCGCTGGTCGTCAACACGATTTCTAATGCCGGTTATCACGGCCTGCGCATGTCGGCTGACGAATATCTATCCTTGCCGGACGATCAATCCGCACGTTATGAACTGATCGATGGAGTGATCTGCATGTCGCCGAGTCCGATTTTTCGTCATCAGGTATTATTGACGGAAATCGGCGCTCAAGTTTGCAATTATCTCAATTCCAACCTATTCGGTTTGATTGCGTTTTCGGTTGACGTGCGGCTTTCTGACGAATTGGTTTACCGCCCCGACTTGGTATTTCTCAGCCACGAGAAAGCCGCTCGTTGTAACCCCGATATCACTGAAGTTCCCGACCTGATCATGGAAATCCTCTCGCCCAGCTCGCAGCGGTTGGACCAGGAAACCAAGCGCGGCGATTATGAAAAGGCCGGGGTTCGTGAATATTTGATCGTAAACCCAGACGACTTGAAGGTTACCGCCCTTGTATTGCGTGACGGACAATATCAAACGGAAAAGTCAGTCGAGACCGGGCCAAAGTCGTCCGTTCTGCCCGGCTTCGGGCTCGATATCGAGCGGTTGAAGGGTCTATTCACGCGCGATTAGATTTGAAACGCTTGCTTTCCCCTGCCATGGCTGGAATCACGTCAGGTTAACAATCGACTACCAATTCCACCGCTATCGGGCGTATCGACTCGTGTATGGAATGCCATCGCACCGCACCGTATGGCCGCCTTTTCGGTCTTGCGCCGTCGCTGCGCGGTCGGGGGCTTTGAACCTCAGGGTATTGGCCCGGTATCATAGTTGGTGTCAGGAGACACCAACATGAAACGCATTGCCTTCTTTGCCATCGTTGTTGCAACACTGCTCGCGCCGGTCACCGTATTCGCTCAGGCCGTCGGTCAGCGCACCAGCGTCGGTTACCTAAACAGCGGCTACTCCCTCGGTTATCGCGGTTTCGGTGGCTACGGTTTCGGCTTTTCCCGGCGCGTTTGGGGCGGTACGTATGGCGATTTGCTATACCAACAGCCAACTCAATACATCGACTATCAGAAACCCGTTTATCGCGGCGAAGTTTCATCGGCTGACATCGCAAGGGAGCTGTATAACGCGTCCTACGACGCATACGGCGGTCGTCTGCACCGAACCGATGCTTGGGCAAATCGCATAATGAACGCGCGGGCCGACATGGGGTTGCCTGCCGGAGTTATCTCAACTGCGCCGGTAAATGCGTCGTTGTGGTTGACCACCCATCCCGACCAGACGCCTAGTACGCTTGCCTCAGTCGATGAAACCGAGTCTGTTGCCACCGTTGCACCGCCAATAGCTGCGCAGATCGTGATGGATCAGAACGCGACATCTCAATCACCCGATTCGTCATCCAAGAAGGCACCGGCGGTTACAAGGTCTGTCCCTTTGCATCGCAATTCGGCGGCAAACGACACGCAGCCATCAAACCCGACCGCACTGCTGGTTCGTCCGAATACGTCACCAAGCGTTCATGCCGATCGATCTCAGCAACAGGCGAACGCCACGCTCGCCGGTATGGCCGTGGGGCGGGGGGACGCGGCATTTCAGCGGGGGGCCTATGACGAGGCACGCGAACACTATCTGCGCGCGACAGTCGCCTTATCGACGGAGGCCGGTCCGCATATCGCACACGGGTTGGCTTGTTTTGCTACGGGCGACTTGTCGACTGCCGCCGGTTCGTTACGGCAGGGATTCGCGCTCGCTCCGGAATTGGCCTTCGCAGAGATCGACCTGCGCGATTTGTACGGCGATCCGTCCGATTTCAATCGTCAACTTGAGACGCTGAATGAGCATTTGGACGCTCAGCCCGATCACGCAGACGCTTGGTTTGTGAAGGGGTTCGTCAGCCATTACACGGGCAATGACGCGGTGGCGCGGGCGGCATTTAATCGATATCGTAACCAAGTATCGGAAGATTTATTGGCCGATGGTTTTATTGATCGTGTATTGGCGCGTAATGATTCGGATGCGGCGGCAGAATGAAGCGGTCGCCTATGAGTCGTAACAACTCTCATTCCTTTAGCAGCGCCAACAGTCGTTCACCCTCAACCTTTGATGGGTAGCGCTGTAGCGTGATTTGCTCATTTAAGGTACACGCACCGCTATCCAAATTGAACGTCCATAAGTGCCACGGGCATACCACGACGCAACCGTCTTCCAATTCGCCGGCAGATAAGTTACCGCCCGCATGCGGGCAACTGTTATCGATCACTACAAATCGATCCGGGTCGGTCAGGTGAAAAACGGCCAACTCGCGGTCACCGACTTCGAGAAACTTGCGCCGCCCGGGCGGACAGTCGGCCACTTTTAACAATTCCACCCATTGTGCTTCAGCCATAACACACCGCCAAGCGAAAAGGGATAACAGCTTCGCGTGCCTACAAAAGCGGCGTTCGGTGCGTGAGGCACCGAACGCCGTCATGATAAGCAATATATTGAACACACGCCCGGCGCGAGCCAAGCGCGGTGAGCGCAAACGCGCGACCTAGTCAACGACGTAACGCGACAAGCGTAGCGGACGGTGCGTGTAGGTGATCAGATGAAAGTCATCCACCGCCATTTGCCAGTCGTAGCGGAAGGCGCGGCGCGTGGAGCGGGCGTAGTCGGCTTTGGTCTGAGCGACGCCATCAGCACAACCCATAGAAGGCACAGTGAGTGCACCACAGAACAGAGCGAACATTAAGAGAGCCTTGATCTTCTTCATCACGTTTCCTTATGTCTTTCTTCGTCGCGGGGACAAAGGGGTGGGTAGCGCGTCGGGCAGGATTGTTTCGGAGCAGCTATTGTGGCAGGCACCACCCTTTGGGTGGTCGCTCGAATATCTCCCTCATCCGTTAAGAGTCTATCACGGGCAGGGAACGCGGGTCAATCTTTCGCTCGCTGACGTGGTCGGCTGAGGGCTGGTCCACGGCTGGTGGGGTAAGGTATGCCAACGCCGATAACCACTCGACATACCGATATTCGACGCCATGGGCGGCGGCGATCGCCTGCAGACGGCTGAGGCCCGATTCGTAAATCTCATTGGGCCAAGCGTCCGATTCGGACCCACAGAAAAAAATGCGACAGCCTAGCGGGCGCTCGCCGCGCGCTGTGCAGATACCGTCGATGTGATACGGGCAACTGCCGGCAGCGGGATCGACAGGTAGCATGTGTGTTCCACGCTCGGCGGCGAAGTGGCTCAGCTCGGCGGTCGATACATACAACCGATGGCCGTACGCCTTAAAGTTGCAACAGAGCCCGCGATTGATGCACCGCGGTTGATGAGCGGCGATTTGCCGATCCACGTCTTCGTAGAGCGCGCGAATCTCGGCCTGCAGCGCATCGTTGTCGATATGGCGGGCGGCGAAGGTGCCGATATCGTCGCTCATGAGGGTAGATCGTCCCAATCGCGCGCGTTTAGGCGCACGCGAATTTGCACGAGGTCTTGCGTCTTGCCGCGGTTCATGCCGGGGCAGTCGGCGGCGGCGAACTCCCAGGCTTCAGGTGATTCGAGATTGTCATCCCAAAATGGCCAGGTGCGGCACTGCAGCGGACGCACGGGGTAAATGCTGCACGTCCGTTTGCCATCGGCTGTTGTTTTCAGAAAGCAACAATCGCCATTGTCAGGGTCTTCAGTGAGCGAATAGCCGCTGTCATACACGCGACGCAAATGCTTCTTGCTTAACCCACGACCGGGCCGACCGATGAACTCGGCGATGGCATCGATCTCTTTCTGATTAACGAAAACATATCCGGGGGCACCGGTGCAACAGTTACCGCACTGCGTGCACTTGAACTTGAGGCCCTCGGCGTACCATGGGCCCGCTTCGCTGCCGCTTTTTGTTGACTTTCGTTTCTTAGGTGGCAAGAACAAAACCTTTGTCAGACGCGGCGACGCCTATTCGTCTTCCTGATCGAGCACGTGCTCGTGATGATCGATCATTTCTTCGTCATTCAGGCAGCCTGTCATAACGCTGCCCCCCACGCATGTAAGAAGCGCGATCACCAACACACGACGTATGAATGATCTAAATTGAGAATCGTGGCGCATGTAAATCCATCCTGCGACTGACGAACGACTCTAGTCTTCGACGGGTTGCGTCGTCGGCTCCGGCTTCTCCTGATTACTGTTGCGGGCCGGCGGTTTATCACTATCTTCTTCCTGCTCCGCATCCGCAGGCTGCGATGTCGCACGTTCGCGTGCGCGGCGCGCGGCTTCTAATCGTTCTTTCAGCGATTGTTCGGCACGCTTTTGTCGTTCTTCTCGACGCTTACGCGCTTCTTCGCGTGCTTCCTGCTGTTTTTTGAGTTGCTGACTGGTCGGGCGGCCAACGGGTTTGGCATCGGTCTTTTCCGGCTCCGGTTCGTCGGGCGGTTTGGGGCCGCCGATGATGATCGGCTTGACCGGCTCAGTGGTGCTAACCGTTACGCGCATAGTGTGGGCCTCGCCCGATTCGAGTGACATTTGACCCATGGCTTCCGATTCCATATCGGCAGACATCTCACGTACGCGTCGCAGTTCAAATTCGACCAGCCGGCCTTTGGTGATATTGAACCGATACTTTCCTTCAACCGCAGAACGATCCAATTCAAAATCTTTGCCGCCAGGATCGTTTTTTACTTGCCGCTTGGAAGGTTTGCGTTTTACGGCTTTACCATTTTGACGTTCGGCACCGCTGCCGGTGGCTTCGTTGGCGACCGCCTCGTTTTGCGGAGTTTTTTCGGCTTCTTTCTCAAGCGTGATGGTGCCGACAATTTGAACCTCGGCAATCAGGTCGGTACCTTCTTCGACGACGTCACGCAGGGACAGGTCGTAGCGCGTGACCGAATCGCCAAAGTTCCGAATCGGCGAGCGCCGTTCACGCTGCCAATGTTCGCCGATAGCGACCGGTCGGCGCGGGAGTATTAGCGTACCCAAGTCGTCGAAGATGCGTTGCAGATTGTCAGGCTCGACATCGGCCCGCTGGCTGGTACGAGAGAGTTTCTCGCGCGTGCCGGGCCCCAGACGTTCGCTGCCGTAACGGACCTGCACGCCGATAAACTCGCCAGTCCAACCGTTTTGTTGAAATTCAATTCGGGCACCCGGCACGCGGCCCAAGCGACGCAGCTTGCGCATCGGATAAGTTTCTTTGAGCGAATCAAACGACGCCGACTTGCCCATTACCGTCTCTTCGATTTGAAATCGGTCGATTTCCCAAATCACTTTGTTGAATCGTCGCGCTCCGCCAGGGGTGCCCGGCGATCCTTCGAGCGTTTGCATGACCTGTTTGATCGTGGTGCGGTCGCGCGCTGTCGCCTTGAAGGTCATCAAGCCGGGAACGCCACCTCGGTCGATGAATTCATTCTGGAAAACGTAATAGAGGGGCAGCCGGGGATCGAATTTGTAACGAATGCGATACTTTACGCCATTGTCGTTTTCGACAGTGTCCTCAACGCCGTAATCGATTGCATCCTGTACCGGTTGCGAGCGAACATCGGAAAAGCGCATCGATGCTTTGTTGCGACCGCGATTGCGGCTGCCGACTTTGTCATTACGGCGTTCGGCGCGGCGGCGGGCGGCGGCGGCTCGTCGAGCCTGAGCTTCGCGTTGGCGTCGCGCGCGATCCGCAACGTTATGTGTCGGCCGAGAGGTGGCACCACGTCGGCGTGCCCCGACGGACGGGCTGCGCACGTTCGGCTTGCCGGGTGCATGTCCGCGCCCGGCATTGATGACTCGGCGACCGGTCGGCTGTGATGTCGTGGTGGTGGCCTGTCGTGACGGTGCCACTGTTCTCTTCGGGGCGTCCTGCGCCTTTTTTGGCGGCTTCTTGTCATTGTCGGCCAATGCCGAGGCCGTCAGCAGGTTCATGCCGGCGGAGATAGTCAGCCCACCTAGGACGGCAAATAACAACCAGCGACCGACGGCAAACGCCGGTCGATTGATTTCACGGGTTGTATTATTTTTTGGTCGATTCATACCACGGCTTTCCGCATTCTATGCCGGGATGAACGATAGGAAAGGCGGGGGCTCTCGAAAATCGGCCTAGCCGCTGATGCTGTCGATGGTGACGCGCAGCATATTCTGGCGATGGCCCTTATGCAGCCGATAACCCTTGCGACGCTTGAACTTTACGATTTCGAGCTTCGGGCCCTTTACTGCGGCGTCGAGCGTGGCCGTGACCTTGGCACCATCCACCAGCGGTTGACCGATCTTTCGGTCATCGCCATCGCCGATCATCAACACCCGATCAAAATCGACGGTCTTGGCATCCTCGGCGAGATCCCGCTTTTCGATGTGGATCGTATCGCCTTTTTTGACCATATACTGCTTGCCGCCGTCTTCTACTACTGCATACATCGCGTTATCTCGTTTAATCCGTCAGTGGTCTTCTGTCACCGAAACTACCGCTACGAAGGCGGCAGAATCATGTAATATCACCGCAAAGGGCGAAATTGGCAAGTGGCTCCGGCGTGCGGGAGGCGGCATCGACTGCGGGTGCATCGCCGTGCCAGCGGTGCTTGACCGCTTTTCCAACTGGCGAGACGCCGATGCTGCCCGTGGCGGACGTCCAACGACACCAGTGTCGGCGTGGACGGGTCGAAACCCCCGACTGAGGTCCAACCGCACGCAACGCCGACGATCGACTACAATCCGGCTTTGGGTGCGAATTTGGTGGGATTTTGGGTCGCGGCTCATAATTTCCGCCTTAACAGAGGAAATCGACCGTTAATGATCATTCCATATAAGACTGATGCCCCCGAACGACGGTATCCGTGGGTCAATAAGGCGCTCATCGCCCTCAACATCCTGGTGTTTCTGATCGCCAATCCCTCGATGCGGGGCGGTTCATTGGGCGACTTGGCGCAGGAAATTTTGGGCTGGGGTACGCTCAATACCTTCAACCTAAAGTTACATCAGTTCGTTAGCTATCAGTTTCTGCACGGCGACGGGTATCATATCCTCGGAAACATGTTGTTTTTGTGGGTCTTTGGTAATGCCGTGAATGCCAAGATGGGCAATGCGGCGTATTTGCTTTTTTATATCGCTGCCGGTGTATTTGCCGGTGTCGGCTTCACCGCAACATCGAGCGGCAGCTGCATCGGTGCCAGCGGCTCGATCGCTGGTGTGACGACCGCGTTCTTGGTGCTCTTCCCGGACAGTCGCATCACCGTCTTTTATTGGCTCTTCTTTTACATAGGTACGGTGCCGATCCGAGCATTGCTGCTGATCACGATCAAGATCATTCTTTGGGACAACATAATTTCGATGACGATCTCCGGCGGTATGAGTTCGGTGGCGTATTCCGCCCATATCGCGGGGTATCTGTACGGTTTCTTCCTGTGTTTGATGCTGCTCGGGCTGCGGGCGTTGCCGCGCGATCAGTACGACGTCCTTGCCATGCTCAAACGCTACCGCCAACGCGCCGAGTATCGCGCGGCAATGGCGGGGCAACCCGAGTTTGGGACTGTCAGCGCGCAACCGGCAAACGTCTTTCGTGGGCGACCGGTGCAGGCCGAGCCGGTGGACGAAGAGGTGATCGCATTGCGAAAAGAGATCGCCGAAGCGTTGGCTACGGGCGACGGCGATACGGCGGTCGAGAAATACGAAGCGCTGGTGCATCGCGATAACGAACAGGTGCTCTCGCGGCGGAACATGCTCGATATCGCCAATCGGCTTAAAACGTTGGAGCGGATTCCGCAGGCGGTCTCGGCGTATGAGAAATTCTTGAAAGCCTACCCGACGGATAGCGAAGCGCCGCAGGTGCGTATGATGCTGGGCATTCTGTATACCAAATATTTGCAGCAACATGAGGCCGCCGAACAGCTGCTACGCGAATGCAGCGAACAGTTTACCGACCCGGCTATGCAAGAGCGGGCTCAACAATGGCTTGCGGCGGCTCTGGATGCCCTTGGGCGCGGCCCGGATAGCGAACCCACGATCAAGCCGACGTAATTGGCGCGGGATGCCATTCGGGGCGCTTTTTGATGGTAATTTAGGGTTGAATCGGGTTAGATGAATTGATAACAAGTTGATCGATTTATCCACTAAGGACGGAGTTCGAGAGTTTATGTTGCGAGAAGAACGGATCGAGATGACCTTCGAACGGTCACACGTGCAAGAGCCGCTGGTGTATGGCATGGCGCGGCGCTGGCCCGATGTGTACTTCAATATTCATAACCTGAGCGTGGGGCCACACGAGGCGCGCATCGTAATCTCGCTGGTGGGCGAAGTGCCCGACCTACGGGCCGTGCGCGAACACTTCGCAGCGCTCGGGGTGCAATTGCGCCTGATCGAAGAGCTCAAATACAAGGGTAAGCTTCCAGTGTTGCCCAAACGCGTGGCCATGCCGACTGCCGTTGCGGAAGATATCAACAAAAAGGTTTGGATCACCATCGTCGGGTCGATGCGATCGCAATCATTCATGTGGACCATTTCGCGGCGCTACGACGTTTTGTATCGCATTACGCAGTCGGTCACGGGTGATCCCGTCAGCATCATGTCGCTGCATATTCAGGGTAAGCCCGCCGAGGTCGACGGCGTGATCGCGTATCTGCGCGAACAAGGTATCAACGTCGAAGTCGGCGAAACCCCAAAGCTGCCGGTGTATGAACCGGCTGGGTCGTAACTTATGTTCGATCGCAAGCATCCATTTGTGAAAGGGCACGCGACGACGGTCGCACTGCCCGGCATCGTCATGCTGCTTTACTCGCAATTCAGCGGGCGATTGGCGCATATGGACGAACACGGAGCGATCTATAACTTCTGCGCTGATCTTTTCAATTATATGTTACTCATCGGGGCTTTCGCTTTTCTCGCGATTGCCGCTTTCTGCTTGACCGGTCGCCTGGTTGCGATGTTGAGTGATGCTGCCGTTTCGTTTATTTGCGGTGGCATCATGATCGCGTGTTCGATCGTATGGATCGTCTCATTCAAATCGATTCCGTTTAATTCGATCATGTTCGGCATTGTCGGATTTATTCTGGTTCGATCCGGCTTGGGCTCATTGGATATGTATCGGAGACTGATCGTAACCGCACCCGATGCAGGGACACCTTCACCACCATCTGCGCCGCAAGAACCAGCCGCGCCGCACCCGGCCAGCCAGGCCTCTTCGGCGTTACCCAAAGACGGAGAACCGCCGCCGCCCGAGGGATATTTGGCAGCATTGTCCAAAGAAAAGGATCACTAACAACGCGTTACCGCATTGCCACTTGAATGTCAGTTCAGGTTTACTTTGATCAACGCTCGCCAAGCCCGCGCCTATGACCACCGCAAATAACAGCGACCGCGACGTGCATCTCGACGATCGCTATTCCCGACAAATGCTCTTCGCCCCGATCGGTAAGGCGGGTCAACAGCGAATTGCCGAAGGGCGCGTGGTGTTGGTGGGTTGTGGGGCCTTGGGCACGGCCAGCGCGAACTTGCTTGTGAGGGCTGGCGTTGGCCATCTACGCCTGATCGATCGCGATTACGTCGAGTTGCACAATCTGCAACGTCAAACACTCTTTGATGAAGACGACGCGCGCGACGGTCGGCCCAAAGCAACCGCCGCTGCAGCGTTGTTGACCCAAGTTAATTCGAGCATCGAAATCGAACCCCACGTCGCCGATGTGCATCCCGGCAACATCGAAAAACTCGTGGCCGATGCCGATGCCATCGTCGACGGCACCGACAATTTTGAAACGCGTTATCTCATTAACGATGTCGCCGTAAAGACCGGCACGCCGTGGGTGTACGGCGCGTGCGTCGGTGATCAGGGTATGGCGCTCGGAATAGTGCCGGGCCAAACGCCGTGCCTGCGTTGCATTTTCGATGCCCCGCCACCCGCTGGTAGCAGCCCGACCTGCGACACGGCGGGCGTGTTGGCATCGGCCGCGCAAATGGTGGCTGCCGTGCAGGTGGCCGAGGCACTCAAGGTATTGCTCGGCAAGCATGACGAACTCACCGGCCGCATGATGCAGTTTCATGTGTGGACCGGCGAATACAGCACGTTTGACATGTCGGCGGCGCGGGTGGGAGCAGGCTGCGATTGCTGCGGTGCGCGACAGTTTTCCTATCTCGACGGTGCCGATACCGGTCGTACGGCGGCGTTGTGCGGGCGCGATGCGGTGCAAGTGCGACCCGCGTCCGATACTCAGCTCGATCTGGAAGCGCTGGCGCAGCGCATGGCACCGATCGCGAAGGCCGCGCCGAGGGTCAACCGATATTTGTTACGCTTTGCTGTGGACGCATTCGGCGTGACCGTCTTTCGCGACGGTCGGGCCATCATCAAAGGGGCGACGACGCCCGAAGAAGGCAGAACTATTTATGCGAAATACATTGGGTCTTAATCGACGGTTGATACACGGCTTGCTCGCTGCTGCGCTGTTTATGGTCTTGCCCTTTGGCTGTACCGAGTTTGTGCACTGGGGCCATGTGAGCGACCGCGATAACACGTGGGGCGTCGGGAACGTGGAGATCGCGCAGCAGCAATCCGACGGCGGCTGGCGCGTGGTAGGCGGGTCGGATGGCAAGGGCCGCTATGAGGTGTTTAAGTCGCGCGTGGGTGGTGGCGGCAAGATTCGTATGCGGAAAACCGGCTATTACGACGTCGTGATGGAAGAGGCAGAGTTTCTGCAAACGCACCAAGTGCTGATGCAATCGGGCGATAATGATGGCGGTTTGGACTCCTCACGCCCGCCCGGTTGGTAAACCCGTTCAAAAATTGCATATTGCATACGGGTTTGACGTTGTTGGCCGGAGGGGTTGATCGTGGATATCGTCTCGATTGCGGTGCTGCTGCTTGCCGGGTTTGGTGGTCTGACCATCCTGCGGATGATGGCCGCGCTGCGCGAGGCAATGTTGCTCCATCAGCAGCATGAGCGGGAACGTGCGGAGCGTCGCCGCTTGCGCAAGGCTGCCATGATGGAAGTGGCAACCGGCATTTAAACTCACATCTCCGGAAATCCGTATAAGTTTTGTCACATCAAAGAGTTGCGGCGGATTTTATTGACGCCACGCACCAGAATGCCTAAAGTTTAAGTGTGTTTCGGCGCTGTTTGCCGGGCACTTGGCACGTCTTTTGAGATTGGTCTGGTGCATCATGTCTGATACCCCTAAACGGCTGGATCGCGTGCGTAATCTCGCGGCCGTCGGACGCTTGTTTGGCATTCTCGGAATGGGCGGCTTGCTCATTCTCGCATCGATTCGAGCGTTCAAGGCGGAAGACGCGCTGCCCTCGTGGGTGGATCGCGTAGATTCGATCATGGTCTTGGTATGCTCGGCGATTTTGGCGGCGAGCTTGTTGGTTTTCGTCTGGGCCATTTTGCAAACCATGCTCAAGATCGAAGCGGATGCGTTTCGTCAATACGACGTCAGCCGCGATCTGGTTGATTTGCTTAGGAAGCAGGAAAACGAAATTCGCATGATGGCCGAAAGCGCGCAACTCTCGGATGTGGTGCGTTCGGTGACGCATCGTGGGCGCGAACGTACGGCGCTGCGTTTGGCCATTAACGAAGAAATCATTCGCGGCGATTGGGAAGCGGCATACGCTCTGGTCGAGCTGCTCGAATCAAGGCACGGTTATCGTAATGAAGCGGCGCGGTTGCGCGCTGAAGTCGATCAGTCGCGGCAGGAAGATATTGATAGTCGATTGAACGATTCGATCAGTCAGGTGCGCGAACTGATGGCCAAACACGATTGGGACAGCGCGCGGCGGATGATGGATCGGCTGATGGCGAGCAACGGTCAGAATGCCGAGGTCAAGGCGCTACCCGACGAATTCAAACGAACTTGGAACGATCACAAGCGACGGCTGCTGAAAGAATGGGATCAGTGTATCCAGCGCAATGACGTCGACCGCAGTATCACGATTCTGAAAGATCTGGATCATTACCTGACGCCGTCGGAAGCAGCTGCACTGGAAGAATCGGCCCGCGGCGTGTTTAGAGCGAAGCTGCAAAATCTGGGCGTGCAGTTCTCGTTGGCGGTGACCGAACACAACTGGTCGCAGGCGGTGGATATTGGTAAGCAAATTCAGGATGAGTTTCCCAATTCGCGCATGGCCAGTGAAGTACGCTCGCGTTTCCATGTTTTGGAGAAACGGGTGGGCCAAGCCTAATATTTTGTTCGTAATCCTGACGGTAGCGGTTACACTTTGCTGGTGATAGCGTGCGAATGTTGTTTTGCACGATAAAAAGATAGATCGCATTCACACCGGACGACACGGAGGTCTTCTGATGTATCGCAGCCCATCTGTTCGATTTCTTTGCTTGATGTCATTGTTTGCTTTCGGCCTGAGCTTGGCTTGTGAGAACAGTCAGCGCCGAGGTGCTGTCGTCGATGCCGATTTGGGCCCACCCGACAGCGGCGTGCCGAATTATTCCACCTACCGCTATCACTACCCCGCAACGCCGCCGGTGCTCGACGCTGACGAGTTGAAGCGGTTGGTTGATCGCCATCGCAATCAGGTGGTGGTGTTGGCCTTTTGGGCAAGTTGGTCGGGTGAAAGCCGGGCCGAAATCGAGCGGTTGGCCGACCTGACGGAGCAGCATCGCGAGAAAGGCCTGCGCGTGATCGCATGCACCTTTGACGAGCCCGATGTGTGGGGCAGCAAGGTTGTGCCGATGTTGCAAGCGGCGGGGGCCAATTATCCGTGCGTCGTACTGCCCTCTGGCGCGCGGCCGGGCATGCGCGATTGGCTCGGCGGTCAGTGGTCGAATGATGTGCCCGCTCGGTTCGTGGTCGATCGTCTCGGGCGCAGCATTACCCGTTCGAACAGCGAGCAAACCGTGCTGGCGGCGTTGGGTACCTGGGGCACGCCGCGTGCGACGGCGCAACCGCGTTACGCACGCGCGGACACACAGCGCGCGATACCCGCATATCGCGCACCCACAACTTCAGTCGCATCCAGCACGACGGCGCGTAGCAGCGATACGCTCTATCTCGATTCAAATAGCACAGCACGAACCAGTGATACCCGCTATATCGACTCACCTACGGCCGCGCGGCGCGGCGATACTTACACACGCCGCACCACCACCCGCACCGAACGCCGCAGTTCGGTGACGACGGTTGCGGGCCGCGACAACACTGCGGCTGTTACCGTACAGGCCAAGCTGATTAATGTGGCAACGGGCACATCGGAGTCATTGCCGGTTGGCGCGTGCGGTCTGGAAGATCCGGATTGTCTGGCGGCTACGGTTGCTGCCGGCGCGGCGGCTCGTATGCAGCAGCGACGCAATCCACGCGTGGCGGTGTTGCCGTTCGAACGGGTTAATGATCCGGGTGATCCGCTAGGGTTGGAAACGGCTCTGCGCGTACGCGATGGTCTGCGCAGTGCCGGATATTATGATCTTGTTAGCCCCAAGCGGGCCGAGTCGATCTTTGAAGACGCTGGTTTGAGCCCGATGCGTGTGGATTTTGACCCGGCAACGATTCGCGGCAAGGTGCGAGCTGATTTTGTGATCATCGGTTGGATCCGCGGCAATGCGAGTGAGACGCGCTACTTCGCCGGTGATGGCGTGGGTGGTGATGATACGTTTACGACGCCCAGTCGCGATGCGGCGATTTATGATGAGTATTGATCGAAACTGAGAATTGTTCGAGCGCCGCTATCTGGCGAGGTGGTTTAACAATAATTGCAAAGAAAAAGCCTGTTGGCGAGCATGCTCGCCAACAGGCTTTTCTTCATTCGGATGTTGATGCTTGGTGCGTTACTTGATCTCGAGCAATTCGACTTCGAAGATCAGCGTTTCATTGGGGCCAATGCCGGCACGTGGAGCGCCGCGCTCGCCGTAACCCAGCTTTCCGGGGATCATCAGGATACGCTTGCCACCGACCTTCATGCCGCCGACGCCTTCGGTCCAACCGGCAATGACGCGGTTGAGCGGGAAGGTGGCGGGCTGACCGCGGTCGAGTGACGAGTCAAATTTCTTGCCGTTGGTCAGCCAGCCGGTGTAATGAACGCTGACCTGGTCGGTTTTTTCTGGCGATGCACCCTTGCCTTCAACGATATCGACGTACTTCAAGCCGGTATCGCTGGTCTGGCATTTGTCGCTCGCGAGCAGATCTTTCGCTTCCTGACAGCGGGCCGCCGTCTTGGCCACTTTTTCCTGAGCAGCTTTGGCGCGTTCAGCGGCTTCGCCAGCTTTCTTTTCCGCTAGTTTGGCGTACTTGACGTAATCGTCGTCCGATTCCTCGACGACAGTCACCTTTTTGATCAACACGGTATCGACCGGAACGTTGGCCATCGCATTTTTCGTGCCGGTGGGAACTTTCTTGATGTTGTCGACGACTTCCATGCCTTCGATCACTGCGCCGAAGACGGCGTAGCCCGCACCATCGGGTTGCGCTTGGCTAAGGCGGGCGTTATCGACGACATTGATGAAAAACTGCGACGTCGCCGAATCGGGGCGGCCACCGAGGCGGGCCATGGCGATGGTACCGCGATCGTTTTTCAGACCGTTATCCCATTCGTTCTTGATGCCCGGCTTGGTGTTTTTCTTTTCCATGTCTGCAGTAAAGCCGCCGCCCTGAATCATGAAATTGCTGATGACGCGATGGAAAATCGTACCGTCGTAGAAGCCTTCTCTGGTGTATGCGAGAAAGTTCTCGGTGCTAACGGGGGCGTTGGCGCTATCGAGCATCAGCACGATGTCGCCCATCGAGGTTTCCATTTTGACGATGGCAAAATCCATTTTGCTGTCTTTCTTCTTGTCATCTTCGGCCATGGTGGTAGCAGTGGCGGTGACCGCAATCAGGGCGGCCAGCATCAGATTGAAACGGTTTCGGAACATTCAGATTACCTCAGTTACGTGTCGTGAATGGGGATCAGTAATACCCGTGATAACGAAGGGGCTTACCCTAGGGAACGGATTCGGGGCTGTCAATTTCAGGTCTTAGCGGCAATTCTGCGAAGATCGGCTACAAATTCGGACGCCGCACGTTCGATTGCTGCCTTCCAATCCGTGCCTGGTTCGTTTTGTTGGTAGGCATAGATGACAGATCGACCGGCGGCGACCAAGGCGCCAAGGCCATCGGGGCGTAGATAGGGCTGAAAATCTGCGGCCGTGCCGCCTTGGGCACCGTAGCCGGGGATCAGCAGCCACGATTGCGGCAGGGCGGCTCGTAGCCGGGCAGCATCTTGCTGATCGCGCGTGGCGACAACGGCACCGATCGCGCCGAGTTCGGTCTGATTGCCTAGCGCGGCGCGATTCCACGAGGTGAGTTCGGCTGCCAAGGCCTCGTGCACCTTGCGATCATCCGCGAGTTGAAGATCTTGCAGTTTTGCCGCCGACGGGTTGGACGTGCGCACCAAAACGAACACACCGCGCTGATTTGCGTCGGCGACTTCCGCGAAGGGTGAGACACCGTCCCAACCAAAATAGCCATTGATGGTGACCGCGTCGGCCGCGTCGTCCCCGGTCAAGTGGGCTTGGGCGTATTGTGCTGCCGTATGGCCGACGTCGCCGCGTTTGATATCGCCAATGACGAACAGCGCGCGTTCGCGCGCGTAGCGAATCAGCTTTTGGTAGACTGCGACACCTTCGGGCCCGAAGACTTCGAAATAGGCGATGTTGAATTTGACGATGCCCACGTGCGGTTGCACCGCGTCGACAACGGCGCGGGAATATTGATCGATGGCGTCGAGCGGGTTGGTGGCAGCGTCTCGAAGGGCCGATGGCAATCGATCCAAGACCGGGTCGATGTTGACGACGCCGAAAGACTTTGCGCGTTGGATGGTCTGAGTCAGGCGTTCGGAATATGAGAGCATTTTGGATTACGGAGGTGATGAACAGGCGTTTATCAGTTATTCGCAGGGTTACTTAGCACGCGGCGCCGGCAACAAGTGACTCCTGAATTCACCGGCTGTTGGTCGCTGCCACAAAACGCAGTGGCGCTCACACCTGCGACGGTCTTAGAAAAGCACCTTTATTAATATAAGGCAGGGGAATAATGATGGCGAGGCGCAGGGTTTAGCGATGATTGGGGGCTGTGCCTTGTTCGCTTGCTTCGTCGCGCTTGGGTGTTGGGCGACCGTCGACCGTGGGTTTGCCGCGGGTGGCGCGTTCTTCGGCCTCATACTCGGCGACCATCTTGTGCAGAATCGGAAGAATAGCGGCGCGATGCAACTCGCGTAGCAACGGATACTCCTGCATCATTTCGATGGGTTCGATACGAGCCAGTGCCGCTTCAAACTCCTCCTGCGTCGATGCGACCGGCGCACCGCGCTGGCCGCCCTCGATGAAAGAGGTGGTGTAGGTGACACGGTCATCTGCCATTTTTCGCGTGTGGATCATCACGGTGCGGCCACCGTTGGGGTCGGCATACACTTCGTGAACTTCGAGCACGCCTTCAGCTTCCACGCGTTTGGCGCTGATTGGTAAGGCGTTATTCCAATCGACAGGCGGCGCGTTCTCGCTGGTGGCGTCGATGCCCTCCAGTTCGACCCCAAGCGTCGAACGCATGTGCTCGGCAATTTTTTGGATTTCGTCGGCGTTGCTAATCCGTTCAAGTAGCTCCGCTTTTTGACGGACCTCGCTGAGGGAGTGGCCATCGGTATTGCGCGAGTCACGCAATACGCGCTGGGCCATCGAGCCAATCAATGCAGGGCTCGGCTCGACAGATACACTTCCCGAATGCGACTCAGTTAAGTCAATCGGCGGCAAAGTTTGGGCATCGACCAACTCGCCGGTCAGCATCGGCTCTGCGGCGTTAAGCGTGACCTCGCGCAGGCCGCTGCTCCAAAGTTGCAAAACACCGCCCAGCAACAGGCTATGTGCAATCACCGCGAGCCACAGCGACCAGCGGCGTGCTTTGCGATGGGCAGGTTGTCGGTCGATTTGGTCCAAGCGCATGGCTAAGTTGCATCCTTCACCACCCATTATAAGCGATGAATCGAGGCCGATCTTTTGGTGAAAAAGTGACCGCCAGGCGTCCGAGAACCGTACCCACCATAGGTTCAGGTAGAATTTGCTGCGTGCCTAGCAGGCTGGGGCAGTCTGAATACTACCTGCTCCTTATCACTGAAATATGATGCCTCGGCATCCACCGGCTATTAGCCGGTGCCACAGTGAGACCACCAGTGCCGCAGTGAGACCACCAGTGCCGCAGTGAGACTGCCGGTGCCGCAGTGATACAGCCGGAGATGATAGCGGGAATGATCCGGTTTAAGGGGACTCGCCGGATTGGGCGTCGGGGTCGGGCTCGAGCCGCAGCACGCGGCCCAGATGCAGGCGAAACACCACTTGGGGGGCCAAGTCGGTTCGCATCGAAAACCCGAACGGCGCGTCGCGCCCCATCACATATACTGGTTGGCCGTCGAGCAGGCAGCGAATCACGGCGAAGTACTGCCCACCGACATCGAACAACGCGGCTAGCTCGGCGCGGTCGATTTTGGCATCGGGCGAAACGCGATTGACAATTAGACGCACGTCTTTTTCAACGTCGTAGGGCTGATCGTCTGCGGCAACCGTTTCGTCCGCCTCGCGAACTTGCGCCACGCCCAACGTGAGCATAAAACGCGTGCCAAGATGCAGTTCAAAGGCTTCGTCGAAGGCAAAACCCTCGTCGGGGTAATAGTTCGGTTCGGTTTGCCCGACCGCAACAATGAACTTCTCTTCACCGGTGCCGGCGCGATTGGCGGTGAAGCGAAAAATCATGGTCGCGCCGTCGCCATCGAGAGGAGAACTGTCAAATACCTGATGTTCACCGAGGCGGGCGGGTGTGGTTTCGCGAAAGTGATCGCGCAGGAAGTCGAGCGCACGATCGTGCCACCAATCGATGGTCTCGGCGGAAGGCGTGGGTGGTTGTTCGGACATCGTATGCAAGCCTAGCCCTGTTGCCGCGAATCGTCGAGTTTTGGGGCGCTGGTTGCGGCGAAACGGCGCGCGGCTGGCCAAATCGCGTACGAGCGGGGAAGATGCTACCTTCTACTGATTTCATGCAATGATCGTTGACGACACACAGCGGGAGTTCGCCTTTTTTGTCGCAGGAGCCTTCAGAATCCGAGCCGCACGGCCCGAGGAAAAACACTTCGGGGCTGAAGTGTCCGCGCTGTCGCACGCGTTACCCCGGCGGCGATGAAATCGTCGGTAAACGATTGCGCTGCCCGACGTGTCATCACGTGTGGCGCGATCAGCGACCGGCACTGCGCGATGCCAAGCGCGCTCTCGAACAGGTGGCCGATCATTGGGCCGAACTCGATACCACGGCCATCGCCGAAGTCGATCACGCATCCACTTTTGGCCAGCTCAGTAAGAAATTACGCAAGCGCGAGACGTTTCCGCCCAGCGATTGGATCGGCAAGCAGGTGGGGCGCTACACCATCAAGGCCGTCTTGGGGCAGGGCGCGATGGGCTACGTCTACGAAGGCTTCGATAGCGACTTACAACGCAGCGTCGCAATCAAACTCTTGCCGCGGCATCACGACGATACCAAGAACGAAACCATCGGCGAAAAGCTCTTTATGCAGGAGGCGCGGCTGGCTGCTAAGCTGCAGCACCCCAACGCCGTGACGGTTTACGATTTTGGTGAAGAACAGGGTTACCGTTACTTCGCGATGGAGTTGGTGCGCGGTGCGACGTTGCTAGATCTGGTGAAGGCACAGGGGCCGCTGGCCGTCACGCAGGGTTGTTACATCATTGCCCATGCGGCGCGGGCGCTGGCGGCCGGTCATCGCGCGGGCATCATTCATCGCGACGTGAAACCCGGCAATATCATGCTGAACGAAAGCGGCGTCGTGAAACTGACCGACTTTGGCTTGGCGGAATCGAAGACTGCCGAAGGCGACGACATCACCGAGGGCATTTCGCTGGGCACGCCCGGTTGGATTTCGCCGGAAGTGGCCAATCGAAAACCCGCGCTCATCGAAAGCGATATCTACGGCTTGGGGTTAACGCTGTATTTTGCGTTAACGGGCAAGCGATTCATTAAAGGTTCGTCGCGCAGCGATTTGATTCGGAAGCAACGGGCGGCAACCGAAGTGGATATCGCCCAATTGCCGGATGAATGGCCCGAACGCCTGCGGCAAATTGTGGTGCAGTGTTTACATGTGAATCCTCAGGATCGCTATCACGATGCCAATCTGCTGGCGGCCGATTTGGTGCGCGCCATTCGACCCGACTCGCGCGATCAAACGGTCACGCTCGATATGAGTTCGACGGATGTAAAGCTGCCGCGCACACCGGAGCCCAAGCCGCCCAGCGGCAGTTGGATTTTGCCGGCGGTGATGACGGGGATGTTGCTGGTTTTCGCAGCAATTGCGGCGTGGGCGCTGGGGTGGATTGGGTGAGTATTGGGTAACCGGGTGCCCCTGCCCCTCTGGGGCTGGGGGACTTGATCATGCTGGCGACGCCACCTTCGGCTTGCGACCAATCACAATCACAATCAATAACAACATAAACGCCCCGACGGCGGTTCCCGCATAGACCGTCCAAGCGCCGAGTTGATCGTGCAGGTCGGGATAATGCCGGATCAAAAGGTAGTTCAATACGTCGGTCGACAAGATGCCGACCACGGCCACGACCAATGCATAGGGCATCTGCGTCCAGACATGCTTACCCAGGTCGCATTCACTGGCAAGCGATGACATGACGGTGGTATCACTAATGGGCGAACAATGATCGCCGAAGACGGCACCGGTTAAGACGGCACCAATCGTGGCATAGAAGAGCGGCAGGGCTTGGTCTTCGGGGATATCCGCATACAGGCGCGCGGCAATCGCCACGACGGCGGGGCAAAGGATGCCCATCGTGCCCCAACTGGTGCCCGTTGAAAACGCGACGATGGCGGCGGCGATAAATGTTACGGCAGGTAGCAGCACGCTATCGAACGTGCCGTTGGCTTCCATGGTGCGCAGCGTGTCGGCGGCAACTTGGCTCAGTTGCAAATCCTTCGAACCTTGCGACAAACCCCACGCGAGCGTCAGCACGACGCACGCGGCAAACATGCGCTGCATACCGTTCATCATGCCGTTCATGGCATGATCAAGACTACAGGCGCGCGATAGCAACGTGAGCACCAACGCAACCAACGTGCCGATGATGGCGGCATATAACAGCGCGTCATCAGCGGCGGCGGCGTTTAGAATTGCGCCAAGGCTGTCCACGATTTTGCCGCCGCTGGAAAAGCTCAACTCTTCGCGCGTCTGGTCGTCGATCCCCTGATAACCGGTGATAAACAGCAGCGCGATGGTGGCGATGACCATGCTGCCGATGGGAATGACGCCCAACCACCAGCGGCGACCGACGGCTTCACGGTCGGCATCATTTTCATTCTCGTCTTGCTCATTCGCATCCGCAGCGGCGTTCAACGCTTTGGCTTCTGCTGTCTTCATCGAGCCGAAATCGCGGCCGGTGAGTGCGATCAGAAAGACCATCACCAATGCCAACCACGCATAGGTGCGATAGGGCAGTGACGCCCAAAAGGCAAAGTTGCCGGTCATGTCCGCAAGAAACGCCGGACGGTCATTTCCCAAAGCGTTAATGCCACCCTGAATGAAACCGATCTCGGCCACCAGCCAAGTACCGATGAAGACCGACGCTACCGGCGCGGCGGTCGAGTCGACGATATAGGCCAATTTCTCGCGGCTGATCTTTAGCCGATCGAAAACCGGTCGCATGCTGGGGCCGACGATCATGGCGTTGGCATAGTCATCGATAAACACGATCAAGCCGGCGAACCACGCGCCGAGTTGACCGCGCGAGCGCGTGCTGAGATGACGCGTTACGCGCGCGACCATGGCGCGCGTGCCGCCGCTGGCTTCGACGGTGCCGATCATAGCGCCGATGAAGATGGTGAAGATGAGGATTTTGAGTTTGTTGAAATCGACCTTGCCGTCATCGAGAGGCGCGAGTACTTCGAAGAGGTATTTATCAACGGCATAAGTGAAGATTGAGATCGGATCGGCGGTACCTTGCAACCACAACATCATGGCGGCGGCAGTGAGAATGCCCAGTGGTAGCGCGATCAGAACCTGCCGCGTGAAGATGGCGATGATGATCGCGACGAGGGCGGGTGCGAGCACCCAGAGGCCGTAGGCGTCTTGGGGGGATTTGGTGGCGGTTGAGGTCGATTCATCCGCATCAGAGTTGTTGGAAGAGGCGGAGTCACCCGAGTTGGAATCGCTTGCGTTTGCGAGGGACGTTCCTGTTGTTTTGGCTTTCGATACGTCATCGCTTGGTGACGCTGCATTTTTCTCATTGTCAGCGTGGGTACCGCCCCCGACGTCAGAGCCGTCGCCTGTGGCGACGGGGCTGGTTTCGCCGGCGTTAGCTTTGTCAGTGTCCGAAGCGTCTGACGTATCACCGGCAATCCCTGTCGCCGCTGTTTCGGGTGCGAGCATGTCGTTGAACAAGACGGCGTCGAGGATGGAACGCTCTTTGGTTCCGCCGTCACCGGTCGATTGTGCAAGCGTGATGGTGCTGATGACCATCAATGTAAGCAGGGCCACGATGCCCGCTGCGTAGGGGCGACGCATCGGGCGTGGTGTTTGCATGAACGAATATCGGCGTGAAGTTCTTCGCATTGCAGGGCATTCCGTTTGTGAAAAGTTAAGGAATGACTGTAGCGAAGCGGTGGGGCGGGGTCAATGAAATGGGGCCATTTGGCCCTTGGTACATGATTGTGAGCGCATTGAGGTATGTAACCGACCTACGACGTTCGCAACATAGACGCCAGCCAGAATTGAATCATCACCTGCCGTTTAGCGGGGTTGCACTACCCCGCAATCAACAAGTCGATCATCGGTGCGATATCTGCAGCATCGATCGCGTTAGAATTATCGAAGTCACCATGGCAGAGTGTCGACGCATCTTGTGACTGCGTGATTAACGCTGACACGAACGACTGAATGTCGCGACCATTGACAGAGCCATCTTCGTTGATATCACCGTCGGCAACGTCGGGCATATTGCATCCGCAATTTCCGGGAGCCAGTTTGTTTATATCCGTCGGACAACCGTCGCATGCATCGATCGTGCCGTCGCTGTCGGCGTCGGCCTCGCATTCATCCGGAATGCCGTTGCTATCGCAGTCTGGTGCGGCAACGCCTTGGGGCGATGGTGTCGCGGTAGCCTCATTGCTATCGCTGCTTTCGTTGCCCGCGTTGTCCACCGCAGTCACAACATATGAGAAGGTCGTGCAATTGATGGTCGAGTTGTCTTGGAACGTGGTACCGGTTACCAACATCGCGTTGATTTGTACAAATAATCCCGGTGGAGAATCAACGCGATAAACGATGTAGCCCGCGAGGTCGGCTTCCGTATTTGCGGTCCAGTCGAGCGTGACAACTTCGTTCGCAGGTGTGGCAGTTAACGCGACCGGTGCTGCCGGAGGTATAGTGTCAACCGCGGCACAGCCGTCAAAGGTCTGACTGTTGTTGAGCGAGCCGCGCGTGTCAGTTGCGGCTGGCTGCCAGGAAAAGTCTTCGTAGGCCGCGCCGGTGCCGGCAAGTTGAAGTGATGTTCCGACAGGCGGTGCGGGTTGCTCGCTTACACCGATATCGGTGGAATTCATGCCATCGGCGGGTCCACCGACAGCGGTAAGCGTGCCTTCGTAACTTATAAATTGGCGTACGTTGTCATTCGGGTCGACGAGCGCTAGACCGTCGGGCGAGCCGTTTTGCATGCCGTCAAAGTCGAACGCCAGTACGCCGATACATCCCTCTTGATCAGGAATCGATCCCGACAACGGAATCTCATTGTAGGCGCCGCCGCCATTGCCGTTATAGCCAATGACGCGCCAGCCGTTTAGCGAGACGCCTGCAGCGCCGGCGATTTCAATGAACTCATTGGTATCGCCACCGGTGTTGTCATAATGAAACTCGTTGATCCACGGTGGCCCCACTTCGCCGGTCGTTGCGACTGCGGGAGTAGCGGAAACTTCGTCGCTAAAGGGCGACTCTGCGAGCATCGAATTCACCGCCGTGATGGCATAGAAGTAGGTCGTGTTATTGACGACAGAAGAATCGGTAAAGCCAGTCGATACCACTAGGCCGGTGTTAAGAATCGTATAGGGGCCGCCCGATATCGTCGCACGCCACACGTTGTATCCGTCGACATCGCCCTCCGGATTGGCCATCCACGTCAACGTTACTTCTGCATCCGCAGCAGTGGCCATTAACCCAGCGGGCGCGGTCGGTGCGCTACTCATGGCAGTGGGCACGGCTGAGACCTCATCGCTATTTGCCGATTCAGTCGCGTCATTCGCAATGGCTGTGACGATGTAGTAGTAAAGCGTGTCGTTGACGACACTCGTATCGTCAAAGCTGGTGGTGGTGACAAGCGATACGTTTAGCAAAGAATATGGACCGCCCGAATCGGTCCCGCGGTAGACGTTGTATCCGGCGAGGTTCGGTTCGCTGTTGTTGTCCCATGTTAAGCCGACGACGTTATCACCTGCATTGGCCGATAAGCCAGTTGGTGCCGAGATGCCGCCGCAAACGTCTTCAAATATGCAGTCCACCCATTCAGGGTGGTCGATAAAGGGGTTCCGGTTTCCCTGATAACTAGCGACGACATCATTGCGATTGCGTTCCCAATCATCGACCGGGTCTTCATGATGCCATTGCAATAAGACCGATCGCATACCCATGTATGCGACGGACAAATTCTGGCCAGTGTTAGAATTGTCGATGAGAGACTCGTTGTCAGTGAGGATTAGGTCGGGTTCATTCGCGCCGGTGATACCATGCGTTCCGCCTTCGTAGCGGACATCGAGATAAAACTGAGCCCGCGCGATATCGCCGCGCCTTCCGTGCCAGACTTCCCATGTTCCCGATGTGAAACTGCCCGACGTCCAGTTTGAATTGCCCGGATACACACCTGTTCCGCCGCCCTGAGCGTTATTGAAAACGGTAGGTTCTTCGTTACACGACGCATTGCAGAATCGATACGGCTTGTTGCTGCGCGCGGAGTTGTAATCCGAATCGCAAAGGAACAGCTGATAGCAGTCGGTATACGGATAGTTCGTATCGCCGTCATCCGGAAAGCCGTACGACTTGGGCCAAGTGTGCTCTCGATTGTAGGGTCCGACGCCGCCGCCGATTTTGGTGATACTCTGGTTGCCATAAACATCGATGATCTTGCTGCTGTCGGCGGGATCCTCTTGAGCTGCCTCCAGAATATCCCACGTGTCCGTAGAGGATGCCGTATATGGGAAGCGCGTATGATCGTCGATAACTTCGTGAAGCGTCGCGCGCAATGATTCAGCCGACGATGTATCGACAGAATCGTAATACCCCGGCGGCGGTGCGGCGGTCGCAAGTGTCACGATCGAGACCGCAAACACGGAGATGATTCGGTAGAGAATAGAAGCCTTGAGGTGTACGTTGGACGACGATTCTGAATGCATCTGCATGAACGGAGTCTTTCTTGTGGAACAGTGGATTCGTCTCGGTCGAGCGCCTGTTATCCCGACAAAACTTCGCTTCATGTTACCCGAATGGGTGGGGTGCGTTCCAGCCTCAGCATGGCATAGGAGCAAATAGAGGAGCATGAATGTCCGGTATTGGGAATTTAGACAATTTGTCCAATCGGGCGATGGATTTTCTATCTGGTACTGAGGATTGAAAACAAGGCAGACCCAATGTGCGTGGTGACCCAGAGAGTCGTCGCGTCCTGCTCGCTCAACTCTCCATCGGTAGTTGTTGGCCGTACCACGCGTATCAGTTCCAACGTGGTCGAACTCACGCTGCGATGCGTAGCCAGGATTCTCACTCTTGTTGGAGGTGTGATCGCAACTCTGTCGAGCGTTATTGCACGTCGTACCTCTCAGTCCAACGACTCACCATCCAAACAATTTGCCCCGGCCGCGTAGGGGCGACGCGTCGGGCGTTGATCTTGCATGAGCGAATATTGGCGTGAAGTTCATCGCATTGCCGGGCATTCCGATTGTGAAAAGTTAAGGAATGACTGTAGCGAAGCGATGGGGCGGGGGCAATGAAATGGGGCCAAATTGCGATCAGGCGGAGCTAGCGTATCAATGATGTCAAGGTTAGCGGTAGAGTTTCTCCGGTGCATTGGTGCCGCAATTGAAATAGAAGGCCATTGGTAAATAGCGAACGCAAATAAGTGCAAATATGAAGGGTACATAGACAAATGATGACTGAAACCAAGCATAGTTGGCGTTGACGGAAACGTGAGCCAGCAATGCGGAACGAAAAATGTGCTAGTGCCATCAACGCGATGGTGCAGACTATTGCGCTGAACGAATCAGGCGAATCAACAGACGCGTGAATTCCTAAGCTGCCCGGCCTGATACTGCCAAGTGCATTTTGAAAGATCCAATAACAGATGGGAAGACAAAGAAATACTCTACGCCATCGCAACGTATATCGTGTTGAGTCGTACGGTGAATTAGACGTGGCTTCGGAACGGACATACGTAAAGTATAGAAGCATAACGCAAATGCACAGGGCCATAACCAGTATGGTCATTCCCCCACTGGTCCGCGCAATTCCGAAGCGCAGCATGTATTCTCGATCAGACGCTTCGTATTGCTTACGGTAGCGTTGCACTGACGCACGGACGTCGATTTCACTTTGACGCAACTTGTCGAAGGCCTGCGTCGGCAGATTTTCGCTCATCCAGGCCCAAGCCAGTGCGTCATCATTATTTGCAAAGAGTAACGAACCTACTGCGCAACTGATTTGCTCGGGGGCGCAGGTCGCAGATGCTCGTATGGCATCACCCAGTAGCCACGAATTGATTCGCCGGCTATACGTGGGACGGTGAGCATTGAGCCAACGACAATCGCGCAACCGCGCGAGCAGCGACGCCCAATGGATGACAGAATCTCGGTCGCCTGCTGTTATTCCTTGTGCAAGGCGGTCATTGATCGCTCGTTGTACCTGTTTATCAACATTCGAAAGAAAGTCCGGCATCGCGAAATATGCCAAGGTGCCAGCATCAAGATTCGGCATGATCAGACGAGCCGATTGGTAGATGGACAGCGCGGCTGCGGACTGTTCATCCCACTGCGTACGGATAGCCGCCTCTTCCCATGCGAGGGCTGCTTTGCGGTCGTGCCCCTGGAGGTCTAGCATTAGACCTTCCGCTAGCCATAAGGCGCCGTTGTTGGGAAATCGCGTTTGCGTATGGCGAATAAACGTGATGATTTGATCGATTCGCGCTGGGGTGAATAGTCCACGATAACAAGGCCGGTCAGCATGGTGGGAGAAGCCACAGGTCGCGCTGACTAACCGTAATGCGACCCATGGTTGATCCGGGTGATTTTCGAAAAGGGTAGTCTTCGGAACCACAGGAAAGCGGGGAGAATGGGCCAGCTCGATCATGAACCAATCGGGGTCGATCCGCGCGCGAGCGTAGCGCTCGGAAGCTGCACGCTCGGACAACTCTGCTGTCGGCACCATCGTGATGGCACAACCCGGCGGTTGCCCACCGACGTCGATATCGCCGTAATTAACGCCAAAAATCAGGCGTACGAATGCCATGCCCACGCGTCGATTGTTGGCGGGGACAAGAAACACGACGAATAGTGCCAGCGCGAACCCGAGCAGCAGGCTGGACCAGTTACGTTTGGGTGGGCGAGCAGCGTCCATCGGTGGCCCTCGGCGATCGAAGAATTTTATCGTCTGCCTAAGTGTCTACGAGAAGTTGATCAAGAGTTGTCGATTGGATTGGTGGAATAAACCCGCGGCGTTCGGAATACAATCTGCTCTAAGACCTCAAAGCCGAATTACCTTTCCCTTATTGCCAGTGACTTCCTCAAGATTTTCTAGGATTTCGTTGACGATTAGATCTGCATCCTTCGCCGAAAGTCCACCGGAAAAAGAAATCTGCAACCCGGGTGGTTCCGGCGAAAATGAAATTAAGCAGTTTTCTACGAGAATTTCGTAGCCACTTGGCTCGACAAGCGTCGATTCAAATGACTTTGGGCGCAAGACAAGCGGGTAGTCTGAAACGCTGATGTCAAATTCGTCATCGTCGAGTTGTCGAATTAAGTACTGCAAGGCAATCGCTCGTTTTCAATTTACATGCCATAGAGGTAGATAGTAGTGCGTCGACAAAAGCTCCCGGTGTCTCTGTGTATATTAGAATGTAAATGTAAGACCATCGATATCATCGTTCGCTTCACGCAAGATCGCGAGTATCTTCGCCCCGCGTGGCGATTTCTCGAATTCGACCCAGCCTTGCACCGCAACTCGGATGTTCTCGCCTTCAAGCATGGTTAGGCAATCCCATAACGCGTCTAGATTTCTGCCGTAGTAATTGGGAAAGTCGAGGCATTTAGCGATAGCGTCGTGAAAGTCGCTTTCGTCTAAGCCAGTGCAATCCAAAACGCGTTGTTGTTGCATGTCGCCCCGAACTCATTATCAGATCGGTATTGTACGCTTCAGAAAAAACGTCTACCCCACCGCTTCCCCATCCAACCAATTCGCCCCTGCCGCCACGTCGACTTTCACCGGCACCTCCAGCGGTATCGCGCTCGACATACAATCCCTGATCATCGCCACCTCTTTTTTCAGCGTCTTCTTCGGGCATTCGAACACCAATTCGTCGTGCACCTGAATCAGCATTCTGCTCGGTCGGTTTTCCGCTTCGATTTGGCGATCGAGTTTGACCATGGCGGCTTTGATGAGGTCGGCGGCGGAGCCTTGGATGACGGTGTTGGCGGCGAAACGCTCGGCTTGTTGTTTGGCGGTGCGATTGCGCGAGTTGATATCGCGAATGGCGCGGCGGCGACCGAGGATGGTTTCGACGAAGCCGTGCTGGCGGGCATGTTCGACACACGAATCGAGAAATGCGCGAATCGTGGGGTAGGTCTTGAAATACGCCTCAATAAAGTCGCGCGCTTCGGCCTGCGTCATGCTCGTTGAACGCGCGAGACCGAAGGCTGTTTGGCCGTACACGATGCCGAAGTTGACCGTCTTAGCGCGGGCGCGCTGTTCCTTGGTGACATCCTCGATATCGATGCCGGCCAACTGCGCCGCGACGGTCGCGTGAATATCACGGTCGTTTTCGAAGGCGTCGCGCAGGGCCTCGTCTCCGCTGAAATGGGCCAGCACGCGCAATTCGATTTGCGAATAGTCGGCCTTGATCAGAACGGACTTGTCGTCGCTGGGCACAAACGCACGACGAATACGACTGCCCAGTTCGGTGCGAATGGGAATGTTCTGCAGGTTCGGGTCGCTACACGAAAGGCGACCGGTGATGGCGCCGATTTGATGAAAGCTGGGATGAATTCGCCCGGTGCGGTTGCTGACCATTTCGGGCAGGGCATCGACGTACGTGCTCTTTAATTTAGACAATTCTCGATATTCGAGCACCAGACCCGGCAGGGCGATGGCTGATTCGTTGGCGAGGGTCTCTAACACTTCCGCATCGGTCGAGCGCGTGGTCTTGGTGCGCTTCACCACGCGCAGGCCGAGTTCGTCGAAGAGAATCTCCGCCAATTGCTTGGTCGAGTTGATGTTAAAGGGACGACCGGCCTCGGCGTGGATGTCTTTTTCCAGCTTGACCAGGCGGTCGGCAATGCTGTTGCTGATTTCAGCGAGTACGTCGACATTGAGCGCCACACCGCGCTGTTCCATCTTGGCCAGCACATCGACCAGCGGCATCTCAACATCGCGGAAGAGTTTTTCGCCGGGCGAACCGTTGATTTGCTTTTCAAGCAGCTCGTACAAGCGCCAGGAAATGTCGGCATCCTCAACGGCGTAATCGACGGTGCGCGTGGTTTCGATTTCCGCGAACGTGATCTGGTTCTTGCCTTTGCCCAGCAGTTCGTGCGTTTCGATCTTGGTATAACCGAGCAGGTCGCGCGCCATAGCGTCGATACTGTGCGAACGGCGATCGGAGAGGGCGATGGCGCCGGCGATCATGGTGTCGAAATCGATACCGCGCACATCCATGCCGAAGGCGCGCAGAATGAAGACGTCGTACTTGAGATTTTGACCGCGCTTGGCGACTTCTTCGTCAACAAAGATCGGCCCGAGCGTATCGCGCACCAAATCTTCATCGAGCGTTTTGCCGATGCCGCGCACGGGGATGTAGTAGCCCTCGCCCGCCTGCCAACTGATGCTGATGCCGCACAAGTCGGCGTCCGCCGGGTTTAAGCCCGTCGTTTCGGTGTCGAAGGCAAACGCCTTTTGTTTCTTCAGCTTCTTAACGAACGCAGTCAGCTTGGTTTTGGTATCGATCAGTTCGTAGTTGATCTTCGATGAATCAAACGAGCCGGCGCTGCTCGTTGGCGCGGCCGCTTCGTCGTCATTACCGAATAGAAAGCCGGTTTGACCGCGCGGTGTGCCCGTTTTGCCGTCACTCCTGGCTGCGGCGACTTTTGCGTCGCGCGGTGCATCAGGATCAACTTCGCCGCCGACGCGTTCGACCAAACGGCGCAGGCCCAATTCGTTGAGGATCGGTACGGCGGCTTTGGCGTCGATTTTTTCGGCAGCCGCCGCATCGAGATCGAATTTAAAATCGACATCCGTCTTTAACGTAACGAGTTGCCGCACGATATCGGCGCGTTCTTTGAATTCCAAAATGTTCTCGCGCAGCTTGGGCGTCAGTTCGTCGGCAGCGTCGATGATCGCCGCGACGGAGCCGTACTTTTCAAGGAGTTGTGCCGCCTTCTTAGGGCCGACGCCGTTGGCGCCCTTAATGTTGTCGGTGCTATCGCCCATCAGCATCTGCGCTTCGATGGCCAGTTCGGGGCCGAAGCCTTTCGCTGCGCGCATGGATTCAGCGCTAATAACCTCGCTCTTCATCGGGTCGTACATGAACACGTGCTCGTTGAGCAACTGATCGAGGTCTTTATCGCGGCTGACCAGGTACACATCGAGGTCGTGGCCGGCGCGCCGCCGCGCGATGGTCGCCATCAGGTCGTCGGCCTCGTAGCCAGACAGTTGCAGAATCGGGATGTTCATGCTGCGCACGATGCTGATGATGCGCTCGATCTGCGGGGCCATGTCTTCGGGCGAGGCGTCGCGGTTGCCCTTGTACTCGGGGTCGATTTGCGTCCTAAATACCGTGCGGTCGTCGACGTCGAGCGTCATCGCGAGGTAGTCGGGTTCGCGATCGCGCAGCAGGTTGAGCAGCATCTGGGTGAACACATGCACGGCGCGCGTGGGTTCGCCGGTGGGCGAAGTCAGATTGCCGAAGGGGGCGTAGTAGGCGCGATAAATTTGGGCGTGACCGTCGATGAGATAGAGCGATTTGGCTGCCATATCACGGGTTGTGTTCCGGTTGGGGCCGGTTGTCAATTCGGACGTTTTGTTTGCAACCGCACTGGCAGCAAGCTGGCCAGTGGCACCCAGAGGGGGCGCGGTCAGGCTGCCCCCTAGGTACCCAGAAAAGCCAAAGGCGTGCTGGCCGGTGTAGGCAGCGGAGGCTTAGGCAGGCCGCGGCGGCCTACGCAAGCTGGCCGGTGGCACGCAGAGGCGGTGTAGGCATGCCTACCCGTGGGACGCATATGTTGAGGCTGGCTTATCTGAGGTCCGGAACTCCCGATTGGGGACCCGCGGTGAAATCCCATTTTTATCGCTCTGGGGGGCGTTTTTAAGGGTTCGCATGACACTGGTTCGTTGACATTCCCCTTTGATTTGCAGATACTTAGGTACAGTTGTGTCCTGAATCTGCCGCGCCCGGTGCGCGACGGACCCGCCTGACGCAGCCCCAACGCACAGTCGCAATCCAACCGATGTATCTTTCGCGTCTGGAATAGCCGGCTGCGTTTAAGTGTCAAGATTTGCAAGCCGTCGCGCCGTTTAGGAAAACGCGCAATCCATCTGAGGAGTGTTTGTTATGGCAGGTGTATCTCCATCTCGCGGAGGTTCCAACGCGTCCACGATCGGCATGGTTGTTTCGATTGTGGTCGCCGTGATTCTGGCCGGTGTGCTCATCTGGCTGTTCACGATGCAAGAGGGCCTGCGCACCGCCGCGCAAAATGCCGAGCAAACGAAGAATCGCATCGCGCGACCGGGCGAGGATAACAAGCTCAAGTCGAAGTTCCCGGAATTGGGTTCACCGACGGACAGCGTTGCGGGCACCGCCATCAAGGGCACCGAGCAGTTGATCCAAAGCCTCGCCGGCGATGGCACGCTGACGGCCAGCAATGCTGTAAGCGGCTTGAAAGATACGCTTAAGTCGATTCAAGATGCAAAGAAGGTAAAGAACCCTGAGCAGTACAGCTCTGCCGAAGGCGCGACTGCGATCATCAAAAATTTGCATGAAGAGTATGCCACGGCGATCGATCGCGTGAACCAGCTCAGCGGTGAATTGAAAGAGAAAGAAGACGCGCTGCAAGCGGCGCGCGATGCCAACAAAGAGCTGAGCGATAAGTTCGACAAGTACATTGCCAAGATCGATAAGCAGGTTGAAGAAATCCTGTTGGCGAAGGGTAAGCTGGAAGAAAACAAAAATGCCGAGTTGGCGTCATCGCGGGATATGCTGGATCGTCAGCGCGACGACCTTAATGCCACACGCCGTCTGGCGGCCAAAATGAAAGAAGAGATTCAGGACTATTACCGCCAAAGCGAATCTGTGCTGGCATCACAATCCGATGCCCTTAGCACCCTCAAGGGGCCGATCAATCCGAATGCCCGACCGCTAGCGAAGGCCAAGCGTGCCTTTGGCCAGATTCTGAAGATTCTGCCCGGCGATCCGCTCATGTATATTGATGTCGGTCGCAAAGACGGCGTCGATTTGGGCATGACGTTCAGCGTGTATTCGGCCAACGAAGTTATTCCGGAATCGGGACGCGGTAAGGCGACGATCGAAGTGGTCAGCCTTAACCGCAGCACGGCCGAATGTCGCATCGTGGCGGCACCTTCGCCCGACGATCCGATTCTGCAGGGCGATAAGGTTAATAACATCATCCTGTCGCGCGATAAGGGCAAACAGCAAACGTTCGTGGTCGTCGGTGATTTCGATGTCGACTTTGACGGCGATGTGGACCCACGCGGTCGCGAGATGATCGTCCGTCATATCGAACGCCTCGGCGGCAAGGTCGAACAGGAAGTGACACCTTTCACCAGCTACATCGTCATCGGTGCAGAGCCGCGCGGCCAAAGCGTGGTAAACGGCATCGGTCGCCCGCGCTTTGGTTCGGATCAGGCGGATGCGCTGCTTGCTAAGGAAGTCGAGAAAAAGGGCGGTAAGAAAGACGACAAGGACGACGAAAAGGCTGAAGAAAAAGACCCCGATTTCGACGACTTCGGTTGGGGTGGCGGCAGTGATTCGGATTCGTCCGATGGCGACAAAGACGACGACAAGGGCAGCGACGACGACGGCTGGGGCGGCGACGACGGTTGGAGTGGTGACTCCGACGATAGCGACGACTCGGACGACAAAGATAAAGACGAAGACAAGGGTAAGGACGACGATGAGTCCGGTTCCGACGATGACGACGGTTGGGGCGGCGACGATGACTGGGACCGCTATGACGGCGGCGACGGCGGCACCGGTGGTTCGGGCGTCTTTACGATCGACCGCAAGCCGGAAGTTAATCCGACCGTGCCGACGCTGAAGAAGCGCTATAGCAACGAAGCCGACCGTTATCGCGACGCGTTGTATCGCGCCAAGGCGTTCTCGGTGCCCTTGCTTACGCAAGAGCAGTTCTTCAACTACATCGGTATCGAAGGCACCCGCAAGGACGTTCGTCGCTTGGAAGGCTGATCGATCATCGCTCGGAAACGACCGGCTACGTCGGTCGCGTGAATCAGGTAGACTTAAAAAGACCGCGTCGCACTCGTTGCGACGCGGTCTTTTTTTGAATCTCGCGCGCTGCGTGCTCTGCGTTGGAGTTCGGACTACACTTTCGCAGCGCTTACAACCGTCATCGCTTTCAATCGTGCGACCATTGGAGCCATATTAAATGTCCACGAAACCCACACAGTCTAATGAAAAGCAAATCGCCGCTTTGGAGCAGACCGTTGCTCCCCGAATCACAGCCGTCGGCAATCATCCGTTGTTTGCGCGGTTGGCGACGATCGAAGATATCCGTTGTTTGCTCGAACACCATGTGTATGCCGTTTGGGACTTTATGTGTTTGCTCAAGGCTTTGCAGCAGGTGGTCACGTGTACGCGCGTGCCGTGGGTTCCCGTGGGGGATGCATCGGTGCGGCGTTTGATCAACGAGATTTGCCTCGACGAAGAAAGCGACGAACTTCCGGATGGGCGTTGTTTTAGTCATCTTGAGATGTATCGATTGGCCATGGCGGAAGCGGGTGCCGACGATGGGCCGGTTGAGTTATTCCTCACCCAAATGCGACAAGGCACTGCATTGAATGAGGCATTGAAGATCGCGAATGCGCCTATGCCCGCAGCGGAATTTGTGCGACGTACATTCGACGCCATCGACAGCAGTAAAGCACATTGTGTGGCGGCTTACTTCTCTGTCGGGCGCGAGGAAGCGATTCCGGCGATGTTCACCAGCATTGTTGAAAACGTGGCGCGAACGCAGCCCAGTCTGGCGACGTTGCGGCTTTATCTCGACCGCCATATCGAACTCGATGGTGGTAAGCATGGGCCGTTGGCAATGCGGATGTTAGCGCAATTGTGCGGCGACGATGCCCGCAAATGGCAGGAAGCGACCGATTCGGCATTGGCCGCACTCGATGCACGCATGGCGTTGTGGGATGGCGTTCTGGCGGCGTTGCCGGTGTCCGCGTAGCAGATTAGTTCGTCGCAAGTCCGCGCTGCGTCACCAAGTATGTCGCGAAGCTACCGAGCCAGTGCCCACCTTCATAGGTTTGTTCGTTTAATGCGGCGATTCCCGCGTCCCGATGGGTCTTGGCGACAGTGCGAATACCTGGCACGCGCGGATCACCCGATGGCAGGCCGGTAGCGATGCCCTCCAGCATCCAGGCGCGCGAGAGATTTAACCCATCCAAGTGCACCAAATGGCCGTCGGTGCGATCGGTCACCACGGCGACGGGTAACCAGTCGGTCGAATCATCGACGGGTAAGCTCGGCAGGAAGGCGCCCAACCATGCGGCGAACTCGACCGGCGTCAGGATCCGGCGCATCACATCGGCTTCGGCGATGGCGGGTGAGAGAAAGTCATGCCCGCTGGGTTCGAACGCAAGGTTGGCGCCGCGATCGCGCAGGTAGTAATGTCGGGCCCGTTTGTTGACGAGTTGTAACACCTCTTGATTGCCACGCACCTGCGCCCAGTCGTGAATAAGCCCCAACGCGAACGCCGTTTGGCTGTGCGTGCCGTTGCGCATCGGGTGGGATAGCTTCGGTAGCCAACTCGTGAGTCGGTCGACGACGATTTCTTCCAAGGGGCGCAGCGTACTAGCCCATTGTTGCGCGTCGGCGTCGTCCCATTGGTGCAGCTCGGCGGACAACTGTAAAAACCACGCTAAACCGTAAGGCCTTTCGAAGCTCTTGCGTCCCTTGGCTTGGAAGTAGGCAACTTCGGCAGCGACCTTGTCGGTTGTGAAGCTCTGGGCCAATGCTTGGCGGGCGCGAGGGGCGAAGGGGGCCTCGGGATACAGCCGAATCAGTCGCACCAGCATCCAATGACCGTGTACGGCCGAGTGCCAATCGAAACAACCGTAGAAGATTGGCGTGAGTTCGCGCGGTGGTCTGGCATCGCCGTCGCCCTGCATGACATGACTTATTTTGTTGGGGTATTCGCGATGAACGCATTCGAGCGCGAGTTCGGCAAAGCGCGTGACGGTCGCCAGGTCGGATGGGACGGTCTTTTTCGGAGTGCCGGTTGTTTCTTGTGCGGAAGTGGGCAATAACGCGGCGAGTATCAATGTGGTACAGACGATCAGTTGAAGACTGTGGCGTCTGTTGGATTGATCAGTGTTGTTTAAGTTGAAGGTCGCCGATCTTCTATTTTTCGGAGGAAGGTCGGATTTGCGCGTGAACTTCATTCTATCCCTCCGGGATGAAGCATATTTATTCACTCATTCACCCCAGCGTTGAAACGCTGGGCTATTGTGCGTTGATCCCTATCGGGATAAGAGAATACCGCATACTACCAGCACTGATTGCGACCGGTTGCATGGTCGACTCACTGTAACACTTTACGATTCATCTTTGCGGGGGATCATTAATACCGATTCCACTTTCATTTTAGGCCGCATCGGCATGGGGCTTAAAGGAACGCCGTGAGTCATTTGCGTCTCAGCGGCATGCAGTCTCCCTAGCCTTAAGCGCGGTTTTAAACTGGAATCCGTATAACATCCACCGGCTATAAACCGGTGCCACAGTTAGACTGTCGTTACACGTCTTCCGTCGCGACATCGTCTTCCGCGTCATCTGTCGATTCGCGATAGGTATCCGAGCGGCCTTCGCTGAGTTTGCCCTTGCAAATCTCCCGCAACAGCATGGTGGCGTAACAACCCGACGGCAAGAAGAAACTGAGTTCGACGAATAACCCGCCGTCATCGCGACCGTCGGATACTTGAAGATCGGTCGGGAAAAAGCGCAACGGTCGGCGCGAGCCGCGCGCGTTGACCTGGCGCAGATTGGAGAAGTCGCTCAGCTTCACGCCTTCACGGTCGAGCACTTCCTGTTCCCAGGTGCCGGGCGTGCCTTCGGCGCGCGTCATTTTTTTGCCAAACAGCGGCCCGGTTGGTGAAATCTCTTTGGCAGCGGCGCGGGCGTTCTCGGCGGCTTCGTCTTCGACGCGAAAGACGCTGCCGGTCTCATGTTTGTAAGCCAAATCCCCTAGGTAGAGTTTGCCCAACTCTTCGATGCGTCGCGCCAGCACATGATTAAACAGATACGACTGATATGCGTTGACGTAGAAGCGCTTGAGTTTGTTATCGATGGCGAAGATGGCGCGCTTGGGGTTGCCCTTCGACTTGGCCATCGCGCGTGCGGCACGCGCGTTGTCGCGAAACGCATGCGGCCATGTGCGCGCCGCTTCGTCGTACTTGCCTTTTTCGTAAAGCTGACGCGCCAGCAAGACTTTGCCGGTATCGGCATCGCTGGGTTTACCTAGCATCAGGTCGATCAACGTTTGCGCATCTTGCTGCAAAACGGCGCGACCGAGTTCCCAGGTATCGCCACGCAAGCCGAAACGCTGTGCGCCGAAATAATTCGGCACCCCATTTTCGGCCAGCAGCTCGGCAACACGGCGCACATCTTCCAATCGATCCGGTTCGACATCGCGCATGCGAATCGTGAAATGATTGCCGCGCAGATGGCCGACTTTGAGTTTGTTCGTGTGATGGCTGACATCGAGGATGTTGATGCGCGGAATATCGAGTTTCTTTATGCGCTCTGCGTCGGCGTGCTCGAGACTCAATGTTTGCACCGTCACGCCGCGGGCGTCTTTCATGCCGGCCATGCCAATATGTCGCGGTCCGACACCGAGGGCCTTGGCGATATCCTGCACGGCGCGCATGGTGGAAAGACCGCGCTTTTCGATGCGGAAGTAGACATGAGTGCCTTCGCCACTGGGCTCGTAGGCGGGGACCTCTTCGACGACGAAATCTTCGTACGAGCGTTTGATGGTGGCAGCAACGCCGGAGATATCGGGCGTCAGGTACGGCAAATCGGTGATGGTGGCGGAAGTGGGTATCGTCATGGGCTGATTGGGTTTACAAAAAGTTGACCCTGTTTTGGGCCGAAGGTACTATTTATAGAGGGATGGGTGTTCAGGAATGGTTCCGCATTCCGCCCGTCCCGCAGGCTGCTGCCAAAGTCCGCTCTCGAACTGAATTCGGAAGTCTCGAGCGGCCTTCGTCACCCGCCTGAATCGAAATTCTACGACAATCAGGTACTTTCGTTATGCGCGAAGAAGCGCTCGAACGTTGCCAACAGGCAATCGGCATCCGGTTCAACGATGTTGCGTTGCTTGAATCGGCACTCACCCACGCTTCCATTGCCAATTCGCGGCTGGAAAGCAACGAACGGCTCGAATTCCTTGGCGACTCTATCCTCGGTATGGTCGTTTGTCGATATTTGTTCGACCACTATCCCGACTATCTCGAAGGCGAGCTAACCAAGATTAAATCGGCGGTGGTCTCCGGAAAGACGTGCGCCAAGATTTCCGAAGAATTGGGCATGGCCGAATGCCTGTTTCTTGGCAACGGTATTTCGGGACGTTCGCGCCTGCCGACGTCGGTGATGGCCGCCGTGTTTGAGGCTTTGGTCGCGGCGGTAGCGCTCGATCAGGGAGTTGAGCGCGCTAGCGAGTTCATTCTTCAATTGGTGATTCCGCATATCGAAAGCGCCGCGATCAGCGAGCACAAACACAACTTCAAATCGCAATTGCAGCAGTACAGCCAAAAAGAACTCGGCTATACGCCGACGTACGAACTGCTCGACGAAAAGGGGCCCGACCACAGCAAGTGCTTTGAAGTAGCTGTGCGCGTGGGGAACCGTCGATTTGGCGGAGCGTGGGGGCCGAGTAAGAAAGAGGCCGAGCAAAAGGCGGCTCTCTTGGCGCTACGCGAGTTAGAATTGGTCGAGGCGGAAGTGTTATTGCATTGACGTCGCGATTGGAATGTCGTGGAGGCGCTAACGAGCTAATGACAGAGCGTTCTTGGCGTCAATGCAGACGCCCCAGTTATTGCCATTTCAAAATTTGAACTAGATGCGCGTAGGTCGTGCTTGGTGATTGCAAGAACGCGCGCTTGGGACCGACTCGACACGGCTTCCCAAGTGAATTCAAGTCAGTCTTTGTCTTGAGTGCACCAATCCCATCGATCCTTTTTATTCGGCAACATCCGCAAGTCTAAGCTTCCAAACACTTAGAAATGCATGTTTCGTCAATTTTCTGGCTTTGTGTGTAGTTTGAGCTTTACTTCGATAGGGTCGTAACAAGGACGATCTCTTTTGGAAGTTTCGATGGTCGTGAAAGGGCTGGGTTCATACGCCGAAGGCGTTTCATCAACTAGCCCAGGGTTGCCGCATCAGCGGCTACCCTGGGTGTGAAGATCTTGCCTCGATTCAACTCTGAAGGAGTTGCGTCAACGCCCGAGCCAGCACGCCGCAACCCTGTCAGGGTTGAAACGCGAATCTGATCTACTACCCGGGGTAGCCGCATGTGCGGCAACCCCGGGCTAAGTGTCGTAACGCCTTCGGCGTAATGATCATTGCGATCGCGCGTCTATTTCACGTGCCGCGGAATGGAATCCTAAATTTGATGTTGCTAGACGAAATTCGTAACGTTTGACAATATCGCAACTCGCTGCTTTAAATCCGGGTTGCCGTGGTCGATTCGACCCTGAAGGAGTTCCGTTACTGCCCTAATTGGAACTAACCGTACTCAACTCTTCCGGCAGCAACGCGATCTTGCGACCGCTCATCCAAACGAACAAGCAGGCATTGAGCGTATCTTTTAAACCTTCCGTTAGCGCTTTCTTTTCCAGATTAAATGACAACGCCGTATATAGCTGCCCAGCAGTTTCGGATAGTTGGCTGTAACCATTGGTGGCGGCGTCGGTCTGAAGCGCCTTAACCAGCTTTGCGAATTTGCCCGCATGACTCGTATCGGTGATGAACGATTCCTGCAGATGTCGTATTACGCGCGGAATACGACCGATGAAGGCGCGAATTCGCTCATGCAACGCCTGATCGGCAATGAACTCGCTGGTGACTGGTGGTGCGTTAAGCGCCGTCAAAAGAGCATCGATGTTTTTCTTTAGGTAAGGTTTTTGAATGATTGTATCGGCACCGGCCAATAGGCAGTGTTCGTGCTCGGCGGGCTTCATAACTGCCGTCACGGCTGCTACAGTGCCATCGAAGCCGGCATTACGCATGTGCTGAATGGCATCCGCACCGTTCATTTCAGGCATATCGAGATCCATGAGAACCAAGTTGAACGGCAGCGATTCGGCATATTGCACGGCTTGTTTGCCTTGTTCGGCTTCGTGAATGGTGGCGTTGATGCCGCTGAGGTAATGTTTGGCGAGGCGTCGTGCGTCTTTGTCATCGTCGACAACAAGGATGAGCAGTTTTTGCATCAGCCGAATGTACTCGTCGATGACGATGGGCTCGTCGAATTGGATGCCGACTTCGTGCATACCGTCGGCCACGTATTGGCATCGTCGGACGGTGCCATTGACCCGCACTTGCCCGCCACTGACTTTGGGAAGCTCGACGAAGCATCGCGCCGATTCATGAATGAAGCCGTTATATAAGCAACAAATTCCTCCTTCGCTCAGGTTGCGAAAGGTGACGTAGAAGACCTTTGCTTGCGCGACACCTTGGTAGTCTTTGACAAGCCCCAGCTTGCACTGATGGTGTCGAAAGACGTGTCGCTCGCTGGTTCGCTTCGATCGGTCTTTGTCGCATTCGGTATCGGACGTATCGAGTTGGTTGAGTAGCGACTCGATCTCGGCACGGCTGAGGCGCACACCGTTGGTCGGTCGATCGAGCGTTCCCATCGGTCCGGTGTTCCTTTCCGTAACAATCACGAACCGGCGCGTAAAAGACCGGTCCGTAGGCATGGATTGCATCGGCCGGAGTGCACCAAAAGTTAAGGCAAGATTATGTGTGAAATTTACGCAGCAGGCTTGTATAGCTGTTTATGCGATTTTATCCCGTTGCTTGGGGTAGGCGCAGATCTCGCGCGTCAAAGAGGGCGTCAAACGCATAACCCGCCTGTTCGATATTTTCGCGGGCTCCTTCGAGCCGATCCACGACGGCGACGATTTTTTCAACGCGACCCCCCGCCTCGGTAATCGCTTTGGCGGCTTCCAACACCTGACCGCCAGTCGTGGCGATATCTTCGACCAGCAAGACTGTATCACCCGTTTCCAGAGCACCCTCGAACGGTTTCGATGTGCCGTAATCTTTCTTTTGGTTACGCACGATGATGAACGGTACGTCGCCAGCCATTGCCGTTGCAGCGGCCAGTGCGACGCCGCCGAGTTCGGCGCCGGCGATGCGTGTGGTTGCGGGCGTAATGAATTCCGCCAAACGGCGACCGACTTCAGCCAAGATGCGCGGCTGTGTTTCAAATAGATATTTATCGACGTAGAAGCTGCTCTTGCGCCCGCTACGTAGCGTGAATTCGCCTTCGAGGTAACTGGCAGCGCGAATTTGTTCGGCCAAGTCGGCTTTGCTGATGCTCATACGTTGATCTCCGGATCGCGCCGTGGCGTCGTGCGATGTTTGCGCTTTAACGGCGCGACGATTTCTTTGAGGAATGCGGTCACTTGTTGGGGGGCGAGGCCGACATACCGCTCGTGCTTCAACATGCCCGCCAGATTGATATTTGCAAACGCCGGGTCGCCCGCGAGGCGATCGAGCAGGTCGTTACGGCGTCCGTAAGTTTTGACTTCGTGGGCGGCGGCTTGCGAATGCACGCGAATGCGTTCGTGCAGATCTTGACGGTCACCACCGGCGGCGGTGGCTTCCATGAGGATGTCTTCTGTCACCATAAACGGCAACTCGGCGTCGATACGGGCCTTCATGATCTCGGGATAAACGACAAAGCCACGGGCCACCCGCGTCATGATTTGCAAGATGCCATCGGTCGCAAGAAAGGCCTCGGGAATGAGCAAGCGCTTGTTGCTCGAATCGTCGAGCGTGCGTTCGAGCCATTGTTCGGCGGCGTTTTGATAGGACGAGTTGGTGAGGGAGATAACGAAGCGCGCTAAGCCGGTGGCACGCTCGCACAACATCGGGTTGCGCTTGTAGGCCATGGCCGAGCTGCCGATTTGCGACTTACCGAACGGCTCTTCCATTTCTTTTAGGTTGGCGAGTAAGCGCAGATCGTTGGCAAGCTTGTGCGCGCCAGCGGCGATGTTGGCCAATGCCGCAAGTACGTCGGCATCGACCTTGCGCGAATAGGTTTGGCCGGTGACCGGCTCGCAGCGTTGAAAGCCGAGTTTGCGGGCAACGCGTTTTTCGAGTTCGAGCACCTTAGCAGCGTTACCGTCGAAGAGCTTGAGAAAGCTGGCTTGCGTGCCCGTTGCACCGCGAATACCGCGAAAACGCAACTGGTAGAGCAGTTCGTCGATGCGTTGCAGGTCGCGGGCGAAATCCCAACACCAAAGGCTGACGCGTTTGCCCACGGTGGTGAGTTGCGCGGGTTGATAGTGGGTAAAGCCGAGGCACGGCATCTTGCGCAGTTCTTTGCTGCGCTCGGCCAGCCCATCGACTACGGTAATCAGCCACTGCTGCACGATAAACAAGGCTTCGCGCATGATGATGAGGTCGGCGTTGTCGACGACGTCCATGCTGGTCGCGCCAAGATGCAGAATGCCACGCGCCTTGGGCGCGAGATCGCCATATGCGTGCAAATGGGCCATCACATCATGTCGAAGCTTCTTTTCATGGGCGGCAACGGCTGCCAGATCGATATTGCCAAGATTGGCCTTAAGTTGACGCAGTTGCGTGGCTGTGATCGGCAGACCCATCTCATGTTGGGATTCCGCCAAGGCAAGCCAAATGGTGCGCCAGGTGTAGGCGCGACGCGTGGGTGAGAAGAGCGCGGCCATGGCGCGCGACGCGTTGCGCGTGACCAACGGCGAGCGATAGGTGTCCTCAATCTGGGCAGGCGCGATCGATGGATTGCGGGTGCTACCGCGTCGCGGTTGCCGGCGCGTTTTTTTCTTAGCCATTGAGCCTCAACAGGTCGAGAAGGAATGCACGATAGTCGGATTCGAATTGCTCGAGGTCGTCGGTGATGTATGCTCGAAACACGGCTTCGCCGGGGCTGACTTGCGGACGACCGCTCACGCGGGCGGCGTTCATGACGGCCTCGGCGCGGCTACGCAGATTATCACTGCCGAGGTCGTTGAGCAGATCGCGAAAACCGCTGCGATATGCACCGGGAGCACTGCTGTCGAGCAGGAATAACACGAGCGACCATTCTTGAGCGTAATAACTGCGCACATGATTGGTATTGCCGTGCACGGCGGCGCCGGCGTTGGTTTCGAGAATATCGCTGAGCGGGATCAATGCGTCGCGCACCAACGCCTCACGCAAAAATGGCGATCGAAGGGTGTTGCGGCGCGGATCGAAGCGCGGCACACCATCCACAAAATCGAACGATTCAAAATAGCACGCAAGGCCCTCGTTGATCCATGCTGGGATGCGACCGCGACCGGTCACTTCGAGATATTGATGCAATCCTTCATGGGCAAGGATCGAAAGGGTGCCGCGTTGCGACGAATAGTGCGAAACGGTGATACCACGTTCGGAGTAACCACCGCGGCGAATGCGTTTGTAGGTCGGAAAGCGCGCGGGCGAAAACTCTTTGGTGAAGCTTTCCCAATCGCTGCGGGCACAAAAGAGATACGTGTCGAGCTTCTGGCCGGGTGGGCTCGAAGTCGGCAGCAGTCGCTGATATTCCTCGAAGCAGCTTTCCAGAAATTTGGGCAGCGACCTGACAAATTGTTCGCGCTGGCAGGTCGTGTACAGCACGTAATTGGGCGATGCGATCTTACGACCCTTGCTGCGCCCGAACTTCCAATCCGATTCGGTGGTTTCGATCGGATCGGGGGTGGTGGCAAGTGGATTGAACGGGCCGGTGCAACCGAAGGGCAGCAGCAGGGCGGCGAACCACCAGATGGAACGTACCGAGCGAGTTAAATACGGCAGTGGGCTTCTTCCATGAACCATGGCCGCTATGCTAGAAACACCCGCGCGATCTGGCAATCTCGGGTGGCGTTGCCGATGCAATTCAAGCGCGAATGCCGTTGCGATGTCGACGCACGGGCAGTGGCGGCCTATCATCAAACTTGCGATACGCATTGGGGCGTGTCGACAGCGAGAAGGGGCGCAAGCACATGTCCGACGTCGAAAAAGTAGTCATCATCGGGTCCGGCCCGGCCGGCTGGACAGCAGCCATTTATGCCGCACGGGCCAATCTCAGTCCGCTGGTCTTTCCCGGGCGCGCGACGGGCAAAGATCTGGTCCCCGGCGGCCAGTTGATGTTGACGACCGATGTGGAGAACTATCCAGGCTTTCCTGAGGGAGTGACCGGCCCGGACATGATGCAATTGTTCGCCGCCCAGGCATTTCGCTTCGGTACACGCGCCGTGACGGACAACGGCATCAAAAGCGGCGAAGAACTTGACAAGAAGACGCCCCTCTGGAGCGCCAGTTTTCAGAACGTCGCGTCGGTCGATCTGTCGCAACGTCCCTTTGTCGTCAAAGGCGATAAAGATATTGAAGTAAAGGCCCATTCCGTCATCATTGCCACCGGGGCGAAAGCCAATTGGCTGGGGCTCGACAATGAAATGCGGCTCGCCCAAGCGGGTGGTGGCGTTAGCGCTTGTGCCGTCTGTGACGGGGCGCTGCCGATGTTTCGCGATAAGCCGTTGGCCGTGGTCGGCGGTGGCGATTCAGCCGTCGAAGAAGCCACGTATCTGACGAAGTTCGCTTCGAAGGTGTACATGATTCACCGCCGCGACGAACTGCGGGCCAGCAAAATCATGGCCGAACGGGCCCTTAACAATAAAAAGATCGAGATGGTCTGGGATTCGGAAGTCACCGATGTGCTGGGCGACGATGCCATTACCGGTGTGAAGATTCACAATAAGAAGACCAACGAAGATTCGGAATTGGCCGTCAACGGCTTGTTTATTGCGATCGGCCACACGCCGATTACCGGTTTCTTGAACGACCAACTCGATACCGACGATAAGGGCTATCTCATCTTGGACGATAAGTACCGTTCGACGACCAAGGTCGACGGCTGTTTTGCGGCCGGCGATGTCGTCGATAGCACCTATCGACAGGCGATTACGGCGGCGGGGATGGGCTGCAAGGCGGCGATTGATGCAGAACGCTGGCTGGCCGAGCAGGGGATTGATTAGCGACGGGCGAAAAGGTTGAGTTTTATTCGCATTGCTTAACCAAGTTTATATTCTTCAAAACGGGCGGCAGGCTCGCTTTTTCGCACAACTCTTTCTGAATAACGCATCGCCTTCGATGAAAAAAGCCCCGGTCAGGCCTGACCGGGGCTTTTTGGGTTTACGAGATAGTTCGCGCGGCAAGTATTGCTACTTGCTCTGCATTCGGCTTAGCGCCGAACCGCCTTGCGACGGCGTCGCATAACCATGATGCCGAGCAGTGTGAACGGCATCGCCGAAACACCACCGAAGAACGGACACATCATACCACCCGGGGGCATCGGGTTCGGATTCGGTCCTGGATTCGGATTGCCGGGTGTACCCGGTTCCGGATCGCAGGCGTCACCCAAACCGTCACCATCGGCGTCGGCCTGATCTGGGTTGGGCAGCGTCGGACAGTTGTCAACACAATCGGCAATGCCGTCGCCATCGTTGTCGATGTCGGGCAGGTTGCAACCGCACTGACCCGGCAAGGTCTTGTTCGGATCGAACGGACAACCATCGGCATTGTTGGGTACGCCGTCGCCGTCATCGTCGCCATCGGGCGGATCGAAGACCGCACAGTCGGGTACACCGTCACCGTCGCCATCGCGATCGGACGTGCCGCAGCCACAAATGCCGGGGACAATCTTGCCCGGATCGGTCGGACAGCCGTCGCACACGTCGCCGGTGCCGTCGTTGTCGAAGTCGTTCTGATTCGGGTTCGGAACCGTCGGACAGTTGTCACACGCGTCGGGCGTGCCGTCACCGTCGGAATCGGTTTCGACCGGACCGAAAACGTCGGGGCAGCCGTCACAGACGTCGCCGAGGCCGTCGCCATCGGAGTCCTCTTGATCGAAGTTGGACACGATCGGACAGTTGTCGCAGGCATCGCCTAGCGAGTCACCGTCAGAATCCTGCTGGGTGGCATTGCCGTTGTTCGGACAGTTGTCGCAGGCGTCGGCCACACCGTCGGAGTCAACATCGGCCTGTGTCGGGTTTGAAATGCCGACACAGTTGTCGTCACAGTTAATAGTGTTGCCACCGACGCAGGGGTTATCACCCGGTGTACCGTTGCCATCACCGTCTTCATCGATGCCATCACCATCGACATCCGGATCGCAGAGATCACCGATGCCGTCGCCGTCCATGTCGGCCTGGTCGTCGTTGAAGACAGCTGGGCAATTGTCACACTGGTCGCCGAGCTGGTCGCCGTCGAGATCTGACTGCGACGGGTTGGGCGTATTGGGGCAGTTGTCCATGCCATCACCGGTGCCATCGCCGTCACTATCCGGCGGTGCGACGTCGATCACGACTGTTTCGATACCGACCACAGGTGGGTTGGTGTTCGGATTGGTGACCGTAAGCGTCGCGGTGAACTGGCCGGCCATCACGTATAAGTGGTCGATTGTCTGCCCGTTACCGAAGCCGCCGTCGCCAAAGTCCCATTCGTAGATCAGGTTCGGATTGGCTTGACCGAATTGATCCAAGGTGCCAGACGCATTGAAGCTCACGGTCAGTGGTACGCGATTTTCCGGATTGCTGCCGTTTCCGAATTGGCCGTCCGGGAAGAAGACCTGAATTTCGGGGAACAACTGTGGCGTAATCTGACCATTGAGATCAACGAGAATCGGGAGGCTGTAGGCAGACAGACCCGATGTGAGGAATCGGAACTGATCGCCGTCGCCACCTTCGCTGCCGTCAGTGAATGAGAAGACGCGATATTCAACGTTCGCACCAATTCCCGGATCCGAGGCCAACTGCAGTGTGGTCGGCGACGGAACGCTCGTGACGTTGTAGAAGCCGGGTGTCGCACCACTGAGAATGCGGACCTGATCGCCGGGCTCAAATTCTGCGGCGATAAAGGTTGCATCTGGATCGGTGAGTGTGAACAGCCCGTTATTGCTGTCGGTTGTTGCACCATCACCGACGATCACGCCTTCATCTACGATCGTGAAAGTGACGCCCGTTACATCGGTTGTGAACGGTACGCCGGTTACGGCGCGTTGCGTCTGCTCCGGTGAAAGCTGGCCGACCACTTCCCATTCTTCCGCACCCGGAACCGTGTCATCGACACAGGTGAGGGTGAAGAGCTCGATGCGTGAGGTCTGCGGATCGACCGAAATATCAATCACGTTTCCGCGACCACGGTTTTCCGGATCGATAAATGGTTCGGAGAATAGGTCTTCGACCACACCATCCTGACCAGCGCCGGGAACGGCGCGGGCGTAGAAGTAATTGTTGCCAGTGCTAAGCAGCGGCGAGAAGAGATTGACAGGATAGACATCTCGGAAGACACCGGGTGCGCCCTTTTGCGCTTGCGGCCCGATCAGTTGGCCGTCGTACCCTTCGTCATCGTCATCGACGTAGAATTCAAAGCGGGTGCCTGCGAAGAAGTCAAACGCTTCCCAACCGAGTAAGAAATCGCCACCGACCACGATGCCGCCGGGAGGTGCCGTAATTTCGATGGTTGGTAAGACGCGTGGGCGCCAAGTCATGGTCACCACAGATTCGTCGGCACTGGTCTGGATTTCGGAAATCTCCAGGCCACTAAAGCCTGCGGTACCCGTGTTATACCAACGCGAACTCGGGTCAGTGCTGGCGTTCCATACGGTCGTACCACTGGTGCCGGGGAACGGATCGCCCGCGTCGCCCGGGTTTTCACCGTTCTGCATTTGCTCCAGACCGTCTGCTTGAACGATGGCGTAGGCCGAGTGCGTCGCGAAGCGTTGTTGGAGCGGGAAGCCTTCGCCGTTCGGTTCGAAGGTCAGGTTGCCAACCGGTGTTTCGCTACTGAAATCAGTATGCATGATCATCATCCCGTCACCTGGAAGTATGCGGGAGAAGTTGATCAAGAACGGATTCGGCGGGTCGACGCGCGTAAGACGCCAGAAATAGAAGCGCTCGGCTTCGACGTTCGGGTTCTCAAAGTAGTACACCGAATCGGTTGGGTTAAACGCGTAGTCGGGTAGCGTGATTTCGGTCGGCTCGAACGGTTCGAGGATCGTCCGCAAGTCGGTTACTTCAATCCACGGTTCGTGCTCGGTTCCGATGCGTCGAATTCCTTCGCCCAGTTCCTTCAGGAACGGAGCCGGATGCACAAAGCCACCAGCCATGATGTCCCAAACACCGATCGGTGCCTGTTCAGGCGTCGGCTCCGGACTATACGTGTCATAGTCGTACAGGTCGGGGTAGCCTTCCCAAACGTGTAGGAATTCGTGAGCCATCAACTCCTTAGCGAATGACCCTTCGTCGGCAATTTCGCCGGTTTCGCCGGTGCCACCCAATGCCGTGGCGAAATCGGAATAGGCGATCGGAATTTCCGTGTCTCGAATTTGGATGATGTCATCCATTCCCGGTGCCGGCAGCTGGAACAAGCCGCGACCGCCGGGGGCAAGACCATCTTGGTACAAACCCGACGGAACGAGTACGGTTCCAAACAGGAAGTCGATACCAGCGAATCGCGCGTTGGCAGTAAGCGGATCAATTACGTATAGGCGTCCTTCCCCATTGGTTGAGACACCAAGAAGCAAGCCGTTGCTAAACGCGAGACCGCGCACACCACTGAAGCCATTTGGTAGATCGCCAATTTCGGTACCGGCACCCGTCGTGGTGTCGATCGAAATCAGTTTATTGCCCGCCGAAATGCCCCAAAGGACGTTACCGGTAAAGTCAGGTGATGGGCCGAAGGCCAAACCCTGAACATCGGGGAAGCCGATCGGATCCGGCAGCGGGGTACCCTCACCCGTTTCTTCGTCAATAATCACAATGCGACCGTTATCGATATCACTACCGTAGATGATGAAATCGAGCGTCGGCGGCATGGTCGTCGGGTCGACCACGATCGTTTCCACTGCGAGGCCGACAATGCGGCCTTGTCCGACCGGATTGGGTGCGAATTCAGCAGGAATCGCGGCGATATCGACCAACGTGTCGGTGTTGTTGTCAACGCCGACCACGAACGGTATCAATTCGCCCATCATGTCAAAGTCTTGGAAGAAGCCAAGACCGTCAATGGAGAGTGTATCGAGCAAGTCGGCAGCGCCCGGCACGTCCGCAAGGTCCATAGGCGTCGGGAATTCTCCCGTGACTTCGCCCGATGCAATCGAAATGTCGATCCCACGGTGCGCGAGATTATCAAAACCGGTTAAGCCGCCGAATTCGTCGGGTGCCAAACCTTCTGACAGGCGATTCACCATCGTGCGCGATACGGGCGACAATTGATCGTCGAAGTCCACTGCGTTATCGAGTGCTTCAATGGTATCTTCAACCAAACGGGTGCGGTTGAAGGGGTAATCACTGCCATCCGGGCCACCGTCATTCTGCGTACCTTGCGAGAGGTCGATCGCATAGTTTTCGGTGCCGGGATCGCGGCGTTCTCCCAAGTCGATCATGCCGTCAAGGTTGGCGTCGCGTGCCATAGCGGCAGACGTCGGCGGAAGGTTGCGGAAGGTCAGCCATTCGATCACCAACTGGCAACCACCGTCATAGCCGCTGGCACCGTGGATATTGAACGCACCCGGACCGGCAGCAGGAATCACCATATCGGGGCCACCGGCGCCGCCCGGATCTCCGGTGCCGCGGTCTTGTCCGAGAATTGATGCGTTACCCGTTGATGTAACTTCACCAAAGATGAGATCGCCACCGTAGCCGAGGCCTGATGTGGAGCGAGCGTGATAGATTGACGAAGGCAAGTCGTCAAACTCTGAGCCGCCGTCAAATACGTCGGGCATATCGTCGTCGTTGAGATCTAATTCATCGGGAAGAATCGGAGCGCTCAAGGCATCTGGATATTGCTGGACATCAACGGAGCCGTCACCCAACGCCGCATCTTCCATAGGCGGAACAAGCGGGTCCCCTTGGTAGCACTCGTCTGGATCAGGGTTCTCCATCGGTACTTCGGGGCGTTCGGACGGCTGATTGGGCGCGCCGTCCATACACACCACGCCGGTACGGGCAGAGGAACCACCGACATTGGGTTCAAACAACTTAAGATCTTCCGTGCCTGGAATGGGGCCCTGTGATGGATCTTCAGTATCGAAGCCAATCATGTTCGGGATGTTGCCGCTCCAGTTGCCGGGTGTTCCCTCGATCGCCGGCCATGCGGGCGGATCTGGAATCGGGAATGGATTCATATTGGCGTCAAGGTGTTTCTCAACCCAGTAAGCCGACCACCATGCCGAATAGCTCCAACGTGGGTAAGCGGGCGGGTATAGATCACCGCCGGCGCCAATCGGCGTGTCCGGTTGCGGCACACGAACACTGCCGAGGCCGCGAAATGCTTCGTCACCACCAACTTGCTGTAGCTTTACAGCGGTGGAACTTACGCCACTCTCAATCCACGCGTCCGGGCCGTCGTACTGATCGTTGCCGAAACGTCCCATGAAGCCAGACGCTTGAGGCGCGCCCATGGGTGACATGCCGTCGGCATTGTCCGCTTCCATATCGCCATCTTCGTCGATAAGCGGAAAGCCGACGTCACCGGGATAGTTGTTAACGATGTACTGGATGGCCCATTCGCGTGTGCCCGGCTCCGGGTTGGCGGGATCCATGGCGAGATTCTGATTTTTGAAGCTGGGGTCAAGTATGATCCAGCGCGTATCGGGGGATGCACCGTTAGGATCGAAGATTCGAATGAAATCTTCGAAGGGTTCGGGAAAGTCCCAAACTTGGTCGCCATCACCAAGGCTACCGTCGAGCGGCGGATTGCCATCGTCGAAATCGCAGGCCTCTTCGTCTTCAATGACCCCATCACCGGCGCAGCCATCGGATTCCCAGCCGTCAGCACTATCTTCGAGCAACGCGTCATAGCGACCGTTCTCGTTTAAGTCGCGGAAACGTTCGCCCGGTGTCCACACTGGGTTCATCTCGGCATCCATATCGACGAGGCCCGGAGTCGGCATATCTGCCCCGGAGCCATCGGTGCCGGGAAGGTTGCCGTTGCTGTCGATTAATATCGCCTGATTTTGTGCCTCGGGAACGCCTTCGCCGCCACCATCGTCGTAGACGCCGTTGCCATTCAAATCGCTAAACGGCAAGGTAAGGGGTGCGATAGAGGTCGCGTTTTCATCGACTTCAAAATCGCCCAAGGGCAAGACCGGCCAAGGCACTTCGGCCCAACCGTATACGTCACCGCTGACGAACACCGTTCCATACGATATTTCGTGCCAGTATTCAGCGAACGAGTCAACATCTGGTTTGACGCGGAAATCAAAATACTGATCGCGCGCGTTCCCAGGGTTGGGAAGCAACGGCAGTGGCCCGCCTTCATTCGCTGCCCGAAACGACTTAATCGGGTTGGCGAGCATGACGACGAACTTCCGCTCTTGGGCGTGCCCGCGTTGAGCGAAGACGCTCAGCATAAGGGCGGTCATCGCTGTTAGCGCGATGAGTGTTCGAGGTACTCTTGACTGATTCAGTTTGAAATCCATTACAACCGTCCTCCATCGGGATCGATGCTGCGTGCGTCGCAGATGATTGAGTGCCGGGAGATCATTTGCATCCGACACGGAATAGCAGGCGTATCAGTTTGCGTAAGCGTTGAGCAATGCGTGCGGCGGGCGAGGTAGTGACGTCCGTTTTTTATATGGGCCGCGAAACCGGTTAACGAATTACGCATCCAACAACGACTTATGCCACGAAACCTCTTCGTCGGACATTTGATCGCCCAAGCCAGCCCCCACTGGTGCGCTTCGCGCGGGATGGGATTGGTGGGCAAATCAAGGCGACCACGCACCGCAATTCGGCGGCGCAGGCGCACGACTGCTCCGAAAACTATGGTAGGCATTCCCACCTGTCCAAAAGGGGGGCTTTCCCCAACTCACAGGCGTCTCCGGATTATACCACGGGGTTACGCCCGCCCCCAATGGTTGGGGGCGTTTTCGTCGTTTCAGTTATAAGTACCTAGGCGGTCGGATTGATTGCAGTCAACTCTTGGGGTGGCCCGGAATCAGCCCGCCAGCAGCGGGAGCGATACGATGCCTTCGCTGGGCTGCGAACGCCCGAGTTTGACGTATGTGTCCGAATATTGGTCTTCGAGGTAGCCACGGCGGGGTCCCGAGCGGATGTGATCCCAAGGCAAGATCTCGCCGAAACTGCGTTCTCGATGGGCGTACCAGTCCGGATCGATGCCGGACTGCTCAAATGCGATACGCCACGTCTGATAATTGAATTGCTCGTCCCAGCCGTCGAAACGCGCCCCGGCGTGGTACGCGGCGACGATGGTATCGCCGAGCCGACGGTCGCCGCGCGACAGGACGGCTTCGAGAATCGAGCGTTGGGGATCGTGGGTTTTGATTGCGACGGTGGGGTGGCGACCTTCTCGTACCCGCGCGGCAAGTCGGCTGCGTGCTTCCTTGAAGTATTCGACTTGCGGTTGGGCAGCCCATTGGAACGGAGTGTAAGGCTTAGGAACCAGCCAGCTCACGCTGGCGTTGACTTGGCCGGGGCCTTTGCCGAGCTGCTTGCGGGCGTCGGCCATGTTCACCGACACGTCGTGGATGCACTCGACGTCTTCCCAGGTTTCGCCGGGAAAGCCGACCATGAAGTAGCATTTCAATCGACGCCAACCGGCTTTGTACACCTCGGTAATGCCGTCTATCAGATTGCCGTCGGTCACTTTCTTACGAATGGCCTGACGCATCACGTCGCGGGCAGCTTCAACGGCGATGGTAAGGCCGCTTTTGCGGACCGAATTGGCCATCCATGGAATGTTCTGCAACATCTTGTCTACGCGCAGCGATGGCATCGAGATGCTGACCATGCGATCGGCGAATTGTTCGTTGATTCGCGCGGCGAGTTCTTTCAGATGCGGGTAATCGGCGGTGGAGAGACTGAGCAAGCCGAGTTCGGTTTGTCCGGTCGCCCAATATTGCTCCTCCGCAATTTCCAGTATTTTTTCGACCGATCGAACGCCGACCGGGCGCTTGGTATAACCCGCATGACAAAAGCGGCAGCGTTGGGGGCAGCCGCGCATGACTTCCACGGCCATGCGGTCGTGGACTGTGTCGATGAAAGGTACCAACGGCTTAGTCGGAAAGGGCGCATGTTCGAAATCGGGCGTCTGGCAACGCTCAATTTCGTTAGGAAGCCCGTCGACGCGCGGCGTGACGCTGGCGATTGTGCCGTCAGCGTCGTAGGTGACGTCATACAGGGATGGTGCGTAAATCCACGGAAAGGCGCGGGCGAAGTGTGCGATCATGTCGCGCCGGCGCACGCCGTTGCGTTTCATGTCTTGGTATTTTTCCAAGATGGCGGTCATCGAGGCTTCGCCATCGCCAATGACGACGAGATCGACAAAATCCGCCACGGGCTCGGGGTTATCAGCCTGCGGTCCGCCCGCAATGACGAGAGGATGGGAATCGTCGCGCTCTGCGGTGCGCAGCGGTATGCCTGCTAAGTCAAGCAATTGCAGCAGATTGGTGAATCCCAGTTCATATTGCAGTGAAACGGCAAACAGATCAGCTTCGCCGGCAGGGCGGCGATTGTCCCAAGTGAAGAGCGGGATGCTGTTGCGTCGCATGATCGCTTCGGCATCTACCCAGGGCGAATACACACGTTCGGCGCATACGCCGGGCGTGTGGTTGCAGAGCCAATAAATGATCTGCGAGCCGAGATGGGACATCCCGATGGTGTAAGCGTCCGGAAATGCGACGGCGACTTTGACCTCGGCGGCTTCCCAGTCGCCGGGTTGCGGCAATTGGTTGATCTCGCCGCCAATGTATTGCGCCGGCTGCTCGACGAAGGGCAGGATTTGTTCGCTGACTTGCTCTCGTAAAGATTGGTATCGCAAGGGCTTTCTCGCAGTTAAGTGGTTAGCGGCTGCATGCTTTGCGGACGCATTATAACTGTAAATCAAAAGGGGCTCATTGCCCGTAAAGGCGACACATGGCGACGGATATATTCAAGACATACACCGCCCCGAGATTCTCGGTCGCGGAAATGCCAGAACGAGCGTCCGAATTGACGCGGCCCGGTAAATTGGACCGCAGTTTCCGGACTGGAATAGACTTAGCGACCGAAAGTCCTGTGGAGAGCCGGACTTGGTATGCCGTGCATTGCTTGACCCGCGCGCTGCGTGGCGGATAGGATGATCACGGGGGAAAACCTACCGATACTCCACGCAAAAGACGCACGCGCCGTTGCCCTACACGGTGCAATCCGCGTCGGAGGAATATCTCAAGATGAAACGTCGAATGACCTATTCGAAAATGATGGCTATGGCGCTCTGCGCGTCATTAACGATGTTCTCTGTCTTTGGCATGGAATGTCCGATGACCGGGGAAGACGGTCCGATTGCCGGTACGCCGATTCCCGGCAACCGCGCGCCGCGTCTGATTATCACGGCGGTAAATACACCCGCTGGTGATATGACGGCCGAGCAGGGCGATCTCGTTACGATCGACTTTACCGGGGAAGACTCGGAAGATCGCGCCAATGTGACGGTATTCGCGTCGACGTCGATCAATCCGGATACCGGCGCGATGCTGCCGATTCTGGTGAACTTTCCGGTTGGCCCCGGTGAGGCATCGGGTACGGCGTTTTGGCCGACCAATGCTGTTGCACCGGGTACGTACTTCATCTTCGGTACCATTGATGATGGTACGTTTGATGCAAGCACCGGCGAAGGTAATCCGACGATCCGCGTGACCAACGGTGAGCCGATTTTGATCACCGCACCGGGTGTTGGCGAAGAGAACGCTCCGCCGGAAGTTGAAGTGCAGTTGCCATCTTCGGACGTGGGTCTGACAAACAACGATATTCTTACCGTGCGGTTCTCACCCAACGATCCTGACTTGGGTGAAGATGTACTAACGGCGCGCATCTTCTTCGATACCGATCGCAACCCCAACAACGACGCGTCGAATCCTCCGATTGAAGTGGTCGATCCGATCTTGTTGGATGCGGAAGACTTCGACCCGGCAACGAACCCGGATGTTGACGTTGAGATCCCCATTAATCTGAATGAGATTCCGATTAACCGCGAAACGGATGAGTTTGGTCGTTCTTTACCTTACTTCGTTCGTGTCGAAATCAGTGACGGTGAAGCAGCACCCGTTAGCGACTATGCCATCGGAACGGTCAGTATCCTGGCTGCGCCATCTGATGTGGTGGACCTGTTGCAGTTGGGCCGCGTGATCGCCGGTGCTGTATGGCAGGGCTTTGACGGTAACCCGATCAATCCGGCTCTTGGTAGCCGCACCGGTTCGTCGTTTACCACTTTTGGTGACGTTGATGGTGATGGCCTGTCTGAATTCGCCATCGTGTCTGAATCGGCCAGCCCCAACGGTAATGCACGCGTTGGTGAGGTTGCGATCGTGTACGGTCGCGAGCGACGACTGAGCACCAACCTGATCGGCATTCTGCCGTTCGGTACCGGTCGTTATGCCGGTGTGAACAGCATCAACACCATCGGTTCGTTTGTGCCGTTCCCGCCGACCGATCCGCGTTTCCGCCAGTTCTTCAATACGCGCGGTCATCAGATTGCGATGCAGGCGGCGGGTGCGAACACGCTGGGTGTGACGTCGGTGGCACGCATGGATGACATTACATTTGATGGTACGCAAGAGTTGTTGATCGGATTCCCGCTCGGTTCAAATATGGCAGATGAAGAGGATCTTGATCCCTGCGATACCTGCCAAGAGGACGAGGATGTCCGAGCTCCGGCTGTTTGTTTTGAAGTCATCACGATTCCTCCGCCCAATGACAACGAACCTTTGGAAGTTGACGTGTCCTCACTTGACGGTGGCGGCGGCGGCGGCGGTAGTGGTGCGGGCGGCACGATTACCGGCAACACGTGGGTTCCGTCTGATCCAGCAAACCCTGACGCGTTCCCTTTGTTCAATGTTGATTTTGAACTGGAAGACAATCAACGCATTCTGGCTTTCAACTTCCTTTCGTTAACAATTGAGGGTTGTCGACAGGATGACTTGGACGATAACTTTACGATCGAATTTCAACTTGAAAACGGCGTGGGACCGTTCGAAACGATTCTGATTGATGGTGACGAGTTTGCTGCTGCCGATGAAATGGGTGGTGGGGGCATGGACGAAGAAGACGGATGTTTTCTTGCGACCTTTGCTTATGACATCACCAATCTACCGGTCGCGGAGGGGGAAGCCTTCCCGCCCTCCATGTTTGATGGGCAGTTCTTGTTCTTCGTACGGCCGTCAGCGGATGTTGAAGACTTTGAAGTAACCATTAGAACTCAACTGACAGTTGCGAATCCTTCGGATGAACTTCCATTCAAGACGGTTTATCCGGATGACGCGCTAGTAGCAACTAATTCGATCTACCCGCCACGTTTTTCGGATAACGGCGAACAAGAAAGTGGCCTAAATCCGTTCTTGTACGAGACATTCCCAGTTGCATGCCCGCCGCTGAACCGCAGTGTTAATCCGCTTGGATTGCCAAACTTCGGTACTGAGGATGGTCATTTCTGCATTGAGTACACGTCGACTCCTGGTGCTTTCATCCCTTGTTTTGACAATGAAGGCGATGAGGATGGCCTTAACGAAACACCTTACACATCGGGCATTGCATACATTGATGCATTTGATGACATGCTGATCACGCTCGATACCGATGGCTCCTTCAACGAAGGTGCCGGCGGTCGCATTCTGCCCAATCAGATCGTGTTCGGTCAGCCCGATACGCCACGGTTGCGTGGCGGTCGCTTCCGCGGTGCATGGTATCAGCCAGAGCAAATTTACGATCCGCTGGGATTGTACGGCTATACGGTAGATACCATGCCGAACTTCGATGATGACAACTTTGAAGTTTCGACTTTGGAAACGTTGATTTCGGCCCCGGGCGGTGGTGAGTTTACCATAACACCGCTAATCGATCTGACGACTGAAATGGGCGGCCTCTTCTCGAATGATCCGGGTGCCGTCGGTAGTGTTACAAGCCAGACGGCGGATTTTGATTTCGAACTAGACTTCAGCAACGTGACTGACGTTTCTGCTTTCTTGACGGGCACATCAGAAAATGGGGCCGTCATGCAGGTCGGTCTGGCTGATCCGATTTCGGGTGCGTTTATCCCAGGTACGGTACGAGAAGTCTTGGTTTGGAATGGCGCACAACCCGTTCCCGAGGAAGACGAGGCGCCGGTGCTGCCACCTGCGAGTCTCGTCAATAACGTGGTAGGTTTTGCCATCGAAGTCCCGTTACCGGAAACGGCAAGGGCATTGTTGCTGTCGAGTGCGGGCACCTTGCGAATTGATATTCGCGACGATTGCGCTGTTCGGTTCTCGAATATCAACCTCACATCGGCTGCGATCGGTATGGAAGGTCTGTTGATCGATGCGGGTTATGTACTTGTGTATGAAGGTGCAGATTACACCAGTAACGACGCGATTGAAAATCCGTTCTGCGCCGGCACAACGAACGGCGACTCGGAAGGTGGCGACCTTCGTCCGATGTCCTGGCCGTCATTCCGCTGCACGAGTAACGGTACGACGCGGGCGCCGTGTAGTCCTGCGACCATTACGGTTATCGAAGGTGAAGAACCGGGTGATGCCTTGGGCTTCGCACGCTTCGCGGGTGACCTGAACCTGGATGGCGTGGCTGACTTTGCGTTGGGGGCACCGGGTAACGATAACGACCCGGTCAATGCCTTCCTCGACTGCAGTCCGGAATTGGCTCCGCTGGAAAACAACGGTAAGGCTTACATCATCTTCGGTACGCCGTTCCTGACGCCTGCCGCGCCCAACGGCCCGTGCGATATTTCGGAACGCGTGGAGATTCGCGGTAGCCATGCCGGTGACCAGTTCGGTCGTCTGCAAGGTGCAGCCGGTGACGTCAACAATGATGGTAACACCGACGTATATGTCGGTGCCGAGTTCTACGATCTCACCAATGCTGCCGTCGATCCGGTTGGCGGCTTGCCAAACTTCGATGCGCTGCCGGACGCCGGTTTTGTCGGCATCCTCTTCGGTGGTGGTATCGATCAGAACGGTGCGCTTTCGATTCGTCCGGAACGCATCGGTAGCCTGAACTTCCCGGGTTGTATCTTTGTCGGTGGTTCGGCAGGGGCCCGCCTCGGTGGTGGTACGCCCGGCGATACCTCGCGCTTCGCGGCGCAAGGCGGTCAGCACGGTGTGAACAGTGCCGGCGACTTCAATCGCGATGGTGCTGATGACCTGTTGATCACGGCACCGGGTCAGGAATGGCCGGCGGCGACGATCGAATTCTTCGGTCCGATTGCCGATGGTGATACGGTTACCGTCGATGGCGGATTCGCACTGAACGACGGTGGCATGTTGGTACCGATCATCACCACGTTCGAATTCGATCTTGGTGGCGGTGTCGGCGGCGGCAACGTTCCGGTGCCGGTCGATCTGAACACAGCCGAAGGTGCTCAGCGTGCGTTGATCGATGTGCTGACCTCTTTCGATGCGGAAGAAATCGGCTTGTCGTCGATCGTGGCCCGCAATAACTTCCCGGCTCCGTTGCCCGATACGCCCACGATCACGTTCTTGCGACGCACCTTCACGTCCAACGTCGGTTGGGCGGTCGATTCGGGTGCGAACATCGTGACGACTGAATCGCGACGGCAGGGTGTGGCTTACCTGATCTTCGGTGATGAAGAGTTGCTCGATGGCAACATCTTCCAGTTACCGCAGGACTTGAATCGCCGTAACAATCAGGGCGAACGCGTGCTGCGTGGTGTGGTCTTCGTGTCGGCGTTCGAGAAGAACAGCGGCATGGCCGACAACACGCCGGACGAAGCACCGATCGAAGCGGTCTCGCTGGCCGGTGACGTCGATGGCGATGGCTTCGTCGATATCCTGCTGGGTGCTCCGCAGGCCGACCTCATCAATGTGGTCGCCCCGAATGAGCGTCGCCAGTCGGCTGGTGAAGCCTACTTGATTTACGGTAACGCCTTTGGCTTGAACAGTCCGATGCGTCCGTAAGTAAGCGGTCGCGATCGCGCGATTGAAACTTGTTGACTTGAATCAAAACGCCGGTCCTGCGGGATCGGCGTTTTTCTATGGCTAGTAGATGGGCGTTTGATACGGCGCGCCTTTTATTGCTTCAATTACAGCGTTGAGCTCCTCAAGCTCGATGCGGTGGCGGTTCGCGGCTTTTTCATTATTGAATGCTTCAAGTTCGGGTAAGACGCGCGCGGCGGCGGGGCCGATGTGGCCTAATAGGTTAAGGATGCTGTAGTCGACTTCAAGGGGGCCGGATCGAATGTCCGAATTGGTAATGAGATGCTCCACGATGGTGTCCAACACAACAGCGGCACTCGGGCCATAGTTGCTAAGGGCGTCTGCCACACGATTGCAACGACCGTAGGATTGCATCATATCGGGGTTGTATTCTTCGAAGGTGGCCAGCAATTCGGCGAGGCGCGGAATGACGATGTCGGGGCATTCTGCGATTTCTCCCAATGATGAAATGGCATTGCCGTGGATGATCGGATTACTGTGATGGGTTAGCTCCATCAAGCGCTTGACAGCGAGGTCCGTTCCGGCAGTCACGCCACCAAGCGCAAAGATAGAGCTAATCACGGTGCTTTCGTCTGGTGCAAATGTGCCATCGAGCAACTTCCCAATCAACTTAGGTCGAATTTCACGACAGATTGGTCCGATGGAATCGAGAAGTGACGCCAGATCATCAGGATAGGGCGTTGGGTGTTCACTCAGACGGTCCAAATATCGATCGATTATTTGCGCTACCGTCTGAGGGTGCGTTTCAACAGCCGCGACGAATCGCTCCGGCTCGTATCGTGCCATCTCGTGCCAGCTTCGAATTGTGGCAGATAGTTGTTTGTGGTCGAGTGACATTGATTGGCTGCCAAGTACTAAGTTAACGAAAAATATGGTATCTCTGTACCATGGTTAATGATCTCGTCGCATTTTTTTAGTATCAGTTCATTACCATCAATCATCGCAACGGGACTCACTCGCTTGAATGTCCCGAAAACACTGACCCAATCATCATGTGGCGGCATCGCAATGAGATTGGGTCGCAGACGATTGATTCTTCGGCGATGGTTACGTTGCATTACCTTCTCGGCGGCGGCGAATAAATCAGGGAGGCAGTGGTTCCATTCGTGCAACAGTGCTGTGATGAACGCGCCGTCTTGCTGAGTCGACGAACAAATTACGTAATGATGACCTAGAGAAGAAGTAACATATTCGATGACATCGATAAGTTGTTGCTGGCTTGAAACGTTGAGTTCGATCACCGGCTGCTGAATGGATTGATCTTCATACACATCCCATGTGGCAATCGGTCGCGCTTTGGCTGATGCAATGAGTTTTGAAACTTCCGGCAGGATGGAGGCGACAACGGGTTCAGAGAAATAGTCGGGGGTTGCATAAACAAACAAAGGCTCCTTGCTGGCTTGGCGGTGAACGTTCCAGAGTGCCGATGCAAGTGTTTCATGCTCAATTAGGAATCTACCGGCCATGTTAGACCCGATTGTCGTGAGTTCGTTTGGTAATGGAGCGTCCGTAATCTCGGCGTCATTTTACATGGAATACTTGACAGTTCGAATCTTCTTGTACTAGGCGATCGATCTTGGTTAGTGTCGCATTCTTCGACGTGAAGTAACCAACATCACAGACTTGCTGATAAACACCGAATGCGGCAATCCAGCCAGTCGTTCGCGGGAACTGAACCAGATTTTTGGGAATCGACGCTGTTACAGCGGGCATTTCTTTCGAATCTCCTTCACCTATGAGTTTCGACGCGGCTCCACCCTTGTTTTGACAATCAAGTGCAGCCAACCATAATCGAGAAGACGCGAAACGCCATTTATTGAATGTTGAAAGGACATCACTTTCCGACATCTCTGGTATGGCACAGACGACAAAACCGTAGTCGTACGGATTGATCGAGCGATGGACTATTCTCATGAACTCGGTCTCAGTCTTAGGGCGTAACTCGAATATTGGAACAACAGATTGGTTGTGATCGTCAATATTCCATTCCAATATTGGTTCAACGAGGCCGAGCTCGATCCGTGCGTGCATTGATCTTGTTGAGTCGGAATCCTGATAGACATAGCTCGGAATCGGTGTCGCAAGTACTTGAAAATTTGGGGTCGGAAGCGTTGACTGGTAATTCCAAATCGCGGATACAAGTTTATCTATCTGCCCAACGAAGAAACGGCCCTGCATCGTCACTCCTTTTCTTCATTTTTATGTGCGAGTGATCTGGCAGTAAAAAGTCAACATTTTGACGTTTCGACGTTTGTCTAATACCCCAACGCCATCCCATCTTTGCGCGACTCTGTCGCGCCGGCGTAGTGGCCGGTTTGCGGGTCGCGCATGATGGCTTGGTAGCCACCGAAGGATGCGTCTTCGATCACGATTCTGTGTCCCTTGGCTTCCAACGCTTGGCGAATCGACGCGGGTAAGGCGGCTTCGACATGCACGGTGCCGCCATCGGTCATCGTGGTGCCCGTAGGTTGCGACGAACCGAGATGCCGAAAGCGGGCCGCGTCACCGGCTTGTTGTAAGTCCATCTCGAAATCGAGCAGGTTGATCAGCACTTGCGCATGGCCTTGCGGCTGCATCGAACCGCCCATCACGCCGAAGGCGAGCCACGGCTTGCCGTCGCGCATGGCAAAGGCGGGAATGATCGTGTGGAATGGGCGTTTGCCCGGCTTGAGCGCGTTGGGATGTTTGGGGTCGAGATTGAACAGCGCGCCGCGGTTTTGCATAGCGAAACCACCGACGACGTAACCCGAACCAAAGCCATAGTAGTTACTCTGTATCAGCGAGACCATGTTGCCGTCCGCGTCGGCAGTGCAGAGATAGGTGGTGTCGCCATGTTCGATACGCGGGTCGCCGGGCGGGTCTTGTTGGGCGGCCTTGTTCATGTCGATCAGTGCGGCGCGCTGCTTGGCGTAGGATTTGGAGCCGAGTTGCGCGATCGGCACGTCGGCGAATTTGGGATCGGCGTAATAGCGGGCGCGATCGGCGAAGGCGAGCTTTTTGGCTTCAATTAATACATGCCAGTATTCGGGCGAAGCGCGACCGAGTTTCTTTAGATCGAAATTTTCGAGGATGTTTAACATCTGAATGGCGGCGAGGCCTTGACCGTTGGGCGGCAGTTCGTAGAGCTTGACGCCGCGATAAGTAGTGCTGATGGGCTCTATCCATTCGGAGCGAAAGACGGCGAGGTCTTCAGTGGTAATGAATCCGCCGTGTTGACGCGCTTGGGCGGCGATCTGCTTGGCAGTCACGCCGTTGTAGAAGCCGTCGCGACCATGTTGTGCAATGCGTTGATAAGTTTCTGCGAGCGCGGGATTCTTAAACAACGCGCCTTCTAACGGCGGCGTGCCGTTTGGCATGAACGTTTCCGCAAAGCCGGGTAATTCCTTCAGCTTGGTGCCATTTTGCCAATACCCCGCGATGACGCGCGGCACAATTGCGCCGTTGCGCGCGGCATCAATCGAAGGCTGCATGAGGCGCGCGAGTGGCAACTTTCCGAAGCGCTCATGCAAGCTGGTCCAGCCATCGACGCAGCCGGGCACGGTCCACGATTGCGGTGAGCGCAGCGCGATGGTGCCGTCGGGTTCGGGCGTGATCTTGTCGATAGTCATCGACGCCGGTGCCGGGCCGCTGGCGTTGAGACCGTAGAGTTTTTGCGTTTTGGCGTCCCAGACAATCGCGAACAAATCGCCACCGATGCCGCAGCTCATCGGTTCGACGACGCCCAGTGCCGCGTTGACGGCGATGGCCGCGTCCACGGCAGAGCCGCCGTCTTTTAAGACGTCGAGTCCGATGGTAACTGCCAAAGGATGCGCGGCGGCGACCATGCCGTTTTGACCGAAGGCGACGGAGCGGCGGTGGGTGGTAGCGGGGATGTCGTTCTGTTTTGTTTGTGCATAGGTGCTTGCAGGCATGATGATTGACCAACAAAGGAAAAACGCGGCGGATACTCTCATCTGAATGCTCCCTGCCTCTGTTTATGTGTTGAAACGGGTGTAGGCAGGGCTCAGCTTACCAGCAACTCTGCCGCGACGGTATCGAAAGGCTTATTGAAGATTTTAAAGCAGTCTATCGAGTAAGCGGCTTCATTTAGTGCCTCGACTTCAAAGGTTTTGCTAGGCGTAATCGATTTGCCAGTGACCAATATTGCAACCGGTGATTCGGTTTTGGGTGTGCAGAGTATGTCAAATTCCGTGTAGGGAGCAGGGGTAACAGTGCCGAGTGTGATTAAAGAGTCGGACCAAAAAAACAGGCACTGGTTGGCTGATGTTTCATACAGATAAGCATTGCCTTCGTCCTCGAATTCGGCAAATTTGATTGCATCAGTGGCTTGCACGCGAAGGACGAGAACCTGGCGATTTTCGAATATCTCGGCAACTTTGTCGGTGTGCGTCGCATGGGTATCGTCGTTATCCGGGCCGAAGCAAATGAATTGGATTGCATTCAATAGCTGCCAACCCAACACTGCAACGGCCGCGATCAGAATTAGGAGCAACGGTGCTTCGTAGGCTCGCGAATAAATCAACACCCACAACGTTACAACGATGGTAGCGATGGAGATAAGCATGCCGACGAAATTTGATCGCGGCCTGCGCTGCAATCGGCTTGCCTTCATGCGACCGAATAAAGCCAGTTCATCGGGTGATGCCGCTCTAATCATGCGTTCGAAAGGCAATTAAGTCACCGTGGAGTAGTGAGTCGCGGGAGCGGTCCGCACAGCAGGACCCTACGGATGGCGATCACATCAATTCAATGTCGCATCGAGATTTTGACGTTTCGATTTTTTGACGTTTTGACGTTTTGACGTTTTGACGTTTTGACGTTTTGACGATTTGACGTTTGCTATTGGTGCGCTTGCGCCGCTGCGGCGTCGATGGCGTCGTTGATTTTGCGCATGAGATCGAGGTAGTCGGCCTCTCCGCGGATCATGGCTTTGATCTTGTCGTTTTTGGCGACCTTCGATTCGAGGTCGGCGAGTTTGTGTTTCTCTTCGACTTCGATGGGCTTACCTGCGCGCGATTTGGCTTCGATTTGTTGCGAAAACTCGCGGTATTCCTTTAGCAACCCGTTGGCTTCGGAGTCGTCTTGCACGGCCTTTACGGCGGCGACGAACTGCGTCATCTTGGGGTGTTCCGCGATCTTCTTGCCCAACGCGGCGGCATCGGAGATGATGTCATCCATGATTTAAGCACCTTTTATCAGGTTTAAGGTTGCAAGGCGGCGCACGCGCCGCCACACTTCACTTTTGAAACACGCTCGCCAGCACGGACGCCGGTCGATGAATACATCCTCGCGCCTGCAACCGGCGCTGGCAAGCACGGAGGCAATATGCCAACCAAATTTTCCGAACGCATTATCGATTACATGAAGCAACCGGGCTATCAGCCGATGCGCCCGAAGAAATTGGCCCGCGCCTTGGGCATCGCCTCGGGGCAGATGGGCGATTTTCACGACGCGGTCGATGCGCTGCGACGCATGGGCCGCGTGGTGCTGGGCAGTAATAGCGCCATCACGCTGCCGGATACGCGCAATCAGATCGTGGGCACGTATCGCGGCAACCCGCGCGGCTTTGGCTTTGTGGTGCCCAATGAAGATACGGCTCACGGCGATTTGTATATCCCCGAAGGCGAAAGCGGTGGGGCGATCACCGGCGATACGGTTCGTTGCCGCGTGTTTCGGCGCGGCAAGCGCGACGGCAAGATGAGCTTCGGTGGTAGCGTGCTGGAAATCGTCGAGCGCGGTCACAGTCAGTTCGTGGGCCAGTTGCAAAAAGACGGCGAGCAATGGTACGTCGAGCCGGACGGCAAGATTCTGGGTGGGCCGATTTTTATTGGCGATCCGGGGGCGAAGTCGGCCCAGCCGGAAGATCATGTCGTGGTCGAGATCACGCGCTATCCGCAGGGCAACAAACCGGCACAGGGCGTGATCGTCGAGCGGTTGGGGCCGCATTCGGAACCGGGGGTGGATCTGGTAAGCGTGTGTCGGCAGTTTCATTTGCCCGATACGTTTCCGGACGAGGTGCTCGATGAAACGCGCGGCTTGGCCCGCGCGTTTGACGTGGATGCAGAAGCGGAGCGGCGCGAGGTGATCGACGATCGCACGATTATTACCATAGATCCGGATGATGCGCGCGATTTCGACGATGCGATTTCGCTGGAAAAACTCGACGCCGGCGCGGAGGCAAAACGCAAGCGCGCGAAGAAGAGCAAAGGTAAACGAAAGGGGCCGGCCGTCTGGGAATTGGGCGTGCACATTGCCGATGTGAGTCACTTCGTAAAGCCGGGCTCGCATCTCGATGTGGAAGCCTACAAACGCGGTACCAGCGTGTATCTACCGGGCAAGGTCATTCCGATGTTGCCCGAAATCTTGTCGAACGGCTTATGCAGTTTGCAGGAAGCCGAGCCGCGCTTATGCAAAAGTGCGTTTATTCGATACGACGCGGCGGGGCGGGTGGTTTCGGCACACTTTGCCAACACGGTAATCAAAAGCGACAAGCGACTGACCTATGGCGAGGCGACGGCAATTTTGGATGGCAAAACGCGCGGCTTTCCCAAAGTTGCGGTCGAGTTGGTCAAGCGCATGAACGAACTGGCCATCGCGATTCGCAAACGGCGTCTTAGTGACGGCATGATCGTATTGAACTTGCCCGACGTCGATTTGATACTGAACGAGAACGGCGAAGTAACGGGTGCCGAACCGGAAGATACCAGCTTTAGCCACACGATCATCGAGATGTTTATGGTCGAGGCCAATGAGGCAGTGGCGCGGCATTTGAAAAAACTGAAAACGCCGTATCTGCGCCGCATCCATCCCGATCCGGATGAAGCGTCGCTGGAGGCGATGGCGAAGTTTGTGCGGGCTGTCGGTATCGACTTGCCCTATGACATCGAACCGCAGGATATACAGGAGTTATTGACCGATTTGCGCGCGCGACCGGAGGGTTATGCGGTCAATCTGGCGGTGCTGAAGTCGATGCAGATGGCGGAGTATTCGGCGAAGGAGATCGGCCACTTTGCACTTGCGAGTGAGAACTATTCGCACTTCACCAGCCCGATTCGGCGCTATCCTGATTTGATGATCCATCGGCTGCTCGATCTCGACTTTGCCGGTCTGTTGCCGCTCAAGAAGGGCGCGAAGAAAACGCCGAAGGGTTGGCATTCGGAGGACTCGCTCTTCGACGCAGGCAATCATCTTTCGTACCTGTCGCGCCGCGCCGAAAGCGCCGAGCGCGAACTGAAGAGCGTCAAGATTTTGAAGCTGCTGCAAGACCAGGTTGGTGAAGATTTCGAAGGTGTCGTTACGGGCGTGACCAGCTTCGGTTTGTTCGTGCAGCATCCGATGTACTTACTCGACGGCTTGTTGCGCATTGAAGATCTGGGTGACGATTGGTGGGAAGTGAACGTGAAAGGCGGGCGCATCGAAGGCGAACGCAGTGGCATCACCTTTCGACTGGGTAGCAAGCTGAAGGTGCGGATTGCTGAGATCGATGTCCCCAATCGCGAGATGAAATTGGTGCCTGTGGATGTAGAAACGGACGGTGAGGCGCCATCAGTTCAGCCGCGACCGTTCAAGCGGAAGGGTCGCGGTCGAAAAAGCAAAGCGGATGCAGGTCGAGGTCGCGGGTCGACATCCGGACGCGGGGGTAAGCGCGGAGCGAAGGCGGCGAAGGGGAAACGCGGTTCGTCGAAGCCGCGTGCCAAGGGGAAGAAGGCGAAGACGAAGAAGAAATCGAAGCATCGCAAGGGGCAGTCGCGGGGCGGATAGAATTCCCGCGCGTGGCCCGTCTCCCTTGGAAAGGGAGACGGGGTTAGTCGCGGGTTGCTTTGCCTTTGCTCCACAAATTAGGCGTCGCGCAGCATGGTTATGGTAACCGCCTAACGGGCGCGGCTCTGATCGGCGTTACCCTTATTCGGACCGGCTTGTTCCGCGCTGGGGGTCGGTTCGTAATCGGTGATTCGCGTGGCGGAACCGAAGGATACGTCGATTGAGTTTACAAGCGTGCTCCCTCATCTAAATCAGTCTTCCACGAAGCCATCATCCGCCATCTTTACGATACGCGGCAGGAAGCGCGCTTTAACATCTACCAAATCCGACTGATCCGCCATGACTTGGTCGATGTTCTTATACACGCCCGGTACTTCGTCGAGGCCGGCTGAGATAAGCTTTACGCGCTTCTTGACCAGCTCTTTGTGCACTGGGTTCCAGCGGAACGTATTCTTCGCAGCCTTGCGCGACATGACGCGACCGGCACCGTGGGCGGCCGAGTCGTAGCTCTCGGGCTTACCTTTGCCCTCCACAACGTATGCGGGCGTGGCCATGCTGCCGGGGATGATGCCGAGATCGCCCTTGCCCGCCGGGGTCGCGCCCTTGCGGTGCACGATCACTTCGCGGCCACCGTGCTGTTCCTTCCATGCGAAGTTGTGATGGTTCTCAATCTGCAGCAGCGGCTTGAGTTTCAGGTCGCGCAGAATGGTCTGGTGTATACAGTGGTGATTGGCCGAGGCGAATTCGCCCATCAATTCCATCGCCGCCCAGTATTCCGAACCGGCCCCATCCATCGGCAACCAAGCCAAATGTCTAAATTCGCGCGGAATGCGCGGGTGCAGGTGTTGAGCCATCTTGCTGTAGTATTCGCACGTCATCGCTCCCGGACCGCGCGAACCGCTGTGCGTGAGGATCGCTACGTAACGACCCGCCGGTACGCCGCGGAATTCTTCGGTGATTTCCAACTCGCCGACGTCGACGAAGTGATTGCCACCGCCGCTGGTGCCGAGTTGGCACACGGCCTTTTGACGCGTTTTGCGCGTGATGGGCGTGATATTCCAGTCGCGCTCCAGCACTTCGTGTTCGCGCAGGCTACGCCCTTTAAACGCCGCACCGGCCCCGAAGCGCGTGTTCTTTTCCACGACCTTAATGATCTGTTCTTCGTGCTTTTCGATCGGGTCGGGCGCACCTTCCTCGATCGGCATCGGCAAGACCGACAACATTACGCGACAGGCGATATCGACGCCGACGGCATAAGGAATAACCGCACCCTCGGTCGCCAGCACCCCGCCGATGGGCAGGCCATAACCGAGGTGGGCATCGGGCATGAGCGCACCGCCAACGGCAATGGGCAGGCGCACGGCGGCGTTCATCTGGTTGAGCGCGCCTTGGTCGATGTTCTCTGCGCCCCAAACTTGGTAACGATCCGTCGCAGTTTCCGCATCTTTGAATTGATAGCCGATGCCGTCGCCGCCGACGATTTGCCGAGCGACTTCACCGAAATGGGCGTCGTCGATCATGCTGGCGGCATCGTCGCGAAGTTTGTGCACTGCGTTGCGGATGTCGGTTGCGCTCTTTCCCGTCGAGCGCGCGTCACCGCACGCCTTGAGGATGTCCGCAATCATCGGTCGAAATGTAAAGCCCAGTTTTTCGAGTTCGCGCGCTTTCATAACAGTCCTTTCGCGCCGCTAAAGTAAATGTTTTTGGATGAAGTTTAAAGGAACTTCTTCCGGCCTTCGAAGGAGGTTAATCGATGGGAGCCTTTTTGTCACGTGGGGCGACGTAAAGGAGTTTTGATAGGTGTATGCGTTTTAAATTGGGACGGGGGGCATTCCCCACCCTTCGCATTAGCGAAGAATGGGGCACCCGGCTGGCGTGAAGCTTGGGAACCTAGTCAATCAATCGGGTTAAACCAACGGTCATGCATTCTGACAAGAAACTCACGTGTAAGTGGAAACCCTGAAGCTGAGCCGATGACCGCATCCGTCGAACAAAATGGGCATACTGCTGTTTGGCCAGTATCCACGAAACAACGAATACTGTGCCTATCAAATGTCTTTAGACACTGAAAACAGCCGCAGAGGGGGCTGCTTTCAATTTCCGTCCGATGATAGCTCGAGTGCTGATGTGCATCGCGCAGGTCGTCATAGTCGATAACCACTGCCATGATTCTAAACAAGTCCTTCGATGAGTGAAGAAACCTGCCAAGTCTTTTCTCATGGGCCACAGATATTTTGAATTAATCATGGCCCGGATTAAACGGCGAATAGTCGAGCAGTTCGCTATTCATCACGACGAGCAACGCCGATTGCACCCATTCGTCAACCTTGAACGTCCAAAAACGCTGTGTACCGCCGGTGCGGCCATCGGTGTCGTCGCCTTCCCATTCGATCGAAGTCGTTCCGGTCAGTTGCAGGACAGTAGCGTTCTCGAAGTCGAAAAAAACCAAGCCGGCGGCGGGATTGCTGACGAGATTGCCGAGCGTGTTATACATGCTGTTGCCGACGTAATCGGGTACACGCAAGGTGTGCTCATCCACGATTTCGACAAAGCCCGGCATGCCGCCGCGGTGGGATGCATCGACACCGCGTTCGGGATGCATTGAGGCGATGAAAAAGGTATCTGCGCTCGTGATAGTCTCTTGTTGATCGTTCCCCAGCGCGCTGCCTGACGCACTCGGTGTGGCGTCCTGCGATGTCGATTCATTACACCCAATGCGCCGCCGTTGAATGTACTTCGGGCAGTTGGGATAGCTCTCGGCAACAGCAATGCGTAGCTGTTCGTCGTCGATCTTTGCGTTGCCATTCACGCGAATTCGTAACCGTGCCGCCAAATCAATGATGAGTACGCCGATGCGACCGTCGTTGCGAAGGTGATCAATCAGTCGGTCGCCGGTCGCAACGTGTGCGGCGGTCAAATCGACGATCATCTCTTCCAGTGGCGATGCATCCATAAAGCCGGGCTTGCCGAGCACAACGGACGCCCACGGCCGTGCTTCCTTGTCGACGGATGCCAAGACCAGCAGTTGTTGACGTTCGATCAGCTTGGCGCCGCCGGGGTGGATGCGATCCATGATGACCTGGCCATTGCGTGCGCCCTCGGCTGCTTCACCGGTGCGCTGTTGAGCTGCGATTTCGCCTTCGTGGAATGGTTGTTCGATTTGCATGGTGGCGGCCTTTTGGTTGTTTCGGTTTGCTTCTGACGAGCGTTTTTTGTCACAAAGGTTGACAGAACTATCTTAGCTGCTGGTGTTGCGATTGCTGTCTTATGGTTGGCTGATGGTTCGAAACCCCCACCCCCGCCCTGCCACTGCGAGGGGGAAGGCGGAAGAGGGGGCCTCCGTTCCACCCTTCCCCCTGCACGGGAAGGATGGAGGGGCACGGTCAATTTTAAAACGTCAAGATCGAGTAGCCATCCGCAATCAGCGCTTGCAAACTCGGCAAGCCCGACGTTTCCGGCACGGGATTGTCTTTGATCAATGCCATGCCCGACGCGGCGGCGTCTTCCGCGGCACCGAAGACGTCGGCACAACCGCACGAAACGCCGGCGACGGTGTGTTTGACGGCTTGGAACAAACCGTACGCCGGGTGTTCCTTGTTTTGCAAGACGCCGCTCCAACGCGTGCCGGTGCCTTGAAAAAGAATCCTGACGGTATCGCCTTTTTGATCGAAGTCATACGCGGCGGCAAGGGCGTTGAAGAGACGACCGAGGGCTTCATCGGAACTTGCTTTGGGGTCGGACAAAATAATGATGGCGGCTTTCATGGGATTGCTCCTGGTTTGAATTCGAGTGTGTTTTGGTTATGACCCGCGCCAACGTCGGCGCGGGTCGGTTGCAATGCCGTGCAAGGGTTAGTTTGAATCGTCGTTAGCGTTTTCGTTGCGGACGGGCTGTGTATCCATGAAGTCGAGGATCAACGCGCCGATGCGGTCGTGATCTTCTTCCAGCGCGAAGTGGCCGGTGTCGAGCAGATGCAGCTCGGCGTTGGGCAGATCGCGCAGATACGGAAAGGCACCATCGGACGGGAAGATGTAATCGTGTTTGCCCCAAACGATCAGCGTCGGCGGCTGGTGCTTGCGGAACAGTTCTTGCCATGCCGGATAGCGACCGGGGTTGGAGCCGTAGTCGTAGAACAACTGCAGTTGCACATCGACGTTGCCGGGGCGGTCGAGCAGCGGCTGCGTGACCAACCAATTGTCGGGGCTGATTGCTTCGGGTTCGCGAGTGCCGTGGGTGAACTGCCATTTGGTGCCGTCGATCGTGAGGAACTTGCGCAGTTCATTCTCGGCAGTCTTGTTGTTGCGGTCTTTCCAGTAATCGCGCAGGGGGTTCCAGAAGTCGCGCAAACCTTCTTCGTAGGCGTTACCATTTTGTACGATGAAGCCATCGACGCGTTCCGGATTGCGGGCGAACAAGCGGAAGCCGACGGGCGCACCGTAGTCCATCAGGTAAACGGTGAAACGCTCGACGCCGATTTTGGTAAGCAACTCGTCGACCACGGTCGCGATGTTATCGAAGGTGTAATCGAAATCCTTCACGCTAGGTGCCGAACTGAGACCGAAGCCGGGGAAGTCGGGCGCGATTACGTGGTAGTCTTCTGCGAGAATCGGTATCAAATCGCGGAACATGTGTGAGGACGTAGGGAAGCCGTGCAGCAAGAGTATGGTGGGGGCGTTCTGCGGGCCGGCTTCGCGGTAGAAGATGTCGAGATTGCGAACCTTCTCGGTGCGATACTTGACAGTGCTGACGGGGCTCAGCCGTCGGGCGGCGGATTTGGCTTGGGTGTCATCAGCGCGAACGACTCCGACCAACGCGATCGACAGTAAGATGCTGAGCAGGGCTGTTCGACTGCGGGTGTTGCGAACGTGTTGTTGTGTCTGATTCATGGTGGTTGCTCCTTTCGGGGTAGCGGTTTGTGATGACGGGGTTCGTTGGTCTTTAAGATTTGAGAAGTTTGCGAACGGTGTCGCAGGATTGGTGGCGGAACATGTTGGATGGGTTATGCAGTTGGTTGGTTTCATCAGATTCTCCCGTGAATGTTGCACCCCTATCGACGGTCAAAACCGAACGTTCGGTATAGTTTGGCCTTAAAAAAGAGAGAAGGCGATGCGGATCGGCCTTGCCTTTGGGGCTGGGTTATTCAGTCGTCTTCCTTCTTGGTAAGCAGATCGGGCAACTCGCCCAACACGCGTTCGAACGGTTTGATATTGCCCGTCGCCCGGGCCATGACCAAGCCGCCTTGGAAACGCATCAAAGCGTCTTCGGCGCGACGGCGGGCCAGCGCAGGCGTAAGGCCGGCCTCACGAGCCACCGCAGCCAAGGCCGATAGCCAGGCGTCAAACGACTTGGCGACGTGCCGTTTGATGGGGTCTTCTTCACCACCGAGCGACATGGTATCGAGCAGGCACGATGCCTGACCGCGTTCGTAGAAGCCGCGCAAACGCTTGGCCATCTCCTTCACACGTTGTGCCGGCGGCAAATCCGAAAACAGTGGGGCAAGTAGATCGTTGCCGAACAGCTCATCGACGTATGCGAGCACGGCATCGGCCATCTCTTCTTTGCCACCGGGAAACCGATGATAAAGACTGGCACGCTGCAGGCCGGTGGCCTTGGCGATGCGACTGAGGCTGGCCCCTTCGTAGCCGTGTTGGCGAAACACCTGGCTGAGGCGGCAGAGCAAGTCGCGGTCTTGTACTTTTGGCGACGCCATGGTCGTCTCCTTTCTACTAGAAATATATACCGAACGTTCGGTTAAAGCAAGCGGGAAGTTGAGATTTTTTTCGCGCGACGCATGTGGGGGATGCGAAATTGTGCCTTGACGGTCTGGAAATGCCGTTTTTGGCTTAGTAAAAAATTTCCGCACGATAATGTGTCAGTATGGGGTTCGGTTGATTGCCAGGTGGGTCTCGGCTGGAGATGGGGTACGTTTACCTGCTGTGTCCACGGACGCGACCACCGACGCAGGAGCTATCCACAAGTCTAGGGCGTTGCCTTCGATGTGATGGTAACGGTAAAGCTGCGAGCTTTGAGTAAACTGAAGCATTTTGAAAACCATTGTCGCGGTTCGGGTTGTCAGATTTTATCGAAACATGTCGCTTTCCATCATGACGCGACAACCACGGGATGATGGCTTTCCAATCTATCGCATGGGGGTTGAAGGAAATTGGCCCCCCGTATCGTTGGAGGAATTCTTCGTATTGGATTGCATCCCGGAGGGATACCAGGAATGCCGCGCGAATTTCCCTTCGTCTGTACAGGACGAAAGCTGCGCTGGCTCACCCACGTAACCACCGTTGAAAACGGTCATCTATTTTCCGATGATCCCTGCCCGGAGCGAGATATCGGTTCTGCCTTTGGGGTGTCAAGCATGCCCATCAGGCGCGCGAATGGGGTGGCGTTGGTTAAGAGACTGACGTCTTTCAATCAAAGCTCACGATACTCGAATGAAATTTGCACTAATCGGAACGACGACCGCAGCAACAGGCGGAGAAGGTGCGTTCCGGCAAAAGAAGTCATATTGTTTGTGTTTTTATTGGGGGCCGAAGTGCTCGGCCAGGTAATCGATGATGATCTCTTGTTCTGCGGGCTTGATCCAGGCACCGCCGTATTCTTCGACCATGTCGGTCATGACCCAGGCCCAATCGTCGCGGCTGAGGCGTTGCGATTCGACGAGGTCGACGGAATGGCAGGCACCGCAATAGGCGGTGTACATTTGCTTGGGCGACATGTCGGAAGTAAGGGCCTGCGGCGTGATGGGGGTTTTGACGGCGATGGGTTTTGATGATGTTTTTTGGTTCGACGAGGTAGTATTCTCAGTAGTCGCCTTTGACGCCGCCGTCGGCTTTTCATCGGTACTTGCGTCGTCCGCCGCCGCAGCAGTAGTAGAGCGATCATTGGTTGGCGGGTTTGCTTGTTGCGTGTCGTCGCGCGTTTTGGGTGCGGGGGAGGGTTTGTCGCAGGCACACAAAAAAATTGCGGGGATGATCCAGATGGTTAATAGCAAGTAACGTAGGCCACAAGACTTCGGGATGCCGGACACGCATGCGTTTAATTTGATCGTTGAATCAGTCATGATGGGCGGATGGTGAAGTCGATCATTGCGGCAGTCAAGCCGAGGGACAAGCCCAAGCGTGGGAGAATGCGAAATGGGAGTGACAGAGGCGCCCTTCGATAGAATTGCCCTCGAGATTCTGAAAATCCGTAGTGGCGAGCGTTAAATGACCAGAAAGTAACCCACAACCAAATTGTGCTTTGTGGCCTGCAGGCGGTCGTCTCAACTCTCTATAATATGCAATCTTCACCTGACCCCTTCATGCAAGGGAGCTAAAGGTCAGCGATCGCTGGTAACTAAGGGCCAAACGATGAAAACGCGAATCATGTATATCGAACAAAAAGGCGGTAACCTCGCAGGACCGGGGCGCATTGGTCGTGTGCGCTATTCAGATTCAGGAAAGTCGCTCTATTATCGCAAGCTGCACTTGTTTCGCTTTCAGGGATACAAAGCGAACTATTTTGATGAGACTACTCACGATGAGTATTGGGTTTCAGGTCCGCGGCGTGACGGTAACGATTCGCTTTATCCGGCAGTGATTGAGATCGATGAGGATGTGCGGGAGGAATATTGGGGCGAGATTCGCGGGTTGCCGGAGCGGATAGGGGAGTCGTCGTTTAGTTCGTCGGGTAAATACTCGCGCCGATTGCCAAAATAACCGGTGGTTTCGGTGTCGAATGAATGTGAGTACACTCGACCATTCGGGTTTTAGATATTCTCGCCGCAGTGGATAAGGTTTCTCGTTTTATGGACGCAATACTCATTCGAATTGGAGCGGATCAAGCGTATGGCGGTTGCAACGCGCCGGTTTGTTCGAGGACGCGGGAGTTTGTGTACCTTCCTATACCTGAAGGTTCAAAGACAATCCCGATTGACAACATGGCAAGGACGTTTGACGAATTCGTCCCGGCGTATAAACACTTCAAGAGTAAAGTGGGCATGCCGATGGCAGGGTGCGAGCTGCCGGCGCGATTGTTGGGAAAGCTCGTGCATCTCGATCCCGACTTTGAACATCTTACCTATGGCGATGACGGCGGACGGCGCGGCGCACGGGTAAAGTCGCTGAAGCCGGGTGATTTGCTTGTGTTTTATGCAGGCCTGAAGCCGGTTGATGCCAGCGTTAAACGCTTAGAATACGCACTTATCGGCATGTTGACGGTTGAGAAAATAATGAGCATCAACAACATTCCAGAAGAGCGCTGGAAAGAGAACGCGCATACGCGCAAGCAGTCGCGCGGTGAGGATGACATTGTGGTCTTCGGTAAGGCCGGACAATCCGGCCGTTTCGAGAAGTGTATTCCGATCGGCGAGTTTCGCGCTAAGGCGTATCGCGTGCGGCGTGATTTGTTGGATGCTTGGGGCGATTTGGATGTGAAAGATGGGTTTATTCAGCGCAGCGTGCGACCACCGATGTTTAAAGATGCGACAAGATTCAAAACGTGGCTTGATGAACAGGATGTTACGCTACTGGCAATGAATAATCCGTCATGAAAAGAGCGTTTACACGAGTAGATGATTAAGCTGAGGACGATGGCCTCGACCTGATATGTCAAAACCAAGATCGAAATTGATACCGCCGCCCGAGATATATCTTGTACATCTGCGCCGACCGCGAGGATCGCAAGATCGACGATCCGATCCATTTTATGAGTTCGGTAGTTTTGGTTGTACCGGTTGTCATCGGGCCAATCTGATGCGGGAAAAGAATCAGGCAAGACTGCACGGTGCGCGCTTCGGATTTGTGCAGGGTGGGCAGCTCGGCCATCGGTTGGTGCTATTGACGCCGCCGGTCAAAGCGATTTGGCACGGGCAACGACTTGAGTTGCTCTGGAACCGCTCGGCAAAGCCGTTTCGCTACGAGGCGGCGCCGATTGTCGCGTGGAATAAGGGCAAGAGCGATTTTCCGAAGTTGTTTGCGTCTTTCGCGGGTGGGAACCGTACGACGTGCGAAGGCAATTTCTCCAGCGCATTTCGTTCGCGTACCAGTTCCCTTACGGCGAAGTTAGCGGCCGAGGTTGATACGGTATTCTCAGAATGGCCAACACGATCGAAGGAAAGACAGATATTTGCGCGGCGATATGAAGAGACGATTCCGGGGGTGACATTGGGTCCGAAGGATCGCCGGGAGATCTATCTTGACGTACGTGCGCAAGCGGGTGCGCTGGTGGGTAAGAAAAGTTCGTGTGGGCCTCGACGTTGGAAGAAGCGAACGCGCGTATGTTGAAGAACACTGACGATCTTCTGCACGATAAGGCCCCGACCCATCAACTGGGTTGCCCATTTCGCGCTTCGTTTTATCCCACTACCACCGGCACACGATGGATCACGTTGCCCAGATATCCCTTCGGGTTCCACGGTTGCCGGAATGGTTGCGCTTCGCCGGCATCGTCGAAGGCGCGGGCCCAGATTTCGTGATAACCGCGGCGCTTGGGTGTGATGGTTGTTTCGAAGCGGGTCCACGCGTAGCGATTGGGTGGCTGTTTCAACGACGCTTCTTGCCAGTTCACGCCGTAGTCGGTGGATACCAATACTTTTGATACCTGTTTGTCGCCCGCCCAGGCATGGCCGGCGACGTTTAGCGGTTTGTCGATCTCCGCTTTCGCCATCGCGGTGGGACGCGTGATCATCGACTTCACCTTCACGGCGGTGATCACTTCCATCTCGCTTTTCTTCGGTCGCGATCCGGGCGTCTGCGGTGTTTTGGGGATGCGATAGGAGTAACCCGTCATCTTCTGCGAATCGTGCTCGCGCTCGCGCACCCAGATACGCGTGAGCCATTTTTGCGAACAACTGCCGACCCAACCGGGTACGACCAGCCGTGCCGGAAAGCCGTTCAATGCGGACAGCGGCTTACCATTCATCGCGTAGGCCACCAGCGTGTGTTCTTCCAAGGCTTTTTCGATCGGTATGCCGCGTGAGAATTGTTCGGCCAGACCCAACGGTTGATCTTCACCGTAGTGGGCCGTGTAATTCGCTGTTGATTTGAGTTTGGCTCGTTGCAGTAAGTCGCGCAGGCGCACGCCCGTCCAGGCGCTGCAAGCAATCGCGCCGTGTTGCCACGGATTGCCGCGCACCGGTGGATCGAAGAATGCACGACCGTTACCCGCGCACTCGATCACCAATGGCATTGTTACGCTCGGCATATTTCTGAGCTCGTCAAACGAAAGCGACAGCGGATTTTCGACCTCACCATCAATCGTGAGTTTCCAGTCGGTCAGGTCACCGGCCTCGGCGCGCTCGGGAATGCTGCCATTGTTGCGCACGTAATGCCGCTCGGTCGGTGTTACATCGTCATCGAGCAGATGCGGCGCGAACTCACCGCTCAGCGGGTGTTTCACATGCACGATCATGCCGGGCTTGCCTGGTACTTCGAAGACTGGCTCGTCTTCGGCCATGGCCACCGGAATCATGCCGCGCCCAAAGAGGCCTTTCAGTGCGACATCACCACCGAACATGGCGAGTAGCGCCGCACCACTCGCACCGAGAAAACCGCGGCGCGAAGCGAAGGCGTCGAAGCGCGCGAGGTCGGCGGGGGAGGCCTGATGACGTCGTAATAAATTCAAGATGTTGTCGATCGAAGAGATACTCATGAGCCCTTTTGATGCTTTTTGCTTTGGTACTCGTCCCTAACGCCTGTAATAAAATTTCCAGCTGTTGCTATTGGTCTGTCGACGAATCAACTTGCTTCAATGGCAGACATCCTACTGAGGATGTTGCGGGAGCAGAAGTCGTGTTAGGTTTCTCGTCCGGAACCTGAATAGCCGCCCAGATGTCATTCTGTTCAGTGAAAATGTGAAGTTTGCGACCCTCAGTTCCGTGTAGTGTAACACGCTCAACTTCGTAATTGTCAAGCAGACCTCGATAGGTCTCCTGAATGGTGATCTTGCCGTTCCAGTCGAATTTCTCGCTCTTCGGAATCCCTGCGACATCGATGGTCTCGGAGCGATTGAAACAGCCGGTCGCCAAGGTGAGGATGGTACAAATTAAAATGGCACGTCGCATCGAAACTCTCCTTTTTTCGACTTTCTCGAAGCCGCTTGGTTGATTACGCGCATTGTTGCTAGTCCGTGGACGATAATGAAACGCGCGCGGCGGGTCGATTGGTTCCACCGACGTACCGAAAAATCATGAGGCTTTAGGTTCACTGTGGACGCGTTATTCGTTTCTTGCACACCGGCCGTTTAGGCACCTGTCGCGTGCCGCAGACGAATTAATAGGTCGTTCAACGCTGGTCTTGACGAAGGCTCTGTCGGCAAATCGCTTTGCTCGCGCGCAATCTCAAGTTCACTAACGAGCCTTTCGTACTCAGTAAGGTGAAATGCCATGTCTGGTTCGGCAAGCGTGCCTTTCTCTGGCCCTGTCGTTTTCTGGGCAACCAGATCATCGATATAAGGCAAGTTAAACGTCTCGTTCAGCGTTACCAGATTCGCCTCGATATGCCCCGACCGCATTAAATAGGTTCCGGTTAGCAACACGCGGTAGGTATAGAGCAAAGGTTTGACTTGCCGAGATTTTTCGAAAAGGCCCCATTGCGTGCGCGCAAAACCAACATAATGGTGCGCATGAAAGCGTGTGATCACGCCGTTTGCGATTGACTTGAGTTCTTCATGTTCGGGCGCCGTTTGCACGATCAGCGGAGAATACAGTTGCTCCAAAACGTAGCCATTGGTCTTGAGCATTAGTTTAAAGAATTTGGCGGCGTCGTGGGTTACGAGATCTAATTCGATTCCATCGCGATCGCCGTCCATCTCAATGGTCTCGCGCGCTTCGTTTAGCGACATTACTTCATTCGGTGGCAAGATATGTACGCCGCGCAGATCGAAGTCGCTATCCGGCGACGGAAAGCCGTACAAATGCGCGCCGCTAATGGTTGCGAACAACAACGGGTAAGGGGCGGTCTTGACGATCGCGCGCAAAATGTCGACGCGATCATCCGCAATGCCACCTCGCTTTATTGCGGGAAAGGTTACATGCGCGGTAGTAGCAGATGGTCTGTCAACAGCTGCTGCGCGGGCGCGAATCAGAAATTCGTTGGCGCGTTCGTAATCGGGCCGCTCGGGTAGCGCGGTGTTATCGTAAGCGGCGTCAAACTCTCGATGCAGCCTCATCCTCCACGCGTTGATTTCGTCCCATGGCATCTGGCCATCGCGAATGGCGAGTAGGTCGGCGCGATGCTCACCCACATCGACCGGCACAATTCGGTTTTGTAATGCGGTGATTCCGGCGAGCAATAGGCGAATCAGGTGCATGGCGTGCTTCCATTTGATCTCACCGTGATTTCGCAAGCGGGCGTCGAGCTTTTTAAATTGGCTTAAGACGTAGCCGTTATACGTTTGATACACCAAGCGCGATAGAAACGCGTCACGCATCGCGAGCAGTTCCTGTGCGAGCGGCGTGGCGTGTTCGACGAGCGGCGTGTAAAGGCACTCGAGTACGTTGGGGTTGGCTTTCAGCGCCAGCGTGATGAACTTCTGCAGTTCCCAGTAGCATTCTTCGGTCTCGGGGCTTTCAAGTTGTTCCGGAACGCCGAATAGCGACCAGTGCATACGCGCCGGTGGAAGGTAAATGCCGCGCCGATCGACGTCGGATGCATCGTGGTCGAGACCGAAGGCCCGCGAGCCGACCACGCAGCGAAAGATCACACGGTCCATCAGGTCGAACTCATCAAGCGCGTGCGAGGCGGGCCAGATGCGCTCACGCTGTACATCTTTGAGAACTGCAAACTGTGTGCGGCGCAGTGATGCTTCCGTCTCGTCGGCAAATCGCACGCGATAGTTGTGCGTGTGATCGGTAGGGGAAGTTATGATTTCGCCCACGGCACCAACAGCGTGATCGGTTTGGCGGCGGCCTTCGTCGGCGACGGCACGCACGGCGTTGCGCGTTACGACCTGCGTGCCGGGGGGTAGAATCATGTTCGGGTTATAAGCGATTTTGCGGGGCATACTTTCCTTTTTAATGTAACTCAAATTTCATGATTCAAAATACGGCCATTTGAAAAGGCGTTCGACCATGTCATTATCAAGCGACTTTCGAATCCGGTCTGTGACCGAATCAAGGAGCGCGTAGACCTCATCAATCCACCTCACGGCACCTAAGTTTCGAATTTCGATTTCCTGATTGCTTGTCACCATGCACGCATGAACAGACGTTCCTCCCATCCGCACGATAGACGTCTTCTCGAAGATTCGCTCGAATTCGCACGGATTCAGTAACTCGGCAGGCAGCGCATCAATCGGCAGGGTCGTGGTCGCTTCCCAACAAGCTGGCGGTATCCTTCGTTCCGCGAGTAATCGATGGACATCTTGCGGGTGCACACCTGCGTAGGCGAACCCCCATAGGCTGATGCGTGCAGTACGGAAAATAACCTGCCAGTCGTCGTTTTCGCGCGTTAGGGTGATGACATATTCGGGTGCGGACGCAGGGGCCACCACGAATCTAACCAGCAGGCTTGCGCCCGTCGGCAGTTCGGGCACAAAGCTTGGTGGGGTGAGCGCCCTGCAAAGAATGTCAGGCCTGTATCCCTTGGCGTTTTCCCGGCCAAATTCAAATTCATACAAACGCTTCATTCATTTTCCAAGCATATCATCGACGCTATTCAACCCATCCCCTCCAATACCTTCAAAATCTTCGCCGGCTCCAACCGTTGCTTGTAATCCGCATTCACATAGCTCAACTTGATCGCGCCGTCGGTGCCGATGATGAACGTGCCGGGGAACGGCAATTCGAATGTGTCGTTGCCGTTGAATGTCGGTAGGTCGGCACCGAATTGGGTGTAGAGCGGGCGCAGGTCTTCGGAGAGGACGTGCACCAAGCCGAATTGGCGCGCGACGGTGTTACCCGTATCGCTGAGAACCGTGAACGTGAGCTCGTTCTTCTCAACGGTGGTGAGTGAGTTGTCAGCGATTTGTGGGCTGATGGCGACCAGGTTTGCGCCCAGTGCGGTCATTTGCGGCAACTGCCGCTGGAGGGACCGCAGCTCCAGGTTGCAATACGGTCACCAATGACCGCGATAAAACGAGATGACCAATGGGCCTTGGGCCAGCAGGTCGGCAGACTTGACGGTTCGGCCAAGTTGATCGGGTAATTCGAAAGCGGGGGCGGTCGCGCCAAGCTTCAGCGCTTGGTCGGCGATACCGCTGGCGATGACTTGTTGGGTATCGGCGTTGAATTTGGCCGCTACGTCCGGCATCTTTTGTGCGATACCGGCGGCTTGGGCTCTGAGTTCTTCGTTGAGTGACATAGTTGGCCTCCAGTCAGTAACCGCGATTATATAGCGAGCATGGACGCGTGCACGGCAGTTTTCTTATTTGTTGGTAATAAGTGTGAGATATTGTCGTGTGATAGTTGGAAATTGATTCAAGCCTTCGAAGTGCCAAATGCTCTTCGCGATATCAGATTAATGCCTTGTTCGACGACGGTGGTCGAATATCTTCGCGCTTGTTGTTACGGGTTAAGTCAGGTGAGCGCGCGTCGCGCCCTTATGGCACGCTCGGGAAATCAGATAGCGGTAGTGCAAATATTGCGCATACAGGATCAATAATTTCATTAGAACGTCATTATCGGCACTCGATCTGCACTTAGCTGAATGCGTGTTACCTAGGTCGGACAAGGAGCATTGCCGTTGGGGCCAGATAGGTTCTATACGGTCGACCGAAACCAAGTTCCCCCGCCATTCAACCGATGAATCCGACGTGGTAGATACATTTTGGCAGAGCAGGGGCCGCCCATGAGCAAGCACGTCCATTTGACGGGTCGGGAACGCAAATTCGATCGCGACGAAATCATCGTCAGCAAGACCGACCTGAAGGGCATTGTTACGTATGCCAATGAAGTCTTTCTGCGGGTGGCGGGTTATACCGAGGATGAGATTCTCGGTAAGCCGCATAACATCATTCGCCATCCCGATATGCCGCGTTGTGTGTTTCGATTTTTGTGGGACACGATTCAATCGGGTAATGAAGTGTTTGCTTACGTTGTGAATCGGGCCAAGTGCGGCGATCATTATTGGGTTTTCGCCCATGTAACGCCCACGTTTGACGAAGCGAACAACATCATCGGTTATCATTCAAATAGGCGCGTGCCCGATCGCGACGTGCTGTCGAAGATCAAGCCGCTATACCGCACGTTGCTCGAAGAAGAGAAGAAGTACGACAATCCCAAGGAACAGTGGCAGGCTTCGATGAAGGTGCTCGTGAGCTTCCTCGAAGAACAGGGGATGAGCTACGAAGAGTTGATCTTCTCGCTGCACAACGCGGCGGAGAAGCGCGAGTTGGCGGGGGTCGGATGTAATTAAGAGTGAATTGAGAATGAAGAATTGAGAATTCGGAAGTGCAAATAGCGAGTAGTGCAATTGAGTTGGAGAGAGGAAATCGGCCCATCGCTAAGATAGTGAGAGCGTTGGACGCGGACTTGAAAGAAGCCATCGATTGAGACTGAGATCATGTTGACGATTGACAAAGATAAGACGGAAGCAGACACGACCAACGCCGATCATACGGGCGAACTCGCAGAGGCGGGGGCGTGGATTCAGGAAGCCGCCGATGTTTGTCGCGCCGCGGCGCGCGGTAACCTGGAACGACGGTTGCTCAATGTCAACGTCGACGGCGATCTTGGTGATCTTTTGCACGCGATCAATCACCTACTCGACATGACGGATGCATTCGTGCGCGAAGCGACGGCCTCGTTGGAATACGCCAGCGAAGGGAAGTTCTTCCGCCGCGTACTTCCGGAAGGCATGTTGGGTTCTTTCCGTCGCGCTGCGGGGAGTATCAATTCTGCCACGCGCGCAATGGACGAAAAGACGCAGGAACTCAAGGCCGCCGAAGCGCGGCGGGCGGCGCTGGAAGGCGAGTTTAAATCTGCGCTGGAAATCGTGGACGGATTGCAACGGACCTCCGGCGAAATCGGCGAAGTGATGAACGTCATCAAGCAGATCGCCAGCCAGACCAACCTGCTCGCGCTCAATGCAAGTATCGAAGCCGCCCGTGCAGGCGAGGCCGGACTGGGCTTTGCGGTGGTAGCGGATGAGGTGAAGAAGCTCGCGGACCAAACCGCGGGTGCGACGGGTGATATTCGTCAGCAAGTCGATGCCAGCCAGACGGCAACGAAGGATGTGGTCGCTGCGATCGAGAAAATTTGGCAGACGGTGCGGGCGTAAACTGGCTTAAGCTCTATTGATTCTCGAGGCCCTGAAATTGGCTTGACATTACCATGCTCGCAGCCCAATGATTGACTGTTACTAGGGAATCAGGGCCGTTTGCATGTCGTCTCAAGTCTCCAAAGCCCCCAAGGCGTATCGTTGGTACGTGAAGGCGCTGATAGGATGTTCGATCCTCACCGGGTTGTCTTTCTGCGTTCATTGCGGGGGCAAGATTTCGCCAACGACATGGCTCATCCTCGGCAACGGTCGCGTCGGCGTTGGAAGCGATTGGACGTGGATTCGGCATCGCATGCATCCAACCAGCGGCGTTCCGTCAGGCGAATGGACGCTAACGTGGGCTAAACACTGGGGATATAACGGGTTTGGGGACTATTCGGAATTCTCCCTTTTCATTTTGCTACTCGCGTGTTGGCTTTTGTATCTCTTTGGAAAAAACCTGTTGAGTCAGAATCGCCAAGTGACTTCAGGTGATTGGTGGGCTGTAATCGTTGCCGTCGGTCTGGCAATGGTGATTGCGTTCTTCTGTCACGTTGCTTTCGATGGAAATCCGCGTTTCTTTTGGCCGCAAGTGCTCAAACACATCACGACGATTGGATTTGCGCTGATTCCAGCGATCTTGATTGAAAAGCTACGAAGCGTCCGACATCGGCAGCTGAAGATGAGGGAGCTGTCCACGCTTTGTCATTCGTGTCGGTACGACCTGATTGGTAACGTTAATAATGTCTGTCCGGAATGCGGGCTCGTGATAACACTGCAGCAGTGGGCGATTTTGAAAGAGAGCGGCGGAATTATTGGGTTGCCGCAAGGACCGCCGTGACACGGTCCGCCGCATTTGGCATAATCCGCGTCAGTACAGCCTTAGCTCGAAAGGACCACGGATGGCCAAGAAGAAAAAGACTGCCGCCAAGAAAAAGACGACCAAGTCCGCCAAGACGGCGGCCAAGCGCAGTAATACCAGCAGTACCAAACGCAAGTCGGGCAAGACGAGTGGCAAGGCCGACGCCACGGCGCTGAAAATCGTCGGTTTGGCCGGTGAGGTGATGAAGGCCGCGGGCAAGAAGCGCGATCCGGAAATTTCCATTCCGATGCGCACGCTCTCCAATGCGAACTACAACAAGAAAAAACGCATCATCGAGATGGGCAGTAAGGCGGCGACGCGCAATTTCTTCGATCTCAACAAGTCGAAGAACTTTATGCAAACGATGCTGATCGCCAGCGCCTGTAAGAAGTTGATCGACGAGGAAAAGACGTCGAGCATTCGTGGTTTGTATTATCTCACCAAGCATTCGATCAAGGGCACCAACGAAAAGACGTTTAACGATCAGAAAGAGTCCGACCCGATCATCGAGGATGTGGAAGTCGCGCTGGAAGCCCTGCGCGAACAACTGCACGTGTTCGCCGACAGTCGTGGTAGCATTGCGGGCAATCTCACCATCACCAGCCGTGGGGACGAGATCGATCTACGACGCATGGGCGCGGGCGGCATGAGTATCCCCGGCATCGTCGAGCCCGATGTGTTTACGTTTAAAAAGTGCGACGCGAAGTTTATCCTGCACGTCGAAAAAGGTACCGTCTGGGCGCGCTTTAACGAAGATCGGTTTTGGGAGAAACACAACTGCATTCTCACGCACGGTAGCGGTCAACCACCGCGCGGCGTGCGACGCTTACTGCATCGGATGCACAACGAATTGAATCTGCCGCTTTATTGCCTGCTCGATAACGACCCGTGGGGGTATTACATCTACAGCGTCATCAAGCAGGGCAGTATCAATCTCGCGTTTGAATCCAAACGTATGGCCGTGCCCGAGGCGAAGTTTATCGGTGTGCGCAGTAAAGACTTTGAAGAGTTTGGCTTGTCCGACGATGTGAAGATCGCCATCGATAATAAAGACATCAAACGGGCGAAACAGATTCTGGCCTACCCGTGGTTTAAGGGTAAGAAAGACTGGGAAAAGGAAATCGCCGCCATGCTGCAGCACGGCTTTAAGATGGAAGTGGAAGCGTTGTTAACCAATGGCATTAGCTTCGTGACCGAAGAGTTCGTGCCGCAGAAGTTGAAACAGCGCAATAAGTGGCTGGATTAGGAAGTGACGAATAGCGAAGGGCAAATAGCGAAATGAAGTATGCGTTCGCCTGTAACTGAGTGCGGGATAATTTCGAAGAGCAAGCTGCCGGGTGCCCCTGCCCCTCCGGGGGCTGGGGGACACACACTCACGCGCGAACGACGAGCAGTCCTACTTCGCATCTTCGCTGTAGATGATCCCTTCGCGACTGAACAGCCGATGGCGAATCAGATGCCAAAAGGCCGAGCTTTCCAAGTTGTCCACAAATTCCAAGGCGATGATGGTCATGTCATCGTCGATCGTTTGCGGATCTTTGGCAAACGCTTGAATCGACTCAATCACGTTAGTCGCGAGCTGCTTGGACGACTCTTTGGTGGAAGCCTCCAGGGCAGCTTTCAAGCGCTCGGCGCCAAACTGTTCATCTTGTGGGTTTTTTGTTTCGAGCAAGCCGTCCGTAAAGAACACGATTCGGTCCCCCGTCCGCACGCGCACTTTACGACGCGAGTATCGAACGCCTTTTTCGACTGCTAACGCGATATCGAACATGCCTTTGCGCGGATGCTCGATACTGAGGCGATCCCATTTTTGCTGGGCGACCGAGTAATACCAGGCGGGCTCGTGACCCGCGTAACTGACTGACAAACGGCGCGTTGGCGGCAGATATGTGCACGCCGCCGCCGTGGTCATTGCATCGATGCCTTGCTTATAAAGTGTTTCATTTAAATCGGATAGCATCGAGCGCTGGTCGGTGCGATTCATACTGCGCCGTAACTTTTGATGCATGAGATTGCTGATTTCCGCGACGGCTTCGCCATGCCCCACGACATCGGCGAGACACACACGCGACATTAAGCCCGAACCGCAGACCGAAAGATAATGCACATCACCGCCGCGGGCGCCCACGACGGGTTGCGAATAGATGTACCCTCGAATCCCGGGTAACTCGACCGGCGATTGAATCGAGCGGTTGCCACCCCAGACTTCGTGACAGGCGAAGCGATGCGTGCTGCCGTCGACGGCCTCGGTTGATGCGGGTAGCGCGGCGTCGGGGGCAGTGAAGGGTTGGGTGGTGTCAGGAAACGTGGACATGAATTTATGAAGACTCGTTTTCCGTTTACTTTGCGACGGTAGAGAGAACCGTCACCTCTATTATATATGAGCGATAGATGCCGCGTGTAATTTCGCGGCAGAATCACGGCTGACCGACTTGCCTGTTTTGGACGCACTGCTCGACTGCTGTGACGAACGATTTATAACGGCATTAGCGGTCTTTTCAGCAGATTTTAATATATCGATACAGCCCGCGTATGGGCGTTTTGGCCCATTCGACCTACCATCCTCCGAGCAAGAGATTGAGTTTCATGGGGCGACGAAAGCGAAGACGGCCGGCACAGGTGGCGATTTGATTGATTTGAATATGGCTGAATTGGCAGAGGCGCTTCCGGCACACTTGAAGGAGCGGGTGCGGTTGCTCAATCAGCAGCCTACGCAAAACGACAACGGGTTTGTGCTGTGTTGGTTGCACCATGCCGTGCGCGGTCATGAAAATCCGGCCCTCGATGTGGCGTTGACCATTGGTAACACACTTAATAAGCCTGTTCTCGTGTATCAAGGGCTCGGCGGGAGGCATCGCTTCAATTCCGATCGTCATCATACCTTCATCATGCAGGGCGCGGCGGATTTGCAAAGCGAACTTGCCGAGCGCGAGATTGCATTTGCGTTCCACCTTCCACGGGTTGGTGATGAGGCGTCACCCTTACCACGCCTGATGCAGCGGTCGGTTGCAGTGGTCACGGAAGATTTCCCGGTGCCGCCGTTTCCCGCATGGCTGAAACGGTTAGCGTCCGATGCCACGTGCCGCATGATCGCTGTTGATTGCGCTTGCATCATTCCCATGCAATCGCTCGGTAAGGCTTACGACCGCGCGTTTAAGTTTCGTAGCAAGACGTGGCCGGAGTTTGAGACGCGCACTCTTGAAGGTTGGACCGACGTAAAGGCTGAGATCGCTTTCTGGTCGGGCGACCTCGGATTTACACCGATTGACTTTGCCCGTGAATCGATACCAGCGCTGATCGCGCAGTGCGATATCGACCACAGCATCGGCCCGGTGCACCATACGCCTGGTGGCAGCGTTGCAGGTTATCAACGATGGGACGATTTCCTGCGGCAGGGGATCGGCGGTTACGCTAATCTGCGCAATGACGCCGCCGTCGCGCCGCCCAAGGGCGTGAGCCGCATGTCCGCCTATTTACATCACGGACACGTATCGCCGTTTAAGATTGCGCGCGATGCGGCGCATCGCGAAGGGAAGGGGCCGGAGAAGTTTCTCGACGAACTGCTAATCTGGCGCGAGCTATCGCACAACTTCTGTTTTTATCATGATGACATCGAAGCGCTATCGTGTTTACCGAAATTTGCACAAGAGACACTGGCTCAGCATGAAACCGACCGCCGATCGCATGTGTACTCTTGGGAACAACTCGCGCGCGGTCAAACGCATGACGAACTATGGAACGCGGCACAGCATTCGTTGTTGCGCCATGGCGAATTGCACAACAACCTGCGCATGACATGGGGTAAAGCTCTGTTGCAATGGACGCGCACACCTGCGGGAGCCTTGCAAATATTGATCGATCTCAATCATCGTTATGCGCTCGATGGCAATGACCCGAATTCATATGGTGGGCTGCTTTGGTGTTTGGGTTTGTTCGATCGCCCCTTCGAACCGCCGCAGCCGGTGCTCGGTACGGTGCGGTCGCGTTCGACGGCGGCCCATCGTCAGCGGCTCGATTTTGATGCCTATCAATCGCGCATCAACGAACCCGCCGGCGCGAAGCGTTATAGCGTGGCCGTGATCGGTGCCGGCATCGCCGGGGTCACGGCGGCGCGCACGCTGCGCGATCATGGGCACCAGGTTACTGTTTTTGATAAGGGGCGCGGCGTTGGTGGCCGAACGTGCACGCGCAGGGGAGACGGACACGCGTTTGATCATGGCGCGCAGTACTTCAAGGTTAGCGACGATCGATTCGCACGATTTGTTGACAGCTGGCAACAAGCTGGCGTGGTCGCAACTTGGGATGCGCAGTTTGGCGTTGTAACGGGTGACGGTTTAGCGGTGGATACTCCCGCGGCTCCGCGTCTTGTCGGTGTGGGCGGCAGCAATGTGATCGCCAAACACCTTGCGGAGGGATTGGATATACATACCAGCACGCGAATTGCTGCCGCGAACTTCACTAACGAAAAGTGGTCGTTGATCTCGACGGAACAGCACGGCTTCGATGATTTCGACATGCTGATTGTTGCTATTCCTCCCGCGCAAGCGTTAGAACTGCTGCCCGACGATACTTCGTTGGCCGGTGATCTCGCGGCAATGAAGATGTCGTCGTGCTGGACGGTGATGGTGGTGTTCGATGAAAAGGTGCCGCTCGATTATGACGCGTTGCGTGTCATGTGTGACAGCCCCTTGGCGTGGATTGCGCGCGACGGCTCGAAGCCGGGTAAAGCGGAATCGAATGCATGGGTATTGCAAGCCACAGCGTCCTGGAGTGCCGATCATTTCGAACAAACGCCAGAGACTGTTCGCGAAAAACTGTTGAGGGAATTCGAGCGTTTGACGGATAAAGCATTGCCAACGCCGACCTATGTCGATACGCAACGCTGGAAGTATGCACTTGCCCAGCCTGCTGATATCAAAACTCGCTGCCTTTGGGAGGCGACGCAGAATTTGTGCGTATGCGGTGACTGGTGTTTGGACGGTAAGATCGAGGGCGCATACCTGAGTGGGGCGGCGGCGGCGGGGCACATCCTGCGAATTGAAAACGCGCCGACAGCGTCGACGCTCTTCTAATCACTGCGAGTTTGCTCAAGTTATCATTCAGGCCAGTTGTTGTTATTCCGCGTCTTTGAATTTGAACTCAAATCGTCGCGCGGTCTTAACGTCGAGCGCTGGCGCTTTGGCGATTACGCGACCGCGCTCGAATAACCAACCGTTGTCCTTCTTTTCCAGAGCCTCACGCGATTTCACTTTTGGTAGTCGCGTTCCATTGTGTAGAACGATGTTGCAGCGCTCGGCAAACGGATCGTGCAGCACGATTTGGGCCGCTCGCTTGGCAACGGCACCTTGATAATTTCCATCGGCGGCTTCAATAATGACGTCGGCGCGATCGGCCTTACGCTGTTGTAGTATCTGCGTGCTGCGCACAGCCCCGGTTTGGTAAGCAATGGTGCGACCGTCATCTTCATAGAGCGTGAAGTTGCTCGCATCCGGAGAGGTGGCCACGCAAACAATCAACTCATCGCGCCGCGAGCCGTCGGTGCGGCGACCGTAGACGTTCATGGTTTGATCATCGACGTGCATCATCGGTACGATTGCACCAGCGCGTGCAAACACCGGCAGGCTGAATGAAGCACCTTGGTATAGCGGTAGGCGACGCTGAAACGCACCAGTGCTTTTGACCCACGCGCCACTGTCGAGGTTCACCCATGCACCTTGCGGTAGGTAGACATCGACCGCCCGCTGGCCGTGCCGTGCAACCACAGGAGCGGTTAAGGCCGGCCCGATCATCTTCTGATCGCCCATCTCGCGTACGCGTTGATCGCGTGGGAAGGCATACATCATCGGCGCGATGATCGGTGTGCCGCTGCGGTATGCTTCGTGGGCCAACGAATACAGATAGGGCACCATTTCATAACGGCGGCGAATGTTGGCAAGGTTGCTTTCGAGATGTCCCACGCGATCCGGGGCGGTTTCGTATTGATTGTCGACGTTGGCCGCGTGTGGACGCACCGGTATATCAAACATGGAGCCGAACGCGAACCACTGGGTGTACATTTCGTCGAGGGGACCATCGAGCGCTGGGCGTTTGAACCCGCCGACATCGGCACCGAAGTAATCGATACCACTCATGGTCATGTGTAGCTGTACGTTGGCATGGGCGGACAACTGCCCCAAGCGCGAACCGATATCACCCGACCACAGCGCTGTTCCGAAGCGTTGAATACCGAGCGTACCCGAACGCGTCATGATAAAGGGGCGTTGTTGCACGTTGTTGCGTTCGTAACCGCGCGCGATGCTTTCGGCCCAGCGGAAATTGTAAATATTGGCGACATCGCGATGTGCCGTTTTGTCTTCTTCGGGAAAGCCGTGATAGATGGCGTTCGCGACATAATCTTCCGGTTCACCCAGGTCAGCCCAGTGGCCGACGATACCTGCGTCAATCAACGGCTGTCGTTTGACGTCATGCCAGTAATCGCCCCCCTGCGGATGGGTCCAATCGACCATGCCGCCCGCACCCCACCAACTGCGCATAAACGCGGGCGACGTGCCGTCGGCGTTGCGGACCAAGAAGCCACGCTGCGCCATGTCGTTATAGATCGGGAGGTTCTTACTGACGTACGATTCTTCGATCACGATCACGCCCAAGCCGTGCTCGTCGCGCAGGTTGGCAATTTTCTGCGCCGGCTGGGGGAACTTCTCCAATTCCCAAGTGAGCGAACCCATTTGGCTGTCTTCGGAATCGCTGGCAATGCCGCCGAACCACTGCAAATCAAGCACAAAGCCATCGAGCGGAAAGTTCGCCTGTCGCAGCGTTTTTAGCTTATCGTCTAATTCGGCCCAGTCGTCGAAGCCATACTCGGATACCCAAAGACCGAACGCGGCCTTGGGAGGCACCGGAGCGCGGCCCGTCAGACTCATCAGTCGTTGACGCAGCGCCTCTGGGTTTTCACCGACCCAGATGTAGCCACTGAGTTCGTTACTCGGTGAGTTGATCGTCCATGTTTCGTCGTTAGTGAAATCCCACGTGTGCGGATAAAGATCGTCCAAGAGTAGCGCAATGCCATCGCCATTTTCCGTCAGGCCGAATAGCACGGGAAACTCGGCATTGCCGATCGCGCCGGTGCCGTCGTCAAAGCCGATCATGCGGTTGCCAAATTCGCTACCCGGCACGCGGCGGCGACCGGTCCAGTCACCATTGGGTTCGCCGGGTGTAATGAATTGTTCACCAAGGCCATACAGGTGCTGAATCGACGCGGCATTCATCGTGATCGTGCAGCGCTGGTCGTTACGATCGAAGTTCAGTGTGATCGGCTTGTTGGCAGTTGTGCTACTGAATTGCAGCTTGTTCGCTGCCGGATCGAGGCGCAGTTTCATCGCTTCGGTGCGCAATTTGTCGCCATCGCGCTCGAATTTGAGCGGCCCCGCGTGGCTGCGTTTGACGATCATTGGCGTTGTTTCAATCGGCACGGGCGTATCGTTGCCGTCTGCCGCGTCGATCGAAAAGCGCAACAGGGCATCGTCGAGGATTTCAAGCGTAAGTTGCTGGGTGCCGCTTTCGACTTCGAGGCGACGCATATTTGGCGGAACGTCAGCGTAGACTTGCGGTGGTTGAGCACTAGAAATGCAGGCGGCAAAGAGCGTTAGCAGGGCGAACAATCGACGAGAAGAGAGCATGAAAGGCGTCCTTTGCTTTTGTTGTTGCATTCGCGTGGTATGACGGGCTATGCATTAGTTAGCCGTCAGCTCTTGTAGCGTTCCCCGCATCTTAACCGATACGCAGCAGGTCGCCTGCGCACGGTTGATTTAACCCTACGTAGAGCATCTTTCGCTCCGCATCGTAGAACCAACCGCCTTTACCTTTGCGAACCGCGCTCTTCGAATTGCGCTGTGTCAGGTCGCTTCCAACGAATTTTACCCGCTGCGGCGCTGTAGCGAAGCCATAAAACGCGAGCAAGTAACGCTTTGGTGCAAAGGATTCCGAGCCGGCGCGTTCGCTGATGCGGAAGGTGCGTTCGGTGCCATCACTGTCAACGTCGACCGCATAGGTTTCGGATAGATACGCCCCGTTTTGATGGGCGTGGCTGTGACCGTCATCGTTGTAGAAGGTGCCGCCGCCGTTGCCGGGGTAGATGCGCAGGATCAATTCATCCAGCGGCTTTTCGTCCACATATTGCGTGACGGTGCGCGTGGGGATGACCGCGCCGGCACGAGCGAACATCGGGATGGTACCGAGTTTAACCGGATAGCGCAGCGGTTCTTCGCTTCCGCCTTCATAGCGACGACCCGTTTCGTACTCGTACCAATCACCCGCAGGCAGTCGAATCTCGCGCTGGTCGGCACCTTCGTACACCACCGGCGCGACGAATAATGACGGTCCGAACATGAACACGTCGTTGAGCTTGTGCACGGCATCGGCGCGGGGGAAATCGAGTAGTACCGGTCGCATCAACGGCAGGCCGCTTTCACTGGCGGCGCGCATTTGCGTATAGATGTAAGGCATTAACCGATAGCGCAGTTCGATCGCCGCGCGGTTGTGTTTCTCGTACTTTTTGCCGAAGGCGGTCGGGTCTTGTTCGCGGGCATCGTTATCCATACCGCCGGCGTTGTGGGTGCGGCAGAATGGATAAAACACGCCGACTTGCAGCCAGCGGGTAAAAAGCTCGGGGCTGGGGTGCCCGCGAAAGCCGCCGATGTCCGCACCACACATGGTGATGCCGGTCAGCCCCATGTTGAGCAACATCGGAATGCTGCAGCGCAGATGATCCCAACTCGAAAGGTTGTCTCCGGTCCAAACGGCCGCGTAACGCTGTACGCCGGAAAAGCCCGCGCGGGTAAGAACGAAGGGACGCTCATCGGGTCGAAGTTTCTGGACGCCCTCATAGGTGCCGCGCGCCATTTGCATGCCATAGATGTTATGAGCGCTGCGATGATCGCTCGGGTGGCCATCGTTATCGTGCCGCATGTCTAGCGCTACGCTGCCGTGATCGAACGTGAAATCCGCAGGCTCGTTCATATCGTTCCAAAAGCCCGCGATGCCGTCTTCGACAAGACCTTTATAAAGTGATCCCCACCAATCGCGCGTCGCGCTGCGGGTGTAGTCGGGATAGACGGTCGTTCCCGGCCAGACCTTACCGAGGTAATGTTCGCCGTCACCATCTTTGCAGAAATGGTCGCCGGCAACGCCTTCGTCGTAAACGGGGTAGCCTTTTTCGACGAGAATGCCAGGATCGATGATGACCATCGGCTTAAAGCCGTCCTTGCGCAGGGATTTCAATAGTTTGCGCGGGTTCGAGAAGCGCTCCGGATGCCAAGTGAAGCAGCGATAACCGTCCATGTAGTCGATATCCATGTAAATCACATCACATGGAATCTTGCGATCGCGCAGCTTGCTGGCGATGTTGCGTACGCGTTTGTCGCTTTCGTAAGACCAGCGGCATTGCTGATAACCGAGCGCCCACAGTGGCGGCAACGGCGTGCGGCCGACCAAGTGACCGTAGCGGCGTACGACATCCGCCGGCGTTGGCCCCGGGATGAAGTAGTAATTCAATTCACCATCCGGTGCGCCGAATGAATAGGTGCTGGTCGTCGTCTTGCCGAAATCGAAGGTGCTTCGAAACGTGTTGTCAAAGTAATAGCCGTGTGCGAGGCCATCGTTGAAGACCATAAAGAACGGATGCGACTGATAAAGCGGGTCGGTAAATGGTTCGTTCTCGGCTGAATCGTGATTCCAATTTTCGAGGACAAAGCCGCGCTTATCGAGAGGACCGGCACGTTCACCCATGCCGAAGAAATGATCATTCTCGTGTAGCGTTTTCCAACAGCGGACTTCGGCACCATCAAACGCCATGCCCTTGCTGGGGTCGTCGGCGCTGATCACGCTGCCGTCTAAATGGTGAAACGAGATGCGGCAGGGTGCGCGCTGCACGCGAATCATCACGTGTTCGGTGTAGAGATGCAGCGCGTCAGGCGTTTCTACAAACTGCGGCGCGGCGGTCGTTTTGTCGGTTGCGGTGACGGCCCACGAAAAGTCGCGCGCAAATTTGCCCGTTGGCGCAAGGCGTACGCGTACGAGGCCATCGCGCTCGGGTGCAATGCTGATTTTGGTAACGCCGCAAGAAACGACGAGCTGCTCCCCGTCGAAATCAAAACCGGTCATCGCGCCGACAGACTGCCAGCCGCGCGGTGAATCCGAGGCCGGCGTCGGCGGGTGTCCACCGACAGCATCTGCGGGGTTTCGTTCAAGCATCGACACGGTCTTATTCCTTTCAAACAGCGACGGGGCCGGTCTGTAACAGTTTCAACGGGCTAAGCTTTTCTTGTCTCAACACTAAGTAAAACATTTTATCATGGCGATGTTTGGGGGTCAATGAACTGGTCAGGGATTGGTTCGCACTGACCGGTAACGACGAGATTGTGCTACTGCGACGTCATTCGCCCTCAGCCCTTCATGCCCGTGAGGGCCACACCTTGGATGAAATACCGCTGCAGCGAGAAGAAGATCGCGATGACCGGTAATGTCATTAACACGGAGGCCGCCATCACCCAGGTAAACTGCTCTTCGCGGCCCGCCATAAATGCGAACAGGCCGAGTGCCGCGGGGTAAAGCCGTTGATCGTTTACATAGATGAGCGGCCCCATGAAGTCGTTCCAAACGTACATAAATGTGAACACGCTAATGGCCGCTAGCGTCGGCTTCATTAACGGCAGGGCGACATGCCAATAGGTGCGGAAGTAACCGCAACCATCGATGCGGGCGGCGTCTTCCAGATCGCGCGGAATCCCCTTCATCGCTTGCCGTAGCAAAAATATCGCGAAGGCGTTGATGCCGAAGAACGCAGGAGCCCATAGCGGTGCGAGTGTGTTGTACCAGCCGAGTTGCTTATAAATCACGAATGACGGAATCATGGTGACTTGTGGCGGAATCATCAAGGTCGCGAGCACCAGTATGAAACAGAGGCTGCGCCCCGGCCAGCGCAGCCGTGCTAACGCGTAGGCGGCCAAGGAACAACTCAGGCACGTCCCGATGATATTCATCAACGCCAGAAAAGCGCTGGTAGATAAGTAACGCAGAAACGGCACTCGTTTGAAGACCTCGCGATAATTTTCCGTTCCCTTGGCGTACAGCGCCTGCGGCGTGTTCGAGCGGCTCAGTTGTACGATCACACGCAGGATATTCTCGCCATGGTCGTACGATACATCAGATCCGACCGCCTTCACGAGTGTGTAAAGCTTTGACGACAAACGCTGATCGTCGCTGCTCTGTAATTGAAACGACGCTTCCGCAAAATCATCGCCCCCCAGATACTGCGGATGCTCGGTTGCATAACGCGTGCCGTTGATCTCCAAAAACACCTGCATGGCATGCCATGTCTGGTCGCGCCGGTAGCTAATGCTGATGCGTTTGAATTCCTGCCACGCGCAAGGTAGCGGGAATTTTGCGCTGACAGAGATTGCATCGTTATCTCGCAAGTCGTACGAAATTACCGCCACGCTGCGGTCGAAAACTTCGCGCGGCGTGATTTGGGCAGCGTCGTCCGAAACGGTCCAGTTAAGGTGCGCCTCCCGGCCTAAGCCGACTGGGTAAATCTGATAGCGTTGATCTTTGATGAGCATCTGGCCGAGTGCGAAATACCGTAGGCTGCGATCGTAGGCATCCTCGATCATTTGCTTCGTCAAGGCGCTTCGGAGCGCGGCACGCAGAGCGCCTTCATTCAAGCCCCAGGTCTTGAGCGGCAGAATGTTTACGGCATACCCGAACACACCCTCGATCAATTCGGTGTTGAGCGTGTCGACATCAAGCGAAGCTGCCCCCCGCAGCTCCCCGATATGCTCGCTGACAAACGTAGCTACTTCGTCGGTGACCGCCTGCCGCATCCAGTTATTCCAGTCGTCGTCGCTAAGGCCGCGCGGTTTTCTTAGTTCAAAGGTGCGCTCATCGATGTAGGGGCTGCGCTGTCGCGGTCGCGGCATTTGTGGCAACAGTTCCAGCCCGCTCGATTGCACTTCCTTATCGAGTTTCCAACTACTCCCCAGAAGCCATACGTAGGGAAGCAAAAATGCAATCGACCCGACGATCAGGATTGCATGTAACAGGGCGCGCTGGGGCTTGGTGGGGGCTAGGCTCATCGGTCATTACTCGCCTGCATAAAAAACCCACTTCTTGCTAAGCCGCATGTTCAGCAGCGTTAAAACAATCAGGATTACGAATAACACCCACGCCATCGCTGCCCCGTATCCGAGCCGAAAGTAGGTGAAGCACTCATCGAAGAGCTTGTAGACGTAGAAGTAGGTCGAGCGCTCCGGATAGCCGTTGGGCGTCATGATGTACGCCTGCGTGAAGATCTGAAACGTGTTGATCAGGCCAATGATCAGGTTGAACAAAATATACGGCGACAGCAATGGCAGCGTGATGCGGATAAATCGACGGATGGCGCTGGCGCCATCGATGGCCGCGGCTTCGTAGAGATGATGCGGAATGTCTTTCAAGCCGGCGAGCCAAATGATCATGCTGCTGCCGGCTGTCCAGAGCGACATGATGATCAATGCAGGTTTAGAGGTGAACTTATTCGTTAACCAGCCCACCGGTTGGCTCAGGTTGAACCACTCGAAACTCACGTTCATCCACTCGATCGCGTGGTTCAGGTATAGCAGATTCAGAATGTAATTGAGCAAACCGTTTTGAGCGTTAAACACCCACAACCAAAGGATACTGGCCGCCACAACGGGCATGATGGCGGGGATGAAGAACAGCGTACGGTAAACACGCAAGCCGCGCACACCCGCGTTTAGTAACAGTGCCAACGCCAAGCCGATACCCATGAAGAAGGGTAACCCCAGCGCCATGAACAGCGTGTTTACCAGCGCCCGACGTACACCTGCGGGTACCGTCTCCTTGCCGTCACGATCCGGGCCACCCCAATCGACGGTGAACATCTCGCGATAGTTGTCGAGACCCACGTAGGTGGCATCGTTGATGACGTCGTATTCGGAGAAACTCATGATCGCCGAGAATGCCATGGGGCCGCCGCTAAGTACGATGAAACCCAAGAGCCACGGTGCGATGAACGTTAGACCGGCACGCACTTCCGGTGTTTCCGCCTGTTCGCTGCGCGGTCGCTTGCGATATCGAATAAATAGAAAAGACGCTGTAAGCAGTAGCAATGCCAGATAACCGGCAACCAGCGCCATCCAGTTCACTTTGGTGGGGTTGCGCGGTGCGTCGTAGAAGTTGGCGAGCGCACGGTCGACGCGCGCGGCTTGGTTCTGCAGCGCTTCCGCCGGGGACATGCTGTGGCTCCAGGCCAGGTCTTGCGCATCGGCTTGAGCGTTCCAAAGCACCTGCCCGGCGGGCGAAACTGGCCGGAAATGGCAACGTTCGACCATGTCCAGATGCGTTTGCATCGCGGCCTTGATGCGTGGCGGCATCGACGGAACATCGATGTATTTGCCGATTTGGAATGCGTTCAGAGCGCGATTGGATTTCAAACGCGATACATACCGCCGCCCTTGTGCGCGTTCGCGCTGCGCATCGTGTTCGTTCAATATCATCCCGCCTTCGACCGACGAGAGGAACTTCACAAACTCCCAGGCGGCGTCGAGTTTATCCGGCGGGCAGGTCGCCGGTATGCAGTAGGCAAAGCCCGCCACCCAGCTCATCTTGGTCGCGCCAGCCTCAAAACGCGCTGCCGGAATCGGTGGCGCACAGGTGCCAAACGGCATATCGGGTTTGAAGCGCAGGATGTCGCGAATGAACCAGTCACCATTATGGAACATGCCAATTTGTCGTTTGAGAAACGGATGCTCGGCCTCGACTTGGAACGATTTACGAAACGCAACGACGCGATCAGCGCCGCCCAGTGCATCAAACACATCCGTCGTCCATTGCAGGGCTTCGATGATTTCAGGAGATGCCAGATTGCAGCGCGGGCGTCCGTCTTCTTCGATCATGAAACGACCACCGTTGCACCAGCCGTATAAATAGAGCCAGGCGTTTCCGTGCTGAGGTTCAAAGCCCACGCAAAGCAGGCGACCGTCCTCGTCCCAACGACTGAGCCGCAGCGCCACGCTCTCGCCACTAAAAATCTTAATGTGCTGACTTACCTGCTCCGGTAGGACCAGTTGTCGACGTGCGTAGGGAGAGCGCACCAGAATGGTATTGTCGTCGACGACCGAATCCACGACGGCGCGCGTTACATTGCCGCGCGTGCTGATGTGTGCGACGGAATCGCCCGGTCGAACGCCGAGCGGTGGGGCAGCAAGAAAGTTCGCTTGCGCACTGCTGATTTCATACAGGCCATCTAGTTGCACGATGGCTGCATCATTTGTGTCAACGCGCTTGCGGAGAATTTCTTCCCACGTATCGGGCGGTTTAGGACGGCCCTCATCATCGACGACGCCGGCCTGCAGCAACATATCCGGGTTGTAATACAACACCCGATTATCCATCGTATGGGGAATGCCATACTGGCCTGCGGCCATGTCACTGCCCGGCGGCTTATATTGGCACTCGCGCCAGGGCATATCGAAAAAATCATCGGCTTCCAAATTGAACTGTTCAAGGTGTGCGATGCGCGCTGTGAGCTTGGCGATGTCTTCATTGTTTCCGCTGAGGCTTGCTTCTAAGCGAGACAGTTCTTTTTGCGCCGCTGCGAGCTCTTGTCGGTCGCGTTCGATGAGCGGGGTAAGGTCGAGAAATGCTCCCCGCGCCGCCCACTGACAGATGGCGAAGCGGTCGTACTCCACGACTTCCGGCGGCACACCGCCGGCAATGCCGCACATCAGTCGTTGCGGGTTTCCTTCGCCTTCGAGATTAGCGCGTACGGCGCTAGAGCCCAGCGTAATACGCCAACCGGCGGATTGTGCATCTTGCGTTTTCAGGTAGTCATTGAATCGTCGCTCGAAGGCGTCGACCACATCGTCGTGTCGGCCTTGTGTGACTTCACCAAACCAGATCGTAATCTCTTCGCGCGCGCTGCCATCCGGCGTCGACGGTGCGTGCGGATATAGCAGGTATAGAATGACGCCGACAACGAGGGCGTAGAGGATGAAGCGCCGCGGTTCCATAGGTTAGCCATTTTAACGGCAATGCGACCTTCGGCGTGATGTTGACGGCACTGTTTTTGCGGCCTACGGCTTTTCGAGTAAGACCATCATCGAGTAGGGCCCGCTCAATTCGAGCGTTATCTGACCATCAGCGACGCGGACCGTCGGAGCGTCCGGCTTAACGCTGACAGTTGCCCGCCGTGAGGGCTCATCGGGTTCGATCAGCTTGGCATTCCCATTCGGATCGACACGCACGAGCTCGGTGCCGTCTTTCCAAGGTGCGGGTAGCGTTATCTGGGTCGCAGTTTTGCCGCGGTTGATTGCGACGAGGGCCGTCTGGTTATTCAGGCTGCGCTTAAAGGCAAAAACATCGGGGCTATCGCTATGATCGAGGGCGGTAAACGTGCCGACACGCAATACTTCGTACGTGTTGCGCAGAGCGATCATGAAGCGATAATGCTCGAATAGTCCCTCGTGAATGCGCTCGTCCGGGTCGTCGAAAGGCATCAGGTCGGGCCAGTACATCGGTTTGCGATCCGACGGATCGTCGGCACCGTACATACCGACCTCGTCGCCGTAATAAATCATCGGCGCATTGGGAAACGTCATCTGCAGGCCGACCATCAGCATGAGTTTTTGATAAGCCGCCTCGGTCGGGCGCGACGCGTCATAGTTTGGGCCATTATCTTGCAGGCGATTGGCCTTGTCGTATTCCAGATCCGGGTTCATCAACATCGACGCTACGCGATCGGTATCGTGGCTATCGAACAGATTCTGCAAAACCTGCGTGACCTGCGGCGGGTACCAATGCAGTGTGTTATTCAGTTCACGTGCGAAGTGTTGCGGCGTGCTGGCCTTCTTGTCATTTACGAAGTAACGCTGACAGGCTTCGGCGAAGGGGTAGTTCATCACCGCGTCGAACGTGCGACCATCGAGCCATTCGCGCGCTTCGTGCCAGATTTCCGCCACGATATAGGCGTCTGGGTTGATCTCTTTGACCAGCTTGCGCCAGTCAGACCAAAAGTGTTCATTAATATCCTCGGCGACATCGAGTCGCCAACCGTCGATGCCATCTGACGGGTCGCCGTCACCATTCGGGTCCATCCAGCGGCGCGTGATGGCAAAGATATGCTCGCGCACCACAGGGGCGAGGCCCAGATCATCATCATGCTTCAAGCGCGGCAGTGAGCCATTGGGGGCGTCCCACGCTTTGTATTGGAAGGGCTCCCAACTCACGATGTCGAACCAGTCGGCATAGGGTGAGTCCTTACCGTTCTTCAGTACGTCGCGAAACGCCCAAAAGTCGCGCCCGACATGATTGAACACACCGTCGATGATGACTTTGAATCCTTGTGCGTGGGCGTCTTCGAGAAAGTCTAGAAAGACGCGATCGCTGGCAGACCATTGCCATGTATTCGGATCAGTCGTCTCACCTTTAACATTCTTAAGGCTGTCTTTGACGCCAAAGAAGTCTTCGATATGACGGAAATCGGATGCGTCGTATTTGTGCAGGCTTTGGGCGAGAAAGATCGGGTTGAAGTAGATCGCCGTGACGCCCAGCTTGCGCAGATAGGGCAGTTGTTCGCGCACGCCTTGAATGTCGCCGCCATAGCGCCGCGAGTAGATGTAACTGTAAAAATTTCCTGACTCGTTAAAGTCGTTCGGCGCGCCTTTGGTCACATCGGCGGGGGCTTTGTACGGTTTATACCATTCGTGTTGCCAGGGAGCGGTACGCGGCGGATCGTTGGATGCATCGCCGTTGCGAAATCGCTCGGGAAATATCTGGTACCACAGCGCGTGCTTGGCCCAATCGGGTGTGGGGAATGTCGGCTGCAACGTGCGCTGCCAAGGTTGCACGGCGTCGCGTTTATCCGTTGCGCCGGCGGCGCTGAGATAGGCCGCTGCGTTGTCGTCCTTAAACTCAAAATGGTAGTCAAGCGACTTGCTCGTCGATTTCAGTCGTGCGCGCCAATAGTCGAAGCCGTTGATCGTGTCGGTCTTGCGCAGCGCTACGCGGTCTTGCCCGTCGAATGTGGGCACGGACGAAACGATTGCAACCGACTGTACGTCATTTGCTAGTGTCTTCACCGTTACGTCAACGATGTTTTTCGACATACAGGTGAAATCGGCCGTGACGGCAGGATTGTGTCGCAATGCTTGTAAGTTGATGTGGTTTGACTTGGCTGGGCCAAGTGAACCGGCATCGGGGCCGATGATAAAACCGCTGTTGAAGCCGCCTAAGTCGTCGGGGTCGCGATATTGTGGATTGGCAGTGCGGTCTTCCAGAAACGTGACACCGTTGACCAGGAATTTGTACTCGTAGCGACCATCTGGCAGCAAGGCGATGGCTTCGTACACGCCCGGTTTGGTTTCGCGTAGCGGTGTGCGCTCGGCATGCCAGCCGTTGAAGTCGGCGACCACGACGACACGGTCGATATCGGTAGGCTTGACTTGGTTTTCGTAGTCTTTTGCGACGTAACGAAACCGTTGGAAGCCATCGGCGTTGATGGTGATTTTTTTTGTTAGGTCGTTGAACAGTATGAGTTTGTCGGAGAGATCTTGAGGGGAAAGGGTTTGTTCTTGACGCTGGGTACCGTTGAATGGATTGGTGACGAGGAACGAAACTTCACCCTTCATCTCGTCAATTGCGTGGTCAATAACGTGACCATACCGATGCCCATCGATCAGAAAGAGAATATGTTTGATCTCAGATTTGTCATTGCCTTCGTGCGAGATCGTCAATGCATAGGTTTGCGGGATGTATAGTTTGGTCACGCGGCGATCCGACATGGAGCCGTCGGAGATGGTCAAATCAACATCGAGATGCCCCGGTTTATGGATCGTTAGTTCCGCGACGCAGCCATTATCAATAATGTTCCACGCTACCTGCGCACGCTGCTCGGGTGCGACCGACCATTCGAAGCTTGTGAGGGGGTAACTCTTCCGCGCGAGAGAACGGCCGGCATCGAGGCGTAAAACATTCGCGCCGATCCAGCGATACGAGAATAGGGCGCGCGGTTGCGTGGGGGGCTGCATGTTGAATGTCCATGTAAGCGCTTGGGTATCGATTGCGATTCGGTATTCGCCGGGTATCGGTATGGTCAGATCAATATCGCATGCGTAGGGGGCCAGTTTACCGTCGTTTGTCACACCGAGATTGCGATCCCAGCCGCCGTTGCGCGCGAATTTGAACTCGAATCGCCCTGGTTTCCAGTAGCGTACCAACTCGTGCTTGTTGGGGTCGAGTTGTTTGAGGGTGCGCGACGTGTCTTGTGGATTCCACCCGTTAAAGGTGCCGGCCATCGAATACGTGTCGGCCTTAACAGGGGCGGTAAAGACTATTAACGAAACGAAAAACGGTAAGAAGCCCATCGTGCGTAGGCATACGCGAGGGGGGCGGAGGTCTCGCACCTTTTCGCGTACACCGCAACGTTCGGAATCAGCCGCAATTAATTTGCACCACATGCCGCGATACTAAATCAATCGGCAGCGAAAATCATGCTAGAGCTTGTTGCCGAACAGAAAGGGCAGCCGGTTTGCCCGCTATACAGTCGAATCATCAATCAGTATTGACGATTAGCGGATTGATCGCGGGCCGGACGTGGAGTTGCGTAGCGTTAGACTAACGGGCAGCGTTTCCGTGATACGCTCTTGCTTGCCTTCGAACAGAGCGAGCGCGGCGGTACAAGCGCGATGTCCGACTTCGTCGAGTGGCGTATGGATGGTGGTGAGCGGTGGATCGGAATACAGCGATGGTTGCAAGTCGTCGCAACCCACCACGCTTACATCTTTGGGTACCGACAATCCGGCATTCTTCAGACCGGCTAGGGCTCCGATCGCCATCTTATCGTTACCAGCCATGATGGCCGTGATGTTTGGGTTGGTCTTCAATAACTGGGTCGCGGCTGCCGCGCCCCCAGCTTCGGTGTAAAGGCCATCGGCGGCATGATTGGCGGGGATTTTAATGCCGGAAGTTGCCAGGCGTTCTTCAAAACTCTCGCGAAGATCAGAGGCGGTTTGAACTTCGGCGGCACCGTGGATGTAGGCGAATTCTTTATGTCCGAGATCGATGAAATGTTCTGCCGCGAGAACGCCGGCTTGGCGGTAGTCGCACATCACGGTGTTGAGGGGGAGTGCGGGCAGATGGTTGTTGACGATGATGACGGCGTTGTCGCTGCCGACAAAGTCACCCAAAAACTCGTCGCGATTGGTGGAACCGAGACACAGTAAGCCATCCACAAAACGCCGTTGAAACAGCTCGACGTGCCGCTTTTGTTCGATGTCTTGCTTATGCGCGACTTCGAGGAGGAGTTTATACCCTGCCTCATTCGCTGCTTCTTCGATCGAGCTAATCAATTCGCCGAAATATGGGTCCGCAAATACATGACGAAGTTCGGGCACCAAGATGGCTAAGAATCCGGATTTCTGAGCTTGTAGGCTCTGGGCCAGTCTATTGGGCACATATCCGAGCTTATCGACCGCCTTTAGGACGCGCTCGCGCGTAGCGGCGCTGATTCTTCCGTCGCGCTTGTTGAGAACAAGCGATACCGTGGTCAGCGACGCGTTGCTCTCGCGTGCCACGTCTCGAATACTCACAGGTTTGCGTTTTGCCATTGGCGGACTCAGGGGATCGGGAACTCAATAACCATACGATTCGCGGGCTTTGGTCGGTTTCAACCGGTAAAACGCCGGTACTAATGTTTACCCGTGAAACTGTTCTATGAAAAGTCGACTGGGTGGCGATATTTTGATGCCGGGGAAATCCTGGTCAAAAACCTTGATTTGGTCGTGCAAAACGCTATAATTTGGGAAGTAAAAGGATTTATCTGGTCGTTTATTCCGTTTCAGAAACTGTTTTTTAGCAGGAGGCGCAGATGATAGGGTGGGAATCGGATGCCAAGCGTGTCGAATTTCAACGATTCGACACCTTGACCTATCGCAACGGTCGGAGGAACCGTGGGCGACGACGGTTGGGTTTTACCCTGATTGAATTGCTCGTCGTTATCTCCATTATCGCCCTTTTAATTGCCATCCTCCTTCCCGCCCTCAGCAGCGCCCGCGAAACCTCAAGAAAAACCGTCTGCGGTACCAACCTGCGCCAACTTGGCGTCGCATTCATCCAATACGCGGAAGTCTTCAACAGTTGGTTCCCGGCCAAGCCCGCTCCGGGACAGCCCAACGCGAATGTCGCCAGATTGGCCGAGACCCAAGATGAGGCCTTCCCGCCGCCGGACGGTTGGGGGCCGGGGTTTGCCGGCATGATTCGGGATGTTGTCGAACGGGATGCAGCCCGCGGCGGCCCGGCCAAGTTCCTGCCCGACCCCAAGATTCTGATCTGCCCCAGCGATGTCGAAAACAATCAGCCGTTTACCAACAATTGTTGTTGGGAAACTGGCGAGGTAGAGACCTACGATCAATTGCCGCAAAGCTTCACTCAAGCGGCGTCTTTGCAGAAGTCATTTATCAGCTACTTCTATGTCGCGCTTTGGCGCACAGACGATCGTGGTGACTTCATATTGATGGCCGATCAGAGCAATCGCGATGACACGACGATTGGCTCTTTTTCGGGCCTGACACAAGACGACAATCATGGCACGCGCGGCATGAACATTTTGTTCATCGATTCGCACGTTGAGTTTAAGCAAGTGAAATCCGGCGCGTTCGATGACACGCAGTTCCTTGCGAATCAGATTTGGGGTCCGATTGTCGCGGCACGACCTCGGTATTCTGGGACGGCCCAGCTTGGCAACGTGAACCGTAGCAGAGAAGTGCAAACCATCGAATAGCCGACCGGCGACGTCGGAAAGTATGGTCGTCCGGGAAGCTTAGCCATGAGTATTGAAGCGCGAAGATGTGGGTGGGACTTGGTAAAATGGCGTGGAGTGATTCCCCCAAAACGCGGGGAATGCTTGGCGTTAGCCTACACCACGGCTGTTGAAAATGCGTAACACTCAGCGTTGTGACAACGCTGACATGAAATAAGTAACGATTGCAAAAACGGGGTGATGGACTTTTTGTATTTGAACGGCTGAGCCCGTTCCAGCATTGGTTCCATCAAGCCCAAAAACAACACACAATTTGGAGGTGGAATTGTGACATCCGGTTTTGTTAAGTCTCTTCGTTTATGCGTTACCGCACTGGCCGTTCTGGTCGCCAACGCGGTGTATGCCGGTGGACCAGTCGACTGTACGCCCGTGCAGAACCTGAATCTCGATGGTGAAAATATTCTGGCTGACTTCGCGGGTGCCGCAAGCGTGTTGCAGGACAACCCGACGGGTTTTGGCGATCAGTTCACGACCACGGCAGAGCCATCGATCGGTTCTGAGTTGAACGAGTTGTATTTCACGAACGATGCCAGCACGCTTTACTTCGGCATCACCGGAAACCTCTCTCCGGAAGTGGGGCTGCAGAACACATTGCTGCTCTTTATTCAAACGCCGTCGAGTTTGCTTTTTGGTGATTTGGATACCGCTGACATTACCGGTGCGTCTGCTTTGATCGGTATGGACGGCGTCACGATGGACTTCGGCCCCAATTACTGCATCACGATCACCAATACCCTCGGAACATTCGAAGGCTTGCTGCATGATCTGAGTGACCCGATGAGTGTGGCGGTTCCGTTGACTGAGGGTGTGGATTTCTCGGTCGATAATTCGAATCAATCGGGTGTGGACGACATTCCAGCGAGTGACCCATTTGTTCAGGAACTCAATGCCGCAGATAACGATGGAACCGGGTTTGAGATCGCGATTTCGGCCGCCACTTTGGGCGTGAGTCCCGCGGCTTTTGATTTTATTCAAGTGCAAGCCCTCATCGCCAACGGTGCCGGCTTTGTAAGTAATCAGTCGTTACCGGCGATCGATGAAACCAATCCGTTCCTTGGCACTGGCGGCGGCATTGGCAACTTAGGCGCTGACGATCCGACGGCAACACCGCCGGAAGAAGTCTCGTTCTTTGTGTTCCCGTCCGTCAACAACGCATTTATCTCTCTCGATCCTGCCGGTTCGGCACCGGGCGGATCGCAAGACGGAATGGACATTCCCGCCGATTTCGGATTAGCCAATCGCATTGCACTGCAGAACAACTACACCGGTTTCGGTGATGCGGCGCCGTTTAGTCCGACCCCGTCGGAGGGTAGCGAAATAGACGAATTGTTTGTGGCCAGCGATGGTGCCAAACTTTATCTCGGCGCGACGGGTAACGTACCGCCGCAAGATGGCAATCGAAATACCATCATGTTCCTCGTTGATGTGAACGATGGATTTGGTGTAAACACCTTGCCGACCGACTTGGTCATCGATGGCGGCGGTCCGCTGCTTAACCTCACCAACACGGTCTTGCCTGCCGGATTTAATCCGCGCTGGGCCGTGCAGTACTACCGCGAAAACGGCGCGCCGCAGGCGATCGTGGAAGATCTTGCCTTTAACGGTACTGAGATCGTTCCGGTGTTTACCGTGGACGCCACCGTGCATACCGATCCGACCCGCAACGCATTTGGCTCGGACCTGTCGAACTTGTTGGGCGTCAACAACATCGCCGGTGATGATCCGATTCAGCAGGCGCTGTTGGCTCAAACCGCCGTTGATGGCGTGCAATTCTCATTGCGGCTGACCGGCGGTGCTGTGGGTGAGTCACTGGGTTACGACGTAGAGGCGGACCCGGGCATTAAGGTCATGGCGTTTATCGCCTCCGGCAGCGGCTTCATTAGCAACCAATTCCTGCCTGTACTCAATCCTACGACCGGCGAAATGCGCATGTCGAATGACACGGTGTCGCCGGCTCTTACCATTAGCGATGCGACGATGGATCTGGTGACGACGGTGTCATCGAATCAGACGGCAGCGAATGCAGTGGCAAACAGCGTCGAACGTGTAACGAACATTGCGGTAACGGTGGATATCACGCACCCCAATATGGAAGATCTAACCATTGATGTTTTCCACGCCGTGTCAAACACGACAGTACGCTTGTGGGATGGTAATGTTGCCGGTGCCAATATGCAGACGACGTTTGAAGTTGGCGGTGCTGACTTGGCGACATGGACGGCGCCGGGTAACACGGGCACCTTTGAGGTCAACGATCCCGTTAATGATTCTTTACTCGACTTCAACGGCATCAATCCGACCGCCGGCGATTGGACCTTGTTCATCACTGATAACACCGTTGGCGGTGGTACCGGAACACTCAATTCCTGGTCGATCGCATTGACGCAAGAAGTTGGTGGTGGCGTTGGTTGTATCGGTGAACGCGACTCGGATCTGAATCCGCTCGACCTTCCGGCGGAGTTCCCCGGTGCCACGACAGTGGACTTCACCGTGGGCTCGTTGTTGGGTGATGGGGCGCCAAACTTCGGTGGCGGAAACTCGCCCGGCACGAACCTGCCGGCTGCTTACACCGCTGGACCGGTTGCGACGCAAAACAATCACACGTGTTTCGGTGATGCTCAAGACGCCGGTCTTCCGATCGTGACGGGTAATGAGCTTGACGGTCTCTATGTCGAGAACACCGTGGAGCGTATTCAGTTCGCGATTTCCGGTAACTTGCAGCCCGATCCGCCTTTCGGCCCGAACGGCTATGTGCTGCTGATCGACTCGATTGCTGGTGGCGAAACCGTGATTTCGGCGGGATCCGCCGGCGATGCAATTATCACTGGTCTCAATGGTACGGTGATGGATCCGGGTTTCACTCCGGATTACGCATTGGGAATTCGCGAAGAACTTGGCGGTTTCCGTGTCGATTTTGCAGACCTGCAGAACGACGTCATTCGCCTGTTGGGTAATGGTGGATTTGAGTCGGGCTCCGGCCTGTTGAATCCTCCGGGCATCAATGAAGGCGGTTCCGAACTCGATCAGATGTTCGTTCAAAATGACGCGAATAATCTTTATGTCGGGCTGACCGGCAACCTCGAGGGCAACGGTAACCCGTTGGTTCTCTTCCTCGATACCGCTAACACTGGTGCCAGTGTGGTGCTGGCGACGGCTGGTGCCATGGGCGTGCCGGGTATCATTCTTGATATCGATGGCGAAGTCCTTACGGCCGGCCCCAACGGTGATGGCCCAGAGTATGCACTGGTTCTCACCCGCAGTGGCGACTTTTTTGATACGGCAACTTTGGTGGATTTGGTCACGTTTGCGACGACCTCGCTACCATTCGCCGCGGAAGTGCCAATGTCGGATCCGCTCGAATTCGTCCTCGCGCCAAATACGTTTGTTGGTTCCAACGCCAACGTCGACGGTGTAAACGGTGACGACACGGTACCGCCGGCGCAGCAGGAAATTTTGGCGGCCACTGCCGAGAGTGGGGTGATCTTCTCGATCGATCTCGCTTCAATCGGCAGCCCGGCTAATGGCAGCACGATTGGTCTGTGTGCGGGTATCACGAGTCCTGATGGGTTCTGGAGCAATCAGTTCCTGCCGGGCATCTCCGATGGGTTTATAAACTCACCGAACCAAGGCAACGCCAACAACATGGGTGGTGTTGATCTTGCGATTGGTGGACAAACCTTCCAAAGCTACACGGTCAGCGGCACGCCTTCGGCACCGACGACCTACAACGGTCTTGATATTCCGACGGCGATGGCCGGCGGGGCGAATCCGTTGACCACGCAGAATAACTCGACCGGTTTCGGTAACCGCTCGCAGGAAGCGTTTGATAACTCGGGCTGTACGCAGGTTGCGGTTAGCAATGTGAATCTCGAAGGCGTTGGTGGTTGTGCTTGCCAAGCCGGCCCCTTCTCGTGCCTTGGTGGTTCTCCGTCGCTCGAGCTTGCGGGGCTGGTTGATACTGGTGTCGAGATCGATATCGCCTTGTCGGAGATCGGATTGGGACCGGTTATGGCTGGTAGCGAACCGACGATTCGCGTGCTTGCCATCCTCACGGGTGGTACGGGCTTCGTTTCGAATCAGACGCTGCCGGGCGTTGGTGGGGTTGATGGCATGACCTGCAATCTCGAGTTCCAGCCCGACTTCACGATGTTCGACGGCGACCAGTTCTTCACCTACACGCTCACCGCGGACGCAGGTGGGTTTGACGGTGATATCAATGAAGACGGCAACGTCGATATGGCCGACTACGACGCCTTGGCCGGTGTGCTGGTCGGTAATGTGGTGTCCGAGCCTGAGTTCGGCAACAGCGACGTCAATAATGACGGCGTGCGAAACGCGCTCGATATCGCCGCGTATCTGAACATCGTGCTGCCGTAAACGGTTGTGCAGTTAACTCATGCGTTTTCGATCGTGTAGTTCTAACCTCTGGGTAGGACTGCAGGATCAAACCCATAACTTTCGACCTGCTCGTTGATCCCACCAGGTGAGCACGGGCAGGTTGTTTTCTAGGTTGAGATCCGGTTTGCAAGATCGGACGTCAGTAACTGAATGGAAAGACATGATGCGACAGAAAATCTCAATTTTCTCGACGGCTTTGGCAACCATGCTAGTCGCCGCAGCGCACGCAAACGCGAGCGAAGAAGGCGATGCACCGGTCATGCTGCAACACTTTGAAGCGAGCTGGGAAACCATCGAACGGCGCGCACCGGACATATTTATGGCCGGATACGAATCGATGTGGCTACCGCCGCCGCAGCGCGCGTCGACCGGTACGGCGAGTGTAGGCTACGACTTGTTCGATCGCTTTGACCTTGGGACGGACAATGATCCAACGCAGTATGGCTCGGAACGGACGTTCCGCTCGATGGTGCAGGCATTGCACCGTGCGGGCATCTACGTATATGTCGATTGGATTATGAACCATAATGCGGCGCTCGATAATTTTTCGGGTGACCCGTTCATCTTCAATGGACAATCCTTCATCGAAAATGGTGGTTACCCCGGCTTTGCGATGGAGCTGCCGTTCGACGAGTGGGGCGATTTTCACGCGCCCGGCACACAGTCGGAAAACCCTGGCAACCCCAACTACAACGTGTTTCAAGGTCGGCTGGTCGGTCTGATCGATATCGATCACGATCAATTCGGTCCGAACTACACGTTTATTCGACACCCGATCGAAGAAGACCCGCTCAACCTGCCAATGCCGCCGACGGCGCTGCGCAATCAACCCGATCCGAATAATCGGCGCTTCTATCCCGACTTGGATTTGCCGCCGATGAATATCAACAATCCTGGCGCGCATGGAAATCCCGGCGGGGCGTTTACGGTTTATCCGTTTAACACCAGTGACCCGATGGCGGGTGACCCGGTACCCGAAACGGCACAGGACTTGTTGCTACGCGCGACGCAGTATTACCTGGACATCTTGCAAGTCGATGGCTTCCGTCTTGATGCCGCCAAGCATATCGAAACGGGATTTTGGGATACGTTCTGGGACGTGGCGGTGCACAACCGCCACACGCGTTTTGACGGAACCGTCGGCACCGCGTTTTCGTTTGTGGAAGCGACTGGCGGTGGGCCGGGTATCGATCCGTTCAACTACACGCGCAAAGACAGTTTTGCCAATCGCGATGCGCTCGATCTGGAAGAAGCAGGGGCGCTGCGAAACCAAGTCGACAATCCTGATTTCACCAGTTGGCAGAACGCCCTCAATGCCTCGATTGACAATCGCGATTTTGGCTTAAACAACGGTAGCCTCGGCGTGCATCATGTGTCGAGTCATGACAATGCCAACGCAGGTGACAACATGGATACCACGGCGCATGCATACGTGTTGTTACGCTCGGGTCTTCCGCTCGTTTACCACAACGCCGTTGAGTTCGGTCCGCCTTCACTCGATAACTTCCCGCGCCGCAACGGTCGCGACGACGCGCTGGGATTGGGTAGCGATGCGATTACCACGCTGGTGAAGATTCATAACGAATACGTGCGGGGTCGCTTCGACGTGCTGAATGGCACCGACACCGTCAATCCGTCGCTCGATGACATTTTGGTGTTCGAGCACAATCGCGATCTGGGCGGTTCGCCGGGCGAAGCGAACATTGTGGTGTTTCTGAACGACAAGCAGAGCTTTGGGCAAGATGCGACGGACTTCCGCTCGGTTCAAACGAACTTTAGCCCCGGCACGCGTCTGCACGAGCTTACGGGCAACGCGGCCAACCCGATTGTGGATGTGCCGTCGAACCCGAACGACGACTTGGAAGAAGTGCTGGTGGTCGGTGCCGATCAACGAATTTTGGTCAAGACGCCACGCAATCGCAATTCCGATGGCGTGAATCACGGTCGCGGCTATCTGGCCTACGGGCCGGCCGTTCCCTCGGGCACGCTGAGCATTACCGGCACGCCGATTCAGATGATTCCGCCGGATAGTCCTGCGGTGGCACCAGCTGAGCGACGTCTCAACTTTATCCAGTTGATTACCACACCAACATTCGAATTGCGATTGAACACGACGCAGACCGATCCGCTTGATCCGAACACGGATGATCTCGCGATCTTCCGCATCGATGCGGGCTTCGAGGACGTGAACGGCAACGGTAGTGTTGATTACTTCACGCCGGGGGCTGTAACGCACGGGTTCGAGAATTTCCTGACGGAGAGTTCACCGCTCTTCGGCGGGGGTACGGGCACGTATCGTCAGACGATCGATGCTACGCAATTGGGTGAAGGCTTTCATTACATCACGGTGCGTGCGTTCCGCCATCGTCCCGGTAATACCGATCCGTTGTTCAGCGAGTTTCGCAAGGTGATTTACGTGGATGTCGATGATCCCGATTTCCAAGTGCTTTCGCCGAGCAATACTTGCAACGCGGATGTTACCGAAGATAACACGCAACTGGTCATCGCACCGTTGACGGAAGACGTCGATCGTCTAGTGGTTTTCGTGGATCTGTTGGAATCCACCAACTTCCCCGCTGCGGCATTTCAGGGTGGCGGCACCGAAGCGGCGTTCGACCCATACACGGGCACCTATTCGGTCGACTTAGGCTTGCTATCCAAGGGCAATCACCGTATCGATATCGTGGCGATCGAAGAAGTGCCAAATGGTCTGGTTAACTTCCGTCATGAAACCTATCCCGGCGTGCAGGCAACGACCGGCAACGGGTTGGGGCCGGCAGACATGAATAGCGACGGCAATCGCGATGGGCGCGATATTCAGATCTTCCAACGCGTCATTACCGGTGTGTTGCCGATCTTCTCGCCGCGTGCCGATATCAACTGCGATGGGATTCACGATCTGCAAGACGTGCAGGGATTTGTCGATCTGTTGTTGCAGTAGAACCGTTGACAATTTCAGTCGCCGCCTTATGCGGTAAGAAATGAATCAGCCCTGTTGAATTGAATCACGCCGGGAAGCAACGCTTCCCGGCGTTTTCTTCTATTCTAAAATCGAGTACGAATGCTGAATTGGAGAACGTCGTTTCGACCGCGGTTGTAGACCATTTCACGAACGACTGTGGCGGTAGTTGATTTGTCAGCATACACCGGCTATGAGCCGGTGCCACAGCGCGACCGTCGCTCTCAATCGTGAACAGATCTAATCAATCAACCAAGAAACGAAACTTGCAACGTCGACCGCATCGATCGTGGCGTCGCCGTTGATATCGGCAATGATCGCATCCATCGGGCGTAAGGGTTGACCGATGAGTGCATAAACGAAAGGTTCGATATCGTTGCCATCGAATTTTCGATCGAGATTCATATCAGGAAGTAAACCGTCGTCGAACGATATCATGGCAATGCGATTTACGCTGACGTTGTCGACCGTCGATTGTGAACCGTTGGGCCAACATACCGAGATGCGATCGATGATATCTGCGTCAGCCAAACCAAAGTGCTGGCGATAGGGCTCCTGAGATAGAAAACTCGTGCCCGCTGATACCAGTCGTCGCTGCGTGACGTTGCCTGTTGTGACCGAGATCTCGGCCCCCACGGCGAAGTGATTGCGGCTGCGCGGATTGGTAAGATTGATCTCGACCCAGTTGCCGGGATTGGTGGTGACATTCTCAAATATAAAACCAAAGTCGTCAGCATTGATCTCGCACATGTCGGCGTCACCATCAAGATCGTAGTCGAAGGCGATTAAGCCGCGACCTTGCAGGGTTTGTGCAAAGCCCACACCCGCACCCATCTCGACGAAAGGTTGTTGGCCGCTATTGTTGAAATAACACGATTGGTCGGTTGCGAACGGACCCTGCGTCCATCCGTTGGTGGCGGCGAGGTCGACGTGGCTGTCATTGGCGCCATCGATCCAGGTGCAACCCCATCCCCACCCCGTGCGGCGCACGCCAACTGTCTGCGAGTTTTCGGTAAAGGCGACCGTGGTGCCGACGGTGTCGTTACGCATCAAGACGGAGTACTTGTTGAGATTCGGTGAGAGCGGAAAGGGTGATTCGATATTGGTACTGTAGAAATCGAGGTCGCCATCGCGATCGAAGTCGACGACAGCCATTCCCATTTCATTAAAGGCTGTATCGAATCCGGCGCTACCGGCGGCATCGACGAAATTGCCAATCCCATCGTTGATAAATAAATGGTTCGCGAAAAAATCGGCGTTGACGAGCAAGTCTTGGTCGCCGTCGCGATCGATATCGCAGAACACGGGGGCCCAGGTATGCGACGGTGACGAGACGCGTGCCGCGACGGCCCGCTCGGTAAAGGTGCCATCGCCGTTGTTGCGGTACAGTGCGTTGGGGCAGTTCCAACAGCTTAGATACAAGTCGAGATCGCCATCGCGATCGATGTCGCCTGCCGCCACGCCTCCCAACGCCATATCCGGGAGGGCGAATTGGTTGACGCCCAAGTCGCCAGCCGAAGCCGTCACATCGATAAACGTGCCATCGCCGTTGTTGCGATACAGAACATTGCCGGCCGTCGTCGGATCGGCAACAGCGCTGGTTTGGCCGGGCGGGGCATCGGGATCGAACGCGACAAATAAATCGAGCAGTCCGTCGCTGTTATAGTCGAACCAAAGCGCGCAGCGCGACTCCTTTATGCCGGCGACACCGACAAAGGCAGCCACTTCGGTAAACGTGCCGTCACCATTGTTGCGATAGAGTTCGTCCGGCAGGCCGAATGCCTGTGGTAGGAAGATATCAATATCACCATCATTATCGTAGTCAGCGGCGGCGGGGCCGGTGCCGTAGAATCTGCTGGGGCGGTCGTTGTTTACCAACGTGTGACGGTAGGAGAAATTCGCGTTGTTGTTTGCAACCGTGAAGGTTGGCGTTTGGGCTGTCACAGATTCGGCGGCAACAGAAAACAAGATGATTACGCACAGAAACAACGGGAGCGCGTGTCGCCTCGAAATGATCTGATTCATCGCCATTATCGTCGAACCGATCCGTAAGTTCGTATCGTATCTTTCCAACTAATTATATCTGACCGACCCAAGCGGGCCGAGAGAAACGACAGCCTATTGCAGCAGCAGGTTCACGAATTGCGCGATATCGTCACCATCGACCCACTGATTGCCGTCGAGATCGGCGATGGCCGTGTGCATCGGCAGCAGCGGCTGGCCGACGGCGGCCTTGCTGAAGGCGGCCACGTCCAGAACGTTGAACTCGCGGTCGAGGTTCATATCCGGTATCAAGCCGTCCGTAAAGGAAATGGTGGCGACGCGGTTGATCGCGACGTTCGAGACGCTCGATTCACTGCCGTTGGGCCAGCGTACGGTTATCTGATCGACGATGCTCGCGGAACCAAGCCCAAAGTGTTGACGATACGGTTCCTGCGATAAGAAACTGGTGCCGGCCGCAACCAAGCGTCGCTGCGTTATGTTGCCCGTGGTGACCGATACCTCGGCACCTACTGAAAACGGATTGCCAATCTGCGCGCCGACCAGATTGATTTCAATCCAGTTGCCGGGGTTCGGCGTCACGTTCTTAAAGATGTGGGCCACGTCGTTGCTGTTGGTTTCGCAAAGATCGGCGTCACCATCAAGATCGTAATCGAAAGCGATGAGCCCGCGACCGATACGCGTATCGGCAAAGCCGGTAGCTTGACCACTTTCGACGAACGGAAACGTACCGGTGTTGTTGAAGTAGCAGGATTGATCGACGGAATAGTCGTCATCCGGTAGCCAACCATTGGTGACGGCTAAATCGAGATGTGTATCGTTGGCACCGTCGATCCAAGTGCATCCCCATCCCCATCCGGTACGGCGAACGCCGACGGATTCCGATTGATCGGTAAATGCCGGGATGAAATTCTGGGTTTGGTTGCGCAGCAGTATGGAGTACTTCGTGAGATTTGGGCTGGCCGGGAACGGCTCTTCGATGTTGCTCGAAAAAATGTCCAAATCGCCGTCCCGATCGTAGTCGGCAATTGCCATACCCATTTCGTTAAACGCGGTATCGAATCCTACGACGGATGCGGCGTCGAGAAAGTTGCCGCTTCGATCATTTAGGAATAGTGCATTGGGGCCGAAGTCAACGTTGACCAACAAGTCCATGTCGTCATCGCGATCGATGTCGATGAACATGGGTGCCCAGGAATACTCTGGGGTTTCAACACCCGCATCCACACCGCGTTCGGTAAAGGTGCCGTCGCCGTTGTTTTCGTAAAGGGCGTTTTGGCAATTCCAACAGCTTAGAAAGATGTCCAAATAGCCATCTGCATTGATATCAGCGGCCGCCGCGCCGCCGAGCACCATTTGTTGTATGGGATTCGGGTGATTGGCGAGATCGCCGCTGGTCACCGTGACGTCGGCAAAGGTGCCATCGCCCAAGTTGCGGTAAAGCAGGTTGCCTGCCGTGGATGCGTCGATATCACTGCTAATTTGGCCGGGTGGTGCATCGGGATCGCAGAATACAAACAAGTCGAGCCAGCCGTCATTGTCATAATCAACCCACAACGCGCAGCGCGATTCTTTGAGGCCCGCAACACCGGCGGCAGCGGCAGCCTCGGTAAACGTACCATCGCCGTTGTTGCGGTAGAGTTCGTCGGGCAGCCCAAAGGCCTGTGGCAGAAATAGGTCGATATCGCCATCGCGATCGTAGTCGGCGGCGGCGGGGCCGCTGGCGTAAAATCGGCTGGAACGGAAGTTGTTGACGAGCGTGTGTTGAAATGCGAAGCCGGTTTCGGTATTGGCTTCGACGAAGGTCGGTGTCTGAGCCCAAGCAAGCGAAGCAATGCTCAGCGAGAGGTATACCGCCACTAAGCAGCACAGTGTCTTTAGGTACAGCATTTCACGGAACATCGTCGCATTCCTCGACGGGATCTTGAATCTGCTTCTATCGTCACGCGCTAGTCGGTATGCAAAAAGGGCGGTGCGAACTGTTCAGGTTCGCAACCGCCCTTTCATTCATAAGCGAAGATCGACCGAGCCTTAGCGGCGGCGGCGAATCAGGGCAATCGCACCCAAGCCGAGCAGCGACAGGGTCGCGGGCTCAGGGACGATGGTGGCGAACTGGTCGCCCTGAATATTGTTGAAGTCAACCATCGTCGGGTCGGCGAGGTTGCCACCACCGCCGATGCCGGGAAGCACTTGGTTCGACAGGAAGTTTCCACCGTCATTGCTGATGATAGCAGTGACGCCGATCGAACTCGGCAATGCGCCGAAGAACGAGTTGAGATCGATGGCAAATTCCCAACCGGTGGTGGCCGTGGCTGCATTGGCGGCCGAAGCGCCGTCCACACCGAGAACGTTGCTGTTGTCCCAACCGACCGTCGTGCCAAAGCCGCCAGCGACTGCATTTAAAGGAAGATCGCCGGGGCCGCCACCGGTGGCGATATCGCCAGCAGTGTTGTCAATCAGGTCGAACTGGCGAATGGCATGGAAGCCACCGCCGATTTCGATGCGCATGCCGTGGTCGGGTTCGAAACCGCTGTCAAACGTGAGACCAGCAAGATTATTGATTTCGTTGAAGCCGCCATCGTTGTTATCGTTGGCAAGGACGTTTTCACCGCCGGGTACGGCATCAAAGAAAATCCAAAGCTTGTTGAAGTTACCTTCGAGGTTGCCGGTAATGCCGAGGTTGAGCGTACCACCAGAGATGCTGCCGAACATCTGGTTGAGTTCGCTACCACCGGCAGAATCCTGACCGCCACCAACTGCATCACCAAACTGTGTTGGCGAATCTTGGGTGGCGAGAAGTGTTCCGCCGACCATCTGGCCATCAATCGGTTGAGCGGCAACCGGTGCCGCGGCAATCGCAAGGATTGCGAAAGCTTTTGCAAACGTCTTCATCCCTAGCTCCTTTTTCATGTGTTGCTTCTGAGCGGCCGCTTCTTCGCGGCGTGTTCTAATAACCGATCCGGTCAACCCCACTGCGGGACGCCGGTTTCTCCCGAAAATGAAACTGTTCCTGAAGGAAACGGAGATTGAAGATCGTGCTAAGTGGAGAACAGAAGTTCACCGGATCGAGGCACGACGCGAAAATGCAATCTTTCCCCAAGTCCCTTGGAAAAAACATTTTATCGCGCCGCCAAGGGCAACACAATGATATTGCCGCCCGAGGCCAGCGAGAAAATTTCCTCACAATTGGGGGACGAAAGCCCGAGATTTCACGGATTGGGATTGGGCTCTAGCTCAAAATTATCGGGCTCAGCGGCATAAGCCTGTGAATTGTCTGGCTGGCACGATTTTCAGCCTGAAAGACGATGCGAATTGTCGCTATTTCGCGAGTCTCATGACCTTGGCATGGACAGATCGCGAATCGATTTGAGGCAGTGCTCCAAGCCTTTATTTGATAATGAGGGTACCCGCGACGCAGTCATTGCCGCGCCGCGGAACCTCGGCTTTCTAACTCACAAATTCAAACGAATCGCCGGATACGTCAACGCGAACTTCGGCACCTGCCACGAAATCACCCGCCAGCAGCCGCTTCGCCAGCGGATTCTCGATCTGCTGCTGGATCATCCGCTTCAAGGGTCGAGCACCATACGTCGGGTCGTAACCGTCGGCGGCGAGCTTATTGCGCGCCTCTTCGGTGAGCGTGAGCGTGATCTCGCGCTCGGCCAGCCGCGCTTCGAGATATCGCAATTGGATATCCACGATGTGTCGCAGGTCTTCCTTCGATAGGCGATGGAAAATGATTGTCTCATCGATACGGTTAAGAAACTCGGGCCGGAAGTGTTTCTTTAACTCTTCCTTGACCGCCATTTCGATCTCGATGTCGGTGGCGATGTCTGCGCTGGTAGCCGTACCGCCACGACCGGTCGCTTCGTCGTAAGCCGCGCGCGAACTCGCCTGCTCCGAAATGCGCTGAATGTGATCGCTACCGATGTTGCTGGTCATGGCGATGATGGTGTTCTTGAAGTCGACTGAACGCCCGTGACCGTCGGTGAGGCGACCATCGTCGAGCACTTGCAACAAGGTGTTGAACACATCCGGATGCGCTTTCTCGATTTCGTCAAACAAAATGACGCTGTAGGGTCGGCGATGTACTGCTTCGGTCAGGCGCCCGCCTTCTTCAAAGCCAACGTAGCCGGGGGGCGCACCGATCAGGCGCGCGACGCTGTGTTGTTCCATAAACTCGCTCATGTCGATGCGCACAAAGGCGGACTCGTCATCGAACAAGAATTCGGCTAGCGCTTTGCACAACTCGGTCTTACCCACACCCGTCGGGCCGAGGAAGAGGAACGAACCGATGGGCCGATTGGGATCGCCCAGCCCCGCGCGGCTGCGGCGCACGGCATCGGACACGGCGCGCACCGCTTCGGCTTGGCCGACGACGCGATCGTGCAACCGGTCTTCCATCTTCAACAGTTTTTCGCGCTCGCCTTCGAGCATGCGGCTAACGGGAACGCCGGTCCATTTGCTAACGATCTCGGCCACCTCTTCGGCGGTAACTTCTTCGCGCAAGAGGCCTTGGCCCTCTGCATGTAACGCGTCGAGTTTCTGCACGTGGGCGTCGAGTTGCTTCTCGAGATCGGGGATTTCGCCGTAGCCGATACGCGCCGCGCGTTCGAGCTCCCCGCGGCGTTGCGCTTCTTCCAGTTCGTTGCGCTTGGCGTCAATTTGCTGCTTGATCGCTTTCATCGCGTCGATTTCGTTGCGTTCGTTTTCCCACCGCGCGGTCAGCGCGCTGTTCTGTTCCTGCAGGTCGGCCAGTTCGCGTTCGAGCGATTCGAGCCGCTTGGCGCTGGCCTCGTCCTTCTCTTTTTTGAGTGCTTCGCGTTCGATTTCAAGCTGCATCACGCGACGACGCAGTTGATCGAGTTCGCTGGGTAGAGAGTCGTTTTCGATACGCAAACGCGAGGCGGCTTCGTCGATCAGGTCGATGGCCTTGTCGGGTAGCTGCCGATCCGTGATGTACCGCGCCGATAGCGTGGCGGCAGCGACGAGGGCGCTATCCTGAATGCGCACGCCATGGTGCGAATCATAGCGCGGCTTAAGGCCGCGCAGGATGGCGATGGTGTCTTCAACACTCGGCTCACCGACATACACCGTCTGGAAGCGGCGTTCCAGTGCTTTGTCTTTTTCGATGTTTTGCCGGTACTCATCGAGCGTGGTGGCACCGATGCAGCGCAGCTCGCCGCGCGCCAGTGCCGGCTTGAGCAGGTTGCCGGCATCGGGCGAGCCTTCGGTCTTGCCCGCACCCACGACGGTATGCAGTTCGTCGATGAACAGGATGATTTCACCGGCGGCTTCGGTCACTTCGCGCACGACGGCCTTCAGGCGTTCTTCAAACTCGCCGCGATACTTGGCACCGGCGATTAGCGCGCCCATGTCGAGTGCGATGACTTTCTTGTTTTTTAGGGCTTCGGGCACGTCGCCGTCGAGAATGCGCAGGGCGAGACCTTCGACGATGGCTGTCTTTCCGACGCCGGGTTCACCGATGAGTACCGGGTTGTTTTTGGTGCGTCGTGCGAGCACTTGCATACAGCGGCGGATTTCGTCATCGCGACCGATGACCGGGTCGAGCTTGCCGTTGCGGGCGAGTTCGACAAGGTCTTTGCCGTATTTCTCGAGCGCTTGATAGCTGTCTTCGGGGGATTGTGACGTGACGCGTGCGCCGCCGCGCACGTCTTTCAGTGCGGCAAGAATGTTTTCTTTGCTCGCGCCGCTGACTGTTAGGATTTCTTTGGCTTCGCTGGCGACATCGGCAAGCGCGACAAGCAAGTGCTCGGTCGAAACGTATTCGTCCTTCATGTCGCGCGCGATGGGCTCGCTGTCTGTCAGCACTTGTTGCAACGGTCGGCTGATCGTGGATGTGGTGCCTTCGACTTTGGGTAGGCGCGCGAGTTCGCTCTCGGTAATGCTGCGGATTTGATCGATATGCGCGCCGGCCTTTTGCAGAATCGGCACGACGATGCCGCCGTCGCCTTGAGCGTCGGCGCTGGTGAGCGCGGCGAGCAGGTGGACGGGCGTGACTTCGCCGTGACCGGCAGTCTGCGCATAACGTTCGGCGTTTTGAATCGCCTCGATGGCTTTTATGGTGAATTGGTCGGGTCGCATGGGTGCAAAAGTCCTTTCCGGGATGCCGGCGATCAGTTCGCGCGGCACACCGTATATCCGTTAATGCACGCACGATGCCAAATGGCGGTGATCTAGGTTTTTAGGCGAAAATTGATGTTTTTTGGTGGGTTTGAGGCTGCCAATGCCGTAATGACAGGGCGGAAATGGCAGGTGGATTGCGGGCCGAGGCGTCGTGGTACAATTCGACAGCGGAATTAGCCGAACTGCAGACACGCGTTAAAAACGGGCCCGGAAAATGACGCAGGAAAAAGAAACAAGTCGTGAGCAGGCCGCTCCTTCGCCGCCAGCACACCCACCGATGACGCGACCCGAAGCACTCGAACCAGTGATCGTCGGATCGGCTTTGCTCGTGAACGGCGTGCCTGCTTGGGATGCCTTTGACGACGATATTCCGTGTCCGCTCTGCGATTACAACATGCGCTTGCTGCCGTCGCCGCGCTGTCCGGAATGCGGCGGACAATACACCTGGCCCGACTTGCTCGACCCTGTGTTGGGACGGCATCCATTTTTATTCGAGTACCACGAACGCCGCAGCGGCTGGTCTTTCTTTCGTACGCTGACAACGGGGATGCTGCCATTATTCTTCTGGCGCTCGGTGAAGCCGACACACCGCGTTGTCGACGAGCGGCTGCGCGGATACTTTTGGATCGTGCTGGCGCTGGGATTGGCACTGCACTTTATCGCGTCGGTCTTGTTTCCATTATCAGATTACTTCGCAGAAGAACTGATGATCGCATTGGGGAACAAAACCCGTCGGGGCGCTTGGGGGGCTGGTTTTTCGTTTTATAGCCGTTACTACCGCTTTGGCGACAGCGACGATGGCGGTGCAGCATGGTCCATAATTTGCAGCCTCTTATGGCTCTTTGTTACATATTTCAGCTTACAGATTTTTCAGACAACCTTGAGTCGCGCAAAGATTAAGAATGCTCATCTGATGCGCGTATGCATTTACTGCGGCGATACCTTTGTGTGGATGGCAGCGGCTGGCTTTGGTTTGTGCCTACTCAATTTTGTGTATGGTCTATTTTGGCACAGTAGCGTATTTGTGACCGAATCCGAATTTGCGATTTATGGTACGGCGCTGGCATTTTTGCTATTTTTCATGATCGGTAGACCGCAACGTGCCCGAATTGAAGCGGGTAAACCGATATGGACTCTCGTTGTTGCGAATACCGTGTATTTTGGCTGCTTTCTACTGCTTATCTCATTCTTCGGCATATTGCTGGATGTTGTCGCTCCGTTACCAGATGCCGGTATGTTCGATGCCGAGTCGATATTCTTTCGCCCCTATCTTTGCTTGCTTTTTTGGGGCGTTTTTGCGATTCGATTTTATATCGTTTTGAAGCACTATTTGCAGGTGCCGCGGGCCTTATGGATCGTGCTCTTTACGCAGACGATCGCTGCCTTGGTTGTCGCCAATATCTTTGTGTTCACAAGCATGAGTTGATAGCGCGATCTCGTCACTTAGGCGCGATCACGCGCAATGGATGCCTCAACTTCAATTGGCGGTATCTTGCCCGTGTAGATTGTACGCGAGAAGACTCGTCATGCAGTCGGATTCGACTTGCCTTTGCACCGCCAGACAAACGCCAACGCCAGCAAGCCAAACACGACCAACGCAATAAGACGCAACAAACCGGGCGATCCCCAGGCCGTGCCAATTTCAAATGGTAATGTGGATTCGACAACGGCTTGCGACGTCTCGCCGGGCGGCGTGGTCGCTGTGGGTTTCTTTTCTAACGCCTTCTGCAAGAAGATCACGCCCGCGACGCCGACGCCCATCAGGCCTTCACCACCGACGAGGCCGGAGCCGAGTAGCACGCCTTTTTCGCGTTTGGAATCTTCGGCATCGTCGGGTTCATTGCGACAAAGAACCCAACGCAACATGCCGCCGAGAAAGACTGGCACCATGGTGGAGACGGGCAGATAAACACCGACGGCGAAGGGTAGCGAGGGGATGCGCACGATTTCGCACAGCAGCGCGATACCGGCACCGATACCAACAAGTATCCACGGCAACTTGTTTTGCAACACGCCTTCGATCACGACCTTCATTAACGTCGCTTGCGGCGCGGCCAGTTCCTGGCTACCGAAGCCGTACGCGTCATTTAGCAAGATTAGTGTCAGGCAAACGAATACAGCCGACGTCAAGACGCCGATCAATTCACCCGTCTGCTGTTTCCACGGCGTCGCGCCGAGCAGGAAACCCGTCTTTAAGTCTTGCGAGGTATCACCCGCGATCGACGCCGCAATCGCAACGACACAACCGACTGTGAGCGCCGCAGCCATACCTTGCAGGTCGGTCCAGCCCAACAACAAGAAGATGCTGGCCGTGCCTAGGAGTGACGCGATGGTCATGCCGCTCGTTGGGTTGGACGTAACGCCGACCAATCCCACGATGCGACTGGCAACCGTCACGAAGAAGAAGGCGAAGATAGTCACCAGCACGGCGGTCAGCGCCCGCGCGGGAAAGTTCGGCAGCGTTTTGAAGATAAACGGCAGCGCCGCCAACAACGTAATGATAACTGCGACGATGCCGAAGACGATCAGCAGTGACATATCGCGGTCGGTGCGCGGTTCGTCAACCTCATTGACGCCGCCGAGGCGATTCTTGATTTGTTTGATGCCGATGCGAAAGCTCTCGACCATCGTGGGGATGCTGCGAATCAGCGTGAGCAGCCCGGCGGTTGCAACTGCACCGGCACCGATGTAGCGCACATAGCGTGTCCAAATCTCGCCAGAAGCCATGTCGGCTACCAGCTTTTTCGATTCGGGGAAGACTGGCGCGGTTGCATCAGCGTACCAAATGGCGATACCGGGAATGATGACCAACGAGGATAACAATCCGCCACCGACCATGATGCTGCCGATGCGCGGTCCAAGGATGAAACCGACGCCGAAGAGGGCGGAGGACATGTTGAGCCCGACGTTGGCTTTCGGTAAGCCGGGGATGACAAGCGTGGCTTTGCTGGGTAGCACCTGCAGCCATGCGAAGATGGCTTTGAAGGCGGCACCGATACCGAGACCCCAGAAGACGTTGTTGGCTTTGGCACCGCCGACTTCGGACGCGACAAGCACTTCCGCGCAGGCAGTGCCTTCGGGATAGGGCAGATTCGCATGCTCGCGCACGATCAAAAAGCGGCGCAGCGGGATCATAAACAACACGCCGAGCAATCCGCCGCACATGGCGAGCAGCGTCATCTGAATCAGCGCCGGTGAGAGGCCCCACAAGAATAATGCGGGCAACGTAAAGATGACGCCGCTGGCAACGGAGCTGGATGCCGAACCGATGGTTTGGGCTAAGTTGGCTTCGAGGATCGAGCTTTGCGCGCCCATCTTCGAAAACGCGCGGAAGGCGGCGACCGTCATGACGGCGACGGGAATCGACGTCGAAATTGTGAGCCCCGCTTGTAAGCCGAGGTAGGCATTGGCCGCGCCGAAGACGATGCCGAAGATGATGCCGGAAATGACGGCCTTTATCGTGAACTCGGCCGGTGATTGGTCGGCGCTGACGTACGGCTTAGGTGCGGTTGGAGCTTGTGCTTCTTCGAACCCGTCGACGTTGGAGAGAGATTGCTTGCTCATGAGCGGCGTAGTGTAACGCGCCGCCGATTGCGTGCGCGTGTTGCAAATCTAACGCGGGTCGGCGGGTGTCCCATGCCCTTCCAGGGCTGGGGGACTAGCTGGCAATCACGCTTGGATTGGTAGACTACGACTTACTCTCACCTTCAACATAAATCTGCTTGGCATCGATCACCAATTGATTGTCTTCATGCGTGCTGATCGTGCCCGCAATCGTTACGGTCGCCAAGGGCGCAAGCCCGCGTTCGTCCTTTATGTTGAGTTGTAGCGGCTTACCGTCGGCACCCGTTACGCGGATGGTGGCGGTGTAGGCGATCAGGCTTTCGCGCGTTTCGCAACAATAATCCCACGGTTTTTGGCATTTATCGCCATGAATCTGATCGCAGGATTTCAACGCGCTGTCGGTGAGGATAAACACGGCCGCACCATCAACGAATGGCTCTGCTCGCCCGCCTACACGCCCGGTGATAACGACATCGCCACTTGCCGCCTCATCGCTCTTAACTTCGGCAACGCCGCGTGCTTCTGCGATGGGTGTAGACGTGAAAAGATCGGTGGGCAGGGTCTTGGTCGCGCTATTGTCTTGGTTGGTGGTTCGCTCTGGGTTGTTTGATGCGTCTTGCGACTTCGAATCGCACGCAACGACGCACAGGCTTACGACGCATGTGGTGACAAGCAAGATGCAATCTTGATTTAACTTAGCCATCTGAATATTCCTTTCAAGAGAGTTCAATCGAATTCGAGAACGAGTTTGGTCAACCAATATGCCTTGTCATGGCGTCATCAGAAAAATGAAAGATGACTGCGAGCAATAGCAAATCATCAACATACACCGGCTATTAGCCGGTGCCACAGGGCAACTACTGCGTAGCCGGTGTTGCCGGGCAACTGCCGCTTAGCCGCTGCTACGTTGCAGCGACCGTGATCGTGAGAAAATTCAATTACCCGGTTCGTAGCGCCTCCACAATTGGTAAGCGCAGGCAACGCCACAAAGGCGGAATCACGCCGATGATGGCCAGCAGCAGGCCGGCAAATAGGCCGAAGACCAACACGCGCGCATCGACGAGCAACGCAAATGCCCCCATCGAAAAGCGCACGGCGAGACCGTCGAGAAACAGGCGCGCGATGACGAGTGCGGCCACGGCACCGATGGCGGTCATTAAGAGCGACTCCTGCAAAAAGCTGATCATCAAGGCGCGGCGCGGGTAGCCCAACGTTTGCAAAGCCGCCAGTTCGCGCACCCGCGCGCCGAAGGCGGCGTACATCGTATTGAGGCCACCGAACAAGCCGCCCATTGCAATCAATGCGGCCGTTGTCCAGATCATCACGCGCACAGGGCGATAGAAGGCAGACAAGCTCGCGTAGTATTCTCGTTCGCGCATGGCGACCAATTCCAAATCGAGGCGTTGCTTCGCCCAGATATCCACATCCGTGATCGTCGCTTCGCCCAACGTTAAGACGACGCATGAGAGCGTATCACGGCGGGTGGCAATTTGCAGATCAGTTAGTGGTACCCAAATTTCGGCGTCCATGACGGTCTGCGGAGCAGTGAATTGCCCCGTGATCTTCCACGCGCGGTTATCGAACCAGAGACTCTCACCGACGACGAGTTTCTCCGGTTCTATATCGAGACGGGTTGCAGCCAACGCGCCGACCATGATTTCGTATTCACCCATGCGCGGCGGTTGGCCTTCGACGATTTGCACTTGCGGGTGTACCAGAAACGCGCTCTCCGTGATGCCGCGAACGACTGCTTGATAGTCCGTTTCGTCGTCGCGCTCGGCCTTGACGACCAGTGCCATGTGTATCTCGGGCGAGACGTAGTCAGTGCCGAGCCGGCGCTTGATGCCGTCGACACTGGCGGCGACCAATGTCGGCGCATTCATACCGATTTGGCTGCGTTCGAGGCTTTCTTCGCTACCGGCGCCGAGCAGGATTACATTCTTTTCATTGCCGCTGACGGTCAGACTCTTTTCCATGCCGCGCACGAACGCGCCGGCAGCAATTACAAGTAATACGACCAACGCGCCGCCGAGAATGCTGGCGCAGAGGCGCAACGGCGAGCGGCCCAGGTTGCGAACGGCATATTCGAAAGGTAATAGACGCATGTCAATTTCCTAAGCGGCTCGAAAGCAAGAAACGATATCACGACTACCGGCTTGCCACGCGGGAACGAGTCCGGCGAGTATGCCGGTCACGGTTGCGATCGCGATGCCGATGAGAAGAATCGCGGGCGATGCCACGATCGGAATCGTGTGGCTTTCAACCGACAGCGCGAGGCCGCTGAAATGTAAGTACACGATGGCAATGACACAGCCAATGATCGCGCCGATAAGGCTGAGAATGATGCCTTCGACGAGAATGAGACCCGCGACCTGCATGCTGCGATAGCCCAGCGTTTGCAGGATGGCGTGTTCTTTGACGCGATCTTGTACGGACAAAATAATGGCGTTGGCGACCAGCGCTAAGACGGCGGCCAGCGCTCCCCAACCGAGGTAACGCATAAAGCCGACGATCTCGATCACATCGGTTGCGGCGCGGGCAACGAACGCCTTTTCGCTACTCGTTTGCGTGGGTTCCTGAGCGCTGGCGAACAGTGCGTCGATAGCGTTGGCGACGGTATCGAGTTGATCTGGCGCAGCCACGGCAACGTTAAACTGTGTGACGATCCCACCAGCGCGACTGCCCGAGGCGTATTGCAGGAATTCGAGGGGCACATAGGCGACGTTTTGATGTTGCGGTTCATCAGATCGAAAAACGCCCGCGACGTACACCGTGATGCCCGCCGCTTCGAAGCGGTCGCCGACCTTCAGTCCGCGGCGGCGTGCGAGCGTTTCACCCAGCAGGGCCGCGTCACCGCGACGCTTCCATGCGTCGATGTCGCCTTCGATGATTTTGAAATCGGTGGCGTCGTTGTTGGCGAAGTCGTCCTTGGGCACGCCGCGAAAGGTGACCACATCTAAGCTGGTGCGACAGTTGCTCACCACAATTTTGATCGGTGTGACGTGTTTGACGCCGTCGATACCGGTGATTTGTTGTTCATAAGACTGTGGCATCTGGCTGGTGAACGGGCAGTAACGATCTTTGCGGTAAACAATCAACGTGGTGTCATCAGCTTGCGCGGCAGTCGCGACTTCAACACCGGCTTGCATGGCCTGCACCGCCGCAAAGAGGAACATGGCGACGGCGACCCCGGCGATGGTGAGCAAACTGCGCATGCGGGCACGCCGCACTTGCTTGAATACCAAAGGTAAGAAGCGCGGTGCAATCATGATGTCACCGCTTGGGCTTGCCCTGCTTCCACCAAGCGCCCTTTATCGAGATGCAAAATGTGTTTGGCTTGATCGGCGCAGTGTTGATCGTGGGTCACCATCACCAGCGTTTTACCAAGGTCGTCGTTCAGGCGCTTGAGCAAGTCCATAATGGCCTTGGCGCTGGCACCGTCCAAATCGCCGGTGGGTTCATCCGCCACAAGAATGAGCGGATCGGCGACAATGGCGCGGGCGATGGCCACGCGCTGTTCCTGGCCGCCACTGAGTTGGCGGGGGAAGTGATCGTGTCGGTCGGCGATGCCCGCGAGTTCCAATGCCAAGCTTACTTTTTGATGGCGTTGACGACGGCTGATGGAATGCAGCAACAGCGGCAGTTCGACGTTTTCATACGCCGTCAGCGTCGGCACGAGGTTGTATAACTGAAAGATGTAGCCCATGTAGCGACTGCGCCAGTCCGCGAGTTGACTGCGGCTCATCATTTGCAGTTCGTGGCCATCGATCCTGAGGCTGCCGTGGGTGGGTTTGTCGATACCGGCGATGAGATTGAGCAATGTGGTCTTCCCGCTGCCCGACGGCCCCATCAACGCGAGAAAATCGCCGCGCTCCACATCGAGATCGAGATCTTCCAGTGGCGTGATGGTCGACTCGCCTTTCTTATAGGTTCGCGTCAGGGCGCGACATTCGATAAAAGACATCGTGATAACTCCTTAGGCCTCGCGCGGCTCGATCCGGTCGCCATTCTTTAATTGCAGCGGCGGATCGATGATGACGCGATCGCCCGGACGCAAGCCGCTGGTGATTTCGATGTTGCCTTCCAGCCGGGTGTTACCGAGTTCGACCGACTGCAGGCGAGCGGTGCTGTCGGCTTGATTGACCACCCAGACCTGCTCTTGGCCATCGCTTTGAACGAGGGCTGATTCGGGAACGAACAAGCGCGTGGCTTCGTGGGTGTCGGCGTCGGTCGGGTCGTTGATGGCGAGGAACCGCGCGCGGGCCAGCATTTCCGGTTTGAGTTCGGGCGACGGGTTTTCGATGGCGACTTTTACTTGCAGCGTGTTTTTTTGCACATCGGCTTCGTGTACCACACGCGAGAGGCGGCCTTGAAAGATGCGCTCGGGTAAGACATCGACGATCACTTCTGCCGGTTGCCCGACGCCGACCTTAGCGGCCTCGACCAATGGGATGTCGACGCGCACCTGCAATCGCTGCGGATCGTAAAGCCTTAATACATGAGCCGATTGCGGTCGATCGGAGTTGAGCATCAACTTGGAGCCGGGTTCGACCAAGCGCATCATGACGATGCCTGCGACCGGGGCGCGGACGTCCATGCGTCGCAGGCGTAGCGCCGCCTCGTCGCGCTGTGCTGTTGCGGTACGAACAGTGGCTTGGGCATTGCGCAACGCCGCTTTTGCTTCGGCAAGGGCGCGCGTGTCTTCGATGCGCAATTGCAAATCGTGCGCGGCAGCGTCGAGTTCGGCTTGCAGGCCTTGTATTTGCGCTTGGAGGATGGGTTTTTGACCACGCACGACGTCCACTTCCGACTTTTGCGCTTCGTAATCTTGCTTGACGCGCAGGACTTCGATGCTGCTGGCGTGACCGCCTTGCGCCAGTGGCTCGACACGCTCGTATTCGGCCTTGAGGTAAACGAGTCGCGCTTCTTCGCGCGCCAGTTCGGCGGGCCAGCGATCGAGTTCGGCCTGCTTTTCGGCCAACATTGCAGCGGCCATGTCGCGTTTGCGGATGAGTTCGACGGGGTGATCCCAGTTTTCTTGGGCTTCGTCGCGCAGAGCTTCGGCGGCCGCTAACGCCGCTTCCTTCTCAGCGAGCACGCTGGCGGCGCGCTCGAGCCCGAGCTTGGCGTCGTCGTCGATTAGGCGCGCCACAACTTGGTCTTTGTCAACACGCTCACCTTCCAAGACGAGTACATCAGCGACCACGCCGTCGGTGAGAGCTGAGACGGCGGTGGGAAATGGATCGGCCTCCACCCAGCCGGGTGCTTGCACGATCACGCCGCCTGTTAGTGCCGCTTCTACGTTGCGCTTGGCGATCACGGGCGCGACGCGCACCGAGATGGGCGGCCAGAACGCTTCCTTGATGCTACTTGCCATTAGCGCCGAGACGCCGAGCAGAAAGACGAGAGGCACGCCGAGGCGCAGCAACCAGCGCCGGCGCGGTTGCGGAATATTGGTTGGGGCCGGCGCATCAGGTTGGTCAGATGACCCGCGCGCTAACCCGTGAACGTTGACATTGGACATGATTCGATGTCCTCGCAGTTATCTGAATTCGAAGTTGGGCACCGCAGCCGATTTCAACGATTTTGATAACACTGTTAAAACGACGGGCTGCATCAACGACGTGTTTGGGCGTTGTTTCGAATGCACATCAAACAAACAGAGACCGATGCGGATTTGGACCGCGGTTATTGATTCGGTTCTTAATTTGGGACGGCGCAGCAGAATACTACGCTAGGGGATCAAGCCCGTGGGGGCCGAAAGAGGTCGTCGCTTGCGCGGAAGGCAGGAGCATCGAGGCGGTCGGGTTGAAGGAGGGTGAATTGCGTGTTTGTTGTCGGTGCAAGTCCGATCGACAGAGGTGTGCAGGGCAATTTTCCACTGCCACACGGTGCCGGGCAGCCGGGTGGGCACTCACAGGGATGCGAATCGCGCTCGTGAGGTTGTTGGTCGGAGGCGAATTCCTGAGCGGTGATTGCTTCGACATCGCAGCAGATTTCAGAACAGGCGTCGAGGCAGCACATTTCGCCGACGGTTCCCTCGCCTGCGCAGGCGACATCGAAGCAAGGTAGCGTCGCATTGGGCGCGACCAAAAAACCGCAGGCGGCAAACGCCAAGATGTGTCTAACTGCGTACAACAAGCGAAAATCGCCTTTCTTCTGTCTCAAGTATAAACTATCGCCGGTCGGGATTCAGTCACGCCGATGTAACCGATATCGACGGAGGTTGCCCCGACGATCGAGAAATGCGGCCTTGGCTGTTCAACGAGGTGACCGACGATGAATAAACTTGAACGAATTCGGACGATTTCGATTCTGACGATCTGGAGTATCAGCATGCTGACAGTAGGCACGACGGAGCGGGTAATGGCGGCGGATGCAACGATGGAGGCCCCCAGCGGGCCGAAAACGCGCGATCAGATCGAAACGAAATACAAGTGGAACTTGGCAGATATCTTCGCAGACGACGCTGCCTTTGAAGCTGCATTTAAAGACGTCGAAGCCAAGTTGGGCGCGTTTAAGCAATTGAAGGGCACGCTGGGGCATTCGGCGGACAGCCTGCTCGCGGCGTTGAAGGCTCAGGACGCGTTGTCGATGGAACTTGAGCGCGTGTATCTCTATGCCGGGCTGAGTTTTCACGAAGACATGAGCGTCTCGGCCACGCAAGGTCGCTTCGACCGCGTGCAGAGCTTGGGCGTACGCGCCGGTGAAGCGGCCAGTTGGTTCGAGCCCGAGTTGTTAAGTGTCGACGAAGCGCAGTTGCGGCAATGGGTGAGCGGCAACGAGGAGTTGAAGGTTTACGAGCACTTTCTCGATGACATCCTTCGCGAAAAGGCTCACGTTCTAAGTGCGAGCGAAGAAGCCTTAATGGCCATGGCGGGCGAGGTGATGTCGGCCCCCGGCAATATCTTCGGTCAGTTCACCAACACCGAACTCGACTTCCCCAAAATCAAAGACGCCGACGGTAACGAGATACAACTGACGTCGGGCAACTACTACAGCTTCATTTACTCGCGCGATCGCCGCGTACGGCGCGATGCTTTCAACGGCATGCACGAAACCTATGCCGCCAAGCAGAACACGATTAGCTCGATGCTAAGCTCGCACGTGAAGACGCACATGTTTCGGGCCAAGGCACGCAAGTATGAGTCGTCGTTGAATGCCGCGTTGGCGGGGCCCAACATTCCGGTCGAGGTCTATCACAACCTGATCAAGACCATCAATGCCAACACCCATCGACTACACGAATACGTTGCGATGCGTAAGCGTATCATGGGGCTCGATGAAATCCATCGCTACGACTTATACACGCCGATGATCGACATTGAAGAAGAGAAGATTCCCTATGATGATGCCGTCGGTACTATTCTCGATGCGCTGGAACCTTTGGGGGCCGATTATGTGTCGACGCTGCGTAAGTCATTCGAGGCGCGCTGGATCGATGTCTACGAAACTAAGAACAAGCGCGGGGGTGCCTATTGTTGGGGGGCGTACCTAACCCATCCATACTTGCTGTTGAATTATGCCGGCACGATGAATGATCGTTCGACCATCGCACATGAGATGGGCCACGCGATGCATAGCTGGTACACGGCCAAGACGCAGCCCTATCCGTACGGTGATTACGCCACCTTCTGTGCCGAAGTTGCGTCGACAGTCAACGAAGTCATTCTCGCGCACTATCTGCTCGACAACGCCAAGACCGACACCGAACGGTTGATGATTCTGCAACAGCAGATCGAGGGCATCCGCACCACCGTCTTCCGCCAGACGATGTTCGCCGAATTCGAGCTGAAGATTCATGAGATGGCCGAAGCCGGAACGCCGCTCACGCCGGATACCATTCGCAAGACCTATCACGATTTGGTGAAAGCGTACTATGGCCCCGAGATGGTGCTCGACCCGGCTGCCGATGCCGAGTGTCTGCGCATTCCCCATTTCTATCGCAATTTCTATGTGTTCACCTACGCCACCAGTCACTGCGCGGCGACGAACATTGGAAAGCGCATCATCGATGGTGAGGCGGGAGCCGTCGGGCAACTGATGGCGTTTCTGTCAGCGGGCAGCAGTCAGTATCCGCTGGATATCTTGAAGCTGGCCGGTGTCGACATGACCAATCCACAGCCCATTGAAGACACGATGAAACTGTTCTCACAGTTGTTGAACGAATTCGAGACGCTATATCGCAAACAACAGGCAGCGGGCGCGTCGACAAATTAGTATCGATCACCGCTTGCCGGATTGGGAAGCGTGAAATACACTTCGGCGAATTGAGAGGAGAGGGCGGCGCGTCCTCTCCTTTTTTGTGTTTAAGGTTAGTTTACCTTTTTGGAACGAGCGTTATGAGGAGAAGAATATGACTCAAGGCTCACCGCAAGATGTGACGGTTGTTGATGCTGCTTCGCTGTTTGATGCTTCTGAGGTATTGGCCGAACGCTATGGAAGACATCGGATTACCATCGACTATCCTAAGCTAAAGGCATTGTTGGATGACTTTCGCGAAGATGCGGGCTGGCGTCCCGCGTCGATGACATCGATTCTGTTGTCTTACGATCCTAAATCGGAGGGTCAGCAGCGGTTTCTGTCGATGCTCGAACATGCCGGTTTCGATCCCGACACCTGCCATTTCCGCGACGCATTTGCTTCGTTGCCGCCCGGTCGCCCGCCGAGTGAATCCAACCAACGCTCGCCCGTTTCGTTTTCGGCGCGCATTGCATACATCGCCGGTCTTTTGGCACGACACGACGATGCGCACTTTATGGTGGTAACGCATTCGTTTGAGTTGTGTGCACCCATGTCAGATTTGGCCCGTCGCATGGATGGCCGTGTCGGGCTGGCTTACTTTGGTTCGCTGCTGGACTACCGTTGGAAGTTTGCCGGCCTTGGTGATGAAGAGAAGTTGGGCATCGAGTTTTTCGATATCGATCAATGCGGCGAGCGTTTGCTCGGCATCGACCTCTCGGAAGAACGCGAGGAGCATGTGCCCGAGCCGACCAACGTACGCGGTCTTAGTCGCTTCTAACCGCTTGTCATGTGCATGAAAAAGCAAAGCCGACGTGCTCGAGCAGAGCACGTCGGCTTTTTTTATTGCCGCGAGGCGAGCAATGATTTCGACGTCGCGGCAACACCCCCAAAACCTCTTCGTGTCATATCGACTACATCGACGCCAACTGCGGAGCGTTGATTTTGGCGAATACCTTCTCAGCCAGCGGTCCGATGACTGGCAGTTCGGTGGCACGACCGACAGCCGCTTGATAGACGCCGAATACCAGCAGCGCAAGTTGAGCGAACAGCAGGACCGGCCCCAGCAGTGCCGTGATCGATAGCGGAATGATCTGCACGACCAGGTTGAGCGCCAGCGCGAACATTACAAAGCCGAGGACTTGGCGGGCGTGAAAGTGTGCAAAGCGATTTTCGCGCTGGATTAGCGGGATAAGGAAAAAGAACGGTACCACATAGCTGAGGATGGCAAACAGCTTACCGGTTTCAACTTGATCTTGGGGTACGGCAACTGTTTGAGTGGTGAAATTCATCGTCTTACTCCTACTGTGAATCGCCGCAGCGAATCTTCGTTAGTCGGAGGCGGAATACCAGACCGCCCCATTTTTCGGTCGGGCGCTGCTGCTTACGATTGCCCCAAATCTTTGGGGAATCGACAGGCCGTCACGCTCGACGCGTTTGATGACGAAGCAAGTCGCGTGCGCGGCTACCCGAATTGGAGAAAAAAATCGGAATTGCGGAAGCTTTTATGGATCAAACCGGTCGATTTATGGGAAATCGGCAGATTTGGCTTGTTGTGAGATATGGCTTTCCCAGTCAGAGCGGGCGACCAGTGCAGTGGTTGGGAAATTAGGGAGTGGGCGGTTTTGCGCAGGACTTAGGTTACCCAAGCGCGCAATACCTTGGTCAGTTTTTCCAATGGCATGCCGACGACGTTGGAAAAACTGCCCTCGATCCGCTCGACAAAGTCATCGCCGACATCCTGAATACCGTAGCCGCCGGCTTTGCCGCGCCATTGATCCGTATCGAGATAGTCCTCGATTTCGACGTCGGAGAGTTGACGGACCACGACCATGGTGCGGTCGTGGGCGATGATGCGGCGGTCGCAGCGTTCGTCGACCAGCGCGACGCCGGTTACGACTTCATGCGTGGTGCCCGACATGGCCTTCAACATGCGTCGGGCATCGTCGCGATCGACGGGCTTGCCGACGACGCGACCATTGAGCCAGGCCATGGTATCGGCACCGAGGATGGTTGCGGATTGATACGCCCGCGCGACGCTGCTGGCTTTAAAGAAGGCGAGCGACTCGGTGAAGGAGTATGGGTCGCGAGCGCGTAAAGCGTCGTCGGGCTCATCCAATGGTGGCGAAACGACCTCAAACGTATAGCCGGCCTCGGCCAACAACTCGCGCCGGCGCGGGCTGGAAGAGGCCAGAATGAGGGGCTCGGGTTGGAGACGCTTTTGAGACTTCATCTTTCGCCATCGTAAGTTAAACGCAAGCGGCGGGAAGTCATTGCGGTTTAGCGACCGCCAATCTTTACAAATAAACGCGCCGAATACGCCCCGGTACCGGCTAATCAAACGGTTCACGTCACGTGGCCGAGTCTGATACACGATGTTTACATTTGATAAGCCCCGCAACCTCCAGTTCTATCAGAAGGCTTATTCCGAGACTTCCAAACGCCCGACGAGAATGCTCACCCTATCTTCATCACCTGTCGGCGGGCCGCCGACCATAAACAGTTGCCCCACATTCGCTTTGAATGCCGTATCTATATTGAATTCGAGTTGCGTGATCACAGGCGCCGTAATGTCCTTGCCGAGTGGAATGTCAGACGACCTAAGCTCCTGAATTTCCATTTCGACCTGGATGTTGCCGCCCTTGGCACCGACTTCGACCTCATTCCAATGGCCCGTCATTTTGATAACGGAGCCGATCTCTTCATACTCGACCGCCGCCGTCGTGTGGCCGGCGCGCGAGATGCTGGTGCCGCGCACAAAAGGCACACTGGCACCACTGGTCACGGAGAACTTTTCTCCTGAGAACGCAATAGGCTGCGAGATGCGTTGGACGTACTCAGCCTCTCCCAATTTGGATAACGCGTCGTAGAGCTGCGCGGCAGATTCGGTTCCGCCCGCAAGGCTTTCCGGCGCGATCAGATGCGCCTGCGTTCGATCGATGGTACAGGCATACACGGCCAAGTCGATATGCGCGCGTTTTGCTGAATGGTGAGACTCGTTTTCCGATTGTAGCTTCGCCTTTGATTGTTTCGATTTGGGGAGCGTATCACTATTACCAGTTAATCCGGCAGCAAATACCAGCGCGATCATTAATGCGTTTTTCAAATACATGGTTAATCCTCTGTCTGGTGGTGTTCTCGTTTCAATTCTCACTGGGGGATGATCTATCAAGAATCCACGCGTCTTACCTTGGCTAGGACCGCACCTTTATTAATTAGTGACCTCCAAGCGCCCAACGATCATGGTGACGGTCGATGGATCCGATGTTGGGGGACCGTTGACGATAAAGAGTTGGCCGTTCCCTAATTGGAATGCACAATCAAGCTCGAATTGCAATTGCGCCATAACAGGTGCCATCACTTCGTTGCCGATCGGAATATCTGACGAAATGACCTCGGAGAGCTCGACATCCACCGACAAAGTACCTGGTATCGGTCGCGTCTCATCCCACGTTCCTGACATGTTGACGATTGTGCCGACCTCTTCGTATTCGATCTGGCGGATGGTCTTTCCGTTTTTCGAAACGGATACGCCACGTACGCATGGCATATTGGCACCATGAGAAACCGAAGACACCTCGCCAGAGAAGGCGATCGATCGGGTTGAACGAAGCAAAAACTTGGTATCGCCATAATTGCTTACGGCGTCGACGAGTGCCTGCGCCGATTTGTTATGTTTGTACAGATTCTTGGGGGCGATCGACATCGCATTATCTCGGTCAATCGTGCAGGCAAAGATTACGAGATCGACGTTGGCCCGTTTTGCATCAACATCTTTCACCATTCGCGCCGATCCGACTGCAGCGGCCTTCTTGCCGGGATGATTTTCTCCATCGCTACTCGAAAGTCCTGCAGTCAATACCATTGCTGCAAGTAAGGTACATTTACGATACATGGCCGATTCTCCTTTGTTCGATCTTCAAATTCGTCGAATTTCATAGGTATGACTCAATCTGTCAGCGTGATACGAATCAGTTGCCCACAATCGCGCAGGTACAACGTTTCGCCGACTACTGTCGGAATCGTCCAAGCCGGATGGTTCAATAGCGACGTATCGGATTGAATATCAATCCCCGTGCGGTTGACGGTCGCAGTAATCAGTCGCCCATCTTCCGCCATCATTAACAGCTTGTGGTCGCCGATATGAACCAGTCCGGCCTTCGGAATATCGCGCTGGCGCCAAAGCACCTTGCCGCTTGCCGCATCGACCGCCACCAACGCCTTGGGGCCGAAGTCGCCGTGGGAAAAATAAAGCGTGTCGTCAATGCGGATCACGTTGCGATGACTCACCTTAAGCTTGGGCGTATGCCAAAGCTCTGTAACGCGGCGACCGTCGGTGCTGAGTTGTAGCATGCGCGCGCCGCCGGTGCCTTCGGATGTGACGAATAACTGGCGGGTGGGGGCATACCAAACAGGCGTAACGATGTTGTTGTCCCATTGATTCTCGTGCGGATGCGACCAATACAAATCGCCATCGCGTGGGTTTAGGCCTAGCACGACCTTGGTCATGAAGCAGATCAGTTGCGGCTTACCGTTGATGTCAATGATCGAGGGCGAGCCGTAGCTGTTCTTGTAATTGTGCCGTTGCCAGCGTACGCGGCCGGTCGTTTGTTCGAGACTTACGACGCTCGCGCGCTTACCGCCCACGAGCATGATTACGCCGCCGTCGTATGCCAACGGGCTGCAAGCATAGCCCCAGCGGTTGGGGTTGCCGTCAAAATCGTCAAGTAGGTCACGTTGCCAGACAACGCGGCCGTCGCGTGCATCGATGGCGTGCATGATGCCGGTATAACCTACGGTAAAGATGCGATTCTCTTGGATTAATGGTGTGGAGCGCGGGCCGTAACCGTATTTGGCAGCGAATCGTTGCTTATCAATCGGGGCGGCGTAGCGATATTCCCAAATTGCGCGACCATCGGCGGCGTCCAGGCAGACAACGATCTCGTGATCGTCGGCGCGGTACATCGAATAGAGACGCCCGTCTTTTTCAAGAATGCTCGAATAGCCGTCGCCCAGATCGCGTTGCCAGATGAGACGAGGGCGACGATGCTCCCAATTTTCTACGAGCGTCGATTGCTGTAGATGAAAATCGCGCTGCGGACCACCCCATTGGGGCCAATCGGCAAACGCGTATGAGTTTAGAACGCAACTCAGGGCGGCAACGAGAAGAGTAAATTGCCGCACGCGTCGCAACATCATCGGCCCGTTCTTTGGTTTGAGGCTGCTGTTAGCTGATTGTGGCCATTGGGATCATGCGATGCTTGCCTAACCGCCCATCGGAGTTAGTCGTTCACTAAACGCATCTTTTCCGGTTCGTCCTTGCTCTGTGGCTTTGAATTCGTTGCACCAGAATGGTTCGTCGCGCGACGCGGCCCGCGGTTGTCCGTCGGCCGCATTTTTTGAATACGCGGACGACCATCGCTGAAGCGTGTTGGCTGCATTGGCGCGTAGCCTTGTTGGGAGCTTACCGTCCATTCGCGCCGCGGTGTTGCGGCCGGGCCGACCAATTGGGCGGTGGCCCAGAGCTTCCGCGCGAACGTATCGCTGGGAACTGTCTGGATGACGGGTTGCAGATGCTCATAACCGTAACCCGGGCCATAGGTGTACGAGAGTATGTAACCCAGAAGTAGGCGACCGTGATAGTCGCGCGGGTTGGCGGCGACGAAGCGTTCGAGCGCGGCCAATTGCTGATCGAAGTCGCGCACATTGCCGTAGTCTTTGCGAATATCGTACGAAAGCGAAGCTAACTGCGGAGTCAATTCGAACGCATGAGCCAGCAATCGATTCGCTTCGGAATAGCGCCCCAGCGCGAAGAGGGCGTGTCCCGCCGCCAATCGCGAGGCGGCGTCGCCCTGATCGAGTTCGGAAGCGCGGAGCCAAGTGATGGCAGCGCGTTGGTAGTCGCCCATGCGGAAAAAGCGCATGCCTTCGTCCACGATTGTTCGATTGGCATCGCGTAGTTGCGTGCCACGCCGCTGCGCGAGGTGCCACTGATACCAGCGCTCTTTTGTGTAGAAGCCCGGACCATTGGGGCCGTCTGCATAACGGCGAATGCCCTGCTGGGCGTCGGTAACGTCGGAAAGGTCGTAACCGGCACCATTGCCAGCACCATTGCCGATGATGACGGTGCCATTGTTTTCCTGAATATTGACGCCGCCACCCCGAGGGAAGCTGGGGACGGGTTGGTCATCGTGATAAAGGGATTGCAAATACGCTTCGGCGGCGGGCGGGTCGAAGATGTAAGCATCTCGGTCTTCGATATACACGTAACCTTCGCGTGCCAGCTTCACCCGCACGCGCATGTCGAAATTGCTGGGTGGATTGTCATTCGTTAGTCGGCGAACCGATTCGGAGAGATCAGCCCGTTGTTCGGGCGTGAGCGGTTGACTCGGCTGCGTGCGTCGTTGTTCTGGAACCGAGGTGATGCGTTCGCGCGGTCCGTCTTGTTCGCCGTGCTTCGTGTCTTGGGCATTTGCGCTTGAGGCAAGCAAAACCGTCAGGCCGAGTGTGAGCAATACTGTGCAACGCATGGGCCGCTCCCGGGGTCGAAGAAACTTTGAATTGTGAGCATGCGGTCGCCAATTGTGAGTGACAACCTTCCTTTAATAATATGGGACAAGCTCGGGTCAGTTGCCGTTAGGCGAAAAATTCCGGCAGCTTTGCCCGGCGCGGAGTGCAAAATTCCGCTGCAAAGAAAAAATTTATTCGCAGCAGTACCGATAAACCGCACGAAACTTGTACGAATTGCAAGGCCTTGTAATCACTAAATTAGTGAACACTAACTTAGCGGATTCGCTCAAAACGTTCGCGATGTGCGAGTGGATGCATTGCGATTACTTCTTTTTTTTAATGGACTTACGGATCATTCGTTGGTTAGATAGCCGACGTTGTTGGACGAATTCGTTCGCAGTGAAAATTCACTAAGCTAGTGATTCCTAATTTAATTCGAGGTGCCGCATGGTCGCTGGAACCCAAGCCGAGTCAATTCGCACCAAAACGGGCGATGTTTCGCTGCCGTTGATGCAAGATTCCATCGAAAACACCCTGCAAGCCGAGCGCGAACGCCTCATGGCCGAGGCGGGGCTCACGGTCGGGGCGGTCGAGCACTTCAAGCGGCCGGTGGAACGCGACTTCACCCGCGAAGAACGTGAGAATGTCACGGTTTGGATCGGCGGTCTCACCATGCGGCATGACACGCTGATTAAGGCCGGCCTTGAGGGGTTGGGCTACAACGTTGGTATCGTTCCGACGCCGGCCAAGCCCGACTTCCAAGCTGGCAAAGAATACGGCAACAACGGCCAGTGCAACCCGACATACTTCACGGTCGGTGCGTTGGTGAATCACCTCAAGCGCATGCGCGACGACGAAGGCTTGCCGCTCGATGACATCATCAACAATCACATTTTTGTGACGGCGGGCGCATGCGGGCCCTGTCGCTTTGGTATGTATGAAGCAGAGTATCGCTTGGCCTTGCGCAACAGTGGTTTCGACGGCTTCCGTGTGATGCTGTTTCAGCAGAAGGGTGGGCTCGATCAAGCAACGGTCGAAGCCGGTCTTGAGATGAATCTCAATTTCTTCTTGTCGCTTCTCAATGGCGTGTTTATGGGGGACTTACTCAATGAGGTCGCTTATCACATTCGCCCGTACGAAGTAATCCCCGGCAAGACGGATGAAGTGTTTGCCAAGTGCGTTGCCTTGGGTGAAGAAGCGTTGCGTCAGCGTGATTACGATAGTGTGAATGGCGGCGTGTTATCGAAGTTGGTTGCGTCTTTCGCAGCAGTGAAAGACAGCAAAGATGCCGCGAAGTTGCTCGAACAATTACGCGGCACGTATTACGCCGATGTGTTCGAGCAATGTCGAAATATGATCGCCGAGGAAGTCGAAGTCGATTACACGCGACCGAAACCCGTCGTGAAGGTGACGGGCGAATTTTGGGCGCAAACGACCGAGGGCGATGGCAACTTCAATATGTTCCCCTTCCTCGAAGCGCAAGGTGCCGAAGTCTTGGTCGAGCCGGTGGCGACATGGCTGTGCTATATGCTGCATCAGTCGGGCTTGAAGGCAGGTGATCGTCGCGGGATTGATGACGAATCGAACGAAGATGTGCCGGCCTGGCAAGTGGGTAAGCGGCTCAAATCCGAATGGGCGTATCGCAAGAAGCGCACCAATTTGGCGTTGGCTGAAAAGATCTTGACGCGCGAATACGAACGCCTGCGTCATGCCTTGGGCGGCACCGCCCACGAGTTGGCTCCGCAGCAAGAACTCACGCGCATGGGGCATCCTTATTACAACAGCCGCAGCGGTGGTGGCGAAGGTCATCTCGAAGTTGCCAAGAACATCTATTACTGCAACAAAGACCTGGCCCACATGGTGCTAAGCCTGAAACCGTTCGGCTGTATGCCCAGCACGCAATCCGACGGCGCCCAAGCCGCTGTGACGTCCCACTTCAAGGACATGATCTACATTCCCATCGAAACCAGCGGCGAAGGCGATATCAATGCGCACAGCCGCGTGCAGATGGCGCTCGGTGAGGCGAAGCTCAAGTGCAAGGATGAATTCAAGAATGCCGTGGCCCAAACGGGGTATAGCATCGAGCAGATTCGCGATTTTGTGGCAAAGCATCGTGACTTACGCAATCCGCTGTTGCATGTGCCGCACACCAAGGGCGTGATCGGTCGCGCGGCGAACTTTGTGCTGTTTGTGGGTGAGAAGATGAAAGCGGCGGGGGTTTAAGGTCGGATCAATTCTAGGTTCGTCGAGCAGCAAGTGATTACGGACGAGTCAGCCCTCGAGGCTCAGATGGTCGAGGTGAATCGCAGGCGCGAATGTCAGATACGTACGGCATAGGCAGGCATTCAGTTCCCTCTCCCTTGCAGGGAGAGGGCTAGGGTGAGGGTCCTTGGCAACGCAATCCAATCAACTCAACCGCCAGATGATGCGTGATCGTGCTAGGGCATTGCGACGCAACAGTACGAAGGCCGAGCGCGTTCTGTGGAGGTGCTTGCGCGCCAATCAGTTGGGTGGATTCAAGTTTCGTCGTCAGCAGGTGGTCGGACCTTACATCGCTGACTTCTACTGCGCGGCCGCCCAGTTGATCATTGAGACGGACGGGGTCACACACGATGGTCGTGCTGATTATGACGAGCGGCGGACCAAGTATCTTGAGGCAGAAGGGTATCGCGTGATGCGATTCTTCGATCGCGAGGTCCTTGAGAGTACGACTGCAGTGCTTGAAGAGGTGTTGCGGGTCGCGCAGGAACGAGTCAACGCGATAAAGGAACCCTCACCCCGGCCCTCTCCCTGCGAGGGAGAGGGAGTAGACTGCGCGCCCTCTTGGACCGCGCGCCGCCTTCGAACGGCGCGTTGTCTCCAGATTGCAAAACAGATAAGTAACGAAATCTCAACGCACGAGGCATCGCGATGAGTAACGATAACACTATGAAACTCGACAAAAACCTATTCCTCGAAGCCGACGGCGGTGGCTCTTGTGGCACGTCGCCCAGTGGCAAATCTTCCGGTGGCGGTTGCTCGTCGGGTGGTTCGTGTGGCTGTTCTTCCGGCGGTGAACCGAAGGATGCGCCGGCGGGTTTGGTGCAATTGAACATCGGCGGACTAAAGGCCGAGCGCTCCCGACCGCGCATAGAAGAGTTGCCCTTCGAAGCAACGCCGAAATATCCGCAGGGCCTGCTCATCGGGCTCGATGTCGGTAGCACTACGGTCAAATTCGTCGTCGTGAATCCCGTGACCGACGAAGTGTTGCATCAGGATTATCAACGCCACGATACCAAACAGCCGGAAAAGTGTTTGGAAATGTTGGCCGAGATCGAGCGCAAGTTCGAAGACGTGCCGCGCAATGCCTTTCGCATTTTTATGACGGGCAGCGGCGGGGCGTCTATCGGTACCCGCATCGGTGCGAAGTTTGTGCAGGAAGTTAATGCCGTAAGCATGGCTGTCGAGAAGTCTTACCCCGATGTGCAAAGCGTGGTCGAACTCGGCGGTCAGGATGCCAAGATCATCATTTTCAAAGAAGACGAGGAGACGGGCAAAAAGAAAAAAATCCCGTCGATGAACGACAAGTGCGCCGGGGGCACCGGCGCCGTGATCGATAAGATCAACGCCAAGCTCAAGATTCCGGCGAGCGAATTGTGCAACATGGGCTACGAAGGTCTCAAGTTGCACCCGGTCGCGGGTAAGTGCGGCGTGTTTGCCGAAACCGATATCAACGGCCTGCAAAAGCAAGGCGTGCCGCCCGACGAATTGATGGCGTCGTTGTTCGAATCGATCATTCAGCAGAATCTCGCCGTGTTAACGCGCGGTCATACACTGCGCCCGCAAGTGTTGCTATTGGGTGGCCCCAATACCTACATCAAGGGAATGGTCGATTGCTGGCGGCACAATATTCCCGTGGTATGGGAAGAGCGCAAGGTACAGGTGCCCGACAAACCGCTCGATGAGTTGATCGTCGTGCCGGATAACGCTCAATACTTTGCAGCCATCGGCGCCGTCGAGTTCGCCAAGGTCGAGCTTGAAGATAACCCTAACCAAGGCATCTACCGCGGCATGGAAGAGCTGCGTTGGTATATCGAAGTCGGTCGCATCGAAGAAAAGAAAGCCGCCGGTGCTGCGGGGCTTTGCAAAGACGACAGCGAGCTCACGCGTTTTAAGACCGACTACAAGAAACCGTCGTGGTCGCCCGCGCAATTCGCGCCGGGCAATCATGTTAAGGCCTTTCTCGGTATCGATGGCGGTAGCACCAGCACCAAAGGCGTGCTGCTTGATATGGATCGCAATGTGATCGCCAAGTGCTATCAGCTTTCGAAGGGCAACCCCATCGAAGACATGATGGATATCTTCGCCGGTCTCGATAAGCAGATGCGCGATCAGGGGTGCTCGCTCGAAATCCTCGGCGTCGGCACAACTGGCTACGCCAAAGACATTCTTAAGGATGTGATCAAGGCCGATGTGGCGCTGGTGGAAACCGTCGCGCATACGCAGGCGGGCTTGCATTTTTATCCCGGCACCGATGTTATCGTCGACGTTGGCGGGCAAGATATCAAGTTGATCATTTTAAGAAACGGTCAGGTCAAAGACTTCAAACTCAACACGCAATGTTCCGCTGGAAACGGATACTTCCTGCAAAGCACGGCGGCGGGTTTCGGCTACGAAGTTGAGCAATTTGCCGACATCGCCTTTAGCGCCGAAGCCATGCCGCAGTTCGGCTATGGCTGCGCCGTCTTTATGCAAAGCGATATCGTCGACTTTCAACGGCAAGGTTGGGCACCGCAGGAAATCATGGCGGGGCTGTGCGATGTGTTGCCGAAAAATATTTGGCTGTACGTCTCGCAAATTCCTAACCTGGCCAAGCTCGGTACTAAGTTCCTGCTGCAAGGCGGTACTCAGCACAATCTGGCCGCCGTTAAGTCGCAAGTCGATTTCATCAAGTCGCGTTTTAAGGGTACGGGCGTCGAACCCGAGGTGATCGTGCATAAGTTCTGCGGCGAGGCGGGCGCGATCGGGTGCGCCGTTGAAGCCCATCGCATGTACACCGAGAGCGGTCATCGCACCCAGTTTATCGGTTTGGATCGCGTGGCGCAGATCGAATACCGCACCACGCGCAATGAAAACACGCGCTGCTATTTCTGTAAAAACAAGTGCCTGCGCACCTTCATAGATGTGAAGACGGGTGAAGAAGATGCGACGCCCGAAGACGGCACGACGATCAGCTTGTCGTCGTTCATGTATAAGTCCGGCCCGGAAGCGCCGCACCCGGTGCGGTTAAAGCATGGTAAGCCTGACGGGGAACACCGGTTGCAAACCGGTGCCACAGCGCGATCGGACTCGCAAACCGGTGCCACAGGGCAAGCGGATTCGCAAACCGACGGAGCTGTCGAAGGACGCGAAGCGTCCGATCAGAGCCGCGCCCGTAAGGAAGCGGTCAGCGTTAGTCGCGAAAAAGACTCAACTGCAACCAGCACCGCCACGCCGTCACCGACCGCCCCAAAGAAGTCCAAATCCAAAGTCCCACTTCAAGGTGACGAACAACGCCTGATCATCGCCACTTGCGAAAAAGGCACTGTCGAAGACGTTAACGACATGCGCGACATCAAGAAGGGACTGGATAGCGTTAAGAAAGCCAATCCGAACTTCGCCGAGATCTTCGCGACAGAGGTTTTCAGGCCGACGGGTGTGGATAGGGTGGCGGACAACTTTGCTGCAAACGGTGAGGGCGATGCCGCTGGTGGTCGCCAATCGGTCAAGCCTTCGTTCATGAATCGTGTTAAATCGATATTGCCGAGTGCCAAGGTCGACGAAGCGCGGGCCGAGAAGATGCGCCGCCGTCAAGACATCCGCATCGGCATGGTGCGTGCGTTGAACATGTACAGCATGGCGCCTTGGTTTATGGCGTACTTCGAAGCGCTGGGCCTCGCCAAGAAAAACCTGATCTGGTCAGATTACACCAGCGAAGAAATGTACAAGGAAGGTGCCAAGCGCGGCGCGATCGATCCATGTTTTCCTAGCAAGATCGGTATTCCGCACGCCCATAACCTGATTTATCACAAGCACAGTGAGAAACAGCCGCTCGATTACATCTTCTTCCCGATGATCGACGACCTGCCCACGTTTATGGATGGCATCGAAGATTCACGCTCGTGCCCGACGGTCTGCGCCACGCCCGAGGCAGTAAAAGCGGCGTTTACCAAAGAGAGCAACGTCTTTGCCGATCACGGCATCGAGTATCTCGATACCTTTGTGAACTTCGGCGAACCGGGCCTCTTGGCAAGGCAGATGTTCGAGGAATTTGAAGACAAGCTTGGCCTCTCGCGCGCCGAGAACGATCGCGCGTGCAAGGCTGCTTGGGATCACTTCGAAGCATTCCATGCCGAGAAGCGCCAGCAAGCGAGTGAGTTGCTCAAACGCTTGGAAGAACGCGATGAAATCGGCGTGGTGCTGCTCACGCGACCGTACCATAACGATCCCGGCGTCTGCCATGAGATTCCCGATGAGTTCCAAAAGCTCGGCATCCCTGTCTTCACGATGGATTGCCTGCCGCACGACGATCCGGCATTACTCGATCGGCTCTTTGGCGAAGAAGTACGCCGCGGCGATTTCCAAAGCCCCGTTAGCGTCGAAGACGTTTGGAAAAACGCCTACAGCGAGAACACCAACCGTAAGGTCTGGGCCGCCAAGTTTGCCGCGCGGCATCCGAATCTCGTCGCGCTCGAACTCAGCAGCTTCAAGTGCGGCCACGACGCGCCCATCTACACGGTGATCGAGGAAATCATCGAAAACTCTGGCACGCCATACTTCTGCTTCAAAGACATCGACGAAAACAAGCCGACCGGCTCGATCAAGATTCGCATCGAAACCATCGCTTATTTTCTGGCCCGCCATCGCGAGAAGTTGGTGCGAAATAAGGAAAAAATGGCTGCCATCGAAGCGCGATTGGCCGAGTTGGAGCAGGAGCTGCGGGCTCAGCATGGCGTGAGTGATCGCGTGGAGACGACGGCGGTGGTAGGGGTTTAGGTTTAGGTTGAGCTTCTGGCTATTCCGGCGGCGGTATTGGAAGCGCTAATTCGATAGGCTGCCTAAGATTATTCCGGCACATGGCGGGGTGCGGTATGCTAGTCGTCATGTTGCCGGAAGAATTTTCATTTCGAGGGTTCGAAAGCCGAAGTGGCCTTGGTGCGTTGCCGGCCATCATTCATTTCTCGATGTCTTTCCGAAATGCGATTCGATGCGGATGCATGCCGCCGTTGCATATTTTCAACGCCTTTGTTGCAACGTGCCGTGATGATATCGACGAAGAGGCGCAGTCAGCCCTCAACATTGCAACACACTCCCAAAATGTCGATGCCGACGAATCTGTTAACGCTGTGCTAACGTGGTCAGCGTTCGAGTTGCTTTCGTCGGAATACGAAAGGCTGATCACCTTTATTGTTCAAAGATATGGTGCGGTCGAAATTGACGATTTTGAAGCAACTGGCTATTCGCAATGGTTTACGCGTTGTTTTGATCAGCGATCTATAAAGCGTCGTGGAGGCTAGTCGCCGTGAACGAGCACGATGAACTGCAGATACTGTGCAGATTTCGATCCTTCCTTGGCATCGATCGCTATCGAAAATTTATTTTTAGATTGGCAAACGATAGAAAGGAGAAGCCTGCTTTTGTGTATTGGCAGCGAAAGGCGTGGGGGGAGTTTGTCGAAAGGCAGCCATCGTTTTCTCAGGTCCCTCTGACTGATCCGTTTCTATTCTTACGCTGTGATGTCGACGGCTTTGCGCTTAGGCGGCTAGATTTGGTCTTGTCCGATTTTGAATTCCGGAACATACGCGAGATTCGCACGATTCGTGACGAGCGGATTCCATTCGCGAACAGTTATCGGCAATGTGCAGCTTGCTTCATCAAATGGAGAGATTGGCTGATAGAAAATCGTGCCTTCACTTCAATTTGGCGAAGGAAAATAACTCTCGACGACTATTTCGAGCGTTTCAGCGAATTGATCCAAGCCGGAGATAAGTTTGGGGAGCAGATCATCAAGCATAAGAATGATATCGCGGCACGATTACAAGAGAGTGACGAAATTTGGGAATTCGACACCGGACTTGAAGCGCTCAGCGGCTGTGGTGGGATTGGAGTATTTCGAAATGGTGAGCTGGTCGAGAAGATCGAAATGGTGAAGGCCTAAAGATTTATCCGGTTGCTCGTTTGAATTGAGTTGGTTGAGCCTATCTAAATAATGAATGTGGTTGGTAGTTAATCGCTGTTATACACCGGCTATTAGCCGTTACCACTGCGCAAGCGTCACTATCAACTTTTTCCGGCTATGCAGTGATAATCTAAATCGCTTCTATCTAATTCACCGACTTAGCGATTACCCCCACCACCTCCCCAATACTCCCCAAAATCCGCTCTTCCTGTATCAAGTTGTTCAACCCCACCGTGCGGATGAGCGCGCGTTCGCTGTCGGTGACACCGCAAAGAATCATCTGCACGTGCGCCGCTTTGAGTTTTACTGCTCCGGCGCGCAGTTCGAGCATGTCGTTGATATCCGTGATATCCATTTCTTCGATATCGAGCACGACCGTGTGCGTGTTGGGCGGTAGGTCGTCGATCCAGGCGGTCATGTTGGGCAGGCGGCCGGTGCGTATGCCGTCGCGGCGGTTGGGGCAGAGGTGAAAGATTTGCACACCGCGCGGTAGCTTTTCGTCGAGGGTGCCACCCAACTCTCGATGGGTACGCAGACGTCCCATGGGCGTGCGGATGTCGACGACGATCAGAAAGATGAGAAAGACCACGGCGGGCACGAACGCCCAGTCGGGAAACTCCAAATCGGCATAGGTACCCAGCACGGCGCCGACAAGAAAGCTACCGGCCACGCAAGAGAGCAGTTGCAAACGGCTGGCCGCGCCGGGGGCGGTTTGGCTGGCTTCGATGCCCAATTGGCGTTGGCGTAACTCGGCGAATTCGCGCTTGCCCAAGCGACGCAGCAATAACGCCGCGGCATTCAAACCGATGTCGGTCATCACACCGCTCACGTGCGTGGTGCGCACCACGCCGCCGCTGATGCGCGTGATGGTGCCGTTCTGCAGGCCCATCGCCAATGCGGGCACCAACGTCGCCATGAGATGGGCCAAATCGGGATTGTCTTGACCGCCAAGTAGGTGCAGCTTGGTCAGAATCGCCGCAAGGGATAGCAAGACCGCCTGCACGGTCATCGGTAAGACGTAGATCGACGCCCAGTAGCGCGCGCGACCGTACTCGGTCAACAAGCCTGATAACATCGCGCCGAGTGAAAACGTTAGCACGAGTGCGAGTAAGAAGAAGAGTTCGTCGAACTTGCCTTGCGCGAAGTCGATACCGATCGTGGTGACCGAGCCGGTGACGTGCGAGGTTGCGCGACCGCAAAGCAAGAGCGTCAGCGCGTTGATGTAACCGCCGACCCACGAAAGGCGAATGGCGAGGCGGGCTTGCACCTGAAAGGAATGGGCTTGGTTGGAAAACACGTGGGTTGCTCTCGCGTGTTAGGCAGGGTTGACACTAAAGCCGCCGAGTGTTGGTTCGGCAGCGGTATCGACTTCAAAGGCGGTTCGGAACTTATATTTCTTTCGCACGATGATGGTGACGCCGTGTGACTCGATACTGCGGTCGAGTTCGGGATCGAACGCGTGGGTGATATCGAGTTTCGAGTCGTCTTCGGGGCCACCAAAGCGCAGATACCACGGACTCGGAATCTGTTGCTCAATCACGATGTTCTTGACGGCAAGTTCGGCAGCCCGCGTCATGGCGATATGCCCGGCAGGAAAGCGCTGGGCCTTCGGCATTTCGGTGACCGGACGATAGGGTCGATCGAGCGCAACGCGACGGTCTTCATCGAGTTCGGCCTGTGACCGAGCATGCCGACGCCAGCCCAGTGCCTTGCCGTCAACGTTTTGGGTCGTGAAACGCAAGTTGGCAACGTCGTGAGGCCAGTAAATCGACGGCAGCAAGAAGTTTGCCAAATGATGGTCGGGGTTGATCACAAACGGCATCAACTTTTCCGTAACCGGTTTGCCTTGCAACATTGCGCGTTGAATGACCGTTGAAACAAAGAACACTTCGTGTTCGTCGGTCAACACCCAAGGCAAGCGCTGGTCGGACTCGTGAAAAGAATCATCAAGGATGGCACGAGCGGCATTTTCGATCTCGGGTCGATCCGATCGGATTTGACGCAGCGTGTGCGCGCGTTCGGCAATCTTCGACAGGTGTAGCGGATGGGTATCGAAGTATGGATCGAGACTCATCAATACGCCGGCGGGTAAGTCGCGTTTACCGGGGCTCAACAGGCCGGTATTGGCGATGACGAACGCCCCCCAGATGACTTTGCCATTGCCCGCAATATCGGCAAGAAGATTACTCGTCTTGCGAGTCAACCCGGCGGCGCGCAAACACTTTGCCACATCGATCTTTGCTTTGCCGAACAGCGACTTACTCTGAATTGCTTGGGCCCAATTCAAGCGGCACTGTTGGATGAATTGTCGCGGATCTCGCATAGTAATAATTTTTCGGCTGTCAAACTGCTTGCAATTGGCAGAGTTAGTTTTGGCGTTTAAACAGACCGTCTAAGGCGACCCGAGTAATCAGCGAGCGATTACCGTTCTGGGTGGATACTAACTTAGTTAGATAATGCGTCGCGTCTTGTGGATCGCCAACGGTTCGGTCAGAAGATCACCAAGTTGCGCGGCCGCCGCTTGAAAATGGGGCGACGCTGCATGAGCGGTTAGTGCTTCGGTGTTCTCCCATGTTTCAATGGCGAAGATGGTCGTCGGCGTTTCGGTATCCTGATAAAAGTAATACTCGATACAACCGGGCTCGGCGCGACTGGGCGGGGCCAATTCGGATAGCACTGCGATGAGGTCATTCACGCGCTCGGGCTTGGCGTGAAAGATGGCGGTGACGTAGAGAGGCGTAGCCAAGATAAGTCTCCCAATCGTTGGGGTTCCATGTTTGGTGTCCTTTGCGGTCGTGCATGCTAGCTGTTGCAGCTAGATAATCCAGTGGCTTCGCAGAGTATCTGCATACGGTTGTGCCGCGTGTCTGCTGCATAGGGCCGGTGCGCGCAACTGTGCGCGAACAGTATGGGTAGGCGATTCAATCAGACTTCAGTTATCGGTGTTGAAACGGCTGCGATTGGTTGCCGGGTGGGCCGCTTTGATCGGCAGTCTAGCGGGTGGCTATTAAAATAAGGGAGTTTCTTCGTTACAATGAGCGCTCGAACGCGACTACTTTTCGACGCCTCGAATTAGAGGCACGACTTTGGGGGCTCGTTGCATGCGTTGCAGAAATTTCGCACATTCGCGCACATGGCGCGTGGGTATTTGTTCTTTGTGCGTGTTGTTCGTCCAAACGATCACCGGCTGCGATGCCACTACCCCGTTTCTGCTCAGCTCATTCAATAGTAACTTGCCGGCAGGGCCGATCGGCGTCGGTGTGGGGGCAACCGATAACGGCGGCGCTGACGCCGATACGGCGAATCTTCGGTTTGTGGATCAGTTGCCGGCTGACCAACGCACATTCAATTTCGGAGAAGCGAACTCGTCTGAATATCCCACGCAATGGCGCGCGTTGTTTGTCGTGAGTGCCGGCGAGGGCGGTTTTGTTCGTAACGAAGCAGATATTCAGGATTACATGTCTGCCGGTTACGAAGATGTTCTGCCGCCCAACTCTGAAGTTGGCGCAAGCGTTGAGATTGGCTGCGTAACGCACATTGGAGCGTGGTACGCGATTAATGGCGATGACAAGTGGGGACTTTCTCGGTCTTGATGTGTTTATTCCAGCAAATATGACTGGGGATCCGAATGCGTTCGCCGGTCTTGGTTTTGAGGTGCGTAACGACAATCGCGACCCGAATATCCCGGTTCCTGAACGGGTCGTTTTTGCAAGCGAAGACGGTCGTTTTGGGTGTGAAGATCGAACCGATCCGTGTTCGCAGCAAGTCGTCCTATTCTACGATCAGGCGGATACTTCGATCGAAGTAGGCAAGCCCGCGACGGCAGCCCGCATTCAAGGGACGTTATGTAATTTGGGAATCTCTTCTGCGCCAGAGATTCGGCTGGATCTTACCAATGACGGCAACACGCTACCCTTCGAATACGTCCCCGGTGGGGCAATCGTCTATCGAATTCTGGCACGCGCATTTGACGGGCCGGAACTCGATCGACGGCAAGTGGTTTGGACAGTTGTCGATGTCGACGGCAATGTCGTGCATGCCGAGCAGCCTTAGTATATAAATTGGTCGCGCTGTTGTTTCACTATATTTGAATCGCCCGCCGACTCCATGCTTGCGGAAGTGTCCCCCTTTCGCCTGCGTTGATACCTTGTCAGCGATAACTACTCCCGCTGCATAGTTGAATCGTCCAGTTCATACTTTCTATACAAGAAAGGCCGTCGAATTGTCGACGGCCTTTGGCTTCCTTATCAACTGGTGCGTGTCTTTTTCTACGCAACTGTCATTTCGGCTTCGATCACATTCTCAGCAAAGCCTGCGTAAGCCGCGCCGACCTGCTGTGCGATGCTGTCAGGAAACAAGTGAAATTTGCCTGCCGCCAAGGCGTTGACGATGCCATCGGCGACGGCCTGAGGTGAATCCGCCTCGTCACCAAAACCGGCTTGATCGCCCATGTCAGACTTGATCGGGCCCGGATGCACGCTCAAAACATGAACGCCGTCAGAAGCTAGGTCCGCCTTTAGCGCTTGCGTGATCGAATAGGATGCAGCCTTCGAAGCGCAGTATGTTGCAAATTGCGGATAGGACTTCATCGAAACGACGGAGTTTAATTGAACCAATGCCCCTCCTCCGTTGTTCTTGATGGCGGGGGCAAACGCGTGAGCGACGCGGATCAGGCCATAGAGATTCACGTTGATCTCTTCGGCTAAATCGTCAATTGCTTCGGCGCTCATCGACGAACGGACCCGCAGAATACCGGCATTGTTCACCACCAGCTGCACATCACCCGCGGCCTTAGCGGCGGCTTGTACCGATTCGGTATTGCCGACGTCGCAGGCCACCGGTACGACCTTATCACCGTGGGCTGCTACCAGATCGGCGGCGGATTCGGGGCGGCGCACGGCGGCATAGACTTTGGTGGCGCCCGCCTTGAGCAGGGTTTCGGTGATGACCTTACCGATGCCGCGATTGGCGCCGGTGACTAGGGCGATTTTTCCGTTGACGTCAAATGACATGCGATGGCTCCTCGGTTTGGCTCGCAGTGCGCGCAAGCTTCGTAGGTAGTGGGCAATTTCGATCGCCCAAACAATCAACAGTCTGCGACGAGAGCGTAGTCGTGCCGGAAGCTCTGGTCCATTACGGTAACGAAGAAATTCTCGTTAATGAGTCGTCCGACGCCGTACGGCATCAATTCGCCCGGTGTCATCAGCCCTTCTCAATTACCTGGTAATGAAATCGCGATTTTTTGGTCGTTTCTTGTGCAGTTGCCGGTTAATCTGCTCGCTAAGCCAAAGTCATCCGTCAATCGACACATATCGGAAAGTGTGAGGCTTTTATGACGCAATTCCTTGGGAACAATTGTCCCAATCCAACCATTGAAACCTGCAGCCAGACCACATCGACTCGAAGCCGAATTTCAAGACGCGACTGTCTGGCAGCGGGCGCGGCGCTGGTGATCAGTGGTGGCACGTTTCGACATTTGCTGGCGGAGGACAATGCCGACACTGCAGTCGCCGAGCCTCAGCGCGATCCGCTACCGCTTGGCTTTCCCGCACTAAACCCAGACGACGTACAAAGCGTCGTTGGCGCATCACATTTTAACATTGACCGCGTGCGAGCACTTGTGACCAAACGACCGGCCTTGGCAAGGGCGGCTTGGGATTGGGGATATGGCGATTGGGAAACTGCGATGGGGGCGGCGTCGCATACCGGGCAGGGTGAAATTGCGCGGTTACTCATCGGCCATGGCGCACGGCCGAATCTCTTTACGCTCGCTATGTTTGGCGAACTCGATGCGCTTAAGGCCGTCATCAAAGCGATGCCGGGAACGCAGCGGATTTCGGGGCCGCACGGAATTTCCCTATTGGATCACGCACGCGCAGGGCATAGTAACAAACGAAACACGTCCGAACATCGAGATAAAGCCCGCGCGGTAGCTGCTTATCTCGAAGGCCTCGAAAAGGCTGACCCGCCTGCAGAGGGCGTGAAGCTCAGCGATAAGCAAAAACAGGCTTACGTTGGTCACTATGAAGCGACGGCGTTCAATTCAACGCGCTTCGAAGTGGCTATGGGCCGGCGCGGCCAGCTCACTCTAAAGCAGGGACCGAACGGTGTTGCCCGCAATCTCAGACCGCAGGGGAATCACGTGTTTAATCCGGCAGATGTCGAAGGAGTGCGCATCGAGTTTTCGATGAGGGCGGCACGCGCGACAGGTCTGACGATTCACGATCCGGATATCAAGATCGAGGCGCTGCGGATTTAATTTACCGTGTTCGCGCAATCGGAATCTGCGCGTGCAACTCAAAATGCGTAAAGCCATGGGCGAACGGTCGCCCGATCCATGCTTCAAAGGCGGGCAGATCGGCAGGGACGTATTTGCTTGCGGGTAGCCATGTGCCGTAAAGATAGTCGATGGCCCGCATCTCCAGTTCGATCGGTCCGCGTACTTCGATCTCGGCCACGGTCATCTTGGGAAATTCGTAGCGCCCGATTTCTCCTGAAGGTGTTACGTCGGGCACTTCAACTGCCACGTCGTAGCGGCAGTCTTCCATTGCAACGATGTCAGCGTCTTCCCACATATAACCCAGCCACTGACCGTCGGCGAGGCCGCGCGATTCGGCCCAAGCCAATAGGCGTTCTGCCGCGCCGTCCACGTGACCAGGCTGGAACGGTCGCAACACGCGAATGTACGCCACCACGCGCGGCGAAATCTCGCGGAGTTTCACAACGAAGCCATCAGGGTTCTCGTTGACCGGCAGGCGACCGAGTTGATGTCGATGGTCGGGGCCGTACATGGCGGATTGAAGTTCTTCGCGACGCTGATCGCGTAGGTCTTGAAGATCGAAGTCGCGCGGTGCCACGCCGTAGCGCTGTTTGAAGCTGCGCGAAAAATCGGAAAGCGAATTAAAACCACACGCAACTGCAATGTGAGTGAGACTGTTCGATTTGTTGTGTGCCAGCATTTGTAGGGACCGTTCGAGCCGGATGCGTTTGATGAATTGGTTGAGCGTTTCGCCAAACAACGCCTTGAAGATGCGATGAAAATGAAACGGCGATATATGGGCCGCCGCCGCGACATCATCGAGCTTGATCGACGACTCGAGATGTTGCATCACGAAATCGACGGCATGGTTCATGCGCTCGATGTAGTGTTGGGTTGCCTCATCGCGTTGGTCGGGATCGATTCGCAAGATTTGTCAAACTCAAATGGAAGCGGGGCGGTATATTGCGTTCATCAGGTTCAGTTCAACGGTACCAAGCAGGTTTCGGTTCATCGACCAATGCGATGGTCAGGTGGCAACTGAGCATGCGCGCCCGTGATGAAAATCACACCGACCGCGTCGCCCACAGAAACCCGTTCGGACACGTTGATCATTGTAGCAAAACTAAGATCAAGAAGGAGTAACAGACATGGACTTGGGAGCATTTTCGATCAGTTTGGCAGTCAAAGATCTCGCGGCGTCGAAAGCGTTCTACGAAAAACTCGGTTTCGAGCAATTCGGCGGCGACGACGGCAAACATTACGCAATGATGCGCAACGGCACCAGCGTCATCGGCTTGTTTCAGGGCATGTTTGAACAGAACATTCTCACGTTCAACCCCGGTTGGGCCGAAGACGGCGAGCATCCACAGTCGTTTACCGACGTGCGCGATTTGCAAAAGCAACTTCGTGGCAAGGGCATCGCTTTTAGCGTAGAAGCAGATGAATCGTCTTCCGGACCGGCGAGTTTTGTATTGACCGACCCAGACGGCAATCCGATTTTGGTGGATCAGCATCGCGCGGAATGACCGGGATCGGTGACGCCCTTTTCGCATCGGCGAATTCGCTGCCAACGCGTCGCGCGAGACGAGGTACGGTGAACGCCGGCTTGCCGAGTCGCTGCACAGATTTTGTTTGATCTCCTAACGCATTCAGTTTTAGATAACGCCTTCCAAGCTGATCGATCGCGTTGGCTTGTCCGGGACTCTGGACGGTCTGACCGATCAAGACAGGAGACTCAATCATGTACAAGACGCCAATACGACTTCTCGTTTGCATCGGCCTCATCGTTAGCGTGATGGGAATGAACGGTTGTCCGCAGACCATGAATATGACCGGCGGGCTAAATAACGCAGGCGGCACCACCGGCGGAATGAATACGGGCGGTGGCGGCATGATGACAACGATGCCGGGTGCGACCATGTCGGCGGAAGAGTTGCAAATCGCCGCTGACGCGCTGACAGCAATTAATGCGCGGCGTATGACTCGGGGGTTGGCGGCGTTGACGAGCTACGCGGCGGGGGCGCAAGTTGCCTACGACCACTGTCTGGCGATGGAGGCCGGCAACTTCTTCGCTCATGTCGATCCCAACACGGGCACCGACCCGGCCACCCGCGCTCAAACGGCTGGCATCACGCATGACCCACAAGGCGCGATCGACCCCACCAGTGGCAACCCGTTCGTCGGGGAAAATCTATATGCCGCCTTTAACGCCGGCCTCACTGGTCAGGATGCGGTGGATAGCTGGCTCACCTCACCCGGTCACCTGACGCAGATCGATGCCCCGCTGCCGGTCACTGGCGCGCAAACGATGCCGCCGTGGACGCATTGTGGGATCGGTGTGCGAAAAGACGGAAACCAGATTTGGGTGACGGCGATGTTCTTTCGAAATCCGAACTGAGGTCTTTTTCAAAGGGAAAGGCGCAGGTATCGAAGATGTGTGTCCATATGAAAGCGTGAACGCACAACTATTCTGCTTACCTAGTGCGTTTTTCATTTGCATCAAGCGGCAACTTACTTGGTCACGTTTGATCTGTTTCTCTGAAAGCTCGGCAGGGCTGATTGGTTGACAGCCCCGGATGTAGCGCAGACCGCGTTAGCGGTCCGAGCGCAATCCCGGGTAATCCATAGCAAAACCGTTAAGCCCCGGCAAGGGGCGAAGGTACCTGCACCGCTACCGCGGTTGAATGCGGAATGCAACATGATCCATGGATTGCGCGGCTAACGCCGCTCCATCCATGGCTTTCAACCTGCGCCCCTCCGGGGCTGAGAACGATCTTTGCTTTGCTATACGGGAGTGAAAAATGTTCTAGACCAGCTATCTTCGGCAAGAGCCGGTCGCAATCCTAAGACCATGACGCCGAGCCATATCCAAAAAAAAAACGCCTCGTCATAAGACATGACGAGGCGTTCAAAGATTCGTGAAGGTCGCAAATTTAGCGTCGGCGACGCAGGATCAGGCCACCCATTGCCAAGAGGGCCAATGAGGCCGGCTCGGGAACGAGGCTGAGTGAAATGTTGTCAAAATTAACGCCACCACCTGCGGAGCTAAGGTCCGACGGACCGCCGAGACGGACGATGTCCATGCCCCCAGCGGCATTAAACTCGATCGGGACAACCGCTGTAGCATTAATATTGCCGTCACCGTTAAGGTCGAGCGAAAAGCTAGCTTCGGTCGCCGAAATGTCCACTGAAAATGTGTGCCAGCCTGCTACGGGCGAGTTCGTGATCGGCATGCCAGCGTCGTCAACTAAGTTGTCAAACGCGACCCAGCTAGGGTTGCCCGCATTTCCGAAAAGAATCACGCGGAACGCATAATGCGACGGGTTGTTGTACATGCCCATCTCAATAATGTTCGCGCCGGCTGCCGTCCGGATGCCAGCGGTCGTGCGTTTGTTAGCGCTCGAAGCGTCATCGTAGATGTCAGCTGAGAAGGACAAGAATTCAGCACCTGTGGGCGTGACGGATGGGAACGAGAAGCTGTTAGTGTTCCCACCAGTAAAGCTGCCACCAGTTCCGGGGTGTGACAACGACTGGCCTGGGTTGCCGAATCCGGTGTCGAGCGTGCCGTCGCCGAGGCTCCACGTGCCGCCAAGGCCCGCCGTGTCGGCGTACGACTCAAAATCTTCTTCTAAAATGACCTGTGCATTTGCGACCAGTGGCATACTCGCCATGACCGTCAATGCAAACAAAATGCTGAACTTTTTCATGTTCTCCCTCCAAGTGAATTTTCTTCGATTTGTGCAAGCCGTGCTACTGGGGAAGGCTGGAACACATCCATTACCCCCGTTTGCACGCTAGAATTCATCCCTCATTAACACCAAATTTATCAAAATCAGGGAACTCGATCAATCAAATGGGTACGCATTTTGGAAAAAAATCGGGCTGCGGTGGGGTTCTGGGCAATCTGTGTCGATCATTTGGCGTGAATGAGCGTTGGGTGAAGCTGAAAACAGGTTTTTCGGTTGAAAATCAAGACTCTGTGGCCCAAATGTCCGTTAACTGCTCTCGCGAATGGTCGTGAGCCGTGCCAGCGGCTCGCGGCCCAAATCGGTCAGCTTCATCGGCATCCACAGCACACCGAACCGTTGGATAGAGATATCGGCCTTTTTGGGTCGAATCGTAACGCGTTCAAAGGTCGGGTCGATCTCAGTCGATTCCAGCTCGGCGGCTTGGGTGTCGAAATCGGCTTCGAGGTCTGAGAGTTGGTCTTGAAGAGCCTCCAGTGATTCCTGTGCCCGACCGATGTCGCCGCGCTCGCGGGCCACCCGGCCCGCGCCACGCAGGGCGGTGGTGGCTTTGCTCACGCTCGCCTTCTTGCGCCCGAACAGCGCCCCCAAGATGGTCGAGCCAATCGACAGAGCGGTTTGGAACCCCTGTTGCGTCGCCTGGGCCTTCTCGCGTTCGACCCGTTGTTCCGCCTTCATGATGCGCGCTTCCAACGCGGCGATTTTGGGTGCGAACTTGTCGCGCAGTTTTTCAATCTCCACATCGCGAGCTTCGCGCAACAGATGGCGCACTTGCAATGCGAACGCTGCTTCGTCGGCATTCAGTTCCGAATAGGTTTTGGTGTCGCGATGCCAACACACGTAACCATCGGCCACGCGGTAGGCGTGCTTGGAAAGCTGCTTAAGCCAGGTCTTGTAACTGGCGTCGCGCAGGGCGCTGGCAGGCATGTCGGCATAGTCGGCTTCGACTTCCGGTTGCGGTTCGCAATCGAGATGGGGCGTGGTCAACTGTTCGGCATCGCCCCAGGCGTCGCGACCCATCTCGTCATTGAGCGGGGCGATGAAACCGGTTTCGGTCCAGCAATCCACGCCTGCACGGCTTAGCGCATAATGCAGCCGCATCGTTCCGAATAACAACGGCGCGTAGATCACGCGGTCATTACGACCGAGTGGCTCACTGATGGATAGGTAGGCTGGTTCGACATGATCGGGTAACACCGGCGGCTCGGATGGGGCGGCTTCCGCTTCGGTGCTCGCTGCAGCCGCGGTGGCGATCATTTCGGTGGCCGTTGCAACAACAGCAGGTGGTGCTTCCGGAGATTTCTCGCTTTTCGGCTCGTTGGATTTCTGTGGGGCAGTCAGCGCTTCAATCTGCGGACGCGTCATCGGGCCGCGCAGATAAGACATCGCCCAACGCGTGTGAAACAGCACGGGCTCGTCTTCGTGAATGTTGTGCATCAGGAAAACACGTTTGCCCAAACCACTGAGTTGTCGTTCGAGTTTGGCGGTATCCACGTTGCCGCCGGCGGAAGAAAGACCATCCATCAGACGCATTTTGTCGCGCTCGGTTTGCAACCGCCCGATGAGCCAAGTACCAGTATTGGACAGCCCCTTGTAATCGAGATCGACAGGGTTCTGCGTCGCAAGCACCACACCCACGCCAAACGCACGCGCTTGTTTCAATAGCGTAAGCATCGGCTGCTTACTGGGCGGATTCTTGCTGGGCGGGAAGTAACCCATGATCTCATCCATATAGACGATCGCCCGCAGACTGCCGGTGCCCGACTGCGTGCGCATCCACGCGATCACTTCATTCAGCAGCAACGTCACAAAGAACATGCGCTGCTCGTCGTTGAGATGCGCGATCGACAGGATGGACAGACGCGGTCGTCCATCGGGTGCGGCAAGCAAGCGCGCCATTTCCAAAGGCTCACCTTCGCGCCACGTCGCAAAGCCCGGTGATGCCAACAAATTGTTCAGCGCCATCGCCAGTTCGAAGCGGTCTTTACGCGGATACATCGATTCCAGATCGAGCACGCCCAGCGTCTCGAAACCGGGGTCCTGAATGCGACGTATCAGCGTGGCCAAGTCGAGATCGCGACCGGCAGCCCAGGCGTTTTGCAGGATGTTGGCGAGCAGCACGGCCTCACGGCTCATGCGGATATCCGCGTCGATACCGATCAAGCCCAGCAAGCCACCGACCAATGCACCGATACGACTTTGCAAGGCTTCCGGATCTTCGAGGATGGCGGCGGGTGGGACTGCAAACGAACGAATGACGGACAATTGATGACCGGCGGAACTACCCGGCGTCCAAATACGCATATCGCACGCGTCGCTCAAGCGTCGTATCCGCTCCGGCGTTTGGCCCCAACCGGCGAGGCCCTCGCGCCATTGCTTGGCCGTGGCCGCTGCGAATTCGTCGGGTGTTTGACCGGCGCGGGTCGCGGCCCCTTCATCGATCCAAGGTCGAAAGTCTTGCGGCGCTAACTCGGGAAAGCGCAGCATCAAGTTGGGCATATCGCCTTTGGGATCGATGATGATCGCCGGTATGCCGTCCAGCGCGGCTTCTTCCAGCAGCGACACGCAAAGACCGGTCTTACCGCTGCCCGTCATCCCGACGCAGAGAGCATGCGTGGTAAGGTCGCGCGCGTCATACAAGATCAAATTGTCAAGAATTTGCCGCGCTTCGCCGTCGTATTCCTTACCCAAATAGAACGACGCGAGTTTTTCATAGTCTTGCATGCCGCTGGGTCTCCGTGCATGGCGATGTATTCCAGAAGCGGCATATTAGAGGGTGGGGGGCGATTGGGGCAAAGGTCCTTTTCCGACACCGAAAGTGATCAAGTGTTTCGGTACTCTCTTCTTTGGCTTGGACTTTATTTGAGTGATTCACAGAAGTCATCACAAACTGGGCTGGCGATGCAGGGAGCAACCGCGATTACAATTAGACTGCACAACGAGGGAGAATTTTCTGGTCGAAAAATATTCACTGAACTCCTCCCTTGCTAGTTAGCACATTTACTGACGTATGATTATAATGAAATGATGTCGAGATTGAATGATCGAGCAAACCTTCACGAGATTGAGTTGAGACAAGTTGTTAATGAGCTAATCGTCCAGGGGCCTCGCTCTGGTGTACGAAAATTCTCGCAAGATTCACTTCGCTATTCTGGGCGAGATGTAAAAGTGATTGTGGAATCACTTTGTGTCCACAATTCAACTTGGAAGGCTGAATTCTCAAAACTGCTTAGGGCAAAAAGGCGACCTGGTCGCGAGGTTAGGAGGTTGATCGAAAAGGCAATTAATGACAGTAGCGGGGTAGACCCTGCACAAACAATTACACTGCTAGACGTTATAAAGCGCCGTCGAACAGCGGTCACCTCAGCTAAACTGGTGATTGAATCCGGGGACGAGTTAAGAAAATCTCAATATCGCAGGCGCCTTTTTGCAAAGTTAGACCAGATTCAGAGACAAGGAACTCCAGTCGACCTTACGATAAGTATCAGTTGTGAGAATGCCAATCCTCACGGACTTGCATATATTGCTGCGTGGTGCGAACGATATGCGGCAAAGGTAAAGATAGAAGCATCGTCTTCACGAGTTGGAGACTATCTCCAAAGAACTGGCTTCAGAGAGATTATTGAAGAAAGGAGTTCAATTAATGCACCACTCTATGATGAAAAAAATCATGTCGCGATAACCCGAATTGACCGAGACGAAAAAGCGCGAACGGAGACAGATATGACGGCAGGAAGAATCGTGTCGCTATTTGCGAATCATACAATACTTACCCGTTCGCAGCGCCATTCATTGGGTATCACGTTTTCCGAGATGATCGAAAATGTTTACAGGCATGCACAGAGTAATTTCCCGGGATTCGTAATGGCACAAGCGTATCCTCAAAAGAACCGGCTGCAAATTGAGATTATTGATACAGGGATAGGCATCTTTGATAGCTTTCGAAAGAGCGGTAGTCCGGAATACAAAATTAGAGCGAAAGACGATGTTTCTTCGATCGAACTTGCAGTGGGAATGTTCGTAACTAGCAAGCAGGAGAGGCACCAAGGGTACGGACTCTACATTGTTAAGAGGTTAGTGGAGAAAAATAGGGCTAAAATGATGATAACCAGTGGGAAAGGAACGTCCTATTTCATTCCAGAGCAATCATTTGCGAGTAGAGATAAGCGGGCAGTAAAGAATGATCACCATCAGCGGTGGCCGGGTACGGGCATTTCACTTGACTTTGACTTAAGCCAAGCGTTAGAAATTATCGATGTTTACAGAGAGATGCCGCAAATCGGCGATGAAGATTTTTTCGGGTGACGAATTAAAGTGATAAAGAGCATGAGATTACGCGAAGACCGTTCTTTTGAGTTCATGACTCGAACTCATGGTGAGCATGTTCGAGAGAGAATTTGGGAGTTCATTAAGGCTGCAGAATCCGAAGACTCTGTTGTCATTGATTTTGAGGGTATTGATGCAATGACGCCGTCGTTTGCGGATGAGTGTTTCGGTAAGTTGGTCGAGAGAATGGGGCGAGACGCTTTTAAAGAAAAGGTGCGTTTGATCGGTGCTGCTGAAACAATACGAATCCTAATTAACACTGTAATGGCTAGAAGGTTGAGTCAATTGAACACTTAACAAAAGCGTACGTGAGAATTTAATGCAGATGTTTACGACCCGTGCGCAATTCGATTTTGTCGTCTCGGATGCTACGAAGATAACTTCCAATAACGCATGGGATTTAGCGGTGGCATTCTAGCCTAAGTCCGCATTCAAGTGATTTCGCCCGCAGATTTTTTCAGTGCCAATCACTTGCCCGTGATCAAATTGATGCACACCCCACCTGCCACATCCGTCCCAATCCCCTAAAATACCCCCATGCGAATCCTCCTTGCCAATCCGCGCGGTTTTTGTGCTGGTGTCGATCGGGCGATCAAGATCGTCGATATGTGCCTCGACGTCTTCGGGCCGCCGGTCTATGTGCGGCGTGAGATCGTGCACAACAGCCATGTTGTCAAAGATTTTCGGGCTAAAGGCGTCATCTTCGTCGACGAACTCGAGCCGGTGCCGCCCAAGAGCGTGACCGTCCTGAGCGCCCACGGCGTCGCGCCGGAGGTGTTCGCTCAGGCTCAGGCCAAAGAGCTGAAACTCATCGACGCAACCTGCCCGCTGGTGACTAAGGTGCATTTAGAAGTGCATAGATTTGTAAGGGAAGGGTACCACATTGTGCTGATCGGCCACGACGGTCACGACGAAGTGATCGGCACCATGGGCGAGGCTCCCGAGCATACGACGTTGGTCGAAGACGAGCAGCAGGCCCGGTCGGTCGATCTATCGGCCCACGAAAAGCTTATGGTGCTGACGCAAACCACGCTGGGCGTCGAGGACACACAGGGCATCATTAACATCCTCAAGGAGCGCTATCCACAGCTCGATCTGCCCCCGACGGATGACGTCTGTTATGCCACTCAGAACCGTCAGGACGCGGTTAAGGCGTTGGTCGAGGCCGGGATGGACTTTTTGCTGGTGGTGGGGTCCAGTAATTCCAGTAATGCGGCGCGATTGGTGGAGGTCGGCGAGGCGCGCGGCGTGCGCGGCTTTCTAATCGACGGGATCGAGCAGATCGACGAAGCGTGGCTTGCGGGCGTCAGCTGCGTAGGCGTGACGGCGGGGGCCAGCACGCCCGAACACGTTATTCAGCAGGTGCTCGAATATCTGAAGCAGCGCGGCGGCACGGGCGTTGAAACAATCACGACTGTCGAAGAGAATACCGTGTTTCAGGTGCCCCTGACGTTGCGGCGCGAAGTCGAGCTGCGCGCGGCGGCCCAACCACAAAATTAATGACGAAGGCGCGGCCAGTGGGCGCGCCTTGTGCCCTGCGCCGCCGTCCGGCCGGGCGGTGAGCCACACCCGATTATGACCGACTCTCAACAGCCTCCATCCGACGCGGCTAGCTCCGCGGCTCGTCAGGCATTGACCACGGCGACCAACAGCGCCCGTAGCGGCGCGCGCATGGCGGTGGGCACGTTGTTCGCAGGTGCCAACGTCTTGCTCGATTTGGGCGTGCGCGTGGCGCGTAGCTTACCGGAAGAGGCGACGACCAACGGGCGCGAAATTCAACTCGAAACCCCCGACGGTGCAATGACCGCCGTTGCTATCACGACGTCGACGGCAGCGGCTAGCGATGTGCGACCGATGGGCTGGTGGTTACCCGATGGTAGTGCGCCACAAACCGGCGACGATGCGATGAATGTCGCGCTCAAGCAAGTTGGGCGATCGCTATTTGTTGTGCAAACGGACGACGGGCCGGCAGTCGCGACGACCGGTCGCGCGGTCGTCGGTGCCGATGCCTTGGGTCCGGGCGATAGCAAACCGTTAATCGCGTTCGCGCCGGCGGTTTTGCCCGAGCAACTGGGCGACGCTGCGTTTCGAAAAGCGCACGGCGTGAAGTACTGCTACATCGCGGGTGCGATGGCCAACGGCATCGGATCGGTGGAAATCGTCGAAGCCATGAGCCGCGCCGGCATGTTGGGCTTCTTCGGCGCGGCGGGTTTGCCGTTGGCGCAAGTTGAAGCGGCCATCGATCGCATTCAAGCGTCGCTCGGCGATCAACCCTACGGTTTCAATCTCATTCATAGCCCCAGCGAACCGCAACTGGAAGCGGGCGTCGTCGAATTATATCTGCGTCGCGGTGTGCATCTGGTCAGCGCCTCGGCCTACCTCGATTTAACGCTGCCGTTAGTGAAGTATCGCGTTGCGGGTATTCATCGCGATGCCAATGGGCGCGTGGTGTGTCCGAACAAGGTTGTCGGCAAGGTCTCGCGCGTGGAAGTGGCACGCAAGTTTATGTCCCCGCCACCGGCAGGCATGTTGGATAAGCTCGTCGCCGCCGGGTTTATCACTGCCGAGCAAGCGCGGCTGGCGCGCACGGTTCCGATTGCTAATGACGTCACCGTCGAAGCCGATAGCGGCGGCCATACGGATAACCGACCGGCGCTGTCGTTGTTCCCCGGTATGGTGGCGCTGCGTGACGAGATTCAACGCGATTTGCAATATGCCGAGCCGCCGCGCTTGGGATTGGCAGGTGGTATCGCAACCCCCGCATCGGTGGCTGCGGCGTTTAGCATGGGCGCGGCGTATGTGTTAACGGGTAGCATCAACCAAGCATGCGTCGAAGCAGGCACATCCGACACGGTGCGCCAGATGCTCGCCGAAGCGGGGCAGGCCGATGTGATCATGGCACCGGCGGCGGACATGTTTGAGATGGGCGTCAAGGTGCAAGTGCTGAAGCGCGGCACGATGTTCCCGATGCGGGCACGCAAGTTATACGACTGGTATCGCGAGTGCGACAGTCTGGAAACGATGCCGGCCGCCGCGCGCGCTTCGTTAGAGCGCGATTATTTGAAATGCACCGTCGAAGAGGCGTGGGCTTCAACGCGACGCTTCTTTGAAACGCGCGATCCGGCGCAGATCGAGCGGGCCGAAAAAGACGCCAAGCACAAAATGGCGTTGGTGTTTCGGTCGTATCTCGGTCAGTCGTCGAACTGGGCCAACAGTGGAGAGCCGTCGCGCCGGGTGGACTATCAAGTGTGGTGCGGCCCGGCGATGGGCGCATTCAACGAATGGTCGGCGGGTTCGTTCTTGGCACAGACGGAAAATCGGCGCGTTGAGATCGTGGGGCGCAATCTGATGATGGGCGCGAGCGTGTTGATGCGGGCGGCGGCGCTGCGAGCGCAGGGCGTGCCGCTCAGCCCAACGGCGACGGCGTTTGCGCCGCACACGGCGGAAGAATTAGACGTTTTTGTAAATAGTGCCGACGACGGCGCGGGAGTGGCTTAGTTTTGTCGATCACGGATGAGCAAACCAAGCAAACGGCCACGCCCATTGCCATCGTGGGCATGGGTTGCGTCTTTCCCGGCGCGCGAAACCTGACCGAGTTCTGGCGCGTGATTCGCGAGGGGCGCGATTGCATCACGGAAGTGCCGCAGTCGCATTGGAAGGTGTCGGACTATCTCGACGCCGATCCGAAAGCGCCGGACATGACCTATTGTGCGCGGGGCGGTTTTTTGCCCACGCTCGATTTCGATCCGACCGAGTTCGGCATTCCGCCGACGATTTTGGAAGCCACCGACACCTCGCAACTGATCAGTTTAATCGCGGCCAAGGCCGCGATGGATGATGCGGGCTATGGAGACGATCAGAAGGACTTTCGCCGCGAACGCGTTAGCGTCGTCGTCGGCGTGACGGGTACGCAGGAATTGGTATTACCGTTGTCCGGTCGCTTAGGCCATCCGATTTGGCGCAAGGCACTGGCCGAAGCGGGCGTGACGGGCGCGAAGGCCGATGAGATCGTTGCGCGCATCGCAGATGGCTATGTACCGTGGCAGGAAAACTCGTTCCCCGGCTTGCTCGGTAATGTGGTCGCGGGGCGCATATCCAATCGTCTCAATCTGCAAGGCACCAATTGCGTCGTCGATGCCGCCTGTGCCAGTTCGCTCAGCGCGATCCACATGGCGATGCTCGAATTGGAGACCGGTCGTTGCGATATGGCCGTCGCCGGCGGTGCCGACACGCTCAACGATATTTTCATGTACATGTGCTTCAGCAAGACGCCGGCGCTGTCGCCAACGGGTGATGCGCGACCGTTTTCTGACAACGCAGACGGCACGGTCCTAGGCGAAGGCGTCGGCTATTTGGTGTTGAAGCGTTTGCCCGATGCCGAGCGCGATGGCGATCGGATTTACAGCGTCATTCGCGCCATCGGCACATCGAGTGACGGTCGATCGCAAAGCATTTATGCACCGCACGCCGCCGGGCAGGAGCGTTGTTTGCGTGACGCATACGAGCGTGCTGGCGTTGATCCCTCCACGATCGGCCTCATCGAAGCGCACGGCACGGGCACCAAGGTCGGCGACGTGACCGAAATGACGTCGTTAGGACAAGTATTCGATGATGCGCGCCAGGAAACCGGTTGGTGCGCCGTTGGTTCGGTGAAGTCGCAGATCGGTCATACCAAAGCGGCGGCTGGCGTGGCAGGGCTCATGAAAGCGGCGCTGGCGGTTTATCACCGCACGTTACCGCCGACGATCAAGGTCGATGCGCCCAATCCGAAAATGGATTTGATTAATGGCGCATTTCACGTGTCGCGGGCGGCGCGGCCTTGGCTGCCAAGTGGCGACGCACCTCGGCGGGCGGGCATTAGCGCATTCGGTTTCGGTGGTAGCAACTATCACGCGGTCTTGGATGAACATCCGTCGGCGCAGGGCGCAGTCGCGTGGGACGGTAGCGTGCAGATTGTCGCGTTCGCGGCGGCAAGTCGCGCAGAGTTGATCGCGCAACTCGACGCGTGGATCGCGCGCGAAGACGAATTTGCGAAAGATCGTGAGCTGCTGGCCTTTGCGGCGCAGGAATCGCGCCGCGCCTTCGATGAAACAGCCGCCGAGCGATTGTTGGTGGTCATTGACGCGGAAGGTAATGCAACGTCAGCAGTGCAGGCAGCGCGCCAAGCGCTGCAAGACGGCGCGACGCCAAAGAGCTGGACCGTGCGCGACACGTATTACGGCACCGGCACGCCGTCGGGTGGCTTGGCCATGCTGTTCCCCGGTCAGGGTAGCCAATATGTGAACATGGGCCGCGACTTGGCGTGCGTGTTCCCGGAGATGCTTGCCACACTGCACGAAGCCGAAGCCGCCAGCGAGTATGGCGCGGACCGCCTTTACGAAGCGGTTTATCCAAAGCCAAGTTTCGATCCCAATGCCACCGAGCGCGAGCAGCAACGCCTTACGCGCACCGACATGGCGCAACCGGCTCTCGGTGCGCTCGGTTTGGGCATGTATCGCGTGTTGCAACGCTTCGGTGTGCGCCCCGATGCGGTCGCTGGTCACAGTTATGGCGAGTTACCAGCACTGGCGGCGGCGGGGCGTTTCGATGCCACAACGTTGTTTAGCCTCTCGCGTTTGCGTGGGCGCCTGATGACCGATGGCGACGGTGGGCGCGGTGCCATGCTGGCGGTGAAGGTCGACCGGGCGGATGTAGAGAAGTTGATCGCCGAGCGCCGCATCGATTTGGTTGTTGCCAATCACAACAGCCCCAAGCAAACAATCCTATCTGGTGCGCGCGAACAAGTCGGCAAAGCCGTGGATGCGTGTAAGGCGGCGAGCATCGCGTGCACGCCATTGAATGTTTCGGGTGCTTTCCATAGCCCATTGATGCAGGCGGCCACGGCTCCGTTTGCTAATGCACTCGCTAGCGCGGACATTCAAGCTGGAAGAATGCCTGTCTATGCCAATGTGACGGCTCAGCGCTACGGCGACGCTGCCGACGATGTTCGTGATTTATTGGCGCGGCAGTTGGTAAGCCCGGTCGAATTCGTTGGGCAAATCAAACGCATGCAGGCAGATGGTATATCGACATTTGTCGAAGTCGGACCGCGGCGTGTGTTGACGGGCTTGACGCAGGAGATTTTGAGTGGCGACGTCACGGCGGTTGCAGTCGATTCCTCGGGCGGTCGCAAGTCGGGCGTGCACGATCTCGCAGCGGTGTTGTGCCAGTTAGCAGCCGAAGGCCGCGCTGTTGATTTGCAAAAATGGGAACGACCAATGGTTGAGCCGCGCAAGCGTCGGATGAGCGTAGCGCTCAACGGTGCTAATCTGCGCACGACGCCCGCAAAAGAGATCGATCGTGTCGAGATTTCAGATGTCTCGCTGCCGCAGGTTGTTCGGCAATCGACGGCGAACAGCGCGAACGTAGAGCCAGACGTTTCGCAGGAGGCGAAAAAATCTGTCTCCACGCGAAGCGGGCAAGCGACAGATAACCGCAACGCAAAACAATCGGCCCCGTCTTCCGCCGCAGCGAGCTCGAACACGACAGCAACACGCTCCGTAGCGCTACAGCATTCGTCTTCTCCGTCGCAACCACGCGCGAGTGATCAATTACAAAATCAAACATCTACACAGTCATCAACCAGCGGTTCATCATCAAACCAACCGCGGAATCATCACACCATGACGAGCCATCAAGAACCCCATGCGGATAGGCCGCAACGCAACGTTCCCAATCAGGCACTGCCCGATGCCATCCGCCTCGTGCAACAGGGCATTGCGGCCATGCAGGATTTGCAACGCCAAACGGCCGAGGCGCACCAGCGTTTCCTCGAAGGTCAGGAACAGGCCCAGCGCAGTTTCCAAACGCTGATCGAACAACAGCAGTCGCTCTTGCGCGGTGCCCCGGCATTGCCTGCCTCAGCTGCACAACGAACGGCGCAGATTGAACAACGCTCAGTCCAAGCGACGGAAGCGCGCGCGAGAGTGATCGATCAACCTGCTACGCCGCATATCGAGTCGTTGCCCGCAGCGCAAGTGCCTGCCGCGCAAACTCCGACACCGACAACGGCGCCGGTAGCAAGACCGACCGTCGCTTCCAAAACGGCCCCGCAGCCGCAAGCGGCAAAGCCGACTGAGCCAGTGCGCAGCAAGCACGCCGCAGCGAGCGCCGCACAGATTGCAAAACCCGCTGCGCCGCTTGACCAAACGACACAGCAAGCAGCCCCCACCAAGTCCGCCGACATATCGCGGGCGGAGATTGAGCAACGTGTCACCGACGTCGTCTGCGACAAGACTGGCTACCCAGCTGAGATGATCGAGATGGGCATGGACATCGAGGCCGACTTGGGCGTCGATTCGATTAAGCGCGTGGAAATTGTGGCGGCTCTAGAAGAATCGATTCCCGAGTTCGACGGCATCAAGCCCGATTACATGGGGCAAATCCGCACCTTGGCGCAGATCGTTGATTTTGTGGAAGAGGGCGTGGGTGTGCGTGAAGAGGCGGGTGCCGATGCGGCAGGAGCGACGGCGAGTCACAGTGCGCGCGAAGCGGTAAACGTCTCGGGCCCGGGCGTGTCTGATGGCCACTCCAGTTCGCCAAGTGAAGGGTCGATTAGCGGCAGTGCGAGCCATTCGAGCGGCGGTGCCGCCGATACGACCGCCAGCGAAGCTAATGCCAACGCCGGCGATGCCAAACGAGAGCGCTTCGTCGGCACGTTGATGGAAGTCGTCGCCGATCTCACCGGCTACCCGCAGGACATGCTCGAATTGCCGATGGATATGGAAGCGGATCTTGGTATCGACTCGATCAAACGCGTTGAAATTCTCGCCGCCGTCGAAGGCCGCATGCCCGACATGCCGACCGTGCAACCCGAATACATGGGCAGTCTGCGCACGCTGGCGCAAATCGTGGATTACTGCGTCGGTGAATCTAAACAAACGGTCGCGGCGGAAGCAACGAGCGATCAATCATCAGCGACGTCGGCCGAACCGCGCCGGGTGGATGAAGCGCCGTCCGACAACGCTGATGAAGCAGCTTCACAAGCTGCTGAAGATTACGATCCGCGCCGCCGCGTGGTGCACGCCGTACCGATTGCATCTCCGCAGAAGGCGTCGCTGCCCGTTTCCGCAGATGCGGAAGTTTGGGTGACCGACGACGGCAACGGCTTATCAAAGGCGCTGGTGGCAGCATTAGAAGCGCGCGGTCATGCCGCGCGGCTGGTCTCGTTGGACCCCAACTTTGCGCCGGGCGATAGTCGCGTAAGCGGCCTGATCGTGGTCGCACCGCAAACCTTGGCGGCGGACGGGCTTTGGAGTGCTTCGAGCGAGAGCTTTTTGAAGAACGCGTTCGCGTTGACGCAGGCGCTCAGCGATTCGCTACTTAAATGCGCCGCCGATAGTGGGGCCATCTTGGCGACGGTCTCGCGCATGGACGGTCGCTTCGGCTTGGCGGGTGGCGATTTCGACGCGGTGTTGGGTGGGCTGCCGGGCTTACCCAAAACAGCCATGCGCGAATGGCAACAGGTAACCTGCCGGGCGTTTGACGTCGCCGCACCAATCGATGATGTCGCACAAGTCGCCGAACAATTGCTTAACGGATTCGATAAGTCGATGCCGATCGAGATGGGCGTCACCGATGACGGCGGTTGGGTCAGCCTCGATGTCGAAAGAGCAACGGTAAGTGACGGGCAACCGGCACTACGTGCTGGGGATACATTGCTGGTCACGGGCGGCGCGCGCGGGGTGACGGCGGAATGTGCCGTGGCGTTGGCCCAGCAATATCAACCGCGATTGGTGTTGATGGGGCGCACGGCTATTGATGTTGAAGAACCGGAATGGCTCGCCGGATTGAGCGATGAACGCGAGATCAAACAAGCGATTAAGAAAGACGCCCAAGCACGCGGTGAGAAACTCACGCCGCAGGAATTGAAGCGCGCCGCGCGACAGGTTGCCGGTCGCAGCGAGATTCGCGCCAATTTGGACCGCATGCGTGCCGCCGGTGCCGACGTGCACTACGTCGCCGTCGATATCTGCGATGCCGCGTCCGTAGCGCGCGTGATTGGTGATGTGCAGCGCGACCACGGGCCGATTCGCGGCCTGATTCACGGTGCCGGTCGCATCGAAGACAAACTCATTCGCAACAAGACGACGGAACAGTTCGCTGCCGTGCTCGATACTAAGGTGGCAGGTTTGCGGCATGTGTTAACGCAACTCGAATTGGATGATCTACGCGGCGTCGTGATGTTCTCCAGTGTCAGCGGTCGCTGTGGCAACATGGGGCAGGTCGATTATTCGATGGCTAATGAGGCGCTTAACAAGATTGCTCAATCTCTGAGTCGACGATTGCCAGCAGCGCGCGTGACGTCGCTCAATTGGGGCCCGTGGGATGGCGGAATGGTCACGCCAGCGCTAAAGCGCGAGTTTGAGAATCATGGTGTTGACCTGATTCCGATGGACGGCGGGGCGCAGGTGGTTGTGGATGAACTGGCCAACGTCGACGAATCTGCTATTGAAATCGTCATTGGCTATTCGTTTGACATGCCCGCTATTGAGTCGAAGCCGACGAGTGTCGCAGCACCCATGCGCATCGCCTTTGAGCGCGACGTGGATGTCTCGTCGCACCCGATTTTGTCGGCCCACGTGATGAATGACCGTGCAGTCTTGCCTGCGGCGCTGATGATGGAATGGATGGCGCATGCCGCGACTACTTCGCAGCCTGGCCTGCGGTTTGCGGGCATCGATCGTTTTCGGATGCTAAAAGGTGTAGTGTTGGGCAGTGATGCTGTGCGGCTGAGGTTTGCGGTCGGTTCGGCGGCACGGAGCGGTGAAACCTTCGACGTGCCGGTCGAATTGCGCGGCGTACGTGCGGATGGCGGTGAAACGCTGCATGCTCGCGCGACGGTCGTGCTGACGTCTTCGATGCCGACCAAGATGTCATACGACACGCCCGCCGAGTTGATGGATGGCGGCTTTGCCTTCGATGATGCAGAAATATACGGACGTCTATTATTCCACGGTCCTGCGCTGCAAGCGATCGAACGGGTGGTGGGTAGCAGCGACAGTGGCTTACTAGCATCATTGACGCTCGATGCCGCCCCCGCGCGTTGGATGGCCGAGCCCGTGCGCAGCGATTGGCTCACCCAGCCGCTGGCGCTCGATGCCGCCTTCCAAGCGGCGATCTTGTGGTGTCGCGAACACCGCGACGCACCGTCACTGCCGGCAGCGCTGGATGGCTATCGACAATATGTAGAACGCTTCCCGGCGCAAGGCGTGTCCGTCGCATTGCAAGTCACCAAAGTCGAACGGCATCAGATGGTTTGCAACATCGCCTTCGTCGCAAGTGGTCAATTGCTCGCGCGTATCACCGGCTACCAGTGTACGGTCGATGCCAGTCTTGCTTCCGCATTTGCACGCAATCGGCTCATTCAGTCGGCAGGTTCGTAATGCAGCCTGCCCGGCCTGACTGTGATGTTGCCGTCGTCGGTTTGGGCGGTGTGTTTCCCGGTGCCGCCAGTCCGGCGCAATTCTGGAGTAACATCGTGGCCGGGCGCAGCTTTCTGCGACCGGTGCCGGAAGGTCGTTGGATCGTCGATCCTGCTAAGGTGATCGACCCTGCGGGCGGGCCGGATCGCGTGCCGCATTCGATTGGCGGCTACGTAGAAGACTTTCATCATGATATTGCTGGGTTGGGAATTGCGGCTGACGGAAGCTCGTTCGCGGATTACGACCCGTTGGTATTAATGGGGCTGCATGCGGCAGGCCAGGCATTGCAAGATGCCAGCATCGATGCAGCCCATCGACGGCGCGCGGGTGCGATCATGGCGGCGATCGCGCTACCGAGCGACGGCGCGAACGCGCTCACCCGTGCGACGGTCGGCGGCGCGCTGGCAAGTCGAGTCCTCGGGGCAACGCCGCCCACAGCGCAAGAACTTACCCGTAGTAGTTTAGGAAGTGCCGTCTGCGGATTACCCGCAGCGATCATCGCCGATGCGTTCGGCTTGGCCGGCGGTGGTTACACGCTCGACGCGGCTTGTGCGTCGTCGCTCTATGCGGTGAAGTTGGCTTGCGATGAATTGACGAGCGGTCGCCGCGATCTGATGGTGGCTGGCGGCTTATCTCGACCCGATCCACTTTACACCCAAATGGGCTTCACCCAGTTGCAAGCGCTGTCGCCGACCGGCGTGTGCGCGCCGTTCGATGCGGGAAGCAACGGTTTGATCGTCGGCGAAGGTGCGGGCGCGCTGGTCTTGAAGCGACTCGACGATGCCGTGAGTGCGGGCGATCGCATTTACGCTGTCATTCGCGGTATCGGTGTATCGAACGACATCGGCGGCAGTTTGCTGGCCCCCGACAGTGAAGGTCAATTGCGTGCCATGCGGGCCGCGTATGATACCGCAGGCTGGCGACCCGACGAAGTGGACCTGATCGAATGCCACGGCACCGGCACGCCGCGCGGTGATGCGGCGGAAGTGCGCAGCTTGCTGGAATTATGGGCAGACGCGCCGCGGCGATCGCGCTCGTGTGCGATCGGTTCGGTGAAGTCGATGATCGGCCACCTGTTAACGGCCGCGGGCGCAGCGGGCCTCATTAAGACCATCATGGCATTGCATCAGCGCTTGTTACCGCCGTCGGCAAACTATCGCGACTGCGGCGACGTGATTCCATTACGCGGTTCACCTTTCCACGTGCAAACGAGCGCCGAACCGTGGCAGCAGCCGGCTGAAAAAGCATCGCGCAAGGCTGCTGTCAGTGCGTTCGGCTTTGGTGGTATCAACGGCCATGTGCTGCTGGAAGAATGGGCCCGTGAGCAGTACGTAGCTAAGCATTCCGTTCGAGTCAACCATTCGGGTCATACGACTGGCCAGTCGGACATTAAGCAACACGCGAATGTGGATAACGCCGAGCCGATTGCCATCGTTGGCATTGATGCGCGTTTTGGTTCATTAATCGGCGCGGACGCTTTTACCGCCGCCGTCTTGAGTGGTGATGCCAAGTACACGGAGGCCACAACGCGGCGCGATTGGCGTATGGTGCTTCCGTCGGACGACAACGGCCTCGGCGATTTGATGCAAGCGGGCTTCTTTATTAATGAACTGCCCGTCGCCGTCGGTGAATTCAAGATTCCGCCCAATGAAATCGCAGCGATTTTGCCGCAGCAGTTGTTGATGCTGCAAAGCGCGGGTGCCGCTCTCGATGATGCGGGTATGCCGCGCCGTGCTTCGCGACCGCAGCTCGGTGCCATTATCGGGATGGACTTCGATATCGAGACCACGAATTTCCATTTGCGTTGGTGGTTACGCGAAGTCGGCCCGCGATGGGCGGAAAAACTAGGTTTGCCGACGTCAGAGCGTGCGGCATGGATCGAACAACTCATCGAACGTACCCACGCCGCCTTAAACGCGCCGGGTGTGGTCGGCAATTTAGGCGGCATGATCGCCAGTCGCGTCGCGCGCGAATTCGGTTGCGGCGGCCCGAGCTTCGGCGTCTCTTCCGGTGATACGTCGGCATTAACGGCGTTGGAAATTGCCGCGCGGTCATTGCAACAGTTTGAAATCGACGCATGCATCGTCGGTGGCGTCGATTTCAACGGCGACGCTCGCCTGCACACATCTTGCGTCTGCCCGCAGCCTGCGATCGATTTGTCACTACCTCCGCTCGACCAAAATTCACACGGGTCCCCAATCGGTGACGGCGCTGGCGCTTTGGTGGTGAAGCGCCTCTCGGACGCGCAGCGCGACGGCGATCGCGTGTATGCGGTGGTGCGCGGGTTCGGCAAGACGGTTCATTCTGGAATGTATCCGGCGAGCCACTCCGACAGCGTGGGAAACACGCTGGCCCTTCCCGAGGCGATGCGCGAAGCCATCGAAGAAGCGGGCATCAGGGATGCCGATGTGGGGCTATTGCAACTCGCCGAGCAAGATGATCATGCGCATAGCTTCGGTCCCGCTATCCGCTCAATAGCGGACGGTGTGAAAGGTCCGGATGGTGCGATCACGGCGCTGGCCAACGTCGTCAATTGCGTCGGCGACTGTGGCGCTGCCAAAGGTATGGCGGCGCTATTGTCGAGTATTGTCGCGCTTTCGAGTAAGCGATTGCCGGTGGCGCGCGGTTTTCAAGAACCGCCATCTGCCGGTCGCCCCGATCTGAACGAGCGCGCGATTGTCGCAGTTGAACCGCAGTACTGGTATCACGATCGCGCCAGCGGTGCGCGCACGGCGGTGGTAGCTCTTACCACATATGAAAACAATGCAGCGACCGTTGTATTGACGGAAGCGGATCCCGTGACGACCGAGACCCGTCGTATCGACATTGTGTCGGATAGTGTCGATGCATTGCCTGCGGTGATCTGTTTTGCGGCTGATGACCTTGGCGGTGTGGTGGCCGAATTTTCGGCGGCGCATCAGGAGTTGGCGTCAAATAACACACCTTGGCATACGTTGGTGGCTAAATGGGCCAATCGTTTCGTTGAGTGTCATTCAGCCAAATACAGAGCATCATTGGTTGCTGATGACCGGCAAGATGCCGCACAAAAAATCCAGCAACTGCAACAACACTTAAATCAGCAGCCGATGGTCGCTTTGGACGGTCGCACTGGCATTTACTTTACGCCCCCCGCTGCAATCGAATCCGGCAAAACGGCGTTAGTCTTCCCTGGTTCGGGCAATCAATACCTTGGCATGGGCAGGGCGATACACGCGGCGCTTGCGCCGTTGATGGCAAAGATTGAATCGAAGTATGACCATCTCGCGACGGAGTTGATGGCGCGTTGGGTGACACCGTTACGCTGCGATTGGCGCGAGGGCTGGCGTGATGAAGCCAAGCAGTCGCTAGCCGAAGACATGCGCCGCGTCATCTTTGCGCAGGTAACGTTCGGCATGGTGATGCACGACCTGCTGGGCGAACTTGGCATCCGCCCTGACGCGGTGATCGGTTACAGCTTGGGTGAATCGACCAGTCTGTTCGCTACCCGCGCCTGGCCCGACGACGCCGAGATGCTGCGTCGCATGATGGCGTCCAGCTTGTTCAAGGATGACCTCTACGACGAGAGGCGAGTATTGCAGCGTGCTTGGCAGCTATCCGCGACACAAGCGGCGGAATGGCAAACGGTGATCTTACCGCGTCCTGTCGATGACGTGCGAGCGGCGCTCGACGGGCTTCCATACGCGCGGTTGATGATCGTCAATACACCCAGTGAATGCGTCGTCGGCGGTATGCCCGACGAAATTGCCACGGCTGCCCAACGACTCGGTTGTCGCGCGATACCCGTCGAAGACGTGCCGACCGTTCACATCGATGCGGTGCACACTGTTGAAAACGCCTATCGCAGCTTGCACGTGATGCACACCGAAGTGCCGCATGGCGTCGACTTATACAGTTGCCATCTGGGGCGGCGCTACGACGTCAATCAGCAAACCGCGGCGGAATCGATCACCGCCCAGGCGTTGCATGGCTTTGATTTCACGCGCGTGATCGAGTCGGCCTATGCCGACGGTGTGCGACAATTCATTGAAGTCGGCCCGCAAGCATCCTGCACACGTATGATTCGAAAAACAATGGGCGAGCGCCAAGCGTTGGTCGTCTCGGCGAGCGGTCGTCCTGACGAGGAACTTCAGGCGTTTGCCAACTTCCTCGCCGCGTGTTGCACGCACGGTTTGCCGGTCCGGTTGGATAAGATATTCGCGGTACCTACGACCCAAGGTTCGGATTCACAGTCACCCACCAAGCAGATTGTGAATGTTCCCGTCGGTATGGCTACCCCTGACCTAGATGATCTTCCCTTTGTTAGCAAAGGTTCGCCGACAGAGATGAGTAGCAGCGATGCCAATACTATTGACATCAGTGACGCCGCGACCGAACCCGTTCAGATTTTGGAATCAGCGGTGGAAAGGAATGAAGCGCGGGATTTACGTTCCCTTGATTCGCATGTAGATGAATCTAAAGGCCTTTCGACAACAATTCCGGCTGCCGATCGTGAAACGGTTCAGACGACACCGGGTTTTATTGACAGTTCACAAGAAACTTCACATGACGAAATGAATATGACGCTAACGGACGATATGCATGCGATTTTGGCTGCCAGTCGCGCAACTGCGGCGGCACACGAACGTTACTTCGCATTTGCAGCAGCAGCGCGCGACGGGTTGACCGCGGCGGCACAATTGCAGGCCGAGTTGGTGCAACAGGCACTGGCGAGTGGTCAGGCGATTGACTTAGGGGCATTGGCGGCGGAGGTGCAAGAAATCGATTCGGTGTCGTCGCAACCTCTGAGCCCAACGCATAAAAGTGTCCCCCAGCCCCAGAGGGGCAGGGGCACCCATCTTCCAGTAGCACCCTACTCGAGCGGTGACAGCGCCGATCGCCAGGTCCCGCTGCCTTTTAATACGGAACATGATGGCGGTTCCGGCGAATTTATCGAATCGCGTAATGGTGGTGATCACGCCGCACATATCGAACCGATGTTCCCGCGCGAGCTGTGTATGGAGTTCGCCATCGGCAAATTGGCCAACGTGTTGGGCCCCATGTTTGCTGATGTCGATAGCTATCCTGTGCGCGTGCGCTTGCCCGATTGGCCGCTGATGTTGGTCGATCGCATTTTGACCGTCGAAGGTGAAATGGGCTCGCTCACCGGCGGACGCATTGTTACCGAACACGACGTGTATGAAGGCGCGTGGTACCTCGACGGCAACTGCGCCCCGGTTTGCGTGACGGTCGAAGCGGGTCAGGCGGACTTGTTCCTATCGAGCTATCTCGGCATCGATTTGGCCGTTAAGGGCACGCGCGCATATCGCCTGCTCGACGCCACGGTTACGTTTCATCGTCACTTGCCGCGACCGGGTGAGACGATTCGTTACGACATCCATATCGATCGTTTCGTGCGACAGGGCGAAACGTATCTATTCTTCTTCCGTTTCGATGGCACGATCAACGGCGAAACGGTGTTGACGATGCGCGACGGTTGCGCGGGTTTCTTCACCGACGCGGAAATCGAGAATTCCGGCGGCATTATTCTTACCAAAGAGGACACGGCATGGACAGCGGGTAAGCGCGATGAGAGTTTCGTCGACATCGTGCCGATGCAGGTTGAAAATTACAACGACGAACACGTCGCGGCGCTGCGCAAGGGCGATTTGGCAGGGTGTTTTGGCCCGATGTTTGCGGATTTGGGGCTGCAGCATCCGTTAAGCCTACCTGACGGGCGCATGAAGTTGTTCGATCGTGTGTTGGAACTCGACCCGAACGGCGGACGGTTCGGCTTGGGCCGCATTCGCGCCGAGGCGGATATTCATCCCGATGATTGGTTTCTTACGTGCCACTTTATCGACGACATGACCATGCCCGGCACGCTGATGTACGAATGTTGTGTGCATGCCTTGCGCTTTTTCTTGCTACGCATGGGCTGGGTCGGTGAAGCGGAGGGCGTTTCGTATGAGCCCTTACACAACCTTAGCAGCGCGCTAAAGTGTCGCGGGCCAGTGACGCAAATAACTAAGAAGGTTATCTACGAAGTTGATATCAAGGAGATCGGTTACAACCCCAAGCCTTACGTGATCGCCGATGCGCTCATGCTCGGCGACGGTCGCAAGATCGTGCGCATGACGGATATGTCGTTGGAGATTCAAGGGTTGTCGCGCGAAGCGATTGAGGCGGTTTGGAATCGTCGCGCAGATGGCAATGTCCCCCAGCCACAGAAGGGCAGGGGCAACCATGACGACAAACGTCGAAACGTCGGAACGTCGGAACGTCAAAATCTCACCGCTGATCATGCCGCAATAGCGGATACGCACGCGCTTAATGCTGAAGCCGCGCGTCCCGTGCTATACGATAAACAGTCGATCCTCGAATTTTCCAATGGTCGCCCGAGTTTGGCGTTTGGCGAACCGTATCAAGTGTTTGATGCCGAACGTGTGATCGCGCGCTTGCCGGGGCCGCCATTTCAATTTTTGGATCGCGTGGTGGCCGTCGATGCCGAACCGTTTGTGTTAAAGCCGACGGGCTGGATTGAAACCGAGTACGACGTACCGGCAGATGCATGGTATTTCGAGGCCAATCGCCAACCGACGATGCCGTTCGCGGTCATTTTGGAAGCGGCGTTGCAACCTTGCGGTTGGTTGGCGGCGTATTGCGGTTCGGCGTTGCGCAGTAAGACCGATTTGAGTTTTCGCAATCTCGGTGGCACGGCGACGCTGCATCGTGAGATTTATCCCGACGTCGGCACGCTGACGGTCCGGGTGCGCATGACGAACGTGAACGAAGCGGGCGGCATGATCATTCAGGATTACGACATGCAATTGTCCGATGCGCGCGGCGTGGTGTATGAGGGCGTTACGCATTTTGGCTTCTTCTCCAAGGCCGCGTTAGCGCAACAGGTTGGCGTGCGCGATGCCGGTGAACGCCGCTACACACCCAGCGATGATGAACTGGCGACCGCGCGGCGATTTGAATTCGATACCGTGCCGCCGATTTTGCCGGAAGATGCCGAGGGAATCCTCGGCGAGTATCCCGGCGCGCAGCGCGGCTTGCTGCAACCGGCCAAGGCGTTTCTGATGCTAGAGCGCGTCGACGCGCTAACGACAACTGGCGGTCCCAACGGTTTGGGCTTCGTGCGCGGTTCAACGGGCGTGAATCTGGAGGCGTGGTTTTTCGAGGCGCACTTCTATCAAGACCCGGTTTGGCCCGGCTCGCTGGGGTTGGAATCGTTTCTGCAATTGCTTAAGGCGTATGCACTCGAACGCTGGGGCGGTGCCTTTGTCGAGAGCCATTCCTTCGAAGCGATTGCCACGGGCGTTGAACAAACTTGGGTGTATCGCGGGCAGGTCATTCCCAAGAACCAGCGTGTCGATGTGGAGGCCGTTATCACGCGCGTGGATGATGGGCCACAACCGTTGGTGATGGCCGATGGTTTTCTCGTGGTCGATGGGATACCGATATACGAGATGAAGGACTTCGCGGTGCGATTGGTGCGGCGGTGATGGTATCTCGATAGGCAAATCGAATATCAACGGAATTTGCTCGACATCCATCAGGGCTGAGTTTATTTTGAGTTCAGTTGAGTCAATCGAGTTGCTGCAATGTAAGGCAATCACATGAATCCATCGGGCCTGCGACCATTTCATTGGCTTTCGCTTATCTTCTTTTCATTCGTAGCACCGTTGTCTAACGGTTGTCGCATGAATGACCCGAACCACAACGGAAAGATGCGACATTCGATGGCAATGAAGCACGCGCGTAGCTTTCTGAAGGATGATGTTGGTGTGACGAATGAAAGACCATTAGATGATTACGATTTGATGGTGTTCTACCGCCAGCATTATGATAAGCAACTGCAAGAGACGCATAATTTAACGCTGTACGATTTCTTGAAGAACGATAAACGTGCAGTCGGGCCTGATCGATTCGTTATTGCGTACGATAAATTTGATCGAAAAACCTACGTGCGGGATAACTTACGTTCAAACGAAGACATTGAAAGTTGGGACGAGTTTCAGCGTAATACGCAGACAGGTCCTTACGTCCGCATGGTCAAATAACGCAAGCCACCAACAATGCGTATCCCCTTCACAAAAATGCACGGCCTCGGCAACGACTACGTGTACGTCAACACATTCGAGGTGGATCTTTGCGATGTTGACGTGCCCGAATTGGCCCGACATGTGAGCGACCGTCACCGCGGTGTCGGTTCAGATGGTCTGATTCTCATCGCGCCGCCGACGGATGGTGGTGACGCCGATGTGCGCATGGCAATGTATAACGCCGATGGCTCGCGCGGTGAGATGTGCGGCAATGGTATCCGATGTGTGGCAAAGTATGCGTTGGATCGAGGGTTGACCGCACGAATCGGGGCAGTACTCCAGCGCCAGAGGGGCAGGGGCACCTGTTCGAACGGCGACGCTGCGTCAGACCGATCAATAGCGGTGCAAACCGATCGTGGGGTTTTGTTGGTCGAGGCGTTTGGAGGTGACGACGGCACCATCGAGCGCGTGCGGGTGGATATGGGCGCGCCGATTTTGGTACCGCGCGATATTCCGACGACGCTGGGCGATGCGTCGCGCTGCGTTGCTGCCTCAATGCAAATCGGCGAGCAGACTTATTCGACTACGTGCCTATCGATGGGCAACCCGCATGCGGTTACCTTTGTTGATGACCTAGCAGCCTTCGACCTCGAAAAAATCGGCCCGCTCGTCGAGCGCCACACGGCGTTTCCCAACCGTGTGAACTTTCACGTCGTTGAGATTCACTCGTCCAATGAAGCAACCATGCGCACTTGGGAACGTGGCAGTGGTATCACGCAGGCTTGCGGCACCGGTGCGTGTGCCGTTCTCGTAGCGGGTGTTTTGGAAGGGCGATTGGCGCGCAGCGCGACGCTACATTTACCCGGCGGCGATCTGTTGATTGAATGGCCGGCAGATGATGCATCCGTCATGATGACCGGCCCGGCGGAAGAAGTCTTCAGCGGAGCATGGGAGATTGACTCGTAAGTGATCTCAGGGGCACCGGCATTGAGTTCGAGCAGACAACGCTCGCATGTAAAACGCTTGCTGTGGTACCGGCTAATTGCCGGTAGAATTCTTTCGATCACGCCGAGCAGTGGGCCATATTGGGGCTGGGGCGTTTATTGATCTAGGCTGTGCCACAGTCAATCCTAAATCCAACTAGTCTCTTTCATATCAGTGAGGCGAAACCAACCATGAGCGAATCCAAACCGACTTGGAGTATCGAAGGCGTGCAGCCAACGCTGCCGGTACACGACATCAACGTCGGCATCGATTTCTATGGTCGCCTCGGTTTTGCTATCGAATGGAAATACCCTGACGACCAACCAACCGCAGTCGGCCTGCGTTTGGGGGCTCAGTGCATCATGCTGATGCAGTGCGAACCGAAAGAACGCGGTAACCTCTACTATCAGGTGGACGACGTTGATGCGTGCTTTACCCATATCGAACAATCTCAATGTTGGACTGTCGCGCAAGCCTTGCGCGATGCAGGGCAGGGCGGTGACGATTGGCCACCCGAGCGCGCCGTGCAGCCGCCGTCGCCGCCAGTGCGGGCTGATTACGGCATGGTCGATTTCAGCCTCGTCGATCCATGGGGCAATCTGTTGACGTTCGGTCGTTTGTCCGACGAATTCGCCAGCCATCACAAAGATTCGTAACATACCCTGCATGGCGGCAACCCCCATCCATCGCGTCGGCATCGGGACGGACTTGCACCGACTTCAACCGGGTGACGGTCTGCGTTTGGGCGGCGTGGATGTACCGTGCGATAAGTCTTTTGTTGCCCACAGCGATGGCGATGTGATTTGTCACGCCGTGATCGATGCGTTGTGCGGTGCGGCGGGGATGGCCGATATCGGCGAGCAGTTTCCCGATTCCGATCCACAATGGCGCGACGCCGATAGTATGATGCTCTTGAAAACAGTGGTCGAACGCATGCGAGCTTTGGGGTATGCTGTGGTCAACATCGATGTGGTCGTACACGCCGAGCGGCCCAAGTTGTCCGGCTTCAAAGCCGAAATCGCTACGCGCTTGGCAGGGGCGTTGAGCATCGCCGAAGACGCCGTGAGCGTGAAAGCCAAAACCGGCGAAGGTATGGATGCCGTCGGTCGTGGCGAATCCATCGCTGCCACCGTGATTGCCGGTCTAACGATCGTGGCGAACCAGGAGTGAGAAACGTCGCATGACGCTGCGGGTATTTAATACGCTGTCGGGAGAGAAGGAACTCTTCGAACCGTTGGAGCCGGGCAAGGTCGGCATGTACCTCTGCGGGCCGACGGTTTATAAGCCGGCGCACATCGGGCATGCCGTGGGGCCGATCATTTTCGATGTCGTGAAGCGTTACCTTTCCTATAAGGGGTTCAGCGTTACGTGGGTGGTCAACATCACCGACGTCGAAGATAAGCTGATCGCCGAAGCCCAAAACCAAGACCGCGACATGCTGGATTTGGCGCGAGAACTTGAAGACCGCTACATCGCTAACATATCGGCGCTGGGCGTGCGCGGCATCGATCATATGCCGCGCGCCAGCGAGCACATCGGCGAAATCATCGAGCAAACGCAGCAGCTGATTAAGAACGACTACGCCTACGAAGCCGATGGCGACGTATATTTCGATGTCTCCAAAGATGAGGACTACGGTAAGCTAACCAACCGCAAAGCCGACGAGCAAGAGAGCGGCACGCGCGAAGGCTTGGTCTCAACCAGCAAGCGCAATCCCGGCGATTTCGCCTTATGGAAACGAGCAAAAGACAACGAGCCGGAATCCGCCAAGTACGATTCCCCGTGGGGCAAGGGCCGGCCCGGTTGGCATATCGAATGTTCGGCGATGGCGATGAAGTATCTCGGCGCGACGTTCGATATTCACGGCGGCGGTATGGATCTGAAGTTCCCGCACCACGAAAACGAACTAGCGCAGGCCGAATCGGCGAACGATCAACCGTTTTCGAAGTATTGGATGCATCATGGGCTGACGCGCTTCAATACCAAGAAGATTTCCAAGAGCGATCCCGAGATGGCCAAAATTATGGCCTCGCTGCAGATCGAATCTCTTTTAGAAAAGTACGACGCACAACTACTACGCTTCCTAATCCTCAAAGCGCATTACCGTTCGCCGATCGATTTTTCCGACGAGGCATTGTCCGCTGCCAAGACCGGGTTGGATACGTTTACCCGGTTATTCGAACGCATCGAGCGTCTCTGCAACGTCGATCCATACGCAAATGACGTAACCGCAGAACAATTGCGCGGCGAAGAGATGGATGAGGCGTCGACCAGCCTGTTTGAAAACGTGTTGCAACTGCGCGTGCGTTTCTTAGAGGCAATGGATGATGACTTCAACACAGCCCAGGCCACGGCGGTGTTGTTCGATATCGCGAACGCAATCAACAAGTTTTTTGAATCGACGCGCCTTGAGACCAGCGGCGACGCCGCACAAGCGAAGATGGCGCTTGGCGCCTGCGGCACGTTGACAACGCTGGGCAGTATTCTGGGGCTATTCGAAAGTAAGCCAGCCGGACCCAGCGTTGCCGACGGCGGGAAAACGCCACAACTGATCGACTTACTGGTTGAAGTGCGCAAACAAGTGCGCGAGGCCAAACAATACGCCATCGGCGATTACATCAGGGATGAACTCACGAACCTCGGCATCACGCTCGAGGATAGCAAGGATGGCACCCGGTGGCGCATGGAGTAAAGCACACCCAACCGATCGCGCGTTACGTGCTCGGTATCGATCCGGGATTGGATCGCACCGGCTACGCTGTCATTGATGCCGCAGGCCCGCGCGTGCTGGATGCCGGTCTGATTCGCAGCAAGAGCGATCAGCCATTAGAGCGACGATTGGTCGAGATCGAAGCCGGCCTGACGGATCTCCTCGACGAACACCCCATCGAGCTGGTTGCCGTCGAACAACTCTATGCTCATTACAAGCATCCGCGCACCGCAATTTTGATGGGGCATGCGCGCGGCGTGGTGTTGCTGGCGGCGGCGCGGCGCAAGATTGCTTTACAAAGTTTGCCCGCAACCCGCGTGAAAAAATCGCTTACCGGCAACGGCCATGCCAGCAAGCTGCAAATGCAGCGCGCCATCGCACACGTATTACAACTCGACGCCTTACCCGAACCGGCCGACGTTGCCGATGCGCTCGCGATTGCCTTGTGCGCGATTGCCACGCAGCAAGATGAAGCGCAACTGTCCAACGCGGCGGAGGGCGCGGCATGATTGTGCGCATCCAAGGTGTGTTGGTCGACATGACCGACGAAGGTGCCATCGTCGAGCGCGAGGGACTTTCGTATGAAGTGCTGATCCCCGCTTATGCCCGCGGTGGTCTAATGATCGGCTTGGGTAGTTCCGTCTCGCTGCACACGCTGCAATATTTCGAGGGCAACGCGACCGGCGGCAATCTGATTCCGCGGTTGATCGGTTTTCCACAGGTCGAAGACAAGGCGTTTTTTCGTCTGTTCACCAGCGTGAAGAACATGGGTATGCGCAAAGCGCTCAAAGCGCTGGCCTTGCCTATCGGGCAGATCGCCGCAGCCATCGAAAGCGGCGATACCAAAACGCTGACGCAGTTGCCCGGCATCGGCAAGCGCATGGCCGAACAGATCGTGGCCGAACTCAAAGGCAAGGCAACCGCACATGCGTTGGCCGAAGCGGCGCAACCTGTAGTGCGTGAAACTGCGTTCAGTGCCGACCAGCGCGACGCGATTGAGATCTTGGTCGCCTGGGGTGACAGTCGTAACGATGCCGAACGCTGGGTGCAGCGCGCGGCGCAGCAAAATGGCAAGCTGGGCGGACCCGATGAATGGGTGGCGGCAGCGTATCGTCTCAAGAGCGGGTGAGAAACGTCAAAAATCAAAACGTCGAAATGTCGAAATGTCGAAACGTCAAAATGTCAAATTTTCAATTCGCCGAGTAATTAAGGCGTGGAAGATTAACTTAGGGTGACGCAGAACTCGGAGCCGCGGCGTCCTCGCCGCGACGCCGACACGGCAGAACGAATCAGGTAGATTAGACGCAGCAGCGAAACAACATGACGCGCGAACGAATTATCTCTGGCGAGCAACGCGATGATCACGAGGAGCAGTCCAACTGGGCGCTGCGACCGCGGAGCCTCGATGAATGGGTGGGGCAGCGCGCGACGATCGAGCAACTGAAGATCGCGCTCGACGCTGCCAAGCAACGTGGTGAGCCGCTCGAACACGTTTTGATGGATGGCCCGCCGGGCTTGGGCAAAACCACACTCGCGCATGTGATCGCGGAAGAACTGGGCGTGGCCGACGGCATCCGCGTGACCAGCGGCCCGGCCATCGTCAAGCAGGGCGAGTTGATGAGTACACTCACCAACTTGCGCGAGGGCGATATTCTCTTCGTCGATGAAATCCATCGCCTCAATAAGGTCGTCGAAGAATTTCTCTACCCCGCGATGGAAGACTTCCGTGTCGATTACACCATCGAAGGCGGCGTCGGCGGGCGCACTGTCAACTTCAAATTGGCACGGTTCACCTTGATCGGTGCCACCACACGCGCCGGAATGCTAACGGCGGCGATGCGCGATCGATTTGGGTTACGTTATCATCTCGACTTCTACGATCCGCCCGAGTTGGAAGAGATCATTCGTCGATCGGCAGCGCGCTTGGGCGTTGAATACGACGAAGATGCCCTGCATGCCATCGCCGAGCGCGCCCGCGGCACACCGCGCGTGGCCAACCGCCTGCTCAAACGCATGCGCGATTACGCGCAGGTACGCGCCGAAGGGCGCATCACCAAGACGGTGGTAGACCAAGCACTCAAGATCGAAGAAATCGACCATGCGGGGTTAGATCGTCTCGATCGTTCCTACCTGACGGCGCTGATCGAAACCTACAAGGGTGGCCCCGCAGGTATTGAAGCTATCGCCGCAACGATGGGGCAGGCGCGCGACACGCTGGAAGACATGGTCGAGCCATTCCTCCTGCAGCGGCGTCTGATCACGCGCACCCGCCAAGGCCGTTGCGCCACGCGTGCGGCGTATGAGCATTTGGGGTTGACGGTGCCGGACACAAATTCAGCAACGAGTGATCCGACCGATGGCAATGGTCTCTTTGACTAAACGTAATCGAGATGGTGCCGGCAGTTAGTCGCACGCGGTTGCCTGATACCCTAACCCAACCCGTTCCAATTCGTCCGTCAATCCCCCGTCAAACTTATCAGTCCACCAGATCGATTCTTCCGGACAAACGGAAATTGCGGCGTCGAGCATGTCGACCAACTCCGCAGGTACCCAGCTCACCAAGCACACTTCCCAAAGACTGTTGATGGGGCGATCAAAAAATGCCACCCAAGTATCCCAGGGCGGAACTGAAGCAACATTAAGGAAGTCCTCACATTCCTGCGCTTCCAATCCGTGAAAGCAGTTGATATCCGGGTTGTAGCCAAAGAGGCGGCCACCATGAAGCGAGTTTGCAGGCTGCGGTCGGGGTGTTTTGTTGTTCTCGCCGCGCAGGAGCCAACATCGCATCTCAACGACGTCATTGATAAGCGTCGTACGAAAATCATCACTCTTATTATTGAAATGGTGCAGCGATTGGTAAGCCAATTCGGGTGAGCGGAAGGTATATTGCGGATTCCACGGTTTGGGTTTTGCCAAACACCACGCGATGGTTTCGGCGAGTGAGATCCTAAATTCGTCTGTTACGAATGGTTGCGATAATCCCATGAATCTGGCATTCCCCGAGTGGTCATGATCGATAAACGACTTACTACTTGATACACCGAAAAGCTTATTGAATCTCAACTTTCGCGAGTGCTTTCTTGAAACTCCGGGCCGGCAGACCGTAATACCCCCAAGGTGTTTCCGTCATCCGATTGCGCAACACACCGAACGCAACGCGTGCGTCCTTGTATGCTTCGCAACTGGTAAGCGCATAGGCGAACGTGTTGTACGCCGGAACGGCGTGCGGGCTGTTTTGATCGGCACCATCATGCATCTGCCGAAAGGCTGCCTTTACCGCACTACGAACATGGGCGTAATCAAAATACTCGTCGGGATCATCACATTCCATTATCGCGTTTTCGATGTGGGCGGCCGGGATCAGCGAATAGAGTAAGCTGCCAAAAGGCAAGTCCGCCGTCGCACGCTTGACGAAGTCCCACATTTCGTCATGGGACCCAAACCACTTCTCGCAAACATACTGCAGCATTTGTTGGTGCGTCGTGAAATGCTCCGGCGCAAGCTTGACGGCGTTTTTGAAGAATAGATCAATTCGCTCGCGACTTTGCTGCATCGGTCGCGCGATACCCGTCAGAATGGACCACGGCGTTGGATCGCGCGGAGCGATTTTGGTCGCTTTCAATGCGTACTGGTATGCCTTCGTCAGGTTTCGATACATACCTTCCATACCCTTATCGCTAACCGTATTGCTCCAGCCGTCGCCGCGCAAAGCCCCTGCGTAATGCCAGTAGTTGGTGGCAGCGACCAAATGCGGGGCGGATTTCTTAGGCTCTTTCGCGAGCCAGTCTTCAATCCAAGGTTGCAGCGTGGGATACTCTCCGCCGATGCCGATCAAAAAACTGCGACGTGCCCAATTTTTGCCGGCCTTGGCGATGGAAGCACGTAACGGTTGCCAGTTGCCCTCCTGATCGAGCGCGGCGCGTGCGGCCAAAGCTTCCGGGTCGTCGTATGTCGGCCCGAGAATGAGCCCGGACTGCGACGTTCGATCAAACGCGCCGAGGGCACCTTGTACGATTCGAAATAGCATTTTCATGGCACTCTCCGGGGCCGGGATTCAATATCCAAAACTCGTTGATAAGAATATTTAACCAAATGATGTGATGTCAGTCCAAGATTTCGATCGACGACGTCAGTTATTTCGTTACGAATGCACCGGCATTTAATATTATCGTTTAAGCATTCAGCGGGCAGGTTTGTTAACGCTGCTGTACGGTTGCCAGCTCATTTGCGAGGCGGGTGATGTGGGGCACCTCTGGCAGATTCGCAAAAAGTGATGGGGCTAGGCGGCCAAACCCAGTCCGCGCCCCCATAATTTGCCCGGCCATAGACGCAACGGTGTCGGTATCACCGCCGCATGCGATCAATTCCTGAAAGGTGCCGATCAAGCCAGATTCTTCGAGCCGGCTCGCTCCCAAAATCGAGAGCGAAACCGATTCCGCCACGTAGCCAGTATTGCCAAATTTTTCAGCGAATTCGGCAACGCTAGAACACTGCATTTCGTGGATTGATTGCAATCGATCGCGCGTGAAGCTATCAGGCAACTGTCGGTGGACGTAAGCCGCCATGTTGGCTAATGGCGAATTATCAGTTGCAGCGAACTGAACAGCAGCCACAATCGCCAAGGCACCGACATATGCTTCTTCATGCTGATGGGTGATGCGGGCGACATCCCGGAGCAAGCGGCGTTGATCGAAGTCGTCTATGTCGAGAAAAAATGCTAGCGGTGCAATCCGCATTGCTGCGCCGTTGCCTGCGGCGCGGTCGCCTTTAGCCCCGGTCAGCGCCCAATGATGACCTGCAACGAGTTCTTGCAACGCTTTGAATGTGCTTCCGCCAACGCCAGTGAGGCGGCGTTCCCGAAACCAACGAGCCATCGCCGCCGCAATGGACGCGGGCTCAACGAAGCCGGCAGCTATGATGCCTTCGCACGTGGCAAGCGTGAGTTGCGTGTCATCGGTCAGTCGCGGTTCGATGCTAAAGTCGACGTCAATAGGTGGAGCTTGGCCTTCGTAGCGGCTGCCGAAGCCGTCACCGATAGCGCCGCCGAGTAGGCACCCTGTGATTCGATCAAGACGATTGTCTCTGGCTTCCAGCTTGTTCGTCGCATTGTCTACGATTCTTGCCATGACTCCATGCGACCACAGGCCGCAGTTCTGACGGTTTCGCTGCCATCACGCCTTACCACAACACTGCTTATATTTCTTCCCGCTACCACATGGGCAGGGCGAGTTGCGGCCCACCTTGGGTTGCTCGCGCTTGATCTGCTCGATCTTTTGTTCTTGATTCTGCGCCTGCATGGCCGCATCGCGATCGCGTGAAACGCCCGAGAAGCCCAGGTTGGTCGCCGCGTCGTGACGAGCGGCCGCGTTACCGTAACGGTTGCGCATTTGCTCGTTGCCGCTTAGTCGCGCGCGGAAAATGATACCGGTAACCTTATCTTCAATACCGGCCAGCATCTCATTAAAGATGGCCGTGCCTTCCTTCTTATAGGCGATCTTCGGATCCTGCTCGGCGTAACCGCGATAACCGATGGTTTCCTTGAGCAGATCGACTGCGTGCATGTGTTCTTTCCACGCTTGGTCGTAGATTTGAATCAGCACGTAGCGTTCGAGGCGCGTCAGTTCGTCGCGTAATAGCGCGCGACCGAAGGTGATCAGCGCATCTTCGGTGGAGTCGACTTCGTCGAAGATCGACTCGTCAAAAGCGGGGCCGAATCGTTCGCGCGCCCATTCGATCAACTTGTCTTTATCGCTGCTGCCGTTGCGGCTGATGGCCTGTTCGACTTCGCTGCGTAGATGACCGTTATTGAGATATTCTTTGTTGAGCTTGAATAGCTCGTCAGCCACTTCGCCGATGGGGCGATTCTGTACGTTATCGACGGTCCATCCGAGGCCGAATTTCTGATTGGCCCATTGCACGAGGGCGTCGGCGGCGTAAGCGCTTTCGAAGTTTCCTTCTTTTACGGTGCGTTCGAGAATCCACTCGACCGGGTACGTCTCTTCGCGCTGCTTGTACGCTTTGCGAATCGCATCGCGCAGGCGATCGACCAGATCTTCCGATTCGAGATCTTCGAAGCCGGTGTAATCGAGATCGAGGCCGAACTTCTGATGGGCCCAGCCGATCATCACCTTCTTACCGAAGGCCTCGTCCATAAACTTTTCGATGGGACGTAGATCGTATTGGTCGTATTTGGCTTCTGCCGCTTCGACCAGATGGTCCTGCACCTCTTCAACCGACATCTCGCGCAGTTGATTTTGCGATAGCTTGGAATCGAACCGCTGCGATGCCCATTTTTGCAGCCCGCGAATATCCCATTGACCTTCGGGTACTTCGGGGCCCATGTATTCACCGACCTGGATGGCGATTTGGGCGCGGGCCTCGTCTTTCGCGTTGGCGCGGATGATTTTCTCGGTAGCGAGTTGGTTGTGGATATCGATACTCTTCGGATCGAGCGCGCACTCCAGTTCGCTGCGTGTCCATTCGCAGACGCACTCGTGCGGGTAGTACTTGGCAAGGAACTTCTCAGCGGCGGTGTCGATGGTGTTATCGATCATGCGCCAGATCAGGTCGACCATGACTTCCGATTTACCCGGACGCGACGCCGAGAGAATCTTCTGCCGTTCTTCGTAGAAGATCTTACGCTGATGGTCCATCACTTCGTCGTATTCGAGCAGGTTCTTGCGAATACCGAAGTTGCGCTCTTCCACCTTCTTCTGCGCACCCTCGATACTGCGACTCACCTGCTTATGCTCGATCGACATGCCGTCTTCAAAACCGAAGCGCTCGAGGAATTTCAGCATGCGCTCACCCATGAAGTTTTTCATGAGCGTATCGCTCAGCGAAAGGAAAAAGCGACTGGAACCGGGGTCGCCCTGACGACCCGAGCGACCGCGCAACTGGTTATCGATGCGGCGCGACTCGTGGCGTTCGGTGCCGACGATGTGCAAGCCGCAGGGCACGTTGAGCGGACAAACCTTGCGGCCCAGTTCGGGGAAGCGCGGATCGACTTTGGGCTTCCAACAGTGGGCGCAGTTGGTCTTGGGGTCGTAATCGGGACAACTGATGCAACACTTGGTACCGATGACGCCGTTTTCGTGCCAGCCGTACTTGCTCGGGTCGCTCACGCCTTCGGGCGCCCCTAAATCACCGATGCATTTTTCGTGCACGACGCCCTGCGCGAGTTTGATGTCGGTACCGCGACCGGCCATGTTGGTCGCGATGGTGACGTTACCCATCGGTGTTTTGTCTTTACCGCGCGTGGGGATGTAGGTTTGGCCCGCCTTGGTGACAATCTCGGCTTCGCGCGCGTGCTGCTTGGCGTTCAACACTTCATGTTCGATGCCGTAACGCTTGGTAAGCGCGCGCGAGAGTTTCTCTGAGTCTTCGATCGAAATCGTACCCACCAGCACCGGACGCCCGCGCGCTAAGTCTCCCATGCTGCGATCGTAAGCTTCGGTCAGCACCGCCGGGTCGGCTTCCTTGTTGGATCGCCATTCTTCTAACGCCGCGTCGATCGCGTCCGTCGACTCGCCGGTCTTCTGCAACACGCCGCGCAGATTCTTCAATAGCGGCTCCATCACAAACGGATCGCTGGTGCGCCCTGCGGCATGAATATCGTGAATCTCTTCAACGATGGCGTTGAATTTGTCTTCGATCGTTTTATAGATACGGTCGTTATGATCCTGACGATTGACCGGTCGGTTAGTCGGAATCGCCACCACATCGAGCTTGTAAATCTTCATGAACTCGTCGGCTTCGGTCATAGCGGTGCCGGTCATGCCCGCGAGGTTGCCGTAAAGTTTGAAGAAGTTCTGCAGCGTGATCGTGGCAAGCGTTTGCGTTTCTTCTTTGACCTTGACGCTTTCCTTCGCTTCCACCGCCTGATGTAAACCGTCCGACCATTGCCGACCGTGCATCAAACGACCGGTGAAAGAGTCGACGATGATCACTTCGCCGTCTTTGACGACGTAATCGACATCGTGTTCGTAAACGACATGGGCGCGGACGGCGTTTTCGATCAGGTGGGGCCATTCCATGTTGGCACCCACGTAAAGTGAACCGACGCCGAGTTGTTCCTGTGCGATCGTGATACCGTCGTGCGTGATGGCGACACTCTTGCGCTCTTTGGCGACGACGTAGATCATCTGATGGCCGATGGCTTCGGCTTCTTCTTCGTTGATCCATTCGGGGTCGTTCTTAAACTTGGCGAGGGCATCATTAAACTTGGGGTGCTCGGCGAAGCCCTTGGGCGGGTTGTTTCCCCATTCTTTCAGGCGTGCCTGTGTGGCGCGCTGGGCATCGGCCTGTTTGGTGATCAACACGCGCGCAACGGCATCGGCGGTGCGATACCGCGTCACGTCATCTTCGGCAGGGCCGCTGATAATCAGCGGTGTGCGCGCCTCATCGATAAGAATCGAGTCGACTTCGTCCACCACCGTGAAATCGAGCCGACCTTGCACCTGATCTTCCAAACGCGTTTTCATATTGTCGCGTAGGTAATCAAAGCCGAACTCGCTATTGGTGCCATACGTGATGTCGCAATCGTAAGCACCGCGGCGAATGCCTTCGTGTCCACCGGGATCGACCTGCCCCTGAATGTAGCCGACCGTCATCCCGACCAACTCGAAAATGGGCTGGGCAAACTCGGCGTCGCGCTTCACCAGGTAATCGTTGACGGTGACGATGTGTGCCTTCTTGCCTTGCAATACCTTCAAGTAAGCGGCGGGGTGGCAAACGATGGTCTTGCCTTCACCGGTCTTCATCTCCGCGATGGTGCCGTGGAACAACACCTGTGCGCCGATCAACTGACAATCAAAGTGCCGGTGATTCTTCGCCCGCCGCGAGGCTTCGCGGATAACGGCGAACGCTTCTGGCAACAGTTCTTCCGGGTCAGTGCCGTTGGCAAGCTTCTCGCGCAGGCGGTCGGAATGCTCGCGTAAGTCGGCCGACAGCTCGACGCGAATCTTCTGCAATTCGCTGTAGCGCTCCTCGATCTCGAGATCTTCGGCAACCCCCTTGGACCGGTCGGCGAAGCGCGCGTCATAATCGCCGCGCAGATTTTGTTCGAACTGTCCTGCGTCTGTTGCGACAATTTGATATTTCTTAACGATTCGGTCGTTGCGGGTACCAAAAACTTTGCGAAAACCCGTGCCGACGCCGGAGAGAATGCCCATGATGTTGCCCTTGGCTGCTTAGAGAACGGGAGCACGTGCGATCGTGCATCACCGATGTTGCTAATTTGAGAATGGAACTACCAAACGTGAATGAACAAAGTCGCTATGCGATTTGATTCGTTTGGCTTGCTAGCGCGAGCGGCTGCCGCTGCAGCGGGCAACCTGTAGCATGGTGTGTTGTAATTGAAGATATGAAGCGCTGGATTGATAACGAACGCGGAGGGGTGTCGCGCGATAAGTCGATGCGACCTTGCAGACGTTGCGACGCAACATCAACACGCACAATGCACAGATAGCGAGGCTGACACCCGCAATCGGAACCTCTAGCTGAGGAACCGGCGTAACCGAGCGCACCACAGCCGTCGTCGATACCTGCCAGGCGTCAACGGGGCCATGCGACAGCAAGGCGGCCTCGGCGGCCAGTAAGGCTGCCATAAGGGCCAATTGTCGCGCGCGTTGTCGATCTCTCACGGGTTTACCCATCACAGAAATGATATCGGCAGATGACGGCACCGGCAATTTAGATTTGGGATGTCGATTTTGAGCGCGGCAGTCTTGCCACACGCCATCAATCCGCGTTACTCCCTACCAGATCGCTCTGAATCAGCGGCGGAGCCTTAAATGGGAAGTCCTGTTTTGACTGTACCGATCGTACTTCGCGATCGCGGCCGATCGCTCTCTGTTCGACACTACGTGGCAGCCGCCGTCCGACCTCGCCGGCCCGGTAGGCCTCTTTCACGGCCCCACGAAGGGTAATCGTCATCATGTAAAACGTCGCCAAACTCGACGCCGTCGCGATCAAAAATGGCGAAACGCGCCCGGCATAGGTGTCGATGGCCCAGACCGTGACGAAAACGGCACCGGCACTGGCCAACAAGCCGAACAGTGTTCGCTTGGCATAGATGATGCGATAGTGTCGCACGTAAGCATGCTCCCTGCGTCGAAAGTCATCGAAGAAATCGGCGATTTTCCATTGGAAGGGTACGATTCGGCGTCGGATTTCGGGTAGGAGTGGGGCGAATGGGGCAAGCGGGCCCATTTTTCGGGACATTTAGACAGCCAGCCTGTGCAGCAACCACAGCCGGTCGCGGGCTGAAAGTAGATGTCGGACGTCCGAAAATGGGCTGATCGGAGCGGCTCGGTGAAATTTCCGGGTGGGGCTCGCCTCGCCAAACAGGAATTTACGTGTCTAATATGCATCGGGACGAGCAGCGCGCTCGTCGCACCAACCGGTATCCTCGCGGTATCTTGGCGGTTGCAACGTAACGCGCATCAAATTAATTGGTGTTGCCAACGATTATCCGCAAGTTGTATCAACAAAGGGGTAAATAATGGGTTCTTTTCTCTTCATCATCGATATTATCTTCTTCATCCTCGAAATCATCTTCTTTTTCATCTAGGCCTGAGCTGCGGCAACGGTTACCAGATAATTTGGTCAGTTCCGGGTACCGGGCGCACTGATGTCGCCGCGGTGCCCGTCTTTTGTTTTACAACCGTCGTTGCTAAATTAGCCGTCACGGATGCGAATTGGTGCGCGCATGGTGGCCCGCCCACGTTCCGAAGTTGAATGAGTTTAAGCAGCGAGGGCGCGGCATGTTCGATCTCGGTACCTTCCGGCATCAATTCAAATATAACGATTGGGCCAACGATCAGGTCTTTTCTGCTGCGTCGCACTTGAAAGAAGCGGCGCTCGATAAGCCCTTTGAGATGGGTCGCGGTTCGCTGCGTAAAACGCTGATTCATATCTACGCGGGCGAACTAGTTTGGTTGCGGCGTTGGAAAGGTGAGGCCGATACCAAATGGCTTAACGAAGATGAAGCGCAGGGCGTCGGCACGCTCGCGGCGGCGCTCAAGACGACCTCCGCCGAGCGCAACGTATTTCTGGAGAAGCTCAAGTCTGAAGACTTGCCGCGCGGCCAGCGTTATCTGGATAGCAAAGGGTCGTACTACACCGCGCCGTTGGGCAATATGATTCATCAGCTCATCTTTCATTCGGCCCATCATCGAGCGCAAGCCGTCAATATGCTGCGCAACGTCGACGCCGGTATCATTGAACTCGATTACATGTCCAAGATTCGCGAGGCCGAATAGATGGCGCGCACGGCCACGCGCAAACGAGTGGCGACGTCGAAGCAAGACTGCAGCCCAGAAGTTTTGGTTGAGATGTTAGACGCAGCCTATCGCGCCGATGGTTGGCACGGCCCCACGCTGCGCAGCGCCATCGCACGCGTGAAGCTCAAGCAAGCGCTTTGGCGGCCTGCCCCAAACAAATACAACATTGCCGAAATCGTACTGCACTGCGCCTATTGGAAATACGTCGGCGTGCGTCGGCTCACAGGGGCCAAACGCGGCGGGTTTGCGCTCAAGGGTAGCAACTGGTTTGCGTTTGGCGACGACAAATCGGAGGCCGAATGGCGCGACGTCCGCAAGCTGTTGGATGAGATGCACGCGCAACTCACGGAGACCGTCGGTAAAATGGGGCCGAGCGCATTGAAGAAGGTTCCGCAAGGCTCAAAGGTCACCAATCTCAAGATGATCTACGGTCTGGCGGCACATGATGCGTATCATGCGGGGCAGATTCGGTTGTTGCGCGGATTAGAAAAACCATAGACCGCGTTGGCCTCAATGGCATTATCTGGAGATGTCTCATGTGGCCGTTTCGTCGCAAGGATCAGGCATCAGAAGCCTCGAAGAAGTATCCGACTGCCGAAGAATCGAACGCGGCATTGCGGCAAATGATGACATCATGGAAGCAAGCTCATGTGCGGCCCACTTGGTTCCCGGTGGTAGAAGAAAAGCCGGCTACTAACCGTGGTCGCTCATTTTTCGGCGGTTCGCCATGGCTCTTCGAAAACGAGCAATGGCCGCTATGCGGAAGTTGCGAGAGACCCGCGCCCTTTTGTTTGCAACTTGACAGCCAAGAACTGCCTGAGGGTGCACCGTATTTTGGTGATGGCTTTCTTCAGTTTTTCTATTGCGGTGATTGTCCGGCGAATACCTGGAGCACAGGAGGCGATCCTTTTGACGCCACCCAGATTCTTCGTGTTATTCCGCATCACAATCAAGGCCCGGCAACCACGCCGGCGGATACAAAGTCGTTTCCTTTGCACACGATCATTAGCTGGAATCCAGCCACCGATGTTCCGAACATCGAAGATGCAGAGGCCACGGCTGTCACAACCGACTGGCGCGGAAGGCTAACGATTAAGAGTGTTAAATATGATATCGAAATTGATCCGTCATGGGAGCATTACCACGACGATCTACGCGAGGCTATTACGAACGAAATCGGCGCGCCGGCGCTCGGCGATAAACTGGGCGGTTGGCCGCATTGGATACAAGAACCGCGCCGTCCAACGTGTCCGGCGTGCGAAAGAAAAATGACGTACCTCTTCCAAATCGATTACGAGGCGAACTTGTCAATCGATCTGGGCGACGCGGGCTGTGGTCATCTTTGGCAATGCACTAAACATCCTGAACAGATGGCGTTTGAATGGGATTGTCATTAGCCTTGAAGCTGAGAGGTCGTCTTACGGCGAAATTGCTCAAGATTTACCAGAGTGGAACTGCCATTTAATTTGGAGAGGTTTATTGGTGATGCATCTCATTCCCGTTATCGAATTGTCGCCGTGGGATTATCAAACGAGCGAGCGTCCAGCCCTAATGGGGTCGAACATGGACATGCCTGAGGTGCGGCATCAGTTCTGGGAATTTTCTCTTCAGGAAGCTGGTATCGCTGCGCCCGCCCCATATCCGCGCAAGGGCAGCTTTTTCATTAAAGTTGCGTCAGTGATGGAGCCAGCAATGATTCTGGCGATGATTAATCAGATGTTCGCTTCAGCTTCGCTTTCGATCGTCTCGTCCGGCTTAGCAGACATTGAAGAAACGCTACCGGCTTTCGCGGGTGGCTATGTTCTGGAAGCAGGCACACATATTATTGAGCCGCAATGCTGTTGTGGTCTCGCCGATTTGGACCCTTGGCGTGTATTGGTAGGAACAGAAAGCAATGATTGGGTTCAGGTTTGGATAGGGCATCCGTGTATTTATGGTCGGCGTAAAGGCGAGTTTCTCGAAATATCCGCGATTACCGACGAAATGGCTAAGCCAGAAAACATAATACCTGCATTTAGTGTTTCAGTACGGTCCTTACAATCTGCTGTCTCGGACGCCGAGGAAGTTGTGCTTGGGTTTCGACAACGAATCGCATCCACGCTGGAAGGGAAATTCGGTTATCGGGAAAAGATAGAGGTGATCGCGAAAGCGCTAACAGCAACCAGTTATCGTGAATAGGCAGAACAAAGTCTGCAGACGAGAGATCGTCCAATCATGCGATCATTTTTTCAGATATACCCAGACGAGGGAGCAAGAAGTCTTGATTAATATTGACCGCTACCGCGGCTGCTGGCTCGGCCTCGCCGTTGGCGATGCGCTTGGCACTACGCTCGAATTCACGACGCCGGGCTCATTCGAACCGTTGACTGACATGGTCGGTGGTGGCCCGTTCGGCCTTAAGGCTGGCCAATGGACTGACGATACGGCGATGGCAATCTGTTTAGCCGAAAGCCTCATCAAATGTCGCGGTTTTGATGCGCGCGATCAGATGCAGCGCTACGTGCGTTGGTGGCGCGAAGGTGTGCACAGCCCAACGGGCCGATGTTTCGACATTGGTAATGCAACCAGCGCGGCATTGGCGCGCTTCGAACAAAATGGTGAACCGTTCGCCGGTTCCGATGATCCTCAAACTGCCGGCAACGGATCAATCATGCGCTTATGCCCTATTCCGATGTTTGTATCGCGCCGACCGCTAGATCTATTGCAGTTGGCGGTGGATAGCTCGCGCACCACACACGGCGCGCGGCTATGTTTGGATGCCTGTCGTTTGTTCGCCAACCTGATCGCCGGTGCGCTTATTGGTGTCAGCAAGGACGAGCTACTCGCGCCCGATTTCGATATCACCGGCGGCGAACTGACTACAGCAGGCTTGGCCGACGAGATCCAAACCATTCGGACAGGCAGTTATAAAGAAAAACAACCGCCGACCATTCGAGGTACGGGATTCGTCGTGGAGTCCCTCGAAGCCGCGCTGTGGGCGTTTCATTCCACCGATTCATTCAGAGCCGGCGCGCTGGCGGCCGTCAACCTCGGTGACGACGCCGACACCACGGGCGCGGTGTACGGTCAACTCGCCGGCGCTCACTACGGCGTCGATGCTATACCAACCGCGTGGCGTGAAAAGGTTGAAAATGCGGGCTTTCCGACGGCGATGGCGGATCGGCTTTACGAATTGGCAGATAACGCGCCGCAGCTCAAATGAGACGACACAGATTGGGTTGAATGATTCATGTGACACCCGCCGTTTTGGCGGTGGCAACAGGTGATAGCACCACTGCCTCGACGGCGGTCTTGGCAGGCGAGCCGCCCGTTTCTCAGTCAATAGTTTCGATTACACCGATACCAAGCTGTCGCGACCAATCATGGCGACACGATGGTGATCGCGAGTGTGGCTCCCCACTGAATTTTTTTGCGAATCCGTACCAATAGACGTATGATCTGATGAGTACGCTAGGGGTGTCGCGCGGGCAAGCATCGCGCGGCTGAGAGTCGGCACCGGGCCGTCACCCTTTGAACCTGATCACCGCAGCGTCGTAATAGACGCAAGGTGCGTAGGGAAGCGGAGCATGTCTGATTCGGTTCTTTCCAGATACCCGCTAATCATTGCAGCCGTCATTTGGTGCCTGCTCGTTGGCATTAACTTCGTGGTTGGAACGGCACTCGCCTTCCCTTGGAATGGTTACGTGTTCGCGCCGATATTTGGCGTTGTTTCGGCAGTTGTTACGGGCGTGATCGTCTTAATTGGTTTCCTGATCTTCTATGTCTTGCGTCGTAAGTTGTGTGGAAAACGAAGATTAGTAGCAATGCTCTTATTGTTGCCGCTAACCCTTACGTTGACCGTTTACGGTGCGGGTGAACCTTCGGCTGCGAGCATGTTTGAGTATGAACTCGGCGAACCACCCAGCAACAAGATCAAGAAACTGCGTAGTTTCATTTCGCAAGGCGACATGCAGGATGCCACGGTGGGGCTGCAATTCACCACTGACCGCACAACGCTCGGCAAGATTATCGAAGCGATGGGCTTCGGCGCGAGTTCTAGGTATGAGCAATCCATTCGCGACATTCGACCAGATCGAGGTCTAAACAAGATTCCTGCATGGTTTGCGGATGAAGATCGCACGACTGCCTTAGACTGCTGGTCGCTTCAAGACAAGGTGGGTGTCTTGGATATCTACTTCGAACCGGACACAGGAAAGGTGTGGGTGTTACGGCAGGAGATATGATTGCCTCCCACATAGTCAGACAAGAACAAGGTAATATTTGTGCTACTGCTTTTTAGCGACATTCATGCCGATCTCGAGCAAGCCGACGCGTTAGTGGCACGGTCGCGCGCTGCCGATGTAGTTATTGCCGCGGGCGATTTTGCCAACGTTCATCGCAGCTTGCAGGACACGATCAACGTCTTTAAGGCGATCGATAAGCCTACGGTCTTGGTCCCGGGAAATAATGAGACGCTCGACGACTTACGCGCTGCATGTCGTTCCTGGGCTAGCGCAGTTGTGCTACACGGCGATGGATGCGAGATAGCAGGTCGTCAGTACTTCGGTATCGGCGGCGGTATCCCGGTAACGCCCTTCGGTGCATGGAGTTTTGACTTCAGCGAAGAGCAGGCAGCGAGCATGTTGAAAGACATGCCGACCAATGCAATTTTGGTGAGTCATTCACCACCGAAGGGATATTGCGATCGATCGTCCACAGGGCGTTCGCTTGGGAGCACGTCGATCTTGGCTGCGATCGCGCAGAAGAATCCCGCTTTGGTTGTTTGTGGTCATATACATGGCAGCGGCGGGCAGATGACTGTGCTAGGTGAGACCACGATCATCAACGCGGGGCCCGAGGGAGTGGAGTACGACCTTGAGAATGGGGAGACGCAATCATGCTAGACATATGGGGTGACGAGCGTGAAATCTGATTGCGAGTATTACAGGCTTTCGCAGCGACACTAGTAGGGACGTCGGAACAATCAAACGGTCGATGCGCCGGAGCATCTTTGAAAGGAAACTTATGAGTCGTGCAGACATAATCAAATTGGTCAAGTCGTCAATCTTGGGCAATTACGTGAATGAGATCGAGCCCAAACTGCAACCCGCCATCGCCATTAATTGCACGAGAGAACCAGTGGGACAGTCGCGCTTCGGAGGCGAGCCATGTTTGCCATCAACAATCGAATGGCCGCAGGGCAACCAGCGCGGCTTATCGTTTCTCGGTCAGATCTATTTGAGCGAGTTGGCGAAGGTGGGTATCAAAACCAGCCTGCCCAAACAGGGCGTATTGTTTTTCTTTTATGACTCCGAAGAGCAGCCATGGGGATTCGATCCTAAAGATATTGGTGACAGGCGGGTGATCTATTTCGCTGATGAAGTATTGTGCGGTGCCCAGCAGGAAACGGATGGCGATGTAGAAGAATTCGGTGTTCGATACTTGACGTTCGAGGAGCGTTGTTCGATTCCCTTTGGTGACTTGGATGAAATCCGCAACCATACAGAACTGTCCGATGATGACGATGAGGCATTTTGCGATGCGTTGGACGAACTCATCGATACGTTTGCGGAATCACCTAATCATCAATTGCTGGGGCATGCACAAACCATGCAGGGCGATATGCGTTTCGACTGTGAGTTGGTTGCGAACGGAATATACACGGGCGATCTGGTCGACGAAGACGATCCTAAGATCAAGGCGCATGTTCCGAATACGGAGGATTGGATGCTGCTCTTGCAGATTGACTCAGATGAAGACGGCCCCGGTTGGATGTGGGGCGATACGGGCATGCTGTACTTCATGATTCGAAAGCAGGACTTAGCCGAGAAGAATTTTGACAACGTGATGTTGAAGTTGCAGTGTTGTTAACAGATCAAAATTATCGACCGAACGAAGGAGGCATCTCGCAAGAATCTTGCGAGCTCTCATCGATTTGTACGGCGGCTACTATGCATGACTTCCCACTGCGAGAGAATAATAGGCAACTGACGATGTCGGACAGCAGAAAAGAAATTGAAAGGTTCCTCTTGGGAACCAGCTTCGCACTCAAGAGCCCTGCAATTATGAAGGCGCTGCGCTGTGGGTTCTGGATGGAGTACGATGAGCCTTGCTCGAATCGGTCGAAATTGGGCGGACTGCCCGAGTTGCCGAGCGATATCGAATGGCCCTGTTCGAATGGGCGTTCGATTGAGTTTCTGCTGCAGGTATTCCTATCCGAGTGTTCTGAATATTACACCGACGAAGTTGAATTGCCTAAGCGTGGTGTGCTGTCTTTTTTTTATGATTTCGAAGAGTTGCCGTTGGGGGACGAGCCCCTAGAGGATCCGGGCTGGCGGGTTCTGTTCGTCGAAGATGAGGATGCTTGCGGCAAGATGCGCCAAGCCGACAAGCGAACACATGTGTACCCCGAACAGCGCGTCGACTTCTTTCCCACGTGGTCGCTACCGTGGGCGATGTTGATGACGATCTGTGAATCTGACAAGCAGATCGATGAATTGCATTTGCTGAGAGAGGAATTTGACTTCTTCGCACAGTCATTCTTAGGAAACTCAAATCCGTATCAATATCATCCCGGCTTGACCTGTCGCAAGGCAACAACGGGCGAGTCTTGGACGGAAGAAACGAAGCACGAGGCAACCCTTGCGGTTCAAGATCAATGGATTCAATTGGCGCAGCTAAGCTCGTACCCTGAGGAGTTAGGCTGGTCATGGTACGCCGAAGGCGCGCTGTATTTCATGATCCACCGTGATGATTTGGTCGCGCGCCGGTTTGACCGCGTGCGGTGTTGTGGGCAATGTAGTTAAGCTTGCTTGAGAATAGGAGTTCAGGTCCGCACAGCGGGCCCTACGAATAACCATATCGCCGCTGCCTGAGCAATCATGCATCGCGCGGCATCGAAAGAAAAAGAAACGGAGTAAAGTAAGATCATGACCCAATTAGAAGCCGCCAAAAAAGGTATCGTGACGCCCGAAATGCTGCGCGTCGCTGTTCGTGAAAATCAAACCCCGGAATTCATCCGCGACGAAGTCGCCCGCGGTCGCCTCGTGATACCGGCCAATGTTCGACACCTTGCCGGCAGCGGGGGGGCGGAGATCGGTGCTTCTTGGAATGAAAGGCGCGACGGCGAGTTAAAGGCAATTGCGAACAGTATCCAAAATGGTGGTAATTTAGAATTAAGAAGTGCGAATGGAGAAAGCGGCGAAAAAGGTACGCGCACTCAAGAGTCCAACGGCAATGGTAACGGCGCGAGCCATTCTCAATTCGCCATTCTCAATTCTCAATTCAACTCACCCACCGGCCATCCCGGTCATCGACCCGATGCCGCGCTCTGGGTGAATCAAACCGTCACGCAGCGCTGGTCTGTCATCAACGATCCTGAATACGCCAAAGGCGACGCCACGCCCAAGCGGCTTGATCCGATGGGCATCGGTCGCATGATCAGCACCAAGATCAACGCCAACATCGGTGCCAGCCCCGTTTCGTCGGGCACCCACGAAGAAGTCGAAAAGCTCAAGTGGGCCCAGAAGTACGGTGCCGACACGCTGATGGATCTCAGCACCGGCGGAAATTTAGACGAATGTCGTCAAGCGATTATCGACAATAGCACGATTCCGATCGGCACAGTCCCCATCTACAGCATGATCATCGGTCGCAGCATCGAAGACCTCGATTACGACACGATTTTGAAAGTCGTGGAACATCAAGCGCAGCAGGGCGTCGATTATTTCACCATCCATGCGGGCATTCTCAAAGAAAACCTGCATCTGATTAAGAAGCGCATCACGGGCCTGGTTTCGCGCGGCGGTTCGCTGTTGGCCAAGTGGATGCTGACGCACAACAAGCAAAACCCGATGTACGACCTGTTCGACGAGATCAGCGCCATCATGCGACAATACGACGTTACGTATTCCCTCGGCGATGGTGTGCGACCGGGCTGCTTGCGCGACGCGGGCGATGCGGCGCAGATTGCCGAACTCGAAACACTGGGCGAACTCACGCAACGCGCCCGCGAGGCCGGCGTGCAAGTGATGGTCGAAGGCCCCGGCCACGTGCCGATGCACGAGATCGCCTGGAACATGCAGGTGCAACAGCGCGTGTGCGACGATGCGCCGTTCTACGTGCTCGGCCCGTTGGTGACCGACGTCTTCCCCGGTTACGACCATATCACCAGCTGCATCGGCGCGACCGAAGCGGCGCGGGCGGGGGCGGCCATGCTTTGCTACGTCACGCCCAAAGAACACGTCGGCCTGCCCAAAGCGCAGGACGTCAAGGAAGGCTGCATCGCCTACAAAATCGCTGCCCACGCGGGCGATGTGGCGCGCAACATTCCCGGCGCGATTCAATGGGATGACGACATGAGCCGCGCGCGTGCAGCGCTCAACTGGCCCAAGCAGTTCGAGATCGCCTTTGACGGTGAAACAGCCCGCGCGTTGCACGATGAAGATCTCGATGTCGATACCGACTTCTGCGCGATGTGCGGCCACGACTGGTGCAGCATGCGCATCAGTAAGGAAATCACCGACTGGGCCAGCGGCAAGGCCGACGGTTTCGTGCCAGAAAGCAAAGCCGCCAAGAGCCCCGGCCTGACGGAAGAGCAGCGCATCTTGCTCGCCCAACGCGCCGCCGCCGAAGGCCTCGACGTCAAACCCGAAGACCTTACGCCCGAACAAATCCGCATGCTGGCGCACAAGGGTGCCAAACTCGATTGCCACAGCGACGTCGCCGACGCCGACGCGGCCCAGCAGATGCAACGGGAATATGTGCAGGTTGGGGTAAAGGGGTAATCGTCGAAACGTCAAGACAACGAGGTTATGAGTTAGTCAGGGCTATTTAAGCATGTCCGATTCTTAGGGTGCTTGAAACTAGCTCGTGAACTATTTGGCTGCCATGCAGGTAGGTTTTTCGGATTCTGAAGAATGTCCTCTGAGCCATCGATACGTGAGCCCGACGCTTCCGAGCTGGAAGCCGTCGCAACGATCTTTTTGAAGCTCCGCGATCATTTTGCTGAGTGGGACAATTATGGCGAATCGCCACAGGAGTTAATCGAATTTGCGTATTATGAAGGATGCGGCGGAACTGAATGTTGCGGTGAACTCTTGGAGCTTGCAGCCCCCGTTGCGTTGGGCGACGAATTGGTTTCCAAGCACGGATTCAAGTGGCGTATGATTCGAGCTTCCGGTTCTTGGCACTACGGCGTTGTACATACCAAGTTGCAGGACGCAATTGACTTGCAGTCACTTGAAGATGGTTCGTGGTGCGGTTGGGAGTGCGATGAAGAGCCCGATCCGGGCAAGCGTACTGTGGATTCTTTGGAGTCGATTGTGCGGACGATAAATCCGACTTTTCATCGGCATTAAATTTGCCAATGGGAATTTTTGTTATCCCAGAATCATCAACTGGGTTCACGTTTTCTAGCCTAGCCTTCTGAAGGATGCGCGGAAGTGTTTTCATTTTTTTCAAGACTTGACCCGCGCGACAAGCTCGTGGCGGCTTCGCGGCAAACGAATCGACAAGCGTTTATCGAAATCCTCTGTTTCACCGAAATATGGATACCAACTGCCAACAAAGAAAAGGGAGTGGACGCATCCTCTGCGACGGATGAGGAAATAATTGATCATTTGGCGAATGCTGCTGAATCGGTTGGTACGACCGAAGACTACCGCCCACTGGTCTATGAGGAAGCGGGCCGCCGTCGATTGCCATTCTTTAGCAAACGAAGGTATCTACAGACTTTTGCGGGCGAATTTTCAAAGAATCGAAACGTGATCGATCTATTTAACTTCATCGCAGTCGACGGATTGGCGCTGGTTGGGGTTCTGGGGATTTGTGACGATTTGGTAATGAATGACAAGAGCAAGACGGAGTTTAGCCTAACCGAACGCGACAAACATCTTCTAAATATGTTATGGACGAAAATAACTAACGATCAGCGGTAAGGTGCTAACGTAACTTCCCAAAATGCTTTGGGTGGAGGCCTCCTACGGAAGCTGCCCGAAAGAGTTCGGCATGCATCAGTCGATCTCCCCTCTCCATCCAATTTGGCGGATTCACTCCTTCCCGGCTAAACTACTGTAAACAAAGGCTTTGCCCGGTGCCGCCCGTGTTGTTGGGCGGGCCGATCTAACACTGCGAATTCCTAACCGGAGCGACCGCACCGCTATGCCTACCGATGTCATGAAGCCCGTCTCGTTGGCCAGCAACACCGATACCTTCGCCAGCCGCCACCTCGGCCCGTCCGCCGAGGATGTGAAAGCCATGCTGGCCACGCTCGGTTTCGACAACATGAACGACTTCATCGCGAAGGTCGTGCCCGCCGACATTCGGCTGAAGAAACCGCTCAAGCTGCCCGATGCGCTGACCGAACGCGAGATGATTGACGAGCTGGTCGAGATCGCCAGCGAGAATGAGGTCTTTCGCTCGCTGATCGGCATGGGCTATCACGACACGCTCACGCCGGCCGTCATACAGCGTAACATTCTCGAAAACCCAGGTTGGTACACGCAGTACACACCCTATCAGGCCGAGATCGCGCAGGGCCGGCTCGAAGCGTTGCTCAACTTTCAAACCATGGTCGGAGATCTAACCGGCCTCGAAGTTGCCAACGCTTCATTGCTCGACGAAGCCACCGCCGCCGCTGAAGCCATGGGCATGTGCCATCGCGCGGTAAAGGGCGATCGCAATCGATTCCTGATCGCCGATGACTGCCACCCGCAAACGATTGCAGTTGTCAACACGCGCGCCGAGCCGCTGGGCATCGACGTCGAAACCATCGACGCCGAGTCGGTCGGCAACATCGGCGACGACGTGTTCGCGGTGCTGGTGCAATACCCCGCGACCGACGGTCGTCTGATCGATTACTCCGGCTTGGTCGAGAAAGCCCACGCCGCCGGCGCATTAGTGATTTACGCGACCGACTTGTTGGCGCTAACGCTCTTTAAGACGCCGGGTGAGTTCGGTGCCGATGTCGCCATCGGTAATTCGCAGCGCTTCGGCGTGCCGCTCGGCTATGGTGGTCCACACGCTGCCTTCATTGCCGCCAAGGACGAACACAAGCGGCAATTGCCGGGTCGGCTGGTTGGCGTATCGAAGGATGCGCAAGGTAACTCGGCATATCGCCTCGCCATTCAAACGCGCGAACAACACATTCGCCGCGAAAAGGCAACGAGTAACATTTGTACGGCCCAAGTGCTGCTCGCCATCATGGCCAGTATGTACGCCGTCTATCACGGCCCCGAAGGCCTCAAGCGCATCGCCAGGCGCGTGCACGGTTGGGCGGTGATTCTTGCGGAAGCATTGAGCGAGGCCGGTGAAGACGTCTTGAGCGATCGCTTCTTCGATACACTGCGCGTGCGACCCACGACGCATTCCGTTAATGACGTGATGTCTGCCGCCGCCGAAGTCGGTATCAACCTACGCGACTTTGGTGATGGCACGCTCGGCATTGCACTCGATGAAAAAACCGACGGTGAAGAAATCGCCGCGTTGATCGAATGTTTCGGTGGTCGCGTTTCGGAGATCACGGCCGATTCATTGGAGCAGGGTAGCGAGGCCTCGGCCCGGTCGGTGTTGGCGCGCTCGACAGCTTTCCTCGATCACCCGGTGTTCAATAGCTATCAATCCGAGACCGAGATGCTGCGTTACATCTATCGTTTGCAACAGCGCGATTTGTCGCTGGCAACGTCGATGATTCCGCTCGGCAGTTGCACCATGAAACTCAACGCGACGACCGAGATGCTGCCGGTTACGTGGCCGCACTTCGGCGCGCTGCATCCGTTCTGCCCCGACGATCAAGCGGGCGGCTATATGGCGCTGTTCGAAACGCTATCCGATTGGCTGGGCGAAATCACCGGCCTGCCGGGCGTCTCGTTACAACCCAACGCCGGCGCTCAAGGCGAATACGCGGGCCTGTTGGCAATTCGGGGGTATCACCGAGCGAACGGGGCGACTCAAAGAGACGTGTGTCTAATTCCGATGTCAGCCCACGGCACCAACGCCGCCAGCGCCGTGATGGCAGGCATGCGGGTGGTGCCCGTTCAGATCGATAAAGCCGGTGCAATCGATGTCGAAGACCTACGAAGCAAAGCCGAGCAACATCGCGACGCGCTGTCGGCGCTGATGTTGACGTATCCGTCAACGGCGGGCGTCTTCGAAGAAGGCGTGCGCGACATTTGTGCGTTGATTCACGAACACGGTGGCCAGGTTTACATGGATGGTGCCAACATGAATGCACAAGTCGGGCTCTGTCGGCCCGGCGATATGGGCGTCGATGTGTGCCACCTGAATTTGCACAAGACCTTCTGCATTCCGCACGGCGGTGGTGGCCCGGGCATGGGCCCCATCTGCGTGAAGCCGCATCTCGAACCATTCTTACCCGGGCATCCGTTGGATGAGGTCGCCGAAAACGGTGTCGGCGCGATCTCTGCCGCACCCTACGGTAGCCCCAGCATCTTGCCAATTAGCTTTGCGTACATCGGCATGATGGGGGAAGCCGGTTTGAAGCGCGCTTCCGAAATCGCCGTGCTCAACGCCAACTACATGGCCGCGCGGCTCGCCGATCATTACGAGTTGATCTACGCCGGTAAGCATGGTTTCAACGCGCATGAGTTCATTATCGATTGTCGCGCCTTTGATAAATCCGCCGGCATTAAAATCGACGATATCGCCAAGCGCCTGATCGACTACGGCTTCCACGCGCCGACTATGTCGTGGCCGGTTATGGGAACGCTGATGATAGAGCCGACGGAAAGCGAATCGAAGGCCGAACTCGATCGGTTCTGCGATGCCATGATTGCGATCCGCGGTGAAATCCGCGCCATCGAAGAAGGCAAGGCCGACCGCGAAGACAACGCGCTAAAGCACGCGCCGCACACGGCCGAAATGACCAGCGCCGATGATTGGCCGCATGCTTACTCGCGCCAACAAGCCGCCTTCCCGCTCGATTGGGTGCGCGGTCGCAAGTTCTGGCCCGCCGTCGCCCGCGTCGATAACGTTTGGGGCGATCGCAATCTGTTTTGCACGTGCCCGGATATGGAAGACATGGCAAGCTAATCAAGTGCTTTGCGTTTGAAAAATGGGCTCCCGTTCGTGGCCGCGCCCGTCTTATCCGAGCCGCGCCCGTAAGGAAGCGGTCAGCGTCAGACGTCGCGGGGTGCTACAACAGGTCGCGCGACCGATCAGCAAGAAACACCGGTTACAAACCGGTGCCACAGCGCGGAGCTGAGGCGTCCAATCCGAGCCGCGCCCGTAAGGAAGCGGTCACCGTAAGACGTCTCGGGGTGCCACGACAAGTCGCGCGATCAATCAGCAAGCAACACCGGTTACAAACCGGTGCCACTGCGCTGCACCATCATCGATTGCAAAATTTATTCCAACTTATGCCGTGACGACCATGCATCTTTGTCGCACAATCTCGTTGGAGGCCTCCTGCGGCTCCAACGTTTCGATTGTGAACCATACGAGAGAGGTGCATTTTGTACGCCGTCACATTTGACCGACTTGTCAAAACTTCCATTACCGTCGCCGCCTTCGGCCTTTTCGCCCTCGGCTGCGCCCAACCCCAAGCTCCGCGCGTTACGCAGACTAGCGGTGACGCCAAACTCTTCTCCGGCATGGGCAACCATCGCCGTGCGGTAACGACTGCCGACCCGCTGGCGCAGCAGTTCTTCGATCAGGGCCTCACGTGGGCCTATGCGTTTAATCACGACGAAGCGATCCGTTCCTTTAGCGAAGCGGCGCGGCTCGATCCCAACTGCGGCATGGCGTGGTGGGGGGTGGCGCTGTGCAACGGCCCGCATATCAATAAGCCCGACCTGCCCGAAGAACGCGCGGCGGCAGCATGGTCGGCATTGGAAAAAGCCGTCGCGTTGAAGGACACACTCGCGCCCGTCGAACGCGACCTGATCACCGCGCTCGAAGCGCGCTACAGCAGCAACTTCACGGCAGAGCGCGCGCCGCTGGATCGCGCCTATGCAAAGGCGATGGCGAAGGTCTGGGCGACCTATCCCGACGACAACGACGTCGGCACGCTTTACGCCGAAGCGCTAATGGACCTCCACCCGTGGGACTTATGGACGCATGCCGGCGAACCCAAGCAAGACACCGAGAAAATCCTCGCGGTGCTCGAACGCGTGATGCAACTCAATCCTAATAACCCCGGTGCCAATCATCTATACATCCACGCCGTGGAAGCGGCGCAACCGGAGCGGGCGCTCACCTCGGCCCGCCGCCTATGCGACATGGTTCCGGGTAGCGGTCACCTATTACACATGCCGTCGCATATCTATGTGCTGACGGGCAAGTGGGACGAAGCCGCTGCACAGAATCGTAAGGCAATCAAATCCGATTCGGCCTATCGCACCGTCGTGCCGCGCCAAGGATTTTATAGAACGTACATGTTCCACAATGATCACATGCTCAGCTTCGCCTCAATGATGAGCGGTCGTTATGCCGAAGCGTTGGAAGCGGCGACCAACGCCATGCCGCCCGCCGACAATAAGGAGATGGCGGCGTTCGTCGATCCGTGGCTCAGCGTGCGCTACGACGTACACAAGCGCTTTGGTCGCTGGAACGACATGCTGGCCGAGGCCATGCCACCGGCGCACTTACCGATTACCAATACGTGGTATCACTTTCATCGCGGCATCGCCCACGCGGCTAAGGGCGAAGTTGCCAAGGCGCGCGGGGAGCAACAAGCATTTCGTCGCGCTCGCGCGGCGGTTGCGACGGACGCCAAAATGGCGATCAATAAGGTGCACGACTTGTTCGATATCGCCGACGATTTTCTTGAGGGTGAAATCGCCTACCGACAGGGCAACATCGACGACGCGTTAGCCTACCTGGAGAAAGCCATCGACCGCGAAGACGCGCTGATCTACATGGAACCGCCCGAGTGGGTGCAACCGGTACGGCACACGCTCGGTGCCGTATTGCTCAGCGCCAAGCGCCACCAAGAAGCTGCCGAGGCGTATCAGCAGGATTTAGAAAATTGGCCCGGCAACGGTTGGTCGCTCTACGGTTTGCAACGCTGCATGGAAATGGCCGGCGATGACAACGCCGCGCGGCAATATGCAAGGCAGTTTAAGCAAGCTTGGGCCACAGCCGACACGCCGATCGGGTCGAGTTGTAAGTGTATTCCGAAGACGTAAGCGTTTGTAGTACGTTGGTCAGCTTAGCCCGATTGCATTACCCTTTGCCGGTGGAACTCGAATCCATCACCAAAGGGTAATTTTATGTACATCGATCTTGCCGATACCGACCATTCCTGGCGGGCCATGCACCGGCTGTATCTGAGCTTCGTGCAGCCGCGACCGATCGCGTTTGCGTCCACCATCGACGCCGACGGTCGCCCCAATCTCGCGCCGTATTCGTTCTACAACATGATGTCGGCCAACCCGCCGGTGATCGTGTTTAGCCCGGCGCTCAATCGACATTCGCAAAAAAAAAATACGCTCGTCAACATAGAGGCGACCAAAGAATTTGTCATTGCGACCGTGACCGAGCCGATTGCCGAACGCATGAACATCTGCAGCGCCGAATTCGAGCATGGTCAAAGCGAATTCGAAAAAAGCGGCCTCACGCCGGTGCCTGCCAAGAAGGTTAAGGCCTTTCTCGTTAAAGAAAGCCCGGTCAACATCGAATGTCGACTGCGGCAAGTCGTTTCCCTCGGCGACGGCCCCGGCGCGGGGCAGGTGGTCTTCGGTGATGTGATCGCGGTGCACGTGAATGATGAGGTGATCGCCGTCGATGATATGATCTGCGATGCGGACAAGTTGGAAGCACTGGGCCGCATGGGCGGGCATCAATACGCGCGCTCGACGAATCACTTCGAGCTCGAATCCCAACGCGACCCGGCGGCGCTAGCGGAACAGGGGCCGGCGAAGATCCGTGGCTGAGGGAATCCTTGTCCGATGTGCACAGGGAGTATGGTGATTCCGGCGTTAGATGAATGACACGGGATGATATCATCGCTCGAATCATAATAAGCGGTACTTTTAAGTCGGTGAGGCCAAGGTGAGTGAACGCGTACCAGAGCAAGCTGCTTCCGGCCTAGCGTCGGATGACGAGTCTTCGCCTGACTCACAGCAACACGTGAAGGCCGAGGGCCCGTCAAATTTTCGCGTCATAATGGCTCCGTGGCGGTATATATTTTGGCCGGAAAGAGCCGCAGAGGTGATACTGCGGGCGCACTCCATTCAGTTGTTAATGACCGCAATCATCGGCTTCTTGCTGATTTATCTGGCGTCAATCATCGCGCTATCGGCGGATTTCATCATAAGAATAGATTGGAGCACTGGCAGCATAATCGACGGGCTAGGCCAAGTGCGCGATTCGATCGCGATTGTGGGTTTCAATGAAGGTTGGGATTACATCGCTACACTTGCGGTCTCATTGCTTACTGCTTGGTTCGCTTTGACTTGTATTCAGTTGCCGATGCTGCATGTTGGCGGCAGCTTGCTGCCTAACATCGACCGTGCAGCGCGCACGGTATTGGCAGCGATGGGTAGCATCTTCGTATTAATTGTGACGGTGGCGATATCCGTTGCGGTAGACGAGCTTATCTCGCCGAAATCCTATACGTTTTTCGGCTTTGCCTGGTGGTGGATGATCGTGAAAAACCTCATGGTCGCATTCGTCATGCTAGGAATTAGCTTCGTGCTGTTTATGTCTGATCGATCCGCACGGGCGGTCTTTCGATCATTGCCAGATGCTGATCTACCGTTGCTGTGTGAATCGTGCAGCTACGACTTTACCTATCTACCCGAATCCGGAATTTGTCCCGAGTGCGGTACGTATACTGCCGTCAGTACAGATCCTACCACTTCACGATGGGGTATCGAGTGGGAAAATCGACCCACATTGGAAAATTGGATTTCCGCAATTCGACAGTGCCTGTTTAGGCGTTCGGAGTTCTATACCCGATTGCAAATGCAATCCGATGACGCCGCTGCTTGGCGCTTTACACGCGTGATGTACTTTGTAATAGCCGTGTTAAATGCAAGCTACATCGCATTCGCTGCGGTGGCTTTTCAAAACGAAAGTATCGTGGACCTGCTTGGTACGTTCCCGCTAGCCTTTATGATAACGGTTATTGCGGCATGGATTTGGCATCGAGGCGTGGGGGTGATGACGATGTTGTCCACGTTGGTGCGCAAGGATGCTGCGGAGTTCCCGAGGGTTCGTAAAATCTGGCTATACGAATCATCTGCAACTTTGTTTGTGTGGTTAGTTCAGATCGCAATTATCACAGCCCTTACCTACAAGGATGGTGCACTCGGCGAAATGATTCTTAAGGCCGTTCCGTCCGTTGGCATCGTCATAATTCCCTTGCTCCTTTTGGGTGAACTTGGCCTCTGTTTCGTAGCTTGTTCGCTTCGCTATCGAAAGGCTATTCACCAAACCCGCTGGAGCAACTTCTAACCCATCATGCCCGATCGCATCGACAGCCCCAAGAACCCGCGCCTCAAAGCCGCACTGCGCTTGCGCAACAACCGCGACCGCAAGAAGACTGGGTTGATTCTGATTGACGGTGTGCGCGAAGTCGCGCGGGCGCTCGCCGCTGGTGTTGACTTGCAGGAAGCGTTTGCCTGTATGGATTGGTGCAACGACGACGAAGCGCGCGATTGTTTGGCCGCGTTGCGCAGTGCCAATCGATCTATTACAGAGCTATCCCCAACGGCGGCCGAAGCGCTCGCCTACGGTGAGCGGCGCTCCGGCATCATTGCGATTGCAAAACGCCCGAACCGCACGCAAGCAGATATCCAGCTCGGTCCGACGCCTTTCGTCGTCGTTCTCGAAGCGATCGAAAAGCCGGGTAACCTCGGCGCGATGTTGCGCACCGCCGATGCCGCTGGGGTGGATGCTGTGGTACTCATGGATTCGGCGTGTGATCCGTTCGGCCCCAACGTGATTCGCGCCAGCGTCGGCAATATCTTTCGCGACTTTGTGACAGAGGCAGCGGCGGATGAAACGATGGCGTGGCTGCAAGAGAATCAGATGCAAATTGTTATCTCGATGCCGACTGCTGAGAAAATGTATGATGAAGTAGACTGGCGCTTACCAACCGCTGTCGTACTAGGCAGCGAAGCGCATGGCGTATCGTCACGTTGGCAGGAACCTCAGTTCACGTGTGAACACGTGCGGCTACCCATGCATGGGCAGGCCGACAGCCTCAACGTATCGACTACCGCCGCCGTTTTGTTCTATGAGGCCCTCCGGCAGCGACGGGCCAACTCGGCATGAGCCCAACGCTCGCAGCAGCCAGAATAATCAGCTATAATCTAACGCAGATGAGGAGATAACCGATGCCGACATTTCCATTTGGTTCAGGTGATTTGCCATCTTCGGTTCAGGAAGTGCGTGACGAGTTCGATCGTTTGCTGGATCGCGTCTGGCACGGCGGTCTAAACACCGCACCGCTCGACGGTCAAGATTGGGCGCCGCGGATGGATGTGTACGAACATCCGGATAGCTATCACATTCGTCTCGAAGTACCGGGCGTGACGGGCAAAGATGTGGATGTATCGATTCACGAAAACACGCTGACGATCCGCGGCACCAAGGGCTTGCCCGATGCCGCACCCGATACGGTGCGACGACTGCGCTCGGAATGTCGTTATGGTTCGTTCATGCGTCGCTACGAATTTGACGAGCAGGTGCGCGACGAGGCGATCTCGGCGAACTTTAAGGACGGCATCTTAAGCGTACACGTACCCAAACAACCCGAGCCGCAGGGTCGGCGCATACAGGTCAATGAAGTCGAATAAGCGCTGCGGGCAACTCGTATCAAGGCGGCGTATCACCGGGATGCGTGCATAATGCCCCGCATCACAGTTTTCTATTCCGGGCGCGTTCAGGGGGTGGGGTTTCGTTACACGACCCATCAAATCGCCCGCAACCTTGCAGTAACCGGATTCGTCCGTAATCTATCCGATGGGCGGGTGGAGTTGGTTGCAGAAGGTGCAAGCGACGAAATCGATCGGTTGCTCGCGGAAATCGATTCCGCCATGAGCGCCAATATCTCAGCGGTCGAACGCGACGAATCGGTAGCGACCGGCGAATTCACCAACTTTGCAATTCGTCGCTAGTTTAGGGGTGGTTATTCGTCCGAATTTCGCGCAAAACGGCCACATCATGCTGTGATGGATGGGTTTTTGGCGTCCAAAATAGGCATCGCCGGTCGATAATATTGAAATGTCGGGTATAATCGAGTGGTCGGGCGACCGTGAAACTTTGCCTTCCCCTCGCCGGCAGACTTCCTTTCCAACTGGGTCCCATCGCTTCTTTTTTGGCCATGGGCGATCCACTATCACGTTAAACGAAAACGATTCGAGCGGAGCATATGGCTCAACCAGGTAGAAACCGAAACAACGGCAATCGCAACAACAACAATAACAACAACCGCAATCGACGTCCGTCTAAATCGGGCCAGGGCGGTCGCGACGGCAATCGGTCTGGCGGCGGCGGTGGTAACCGATCCCGTAGTGGCGGGGGCGGGGGTGGTAGTACCGGCGGCAATCGTCAAGGCGGTAACCGCAGTGGCTTCGGTCGCCCGCAAAACCGCTCCGGCAATCGCCCGCAAGGCCAGGGTTCGAACCGCCGCAACTTCAATGGCCCACAGCAACGTCGCCAACAGGCAGAGCCGGCCGTGCTCACCGTCGATCAAGATGCCGAAGTATCAGGGCTGATCGAAATCATGGATGACGGTCGCGGGTACCTACGCAATCCCGCAAAGAATTACGCGTCGCAGCAGGCCAACCCACAGATTCCGCGCGATACGCTAAAGACGCTCAAGCTGCGTGGCGGCGAGTTTGTCGAGGGCTTTCTTGGCAAGCAGGGGCGTAACCGTCAGATGCTGCCGGATAAGCCTTTTGTGGCTCAGATCGATCGCATCGTTGGAATAGACGCGGCGCAGTATGCCGGCATCACGCCGTTCGAAGAGCTCGAAGTCGTGCATCCGATCGAGCACCTTAAGTTCGAAACCGATGGCGGTCCGATGACCACGCGCATCGTCGATCTGTTCGCTCCCATCGGTAAGGGGCAGCGCGCATTAATCGTCGCGCCGCCGCGTACCGGTAAGACCGTCTTGCTGCAACACATGTCGGCGGGTATTCGCAAAAACTATCCCGAAGCTAAACTGATGATGTTGCTGATCGACGAGCGTCCGGAAGAAGTCACGGAAATGCGTCGCGAAGTCTGCGCCGATGGTTCCGGCTGGCACGACAACAATCCCGAAGTGGTCTACAGCAGCAACGACCATGACGCGCCCAATCACGCCCGCATCGCCAATCTCATGATTCAAAAAGCGCAGCGCTGCGTAGAAGCGGGGCAGGATGTGATCATCTTGCTCGACTCGCTCACGCGTTTGGGGCGTGCGCATAACACGCTCGTCGGTAACAGCGGTCGCACCATGACGGGTGGTCTCGATATTCGCGCGATGGAAGTGCCCAAGCGATTATTCGGCGCGGCGCGCAAAATCGACGGCGGCGGCAGCCTTACGATTATCGCCACGGTTCTCGTCGAGACTGGCAGCCGCATGGATGAATACATCTTTCAGGAGTTCAAGGGCACCGGCAATATGGAGTTGGTGTTGTCACGCGATTTGGCCAACTTGCGGCTGTACCCCGCGTGTAACCTAGCTGCTTCCGGTACGCGCAAGGAAGAAATGATCCTTGGCGACGAAAACTACGAAAAAATTTCCCGCATCCGCCGCCGCCTCATGAACATGCCGCCGGTGAAGCAGATGGAAACGATTTTGGATGAGCTGGCGAAGTTTCCGAATAATGAGACGTACTTGAAGAATTTGGCGTGACCTGGCATCGCAGTGATTAATAGCTTGAGAAGACGCATCTAATCATGGTTCGGATTCTGGCATATCCTTCTCGGGAAACGCTAACTGAAAAATCCTTTCCAATTGTTCGTCAGTTCGTTGTTGGTCACTAGCAGATGATCGATAGATCTTCCACGAAGCACTGAACCATATCGACCTTGCAATCTCCCCGCCGTTGGGTATCGCCTCCAATCGCGCGATAATGCGATCGACGTAATCCGCATTTGGCGGCTGTTTGCTACCCAACAACATGCTCATTTTGTCGTGGTACAACTCCCTGACCCATTTGGGTGCCTTTGCTAGATCAATCGCATCGACAACATCAAGGATATCGGGATCGTCTTCCCGAAAAAAGGGACGCGGTCGCGGATCGAACGCCGCAGGGAAGTCAGAACGTTCGTATTCACTCATCATCGCAAGCGCCTGATCGATCTTGCCGTTTCGCAAGTGTTGTTCCACATCGTACGCGCGCCATTGTTTCGGCTGCGACAGTAGCAAAACAGGAATGAACGCCAACAAAATGCACCACGCCCAGCGGATCGGTGGTTGCGATACGCCCTTTCTTCGCGGACAAGATAGCAGATCGCCACCCCGAGGTTCTGTCATAAAGAATGCGCTCAGCGTGGCAATAAAAAGCACGGGCAACGAGAACACTCCCCATACCATCGCGCCCTGGGTGGCCATCATGATTAAGCCCTGCGCGCCGCCGTCCCCCGTTCCGCCCATGATGCTCAACAATGGTCTCTGCGAAGAGAGAATACCGGCGATCATCGCGATATCCGCGAAGAGTAACACCGGCCAGCAGGCGGATAACATGCTGATGCCAAAAAGCACTGATGATGATCGAATGATGAGCATTACGCGCCAGATAGACACCAATGCCAACGTCAGCAGATTCGCCTGCACCGCCTGGGACTCGTCCAGGAATGACTCATAGGGAATCGCATACAACAACGCCAGCGGCGCAGTGGCCCAAAATACCTGCAAGAACGAGCGATAGGATTCGAGTAGTGACGGACGGCTATTTCGTCGTCGAAACGCAAGGAAGTAGACGGGTATATGAATGACGAATGATGCGATCAAGGAAGCCACGAATGGCAAGGCAATCAGGTAAGGCTTCGCAATCAGGTAGTCCTGATCGTACTCACGCGCAAAGCCGGCGATGAGGACGAACATCGCCCCGAAACGCAGCCATTGTGGATTTGACGCGATACAGTGAGTCGCATGGCGATTACCGAATAAGAACTTCAACAGCAGGAATCTATTACTTCCATGCGCGTGTTCGGCATTCGACATATCCACAGGCCCATGGCTACTTGCGGTTTACATCGCGGACGAATCTGCGAGCAGCCGAACGAGTGCCATTACTCCATCGGCGTCGGTTGCTCAAATCCACTTGAATGTACTTGTGATTGGGATCTGCGCTCGCCGATCATTCGAATGATCGGAGACAATCCAATCAACAAGCAGATCACGGCACCTCCAACCAACGCCAGAATAGCGTTTAGGCTGGGCCGTTCTTTGCCGACATGCAACGCCATGATGTTATCGAAATCCGCCTGAGGGAAACGCGTTCTTAGTTCATTTCGAGTGTCGCTGCTCAACGATCCGTAACCGGTCAGGATGATTCCCTCGAGGCTCTCTGCGTTCCAATAGGCTTCCATCTCCGCGTCGGTTATATCGTTTAGGCAGACGATCAACGGGAATGTCTTTGGCGAATACGTGAAGTCTGCCTCAAAGATCAATTCGCCGGTCTCCTCGTCGGACTTTGCCTCGTCCATCACTTTAGTTACCGCATCGAGCATCGTGGTTGCGGGGATGTATGCATTCCTCTTGTCGCCGGTCGAAAGGACACCTTCATCAGATAACGCAAACTCCGTCAACACGACATTGGCATTATCGCCGAATCCGTCGGCGACCAATTCGGTCATCGTGAGTGAATTTGGCTCAGCCTTCGTCGTGCTGTAAGTGTTGTATTCGGTATACGCAATAAATGAGAAGCCGGCTGCGCCGACCAACAATGCGAGGGTGAGTCTCAGCCCCATAGTAGTATGTACTCCTTTCCAGTGTAGCGAAACGATGTTCGACGCTTGGTGTTGAATAGATGATGTCGGCCCCAGAGGACCCGTCGAGCTGAATCAATCGCTGATCTCAGTAACGACCCGACCGCGAATTTACTTCAAACCGAATGCCGCTTCAATTATCGACCGCAAGCCTACGTCGCGCACGCGCTCATCACCGACCAACCCTGCATCGCTCGCAACGATCGCCCCATACTGCTCCGCCGATTCCGCTACCGCGCCGTGGCTGCCCTTGACCAGCGTCGCATCCAGCGGCGTTTGCTTCGTTTCCATATTGATAAACATTTCAACGGGGTCGTAGCCCGGCTTCGAGTGAATATCTACCGTGCGTGCGAAGGGCGGTGCCTTCGAATCGTCGTGCCACCAGTAATAGGCCAGCCAGCTATCGGGTTCACACGCAAGCACGACTTCGCCGCTGCGCGCATGATTCAATCCCAGCTTGCCGCGCTCGTCGCCGTAAAGTGAATGCGCGATGCCATCGACGCCTTCAAAGATTCCCGCCGCCGCGTCGATCTCCGTCTCGTCCTGTACATACACATGCGCGAATTGGTGATCGACTACCGCAAAGGCCTTGCTCTCGCGCAGGTTGAGATATTCGTGACCGTCGCGCTCATCGATCTTTGCCAGGCCGGCATCGCGTAACATCCGGTTGGGATAAATCACGCGCGATACGTCCGTCATCGCATATTCGCTGACGACGAGATACGCGACGTCGGTGATGCCGATCGCATTCACGCCGTCGATCAAGCGGCCGATCTGTTCATCGGCTTCGCGACAGGCTTGCGCTTGTTGCTCGCTGTTGGGGCCGTGCTTTTGCGCTTGATAATCGAGATGTGGAAAATAGATGTAGTTGAACTGCGGTCGCTCCCGTTGCAGCAGCCACAAGGCCGCGTTCACAGTCCATTCGGTCGATTTGATATTCGCCATCGGTCCCCAGAAATTCATCAAAGGGAAGTGGCCCAAATCATTGAGCAGTTTCTCATATAGACCGTCGGGCTTGCTGTAACACCACAACTCCGTACGACCGTCGTCGTGATGAATCGGCTCGGGCGTCACGATGTAATCGGCGGCGGCGTCTTTAATGTTTTGCGGAACCCACGCGGCTTGGGAAATGCCCTTGTCGGCCAGCGCGTTCCAAACCTGCGGCGCTTCGATCAACCCGTTGCGGCCAACCCACAGCTCTACTTCACCGCGCTTGCGATGATAGAAGCCGTTGCCGATGATGCCGTGTTGCTCGGGTCCGACGCCCGTTAACATCGATGCCTGCACCGGCGACGTTACGCATGGGAACGTCGGCACCAACTCGGCGATGGTGCCCCCGGACTTGGCCAAAGCCGACAAGCGCGGCATGTGATCGAGGTCGCGCGTGCGTAAGCCGGGGATTGAAACGAATATGAGTTGTTGATAGGGCATGATTGGACTGATCCTGTTTGGTATCAAATCGCTGTGTAGGGTGCTTTCTGTTGTCCCGCAGAACACCGGTTGCAAACCGGTGCCACAGCGCTGCGTTGGTGGCATTCTTCGAAGTGCCAACCAAAGCGCGCGACACTTAGGGCTTCGCACACGCTGCTAATCGCCGTAGCCGTACTTCTTCAACAGTTCTTTCTGCTCGGCCGGCGGCATGGCGGCATAAGTGTCGGGTTCCATGCTCCAACTGCTGCGTCCCTGCGTCAGCGTGCGCAGCTTGGTGGCATATTGAAACATCTCAGCCAAGGGCACTGTCGCGTGAATCACCCGATCGGCACCACGCATCTCGGTGTCCTGAATCAAACCACGCCGCGCGCTTAAGTCGCCGCTCACGGGCCCGAAGTAGTCGTCGGGCACCGCCACCTCGAGTTTCATCATCGGTTCGAGCATGACCGGGCCGGCTTTGTCGACCGCTTCTTCAAACGCAGCGCGTGCCGCGTTTTCAAATGCCAGATCGGTGCTCATGCTCTCGTGTTCGGCGGCATGCAACAGCGTGGCGCGCACGTTGAGCAGCGGATAACCCGCCAACGGTCCCACAAACAGGCAATCTTTAATGCCTTGCTTGATCGCCGCCAGAAATTCGCGCTTCAGGCCGACCTCTTCCGGCAGTTCGTTGCGAAACTCGTAAGTTTCCGCGCCCGTCTCCGGCTCGAACGCCTCCACACGCAGCTTGACCGTCGCCTTTTGCGGGCCGCTGGCCGTCGTTAATTCAAATGTGCGTTCGTGTTCGGCGGTGCCGGTAATCGTTTCGCGATACGCAACCAACGGCTTGCCGACATTAATACCGACGTTAAAGTCGTTCTCCAGCTTCTTGGCCAACACTTCCAGGTGTAACTCACCCATCCCGCTCAGAATCACCTGACCCGTATCTTCGTTCATACGATGCTTGAACGTGGGGTCCTGCTTTTCGAGCTTGATGAGCGCATCGGCCAGCGCGTCTTTATCTTTCGTGTTCTTCGGTTCGACCGAGACCGCCATCACGGGTTGCGGAAACTCGATCCGCCCCAACAAGATCGGATCGTTCGGGTCGCAGACGGTGTCACCGGTGAGCGCCTCTTTGAAACCGGTCACCGCCACAATATCACCGGGCACCGCACGGTCGATTGCTTCGCGACGTTTGGCGAACATGCGATAAAGTCGGCTGATGTTCTCTTTCTTGCCGGTGTTATGGATATACGCGCGCTGGCTCGACTTAAGTACACCGCTGTAGATGCGCAGGTAATAAAGATCGAGGGGTTTCTCGGCCACGATCTTAAAGATATACGCTGCCAAAGGGTCTTTCTCGCTCGGCTTGCGCGTCAATTCGGTTTGATCGTCGGCCGACTTCACACCGGGCACCGGCGGCACGTCCAGCGGCGATGGTAGATAGTCAACCACACCATCCAGCAAGCGTTGCACACCGATTCGTTTCAAGCTGCTACCGCAGAAACAGGGCTGCGCCTTATTCGCTATCGTACCTTTGCGCAGGGCCCGCTTAATGTCTTCATCCGGAATCTCCGCGTCTTCGAGATACTTCTCCATCAACGCGTCGTCGAATTCGGCGGCCTTTTCGATCATGTTGCGTCGCCAATATTCGGCGTCGTCTTGCAACTCGCTCGGAATATCGCTTTCTTCGACCTTCTCACCCTGGTCGCCCAAGAAGCGATAGGCGCGCATGCCAAACAGATCGATCACGCCTTCAAATGACGAGTCCGCCCCGATTGGAATTTGCACCGGTATCGGATTGGCGTGCAACCGTCGCACAATTGATTCGATCGATGCATAAAAGTCGGCACCGATCTTATCCATCTTGTTGAGAAAGCAGATGCGCGGCACGTTGTATTTGGTGGCTTGCCGCCAGACGGTTTCCGACTGCGCTTCAACACCTTCTTTAGAGTCGAACACGATAATCGCGCCATCCAACACGCGCAGGCAGCGCTCAACCTCTGCGGTGAAGTCTACGTGCCCCGGCGTATCGATCAGGTTGACGGTGTAATCGCGCCAGGGGCAAGTCACGGCCGCGCTAAAGATGGTGATGCCGCGCTGTTGTTCCTGCGTGTCGAAGTCCGTGGCAGTCGTGCCATCGTCGACGTCACCCATCTTGTGGGTCTTGCCCGTGTAATACAGGATGCGCTCGGTGGTGGTGGTCTTGCCCGCGTCGATGTGGGCCGCGACGCCGATATTGCGAATCAGGCTTAGCGGCGATGTGTCGGTAGGGTCGGCGTCTTCCTTGGTTTCGGCGGTTGCGGGCATCGGGGGCACTCCTGAATCAGTCGTTCAAAAAACTCACATCAATCCGAGTAGGATAGAAGCGAGACTGGCGACTCACAACCCGTTGCGATAAGTCCGCATTTGATGGTACGCCAAACTTTCATCTCCGCGACGAACAAGTTCGCATAGCGGCCACTGGGGAATCACTCAGCCCATTACCTCGACTTCATCCCCAACGCCCAAGAACGTCGGCACCTCAATTTCGAAATTAATCCCGATTTTCAAACAGCCATCTAGTGTTTGCTTGCGTCATCAATGACCTTGGCACCAGAGGTGCTAAGTACCCAGTTTTCGCCAATGGCGACCTGTCAAATGGGTTGGCAGTCGTCGGCGAACGGAGGCTATTGTGATGTGCGTGAACAAGATGCAGCAACGAATGGTGCGAGATTTCCGATGCAGCCCGACGCTGGCCGTCGCTTTGCTGTCGGCCGCGCTACTGAGCGGCTGTACGCCCGATACGTCGGGCCTTGGGGGTGGTGGTACGCCGCCGGATCCTTGCTCGCGAAACTTTGACCTGGGGTCGACCAACATCGATTCCGATCCGGATTCAGCGGGCCTGCAGATGGAAGACCCATTGGCCAATGAGACCTTTCGGGTGTATTGGTCTTATCTATACATCGGCAATCACGATTGGGAAGGCATCCATGTCGGTCCATACCCTTTCGTGACCCGCATACGAATTTGGGACAACGGTGAACTCGTCTTCGAGATCGAATTCGACGGCGAAGTGAAGCCGGGCGATTTTGAGTCTGACTCGATCCTGATCGAGGGCGGTCTTCCCGCTGGAGACTACGACGCTCAGATCGCCATCGATACCGAAGGCACGGTGCCCGAATGCGAAGGTTTGCCGAACGCGTTGGATAACGTTCGCGACTTTTCGTTCAGCGTGCAGCCGCAGCCGATCGACGATCTGCAGGACGCTGTCGGCGAGGCACGCGAACCGGCGCAAGTACCGTCTTTCTAGCCACCGGTTTATTCGCTCGCCCAGCGTGCCGCTCCGTTCGAGACGAACGGAGCGGCCGGGGCGGGGCAGGCCCGACCGATCCTGCGGTGTCTGCTGAGAATAACTTGTGACACAACCACGAGGCTCCGCCTTTGGCGGGGCCTTTTTTCTGGCGTTGTCGCGAAAAACAGATGCACCCCCGAAAAAAAAAACGGAATTCTCCAAATTTCCTTGCCCCTTTCGGCGGCAGATATCGCGTTCTGATTGCGTATCAAACTTTTGCGGCGGCCTGTTGGCGGGCCGCCCCTAATTGGCTCGTGACAACGGCGACGAACGTGTCGCTTGATGCAAGCGACGAAAGGCAGACGACATGGTTGGAAAAATGGTCGAAACGATGCGAGAAAAGCTGCCGGGCGGCAGTCCGAACGATATCTGCGGCTTCTGCTACGGCATGAGCACCCGTCGCGCTGTGGTCACCCGCTTTGCGGGCTATTGCGAGTCGATTTATGCCCGCTCGTTCGTGTCGGATGTCGTTGGCGGCGTCGTAGGCGTGGTACAATCCACCCGCGACGAGCGAACGCTGCGGAAATACGAACGCGGAAACTCTGGCAATTAAGTGCGCGGATGGTTGCCCGCTCGTTTAGTCGAGATCGATTAGGGCCGGAATAGTCAAAAAACCAGGCTATCGATTCAACATTTACATTTTTTTTTGCCTGTGCGGCATATTCTGCTAATTCGAGGGTACCTCCTGACAAGTGAAATCAGCCGATCGATGGCATTGACGCCGCGGCTGTGATTTTCACTTTTTGAACAGGACGACACAGGTCGTAAACAGGTGCCCAATGCCCTCAAATCGCTCCTTTTTGGCTGAAAAAGCTGATATCGCCACGTCTGCCCATCCGGCGATTGGCAGAAGTTCGTTCAGATATTCGATGCCAACACTGGACCTTCCTGATTCTCGGCCTATGCTCCGGTATCCGCCCACCGAATCTGATGCAACCCGTTTTCCGCCGCCCAGCGCGGCAAGACGCGGAGCGGCAACAGCCATGACCCTCACGCAACGACTCACCATCACGACCGCCATGCTCTGGTTCTGCGCCGGCATGGAATGCGACAATACTGACACTGTGCAGGCACCGTTCTTTCCCGCACCGATTCCTTGCGGATGTGCTGATGAAACCGCCGCCGTGGTTGCGGCGGATATTAGCGACGCCGAGGCGGCATTGGCGGACGATATTTGGATGGCTCTGAATGACCATCGATCCGGCTTGGGCCTTCCCGAGTTGGATCGTTATGGCCCTGCCGCCGCCATCGCCCGGGGCCATTCCGATGCTATGTTACGCCGTGGTTTCTTCGATCATGTCGATCCGTGCACGTGCCTCGACCAATCGGCCCGCGCCGCCACGGCTGGCATCCAACACGATTTTGAGAACCTCTATTCGCCCGAGTCGAACACACCCTTCGTCGGTGAAGTGATCTATCGTGCCACGCGCATCAACGATCTCGATGGCGACCACATCGTCAACGCATGGGCCGAATCCCCCGAACACCGCGTGCATGTTGAGGCACCGTTGGAGTTCCCGGGATTTTATCAATTGCCGAGTTGGACGCATGTGGGTATCGGCGTGCGCATCGAAGGCGACCAGACGTATGTCACGGCGATGTTGTTTAAGAACCCGACGACGGGGGCCGGGCAGTGACGGCGCTGCCGCATTCGGGGCAGGTGCCAGATTGGTTGCCGGTGAGGTTGTACGAGCAACAAAGACATAAGTAATTTTGATTTCGTCCGAGCCTTACCTTTTGAATGAACAGGAATATCAATAAAGAGCTTGACGCAATTAGTGGAAGCCAAAGTGGCAAGATAAATCCATAGGTCTCACCGACGATATAAAGATAGCTTCGACTCGCGGTTAGATCAGGGGTCGGATTACTCGGCGGCACTCTTGGAGTTACCCAGACTGTTGGCATTGAAATACCGAGAATATCCCATTCTCGACTAAAACAATGTGCTGACCGATCCACCGGTTCATATGGGCCAAAGTTGTCAATTATGCCAATTGAGCCACCAATGGTGTAGTCGAAATATAACGTGCCATCAATTAGTAATAGATTCCTCAGCACGGCCTGATATTGTCCCTGATCCTCAGTTTGATTCACGAATGGACATTTATTCGAAATAATCAAGGCTGCCAACGAAATAAAAAATCCAATCGCTGACGAGATCAGCCCAAAACTGCGTCGTTGCCAGAAGGTTCTTCGATTTGTCATAGTAATTCCAACTCGGGATTGTTTTACACATGTCAATCATAACAGTCCTAAAGAAGCAATGTCGAGAATTGAGCCCTCACGGCGTCGCACTCGTAGCATGTATTGTTAATCTGGCGCTTTAGTTTGTTTGAGCAATAGGGTTCCAGCAATATTCTCAATGACTCATTTGTTGATTTGGAAGTTCCCCAACAACTCAATCTCATTCTTCACCCCCGGCACCACCGATTCATACTCCATCCGCTTACCAATTTCGCGCAGGCCGAAAGCTCGAAACGATTTCAACACCGCCGCCTTGCGGCGCGTCAAATAACACAGCGCCAGCTTTTGGCTGGGGTCGTAGTGCGCCAGCATCTCGATTGCCGACCGTAGCGTGCGAAGCGACACGTTAAAGAATGGCGGATCGCAGAAGATCACATCGAAACGTTGCGGCACGTGCGTGGGGCGGTTGATATCCCACTTGATGAATCCCGGTAGCTGGGCGAAGCGCTCATCAATATCGAGAATGGCCGGTGTTCTACCTGCGTCAATCAATGCCGACCCCAGCGTCGGCGCGCATAACACACAAATCGACTCAAACGGTTGCAACCACTCGACCAACCACGCCCGCGTAGCGTCGTCAAAGAAATATTGCTCGTTGGAGTGATCTTCTAACATTAGACCGTGATGATAACCCGATGGGTTCCGTTTAAGTTAAATACCGGAGGCTCGCAATGACCGACCAACAACCCTCGCACGATGTGTTTCTCTTTAAGCTACTCGCTGGCATCGGCATGATGCTGGCAATTATCCTGCTGCCTTACGTGGGCTTCTACATTTTCAATAAAATCCCGCAGTCTGCCTCGGTGTTGGAGGATTTCGATGTCGAAATGCCCGCCGTCACTCGTTTGGTTCTCGCTTTACGCTGGGGTTTCTTCGCGCCTGCCGTTCTGGGCGTTCTATTCGGCTTGATTGCATCGATGAAGGTAAGCCGCAACGCACTCAAAGCGTGCTGGGTTTGCGTGTTGCTGACCATCGCATCGGTCGTGCTGATGTGGCAAGCCGTCGAAGCGCCGGTGGCCAGTATCATGAACAAACTCAGTGGCGGCTGATCGCTACGAAGGGGGTGTGACTTGAAGTAATCTCAAAAGGCTAGTTCGGACACATCGCATGTTTCAATGCCCTGGATTTCTCTAGGAAATGCAACCCTCCTCCACCCCTTCCTGCAAATAAGGGGAAGCTTTGGGATAGCTACAATTTCTTCTCCTGCCCCCACAACTGCACCAACTCGACCAACATTTTCACTGCCGTCTCCATCTCTTCCAAACACGCCCATTCCAAGGGTGAATGAAAATTGTGCATGCCCGCCGACAAGTTCGGCGTTGGTAGGCCCATCTCCGTTAAGCGCGATCCGTCGGTCCCGCCACGAATCGACGCGACGGTCGGCTCAACCCCGATCTTACGAAATGCCGCTTCTGCAAGTGCTTTGGCGCGCGGTTCTTTGTTTAATCCCTCGATCATGTTGCGATATTGCTGCTTGATCTCGATCTTCACTTCGCAACCGGGATGAGCGGCCTCGGTTTCTTGCCCGATGCGCCGCAGCAGGGCGGCATGGCTTTCGAGTTCTTCGGTTTCAAAGCTGCGCAGAATAATCCGCAGCGTGGTCTGCGCTGTGTTACCGTCAAACTGATAGAGATGCACAAAGCCTTCGCGTCCTTCGGTCATTTCCGGGCACAGCGTGTCCGCCGGCATCTTGCTCATAAATGTAGCAGCCGGTCGCATCGAGTTGAGCATGCGGCCTTTGGCGTAACCGGGGTGAATGTTTTTGCCGATGATCGTGACGAGGGCCATGTCGGCGGAAAACGTCTCACATTCGAGCGAGCCCTGACCTTCGCCGTCGAGCGTATACGCAACGTCGGCGGCGATCTTCTTCAAGTCGAGCTTGTCGGTGCCGCGCCCGATTTCTTCATCGCAGGTAAACAACACGCGAATCGGTCCGTGCTTAATCTCCGGCTTGGCCATCAACTCCGCCGCCAGTGTCATGATGATCGCGATGCCCGCCTTGTCGTCGGCACCCAACAGTGTGCTGCCGTCGCTGGTAATGATGGTCTTGCCTTTGTTCGCGACCAACTCGGGATTGTCCGCCGCCTTGATGATTTGGTTCGGATCGCCGGGCAGGGCGATGTCTTTGCCGTCATAGTTTTCATGCACCAGCGGCTTAACATTGGTGCCCGAGTATTCGTGCGACGTATCCATGTGCGAACAAAAGCACACCGTCGGCGCGCCGTCGACGTTCCCCGGCACGGTGCCCATCACGATGCAGTGCTCGTCGATCGAAACATCTTGCAGGCCCAGTTCCTCCAATTCAGCTTTGAGAATCTTGGCAAGATCCCACTGACCTGGCGATGACGGGTAGTCGGTGGTGTGTTCGTTGGCGGTGGTCTCGACTTTTACGTAACGACAAAAGCGATCCAATAAGGCGGACATGCCGACCTCCGGAAGGTGAGAAATTTCAAAATTGTTTGATTGCTAGACGTTGCATCGAATGATGCAACTTAACGCAAAATGGGAAGTTTGGGCAATCGACAGCCCCGCGCTGTTTTAGCGCGGGGCGCCCATATCAGAGCCGCGCCCGTCAGGAAGCGGTGCGTACTCGACGTCTCGGGGTCCATCGGCAAGACATGTACTCAGGATCAGCCAAAACCGGTTGCAAACCGGTGCCACAGCGCGGAACCAACTCCGTTTACCGACCGGTGCCATAGCGCAACACTTAAAGCCGCAAGACGTTCGACACGACCACGCTGATCACATCGATAATCGCCGTGCTAAACAGATTCTGCAACTCAAAGTTTAGCGCCCCGATGGGATCAGGAAAGCAGCCGGTCAACTGAAAGACCGGCGCTGCCGCCATGAGCGCGACCCAACGGCGGCGACGGGCAATGCCGACAAACAACCGGTTGGAACGTTTATTGCGTGAAGATCGATTCATGCTGGTGCCTCCAATCCCCGCCTAGAAAAGCCCAAAAAAGCCGAACAGGTTATTGAAGAAACCGGAAATGACCGTCTGCACGACAATGGCCGACGTGAATACCACGTTTTCACCGACAATCCCGCGCAAGTCGCGGTCGGTGATACAACCGGTCATAAAAAACACCGTCAGCATGGCCATGAGGCCGTGCATAACGGTGTATCGCAATCTTGAGGCCTTCCACATGATCCACTCACCTCCCTGAATTAGGATCGTGACGGAGTTACGAGGTAAGGCCGTATGTTAGCTGCGGATCGAAACTTACGCCACAAACATCTGGGCGGTTTCGTATACGGCTTTCACAACCGTGGTGGTCGTCATGTTCGTGGTATCCGTGTCGGCGGCACCGCTAATGGCGAGGAAGAAGGCGTCAATCACGCTGGTCAACAGGCCGGTGAGCGAAGTCTGCACACCCGTCAGGATCGACGAGCGGACTTCCGGATCGCAGCCGGACAGGTTGATCTGCATGGCGGCGCCACCCATTAGCAAGGGGAACCATCGGCGTGCCTTCAGAATAAGGGGTTTGCGTCGCTGTTTCATGGCACTGTCTCCTAGTTGGGGAGCGGAAAATTCGCGCAAGCGGCCTGTGCCTCTACGGGGCAGACCCTCACTTGCTTCTCGAAATCTACGATACGTTTCAATCGTCACAAACGTGCGCGGCCCGAAAACGTATTTTCGATCTCGCGCAGTTATGACATCCTACCCATCGGGCGAAGCCGGGTCTCAGATAAGTTGCCGTCAAAATTGCCTGTCAGGTCGATTGGCGGGCGATTTTATCAATCCGTGGGCCCAGTCGACAGGTGATTTCGTAAGGAATCGTTTCGAGCTTGCGGGCAAGCGCTTCCACGCTTTGCGGGCTGGCAGGATCGTCCGAGATCAGGGTCACCTCGCTGCCCAGCTTGCATCCTTCGAGGTCGGTTAGGTCCACCGCAAGCTGATCCATACTGACCCGCCCGATGACTGGTGCCGGACCGGCGGCGGTTTTGATGGCCGCATTGTTCGAAAGCGCCCGCGCGAATCCGTCCGAGTAACCGACCGGCACGATGCCGAGCCGCGTAGGCCGCTGGGTCGTGAACGTTTGGCCGTAACCCACGCAGTGTCCCGCGGGCAAATCCTTGATCAGCGTGATGTGTGAGGTGAGCCGTAGGATAGGGCGTAAATCGGCATGGTTGCGCCAATCGTCGGCACCGGCGTAACCGTACAACGCCAAGCCGGGGCGGATCATGTCGAAATGTGCTGTGGGCATCGTGAGCGTCGCGGCGCTGTTAGCCAGGTGAAAGATGCAGTCGTCCCCGGCGACGGAGGAAAGCTCGTCGCGTAGCCGACGGAATTTCGCAAGCTGCTGCAGCGCGAGATCGCGCAATTGCAAATCGGCCGTGGCAAAGTGCGAGTAGATGCCGGTTAGTCGAACCTGCGGAATCGCCGCGACGGCACGGACCAGTTCGATCGCGTCTTCCGGCATCACCCCCATGCGGCCCATGCCGGTGTCGATTTTGATCTGAACGTCGATCGGCGCCACAGGTTGAAACTCATGAATGGCTCTTAAGCCGGCGTCGTCGACAAGGGACAGCGTCAATTGAGAATCGATCGCAGCAGTAAGGCGCTGGCGTCGTTCGTCAGCGTCGTCAACGGCTAGCACATTGCCAAGTACCAACACGTCGGTTTGCCAACCCAATTCACGCAGTTCGACGGCTTCTTTCATCGTCGCCACCGCGGCGCATTCGACGCCCAATTCCATCAGTGCCGGCGCGACGACAGCCACGCCATGACCGTAGGCATCGGCCTTGAGCGGTGCACAGAACTTCACGCCGTCGGCGCAGCAAGCCCGCAGCGCGGCAACGTTATGACGCAGACGATCGGTATCGATATGGGCGAGTAAGTCGGAGCGCATATGGATTCATCAAGAGCTAGCTGCTGCAAACATCGAAACTGTGATTGAGAGCGATATTGGGCCGGGTCTGAACGGTCGTCTGCGATGTCGTGTTCCGCGCAACAAAAATGCCTCAGGCTTTATCCAAAACCTGAGGCAAATCGTAGCCGAATTGATCGACGCTACCAACGCGCGGTGCGGACTCACAATTATCTGTGCTGAGCTAAGTCCTTCTGCAAAATGTATCGTTATGGCACCGCCGTCTCGGCGGTGAAAGCAGGCGAGACGCCTGTGCCACAGTCAATGATTCTTTTTGCCTGTCCACTTAGAAGCCAATTACAGGGCCGACGCCCAACCCGCAGCCAACACCCCAACCGATGCCGATCCCGATCCCAATGCCCCGACCGCGTTCCTGATCGACCGACTCATCTTCGTCGTCGAAAACCAAGCCATCGCTGGCACGTACGAGCTTAGCCCGCAATTCGAGATCATCATCGTCAAGCACCCACGCCTTCGGCACTGTGGGGGAGATGCGATCTTCGAATTCCAACTCATCGTCGTCGCGGTCGGTCGGCTGCAACAGTTCAATCTCCATCACCAGCGGGACACCATTCTCATCGACGACGGGGCGGTCATCTTCAAATAGCTCCAACACCAGCAAGTAAACGTCGTTGTCGACGCGGCCTTCGATCTCCACTTCGTATTCGATCACGATTTGCCAATCCGCACCGGCATGGCGCAGGTCCGCGTCGAGCGAGTCAATCTCGGCCTTCACACGCCGGTCCCGCCGCTGACGTTTTTGCTCGACATGGCGCTTCTCGTCGCGTTGCGTGAAGCGTCGATTTCGGATGTTTTCTACGGGTTGGCCATCTACAGTGACGTTGTATTCGCGCTTGGCAGGCGGGCGGTTGATGTTCGAAGGCTTCGGCCGAACCGTCGAAGAATTGGGCGTTGATGGTACCGGCTGCATCGTCTCCTGAGCGGTCACCGAGGCCACGACGACCAAACTTGCGGCGAGGGCTGTTACTAGGGCGAATCGTATGCGCATAATGCGTCTCCTGAATTAAGAAATAGGAAAAAACCGCTGGCATAGACACCCCGACGGGGACGAGGGTTAGTCCGGCACACGATTTGATTCAAAAATATTGAGCGCGAGGCCGGAGCCGAATTCTATCGACGTCATCTACAGACTACGGCGTCGCGTACGCCTATTGACTCACCGCCTGCGCCATCTTGCACACTGCCTCGAAATGCTGCTTGTCGACTGGCATGATCGACAAGCGTTGGCCCCGTTGCAGCACCAACATCCCGTCGAGCTTCGGATTCTCCTTCAACTCAGGTAGGCCGACCACTGCACCAAAATTTTCGACAAACTCAAAATCGACCAACACCCAACGTGGTTCTGCGAGACTGCTCTTCTCGTCGTAGTATTTGCTCTTCTTGTCGAACTGCGTTTCGTCGGGGTAGGGCTTGCTTGCCACGCGCGCGATTCCTACCACACCGCTGGGCTTGGCGTTCGAATGGTAGTACAAAGCGAGATCGCCGATTTGCATCTCATCGCGCATGTAGTTACGCGCTTGATAATTTCTTACGCCATCCCAGGGCGTCACGCCATCGCGTTCGAGATCATCGATAGAATATGAATTCACTTCCGACTTGATGAGCCAATATTGTCGCTGCTTCGTTTGTCGTTTTGTCTTCTTCTTTGCCATGACTACCTTAAGAATTTCGAACTTGTCTCAAGCTGTGGTGTTTTTGCACCTGGGCCTCGCCGCTAGGGCGACGCGCAGCACCCACGCGGTTCAGTCAAACCTATCCGAACGGGCACTTCCTCGGATTTTGCCGCCATCGCGCCACGTGTTCGAAAGTTGCTGCACGATGGTCCATCCCTTGCTATCATAGCCGCCATGAGCCAGCCAGCGGTCGGCGGCTCATTCACGCAACAGGGCCTCCGTGCAAGATCAGCATGGATGGACCATCGCAACAGAGGGAGTGCACGTGACCGGTCTCAACACCTCTTCGGTCGGTGGGGAATCCACAGGCATTCAGGGCGATATCGCCGCACGTGGAGAAAAGCAAAGCCAGGAATTCGGTCTGTTTTTCAAGACTTGGTTGCGCCAGGGCCGCAAGATTTCAGCAGCCACGCCCAGCAGCTATTTCCTTTCCAAAGAAGTTTGCAGCGTGGTGGATTGGGATAAGCCGGGTACGATCATCGAATTGGGAGCGGGTACAGGTCCGATCACCGAATTTATTCTCAAACGGCTTAAGCCGCATCATCGCTTCGTCTCAATCGAGCGCGATAAAGAGTTTTTCGATGTGTTGAAGCGCCGCTTCCCGAATGCGCCCTTGGTTCACGGGGATGCAACCGATCTCGACAAAACGCTGGCGGGTCTTGGCATTGAAAAGGCGGATTACGTGTTGAGCGGTCTGCCAACGCCGTCGCTACCTGCGGCCTCCTTCGATTGCCTAAAGCGCTGGATGGATCGCAACGTTTTCGATCACGGCGGCGTGTTTTCACAGCTTACCGTGGTGCCGCTGTACTTCTGGCCCTTTTATCGCCGCCATTTTCTGGATGTGAAATATAAGTTCATCGGGCTGAATATTCCGCCCGGCGGCGTCTATAAATGCCGCGGTGTGCGGCAAGAATCGTTAATGCTGCAGGAAGCGGCCGCGTAAAACGCAAACAGCCCGCGACCGAGGCCGTGGGCAATCAAATCAGAATCATCCCGCTGTTTTGTCGGTAGCTGCTTATTCGCCGGTCTTCTGAATGCGGCGCTTGGCCTTGCGCGTGTTGCGACGATTGCGGTCGGAAGGCTTTTCATAATATGCGGTGCGCTTCATTTCGCGCAAGACGCCTTCGCGTTCGCACATTTTCTTGAGTCGACGCATCATTTGCTGAACCGGTTCACCTGGACGAGGCTTAACTTTGACCATAAGCGAATGACATCCTCCAAAAACAATGTCGTAGCGGAATCCTTCGAACTCTTGAATATACCCCAATTTACCGGAGGCGGCAAATTACCGTAACCTGAGGCTCTAAAATGCCGATTTTGGTGAATTCTGATTCTGGGGGGGCGGCTGCCGCATTCCAACACTGCCCGCGTTCTCAGTGTAAGACAGACCGTTAAACCGTCATTTTTCGCGTTGGGCAGGATTTTTAACGGGCAGATTCGGGTGTCACGATTAATCCAGCTGCCCTTTGATTCACCCCGTTTGCCCGATTGTATTAACTCAGGGCGACTGTTAATCCGCGTCTCAGATACCGATACAATTTGAATGTTCGTGAATTACGCGTCACGATACCGCGTTGGGGATTTATGACGTCTGACTTTGACATGCCCGGTTCGCCAAGCACTGATCGCACCCAGCCTGCCAACCCGACGGAACGGCTGGAAGAATATCTGACGCTCTACCCGCATCTCTCAGACCGGATCATGCGACAACTGCTCGTCTTGCTGCACGAGCGCGACGATTTGTGCATCGACGACGTGTATTCAGAAGCACGGGAAGCAGCCGGCAGCGCGCTGGAGGCCGCCCCGACAGACTCGGACAATCACAATATCCCCGATTTTCCGCGCGGCGATCAGGCCGAGCGCGATTCGGTACAAGCCATCACGCGCCGCGCCGTCGGCGAATTTCTCACCAGCAAAGAAGTCGATAACGTCGTCAACTTGGCGCTCAAGCGCGAAGAAGCAGACAAGCTGCGCGCGATTGTCTCGCTCGGTTCCGTCTCGTTTCGTCTGTTGGCCGATACCGTCCGGCGCTTTTGCGCGCTGCCCGTGGGTGAATTGCAACTCGCGCCCGATGAGGCGATGGGTATCCGCGTAGGGCTGATTCGCCATCTCGTGAGCGATCAACTCGAGTTCATCGCCATCGCCAAAAGATTCTTGCGCATTCGCGACTTCGAGGGCATTATCAATCGCACGATCGGTGCCGAATCCGGTATGGGGCGGGTCGGCGGCAAGGCTGCAGGAATGTACCTCGCCGCGACCATCATCGGTGGTCGACGCCACCACGCGACCAAACCCGAGCAAGATCTGCTGCCTGCCGAACCAATCAACGACTATCAACCCTCGGCGGACCCGGCGCAAAGATATCCGGTTGCAATTCCCGAGTCGTTTTATATGCGTTCCGATGTGATCGAGGATTTCCTGGCATTTAACGGCCTCGGCGAATACCAAAATCAGAAGTACAAACTGCCGGAGGAAATTCATAACGAATATAGACTCATCAAATCGGTGTTTCGCAATGCCGACTTTCCCGCCGGCATTATCGAGCAGTTACGAGAGTTGCTCGTAAAGGTCGGTGATGCACCGTTGATTGTCCGTAGTAGCAGCTTGCTGGAAGATCGTTTAGGTACGGCCTTTAGCGGCAAGTACGCGAGTTTATTCGTCGCCAATCAGGGCAGTGAAGAGCAGCGGCTGCAAGCGTTACTAGGAGCGATCGCCGAGGTGTACGCCAGCGTGTTGGGGCCCGATCCGTTGATGTATCGGCGCGCCCACGATCTACTCGATTACGAAGAAGACATGGCCGTGTTGATCCAAAAGGTAATCGGCACGCGCAGCGGCCCGTATTTCGCGCCGGTTTTCGCAGGCGTTGCTTTCTCTCGCAATGAATATCGTTGGAGCCCGCGCATCAAGCGCGAAGATGGGCTCGTGCGACTTGTGATGGGCTTGGGAACGCGCGCTGTCGATCGGGTGGCGGGCGAATCTCCGCGTTTGGTCGCGCTGGGCGTGCCGACGCTACGGCATGAGTCGACCACGACCGAGATCATGTGCAACTCGCAGCGCACGCTTGACGTCATTAACGTCGAGAAAAACAAACTCGAATCCATCACAGTGCAAGAGTTTATGAAGCACGGCGGTAGCATGCCGCTGCTCGATCGATGTTTGTCGATTCGTAAGGAGCGGCTGCTCGTGCCGCCGATGGGCACCTATATCGATGCCAATCCGCGCGATCTATACATCACGTTCGATAAATTATTGAGCGAGGGCATCTTCACCGAACAGATTCGGTACATCATGCGCAAGCTGGAGAAAGCGTATGGTTTCCCCGTGGATGTTGAGTTCGCCCACGACGGCGAAACGCTATACATTCTGCAATGCCGCACGTTGAGCGAAGGTAAAGAGTTCCTGCCGCAAGAGATTCCGACCAACGTCGAGCACGACCGCATCGTGTTTAATGCGAACAAATTCGTACGCTCCGGGCGGCTCGACGATATCGAATATATCGTGTTCGTGCCGCCGCGCGATTACGATGAACTTGAAACGCGCGAACAGCGCGTCGAAGTGGCTCGCGCCGTCGGTCGCCTCAACAACGCATTAGCCAATCAAAGATTCATTCTGATCGGCCCCGGGCGCTGGGGCAGCAACGATCTGCGCCTCGGCGTGCCCGTGACCTACGCCGATATCAACAAAGCGCAAATGCTAATTGAAGTCGCGGTGGAAAAGGGCGGCTACGTTCCGGAGGTCTCATTCGGAACCCACTTTTTCCAGGATCTGATCGAAGCGAATATCCTTTACCTACCGCTCTATCCCGACTCCGAAGGTGCGGTCTTTAACGAGGCGATTCTCTATCAGGCGGACAACTGCCTGACGAAGTTCATAGAGAAACCAACCGATGCGACGTCGATCATTCGGGTCGTCCACTTGCCGAGTATCGCACCGTGGCATGAGAAAATGCGCGTGCTGATGAATGGCGATGAAGGCCGCGCGCTGGCATTCCTCAAAAGCGCGGAATGACCACGTTAAACCACTTCAATTTTGAGAGCGATGATTGGTCTGTGGTGCTTGCTAAATCCTGGCGTGTTCAAACAGGTCTTGCGTAGTCGCATCCATGAGTGAAATCGTCCAAACCGCGAGATTTCGTGATCGATGATCTGGCCAAAACGACTAGGGCGTGTTCAGCAAGGCCGCCACGAATAACGCAATATCGGTTGCATTGTTATTCGTATCTTCGGTCATATCTGCCCGCAACGCGGCATCTGCCGAAGCGGCGCCTGGATCGAGCAGCACGGCAACAAACAATGGCACATCTGGCAGCTCAACACTGCCATTAGCGTCCATATCGCCGAGAACGATCGGTGGCGGCGGCGCGTCATCTGGGACCAATGCGGCAATGTCAACTGTGGTTGGGGTGCCCGGGCGGAACAGTCCAAGCGTGACGTTGCCTTGCACGGGGGGGGCGTTCGCTACGAACCGCATGTTGTAGCCGGTGCCCCATCGAATTGCGTTTGCATTGGGGTCGGTGCCGTAGGGCGTAGTAGCAAAGGTAATGTTGCTGGCGTTGACCGTCGGCGTCCAATCCGTGCCGGAAAAGTTGGTGCCGTAAACATGACCATCACCGTCGCGGTAATGCACATCATGAAAGCCGGTGCTGGATATTTCTACATCGTTTCCGAATGGAATTAGCACCGATCCGCACGAACGATGTGAATACTCGTTGTACACGAAGTATTCGTAATCCCATGAACCGTTACCAAGGTCTGTCACCTTACAGGCAACGTAGAATGCACCATCGTTCGGTACGATGGCGAGAGAGATTTCAACGGTCGGGTCAGCAGCCTGCCAGGCGTAGAGCGCCGGTAATTCGCGTACCGTTGCTCCAATCAGATTGAGATCGAATGATCCTTGCGGCCCGCCGTTTACCACTTCAAATTCTCGATAGGACGCATTGTTTAACTGTGTGCCGTCGACAATGTCGTCGGGCGTGATGTAAAGGCCCTCGACGAAGTAGCGAGCGGTTGGATTGAGCGCCGGATCGAGGTCGGCATCTTCAATCACGATTCTTTTGAAAAACGCATCGCTGCGCGTGTCGAAAAAGGCGTTAAACGGCGAGGGGGTCCCCGGGACAGTGTCGCCGGTCGATGCGTTGATATCGCGACGGGGGCCCATGCGAATATGGTTGCCGTTTAGGTTAGCGCCATACGGGTCCGAACAGCCCGGATAAAGCAGTTGGCTGCTGGGGCCAGGGTTACAAAAGCCCGTCATGCACTGATCTTCGTTGAGCGATGCAAACCCGTGCTTTACCCAAGACATCCCCAGTTGTTCGAAGCGGCCATCAGCAAGCCGATAGGCTTGTTGTCCGATGACCGGGTGAACGCCATTGAGGGACCAGCTGATCGACGTGTCACCCAGATTGCATGAGGTGGTCCCGATGGTGTACGCGGTCGTCGCGTCGGTGGGACTATTTTTGCCCCAGTTAAAAAATTCGAGCGGTGTCGCTTGATCACCTTCGAGTTCACCAACGATGAGGTCAGTGCCTGCCAACGTAATGGTTGGCGATACTAACGCGGTTAACGCGCAGCACACGCCAGCCCAGGCAAATACATTAGATTTAATGCGCTGATTCATTTCTAACCCCCAAGATGTGCGGAATGTTCCACTCTGTGTCAGCGAATTTTTTCACGTCACATCGTATGCTTGGTTAAGATATCGTGAAAATTGGTATGAAGCGCCGTCTCATTGAAGTGTTGGATTCTCCAACGCTACCGATTTCGGTCGACGACCACCCCCGCTACGTCATTTGCATTTTACCGAGAACGCCCTAAAGGCGACAAGCAAAAACGTAAAACGAGTTACCGCATAATTTGAAAACTCGACCGCTCCAATTTTCGCTGATTTAGCTAAGCGGCAGATGAAACTGTCGCTCTGTGCTGGAACGCGACAATTTAGGGTTAAGAAGCCTGCGCCGAGACCGGACGAATTCGATCGAGCCAGCTCGAACTATCTCGTCCCTGAAACATCGTTGTTTGATGCAGTTCTAGCCTTCGGTAGGTCAGTAGGGATCAAGACCCGGGCAAAAATTTAGGCGGTTCGAACCTCCTGCGCATCCAATTTACTGGGCTGCGTGTCACTCGTTTGGGGTGAACCGAAATGCCCTGAAATATTGGTGAATGTCCGAAAATGTCGTGCTTCATCGGCAATTGCGTCCAACGGGTTGCGTTGGCGGGCGAAGAGAGAAACGGACGGATTTTGCCGACAGGGGTAGTTAAATCGATCGGGCTGAGATGTCCTAGGTGCCTGTAAAATTTGAACTTATGAATTATTTTTATTTTCGGGACATTTCCTTGTGTTATTGGTCTTGATTTCGTATAACTCGGTCTATTGGGAAAGAAGAGCCGCATAGTTTGCGCGTGGAGCGTCGTGTAATACTTCCGATGCGTGCATTTGCGGGGCAGAAGAACAAGAAGAGGGGATCTGATGCTTTCTCGTAAGTCGAAACTGGCTTTTTCAATAGCCGCTACTTTAGCGTTAATTACCGCCCGTCCGCTTCTTGCCGGACCATGGGCGATGTCGCCAGAAGGCTCGAACAGCGCATTTGGTTGGTCGAGCATCGATGATGTTGACCCAACTCTGGCAGGGGGAATCGGCGCCGATGGGCCGTTGATGGGCAGTCCCACGGTAAACGAGAATGGGTTCTTCTTCCTGAGTCCCAACATCACCGTGGATGCCAACGATACCGAGGTGAATTCGGTAAACGAATGGGGCGTATCGATTTCTGGCACCAACGTTGGGAATATCTCGATTCCAAATGACAACGTTGCACCAAATGCTGATCTGATCACTGACATTATCGTGCGGGAATCTGGAACGTACGTCTCGAATGACCCGCTTGCAGATTTTAGTGTGCTCGCGACGTTAGTGGTAACGCAGGTTGCTCCGAATCCGCCGCTACCATTCCTGCCCTTTGACAGCGTGAGTGCGTTCACTGCCGATGTGAACTTCAATCCTGATGGCACATGGGACGTTCAGTTTGTATTTGAGGCTGACAAGTCGTCAATTCTTTCGCCGACTGGCTTTGATACATTTCGTCTTGACCTGACCAATCAGCTCCAGCTGCTGCCTTCGGGTATTGCCAACGGTTCTTCGATTACGAAGCTTCGCTCAGATGTAATCATTCCCGAGCCGGCCTCTGCGGCCATGCTTTTGCTGGGTTCGACCTTGGTGCTGATTCGCCGTCGGTAACACGACTTAACTGGACTCGATCGGCGATTGGGTGCACGTGCTGCCAGTCCCGAGAACACGATAAGTTTCCCTTGGTTCAATCGGTTTACGCGATTGAGAAATGTTTGGAAGAGGAGAAGAGAGAAGATGAAGAAGATCCTGACCGCCGCCGTTGCTATTTTGGCTTCAGCAACACTGGCCCAAGCCCAGATTCCGTTTTCTAGTAATGACATTCCTGGCTACGATGCACAGGCAGCAGGGTTCACCTATGCTGGTGTCGCCAACGGTGCCTTCGCTGCTCCGATTAACGTCGCGACGAATGGCTCGTTCACCTCATTGACGTTCGGCAACGCGAATTTCTCGACTTCCACTACCAATGGCAATCCGTCTGCGAATGGCGACCTGCAGATTGACCTCGCGATGAATCCCGGATTCACCGTAGGCGGTCTCATTGTCAGCATGACTGGCAACTGGACGTTGAGCGGTGAGGGTGCTACCGCTGATATTGGTGCGAGTTGGACCGCAACTGACATGGACTTCAATATCCCGGCATCGGCCCAAACGCAAGGCAATGCTGCGTTCGTCAACTCTGCTAACGTTGACTTCCCTGTCGTGTTTGGCAACCCGCTCACGGATTCGGGTTCGTTTACCGGGTTCGCTGCTACGCCGATTAATGGCCTATTTCTGGGTGACGACATTCGAATTGATCTAAACGCATTTGCCGAGTCGTTTATTGCTCCGGGTGGGGCACCTGGTGCAACTGCTCAGGCAAATCTCTTGGCTTCGGCGATTACCATTGACATCTTTTTCGTCCCTGAGCCTGCCACGCTGAGCTTGCTTGGCTTCGGGGCTTTGGCGTTGATTCGTCGTCGTCGCTAACCAAGATTCATTCTATTCCCTGCGAATCAAGTTCGTAGGATGCTGTCTTCGATTGCAAGCAGTGTCCGGTTTTTGATCTGAGATTACTTGGCCGTGCCTTTGGGCGGCAAGGCGTTTAAGGGAATAACAAGACCAACAAATGGGGGCCGAACTCATCGATCGACATGAGTTCGGCCCTTTTTGATAGCACTTTCCTCGGATTCGACTGGGTAGGTCGCTACTACCGATATCGTTGCTGCGACCGAATGTAATTTCGGTGGAATCTCCGAATTTTCGGAGAATAGATTCGACAATTAGTTAGCTGAACGCGATATGCAAATTGCCGATGTTCGGCATCAGCAACCCGTACAGCTTCTGATAAGAACCACTGCTTTTCCATTTGAAAGACCCAAGTAAGAGCATCCCAGTGGCGGGGTATCTGGAAGTTGTCGCTCGAGAACATTGGTTTGAAGAGACGACCTGCCACGATCTGTGGAAGAGTAACGAGACATAGTGACGTCCTATGATGGTTTTCGATCAGGTGAATGATATTTCTCGCAATTTTTTTGGCGCCCCAGCGCGCACTCCGTGAGAATCTTCATGGCTCGACAGGAAACACCTAACCGACGCATCGTTGCTGGCATGTCCATCTCGGTATGCCAACGATTGATGTTGATTCTCGTTGGGTTGCTAATCGCTTCGTGCACGAGCTTGCTAAACGCTGGCTCAAGTGGCCCGAGTGTCGAACCCGAGAACCGCACCGCAGACCTCCCTGACAGCTGGCTGGTTGTTTATAACACCAACAGTCCTGACAGCGTTAGTTGGGCGACGTGGTATGCAGAGCAGTGGCAGATTCCAAGCGAAAACCTTTTTGGACATCCGATGCCGCTGACAGAGCATCTCGATACGCTTGCAGATGTCCAAACACAGGTCATTGATCCTGTTCGCAGCTACCTCGACACGAATCCCGAAATCAAAGCCAAGGTCATGGGGATTCTCGTTGGCTACCAGGTTCCGGGTCATTACAGCACGACTCCCTTCGGTGGGCCTGGTGGGTTTTCGGTTGCTGACGCATTCAAGGACTTGACTGACGATACGTTGACTCCGGCAATGCAAAAAGGTGTGAACAATGCATTTAATCCTTGGTTCCTAAACCCGCGCGGTGTTTTGCCAGCTGGCGGTCGCCTAACGAAAAGTGACCTGCCCGAACACCGTTACTTCGCCGCGCGCATTGATGCGCCGTCACTTGAACTTGCCTACGCGATGACGGAACGGGCAAAGATCATATCCAATCCGGCACAGTCATTGGCCGGGCAGTGTGCCTATTTTGATTACCTTGATACGACGGGCTTGCCGGTTCCGGAATGGACCTTGCTTGTCGATGCTCAGACATCGCCTGATTTGACTGAAGTCAACTGGTGCGAGTTTGATTCCGATGTTGACGTCGTTACCAACGCGGCGTTTCGATTTGGCACGCACGATCTCACGGGGTGGAACAACGATCGATTGTATAACGACCCTATTGGTAGCAAGGTACTCGCTTATAACTACAACAGTTATGGTGCGACCACTGTACGCAGTACCACTGGCGAAGGCGGTCGCTTCGTGCCGAACGCCATCAGCGGCGGATATGCCGCGGCGATAGGGTCTACGGGCGAGCCGCTGTGTTGCCTGGGGCCGATGCCGGAGATCCTATTGGCCTGCCTGCAAGAGGGTTGGACACTGGGGGAGTCGTACTTTATCGCATCGACATTCGATGATTGGATGTGGACGCTTGTTGGCGATCCACTGTTACAAGTGCCGAGTTGGTTTGACGAGGTCGAGCCAGTTGCGCCCGGTGACATGGATGGCAATGGTCGAGTTGATGGACGCGACCTGAATTTGTTTTCAATTTCGTACCTGATGAATCCAAATACCCCCGGTGATTGGGGGCCTGCCGACCTATCACAGGACGGCATGATTAATGACGACGATGCGTTTCTGATGCTCGCTCCGCTTTTGTATCCCGGCGAATCGCCTGATGCGGTACTGCGTGCCACCGGCGACTTGAATGGCGACGATCTTGTCAACGGTCACGATCTCAAGCTGTTTATTGAGTTAATTTTGGATACCGAGACGGACGCTCCATTGCGGCACGTTTGGGGTGCGGATATGAACCGGGATGGTCAGGCCGATTTGTCTGATATCCCTGATTTTGTTGATAAATTTTTACATCGTTTACCAGAACGTCTGAAATCCAGAGGCAAGTAGTCCCGCCATTTTGTTATAATACGTCGTATGAATCGGCACATCCCTACGGCATATTGTTTGCTGACACAAATAGTAACCCTCGCGATAATCGCGGCTGCATGTCTTCCTTGCGCGACCGAATCACTTTACGGGGCAGAAGCGCAGTCAGGCAATTCTCAAGTAACGTACCATCCGAGTTTGCGGATTCCGACAGCCATCAAATTTGACGTTTCGCATGAATTGTTACGGGCCGCAAAGGCTGCCCCCAAGACATTTCCTGCTAGTGCCGCGCAGGCGTTTGACGTTGACAACGCCGATACTGACTTGGTGTTTGCCTCAGAGACGATCGATAATCTTGGTTGGCGTCACGAGCGCTTTGACCAATTTTACGACGGGGTGCCACTCTTCAGCGGTCAGTTGATCGCCCACTATGACCAGACCGGTCGGTTGCGATCGGTTAACGGTCGGTATTACCCGTTGCCGGATTTCCTCAATACGCGTCCGTCCTTTTCATCTGACACCGCAAAACAATCTGGGCGCTCATTACTTCGAACCGCAGACGCGCGCGTTATGGAATGTCAGCTGGTTTTTGTTGATCCGGGTTGGTATGGCGATCCGTCGGTCGGTCCACGGCTCGCCTACTTTCTGCAACTGGCGAGCGAAAAAGACCTGCGCGAGGAAGGGATGTTTATCGATGCCCAAACCGGCGCTCTGCTGGATCGCTGGGATATGTTCTGTACGCTGAAACAGCGCGAAGTGTACAGCGGCGTCGGTCAAACAGAATTTCCGGGTGCCGCGGCACGATTCGAAGGCGCACCGCCCACGGGGATAGCTGATGTTGACGCCGTGTACGACTATGCGGGCGACACGTACGACTACTTTCTCTTTGGCTTCAATCGCGATGGTCCGGATGATCTCGGCGGACCAGTGGCGGGCACGGCAGAGGTGGACGACATTGGAGCGATCGGCTGCCCCAATGCCGGGTGGAGTTTCAATTTGCAGCTGATGATCTTTTGCAGTGGCACAGCCAGTGATGACATCGTTGCGCATGAATGGGTGCACGCCTTAACGCAGAATACGGCAAATCTGATATATCAAAATCAATCAGGCCAGCTCAACGAAAGCTTTTCCGATGTGTTTGGCGAGTTGGTCGATTTGTTTAATGGTGGTGCCGCATTCGCGGGAACAATTGGCTCGACGCCGTGGGAATCGCACGGCTCTGGGCCCGGTACCGACGCGGGCAATGCGCTGCGTTCCGATTCGTGTACCTCAACGGCGTCCAATGTTCGCTGGGTTGTTGGTGAAGACGCGTTTGGCTTTCCACAACCTTTGCGTGATATGTGGGAGCCTAATTGTTACATGGATCCGGCGGCTGCCACTGACCCGTTGCAGGATTGTGCGCTAGTCGATAGTGGCGGCGTTCATTCGGGAAGCGGCATCGTGAATCACGCGTTCGCAATGCTGTGTGATGGTAAGTCGTTCAACGGCCAAACCATTACCGCAATTGGACCAATCAAGGCCGGGGCGATTTGGTACCGTGCGCTAACGGCTTATCTGACGGTCGGGTCGGATTTCAATGATGCCTACTTTGCATTTGTTCAGTCGGCCGAAGATTTGGTCGGCGTCGATCCACAGGATCCGCGTACCGGCTTACCCTCAGGCGATCCGATTACGATGGCGGATGTTCAGCAGGTGATCAACGCGTTGAATGCGGTCGAACTTATTGACCCCGATAGTTGCGGCGCGACGCGTTCAATGTTGTCGCCCGAGCTTCCCACCAATTGCTCGATCGAGCAGATCGTGTTCGTCGACGATTTTGAATCGGGCGTGAATCAATGGTCGGTGGCGAATAGCGCTCCACCGACGCCGTATGATTGGGTACAAGTTTCAAACTTACCGTTTGGTCGCCAAGGTACTGCCTGGTTTATTGAAAATGCCAACATCGGTGATTGCACCACGCCTGGTGAGAGTGCCACCCATGATCTGATCAGTCCGACATTTCTTTATCCGATTGACGCAACGACGTTGACGTTGGAGTTTACGCACTTTGCAGAGCTCGAGGAGCGCTTTGATGGCGGCGTGGTGGAACTCTCGGTTAACAATGGCCCCTTTGCGATCATTCCGTCGGCGGCGTTTCGGAATAACGCATACAACACATCGTTGTTCACCGCAGCGGAGCAGAGCAATACCTCGCCGCTTGCCGGCCAAGTAGCTTTTAGCGGCGTGGGTGGGGATTGGGGTGTCACGACAGCTGAATTGGCGGGGTTGGCCGCCCCAGGCGATTCGCTGCAACTGCGTTTCCGGTTCTCAAAGGATAAGTGTTTCGGCTTTACGGGATGGTGGATCGATGACCTGCGCGTATTTGCTTGCGGCGGCATCGATTGCAATCAGAACGGTATCGATGACGAGATCGATCGGCTCGACGGGCCGGCCGATCGCTTGCTGATGGCGCACGAGTTGAATCGGCGGGCGACCGCCAACTTTAGCGATGACGACCTGCATCCGTTGTTTGGCACCAACGAGGTTGCGGAAGATTTTCAATTGTTATTCCCGGCAGAGATTAATCGTATTACGTTCTGGGGCGGCTACGAGAATGATATGCCGGTAGCAACCGACGAATTCACGGTTCGTATTTACGAGAACGACAACGGTATCCCCGGAATGTTGATTCACGAAGAAAGCGGCCCGTCCGCAAGCCGCATTGCGACCGGCGAAATCTTCTTTCGTAACGACGAGTACTTGTATGAATATACCTTGGCGGCACCACCGCAGTTGAGCGCTGGCGATTATATGATTTCTATCGCCAACAATACTTCTGGTAGCGCGACAACATGGCTTTGGGCACGCGCCTGGGCCGGTGATATTCCCGGAACGGCATTTCGTGTTGATGGTTGTCCGGATTGGTGTCGAATTAATCCATTCAACATGGCGTTGGAGCTCTACGGCGAACGCATCGGCTATCCGTTGGGTGACATGAATCGTGATGAGGCCGTTAATCTTGCCGATATTCCGGTATTTGTTGAGGAAGTCTTAGCTGTTCAAGATGGCGTGGACGATGATTGCTTGGCAGACATGAATTCCGATCGTCAATTGAACGGCATTGATGTCGCCGAATTCTCGGCAAAACTAGTGCCTTGACCTGATTGATGCAGGATTATGTGCGGCTTGTGGTAACGCCTTGGGGTTCACCGGCTGTTAGCCGGTGCCATGGATTTAGAGCGAATTTCATTCGAGTATGGCGAGTTTTTGTTCGATAGACGTCAAACTCTTGATCAACGACATCGGATTCGCTCGCCTGATCGGCAGGTGTGCCATCACGAAAGTCAAACCAATATGTCGCCCCCGGCAGGGATCGTTGGAAAATAGCCCACCGTGTTCAACGGTGGTTGTACTGTTTTGAAAAATGCTTTAATTCAAATCCGTATCGGCAAACAAAGGCTCATCTAAACGACCGGGAATCTCGGCGAGTAAGTAACTGATCGCCGCCATGGTGGCTACGCAGTCGGTTAGGTCTTTCGGGTCGACCTTGTCGAGCGTATCTGCATGGGTGTGGTGATAATCAAAGTAGGTCGAGCCCTCAACGATAAAACCCATCAGCGGTAATTCGCCATGTCGAATGTGTGAGATATCCGCACCCGACCAGCCGCTTTTGATCTTGGTTAGGCCGGGCTGATTCATCAGTGAGAAAAAGTGAGCCAAGTTCTCCTGTGCGATTTTTCCTTTGGCCTTGTCAATGTGCTGCACGCTAAAGCCCTGCGGTTGAAACACGCCAGAATCGCTCTCGATCGCCGCCACGTGGTTAGCGAGTTCTTTGGCATAATCGATGGCGTATTGCTTAGCACCTTCCTGACCATTCTCTTCATTAGTCCACAGCACCACGCGAATCGTCCGCCGCGGTCGCAGGTTAAGTTTCCGCAAAACGTTGATCGCTTCCATCGCCATCACGCAGCCGCCGGCATCATCATGGGCGCCATGGCCGACATCCCACGCGTCGATATGCCCACTGATAACAACGATTTCCTCGGGTTTCTCGCGACCGACGTATTCAGCAATCACGTTCGCCGAAGGCACCATGCCGTGATACTTCGCATCCATCTTAAGCGTAATTTTTACTTCCTGACCTTGGTCGGTCAGGCGTTGAATCATGTCGGCATCTTCGGTTGATATGGCTGCCGCCGGAATCTTAGGGATGTTGCTTCTGTATCCGGTGGCCCCCGTGTGCGGCGAACGCAAACTGCGCGCGGTGACCGACCGCACCAAGCAACCAACGGCGCCCTTCTCGGCGGCCAACGCCGGGCCGCCGGAACGGAAGCGCACGGTATGTCCGTAACATGCCCCGCGTTCTTCGGTGTATTCGGGCATCGGGTTGTTGAAAAGAACGAACTTGCCTTTCATTTGGCCGGCTGCTTTGGCGAAGCTTTCTTCGTCATGCACCACGATGACGGGGGCCGTGATGCCCTCAGGCGGCGTGCCAACAGACATGCCCAGACCCAGCATGTGTATGTCAAATTGGCGAGGTGATACCATGCGGGCCCATTCCTTGCCGCGCGTCCATTTTGGTATCATGACTTTTTCGCGACGGCAGTTTTCCTGGCCGTCTTTTTTCATCGTGTCGATGGCCCAGTCGATCGCTTTCTCCAAACCGGGTGAGCCGCTGAGCCGAAAGCCGATTCCGTCGCAGAGTTCGTGCATTTTCTGCCATGCTTCATTACCCTTGAGGGTTTCCTGCATGATGCGCTGGGTGGTAGCGCCATACTGTTCCTGAAGTTTTTGGCGTACCGTCGTCGCTTGCTGATCTTCGGCAATGCCGACAGCGGGGAAAAGTAATAGCGCGATTAACGTTGAAATACGAGACGATACGGTCATACTCGAAATGCTCCTTTAGTGTATTGGCGAGATTGTAACCTGATGTCGCACAGGCGACCAAACGGGGTGCGTTGTCGTTTTTCTGAAGCATCCCCCACCCTGAGGGAAAGAAAGATAACTGAATGAACCATGTGAGCACTCATCTGAAAGTCGGACTATTCCTGACGACGGCGGTCGTGTTATCGTCGGCCCAACTGGCAACTGCTCAAGGACGACCATGCTGTGGGCCGGATGCTTGTCATCCGATGTTGCCGGGTGGCGATGAGTTCGGCTGGCCAACGGTCGAAGAGGGCGACGACGCCGGCAACGAACCTAAGCCCGCTGATGATGCGGCAGATGGCAAGGCGGATGAGTCGTGGGATGTGCAGAACCCACCTTATGCCTATCGCGACGTTGAGATCGATGTCGACGAAGGCACGTGGATGAACCTCGACCTCAGCCCCGATGGTAAGACGCTCGTATTCGATCTTTTGGGTGACGTTTATCGGATGCCTGCCGAGGGTGGTGACGCAACGGCGCTAACGAGCGGTATCGCGTGGGACATGCAGCCGCGCTTCAGCCCCGACGGTAAGCGCATTGCATTCACCAGCGATCGCGGCGGCGGCGACAACATCTGGACCATGTCGGCAGACGGCGATGACTTGCAACAGGTGACCAAAGAGAGTTTTCGTTTGCTCAACAGCCCGGTCTGGACGCCGGATGGAAATTTCATCGCCGCCCGCAAGCACTTCACCTCGCGTCGCAGCTTGGGCGCGGGCGAGATCTGGTTGTATCACGTCAGCGGTGGCGGTGGTTTGCAAATGACCGAGAAGCCCAACAAACAGAAGGATGTCGGTGAGCCGATCTTCTCACCCGACGGTAGTTATCTGTATTACAGTCGCGATGCTACGCCCGGCGGCACCTTCGAATACAGCAGAGACCCGAATGGCGAAATCTACGCCGTTTATCGCGTGGATCGCGAGACCGGCACAACCAAAAAGTATATCCGCGGACCGGGCGGGGCGGTGCGCCCCACGCCGTCTCCGGACGGCAAGTACATCGCGTTTGTACGGCGGGTGCGCTATCAGACGAACTTGTTTCTGAAAGACATCGAAAGCGGGCGCGAATGGTCAATCTATGACGGCCTCACGCGCGACATGCAAGAGACATGGGCGATTCACGGTGTCTATCCGAGCATGGCGTGGACGCCGGATTCCAAGTCCATCTTCTTTTACGCCAAGGGCAAGATTCGGCGCATCGATGTCGAGAGCGGCGAAGTGCGCGTGATACCATTCCGGGTGCGCGATACGCGCCAAGTGGCCGAAGCGTTGCGTTACCGAGTAGACGTCGCCCCCGATGAGGTGACGGCGCGGGTCTTACGTTGGGCACAGGTAACGCCCAATGGTAAGCAAGTCATCTATCAGGCGTTTGGTAAGTTGTGGATCAAGGGCCTTCCCGATGGTGAACCGCGCCGGTTGTGTAAAGACGCCGATGAGTTCGAGCTATATCCATCGCTAACGCCCGATGGCCAGCAGGTGGTTTATGCCACCTGGAACGATCAAGCGCTCGGCGCGATTAAGATCGTCTCCATCAGCGGCGGCACCAGTCGCAAACTCACAAATACGCCCGGTCATTACATCGAGACGGCGGTGTCGTTGGATGGTAAGACCATCGTATTTCGCAAGGCACGCGGTGGTTATCTCCGCTCCGAACTATATACCGATGCGATGGGGCTCTACCACATGCCGATCGCTGGTGGTGAACCAAACTTGATCACTCGTAGCGGTAACCATCCACATTTCATTCAGAACTCGAGTCGTCTGTTCTTTCAGCGCGATACCCGCGACGGAGATACCGACAAGCGGCAACTGCTCAGCATCGACCTCGACGGTAGCGACGAACGGGTGGAGGCTACTAGCGCCAACGCATTGCGCTATCGCGTTTCACCCGACGGCAAGCGCCTCGCATTCACCGAGCGCTTTAACGTGCGTCTGACGGAGTTTCCTCGCACTGGCAAACCGTTGTCGGTTAGCCCCAAGATGAAATCGGTCCCGTTGGCGACGGTTTCGCTCGATGCGGGCGAGTTCGCGCACTTCTCTCACGATGGAGAAAGTTTGCATTGGACACTCGGCGGCGATCTTTACACCGTGCCGGTCAATGATGCCTTGCTGTCGATTACCGAGCCGAGCAGTTCCGATTGGGAAGTTCCCGAAAGTGGTATCAACATTGCACCGACGCTACCTGCGGATAAACCGAGCACTACGATTGCATTCGTGAACGCGCGCATCATTACGATGCGCGGCGACGAGGTGATCGAAAACGGCACCATCGTCGTCAAAGACAATCGGCTGGTCGCTGTCGGGGCGCAGGACGATGTCGATGTTCCTTCTGGTGCCAAGCTGTACGAGATGAACGGCCGCACAATCATGCCCGGCTTAGTCGATGTGCACGATCACGGCCCGTATGCCACGCAAGGTATCCATCCACAGGCGAATTGGTCGCACTACGCTAAGCTCGCTTTCGGTGTCACCACGATTCACGACCCGTCGCACGATACCAATAGCATCTTCGGTGCCGCCGAGTTGCAGCGCATTGGTGCGATTACCGGTCCGCGCATTTTCTCGACCGGCACGATTTTGTACGGCGCCAAGGCACCGTTTAAGGCAGAAATTGACAGTGTCGACGATGCACGTTCGCACTTGCGGCGGATGAAAGCCGTCGGAGCGGTGAGCGTGAAAAGCTACAACCAACCGCGCCGCGATCAGCGTCAGCAAGTGGTCGCCGCCGCGCGCGAGCTTGGCATGATGGTGGTTCCCGAGGGCGGCTCGCTGTTGCAACACAATCTGACGATGGTGGTGGATGGGCATACCGGGGTAGAGCATTCGATTCCGGTAGCCGATGCTTACGAAGATGTCGCGCAATTGTGGTCGGCTACGCAGGTGGGCTATACGCCGACGCTTACAGTCGGGTACGGTGGGCTGTATGGCGAACACTACTGGTATCAACATGAAAATGTCTGGGAGAACGAACGCCTCATGACGTTTACGCCGCGCTTTGTGGTCGACCCCCGCGCGCGACGCCGTCGGATGGTGCCGGATAATGAGTTCAATCACATCAGCAATGCAACGCTCTGTAAGAAGCTGCTCGATCGCGGCGTGCGGGTAAACCTTGGTGCGCACGGCCAGTTAGCGGGCTTGGCCCATCATTGGGAGTTATGGATGTTTGCCCAGGGCGGCATGACGCCGTTGGAAGTGATTCGCTGCGGCACGCTCTATCCGGCATGGTACGTCGGTCTCGATGGTGATATCGGTTCGCTGGAGGCCGGCAAGCTGGCGGATTTGGTTGTACTGAATGCCAATCCGCTGGACGACATTCGCAATACGAGTTCGCTCGATATGGTGGTTCAGAACGGGCGGGTTTATGACGCGGCAACAATGAATCTGGTACATCCGAAGCAGGTCGAACGCCCGGCATTTTTCTGGGAGCGCAACTAGATGAATCGCGCCGAAGCATGGGATATGGTTTGCGAGTTTGTCACGTCCGAATCGTTGCGAACGCATATGCTCTGCGTCGAAGCCTCGATGCGGCATTACGCCGTTAAGAAGGGGGCCGATGAGGAGCTATGGGGCGTGGTCGGGCTTTTGCACGACTTTGATTACGAACGTTGGCCCGAGCCGCCGGCACACACGCGCGAGGGCGCTAAGATTCTTCGAGATCGTGGCGTCGATGAGGAAATCGTCGGCGCCGTCTTGTCGCATGCCGAGTGGAATCAGGATGAGTATCCGCTGGATCGCCCTTTGCGGAAAACGCTCTTTGCGGTCGATGAGTTGAGCGGGTTTATATACGCCGTGGCGTTGGTGCGACCGCAAAAGCTAGAAGGCATTACGCCGAAATCGGTGAAAAAGAAATTAAAGACGCCCGCGTTTGCGGCAGCCGTCAGTCGCGACGATGTGAACAAGGGGGCGGAATTGCTGGAGATTCCGCTCGACGATCACATCGCCAATTGTATCGAGGGATTACAAGCCGCACGTGAGCGCATCGGATTGTAGCCAATCATTTTTTGAAGAGAGTATCAGTGGGAGCGGGGTAAAGCATGATTCGTTTCTATCACATATTGATCTTGTCGTTAGCAATGTGGATGGCAGCCTCGACGGTCGTCGTTGCAGACAATCCACATTTCCCGGAAGACCGACCGTTTGATATCACGCACATTCGCCTTGAGATTGATGTCGATCTCGAAGCCCAAACCGCCGAATCGGTGGCGACCATCGCCGGCACGGCGTTGCGTCCGGTCGATTCGATCACGCTCGATGCCGTCGACTTTAAAGATGTCGAGGTGCGCATCCGGTCTGCGTCTGCCGACATTACTACTCCCGATTTCGATTATGATCAGAAGAAGCTGATCGTGCCGTTCGGTCGCACGTTGCAACGCAACGAGCAGGTCGAGATTGGCATAAAATATCGGCTGCACGATCCCGATCGTGGTCTGCATTTCTTCAAGCCGTCCGAGGAAGATCCGCAGGCACCTTATCAATTGTGGTCGCAGGGGCAATCGATCAGCAACCGTTATTGGATTCCGAGCTTCGATCATCCCAACGAAATGCAAACGACGGAAATCATCTGTACGGTGGATAAGCCCTATATCGCCGTGAGCAACGGCGAGTTGGTCGAAACGCAAGCGCTTGATAATGGTCGCCGGTCGTTCAATTGGAAGCTCGACAAACCGCACGTGGTGTATTTGGTCACGCTGGTCGTGGGAGATTTTGTCAGTAAGTCGGAGATGTGGAACGGTATTCCGGTCACGTATTACGTGCGTAAAGAATTCGAAGACCAAATGGATAACTCGTTTCGCAACACCACCAAGATGCTGGATTTCTTCAGTGCGAAGATCGGCGTCGACTATCCGTGGCCCAAATACGATCAACTTTGTTGCTATCAGTTCGGCGGCGGCATGGAAAACACCAGCTCGACGACATTAGGCGAATCGACGCTCCACGATGATCGCGCCCATCTCGATACCAGCAGCGACGGTCTCGTCGCGCACGAGTTGGCTCACCAATGGTTCGGCGATTTACTCACTTGCAACGACTGGGCGCACCTGTGGCTGAACGAAGGCTTCGCAACGTATTTTGAGGCGCTTTGGGACGAACATCACAACGGCGATGCCGACTTTGCTTACAACATGATGCGCAAGGCCAATCGCGCCAAGAGCGGCGGCAAAGATAAGCCCATTGTCGATCGCAATTATCCGTCGCCCGGCAGCCAGTTCGATGCGCGGGCTTACCCGAAAGGCGCGTGGGTGGTGCACATGCTGCGCCGACGTCTCGGTGACGAGATGTTCTGGGCCGGCATCAATGCGTATGTGAAGCAGTTTGGCCATCGCACAGTCGAAACCAGCGATCTGCGCCGCGTGATGGAGCACGTCTCGGGCCACAGCCTGTCGCGATTTTTTCACGATTGGACGGCGCGCCCTGGCCATCCGGTCGTGGACGTGGCTTACGAATGGCTGCCCGAAGATAAGTTGGTCAAGCTGGTCATCAGGCAAAAACAGAAGGACGAGGCGTTTCATTTTCCCCTGCACATCGATTTCGTTTTGAGCGCGCCGGGTGACGACTATCAATCGCGTACGTTCAAGAAATACATTGATGAAAAAGAGACAGTCGTATATTTCTCGCTAGCCGCGGCACCTCAGGCGGTTCGAATCGATCCGGCGATGGCGGTGCTGATGAAGTTGTCAGAAGACAAGCCGCGGCGCATGTGGCTGGCGCAATTACACGATATGAACCCGGTGTTACAAATCCGGGCGATCAAACATTTAGAAAATGAGATCGACTCGCGGCTGATCGAAGAATTGCGGGTATTGCTGCTGGGCGACGTTCATTGGTCGGTGCGCGCCGAAGCGGCGCGTGTGCTGGGCGAAGCCGACGAATCGGGTTCGCGCGCTGCGCTGTTAGCGGCAGTCGATGTTGAGCATCCCAAAGTGCTTGCCGCCGTCATGAAGGCGTTCGGAGATTTAACGGCTGATGATGAGGTGAACCGTGTCGTGATGCGCGTTATTGATAAAGGGCACCAAAGCTACAAAGTGCAGAAGGCTGCAATCGATTCTTTTGCGAATTTGTCAGAGCGCGGCGATGAAGACGCACTGCGACGCCTGCGCGTGTGCCTGCAGCGCGATTCGCATCGCGAGATGATCCGAACAGCAGCATTACGCGGCTTGGCCAAGCTCGGTACACCATCGACCATTGACGAGTTGCAGGATTGGCTTAAACCGCAGCACAAACTCGACGTCCGGCGCGGTGCCATCGAAGCCATCGTTGATTTGGCGGCAGAGTTCAAAGAAGATGAATCGGTACTCAAGTCTGCAAGCGAGGCTTTGCGCCCGTTCCTCACCGGTAAACACCGGCGATTGAAGCGCTCGGCGATTTTTGCCGCATCATCCACCGACGGGCTGACGCGATTGCTAAAACCAGAATTGAAGGAACTTGCAAATGGTGACGATACGCGCGCGCAATGGGCTGCTATGCGTGCGCTCGATGGGCTCGATGACGATACGGATCACAGCGAAGAACTCGAGCGGCTCGAGGAGGAACTCGAACGGCTGCGCGAGCAAAATGAAGAATTGCATGACCGTATTCGCCGACTCGAAGCAAAAGACGAGAATTCAACAGAGACGATCACGGGCGACGCCTAACCGCCGCGAAACTCACGCGTTGCATCAATGGGGTTTTATGATGTCGGCTGTGTGTGGGCATCCTCCAGATTCGCAATAATGTGCAACGCGTCGGTTTCCGTAAACAAACCGACCATGCGATTGGATTCCATCACGGGCAAACAACCGATGCGATGCTTTGCGAGTTGAATCATCGCATCGCGCGACGTGTTGTTATGGTCGATTGTGACCGGCGCCGGCGTCATGATGTCGATCACCTCAGTGGCACCGACATAAATGCGTCCTTCATGTTCGGCGCGGGCATCCTCGGCTCGATCGACACCGCATGCTCTGCGGATATCCCGGTCGGACACGATTCCGATTAGCGCGCCGTCGCTCAACACCGGCAGGTGACGGATGCCCGCCTCGTGCATGTGCCGTCCAACTTCATGAATCGTGTCGCGCGGCCCCGCCGTAATGACATCGCAGTGCATGTGTACGGCCACGTGCGTTTGTAGCGCATCGGTCTTGCCGAACTCGCGCACCGCAGATTGCAGCAGATCGCTACTGGTAACGACCCCCAATACCCGTTCGCCGTAGAGCACCGGCAGGGCATGGAAGCGACCGCGAACCATCACCCGCGCCGCCGTATTCACCGAGGCGTCGGCATCGATATACAATGCGGGTCGCGACATGATTTCGCGAACATACCTTGGGTGGTTACATGCGTGCGCGATCGTGGTGCCGCCGAAGTCAGGCGTCAGCTTCCACCCGACTGCAACGAGGAGATCGCGATCGGAGATCATGCCGACGGGGCGTTGAGCCTCGATGACGGGCAAGTGACGGATGTTGTGTTCTTCCATCAGCAGGACGGCTCTGTCCAGCGGGTCCTGCGGATGCACGGAAATGACGTTGGTCTGGGCGATCTTTCCGACACGCATCACACACCTCCTCTCGGTACGGAGATGCGGTTGGGCTTGGCCAGTTCATTGTTACATGCATCATGCCAAAGCCGCGAGAAGGCCGGAATTTGCTGCAAAATTATTGCGGAATCGAATAGAGGCTTAAGAACGCGGAACATGGTTGCCGCGCTGAGCATTATACGGCCCTGATCGATCTCATAGTTGCCACGACTTGGTGTCGTGTTGCGTATTTTTTGGCGCAACTGTGCTAAATTTGGATCGGATTGTCCGGCATCTTAAATGGAATGAAATTGGTACACGTTGAAATAGCGATTAGAATTGGGTGTGGGAGATTTGCTGACGTTGTGGGCAGTCTCGTTCGATAATTGATTAGCGTTTAGGAGATGCCGTCAGGCCAGCATCCTTGAAGATACAGGACAACAATCAAAGTGTGACCGCCGAACGCGCGGTACTTGTCGGTCTTATCCTGCCCGATTCGGATCATGGTGCCACCCGCTACGACCCGCTGGCCGAGTTGGCGGGGTTAACTGCGGCTGCCGGTGCGGAAGTTGTCGGTCGCGTGATCCAAAAGCGCGGTCAGATCTCGTCATCCACGTACATCGGGCGCGGCAAGGTCACCGAATTGGCGGAATACGCCGAAGCCAAGGAGGCCGACGTCGTCATTTTTGATAACGAACTGGCACCCTCTCAAATTCGGGAAGTCGAACGCATCATCAAACATCGCGTGATCGATCGCACCGAGCTAATTCTTGACATCTTCGCCAGCCGCGCCCGCACCCATTCGGCACGCTTACAGGTCGAACTCGCGCAGCTTGAATACACGGCCCCGCGCTTGCGCGGGATGTGGAGTCACCTCGAACGCATCGCTGGTGCCGGTGGTGGTACGACGGCCGGTGCCGTGGGTGGGGTGGGTACGCGCGGTCCGGGTGAGCGCCAGATCGAAATCGATCGACGGTTGGTGCAAAAGCGCGTTACGTTTTTGAAGAGTCAACTTGCCAATATCGACAAACGAAAGCTGCGCGAAGTCAAAAGTCGCAGCGACTATTACACCATCAGCCTCGTCGGTTACACCAACGCCGGCAAGAGCACGTTGATGAACGCCCTGACCGACGCCGATACGTTGGTCGAAGACAAACTCTTCGCCACGCTCGATACCAAAACCCGCAAATGGAATCTCGGCGGTGGGCAGGTGGCGCTGCTTTCAGATACCGTTGGCTTCGTTCGTAACCTGCCGCACCAGTTGGTGGCATCGTTTCGGGCCACACTGGAAGAAACCGTGCATGCTGACTTGTTGCTGCACGTCGTCGACGCCAGTAGTCACGATGCGCCGGGGCAAATCAAAGCCGTCGACAAAGTACTCGACGAAATCGGTTGCCATGATACGCCGCGCCTAAATGTGTTGAACAAAGTTGACGCACTCGATGACGAGTCGTCGATTCATATTCTGCGTGCCAATCACGAAGACGCCGTCGAAATCTCTGCGCGCACGGGCAAGGGGATCGACGAGCTTACCGAACGCATTCTCGATCGGGTGCGCGGTCGCTATCGACGTGTGACGCTGGAAGCATCCGCCACCAACGGGCGCCTGCTTTCTTATCTGAGCCAATACGCCCACATTCTCGACCGGTCCTATACCGATGGCACCATGCAGTTAGATGTGCGCCTACCCACGCAGGAACTGCCGCGCGTGCTCAATCTCGGTGCCACGGTCATTTCGTCCGAATAATTGTTGCCTCTTGGCGTCGGGATGACTGACCGCCAACCCGCGCACAATCCCACACTCAAGCCGCCGATAGCGCGATTCGACTAATAAGATGCGGGCACTGGTCCGCCGCGCTGCGGTTCGCGCGAAACTTCGACCGCTATGCCCTCTACCGAAGAGGTGGTTATGCGTACCACGACGAAACTCGGTCATGAAGACACCATCCGAACGTTGGAAGAAGCGGTCGGTGCCCGTTCGGAAATCGCCCTCAAACCCGAGTCGATCGATGACATCACAATCAGCGGTCGCTTGCTGTCGCTCGACGCTGAGGCGTTGCTGATCGAGATGACAGGGCAGCCGCCGGTGGCGTTGGAAAAACTCGTCGGGCAGCGTTGTGCCGGTGTGATCTATCACGACCGCAAGTACACGGTTTCGACTACCGTCTCGGGAATTGTGCAGTGGGGCAGTTCGAACGCGCTCAGTCTGCAACGACCGGATTGGCTGGCAGTGGCAAACCGCCGCCGCTTTTTGCGCTCGAAACTAGCACCGTCGTCTTCGGTTTGCTTGGAATGGAAAGACAGCGGCGTCTCGCACAAGCAAAGCGTGAATCTGCTGAATATCAGTGCCGACGGCATGGCGTGTCGCGTAAGCGATGCCATCGCCGGCCTCATCGATCGACGCCATCGGCTGCAGGTCACGTTCGATTTGCCGACGAGTGACCGCTCCATCAGCCTCGGAGCGCGTATCACGAATAAAACGCCCGCCAGTGAGGGCTGCTCGATTTTGGGGTTGCAGTTTGTGACCTCTACACAGGATGCCGCTGCCATTCGTGATTTACGCGTGGCGATCGAACAAATCTCCAGCGCGGAAGAGACGGTGAGTCTATGAGCCAGGCAACAGCAGAACTGGAAGTCGCTTCACATGAAAGCATGTTGGCATGGGCAGCCGAACGGCACGTCGATGTGAACGTCACGCAATGCGTGGAAGGCGAATGGCAGACGTTTCGCGCGGTGTTCGCAAGCTTCGATGCAGCGCAGAATTCGATCGTGTTGCAAGACGTTGCCGAAAAGCAGAGTCTGGACGTTTCTTTGCAGCCGGATATCGAAGTGGGCGTGGCATTTCGTCGCGGTCATAAAAAGTGCTTGTTCACGACTAAGATCACGGGGCAAGAGGGCGATACGCTCTTATTGCGTGAACCCCAATCAGTCCGTGCGGTCCAGCGCCGCGCGTATCAACGCGTCAACATTCCTGCGCATCGATTTATCCCCGTCAAAGTTTGGGAGGGCGGCCTTCCGAATAGTGGCGAGGTTTGTTTTCCGATCTGCTCCGGCCGCGTCGCCAATATTTCCATGGGTGGTGTGCTGGTGGATGTTCGCTCAGATCAAAACCCGCGTCTGCAAGACGGCGATATGGTCGGCATCGAAATCATCCGTCGTCCCGATGTGAAACCGTTGCTTCTGGAAGGGCAATTTCGGCATTGTGTGACGGAAGATGCCGAACGCCTGAGCCTGGGATTCCAATTTCTTGGGCTCGAGCACGATCTACCAGGGCGATCGAGCCTTGCCGAAGTTGCCGAATATGTGCGCGGCGTGCGACGGGGACTGTAGGCCAAATAGGTCGTCGCAAGCTGATAACGCGCGAACCCATCCGGCGATTTGCGGCGAAGCACGCATTGGTGCCGATTCCTCTTAGGGAAGTTTTCGATTCTTACATTATCTTGATGTCGTTATTGCGCTTCGGCCACTGTGCAGTATGCGGTAATTTTGAAGTCGCGCGCCAATGCTGCGCCTGCCGCGCAAGAAGTGCTTTGCCTAAAATAGATGAATGTATAAATTGATGCTCGGCGCATAAAAGAAGGGTCCGAGCTCGCCGTTACTCGGACCCTCCAAGCCAGGCTGTCCCGCCAATCGGCGGAAGACCCACAGCCTCGTATATGACTATCGGTCGTAGCCGTGATCCGCTTGAGGCGATCTTGATGAAGTAGAATTGATGTTAAGTGTTATCGGCCCCTAAGGAGATCGCCGCGATAAGAGCTACGCTTCGTCGGCTTCTTGTTGCCGCATGCGCTGCAAGACAAACGGTTTAATTTGCGCCGCCAAGTTTTCGGCGGGGCGTCCGCTGTAAGTTTGCAGGCTGCCAAACACATTGTGATCGCTCGGTCGATGACGCAACGTCGGCACGATAGCCTGCGCCGGCAGCGACTCGTAGATGTCGGCTTCCAAGTCGCCCTCTAACGCCACATCGATATCCGACCATGCAAATGAATCGTGACCGAATGCGCCGGTATGCAAGTCGATCGTTTTGTCCGTCATGGTGATATGCGTTGCACTCGGCCATAACGCCAACGCCAGCCAACGAAGTGACGCCAATGCGAGTATGAAGCCAGTTAGTGCGACCGAAAACGCACAGGTCAAAAATGAAAGATACACAATCGTTTGGTAATCGGGCCCCGGCCAGATGAGTCGCCCCAACCACAAGCAGCCAGCCCCAAGCGCCCCGCGCCAAACGAAACGCACAAACGCCTGCAGGCGGTCGAGAGGAATGACCAGTCGTGCTAATGCCGAATCGTTTTCGACATCGGAAGTCTGAACAGATGCGGCGTTCGCGTGCGGAGCTAACGAATTAGATTCGGTAGGATCAGGTTTTGATGCCAGTGCAGGCGAATCGGATGGCGCGACCGTCGCGGGCCGGACGCCTGTGTCACGGCCCTTACTCTTACTGGTCGATCGCTTCGCCTTGTTTGAATTTTTCTGCCGCGCCATAGGAGTATGGTAACAGTTTTGCGGCAGTTTGACGCATTCGCTAACGACGACGGCGTACGTGCCGGGTCGTTAGCAATGCCGCCATCGGAAGCAACGCCATTTCGACGATACCAAGGCCGCAAAACCCACCCATCATGGGCGGAGGTGTCTGCGGGGCCGCTGGGGCTGTAACGGTTACCTCAAAGTTGCAACTGTCGGAACTGCCGTTGTTGTTGAAAGCGAGAACCTCAACAGTCCGCGTCCCGACGGGAAAGCGTGTACCGGGTGCCGGCGTTGCCATCACCGTGATGTCACCAAAGCCACCTGCCGCAACGGGTAGGTCAAAATTCACGTTGGCGCCGCTTGTATCCGACGCCTGCACGACAAGGGTCTCAGGACAAGGACCCAACCCCACGGTGGTTTCACATGCATCGCCAATGCCGTTGACATTAATATCCGCTTGGTCATCGTTTGCGCGATCGATGCAGTTATCAAGTGAGTCGGGTACGCCGTCACCGTCGCTGTCGAGTTGCGGCGTGGGGGGCGGGTCATTATCCACCGGGCCGGGGCCGCCTTCCACATCCGCCGTGATGCGAGCGCGCAAGCCCCACGTGATCAAAGTGCCGGTATCAAAAGGTTCGCCGTCAACAATGGTCAAGCGCCAAACGCCGGCAATGGCCTCACCGTTGAACGGCGCCAGCGGGTTGGCTGGCTGATAGGCGGGCGGCGACGACAGATTGTTTTGGCATTGCCCTTGCACTTGACCGCCCGCGCCGTCGTCATCGAGCGTAATGTTGACATTGTTGGCATCACAATTCACGCCACCAATACGATTGAGCAGAATGGCGCTGCTGCCGGTGTTAACATGCGTGAGCGTAACAGTGAGATCGCCGATCCAAGAGTGCAGCAGTTCGATGTTGATATTCAGATCCTCGATGATACCCTCCTGATCGACGATGAACTGGCTCGTCAAACCTGGGTTCGGGACCTGCGGCGAGAGCGGGCCATCGGGAATCGCCGTCGGGCTGCCCGTGTAATCCGCTGAGAAACTTCCCACTTCTAACTGATGAAGTCGCACAGTTTCGGTGCCGGTCGTGAGATTCTGAAACACGACCTGAGCGGTGTAATTACCGGCGGGTAAATCCTCCATCTCGTCAGAGTGGGTGATCTGAAATGTACGAAGTTGGTTGGGCTGATTGGCAAAACTGCCGGCGATGTCGTTGGTGCCGCCATTGAGCAAGAGACCGAAGTTGTTTCGAATCGTTACGTTGTAGTCGACAACGCCCGCACCGATCTTACGGACCGTCCACGCCGAGAAGGGGGTGGTGAACGGGCCACCGGCTAAACCACTGTGACTGACTTGTGACGCAGGCGTAACCTCTAGCTCGAGCGCGGTCGGAACCGTTGTGGCCAAACTCGATCGATAGTTGGCAAGCGTGCAGCGCATGCGATTGACTTGCTCAGATGTAAATTCTAGCAGGCAAATATCGTCGCTGTAGTTCATGTAGTTGAAAATCGGATCTTCCGAACCACACGACGAAGTTTGTTCACAACCGTAACGCTCAAAATCCTGCGATTCCGTATCGCAAATAAAATCGCCCGAGCTGTAGCAGGCGGGGGAAGCCTCGGTGCTGCAAGAAAAATTCGTGCCCCACACGTGGTAGAGACCCAGATAGTGACCGACTTCATGAATCAACGTGCGACCGAGATCGTAGGGCGGGCCGTCCGACCCCATTCCACCGAACGATCCGAAGTGCACGACGACGCGATCGGCGGTTTGACCAACGATCGGTGCTTCGGCCGGCAACGCTTCGACGTACCCCAATAATCCCTGCGGATCGAGATCGAGCGTATAGATGTTCATGTAATTCGACGTATTCCACGCCAGCGTTTCCCAATACGGTCCGTCTTCGATAAACCAGTCATCATTGATCGTACGGGTGACGCCGGTGGTCGGGTTGCCGCCCGGATCGGTGTCCGCCAAGTAAAACTCGATTTCGGCGTTGGCACTTCCCGCTGCATGCGTACCCGAGCGGGCCAAGAATGCGTCGTTCAATATCTCAATCTGTGCTTCGATTTCGGAGATGGGGATATTGCCCTCGCCACTGGTCGACTGAATCACATGCACGACGACCGGAATACCCACCCGCCCCATTGACGGCTGATACGCCGGCAAAATAGAAGTTCCGAAGGCATCGCAGTCGCCTTGGGCACCACCGCGCGGCGCGCTGTTATTCGTATGTCGTGTGCCGCATCGCTGGCCGAATCTCTGGAAGTGTTCCGATTGATAATAATCGAGGCGGGTATCGTAAACCGTACCGGCAACTTCGACTTTGCCGTCTTCAAGACGCGTAATCTTGCGCGCGGCGTGATCTAATTCGCCGAGTGTCTGGCCGTTTACCGGTGCTGTACCGAATAGCACGGCGATGATGAGCATGAGGCGTGTAGAGAATCTCGATCGCATGTTTTTTCGTTCCATGTTCCTTCTCGCGCCCGCCCAACTCGACGACTCTTTTCTTCAGAGCAACATCGATCCGGACGCCCGCGGTTGATAATTTTTGAGGTGGAAGCGTCTGCTACCCCTTAGTCCGTCCCAAGCCGCGATTGTAACGCGAATGACGGGGAAAATGGCAACCATAAATGCCGATTTTTCATCATGTATCGCGGCGGGACCCTAAGGCCTACCCACAGTCGCAACATTCCCCATAATGAGGCTTCAAAACTGGCTCATGGAGTTCACGATGAACGAATTTGACCCGATCGCAGCTGCCAAAAAGTGGATTAATGACCCTGCCATTGCGGCAGCCGACAAGGCGGAAATTGAGGCCCTCGTCGCAGCCGGCGCGGACGGTGTGGCCGAATTGACCGACCGCTTCTACAAGTCGCTGGACTTCGGCACCGGCGGCCTGCGCGGCGTGATCGGGGCCGGTCTGAATCGGATGAACATTTATACGGTCGGCGCGGCGGCACAGGGCCTTGCGAACTATATCAAGCAGCAGGGGGAACCCGCCATGGCCGCGGGCGTGGCGATTGCGTACGACTGTCGCCGCATGAGCCCGGAATTTGCCATGCGCACGGCGTTGGTCATGAGTGGCAACGGGATCAACGCGTTCTTGTTTCCGATGCTAAGACCAACGCCCACGCTCTCCTTCGCGGTACGCCATCTGGGCTGTATCGCCGGTGTCGTGGTTACGGCCTCGCATAACCCACCCGAATACAACGGGTTCAAGGTGTACTGGCGTGATGGGGCGCAGGTGGTCCCGCCCCATGATCGCGGCATCATTGATGAAGTACGCAAGGTGGGCGGATTCGAAAACGTGCGCGCCGATGATGACCAAACCGCGCGGGCCAATCGACGGTTGAAAGAGATCGGTCCGGACGCCGACGAAGCTTATCTACAAACGGTGACCGAGGATTGCCTGATTCCGGAACTGGTTCGCGAACATGGACAACAGGTGAAGATCGTCTTTTCTTCTCTGCATGGCACTGGCGGCGAGATGGTGCCCGAAGCACTACGCAGACGCGGTTTTGCAAATGTCGTCGAGGTCGCCGAGCAAGCCAAGCCGGATGGTGAGTTTCCGACTGTGGCATCGCCCAATCCGGAAGAGGCCGCCGCCTGGGAAATCCCGTTGCGTTACGCACGCGAGCACAAGGCCGACTTGGTGATCGCGACCGACCCTGATGCCGATCGTGTGGGCGCGGCGGTTCCGGATGAGAGCGGTGAATATCAGCTGCTGACTGGCAATCGCATCGCTGCGTTGTTAACGGAATACATCTGTGCCGCCCGCAAGCAAGCCGACAACATGCCCGAGCATGGCGTTGTGTTGAGCACAGTGGTTAGTAGCGATCAAATGAAGGATATCGCGCGGTCACATGGCTGCGAGGTGATTGAAACACTCACCGGCTTCAAGTGGATTGCGGAACAAATTGCTAAGTTCGATACACCTGACGATGACCGCACGTTTTTGTTTGGTGCGGAAGAGAGCTATGGCTATCTGCCCTCGGCAAAGGTGCGCGATAAGGACGCCGTCGCCAGCGCCGCCTTTCTTGCCGATGCACTAGTCTTTGCGAGATCGCAGGGTAAGAGCCTGTGGCAATGGTTGAACGCACTTTATCAACAGCACGGTTATTTCGAGGAGTTCACAAAGAGCATCACGCTCAAAGGCAAAAGTGGTGCCGATCAGATTCGCAGCATCATGTCGACGATTCGTGTTGATCCCCCTAAGGAACTCGCTGGTGGCCCGGTCGAGCGCATCGCCGATCTTAGCACGGGCGAAGTTCGCGACGCGAAAACAGGCAGCGTCGTGGATCAATTCCGATTGCCGCCAGCCGACGTTGTGATGTTAACCGGCGGCGGTTGCAAGCTGATCGCGCGACCAAGCGGCACCGAGCCCAAGATAAAGTTTTACGTGCTGGTGCGGTCTGATGAAAAAGATGTGAAGGCTGCGGCGACGGATGCGAAAGCGCGGATTGAATCGATCACGGCAACGGTCACGGATTTTGTCGAGCGTATAACGGGGGCGAATTGATCGGCAGATTGAATGATTTGAGCGCGATGGATACCTTGCTCACCTTCCGGCATCAATCGGATAGCTTCTAAGTCCTTCTGAAAATGTATCGTTGTGGCACGGCCGTCTCGGTGGTGAAAGCAGGCGAGACGCCTGTGCCACAGTCAATGATTCTTCTTGCCTTTCCACTTAATCAACGGGCAACGATTTTGAAGTAGCGCTCTTCACGCCGATGTACTAGCCGCGATCAGCCGACGTTGCGCTGCTGTTTTCTGCGCGATCGTTGGTTCGCGCTTCCGGATTGCGTCGTGCGCTGCGGCCCTTACCCGGTGGAAGCGGATTGTGCCGCACGACGACTCGGCTGCAATCGGGGCATTCGGTTACGCCCGCCTTATCGACATCTTCGTTCAACAATACCCACGTCGGCTCGGCTTTCGGTTCTTCAGAGTCTTTTTGCCAATAGCAGGCTTCGGCGCGATAGCCGGTTTTCTTGTTTGTATGAGGCGACTCGACCGGAAACTCGTCGTTTACCTTGAGCTTGTATTCGAAGGTCTTGCCGGTTTCGGCGCAGATACACATGACCGGCGGCGAATCCAACGCGACCGGTTCGGCTGCATAAAAGGTGCGGTAGGCAAATACACCCGCCGTGCCCAACAGCAGCACCGACAGAATTAAGCCGAGCGGTCCGCTCAAATGTCCGCCGCCCTTAGCTTCAGGCCGGCTTGCGGTATTCAGGTCGGCGGGTGCCGATTGTTCTGCTTGAGTATCTTGGTCGGTCACGAAATTCTCCCCAGTGAGGCGTATTAACCTTTAAGAATCGTAACGGAACCGCTTAAACGCATCCAGCGGTGATTATTATTGATTGATGAAGATTGTTGGCCCTATATCAAAAGTGCCCGCTCGGCCAGAATCCAGCCGTCGGTCCCATCTGCTAGGCGAATTCGGTACCAGAGCCGCTTATCAGGATCGGGCCGTTGCTCGAGTAACTCGAATTCGACACCGGCAGGCAAGGGCTCGTCGATCCGTCTTTGATAGCCGCTGCCGTTGCCTTTGAGCAGGTCGGTCTGACCGCGGGCGACCACACCTGCAGCCGGATTCTCAAATCTGTCCGCCGCCAACCAGAATGCGCGACCCGCGATCCCGGCAACAAGTAAGCAGCAAAGCATGGCAGCCATTGGGGGGCGAGTGGTTTGCCCATTCCGAGCGACCCGCACCGTCAACAACACCCAGAAGGCAAGATACCCGAAGTAGGCAAGGTATTTCCAAACCGTGGGAGCGAGCCAGCGATCGTAGGCAAGCACCGAGGCCAGCATCTTGCGTTCGGTCGGTGGAGCGATTTGCAAGTCCACTTGCCGGCGCGCCAATTCTAAATTTTGCTGAATGTCGGTCGAATTGGGCTCGACCAATAGGGCGCGTCGGTAATAGACGATGGCTTGGGCATATCGGCCCAGTCGATAGGCTGCGTTGCCCGCATTGAATAACAGCCCGGCATTATTGATATCTTGGTCGAGGACGGCCTCGTATGACTTAAGGGCTTCGGAAAAAAGGGTACGTACCTTGGAACCGTTTGGTGATTGCAATGCCACGGCTTGATCGTAAGCGTCTTGTGCGTGTTTCAAGAGCGTCGAAGGGGCGATCTTCTCTTTCGATTCATCGGCGATGGCAAGCTGGGGTATGCAGGCCAGCAGCATGCTTACAATCATGAAGCAAAGCCAAATATTGTTTCGGGCACGCGCTATCTTGATGCCGCTAATGAAACCGGGACTGGTGTTTCCATTCGATGCGACATCAAGGCCGATTGGAGAATGACACCCTTCCCTAACCCTTCCCTGCAAGGGAGGGGGAGTATTGGGATAGCCTCTACTCAAGTCGGCGTTTGGCTGGCTTTTGGTGCCGATTTCCCTCAGGCGCGACGGGGTGTCATACACGCCTCGCAGGTGTTGGTGCGCACATCCTGTATCGTCATGTGCTCGTCTTCTGTCTTTGAGCGGTCGTTGATGTTGTTCGCGCGATCGTGGTGTCATTTCTTGGATACCGCCCGATCGATCGCTTTAAGATTGTTCCTTACGGCACCGATGTTAAATGACGATTCGGTCGTACCGCCGGCGTATTGGGCTGCTTCGAGATGTGTGACGATTTCGTCGAAGCGACCGACCACGTCCGCCGGAACCTTGCGCTCTCGCAACAGCGTCAATGCATCACCGCGCGCAACGGCGGCACGGGGGGCGCCCGCTACATCGGCCACGAACCCCAGCATGGCGCGCAGCGCGCCTGCCGCTGATCGGTCAGCAGCCAATTCGCGCTCAGCTTCCTGCAATGCTCGGCTACGCCGCTTGCGTTCCTCGCCACCTTCGTTGCCGCTGCGCGCGCGGATGAATACGACGATGCCGAGAAAAAGCAACGGACAGGCGGCGAGCAATACACGATCGAGCGTGGTTATCGCAATACCCTGCGAAACCAACAGGCGGTCGATATTCGTGCGATTGGCGAGCAGACCGTCTTCGACCTGGGTCAGCTCGGTCGGGCCGTTCGCATCGCCCGGACCTTCCGGGTTAACAGGTACTGCAATACGCTCGGCCGGGCGCACGGCCAACGGGATCGGGTCGGTCCAGACCGTGTCATATTGCTCGCGCACCGGATCGAAGTACGCAAAGGGTAAGGCCGGGATCTCTTTGACCTCTTCATGCCGTGGGCGAATGGTCATGGAAAAGGTCTTGAGGTTACGGTTAACCACGCCGGCCAGCGAATCGTCGCTGATCTCAAAGTTATCCGTGAGGGCGGTAACCTCAGAAAGTTTAGGGGCGGCGATGCCGTCGAGCGGGCTTTTGCCCGCCAGTCGAAGATTCAGCGTAATCGGATCACCCACCGCCGCCGAGCGCGGCGCGGCAGAAGCCTGCATCGTGAATTGACCGATGGCGTTGCGGTAATAGGGCGGTCGACCGGCCAACGGCACTGCTTTCACCATGATATCTTTGGCGTCAGGTTTCGCTTGTAGACGCCGCGGCTGGCGGGCGTGATCCCAGTCGAACACTGTGCGCCGCAACAGCGTTGGATACAACGCTTCGATACGAATGTCGCCAACATCCAGTTTGCCGGGCCTGCTCGGATAATGAATCGTCGTGAACGTGTATCGAAAGTAATCGATCGATTTACCCTGCTTGTTTTTCTTGGTTACTTCTTTGACAGATGGCGGCTTACGAATGATATCGCTGAACATACCGAAGTTACTGGCGCTCGCCTGCACGCGCTGCAGCATGTAATTTGCATCGGCACGGCCTAAGCCGCGCTGTTCATAAATGCGTATCAAAATATGCAGCTTCAGTTCGACGGCTTCACCGACAAAGAGTGTCTTGCGCGGTGCCTCCACTTCGACCATTAGATCTTTGGTTTCGGTCGGCTCCGTGATTTTAACGCGGAAGGGCGTAGTGCGTAGCTGACGACCATTGTCTTTCAATACGAACGGTCCAATGGTTAGGATGCCGGTTTTTTGCGGCGTTAGCACAAATTGGTAGGTGTAGCTCAACTCACTAAACTTCCGTCCGTTGAAATCCAATTCAAAGTGTTGGTTCGTTTGCGGACGACCGCGCAGATTAAGTTGATAATCATCCGAGGTCGGTGGCTCGGGTGTGGACGCTTGGCTGGGGTTGGTGACGACCACATTGATGGTGACGATTTCATCCATCGCGGCCGAGCGCACGTTAGGCGTCGCAACAATGCTCTGCGCCGCCGCGTTCGCGCCAAATGCCGCCCATGCGATAATGGCCGCGAGCCCCATCAAAAGGCGGTTGCGCGCGTGTTGTCTAAGCGAATCTCGCACTACCAATCTTTCTCCACGCCGCGTGAACTTTGACGATTCTCGCGTGCACGCCGCTGAGCCTGCCGCCGCAACGCTTCTTTGTCGCGCGCTTCCTGCAGTAAGCGCAAAGCGCGCTCGCGGCTCACGCGTTCTTGCTGTTCGGCCGCCGTTTCCTTTGGTGTGTCGTCCTCGGCAGGTTGGCTGGTTGCCATTGCCTGCATCTCGCTCTCCGTCTGCTCGCCTTCACCTTCTTCTGTTTCCTGCGAATCCTTCGCTTTTTCGGCGGCGCGCTCCTGCTTGATGTTTTCCAGCGCTTCCTGCAATTGCTGTTGCAACTGTTCAAGCTGCTCCTGACTCAAGTCGGCGGTCGGATCATCGGCATCCGATTCGTTCTGATTACCGTCTTCGTTCTGCCCTTCACCTGCTTCGCGTTTTTTCAGTTCCTCTTCTAGTCGTTCCAGCTCGCGCTCAAGCTCCTCTTGTAACGCCTCCATATCAATTTCGCCGCTGTTACCGTTTTGCGTTTGCGACGGATCGGACGAATCCGAGCGCTGCGTCTGGGCGTCGTCACGCGAGGGGTCATCGGCCTCGGTTGATTCCGACTCCGATGATTGCTGACCCTGTTGCTGCTCGCCGGATTGTTGTTGTTGCTCTGAAGATTGCTGCGAATCCTGCTGTGGCTGGCTCTGACCTTGGCCGGATTGCTGCTGTTGTTCTTGGTCTTGATTCTCAGACTGCTTTTGTTGCTGATCGCCCGAGGGTTGTTGCTGCTGCTGTCGCTGTTTGAGTTGTTCCGCGACTTTTTTGACGAAGGCTTGTTGCCGCCGAGCGCGATCGAGATTGGCCTGCGCATCGGCATCATCGGGATTGACCAACAGAGCGTCTTCATAAAAGTCGATCGCGCGCTGTAGGCCCTTGGTGATTTGGTCGGGATTCTCCGGCTGATTCAACGCTTGGGCATGCGCGCAGCGACCCAAATTGTATTTGGCGGCGGCTTCCAATTCGGGAGCGTCGGGTCGCAACGAGTTCTGCAGCGCCGTCGCGGCCTCATCGTATTGCTGCAAGTGATACAGCGCCACCCCCCGGTTGTATTGCGCCTGAGCGCTGTTTGGCATTAGTGATAGCGCTTGATCATATGCCTCTAGCGCAGCAGCGGGCTCGCCTTGCTGCAACCGACGATTGCCTTCTTGAATCCAATGCGGACCCTGCCAATCTTCGCGCTCCGCAGCAACGGCGCGCGTGCCCGCCTGTAATATCAGCACGCCAACCAAGATGTACGGCACCAGTTTGTTCATTGCTTCAATATCGGAAAACACTCGGTACGAATCACGCGACTCGATCAATCATAACGTCTTTGAAAAACAATCATCAGCTATTGCGAAACCTATTTCCATTTCGTTTCGTACTCATAGAAGGTCGGGTTTCTTTAACGACTGCAACCCTACTCTAACCCCTCCCTGCAAGAGAGAGGGATCTTGGGGATCAGTCTTTGTATTTTGCGAGTTGTCGCACGCCATAGCGTCACCATCCTATGAAACACTGCCGCTTGAAACGATGCTATCCGCCGCCGCTGGCAGTGGGTCGGCGCGCTTACGCGGCGGTATCAAAAATTCCAAGGTTAACAAGCCCAACGCTGCCATCGCAAACCAAAAAAACTGCGGTTTGCGTTGGTCCACCTTCTTATCATCGGCCTCGCTCGTCATTTGCGCCTTAAGCCGATTCTCAAAGAGCCATTCGAGCGTGCGCTGATCGTTGTTCACTAGGCCGCTTTTGTAATACTCGCCGCCCCCCGCTCGGGCAATGGCGGTTAGATGCTGCGGGTTCAGTTTCGACCATACCTGCTGATTTTGATACTGCACGTAGTCACGCCGATTGCGCGCGCTCTTTGGCACTAAGCCACCGCGGTCGTCGTCACCGATTCCGATGCAATACACGGGTATCTCATCCTGTGTTGCGAGCCGCGCTTCTTCAATTGCATCACCAGTGTGATCTTCGCCGTCGGTCATGATGACCAACGCCCGGGCCGTCGTCAGGCGCGGGCCGAACGCCAAGCGCGCGTTATGGATAGCATGCGCAATATCGGTGCCGCCGAGCGGTGCGCTGTGCGCGCCGACCTCTTCGAGTAACAGGCGGAAAAACTCATAGTCGTCGGTAAGCGGGCAGATCATCTCTGACTTACCGGCAAAGGTAACAAGCCCGATATTGGCACCGCCCAATTCGGCGAGCAATTGTTCGATATCATCCTTGGCGCGATCGAGCCGCGGCATACCCGCGTCGTTGGCCAGCATGCTGCGCGAGACGTCGAGACAAATAATGAGATCGAGCCGTTTTTTCTGGGCATCGATCGGCTGCGAACCCCAACGCGGCCCGGTCAGTGCAATCGCAAGCAATGCCAGCGCCAATACCCGCAAAACCATCCGTGCCATTTGCCGCCAGGTGCTGCGTTGCGGCGCTAAGAACGTCGTCATGCCGCGCTCTGCAAATGCACGCAATCCGCGCTGACGCATCCAGTGTGCGTAGAACAGCAGTAGGCTTGCAACAAGCGCCAAGCTCAACCAAGTGAAGCGCGGGAAATAGTCGAAATACTGTTCCATGTGCCGATCTAATTCACTATCGCGTTACAGTGCATGTCGCAACCGGGTTGCCGACAATAGCACGTCAACGCTGAGCAATACCAATGCTACCATCAATGCCGGCGGTAGGTTGTATGCACCCACCGGCACCCAGCGATACGCCAATTCCTCAAAGAGATAGTAGCTTTCCTCGTCGATCTTGGTGCGTTCCAACTCGTCGATTACTTGGTACACATCCCGTAACGCATCGGTGTCGGTAGCGCGGAAATATCGGCCACCGGTAATGTCGGCAACTTCGCGCAACACGCTATCGTCGAGGTTGACCGGTATCTTGCGTCGCCCCAACAGACCCATATCGCGTATCTCAAATTCCGGCGCGGAGCCAATGGTGTAAACCTTGATGCCGAGCTCCTCTGCTGCTTTGGCCGCGTCGATGGGCGAATAATCACCCGCGTTCTGTAAGCCATCGGTTAAGAGAATGACGGCGCGGCTCTTGATGCTGAATGAATCGTTGTCTTCCAGCTTTCTACCGATATTGCGAATGCGCTCGATACCGAGCAACAGTGCATCCCCAATCGCGGTTCCATTCTCTGATTGTGCACGGACGATTTCAATATCGTCCAGCGCGCGAATCAGATGATCGTGGTCGCGCGTAAGCGGGCAAACCGTATCCGGAAACGCCGCAAACACGGTGAGGCCGATTAAATCACCAGTGCGGCCTTCGAGTTCGTCGCCGTCTCCCTTAACAAATGCCCGCACCACATCCTTCACGGTATCGAGTCGCGTTTGATAGCGCCCGAGCGAAGGATTCGGCATGTCCTGATACCGCATCGAGCCGGATCGATCCAATACCAATTCAAGCGCGACACCTTCTGTTGTGACCTTCTCAACTTCATCCGCACGGCGCGGTCGCGCAATGGAAATCACGATCGCCAAAACGGCGAGGCTGCGCAGCACCGGCAGAATGACCCGTGCCCGAAGGGCCCACGAACCACCGCCAGCGGCGCGCATTAATGCATCAGTTTGCGAATACCGCAGCGTGGCACGGCGACCGGCCCGCAACCAATCCCACCAGATAAGAAACCAAATCGGCGGTGCGGCCAACAAGGCCCAAGGCCAAAAGAAGGTCTCTAGCAAATTCATGCCCGGACCTCCTGCTGTGCATCGGTTGCTGAGCGCTCGGCTAGCGCGCGCTGTTGGGCGGCACGACGTTCGGCTTCGCGCGCGGCATGTGTGCGTTCGACAAATTCGCGCGCTGACTTTTGCACCCAGCCAATCTCATCTTCCGACGGAATTTGAGCGGCATATTTCACTGGGTCGCACGCGTCGATAAATGCTCGCAACAGTTCGCGCTGAGTTGCCGAAAAGCGTGCGTCATCTTGCAAGGATCGTACGAATTCTTCGCTGGTCTGTTCGCCCGCGTTAAAGCCGAACTCGCGCTCGATGTAGCCGCGCAAAATCGCATTCACACGAAAGTAGTAGTCCTTTATATGACCTGCTGCGATTAGGTTATCGCTTTCCAACTGCCGGAAAGCACGCACGGCCCATTCGTATGCCGGCAAGGGCGGCGGCGCATGAGGCGCAACATTGTCCTTTTTCGCCGGCCAGAAGCGCCATGCCAACCAGCCAAGCAACGCAAGGGCGGCAATACCGACTGCAACGTAACCGACGATGCGCCACGCGATCGGCAGTGCCATCGAGACGGGGCCGCGCACGTCGGCCAGCCCCTCTTCAATCTGCAGCGGCAGTTCGGGCGTATTCAACTGTTGCGCCACGGCGTCTTGCGCCGAACCGGGAATGTTTCGGTCGTCATAAAACGGAATCGGCAGCGAGGGCACGGCGTACGCGCCGGGAAAGTGTGCGATCAGCGTCAACACCACTTCAAGGCACGCGGCGGGCGGCGGACAATCGATCTCTTTTCGCTGAACGTCGATGACCTCAAAAACGCCGAGAATATCTGTCGGCTGCGGCGGGGCGATTTGCACGCCCTCGACCGTTTCAATGCGAAGGCGAATCTCAAACGGATCGCCCGCGACTACCGACGCTTCAGGTGAAAAAATCTCGACCCGGACCGGCCCCTCTCGTGCGACCATCGAAGTCGGCTGCGATGTCGCTGTCGTTCCATCATCGCTAGGCTGAGCCTGCGCTGATGATCCGAAGACAACGACAATCACGAATGCGCACGACGAGGCCCGGAACGCGCGGCGCTGCAGCAAGCGAATAGATTGGTGGCCGATGGGTGAAATCATCCCGTCCGTAAGCGTGCCTCTCGTTTGCGAAAATACGCCGTCAGCGGCTCGACGATTGATTCGCCCGTGCTAACGCGAATCGCGTCCGAACGTAGCCGCTTAAACAGTGTATCGCGCTGAGCTGCACGATCTAACGCGTCGCGGGCAAAACGGCGCCGGAAAGACCGACTGCTCGTGTCAATCAATATTCGCCGACCGGTCTCGTTGTCAATCCAATCGACGAGGCCCATGGCCGGAATCTCGGCTTCGCGCGGGTCGCTCACCACGATCGGCACGATGTCATGTCGGCGTCGCGCGATGCGTAACTCGGTCTCAAAATTCTCGCTCAAAAAATCGGAAATGATGAAGATCACCGAGCGGCGTCGCAGCGTATGGTTGACCTGCCGTAGTGCACCGGCCAAATCGGTACCGCGGCGACTTGCCGTGATGGTCAGCAGCTCTCTGATAATGCGCAGCACGTGCCGCGAACCCTTGGTCGCGGGGATGTGCCGTTCGATCTCGTCGGAAAAAGCGATCAGGCCGATCTTGTCGTTGTTACGCGTGGCGCTAAAAGCCAGCGTCGCGCCGATCTCGGTCACCAGGTCGCGCTTGAGCTGCGTGCGCGTACCAAACGCTTGCGAGCCGCTGACATCGACGAGCAACATGACGGTCAGCTCGCGCTCTTCGCGATACCGTTTGATGAAGGGCTTGCCTTGGCGTGCCGTGACGTTCCAATCAATCGAACGAATATCGTCGCCGGGGGCATACTCACGCACTTCCTCGAATTCCATCCCTTGGCCCTTAAAGGCGGAATGGTAATGACCGGCAAACACGTCGCTGGCGATGTGCGACGTGCGGATTTCGATCTTGCGGATTTTTTTAAGAAGTTCCTGTGGGGTCATGGCAAAAACGTCGAAAAGTCAAAACTTCGAAACGTCAAAATTTCGCATCTGACCAATTCGGGATATACCAATCGTCTCAGTTGGCCTTCGACAGATGTCGTTGGGTTTTTATTACGACGGAAGCGAGGATGCGTGTCAACTCGATGGCTTCGTTGAATATGGGTTCGACAGTCTCTGAGCCCAAGAGACCTGTTTCACGAGCTAACTCGAGCCAATAACTCGTCTCGCTTGCTTCATTACGAGCGATGCTGCATCGGTGAACAAACTCGGCGTCTGTCAAAGCGTGGTCGGCCTCGCGCAGATTCGCTCCGACACTGGTGCCGGAACGAATCAGTTGTTTCGACAAAACCCAGCCCGCGGGCTTACTCGGAAAACAATCTCCCAGTTCAATAATATTTCGTGCCAATTGAAACGATCGTCCTAGCAAATCCCCTTGTAACCGTCCCATGATTGAATCTCCAAAATCTGTATTACGGAAATAATACGAAGTAGAAAAAATCACTCAAGTCACAAATGGGTTAGGCCGTGGATTTTTCGACGTTTCGACGTTTCGACGTTTCGACGTTTCGACGTTTCGACGTTTTCTATGGCACCGGAACATGCGAGAGGAGCGCTTCGATCAGATCATCGCTGGTCTTTTCTTCCGCTTCGGCTTCATAGGTCACGATTACGCGGTGCCGCAACACTTCGCGAGCGACGTCTTTTACATCTTGCGGCGTAACAAAGCCCCGACCGGCAAGAAAGGCCCGCGCTTTCGCGCCGAGCGTGAGCATAATCGACGCGCGCGGCGAGGCACCATACTGCAATAAATGGGCGATATCGAGGCCGTATTGCTTGGGGTCGCGGGTGGCGATGACGAGTGAGACGATAAAGTCCTTAATCTTGTCATCGATGTAGATGTCGTCCACCACTTGACGCGCGCAAATAATATCGTCGGGGCTCATCACCGGATCGACGGTCAGCGTGTCACTTGTCTTCGCCATACGGTCGAGAATGAGTCGCTCTTCTTCGGGCGTGGGATAGTTCACAACGACCTTGAGCATAAAACGATCGACCTGCGCTTCGGGCAAGGGGTATGTACCTTCCTGCTCGATCGGATTTTGTGTCGCCATCACCAAGAACGGCTCGGGCAAGGCGAAGGTCTCATCGCCGATGGTTACCTGATGCTCTTGCATCGATTCGAGCAAGGCACTTTGCACCTTGGCAGGCGCGCGATTGATTTCATCGGCAAGAATGAGGTTGGCAAAGAGCGGACCTTTTTTAACGCGAAACGCTTGGGTTTGCGGTTCGTAAACCAGCGTGCCGACGAGGTCGGCCGGTAACAGGTCGGGCGTAAATTGCACACGCTGAAAGCTGGTTTGCAGTGCCCGTGCCAATGTCGCAACGGTTCGCGTTTTGGCTAAACCCGGCACGCCTTCCAGCAGAATATGCCCGCCAGCCAGAATGCCGACGATCAGGCTGTCGATCATGCCCTGTTGGCCCACGATCACGCGACCGATCTCTTGCCGTAGTCGGGCAAATGGTTCGCTGGCCGCTTGTACGGCATCGCCGATATTTTTGATGTCGAGTTGCGTCACAGACAAAATCCCTCTTGAAAATCTAACGGAGCATTCGGTGCGTCATTTCTCAAAGCGTCGAATTGTCCGGAAGATCGGGCGCGGGATCAAGGCGCGCCGATGCATGTGTAGTGGTGTCGATTGAGGGGCATCGCCGTCCCGGCGGTGTTTATTCGCTTTTCCCACCGGCGAGACGCCGATGCTCCCCGGGGCAGAAATCAAACGACACCAGTGCCGATACACGCGGGGCGGGACATGATCCCACCCCGCCTGCGTAGTCAATACAGCGTCATCGAGCTAACGCGTTGACGAGTCGATACCTTGTTCCACCCGTTTTAGATAATCGCGGAAGCCAGCCTTAGCCCCGCCCAAGTGAACGATCAATCGGAAAAACGGTACGTGGAAGGTGCCGTTGTCGATGCGGCCCTTTATTGATACGTCGATCCGTGTCGCGTTTGCTACTGGCGTAAGGTTGATAACGGCGTCGAATTGCATGGGCACAACGCTATCGCGGCCATGGATCGTCATCGACTGCGGCATTGTTTCCTCGATGACTTGATAGGTGACACGCGACGCCCCGAGGTCCTCGATCCAGGTGAGTGGTGCTGCGCCAGTGGTTTCAACTGAGCGGCATTGCTTGCCGGCAATGGGCAGATCGGCGGGTTGATGGAGCATCTGCCAAATCTGTTGCGGCGAGGCGGGAACCGTTCGCTCGATCGAAAATGCGTAGTTAGCGGGTAACAGAAAGCCGACCAGTATCGCGATAACAAATAGCCCCAGAATTCCACCGCCGATCGTGAGTATCCAAAACATGGGTTTTTTCCTTGTCTTCTTTGTGGTCATATTATTTTCCACGGGTGCGCCGCACGAAGAGATCGCGCCGCGCACCGGTACTTTTTTGTGTTGAAAGCGCGACCATCGTGGCGCGCTGACTTGTTGGTGTTTAGAGACGGGTTAGAGCGCCGAACGCAGGGTATCGACGGCGCGACGTTCCACGGAAACGATCGCGCCGAGCCGATCGGCGAGCGCTTCAAATTCACGCAGGGCCACCTCAGAGGACAGGCGGCATTGATCCTTCAGATTGCGTTGTGCGTCGGCAAGCTGTAGCAGTTCCTCGGTTGCCGCTTCTGCGTCATCGTCGAGCAGTTCGGCGCGTCGATCGCACAACTGACAGCCCTCTTGCAGTGCGTCGTCTGGTAGATTCGCAATGGCGCTTGCGAATGCCCCCCATTGCTCGGCGGCTGCGCGCCATTGAACGGCGGCATCAGCGAGCCTCTTGTCATCCGTCAGCGATGCCGCTTCGTCGAGAAATTCGGCATAGAAGAGGCGGCCGCCGGCGGGGGCGGTGTATTCGTATTGAATGCACTCGTAAGCACGCCGCAGCCCGACATACTTATTCGCCGGCGTGTCAAACACATTGGGCCAGCCCTTTTTGTCTTTGGTATCGGTTAAGAGCTTTTGCCATTTGGCCATGCCGGCAAAGCCGCAGTTGGATCGGAAATTCGGCGGCACACCGACGTCACCATCCTCCAGTGCCCGACATGTGACGCCAATGGCTTCGTAGAGCCTGGACTTCCAATCGAGATTCGTATCGAACGAATCGATGGTGATGATATGGTGCTTGGCTTGCTTGTAACCGTTGCGCGCTAATGCCAACTGTTCCCCTGAGACACGGCAAGGTCTCATTGACCGGTCGTCGAGCCAATAATCATCCCCGTCGCGCCCGACGATGGCGACGTAGTGCGGCCCCATGCCTGCCATCTGCGCCGGCACGCCGTAATACGGCAAGTGCGCGGTATCGATTACGCAAATCGCAGGCTTGCCGTCATCCAATGCGTCGTCGAGTTGCTTTCGCGCGCGTTTGGCGCTGGTTGTTTGCTCCGATTTGATGGTCACGCCGATGCGGTCGAAGACGGGCATCATGTAAGTGTGGGGCATGGTGCCGCTTCGCATTACGATGGTTAGCATCGGTGGCCAGCCTTTGTATTCAAACACGGCATACATAAAACCCAAGCCGCCGCAGAGACCGTGCAGCATCGCTTCGCTGTACGGCATACCGGTTTTGGGATGCGTAACGCCTGCGTGCCGCAAAACGTTTTGAAGGATGGCGGTTTCGCCTTGTACGCCGCCAAATTGGTCGTATCCCGCAAGCACGCCGGAATACTGCGTTGCGTTTTGGTGGCTGGGGAATTGTTGGAGGATTTGAGCGCGGGCGCTGGTGTAGCGCTCGCCAGTCTTCTGCATACGCGCTCGAATGCGCGTTTTGAGATCGCGTTGTCGTGTCATCGGTGACAGACTCCCGGAATTCAGATGCACGTTAAGCCCGCTCGTCCGCCTCACGAGGACTCAACCTGCATTACTGGGAGCTTGTCGATTCACACGATCCGGAAGGGGCGAGCCCTCCTTTGCTCCCGCATACGGTTCGGAGGCGGCGAACCTTTGGGAGTTGGGCAGCGGATACCTGCCAAGCTTCAATCCTACACGGTGAGCGTAGATTGACCAATAGCTGCTGCGTTCTAGTCGCTATTTTTTGCAGATTGTGTGCCGTAAGTGCGACGGCACGCAGCTCGGGCACCGCCAACGTACGTCAATCCGTCGTTCGCACGACGACGATCACGCCATCCGATTCACCGTCAGCTGTTACCGCTCGCAGCCGGTGGCGTCCGACGGGCAACTCGAAGCGCGGTGCGCTGCTGGTGCCGGCGAAAACATCATTGATGAACCAGGTGACCGGCGTCGAGCGGTTTACCTGCGCGTTGATGGCGGTGACACCGTTGATGGCGACGAAGCGCGAATCGGGCGGCGGGCTTAACACGCGTAATGATGGAAGAGCGTTGCTTTCAAATTGAATGGGATTCGTAACGGCCCAGTCGGGGCAGGTCGGCGGCTGTGCGATGTGATGCTGCTTGATGATCGGCGTTTCAAACAGCTTACACAGCAACGGCTCGGCGGCGAGCTTTCCTACGAATTGCGGATGTGCCGCGCCACTGAAGCGACCCACCCATATGCCCAGCGCGTAACGCCCGTTGTGACCAATAGCCCACGCATCGCGCCGCGCCGAGCTGGTGCCGGTCTTCCACATATACCAACTGTGCGCGGCAAGCGTGCTGCTGCGCAGTTCGGGTCGCGTTCGCTCTAGATTCGACAGCGTATGATTAATCGCGGCACACGATTGACGCGAGAAGATTGGTGTGCTGGGCGGAAGGGTTTCATCGACATACATGCGCGGCGGCAAGTAGCGTCCATCGCGCGCGAATACGGCGTAGGCATTGACCAAATCCAGCAGGCGTGCTTCGGTGCCGCCGGTGATCAGACTCAGCCCGGCGCGCTGCACTGTCGCGCGTGAGAATCGAATTCCCGTTTGATTCAGTGTTTGCGCGCACGCATCGAGGCCGAGGTGCTGCGCAATGGCCAAGGCCGGAATATTAAGCGAGCGGCGCAAGGCGGCGGCGACTGTGACTTCACCAACGTAGTCGTGGCTGTAGTTGCGCGGTCGCCATTCTGCGAACGTCGTGGGGCGATCAGCGATCGTCATCGATGGATGCAATCGTTGGCGTTCAAACGCGGCTGCATAAACGAAGGGCTTTAACGTCGAGCCCGGACTGCGGCGTGCCAGAACGCCGTCAATACTGCCGTTTTTCTCGTCTTGTTGATTTGCATTGCCGAGCCACGCGACAACGGAAGCATCTTGCACATCGATGACAACGACGGCGATGTCGCTATTGGCAGGCAAGTCGGTTAGATGTTCACGGGCGGTCTTCTCGACAATTTCTTGAAGCGCGCGATCAATGGTGGTGGTACCGCCCTGTGGTCGTCGGACGAGGGCTGCGGTCGTGAATGGCGTAGGGCGGCGGGGACGGTTCCATCGCGTCAGTCGCAGCGGCGTTTCTCTTGCGGCTAACGCTTCAACTTCATTGAGAAAGCCTTCATCGCGCATGCGGGTGATGGCGTAATCGCGGCGCACCAGTGCGCGATCGGCGTGACGGTCGGGACGTAGTTGTTCGGGGGATTGGGGAATGGCTGCCAGCAGCGCGGCTTCTTCAACGGTTAGATGTTTGGCAGCCTTATTGAAATAGGTACGGGCGGCGGCTTCGGCACCGCGCACGTTGCCGCCGTAGGGGGCAATATTCAGATAAAGCGTGAGTAGTTCATCTTTGGTGAAATGGTTCTCAAGCTGTACCGCGCGAAAGGCCTCGACGACTTTGACCGACCAGGTGCGCGGCTGCGGATCAAGCATGCGCGCGATTTGCATCGGTAGCGTGCTCGCGCCTGAAACGACTTTGCCGTGTATCAGGTTTTGCCAAGCGGCGCGCGCAATGGCAATCGGGTCCACGCCGTAATGGGAGTAGAAGCGTTCGTCTTCGAGCGCGATCGTTGCGTTCTTTAAGTGCGGCGACAGCGCATTGGCTGCAACCGGTAAGCGCCATTGCTGATCGCTGCCGGTCGCAATGTACAGCGTCGCACCATTGCGGTCGGTCACCACCGGGCTGGCAGGAAAATTTTGAATCGCGTCGATCGGCAGCGGCCAAATTGCATCGGCAATGAAAAAGGCGAGCGCTGTCAACGCAAGGGATGTACCGCAGGCCAAGGCCGAGAGGTACGTCCATCGTCGCCACCAAGATTGCCGCCGCGTTTGCACGAGTTACTGCGTTACCACAATTCGACCACCGCCGTGGCGACTGGCGAGGTTACCGTCGTACATACAATTGGCCTCAATCGGCGGCAACGTGAAATCGCCGCGACCCACCACGCGCAGGTGATACTCGAACGTTGCGGGTTGATTGGTGACGGATGCAAATACCAGCACGCGATCGTCTTCAAATTGCACGGAGTCGGTCGCGAGGGTGCCTGCCGTATCGTCGACCGCCGAAGTGGCCAATGCCGGATTCTCGGCCTCGGTTGCGCCGGCCAACGCATCGATAATGGCGATGTTGGGCAGCACCTCGCTCGCAGCTAACCCCGCCGCCGATATGGTCAATCGTACGCGAATAAGATCGCCGACCTTAACAGCACTCGGATCGATCGGTTGGTCTTCGGCATCGAGCCACTCGCGGCGGATTTTTAGACCATTGTCGAAATACGGTTGTTCCATCGGTTCGGCTGCGAGACCGCGATGGGTACAGCTCACGAACAGCGAGCCGGTGCCTTCCGATGAGACCAGCACATCCTGGCCTGTCGGCACGGTTTTCATCGGTGTAGGTGTTTCGTGATCGAAGTCGATCGGCGGCGCATCACCAATGGCCATTTGGCCGGTAAACGCGCCGTCTTGCGGTTGACGGCGATAGTACCGTGCCAATGCACTGAGGCAGGTCGCGTTTTCAAGCGTTGAGTGCCAACGTGATTGATTTCGCGTGGCGAGCAGTTGCTGTACCACTTGATGTTCGGGCTCGTCTTCATGGTTGTAGTCGAGCAAGGCGTCGAGCAAGACCGCCCTCTGCCGAACCGCAGAGGTGATGCGATCACCGCCCAAGGCGCTGCTGGTTGCGACTTGCAACAAACCGTCGGTGAGCACTTTCGCTGCGCGGTCTCGACGCCCGGCGCTTAACCAGGCGCGTACCAGATAACTACGCGCTTCGAGGTCAAGTTGGTCCAGATCTTCATCAAGATTGGCCATGATACCGACCGGTGCGGCATCGAGTTGGGCGAGAACAAACGCGATGGTCGGCAGTAGGGTCAATCGTTGCTGCTGATCGTCGTCGTCGTTGCTCTCGGCAAGGCGCTTGGCTGCAGCTACTAAATATCGCTGCACGCCGCTCATCAATTCGTCGTTGACTTCGTAACTGGCAGCCTTAGCTGCGAGTAACACTTGGCTCGCATAGGTGCTGCCCCATAGGCTCGGTTTGGTGTTGTTGGGCCAAAATGCCAGCCCGCCGCCGGCGGTTTGCATCGACCAGATACGCACGAGCCCGGCTTGGATTCGATTGTCGATATCCGCACGCTCGTCGTCGGTTGGTTCGATCATATCGCGCGCGCAAATAAGACCGTGTACGCGGCTGGAGGTTTGTTCGAGACAGCCGTAGGGGTAATCGAGCAACGCTTCATAAGCGGGCATGAGTTCTGCGGCGGGCGTGGGCTGTACGTGGATGCGCGTTTGCAGCGTGCCATCGAGAAAGCCGCTGGGGCTGGGCATTGTCCATGATTCCCCTGCCGGGATGCGCCGGGTGTATGAGACGGTGCGAATTGACGTTAGCGGTCGCACGGGAATCATGCCGGTCGATGTTGCCGTTTCGTATTCGTCGTCGTCATCGAGCGAAAAGCGAGCCGTCAGGTCAATCGTGGCGCGACCGGGTTCGGTGGCGACCAGTTTCAACCAGACGGTCTCCGATGCGTCCGCCGCAACAATGAACGACCCGGATTCGACTTCGGCGACTTCCACGCCATTGGCGGTGTTGATGTCGAGTGCGATTTCACGCTCGGCATCGGTTTGATTAAAGACCTTGACGGGTACCCAGGCTTCGTCGCCCGGCGACAAGAAGCGTGGCCATTGCGCTTCCACCATCAGCGGTGCCGATAGAAACAATGGTTTATCGATTGACGCGTAGCGATCCCCCCGAACGGCAAGCGCCATGATGCGCAGCCGGCCCTGTGTGGGCGGGGCTTTGAAGGCAAAGCTCACCTCGCCGCTCTCGTTGACCGGTAGCGCCTTTTGAAAAGCGACGAAGCCGACCTTGCGCTTCATGGAAACGGGCGAGCGCAGCATCTCGTCATCCGTCATGCCGTCAGCCATGACATCATCATCGCCAGCGCCGATCTGATTGGTCGACTGCGGGCGGGCGTAATCCGGCAGTAAGCGGTTGAAGATATCGAAGTGTTCGATGGTAGCCGCGCGCTGGGTAAAGAAGTGTGCCAGCGGATCGGGCGTCTTAAAGGCAGTCGGTAGCAAAAGTCCCTCGTCGACTGCAAACCCATGTATCACAGTCGGCTCATCTGCGGTGTCATCAAAGTTTTTGACCCGTGACGTAACGATGACCTCGGCACCGGGGCGGATGTTGGTCGGTGCGTCCAAATCTAATGCCAACACACGATGGTCAAAGTTGACCGGCACCCGTGCGATGCCGCGAGCCCGCAAGGGCTGCCACTTGGTCGCTTCCAGGTTGAGCGGACGAATCACGCTTGCCGTCAGGAACGCATCGCGCCGCAAGTCTGCCGGAATGGGAATCTCAATCGTCTCCGTGTTGCCCGTCATCTCCACTGCTTGCGACCAAATCACGCGGTCGGCTTCCAGAGCAACCAGCAACGTTCCCTTCATGCCGGCGCGCACTGTTGCAGTCGCCGTATCGCCCGGTTGGTAAGTATCGGCGGCCAATCTCAACTCGACTTGTTCGGGCAATGCTACTGCGAACGACTCGTCGTGGGCGTCGCGATGATGCACGTATAACGCCCACTCGGCTGTCAATCCCGAATCGGGCTCGGTCAGGCGCACTTCGTATTGACCCGGCGCTCGCAACGCCACGGGGATGGTGCCACTGGGCGTGGGGTCTTTATGGTTCAGGTGTTGCGTGACAGTATCAATGCGCCGCTCGGTGCTTTCCCAACGCATACCGCCGCCGGTATCGCGAATTGCCCAGTCGTATTCGATGCGTTCGACATTCAGCGTGATGGGCTTGCCCTCGGCCCACTCGCCACTGCCCGTCACTTGCGCCCATTGCACATCAATCGTATCGCCGGCAGGTGCCGATTTGCCGATTGGTAAACGAATGCCCAGGTGGCGATTGACGGGATTGGATGCGAATGTCAGCCGCTGCGAAACCGATCGACTGCCGGGTTCCGTGACGGTAACGGCAATGCGCGCTTCCCAAAGACCGGCACCGTTCGCCGATGGAATCTTCACCGTCGCGTTACCTGCGTTATCGAGTTCTGCATTAAGTTCTTCGATCACTTGTTCGTCTTCAATCTTTAGCGGTTCAAATACGAAACCTTCAAACTCGGCAGCGTCGAATGGTTTGCGTACAAATTGCCCGCTGACCGAAGCCAACAGACCGGCGGCGGGTTTGCCGAAGAGATACTTGGCGTTGATATCGATCTCGGGTTGTTCTTCCGCGACGTAAGAAGGTTGCGTACTGGCCGTCGCCACCTCAATGCGCACCGGCAGGATGTTTTCCACCAGCGCCGTCGCCGCGCCCAGTTCCTTTTTGGTTCCCGGAATGCTCACGCTGAACGTATAGCGGCCCAACTGAGCCGATGGCGGTGTGGGAATATCGAGATGGAAGAAACCGCCCAAGGCTTCGTCGGGCTTGATGGTTTCGCATAGCAATGTCTTACCATCGGGTCGCTTCGCCGTAATCGAAATCGGAAATGGCGGTGGGGCGGCACCGGTGCGATCGCGCAGGATGCCGGTAAGGTGAATCATGTCGCCGGGTCGATAGGCACCGCGCTCGGTGTAAATGAATGCATCATAAGTATCGACGGGCGGTCGACCGGCCAGATCGTTCTGCTCGGGGCTCCAGTTGTCGCGGTCGAGCAATAGATAGCTTAGGTCGCCGTCTTTTTCGGCCACCAACACCCAGGCATCGTGGTCGGCTCCCGAACCGCTAGGGAGTTCCAACACGCCTCGGCCTTGCTCGTCGGTCGTTGCTTCGGCCAGCAATTGATTGGTATAGGAATACGCTTTGATCGTGACGGCATCGACCGGCGCGCTGTCCGCGATCGATGTCACCCAACAGAACACGCCGTCCTTTTGCTTGCGCGCCGCGACGGCCAAGTCGCTAACCGCGATAACGGCCGAATCGTTATGCCAGTAACTTTGATCGCCCTTGACGCTTACGTGATAAATGCCCGGTTGCCGTTCGATCAATGCGCCGAGATTGAGGACGGACTTTACCAGTTCATTCTTTTCGCCCGCAACGGCAAGTTTCTTCTCCAAAATCTCTTTGCCGGTGGTATCCGCATCACCGCCGTGCAGGTGTGCGACCAAATTGTTGGGATATAAACGCGTAACCGACGCGGTGATATCGTTGTAATTGATGGTCTCGACATCGAGCAGCATGTGGCCAGCGGGGCTTAAGACGCCGCGGTTTGTCGTCAGGCGCAGTTTAGGATAGCGATCGGGAATGCGGGCGGTCTTGGTGATTCGGTCCTTTGTGATGGTGCCGTTACGCGCGACCAGGCCCGGATCTACCGTGATCGTGTAGCGCTTACCACATTCAAACGACCCTTCGATGGAAAGACTGTCGTAGTAAATCGATGGCCGGATTTCGCCCACGGGCGGCGAGATGCTTATTTGTGGTATTGCGGAATTGCGTTTTAGGCGATTGTTGAAGTTGAGCCGAATGGTGGCGTCGTCGCTGTAATCATGTGGACGGGCATACACGTATTCGACGTCCAACACCTCATGGCAGGTGAGCTGTTGTTCAAACGTCGCACCCAGCGGCAAGTCACCATCGGCGGGCGTCAATCGCTCGGTGATGGTGAGCATTGCGCTAGTGGATTCGGGGCGGTCGAAGCGCACCTTGTGCGTCTTGGTGTTTTGGCGCGTAAGGAGCGTCGCCTTGAGCGGTTGTTTTTCCTTGAGATCGCGTACTTCTAGCGCTTGTCCGAGGGCTGCCCCGTTCACCGGCTGATTGAAGGTAATGTCTACGTTGACATGGCTCTTGTCAGACGAGGCGATATCACACTGCATGACCTTGAGCGCTTCGGTCTTGAAGATCGCCGACCGATTGCCGATTAAGCGCGCACCGATCGCCTGATTGCAAGCCGCGGTTGGCTTCAAGGCATATTGGCGCCCGGCCTCCAACTGTTCGTCGAGCTGATACTCAATCCGGTCGGTGGCGGCGAAGGTCCAACGGCCTTTGCGCGGCGGGTCGAGCTGAAAAGGGGCTTCCGCGATGGGCTGGCCCACGCGCTCGGCAGGTACGATCTGCCGGTCGAAGACCAGTGCAAGCCGATCCGTCAGATCGGCCGGGCCATCGGGGATTTGATCCGCGATCTCGACCTGCAGGGGGCCGGCCTTGGTTTGGCTGAGATGAATCGTGAATGCGCCAGTCAGCGCGCCGGCCAGAAAGAGACCGCAACCGAAGAGAATATTTCGCCGCATTGTTCGCTCCTTGAACCGTGGCAGCCGTCCGTGGGAAAGAGATGTCGATATCGAGCGTACGTTTGTTAGGCTCGATGGTTCGCCCGGGCAGCCAGCATATCACCCGGCAAAATCGTGTCCACAGAATATTGCGGGCACGGTATCATGCCCGGCATGTCGCACGTACCACCACCGCTAAGCAAGTTGGATATTGCCCGCAACTGGCTGCCGAGATACACCGGCATGCCGATTGACAACTTCGGCGATTATGTCCTGTTGACCAACTTCAATAACTACGTCGAGCGCTTCGCCGAACAGTTTTCGTGCGACATTCAGGGTGAAGGCCGCCCCATGCAGGCGTGTACCAACAGTGCAGGCCTAAGCATCGTCAACTTCGGCATCGGCAGCCCCAATGCGGCGATCATCATGGACCTGCTGACCGCCCGCGAGCCCAAGGGTGTTCTGTTTTTGGGCAAATGTGGTGGCCTGAAGACCACCACCGAAATCGGGCACTTTATTCTGCCGATCGCCGCTATTCGGGGCGAGGGTACCAGCGACGACTACTTTCCGCCGGAGGTGCCGGCGCTACCCAGCTTTAAATTGCATAAGTTTGTGTCCGACAAGATTTGCGAACGCGGGTTTGACTATCGAACTGGCGTGGTGTTTACCACCAACCGGCGCGTATGGGAGCACGACGAAGGCTTCAAGGCGCGGCTGCAAGGGGTGACCGCCATCGCAATTGATATGGAAACCGCCACGATCTTCATGGTGGGGCACAGCAACGAGATTTCGCGCGGGGCACTGCTGCTCGTATCCGACGTACCGATTACGCCCGAGGGTGTAAAGACGGAAGAAAGCGACGCCGCCGTCACCCGCGATTGGGCCGATTTGCACCTGCAGATTGGCATTGACGCGATGACACACATCGATTCCCACGGCGAACAGATCAAGCACTTTCAGTATTAGACTCGATATAACTGTAGTTGCGCGACATTCGAGTGCTGTCGCGCGCTATCGATGCCGCCGCCATCAATCAGAGCCGCGCCCGTAAGGAAGCGGTAACGGTTGGCCTGCGGCCGGCATGTCGTTGATCGCGCAGGGGTTTTTAGCCCACGACTGCAACCGTATTGAATTATCAAAACGACACATCAATTTGGAATTAACTTGCCCAATGCCACCCATAAACTCGATCGCCAACGCGGTAGGCCCGCTTGGGCGTTCTATCTGTTGCTGACTTCGATCGTGGCACTGTTAACGAGCGCGTGGGCAGTGGGCGATTGGCTCATTTTGTCGCCGGATTCATTTCGCTATTTACGCGGCGCGCGCAGCTTGGCAGAGGACGGGACTTTCGGAGTCGGTCGCCTGTCGCTGCCGCCCGGTTTTTCTTGCCTGCTTTATTTGATCATGACGTCCGACGGTTTGCCGCTGGCGGAAACCCGCTTGTTGTTGATCGTGGGGTGGATGGCCACGGCGATCTTCACGCACATTTATTACCGCAAGCATCGCCACGCGCGCATCGTTGCGTTGCTGGTTGCCGTGAGTCCGGCGTTGTTGATCCAAAGCGAATACTTGCTCTCGGAGTTGGCCTTCATGCCATTCGCGCTGGGCGCGCTGATTCAATTCGAGGCATGGCGCGAAGGGCGGCTTGCTTGGTGGCGCATTTTGTTGGGCTTTTTTTGCTGCACCGCCGCCATCCTGATACGGACCATGGGAATTGTGTTGCTTCCGTTGGGGTTGCTGGCCTTGGCTCGTCGACGACCACCATCCTCGGAATCAGCGGCGCAGGACGCGAACAGTGGCCCGATCGATGCCGATCGAGAACGAAACGGGCGGCAACCACAGACCTTGGCGCGGGTCATCGCCGGCACGCTGCTGGTCATCGCGACGATTTATCCGCAACTGCAATGGTCCGCACGAGAGCGCAGCTATCCGGAGGAGTACGGTTATTCTCGCATTCTGTTTAGTGCGCGCGCCGGTGAGAGCGCAGATGACAACTTCGTAACGCTTCAAGCTAAGCGGTTCATCCAATATACCCCACTCCGGCTGGCTTCGATTAAAGAGGCTGTTGTCCCCACGCGGTTGGGGTGGCGCTTGTTTCAGCCGCCGATGGCAACGCCGAGTACGTGGTTGATCGGCGGTGGGCTGTTGATCTTGATAGGCTGGCGTGCCTGGCGCTACCGCATGCTGATCGACTACTTCGCATTGCTCACGCTAGGGCTCTTATCGATTTGGCCATGGGATGAAGGCGTGCGTTTTGTGTTGCCGTTACTACCGACAATTTGGGCGGCGCTACTCGGTGGTCTCGACACGCTAACGGGTTTCTTCGGTGATTATGCAACCAAACGGCGTCGGCTCGCCTTTGCGGGCATGATCATTCTGATGATTGCCGTGTTGTCATACGAAAACCGGTTGATCATCGACGGTCGCGCGAACCGTGCCGAGAAGGCGACAGCGCGCTTGGCCGAGATGCAAACGCTCGGAAAACAAGCCGCACCATACCTTGAAGGTGCCCCGCGCATCGGATGCGTACTCAAAAACGAATCTCTCGATAAGACGACAGTTATCGGCGCGATGTACCTACAGCGGCAAATCTTATGGCGTGTCATCGATGTGAAACTAAAACAGGAGGTTGATTGGCAAGGGCTTACTGGGGCGGTGTTTTTTGTCAGTCCCGACATTCTTGCTAGCAACCCGCCCGCGACGTATCGGATACTTACCGGCCTACTTGACAATCGTTTACAACTCATTGCGACACCAACCCATACGGCTGAATAGGGTCGCGTCAATCTGTGCCAATCATTGGGTAAAACGCCGAGTCCGATTAGATGCATCTTGCGCATGCCTACCCAGTTCGCGAATTGTGTGGTGCGCGACAAACGTCTTTTTTGACTCACCGTTAGGATTGCAACCGTTGGCATGGCCCGTGCATATACACGAGTAGCTCACCTTTCGATCGTTATATCGAATGCCCATCCAAATAAGATCAACCTCCCTCGCAGAAAAGGAGAGATGCTCATGTTTGATTTGGGTTCTCTATTTGAGCAGTTGCAGATGTTTCTGGGCGATATCTTCGGATTTTTCGGAGACATCGTGTCGGCCCTGTTGGGGCCGCTGCTCGGCTAGTCGTTAGATTCGACACCCCACCCGATCGACTTACGCCGTAAGTCGATCACATTTCCCTCATAGACGTCGGTCTTCAATTGCTGACTGCGATATCGGTGCGCGCCCGCACGCTCTCATGGAAGCGTGTCGGTAAGATCGAACCGCAGCAAGCATTGGAGCCCGACGTCTGTCTCTTTTTATTCGTTCTCATACCTTTCGACCGCGCGGCCCGCTATTCATGTTGTAAAAAAAGAAAGGGCCGAGCCTCCTGGGGCTCGACCCGATCTCGCTAATAAAAGGGAGGAGTTTCTGTTGCTTTAGGTCACGTCTCGCTTAGTAGCAGAAGCCGCCGCCGAACCCACCACCGAAGCCGCCGACGAAACCGGGATGGTAGCCATAGCCAAAGCCACCGTAGCCGTAGCCATATCGGGGTCCGACATAGACCGACCGGAAGCGCGGTCGCACGTAGTAACCGCGATAAAACGGAGCCGGCGCGACGCGGCGATACACTGGTGCATGACGCACACCAAAGCCGCGACGATAGAAGCCACCCGCTTCGGCCTGTTGCGTGCCATAAAACGCCAAACCAGCCGTCGCTACGCCAAACGCAAACATCATCGTGAGCAATCGGTTCTTACGCATCGCTGTCTCCTTCTTGTGCAAGCGTTACCTGAGCCGCGACGAACGATCTCGTGCCTGAGCGTTGCACGTCGCCCGTGCGGCGTATTTTGCCTTCACGCGGCGTTAGACACGGCGATTTTTCTGGGGTTAGTCAACGACCCAAAAAATCCGAAAAATCGCGTGATTCAACGGAAAGAGCGGGGGCCGAGATGGTTCTAACGGTTATCGGCTTGCGAAAATGAGGAAGGTGCGTGTCAAATGCGTTCTTGCGTGGTTGCGTAGCGGGCAAGATGCCCGCACTCCCCGAGATGGGAGGTCATTCGGTTTGCCCTGATATTCGGTTCACGCTGGTATCCGGTTTGCCCCGTTTGTATTCGAAGGTAATACTGGCTAACTGGTCGGCCCAAGCCAACCGGCCAACACGGAAATCAGAACGACGACCCCGAGCACCACCCGATACGCGGCGAAAGGAATGAGCGAACGCTTACGGATGTAGTTCATAAATCCGGCCACGACCAATAAGGCAACCACGAACGACACGCTGAAGCCCAAGCCCAACAGCGGGAACATGCTGCTATCGAGCGTATCCCAATGCTTGATGATCTTCAGCAAACCCGCCCCGCAAATGGTCGGTATCGCCAGCAGGAAGGAAAACTCCGCCGCTGTGGTCGCGGGTAGACCGACGACGAGTCCACCCAGAATGGTCGCCATGCTGCGGCTGGTGCCGGGAATAATCGCCACGCATTGCGCCACGCCAATTAGAAACGCTTGTTTAAGCGTGATGCCTTCCAGACCGACGCCTTCCATGCGCCGAAAGATCAATTCGATCGCAACCATGACAACCGCACCGATAATAAGCGTGATGGCGACGGGCGAAGGGCCGTAGAGTAATTCCTCCACCTTGTCGTCAAACATCAAGCCGATGACCCCGCCGGGCAATGTGCCAACGAATAACTTAGTAAGCAAATGATCCTGCGCGCGTGCCGAGCGCGGTCGAAAGATGTGCTTGTACAGATCGCGCCAGAAGTAAAGCACCACTGCAACGATGGCGCCGATCTGGATAAAGAACAGAAAGACCGGCCACGGCGGATCTTCGGGCTTGATATCGAGCACCGGCATCGCCAGTAGCATGTGGCCGGTGCTACTGACCGGAAGAAACTCGGTCAGACCCTCGATAATGCCCAGGATGATTGCTTTGATTGAATCGCTCACGCCGCTTGCTCCGACAGCGCTTTGCGCGAAGCCAATAGATAAGCGATCACACTGATCGCCGTAAACCCGACCATCAGCCAGATCACGATGGTGCGTCCGGTCAGCACCCACTCGATGCCGCGCAGGCGACCGAGGCTGGTCAGTACCCAACCGACGGTGATCGATTGCAACAGCATCTTGATCTTACCCCACCAGTTAGCGCCAAAGGCCTTGCCGCCGGCTTCGCTAAAGCCGCGCAAGCCGGAGACGAGTAATTCGCGCGCGACGATCACCACCACCATCCAAGCTTCTAACCCGGTCGCTGCGGTATGGTCTTCCTGGCGAAAATTGCTGCCGAGAAACAGGATGTACGCACCGACGACGAGCACTTTGTCGACGAAGGGATCGAGAATGCGACCGAACGCCGTGATTTGGTTGTACTTGCGGGCCAGATGCCCATCGAGAATGTCGGAGAGAGCCGCCACGACGAACAGCACGAAGGCAATGTCCATGATCCAGACCTGCTCATCCTGCTTGGCGATGTCGAAAAGGCTAAGCAATACCAAAAATACGATCGCCATGATGAAGCGAGCGGTGGTAATCTGGTTGGGCAAATTCATGCGCATTGTGCGGATAAGACAGTGGCAATCGGCGTACCAGGTTCGTGCGGCAGGGTGGCTTTCACCCCAACTCCTAGGGTAGTGTCGCCGCCGACCGCGAATATGCAAGCCACCGCAGCCGTGACCCTAAAAGCGGTCGAAATGGAAGTTCGTCGGCGTCGAAGGTGGCGATTGATAATGCTGGTACATCAGAATGCCACCCACGACGAGGGCGATTCCGAATAGAATCGCCAGCGTGATTTTGATCCAACTCCACGGGCGGTCGCCTTGCACCTCACCGGTACCGGCGTTAACGAATACTTGGTACGGTTTGCCTTGATAGCGATAGACCAGCGTCCAGACCGGCAACAGTAAATGCTTGTAGGTGATCGCATCATAAAAGACATCCATCTTCGTGATGCGTTGTTTATCGCCGCCGATCTCGCCACGCACGATTTGACGTAAACGTGTTTCCATCACATTGCGCGCCGCTTCAAAGCCCTGGTCGAGTTCCACGTCATACGTCGACGCCAAATAGCCGGCCAGAAAAGACTCATCGAAGGGCCGACAGCGCTCCAGCGGCCACGGTGCCAAATCATCTAGCCGTTTTTGTGGCCACTGCGTGGTGCCGCTCAGCAATACGTCATCAAAGATGCGTTGAAACGAACCCGAGCGCCAACTCCAGCGCGTACGCGTTTCGGTACGTCGATTCTTGCCGCTGCCGACCGTGACGGTGTAGTTGTCGCCACGCTGGCCTTCCCAATGGGTTTGCGTGAATGAATCGAACGTCCAATAGGGCAGATAGACACCGTTGAAGATGCCCTGCACGCCACGGCGCAGAAATGCATTGGGCGCGAACCAGCGCGACTTGACCCAGGCCTTGAGATTCTTGCGCGCCGTATCACGATCGATCTGAAAGGGCAAGACGCCATCGACCGGCACGCGATCGGCGGCATCGTGCACTTTTTCAAGCGCGATAACGGTACCGCAATACGCGCACTCATCGCTCGTTAGCGTGCCGAGAAATTCGACGGTACCGCCACAGTTATCGCAGGTGAATTCGCGCCGATCGTTGGACGGCGCCTCTATGGCTTGCGCGCGTAAGTCGCGCAGCTTTGCCAGCATGCCGTGGAAATCCTGCTCAGCGACTGCCGCATCGGCGTCGAGCGCGATGGATTTGGTGCTGCCACAATAATCGCACTTCAGCGTTTGCACGCCGATGTGAAAGCGCAAGTCGGCCCCACAGTTGTCGCAGGGAAATTGGCGGCTTTCGACACTCATGTTGGCTCCGGCATTGATCCTAGAAACATTGCATCAGCCGCCTAATGCCCTATCAAAAACAGTGGCGAGCGAACATACGGTCGGATGCACCAAGGCGTTTGCATTTGATGCATGCAGTCCGGCGCTATAGTGCACGCAAGTGTATGGTTCCCGAGCGTCACGGCAACGAGGCTGCCGCCCATGGCGATTTTGGGCCAAATGGTTGGCCTACGACCTTTAGGCACCCTTACATGGCCGTTCCCTTGTCTTTCGACTCGAGCCGTCGTTACAATCCGAGCTGCTGGCAGTTTCGTCGCACTTTCTGATGGTGTGGTCGTCAGCCGTTGATATCTGCCGCGGATTTCTGATCGGGCCGTGATGACAAGACTACACTCTGCGCAACGCTTACTGATTACCGCGCTGTTGCTGTCGCTTTGCGCGACGCACAGTCAAGCAGAGAACTGTCCATTCATTGATGGTAATACCTGCACGGACTGTATCCCGGTTGCCTTGGGCACTTACGTTGGTACGACGACCGACAAGACCGGCACCGTCGATGACACCTCTTGCACCGATGGCGATGTGATCGACGCCTGGCATTGTTTCACGCCTACAATTACCGGTTTGTATCGTGTCGCCCTTTGCAATAGTGAGTTCGATACGTCGCTCGCAATCTATTCGGATTGTGACAACAGCGAATTTGCGTGTAACGACGACGCGTGTGGTGGGCCAGGGTCTCCGCCGTTTCAATCCGAGTTGCTCTGGACGGCGATCGCCGGCGAGACGTATTACGTACGCGTCTCCGGTTACGTTGGAGCCGTCGGCGACTATGTGTTGACGCTCGAGTCGCTACCCCCGGCTACCAACGGCGGCGCGGAATGCGTGTCATGCACCCCAATTACCGACGGTGTCTACACCGACTCCAACGACTTCACCGATGATCGCTGGTATTGCTACACCGCCACGTGTAACGGTCGCGTGCGCGCCAGCACCTGCGAGCAGACCGGCTTCGATACAGTTATTACCGTGCTCGACGCGTGCGCCGGCAATGTCGTCGCGTTCGATGACGACGCCTGCGGCATTGTTAATCGTGGGTCGATTGTTGAGTGGTTTGCCGCATCCAATGAAACGTACTTCGTGCAGGTCGCGGGTTTCAATGGCGCGACCGGACAATTTCAGTTGTCGATCGACTGCGACGCATGTCTTGAAGATCCGACTGGCGACTTTAACGATGACGGTTTCGTAAACGGTCGCGATTTAACGGGATTCATCGCGGCACTAATGCAAGTGGAAGATTCAAACGAGTTGCTGTGTCGGGGCGACTTTGACGCATCCGGCGAAGTTGATCCGCCTGATATTCCGGCAATGGCGACGAAGTTGCTGCGCAGTGGCTTCCCCGTAAGCGAGGGCGATACCTGTAGTGACTGTATTGTGGTGACGGATGGCCTTTACACGGGCACGACCGTGGACAACACCGGTTTCAATGATGACACCGACTGTGCGGACGGTGACCGCATCGACGAATGGCTTTGCTTTACGCCCGACATTTCCGGGACAGCTGTTGCGGGGCTTTGCCAAAGTCGTTTCGATACGACGTTGGCGGTGTTTAACCAATGTGGCGGCGAATCGATCGCGTGCAACGACGACTCATGCGGCCCATTGGGGCTACCTGCGTGGGCCTCGGGTCTGAGTTGGCCCGTAACAGCAGGCGAACGCTACTTGCTACGCATTTCAGGTTATCTGGATGCAACCGGCGACTACACGTTATTGCTCAATACACTTGACGACACGAATGAAGATCCACCCGACGGCACTACCTGCGAACGCAAACTACCTTTGGCAGATGGCGCGACATTAGGGGCCAGCGAGTTCACACCCAACGGCGAGCTTTGGTATGAGTATTCGGCAACGTGTTTCGGGCGCGCGACCATTCGCACCTGCGCCGCGGCGTCTTTCGATACGATACTTACGGTCTATGATGGCTGTGACGGTGGTGTGCTCGCTCAAGACGACGACGCCTGTGGCATTCAGGATCGCGGATCGATCGTGAGTTGGTTCGTGCGACCGGGCATAACCTATCCCGTACGCGTAAGCGGATTCAATGGTGCAACCGGCACGTTTGTGGTCGATGTCTCTTGCAGGCCGTGTTTTGATGAGCCGACGGGCGATTTCAATGATGACGAGCGCTTGGACAGCCGTGATCTAGTGGGATTTTTAGACGCGTTGTTGACCGGAGCTTGCAACGCCACCGCCCGCTGCGCCGGCGACTACGATCAATCGGGGCAAATCGACTATTCCGATATCGCAACATTCGTGGAAAGATTGTTGGCGGAACCGTAGGCCCAAGGTCGCATTACGGTTGGTTGACTAGGCAGGGGAGCTAATTGATTAACGGCTTAGTAGCGTCCTAAGTCATTCGGCATAAGGTATCGTTGTAGCACCGCCGTCTCGGCGGTGACAACAGGCGAGACGCCTGTGCCACAGTCAATGAATCTCTTTTCCTATCCACTTAGATGGAAGAAAATGTCCGGTAGCACGACTGTTAAAATTGTAGAAAGATGGGCGCGACAGGATTCGAACCTGTGAAGGCAATGCCAACGGGTTTACAGCCCGTCCCCTTTGGCCACTTGGGTACACGCCCGCAGTGCGAAACTCGTAAGATACCGACCGCGGCCCGTGCGTCAAGGTATGGCTAAATCGGGACAGCGCTGCCGATTGGGAACGCGTCGCCGTCTCCGCGGTGCAAATTTACCTTTACATCGGCGCAGCAGCGGTGCTCTCCGTGGTAGCAATTAAGCGGCTACAGTCCCAAAATCGGACGTGACAAAACGCGAGGTAATCAAGCGTAATTGCGAAATTGGATCGGGTGGCCGCGACGCGCTGCTTTTAGTGACTGTCAAGCAAAACGCTGGCGGCGGGTTTTCCGCTCGCCGCTCGGAATAAGCACATCGCCGTCCGCATTCGGAATTCGGTTCGCTACAATATCACCGGGCTGTTGCCAGATGACAGGGCAATGGTTTCACATGATCTTGCCGTGAAATTCGGTAAAGTTAACCCCACAGCTGCGCAGGCGTCTTGAAACCATCCAGGTCATTTTTCTGAGATCTGCCATGTCCGACCCGCTAAAACTCACGATCATCGGCGGCATGATGCTAGCGGGCGGTTGGCTGTTGTTGACGGCTCGCAAACATGAAGCTGCGACGGGCGACCCGCATTGCATCGGCTGCGGGTACAACGTCGTGAATCTGCCGAGTGATCGCTGCCCTGAGTGTGGCGACAAGCTCTCGCCCGACACCATTGCCTATGGCCCTCCATCGCAAATGCGATGGAACCGCTTCTGGCTGGGGGCGGCGTTTTTGTTTATTCCTGCGTCCTGGGTTGTTCTCGATTTCGCCCTTGCGATTCTGCGTGGAAATTCGCTTCGCTGAGATGAAGTTGCGGGGCAGCAATTCGATTCATCGATTGATGGCTGCGCTGTTGCACCGGCTAGTAGCCTATGGACGCTGACAAAACATCCGGGGCCGCGTTCATTCGCGCAGTGCTTAAAAAACGAGTCGCCGCGAACGGTGCGATCGTCGAAATCTCGGCGATTTTCTGTTTACTTCGGCCGGTTCGTGTGCTATATTTCACAACCAGATCCCAAACCCGGCATGGGGTCTAACGTCGACACGCAGCTCGCGTGGCCCCCACCGGAAAATCGTCTTGGATTGAACGTGCTTCGCCGTTTGGCGAAGCGCCGAGTTTGGCTGGCGTCAGCCATGACGTTCTTGGGTCCTCGCTTTTTTGCAAGGAGTTGTGCCATGTTTGAGAACTTTCTCACGTTTCCGATTCGTTTCTTTGGGTTCCTGTTTACCTTCCCGCTACGCGTGTTGTTTGACATCGATTTTGATTGGGGAATACGCTAGCATTGCAAGAGTTAAAGACTCGACAGTTGAGCAGGCGGTCGCGCGAGCGATCGCCTGTTTTTTTTGTGCGACGAGACAACAGCAAATCAGAAAAAGGAACGTGGTCATGAAGGTTGGCGTTATCGGTGTCGGTGCGATCACGACCCCTCTCATCAGTAGTTTGATCGAAGATAAACACGAGGTCATCGTTTGGAATCGCACACGGTCAAAAGCCGAACCCTTGGAACAGTTGGGTGCAAAGATTGTCGATAGCGCAGCCGAAACGAGCGCAGGGGGGACGGTTATCTCATGTCTCGCCGACGATAAAGCGCTGGATGCGGTATTTAACGATCAGAGAGTTTTTCAGGCATTGGGCGAAGATGGCTTACACATCTCGATGACCACCTGTACCCCGCAAGCATCGCATTCGATGGCGATGGCGGTCGATCAGAACGGTGGCAGGCACTTGACAGCGGCGGTTCTGGGTCGCCCGGATTTTGTCGCTAAACGGGCGCATCGACACCTCTGCTCCGGCAATAGATCAGCCTTTGAGATTGCACAGCCGCTGCTGGAGTCGATCTCGGCAGGCGTATTCTTTCTCGGGGAGAATCCAACCACAGCGAGTGTGGCAAAAATCTGCACCAATTATTTGATTGCCTCCAGTGTCGCAAATATGGGGGAAGCGCTGGGGCTTGCCGAAGCCCTGGGTTGCGACGGCGCAGCATTGCGGGAGGTTTGGATTAACACGTTGTTCTCTGGGGTCGTGCACACCAATTACAGTGAGCAAATTTTGGCACGCGATTTTGAACCGCTCTTTAAGCTGCGCCTGATGTTAAAAGATACTCAACTTTTTACCGATGCCGCCAAGGGGGTCGCCCTCAATACCCCGCTAGCGGAAGCCCTAGAGAGTTGCTTCATTAAGGGCGTCGAAAGCGGGCTATCAGAAAAGGATTTCACCGCGATCAGTGAGTTGGTTCGAACGACGCCAACATCCTAATCAGCGCTTGGCATAGCTTGTGGGTCCGAATCGCGAGCCTCATGTCAATTTCCGCCGAAAACCCCAGGTGGTCAAATGATCAATGTCGGGCCCGATTCCGGTTTACCCGCCTCGACAGGTGGGCCGATTCCGGCGAGAATGCAGGATTCGATACCCAAGAGGAGGCTGCGATCGGCTCATGAAAGTAGATACGATGCTCGCTCACGCGGATGAGCAGAATTGGGATGGATTGGAGTCGGAATGGCTCAAGGCAGTGGGGGATTCCTCGGCAACGCCCGATCAGTTGCTGCCTGTCATCGATAAGGTGGTCGATGCGGGCCAAAACAAATTGGCTGAAGACATGGGCTGGGCATGGCTCTCGACCATGAAGGAAAAGCACTCCGCTCAGGATGCGCTCCGCCTTGGCCGCGGTCTGCTCTTGCGCCTGCCCGATGGTGAGCAACTGCGCGACGAAATTCTTCACCTCTACACCGAAACGCATAAAGAACACCCCAAGCTCGATACTTGGGTGGATAAGAGCGGCCTCAAGGGCAAGATGTCCGTCCGCCGCGCCCTCCGCTTCCTCGAAGTCGGCCTGCGCCTCGAAGAAGGCGCCTATCTCTTGGACCGCACCGACGATACCGCCGGTCAAATCGAAGAACTGGACCTCGAAGAAGAAGAAGCCGTCGTAAAGGTGGGCCGTCGCACCAAGACCATGCCGCTCAAGGATCTAGTGGCCGATTTTGACGTGGTGGACGAGCACAACTTCCACGTGATGGAGCAGATGCATCCCGAGCAGATCAGTTCGCTGATTGACTCGAACCCGCTGAAGCTTGCCGAAGGTATCGTCCGTTCTTACCGCAATAAGATCGATCGCGACGAGATAAAGTTGCTCCTTGTCCCCAAGCATATGGACACCAAGAAGTGGACCGACTTCTGGAGCAAGGTGCGCGCCGGCTGTAAGAAGTCCGAGCACATGCGTATCGAAGGGCGCTCACCCACCTTCCTAATTTACGATCCGGTCGGGCAAACGGCCGAGCAGGAAATCGGCGCGACCTTTACCGGTGCCAGCACGCCGCGCCACTGGCTGGAAATCTTCGACAATTACCTGCGCGAAGTCGCCCATCGCGGCACCAAGCCGGATGAAGGCTTCATCAAAAAGCTAGAGCTTACGATCAAGAGCGAAGTCGAGCGTTATCAAAAACACGGCGAGGGTGGTCATGCCTTCGCTACTGCGCTCGTGATCGAACGCATCGAGAAAGAAGAACTGCCGATCGATGATGCCGTAAAGGGCTTGGCCGGCAAGATGCTCGAAAAAACGGATCAGCCGGTACAACTCGTTTCCGGAATTCCGGATGCCCGTCTCTGGCCACTCGCGCTGGATTGTATTGAGCGGTCGCTGCCGGAAAACTGGCCCGAGGTCTATGCCGAACTCATCCTTTACGCGCCTGCCGGTCAAATCGATAGCATCATCAAACGCATTGAAAAAGAGGGTAAGGGCGACCTGATCAAGCCCGTCATCGATCGCGCCATTGCCGACCCCGGTCGCTACACCGATGCGTTTATGTGGGTTTGGAAGGGGCCGTCGATTAAGACTGAGCTGAACCTGCCTGCCGCCTTGGAGCTCTTGAACGAAGCTCTCGCCATGTGCGGCCCGGCGCGCCATTCGCAAGGAAAGGCCGGTGGTCAATCCGAAAACGAAATGCGTGCCCGCGTTCGCGCCGGTCTCTCGGCCAAAGGCTATTCACGCTACATGGGGGTACTGAATGAGATCGACTTAGCGCTGGCCAAAACGCTGCGCCGGCAAATCGAGCGTGCCGAAGGCCTCGGCCCCAGCGTGCAGGGCGAAATGCTGAATCGTCTCACCCGCGCCTTCCCCGATATATACGTCAAAGTCGAAAAGACCATGTGGGAAGACGACTCGGTCTTGTACTTCACCGAGCAAGGCCTGCGGCAACGCGAATCCGAACGTGACGAACTGGTCAACGTCAAGATGCCCGAAAACGCCAAAGCCATCGGTGCGGCGGCCGCACTGGGCGACCTTAGCGAAAACTCGGAATACAAGTACGCCTTGGAAGAGCGCGACCTGCTTCGCGCGCGGTTAGCGCAGATCAACAGCGAGCTTTCGATCGCCAAGGTCCTCAAGCCCGATATGATCGCCACCGACCATGTCAGCATCGGCCAAAAGATTACGCTCAAGCCCGGCAACGGTGAGCCGCCGGTCGATATCCGCATCATGGGCGTGGGCGATTCCGATTCGGATACCAAAACCTACGCCTATCAAACACCGATCGCGATGCAAGTCTTGGGTGCCAAGAAGGGCGGCACGGTCACACTGGCTTTTGATGGGCGCAATGAAGTGTCGTACGAGATAATGGGTATTGAGTCGGCGATTGACTAGAGCGATTTCGGTAGCCAATCGGTTATCATTGAAGTCATGGCCGCCGAATACACGGTTAGTCTAGAGAAGCGGAAGGAACTGTGGGAACTGTTTCTGCAACGGCCCGCGATGTTTCTCGGTCGTAAGTCTTTAGAGTTGTTTTGGATTGCTGAAACGAATTATAAAACTGCACTTTATTGGTATGGAATCACGCCGCACGCAGATGATCCGTGGGTGATTCCTGACGGTTTTCATGATTACGTCGGCTATCGCCTCGGTCGAATCGTATCGTCGTTCGGTTGGCACGGGCTACTTCTCGATCACACTGGATCCGACGAGGCAGCGTTTGACTTGTTTGTACGTTATATTCAAGACTATCGTCGCCGTGAAGAAAAACTCGTTGCTCGACTCATTGGGCACAAAAAGACCTTTCGGATAGGACGGCCCATCGAGCGTCCTGTTGGTCGTTCAACAAACCCCTCGTTTGACCCGGAAGTTGATATTCAATGGAAGGACTTCGATTGCCCATCATCGTTGCGGGTGATCACCTTCGGTAATGATGTGTCAGGTTTCTTTGTCTTTCCGGATGAAGAGAGCGATTTTACGCCGTCCGCTTACTTTCATTCGATCGAAGCATTCGAAGATTACTTTGAAGTATCGAGAGAAAAACTGACAGACGTCGACCCGAACTGGAATTTCGGACTTGCCGCAGATGATTAGATTACCAATTAATCTGTATAGATTTCGACCAGACTAAACACGAGTCCAGTCAATGAATTGGGGCTAATTTCTCCAGCCTACCACGGAAACTCAATCTTCGGCTCATTGTTCTCACCGATGGCTTCGTCTTCAACGCATCCCACAAGCGTAAGTTCGTCGGTCACGATTTCGGAACGCGTTACCCGAAACGCATCGCCCAGAATATCCCAACGATCGCGATCGAAGCGGCGAATGTTGATGCGTTCGCCGATCTTGGGGGCTTGCTCGGCTTTGACCATAAAGCCATAGCCCGAAGGCGAACGGTCGATGGTCCAGCCTTTAAAATCTTCAAACTTACCGGGGTGTTTCCAGCGGATCACGTCGTCACTGGCCAGTCGGACTTCGCGGCGGCGTTCGATGGTCGCGTTGGTGCTCATGCAATAGGCCTCCCGGGGCGGCGTCGCGCCCGCTGTCGTCGTTATCGGTGGCGGGGGGAGGCGGGTTGAGGTTTGCGTCCGACAATTCGGCCCAGCGGCTTATCAGACGTCGATGTTCGTCGGAGAGGGCGGTTCCGCATTCGGGGCAGCGGCCCGATTCGTTGCCGATCAGGCTGTAATCACAGGCGTGGCAATGCGTGGCGCGGTCGTGAAGGTGGTGTTGCAGTTCACCCTGAATCAGCACGCTCATCTTGCGGTGCAACCAAAATGAGACTGCGATCAGCGCTACCAAAGCAGCCATCGAGGGCACTGTACCAAAGCGCGCGACGGTACCGCCCATCAATGAGAGCATAACGATGATGAGCACCGTAAGCTGGTGCTTGCGCATCACGGCGCGTTGGGCGCTGTTATAGGCTTGGTGCTGCGCCTTGGCATCACCGAATTCGCGCAGCAGCGGAAAGGCGCGCACACGCCGACCGGTGATGTCGGCGTATATGAGTTGTTTCCAACGGTTGCCACCCATATTCGATGATATGCATCAGGGTGTCTTTGGTTTCGTGATCGGCGCAAAAAAACACCGGCCACTTGGGCCGGTGCGAAAGTGAATTTGTCGAGACGATTATCTCCATCTCCTTAGGCAGGGTGAACGCGACCAAGGTGGAAGCCTAAACGACCGCGCGAGCGTCCCGATACAACCGGGATGACACCACACGCATTTTGCAGCACCTACATCTTCATCGTAACGGTCTTCACTTCAGTGTAATTCTGCAGCGCGTATTCACCGAGTTCGCGACCGATGCCGCTGCGCTTGAAGCCGCCGAACGGTGCGGCTGCATCGAATACGTCGTAGCAATTAACCCAAACCGTACCCGCACGGACGCCGTTGCTGATCTTCAAGGCTTTTTGAATGTCCTTGGTCCAAACTGCGGCGGCGAGGCCATACGTCGTACGGTTCGAGCGTTCGACGGCTTCATTGATATCCTTAAACGGCATCACGCTCATCACCGGGCCGAAGATTTCTTCCTGGGCAATCGTCATATCATCCTTGACGTTGTCAAAGACCGTGGGGCTGATGAAGTAGCCGCGTTCACCCACGCGCGTGCCACCGCAGCGCATCTCGGCACCTTCCTTCTTGCCCGACTCGATGTAGCCCATCACACGATCGAATTGCTCTTCACTGACCTGCGGACCTTGCTCGGTCTTGTCGCTAAAGGGATCACCGACAACGCGGTCTTCAGCCTTCTTCACCAAGCGATCGACGAATTCGCCATGAATCGACTCTTCAACCATCAAGCGCGAACCAGCACAGCAACATTGGCCCTGATTGAAGAACAAGGCAAAGAACGCGCCTTCGACGGCGGCGTCCATATCGGCATCGGCGAAAACAATGTTGGGGCTCTTCCCGCCGAGTTCGAGCGTTACGCGCTTGAGATTGGTCTTGGCCGCCGTTTCCATAATCTTATGGCCGACTTCGGTTGAACCGGTAAAGGCGACCTTGTCGACGTCGTGGTGGGCAGCGAGTGGCGCGCCGGCACCTGGGCCAAAGCCGGGGACGACATTGATTACACCTTCGGGGTAACCCGCTTCCGCCGCGAGTTGCGTCACGTAAAGCGACGTTAACGGTGTTTGTTCCGCCGGCTTGAGTATCACGGTATTACCCATCGCCAGCGCCGGTCCCCATTTCCACGCTTGCATCAACAGCGGGAAGTTCCAAGGAATGATCTGCGCACACACGCCAACGGGTTCGTGCCGCGTGTAGCAGAAGAATGGCCCGTTGATCGGAATCGTCTTACCGTGGTTCTTGTCGGCCCAACCGGCATAGTAACGATAGCACGCGATGGTCAGCGGAATATCGATGTTGCGCGAATCGCTGTAGGGCTTACCGTTATCGAGCGATTCGAGGCGAGCCAGTTCTTCGATGTTGGCTTCGATCAGGTCGGCCAGCTTGTACATCAGGTTGCCGCGCTCGGCACCGCTCATGCGCGACCAGGCGCTGTTGTCGAACGCCTTGCGCGCTGCAGCGACGGCGCGATTGACGTCCTCTTCTTCGCCTTCGGCAACGCCGCAAATCGGCTCGCCGGTGCTGGGGTTGATGGTATCGAACGACTTACCAGAGGCGGCATCGACCCATTCGCCGTTGATAAAACACTTGTTGTATTTAATGTCGATGTCCTGAGCGGCAGGTGCAATGGCCATACAGAAATGCCTCCAATGGTTCGGCGCGATATGCGCAACTGTCGGAACGAGCCCCGAGTGATCTGTTTTGCCGACACAACCAACGCTGCGCGGACGGGGCGACACGTGTGAATTTCGTGGAAATAGCTTAACCGAGGAAAGATGTGGACGCTAATAGAGGCCGGCGGGGCCGTTTGGGCGCATCGCGATTGCTAGTTGCGAGCGTGTGGCGGATTGCGACGGTCGATCACCCCTCCAACAACTTCTCCACAAACCCCGCAATGTCCGCGCCATCGACCACCCCGTCGTTATTCATATCCCCCGCCTGCGGTGGCGGTGGCGACGCGAGTACGCCTATACCGTACGGGTCGAAGGTCTCCGAGATCATCACTTCGCCGATCGACGTACCGTCGTAGTTTCCGCTCCAGATGGAGCCGTCGGTGTTGTTTACCCAGAACACTTCCTGGTGGGCCGGGTTAGTCGCCAGCGTGGTGGGGCTAATGGCGGCCGGCGCGCCGGCGATGATCGTGGTGGTACCGTCAAGCAAATCGAAGCCGCGGATCTGATTGCCTAGAAAGTCCGTCCAAACAACGCGGCGATTGACCGGATCGATGGCGATACCGATCGGGAAGATACCGGCGCTCGTTATGGCAGTCTCAATATTGGTGCCGAGATCATCCGAACGTTGAATGCGGCCGAGTGTGGTGTCGGTCCAATAGAGTTTGCGTTCGACCGGGTCGAATGCAATGCCGAACGTCGTGAAGCCGCTATGCACGGTTTGCAGATCGGTGCCGTTGAATCTTACGCGCGCGATACGCGGCGCGCCCAACTCAGAGAAATATAACCAACCTTCATCCGAATCGACGGCCAACGCTGTCGGTTGGATAAGGCCCGTGACGATTACGGTGACAGCGGTGCCATCGAGATTCGCCTTGCGAACGAGCCCGCCATTGAAGTCGGTCCAGAACACGGTTTCACTGTCAGCATCGACGGCCAAGGCCTGCGGCAGGATGGCCGCGTTATCGATCAGCGATTCCGTTACGAGCGAGCAATCGAAATTGGCGCGTTGCACACCTTGCACGCCGCGGTCGGTGAAGTAGATCACCTGGGCATCAAGCCGAGTGGATGCAGTGGATCCGAGGCAAGCCATCCCAATCCATAGAATGGCATTGCTGATTGGTCGCCGTTTGATGAAACCCATCGAATATCTATCGACCGATTAGCGAAAGGAAGATTGATGGTGAAGTGGCGCAGAATTGGAAAGAAAAAAGCCTGCCTGCGAAACTCGCAAGCAGGCTTTGATCGAATAAGTGAAACGTCGTTGCAACGCGTTGGTCCGAATGGGCCGGACCACGAATGCTACGCCCGCTGTTTAGCGGCGGCGACGAAGCAGAGCAACGGCACCGAGGCCCAGCAACGACAAGCTTGCTGGCTCAGGAATGTTGTAAGTGTACGTGATGGTAACAGAACCGTTGGCCATGGCGGGCGTGGAAGCCTGCTCGACACCGCTAAGACCGCTAACGCTGAGGAAGTTGTTGGCATCAACCAACACGTCAAACGTGCCTGCACCAACATAAGCGCCAATCAGGCCGCTGTTGATCATGCCGGAGTCGTTGTCGTTAGCGTTACCACCGTTGAGCTGGAAGCCATCGGGGCCAGACGGATCGAAGTCATTGGCGACATCGCCGACGTTGCCAGCCAACGCTACACCCAAAGCCGACGTGGTTGCTTCCAAATTACCAACCACCGGCTGGAATGCATCGTCGATGAATGGTACATCAACCGAGCTCAACAGCGCACCGACACCAAATTCGATATCAACCGAACCAGCATCTTCGCCATCGTTGTCAGCAATAGCCAAGCCACCATCCGAATTTAGATCGAATTCGACAGTGACGGACTTCAGGATACCCAGCGATGGATCGAAACGATCGAACGTAAGTGTTCGATCAAAGTCGGGCGTACCCATGAACGGCAGCGTCTGCACGACCATCTGTGCAGAGGCGGTAGCACCCGAAATCGCGATAGCGAGGGCTGCAACCATCAACTTAAGCTTCATCTCACTCCTCCAAGGAATTCTGTTTTTTGGATCCCGCAAATTCTGCGGCGAATCCATTACTTCTTCGCCTAGGTGGGGAATTCCCCCGAACGAGCGTTATTAGACTTAATCCGACGGTTGATGTCAACCATTAGGTGGGGATGCAAATGGAAATTCTGGAGGCGCGTAACTTAAGTATTTGTAATGTCTTATGATTGTTGGGGCCGGCTGTAATGGCCCGTTTAACGCCGATTGGTGCATTCACGCCTGCTAAACGGCTTTAACTACAGCGAAACAGGTGATTTAAAGGTCGAGGCCGGGGCCGTCTCGCAGCAACTTATTTCTGCGTTGTCGGCATCAAATCTGCGATACCCAAACCAACACGATGGCGGTGGCAAGCAGTGCGACCCAGATGGCAATGGCGCGGCGGGTCATCCGTTTGGAGCGTTCGCCCTCCCACCAGGTTCGCGGGCTCACGCCTTGAAAAATAAACGTTGCTACGCCCGCGAGATTGACTGAGATCACGTTACAACCCAGCAGCAGCGCCGTACCGGCGGCGGCTTCACCATGGCCCGTAACCAACAGCATCACACACGCCACCAGCGGTGGCAGCAGCGCCACAGCGACCATCACACCCACGAGCGATGCCGAGACGCCGGAAGTAAACGCCAAGGCGCCGGCTACGCCAGCTGCGAGCGCGATCAAGATGTCAGAAAAATCGACACTGCAACGGGACGCGAGTTCTGAAGAATGCGGATCGACCCTTAACAGTAACCCGCATATCACTGCTACCGCGGCGGCGATCGCGATGCCAAGCAGGTTGGTTTTGAGAGACGCTTTGGCTAGCGCTTCATCGCCTAGCGTAGTAGCCAACGCCAATGCCATGTTGGGCCCGAGCAAGGGTGCCAAGACCATCGCGCCAATCACAAATGTGGCGTTGCTGCGCGACAATCCGACGGCGGCAATGATGGTCGAGACGATCACCATGATAATGAACAACCGATTGGGCTGGGTAAGTTCTTTCAGATCGTGGTAAAGCTCCTCGCGCGCAATACGGGCGGACTTTTTTGCCTTAGCGGATTCGTCTTCAAGTTCGGATTCGTCTTTTTTTTCGATTGGTCTGGGCAATACCGCTTCCAGCGATAAGACAAACGCCTGAAAGCCGGGCACGTGATTAAAGTTGGATTCCAACGGATCGAGTAACGCTTCCACCTCTTCGGCGGGCACCCGCACGGCAATTTGCTCGACATCGGCGGTGTGGTCGGCTTCGGAATCGACTTTTGTGTACTTTCCGATCAGGCTACGCATGTCAGCCGCGCGGTCGGACGGAACGACGATTTGGATAAGGCGGTCGGGCATGGTTTGGAATCACATAGTGTTTGGTCGTATCGTCTGTTGGCTCAATCGAAACCAAGAAGATAATTCGACATTCATCTTGAATTGATTATACCCCGTCAACATTCGAGGCTGACTCATCTGCAATGTTTCGGTTCGGCCACTTAAGACGCCCATATTTGAGTATCAATGCAAATTCGGGCACGTCTCGCTTGAAATTTTGCCGCGCAGCCTCCCAGTCGAAGTCCGGTTCAAGAATTGTGCCGCCACTGAGATGATCGTACTGGTAATGTATTAATCGACTACGAGTGAGCAAATATTCTTCGCACACCGATACCCATTCAGGATCGGGGTGATGGTTAAGTTCAAGCTTTCTTTGAAACAAGAAGTGACACAAGAATGAGAAGTCGTCGCGATGCCGGTACCAATCCATGTCGTCGTCGTTTTGCATATAGCGGTACCGAAACTCCTCGATAAAACGCTCCGTATCCAGTTCCGATTGCAAAAATAAATTGCGGGCTATAAGTCGAAAATAGGCACAGGACATTTCTCCCAATCGCTCATTTTCAGGGCTCAGCGTCATACGGAATCCTCGCTGCCCAATATGGCGGCAACCCCATTAAGTTGGTGACGTTCGGTCGCTTAGTCTTGTTTTAAACAGTTTGTGTCTCATTCTCAAATAGATTAGTTGCCAGCGAAGAACAATCCGATTTAATAGTCATCCTGACGAACCAATCGACTGTCGCCAATAGTCCGAGCATTGCCCATGTCCGCCGCCGAATCTCCGTACTCGCCCTCCGAAACCATTCGACTCGTCACGGGGGCTGATTTGAATCACCATCAAACGCTGTACGCAGGACGCTGCGTCGAATGGGCGGTGCAGGCGGCGTACATCGGTGCCGAAAGCTGCTTTGCAACGGCCCAACCGTTGGTGTTTATGTCGATTCGCAATTTCTCGATGCGTTCCGCTGTGCAGGTGGGGGAGATGTTGCGATTGCAAGCGGCGGTCGACTATGTCGGCGACTCAACGATCGGTATTCAGGTGCGCATTACGACCGTACAACCAAAGGACACGCCGCGCGTAGTTGGTCGTGGGCGGTTTCTGTTTTGCACGGTCGACGCGGCGGGGCATTCCCAGTCGCACGGCTTGCCCGAACTCAACCCGGCGGCGGCACCGCGCTGGTTGGAAGCCGAACCCGTTACCAATTCCGCGTCGTCAACGTGAACACGAACGACACGATTGTTGCCATTGGCTCACCGCCCGGCGCGGCGCAGCGCGGTATCGTGCGCTTGTCCGGGCCGGATGCGTTTGTCATTGCGGCTAAGTTATTTGCACCAAAAACTGATACCCCCGAGCTGTGCTCGCCAGAAAGTCGACCAAAGCAAAGAAGTGAACCACAGCTAAGAAGTGGACCAGAATCAAGAAGTTGGCCAGAACCAAGAAGTGGACCAGACGCGTCATCTGATCTCCCTCCCTCGCAGGGAGCGGTTAGGGGAGGATTGCCATCAGCCCGTACGCCCGCGACGAACAAACCAGCTCAAGTTGATACAAGCCGAGACGCAATTCAACCTAAAATCGAAGCATCTCCTGAACCTCTCACCGAACCCCGCTGGCAAACCGGCACGCTTCAATTAGATCGATACGCCATCACTTGTACCGCCGCCTTCTACCCTGCCCGCAAGAGCTACACCGGCCAAGCATCCGTCGAGTTTCATCTGCTGGGCGCGCCGACATTGCTCGGTTGGTTGGTCGAATGCTGCTTGACACTCGGAGCGCGACAGGCCGGCCCCGGCGAATTCACGGCGCGTGCTTTCTTGGCGGGTCGCCTCGACATCGCGCAGGTTCACGGTGTGGCAGGGCTTATCGCCGCCAACAGCGACGGCCAATTGCGCGCCGCTGCACGGTTACTGCACGGCGCGCTGAGTCAAGTCGCGACCGTTGCACGCGAACAGCTCGCCGATCTAATCTCACTCGTCGAAGGCGCGATGGACTTTGCCGACGAACCGATCGAGTTCATCACTGCGGAAGAACTCAGCAAACGCCTCGCCGAGGTACGGCGAGCGCTCGAATCCACCCGCGCCGCCGGCGTGCAAGCCGAACGATGGGAATCGTTGCCGCGCGTGGTTCTCGTGGGTAATCCCAATGCAGGCAAGTCGAGCTTGTTCAACGCACTGCTCGGAAACGATCGCGCGATGGCAACGCCACTGGCCGGCACCACGCGTGACTCGCTCACGGCGCGGCTCGACTTGCCGCGCGGCGCCTGTCGGTTGGTCGACGTCGCGGGTTGGGGGGCACCGCGCGATGCCATCGATGCTTCGGCGCAAGTCATCGCAGAACGAGAAGCGGCCGACGCGGCATTACGGGTGTTGGTTGTTGACCTTGCGACGTTTGACCTTGAAGACGTCGCCGCCACGTTAAGACGACTGACTGCACCGACCGTAATTGTTGGCAACAAAACAGACGCGGTTGCCGCGATTGAGGGTGAGCACGGCATCGCGTCCGAAGACGGAGCCGATGCTGCAAATGCGACCAAAGTGATCGAAGCGACCGATCGGGTAAACGCGCCCGGCAGGTCGGGTGCAACCCACACCGAGGGGGCGCCCGGCGCAGCAGATGCAAGTCGGAACGAGAATATTACCCGCATAGTGGGGGCGAAACGAACAGAGAAGGGCACCAGCATATTGGGTGCGGATCGTTCCGAGGATTCAGCCGCTGCGAAGGATGTCAAAGGCGCAACGGTTGTCGAAAAATTCGTTGCACAAGTGACCGACTTACCATTGGCGTCGCCTGATGTACATGTTGCGCGGTGCATCAAGGTCAGCGCCAAGACTGGTGATGGCATTGACGCGATCTGCATCGCCATCGCCGACGTGTTAAACGCCACCGACGACCACGGTGCCCAACATGCCATCGCACTGATGGCCGAACATCGCCAAGCGCTCGACAGCGCCCTGACATCCATCACCCGCGCCGCCGACATGGCTGCGCGTTGCGATGAATCGTTAGAAGACGCCGACCTTGTCGCACTGGAAATGCACGCCGCCGCCGAAGCGCTGGGCCAGTTGGTGGGGATGGATCAGACGGAAGAGATGCTGGGCAGGATTTTCTCGCGGTTTTGTGTGGGGAAATAGAGAGCCCGGTGGCGTGGGGCTCGAGACTTGCGGGCGCGGGATTCGCAAACTAAGCGTCGCCATGTCGGGATGGTGTTTTTTTAACTCTTAGCGGCTCCTAACTGATTCGATGCACGGGCTGAAAGCACACCCCTGGCACCCCGTACGCAATCAGACCCGTGGCACCCAGCGTCGGTCGGCACACCGCCCGAACACCAGATGACCAAACACCAAAGTTCGATCACCAAATCCCCCAAATTCACTACTCCCAAATCAACGCCGCGCCAATGCCTATGACGCTGCGTGTCCAAGCGCCAATGGCTCGCCAAGCTTGCCCGCATGACTTAGAGCGTGTTTCAATCCAGCATAGCGTCGCGATGTCTTTTAGCCCCGGAGGGGCGCAGGTCGAGAGCCACGGATGAAGCGGCGCAAGCCGCGTAATCCGTGGTGGCGTTGTCCTAAATCATTAAAACCGCGGCAGCGGTGCAGGTACCTACGCCCCTTGCCGGGGCTCACTGTTATCGCAATTGGTTACCCTGGATTGCGCTCCGACCGCTAACGCGATCTGCGCTTCATCCGGGGCTTTTAACCTACAGCCCTCCGGACTTTCAGATGCAAGAACCGGAACATTGGCCGTTTGAATTCCGCTGCGTTCAAATGACAACTGTTCTAGCTTCGTCGCGCGACCCGATTGCGTCGTCGCATCCTGCTCCAACCAAGCAGCAAGAACGGCATCATCATCGGCATGCCACCGCCGCAGCAGGCGTTGGTTTCGGGCACTTCTTGTGCGCTGTTGTCTTCTCCGTCGCAGCCGTCGGGGATTCCGTCGTTGTCGGTATCGGTGTTATCGTCCGAGCCGGGGCAAAGGTCGGCGCTGTCGCAGACGCCATCACCGTCGGAATCGTTGGATGCGTCGATCGGGCACGGGTCGGAGAAGTCGCAGACGCCGTCGCCATCACTGTCGCCGGTCGCGTCGATGCCGTCGCAGAGGTCGTTGTCGTCGCAGACGCCGTCGTCGTCGCTATCGCCCGTCGCGTTATCTCCGTCGCAGATGTCTAAGTTGTTGCAGATGCCGTCGTTGTCGTCGTCGCCGGTTGCGTCGTCGCCGACGCAATTATCGCAACCGTTGCCGACACCGTCGTTGTCGTCGTCATCGAGAATGCAGGTGGTGATTTCCATCGACCAGTCGGCGAGTTCACCTTGATCGGCACCGGCGTCGTCGAAGACCTCGAGTGTCCATACGCCATTGGGGTCTTCACCGATAAAGGCGGCAAGGCCCTCTTCGGGCGCTACGAATAATTCGAGAACCCCAACAGCGTATTCGAGGTCTGCTGCCGCCCCCGGTGGGTTGAAATCACCCGCATCGTCATCCCAAACCGTACCGTTGAAGGCGTCGTCGGCAGAGCCGCCGTTGTCGGTCGTGATCGTCACGATCGTGCCCGCTGGAGAGGTCAGCATGATCTCCAAGTCGCCCGGAAACGTGTGCGTTACAAAGGTAGTGATGTTGATGTCGCAGACGAAGATGTCGAGCCCATCCACAGTGAGGTTGGATGTAATGGTGTTGAAGTCGGTAATGGCAAGCGGTAAGGCGTCGTCGTCAGTGGGAATGTCGGTGGTGGTGTTCGCCAACGCACTGGGTAGTGTGGTGATGATGAGCGACCATGCGTCCAGAGTGCCATCATCAATCGCCATGTCATCGTCGTCGATGGTCAGGGTCCAATCGCCGTTGGGGTTTTCGCCGATGAATGCGCCGAACGCCTCTTCGGGAGCGAGCGGGGTGACGACGCCATCGCTCATATAAGCGAAATCGTTGACTGGGCCGGGATCAGTGGTGTCGCCGGCGTCATCGTCCCACGTGGTGCCGTTAAACACATCGTTGAAGCTGAGCCCGTTATCAGTAGAGATTGTGACGACCGTGCCCTCCGGTGAGGTGAGTGTAAAGTCGAGGTCGGAAGCGAACGTATGCTGAATAAACGTGACAAGATCGAGATCCCAGAGTACCGGATCGAGCCCATCTACGGTGATCGTTGAGGTTACGGTGGCCATTCCATCGATGGTCGCTGGCAACGCGGGATCGTCGCTGTCGAAGGTGGTCGACGTTGCAGGGCAACCGTCAGGAGCAGGCGGCGCGACTGCGAAAGAGCTAGTTGCAGACATCGCAAGCAAGCCGAGTGCGGCAAGCATGGTGACGAGTACCAGATTAGACGGCTTGTGTGGCTGAATACATTTCATGATTTAGCTTTCTAGACTGGATGACCACAGTCGCGTCTTCATCGCCCGCCTCGGTTGGAATTCGCCAACGGCAACTCCAGGGGGAAGAAAAAGACAAATGTCATTGTACCAGCGGCATTGCTATTGGCCTAGCTTCGAAGCAACAAATCGACCGATATTGGAGTGCGCTAGAATCGTAAATTTCGAGTGATTCGTCCGTCAGCTCGGCGGCGGTAGGCTCTCGAGTTACCTAGACCATATTAAGAGTTGTCTATAGTGCAGCTTATCAATCCTCTACTTCCGAAGACTCACGAAATCGGCTTCACCTCAGAAGTGGGTTACCCGCTAAGTTCAGATTAGGTGCTTCCACGCCAGCGCGACAAAGACCAATACACACGCGACGGCGAAGAAGCTAAGCGCGGCAGCGGCAACGACCTGATGGCGGCGTTTGGACTGATGGGCGCTGTGCAGGCCCGCGGCGAGATCATAAAGGGGGATTGTTGCTGGCGTAGGGATACTTGGCTGGCCCGTTGGTGCTCGAGTAGTACTGTCCACTGCGCTCGTTGTTGAAGATGTGGTCGACTTACCGCGTTCGATGTTTCCGGCGCGTGGTTGGTTGCTGGCATTCTCTGCTGCAACACATAGCGGCGCGCCCGATTGCAATATGGCATCGCACTGATCAGGCACAGCCGCGAGGAATGCTACGACGTCTGAATGGTCTGCAAACCAACAACCGACAAGATCGCCATCTTGCAATTTGGCGGCGAGCTTGATGCATTGGGCGGGGCCAAACCATTGGAGCTTTTCGATGCCATCGGCCGCGGCGGCTGCTTTTATACGGTCGCGGGTGTTATCGCCAGACGAATTTTCGCTGCGAGCGCCGCGCTGTGATTCGAAGGCTGCCCATCCTGCGGCGTCCGATTTGCGCTCCTTGGCATCATCGTGGCCGGGGCGCTGCTGTTCGGTTGCGTCACTCATTAAAACGATTGCGCCTTCCACGCGATGATGGCTGCTAAACCGAGCAAGCCCGCGATACCGGGTACGCCCGCGAACGGAAAAATGCTCGCGCCGGTAACCCACGCCGGGCCACGGTAACGCAAATAGGGTCGCACGCCGAGCGTCACGAAAATCCCGCCCGCATGAATGCCTAGCGGCAACCATAAGTTACCCGTCGCCGCGTATGCCACGCACAGCAATATGCCCAATGCGAGATGGCCGGGAAAGGTCCAATAGCGCTTCACCTTGCGGACGTAGTGCGCCGCGGCGAACAACAACGCCGCCAGCATCACGATGACCATCGGCGGTAGCGTGGTCGAGCGTTGCAAATCGAACTGAATCACGCCGCGAAAAACAAACTCTTCGGCAAATGCACCCAGTAGCGACGACGGAATCAACATCAACAGACGACGCATACGCTTGCGCGGGTTACCGTGGACGTCGACGGTTACGCAGCCATATTCAATCCAGATAATGAAGAGCAGTGTCAGAATGAGAATCGCGGTGGCCGCGCCGAGCGCTGCCAAACGCATCGTATGATCGCGCGGCAGCAGCGCGCCGTAGTGTGCAGCAACGTCGCTACCAATTGCGAGTGGATACAGCAGGATTACGCTTAGCAAGCCGATTTGCGTCGTGATGCGCCCGGTCTTGCGAATGGCATCGGGCACATCCTCGTTCGACAGCCGCCAGCGCAGCGGCATGCCGTGCAATTTGAGCATGACCGACTGCACCAACCACATCAGCACGGGCACGCCAGCGAGTAGAGCGAGCGCCGTCATGACTCGGCTCCGGGCGGCGCTTGATAATCGGGGCGGTGCATCACTTGGGTGGTTTGATCGTCGGAAATCGGATCGACATAGCGGGCGTCGTTTTGCAGGACACGCGTCCAGCGGTTGTCGGCCCAAAGGTACCATGCGGCGGGGCAATTGCGAATAAAGGTCGCGAAGCCATCGGTCCAAATTTGCGTGGCGCGGCGGGTGGCTTCTTTGCGACCGCCGGCAGCGCGCGAAAGGCGCTCGACGGGGATGGGCGCTTCGAACGACAGCACCTGTTGCTTACCTCGGTACGATGCGAACAGCGGCAGCAGCGGCACCTCGGCCAACATTGCCAAAGAGGCGGGGCCGCTGGGCAGATAGATCGTGCGATCGAGCCAACGCACGGGCACGCCATCTTCAATTTTTTGGGGCAAGTCTGGCGTGATAGCGAGGGTCTTGCCGTTGCGGATGGCTTCGACGCAAATTTCGGCGCGGGCGGCAGGATTGGTCAGGTTTTTTGGTTCGACGATGACATGGAGCCCGGCGGCGGCGCACCAACGACGCTTGAGTTCGACGCGACGCGGGTCTTTGTTCCAGCGCAGGTAAATTGAGATCGGAATGTCTTGATTGAGTCGTACCAACGACACCAGATAGTTCTGGCAATGCGCCGGCGCGATGATACCGCCGCCGTTGTGGCCCGCGATGATTTTTTGTGCATTGGCGAGCGAGTCGTCGAGTGTGATGTCCTCGCTTGCGAGATCGATGACCATTTGCGGATGGCGTGCCCACTTGAGTACGCGCAGTCCGTTGGTGAGATGGCGCGCTGCATGTTCGAAGTATTCGTCAGCGGCACGGGCATCGGCAATACCCGCGTGTTGCATGTTGGTGCGTACCATGCGGGCGAGTTTGGGCGCGACCGGGCCACCACGCGCAACGATTGCTTCGAGAATGCGAATACCGATTGCGGGCGTGTATGGCGCGCTGCGCGCCGCGTGAATCACGGCGGCACTGGTCAGTCGGCGACGTAGGTTTCGCAAGGAGCCCATAGGGTTATTGATGTGCGTTGAGGCCGTCGATTCGGCGACAAGCGAGCGAAAGCCTGCACCGGCTATTAGCCGGTGCCGCAGCGCGTGCCAAATCACGCTGGGGTTTGCAATTGTCCGAACAAAACAGAGCTTGACTGCCCCCGAGGCTAACGCCGCTTGCAGAGTTGTGCCAATATCAGAGCCGCGCCCGTAAGGAAGCGGTGAGCGTCGGTTGTTGCAGGGGCTTTCGACAAGACAATGTCGCGTGGCCAAAAAAGCACCGGTTGCAAGCCGGTGCCACCGCGCATCCATCGGCGTATCGCAGGTACTACAATTGCACGGATGCCGCCGCGTCGGGTACTCCAGCGTCGGGTGCCCCTGCCCCTCTGGGGCTGGGGGACTACCGCGCGTGCGTCCGGGCGAGTCCTACCATGCTCCCGTCCATTAAATCGCCAGACTGCGAGCCAATTCCCGCGACTTTCGATCACCCGCCGGGTACATACAATGGGGCCAAAGATCACTCAACCGCAAAGGACGACCATGAAGAACGCCGCTCGTTTTGCCACCGTACTCGCATTCGCACTCACGTGGTTAGGAGTAACCATGCCTACCGTCGCCAAGGACGAATCTCACCCGTTTTCGATTCACGACATGCTCGCCATGCAGCGGATCGGCGATCCGCAGATTTCGCCCGACGGCAAGCACGTCGTGTTCGTGCTACGCACTACCGACTTGGACGCCAACCGGGGCCGCACCGATCTGTGGATGGTCGATGCCGATGGGAAGAACTTGCGTCAACTCACCACGAACGAAGGCAGCGACGTCAATCCGCGCTGGATGCCCGATGGCTCGGCGATTTTGTTTCTGTCGTCGCGGTCGGGCTCGATGCAGGTTTGGAAGTTGCCTTTATCCGGCGGCGAAGCGCGGCACGTAACGGATCAACCCTTGGACGTCGGCAATCTAGTGGTCGGCCCCAAAGGCAAGCGCCTTGCTTACACGATGGATGTGTTCCCCGACTTGGATGGACCAGCAGCAACCAAGGAGCGGCTCGACGAAATCGATGCACGCAAAACCAGCGGCAAGGTTTACGACAACTTGTTCTTCCGCCATTGGGACACTTGGAAAGATGGCCGTCGATCGCATTTGTTCGTGCAGGATTTGAAGGACGGCGCGGAACCCGTCGACATTATGAAAGGTATGGACGCCGATTGCCCGTCGAAGCCGTTTGGCGGCCCCGACGAAATCGCGTTTACACCGGCAGGCCATGGGATTGTTTTTTCCTGTCGCAACGAAGGAAAATCGGAAGCGTGGAGTACCAACTTTGATTTGTACACGGCCCAAACGACTGGCGCCGGCAAGCCGGAACGATTAACGCGGGCCAACAAGGCATGGGATACGGCCCCGTTGTTTTCGCCCGATGGAGAAACGCTGGCCTACTTGGCCATGTCGCGCCCGGGTTATGAATCAGATCGCTTCCGGATCATCCTGCGCGATTGGCGCAGCGGTAGCGAACGCGTGTTGGCGGAAGAGTGGGATCGCTCGGCAAGCGGCATGTGTTGGTCGAGCGACAATCGAACGCTCTATGTAATCGCCGCCAATCTCGGTCAGCGTTCGCTCTTTGCCATCGATGTCGAATCCGGCGAAGTCTCCACGGTGGTCGAAAAAGGCACGGTAACCAGTGTGGGCGTCGCAGGCGACCGAGTCGTATTCGGTTTGGACACGCTCAAATCGCCGGTCGAATTGTATTCCGTCAATCCCGATGGCAGCGACGTTAAGCCGCTGACTGAGATCAATAAAAAGCATCTCGAAGGCGTCGAGATGGGCGACTACGAGCAGTTCACTTTCAAAGGTTGGAACAACGAAGATGTGCATTGCTACGTGGTAAAACCGGTGAACTTCGAGGAAGGTAAGAAGTATCCCGTCGCATTTTTGATTCACGGTGGACCGCAGGGGTCATTCGGAAATCACTTTCATTATCGTTGGAATCCGCAGGCCTATGCGGGGGCGGGCTACGCGGCGGTGATGGTCGATTTCCACGGCTCGACGGGCTACGGTCAAGCGTTTTGTGATTCGATTCGTGGCGACTGGGGCGGTAAGCCGTTTGAAGATCTGCAGAAGGGCCTCGCCGCGACTCTCGCTCGGTACGAATGGATGGATGAGGACAAGGTTGCGGCGTTAGGCGCATCGTTCGGCGGTTTCATGATCAACTGGATCGCCGGCAACTGGCCCGATCGCTTCACGTGTTTGGTCAATCACGACGGTAATCTCGACGAACGATTGGCCTATTTCGATACCGAAGAACTGTGGTTTCCCGAATGGGATCACGAAGGCACACCTTGGGAAAACCCGCAAGGGTACGAGAAGCACAACCCGATCAATCACGTCGATAAATGGAAGACGCCGATGCTGGTGATTCACGGTGCGCTCGATTATCGCGTCGTCGATACGCAGGGTATGTCGACGTTTACGGCGTTGCAGCGGCGGGGCATTCCCAGCAAGTTTCTTTACTTCCCCGATGAGAATCACTGGGTGCTGAAGCCACACAACAGTATTCAGTGGCACGAAACAGTGCTCGGGTGGTTGGATCAATGGACGAAGTAGGGGCGTTGGATTAATTCGCATTGACGATGTCCCTCAGCCCCAGAGGGGCAGGGGCACCCGCGCAACAATGGCACCGGCTTATCGCTGGAAGAGGTGCTTTGATGCCGGCTACTAGCCGTTGCAAGCACTGTGGCACCGGCTAATAGCTGGTGGATGCGCTGTGGCACCGGTTTGCAACCGGTGTATCCTCGGAGTTGATAAATGTAACCTAGCTTCGGATGACCGTTGAATCTGAGTATGTATTTGGTCATTGACGAAGTCGGATAGAGTTTTTTTGAGCTTTCAGCAATTTCATCGATTGCAGTCGACGTCACCGATAACATGTATAAGGGCTCTACCTTCGAAAAGGAGACTTCTATGAAAATACAAGCGAGTTTATTTGTGCTGGCGTTATCGTTGGTTTTCATTGCGTGTGGAAGTCGATCGGGCTTACCGCAGCAGTCGACCACAACCGATGCGGCGGCAAGTGTTAGCAATGATCAGGATCACAGTGCCTGCATCGGGCATCTGCGTCATCGCGGTCGAGACTTCTGCTTGAGCAATTTGACCGACGGTGAGTTTGTCGCCCAGTCGGACGATCCGTTTGTGAAGAACTTTGAACAACAGACGATCATGGCGGACGCAAGGCACTTCAGCGACGTTCACTGGTCTGACATACCGCCGATTGACTTCGGTCGGTAGGCAGAGTCTTTATCACAACCATCCCAAACTTTGATTGGGCTTGCCGCGGGACGCAGAAATGTCGCAGGTTGGTTATTCCGGCACGCCGCTGGTGAAGAAGCTTGGCATCAAGTCGAGCCATCGCGTGACGATGCTACATGCGCCGGTGGGCGCTGCAGGATTGCTCGAAGGATTACCCGAGAATGTACACCTCACGAATGGCTTGCGCGGCAAGGCGCTGTTCGATGTTATCCTGCTCTTTTGTAAGAACGAATCAACTTTTTTGAAAGCGTTCCAGCAAGCGAAGGATAGGCTGGTCGAAAATGGTGGCTTGTGGGTGGCTTGGCCAAAAAAAGCCAGTGGCATCGCTACCGATATAGATGAAAACAAAGTGCGTGCTTTCGGCCTGAAGAGCGGCCTTGTAGATAACAAGATTTGCGCGATCGATGCTACTTGGTCGGGGCTGCGGTTTGTATTGCGACTGAAAGACCGAACGAGCAAGCGCAAATAGTCGCTTCGAATGATGAATCTCAATCCGGCTCGAATTCTTATTTTGCTTTTATGCAGCCGTAATGAAACCTCATTGATGCTTGCAGAGCAATCCTAATCAGTCGGCAGGAGACGCCGCGTCCGTGCCATCTCAATCACCAAATTGTTTGATAAGTTGCCGCATGCGAGCCAAGTGGTAATCGTCATGCTCGCTATCAAAATACGCGATATCGACGATGCGCATCGGTTGTTGCAAGCGCGGATGTAGGGCCGACTTGGCCCAATCGTCCTGATCCAGTGATTCAAAGCGCGTGACCAGTTGAGCCCGCTCTTTCGCAAACGTCGCGATCAGAATATCCGTTGGCATGTCGTTATGCGGTGCAGCGCTTGTTCTCGCATTGGTCATATCGGCACCGATCAGCGTTGCTTCCCCGGCCAGAATCTGCTCGATGCGCCGCATCGGCAGATAGCCCAAATCAATCAAATGCCCAAGGTTTTGCTTTGCGCTCCATCCCGCATCGTCCGAACGAATCAGAATAGCCTCATCAACACCGCGAACCATGTCCGCAACCCGCGCGGGTGTGCCCCGTAAGCGCTCGAGCAGGTCGGGCCACTTCTCCACCGGAAAGTCAAAATCAAAGGTTCGTTCCGTCCAACGCCAGCGCCGCATGTCAAAATCCCTCTAATGACTGACTACCAATAACGCTCCACATGCACCTGCCCCGGCTTTTTGCGCGTGTGTTCCCGGTAACCTTCGCCCGACAAAATTTCAACCATCGATTCGATCATGCTAGGGTTTCCGCACAAGAAGATGTGCGTCGTCGCCGGTGTTGGCGCGAATCCGGCGCTGCCGTCGAACGGCCTGTTTTGCCAAACTTCCTGCAAACGTCCCGTCGCGCCGGACCAAGCGACCGGTTCGTCGTCCGGTCGGCTGATGCTTGGGATGTATGTCATGTTGGGGCAATGTCGGTCGAGGGTGCGCAGTTCGGCGCGATAGCCCAGCTCCCAGCTATGCCGGGCACCATGCAAAACGGCGAAGTGCTGCGGCCCACCACACACCAGTTGATCGCGCAGCATGCTCATGTAAGGCGCGAGCCCGGTGCCGGTGCTGATCAAGATCACGTTCTGATCGGCGGGTACGTCGCTCAGCGTAAAGAGTCCTTTGAATTTCTCACCCAACCACAGTTGATCGCCTTGTCGCAAGGCGAACAACCGGGGTGTTAGCGCCCCCGATGGCACCATGGCGATGTACAGTTCGAGATATTCCCGCGCTGCCGAAGACGACGCAATGCTGTAGGCGCGTTTAATAATCTTGTCGGGATCGGCGGGCGTGTCTTCCGTCGTCGCAAACTGATCGCGGGCGGCGGCACCCGGCAAACCGATGACGGCGAATTGCCCCGGTGTGAATTCAGGCAGTTCCCAATCGTTGGGCTGAATTCTCAGGACGATCAATCCCGGTGAGATTTCGACGCGTTGGATGACAGTAGCATTTAGGTCGGTCATGTATTTCTGCTCTCGTTTGAGTTGCGTTGGCTATCGGATCATCCACGAAGCGTTGTGACTTGCCAACTGTCGATTCGAACCGGCACGCGACCCGCGTTATACTCCCGCACCAGTCGAGTTTGAACGTCATCAGGAGCCGATCATGCCCAAGGACTGGGTCATCGCCGCCCCATGGACGGGGCGGGAACAACTTGCCACGCAGTTAAAGATATCGCCGGTGCTGGCCCAGGTGCTGCACAATCGCGGGCTGGACGACGTTGACCGTGCAGCCGGATTTCTTGCACCGCGCATGGGGGACTTGTTCCCGCCCGAAGAACTTCCCGGCGTGTCCGAAGCCGCCGAGCGCCTGGCCGACGCCGTGCGTCGCGGTCGCAAGATCGTCATCTACGGCGATTACGATGTGGACGGCATTACGGGTGTATCGATTTTGTGGCATTGCCTGCGCATCGCCGGCGCTACCGTTGATTACTACATTCCCAATCGCCTTGAAGAAGGCTACGGCGTCAATATTGAAGCCATCGATCAACTGGCCGAACAAGGCGCCGAGGTGGTGGTCACCGTCGATTGCGGCGTCACGGCGATCGAACCGGCCACGCGCGCGAAGGAACTCGGCATCGAGTTCATCATCACCGACCACCACAACGCCCATACGACGACCGACCAGCATATTGTCTTGCCCGACGCATTGGTCGTGCATCCGGGCATTCCGATGGAAGGCGGCAAACGCTACGCCAACCCCGATCTCTCCGGCGCGGGCGTTGCCTTCAAGTTGGCTTGGGGAGTCGCAAAGGCGCTGTGCGAATCCGACAAGGTTACGCCCGAGTTTCGTCAGTTCCTTATCGATGCTACCGGTCTCGCCGGGCTTGGCATCATTGCAGATGTCGTGCCCTTACATGGCGAAAATCGCATTCTGGCACATTTCGGACTGCGCGGATTAGAGCAAAGCCACCTTCCCGGCGTGAAGGCGCTGATAGACGCATCGCGTTTGTCGGGCTCGCGGCTTAGCGGTTACGACATCGGCTTTAAACTTGCGCCGCGCTTGAACGCCATCGGTCGCATGGGCTGCGCGCGCTTGGCCGTGGAGATGTTAACCCGCGCCGATGCCGGCGAAGCGGTCAAGATCGCTGAACATCTCGAAAAGCAAAATCGCCAACGCCAGAACTTGCAGCGCCGCATTGCCGACGAGGCCATCGAGATGGTCAGCGCGACCGGTCAGGATTCGGATAGCGTGCGTGGTATCGTCTTGGCATCCCCCAATTGGCATGCCGGTGTGATCGGCATCGTCGCGAGCCGCGTGACCGAAACCTTTGGGCGCCCGACCGTCATGATCGCGTTGGAAAACGGCGTGGGTCAGGGTTCGGCGCGAAGTATAAAGAACTTTGCGTTGCACGAAGTATTTGGCGACTGTCGCGATCATCTGCTCAGTTATGGTGGCCATGCGATGGCGGCGGGATTGAAGATCGACGCCAAGCGCGTTGACGAATTTCGCGCCGCCTTTCACGACCGAGCCGCGCGCTTGCTGACGCCGGCGGATTTGAATCCCAGTTTGCGCATCGACGACGAAGTGCCGCTTGCCATGCTTGATCGAAATTTGGTAAACGAGTTGGCGCGGCTCGAGCCGTTCGGTGCGGGCAATCCCGCGCCGCGCTTCGCGACCGAATGGCTAGAGCTGGCCGACGAACCGCGGGTGGTGGGCAAGAACGGCGGCCATTTACAGGTGCGCCTGACCGATGGTCGCAGTTATGCCAAAGGAATCGGCTTCGGTATGGCGAAGCACGCCGATACGCTGCGCGAAAAACGTCGCTGCCGCGTGGCCTTTCAGCCGATACTCAATGAATGGAACGGTCGCGTCAATGTCGAGTTGCAGATCGTGGATTTTCAGTTTCCGAATTAGCGACCGTGGTTGATACGAGGTTAGTGGCGGGCCGCGCTATAACGCAGGTCGCCGCACAGTGGCAGCGGATGATGCGTCGTGAATGACTTTGTGACGCTGTGAGTCCGGCGCTCACCGATGCGGCACACTTTTTCGCGCTGTGGCACACTCTTACGCCCTGTGGCAAACTTTTCCGCGCTGTGGCACCGGCTAATAGCCGGTGCATGTTGCCTAAGATTCAGGTTTAACTAATCGGTAGCTGTTCAAACAGGCTTCGTCAATTAATTGAACGCCTCAACTACGCAAACCCAATCTGCATCTTCGCACGGCGCAGCGACGATTCCGATACCGGCACCAGCGCCCATTCCTACACACACAACGTCGCGATCGCCAATCGCACAACATCTGATCGCATTTTTGGTAATCGCGGTTGCGTCGTTTGGCGTCAATGGCTGGCATCTAAATGATGCTCTGGGTTGGTCCGACGGGCCCAATCATCTTTTCGACGGCATCTTCCTCTACGAGTTCGCCAGAGACATGCCGCTCGACCAACCGCGCGTATGGGCCGAGCAATTCTATTTGCGCCATCCGAGTTTGGGTATCATCGTATATTGGCCACCGGGTTTCGCGGCGATGGAAGCGCTGACGTTTGCAATTTTCGGCGTCAGCCTGTTGGCCGCGCGCTTGCTGGTGTTGGCATTCGTTGCTGGCGCCGGCATGGCGATGTATGGACTGGGGCGACAACTGTTTAACAACGACTGCGGTCTATATGCCGCGTTGGTTCTGATCGCCACCCCGGCAGGCATGCGCTGGGCTGGTGATGTGATGCTCGAATGGCCCGCGACCTTTTGGATGACGTTGGCGCTCCTTTGCTACGCTCAGTCGCTACGCGTAACCAAAAAACGCTGGCCCGTGTTGCTGTTTGGCGCTGCCGTGGTGATGGCCTTTATGACCAAACAAACGGCCGGCATTGTGCTACCGGTTGCTTTGCTACACGCCGTGTGTTGCGCAGCGGGACGGCGCTGGTTGTTGCGACCGATCACCATCGTGACCGGCGGGCTGATTACGGCCATCGTGTTGGCATACGGTAGCTTCGCTGCGTCCTATGCCGCTTTGCCAGAAAAGCTATTGGCCTGGTCACCCGATTTGGTGTTTTATGCGGCGCACCTGCCGGAGATGATCGGATGGCCGTTGACGGTCTTGGCTTTACTCTGCTGCCCGTTGTTCGCCCTCAATGCGATTGGCAAACAGCGTCAACAAGACGATGTGCCTGACGTCAATCAATCACGACAAGAGGAAGACGCTATTGCGGAAAGCATGCAGGTGGCCGCAGCATCGCTACATCAAGATAGGCAAGCTAATCGGCGACCGGTGTCAAGAATTGAGTCACAGGCACAACGTGAATCCGCCATCCTTCAGCCAAATTTAGTTTCACGCCCCCTGTTGCTTCTCGCAATTTGGCTATTTGCTTGGTGGGCCTTTAGTAGCGCGATCGCCGCTAAGGAGCCGCGCTATTTCTTCTTCGCTTTGCCGCCGCTTTTCATGATGGCTGGTCAGGCTTGGATCCGTTTCGTGGTTTCAATCACGAATCGAACCAGTACCAATCGATCCAGAATAAGTGGTGATGTTTCAGCACGGCCTAAAGAAGCGTCTGCGTCTACTCCCTCTCACTCGCAGGGAGAGGGCCGGGGTGAGCGTCCTGGGCGAATCGAGAGATTTCAAGAATCGCACGATAAACTTGGTCGCGGTACAGAAGTTGATATTGGTCGAAACTCAATTCGGCGACTTGTATTTGCATTAATCGCATTCGGTTTCGCCACCCAAGCCTTCTTCACCGTTCGTGCGCATCCCGGCAATCCGCCGTCGTACCAACCGGCGGTCGATGCGTTGCTGACTCGGCATGATGCCGATCTTGTGTTAATCGACGCCGTGCGTGATGGCCAGTTCGTATTTGATCTATATGCTAACCATCAGGCGCGCGGATCGCTGATTCCCTTGCGCGCCAGTAAGTTGCTCTACGCCCGCGCCGCGCGCATGAAGTATGCGGGCATCGAGTTGGTGCAGTCGCAAGACGACATCGTCAACGTGTTGGATCAATACGGTATTCGCTATCTCGTAATGGAGTCGCGTCTGCCTGCCACTCATTACACCGACGCCGACCCGCGCCCGCGGAAGTTGCTGCGTGACTTGGTACAGAGCGATAAGCGCTTTGTGCGACGCGGAGCATGGCCCTTGGCTTGTGGAGACTCGGCGTGGGATGAGGTGACGCTATGGTTAATCGAATACACTGACTGCCCGCCGCGTCAGCGACAGACGGTCGATATCCCGGTGCCGGCGATGGGGAAGACGGTGAAGATTGATCTGGGCGGTAAGGCCCAATAGCTCTATTTGACTCACAGCAGATGACCCCTCGTCAAACGCCAATGTCCTCATTCCACAATTGCGGCTGCTCCGCGATGAAATCGCGCATCATTTGAATACACGTTTGCTCATTCAAGATGACAAGGTCAACGCCGCGCGAACGTACGTAGGCTTCGGGTCCTTGAAACGTCTCATTTTCGCCGACCACGACCTTAGGTATTTTGTAAAGCAGGGCAGTACCGCTGCACATGTCGCACGGGCTTAATGTTGAGTAAAGCGTTGCACTCTGATAATCGGTCGCCGTTAGTCGACCTGCGTTTTCGATGGCATCCATTTCGGCGTGCAGGATGGCGCTACCCTGTTGCACGCGGCGATTGTGACCGCGACCGACAATGGCGTTGTCGATAACGAGCACCGACCCAATAGGAATACCGCCTTCGTCGCGCCCTTTTTGTGCTTCTTCGATAGCGGCTTGTAAGAATGAATCCATGCGGCCTCCTGCGAGGGAACGTTGCGTTATCAATGCATCGATTTTAACAATAGTGCCCAAAATTCGCAGTCACATTTTGATGGTAGATTATGATGAGCATGAGATGTTGGTAGAAAAACTTCCTGAATGGCTGTCCCCCTCGCTGACGTATCAGCATCCAGCGGCTATTAGCCGGTGCCACAGCGGATCCGTCGATGGCACATCGCATCCGTCGTTCACAAACATGATCTGCTTTTGTGGCAACTGTAAAGGCGTTTATTTTTGACGCGTCCACTCGCCATATCACGCTTGCTTCTCCTGATCGGATTTCTCGTCACAGTCGTGCTGGGCCTGTTATCCGATGGGGTGCATCATGACGACGATCTGACACATTTCATGTTTGCGCGTTGGTCATGGAGCCATCCGGAATATCTCGTCCATCATTGGGGCCGCGCGGGCTTCACCGTACCAATGGCGCTGGTGGCGTGGATTGGCGAGCGCGAAACCGCTTGGCATTTGGGGCGACTGCTGTCTGCTATTGTGACAGCCGCATCGGTTTGGTTGGCGGCTGACTACGGTCGCCGCGCGCGACTATCGCATTGGTGGGCGATCATGCCGCTGTGTTATCTGCAGCCGTTAGTTCTGAAGTTGGGTTACACAACGCTGACGGAAACGTTCATGGCGTTTTACTTGATGTTGGCCGTGTGGCTGACGCAGCGCGAATGGCCATGTCGCGCGGCCATCGTGTTTTCATTGGCATTACTGTGTCGGCACGAAGCCGTGGTGCTGTTGCCGGTTTGGTGGGGCTGGATGTTGCTGGGACAGCATGGGTCGAAACAATCGCGCGTCTTAGCGGGATGTTTGGCTCTATGGGCACCCGTCGTTCAAAACGTCCTGCACTTTATCGCGTTCGGCATTTGGCCCTTGTCGGCGTTTTTTGCTCCGTCGGGATCGACCGAATACCTCGCAACCAGCCCCACCGCGTATATCCCGAACATCATCTGGGCGAGCACACTTGTGGTCGCCGGTTTGTTTGTCGCGGGTTGTACGTTGATTCGGTGTCGCGGTTTGTATCTACCAGCGCTCGTAGTCATCGCGTTCACAGGGACGCATATCGTCGTCAAATGGCTGGGCGTCTTTGCCAGTGGAGGCTTTGCGCGCTTCATGGTAGGCGTAGCCCCCTTAATGGCGGTGGTTGCGTGCGGCGGGCTTGGATTGGTCGTGCGCGAGTTCAATAAGCAACCTGTTCAACGCACGCACGCTTTAGCAATATTTCTTTTAACCAGCGCCGCCGGTTTGGCCGCATGCTTGATTGAAGCGCGCGCAGGGAGGATCGGGCTCGCAAATCTCGAACTCGACTGGTTGCTTTACTCTGCGCTGCTGTTATTGGCGTTCGCGATGGTTAGTTGGATGATCCGCACGCCAAAAATGCAACGCGTCATCATGGTTGCGGGTTTGTTGCCGATTATCCTGCTTAGCGTAATTCAGGTCTTAAGCATGACGCGACCCTTACGCTTGCATCAAGAACATCTGGCCGTGCGCGATGTGGTGGTCGAACTCGATCGCGCAGGGATGGGGGATCGCCCGATTTTGGCCGCGAACCCTTGGTTCGCGTGGTTTGCCGGGCACATTGAGGCACCGAATTCCCACAAATACGCATCAATGGTCACCACCATGCCGCCCGGCGGGCTTATCATCTGGGATTCGATTTACAGCGGCAGCGATTTTCATGGCCTGTCGGCAGCGTGGCTGAGGGAGTGTGCCGGATTGCGAGAGCTGCCCGATCTGGTGGCGCGCCGCTGCGACCGAATCGAACTGCGCATCTTTGAAAAAGTTGGACCGGTAATCAGCAAGGATCGATTTCAGCCGTACCCCTCTCCCATGACGCTTGGTCGAGGACGGGCAGAATGGCCGTTTTACACGCGGGAAAAAGACTGATGTAAAAGGCGGCCAGCAAGGAGAATAGAAGCCACCGAAATTTTTTTGGGCATTTTCTGGAACCCCAAACAGCTTAGAAGAGTTAAAGAAGGTAAGCGTTGGGAGCGCAGAAAGCGAAAGGCATAAAAAAAGCCACGCCGGAAGGCGTGGCTTTTTATGTAGCTCCCAACTCTCGGGCCGGAGAGTAGAGAAAGGAAAGGAAGTCTCACGTTGGGAGCTACGCCAGTAGTATAGCACGATCGGGTGTGCTGCAAAGAGAAATCCGGAAAAAATTTATTGAATTCTTAAAATAGTTTACCGAAAGTAAATGTCCGGAATCCCGATCGAGCGGCCTGCCCTATGAAATGTCGAAATATCCAAAATCCGTCCACTTATTATGCGTCCTTGCTGTGTGGTCGAACGCCTATGCTGGCACGCAGCGTCCGTTTGCCCATGCCCGCAACTGGTGGACTTTTTCCTGATGAATGACCGATAGCGGCGGCGATTGTTTCAGGCATTCCAGAATCGCCTGGGTGCTGAGCTTGCCTTGATCTCGAAAAGCAATATGCAGGGCCGCATTGATCGCTTCGTTGATTTCCGCGCCGGTATAGCCATTGGCCGATTCAACCAGCGCTCTCAGGTCAAAATCCCCAGGATTGCGCTGGCGGCGGCGGAGATGGATTTCAAATATCTCTTTTCGGGTACCCGCGTCTGGAAGGTCCACGAAGAAAATCTCATCAAAGCGGCCCTTGCGCAATAACTCCGGCGGCAACGCCTCGATGTCGTTGGCGGTGGCTACCAAGAAGACCGGCGCGCCGTGTTCCTGCATCCAGGTGAGCAGGGTGCCGAACATGCGCTGGGAAAGACCGCCGTCGCTGCTGCGGCTGGCCGAGGAGGCGAATGCTTTTTCGATCTCGTCTATCCACAGAATGATGGGCGCCATCACCTCCGCCTGATGCAGCGCATCGCGCAGGCGACGTTCGGATTCACCGATGTAACGGTCGTAAAGGGCACCAACGTCCATGCGCAGCAGTGGTCGGCCCCAAGCCGTCGCAATGGCTTTGGCGCAAAAACTCTTGCCCGCACCCTGCACTCCCAACAACAACACACCGCGCGGCGGTGTCAGGCCAAAGCGCTGCGCCTCTTCCGAAAAAGCGTTCTCGCGCGTGCTTAGCCATGCCTTTAGGCGATGCATACCGCCAATGTCGTCGAGGCTGTTGGGGGCTTGTACAAACTCCAACAGACCGTCGCCGGCAATCATCTGACGTTTACGGGCGACAATCGTTTCCATGTCATGGATATCAAAGCACCGATCGTCGGCCACGGTTTCGACGACGATCTGCTTGATCTGCCGACGACTCAGCCCCGCCAGATTGCGCAATACCATTTGGTAGTCGTGGCGATTGAACGTGCTGCGCAACGGACCGTTGGACTTTTCGTCGCGCAACGCGGCGCGCACGAGATCGGTAACCTCATTATCATCTGGGAGCGACAACTCGAACGGAATACCGAGGCGTTGCACAACAGGCGGTAAGTCATCGGTGTGGTCAATCAGAATCAGATGACCGCCGTCCTGCTGTTTGCGTTCGCTTAGATCGCGTAACAGGCGCAGCGTTTTGGCATCACGCAGGTGCTCGGCCATATCGAGTAGCACATCGACCTCTTTGACCGAATTCTTGATGAGGTAAAAGAGGCCACCGGCGGGATGATCGGTATCGCGGATGGCGGCGGCATCGCTCAACAGCCCGTCGCGCAGACCCTCGGTGCAAGTCCAGATGCGGCAATGCATGGGCGAGCGCAATACAGTTTCGCGCACCACCTTCAGGGCATATTGCTCCTCAAAGGTGGTGATGCGGATGCACGCGTGTCGCCCCTTGAGCAGGCGATCGAGGCTATCTACGTCGGTCGAATTGTTCATCGGACCCTTCCGTCTATTTCGTACTCCGGCGGTGCGGATGCATGGGGATTGATGCGGCCTTCTCTTCTGATGCGACATTATGCAGGCTGACGAATGTCATCGCGAATATTGCATGACGGTAAGCAGTTCGAGATGCTGGCTGCCAAAGAGGGGACCCGGGAAACCGTATTGTGCACCACGGCATCAGAGCTTTGCGTTTACACGTTAAAAGCAGGATAATGTAATCGGTAACCAATTGGATAGCATGGGAGGTGTCCGATGACTGCGACGAAACACGACAACATGAGCCCGAAGGAACTGGCAGCGTGGTTGAAGCAAGAACACGATCTGGTCGATGAGTTGGCCGCCACGCTTTCCGAACGCGTGGCGCTGGTGCCTCGCGCCAACGAGCAAGCCTGGATCGATGGCGTGCGCAAAGCATTCGAGCATTTTCGCGCCCACATGACCAAGCACATTGCCCTCGAAGAGCAGGGCGGGTACATGGAGCCTGTGATCGAACAGCGCGCCGCATTGGAGTCACAAGTCGCGCGTCTCAAACACGAGCACAAAGAAATTGTCGCGCTAATGCACGCCACGCATTCACTGCTGGAAGACCTCCAGCCGCAAGATCGCCTGATCATGCGCGATATTTGTCACCGCGTGCAGGATATTCTCCGGTACGTCGATCATCATACGCAATCGGAGAATATGCTTTTGCTGTCGGCGTTCACGGATGAGATCGGCACGAAAGACTAATAGCCTCAAGCGCCGCTAGGCTCAAGGATAGTCAGGCTCTAGGTGAGTAGCCAGAAAGAATCATCGCCAGTGGCACAGGTGTCCCGCCTGTTTTCACCGCCGAGACGGCAGTGCCACAACGGATCTTTCCGCCGAAGGACTTAGTACTGCATCCAGCTCAAAAAAGTGCGTGCGTCTCCTTCCCCTCCCTTGCACGGAGAGGGCCGGAGTGAGGGTTCTAAGCCAGACGGGCCAGCACGACGAGCTCACTCGTTAAACGAGGACGCAGTACCAGACTGAACAAACTCAACAGGATAGAACGCATGACAGCCGTACCCAAATTGGTGTGGCAGCCAAGTGAATCTCAATCACTCATTATTTTCGAGTGCCCGTGATCTACGACATCTCTCCACCCATCACGCCTTCTCTCGCCGTTTGGCCCGGTGACACGCCTCCATCGCGCGAGGTGCTGCTCGACATGCAGCGCGGCGACAATCTCACGCTGTCGACGCTGCATACCACCGTGCATGCAGGGGCCCATGCCGATGGTCCCAATCATTACGGTGCCGACGCGCCCGGCATCAACGAACGCGATTTGGACTACTACCTCGGCGTCTGCCAAGTGGTGCGCGTGAAGGCTGAGCGCGGAAAGCGCATCGGTGTGGATGAACTCACGCAAACCATCGAGGCCGACCGCGTACTGATTGCGAGCGGCACCTATCCCGATCCGAATCATTTTAATGAAGATTTTGCCGGATTAACCCCAGAGCTGATCCATTCGCTCAACCAACGCAACGTCAAAACAATCGGTATCGATACGCCCAGCGTCGATTTGTTTGAGTCCAAAGACCTACCGGCGCATCAGATGTTTCTAAAGCTCGATATGGCAATCTTAGAGGGGCTCATTCTTAACGATGTGCCTGCCGGAAAGTATGAGTTGATCGCGCTGCCGTTAAAGCTAGTCGGCTTCGACGCCAGTCCGGTGCGGGCTATTTTGCGCACATTACCCTATCAATAGCCCGCAATCGGTTGCCACCCGCCAAGTTGCTGCAATGCAACGGGTTAATTTTGGACATATTTAGATGTCTGGCGACTATCCTCGTATGAACAGGAGACGAAGTGATATGGCGGCAATAAAACGAACGATCGGCGGCATTGCAATTCCGATCGTTGCCATGGGCATCTTGCTCGGTACCGAATGCCCAAATCAACAAGTTCCGGCTCCGGGCAATGGCGGGGGCGAACCGACCGTTTCCGTGTCGCTGGTTGAAGTAGCAGACGGATTGACAGCGCCGGTGGAGTTGGTGAGCGCCGGTGACGAGAGTGGTCGGCTGTTTGTCGTCGACCAAGTTGGCACGATCCGCGTCATCAATGCCGACGGCGATTTATTGCCAACGCCGTTTTTGGATGTCACTGACCGCATGGTCACGTTGGCGAATCCGGGTTTTGACGAACGCGGACTATTGTCTGTGGCCTTTCATCCGGACTACTCCGACAATGGTCGTTTCTTTGTTTACTACAGCGCCCCGCCGGATAGCGACGACCCCGCCGGTTTTGACTCCGAAAGTCGCGTTTCCGAATTTCGTGTGATGGCAAACGACATCAATCGTGCGGATCCGAATAGCGAATCGGTCTTGTTGGACATCAATCAGCCACAGGCCAATCATAACGGTGGCCAACTCGCGTTCGGCCCGGATGGCATGCTCTACATCGGAACTGGTGACGGTGGGGCAGCCAACGATCGAGGGCTGGGTCATACAGATGACATTGGCAACGGGCAGGATCGCAGCAAACTGCTAGGCAAGATTTTGCGCATCGATGTCGATGGTGCCACGCCCTACGCCGTGCCGGATGACAATCCCTTTGTTGGTGAGCAAAACGCATTGCCGGAAATCTGGGCTTGGGGCTTTCGTAATCCTTGGCGCTTCAGCTTTGATCGCGGTGGTGAGCGACGGCTCTTTGTCGCGGATGTGGGGCAGAATTTGTTTGAGGAAGTGAGTCTGATTGCATCCGGTGATAATGCCGGCTGGAACGTGCGCGAGGGGAGCTCCTGTTTCAATCCCGACAATTCACGCGTCGCGCTTGACGACTGCGCGAGCAATGGTTCAGACGGCGAACCGTTTGTCGCCCCAATTATCAGTCAGCCTCAAGTCGAACCGGACGGAACCGCGATTGGTCTTTCGATCATCGGCGGTCACGTTGTGCGCGGCGGCCCACTCGCAGCGTTCGACGGGCAATATGTATTTGCGCAATGGAGCACACAATTCGCGGTGGGTGACGGATCGCTTTACGCGGCGGCAGAGGATACCGATGGCAATTGGACGGTACAGGCAGTTGGCGTGAACGGACGCACGGGAAACCGTCTCGGTGAATATGTGTTGGCGCTCGGTCTCGATGAGAGCGGCAACATCTATCTGCTGACATCCGAGAATTTCGGGCCCTTCGGCCAAACCGGACGCGTCTACCGAATCGAGCCGTAGCGTTACTTGGTAGTTGAACAGCGATTAAAGTACCGGCACGCCAAACAGCAATTGCCATCATCAGCAGGAATCTTAATGTTGACGACGAAACTCTATTCAAGCATCGACATGTTGGGCTATCGCGTCTGGCTCGCCATATTCGCCATCGTCGCGCTGGTCACAACCGGTTGCGATACAATGGTCGCAATCCCGGCAGGACCGAGCAGCGTTACCGTGTCGCTTGCGAATGACGTGCAGCCGATTCTGACGGCGCGTTGCAGTGGCTGCCACATCGAAGGTGGGCTGGCCAATCTAAGTGGATCAAATTTGTTCCTCGATGAAGGCAATGTGATCGCCACTGGCGTGAATCAAAGTAGCACGCAAGTCAGCGCGCTTACGCTCATTGTGCCGGGCGATGCCGATGCGAGTTATCTATTCGAAAAAGTATCGGAATCAAACCCGACGTCCGGCTCGCGCATGCCCACGTTTGGCGCATCGCTGACCAGCGAAGAATTGGGCCTGCTGCGCGACTGGATCAATCAAGGTGCCAGCGACAACTGACGCCGCCCAGTTAGTCGGCTATCACATTTAGCAAATCGACGTGCTTGCGCAGGCGCTTCGCGCGATTCGTTCCAATCAATCGTCTTAATCGCGTCGCATCGATTAATCAGGCATCTCCCAAAATGATCGATGTAAAGAGTTGCGCATCGCCACCATCAGCTTTCGTGTCGAAATTGACGTCGGCCAATTCAATCAACAGGGCGTCGCTTTCCAGCCCGAGCAACACGCGCACAAAGCCATCGATATCGTCGATATCCACGGCACCGTCACCGCTGATGTCACCCGGCACGATCTCGCAGCGCAGGACTTCATTTACGCGCAAACAGGTAAACGGGCAGAAACTGGTGCAAGGGCCATCGCGACCGCCAACGACGCGAACGCGGTCACCCACCGTGAAGCCGCCGGTGTCTTCCAACCAAAGAATCTCGCCTTCATCGGTGAAAAAGAGCGGGGTGCATTCAAAGCCCATCTCAAAGTTGCCACAGGTATCGACACAGGGTAACGCGAGATTATGACGGATCACCGAGCCGCTGCCGGTGCAAGTCGGATCGGAATCGACTAGCGCGCCGGCGACGAAAATTTCGCTTCCGAACGATTCGTTGCCGAAGTATTCAATTTGATACGAGGGCTCTCCTGGCCCAAAGTTAACCACCGCGCAGTTGGCTGGGCCAAACTCGAGGGTGCCGCAACCGGAGATCAGCGCGTCGATCGTGTTGTTACGCAAACAACCATCAATCGGACACGCAGGATTGGTCGAACAGGCCGCATCGATACGGCCCGTCACAAAGACCCGGTCACCGGCGACGAAACCGTCCGTGTTGTCGAGTACAAAGTTTTGGCCAAAGGCGCCTTCATCACTGCGAAACGCTAAACCGCAGGTCTCGTCATCGATGATGGTTCCCGCGCCTCCGAAAGCGGCTTGCGTCGTGTTCGAGCGCACCCACGGTTTGCCGCAAAAACCGGTGAAGAGCGGATCGATGAAGCCCTGCGCAAACACAAAGTCGCCCGTGACAAAATCGCTGTTGAACTCCAGGTCGTAACGCTCGCCGCTGGCCGTAAGCAACGACGGGCAACCGAACTCGGGCACGATGCGACCAAACGCTTCGAAGCAAGCTGCGATCTGGTTGCCCGCAATCAACGGCAACGCTTCGCCACCACAGTCAACATCGCCGGATGTTCCCGAGCCGCTGACGAACACGCGCTGGCCGTCAACGAAACCCTCGGTATCGTCGAGCGCAAATACGCCGCCGCGGTCGGATTCAAAGCGCAGGCAACCGTTTTGTGCGACGAGGGTACCGCACTCGGCGAAGCAGCGCTCAATCGTTGTGAGTTGGATATTGGGTGTCAGGCTGCTGGCGCAGTTGCTGGCGGTATTGATCTCGACGGAACCTGCAACAAAGACGCGGTCGCCGGGTTCAAACACGCCGGGGTCTAAGACGCGTACAAAGGTGCCGTCATCCGCAACATGAAGAAGGCACGGCGGAAACCCTCCCGTAAGAACGAGTTCGCCGCAGGCTTGATAGGTAACCCCGCCAGCCAAGGCGATAGCCGGAAAACACGAAATCGCGAATCCAAAAAAGAGGGCACGCACTTGAATCGAAGGGGGTCGGCAATTCATGGGTAATCTCCAGCTTTGGGCCGCAGCGGGCCGGTTCGGGTCAGAGCATTACCCACTCCACTGGTCGCAATACTAATCAAATTGGGTCCCGATCGTCGAGGAAATTCTCTTAACTCGACAAGCTAGCACCGATGTCAATGCTGCCGAACAGGCACGAAACGCAACCCCTACACATGGTGTGCTGCCAGCATGGCAGGGATCGACGGTCGCGTTTTGCGACTGCGGTCGGGTGCGTAAATCATTGCTGGTAAATAGATTGCGTTGCACAAATGACACTGCAGCGGTTCCGGCACGCGACTTGCTCACCAGAAATGGTGCGGAGCGTCTGCGCCCGCGATTTTGACTGGCAATGTCACAACCTATGCACCACTGACCTTTGGAGGCTGCATCACATGGGTGTTAAGCAAGTATCGTTTCGAGAAGATGCCCGCGCGTCGTTGTTGACGGGCGTCGAAAAACTGTCGGCCGCAGTCAAGGCCACGCTCGGACCCCGCGGTCGTACCGCCATTTTGGATAAGGGCTGGGGCACGCCGACTGTCACGAAGGACGGCGTTTCCGTCGCCGAAGAGATCGAACTCCGCGACAAGTATGAGAATCTTGGTGCACAGCTCGTAAAGGAAGCGTCGAGCAAGACGTCGGACTCGGCCGGTGACGGCACCACGACGGCGACCGTATTGGCGGAAGCCATCTTTAAGACCGGCCTGCGCAACGTAGCCGCCGGTTGCGACGCCATGGCGCTGAGTCGCGGCATCGACAAGGCCATCGCTTCGGTCACGAAGGAAATTGAGAAGCTATCGCGCCCCGTCAAGGTGGACGCCAAGAACGTGGAAGACATCGTCCGCGTCGCCGCCATTTCGGCGAACAACGACCGCGAAGTGGGCGAACGGTTGGCCGACTGCTTCAAGCAGGTTGGCAAAGACGGCGTGATCACGATCGACGAAGGCAAGAGCCTCGAAACGACGGTCGAAGTCGTCGAAGGGATGCAATTCGATCGCGGTTATCTTTCGCCGCATTTCGTGACGGATGCCGATGCGATGGAATGCCATCTCGATAAGGCGTTCGTGCTCGTCTTCGAAGAAAAGATCTCCAATATTCAAAAGCTTGTTCCGCTGCTCGAAAAGGTTGCCAAGACCAAGCGGCCGCTGCTGATCATCGCCGAAGACGTCGATGGCGAAGCATTGGCTACGCTGGTGGTGAACAAGCTGCGCGGCATTCTCGATGTCGCCGCCGTCAAAGCCCCCGGCTACGGCGATCGCCGCAAGGCCATGATGGAAGACATCGCCATCCTCACCGGCGGTAAGGCGATCTTCAAAGATCTCGGTATCGAACTCGACCAGGTCACAATCAACGACCTTGGTACGGCCAAGAAAATTCAGATCGACGCCGACAATACCGTCATCGTTGAAGGTGCGGGTTCGTCGGGCGATATCAAGTCGCGCATCGAGATGATCCGCAAGGAAATCGACGCAACGACCAGCGACTACGATCGCGAAAAGCTGCAAGAGCGCTTGGCCAAGCTGGCTGGTGGCGTCGCCCAGATTCTCGTCGGTGCCGCGACCGAAGGTGAAATGAAGGAAAAGAAGGCACGCTACGAAGACGCATTGCACGCGACCCGCGCTGCCATCGAAGAAGGCATCGTGCCTGGCGGCGGTGTGACGCTGCTGCGTTGTCGCGAAGCTGCATTGAAGGCTTCGGCCAAGGGCCACGACGAAAAGGCCGGCGTGCAGGTGATCTACGAAGCACTCGCCGCCCCGATCCGCACCATCGCCAAGAACAGCGGCGTGGAGCCGGGCGTGGTCGTGCATAAGGTCGAAAACGGCAAGGACGGCTTTGGTTACAACGCACTCACCGACACCTATGGCGACTTGATCAAGGACGGCGTCATTGACCCGGCCAAGGTCGTGCGAACCGCGTTGCAAAATGCCGGTAGCGTCGCCCGCGTGTTGTTGACGACCGACTGCTGCATCACCGACAAGCCCTCCGAAGGCGGCGACGCCGGCGGTCATGACCATGACGACGAAATGGGCGGCATGGGAGGAATGGGCGGCATGGGTGGTATGCCCGGAATGGGTGGCATGGGCGGTATGCCCGGCATGATGTAAGCCGACTAATTGGTTAAACGAACTCAACGCATGTGATGTGCTAAGGAGATAGAACGAAGATGGCCAAATTGAATCTCAAACCGCTGGACGATCGAATCGTCGTCGAACAAAACGAAGCGGACGAAGTAACGGCGGGCGGTATCGTGCTGCCGAGCAACGCTCAGGAAAAACCTACCATCGGTAAGGTGGTCGCGGTCGGCCCCGGTAAGGTGCTCGACGATGGTTCGCGTGCGTCGCTGTCGGTCAAGGTCGGCGACGAACTGTGCTACGGCAAGTACGCCGGAACCGAAGTGGACTACGACGGCAAGAAGCTCTTCGTCTTGCGGGAGAGCGACGTGTTGGCGGTTTTGGAATAAGACGAACCCGGCCGCCCGCGGGCGGTACTGCCGGTAAGCGCTACGTGCGCAACCGGATTGCATAAGAGGAATTGAAATATGCCTGCCAAGCAAATGGTATTCGATCAAAAAGCCGCCGAAACGGTGGTGGACGGCCTGACCAAGTTGGCCAACGCCGTCAAAGTCACGCTGGGCCCCACGGGTCGCAACGTGCTGCTGCAAAAGTCGTGGGGCGCTCCGCGCGTTACGAAAGATGGCGTCTCGGTTTCCAAAGAAATCGAACTGCCGGACAAGTTTGAAAACATGGGTGCCAAGATGGTGAATCAGGCGGCCAGCAAGACGTCGGATGTGGCCGGTGACGGCACCACCACGGCAGTCGTGCTCGCCGAAGCCATCTTCAAAGAAGGCCTGCGCAACGTCGCTGCCGGTGCCAACCCGACGCTGCTAAAGCGCGGTGTCGACGCCGCCGTGGAAGCCGCCGTCGAGCAGATCAAGAAGATGTCGGTCAAGGTTAAGGGTAAGGCCGACATCGCCAAGATCGGCACCGTCAGCGCCAACGGCGACGCCGAAATCGGCAAGTTGCTGGCCGACGCCATGGACGCCGTCGGCGAAGAAGGTGTGGTGACGGTCGAAGAAGGCAAAAGCCTCGAAACCGAAAAAGAAGTTGTCGAAGGCATGCAGTTCGATAAGGGCTATGTCTCGCCGTACTTTGTCACCGACACGACCGAAATGGCGTGTATCCTCGAAGATCCGTACATCCTGATTTTCGAAAAGAAGATCAGCAACGTGCGCGACTTTGTGCCGGTTCTGGAAAAGGTCGTTTCGGCGGGTAAGCCGTTGATGATCTTGGCCGAAGATGTCGAAGGTGAAGCGTTGGCGGCGTTGGTCGTCAACCGTTTGCGCGGCATCATCAAGTGTTGCGCCGTTAAGGCCCCTGGTTTTGGCGATCGTCGCAAGGCGATGCTCGGTGACATCGCCACGATCACCGGCGGTCAGTTCATCGCCGAAGATCTCGGCATCAAGCTGGAAAACGTCGAGTTGAATCAGCTCGGTAAGGCCAAGAAGGTCGTCATCACCAAAGACAACACGACGATCATTTCAGGTGCCGGCAAGAAGGCGGATGTCACGACGCGCATCAATCAAATTCGCCAACAGATCGAAAAGACCACGAGCGACTACGACCGTGAGAAGCTACAGGAGCGCTTGGCACGCCTGACTGGCGGCGTGGCCGTGATTCGCGTGGGTGGTGCGACTGAGATCGAAGTGAAGGAGCGCAAGGACCTCGTCGATGACGCGTTCCATGCCACCCGCGCCGCTGTCGAAGAAGGCGTAGTGTGTGGTGGTGGTGTAACGTTGCTGCGCTGCATCGCGCCGATCGAGAAGGCCCTCAAGGATGCCGAAGGCGATATCAAGACCGGCATGATGATCGTGGCCCGCGCCCTGCGTGCTCCGCTGCGACAGATCGCTCAGAACAGCGGCAAAGATGGCTCGGTCATCGTTGAGCAAGTGCTCGAAGGCAAGGGCAACTTTGGCTACGACGCACGCAACGACAAGTTCTGCGACATGGTCGAAGCCGGTATCATCGACCCGGCCAAGGTCGTGCGGTCGGCCCTGCAAAACGCGGCCAGTGTCGCCAGTACGCTGATGATGACCAACGTCATGATCACCGAGCTAAAGGACGACGAAGCCGATGAGGATGCACACGGCATTGTCCGATAGCATTGAATAGCGATTGCAATTGGGCGGCATCGGGTTTGCGTAAGCGAATTCGATGCCGCTTGTGCAATCAGCCAACTGCGGCGTGGAACACCGGTTACAAACCGGTGCCACAGCGCAGAGGCTAAGAACACCGGATAAGAACCGGTGTAGAAGCGCAGAGATTGAGAACACCGGTTACAAACCGGTGCCACAGCGCAGAGGCTAAGAACATCGGTTAGAAACCGGTGCTACAGCGCACGACGAAACGACTTTCAACATCTTCAGCGGAAACGGCGATGCCAGTGGCAACCAAACGCGATTATTACGAAGTGCTCGGCGTTTCGAACAGCGCCTCTGCCGATGAGATCAAGCGCGCCTACCGCAAGGCGGCGATGAAGTACCATCCCGATCGCAACGCCGATAATCCCGAGGCCGAGGTCAAATTTAAAGAGGCTGCCGAGGCCTACGAGATATTGTCCAACCCGCAACAGCGCGAGCGCTACGATCGCTTCGGTCACGAAGGCCTGAGCGGCACGACGGCGCACGATTTCTCGCGCATGCGGCCCGACGACATCTTCAGCGTCTTCGGCGATATATTCGGCGACATGTTTGGCGGCTCTGCCGGTCGTCGGCGCGGCTCGCGCGGTGCCGATCTTCAGACAGAGGTCGTTATTTCGTTGGCCGACGTTTTGGAAGAGAGCGAGCGCTCGATCGAATTCACCCGCGCCGATTATTGCGATCACTGTTCAGGCAAGGGTGCCGAACCGGGCAGTTCGGTCGATACCTGTGGCACATGTGGTGGCTACGGTCAAGTTGAACGCGTCTCGCAGGGCGGCTTCTTTTCGACGCGTACGGTCATTGCGTGCCCAGCCTGTCACGGCAACGGCAAAGAAATCAAAACACCTTGCCGCGATTGCGATGGCTCGGGTCGGCAGCCCAAGAAGCGCGTGGTGACGGTCAAGATTCCGCCGGGAATACACGACGGACAGGCGATTCGCCTGCGCGAAGAGGGCGAACCCGGCACCGACGGCATGTCGCGCGGCGATCTGATCTGCTATGTGCGCGTGGAGCCACATCCGTTTTTGCATCGCAACGGCAATGACTTGATCTGCGCCTTACCCATTAGCTTTGCGCAAGCGGCGTTGGGCACATCGGTCGAGGTGCCCACGATCAACGGGCGCGCGGAAATCGAGATCGAGGCCGGCACCCAATTCGGCGATGTGATTCGCATGGCCCGCAAGGGGCTTCCCGATTTGCGCACCGGTCGGCGTGGCGATCAGCTGATCGAAGTGCGCGTGGAAGTACCGCGCAAGCTAACCAAGCAGCAGCGCGAATTGTTACGCGAATACGCCGAGACCGAAGACAAACATACGCATCCGGAAAGCAAGGGTTTCTTTGAAAAGCTAAAGGATTTCTTCGATCCCGAGTAAGCTCGGCTGCATCGATGACAGACGGCAAGATAAGAGTTAGATCCCTCTTCACTGCAATCAAAAACGATCATGAAGAAGAAAACGCAAGACGCACAAACCGAAAACGACGTTCGACCCGAAGATGGCGTGCAAGCGCAAGCGGATGCCAATGTGCCAGCCGGTGATGCAGACACGCCCGGTGATGCGGGCGCAACCGATCCGTTGCAAGAGCTTACTGACGAATGTAACGATCTGCGCGACAAACTGCTGCGGGCACAGGCCGAGTGTGCCAACATTAGCAAGCGCCTAACCCAACAGCATCAACAGGCGATGCGCACCGCCGGTCTGGAGTTGGCGCGGGCCCTGTTGCCCGTATTGGACAACCTCGAACGCACGGTCGATGCAGGTGCCGAGGCAACCGATCCGAAAGTCATCACCGATGGCGTGAAGTTGGTGCGCGATGAGTTTGCCAAGGTGTTTAAGGAATTCGGCGTCGCGCCGGTCGATTGCGTGGGGCAGTCGTTTAACCCAATGCAGCACGAAGCGCTGTTTCAGGATTTTGAGAGCCCCGAGCCCGCCGGTACGGTCACGCAAGAACTTCAGCGCGGCTTCATGATGCATGATCGTGTCTTACGTCCAGCCAAAGTCGCCGTCTCGGCGGACAAGCCTGAAGCAGCGACCGATGAAGGCGATGCCGTGTCATCCGAGCAAAACAGCTCGGCGGAGTCTTAAGCCATGCCGACCTACGAATACGAATGCGAAACCTGCGGCGAAGTGTTCGATATGTTTCAGTCGATCAAAGCCAAGCCGCTGCGCAAGGCGGATTGCGAAAAGTGCGGTAGCAAGCAGCCCGTCAAACGGCTCATCGGCACCGGCGGCGGCGTGATTTTCAAGGGCTCGGGCTTCTACCAGACGGATTACCGTAGCGAGGGGTATAAGAAGGCTGCCGAGTCGGAAACGAAAGCCGGTAAATCTGACAGTGGCGAAAAGGGCGGCGACAGCAAGAAGTCTGATTCGAAAGCGAGCGCCGAATCCAAACCCGCAGCAACGAAAAAGAAAACGCCGAAATCGGACTAGCGCGGTTCAAACGGGCCTTGGGGTTCGCGGCGCTTGGCTCGCTGACGGTGGTCTTGTATCGTGACTGCGGCGGAACTGGGACAGTAGCTAACCCCATTTTTGATGGTCAATAATTAGAATGGAATCCCCTCACGACGGGCAACTCGTCAATTACGGCGATCAACCGCATCCTCATCAACACGACCACTCCTGGCTCGACGCCGCGCTGATCTTCCGCGCGTTTGCGTTGGCATTCTCAGTGAAGCGGATCGCCGTCGCCTTTGTCGCATTGGTTGTCACCGGCATCTTTGGGTTCGCGCTCGACGCCGTATGGCCGGATTTCAACGGTGTCGCGTATCAGTCGACAGCCACTGGCGTTGTCGCAGAGCCCGAATTAGCCCGGTTGGGCCTACCCTTGGAGCGCACCGTCGATGGCGAAACGGTAGCGCTATCGCGTATGGGTAACTTCGCATTCTTGGTTGACGAGCTGCGCTACGCCGAGGATGGCGTGACCGGCGGCGTGCGAAGTTTGTCGCTTTCGGCAATTGCAGCCGGCGGTCAGCGGGCGGCGACTGCGGCCGTATGGCTCGCGCTTAACCGTACGGTCTTTGCGGTGATTCTTTTTCTCGGCATTAGTGCGATTTGGTCGGTTGCCGGCGCAGTCTTGTCGCGCAGCGTAGCATTAGCGCTAACGCGTGATGACGACATCGCTTGGTCACAGGTGCGCGGCGTCGCGCGCTTGCGGGCACTCGATGTCTATCTGGCTAAGCTGATTCCGCTCGGGGTGGTGCTGGTAGGCTCGGCGGCCTTGGCGCTCTGCGGCTTGCTGGCCGCGATTCCAGGCCTTGGCGATGTGCTCTACGTCGTCGGTTTTTTGCCGCTCATTGTCGGTGGCGGAATCTTGATGGCGTTGGCCGTGGTTATCGGCGGGGCGGCGCTGCCGTTGATGGCATACCCAGTCCTGATCGACGGGATGGACTGTGCCGATGCAGCGGCGGCAGCGTGTAGTTACGTCATTCGTCGCCCGGCACGCTATGCGTTTTATGTCTTAGTTTCACTGCTCGGCGGCGCAGTGTTGCTGACTGTCCTGAAATTGCTTGTCACGCTTGGTCTATCCTTGGCCGGTAGCGCCGTAGCATCGACGATGTCGCTCGACGAGGTTGCTATTTCAACGGGTGAGGCGGAGCTCGTCATCGATAAACCAGCAGCGCTCTGGACGCCGCCTTCACTCGATGGCGCGTCTCCCTTCTACGGCACCATCTCTGATCGACCGGTAAACGGCTGGTTGGGACTCGTGCGCTCCTTCATTCGCCTCGCACTCATGTCCGTTTGGGCGTTATTGGCCGCTGTGATCGTGGCCTATGGCTATGCCGCGGCGGGTGCGTCCTATCTTCTGCTCCGACGGTCCGTGGATCGCGCGGATATCACGGAATTGCCCCTCGAAAATGCCGATAAGGACGACAGTTCGGCAATGACCGAATTGTAGGATTTGATCGAGCGTGCGCTGACTTCCTGAGGCGCACGGGCCGGAACCAAACGCTTCGTGAAAGATTGGAACCGCTCGATTCTCGATTGACGACTTCGGATCGTCGCTTCGGTTTCCCGTTCAAATCCAGGGTATGGGTGCGCCGACGGCGCCAGCGGATGGAGTCATCCAAATGCGAAAAACGAATATCTGTATTTGTCTATTTCTGGTGGGGCTCTTGTCGGCCCCCTTCACGGGCTGTACCGAACTATTCTTCGTGGCCGGCCCGGGTGGCGTGTTTCCGCCGCAAACGACGACATCGAGTGTGATCAGCACCGGTGGCCAAGCGACCACGCAGGGCACCACGGTCGGCGGCGGCACCATTGCTGCGCCGTTGTACACGCAGAACATTGTCGACCCAGTCTTGGAAGCGACGGCGGGTGCCAAGGTTATCAAAGCTGCTGATATGGACGGTGACGGCTTGCTCGATCTGGTCTCGGGCTCCAACGAAAACCAGCCCATTCAGTTGCACATGCGCGATGCAACGGGCTTAACGTTCGAAACGCTGTCCATTTCCGGTGGTGGCCCTATCGCGAGCATGATCGATCTTGAGATTGTTGATCTCGACGGCGATGGCAACCTCGATATCGCCGTCCTCGTGCGCGACACGGGGTTCGTTCCGGTCGAAGACGCCAGCATTCGTGGCGCGGTGGTGTTATTGTTCGCCCCCGACGATACCAAAGATCAACTCGCTTGGACCGAAGTCACGATCACGGCAACGTTTAACTTGCCCGGTGAAGACATCGGCTTTGCCGCCTTCGCCGTGGCCGACTTCACTGGCGATGGTCGCGCCGACATCATGTTGGGCTCGAACGAAATCGAAGAAACGGACGTGATTCGCTTGTATCAAAATCCGGGTGGTAGCAACGCACGCGATGGCGGCGCATGGACCGAAGCCGGCTTGCCGGTGACGTTCGATGTCAACCTGATTCAGGATTTGGCCGCCGGCGATATGGATAATGACGGCGACTTGGATGTGGTCGCGACCTTCCCGACGGCGAAGACGTTTAACGTGCGCTGGCTCGTGAATCCGTTGCGCGAAGCGGGCGTGGATGCCGCGATGGCCGGTAACTGGGAGCGCCGCATCGTCGGGCAGCAATCAGAGGTCGACCCGGAAAACCAAGGTGGTGATTTCATTGCCGTCGGTGATATCGATGAAGACGGTAATCTCGATGTGGCCGTGGCACACGGCACGTTGAAATTGGTGCAATGGTTTGAAAACCCCGGCGCGGGCTTCATCGAACAGCAAACGTTCCCATGGAGCGTGTTCAATATGGCGCAATTGGTCGACGGCGTTGAAATGACGCAGATTCAACTCGTCGATATGGACCTCGATGGTTCGCTCGACTTGTTCGCGACGGCCAGCGGCCAGATGGTCGGGTTCGAGCGCGGCACGGAGCTACGCGACTTCTGGAACGGTTATACGATCCTCGCGACCAATCCGGTGGCGGATATCGGCGTGTGCGACTTTGCGGATATCAATGCCGACGGGTTGCTCGATATCTTGGCACCGTTCGATCGTGAAGGCTTGGTGCAGGATCAGTTCTTACTATTCCTGCGCTCGACGCCGTAACGTCGTCTCACAAATTTGTGTATTGAAAGCGGGTGTCGTCCAAACGGATGGCATCCGTTTTTTTATTGGTAAGACAATTCCCAATATCGCCGTTCAATAGCCGACTTAACTGAGGTCTACGATGAGTCCGCTGTGCCTACTCTCTGAGCACAAGTCGACTACTTAAATGAAAAGCTTGCCGTTGCACAATCACGCAGACGGTATTTCCAAGTCAGATGCGATTCGCCACAGTCAATCGTACGTCTTCTCAAGGCGGGCCGAATCGCCGTTCTTCAATGCTTTGCCAACTCGAGTCTTTTCTCTACGCCGAAGGCGTCACACCGCGTAGCCCAGAGTTGACGCGCAGCGGCTACCCTGGGTTAGGGGATTTGAATTCGCATTCAACTCTGAAGGAGTTGCGGCATGGCATGGCTTGGCGGGAAGATGGCGCAACCCCGTTGGGGTTGAACACTGTGATGAACACGTCAACCCCGGGTAGCCGCTGCGGCGGCAACCCGGGGCTAACTGGCGTAATGCCTTCGGCGTATTTGCTTTGACGGCTCGCTATTCAGCAACATGACACGCTAAGTTTCGAATACCTTCTATTTAGGAATAACGGTATATCTGAGCCCATAGGGCTAGGTCTCAGACCATCATCAATTGTTTCAGATTCATGATCATTGCACGGCTATTTATCAATGGCATCCTAACCGTCGGCGGTTACAATCGATCGCTCAACAGCGAATAACCGCTCGACTTACTCGGAGGCCGATGATGAACGTTCGACAATTACATTTCTTGGTTGGCATTTTATTTGTTTCCTCAGTGGGCTTCGCCATGGCTTGGCAGCCCGAACCGCGACCCATGCGGCCGGTCGAGCCGGAACGCGAACGCGCCAAGCGCAGCACGCGCGAGCGGAACGATGAGGAAGCTGCCCGCCGCCGTCGTCAGGATGTGCGCGATCAACGCGATGGCCGCCGCAATATCAAGCCACGGTTTCGTGACCGTGAGCGTGTTCGCTGGCAGTTGGGCGTGACGGGCAAAGATACCGATGTGGGCGTTATCGTCGAGCGTGTTATTTCAAATACCGCTGCCTCGCGCGCGGGCTTCGAGCGCGATGATGTCATCGTAAACGTGAATGGCTATCAGGTCGGCGTGGTCGATGGCGTATTGTTCGATTTGGGTGACGAGTTACAACGACATGCCGATGAAAATGGCGTGGTCCATATGTTGATCCAAAATCGGCGCGGTCGCCGCTTGGAAAACGTTAGGGTGCAACTCGAACCCGTCGAGCAGTTCACCGGCCCCAACCGTAGCATTATCACCGGTACCGTGTTTTATCGAGAACGTATCGCCTTGCCGTCCCGCAGCGTGTTAAGCGTCGAGTTGATTGAGATGGATCGTCGCGGGCGTCGCATTCGTACGGTCGACAGCCGTCGCTTGGCTGTGGGTTCCCAAAATCGCATCGCATTTGAATTGCGATACGATCCGCGCGATCTCAACTCGAATCGGCGCTATGTGGTGGAGGCACGCATCCGCGATGATGCCCGTACGATCATGCAGAATCGCACGACGTATGACGTGTTGAGCAACCCGGGAGCTCAGCATGTGGATATTCGGGTGCAGCCATAAGTGCGTTATACTAATGTGCTCGACCGCGTTTATCATATCACTGGCTTGCTTGCAGAGGTGTGTCGTTCATGTCTGTCGCATCAATAAACCTATCGCCCGAAACCATCCAGCATCTCATCGATACCGCCCATCATTGCGATCAGATGCCACGTATCGACGATCACCTGCGGCATCGCAGCGTCGCTGATTTGTGGCGCACGCTAGCCGCCGAGCACGGTGATCGACCTTGGATGGACTATTACGCCTGTAAGGCGACCGACGAAGAACCCATCCGTTACACCTACGGCGAGTTTGCCGGTCTGATCGATCGCATGGCGGTCTTGTTGCATCACGAATACGGCATCGCCCCCGGTGGCTCGATTGCGACCCTGCTGATCAACCATCCGTATACCATCGCGATTTATTTCGCGGCTTGGCGTTTAGGGGCACGGGTCGTGCCGATCAATCCCGGCGAAAGCGACGAACGCGTCGATTATATCTTCACAAACTCCGAATCGACGTTGCTGGTCGCACACAAAAGCTGCCGTGAATGTTATAACGCGATTCACAACGCGCTGCCGGACACCGTACGTAAAGCAATGATCGTCACAAAGGATAGTGGTGACGGTCCGCGTGATGGTTGGGACGATTTCGTCGTCGAGTTGAAGGCCGTTAATGCGTCACAACCATTGCCGGCCGTCGATGAGATGAATTGGGATGCCGAAGCGCTCGTCGTGTACACCAGCGGTACGACTGGCAACCCCAAGGGCGTGGTGCTAACGCAGAAGCAAATGTTTGCCGACGCCTACGCGATCAGCGGTTGGCACGGTATCGACGAACATACCATCATGATGAACGTGCTGCCGATTCATCACGTCAACGGCATCGTGGTAACGCTGTTAACGCCGGCGTTTGTCGGGGCGCGGGTGGTGGTGAATCAACGCTTCCGACCGAAGGGATTTTGGCAGAAGCTCGCCAAGCATGATGTCGCGATCGTAAGCGTAGTGCCAACGTTGCTACAGTTTCTAATCGAGGCCGGTGAAGATCTCGATTTGGAGACAATTCCGAACTTCCGCCACTTTATCTGCGGTGCCGGGCCACTGTCGGTCGAATTGGCGAAAGACTTTCAAACGCGCTTCGGTCTGCGCATTTTGCATGGTTACGGCTTAAGTGAGACCGTTTGCTATTCGTGCTTTTTGCCGACCACGCTCGAGTGGCACGAACATTGCGAACGGATGTACAACCACGGGTTCCCGTCGATCGGTTGCCCCGTCGATGTCAATGATATGGACATTCAGGATGCCAACGGCAACCCGGTTGACGAGGGCGATCGCGGTGAGATTGTGATTCGCGGCCACAACATCATGAAAGGCTACTTCAACAACCCCGAAGCCAACGCCCAAGCATTTGCCCACGGTTGGTTTCGCAGCGGCGACGAGGGCTTCAAGCTGCGCGGCGAAGACGGGCGCGATTATTACTTTATCACCGGCAGACTGAAAGAATTGATCATCCGCGGCGGCGTGAATATCTCACCGTTCGAGATCGATGAAGTACTCTGTGCCATGCCCGGCGTGCGCGTAGGCCTGGCCGTCGGCTTTGAGAATCGTTACTACGGTGAAGAAGTCGGCGCGTACGTGCAACTCGAAGAGGGCCACGCCCTCGACGAGCGCGATGTGATCCGTCACTGCCAGGAACATTTGCCCACGCACAAAGTGCCGAAAGTGGTGCTATTCGGCGATGACATCCCGGTGACGAGCACGGGTAAGTATCAGCGCGGCAAGTTGAAGCACATGTATGAGGAATACAAGGGGAAGCAGTTTCGGTAGGCGCGTCGTGAAATGAAAGCCTTACTACAGGGCATTTCGAACGACCGCCCTCGCATGGCCAGTGTCCGCTCCGACGATTCGTGAATCGAGGCCGAATTTGAAACGCGTAGCGTGCTGCTTCACGATCTGGTGCATTACACCGTCGAGGCCGAGGCCATCCTCGCCGACGGTTTCTGGCGATTGCCGGCTGCCGGCAAGCAATTTGACGATTTGTCCGCATGGTAAGCGGCAGGCAACGATGGCATCAGACCGGCCGAGTCGCTCGTCGAGCCGATGCAAAGCATGTGGGCGGGCAAAATCAGAGCCGAACGAGACGTTGCACTCGCAGACAAGCCCGCACAGTTCGTCGATATCAGATTCATCGAGCGCTTCCAAGAACGGATTCGCCACCTATGGGACCAATGGCGCGCGACGACGTTTCATGAAACGATGGAACTATCTTGGCCGACGCAGGGTCGAAGAAACAACGCCAAATAAGATTAGCAAGATCACCTGCGGTTTGGACAACGGTCGAATCGATCGTTTTGTGGCATCATCGCATCGAAAATACCCGTTTGCAGTCGATGAAAATTGTCTGGACGTCGCCATCGACGAGTCCATCGTCGTTCATCTTCTTTGCATAGTTGGTCCAACATCAAAAATAACTTGACCACCCGACCAATTCCCTATGTCGATTCGCATGGGAATGTTGGACTCACAGTATTCAAAGATCATTAACTCCGTGAAAAAGGTGTGGACCATGCTTTAATTATAGATAATAATTGTGCCAGTTGAAAACACAACTGATTTGCGAATCTACACCCCTTCACCTTGAAGAGCGATGGTTGCGCTGTGGCACCGGCTATTTGCCGGTGGATGCCGACAAATCACGCTGGGACGCAGTCATTCGTGAATCGGTCGATATTTTTGCCAAATCCAGAATTGGGGAATGTGCTATGAAATCGTGTACATTGCTTGCAACATTTTTATTGTTAACATTCACCGGTTGCAATCCTGTTGTAAATGCAAGTGCCGCAATCTCAGTACCGACATCTGCAACCGTTCCGAACAATCAGTTAACGCAGGTTCTCAGCCAGGCCGAATCGATCGAGTTTAAATTTTCTGCGCGGTTAAAATCGACGCCCAAGCCACTAGTACTAAATGCGAACAACCAAGATATTCGATTGAAAGTTGATAACAATTCAACGCTGGTTGGTCAAATTCGCATATTCGAAATAGAGAATAAAGCCGATTCATCGCGTTCGACATTGGCTTGGAAAGTTGACAAATCGTCCGATCTTTCGTTTTCGGATGGAGTGAAGGTGATTGTCCGCAGTGCGGAATTTCAAATATCAACCATCAAGCCAGGCGACGAAGAGTTTCACTTTAAAGCCAACGTCTCAGAATTCCTTAGAGCGGCGACAAGCTATCTATTCATGCAAGCGCCGGAAGCCGAGGACGCATCGAGTGCGTCCAACTTGAGCGATGCGTTTGACCCTACCCAGTTGATTCACGATATCACCGTCAAAGAACTGAACATCAAACTCAAGCCACAATCCTTGATAAGAGTTGACGAGACTCGCTCGCTTCGTATTGATCATGCAGTCGCGACGGCGACCGGCGAATTTGACATCAAGGCGAATCGTTTTAGTAACGCGGCGTTAAAGATCACGGCAGGCAAGGCTAGTCTTATAGAGGCAGGCAAATCAATTGACTTTGCCAATGTCAATTTCTCAGCTGGTTTCGATAACTTACGCGCCGACAAATTGAACGGCGAGCTAACAACAACGATACCAGGAGCAACCATTCAGCAGCTCGTACGGCACGCGTTCGATCCAAAGAAAATAGCAGGAAATCTACCCATCGCGATCGACGCAGTGGACACATCTGCGGCCAATGCAACGTTTTCCCTGTCTCTTTCGGAAAGAACAGCGAAATTGACGATAGGTCAGATTAGGATGCATACACGCGGCCGGTCGCACAAGGGGCATGGTCTAGATCTGATCGCCACAGCTCAGCCAATGGCGTTCGAACTTCCACTGGACGGTAGCGCCGCGAGTTCCAAAATAGATTTCAACGTTAAGAGCCGCGTGCGAACCTGCGTCGGGCAGTTTACCGGCAAGAAAAAAGTGCTCTTCGCCAAAGTTACGATCGTCAAGCCAATTGTGATTGAGCCCTTCGACGCTTCCCTTACCTTAAATTTAACGGCGCAACTCAATGGTAAGCAAGTTGTCATAACCATCGTGGATACGACCGATGCCCGCGGCGCTTTGCGCGTCGGTGCCATCGGTGACGGTCCCAATGCGTGGGCGACCATCTCACCGCCGGACGCAACCCATACGACCATGACGGTGAACTACGTGGGCGTGAATAAGCGGGTGGAGAACCCACTGCGCAAAATTATTCACTCGCTCAAGGGCAAGGTCTTGAACTTAATTCTTGAGTGAAAATCGAGGGCGGATTCAGTCATCAAGAGATTTCTGCTTTCTAAACGCGATGACGTTGTCGCAGAGTGTTTAGACGAGCATTTTAAGTGGTCTGGCGAACATGTATGGGGTTGGAAAGATAGCAATGGCGAACGAGCTAGAACGAGAAAATTGGGAATTGAAGGCCCGTGAACGAATTGAGAAGGATGTGTCCGAGCGACTTCAGCGGCGGTTTTGGCTGGCCCTTATTATAAACCTTGGAGTCTTGACGACCGGTGGCTTGGCCTTAGTGAGTTCGGCACTTATTCCATTGAAAGAGATTGTGGCAGAATCCAAGTCGGAGATGAAACAACTTGAAAAGGATATCGATAACATCAAAGACGCTACAATGAAGGCAAAGGAAGTCTCGACATCTGCTGAAAAAACAAGAATTGCATCAGAGGAAATAAGAAAAGACCTCCTGAATATGGAGTCTAACGTAAGTCAACTAAGGGCCAAGTTGATAGATGCAGACACGTCAATACTCAAGCAAATCGAACGACTTGAAGAGCAGACGAGGTTATTTTCGTTTAATAAAATATTGCTTCGCTTCCATCAGATGGCGATTGCTCCCGATGAAATCGGGAACGCGGACAACCTCGATCCTGCGAGTCATGCCGTCAAATTGGCGAAGTTTTATTACCAAACTAGTTCCGAACGACCCGATCCAGAGGACTTACTCATTTGGTACGATGATGCATTTTCCAAAAATCGAGACCTCAGCCTCACGGCGATTCAATCTACAGATATGATTCCGGCCTTGGAAACCACAATTTCTATTTTCGAATTCTATTTCGCAGCAAGCCTATTGGAAAATCCGCAATCCCAATACCCTGATGAAGCTGTCACGCGATTGTTGGATGCTATCGAAGATCCATTCCTGGCAAATTATGCCAGAAAGATCGCCCTCGATTTGCTTCTCGAGGCCCGTCCGATCCCGCGACAGGCAGTCGATCGCCTTGAGGCCTTCGTTCAGGCTGCTACGAATCGAATCCACCATCCGGATCGGAAAACGGAATACGTCACTGAGATGCTCGCGTCGGAAACTGAGAGTGGCGCGATCGAGAGTAGATGGATCGAAGAAGCCGCAAACCGAATCGAGGAAGACGAGCGGGTAATTCTCGAGACCATTGCAAGCATGGAAGGGTCCGAATTCGTCAATCTCTGGTGGGCTGAGAATTCGGTCGAGGTGCGACTTCGCATTTACGAAGCACTGTTGAAAACACCGGTGGAGGAAATTTATTTAGCTGCTGCGGAATCGCTGGGTAATTATGGAGCCACTGCGGAGTCGGTCGCGCCAAGCCTGAAAAATCTCATTGGCTCTAAGAGGGCAGATCATGAGAATCCAAACACAAATTTGATTATTGAAGAACTCTGTAGTTGTTTGCGACGAATTAGTCCTTTCGAGAATTCCTCCGCTACTGGTGAGCTGTGCGATGATGACAATCGGATTGAATTGGAAGGTGTTTAGATGTCCCGGATTGGACCCCTCGCCAACATTTACGAAGCGGCAATCAAGCGTCATCGCCTTGCGCTAGGTGCGTTTTGGCTGTTCACGATATTTGTACTTATCGCGTTAGGCTCAGAAGACGGTGCGGAAGGAATGATGAAAACCATCGGCAGCCTTTTTGGAGCGGCGGGCGTCGAGGGTCGCAATTCACTTCAATTTTGGCGCAATATGCCGCTCATCTATTTTGGTTTTGCGCTTTGGGTTCAATATTTATATCACCGACGCCTCAACCTTCGTGGCCTGTTGATGAACGAAGCGGGTGAAGCAGCTGTTTGGCTCGGATATGATTGCCACGATTTTGCCGGGCGTCCGGCTTGGTTGTGTGTTCCTCGCGAGGGCGAAACTAGAAGCTCAGAGCCAGAGAAGTGGCCAAGAGAGATTCGTTATGCTGCAAATGTGGCCTTATACATCAGATTGATTCCGTTGCTTTTTCCAATAGCTGTGGAAATTCGTCTCCAAATGGCCGCTTGCTTCGAACACAAGTTGGGAGAATATCAACAGACACTTCGACAAGCTATCGTCTGGAGTGACTTCGGCAAATTTCATATTCCGATCGCATTGTTAGCATTTGGCGCTGGTATTTTCTTGTGGTATAAAGATCTTTGCTCCGTCCACGATTGGATTAATCACAAGACTGCCTCGAAATCTACATCGGATGCGAATGACATGCCGGAGGAAAATGACAACACGTCTAGCGATGGTCAATGAAAATCGAGTGGATTCGTCATTAGGAGGATGGTCAGCTGATTCATTCAGATCGCCTCGATCTCAATTGTCGGGCGCTTAGACCAACACGGATATATCGTTTAAGGATAGGTTGGAGTAAGAGTGAATAACATCATCCTCTACGCCGCCGTCAGCCTCGACGGTTATCTTGCCGGTCCCAATCACGAACTCGATTGGCTTCGGGACGACCCCGATTACGACGGTTACGAGGCGTTCATCGCGCGCATCGATACGCTCATCATGGGCCGCCACACGTGGGATGTACTCGCCGGTTTCGGTGAGTGGCCCTATGGCGAGCGCCGCGCCTATGTGATGTCGCAATCGATGGAAAAGATCGTGACCGACCTGCCGGTGACGGTTACGAAGCAGTCACCCAAGGAATTGATCGACATGCTGCGGCGAGAGGCGGGTAATGAAAATGCGGCCAGCGGTGATCGTGACGCCCAAGACATCTGGCTGGTCGGCGGCGGGCTGCTCGTGCAATCGTTTCTGGAAGCCGATTTGATCGACGAGATGATCCTCTCTATGCAACCGGTTTTACTCGGCGATGGCCTTCCGCTGTTCCCGGTGGGATTTCCGCAGCGGTGGTTTGAGCGCCTACGCGTATCGCATTACCCCAAAGGGATGGTCGAGACGCATTGGCGGCGGTCGCGGTAGTTTTAGAGCTTGCTCTGCAATAGAAATCCGATCCGCAGGAATCGGATGTTGGTAGAGCGTTTTTCCTTTTGATTGTTGCGGCAACTTACTTGATCACGTTTGATCTGTGTTTTTTGAAGCCCGGCAGGGCTGATCGGTTAACAGCCCAGGATGTAGCGCAGACCGCGTTAGCGGTGGGAGCGCGATCCTGGGTAATCGATATAGCAAAACCAATTAAGCCCCGGCAAGGGGCGTAGGTACCTACACCGCTGCCGCGGTTTAATGTGGAATGCAACATGATCCATGGATTGCGCGGCTCGTGCCGCTCCATCCATGGCTTTCAACCTGCGCCCCTCCGGGGCTGAGAACGATCTTTGCTTCGCTATACTGGCGTAAAAAATGCCCTAGTAGGTTGGTAGCGTCTGCAAAAGCAATCGTTCTCTATGCGGATTTGGATACAGTGAGTCGATCTAAAAATCGGGTACCGTCTAGCGTCGGCTAACAGCAGATTCCATGGGGCCGAGGGTGAACTTCAAAGTCCGCTGAAAAATAGTGGGATTCTTTGAATAAAAGTATGCCAACGAGACCATCTAATAATATTACGGGGAATGCTATGTCTCGTGCTTCTCAATCGGTAGGCCGCCAACGCAACAAGAATTCGCAGGCGCGACCGCAAGTTCTGAAGGAGCTTCGCGTGCTCGACGACGCCCGTGCATGCACGCAATGCGACGGTTTGCCTCTGGGGCCGCGACCGTTGTTGGCGGGCGGCGTGACATCAACAATTCTGATCGTCGGACAGGCACCCGGCAAAGCGGCGCATGAATCTGGTATTCCGTGGAATGATCCAAGCGGCGACCGATTACGCGAATGGATGGGGATGTCGCGCGAGGTGTTTTACGACGCGCGACAGGTCGCGCTGGTGCCAATGGGGTTTTGCTATCCGGGCAAGGGTAAATCGGGCGACATGCCGCCGCGCAAAGAATGTGCGCCGCTTTGGCATGAGCAAGTTTTATCCGCGCTCACGAATGTGAAGCTAACCATCTTCATCGGCCGCTATGCGTGCGGCTACTATTTGCCGGAATACGACACGCTCTTGGCGGCAACGCAAGACTACGCGAGACAACTACCTAAGCGTATAGCACTGCCACACCCGTCACCACGCAATAACATTTGGCTCAAGAAAAATGCGTGGTTTGAAGCGAGCGTACTACCCAAGCTACGCGCCCGCGTTCGTCGCTTGATCAAATAGTGCCCTTTATCCTCGCCACGCATTTACTAACGCGCCAGCGCCAGTCGCAATCCACGGCCACTGCGCCGACCACTGTTTAGCTGCGGTTGGCTTGTTTCGGCACGCTTCTTATTGCGTGTGAGCCAAACACTCTTATGGCACGTCATCAATGCGTATGGATGCACCCAAAACAGGCCGAACGTCGCATACATGCCGTACATCACGCCGAAGACTGCTTCCGTGCTGCGTTCGCGGATGGCGAAGAACAGAACGGTAAAGAGCGACCCCAAGGCGCACGAACCGAGCAGCTTCAAGCCGAAGATGCCGGGCATGGCGATCGCAAGGCCGAGGCCGACGATTAGGAACAGGTAGGGCAGCACCTGCCCGACGGCACCCATCAGGAAGTTAAAGCGGATGCCGAGCTTGCCTTCGCGCCGGAAGTCACCAAACACGTAACTGCCGGTGAAAAACGTCTCACGAATGTTGCTGCGCGCCCAGCGCAGGAACATTTTGCAAAGGCCGAGATATGTCGTCGGGCTATTCGTCAACACGCGCGCTGTCCGTTGGAAGCGTACCTTCATGCCTTGTTGCAGAATGAAATTGGTCATGGCGTGGTCTTCACCCGCCCGCGCGGGCAAGCCGCGCCAGGTTTGATGTAGCCACTGATCCAAAATCGGCATCACGGCCGAGCGGCGATAGGCGGCCAAAGCACCGGCACAACATAGCACGGCACCGTTGCCCATCATGCTTTGGGCGGCACGCTTGTAGTCGAATGTCATCACGTACCGGACGGACAGCATGCGCGGGATGAACCCCTGAGTGCGATTGAGCACGCGCACGTTGCCGGCAGCTGCGCCGACGGTTGCATCCTCGACCAGCGGACTAACAACCGCGCGCAGCGCGTCTTTCTCAATCAGCGAGTCGCTATCAATCGAAATGAGAATATCACCCGTCGCGCGGCGGAAGCCTTCGTACAGTGCGTGACGCTTGCCGCGGTTCTTGCGGAAGCGCAACGCCGTGATGCGATCGCCGAATTCGCGCGTGGCGCGTTGAATGTGACGCCACGTGTCGTCGACACTGCCATCATCGACAACGTAGATTTCAAAGAGATGGCGCGGATAGTTCGCAGTGGCGATATTCTTCAGTGTTTCGTAAACCAGCTTACCTTCATTGAACGCCGGCACGACGACAGTGATCGACGGCAAGCGCGATTCCGCAACAGTCGGCACGGGGCGATACCGCAGCGCGAGGTGAAGTCTCCAAAAGCTCCAAAAGGTGAGTAGGGCACCGTAGGGAACACCGACGAGCAGGAATGCGCGCCCGATGGCGGAAGACCAAAGGATATCTGCAGCTTGCCATGCGACGTCGGCCTGCCATGCGGCCAATGCAGACAAGGCCGCAAATGCGATGATGCCGATTTTGAGTGCGCCATCATGCGGTTGATGCAACGATTGATATCGGTGGTAACTGTCATTCGGTGCGCTCGAAAATTGAGCGCGGATTGTTGTGAGTAGTGTGGACACGGCGAATCTCCAGGGGGATACCGACCGCAAGAAAGGGCGATCAGTGTAAGGATGGAGCAGCGAAGATTTTCCTCCCTCCACATTGCCGGGTCAGATAACCGCCAGACCGGGCACGGTGAATCGATTGGTTAATCGCTGCTTTCCTAATTATTCCATTCAATGAGCCAAAGTGAATACTGATAACGAGAAAATAAGGTGCTGATAATATGCCAGTTAAGTTAATGTAAATTCAGGGCTTAGCGCTCGTCATCGTGTCTCGTGCTCCAAAAAAATTCGGGTTGCCCCGCTCAATACGCGGGGAAATCTGCAGAGTTAGACACCTTCTGCTTGGTGCCGTTAACTCCCCGAATAGCAATATATTTAGTCGTTTTTTTCAGGTTGTCCAGCGGGGATCGAGCGCCCGTGGGGGTCAGCCTGAGCGTCAGCGACCTCATTCTGAAGAGCCGTTTCCAGACGGGGGCCGATAAAGTGCTCCACCCGCTCGGCGGGCTCGTGCAAGTGGTCGAGCGGTAGGTCGGAATGTTGGGCGACGTAGCTTTCCCACAGACGGTGGGAGCGAATCAGCCGTTCGGCACGATTCAGCCCCTTATCCGTCAAAACGAGGCCAGTTCCAGCCACGCTGAGCGTGAGGCGACGGCGACGGAGCGACCGCAATGCGTAACGGGTTAGCAGGCCGTGCCCAAAGATGCGGCGCAGGTCCTCGGTGGGCATGGCGATTGTGGTTGTTTCGCCGAGGCTTTCCTGGAAGCGGTAGAGGATGCCCAGAATATCTTCGCGGCGAATTTGGGCACGCAGCGCTAGGTGTTGCCACGCCTTACTGGCCAAGCCGCGTGTGGGCGCGACCACGATCGCGACCATCAAGAACAATCCTGCGAAGACGGTCATCATGGCTGAGGTGTCGGGCTGAACGGGTGTATCGAACCAGACCGGAAAGGCGATAACGGTTAGCTGTGATAGCACTGCCGATGCCGCAGCGAACACCACGCTAAGAAACAACAAAATGCCAAGCCGGTCGGTAAGCAAGTACGCCGTCACGGGCGGCACGATCAACATGGCGATGACGAGAATGCTGCCGACGGCCTCAAAGCTCACGACCGCCGTCAGGGCGACGAGAATCATCAGCGCGTAGTGCATCAGATTGGCATTGATTCCGAGCGTGCTGGATAGTGCCGGGTCGAAGGCGCTAACTTTGAGTTCTTTATAGAATGCCGTGACGAAAATCAGATTCAATGCAAAAACGATGGCGAGATTCTTGAGTGCAACCGGCGTGCCGTGGAAGGCGTCGGCATAAATGTGGGCGATGTTACCGTAGAGCACGCAACTCGGATCGAGATCGACGTGATCGGTCGCCTGGCGAATGAGTACCAGACCGATGGCAAACAAAATCGTAAAGACGACGCCCATGGCGGCGCCTTCTTCCACTTTGCCGTAGCGCGCGATCACTTGCGTGAGTAACGCCGTCAGAATTCCCACCACGACGGCACCGACCAGCATGGCGCCGATGCCGCGCGAATGCGTCACCAGAAATGCCACGACCAACCCCGGCAGCACGGCATGCGAGATGGCGTCTCCCATCAGGCTCATACGGCGCAAGACGAGAAAGCTGCCGACCAGGGCGCAGGCGCAACCGGCGAGCATGGCAACCAGAACCACCGTGCCATCACCTTGCCAACTCCACGTCATGGCACGTCCCCCAGCGGGTGCGGCGACGCGGGAATAGCGCCGCGCTTCTCGGCCAGCACGCGTTCGAGTTCGACCGTGATCGCCGCCGGTAAGACGTGTTCGATCAGGTCGGCATCGCGATCAACATGCGTCGGCGCGACATCGGCGTAGCGAATGAGGTAAAGCTCCCACAGACGGTGGTTACGCAACAGGCGATGGGCGCTTACGCGCCCTGTCGGCGTCAAGCGAATGTTATCGTTGGGGTCGATGGTCAGTTCGTCTGCCGCACGAGCCCGTTGAATATGGTCGCGCAGTTCGATCCGTCGCCAGCTACGCAATTGGTGCAGATCGGCAAAGGGCAAGGGGCGTTCGTTTCCATGGACTTCTTCATGCTCGGCTAGCGCGCGCAAAACATGCTGGCGACCGATGCGTCGTCGCAACGCGAAGCGACGCCACCAGGCAAAGACTAGTCCGCGCGCGGGCGCGAAGGCCATGCTGAAGAAGAACAATACGCCGGCGCAGATCACGATCACGGCACCGGCGGGTAAGTTCGCATAGCTGCCGCTGATGAGCGCGCCGACAAACCCGCTGGCCGCACCGAACTCGACTGAGAGCCATGTCATGGTCGCGAGATCGTCGGTCCAGAAGCGTGCCGCCGCCGCCGGGATAATCAATAAGGCGATTACGAGGATGAGCCCCACGGCTTGCAAGCCTACCACGGTCGTGATGACGACCAAGCCCATCATCAATAGATCGAGCAAACGCACGCGTCGCCCAAGCGAGTGGGCGTACGCTGCGTCGAAACATAACAGCCGAAACTCTTTAAACAGCAGGACGACGGAAATCAATATGAGTGCGGCCGTGAGGCCGATGAGCCACGCATCTTGTTTGATCAATCCAGCCGTGGTGCCGTATATGAATCGATCCAGCCCAGCCTGATCGCCCATGCTGAGTTGCGTGGCGGCGGATTTGAGGATGAGGCCGATGCCGAAGAACACGCTCAACACGATTCCGATCGCCGCGTCTTCGTGAATGCGCGGAATACGGCGCAGGCCCATCACGCACAACACGCCCAAGGTTCCCGCGATCGCACCGCCGATGAGTAGCGGCACGATTTCTTTTTGACCGACGAGTAAGAATGCCGCGGCGATGCCGGGTAAGGTCGCATGCGCAAGGGCGTCGGAAACCATCGCGCGTTTGCGCAAGTATATGAATGTGCCGATCAGGCCCGCCGCCGCACCCAAGAGCGTGGTGCCGACCACGACGATGCGCGTGTTGTAATCGGCCAGTGACAGCACGCGGCGAAATTCATCGCCTCCCAGCGCGGCCGCCGCCGTCACTGCAACGGCAACCAGTGCAGGCAACACCAATAACATGGCGGGGCCGCGCATCAGACGCCTTCCTTGCCGCCGCGTGCGATGGCTTCGGCGGCTTCGACCAACAGCGTCAGCTTACCGCCATAGGTCTTGCGCAAATTCTCTTCGGTGAAGGTCGTTGCCGTTGGTCCGCTGGCCACGATGCGCATATTCAGCAGAATCACATCGTCGAAGTAGCTCTTGACCGTCTGCAAATCGTGATGCACGACCAACACCGTGCGCCCGCGCGCTTTGAGGTCTTTTAATAAAGCGATAATCGCCGATTCGGTGGCCGCGTCCACACCGGCGAAGGGTTCGTCCATCAGGTAAAGCTGGGCATCTTGAACCAGCGCCCGCGCCAGAAAGACGCGCTGTTGTTGACCACCGCTCAAGCGACTGATTTGTCGGTGGGCGTATTCGGCCATGCCGACTTTCTCGAGCGCTTCGTAAGCAGCAGCGCGATGTTTCTTGCGCGGCGGCAGGCACCAGGCAATCTTGCCGTAGGTGCCCATCGTGACGACGTCGAGCGCATTGATGGGAAATTCCCAGTCGATGCTTTCACGCTGTGGCACATAACCGACCAGATGTCGCTGTTTCTTGTAGGGCTGTCCGTAGATGCGAATACTGCCCGACGCTTTCGGGATCAGATCGAGACACGCCTTGATCAGTGTACTCTTACCCGCACCATTGGGGCCGACGATGCCGATAAGGCGACCTTCTTCCGCCGCGTAGTCGATATCCCACAAGACCGGCCGTCGGTGATAGGCAACGGTCATATCGTGAATGGAGATGGGCGCGCGCGGATCGTGATGCTGATCGGCGGCTTCGGGCAGGCGGCGTTGTTTGGGTAAGAGGTTCATTATTTATGTGTGTCTAAACTCTCGTTGTCGCTTGGCATTGACTGTTACGCCGAGTCGTTTCCTGCCGTGCTATGCTGTGCGATGGTCCCCCAGCCCCAGAGGGGCGTGGGGCGCCCGCAGCCATTTCTCAACGCTGAAGCAACGCTACTCCTTTACCATGTTTAACTTTCCATCAATTCCGCCTGCGGGCGCTTCGCCGCCTAACGCACGCGTGATCGTCGTCACATTATGATCGATCATGCCCATGTAAGTGCCTTCATAGGTGCCGGGCGTGCCCATGGCATCGGAGAAGAGCGTGCCGCCGATGCTCAGTTCGTGCCGGCGCGCCGCCGCGCCTTCGACTAGGGCCTTTACATTCTTTTCCGAAACCGACGACTCGACAAAAACGGCGCGAATCTTCCGTTCTACCAACAGATCAACCAAAGCATTGATATCGCGCACGCCGGCTTCCGACTCGGTGCTGATACCCTGAATGCCGCGCACCTCGATGTCATACGCGCGACCGAAGTATTCGAAGGCGTCGTGGGCCGTTACCAAGACGCGGCTGTTTTTCGGGATAGTGGCGATACACTTTTGAGCGTAGGCGTGCAGACGATCGAGGTCGGGCAAGAGTGCGTCTAGATTGGTCGCGTATTCGTCGGCGTGCGCGGCGTCGTACTCCGACAGATGCGCGGCGATCTCGCGCGCGGCTTCTTGCCAGAGTGGCACATCCATCCACACGTGCGGGTCGTAATGACCGGGCGTTTCGGGCGGGGCGATTAGCTTCGATACGTCGATCGTAGCGGCCACGGCCACACCACCGCACTTTTCTAGGATGTCTTCCATCTTGCCTTCGAGCAGCAAGCCGTTGTAGAAAACGACGTCGGCTTCGTTGAGCTTCACAATATCGCCGCGCGAGGCTTGGTAGAGATGTGGATCGACCGAGGCGCCGATGATCGACTCCACAGTGGCGCGGTCGCCTGCGATCTCGCGCGTCAGATCCGCGACCATGCCGACGGTGCAGACGATGGTGTAGCGATTGGTGCCGTCATTTTTGTCGGTGGGTGCGTCGGGTTGACTCGGTTGATTGCCTTTTTCGCAACCACCGAGCAAGCCGGCGACTGCCATTAAGGCGACCAGCGATACGTGCAACATATTTCTTTGCCGATGTGGCATAAAATTCTCCTGTTTCAAGTCGTGCTACAAAATATAGCTTGTGCTAAAATAATCTGCAAGTTGTCAGATTTGGCAACTGCGGTGATATTTGTTTCCGGAAACTGGGTTTGCGTGCCTCCGGCGCGGGCCCGCAGGCAAGAAAGGGCCGCCTCATGCCGCCGGCGAGCAAGGCGAAATCGAAGAAGACCAAGAAAAAGGCCGCTACCGCCGCGCGACGGTCGATCGAAGCCACGGCCCGCAGCCACGAGCGCACGCGCAGCGATCACGCGCGTGAGATCGCCGAGGATTACGTCGAACTGATCGACGACCTGATCGCCGAATGCGGCGAGGCCCGCGCCGTCGATATGGCCAAACGGCTGGGCGTCACACAGGTCACAGTCACCAAAACCATCGAACGCCTCAAGAAAGACGGTTGGGTCACGTCGGAACCTTACCGTTCGGTGTTTCTGACGGACAAGGGCAAGGAACTGGCCGACTACGTGCGCGCCCGCCACGAGATGGTGTTGGAATTTCTTTTGAAGCTGGGCGTACCCCGCGCGGACGCCGAGGCGGATGCGGAAGGGATCGAGCATCATATTAGCCCGCGGACGCTGGCGGCGATGAGAAGGTATGTTGAGGGGTGAGTACTTAATCTAGTAAACAGATTCGAAAATAAAATGCAGGAATTATGAACCCGATAGTCAAGTCGATTCTGGGAGTCGTGCCCAAGTACTACGATCTTTATCAGAGAAGTCCTACGCGATGCGAGCTTCTTCAAATCGTCTCACATTATTCACTTCGCGAGTGGATCGCGTTTATATCGAACATGCAGGCAATGGTTGCTCCGCCGTACCATGAAGATTTGGACAGGCAGGTAGAAGCCTTTAAAGGGTTAATGGGCCCAAGAACACAAGAAGCGATAATATCATTCGAAGAACGTTCAAATACAAAGAACATTCGGCTCCTATTCGAAGCTCCGCTGTCAGTTTTGTCAGAGATCACTTTCTTGTACGCCCCGAGGGAGGGAGAGAGTTTCAAGACGGCAGAGGATTTTGACGCCTTGGCTGACGCCTATTTTATTACTTGGGACTTGATGAACCCAGGTAGGCCTCCAACAGATGCGAACGATGTCTTCGCCCGAGTGTTGCAAGATATCGCGAGGATGCCGACCAGTCCGTCTCAAGATGTCTCCACGCGAGCATTCTACATGTACCAAGTAAGCCGGAATGAATGCTCACGAGTGGCTCTGAAGATTAAGAGAATTTTCAAAGAGGCCACAGGTGTTGACCTTGATGATTATGTCTTTGGGGCGTTTTCTGCGGTAGTAAAAGCATCATCTAGAGACCTCGATGACTATAAGAGAGGCGCTATCCCTGTCGCGGAGGCAAATCAGATCAACAATGCAGCAGAATCGGCCTGCTTGAGTAGTTTTTACGAACTACGAAGAGCCTCAACAGATGACATCGTCCAGGAGATTCGTAAGCGAGAATCAGGTAGGCCAATACAGGACTTTAATGTCGTCGCGTTATCACGGTATCCAATCGTCGATATTGATGGCGTAGGCGGACTAATGGTAAGCACTCCCGCTGCGATTGACTCAATCTTCTCGGGCGTCAGGCATGCGGTAATCACAAATATCGTCGAGAATCACCATGGTGATGAACGTCGTCGTTTGCTGAAGGCGTTCGGCGGTGACTTGGGGCAATTGTTTGAAGAGTATGCTGACCGAATACTCTCCGATGCGTTTGGAGCCCAACTTTGGCGAGTGCCGGACGACACACCTGGTGAATCTGCCGATTATATTCTGCCATATCGTGATCGAGTACTAGTGATAGAAGTAAAGGGCAGTTACTGGGCTGGCCTTGATCATCGAGCGGCGATTAATTTAGATCAGCGGTTCGAAAAGCTAATCAGGCTAAATATTAAGAAAGCCGTTGGCCAGATTGAAAATACCATCCGCATGTTACGAGCAAGCGAACTGGCTTGCACTAGGATGCCAAATTATGACTGGACGTGCACTAGGATAGTACCATTGATAGTGACAATCGAAGCAATTCCCCGGGTACCTGGTTTGTCAGATTTCTTCGCGCCATTGTTTCAACCGCTCACGCAAGTCGCAATGTCAGAATTAGTTTCATCGCCGCGTTTGATTTCAATCGAAGATTTGGATGTTGTGCCAGATCTTGCTCTTAACGAAGATTTTGGCCAAGTAATGTTACAATGGGCGCATGACTTGGAGACTCAAGACTGGCCGCTAGAAGTCCATCTCAGCCATTCAAATATTATAATTGATCGCGCCTATTTCAGAGAGCGTTTTCATTCAACTGTAAAGTCTGTCTGTGAACGATTTGGTCTAGACGCAAGAAAGCTCAGGTTTAAGTAAGGAAATGCAAATCAAATTCCCATGCGAGAATAGAGTGGGATGCCCTAAACAACCAACAAAATCAGCGTGCCTCTCCCACCGTCCGAACCGGGCTCTTCTCCCCCAGCGCTTCCGCATGGGCCGAATCCGGCAGATAGCTAGCGGCCATCAGGCGGACCGATTCGTTGCTATCGGCGGCGGCGAATTCTTCCAGGATGGAGCGGAATTTATCGCCGTGTTCCTTGGCGAACAGGCGCACGGCCATTAGCCGAACGATGTCGTTTTCGGCACGCACTTGGGCGCTGGCGACCGTCGTGATGGACTTGGCCAACGGTGCCCAGCGCACGGCGTTGAGCGTGCGGGCGCGCACCTGCCAACTGCCGTCGTTTAGGGCATTGGCCAGCGCGGTTTGCACGCGCGTTAGATCACCTGCGCTGATGTTCACGTCTTGTGGTCGCATGTGCTTGGCGGCCAGCACGGCACCGGCCTTTTCGGCAGCGTAGGCGCGCACCTGCCAGGTGGGCGAATCGAATTCCTTGAGTAATTCGTTGATGCCCGTCGTCGTCAGGTTTAACGGTCGCCGCAGAATGTTGACCGGCCCGGCGACCTGCGTGCCCATGCCTTCGATGAGTTGACCGTCTTCAAAGACGGGGTCAAGCACGGCCGTCAATTCGATTGGTTGCGGTTGATCGATATGCCGCAGCAGATGGCGGCGCACCTCGCCCACGTCGACGCTGACGGTCTTCTCAAACGCATCGCCGGGCAGGAGCGTCGGGCGCTCGTTCATCAGCACGGTGGTGAAGTTGCGAAACGTGGCACCGTTGATGCCCGCAGTCAGCACGATCATCGGCCGCGCCATCATGCCTTCGCCAAACGTGATCGGAAACGGTCCGATGTTTTCCATGCGAAACCGCACGGCCAAGGGGGCGGCGGGGGCGATGCTCTGTTGCTCGGGCGTGATGCTGAAGCGCAGGAATTCGCCGGGGCGCTCGTAATAGTCGAACACATCGCGGCGGAATTTATCGAGCACGGCGATGATTTTGGTATTGGGCGGCGGACCATCGGCTTGCAGGGCTTCGGAACGGCTTAGTTGCGTGAGCAAATAGCGACCCAGTCCCGATTGTTCCAACCGCAGCGCTTGTTCGATGATCGACTTTGCACGGTCGGGCTGCTTCTCGGCCATTAATGCCTGCGCCAATACGTAGGCGGCCAACTGATCTTCAGTGGCGGCGGTGCCGAGCTTGGTGAGCGCGACGCGTTGTTGACCTTGCAGATGTTGGGCGAGCGCTTCGGCGATATCGGCAATGGGGTCGTGGCCGATGGCGCGCTGAGCAAGTTCGGCGAGGCGCAGGGCGGTGGCAGGTTCGCGTTGATACTGGGCGTAGAACCAAGCCAAGCGCGCAGCCTCGGCATGGCGTTGGTCCTTCATAATGGCGTCGATTTGCGGTTTGATGGCGGCGTCAAGCTTGGCAATGGCAGCATCGGCCGCGTCGGTTTCGCCACGAGCGCGTAGCACATCGATGCGCAACATTTGGGCATCAAAATCGTCAGCGTTAAGTTCGACGGCGAGATCGATTGTGCGCAGGGCGTTGTCGAAGTCGCCGGAATTTAAGTAGCTCGTGCAAAGCTGCATCCAGTTTTCGGCGGGCACGGGCGACGGATCGCTGCGGCGATGCACTTCAATCGCGCGATTGAACCATTCCTGGGCGCGCTGATGCAAAGCGAGGCTATCGAGGAACTGCCCCAAATCCCAAATCAGCGCCACCTGCGACGGGTTGGCGGAAATAAGCTGCAGAGCAACTTCCACACGCTGCAACTCGGGCTCGGTCTCGCCGAACATCTCGTATGCCAGTTCGCGCGCCGCGATGTTGAGCGGGTTTTTCAAGAGCGACTTGCTGATATGCGTGGAGGCATTGTCGAGATCGCCGCGTTCGAAGTGATAGCGCGCCAACCAATATTGCAATTCGCTCTGTACCGGTCGCGAGCGGCGTGGCTTGGCGAGTGCTTCGCGCACGAACTTAGCCCGCTGATCGGCTGTTTGGGCTTTTTCGATTTCGAGCCGAATCAGATCGATGGCGGCCTTGTCGTCTTCCGGGCGCAAGCGGCTGTACTGCTGCAACGCTTCGTGGGCGTTGGCCTCGCGCCCCATGCGATATTCCAAGTCGTACGTGAACTTCCAAGCGTCGGCGTTGTTCGGCGCGCTGCGCACTGCGGCGCGCAAGAGCGACAAGACATGCAAGGAATTGGCCCGCACATTGCGCGCGCCGGTCAGGTGTCCCTCATGCCGCGCAAGGTTTACAAGCCAATTGCCGATATCGGGATCGACGACATTGCGATCGATCGGTCGGGGCGCGCTGTTGGGGACGGTTGCGGGACGCTCCGACGCGGGCTCCTTCGCGGTCGGCTGGGGCTCCGGTTCTGCCGGCACCAGCGTCATTTCTTGTTGAGCGTTGCCCGATGCGAAAAATAGAATGGTGGCGAGTGTGATTGCGGCCATCAACGAACCTCCCATGTTCCTGTGCGGCCTGATGATCGACCGGCGAAGGCATTGGAAATCGCCGGAAGGTCTTTATTTATCGTTACTTGTATCAGTTAGCCGAGGGGCTGGCAAGCGGAATCTTGAGTTCTTCGAAGTCGATATCGTGATACAGCTCGGCCCGCTCGCGCAGAAAGGCGGCTTCCGTCCCGCGATTTAGCTTTTCGCATGCTTTGGAAAGCAGGGCGTGACACAACCCGGCCTTGGGCGCGTCGAGCATTTCTGCATGGAGCATCTTGCCGGGTAAATCGTCGATCACGGATTGAAATTCACCGCGCGCCGTGTCGCAGCGCAGTTGAATTGGCAGGAGTAACAATTTCTGATCGAGCGGAAGCGTTTGGGTCTCTACGCGCAGCGGTCGAATTGCAGCATCGGCGGCTTCGATTTGTTGGATTTCCAATAGGCAATCGGCCAGCAAGATGCGGCAGAGGTTGACCATCTCGGTAAGCGATCGACCGCTGAGTTGGATGATGGCCCGACACAACTCGGCGGCGGCCATGAAGTTTTTTTGATTGTGCGCGACGACTGCTAAATTATGGCACGCCATCAATTTGCCGCGGGGGTGCAGATTGAAGGCGAGCACCGCGTCGCGCAATTGGGTTTCGGCCAAATCGAGGCGCCCGGTGGAAATATAAATCGCGGCCTGATTGGCCGTTTTAATTTGGCGATAGCCGAGGATCGAGAGCACCATCCAGGAACCAGCGAAGAAGATCGCCATCGTCCAAAGGTGCTCGGCATCGGCTTCGAGACCGAAAGTGGGCGCGAAAACAGCCCCGGTCGCCGCCGCCAGCATGCCGATGAGCAGCAGGCCGCGCAGCAAACGCGTAAGCCAGACGTGCAGGCTCAGCTTGCCGGTGATGGTTTTGGCTTGCTCGAAATTCATAACGGCGATTGGCTCGCTTGATAATGAGGGGCGACGTCGGTCAAGAGTTCGAAACGGTCGGTGAGTTTGGCAGGCGGCACCAGCAGGGTGGCATCGTGCCAGTAGCGTTGGGCCTCGTCTTTGCGGCCCAACCGATGCAAGGCGGCGGCCAACAGGCCGTAAGCGTAACCCGCACGTGTCGAAAGGTGGCGGCGAAACAGATCGCGCCGTTCGGAGATTTTGTCGACAGCGTCTTCGTTCTGTCCCATGAAAACTTGTTGATGCAAACGCACCGCTTCAAAGATTGCGCGCAGCGGCGGCGGCATCTCAATTTTTTGCAAGCGACCGATGAGCTCGACGGCGTCGGTCAACTCTTCGTTGCGCAGTTTGGCAGAGGCCAGCGCCAGCTGCGCTTGATGCAACGTGAGCGGATCGCCCAAACGGCGGCGCAGCAGCGATTCGTAGATATAGCCCGCGACGTCGTGATGCTTGCGCGTTTCCAATAATCCGGCGAGCAGCATAAACGCGCGACCGCGTAACGTTGGGTCGTAAATCGTTTGGTTGAGCGTCGTCGGCAAGGCAGCCTCCACGGCGTCCCACTTTTCGAGTTTGGCGTCTTCCCACATCTGCTCGACGCGTTCGGTCGATCGTTGCCGGCGTCGGGCACGCCAGCGACTGACCAACAGAATGATCGTCAGCAGGATCCAGGGAATGATCTCAAGCTGTTCCCATTCCCACTTCGCATTGGTGAGCAAGGGCGTTGCTAACGGGGCAAGGATGCTGGCAATGAACAGCCCGAAGATGAAATACACCGGGTAGTTTTCGCGCGGAGAGGGCGTGGTGCGTTCTAGCCACGTGTCAATTTGTGCGGGGGTAATCTGCGTCATTCGATCGGTGGATTGTAGCGAAATATGAGGGGCCGGGTTGAATGGAAGCGTGTTTGACTTGACGTGATGCAATCGGGTAACGCCTGCACGAGCAAACGGGCGGGACTTATTGGTCTAGTTCGGAGGAAAGCAGTCGCAAGTAACGAAAATCGTAGATACCAGTGCGGTGCCCGTCGGCCCAGATAATGTTGATGGCGTAGTTTCCGACCAAACCGGCATCGGCGAATTCGGTCGCCTTATCGATATTGGCGGGTAGCACATTTAGCGACGTACCCATCGCGGGTTTCGATGGCCCCTTGTCGCGTTCGATACGACAAGTCGCGCAGGGGCACATCTTCCTCAACAACGCCAGCGGAAAGTGGCTGCTTTGACCATCCTTCCATTTAATCTTGAGGCCGTCCTTGCGATCGAGATGCAAGTCTTCGGGTTTGAATTCATCGGAGGCCAGTGGCTGATTCAGCGCTTTTTCGACAAGGTTGGCGTCGGTCATAACGGTTGATTCTTGGCGGCGGCGATCAGCCGCACAACGGTGTTGGATAGTGAGTAATGGTTGTTGCGATCTTCCTCGACCGACCGCGTGATCGGCACAAAAAAGCAATGGCGTTCTAAACGCTGATTCATGGCGGTGCAATGTGCGTGTACGCGCTTTACGGACGAAAGTTCATCCTGCGTCCATGGTCGTTGGGCGTCATTCAGCACCACTAGTTCACTTTCGATGATAGCCTGAAACGGGTCTTTTAGCCGCATTCGGCCGGCGATTTCGAAACCAATGTCCGATTCGAGAAACTCTTGTACCTCGCTGTCGTCGTGAAGCTCTTGTGCGGCTCGAGTGTTGGGCGTCGCCTCGGTCGCCGGCAAAATCGAAGAATCACCCGGGCCCGCCTCCATTCCGAAGACTGCCGAAGCAAACGCACCGGTATCTTCCATCGTTTGGCGGATGGCATCGGCGACTTCCTTCTCGCTGCGAAAAACGTCTTGCTCTTTCGCTCCGGCGAGTACGAAGCTTTTGATGTGATACGGATAGGCGGCCCGAAAACAGGGTTCGTTGTCGTTCTCGACGATGACGACGGCATCGGGGTCGGTAGTGGCGATATTGCCAATGGCCTCGCTAACCGCCTCATAGATTGAGCCGGGATCGACCAGCAGTCGACGGGCATTTTTCATCAGCGGTAGGGGTTTCGTCAGACGCAGATTGGGATGGGGCGGACGAACTGCATCGACGCGCAGATAATACGGTCGCGACGGCGTTAGCGCGGTCGCGATATGATTGGCGACGTCGGTCTTACCCGAGTCTGCCGGTCCTGTGATTTGCAGGGTGACAACAGGCATGGTCCGCCTTTCGGATCGTGGAAGGGTGGCAATTTCCCTGCGAGCGCGTCACGTTCCAATTTAACGCGGCGCGGTGCGCCTTTTCCACTGCTGTCGCGGATTTCCGGCAGATGTCATAAATCTTTACGAGGTAGGGTTTTAGCAATTCGACAGTGGCTTCAATGACCGATCATCATTCTCAAACGCCGATTTTGGATGTGCGTCCCGCTGAGGATTTCCGCGCTGGCCACCTCCGAAGGGCCGTCAACATCCCGTTGGAATCGCTGGCCGAGCGGATCAGCGAACTCCCACCGCCCGCGATGCCGCTACAGATTTTTGATGTCTCGTCAGCTCGGCGAAATGCGGCGCTAGAGCTGCTGGGCCGGTCCAACCGGACGAATGTGACCGAGGTCAGCGAGGCAGAGCGGCAGTTGGCGGGGGCAATCGAAACGGGACCGTCGCAGAATTATCTTTGGAAACCGCATGGGCTCATCACGCGGGCCCTCGCGGAGATGCGGTTGGTGTGGGGTGATCAGCTTGAAGATAAGCGCGCCGTCGATTTGGCCTGCGGCGTCGGGCGTGATGCTGCGGCATTGGCGCTCGGCGGGCTCAGGGTCGAGGGTTGGGATATTCTGCCGGAAGCCCTGCAGCGGGCCGATTGTTTGGCGGCTGCCTGCGGTGCGAAGCTAACCACGCGGCTCGTTGATATCGAAGCAGAAGGAACCGTCTTAAGACCGACGAGCTTTGATGTCGTGGCGTGTTTTCATTACCTGCATCGCCCGCTGATGTTGCAAATCAAGCGGGCAATTCGCCCCGGCGGTTTTGTCGTCTATGAAACGTTTACCGTCGCGCAGCGCGAAAAGATCGGCAAACCGCGTAAAGACAAGCATCTGCTGCGACCGGGTGAGTTGGCGTCGTATTTTGCGGGATGGCAAATACTCTGGAACGCCGAAGGTGAGTCAGACGGACGCTGGGTGGCGTCGTTGATTGCGCGTAAGCCGAGCGCTAGCTAAACATCAGGGCAGGTTGCATCCAAAGATCGAACCGATGCCGAGCGTTAGATCGGGCGTCGGCAGACCGATGAGCCCAAAGAAAAGATCGAAGATGATTTGCGGCAGGATGAAGAACAACTCCACGCCGGTACAAATAATGCTGGCCGTCATCACACGCTCCTTCAGTCATCGGCGCAACCGCGCAACGACGGTCCGGTCCGATGATGTTGGATATATCGGCGAGACAGCGATGCTCTGAATATGACGAAAAAAGAAGGTTGATGCCGTCGCGTTAGGCCACGCAACCCGTGATTTCGAGCAGGCCGTTCACGATGCCGGGCGCGCTGCCGCCAAAAATGCCGAGGATAAAATTCAACACGCCGGAAAACAGCGTGGCGCCCGCTTCAATCGCTAAACAAATCGGTCCGACTACCATTTGATCCACTCCGTAATCTGTTCGTGACCATTCAGGTCATAATCTCGCCGAGCGCGTGCGAACTCTCTTGACCGCCTCCAACGCTTCAGTACAGACGGCGAATTATAATTGGGGCACTGTCGTGTTTCGCCTTGGTTATCGGGTGCAGGTTGAGAGCGCTATCCGAGGGAACCAACCTTCGCCTCGACGGCCTCGACCAGCTCGTTGGCCTGCACGATGTTGAGTGCCGTATTGATATCCGCCCCAAACGCACGATCTTCATCGGCGTGGGATATATGGCGGCGTACGACTTCGTGGGCGGTGCGCGGGCCGATACCGGGCTTGAGCGGATGCCGGAAATCGAGCGCCTGGGCCGTGCAGAGTAGCTCAATCGCGAGAACGGTTTCAACGTTACTGACGATTTGATGGACGCGTAGGGCGCTCGTTGCTCCCATGCTCACGTGATCTTCCTGTCCGAGGCTGCTGGGGATGGAATCGACGCTCGACGGGGCCGACAAGCTTTTGCATTCGTTCACCAGCGCGGCTGCCGTGTATTGGGGAATCATGTAGCCGCTGTTGACGCCGCTGTTGGCAATCAACAGTGGCGGAACCCCTTCGGGACCAAACAACAGCGCGTAGGTGCGGCGCTCGGAGATATTGGCCCACTCGGTCAGTGTCATCGCCAGATAGTCGAGCCCCAGAGCGAGTGGCTCGCCGTGAAAGTTACCGCCGCTAATGATGCGATCGCCAACGATCACCGGATTGTCGGTAACGGAATTGAGTTCGACGTCGATGACGCGGCAGACATGTTCGAGGGCATCGCGACAGGCACCGTGCACAGCGGGAATGCAGCGCAGGCTGTAGCGATCCTGCACGCGATTACAGTTGGCGTGCGATGCCAATACTTCACTATCTTGCATCATGCGGCAGATGTTGTCGCTTACCGTTTTGATACCGGGGTGCGGGCGCAAGTCGGCAACGCCCTCCTGAAATGGTGCCAAGCTACCCAGGCTGGCTTCAAGACTCATCGCGCCGAGGATGTCGGCGAGCTTAGCGATGCGCCGTGCGCGAATGGCGGCGTCGAGCGCGTAGGCGAGCATCATCTGGGTGCCGTTGATGAGGGCGAGGCCGTCTTTGGGGCCGAGCTCGACCGGGCTTAGTTGGTGTTCGGTAAATGCATCTGCAGTGGCAAGCTCGCGCCCACGATAGCGCACGCGCCCTTCTCCGATCAGTGGCAGAACGAGATGCGCCAGCGGGGCGAGGTCGCCACTGGCACCGAGCGATCCACGCGTGGGTACGAGGGGCAACACATCGCGCGCAAGCATCTCAGCGAGCATGTCGACGCAGGCTTCCTGAATGCCGCTCGCGCCAAGAACCAATGCATTGATTTTTAGCAGCAACATCCAACGCACGATCTCGTCGGGAATGGGTGGTCCGACGCCGACGGCGTGCGAGAGAATAAGATTGCGTTGTAACTGGGCGAGTTGGTCGTCGGGGATCCGCGTGGTGCACAGCGTGCCGAAGCCGGTGTTGACGCCGTAGATGGCGACCTGCGTCGCGGTGATGTCGACAATTTTTTGCCGCGCGACCTTTAGCCTTTGGCGACCTGCCTCATCGATCATCGGTTGCAGTGGCGCATGATGGTGTGCAGAGAGGGTTTCAACGGATAGTACGCTGCTGCCAAGGGCAATCGGTGTCGGATTGGGCCACGCGGTCGATTCCATACGCGCAGCGTAGCAATTTCCGGCGAATTCGTCGCGTCGCGGATGTCGAGAATTTGGTTTGATCCGCCCACATTTTTCGGGTTAGCGTGTTGCCTTATTCTCGGTCGCACGGATCGATTCTGCGTTGTAAGAATTCGAGAAGCTGCGATTTGAAAAAGATCGGAGTTTGGATAACAATTCGTTTCTTCAGGCTGGTGCGCGGGCGTGCCATCGGCCATCCAGTTGGATTTTGGTTTCGGTGAAGCGTTTTCGTACCGAGACAAGTGAACTTTTTTCTTCAAGGAAGCTCAAAATGGAATGGTGGCAATGGGGCGCTATTGGCCTGATCGTTGTACTCGTCGTTGGTTTGAAGATGTATCGCGACAAGACCATGCGCTAGGGGGCGCAGCGATCACTAAGATCGCAGTCGCTCAACCTTCCAGACGATCTACTGCATTCTACAGGAGGCCATCGTGAGGATGGTGTTCCCAAGGGCATTGCGCGCAATGTGCAGTGCTGCGGCAGTGATCCTTGCATAACGTCACAATCAAGGCATGAAACTCGTTGTAAAGCGCTGAATCGGGCGGTAACGCGTCTTCGATGAGGCGCTTGATGTCGTGGTACGAAGCAGAACCGTCGATCAGGCCGTGACGGCTGAAAACGCGGCGGGTGTAGGCGTCCACGACAAACGTGGGCAGGTCGCAGCCGTAGAGCAGAATCGAGTCAGCGGTTTCAGGGCCGATGCCGGTCACGCTTAGCAGTTGCGACCTGGCATCGCCGAGATCGCGATCTTTCAAATCCCCGAGCCGCCCGTTCGGCAGCGCTAGCACAAAGCGGGCGAGATTTTTTAGATATTTCGCTTTGGTATTGTAATAACCTGCGGGCCGGATGGTTTCAGCCAACGCCGCATCGGTCATGCTCAGCAAGACACCGAAGTCCAGCGCGTGTTTCGCGCGGAGTTGGGTAATGGCCTTCTCAACATTCGACCACGACGTGTTTTGGGTGAGCACGGCACCGATAGCGACTTCGGTCGGTGAATCGGCGGGCCACCAATCTTGCGGGCCATAGCGCGTGAAGAGAGACTCGAACAAGTCCATCAATGTGTCATGTATTTCGTTGCGCGCGGGCATGATTATCTTGAGTGCGTATCGTTGCGTGTTTGGGATATGCCGGTGAGTATAACGACATGGCCGTCAGCAAGAAGCGTCGCAAAGCTCCCAAGACCCAGCAGCGTCGCGCGCGGCCATCGCGCGATATTTCGAAAGATACTTACTGGCAGGTCACGCACCATCCGCTGCAAAGCCTAGTGTTTTTGTTGCCGATGATTTTGGCCTACGAAATTGGTACGGCACTGACGATTCGCAGTTTCGGAGAAGCGCAGCATCGCGAGCTGGCGGCGTCGCAGTTACTGCACTGGTTCTTCAGTTTGTTCGGTGCATCAAGCGTGTACCTGCCGGGGGTCGTTTTGGTCTTGGTGCTGCTGGGGTGGCACATCGTATATCGCTATCCGTGGAAAATTCGACCGATGGCGCTGCTCGGAATGGCTGCCGAGAGCATCGGCCTGGCCATGCTGCTGGTGTTGCTCAATTTTGTGTTGCATTCGGTCGGGCAGCCGGATGTGCTGCAGGCGGCGCGCGAAGACATTCGCGAGCTGTTGTTCAGCATTGGAGCCGGAATCTACGAGGAACTGGTCTTTCGCCTAATTGTGATCGCCGCGCTGTCGTTGTTGTTCGAGCAGTTGTTACGCATGCGCGAGGCGGCGTCGGTCGCCCTGATCGTGATACTGTCGTCTTTGTTCTTTGCGGTGAGTCATCACGAACCGATCGGTGCCGATGCGTGGGATGTGCAGCGTTTTGCCTTCCGCGCGGCGGCGGGGGCGTTTCTGGCGGCGGTTTTTGTCCTACGCGGTTTCGGGCTGGCGGTCGGGTGCCATGTGGTGTACGACGTGATCGCGTATTTGAGCGCAACGGCCAACGGTGATGCCGGTTAGTTGCGCGTTATGTGTCCAGAACATGGGGAGTTTGCACAATGTCTGATGATGCCAAGAAAGTCGGTGCGATAAGCTGGACGGATTTGACCGTGAAAGATGCCGAAGCTGTCAAAGCATTCTACGAAGGTGTCGTCGGCTGGAAGTCTGAGGGTCACAACATGGGCGACTACGAAGATTTCTGCATGCAACGGCCCGACGACGGTCAGACGGTGGCGGGCATTTGTCATGCCCAAGGTGTGAACGCAAATATCCCGCCGGCATGGCTGGTTTACATAACGGTAGAGGATATCAACGCGAGCGTCGCGAAAGTGAAAGAGCTGGGCGGCGAAGTACTGGACGGCCCGCGCTCAGCCGGCGGCGGCACCATGTGCGTGATTCGCGACCCGGCGGGGGCAGTGGCGGGGTTGTATCAGCATTGATACTCCAACTCTTTGCTCGAAAAGATCGACGATTCTGATCACACCGAATTCGGCGGCCGTGTCGGCATATGATCGGCGAAATCTATCGGCATGGTCCTGCCGCGTTCCAGCTTAGCTCCGCACCATCGAGAGGTTTGCTCAACCCAGCGTTGTTGGCGTGTAATAGAGAGCGCCCTCTGTTTTACGAACCGCAAAACCATAGACGATTGCGATGAGACAAGGTGCAAGTGCAAAAGTCATGTGAAAATGCGGCGGCAGTGATTTAGCGACTTTCATCCTCAACTTGGCGAGCTGTTCGGGTGACAAGTCAGCGATGGTTGGAGGCTCACCTTCCGACTCAATCTCTGCGAGGAATTTGTCACTGACTTTTTGCAGATCCTTCCCGGTTTGGTATCCGGATATGCTGACTGCTGCCAAGGCAATGACGATCGCTGCAAGCAATGTAAAAAACATGGTGCGCGCCGACTGAATTCTCTTTTTTGCCTCCGGATCTGTCGAACCTTGCCGCTTCATCGCAATGCTTAGCCTGTCGATCAGGAACGTATTCCCGAATACCGGAATGAAACTCAAACAGATGGCGACGGCTGGCGAAAGTGACTTGAATCGACCGACCGTACTGATATCTACAAACACCTTCTTGACCCATAAGATGTTAAGAACGATTCCAGCTGGAATTGCAATGAAGCCAAGGCAAATGAAGAATGACAGTACCACGGCTAACGGGCCGTTCTGACTAATGTATTCTTTAGCGCTTGGCCCGAATGACATGATGGCGACAAGATTAAAGACCCATATCGCCAGGATCATTCCCAGGCATACCAACTTCCAAATAGTGACCTTTGGCGCTTCGAGCGGTCGTTGATTTTCAATCAAAACGTCGTCTGGTCGAGAGTTCTCCCCTTTGCCCGCTTGGTCTTGATTGAGTGATGCTTTTGCCTCCTCCGGCACAAAATGAATCTCGCAAACCGGACAGGCGAGGCGTTTGTGCAAATCGGTCTTGGCGGCTTGCAGGTCGTGGCCGTTGGGGCATTGAATCAGTTGATACTCGGAATCGGTCATGGTGAATTCAGGTGTTTGTTCTTTGCTGCTTTTATCGAGTGGCGGAATTCAACTGTCGCCGACTTTCCTTGGGCGGCCACTCTATCCCGCTTATAAAATGAATTCGCGCGAATCGCCAGTATTGTTTCGTCGCATCGCCCGCAAGTGCAAGAAAAAACGCCGCAGGCGCAGTCGCTGCGGCGTTTCGGGATTTGTAAAGATGTTTGGATCGGCTAGCGACGCCGGGTCGAGCCGCGTGTCTTTTTGGCTTTCTTCTTGGCGCTGTTGAGGGCCTTTTGAATATCCGCCACTTCATCCTGCGTGGGAGGATTCGCTTCTAACAGGGAGACGGCCATCGCTCCGGTGTTGCCGTTAAACAGGCGGTCCACCATTTCCTTGACGAGCTTCTTGTATACCTGTTCCGGTTTTTTGAGCGGTTTAAACAGGAACGCCTTACCAACCGGCCCTTTTTCTTTGGTAACCAGCCCCTTGGTCTCCAGGCGGGTGAGCAGCGTGACGACCGACCCGTGGGCCATGGGGCGGTACTTTTCCATGATTTCGCGAATGCGACCGGCAGTGACGGGGGCTTCGGCGTAAACGGCGGCGAGCACATCGAGTTCGGCCGGCGGCAGGGTATCGGCGCCTTCGGCTTTGGCGGCGACTTTTTTCTTCTTGGTGCGTTTCTTGGCCATGGGTGGACAAATCCTTCGGCTTGCAGTTCGGGGATCTTATGCAATTATGCGGGTGTTGGATGAATTTCGCATTCTGTCTTAAATACCCGCGCTGTCAAGATGATGATCGATAGTGGGTCACGAATACAAGTGCGGAACCAGCGGGAATTATGACAATTGTGTTAAATCTGTCGGGAACCGAAAAGAAATGAAAGGTGGCGGTGGGATTCGAACCCACGAATCGCGGATTTGCAATCCGCTCCCTTAGACCGCTCGGGCACGCCACCGCGTGACTTGATTGCTCGATCTCTTACGAGCAGATCTATTTTTCTACCACCAGCCCGTCATGCCGTCAACTTGGCAACGGCGTTTATGCGCACAATTCGCCGCTACGACCATCAATCTCGGACAACAACGGTGCCTTACCGGTCGCCAAGAATTTCAACATCAGGGGTTGACTTTCGAAAACGAGCGGGGGCGAGTTGGGATGAATTGGCTGCCGCATTAAAATGCGATCATGCGGCTCGATCTGGACCCACCGATCCATACCTTCGACGACGGAACGCTGCCGATTGTGCGCCTGCACAACGAAGGCGAGACGGTCAAGTTTTGCCAACGCACCCACGACGAGCTTGAGATCGAATCGGTGGTGATTCCGATGGGCGGAAAGGGCGTGTTTTGGAACACGCTCTGCGTGAGTTCGCAGGTTGGCTGCGCCCGCGGCTGTACGTTCTGTCAGACCGCACGCATGGGGCTGATTCGCAACCTCATGGTAGACGAGATCACCGGTCAAGTCGCCGCCGCCAACGCCGCCTTCGAAGCGCAAGTGCGCAATGTCGTGTTCATGGGCATGGGCGAACCGCTCGACAATTACGAGACGGTCGTCGAAGCAATCGAGCGGCTGCATCGCGAGAAACGCTTTCAGATCGCCCGCCGCCGCATCACGGTTTCGACGGTCGGGCATTGCGATGGCATTCGCAAACTGGCAACTCTCAATTATCGCCGCTTGGGGCTGGCGATTTCGCTAAACGCGCCCAACGATGAGATTCGCGACCAGATCATGCCGATCAATCGACGCTGGCCGATGGCGGAATTGCGCGAGGCGATTGCCTGCTACCCGGTGCGGGCCGGTGGCCATATTTTGATCGAGTATGTGATGCTGGCCGGCGTGAACGATGCGCTGGAACACGCGCGCGAACTGGCGGCTTACTTGGAAGGGCTGCCCACGTGCGTGAATCTGATTCCATGGAATCCCTGCGAAGGACTCGACCATCAGACACCGAGCGACGCGACGATCGATGCGTTTCAGTTAGAGCTAATGAATCTCGGGCAAATGACGTTTCGACGTCGCACCAAGGGTCGCGGCGCGATGGGGGCGTGCGGTCAACTGGGCAATCTCGCGCTCAAACGCCTCAGGCAATCTTAGTCATTCAACACTTCGTAGCGCCGATGAGACGGTCGATTGAAGGCCGCGATGTCCGGCGTGATCGGTGCGCTCGGCGCTACCGATGGCAGTAGCGTGTCAGCGGGAAGGCTCCAACTGGCATAATCGCGCGCGGCTTCGTCGCTCGGCGGCGGTTGGCTGGAGAACGCCAGCAGATTCATGCAGGGCTCGTGGAAACTACAGCCGCTGTTGGAGCAGTGGCTTGACGCTCGACCGAAGCAGGGCGTGAAACCTTCCGCCGATTGAGTGGCTTGAATCGTCGCAAGGTTTACGGCGTCGCCGGTGGCAACGGCATAGCGGGCGGCACGGTCGCTGGCATCATGGTAGCTGAGCACGCTGTTCTCCCTGATAAATTGAATGTCGGTGCGATTGCATCAGGTAAATCGGCGCGGGGTTGGGCGTGGGCGAGTTAAATTTCCATTTGTATTGCGCGAATGCGTCTGCGACGTTTGGGAGCGTCGGTAAACGCTGTTAGCAAGTTTGGCATGCTATGCGGTATCCGATAAACGTCGGCTTATGGTGGATTAGTCTTCGGATTTGCGCGTAACGCGTATGCCATGCGTTTTATCTTCATAGATGACTTCACGGTCGGCTCGGCGTTTTTCGCCGGTGCGTAGAATGCGATACGGGGCATCCGAGTCGTCGGACGAAACAAGCTGCCAATTCTGATGGCCGGCGCGTAGGAAGGCGTATTCGAGGCAGACATCGAGCGGCCAAGGATGGGCGATGCGTAGGTCGACGTCGGCGCGGTCGGCAAGGTTGGCCTCGATGGCGGCAACGGCGGCAGGCACACCCGCGTTGTCGCGCCACTCTGGGTAATGGACCGGGTCGAACTGGGTAAGCGAATGGGCGATGAGACCTGTGGTGGCGATGCCCAGCGTCGCCTGCGTAAACCGTCGCCAAACACGGTGCTTCGCCGCTATGTCGATCCCCAGCGGTAGAAAAGCCAGCGGCGCGAACAACAGCAGGCTCCGAGCGAAGGGCCATTTGCTAACGACGATTTCTTCCAGCGTGGCCAACACGACGATGGCGTTGATGGGTAATAAGGCAACAAAGAGCCATGCGTAAGACTGTCGTCGAAATATTGCGCTAACGACGATTAGAAGGCTTAGCCCAAGGAGTGCTGCTAAGATTGCTGTTGGTACAAAAGTCGACATTCCCGAAGGCAACGCCAGTGCTCGCTGCCAGAATGCGTGGTTACATGCCTCGGCATTTTCATATCCCCAAGGCCATGCACCCGGTTTCATACGAATGCGCGCGTAGGTGATGCCCAGAACAGATCCGGCACCGAGTAGCAAAGCCGCAGCGTCGCGTGCAAGGATGGGGATGGCAATATTCCGTCGCGACACCAGCCGTGCAACCAGCGCTGCAAGAACGATCGAGGTGGTGAAAATCGAATACGTGGGAACGAATCCCACTGCCAGCCCAAGCAACGCACCAAACGCAAGTGCGCCAATAAACCGTCGCTGGCGTGAGCGCGTAGCCGGCGATGCGTCCAGGTTAAGCGCTACCCAAATGGCCCATACGCAGGCGGCGGCGCCCAGGCTGTAACCGCGTGCGAGTGCGTTGTAGTCGATCACAATCGGCAGGAAGCACGCGGCGACTACGACCGCCCCGCTTAGTCTGAGTGGGGTGTGGCGTGCGATCGCAAACAATCCTAGTAATAGCGCAGCACCGCCAATCCAGCCCGGCAAGCGCAAGGCCCACGGCGCGTCGCCGAAGGTTAGATACGACGCCTTAACCAGTAAGGTGTGCAGGATATGGTTATTTGGGAAGCTGTAATCCGAGAGGATGCCGGCGACGGGCTGACGGGCGAAGCGCAGGTACGTGTAAGCCTCGTCGAAGGTGATGGGGGCGACGACCGCCTTGTAGCCCGACAAGCCCAGTGAGACGGCCAAAAGCATCAGCACCAGAGCATTGACGACGTTCGTGCTCCTGAAGCGCGGTTGCGATTCACGGTTTTCATTACAAATGGGTTGATCCCCTGCGAGCATGCGCGCGGCCCACGGTTCTTTGAATTTGTCTGATCCATTGTGCGGCTGTGGCAGATTTGCACCAGAGCGGCGCGTAAAGTGGGCAGTTGATGCTGCGATCTATAGTCGCACTATTTTCATCCTAATTGAGAATCAGTCTCAATTAGCGTTGACACGGGGTTTCGAAAGTGCGATACTTTCAATTGTCGGAAGATTCTGGCTAGGCTGTTGGGCGTGAGGCTAGGCTTCCGAAGAATTAAATGGTGAAGCGTCTATCAAACAAACTGTTGTGGCGGCTCGGTTGGTTATCCATCCTGCTGTTGCACATTCCCGCCTCGATCAAGGTGCTCGGCATCGGTGGTGCCGATGCCGAAGTAAACACGTTGGCGGCATCGCTCATGATGCTGACCAATGTCATCTTCCTGCTCGAAATCGTATTCTGCCCGGTATTGGTGCTGTGTGCGTCGCGTAAGCGCATGGTCGTGCTCTTGTTGATCGTTACGCTGTTACACGCGGGCGTTATTCACGATGCAACGATTCAGTTTGATTGGGAACTCATCCCGGTCACATTCAGTGTGTTGGTCACATGGTTAACGGCGGCACTGCTGGTGCTGATCGCCGCTGTTGGACGACCACATGCTGATGCCTTTCTGATTTGGTCACAACGTGCCCGGCCTTGGTTGCCGAGGCTCATGCCGCGCGGCTATTTTCTCTCAAACCCTTCCAACGCACCCCCCATCGCCTAGTTGCAGGCGAACTGCGCGCCGGTATCTGCCGCGCGATATCTTCAGAAGCCAGGTTCCATAGCAAATCGTTCTGAAGAATACGTCCCGGCATGCGGACCGACGCCGTCCAACTTGCGCCTGCCCACAGTCTGCTCCTTACCTGCTAACCGAATAACGTGTTTGGGTTTCGTGGCTCTCTTCTGATGAGGCCGACCGATGCCGAGGTTTCGTGGTCCAATTCAATATTGGAAACCAGCGGGAACGTCACAACGCGTTACACCATCATCTTTTGCAACAAGACTGAATCGTCGCGCGGAGAGCGCGCTGAATTTTGGGGGAATTAGAACCATGATGAATCGCAACATTTGCAAACTGCTCGCATTGACTATCGCTTTGGCCTTTACCGCAACGGCGCAGGCCAGTTTGCCGATCGAGGAAAACTTTGATACCGACGCCGCCAATTGGTTCAATGCAGGCGGCGGCGCACCGGCCACCTATAACGCCGCGGGCGGCTCCGATGGCGGTGGCTACATCAGCCAAAACCTCGATCTCTCGACGACGTTAGTGGATGACACGCCGGTCTTGTTCCGGGCGCAGGATGAATTCGGCTCCAGCGGTAACGCCTTTGTTGGAAACTACCTCACCAACGGTGCGACCGAGTTGACGGCATTCATTCGACATAACGCGCCGGCTCCAATCAACATTTTCAATCGCTTCAGCGGCCCGGGGAACTTTCCGGGGGCGGTGTCGGTCGATTTTGTGCCGGTGTTTCCGAATGTCTGGACCCAAGTGAGTTTTCCGATCGATCCCAATAGCCCGCAGTTTGTTTCATTCGAAGGTTCCAATTTCAACACGGTCTTTTCATTGATTGGTCACCTTCAGATTGGACCATCGATCACGGCGGGCGTCGCAGGTTTGCCGGCCGATGTCACGTTCGATCTCGATCAGGTGGCGCTGGTGCCGGAACCGATGACAGGAGCGTTGTTGCTCTTTGCCGGTACGGCGTTGATTCGACGTCGCCGCGCAGCCCAGTAAATAGGCTTTCGTGTTGTGATGGAATTGAATACTCATCAATGGCCCCAAGGAGTTGTTTGGCGGATGAGATCACAGAAAACACAGACTGGAATGATCATCGTCGGGCTGGCGCTGGCCGCGTTTTGCACGCCGGTGCGTGCACAACAGTTCGACTTTCCGATGCCGAGCGATGATCGCTGGCATTACCCGTTCAACTTTTCGCCGGGTGTTCGTGCGATCAATTCAAGTTTCGGTGCCGTGTTCGATTTGTTTAACGATCGCGACGGTGTCGTAATATTAGCATGGGAAACCGGCGACTTGATACCGCCGGGCCTTGGGCCAGAGAATTACGACATCGACTCCATCGATATTACGCTGACCAATCAGGCGAATGCCACCACGATTCCCGATTGGCCCGTCGATCTCACGGTCGATGAGTGGTTTACGCACGACGTCAATCTCGACGGCATTATTAATGCTGATGGGATTCCCGCGGGCGAGCCCGGTGATACCGACGGCGAGAGTGACGATCTCGATCCCGGTCGCACGATCGATCTATTTGGCGTGGCGTTTGACGAGGGCGCACCGTTTACGGAAGCCACCTGGATCGAAACAAGTTTTTATCTCGGGGCCAACGGCAACGGCAATGTGCCGCGCAATCCGTATCCGTTTCAGTACGACGAGAACGGCAATCGGCTGCACGTGGAAGATTGCATCAAGGGTTTGCACAACGAAGCCTTGGGTGTGTTCTCTTTCACGCCCGAGCCGTGGGCTATTGGTATTCCGCAGGGCTATACGCCCGGCGTTCAAGTTACACCGTTTGACGTTACGTTCAGCGTGGATCTCACGCTGAGCGGGGGGGACGTCAAACGGTATTTTCAAAAACAACTCAACAACGGGCGCGTGATTGTGGCGATTACCTCGCTGCGCGAAGTGGCGATCATGGGTTCGCCCACGGCCGTGCCCGCGTATTACAGCAAGGAAGGTGTGGCGCTCGATCCGGGCGCGGCACCGGCCGCGCTGTCGATCTCGTTGAGTGATTGCGCCAAGGATGGTGATTTGGACGGCAGCAGCGCTGCCGATGTCGGCGATATCGCGCTGTTCGCAGCCGTCGCCGTGGGTAACAACAACGATCCGGCCTTGCAGGAAGCGGCCGATCTGAACTGCGACGGCACAGTCAACGGCAGCGATATCCCGCTGTTGTTGGCGGTGCTGCTCAATTGAGAATAACGATCGAATGCGGAAGGAGTCTGTCACTATGACAAGCAAGCATTCATCCCGCTCGGCATTTACGCTGATCGAACTATTGGTGGTCATTGCCATTATCGCGATTTTGGTGGCGCTATTGCTACCGGCCCTCGGACGGGCGCGCGAAGAAGGCAACAAGGTGTATTGCAAGAACAACTTGCGCAACATCTGGACGGGTATTTGGTCGTATTCCCTCACCTGGGACGACCGCCTGCCTTACGCCACCAACATCAACATCGCTATGCCCGATGCAAATCCGTTTGATCTGGCATACCCCACCACGGTCGGCGTGTTATTGCAGCCGTTCGTCGGCGAAAAGAGCTGGGTATGCAAATCGGCGGTTGCCGGTTGGCCCAACAACGCCGGGCAGGGCGGCTGGGCGATGACTTACAGTTTTAGCACGGCTGATTCGGTGCAGGGGCTGCCCATTGTTCCATACGATGAGAGCCCATTTGCGCGGACCGGTGCTGCGCTGGACCCGGCGGTCAGCAATTACGTGCACCTTGACGGTCGCCCGATTCAATTGCTTGACGGGCGGCGCTACGTGCAAGCCGGCGGGTTGAATAACGATCGGCGCGGCTCATGGTCGGTGCGCAGGGCTATCGTGTCGGACAAGCTCGGTGGCGATGTTGCTTCCGGCAGATTCGAGTATCCGCATCGCGGCACACTTGAAGGCCGCCGCGATCTCGGTGCGGCACAACAGCAGTTTGAAACGAATAGTAATGGCCCCGCTCAGCCGACCGGTTATCATGAATTGCATGCCGACGGCGAAGAGCCGACGCTGATCTACACCCGTTACTGGCAACCGCACTATCCCGGTTACTAGACAGCGCTTGCCGCAAGCGATGAGGAGCGCAGGATGTTATTCGATCACCGAAGCGTTTCTCATGACCGAAGCCTGCTGCTGGCATTATGGATTGCCGGAGTTTTGGGCGCTTCGTCCACGCCACTTTGGGCCGAGCTCCCCAACGGCGTCGCCGCAGGCGATGTAACGCAGACTTCGGCAGTGTTGTGGGCGCGGTCGTCCGTTGCGGGCGAGGTGACGTTCGAAATCTCTTCCGATCCGACTGCGTTGGGCGTCTCTGCGGCATCCTTTACCGAAGTCGTTATAGAGACCATGCAACCCGCCAAGGTCGATGTTGGCGACTTGCTGCCCGGTACCCGCTATTACTACCGGGCGACCGACCCGGAGGGCTGCACCGCCGATGGCGAATTCGTCACGCCGAACAGCAGCGGTCAGCACGGATTGTGCTTTGGCGTTTCGGGCGATTGGCGTGGTGATCTGGCACCGTATCCGTCGATTGCAAACGCCCCCAGCAAACGTCTCGATTTATTCATCGGCCTTGGCGATACGATTTATGCCGATGTGCCCTCACCGGATTTGCCGTTGAGTCAGGCACGCACCCTCGACGAATTTCGCACAAAACATAATGAAGTGTACAGCGCCCGCGCGGGTGTAAACTCGCTGGGCAACCTGCGCGCGAGCACGGCGGTCTTGGTGATGATCGACGATCACGAAATCACCAATGATTTCGCTGGTGCCGCATCGCCCACATCGGACAGTCGTTTCGACGACAGCGGCGATTTCATCAATCAGACGATGCTGTTTAACAACGCGTTGCAAGCGTTTCACGAATTCAATCCGATTCGTGCCGAGGTTTACGAGGGCACCGACGAGCCACGTACTGAAGGGCAACGGAAGTTGTATCGTCAGCGCACCTACGGCCAGGATGCTGCCTTCTTTTTGCTCGATGCGCGCAGCTTTCGCGATGAACCGTTGCCCGCGCCGTTCGTGGCGACGCCGGGCGCGGAAATCGACGCGTTTTTGGAAAATTCTTTCGATGCCACGCGCACCATGCTTGGGCGCACCCAGATTGCCGACCTCAAGGCCGACTTGCAAGCCGCCGATGCCGCGGGTGTGACATGGAAGTTCGTGTTGGTGCCCGAGCCGATTCAAAACCTCGGCCCACCATTGGCGTCGGATCGATTCGAAGGTTACGCCGCCGAGCGCACCGAGATTCTCCGCTTTATCCACGACAACGATATCGACAACGTCGTTTTCATCGCCGCCGATATCCACGGCACGGTTATAAACAACCTGACATTTCAAGATGCCTTTGGTGGTCCACAGATTGAGACCAATGCTTTTGAAGTTACCACGGGTTCCGTTGCATATGCCGAGCCATTTGGGCCGACGGTCGTATCGTTTATTGACTCGGCGACGTTTGGTCCACCAGCCGATGTCTTTATGCTGATCTACGCGCTGTCCGACCGGGTGGGCCGCGACAACATCTTCAGTTTCTTCGGCGACATCCTGCTGGGTCAGTTCGCCTTGGAGCCGATTGGTTTACAAAATTCGCTTATCAACGCGCGGTTGACCGACGGCGGCTACGTCGCCGTGAACACCTATGGCTGGACGGAGTTCGAGATCGACGCCGCCACGCAGAATCTGACGGTCACCACGTGGGGCATCGATTGGTATCGCCCGGAGGAAATCGCCGCCGTGCCCTGGTTGATTTTGCTGCGACAGCCGCAAGTGGTGAGTCGCTTTGTGGTAACGCCGCAAAGTGACGACGGGATTGGCTGCCCGCCGCTGACGTTCGGCATTTTTGAATTACCGAACGTGTGCGGTTGCGGCATGACGCCGATGTTGGCGATGCCTTTCTTGTTTCTCGTCGGTCGGCGTCGTCGATTTATTTAACGCCCGCAGCACCCGCTGTGGCGACGATGTGATCGTTCTCAACGGTATCGCCCGAAACGCCGATGGCACCGATGATGGTGCCGCTGCCGTCTTTGATGGTCACACCGCCGGGAAACGTGATCAGGCCGCCGTTGGAATGTTCAATGTTGTAAAGGCTACCGCCGGGTTGGGAGAGATTGCCGATGTCGCCCGTCGGCATGTCGAAGTAACGAGCGGTGCGCGCCTTCTTTTGGGCGATATCGATTGAGCCGAGCCAGGCCCCATCCATCCTTAGAAACGCTTTCAGATTGGCACCGGCATCGACGACGGCGATGTTCATCTTGGTGTTGATTTCGGCAGCTTTGGTGCGGGCGGCGTCGACCGCAGCGCGGGCCTGTTCGGTGGTGATGTCGGACATGCTCTAATTCTCCTGAATTTATGCGACAAATGTCGCCGGTTGGTGATGATTGCAAGCGGCCCGCATGCTGCCCGATCCGGGCCGGCGTTGCAACAGGGTGGATTGACCATGACGAATGAAAAAAATCGGGTATAAAATTCGGTATGCATACTCCGACGTTGGCAGTACAAGCCGATGATCTGCACCCCGAAGTGAAAGCCGCTTTGCAACAGGCTCGGCGGCTGGGCTTTGACGCCGTCTCGATCAACGCCACGCGCGGGCCGGTGACGGCGCAACAACTCGATCGTAGCGGGCAGCGCCACTTTCGCCGTTTTCTCGGTGACCTCGGCCTGCGCCCTGCCAGTCTGCGTGGCCCGGCGGGCGGGAAGTCTTATGCGGATCCCAATTTTGGTGAGCAACGGCTCGACACGCTGCGCGATGTGATTCGGCTTGCCGGTGCCCTCGGTGTGCCGGTGGTATCGACGGCACCGGGCCATACCGTTGAAGGCGATGAGACCGTTCAGGCGCGGTTGCTCGAAACGTTTCATGCGATTGCTGAAGATGCGGACTATCAGGGCGTACACGTGGCGGTGGAGACGAACGGCTGCGATGCGGCGTGGTTGGGCCAGGCGCTGCGCGAGATCGACTGCCCGTTCTTGGGCGTGTGTTGCGATGCCGGGGGCATGCTGGAACGCGGCGACGATCCGCATCATGCCAGTCGCCACATGGCGGGGCGCGTGCATCTGGTACGCGGTCGCGACGCCCAACCGGGTTCGCCGCAAGTGGCGGGGGCCGAATGTGCAGTGGGTGAAGGGGCGCTCGATGTGCCGGTGTTTCTTGCCGATTTGTTAGCCGCAGGTTTCGGCGGTGATATTGTGCTGGCGCGCGAGCAGGGCGACCGCCGGGCGGAAGACTTGGCTCGCGCGCGTGAATCGTTCGAGCGCGAATTGCGTATTTTGCGCCCGGAATAAAAAAGGAACCGCGACAACCCCCCAACTGCCGCGGCTCCATCCTTAAATAACACTCGAAGATCTTGAGCAGTCGCTGATTGCGAACGCGAGCTTTCCACTCCTCCCAATCGAATCAGGCGCGGACGCGGCGCGAGCGTTCAACGATCTTCGATGCAACCTACGGGGGAAGCGGCACCAAGGTAGCGGTGCGCGAGCCGAAGCGCGGAATCTCCCCGCAACATCGTCCCCCCAAATTTCAGCATGTCTGTGGGCTTGGCCAACGAGTTGCTCGTTAACCGGGCGTGAGAGCGCACGCGGCGTCAAATCGAGAGCGCGATTTTTGCAGTTGCTGCGTTTGCTGTGCGATTGATGATTGCCGCCAAGAGCGGTGAAAAACCAACGCAAACGCGGTTACTTTCGGCCTTTTTCTTGGCAGGCAACCGCGTTCCTTCCATCACTAAATCATTCTTTACCGCAATCGCCTAAAGGCAAGTCGGTAGGGGGAAATTTTTATTTATACAAATGACGAGTTGACGATTATTGCGTACTTTTCATACGGCCGTTGGGGGCTTCGATGCGGTTGGTGCGACGATCCCACGTGAGCGAGTCCCCCGTCCACATCAGGCTTTCGTTGGTGCCGGGTTTTTCCACGTAGATTTTCGCTTCGATGCCATTGCCACCGCCGACGGTAACCGTCTCTGATTGCTTCAGATATTTCAATGAATCACCCATTAACTGCTTGTCACCGTCCTTTAGAAAGACCTGGCTCTTGGCGATCATGCGCCGTAGGTCGGTCGCGCGAACAGGCGAACTCGAATTGGACCGAACGGGTTTGTTGTCGGCGACGAATTCCAACAAGAGATTGCCGCACGATAGGCTTGCTTTGCGTCCCGGGCGTAGTCGATTGCGTACGCTGCGATCGATGTTCATCGAATCCAGCAGCTCGTCGAGCCTAACAATTTGTTGACCGCTGCAGTGATCCATCTTCACATCACGATCGAAGACGACCATGGCTTTTTCGCCAAAGAAGTCCATCTTCTGTTCCCAAGTGACCAACGTCTGGCTCGGGCCGTCGCTGCGTACGCTGCTCATCAAGGGGCCGCCCACACCCTTGACCTTGCGATCGGAAGGGCGAATGCTGCTAGGCTCAAATTGGTAATCTTCAATCAGAAGCGTACCGGCACTGGGCACCGAAAGTTCTTCGCGCTCGAGATCGGCCGCTATCTGAGAGCCCGTGATATGGGCACGACTTAACAGGCGCCCGGGCGTAGGGCCGGTGTTTGCTGCGTGAGTACTCATCAACGCCTGGGCATTCCCTTCGGCCACCACATAGACCGGTCGTTTGCGCGTGCCCGTCGATGCGATTTGGTTGGTGATGATGGCGTCGGGCTCATCGTTGATGAAGTCGGACAGTTGTGCGAACACGCCGCGACCGTTGGATTTTTCCTTTACGGGTGCAGGTGGTGCGTCTGCGAAGCGAATGGTGAGTTTGTCGGAGTCGAGATCAAAGCCGTCCATGCGTGCCGCGACGTCGCCTACGAAAACGCCATAGTTCTCATTGAGCTTCATCTGCATTTCATCAGACCAGGTGATCTTGACCGGCTTGGGTGCTTCCAACGGGCGACCGCCAAAATCCTGACGAGTGATCATCCAGGCTTTGCCTCGACCGGGCACGTGCATGCGCTGCTCGGCCATGCTCATTTCGATGTAATGGCCATGCACGGCCATATCTTCGAAGCGCGCACGGGCTAGCGTTTGCGGGTCGGGGCTGCGGATTTGCAAAAGGGCGAGTTCGTTGGCGTCGTTCATCTCGGCGCGCAACGACTCGGTACGACTGACCTTCATATTGCGGCTCGGGTCGCGGATTTCCACGTTGCCTTGGACAAACATCTTTTCGATCGCCAGGGCAGGGGCCGCCTTATTGTTGCCATTGGTTGCGGGCAGCTCGCGCACAGTGACGTCGATTTCATTGGCCCGGACTTCACGTCGGCCTTGTTTAGCGAGAACGTTGCCCTCGCCTTGAATACGCTGTGGAACACTGCGATTATCGACCGAGCGCGTCATTTCGATATCGAGATGACTGGCCTGCACAATTTCCGATTTGTTCGCCAGCACGACGTGGCCGGCTAAATCGAGATGATCGATGTGCTCGGCCAAGGCGTTGTCAGAGGTGGGGTAGCCAAAGGTCGCTGCGACTTCATCGGCACGGGCTTTTTCATCGTCGCGCCGGAAGCGTACGTCGCCATGAAACCATGCGCGCCGAAGGTAAGGCTTTTCTTCGGTAGTCCATTCACCGGTTGCGGGGTTCTGTTTGGCCACCGGGCGTTTACCCAATTCGAGGTCGACACCCTGCGACCAGTAAATCTCAACTTGCGAGCGACCCATGCCCATGGCAGTGGCCAACTGCGAGGCGTTTTCCTTTTCCGATTCGTCGCGAATAAAACCCTTGCCATCGATGCGACCCAGTCCGCGCCGTTGATCGAAGAACACTTCCTGTGCCACCAACTCGCGTCGATCGCCCAACTTCAATTGCACATCGCGCTTGTCTTCGCCGGTGAGCCAAATCTGATTGCGCTCGTTGCGGAAGACCAACTGTTGGCACACCGCACCGCCGTCGTCGTTGTTAACGCGTACCGGGTTGCCCAACGCAATGATGTCGAAGCGCCCGCCCGATTGCTGGGCAGGGTCGACGGCGAGAGGATTGAGTTCAAACGGGCCATCCCATTTGATCACGATCGCGCCTTCAGTCGCCGGAGCCTCCGTCGGCGACGCCTCCGGTTCTTCGGCAGGCGCTTCTTCCGAGTCGCCGCGCACGAAGCGCTCTTGCTTCTTACCGAAATCGAAATGCGCCTCTAGCTGATCGGCGAGTAGCTTTCCGACGACCGATTCGCCGCGCATTTGTTCGACGTCGACACTGCCTTCAAAGACGGCCTTGAACGACTGCATGTTCTTGGCATCGATCGCCGCCAGTTCTTCTGCCGTCAATGCGCCGGTGGCATCCTGTATCACGCCGGTGCGAACTTCGGCGCGCATGGTATCCATGTCGGTTTCGAGATCTTGAGGCGAACGCAAGTCGTCGCGGCTGGCTGGCCCGGTGGGCATCGGCGGCGGCGCGTTGTTGGCCGTCACGACAGTTGACTCGTTCGAAGCCGACGCAGCTCGTTCCTCACGCTCACGCTTGGCGTCAGCCAGTGAAATCGGCTGATTGGTACGAACACGCAAGCCCTGAGCGCGGATTTGCTGCGCCGCTTCACGGGCCGAAAGCGGTTTGGCCTTTACCGCGTTGCGCGAGGTCGCTTTGGGAATGCTGATGGGGCGATTGGTCGCGACCGCAATGCGATCGTCCTCGACCTTTGCGGGGGCTTGGGCCACGGCGCGTTGGTTGGATGTGTTTTCAGTAGATTCAATCTCCGCGCCGGGTAGTTGGATCTCCACCATGTCGGCACCGCGCCGAATGGTGAAGCGACCGCCGTGATCGAAGCGCAGTGATTCCAGGCGATTGTCGACCTGATCCCAACGCACCGTTAGGCCGGATACTTCGTCGATACGCGCTTCGCGCGCGTCGACGACAACCGATCCCTCGGCGAACAGCTCCGATCGATCCATGTCGAAGCGGGCCGATTCCATTTCCATGCGGATCATATCGTCGGGTCGAGTGGAGCGATCCTTTAGATCGGGATTGGCTTCTCTAAAAGCACGGGTGGCGCGATCAATATCAACGCGCACGTTACCGCGCAACTCACCATTACGCGGCGCGGCCTGGCTACCGTTGGTTTCCTTAAAGCCGATGTCGGCCTGATCGGCGGTGATGTAAGCAATCTCACCGCGCGGCATGTGTACCTGAATTTCTAGCTGCTCGGCTTCGAAACGATCGCGCCCGTTGGGTTTCCATTTGTCTGCCTTAAAGGCGTAGCGCAAGCGTGCGTTCTTGTCGTAGACCTTTACGAGGGTACGCTCGCCGGGGCGGAACTTGATGTTGTTGCCGGTGGTCAAGCTGTCGCCATCGGAATCGTCTTCGGTGGTAACGAACTCCTTCACGGCCTTGCGAGCGTCGCTAATGTCGCGCTCGGCGACTGGCTTATCGTTTTGGCTGAAGATGAAGTACGCGCCGGTTACCAGCACGAGGACAGCGACAAATAAAATGATCTTACGTTGCATAGTTTTATACTCCTCGACGCTTACGGTTGGCATTTCGACCGTGGCGCGGCGGCGAAATTTTATGGCCGCGCTGCGTCGTCAATCCTCAACAGATACTCAATCGCATCGGCGACCGCTCCGGCACCACCGGAACGGCGCGTGACAAACCCTGCAGCGCGCTTAGCGAAGCGATGCGCATTGGCCACGGCAACTGCATGGCGGCAAGCCTCAAACACGGGCAAATCCGGTAGGTCGTCGCCGACGGCGGCGGCTTGTGCTCCAGTGACGCCGACGGTAGCGAGAATCTCCGGCAGGGCGGCAGCCTTATCGCCTGCACCTTGCCGCACGATCTCGATCCCAAGATCGCGACAGCGGGCATCGACACCGGGAGCATTGCGACCGCTCAGGACGGCCACCGTGCGACCGGTCTGCTGCCAGCGCTTAATCGCACTACCATCTTGAACGTGAAACGTCTTGTCGGTGTTCCCATCGCTGCCATAAGGCAACGCGCCGGTGGTCAAAACACCGTCGACATCCAGGATCAGCAGTTTAATGGCACCCACGCGTGAGAAAGACCTCAATAACCCGGTCGCGTGCAACATCGAGCAACCAACATGGCTGGTCGGGCAACGCGAAATCTTTACAACATTCTAATTTCGATGGCAGTTAGGGTAAACGCGGTTTGGCGGGTGACAGCGGCAATCTGCGAGTCAGACGTCGCGTGTGAGACGATCGTACGCCGAATGGCTAATATGACGGTGCTGGACCTGTGAATCTTACGCCGGGAACAACTGGCAACCTTTGAATTGCGCCGCGGGTTATGCTGTTACTGATCGATAATTACGATTCGTTCACGTTCAATCTCGTGCAAGCTATTGGTGCTTTGGATGCTGGGATCGAATTGCATGTCGTCCGCAACGATGAGATTGCCGTCGACCAGATCGACGATTCTGAGGTGACCGCGCTGATAATTTCACCGGGGCCCTGCACGCCCGCTGAGGCTGGAATTAGCAACGCTGCCATAAAAAAGTTTCACGGGCATATTCCCATTCTTGGCGTGTGTTTGGGCCATCAGTGTATCGCCGAGGTGTTTGGTGCGACTGTCGATCGTGCGCCGTCGGCGATGCACGGTAAGACGAGTCTGGTGCATCACGCGGGGACTGATGTTTTCGCAGGGATCGAAACGCCGATTGAGGTGATGCGGTATCACTCGCTGGTGGTGACCGACGCCAATGCACTCACGGAATTCAATGTGACCGCTTGGACCGACGACGGCATCTGCATGGGTTTGGCGCACCAAACGCATCCGACGTTTGGCGTGCAGTTTCATCCCGAGTCTTTCTTGACAACAGCCGGGCCGCGCTTGTTGGAGAACTTTCTTAGCATTGCAGGGATGCGTAGAAGCGCGGGGGCGTCAGATTAAAGCACGCGGCACCACAGAGCTTTGAGATATTCCGATTCAGGACAATTCGCCATCACCGGATGATCGGGCGCTGCTCCCGACCGATCGAAGAATTGCAACCGGCGCTCGGCGCGAAAGGCAGCGGCTTTAATGATGTCGGCAAATCGATTGGGATAGATCAGTCCACTACAGCTACAGGTTAGCAAGATGCCGCCCGGCCTTACGACGCGACATGCAAGCGTGTTCAGGTCGTTATATTTCCGCGACGCCTCGTCGACACCGGTACGTGATAACGCAAACTTGGGTGGGTCGCATACGACGACATCGAACTGCTTGCCAGCATCGAGCATCTGTCGCAGATAGATAAACGCGTCAGCATGGGCATGTTTGATGCGCAGGTTGTTCAGGTTGGCGTTCTTCGTCGCGAGCGCCAAGGCACTCTCATCGAGATCGACGCTGGTAACTTCCGCCGCTTCCCCCAACGCCTTGGCACACATGCCGAAACCGCCGGTATAGCAGCACAAGTCCAGTACGCGCGCACCCTTGCAGAGCTGAGCCAGCCGCAAGCGGTTATCGCGCTGATCGCAAAAGAAGCCGGTCTTATGGCCGCCGGTCATGTCGACGCGATAGCGCAAGCCATGTTCGCGAATGATGACGGATTGATCGTCGTTAGCATTCGCCGCGGGCAGCTTGAACCCTTCCAGCCTCTGAATCTTCTCGTCGGCACGCACGATGACGCGCCAATCATCGTATGAGTCGTCCGGTCGTTCGAGGCTAGTCGGCGAGCCGAGGCGTTGTTTGATCAGATCAACCAGATCATACACCCGTTTATACATGCCCAGTGAAAAGAGCTCGACCACCAACGCCGGACCGTAACGTTCGACAATCAACCCGCTCAGGCCATCGCCCTCTGCATGCACCAAGCGATAAGCGTCGGTCGAGTTGGTGAGGCCGAGCGACTCGCGCAAGGACACGGCTCGATCGATGCTGTCCTGCCAGAAGGTGTTGTCGATGACCGCCTTACCGTGACTCAGCACGCGTAATGCAATATTCGACGCCGGGTTATACAGACCGCGCCCAAGCAGGTGGCCGAACTTGTCGTAGATATTGACGATGGCACCGGGTTTGGCGGCCGGATCGACGGTGCGGATCATCCGCTTGAAGATAAACGGATGGTTGGTACCGCTGCGCAACAACACCCAAGGCGATTCGGCGTTTGCAGGGGCGGCGGCTCTGTCGGCAGGGCGACGAGGTTGGGAAGGGTCGGACATTGGGTTCAGACAGTACGCTAGAAGGGGCGTTTTGCAATGCGGATGCTATACGCACAACGGCAGATTCCAATTGATTATGGGGCGGCGGTGGCTTCTAACAAAAATGGAATCAAGGGCCGCTGCTACCAGATCGGAACGGCAAAAGCATAGACATACGTGAATCGCAGCGACCGAATCAGAATTGGCGGCGCTGACCGACCGTCTTTGCCGGCTTCCGACAACGCAACCTTCGACTAGATTTGCCAGTTAAAGGTAGAAGCCTGCTCACTGGTCTCGATTTTGGCACCGCGATTGCCGCGTTGACGACACGGCAGGTGCATAGTAGCTTACACTGCTTCGCGACCCCCAACGCCCGGGTGGCGGAATTGGCAGACGCGCTAGGTTGAGGGCCTAGTGAGGGTAATACCTCGTGCAGGTTCGACCCCTGTCCCGGGCAATCGACAATTCTCGTCAAACTCCTTCATATCAAGACTTTGCAACGATTCACCTGATTCGACCTCGTAACACGGTCGGTGAACGTGGTCGCCAAACACACGCGAATCACGACCGGCCCATCAGCGGTCTGATATTCCATATTTTTTTGATTATTGCAGGCCATGATCTAGAAGTGGCCGAACTCAGCTTCCGAGCATGAATCGACCTTCGACATGATTCTCAAGCAGGCGTGCAGGTATCAATTCCATTTAGCGATTGGCTCTGAGTAGCCAGTTGGCTTGAGGAAGCCGATTTGGCGCGCGAGAAACCGGCTGCTCTCTTTTTACCTCTCCTCAGATTCGAATCTCGTTAATTCCTGCCCGTCCGAAGCTTACCCTCAGGTACATGTCTCGATTTTTGCGCATGGCTCAAGCTGAAACATTATTGGCACATGCATTGCCTCCGTTATGCCATATCCGGTTCTGCCTTGATTGGCTTTACCACACTTCGGAAGCACTGCCGGCGTTTGCGCGCTGATTCGGTCGGCCATATCGCTGGCCGGGGCATTGGAACACGTTATGCAAAGGAGGAGGTTTGTGTTGTCTAAATTCTCAGTTAGGTCATTGAGTGTGAGTTTGTTTTTGGTTATCACCTTGGGTGCAACGCCTCATCTTGATACAGACGTCACGCAATTACCCAACGCCCCAACACTTTCGTTGGATATGCCTGACAAAAACCCATTGGATATTGCAGGCACTTCCGGATTTGCGGGACATCCGGATATCGACGCATTGCGAGAGATGTTGCAGACTGGAGTGGCACGAGGAAGTGACGCAGATGTGCCGGATGCGCTGGGTCCATACGATCCGCCCGATTCTCCTCTCGAAAGCGGAGCATTTGTCAATTTCGAAAGCCCACCGTTCAAGCCGTTGGCATTGAATGACAACGACACCTTGTTGTTTGCAGTCAACACGCCGAATAACTCGTTGGTGGTTTATGACACGACGACCCCGCGCTTGACCAAGGTTAAAGAGATTGCGGTTGGCCTCGATCCGGTATCCCTGGCGGTACAACCCGGAACCGATGGCAATGTGGTATGGGTGGCGAATTTTATCTCCGACAATGTTGCTGTTGTGGACGTCGATGCGGGTGTTGTAACGGACATCGTCGAAGTCGGTGATGAGCCCATCAACATCTTGTTCAATCCGTCCGGCTCATTGGCGTTTGTGATCTTGCAAGGAAGTCCGACTGTGCCTGATTTCGGTCCGAACGTGCCCGATCCATTGGTGCAAGAAGGCGCTGTCGTGGCGGTACGTGGCGGCGCGCCGCACACTATTTTGCAATCGAAATACCTCGACTGTAACACACCGCGTTCAGCAGTGTATGACGCCGAGCGCGATCGTCTGATCATTTCACCGTTACATTCCGGCAACAGTACCACCGTGGTGGGCGAGCCGGTGTTGTTCCAGTTGCCTGCGCCGCTTGGTGCCTGCTGTTTCGAAGGTGGTTCTTGTCAGGATTTGAATACGTTTGACTGTTTCGATGCCGGTGGATCGTGGCAGGGTGCGGAGGCGGTATGTGGTGATGCCGATTTATGCGCAGGACCGTTCGAACCGCCTGCCAATCCACCCAACGATCCATGCAATTGCGACTGTAGCTGCGTGTCGTCACCGCACTTGTTGGCGCTGGCATTTTTCGATCAAACCTTCGCGCCGACGCCCGCCGAACTATTTTCCGATAGCGCTTTGGCACCATGGCCGGACATCTGGACGGCCAATCCGCTCGGCCCGGCAGCGCCGTTGGTGCAGCGCATTGTGACCGACAAATCGTTGAGCAATGGCGATTGGAATGCAATGATCGATGCGCTGACGGATGCCAACGGCGATCCGCATCCGCAACGCGTCGCCGATTTGGCAGCTCAGTTCAACCTGCTCAATGCACAAGAAGTACTGCAAGAGATCATTGACGACGCCAAGGCGCAAGTCAGTCGCGATGTGATTGTGATCGACGTCAATGCTGCCGCTGGCCTGACCAATATGCAGGAGCTAGATGCACTTACAGTCCAACACTTGGGCGGCACATTGACGGGCATGGCGCAAAACCCGGTTACGGGTGATATCTTCATTTCTAATCTTGAGCCGAAGAATCTGACGCGCTTAGAGCCTGCGCTGAACGGCAACTTCATGTCGCATCGAATCGAGATCGTGCGCGATATCCACGGGACGGCCACCGTCGACAGCACCGATCTTCATACGGCGATGGGTGTTGCCTTCAACGATATCTCGTCGGTGAATCTTCAGGCGCAAAATATATCGCTAGCGAATCCGACGGACATCGTCTTTTCAGATGACGGAGACATCGCCTTTGTGGCCGCTTTCGGCGTGGGACGGGTAGGCGTCTTGAATGGCACGACAGCTGAGGTGCTCGCCCGTATCGACGTAGGCCGCGGCCCGCGCGGAATGGCGTTCGATGATACGACCGAACGCCTATATGTGTTAAACCGGACGGATATGACAGTAAGCGTTCTGAATGTTTCTGATGTCGTCGCGCCGACCGTGATGCAGACGGTGCCGTTGTTCAACCCGGAGCCACTGGAGATTCGCGACGGGCGCGATTTCCTTTATAGCACGCGCTTTTCCAAGAATTTCAGCTCATCGTGTGCGATGTGCCACTTCGACGGGCATCTCGATCATCATGCATGGGATTTGGGTAATCCGCTCGAGCCCGAGATGCTGCATTCGCCCTTTGTCACGGGTGGGCAACCTTGCCCGCCGCAGGTGAGCGATCAAAATCATCCGCTCAAGGGGCCGATGGTGACGTTATCGTTGCGTGGCCTGAAAGATCATACCGAGTTGCATTGGCGCGGCGATCGAGTCGACTTCAACGCGTTTAACCCGACGTTCGCAGGATTGCTCGGCGGTGAGCAATTACCTGTAGGCGACATGCAGGCGTTTACCGATTTCATCAATACCGTCGTGTATCCGCCCAATCCGTATCGCACGCGCGACAACTTCTTCAAGGACCCTCAGGCCGATGCGGGACGCAACTTGTTCCTGAATAGTTGTCATGCATGTCATATGCTCGATCATGATGGTGCGATGCAATTGGCTTGCGTTCCGGACGGCGACGATGTGGCGTTCAACCTCGGTGGACTATTCGCTCAAATTCAATTGGTGCCACAATTGCGTCAATTGCATAAAAAGGCACGCAGCGATCTATACAACGGCTTCGGATTGTTGCACGACGGTCGCGAAGAGCGCGAACAGAACGATCACCCTTTAGATACGTTCCTGCAACAATTTTTCCCAGGTATTAGCCAACCACCGTTTAGCGAACAGATGATCGGCTTTCTGACGGCGTGGCAATCAAACGTCATGCCGGTGGTCGGATGGCAATTTGTTTGGGACGATGCCGCTCCCGATAGTCAGGACGTTACCGATCTAACGACCATGATCGATCAGCACGACCTGCTGCCGTCGCGTTGCGATGTGGTCTTGAAAGGCATGGTCGGGGGCGACATGAGAGGGTTTGTCCTCGCGCAAGCCGGTCCCGTTTTGTTCGAGTCGGATCAGCACCAGTTTCTGACACTGCCGCAGATGCAAGCGTTGGTGGCCGCGAGCAATACGCTGGTGGCCACGGCAGTACCACCGGGCTCCGGTTATCGCATCGGTGTCGATCAGGATCAGGATGGCATCGGCGACGGAATCGATCCGATGCCGCAATTCAATAATGATGGTGACGTAAACCTCGATGGCAAGATCGACGGCTTGGATATTCAGGCATTCGTCACGGTGGCGCTCGATCCGAATAGTGCGTCAATGCCGGCGTTTCATGCGGCGGATATCGATAATGATGATGATGCAGATATCGATGATGCTGCCGATTTGGTTCTGCTCTTGTTGAACGCGATCAATTAGGTTCGCGACATCCGGTTTGACGACAGCCCGACAGAATACCCGACGGTGGAGTGGGGTTCTGCGGGCTTGTTGTCGTTTGAACAGGCAGCGGCACGATTAGGAAATGGGGCGATGGCGATAGTATGACGCGTTTTGCAGTGCTTCGAACCGCACCACACAGTTGGGATAATCCCTTGGTTACAAGGGTACGGCACGGTTAGAATAGCGAATCGATGCGGGGCGGTGAATTAGGGGAATTGTTGGTTCGGAATGCGCTTGCGATTGTCCATCGGGTTACTTTTGGCGACGACTGGCCTCGTGTTTGGTCAGACGCGTGTTGCTGTCGACTCGGTTGGTGAAGCATGGCCGCGGCTGACGGATTTTGGTGCCGATGGCGTTATCGATGAAGCGTTGCATCTCACGCCCGATTTGATCGGCTATCAGATCGGGCGCTGGCAACCGGTTAGTGTTAATGAAGATATCTATCAGGGCGATTGGTCAGCAACGGGGGGATTCCTACGTTTCGATTTCGCCTTTTTAGGATTGATCAACCCACCCGGCCCGCTTGCATTGGTAGAGGATAACTACGCCCCCTTCATGTATGGGCCGAATCCCTTCGTGGGGTATATCGAGTTTGATGTCGACAGTAGTGCGCAAACCGGCGGCGAAGTCGACTTTCCCGAGTTTCGCTATCTCGGCAATTTGGGTCGCTTCGGTGGGCGCGCGACCGATCCGGTCTGGGGTAATCGCATGGCCGTCTGTCGGACAGACATCGATTCTCAGTTGACATCGCCGCCGCTGATCGAACGCAGCGGCGAAGAGTTTCATCTGGCATGTTTTGGCGATGGGATTGAGGCCATCACCGAAATAAATGGTGACGGCGACGGCATTTTTGAATGGGGTGAGCTGTGGGTGCTTCAAACAACGTGGTTGCATCGCGCTCACGTATTCGAACGGTTTAGCGGTGCTGGTGGTGATGGTGTTTATGAGCCTCCCGTCGACGTGGTGTTCGACCATCGGCTCGATCTCAACTGGACGATTGTTACGGTTGTTTTCCCACTCACGAATCTAGCCGCCGCATCCGCCCGTCAGGAGATCGAACAGCCCCACAACGGCAGCGACGCCGATCAAGCCTCCATCCTGGAAGGATTGGTCGATTTGCGCGATAGCGTGATGGCGATTCCGGCTGGTGATGCGCTGCGGTTCGAACCCGATTTCGATGTCGTGCGCGATTGGGAAACCGCCACGCCCGCTACCAACCTCAATCCCGATCAATGGCGTGTGAATCTGATCGTGGGCATGCCGTATGCCATCGAAGATGTGTCGGGAGCCTTTTTTGCACCGACGGATGTGCAGCCAGAGCCATTGTTGGGTGACTTCGATGGTGATGGCGTCGTGAAAGCGGCTGATTTGATTCTGTTCGATACGTTTCTGACGGACAACGACGGCGCGTTTCCCGACGATGCGGATGGCGCAACCGATGGGGCGATCACGATCGAGGCCTTCGGAATCGGGTTCTGTATGTACGATCTGAATTACGACGGTGTGATCGATGACGCCGATCGTAACCTAATTCAGATCATGGGCGATCTGGATTTCGATCTCGATGTTGACTTTAACGACTTGAGTATCTTTGTTACGCTGTTGCTTCATCCAGAGATGGTGCCGGTTCCGGTACCGCCGGGTGACTTGGTCGCTCTGATCGATCGCGCCGATTTTGACCGTAACGGCTTGGTCAACGGTCGCGATATTCAGGGCTTCACGTCGCGCTTGCTGGCAGAATAGGGCTCGCGCATGTTAAGGAATTTGAGCGCAAATACGAGCGCAGCTGATACGCATGCAAATGCGAAGCGCTCATCGCTGCGCGACGCTTTTAGTTTGCTTGAGATGCTGGTTGTGCTCAGCATCATCGCGTTGCTAATCGCCTTGCTGCTGCCTGCTTTGACCAAGGCGCGGCGAGCGGGTCGCAACCTGAAATGCGTCGCGAATCTCCGTCAAGTCGGCGAACGTTTCATCGTCTTCGCCGACGACTGGGCGTATGCCTCACGCGGGGATCGCGACGGACGCTCGACGTTTTATCTTGAGGATTTTCAGGAGTCGATCTATCTCGTCGATGAGTTTTGGCAGAACCCGGGCGCGCTCCGGGAAACCATGGATACGTCCATGCAACCGCTGATGTGTCCGGAGGGGCCGATTGAACTGAAGCGGCGCGCAAATCGTCCGTGTAGCGCCGGCGCGGTGTATCCTAAGGAAAATGTATCCATCGGTTTTAACCGACGGTTGCATCGCCCCAACGCGACTGCGGCGCAAACGCTGCTAACCAGTCGAGTCCTAAATTACCCGAACGTTCCGTTGGCCTTGGATGTCGACGGTCTTAGCGCGAGCCCGCCCGACGGCAACGCCTACTATCTCGCGCCACCACAACCGACGTCCGATGGTTACGACGACGGAGCGTATTGGATACCCGGCCTGCGGCATGAAGGGCGACTCAATGTTGCGTTTGTTGGTGGCCACGTGGCATCGTCGCGTTCGCCGCTAACGCAACCGGGGTGGCAATGGTCCTATCAGCCGGATTGAGAACGGCCTCCGTATCATCTTTGACGATCAGCAAACAATGTCTTTGTTTTTGAGTATCGAACCCGTCGATGAGCCTTCGCGTCAAATGCGCCATTCTGTTGATTGCTTTTGAGTTGACCATTGCGGCAACCTTGTTCGTAACAGTTCGCGTCATTCAAAATTATTTTCAAGATGCCGCGCGCACCATAGCCGATTCGAGCCGTTCGAGTAACGAACTGCGCAGATTGCGACGACTCTTACGCGATGAACACAGTTTGCTGCGGCAACTTGGCTCATTTTCAAAAAGCGAAGCGAATCTCGACCGAATCGCGATCGACATTCAATCGATTGTCGAAAATGTGCGCAGCGATGATGCCTTGACGTTGCTGTTCGAGCGCGACGAAGACCGGTCACAGGCGATGGCGGTGCTAGAAAACTTGTTGCTGCAGCGTCAAAAAGAAATTCAAACAGAGAAGCAAAAAAAGGCGACCGCTACCGCGCCGCACGCAAATTTTGAAGGGACCGCCCATCTCGAACTGGATCGATTGCTCGGGCGCTGGGAGTCGGATGTATTCGATCGCCTGTCGGCCACAGCCCAACAATCGTTTGCCGCCTTCTATCAATCGGTCTTGGTGTTATCGATCAATATGATCGTAGGGGCCGTACTGGGTGTGGTTGGATTGTTGCTGGTACGACGCTGGGTGTTGTTGCCGGTCATTGAACTGACCCATGCGGCGGACGAATTTGGTCGCGGAAATCTGGATTATCGTGCGAACGTTGGTGCAGGAGATGAGTTGGGCCAGTTGGCACAATCGATCAATCATATGGCGGGCGATATCGACCGTTTGAATCGACAAATGGTCTATCGCGAACGGGCGGCCGCCATGGGCGAACTGATTTCTTATATCGCACACAATATTCGCAACCCGCTTGCCGGCATACGCAGCCTTTCGGAATCATGCCATCGAAATGCGGATGATGCTGCGACGATTGGCAAGCACCATAGCGAGATTATTGCGTCGGTCGAGCGCTTGCAGCGTTGGTTGCGCGAGATCGAACATGTCAGCCGACCGTTGGAAGTGCGACCGCAGGCGGCGTCGGCAACTGATATCGTTAATGCGGTGGTGGAGGCATTCAGGCCGATGGCAATTCGAAAGGGGATCGACCTGCACGCGAATTTGCCGCCACCAGATGCGGATAGAATCACCGTCGACGCGGCTCACTTCGAACAAGCATTGGCCGCCGTCGTCGGTAATGCCATCGAAGCGAGCGACGAGGGCGGTGCCGTTACCGTCAGCGTTACGAAACAAGAACAAGATCGCATAGATGTAATATCCATTAGCGATACGGGGCCCGGCATCGCCGATGACATGCGTTCGAGTGTTTTTCAACCTGCGGTAAGTTCGAAATCCGAAGGCTCTGGACTGGGATTGGCAATGGCCCGCCGGGTCGCGGCCTTACATGGTGGCGAACTCAGCTTTGAGTGCCCATCAACCGGGGGAACGATATTTCACTTCACGCTACCCAACACAAACAGGCAGGACTAGATCGTGGCTGACTTGTTACTCATCGACGATGAAGAAACGCTGCTGGCGACGCTCCAACTAGAGTTACAGCGAGCTGGGCATCACGTCGTTGCGGTGAACAATGCAACCGAGGGGCTGCAAGCGCTGGAATCGTTCGAGCCGAGCGTGGCATTGGTGGATATCAAGCTGCCGGATATCGACGGTGTTGAGGTAATCGAACGCGTGCGCGCGTTGGGGTACGACTTTCCCATTATCGTGATGACGGCATACGGTTCGGTCGGCGGGGCCGTGGAAGCCATGCGCCGCGGTGCAACAGATTACCTGCAAAAACCGGTCGGTATAGATGAACTCGAGTTAGTCATCGAGCGGGCGCTTCGTCATCGACAGCTCTATGATCGGCTCGATGTGCTCGAGCGTGAGCGCGAGCGACGCGGCGCCGAGCGACCGATCATTTGCGCTAGCGAAGTAATGCGGCGGACCTTGGAATTGGCCGATCGCATCGCATCGGTACCGGCTGATGACCGCGGCAGATTGCCGACCGTTTTGATAACGGGTGAGACGGGCACCGGCAAAGACCTATTGGCGCATCGAATTCACGATCGGGGGCCCAATAGCAAAGCACCATTTGTGCAGATCAATTGTTCGGCCTTGCCAGGTCCGTTGGTCGAAGCGGAACTCTTCGGCAACGAAAAAGGCGCGTTTACGGGTGCGGATGCGACGCGCAAAGGGCTCTTGGAAGCGGCTGATGATGGCACCGTATTTCTCGATGAAATTGGTGAGATGCCGCTGGAGTTGCAAGCCAAGTTGTTGTTGGTATTGGAGAATCGTGTGGTTCGGCGTCTGGGCGATACGCGCGAACGTCCCCTGCGTGCCCGCGTAATCGCCGCGACCAATGTGGACCTGCAGCAACGCGTCGATGATGGGCGTTTTCGAAGCGACCTGATGTTTCGATTACAAACGCTCGCAATTGAGATTCCGCCATTAAGAAATCGTGCAGATGACGTCATCATGATCGCCGCCCATCTGATCGAACAGCAGGCGCGTCGCTTACACCGCGCACCGCCGCAATTGAACGAAGACGCAAAAGAGCGCATGCGGCGCTATGACTGGCCGGGCAATATTCGCGAATTAGACAATGTATTGCAGCGGGCAGTCCTGCTTTCGGACGGCGACGAGATCGCAGAGAACGACCTCAATCTTGGTGCGACGAAATCGAGCTTGCCAACGTCGTTGGATGACATTCAATTTCCCTTCGGGGCCCAACCATTTTCACTCACGGATATCGAATGCTTGGCGGCGCGGCAGGCCGTGCAGGCGTGCAACGGTAACGTCTCGCAAGCCGCGCGCTTATTAGGCATCAGCCGTGGTGCGCTACGGCATAGGTTAGAATGAGAAGATTGGTGCAGCGCGGTAAACGTCGGGGCTGGCATGCATAAGCCATTGAAATGTGATACTGACGGTGAGAAATCCGGCTACGGCAGTCTCGCAAGGTACCTGACTACCGAGCTTCCGGAACGCCGCATTGCCCCCCGTAGCGCGGTCCGAAAAAAAGTTTTGCCGACATGATTGACAACGCGACGGCTTCCTCGCTATTCTCTATCACCATGACGCAACGCAATTTCTCCAACTGCACTTGGTGGTGGCCCACGGACATAGACGCCGGCGGGTGAGTTTTGCGCTGTATTTGTACTTCGTACCTTCTCAAAGCCCTCGGCGTTTTCGCCGAGGGCTTTTTTTGTGCGCTAACCGAATCGAGATGTTGAACCATGCTTGCGATTGAAACCGAAACGACCCCAAAAAGGCCGATGGGCGCAATTGACGCGGCTTTTGAGCGGCTGCTATACGGCAGATCACTAACGCCCGATCTCGCGGACGCCGTCGCGGCTGCGATTATCGATGACCAGATTAACTCGACCCGCGCTGCGGCCCTGTTAACGGCACTGCGTTGTAAGGGAGAAATCGGCGTTGAAATCGCTGCTTTTGTACGGCATTTGCGGCAAAGGATGCTGCCGGTCAACGTCGGCGAACTCGATTGCATCGATACCTGCGGCACTGGCGGCGATGGCTTGCAAACGTTCAACGTGTCGACGGCGGCGGCCTTGGTCGTGGCTGCGGCAGGCTGCCCGGTGGCCAAACACGGCAATCGCAGCGTCTCGAGCCGCAGCGGTAGCACCGACGTACTAGAGCAGCTTGGGATTGGCATTGATCAATTGCCAACCGACGCTTCCGAGCGCTTGGAGCAAATCAATATCACATTCTTGCACGCCCCCAGTTTTCATCCGGCGCTGGGGCGGCTCGCTTCTTTTCGCAGGACCCTCGGATTTCGCACCATTTTCAACATCGCCGGCCCGTTATGTAACCCGGCAGGCACGCGGCGACAGGTAATGGGCGTGTTTGAAGAGCGTTTGGTCAAGGAAGTGTCGGAAGCGGCGCGCGACTTGGGGGCCGAACATATGCTGGTCGTACATGGTGCGGACGGTGCCGATGAGATTTCAATATGTGACACGACGACGGTAGCAGAAGTCAAAGTCGACGAGATTAAGCAATACGAGATCACTCCGGAGCAATTTGGCTTATTCCGAGCTGCGCCGTCGGCCCTGCGTGCTCGGGATGCGGCACACAGCGCTGCGATGATCACCGATGCATTGAACGGCAAGAGAGGAGCGGCGACTGATGCGGTGGCGCTCAATGCAGGTGCCGCGTTGTTCATCGGTGGTAGGGCAAATGACTTGTTCGAAGGCGTCACCCTTGCGCGCGAGACGATTCACGCGGGTGCCGCCGCATCACTTTTGGAAGCTCTGCAAGCGAAAGCATCGGCTGCGCCCTATCGAGTAGGAGTCGCCCGATGAATCAACAATTGCAAGCTATTCTGGCACAGAAGCAAATTGAGATTGCGGCGCTGCCGCCTACCCCACGCTCATCAACAGGTGAGGAGGCCATTAAGGAAGATTGCGGCACCTTCGAGCAAGCACTGCGTCAACCCGGCGTATCGATCATTGCTGAGGTCAAACGGCGCTCACCATCTGCGGGCAGCTTGCTTGATGAAATCGACGCAGACCTGCTAGCACAACGATACGCAGCCAATGGAGCGGCGGCGATCTCGTGCTTGACTGATCAGAAGTTCTTTGGTGCTCAAGGTAGTGATCTGGCCGACGTTCGTCGCGCCGTCAACATACCGGTCCTACGCAAAGACTTTATCATCGACGAACGCCAGATCGGTCACTCAGCAGTGTTGCAAGCTGACGCAATCTTATTGATCGTTCGTATCCTTTCGCCCCAACGGCTCGCGTCGTTGCATCAATACGCCACCGACTGCGGTCTCGATGTCTTGGTTGAAACGCACGATGCCGAAGAAATCGCGACGGCAATCGACGCAGGCGCACGGATCATTGGCGTTAACAATCGCGATCTCGACGATTTTTCGACGGACTTCGAGCGCTGCTTGCGCCTGCGCGACCGAATCCCTTCTGATTGTATCGCTGTCGCCGAAAGCGCGATCGATACAGCCTGTGATATCGAACGACTCAATCAGGCCGGGTTCGATGCGGCGTTGATCGGAACGGCATTGGTCACGGCAACCGACGTCGAAGAGACATTGCAAGGTTTTGTTGCAGCAGGGAGCAAGAAGGATTCTGAAATCCAGGCCGATGACAAGATGCAGCGGGAGGTCGTGTTATGACTGCAATGACGCCCTCCACCATTCAGTCGGCAAGCGAAACAAGTCAGCCAGGCACTCGCCGCACGTTTATCAAAATTTGCGGCATCACGCGCTACGATGACGCGCGCTTTGCGCTCGACGCCGGTGCCGACGCCCTTGGCTTTATCCTTACCGAATCCCGCCGCCGCATTACTCCTAGTGCAGCGAGCAAGATCGTCCGCAGCTTACCACAGCGCGGGATGTACATCGGCGTGTTTATGAATCAAACGCCGGCTTTTATTCAAGACGTGCTGGCAGAGGTGCCCCTGACACATATTCAATTGCACGGTAATGAAGACGTATCGCGCTTCATCGGACTCAATAAGCCGATCATCAAGCGCATCGCGGTTAAAGCTGATGATTCTTCGAACGATCTGGCTGAGCGCATTCATGCTGTCGATCACGCCACACCGCTTATTGATCCCGGTTGTGGTGACGGCACAAGATTTGACTACTCATTGCTGTCGAACGTTATCCGCCCCTTTTTGTTGGCAGGCGGCCTTACACCAGAAAACATTGCAGCTTCACTTACCACGGCCCATCCGATGGGGGTGGACGTTTGCACCGGCGTCGAAGCAAAACCCGGCATTAAAGATCACGACCGACTTAAGGCATTTATTGACACGATAAGGAGCCACGATGCTCGTCACTGAACCCGATCAACGCGGATATTTCGGCGCATTCGGCGGTCGCTTCGTTCCCGAAACGCTGACTGTAGCGCTGGATGAATTGCAAGCCGGTTTTGACGCTCTGCAGGAAGACGCGGCGTTTCAATTCGAGTTTGAGACACTGCTGCGCGATTACGTCGGTCGCGCGACGCCGCTGTTCGAAGCGGTCAATCTTACAAGACGCGCGGATGGTGCCCGCATCTTCCTGAAGCGCGAAGACCTAAACCATACCGGCGCCCACAAGATCAATAACGCCTTGGGGCAAGTCTTGCTGGCTCAACGATTGGGAAAATCGCGCGTGATTGCTGAAACTGGGGCGGGGCAACACGGCGTGGCCACGGCAACCGCGGCAGCGATTTTGGGCATGCCGTGCCGCGTGTATATGGGGGCGCGCGATGTCGAGCGTCAACGCCCCAACGTGCAGCGTATGAAGTTGCTCGGTGCCGAGATCGTGGCGGTCGAAACCGGCAGTCAAACGCTGAAGGACGCGATCAACGAAGCGATGCGCGCCTGGATTACGGAACTTGAGGATACCCATTATGTCGTGGGCTCGGTGGTGGGGCCGCATCCGTTTCCGGTGATCGTGCGCACGTTTCAATCGGTGATCGGACGCGAAACGCGCCGGCAATGTTTAGAAAGATTCGAGCGCTTGCCGGATATCGTTGCCGCATGTGTCGGAGGCGGTTCCAACGCCATGGGCATGTTTCATACATTCCTCCGTGATGAAACGGTTCAATTGATTGGCGTTGAAGCTGCGGGATCCGGGGTGGAGTCCCCCGCACATGCGGCATCGGTGTCCGGCGGCGCGCCGGGCGTCTTGCACGGCGCGCGCAGCATGCTGTTGCAAGATCGCTTTGGACAAGTGCGTGCCACGCACAGTGTTTCGGCCGGTCTTGATTATCCCGGTGTCGGCCCCGAACACGCGTACCTGGCCGATGTCGGGCGCGTGTCGTATGCCGCCGTGACCGATGACGAGGCTGTTGCAGCCTTTCGATTGTTAGCCGAAGCGGAAGGCATTATTCCGGCGCTAGAAAGCGCCCATGCTATTGCCTTCGCACTGCAACGCGCCGCCGAACTTACCAGCGACAAGATCATCGTCGTCAATCTTTCCGGCCGCGGGGATAAAGATCTCGGCATTATGGAGAACCTTTCGTGAATACCACGCAGACTTTGACAACCGGTGCGGACCGACTGCGTCGTGCGTTCGAGCATCGCAGCAGTGGCGATTCCTGCGGTTTGGTCACGTACCTGATGGCGGGCTATCCGACGCTGGAAGATTCGCTTCAAGACTTGCGCACAGCCGCAGCGTCAGGTGCCGATGTGATCGAGATCGGCATCCCGCATTCCGATCCGATTGCCGATGGACCGTTAATTCAGGAAGCGGCGAATGTCGCGCTTGGCAACGGTTTCGAACTACCACAGTTAATCGACGCATTGCAGCGCGATCCGTTGCCGGTTCCGTATGTGTTGATGTCGTACATCAATCCGCTGCTGGCGTACGGACGCGAACGACTCATGGCAGATCTGGAAGCTGCCGGTTGTTGTGGGCTGATCGTGCCCGACCTGCCGCTGGAAGAAGCATTGCCATGGACGGAAGCAGCCCGCGCGCAGGGGCTTGCCCTCGTCCATCTCGTCGCACCGACCAGCACCGATGAACGAATGCGCGCTGTGATGACGGCAAGTGACGGCTTCGTTTACGCCGTCAGTATTGCAGGCATCACCGGAGCGCGCGACGAGCTTCCCCCTCATATCGAGGCTTACCTTCGAAAAATCAAGACGTTTCGCGACACACCGGTCGCGGTCGGATTCGGCATATCGACGCCGAATCAAATCGCGGCCCTGCGCCCGTTAGCCGACGGTGTCGTGGTCGGCAGCCGCCTGATTCGCGCCGTGCGCGATGGCGAAAACCTATCCGCGGTTGTGAGCAATCTCGCTGCCGCTACCAAAGGAAAGAACGCATGATTGTTCAGATGAATCACAACGCGACAGCAACAAATGTCGCGACCGTGCGTAGAAAAGCCGCTGAATTAGGCGTAACGCCGATCGATTTCGCGGATGAACTCGAAACGCGCTTGGTCTTACCCGGAAAGGACGACGCAGACTTAGCTCGCCCATTCACATTGCTGCCGGGCGTAGCCGACGTAATTCCCACGCCCACCGGGCATTGTCTTACGCATCGCGCTGCCAACCCCAGCGGTACCACGATTGACATACGCGGTAACACGATCGGCGGCCCGCAACCGGTTGTGATGGCAGGCCCCTGCGCCGTTGAGTCGTACGACCAGATGATGCAAACGGCGGGCGCCTTAGATGGGTTGGGTATCTCCATTATGCGTGGCGGTGCTTTCAAGCCTCGTACGTCCCCCTACGATTTTCAGGGCTTGGGTGAAGACGGCCTGAGTATTCTCGAGAGCGTGCGGGCTGCAACGGGGATGGCGCTGATTACCGAGGCGACGGGCGTGGGGTGCTTCGATGCCGTCGAAGCTATCGCCGATATCGTGCAAATCGGCGCGCGTAATATGCAAAACGTTGAGTTGCTCCGGCGCGCGGGGCGTTCGCATCGTCCAGTCCTTCTCAAACGGCATTTCAGCGCAACGCTCGACGAATTTCTCCATGCTGCCGAATACATCATGGTCGAAGGCAATCGCAACGTGATTCTTTGCGAACGCGGCATCCGTTCCTTCGCCGATCACATTCGCTTCACGCTCGATGTCGCGCTAATCCCAGCGTTGCAAGCGCGTACGCATCTTCCAATCGTAGTGGATCCATCACATGCAGCCGGTGATCGCCGCTTGGTTGCGCCTTTGGCCCAAGCCGCGTTAGCCGCCGGAGCGAATGGCTTATTGATCGAAGCGCACCCATGTCCGACCGCCAGCGCGTGTGATGCTCGTCAGGCGTTGGATTTTGATGACCTTGAGACCCTGATGAGAGAGGTCGGTTATCAACCGTTTATCGCGACTTCGACATTAGCGGCGGAGGTGCCCGCATGACCGCTGCCATACCTTTTACCGAACGGGTGATCCACGAAACGCACGTACTCACCGATTCTTCACCATTGTCGGTCTACAGAACACTTTATGGGGATGAGTGCAATACGTTTTTGTATGAATCTCTGCAAACCGACGGCACGCGCGGTCGCTACTCATTCCTGGGCGGTCGTCCCTTGGCAATTGCGGAAGTCAACGATGGCGGGGTGTTGATTACGCAAAATGGAGAATCGCGCGCCGATCCACGCCATCCAAACGACGTATTCCGCGACCTGCTGCAAACGTTACCGCAACTACCCAGCATCGAACCATTGGCGGGGGGATTGGTCGGATTCTTCGCATACGACTATGTCAATCGTCTTGAAACTCTGCCGAGTAACAATCCTGACGAACTACAGATTCCCGATGCGCGCTTCATGTTGCCAAGCGAACTGATCATTTTCGATCATCAGCAATTAACAACGCAGATCGTACTCATCGGTATAGCAGCAAATGAAACGCGGCAAAGCGAGCTCCGCGCCGTCTTGCATCGTAACGAATCGGCCCAGCTTGATGATCCGATGGCGACCATTAATCGTAATTCGGAATCCGTCGGTGAGAGTGTCTTTCGCGAAAGCATGGACCGCGACACCTATAAGGCGGCCGTCAACCACGCCAAGGAATATGTCTTCGCCGGTGATATTTTTCAAACCGTCATTTCTCGCCGCTTATCGTTCGATCTTACCGTGCCGCCGATCGACCTCTACGCGGGGCTGCGTGAGACCAATCCCTCGCAATACATGTATTACCTGAACTTTGAAGATTTTCAGGTGCTGGGCTCATCTCCCGAGTTGCTCGCCGAGAAACGCGGTAATCAGGCACGCGTGCGACCGTTGGCCGGCACCCGCCCGCGTGGGAGCAATGCCGCCGAAGATACCGAACTCGAACGCGACCTTCGCGGCGACGTAAAGGAACGCGCCGAACACATCATGCTGGTCGATCTGGCGCGCAACGATCTGGGCCGGGTCTGCGAGTTTGGCTCAGTCGAAACGACGAACTTACTCGATGTCGAGCGGTATGCACGGGTGATGCATCTGGTCTCGAACGTCGGCGGCACATTGCGCGATGACTGTGACGCGTTCGACTTGTTCGAAGCGGCCTTCCCTGCGGGCACAGTTTCCGGTGCACCGAAAATTCGCGCGATGGAGATTATCGACGAGTTGGAAACCACCCGCCGTGGACTTTACGCCGGTGCGATCGGTTACATTAGCGCGACGGGCGACATGGATATGTGTATTGCCATTCGCAACATCGTGGTACGCGCGGGCGTGGCGCATATTCAGGCGGGGGCGGGCATCGTCGCCGACTCCGATCCCGAAGCGGAATACCAGGAAACCCTCAACAAGGCCGGCGGCATGCTGCGGGCGCTCACGGCTGTGGGAATGCACTCATGATTCTTGTCATCGATAATTACGATTCGTTCGTGTACAACCTCGTGCAATACATCGGTACGGCGACGCGTGATATCGTTGTTCATCGAAACGATGCAGTAACACTCGACGAAATCGAACGATTACAACCGGAAGCGATCGTGCTTTCACCGGGGCCGGGCCATCCGGAAGATGCGGGCATCTGCATCGATCTTGTGCGTCGCTTCGGTGGAACGTTTCCGATACTCGGTGTTTGCCTCGGTCACCAAGCCATCGCGGCGGCGTTCGGCGGAACGATTTCCCGCGCGGACAAACCTTTGCACGGCAAGACTTCCAACGTTCACCATGACGGAACCGACGTATTTTTCGAGACCGCGAGTCCGACCTGCGTGACGCGATATCACTCACTTGCCGTCGAGGACGACCGTCTGCCTGCTGAACTGGTCGTGACGGCCCGTGCCGAAGATGGCACCATCATGGGGCTACGGCATCGCAGTATGCCGATTTTCGGGCTGCAATTTCATCCCGAGTCGATCTTGTCGGAGGACGGCCCGCGCCTGATGCAGAACTTTCTTCGGATGCATGGTGTCGTAGATGCCGACCAAGCCGCAGCAGTCATGCCGTGACGGTCTATCTTCACGTCAAACGTCGCGAATGGAGACGTCAAAAGTTCTTTCTTCGTTGACTTTCTGATTGGTCGTTGCTAAGCTTCTTTCAGACATGAACACGAGTACGCACCATCTTCATCACCACGTTCACCATCTCGCGAGAGGTGCTTGGTGATGATCTGATCGTGCATAATTAGCACATTAGAACGCGACGCCAGCCCTTCGAAGCTGGAGCCGCGTTTTTTTTATGCGCGGCGTTTGTTTCCGAGGATTGGCCATCGGAGAACGCAACATGCCGCTAAATATTTCAACCTTAGATCAACCTGTTGGCTCTACAAGCGCCACCGCAGCATCCGCCAAGACTGATTCAAATCCTGATTTCTCTGCCGAAAAAGAGGTCGAATCCCTTCAATGTGCGCTGCCTAAGGGGCGGATGCAGCAGGGGGTTTTCGATTTATTACGCGACGCCGGTATCAAAATCGACGTCGGCAATCGAGCCTACCGACCGACCATTTCCGGTGCGGCGCTGCAACCCAAGTTGCTAAAGCCGCAAAACATCATCGAGATGCTGCACGTCGGGCGACGCGATATCGGGTTTGCCGGTGCCGATTGGGTGGCAGAGCTGGATGCCGATGTGGTCGAAGTGCTCGACACCGAACTCGACCCGGTGCGTTTGGTCGTCGCTGCGCCGGCCTCGGTTCTTGACGACGGCAAATTCGGTACGCGCCGCTTGCTCATCGCGACCGAGTACATCGAACTGGCGCGGCGTTGGATGCGCTCGCGGTCTCTGAATTGCCAACTCGTGCGATCATTCGGCGCGACAGAAGTGTTTCCGCCCGAAGACGCCGACGCCATCATCGATATCACGCAAACCGGTTCGACGCTGGCTGCCAATAATCTTGTCATCGCCGAAGAGATTATGCGTTCATCCACGCGGCTCTATGCCAGTCGCGCGGCGATGGAAAACCCAACCAAGCGACAAAAAATCGAAGAAATTGCCATGTTGTTGCAATCGGTCATCGACGCCCGCCGTCGTGTGATGATCGAACTCAACGTTGCCGCAGCCCAGTTGGACAATTTGGTGGCTTTGCTGCCGGCAATGCGTCAGCCCACCATCGCCACGCTGACCAATGACTCGGGCTTTGCCGTCAAAGTGGCCGTGCCGCGAACCGATTTGCCACGGCTCATCCCGACGATCAAGGCCGCTGGCGGCACGGATATCGTGGTCAGCAAGATCGCGCAGATCATCGCTTAAGGAAGGGAAGCACAACATGTCTATCGTTGCTCAAACAGAATCGAAGATAAACGATATGCGACCGCGCAATCGGCAATCAGGATATCAACCCCCGACAGTCGCCGATTGGGTAAGCCTGCGCTTGGACGGTAACGAAGGGCCGTCCCCATCTCCGAGTGTGATGGAAGCTTTGCAAGAAATCGCCCCGGAAAAACTCAGGCAATACCCGTCGCGCGCCACACTCGAAACAGCCATCGCCGGCCGGTTTGGCATCGAGGCAGATCAAGTGTGCGTGACGGCCGGTGCAGATGACGCGATCGATCGCGTGTGTCGCAGTTTCCTGGGGCCGAACCGATCGATCGTGGTACCGAAGCCAACGTTTGAGATGATCGAGCGCTACGCGGAAGCGTCCGGCGCGCGAATCATTCCCGTCGCTTGGTCTGATCGAGCCTATCCCGTGGAAGCCGTGATTAATGCGGTTACCGACGACACGACTGTGATCGCCGTTATCAGCCCCAGCAATCCGACGGGCACCGTCGCCACGCGCGACGACCTGATTCGCTTGGCAACCACACTGCCGGATCGATTGATCATGCTCGACCATGCCTATGTCGAATTTGCCGATGACGATCTGACCGATCTGGCGCTAAGACTTCCGAATGTGATCGTCACGCGTACGTTCTCGAAGGCGTGGGGTTTGGCGGGGTTACGCGTGGGGTATGCCGTTGGCTCAGCGGCCAATATTGAAAGGGTTCGCGCCGCTGCTGGCCCGTACCCGGTGAGCGGACTGTCAATCGAAATGGCGCAAGTCGCGTGGGAAAACGACGAAGCGCGAACGGCAGAATTTGTTCGAGCGACGCGCACACGTCGTGAAAAAATTATCAACTGGGTGAAGGCCGCTGGTGGTCGCGCCATTGAATCGCAAGCCAACTTTGTATTCGCGCGTCTCGATGATGCGGCTTGGATTTACCGTTGCCTACGCAGTGTGGGCATTGCGGTGCGGCGCTTCGGAGATCCGCAACTATGCGACGCCTTGCGCATTACCTGCCCCATTAATGATGCAGACTGTGCCCAGCTTGAGTCGGCATTCATGACGATTACGCGTCCGGAGGCGATGCTATTCGATCTCGATGGCGTCTTAGCTGACGTCTCGCAATCCTATCGCGCCGCCATCATGGCAACCGTGCAAACGTTCGGCGGCACCCTGACCGCTGAATCCATTGCTCGCTACAAGGCTGCCGGCAATGCAAACAACGATTGGTTGTTGTCGCAAAAAATTCTGCGCGATCAAGGCATTGAAGTTGATTTGCCGACCGTGCGCGAGACCTTCGAACGACTGTATCAAGGCAGCGACAGTACACCTGGATTATGCACCCGCGAATCACTGACGGTCGACCGATGCTGGATCGAACGACTCGCCCGGCGCTATCCGCTCGCGCTGGTCACGGGGCGTCCGAGGCGCGATGCCGAGGCATTTCTGCAACGCTTTGGCATCGAACAATATTTCCAAGCAATGGTGTGTATGGAGGATGCCACCGCCAAACCCGATCCGGAACCTGTCACGCTAGCGCTACGACAACTCGGCGTCGAATACGCATGGATGATCGGTGATACCCCGGATGACATCGTCGCGGCCCGCGAGGCTGGTGTCTTGCCGTTGGGGCTGACCGCCCCAGGCGATGAGCGGCGCACCGCATCGATCGCACTCAACGACGCGGGCGCGACGCAGGTACTAACCAATATCGAGGCCTTAGAGGAGTTGTTGCCATGAACCCACGCACCGCAACGATTCAACGCGAAACCAGCGAAACTCGCATTGAGGCGACCGTCAATCTCGACGGCACCGGTCAGCTTGATATTGATACGGGAATCGCCTTTTTCGATCACATGCTGACGGCGCTGGCCTTTCATAGCGGGCTTGATCTCTCGCTGCGCTGCGTCGGTGATCTCAGCGTCGATGATCATCACACCGTCGAAGATTGTGCGCTCGTTCTGGGGAAAGCAATTGACCAGGCGCTGGGCGAACGAAAAGGGCTGGTGCGATTTGGCAACGCGTTCGCACCGTTGGACGAAGCATTGGCCCGTGCTGTTATCGATTTTTCGGGAAGACCTTACTGCGTGGCCGAGATAGGGCTGCAACGCGAGCGCCTGGGCGGTTTATCTTGCGAGAATGTTCCGCACTTTTTTCAGTCACTTGCGGTTGGCATGCGCGCCACGATACACATCGATCTCATTCGCGGTGAAAACGACCACCACCGATGCGAGGCGGCATTTAAAGCGTGTGCGCTATCACTGCGCGCGGCCATTGCGCTGCGTAATAGTGTTGCGGTGGTGCCGAGCACGAAAGGAGTGCTGAGTTGATGAGCAAGACGATCTACATCGTCGATACGGGGATCGCCAACCTCGCATCCGTGCAAGCGGCCGTCAACCGTCTCGGCAGCAATCCCGCATTGACGCGTGATGTCGAAGTCGTGGAACAGTGTCCTTATCTGATTTTGCCCGGTGTGGGTTCATTCGGCGTTGGTATGCAGTCCCTACGGACCTACAACTTGATAGACGCGTTGCAGGCCCGGATCGAACGCGATCTACCGACGTTGGTGATTTGCCTTGGCATGCAGATGTTGTGTCGGGAGAGCGAAGAGTCACCTGGCGTATCCGGGCTTGGCGTCATCGATGCGTCGATAACACGATTCCAATCGCCACGCATCCCGCAGATCGGTTGGAACAACGTATCATCCACCCAGCCCGATTTCTTTGAATCGGGGTACGCTTACTTTGCCAATTCATATCGATTAGCCGAATCACCCAGCGGTTGGAACTGTGCCATTGCCGACTACGCCGGCCCTTTCGTTGCCGCTTTGCAACGTGGCAACATCGTGGCGTGTCAGTTTCATCCCGAGATATCTGGAGCGTTCGGCACGTCGCTACTTAGGAAGTGGGCAACACTAAAGCCGCAAGAGGTGCTGCCATGTTGACCAAACGCGTCATTCCGTGTCTCGACGTCAAGAACGACCGCGTCGTTAAAGGTGTGCAATTCAACAACCTACGCGACTGCGGCAACCCCGTTGAGCGCGCATTGCTCTATCAACAGCAAGGTGCTGATGAGATCGTCATTCTTGATGTTGCCGCGACGGTCGAAGCCCGGCGGGCGCGGCGCGAAACGGTAAGGAACGCTCGCGCGGCGTTGTCGATTCCCTTGACGGTAGGTGGCGGCGTCGCTTCCGTAGCAGCCGCACGTGAACTGCTAAATGCTGGCGCCGACAAAGTTTCGATCAACACGGCTGCCGTCACGCGCCCCGACTTAATCGATGAACTCGCACGAAACTTCGGTAGCCAATGCACCGTCGTTGCCATCGATGCCATCAAGGCAGGCGCGCGTTGGGTAGTTACCAGTCATTCGGGAACAACGCGTACCGAGCTTGGCGCCATTCGGTGGGCACGAACCGTCGTTAAGCGAGGTGCTGGTGAGATCCTACTTACCAGTTGGGATCGCGACGGAAGTAAGGAGGGCTATGACCTCGAGTTGATTGCGGCAATTACGCGGGCAGTCAACGTGCCCGTTATTGCTTCGGGCGGTGCGGCAACGCCTGCTGATATGGTCCAAGCATTGGTGGCGGGGGCGGATGCGGTGCTGGCTGCCTCTATGTTCCACGATGATGTTTACACGGTCGCTGCGGTGAAACATGATTTACAAACCAGCGGTTGTGAGGTGCGTCTATGATTGTGCCATCGATCGATTTGATGAACGGTGATGCCGTGCAACTGCGCGGCGGCCGTGACTTGGTAATAAACGCTGGCGACCCGAGACCGCTGGCGGAGAAATTTGGACGCGTCGGTGAGATCGCGGTGATCGATCTCGATGCGGCCATGAATCAGGGTAGCAACGCGACCGTCATCGAAGACTTGCTTCAACTGGCACCTTGCCGAGTTGGCGGTGGTATTCGAGATGTCGAGACGGCGATTCGTTGGCTCGATGCCGGCGCGCGCAAAGTTATTCTCGGGACCGCCGCGCGGCCCGACATCCTGCGCGAACTTCCGCGCGAACGGGTGATCGTCGCGCTCGATGCCGTCAATGGTGATGTGGTCGTCGATGGTTGGAAAACCAAGACGGGCGTGCCCGTCGAAGATCGCATGATTGAACTGCGCGATTACGTCGGCGGCTTTCTGGTGACGACCGTGGAGCGTGAAGGTCGGCTGCAAGGCGCGGATATCGATCGCATGAAACGGCTTGCCGCACGAGCCGGTGATATTCGCATCACAGCCGCAGGCGGCGTCGCTTCTGTCGATGAAATCGCACAACTCGATCGTTTGGGTATCGATGCCCAAGTTGGCATGGCCCTTTATTCGGGGCAATTCGACTTGGCCGATGCGATTTGTGCCATCCTCCAAAGCGATCGGCCCGACGAGTTGATACCGACAGTGGTCGCTGACGCCGCCGGCAGGGCGTTGGGCTTAGCGTACTCCAACGCGGCTAGCTTACGTACTGCGATTAATGAAGGTGTCGGCGCTTATCATTCGCGTCGGCGAGGGCTTTGGAGAAAGGGTGCTCGTTCAGGTAATACCCAGCGCTTGCTTGGCGTAGATGTTGATTGTGATCGGGATACGTTGCGCTTCACCGTCGAGCAAACCGGTACAGGCTTTTGCCATCATGGGACTGCCACTTGCTGGGGGCCTCACAAAGGCATTGCTGCTTTGGAAGCGCGGCTGGCAGACCGACTGATCGACCCACCGACGGGTTCTTACACCGCTCGGTTGGTTAAAGATGCCGAACTCTTGACGGCCAAGATTACGGAAGAAGCGGCCGAATTTGTTGAAGCCGATGATCCCGCCCATCTTGCGGAAGAAGCAGCCGACCTGCTGTATTTCATGAGCGTGCGACTACAGCAAGCTGGTGTTTCATCGACCGACATTGAGAACATTTTGGACAAACGCGCGCTCAAAGTGACGCGTCGCCCGGGAAATGCCAAGCCCGCTTCGACGGGAGTATCGTCATGACCGAATCATTGTTACCCGTCATTCAATCGCTCGAAGAAATCGAGCTATCGCTGCCGTCGCTCGATGACGACACGATGAATCGCGCAGCTGAGATCGTCTCGACCGTAAAGCATGATGGTCGCACTGCGGTGCAACGTTTCGCAGCGCAATACGATGGGCTGACCACAGATCAGCCGTTGATCATTTCGTCAGACGAACTCAACAAAGCCAAGTCGGCCATCGACAGCGACACGCTGGCGTTACTCGAACGGACCGCGCAGCGCATCGAGCGCTTTGCCGCCGCCCAGCGCGCCACGCTGACCGATCTAACGACAAACATTGGCGGTGGACGAGCCGGGCACACGGTACGACCCGTCGATCGAGCGGGTTGTTACGCACCGGGTGGTCGCTATCCGTTGGTATCGTCGGTCCTCATGATGGCGGTCACGGCGCGTGCTGCCGGCGTGCCATCCATCACTGTGGCCACACCGCGCCCGACCGCGTTGATGTGCGCGGCGGCGGCGATTGCCGGAGTGGACAACTTGCTGGCAGTCGGCGGGGCCCACGCCATTGCCGCGCTGGCGTATGGTATGGATGCGCTACCGGCCTGCGATGTTGTCGTCGGGCCCGGCAATCGTTTCGTCACGGCGGCGAAGAAGCTGGTCAGTGGTGATGTTGCGATCGATATGTTGGCCGGCCCGTCGGAGGTGCTGATCGTTGCCGACGATACCAGCGACCCGCGCGACGTCGCGATCGATTTGTTGGCGCAGGCCGAGCATGATGCCGATGCGCGCCCCATGCTGATCACGCTTGCGCCCGAGCTTGCCGTTGACATTCAAGATGCGTTACGAACACAACTCGAATCATTGCCAACGGCCGCTACCGCTCGGCAAGCGCTGAAGAATGGATTTGTCATTTGCGCAGCAAACAGACAGCAAGCTGCCGACTGGTGCAACCTCATCGCGCCCGAACACTTGCAACTCGCTCTGCGCGCTGCCGAGTCCATACGACCCCTGTTGCGGCACTACGGTACATTGCTCATCGGAAACCAAACGCCAGAAGTGTTCGGTGATTATGGCGCGGGGCCCAACCATGTTTTGCCGACCGGCGGAACAGCCCGCTACACCGGCGGATTGTCGGTATTTTCGTTCCTTAAGACGCAGTCATGGCTACGGGTGGATCGCCCGGAACGCCTCGCTGAAGATGTGGCAGCTTTGGCTCGTCTAGAAGGGTTGGCAGCCCATGAATCTGCTGCAAGCCGCTTCTTAGAGACCTATGCCAAAACGTAGTTGGCCAAGTGCGTTGCGCAACTAGACCACCTTACGAATGACTGCGACGGAAGAAAGTTTTTCAGCATCAACCGGCGAATATCCGGTGTATGCTCGACGAACTGCGCTACGGCCCCGACTAGATCTGTTCACGATTGAGCACGATTGAGAACGATGACTGCGCTGTGGCACCGGCTAATAGCCGGTGGCCGCTCACAACTCACCCCGGGGGCACAGTCATTTGTGAAGCGGTCTATGATTCGGATCTGATGCTGGCAAATCGTATCATGATGTCGATAACACCGCCCACGTGCTGGATCTATCGTTGACTCTGTCGACGAAAGGGGGCGCCCCCAGTACATATTCGCGCTGAATGGCGTCACGATTTAACGCGTTAACTGCCGCCGGTTTTAGGGATCATTCCTAAGATCGCGCCGAGCAACACAATCAGCGCGACCAGCAAGACGTTGACCTTCAACCAAAGCCCGGAATTGGCTCGAATTTTCTCGAACGCCTTACTGCGACCCGCCAACGCGCTGGATAAGAAAAACACCGCGAAGGCCATCAGCATTTTCGCGCCCATCAATCCGTGATAGAGGCCGCGCACATCTTCGCCGAGTTTGGGGGCTTTAACTGCCAGGTAGTTATAAAAACCGGAAGCAAGTAGGCCCACGATCGAGATAATGACGACTTTGGTGTATGCGCTGCGAACTTTGGCGAGGAACCCGTCGCGTGTGGCCTCGTCAAGCTGCTGCGCCGCCGGATGCAATGCCACTAGCATAAAGAGGCCGCCACCACCGGCGGCAATGGCCGCGAAGATGTGCACCCAACGAACGGCAACAAGCAAGAAATCGACGTTGTCCATGATGTTTAGCTTTCAGTTGAGCTGATTCTGTTAACAGATTCGTTTATTGATGCCGGAATGACGAGATTAATCATTATTGCCGGCGCGCGATGTACTTGAGATTTGTGCAGAGCGGATGCTTTGGCCTCATAGTGACTTGAAAAACTTTGAGTGCCACTTTCCCTAGGGGTCTGGTGAACAACCTGAAGCATTCCGTCATGCAATTTCCCCGCCATACACCTTCAGTTCCTCACGAAAGTCGCGCAACTGAATGCCGAATGTGTCTTCCACCGGCTTGGGATCGCATACGGAATCTTCCTGCGACATCTGCACCTGACCCACATTGAAGCGTAGTTGCTTTGGCAACACCGGCAATTTCATCATCGTGCGCGCCAGGAGCTTCGCCACCGGCACCGGCGTACTGACCATCGGCTTCCATTGTTTGGCACCGGGGATCAGTTCTTTCGCCGTGCTGTACAGTTGTTTCCAGTTATACGGTTCTGGCCCGCCAAGATCGTAAACCTGACCGATCGTCTCGGGCATGCTGAGCGCCGCGACAAAGCAGTGCGCCACATCGCGTACCGACACCGGTTGCAGCTTATTTTCACCGTCACCGAAGTACGGAATCACCGGAAAGGGCGAGGGCAGGAATCCAAACGCCGGCACCGCCGCTTCGCAGACGAACGTCTTCATCATCTGCATGAATTCGCCGTCGGGTCCGTGGATGATGCTCGGCCGAAATATCGTGTGATCAAGTGCGGTATCACGCAGATACGTTTCCGCCGCCCACTTGGTTTTGTGATACACGCTAATTGCATTCTGGCGCGTGCCCAAGGCCGACATGTGTACGTAGCGCTTCGCGCCCGCTTTGACGGTGGCATCGATCACGCGCTTGGCACCCTCGAAGTGGATGCGCTCGAAAGTCTGACCGTTGACGGCGTCCTCGACGATGATGCCGACAAGATGAATCACGGCTTCGGCACCGTTGATGCCTTTAGCGAGGGCATCGCCGTCAAACATGCCGCCAGGCACCAACTCGTATCGATCCGCCGGCAATTCCGGGAAGACGCTGCGAAACTTACTCACGTCGCGGACCAAACATACGGGCTTGTGCCCCCGCGCGACCAGTTCGCGTACCACGTAGCGACCGACGAAGCCGGTGCCGCCGGTCACGAATACGCGGGTGAGGAAATTGCCCTCCGCGTTGGAGTCTGCAGATTCGATGGGTGTCGGGTTGGTGCTGTCGCTGGCGTCGGACATATCCGAAGCTCTCCTCGTGAGAAAAAAGGGCCGCTAACGAGCGGCGCGATTGGACATTTTCACGGCGCGGCGGATGATAGTCCCCGTAGGAAAAATGGTCCACACGCGATGTCGTTTATTGGTATCGCTGACGCCCCAAAACGCTTGGAGAAAATCTGCGATGCAAGTTCGATTTACCTGCCCGGCCTGCAACGAGTCACACGTGCTCGATATGCCCGAAACCATTATTCACATGACCTGTTCGCGTACGGGCAAAACAATGGAACTGAGGCTCGTCGGCGGTGGTGAAGTCAAAGCCAAAATCGTGGGCGAAGAGTCGGAAGCCGAAGCGTGATGAGCAGCGGAGATTCCGATCAAAGCGGCGTCACGAGCACGAATTGCGAGTAACAACAATCAGAATCGCAGTGAATTCAGAACCGCAATGAGTAATCGTTCCGAGCCGCAATGAGCGATGTTCAGACCCGCAATGAGCGATGTTCAGCGCCGCAATGAGCGATGTTCAGAGCCGCCGCGTCCCCGCGGCGACGAATCAAACACCATGCGTCTGTACGCTGAATAATTTCGCCCCGAGAAGCGAGCCACCACAACGGCAATCAAACAGACCGTCTTAAATCGGCACCGCTTGCTTCCGCTAATCAACAGCGCGACCGCGCCGCCTTTTTCTCGGCTCACTTCACCAACTTCGTCATCATACCGCTCAGCCGCTGTAAGCTGCCGGGGCCGAGCTTGACCATCAAATCGACGATAGTGCCGAACGAATCGAGAAACTTGTGCATCTCGTCGAGTCGTTGCTTGTACACCTGAACATCTTCGGCATCGGCATCGCCGGCACGGGGCTGGCTATCGTCAACCATCGCCTTGCAATGCTCGATCGTCTCAACAATCGGCTCGACTTCGCGACGGCGGCGCTGACGCACAATCGTCTCAAACATCTCCCACACATCGGTGCGGCAGACAAAATATTCCTTACGGTCACCACGCAGATGGATGCGTTCTATGAGACCCCAATCGACGAGTGATCGGAGGTTCATGGATGCATTGCCGCGCGAGATCATCAGCTTGGCCATCACGTCGTCAGTGCAAATCGGCTCGGTCGAGACGAACAGCAGGGCGTGAATCTCGGCCATCGTTCTGTTGATACCCCAGTAGCCACCCATTTCGCCCCAGCGGCGAATGAACTGAGCCTTCGACTGTTCGAGCGGCGTCGGTAGGGAAGGAATGTCGGCAGTCGGCGTCTTATCAACCATGTTGCGGTCTCCTGTGGTAGGTGGTGCAACTGTTTCTTTCAGTAATCTCTGAAAGGAATATAGCGGCGAGCGCTAGAAAGCGTGAAAGGTTTTCATAAATATTGAAAGAAGTGAAGAGGCCGGCGGAAGGCCGAGCATGGCGGAGTTGTCGCTCGGTAGAGCCGCGGCCTATGGCCCCAATTCGCATCTCGCGAGCAACACGATCGTCTAATCCCGCAATTAAAGAACGCGAGGTAAACGGCAGAGCCGCGGCCTGTGGCCGCATGAATAATCCGGACATCGCGGCCCCGAGCGCAGGAGGCAATTCGCCATTGTCGTTCAGAGCGGCGGCCTGTGGCCGCATGAATGTTTCGCGCGAATTCCTATTGCCCTAAGAATTAATACAATAACGCAGGAGCCATGTAATTCCCCCTCACTTACCACATCACGTTTGGCACATACGGCATGCGCTTGCATGGAGATTCGCGCGGGAGCGTTGAACGTCATTACAACCAATACGGAACGCCGTTTGTCGAAACCGATCCGTGGAAGCAAAAGTTCGAGCGCGATTCGATGGTCGCCGCACCCGTCGTCTTGATCGATTCTCAGCGCGAATTCATCGAAGCGACGACGCCATCGATTTGCGCGCGCGGAGGCTGGGAATACCACATCTGCGCCGCGCAGCCCGATCATGTGCATGTATTGCTTTCATCTGATCGCCCTGGGAAAGATGTCCGCAAATGGTTGAAGGCATGGCTGGGCCAAGAACTAACGGCGCGTTGGCCCGACGACTCGCGCCCGCGCTGGTGGGCTGTCGGCGGAAGCGTTAAGCATGTATGGAAGAAACAGTATCTTCGCACGGCGTATGCTTACATCGAACGGCAGCGTGTGACGAAGGGATGATCTATCAAGCGAACACTCGTCGTGCGCGGCGTTCATGCGGCCACAGGCCGCGGCTCTGACGTGTTGCAAGCAACACTCTTTTCTCGTCGCGCCCAAGCCCCAAAAGGATCGGGCGTGGGGCGACACATGATCTCGTCGTCCCCCAGCCACGGAGGGGCAGGGGCACCCGGGCTTCATTGACGTTGAATATGCTGGCTTAAACTCGGGCCCCGGGGAAACGCGGGCACTCTTCAATTTTGCATTTTGCACTTTTAACTTTTCATTCTTCCACCACCACCTCAAACCCCCTCCGCACCGGCGGCAACTCCGCTTCCAAGACGCCTTTAATGCGCGGCCATAGCCGCAGGGCTTCGGCGATCATCCATATCTGTAAAATCAGAATCACGACGGCAGTGGCGACGAGATGCCATTGACCTTTCGCGATCCAACCGCCGCCTTCCTTGCCGAGGCCGAGTTCGTAGGCCATCGCCCACAACGGCACGCCCAACATCAGAATGGCGGGGCCGATGATGAACCACGTCGGCAGCTTGCGGCGGGCGAGGTAGAACGCGATCACCAGAAACGCCAAACCCGCCAGCAATTGATTGGTCGCGCCGAAGACGGGCCAGAGCGTTAGGCCGCCTTTGCCCATGCCCGTTGCCCACGTCATCCCCGGTGGTGGCACGGCAGCCACGATCGCGGCAGTGACCAACGCAAACGCCGTCGCGCCATGCTTGGTCGTTAACGGTTGCACGCGCACCGTCGTCGCGAGTTCTTGAATCACGTAGCGCTGCAAGCGCGTGGCGGTATCGAGCGTAGTGGCGGCGAACGATGCGACGAGCACCGCCATAATGGCGATGGCCACCGGCCGCGGAATGCCCAGCGCCGCGACGAAGTTACCCGCACCATCGACGAAGGCCCCGACCTTGGGTGCCAGACCGCTGCTGGCGGACCAGGAGTGGTAGCGGGTTTGCCAGGCAAGTCCCCCGTTTATCATTAGATCGTATTGATCGACCAGTTTAACTTTTCCGTTCTTTAGCTGAAGTGATTCTTGATCTACAGCACGCTCAACGATCGAAGCAGTTGATCCGAACGGAATGTCACTCATTACCGTATAAAATTGACTCTTCGGCAGATTAGACTCATCAGTATTTGCACGCTGCACCATTCCATACTGGGTTGGCATCTCCGTAGCAGATACAACAATAAGATCGACAGAATTCGAGTTTTTATCGACGAATGGGCCGTACCGCTTGGTCGTTTTGGTCATCGAATAAAGATACTCTTTCTTCTCCCCGTAACGGTCAAATGATGCTCCATTAAGCGGTACCCACCCCAATCCCAACCCCGCACAACACGCCAATATCACCAACACCGCCAAAAACCCTTCCGTCAACATCGAACCGTAGCCCACAAACTGCGCATCGGTTTCGCAGGCGATTTGTTTGCTGCTGGTGCCGCTGCTGACGAGGCAGTGAAAACCGCTGATCGCGCCGCAGGCGATGGTGACGAACAAGAACGGCATGATGGGCGGCGCGCCGGTGGGATGGGTTTGCAAGGCCGGCGCGACGATGGGGGCACCACCCTCGTGGAAGAACGTCGCCGCGCCGATGCCGAAGACGATCAGCGCCAAACACAACACCAGTTGATGGCTGTTGATGTAATCGCGCGGTTGCAACAATCGCCAGACCGGCATGGTCGAAGCGATGTAGCAATAAACGAACAATATCAGCGTCCACAAAACGACGGGCGAAATGGTGAATGTGTTGCCGCCCAGCGTGAGATCGAATGGTTGCAACGCCAATTGAAACGCAGGCACATACACGGCCAGCACGATCGCGGCCATCATCAACATTAGCGCGATGACGGCGGGGGCGTGGGGTGACTTACCTTTGCGAAAGACCAGCCAGCCCATGATCAACGCCAGCGGGATTTCCAACCACACGCTCAAGACGGCCGCCGGGTAAAGTGCAAAAATTGACGCGATCACCAAGCCGAAGATCGCCAAGACGATCGTCAGTGCCAAGAACAGGATTAATAAGAAGAGAACCTTCACGCGCGGGTTGATCAAGCGACCGGCGACTTCACCGATGGTTTGCCCGCGATTACGCATCGATACAACCAACGCGCCGAAGTCATGCACCGCCCCGATGAAGATGCTGCCGACCAACACCCAGATCAGCGCCGGCACCCATCCCCAAATCACGGCCAGCGCCGGCCCCACGATCGGACCAGTGCCTGCGATGCTGGTGAAGTGATGACCGAAGATGATTTCTTTTTTGGTCGGAACATAGTCGTGGCCGTCGGCCAACTCGCGCGAGGGTACGGGCGCGTTGGCATCGAGCTTAAAGAGCTTACGCGCGAGCCAACGACCGTAGGTGTGGTAGGCGATGAGGTACAGCACCAGCGCGCCGAGAGCGATGAGAAGGGTGTCCATGGGCTCGATCTTACTGCGCTATGGCACCGGTTTGTAATCGATGTTTCCCGCGCTGTGGCACCGGTTTGTAACCGGTGTTGGCCGTTGAAGTTTTGCGGTCTTCGCACGCGGTCCATGTCTGCGCCGTCAGTCCCCCAGCCCCAGAGGGGCAGGGGCACCCGCGCTAATGGAGGCCCTCACGGTCTTGAGGTACACGGCCGTAGGGGTGGCGCGTTGAGATTCCTCAATGCTTCGATTAAATACCATTATCTACAATGTGTTGCAGCGACGCACCCCATTGTTACTATCGAGCTCGGAAAAAACATCCCCAGTTCGAGGTGTACGCATGGCGTCCTCATCTCCCAAATTCATCGCTGAACTCAATCACGTATGCGAACTCGGCCTGTTCGGCGCCGCCGATCTGGATTGGTGGCGCAACGAATTGGCCGACCAGCCGGTTGAGCCGGTCGAGGTCGACGGCTTTGCCCAACTGTTGATCACCGGGCTCGCTGCAAGGTGGGGAATTTCCAAATTTCACGACATCTCGGTGATGATCACAGCCCGCAGCACGTTTGGTGAGAAGCAAGAGGGCCTCTTCATCCTGAGCGCGTTTAACGCGTCGCGCTTCATCTGCTTCTTTGAAGACAAGTGGTTCGGGCTACCGTATGGCTTTCGTGACGATATTACTATGGATTTAGATCCGAATTGGACGTACCTAATGGGCAGCGCAAGTACCCCGGCCTTGCACTTAGGCTGGTCCGAACGCGAACCCGAGTCGCGCGAGTCCTTCGACGGCATCTTTCCATTATTCCTACCGCAACGCCGTCCGACCGACGCGATTAAGTGGCTGCAGGTGCGCATCTGGGGTGACACGGTGTTTTCGCCGTTTGAGAAGTCCACCGACCGTTGCGAGTTCGACCGAGCAGATGGTGTGCCAATATTGACGAAGCTAAGCGAATCACGCTTTCGACCCATGCGCTGGCACATGCGCGCAGACGGCAATCACGCGCGGACGAAGACGTATAAAGTTCGCACTTGAGATTCTGTATATTGACGAGTGACGTGTATCAATGAATCAGAGCCGCGCACGAAGGGTGCCCCTGCCCCTCTGGGGCTGGGGGACAACCGGATCGCGCGTAAGCTCTGGGGACACCAAGTCGGATGGGTGCCCCTGCCCTTCCAGGGCTGGGGGACTACCCGATCGCGAGTAAACTCCGATCATGCCTAGCCGTCTCGTTCGCCATGACGCCCCCAACACGATTCACTTTCTCAGCATCTCGTGCTTTAAGCGGCTACCGTTTTTCCGACACGATCCCGTCAAGCTGAGTTTGATAAAAGCTATGATTGCAACGCGCGACAAGTACCCAATCCGCTGGATCGGCTATGTCATCATGCCTGAACACACTTACTTTGTTGTTGTACCTCAGGCTATGGGTAGTGACGCTCTTACGCCGATTTCGGATGTTTTGAATTACTTCAAAGGTCGTAGCGGTCACGATGCCAAAGAGGCGTTGCGTGATGTATGGCGTCACCGAAGAAGTCTTGGTGACAGGTGACTAAATGCATGGGCGACGGGTGATGGTGATAAGCCCATCTGGAAACCCCGCGGCTATGACTTCACCGCCGTGAATGATACGAAGCTCTTGGAGAAGTTGCGTTACATCCATGACAATCCGGTACGGCGCGGGCTCGTTGATTCGCCGGAAAAGTGGCGGTGGAGCAGTTACCGATTTTATGAGATTGATGATCGGAGTTTGATCGAGATGGATTGGGATGGCGGGGTGCCGTTTGAGTTTTGATGTTGATGGTGAAGAGTAGTCCCCCAGCCCCAGAGGGGCAGGGGCGCCCGCGCATCAACACGCCGCAGTAGTGGCATCAACCGCACTAACATGTTGCAGTCCCCCAGCCCTAGAAGGGCAGGGGCACCCATGCGATTCTACGTGTCGTTAACAACACCCCTCCGGACCACAGCACGATTCCGCTTCCGTTGTCGCGTTGTATTCCAGTCCTTTGGTCTCGCGCGGGTTGCGGATGGCCGTCCGGCTACAATCGAATTCTTTAGCATTGGTCGCATCAATCGCGTCGCGCGGTTCGATGAATGCAAACTGCTCCGCATAGGGGCCGGTACGAAGTAGATCGAACGTCTTTTTGCATACGGCGATGCGCACGCCGCGCGGATACCGATGGTTGTCATCGTCCGTCACAGCCGAGAACGGGCCTTTGTACATCACGGCCTGATTGTGTTCGTAGCAGGGGCCTTGTTTGCCTTTGTAAGCGCGCACCGTCATCGAGCGGAACTCGATTCCTTCCACGGTCTGCCAGGGTTGCGCTTCGTAATTCAGGACTTCGACGCCGTGGAAGCCGGCGTCTTCGAAGGCTTTCAGGAATAGGTCTTCTCGATAGGCACCGCTGATACAACCGCTCCAAAGGTTCTCGTCGCGCTGCATGTGATCGGGCACGTCTTCGTCACTCACCACATCGCTGATGACGGCGCGACCGCCGCGCTTGAGCACGCGAAACATTTCTTGAAAGAGTTGCGCCTTATCTGCAGGTTTCACTAAGTTCAATACGCAATTGGAAACGATCAGGTCGACGCTGTCGGACGCGACCACCGGCTCTGCGTCCATCTGTTTTTCGCACCAGGCTTCGTAGGCCGCCATGTCATCGACGGTTTTAACCGGATGCTCGGCCAGCCATGCGGCGGCTTGGTCGAGGTCGAGTTTGAGATCCTGAATGCGGGCTTTGCGGAATGAGACGTTGTCGTACCCAATCTTGCTGGCAATTTCGGATTGGTACTTCCGCGCCAGGCCGAGCATGTCGTCGTTCATATCGATGCCGATAACCTGACCCTCGGCCGCGACGCGCTGTGAAATGATGTAGCAGGCCTTGCCGCCGCCCGAGCCGAGATCAAGCACCACATCGCCAGTGGCCGCCCACTGCGTGGGGTCGCCGCAGCCGTAGTCCTTCTCGATGATTTCCTGCGGAATGACGTCGAGATAGCGAGGGTCATACGTGGACGACGGGCAACACAGGCCCTCTTCGACTTGTTTGGCACCGCCCGAGTAGCGGCTTTTGACGGCTTCTTCGACGTCCATTTGCGTTTGTATCGCCATTTGCTGGGGGCTCCTCAGCGGAAAATCGGGGTTATTCGACCGGAATGCGACGGAATATAGCGGACTGGCGCTTCGCAAACCACGATTGCGGACGGCTTGGTCCATTTTTCCGCCAATCGCAGCCGCTCTACGCAGCTACATTCGCCAAGCGGCATGTCGCCATGCATGGCGGGCAAAATCGTGGCGGTGTTTGTGAATATAGGCCTTGCCGAGCCTCAGAAATGGGGTATATTTAAGGGTTTACGCCTTTTCCGCGCCTGCGCGGGTTTGGCGTTGTTTTGAGGATAACGTCGCATCGCAGCGAGGCGGTGTGACGATACGCGAAATTGAATTCGGTAGGAAATCGCTATGGCAGTCAAGATGCGTCTGGTGCGGCTCGGTCGTCGCAATCGCTCTTTCTTTCGTTTGCGCGTCGGCGACGAGCGCTTCGCGCCCACGGGTCGCTTCATTGAAGAAGTCGGCTACGTCAATCCGCACGAGAAAGATCGCAGCAAAGGTGAAGTCATCGATCGCGAGCGCTGCGAGTATTGGCTGAGCAAAGGTGCGCAAGCATCCGAAACGGTCGCCAGCATGCTCAAGCGGCACGGCATCGGTGTGCCGGGCGCGAAAGCTGCGGAAGCATCGGCTGAAGCCTAATTGGTAGCGACGCCCAAATAGATGCGCGTCGATTTGATCAGCTTATTTCCGGAGGCATGCGAGCCCTTTTTCCGAAGTAGTATTCTGGGTCGCGCCCAGTCGGCGGGTTTGGCAAACATTCATTGCCATAACCTGCGCGATTACGCGACCGACAAGCATAAACGCGTTGACGATCGCCCCTTTGGTGGTGGCCCCGGCATGGTCCTGATGTGCGAGCCGGTGTTTGCGGCGGTCGAAGCGATCGAACAATTAGACGAACGATCGGCGATGCGAATTCTGCTGTCGCCGCAAGGCAAACGGTTAACGCAGCCGTTGGTCGAGAAGCTTGCGAGTTTGCCAAGGCTGTTGCTTTTGGCAGGGCATTACGAAGGCTTCGACGAACGCATACGAACGGGCCTAAGCCCGATGGAAGTATCGCTGGGCGACTTCGTGTTGTCCGGCGGTGAGCCTGCCGCGATGGCTTTGGTCGATGCGGTGGTGCGATTGATCCCCGGTGTGCTAGGGGATGATGAGTCAACGGCGGAAGAGTCCTTCACGCTGCGGCTCGACAACGCTGAGAACTCACGCGGATTGGAATATCCGCATTACACGCGACCACGCGAATTTCGCGGGATGAGCGTGCCAGAGATTTTGATGAGCGGCGACCACGGACGGATCCGCTCATGGCGCAGCGATCAGGCCCGGAACCGCACCGCAGCGCGGCGGCCCGATTTGCTGAGCCAGACAGAACACGAACGACCGCCCGGCGACGAACGCTCGGCGCGATCTGGAGACGAGACCGATGCAGAATAAATACATCGCCGCTGTCGAAGCGGAACACGTGAAGTCGGAAGTGCCCGAGTTTGAAGTCGGTGATACCGTATCGGTCGGCGTCCGCATCGTTGAAGGTAACAAAGAACGCGTCCAGCCCTTCATCGGCGTCGTCATCGCCCGCAGCGGCGGTGGCATGGGTGCGAACTTCACCGTTCGACGCATCGTGAACAACGAGGGCGTCGAGCGTGTCTTCCCGCTTCATTCACCGCGCATCGCGAACGTCGAAGTGCAACGTCACGGTAAGACGCGTCGCGCCAAGCTCTACTACCTGCGCGATCGCGTTGGTAAGTCGCGTCGCCTGCGCGAACGTCGCGTCTTCAAGACCGAAAAGCCCAACGCCGCCGCACCGAAGCAGGCACCGGCACCTGCGCCAGCAGTCGAGCCCGCCGGCGAACCGGCAACGGTATAAAGCCCGCATCGATGACGGCGCTGCGGTAAATCGGCAAGATGTCATTCTGGCGGCGAGCTTTAGGTAATCGCGGTGAGCGCGCGGCACTTCGCCATCTTCGCAGGTCCGGCTGGAAAGTGGTCGCTCAAAATTTCCGCTGTCCCGCGGGTGAAATCGATATCATTGTTGATGATGGTGCGACGATTGCGTTTGTCGAAGTCCGCACGCGCGGCGGTGACTTCGAGGAAGATGTAGGCAGCGTCTTTCCGATGTCAAAACGGCGGCAAGTGGAGCAAGTAGCGCGGGTTTGGCTTGCCAGTCGTCCGAATCTCGAACGTGCCTTTCGCTTTGATGCCATCCTTGTCCGCGATCAATCGGGAAAGCAGCTCATCGAACACATTCAAGATGCCTTTCGGCCACAGCGGTTTTAGCAAGTTGCGATGTTCGCGTAACCGCGTGCTTGGCCGTGGGTCTTGATGAAAAGTCTCTATAATCCAATGCCCTGGATCGACTCCCATTGCCATCTGACGTCCGACGCTCTGTACGATCAGGCGGATGCCGTCATCGAGCGCGGTCAAGCCGCTGGGGTCGAGCGCTTCGTGACCATTGCGACGGATCTGGAAGATGCGGTCAAAGCAGATTCGCTTGCCAAGAATTATGATTGTGTGGAAGTTGTCGTCGGCATTCATCCGCACGAAGCGGAAAAGGTCAACGATGGATGGGACGACGGGCTCATTGATTGGGTGCGACGCGATCACGTGCGGGCCGTGGGCGAGATGGGGCTCGATTATCATTACGATTTCGCGGACCGGGCGGTCCAGCAGCGCGTCTTTACCCGTCAGCTTGAGATTGCCATGGGCGTCGGTAAACCGATTGTGATTCACTGTCGCGAGGCTTTCGAGGATTGTCTGGCGATCCTTTCAAAATTTCCGGACCTGAAAGGCGTGGTTTTTCACTGTTTTACGGGGACTTATGCAGAAGCCACCGCTCTTTGGGAGCGCGGATACTGGATATCCTTTACCGGTGTTATTACCTTTAAGAGGTCGGATGCGTTACGAGAAATCGTGAAACAGTGTCATCCCGAACGCATGATGATCGAGACGGATTCGCCATATTTATCGCCGGAACCAAAACGAAATATTCGCCCTAACGAACCGGCGCATCTTTGTTATATTGGTGAGTGCGTCGCAAAGGTGCGGGGCGAGAGCAATCAGGCCTGCGCCGATCGGTTAAACGATAATACCCGTCGTTTCTTCGGTCTGCCTCAGGACAAATAATATGCGCGATGATCAAGGCTTCGAGCCGACGAGCGCTGTGGCGATCGAGCGAAGGCAAGGACGGAATCAGGACATTTTGAACGCCTCAACCGAACCAAAGCAGCGGCTTGCGATCGGCATCGATCTGGGCGGCACCGACATTAAGGCGGGGCTCGTTGACGAAGACGGCAACGTGCTCGCGGTGCGCCGTACACCCACCGAAACGGAATCGGGCGTGAACGGCGTATTGTCGCGTCTGGCCGAGCTGGTTAAAGAGCTCGCAACTGATATGCCCGCGACGGGCGAGTTACTCGGCGTGGGTCTTGGGATTCCGGGTTCGATCGATTTGCATTCCAATCGCGTACGCGCTTGCGCGAACCTGGAAGGTTGGGAAAACCGCGACATTGCGGGCGAACTGAGCGCGCTGCTCGGTCGTCCGGTATTTATTGAGAACGACGCCAACCTTGCGGCTTATGCCGAATATCTTCACGGTGCCGGACAAAATGTCGCATCGATGATGACGCTTACGCTCGGCACCGGCGTGGGCGGCGGCATGATTCTTAACGGAAAGATTTGGCGCGGTGCGGATGGTACCGCCTCTGAAGTGGGCCACATGATCGTGACGTCCGATGGTCGCTTGTGCGGTTGCGGCCAGCGCGGTTGCCTCGAGACGTATGCATCTGCGTCGTCGATCGCGCGCATCGCCGAAGAGCGCTTGCAATCAGGTACCGAATCGAGTTTACGTTCTGTACAGAACTCGGGTGGTGGCCTTACTTCAAAAATCGTCGCGGATCATGCGGCTAATGGTGACAACGTTGCGCTGGATGTATGGAACGAAGCTTGTCGTCATTTGGCGGAGGCGGTCGTTGGATTGCAGCACGTGATCAATCCGGGACGCATCATTTTGGCTGGTGGGATGTCGGCCGCCGGTTCGATCTTGTTAGATACCGTGCGGCGCTACGTCGATCAGTTGATGCCGGGCAAGATCGGCACGCATCCCGATGTGCAACTTGCGAAGCTCGGCAACGACGCCGGATTTCTTGGCGCGGGCCTGTTGGTGTTTAACGAGTGCGAATCGCAGGTCGAGGTCAGCTAATTGCCCGCTGCCGCGGCTGCTGTCATCTTTGCGAAGTTTCCAGAGGCCGGAAAGGTCAAAACGCGTCTCATTGGCACCGTTTCCGCTGAGACGGCTGCGGCCCTGCATGCGATTTGCTTGCAACACGTGATTGAAATTGCGGCTGGTATTGATGGTTTAGATGTCTGGGTGGCCACCACGCCGCCGGATGCTGAGTTCTCAGAGTTTCTGCTGCCGGGCGTTCAGACGATCGACCAAGCCGATGGCGATCTCGGCCAACGCCTTGCCGACGCCACTTCCAGCATTTTTCAACTTGGATATCGAAATGTCATCCTGCTCGGTAGCGACTGTGCGACGCTGACGCAGGGTGATTTGCGGAAAGGGCTGGCGGCGCTAAGCGCTGTCGATGTCGTCATTGGCCCGGCGCAAGATGGCGGCTACTATTTGCTCGGAATGACGCGTTACGAGGCAAGCCTATTCGAAAGCATCGATTGGAGCACCGAGCGGGTTTGTGCGCAGACGATTGAGCGCGTGCGCGCAGCAGATATGCAACACGAATTGTTGCGCGAGCAGCGCGATTTGGATGATGCCGCGGATCTGCGGGCGCTGATGGAAGCGGACGGGGGCGACGACGACGAGATCGTGCGCGCCACGCGTGAAAAAATCTTAAAACGTGTAACGGAAAGCTGGAATGATGAGTGACGCAACTGCTTTGCCACCCAGCGATATCTTAATCGTTGATGATAACTTGCAGAATTTGGAATTGCTCGAAGCCTATCTCGAGTCGATGGATAACATATCCACGCGTCGCGCGACTGATGGGGAGGCCTGCCTTACCGCCGTCGAAGAAAAGACGCCTGACCTGATTTTGCTCGACATCATGATGCCGAAAATGAGCGGCTATGAAGTTTGCAAGAAACTTCGCGCGCAAGATAAGACCGCAACGATACCGGTGATCATGGTGACTGCGCTGCATGAAATGGCCGACATGGAATTGGCGACCGAGGTCGGCGCGAACGACTTTCTTACCAAGCCGGTCAACCGCATCGACTTGGCCGAGCGCGTGACGGCGCTGTTGCGAGCACGGCATTACGCGGGCGAATCCGCCGACAACGCCTGATGTCTTTGAACGAAGCTTACCGGCTGGCGGATGATTCTTCCCGTCGCATCTCCGTTTTTTCAAATGGTCTCACGGGTATCGCCCTGCATCATGATGCCGCGCCGCTGGTGGCGGTGCGCGTTTATGTGCGCGCGGGCAGCGTGTTTGAAGGTAAGTATCTCGGCAGCGGCATCAGTCATCTGCTCGAACATTTGGTGACATGTGATGGCGCCGGGCAGCGTAGCGAAGCAGACATGCTGCGCGTTGCCGACGAGATGGGCGGGCTGATGAATGCCTATACATCCGTTGATCATCTCTGTTATTACGGCACCGCCCCGATCGAGCAGGTCGATGATCTCATGAGTGTGCTGGCCGACTATGCCATCCGGCCGCACCTGTCGCAGGCGGTATTTGAGCGCGAACTCGGTGTGGTGCAGCGCGAGTTGGAGCGCGATCGCGACGATCCGGATGTGCAGTTAGAGGAGATCGCGGGCGAATTGGCGTACCGTGGTCATCCCTTGGCGCAGCCGATCATCGGCCATCGCAGTTTGCTTACTGCGCTCACGCATCAGGATTTGATCGACTGGTACCGAACGACGCATGGCGGTGAGAATGCGATTGTCGTAATAGCAGGAGCCATCGATCCGACCGAGGCGCTGGCGCGTATCGGAAAACACATGGCGGACTTACCGCGCGGTGCGTTGCTAGACACGCGCTTGCCGGAACCTTCGCCGTTCTTCTATCAACGACGGGCGACCAAACAGATGCAGGTCGAATCGATCAGTAGCACGATGCAGTGGCGTACCGTTCGAGAGGGCGCGCCCGATGACGTCGCCTTGGATGTGCTATCGACGATCTTGACTGACGGTGACGATGCGCGGCTGACGCGCGCACTTCGGTGGGATACCGGTCTGGTGTTCGACATCGGCGGAACTCACGATAGCCATTGGCACACGCCGGGTGTATTCAGCATATCGACGCAGTTTGACGAGGCGAAGACCGATGAAGTGGTGCCGGCGATCGAGGCACAGATTAAGGCTTTGAGCAGTAAGCCGGTGACGGACGAAGAGGTCGCGCGGGCCATCCAAAAACTGAAGCTATCGGTCCTGTCGTATCGCCAAACAGCGGAAGGACTGGCGAGCCAAGTCGCCGAGGATTTGCTGGCATTACACGATGCGAACTACTCGCAACGCTATCTTTCCGATTTGGAACACATCGACACCAACGCCGTTCAGGCTGCGGCGAACCAATACCTGATTGGTAAACCGTTCGCCGAAGCACGCGTGGAACCGAAGCCGACGCGAAAGCGGATTGCGAAGAATAAGCAGAAGCCGACCGATGCGCAGAGTGTGCCGGTAGCCTCCTTGGTGTCGTTGCGCAACGGTCAACACATCTGCGTACGTCCGATCGCGAATCAACCGTTCGTTGCCGTTCATGTGGCATTTGAAGGCGGCCTGCTGCACGAAACGTCGGCGACGAACGGTTGGTTCAACCTGATGACGCAACTGTGGACGCGCGGCAGCGCGAACCAATCGGCAGATGAGATAGCGGCAACCTTCGCTCGCTACGGTGCAAACTTGCAGGCCAGTGCCGGTATGAATCAATTCGGGCTCGGCTTTCGCGCCTTGGCGGAAGATATCGACGCACTACTGCCGATCTGGGCGGATGTGTTGCAACGTCCGGCCATGACGGGGGCGGAGCTTGAGAAGATTCGACCGACTGTCCTCGATTCCATCGCGCGGCAGGATGAATACTGGGGTAGCGAGCTCATGCGTTTTGCGCGCCAGTGTTTATTCGCGAACAGCCCCTATCGACAAACGCGGCGCGGTACGACCGACACGGTAACTGCTGCGAAGGCTGATGATCTTGCGTCGATCTGCAAATCGTTCGTCGGGCCGGAGCGCGGCAGAATTGCTGTGGCTGGCGCGATCGATGGGGACCAAATCGCGGAACAGCTCAACGAGTTACTGGCGGATTGGAATGGAGCCCAGCCGCCGCCGCGCCCGACGAGCACGCCTTCCACCAACAAGGAAAATCGATTGTTCGTGAAGGCATCGTCCGAAGACCGCGAAGTCGCCGGTGTGTTCATTGGCTTTCAAGGCATTGAGTTACATGATTTCGAGCGCCGCGCCGCCGTCAATCTGATCGAAACCATGCTGGCGGGTTATGCCTTAGCTGGCGGGCGGTTGTATCAAGTGTTGCGCGGCAGTGCGGATGACATGGCGTACGAAGTCGCGGGCGTTGGGTTCGCGGGGCTGTTGCCGGGCATGATAGGCTTTAGCGCCGGCTGCCAACCCGAGCGTGTGAACGATGTTTACCGTGCGATGTGGGACCAAATCGAGCAGATTCGTGCCGGTGCATTTGACGACAATGAACTGGATCGTGCCCGCGTCATGATTCGCATGGGTGAACTCGATCAGCATCAAACGGCCGCAGATTTGGCAACAAGACTCGCCGTGGATCGCGCTCTCGGTCTCGATGCCGATGATTTGCATCGATTCATCAGCGAAGTGGCGACGGTCTCGCCCGACACCGTTCGCGAAGTGGCCGCGGAGATGCTCGCTGGGGCCACCGTTTGCGTCACCACGCCGCTGCCCGATCTCATTGAATTGACTGATCTGGCACGCCACGAACCGCTCATCCCATAGCCGCCCATAGCCGATCTTAAGGGTATGGCGCGCGCAATCGAATCCAATCATGCCCTGCGACAGATGACGGTCGCAAATGCCCCTGCGCAGGCCAAGCAACCCCTTATAGACCGGCCCCTCGTGGACAGCGGTGTGCGCAACATCTTCACGGTCGATCTGGAAGATTGGCCCATTGCCGTGCTCGGGCCGCACCATGAGATCTCCGGTCGCGTCGTCGACAATACCAAACAGATTCTGCGCATTTTGCGCTGGCACAGTGTCCGTGCGACGTTTTTTGTGCTGACCAAGGTGGCCGAGCGCTATCCCGATTTGATTCGGATGGTGCAGGATGACGGTCATGAGATCGCCTCGCATGGTCACGGGCACGAACTGCTTACGCGCATCACACCAGCGCGATTTGAAGAAGATGTCGCGCGTAGCCTTGATATTCTCACGATGCTGACAGGTGTACGACCGACCGGCTATCGCGCGCCGGCGTTTAGTATTGTCGAAGAGACGCGCTGGGCGGGTGAAATTCTGCAAGGGCTGGGCCTGCGCTACGATTCGAGCGTGTTTCCGATTCGGCATCCGCGTTATGGCATTGCGGGCGCGCCGCGCGGGTTTCATCGTTGGTCCGGACTGCAGTTGATCGAAGCACCGCCTGCTACGGTGCGTGTAGTCGGGCACAGCCTACCAATCGCCGGCGGCGGCTATTTTCGATTGCTGCCGGGGCGCGTGGTGCGTACCGCCGTGACGCTAAGTAATCGTCGTGGCCTGCCTGCAGTTTTGTATATGCATCCATACGAGTTAGATGTTGACGGCATTCAGGAACATCGTTGGGACGGCCTGCGCTTTTCACCATGGCGCGGCATGACGCAGGGGCTCTTTCGCAAACGCATCGAAGCACGCTTGCATCGCTTGCTTGAGTCATTTCAATTTGAGACGCTGGCGGAAGCGGTGCAGCGCTGGACAGCGCGACAAGATATCAGCGTCTAGATCAGTTCACGATAGAGCGCGACGGCTGCGCTGTGGCACCTGCCAATAGCTGGTGCATGTTGACAAATAGCCTACCGCCGCAGTCATTCGTGCAGGAGTCGAACAACAGAATACGCTCAGATCTAATTGATTGCGGTACGACAAGGGTCTTGCCCGACCCGCCTAGCAAATTTCTGCTTTCTGCGAATCTACGTGAGCCGAATAACACTCTTACGGGGATCGTTAACCTTGTAATGCGCCGGTCGATGGTCATCAGGGACGGTGCCATTCCTGACAATTCGTGCAGAGCGGTAATTCAGAAAGTTCACCTGCACGAGCATGGGTGAACGAACGTGACTTCCACAATGCCTCGATTCCTTCAGCGTGTAAGTTGCCAACCACTTGCTTGCCGGCAATATCCTGATCGCATGTTGTTACTGTTCCATTTGCCAGCACCATTAAACGCGAGCGAGCGCGGCGACAACCGTTGCAGTTGCCGGGGGCGGTGCTGAATCGAGTCGCGCGCTGCGGATGCCACGTGCCGCCGTAGTCGCTAATGCCGCGCAGCGCATACATGCCGAAAGCGCGTTGCCAGCGGTCAACGAACGGCTCCATGTCGTCGAGTGTTTCGGCACACTTTACCAGCGATGGCACGATCAACGGCCTAACCGATTGCATGTCGCGCCGTCGTTGCATCAAACGCTCCATGGTGGCAACTACGGTTTCGAAATCATCGCGACCGTGCATGCGTTGGTAGGTTTCCGGTGTGGCGGCATCGAGCGTGATCTCGATAACGTCGACGGGTGTTTCAAACAGGGCGTCTTCTGCCGCGCTCGGTAGTGCCAGACCGTTACAGCGTACACCGAGCGCCAACGCGCCGGCGGCGCGCAGGTGTTGGCATATCTCGGTAAATTGCGGATGCAACGTTGGCTCACCAAAGCCGCCGAGCATGACGCGTACGTCGTCGAAACGCTGGCAAATCGATGCGATGCTCTCTAGTGCGGACAATGATAAGGGGCCGCGCGACGGAATGTGGTCACCACGTGGATAGGCTAAATCGTCGGTCGTGAATTGACATTCCGTGGTGAGTTCTATCTCGATTTCGCGCGGAACATCATCAATATGCTGGGCCTCATCGTCGAGCAGCCAGGGCGACAATTGGGCGGCATTCCAGTTCAACCCGCCCGCCTTTACGACGCGTTCGATACGCTCCCACGAGCGCTGGGTATCTGCCAGCAATCGCCCCGATGCGTGCACGACTTCCGTCGCGGGTCGGTAACAGCCTTCGCGACCGGTCAGGTCGGCGATGGGGCTATCGGGTTGATAGACGAGCAGTGCCCCCGGCGGCATGGCGATTTGCCGTAACTGTTGCACCGTGTTGGCCGACATCACCAACGCATTCAGCCCCGGCGGCGCTTGCACGATGGTAAGTTCGGACGCTTGCAAATATTCGCGATGATAAGCAACCATCGCACCACAAAGTTCGGCATCGATCAACGGCGCAGCTGCGGGGATGGTGAGAATCGAATCAGCGTTGGTCTGCTGTTGCAACGCCGCCAGCAATTCGACATGGTAATCTTCATCGAACGTGCATAGAGATCCGAGCCCACCGCGCCAACCATCGAGCCCCCAACAGCGCGAGCTGCGCACCAATTCTCGATAGGGTGGGGCCGGTGCCTGATGCGTCTCCAGCGTCACGGGCAAACCCGCAAGCAGGTCGGCGACGGCTGAACGCTGCGCCGCAGGACATAGGATATGCGTCGACGCGACCGCGTCGATGGTCACCGCTCGTTCCACGGTATGACGTAGGACCGGCTTACCGGCAAGTTCGTGAGATAAACGCGATGGTAAGCCGAGCGGGTTGGTCTCGAGGTCCACATAGATGGCGGTGATGACTTTATGCGTCATGTGTTACCGCCTTCGCCACCGGTTGCGGCGGAATGACGGTCAAAACGAGCGATAGCGTCTTGCAGTATTCGTCGCAATCGAGCGCAGCCATCCAGCATCGATTCGATGAAGCTGCGATCGCGCCGTAGTTGTCGCTGCGCTTTCACAGTGTCGGTGGGGGCATCCCTGGAAAGGCGACGGTCGGACGAAATCTTTCGCAACTCAGCTTGTTGTGATACATCACGCACCATGCGAAAGATGAGACCCTGCATTTGTACGAGCGTGCGCAGTTCATCGACGCGGGCGATACGTTTATTGAAAACGTCCGGACGATCAATCAGGTCTTCTAACTCAATCAGAATGCTCTCGGTCTCGCGACAGAGCGATTCAAACTCAGCGAGTGATGCCAAGCGCTCGTTCAAAACTTTTACGGCATCCGGAATCAGGGCAGCGTTAGACCAGCGAAGGTTATTTAACGGTGCCGACCAGTTATTGGCGGAAGCCGCCCAATTCGCCGTGGCACTTGCCAGTGTCATCGCTTCCGCACCCTGCTTGCGGGCGCCGCCCTCCGTGGCGTCGATCACGTTTTGAGGCGCGCGGGCAAAATCGCGTTCAAACTGTTGCAAATAGGTATGCATCTGTTCGTCGGTGTAAATCGTGGACCCATCGATGCCTTGGACCTGCCGCAGGATGGGGCGATGACGGGCGATGCGTTCCCACTCTTTCATTTCGAGCGTGCAAAACCGGCCCAACTCGGGTTGCCAGGTTTTGTGCATTTCAACGCCGGGCGCGTAGTAGGTGTGATCCCTGAATGACAAATCCTGCCCAATAAACGCGATCGGGTCACAGCCCAACCATTGAGCCAGATAAAACGCGAGGTGCATGACCGTCGCACCCGGCTCGATGCGCGCGCGACCGGCAAGACGCTCGCCAAGACAATGGCGCGCGAACTTGTTATCAAGCATCACCACACGCGGCGTGCCGTCCACGGCAGCGCGAAACGCATCGATCACGGCCCATGACGCTTTTGGTTCGGCAACTAGAACGACCTCTTCCGGAATACGCAAGCCTTCGAAAAAATGCTTCGACAGATCGCTGAAATCGAGCGTCGTAACGAAGTGTGGCGAAATGTTGCGTTCGAGTAACGGTCGCAGCGTCGTTTGCGCCGCGATGATGATGGCTCTTTCGCGCAATGCGGCAAGTTGATCGATGTTTTTGCGCAACGATGGACCGGCCGCCACTAGGATGGAGGGCATGCCGGCACAGGCATTTTTCAACAGGTCCGGCGGCGGTGTGGTGATGTAGGTCGGCAAGTTGTTCGCGATGTTGCGACAGGTGACCTCAGCGTTGCGAACCAACGTCGTGAGCGACATCTTGGCGAACGACGCATAATCGAGAATGGCTTGTCGCGCTTGTTCGTGAAAGACGGCATGATGATCGCGCGCTACCGTCGGAACGGCGAAGACGGTGCCGAGCATCAGTTGCGTCGAATAGGGCGTTAGGCTGTCGTGCAGATAGTCTTTATCGAGCCGGGTGATAAATCGTACGTGGCCGGTGGCTAACTCGCGTGCCAGGTCGAGCTCTTCCATTGCCGTTTTGATCGTCACTAAATCCGATTCCGTCACAAAAATGATGGTATCGCTGCCGAGTTGTTCGTGAATGGCCTTGACGGCATGACCGAGTCCGAAGCCGTTTAGAACGACGCACGCCGCGCGCTCAACGTCGAGTTGTTTGCAAAGCTCGGCGGCTTCGCGCTGCGGGTCATATTTACTGTGAAGAAATAGTGTGCGACCATCATCCGTATTCACGCTAGCAGTTGGCGGGCCTTTGCGCGATTCAATGACATTCAAACGGGCATCAAAGGGCAGTTGATCGATAGCCCAGGCCAACGGTGGGTCGCTGCGCCAAAGCTGACGCATGTTGGCAAGAAATGTTTCGTTGATGGTCGCCGTCCGTGGCATGCAAATATGCTAGACGGACGGCGACCAACTGAAAAGAAGTGCCGCCCGGGTCGTATCTAGCAATGCCATTCGTGCCGGTTAATCCCCGACACAAGCAGCATTTGCCCCCCACGTTCCCGAGCGGCGAAGAGAGAACAACAATCTTATGTCCGACGTCGACGCTTTCGCCGCGCCCACTGACTTACGGCGAGATAGCCAATGCCCGCGAATGAGACCATGCCCATCGCGCCGCACGCCCCGAACGGCGATGCGAGCGGACCGGTCAGCCCACCGTTGTGGGTTTGGTCGATTTCGGGCAAGACGGTCGGCGTGTAAATATTGATGCCGCTGACTGCATTGCTCAGATCCGCCGGTGGCGTGGGCGGTGGCTGAATCGAATTATTGGGTTGGTCATTTGCGCCCGCGTCGGTATTCGTTTCGCCACCAGGTGCCATCGGATTAGTAGGCGATGCCGGTGGCGTTGGGGGTGGCGGATTGTTCGGCGGCGTATTGTCGGGTGGATCGTTGGGTGTCATAGGTGGATCCGAGTTATCCGGCGGATCGACCGGGTCCGGCGGCGTTACAGGATCGACCGGCGGATCGGGCTCGGGTGGCGGTGGTGGAGGAGGTGGTGGTGGGGGCGGCGGCGCGACAAACCAGGGCGACGGTTCATTGCCGGCGTCATTCCCGCCCTCTGTGCCGGGGCCTGCAATTGTAATGACGGGTATCTGATACTCGGTCAGCGGTTGCGCGATATCGATTTCCGCATTTGCGCCGACAATGGCATCAAAGAAATCGCCAAACTCGGGACCGTAGCCGAATGTTCCCGATCGACCGAAAATTCGCGTGGGCTCTCCAACAGGAATGCCTGATGATTTGACTAACTCAAACTCAAAGACGTTCCATGCGACACCGTCGCTGGCATTCATTGCAGGAGGCGCGGTAAACAAACTGGCCGCCAGCGGATCATCCATCAGGTCGACGCCTACTCCAAGGCTCACCTGTTGGTTAACACCGTTAAACGGCAGGTATGCCACAAACTGCCCGGCGTCGTTAAAGAACGGTTCGAGGTAATCAAAGCCTGCGATTGACACGGTGGTGTCGTTGGTGGCTAGGTCTGCCGACCAACCGAAGAGTGGTTCGATGTTGGCGACGCGCATCGTGATGTGCCAGCGAAAGATCGCTGACGATTGATCCGCCGGCTCGCAATACAAGCGGCAGGTCTGCCCCGGCCCGTCATTCAGGACCTGAGCGCCGGGCGAAAGGCCTTCGGCCTCCCACTAAACATAGTTTTGGCCGAACGCATCGGGCACGCCTAGCGCGCACACCAACACGAACGCCATTACGGTCGAACGTTTCATGCTTTTTCTCCTTTTTCGCAAAAACGTGGAGGCGCGCGGCGGGAAAAACAGGAATGAAAATGATACGGTCCCAGCCGGCCTCCGGACCAAAGTATCGGCGCGACGACATCGCCGCGCACAAATCGGGTAAGAGTGATTGACGCCTTCTCTCCTGCCCGGGGGTTAGTTTAATGGTTTGCCACTGGCATTGCCAAGGAAAAATTTGGTTGGCAATTCGCGATGCCAACCTCCTCCTTGACTCAATTGGCGTCGTAGGGATTGACGTCATTGACGAGTAATCGGTTTCGAAAAAAATGGTACTTTCAGCGAGTTTTTCTTTGGCGGGCTGTTAGAGCGTTAATTTGACTTGTAGAGTCGGTCTCAATACGAACTTCCAGTCAATAAAGCGCGGGTTGGGTAAACTGTACAAGGATTTAACGGCGCGGCAGAAGTGCTATCAGCGCTCTACGCATGATATAATTGTCTTGCCATTATTAGCGTGGCAATCGGGGTAGAACAATGTCGAAATCAACCTGGGTTTGCTTTGTCTGCAAGAGCGCCGTGCGCCGAGAAAGATTTGCCGGTTCCACGAGCACGCCTAACGTGCCCGATTGCGCAATGTGCGGGCGACCCTGCACCGATTTGGGACACCGGATTCCGGTCCCTCCAAAACGCGACAGCAAGGCGTGGGCCGAGTTACAACATCAATTGGAGGCTCAGGCGATTGCCCAAGCCTCCGCGATGTATGAACGTAATGTACGCCGTCGGCACGAACTCGAAAGGCAACTGGCTGCGTTGCAAGCGCTTCCGACGAGTGAGGGCCGACAGCGTTCGATTCGAGATTTACGGCGTCAAATCGAATCGCTTTTACGCCACTGACAATTCGCCGAGCCTATGACGCGGCTTGTATCACCTTTCCAAACGCCCCCGTCCCCGCGCCAGCCTCAAACTTATAACCCTGCTTGGCCAGCGTCCATTCCAACGCCGCGATCGCGCCGACGGTGTCGACTGCATCGACATAGCCCATGTGGTTGAGGCGAATGATCTTGCCCTTGATATGACCTTGGCCGCCGGCGCAGTGAATGCCGTACATACCGCGCAGGTCTTTGCGCCATTGGGCTTCATCAACGCCATCCGGAACGCATACGGCCGTGACCGAATCGACAGGGGCATCGGAGAACACTTTGAGACCCAAAGCTTCGACGGCCGCGCGGGTGGCTTTGGCTAATAACGCCGTGTTGGCCCATATGTTATCGATGCCCGTCTCTTTGATTTGCGTGAGCGTAAACTTAAGGCCGCTGACCATCTGGTTGTTCGGCGTATACGGCGTGTCGAATTTCTCCATGCTCTTGCGATACGCCTTTAGATCGTTGTAGTACGTGGGTGCCTGATGCGAATCGATGGTTTCCCATGCTCGATCCGAGAGCGCGACAATCCCCAAGCCCGGCGGAAGCATCATCGCCTTTTGCGAACCCGTCACGCCGACATCGATGCCCCATTCGTCCATCTTGAACGGGATCGCGCCGATCGACGTGATGCCATCCACCATGCATAGCACATTGTGATCGCGGCAGACCTTGGCGATGCCTTGGGCGTCGCTAACCGTGGCGGTGCTGGTTTCCGAATGCACAAAGATCACGGCGGAGATATCGCTATGCTCTTTCAACTTGGCGGCAACTTCATCGGGCGAGAAACCTTGGCCATATTCCTTTTCATAATCGACATGCGGCAGGTTAAAGCGCACCAGAATGTCGCGCCAGCGCTCGCCGAACTTACCCGCGTGGCAGACGAGCGTCTTACCGTCGGGCTTGCAGCAACCGAGCATGGCCGCCTCCATCGCCGCCGTACCGCTGCCCGTCACGACCATGGGCGTGGCCTCGGTGCGATACACGTACCGCAACAACTCGACGCAATCCTTAAGCGCGTCGCGAAAACCAGAGGTACGGTGATGATCGAGCGGTTGGGCCATGGCCAACATGGCTTCGGGGCTAACCATCGTGGGGCCGGGCGTGAAGAGGCGTATTTTCTGCATGGCAATGGCTCCTAAGGGCGTCTTGTTGGCGGGCGGTTAATTCCAGTAGGCGAGAGTATAACGCGCGGCGGGAAATGCCAATATCTCCCCTAGGGCAGAGTATGGTGCCTGCAGCGAGGTTTTTGTCCGACCGGTCGTCGCCTGCTCTTACCATATTTTTGATGTAGGATACGAATTACAAGCATGGCATCGAAGCCGAATTTGAGATGTACACTTCGAAGGAGAGTTTGATGTGGGATAAGATTGCAAAACAGAAGCTAAGAAATCGACAGCGTAAGACTCCGAGTGCCCCCATCAGGATTCTTGACGAATACGAATATCGAAACTGGGTACAGGAACAGATCGCCACGAAGATGTTTCGGCGCCTTGCCGGAATCGTGTCATTATTCGGAATCAGTACGTTAATCGGCCTATTTACATACGTGCCGAGTACGTTCGACAATGCAATAGACGAAGAAGTGACTGCAAAATTTGAGAAATTTCTGGAGAAGGCTGACGGCGCAGTAGATGCCCGAGTTGGCAACCTAATTCTCTCCTCTCCCAGAATGACGGAAATGCTGGAAAATAGCGCCAAGTCGACGATTTCCCAGTTAGCTCAAGATGAAACCAATAGAATTATTCGTGAAGATCCTAGCGTAAATGCGAGTATTCAGGTTGCAATTAGAGAAAAACTCAATGACAAGCAAGTTGCAGAGTTAGTTGATCGCACACTCGAAAAACCAGAATTGCAGGCAGCTCTCATTGAAAAAGCAAGGAAACAGATTATTGAAGCAGGAGATATTACGGAGTTCTTAGTTTCTAAATATCGCCTGATCATTACAGATCACAAAGCGCCACCCGAAATTATTGCACTTGCAGTACAGCAGTTTGCCATAATTGGAGTCAATGATCAGTTGATTCAAGATGAAATATTCGAGTTCGCCCTGAAGTCTAAACACGATCTTGTTCTAAGAGCAGGTTATCAAGCATTCGCACCGCAAGAAGTAACTAAGGAGCATACAGAACTCTTGTTATCGTCGGAGATGATCTCAAGAGTGAAGGACTCAAGGTTGCCTGGAGTGAGGGAATCCTTTCGCGCCGTCATTCTTGCAAACTCAATTGCATTTCCTAGCCCGATGGCGAGTGGGTTGCGTCAACTCGTTGAGGATAGAAATTTTGATTTTCACAAGTGTCTACCTGTGATTGCTGATGTTGTAACACCGGCTATTCGAGACGGAGCAGAATCAGATGAAAAGACGAAGGTCGCGAATGCGCTTTTGGCCGGCCTTGGCGATTCCATCGATAATTTCGATGGTCATGAACTCAATAGTATTGTTGAGATTTACTGCGCTGCCATCGAGTATGCCGATGTCGATTTGGTCAGGCGACAAACGCTAGATTTTCCAAAGCTGTTAAATCACATCCTAGACAACGATCTTCGGGCAACGGTCGGAGCCCAGAAAATTGGTCATCAGAGCTTGCGCGTTATAATTGCGAGTTATATAGAGAGGATGGCGAAAGAACCAGCGATTGCTGGTGATTTAAGTGTCGTGCTTGAATATTGGATGGCGGAGCTTCAGAAGAAGAATCGGCTCTTAGCAGTCTTGATACTTTCAGAATTTGTAGAGACGGTTCCTGATAATTTCAAGAACGAGTTTATTGATCGGCTGATAGATCTGATTGGTTTATCGATAAAGATTGACGCACAAGAGACCGATAGATTAGCAAGCGTAGTTTCACGCTCACTTCCACCAATTCACTCAAACGCGTTAATGAAGAGTTATCTAGAAGTGGTTTTCTCAGCGATGCGTGAACGTGATTTTAAGGATTTAGACCCTACGAAGATATGGGAATTCTTGGGTGATCCTCCGGGGGATATTCTTACGGCGATCGTTTCAAACATCGATGACTATGAGTTCCTTGGGAGAGTTATACCAGTATTTGAGGAAAATTTCATTGAGCTCCAAGCGACATCAGGTCTAAACCCGGCTGATGTGTTTATTTCGGCGTTATTAACCGCATGCCCTTGTAACAACCATCATGTGAACGCGGTAAGATCAATTCAAAGTCTGACGCCAGATGATAAATCCTTTACCTTTGCCTGGAGAACCATCCATGCGCTAGAACCATCTTTAATTAGCGCAAACAAGCTCTCATCCATGACCGTCGAAGACTACTATTTAGTACTGAAAGAAAAAGAATCTGAAGTATCTGAGCTCACACGGGACCGAGCACACTGCTTTTCAGTTTTTATTGACTGTGTAAGGGATGAGATGGAATAGACTCAAGCCATAAAATCCAACTTGAGTTTAGTAGGGTCAGTATTGCAGTCCAATATTGATCGTAGATGAAGTTTCTTCAATGTGTTACATCCAGGCGTGACGGGGATCACTATAGTTACCAAAACCCACCGTGTGCGAATTAGTACTCATTGCGGCCCTCACGGACAATGGGAACCTAATTGCCACGCCGTAATTGTTGTTTAAGTTGACGCTTATGTTCAAAGAGCATCAATGTCATTGCAAACACGCAGTCTTCGGTATTCGAAGGTTGCTACTTTCCAGCGTACTGTATTGCTGGCTAATCATATCGACAGCCATAGCAATCGGCTGCATCGACAGCGGCTTTCGGTACGACCGACCATTCGCTGGTAGCGATCAATCTGCCACCGGTAGGACATTGCGAAGCGATAATCCCGTCGGTGAAGAGCATCCTGACAAGAAATCTGAATTCTGGTGGGGCGTGGCCACCTCTGCTTATCAGGTCGAAGACTTTGGCCCTGCCGACGTCGGCGATTACCAGACCGACTGGGATGTGCACTACCAGCGCGGCAAGTTGAAACACGCGCGGGGGCATGGTTGCTGGAGTTATTCGCAGGTCGAGCGTGATTTGAATGCGCTAGAAGCGCTCGGGGTTACACATTATCGCTTCAGCCTCGAATGGGCGCGCATTGAGCCTGCACCGGGCGAATACAACGAGGCGGGACTGCAGCATTATGTCGAGCTGGCCAAGGCGCTAACGGCGCGCGGCATCACCCCAGTGTTGACGATCTGGCACTTCACCTTTCCCAGTTGGCTATACGACGCCGATGCCGATCGGCATGGCTGGCTACATCCGATGGCAGCGGAGCGTTGGCAGGCGTTTCTCGACTATGTCGTGCCGCGCTTGACGCCGCATGTGCAGACGTTTGCGCCGTTGAATGAGCCGAATGCCTATGCGTTGGCGTGTTTGGTCAATCAATTCCCGCCGGGTGGGCGGTTGAGCTATCGGCGTTATCTCAAAACAATGGATGCGGAGGTCGCGCGCTTTATAGAAGCCGCTAAGGTGATTCGCCAACATCGGGCGGACGCCCTCATCATCAGCGTGCAAAACATCATCGATTGGCAGCGGGCGCCGTTGGATTTGTTTGATTTTTGGTTTCGCAAGGGGCAGGAATACAACTTCTATCATCTCGATCAGGTCGCCGAGCATTGCGATTGGATCGGCTTCAATTTTTATTTCGCGGAAACGGCTTCACCGTTAGCACTGCTGATGCAACAGCGGCGCGACGGCGACGACGTTTCCGATCTCGGTTGGAAGATCGCGCCGCGGGGCTTTGAACGCCGTATCACCGAACTCTATCAACGCTATCGCAAACCATTGGTGATTACTGAGAACGGCTTGGCCGATGCCGATGACGACCAACGCGCGCGCTTTCTGGTCAAACATATCACGGCGCTGCAACGCGCAATGGCGGCAGGTGCCGACGTACGCGGTTATTTTCATTGGAGCCTAATGGATAACTACGAATGGGCCCACGGTTATACGATGAAGTTTGGTTCGTATGAGGTTGATCAGGAGACGAAGGCCCTAAAGCCGCGCGCTTCGGCGCGCATCTTTAAGATGCTGCGCGGTCTCTTTACGCCGGATGGCCAGCTTGAGCGGATACCGGCGGGGGATGAGCTCGAAAATTCAGTTCGAAGCGTAAACCCAACGCACGTGGCAGAAAATATCGCGCAATCCGCACGCTTGCCTTGAAGGGCAAGCGTGGCACGCGACCGAAGTGTTAGCCATGTCCCTAAACAAGTGTGGCCATCTCCCCGGTCTATACACTTGCAAGGGAGGGCGAGTTTTGGGATAGATTCTTATACCAATTAAGTCTTGAATCATCGAAGTGAAATTAAAGAGGCGCCACCCCACCCCCCAGAAACAAACAGATCATTGGGTGGCGCCTCCGTGTTCGGGGTTCGGTCGTGTTGAGCTTGCACGACTAAAACGTCCAAACAATTCAGGGTATTAGCGACGACGGCGGATGACGGCGATAACCCCACCGCAGCCGAGCAATAGCAGGCTCGTCGGTTCCGGCACGACAGTCATTGCAGACACCACCAAGCCGCCGGCAATCGTTTCGACCGGCATTGCTGCCCCGGTATTCAGGTCGATCGTGTACAAGATCGATGCACTAGTGGCAGACGGTAGCAGTGCTGCATAAGCGACTCCCGAACTACCGGATATGTCAAAGCCGCCGTGACTGGCGATATCAACGCCGAGGCTGCCCACGGTGCCCAAGGTACCGGCATTGTTGGCCTGCGTAACGAGAATGTTTAGGTTGGGATCGATACCGTAAAGTTGCGTACTCATCGAGCCCGCGAAATTGTTGGTGTAGGCCGAGTGGGCGATCGTCGGGTCCAAGCCTTCGTTGACGTCGCCAGGTCCAAAGAACACATCGGTGACCTGAGTGGCGGTGCCATCGTTCGGATTCAACACCATGTTGGCGTTGGCGTCGCTGACGTTGCGAATACGGTCGATCGTCGGATTGAAGTCAAAACTGAACCATGCACCGTTCAGCGGTGGAGAGAAGCTGCCACCGCCCACAAGCGAGGCTGCTCCGCTCATCGGGTTAATGGTGTAAAGATTACTAAACGAGCTGACGCCGAATAACTCACCCGTCGCAGGTCGAAAATCGATACCGACGATTTCCTCATTGCTGTTGAGGCCGGAGATCGGGGTACCCGTTTGGATCGCGCTCGGATCAGAGCTGTCAAACGAGATCAGTTGTTGCTCAGTGGTGACGGCGTAGATCCCCTCTGCATACACAGCAGCGGATGACGCCATCGTCGCCATGATGACGACGATGCTCATTCGTAAACGGTTGCGAGTCATGCTTTGCCTCCCTCTCAGTTCATTGGCAGTGATGTGGGCCCCCGTGGAGTGCAAAAACACCCGCAAGTGAATACGGCGACAATTCCGTGTTGGAAGGAATTACGCCGCAAAGAGGCAACTGGATGAGTAAATAAGTTGAACTTTGCTTAAATTCGGACAGTTTCAAACGATGACGCAAATTCGGTGATCCGAGTGATCCAACGGGCAGATTGCTGCGTAACCGGAGCTTCAATCGTAGAGATGCCAGAAAAAAGGCCCCCAAACCGTGTTCGCGGCAAGGGGGCCCTAGAGGATTCAGGTTGTCATAAGTGGCCTTGGTTACCCATCTGCCTTGGCAGCGACACCAACCATTACGACTGCACCCTTGGGTGCGTCGGTCGCACCACCGGAGTCTTCAACACTCACCGCGACGGCCGCCACATTGTTTTGCATTCGGCCGAACGTCGTATCGAAGCTGACCGTACCGTCTTGTTCGACATCAAAGATACCGAGTGAGATGGTCTCTTCCTTGTCGCTGACGAACCAGAGTTGATAGGTCTTGCCCGGCGGTAATTGATCGAACGACTCACCGGCAAGCGACAAGCGGAAGTTGGTGCTGTTCCACTCGGCACGGGCAGTTGCGTTCGGCATATTGTCGTTACCGGCCAACGCCGCCAGCATGGTTCCGGGGATGCGCTGCGGATCTTCGACGTATTGCTGCGGAATTTGCTGCTGTTCGAGGTCGCGCAGTTTGCGTTCGAGTTCGTCGATCCGTTTTTGTTGATCTTCGATGGTCCGGTTGGCTTTCTGTAAGGCCAGGTCTTGTTCTGTGATGCGCGCATCCTTGGAGTTCAACTGACCGCGTTGATCCTGCAACTGATCCCGCTGAGTGCGGGTCTGTTGCTGTTGAGCCAGCAAATCGTTTCGTTGAGATTCTAAATCTTCTTTTTGGGCGGCGATCAGCTGATCTTTTTCGGCAAGCATGCCGTCGCGCGCGGCCAGTTGCTCGCGCTGTTGGACGAGTTCGCGTTGACGTTCCTCATCTGCTCGCTTGCGTTTGTTGAGCGCTTCCTGCGTATTGACCAATTCATCGCGCGTTTGCTCAAGTCGATCGCGCATCGCAATGATGTCGTCGGTTGATGATTTCTCCGTCGTGCTAATCCAGTTGGTGATTCCAGCAGTAATCGCAATCAGCGCGGCTGCGGCCAATCCAGTTAACCACGGGCTGCGGCGCGGTTCGGCTGGCAACGGAGTGGCGCGCGAATCAGCTTGCACAGGCGCAGACAGTTGTGCCTCCAATTTCGACCACATATCCGCACTTGGCGTCACGGGCGGTAAATCGAGAGAGATATGGCTGACGGTGGCTTCAGCCTCTGCGAGCGCGGCAAGGGCGGTCGGATCATGTTGGTCGAGGCGCGCTTCAATATCGGCGCGCTCATCCGGCGTTAGGCCGTTGGTCACGTAAAGGAGCATCAGTTCGCGGAGGTTGTCATGGGTCATGATACACCTCCCTGATAATGAGCTTCGAGACCATCGCGCAACCGCGTTAGACCCAATCGAATTCGCCCTTTGATGGTGCCGAGCGGTTCACCCGTTTGCTTCGCGATTTCAGAATGGCTCATCCCTTCAAAGAAAGCCAATTCAATTGCAGCGCGTTGATCATCAGGCATGCCGTCGAGAAGCGCCTTAACTGTACCGCGCAACTCGATCAGGCTGGCTTGTTCCTGTGGTCCCGTTTGACTCGTTGAGACGGCAACGTCGACATTGGCCCACGTGTTACCTTTGGCTTTTGATCTGGGGTTCGATTTTCGCCGGGCACGATCGATCGATCGGCTCCGTGTTAGCAAGAGTAAATACGTTCGAACGGAGCCACGCTGTTCGACAAAACGATCTGCTTTTTGCCAAAGCTCCAAAAAGACTTCGTTAACGACCTCTTCGGCTTCGTCGCGATCTCCTAGTATGCGGCCGCTAAGGGCGCAAAGCGACGGTGCATACCGATCGAACAGTAGGCGCATCGCATGCGTGTTACGGTCTGAGACCGCCTGCATGAGTTCGAGATCGTGGGATGATTTATCCAACAAGCAAGTCCCATTTAACCAATTCTTGGTCAGCCTAGAGCATAGCAGCTACTTGTCGGTGCGTGTTGGATCTTTTCAATATTCCCGCGCTATTTTTTGCTTGCGGTCTATGTTCGACAAGCGGATTAAGTAGCTACGAGGCCTGCCACACGATTGGATCAACCGCATTATTGAGTTATCGGCACAATTTTTTGAGATTTGAGAGATGTCGATTAAGGGATCAATTTGATCGGCATGTACTGATTTCTTGTGAATCGATATGAGCTTCCTCGATCGTTTTTGGTATCCTAGTTCAAATTAGACGGGCTGTGACGTCCTTGGCGATTCAAGAAACTCTGAGATCGTCAATACATGATCAGTTACTTCGGAGCGGACGACTGTCTCGTCAAACGTATTTGTGTCGAGTATTGAGAGTCAGAGGCTGCCCAAACAACAGGACGTATCGAATTCACCGCTAACGTGCATTTTTCACGATTAAGTGCTCACAAGAGTTCGCCCACTATGGTTTGTGCGGGCTGGCGAAAAGCGCTCGTTATTGAGCCGACGAGTATTACCGTGTAGTAGGTCGCTACGCGCAATGCCCTGTCGAGCAAAGGTGCCCCAAAATGAAAGGCCGCAGATCGCTCATGCGAAACTGCGGCCTTGCCCATGCGAGGGAATTCTCACGATTCCGATTAGCTAAGCCAGCCTTTAGAGCTCATCAATCTTGATGAAACTCACCACCCACGTGGCATCCGTGATGCAACCGGCGCTGGGCTCTTCCCGCAGGCCGCGGAAGGCGGCGATATCGTTGTTGCAGGTAATATCACTTCCCATCAACGCCCCCGTCACGGTGTCGCCATCCGGATCGTCGAAGTCGCTAAACGCGCCGCCGGTGCTCATCTGAATGTAATCGAAGTTGCGATCGATCGGTCCCCAGCCGCCGAGGAAGTAGCGGGCACCATCGGGCGTGACGGCGCAGGTGGCACCGTAGCCGATGAGCTTTTGATCGAGACAGTCGTCTTGCGAAAAGGTCGTTTCGCCACCCGCCGATGCTAGACTGACCTGCGTGGTGCGGAAGTCGTATCGGTCGGATTGTGAAGCGAGCGTGGCAGACGGGGCATCGGCAACAGGCCCAATGGCGCTGCGATAGCTGTTGTTTTCGTCGCCCATGTCGGCATCTTCGCGCCACACAAAGAACATGGCGGTCGTGTCGCTCATGGCAAGCGTGCTGTTGGCCGTGGTGGGGTTATCCGTGTACGTCGTGATGGTGCCGGTGTCGACATCGATCAGAGCGGTATGCACGTCGCCATTGCCGGGCAACGTGTTGGCCGGGCTCGGGGCTTCGTGATAGAGGATGTGCCCGTTACGGAAGACCATCTGTTGCGCTCCGCGGAAACCGTCGGTGCCGGAATTTAAACCGAGGTCGAGTTCCATCGGCATGGCGTTGGGATTGTTGATGTCGAACACATAAATGATGTCCGTATCGGCCACGGCGGCGACTTGCATAGTGGTGGCGTCGACGTCGACCTGATCGAAGTTCACTTCCGGATCACCGAGTGCATCATCGGGATTGGGAAAGCTGATGATCGTCGGATTAGCACCCGAAACGTCGATGACTTTGATCACGTTGCCGTCAGTCACCGTGTTTTCGTTGTTGATGGTGGCAATGTATTGACCGTTTGCGCGCATCTGGCCGGGTTCGTTGGCGGCGCCCATTTGCTCGACCGCGATATCGGTAATGGCAATATCGACGAGCGACTCGGCTTCGGTGTCGTAGATCGACACGGCGCCGGTGCTGCGGATAAGCGCTATCTTGGCGAGGGCCACGGCGAAGTCGCGCGTGCCGAAGAGCGTGCCGCTATTGGGTACCATATCGACGGAGGTGGTCGTGTTATCGACGTCATCGGGGTTGAAATAGTGAACGCCAGCCTCTTGGTTGGAGGTGACGGCGGCTTCGTCGCTGCCGACGCCAAACACGATGATGTTGTCGCCGACGGCCACCTTTCCGGCAGACCCAACCGTCATTTGGGTCTTCACAATGGCACCGGCGGTGTTGTTTCCGCCGCCGCCATCGCCGTTTCCATTCCCATTGCCGTTTCCGCCGCCATTCATACCGCCCCCGCCGCCCATGCCGCCGTCCATGGGGCATTCGGCCGCAACGGAGCTAACGAGGACGAGGGCAAGGGCGAAAACGCCCCATTTGCGGGCGAGAATAAGGTGTTTGCTGGTTTGATACGTAGGTGTCATGGGTGCCAATCTCCTTCTGGCGGTGTTGAATTCACAGTTGCGAGGTCACTTTTGACCGGCCCGAAACCGGCCACATGGCGCAGTTCGGGCGCGGGGTTTAGGGGTAACGCGACAGGGGTAGGGGAAATCGGACAGGAATTTAGAAATTTCTTTCGAAATTTTTGCGAGGACGGGACGTGGTATTAGCTTTCGCCTAGGCAGCTGAATTTGGAGCACTCCAGTCGATTGCAGTTTGAACTATCAGAATCGGCTAGCATGGCGGCAAAAGAAAGGCGCCTTCACTCATGAATCGCATATCGATGATCGTAATCTTGGCAGCCGGAAGTCTCGTATTTGCGACGGATGGCGATCGTTGGGATGCGTTCGTCAAGCGCACCGAAGGCCGGCACGGGCAGCCGGGGCACCGCGCCGCCGAGTTATTGTCGCTGCATCAGCCAAGCCGCGACAAGTCGATCGATCTCGCTATTCTCGACGAGACGATCGTTTATGCATTGAAAACGCGCGACGATTTTACTTGGGCGCGCACGCTCTCCGACGAGCGTTTTCACAATGGTGTTCTACCCTACGCTTCACTCGACGAAACGCCCGAATTATGGCGCAAGAAGCTCTACAACATCTGCAAACCGATGGTCGCAGGTTGTAAGACCTCCTCCGAAGCGGCGCATGTCATCAATCAGAAACTCTTCGACGCCGTCAACGTGCATTACCACACCGGTCGCAAAAGGGCGAATCAAAGCCCGTCGGAATCGATCGCGCAGGGTAAGGCTTCCTGCACGGGTTTATCCATCTTGCTGGTGAATGCCTGCCGCAGTGTCGGCATACCCGCGCGGATCGTGGGCGTGGCGAAGTGGAAAGAGATAGAGGGCAACCATACTTGGGTGGAGATTTGGGACGAGGACGGTTGGCATTTCATGGGTGCCGATGAGCCGGATGATCGCGGGCTCGATCATGCGTGGTTCGAACATCTGGCCGCTCAGGCGGTGCCCGGTGATCCGAAGTACGCGATCTGGGCAACCTCGTTTCAGCCGACGGGCGATCACTTTCCAATGGTTTGGAGCCCGGATGATAAGAGCGTGCCCGCCGTTGACGTGACGGAGCGCTATCTGAAGACAACGCCGCAAGCCATGCAAGACTCCGTTTGGTCGTTTCGCCTTTGGGATCGTGACGGCGGACAGCGTGTGTGGGCAAGCGCATTGGCATTTAACGAAGCGGGAGATTTGTTGCGACGCTTCTCCACGCGCGCCGGCACGTGCGATCTGAATGATATGCCGCAGGTCGAGTTGAAACGCGGGCAGCAGTATCGCTTGATTCTCATGCACGATGGCCAAGTGCGCCACACGACGCTCTCGTTGAAGGGTCGTACATCGGCAACCATCGATCTAATCTGGGCCGACTGCGAACCTCCAATACTCAAAGATGGCGCTTATGCACCCCTGTCGAAAGTTGCAGCCGAAGCGTTTGTTACAGATTGGATGACAAAACAGTTCGCCGAGGCAATGAGTATGGTGCGGCAATCCGATTTGACACGGCAGTGTTTTCAGATCGGTGATAGAAAGCTGGAATATAAAGAACGCCGCTTCGGACAGGCGCCTGCCGAGGGCAGCAGTTTGTGGATCTCACTTCACGGCGGCGGCGGTGCACCTACAGAGGTGAACGATCAGCAATGGAACAATCAGATCAAACTCTACGAGCCCGAGGAAGGTATTTACATCGCACCGCGAGCGCCGACGGATACGTGGAATCTCTGGCATCAGGCGCATGTCGATGAATTACTGGATCAACTAATTCAGACATTCGTCGCCTTGCGCGGTGTGAACCCCAATAGAGTCTATCTGCTGGGTTATTCGGCCGGTGGCGATGGCGTGTATCAATTGGCACCGCGCATGGCCGATCGCTTTGCGGCGGCAAGCATGATGGCAGGGCATCCGAACGAGGCTCAGCCATTAGGTTTGCGCAATCTTCCCTTTGCGATCTTTATGGGTGGCGATGATGCGGCGTATGACCGTAATAAGGTGGCGCAGCAATGGGGCGAAAAGTTGGCCGCGTTGCAAAGAGATGACCCGCAAGGGTTTCCGCATCGCGTGACCATCTATCCGGGCCTTGGTCATTGGATGGAGGGTCGCGATAAGGAGGCGTTGCCTTGGATGGCACAGCAAACGCGCGATCCGTGGCCACAGCGCGTCGTGTGGTATCAGGATGATGTCACGCATACGCGCTTTTATTGGTTGCAAGTCGCCGAGGCCGAAGCTCTGAAAGGCACGACGATTCGCGCCGAGGTTCAAGGTCAAACAATTGCGATCACCAGCGACGACGTAAATAAAGTTACGCTGCGTTTACGCGATGCGCTGATCGATTTGGACCAGCCGATCACCGTGACGGCCAATGGAAAGGTCGTTTACCAGGGGCATGTTGCGCGTACCGCGTGGACGATTCTAGAATCGTTCTCGCAGCGCTTCGACGCACCGGCAGCGGCGACGGCGCTGCTGACGGTGGACTGGTAGAAGGTGCGTAGTTCTCGCGAGTGTGTGACGGCGGTGTGTTGAATGCTAGAAACCCATCGCATCGGTGATCACGGGTGTATATGCGATGTGATTGAATAGAAGCCTGCATAAAATTGATAATGGGTTACAAAGAGGTCAAGCCTGCCGTTCTTCAGGGGGCCTTCATCAAGGCCACGATATTGTTCGGCAATTGACTGAGCCCGCCGTTTCGATAGCAACCTTAGATGCGCCGTTCGATTACGCGGTCCGCTTTGCTCATCAACTTCGCGGGTCTTAGATGGATGAAATGGGTTGAATGGTGGAAGATTGAGGGGCGGTCTCTCGGCAATCCCGGCCCTCATCGCCGCAGGCTGTATCTAAATCAGGAAACGGAGAGGGGGGGATTCGAACCCCCGGTACGGGTTTGACCCCGTACGACGGTTTAGCAAACCTGCGACGGGTTCTATAAGTCTAGACGAGAACGGCGTTTACGTTGAGCGTGAATCTGATGGCACCCAAGATGGCAACAACGCCGCTCGGCTCATCGCCAACATCCAAGCCAACGCCGCCATGCTGTTCGATTCGAGGATGTTGAAAGTCCTACCTGACGACCTGCTGGTCAGCATCGACCAACAGCTAATCGCCATGCTGACCGCCGCTGTGCATTCCCAAAAGGTCTCACGACCACAGACCGTCACCCCTGAGACATCCGAGGTGCAACGCCATGAACGCGCCACCGTTGACGTCTGATGCGGTCGCCATCGACCGCTCGATTCTGCTGGCATCGCTCCACCAGCTGATCGAGACGCTGGAAGATGACGACTTGCTATCTCTCTATCTGCTCATCATTGAGGGGGAAGAATGTCCGTCCGGCCACGCTGCGCCCCGGACTTCTACCAGCTTGCTGAACTTGCGGTAGATGAGGAGTCGCTAGCTGCAAAGCACGCGTTGGTAGGCCATAAAGTATTAACGCGGCGAAGCCGTCTCTCGTCGAATTGGGCCATCTCTTTTTGTGGGATGCTGGTTTGACCAAAATGACTTGCGCAATCAGTAGCGACGATGTGACTGATGCCATGGTAACTGTCTATTATCGTGACGATGGCTTCGATCCTGAGCCGATCGCCTCGGATTACTCCGCTGGCCCGTAGACGATTTGCAAACCGATGACGAATAACTCGTTGCTGGTCACTTTCACCCAACGGACTTTGGCACGATAAGTGCGACGGTGAGGTTTGCCATCGGCCAGGCTGACCGTACAGACGTCGTGGATATCCAGGGGAATCTCCAACGCCGCACAAAGGCCACCGTCCGAAACATTGCGGACGGCGATCTCGAAACGAACGCAGTGACCACCGATTGGTGACACGTAGCTGATTCGCTACCTCTCGCGTAATGACCAGATGTGATTTAGGAGCGGGCCTCAATTCGGTAGCATCTCAACAACGAAATGCCCTTTGGCCGGGTCGTGGGCGCATAGCCGGAGTCTGCGATAGGTACGGTCGCCGAGTTGGGCTTCGCACATCAAGGTTTGGGGCTCCGCTTTTTCAGGATCCTTGAGGATCGGCTCGATGGCACCTCTGCCAACGACAGAGGCACTTGAGTCTTCCCGAAACGCCAAGACGCGAAAGAGTGATTGGCCAACATAAGTGGTGCCAGTCTTGACCTGATGCCAAGCGGGATTGATTGCCACCACCGTGCCGGTGCGATCGACTACCGCGACGGGATCCGAAGCGACGTGATGGTTGGCAGGCATGGTCATCGGAGCGCCCTCACAGAGTGCGCTGGCGTCATGTACGATCGAAAGCAAGTCGTCTGCTGCTGTCGCAGAGATGTACTTCGCTCGTCCCAGAATGGTGCGCATGGCGGCTAGCCGTTCGTCGTTCGTTTGGTCGGCCGAGGTTTCCTCGACGTCAAGCCCCAAGATAGCGGCTGCGTCAATCGGGTTCTCGAAAGCCAGGCTCACGAAATGTAGTTGACCGGAAAGAAAATCGCAGCGTCGAACGTGACCCACAACAGAGAATTTTTCCCCGTCGGCCGTGATGAGTGCTACCTGGATTTTTGAATTCGGAAAAACAAAGCCAACGGAGAACATTCCCATGCCCCCGTCACTCAGGTCGAATGGCTTCACACAAACGTGGGTAGTGGCGCCTCCGGCATGCTCAATGGATGCATCAAGGAACTCATGGTGCCGGTAAAGGTGGCGGGTTTGTGCCCGATCCTCGCAAATTGGTGCCCGCCGATGTTCCGACTCGAATGCGGCGATTGCCTCGCGCACCGAATCTGCCTGGTTTTTGAACCGATTGACGAACTTCTTCACTTCCCGCCTTCCTGTATGGTCGCAGCTACTGAAGCAATATTCTGCACTATTGATCGGCCCAGATAGGCGACATGTCAAGTCGCAAACCGGATGTATTTCCACGATTTTTGTGACGTGATCGCTTGCATATAGACAGTTGTAGAAAAACTCGTAGTGGAAATTAAGTGCGGGATTTGTGAATGTGCTTGATGTATTGTTATTTTCTATTGTTCGCCTTTGCTCTGTTGGTTTGACACTAAGAGACTGCATTGAGGCGCTTGGCAATCCGGACCATATTTGTCCCAATGACTGAAGGTTCAGTTGGTGGATTTGAAGTTGCCAGAGCGTCGCCGACAACACCATTGAAATAACTTGCACGCGACAGTGATAACTAGTTGAGGTTGCATGTTGCCCACCACTATTACTGCCTCCGGTTGAGTTCCATGAAGTAGGCCAACAGCGCGGCGCGTTAGGAGGTGGGTTTTTGTTTTCCACGCTGGGAGGTAGTCGGGGTCGCCGGGTCCACCACCGCCAACCGCACAGGAATTTGGACCCATGAGCAAGGACCCACGCAACCACGGCACCTGCAACCGGCAATCCCAACCGCACCTCGACGCGGCCGACCTGGCCCAATTCACCGGCACCACCCAGTGGTATCGTCATCCCATGAACGCCAAGGTGCTTTACACCGACGGCATTCAATACCTGGCTGCCAAGGGAGAGGCCTACTGGCTGATCGACGCCATCGTGTCACACCTGCGATCGCCGGTGATACGGCAAGCGCTCGCCAATGACGATCGCTTGGCCACCCTGCAGTTCTGGAATCTCACCGTCAACGACGATCGCTCGGCGGTGCTGACCTGCCGCGCCGACTCGGATGAAGAACCCGCCATCACGCAACCGATCGAATACACCGACTTTCCGTTGGCTGAGAACGACATCTGGTGCGGTCGGTCGGAAGACTACTGGGTGCTTTACCTGCCGTCCGAACACTGACCCATCCGGGCGTAACCACCCGGCGGCGTCAGTCGCGTTGTCGGGTGGTTGTTTTTCATGCTTCTTGGTGGGCGGTGGGGAAGGTGGGAATGTTCGCCATCACCAGCGCTTAGGCCGCGCGGCCTGACGACGCCGACGGTAACGGTAACGCCGGCGACGACGGCCGCATCGGGGTTTTGGTTTAACGGTACGGCGCAGGTTCAGCCGTGCCCGTCGAAAGCGTTCGGCCAGTGACAGTGACATGATTTACCTGTGATGCCATCGGTGGGGCGGGGGAGTCAAGCTCTAACGCGATCGATCCAATCGAGTAACCCGACAACCTCGCAGCGGATATCTCCGCACCCGTTGCGCTGACCCGTGGGGGTGTGCTAGGCTCGCGCGACTTCAATCAACGCAAACTTTGAGAGGCCGCCATCGAGGTCGATCCGCCGCGACTGGCATCCGGCACCTGGTGTCAGCAGACAGAAAAATGCCTCGGCGAAGGCGACATTGCCGCCGCCTACAGTAGTGACCTCATCGGTTTGCAGGGGCGCATTCGTAAACCGTTTAAACTCAACGGTCAGCTATACACCAATACAGGTAGTCTCACCAGTCCCGGTCTTCACCAAGTGCAAGCCTATCGGTTGGTAACGCCGGCGTTGTTCGATGGCACGCCGGTGAGTTACGAGGAACGCTTTAGCACCATGGAAAAGGGTGATGCGGCGCGCCGTGATCCCAAAGGCGCATTGCATGGCCTACCGGTGACGTATCGCAATAAGCAGTTCGTGCTTTGCGGGCCGCCGGTGATCCTGACACCCGCACCGACACCAGCAAAAAGGCCATCCACCCGTCAACGCGAGCACGTTGCAACACCACCGAACAAGGATGCAGATACACCGCCACGCACACAAGGACCGACCACATCGCGCGTGAAGCCCACCTGGCCCAAGACCGAACAGGGATTACTGTTTGATCTATAGAGAGTTGCGCCGCTTCAACGACATTTATGAACTGTGTCACGCATTTAGACGAAGCGCGTAGCAAGTACTCTTGTTGTGACGCAAATAGATGAATGAACAACAAAAAACGAATAAATATTTCTGTCTATTTGCGCAGCGCGTGGGAAACGTAACTGATTCGTAGAATAACGACTTACCGATACAGGACAAGAATTGTCGTAGAAGCGTTATAAAAATACGCTGACAAGATCTTTGCCTCGCTGCGAACGCGCGGGTAAAGTTATCCGTATCGGGGGGTCGAAAGGGACGACGACAAATCGTTCGCATCGACCGTTATCCAGAACTCAGCCATTCGCGCACGAGTTCGATGGTCGCTTCGCCGGACGGGTCGTTTCCAATCGTGACAATTTGATCGTTGCTGCCACGCGTCATCGCTGTGCGCAATGAACCGCATTGAGTGTATTCGCGGTGATCCTATGCCCCGTCGATCGGGGTAAGGGCCATCGCTGTGTCAGGAAAGTTAGCATCAAACAATTAGGGCTGAAGGTCTGTCCGCAAGGCAAGTAACGCTACGGAGGCGTGGAAGGTGCGCCTGCAGTTAAGCCGGTGCAAAGCCAGACGCCCACAACATTTTGGAGGAACATTCATCATGCAACGCCATCGCAAGATTCTGGCATTGGTCATTTGCGTCTCAATCACGGGCGTGCTCAGTTCGGGTGGCGTGCAAGCAAATGAGCCTCCGCCGCGCAGCAACACTCAATTGGCCCACGAGGTGCGACAGGCACTTGGATTGGATGCTGTGGGGGTGGCAACTCTGGGCTTGAGTCAGGCCCAATTCACGGCATTGGCCCAAGCATCGGAGGCTTTCTGCCAAGCCAATCGCGAGGCTGTCGAGACTGCCTTGGATCGATATCAGCGGGCGCGTCGGTCGGCAGCACGCCTTTACGAACATGGTTGCGACGAACGCGATCCGATCAAGGTCGAACGCCATCAGGGCCTCTGTCAAACCCGTGAACTTACGTGCAATGAAAAGCTGGCGGCGCTGTCGTCCGCCTGCCAGACATTGATGACGCAGGTCAATGCGGGACTCGGAGAAGGCCAACGTGGTCGTATTGCCAACATGGCAGCCAATCGCGGCCTGGGCGATCGCGTCAAATTCCTGACGCTCACCCAGGAACAGTACAACACCTTGTGGGTGGCACGTTGCGAACGCGATCGTGTGCTGCTGCACCAGAAGCATCGCAAGAATCCGCGCCGCATCCAGGCAGCCTTGGCCGCCTATGACGCCGTGGTCTCGGCGACGCTCACCAACGAGCAAGTCACCGACTGCAATGCCGTAGATCAAGCGTGCGCCGCCAACGTGCGCGATGCGCGCGCCTGGGTAAAGGCTCGGCGGCAAAACTGACTAGGGCCGCAAGTTATTCTTTGACCGTTCAGTTATTGGTTGGATGCACAGAACTTATCGCCGTCTGATTCGCGCGATCAATGAAAAGGACACACAGCGTGTATAGCAAATCGAATAAATCGAAGCCGTATCAGTTCATTCGGATTTTAGTTGTGGGTGTATTGCCGCTCGCCATTGCGTCGTTGGTGTGGATGGGGGCCGACCGTCCGGATTCAAACAATGAAGCTCAAGAATCAGTGGAGTTATCTGAATCACAATTTGTCGGCGCAGATTCCCAGTCTTGGGAGTTGGTATGCCTTCGTTCGATTGTGAGTGACTCGCAACCTGAAAAGCGTCTTAATGCACGTAAGCAGCTCATCGGACATTACATCCAGCAAGGTGACGAACAGGCTGCCGTCGCGGTATTTCGTGTTTGGCTTGCTGATACCGTGAAAAGTAGCGATCAGATCCAGGTAGAAGTCATTGCGACAAGCATGGCAGAACAGGTAATGGGTCATGGGAATGCGGGAATGGCCGCAAAGCTGTTCGCCGAGTTAGTACGGTCGATTCCCAATGGCACGCGCACCCAACTCAATCGACTACGGTGGGCATCCTGTTTGGCTCGAAGTGGTGACTATTCTGCCGCGTTGGAAGTAAATCGTGTATTCCTAACTGATACTCGGTTAGATCAATTCACAGCAATCGGCTCGCAGAACTATGCAAAAAGCCTTTTTGAACTCGGGCGCATCGAAGAGGCTTTAGCGTCCTTGGAGGAAACGAGCCAACGATTTGTTGGTACGCGGTTTCAGGCGACCGCCCTCATGTTGGCTGCGGATTTGCAATACGCGAATGGTTGTATCTCGGAATCCCGTCAACTCTGCCAGCGCGTACTCGCGGCAAAACCGCCGTTCGAGATACAAGCTCGTGCTGCCCAGCATCTTGACGCCACGACTGATTTTACCGCGGCGAACGACGAAAAGGAAAAAGCATCGTCGGAACAAAAAGTCAGTCGGGCACAGGCGAGTTCCTTATCTGGTTCGAATTCGACGTTAAATCATCCGTAACGCTGTGGTAATGGCATTGAATTAAGAATGCCTAGTCACTCATCCTCGATACCAAATATTCATCAATCGTTGTTTCGGTTCTATGAAATCATGATCCGCTGTTGAAACCCACCGATAGCTAATGGCTATTCGCTATGCTCGGAGTCATATCATGTTTGTATTCGCCACCTCCAATCCGCTGAGATTCAATCATTGCCTGTGCATGTTGGCATTGCTCTTTACCTACGCTTGCTATTTCAACTCGGTCCTAGCCGCGCCTTCTCCAGAAAAAGGACGCGCGGAAATCGACGACCATATCTGCGAAGATCCCTGTGATTGCGGCGGTGGATCCGGCGGCGGACCAGGAGGCGGTCCCGGTGGTGGCGGGGGTGGTCCCGGTGGCCCGGGCGGCGGTCCTGATGGTGACGGCGGCGGGATGTTTGGACCGGATCGATTCCCCAAATTTGGTAGTCAATTCGGCAATTGGTTTAGTTCGGATCCACTGACCGGCGGCTTTAAGCGTCCCGGTGCGGCTGGTGCAGGTGGTAATACTTCGATGTTGCCGCTGGCCCCCACCGAGAACCTGGTTCTAGGCCGCCAAAACATGGTAACCGCGCCTGTTGCCATGAGTAATGGTGAATTGCACTATGGTCGCGTCGATATGGTCGTACCGTTTGAAAATACCTCCATCCAGTTCTATCGTCGATATGACTTTTTCTCGTGGGAAGCAGGAGATTTTGGTCCCGGGTGGCGCTTTGGTAGCGAATCCGGAATCTATTACGACAACAGTTCCCAAGAAATTAGCGTTCGACTAGGTTCCGCTGCTACGGCTGAAGGCGACGGGTTCGAACCAGTTAAAGAGGAAATCATTTTCGAAGAAATATCGACTGATGTTTGGGCTCCAATCGACGGATTCGAACGATATTCTTTGGAATTCGAGGAAGATCCCAATACACCCCAAGTATGGGACACCTACTCTTTAATCGATCGTAACGGCTATAAGCATGTCTTCAGAACTCAGCATGCAAATTTCAAGGTAGCGAATGGGTCGGGCAGCCTGCACCAAGAGATGAACCGATTTGGTGCCGGAGTTGAGTATGAGTATTCGACTCCTGGTATCTACCCCGTGTTGTCCGCAATTTATAGCCTTGACGCTCCTTCCACTTCGATCGTCTCGATCACCCGTGACTCCGCGGATCGAATTACATCGATATCCAATGACATCGTCGGAAATGCGGTCGATTACACCTATGACTCCGACGGATACCTTATTGAGGTGAAGGATTCGTGTGGTTGCTCGTCTGCCTTGCCGACCGAGCGATATAGTTACGATTCGACATTGTCGACGGGCGTGCTCGCTTATCTCGACGAAATTCTGGATGGTGTCAATGACACAGTGTATGAGTTCGAGTGGAGTTCTGGCGCAGGCGAGTCAAAAGTCATTTCGATTTCGAGAGCCCTCGATACGGGTAAAACAGCCGTCACCGAATTCGACTACACCCATTCAGGTAGCGGAGTCTATTATGACTCGTCAACAACCGTTCATCGCGTTACCGATCCGATCGGCACAACCTTCGACTTTGAGTTCGTCAGCGGCAAGCTCGTCAAGAAGACGATTACGATGGACGCTACGAGTAACCCAGTAGATACAATTGTCCACGAATTCGAGTGGCATCCGGATCACGGTCGGCTCACGCGAGTTAGGCGTCCAGATACGTACGACCTCACATATACTTACAATGATACTACTGGTGCAGTGACGACGGTCAGCATGGAAGACCGTCAAATCACCTACGAATACAACGGTCCGCTGAATCAAAAATCCAAGATGACAGATGCCAACGGCAATGTCACGACTTACGAGTATTTCACGGTCGGCAACGGTGCCAATCTCTATCGCGTCAACCATCCGCATGGCACCTTCGAAGAATACGATTGGTACGCTGATGGCCGCATCAAGAAATACATCAACGGTGCGGGCGAGATTACGCACTACAAGTACGAAACGGTCAGCGGCACGTTCACCGAGTCCTCTAGGGTGCAAATAGGCACCGACGACACCTGGAGTGGCGGCGGTGACGATCTCACTACCAAGCGCGAGTTCGACGACGAAATGCGCGTGACGAAGATTACGACGCCTGAAGGTCGGATAACGACTTACGATTACGATAATCGCGGCAAGCTGGTCAAAATGGACCCGCCGCACAGCGCGCCGACGCTCTACGACTATGACGCCTTGGGCAACATGACGTCACGCGGCATCGATCTTGATGATGATGGCACGCTGGACATAGATGAGCCCGAATGGACGATGACCTACGGGCCGACCGGCCTCTTGCTTGACGAAACCGACGCCGTCGGGTTGACGACGACTTATGCGTATGATCTCGCTGGAAGGTTGGTTCGATGGACAAGTCCTGATTCAACATTGGTTGAATACAAACGAGATGCACTCGGGCGCATTACGACGGTCAAGGATGGTTTTGTCTCAGGCGGAGTTGTTACGACCAAAATTTTGGAAACACGAGAATATGATGGAGCTGGGCGTGTTACCGACATTTACGATGCCTTGAATTACCACACGCGGCATCTCTACGACTCGTATGGCGATCGAACGAAAACAGTCGATGCCATCGGCCACTACTCCGAATTCACCTATGACGACAATGGCAATCAACTTACTATGGTGCAGTTTGACAAAGATTCAAACGACGAAGTGACTAGTCGCCTAATAACTTACGATCAGCGCAATCGGATTATTGAGGATCGGTGGTTGCATGACCCCGTGGCTGGGACGAAAAATGATACACTAGATGCGGTAACGGAAACCAGCTACGACGGTGTCAATCGCATAATCGAGCAGACCGTCTATACCGCTTCAGGTAAGGGCAAGACGACAGATTACTTTTTTGACGATGCGGGGCGGTTGGACAAAGTCACGGACCCTGACAACTACGACACCAACTATGATTACGACGGTGACGGCAATCGTACCAAGATCACGAACGCGCGCGGGTACGACACGATTTTTGAATACGGGACCGCTACGGGATTACTCGATGAGGTAACGGACCCATTGGGTCATTCCAGTCTGATGCGGTATGACAGCCGAGGACGACTCATCGAGGAAGAGCAATGGGATGGCGCAGTTTCTGGTGCTCCACTAGCCGAGACCATTCATTACTATGATGAGGTCGATCGCAAAATAGAGGCCCGGCGCACGGCGAGCCCAGCGACCGGTGCCTACAACACATCCCAAAGCGCTGCGGCGAACGATGAGATTGCGATCACAACATATGACATCACGACCGGCCAGATGATTGGCTCCGAGATCGACTGTCTTGGAGATTGCGAGACGACATTTACCTACGACAGTTACGGGCGGTCGCTGCGAACAACACAACCAGATGGCAGTTATACCGAAAACAGCTACGACGATAACAACCGGATTACGAATGTGGTCCGCGTTGAGAAAGTATCAGGATCAACAGACCGCACTTATGAGACAGATTATCAACTCGATGACTTGGGTCGTATCGACATGGTCACTAATCAGGGGGCGGATGGAGTCACAAGCACCAGTGATGACCAAGTTGTCAGCTATGTGTTTGACGCCGCCGGGCGACAGACCCGCATGACGGATGAAGCTGGGCGCGTTACCAAGACGGATTATGATGCACTCAATCGCCGCACCAAGGTGACAGAGGATTTTGGCGGTGCCGATGAGCGGGTTACAGAGTTTACCTACTTCCGCGACGGCCAGCTAAAGACCATCGTCGCCAACAACATCACTGCTAACGGCGGCAATCAGACTACCAGCTACACGTATAACGATCGTGGTCTGCCCGTTACTGCTACCTATCCGGTCACCGGAACGGTGACGATGGTGTATGACGAGGTCGGCAACATGACCGAGCGTAGCGATGAGGCCGGTGTTCGCGTCATTTATTCCTACGACCGGAATGACCGGCTAACCACTCGAAATGAGGTCGGTCAAACAACTGCGACCGAAAGGTTTACGTATGATGGAATGAGCCGATTGAAGAAGGCTCAGTACGGCACGACGAGCAATGCCGACGCCTACAGTGAATCGGTCTTCACCTGGGATAGCCTGTCGCATTTAGAGTCGGAAGATCAGACCCTATTTGAGGGCACCACACGTGCCGTCGAATTCGATTATGACATCGCCGGTAATCAGACGCAGATTGTGCATCCCGATGGCACGACGACGATCAATTTCGAGCACGACGATCGCCATCGGGTCACCGATATCAAGATCGGCAGCGACACGCTAGCCGAGTACGTCTGGCTCGGTTCAGTACCGCACTCACGCACGGTCACGACCTCTTACCCTCATACAACCAAGCCTCAGATAAAGACAGCCTGGGATCGTGATGGCCTGATGCGGGTAACGCAAATCAGTAACGATTTGGTAGTTAGCGATCAGGCAACTTCGGGTTACGCCGACCTTGGCACATTCAGCTACACCTACGATGCAGCCTCAAACCCGTTGACCGAAACGCAGACAGGATCGACCTGGCTCGATGCCGATCGCACATTCGGCTACGACCGTCTCAATCGGGTGGTCGAATCCGATCACACCCGAACTCAGAGTTGGTCCACCGCCACCACCAAAGTGGAAAACTTTGAATACGACGATCTCGGCAATCGGGTCAGCGTGTCTGATGGCGAAGCGTTCTGGATATCGTCGTATGAAGGGACCTACGAACACAATGCTGCCAATCAGGCTACAAAAATTACGCCAGCGTTGGTGCAGTTCGGTATGAATTTCGATCAAACGTATGACGCTGCCGGAAATCTCACGCAGACCGCTGATGTCTATCCGGGATTTATCGGCTTCCATCACACCTATGACCACCTAAATCGCCTTGTCGAGGTTCGACGCGAAGACTCGATGGGAGATTTGGTTGCCGAATACAAGTACGACGCACTCGGACGACGTATCTACTTCCATGACGTCGTCAATGACGAAGAACGCTATTACTACTACGACGGCGTAAATGAGATTGTTGAATACGACTCTCCCAGTGGTGGTAATCGGCTCCGATACTACGTTCACGGTGCTGCATATATCGATGAGCGATTGTCGATGTACGATGACGACAGTGAGCGACCCTATTACTACACTCTCAACCGAATGTTTAACGCCATGGCGTTGATCGACCGGGCTGGGGCGATTGTCGAGCGCTACGCTTATGACACCTATGGTCAACCTCTGGTGCGTGAATCGGCCGGTCGCGGCGACATGGATGGTGACGGCGTCATTGAAACCGTGGCAGATGGCGATCGTGTCGATGATGCGGTCGGATTCACCACGATTTGGGATCCGCGGGCCGACCTCGACGATGACGGCGACGTAGATGCTACCGATGTTGCGCTATTCGATAACAAGGTCGAACTCTGGGATGGTGATGGAACGGCCGATGCGACGGTCGCCCAGGTGTTCAGCGATGTTGGCAACCCCTTCATGTTCCAAGGCCGTCCCCGCTTTGCGATCGACACGGACCTATACGGTAACGATGGGGCGTCTCTCGACAATTTCGGTATCAATGGTGATATCGATGGTGATTATGCCGTCCTGGGCGTCCAAGCCCATGACGACGGCGGCACAGACGCCGGCACCGTGTACGTCTATCACCACAACGGCAGCCAATGGGTACTGGATCAAGAACTGGCATCCGATGACTTGACGGCACAAGACGCCTTCGGATCCAGTGTCGCTATTGACGGCGATACCATCGTGGTTGGGGCGTCGTTAGAAGACATCAATGGTTCCAGTAGTGGCTCTGCCTACGTCTTTGTGCGTCAGACCAGTGGCTGGATTCAGCAGGCCAAGCTGGATGCCAGCGATGGTGGGGCAGGACATCACTTTGGAAGTGCCGTGGGCATCGATGGCGATACAATCGTCGTAGGGTCACGCTTCTGGCAAGACGGTGGTAGTGGCTCCAGTGCCGGGGCAGCCTATGTCTTCCGTCGCACCAGTGGTAGTTGGAGTGAGGAACAGATTCTGGAAGCCTCGGATCAGGCTGCCGGCGATTGGTTTGGCTACTCCGTGGGGATAGACGGAGAGCGCTTAGTGATCGGTGCTCGCATGGCCGATCCATCCTCCGCCATCGACGCGGGCAAGGCCTACGTCTTTGATTTCGATAGTGGATTAGGCACTTGGGGTGAAACACAGATTCTGACTGCCAGTGACATTGATGCCAGTGCGCAGTTCGGAGTCGCAGTAACCATCAGTGGCGATCGTGTCGCGGTCGGTGCGCGCAATGCAGATGACGGCGCAACTGCTGACACCGGCGCAGTCTATATCTTCGAGAAAGACGAAGGTGGCACCAATAATTGGGGGCAGACTGATAAGATTCTACCGTCCGTTTCAGGAACTGGAGACGGTTTTGAGGAGCCGCGATTGAGCGGAGATCGCTTGGTCGTTGGGGCTTGGGGTGACGACGACCAAGGTGGTCAGGCAGGAGCTGCGTACGTCTTTGATTACAACTCGGGATCATCGAACTGGACGCAGACCAAGAAGATAACGGCTAGCGATGCCGCCGCGAGTGACTTTTTCTCGGTTCGTGGACTTGATGGCGACCGATTGCTATGCGGTAGTGCTTGGAACGATGATGACGGCTCAGGATCGGGTAGCGTCTATATCTTCGATAAGGACATCGGCGGGACCAACAATTGGGGTGAGACGCAGAGTTTCGTTGCTCAGGAAGACCTGAAGCCATCGTTGGCGGTGCTGAGTTTGGGGTGCCATAGAGCGAGGTTCTTGGATCATATGGTGGGAAGATGGATGTCAGAGGATGTCTATAAGGATGGATTCAATTATTACCAGGCTTATTCCTCAAATCCCATTACCAATGTAGATCCTACTGGCTTCTACTCAATCGGACTTGACGGGAAACCAGCACCGAATGGCAATAAAGTGTTCGTTTGTTGTCGTGATACAGAAATCTCTGTTTGCGTTGATGGTGTCTTTTCATTATACGGTTACCGTCACTGTTGGCTTAAGACTAGCATCACCGAGGCTGGCTTAGGGCAGCCTGGTGGGGATGGTAATGTTGAGGAAGGTCATTCACCGCTTGCTCAACCGACTGAGATTGTTGACCACAGTGGGCAAAGCACTCGTAAAGATGTGAAAGTTGAGTGCCAGCTTCTCCCAGATTGTCCGGAAGACTGTGTAAATAAGATGCTAAGTATCGGTAAGGCTTGCGGCAATTGGGGCCCCTCAAACAACTGTAATACACTTGTTAGTAACATACTATCCGCTTGTGGCTGCACAAATCCATGTATTAAATGGAGTGCGCCAAAGTTGACCGGCGGGATAGAAGGCTGGGCGATGGTGAGAGTATGTTTGCAACGAAAATACCCGACAGATTTGTCGATTCCATCCGGCCCAGATTACATTGGCCCATTTCCACCGCAGATTTTGGTTCCACCGACAGGACCAGAGCCCACTTACGTGTCATATCCGCCGTCACCGCCATCTCCACCACCTCCACCCAATCCAGCCCCCACCTGTTTTGTAGGCGAAACACTGATAGCGACACCTCGCGGTTATGTTGAGATCAAAAACCTGGGAGTAGGTGATTACGTAGTTTCTCTTGATGTATCCACTGGGACAATAAGAAGCTGCCGCGTGACTGCTATCAAATGTGCATCAACGGACCAGTTAATCTCAATCGATGTGGGAAGCCAGCGAATTCTGGTAACATCAGAGCATCCATTCCTAGTGAAAGAAAAAGGTTGGGTTAAGGCATCGCGGCTCACAATTGGCGATTCATTGACAAGTGTAAAACTCGAGTCAATAGAGGTTGACTCTATTGATTCACTTAACAATGTTGATGTTTGGGTTTACACTCTTTCGGTCGATGATCTCCATAATTTTCTTGTTACGGATCTCGACATAGTAGTGCATAACAAACCGCCGTAATGGAGTTCCTGCGGTATTGGGAGTTCTATCTGGGCTTGTCGAGTTCTACAGTCCCAAATAGGGCTATCAATGAAATTCACGCAGTTAAAAGTCCAACGGTCAGCTATCTGCCTATTGAGGAATAATTATTCATCAAGAAATGCAGGTAGTTTGACCGTTGGATGATTTCGGGCTTATAGAACGAATGATGTCTTAGACGGATTGTAGAAGAAAAATGATTGTAGCTAAACAGAACAAGATTATTAGAATATTGCTGCCCATAGTCATTATCATAAATGCACTGACTTGTATTTTTCTCGCCTTCAAAACGCTATTCTATGTTTGGGTTTCAATGACGCCAAACGCGGCTAGGTCTGGGCCATATGCAGAAGAGTTAATTTGGGTGACGGCTTCGAATCTACTAGTTGAAATATTTCTGATCGCTCTTTTGTTTCTGCCTCTTGAGAGAGTCGAAACGAAGGGTATCGGTTTCCCTATTGAGATCGAGCTGTCGAATAGGAGAGGTGTGGTGACCGAGGACGCAACCGATCAATGATCTCGACTTGATGTTGCATAACGGTCCTCAGGACATAGCAGAAACGCTATCGTCTAATAATTCACTCTAAAGTAGGCGAATCCTCAGGTCGCGATTGCAGAGACGGGGGCGCTGACATTCGTGTGACCGAGCCAATTGTAGATTCCTAGTCAATTTTGTATCCCATAACGGCGTTTATGACAGGCAGTGGGGCGGTCGGCCGAGTGAGCTCTTAATGCGTGATTTGATCAACAATCTCGTGCACATCCTCATCTTCACTGTGATCATAAAGCGCCGTAGTACGGGCATCAGCGTGGCCGAGTAGGTACTGCACGCGGTCGCGGGGAACGTCTTTCTTGCGTAAGCTGGTCGCGGTAGCAGCCCGGAACGAGTGGGGGGTGAAGGTCTCAGGCGGCAAACCGGCATTTTTGAGGCGGCGTTTGATGAATCGCCTTCCAGATATGGAATCTTGGCTTTGATTTCCGGAAATTCCTTGTCCGAGATTTGGCAAATCAAAGATGGGTTGACTTCTGGTACGGTTAATGTCATTTAGAGTATTCGAATTTTCCTTGTTCAAGGTTTGCTTTCCGGCGATTGATTAGCGCGATTACTGACGGGGCTGCGTCGAGTGACTCCAACTCAGTGCCTGCTTTATCGAGCAAGGACTGAAATGCATCATATTGTTCGCAGTAATACTGGATCTCGGCCGCTTCGAGCAGTAGGCGCAATGACAAGATCCTATTTCCGGCAAAGATGGCCTCGCCTGTATCTTGGATGAGTTCGAGTTCCGAGATCGCTGCATCAGGATTATTGTTGAGTGCAAGGCACTTGGAATAAGTAAGTGAAAGCCCTATATTGTATCGATGATTATTTCCGGATCGTTTCCTAATTTTCAATAATAGCGGCTGAAGTAGTTCTTCAGCTTCATTGAACCGGCCCGTTTTCATGAGAATCTTGGCTAAGTTGTGTCCACAGGCGATCGAATCGGGGTGGTGGTCTCCTAGGATATTGTTTGCTGAGTCGAATGCTTCTCGTGTCAGTTGTTCCGCCTCTTCAAAGGAGCCAGTTTTTGCAAGCATTGCCCCGAGGATGTCGACCGAAATTATCGTCTCAATATTCTGAAGTCCAAACGCGAGTTTCTGTCGTTTTACAACTGTTCTCATTAGTCGAATCGCATCGTCCAATTGGCCGAGATCCTCGAGAAGCCTTGCAAGATTGCTCATGGTAATAAGAGTGGCTTCGTGCGTGGGGCCAAGTGTGTCCTCTCGGCCGAGAAGCACCTCCTCATATAACATCTTTGCTTCTTCAAATTCATAATTGTCTTTTAGTGCAAGAGCAAGATTATGCATCGTCCGAAGAGTATCAGCGTGTTTGCGCCCAAGAGTTTTTTCTTCGGTTGAGAGTAGACGGCGACCGATCTTGATTGCGTCTTCATGCCTTTCATTGTCTCTATACGCGAGAGCGAGATTACCTGCTGAAAATCGAGTGAGTTCGTGCTTTAATCCAAATCTAGATTTGCAATATTCATAGCAGGCTTTGTGTAGATCTTGCCCCTTCCCATAGAGCCCAATCCGACAATACGTATCTCCAAGAGTTGAAAGTATATCATAGCGAGCCGCAGGATGAACTGTTGCTGTGGCTTCTAGGCGGTCTACGGCGGCATCAATTATTTCCTCAATCACTGGGAGGTTTTTGTTCTGAATTGAACTATTTGTAATCAGTGAACCGAGAAACTCGCTTACATCATTTGCCCGATCGCGCTCGTCCGCAGCCAATGCGAGTGCCGAAGTCGTTCTTGAGTATCCGAAGGCAAGTGAGACCACAGATGCCAAGAGACTTGCTGTCAACACCGCCATGACGGCGACTTTGCCTCGATGACGTCTCACAAACTTCCGAGTTCGAAACGTAATTGAGTGAGAGGTGGATGAGATTGGTTTGTCGTCTAACCAACGTTGAATATCTGAGGCTAATTCCGATACGGTGTCATAACGCTTGTCCCGCTCAAATTCAATACATTTCAATACAAGAAAATCGAGATCACCCGAAAGTTCTCTCGCCAATCGTACATTTTTTTTCGCCCTGCCTGCCTCATCACCACTAGTTTGCAATTGCTTACTCGGTGGCACAGGGTATTGACGGGGATCGTTACCATCGGGCGACACGCGAATTTTAGGAAGCTCGCCGGATAGAATTTGAAACAGCAATACACCAAGAGAGTAAATGTCTGTGCGGGTGTCGATATCTCGAATTCCTCTTGCTTGCTCTGGACTTGCGTACGCGAGAGTTCCAAATACACCTTCGCTACTGTCGTCAATTTCAGACCGCGTGTCATGAGTTTGAAGTAGTTTCGCAACACCGAAGTCAATTATCTTTGGTTCCCCGAGGTCACTAGTTGTATTCACGAGGATGTTTGTTGGTTTCAAATCCCGATGAATCACACCCCTCTGATGAGCGTAGCTGACGGCATCACAGACCTTTAAGAAGATCCTGAGTTTATCGCCGACTGTGAGGTCAGATTGACGGCAGTAATCTACAATTGGAACACCATTGATGAGCTCCATCGCAATATATGGAATACCAGTATTGCTTAGTCCTGCATCGAATATTCTAGCTATGCCTACATGATTTAGTTGTGCGAGCGCATTTTGCTCATCGGCGAAGCGGCCAAGAGACTCAGGAATGGATGCACTTGGTTCAACAATTTTTAGAGCGACCAGTCTCTTGATTGGCCGAAGTTGCCTGGCCTCGAAAACAACCCCCATTCCTCCTTGTCCGAGAACGGATGCAATTTGATATTTGTCTATCACGTCACCAGCAATAACTGTTGCTTGCTTCACTTGCGATGTTTCAGGCCGCGAGGAGCAACTCAACATCGCCTCTAACTGTAAACGCATTGCTAAGTCGTTTTTGCCGATTTCAATCAAGCGCTGGCGCTGAAGCGGTTTTGGTAGGTGATCTAGTGATTCGAAAATCTCATGCAGAGTTGAACCGTCGTTCATATCCCGTTTCCATGTTTTGGGCGTCTGTTCGAATTTCTGACTTAGTTGGTTCTAGTTAGTCTCTCGCTAAACGATGTGTGAGCCAATCTCGACCGGTCCTCCAGTGACGATCGATCGTTCGTGAAGACACTTCAAGAGCAGATGCAATTTGTTCGATCGTGAGTCCGGCGAATACCCGAAGCTGGACGACCTCAGCTGCTTGCGGGTGGCTTTTTTTTAAGTCGGCCATCAATTCATTGATTTCGAGAATGTGGTCTGGAGTTTCATGAAGCGGTGACTCCGAATTGACTAGTCGGCTATGGTTGGTTTGAAGAAAACGCTTCTGACATGCTAGTCTTCGCGCTCTTTCAATTAGGATTCTTCTCATCGCCAGCGAAATCGTCCCGTAGAAATGTCTTCGATTTTCCCAGATTTGATTGTCGCCAAGGCGGAGGTAGGCCTCATGAACCAGTGCGGTTGGTTGCAGAGTTTGGCCAGCGGCGTCAACGGCGAGCAATCGCACCGCAGTGGAACGAAGTTCATCATATGCGGACTCAAGGAGTGAGGTAGTTGAGTCGGGAGAAAGATCTCTTGTGCTGCCTGTGTTATCAACTCTCATCAGATTTCTACTCCAAATGTGAAACTACAGGATGGCAACGTAAGCAATGGAGATTGCTTAACCAAGCTTGCCGTGCAGTTTAGAGACCAATGCCAATTTGGTCGCATAGTTGACACTAATGCGGTATTAATTGGACGTCGTCGTAAAAGTTTGGCCATATGGGGAATTGTCCCAATCGCCCAACCTAACTCCCGTGGAATTGTTACCACATATCGTCAGATCATTACCGGTCGAAAAAAAAATCTCAATAACGCCTGTCGTGAATCGGCATACTTATTCGCATGACAAGATGATCACCGCGTACCTCCTCGTAATTTGAGAAATAGGGGATCATATGATGAAGTCTTGCAAGTTTCGGGAATGGGCAGAATTGGCAGGTATTCGGACAATAGGTCTGCCTCGAGATAAGTCATTCAGATGGTCAAAGCGCGGCCGATATGCCATGCCTGTGTTCTTTGTTGGAATGGTGTTCACGATCTCGAACTTCGGGGCCGGGTGCCCGGGCGGCGTCAATCTGCTTGGAGCGAACTGGGAACTGGTCATTGGCCGATTTGGCGGGAATCTCAATCCTGGAGACGTACTAGAACCAGGGCAAGAGGTCGATCTTGTAATTAACGGACTCACGGTTCCGCAAAATGAGGCGGTTGTCTGGGTTGGCGATTATCTTCGCGTCCCGCTATCCAAGCAGATTGTCCAGATTGACAACCGTCAAACCGAAGTCGCTCCAAGAATCACAAACGTTGCCTCTGGCGAGCCGGTTCGTTACCGGATTCCGCTCCCGATTTTGAATCCTGGAACCTACCAGGTCGCCGTGGGCGATATGGATGGGCCGTTGTCCAATTCCGTTTCTGTGGAGGTCGGTGCTCCACAAAGACGCGTTTCTCAGGCAGAGGCAGCCCAAATATGGGAGGATGGAATACGTGAGCTAATTGATCGTGCGCGTCAGTTGACTCACCAGACTGATCCTACATGGCAGCATTTTCTTAGCGAGCAATATGACGCCTCTCAAATGAACATGATTAACGGAATCTATTCAGAATGCGACGCGTTAGCTCAGGTGGCTGGTACTGAGTATCAAGCGCTCGATCCAATATTCGAACGCCAACTGCAGGCATATCTATGGAATAGCGGCTTGTTACATACTTTTGATGCTCTTGTGAAAGAAGGTGCCGGTAGTGTCTCGGCGAAAGGACTTGCGTCGGCTTCAGTATCATTTTCGACGGATGGGGTAGACAATCGAATCTCACGTCGGTTGGTACATCGCACTTTGTTTCGGCTGGATGCTCTAGGTGCAAAAATCCTTGCGCTAAATTCAGTAATTGACGTTGCGAATGCTGTTGCCTTGATTACAGGTGGCGAAGGGCTTGTAATAACGGTCCCGGTCACAATCGTTGCTCAGTCAATAAGGTTGATGTTTGATGCAGTCTTTCCGACAGAGCTAAAATCACTTGAACTACACAATCGAGAAATTCTACCAAACGATCTGGTCTCGTATCAACCGGCAGATTTTAACAACCGTTGGTTGTATTGGGGAACGTTCGAGCCTCCAATCTCTTTGTCACGCGGCTTGATCCGATTTACGGCAGGAATGGCGGGACTTGGAGTTGGCAATGTGGCGTTTCCATTGCAGGCGGCGCGGCGAAGCGGAGATGCGGCGATAGACCGCCTGATTGAGGCCGGAATTCTGATATTTAGACCACTATTTACCCGAATGGGACTAAATATCCTAACGTTGGTCGAAGGTTTTGAGGATCGAACATATCAATTTGAAATCAAGACTGTTGTTGACACTGCTATGTACACACATTTTCTTGAGTCGACCGGGATTGCGACCGACGCCGCAGGTCAACTTGCAGATTACTTAATTAATGTTGCAACCGATCCATCACTTACAGCAACGTCCTTAACTGCGCCGCAAACTGATGTAGATGGCTGGCGCGAGCCCGATGAAGAGCATTTTGCTTTTCGTCATCCCGGTGTTGCGAGTGGACAGACGGACGATGTTGAGGTTGCACTTACGGCCTTCAATCTCGGTTCGACAAACATCTGGTTCATGACAGTGCCCGTTCCGGAATTCCTGCCCACGCATACTGCAACCATTCAGCTTGTACATCGGTCTGATTGGGATAGAGTCAATCCACCAATTGTCTTTTTCCATGACGTAATGGGGCCAAATCCAACTGAGATCGAACGGCTAACGGGCGCGGTTGTTCGTGCTTCGTCGCCCATGCATAGGGCAGTGGCGTTCCGGTTCTCGCGTACAAGTCCGTTACGAATCCAAGGAAATGTCGCAAATAATCAGGGATTCCGACTTGATCTCGAAGTGAACGGGTCGACAGGTGCGTTGAGTTTTAACTCCTCAGGAATGGTTGATGTTGATGCAAGTGGTGGGCTATCACTTCAGCCAGGCTTTAACAGGCTGATGATTGATGCCGTAAACCTCGATCCGAATGCAGCAGGGCTTCCCGTCGACAACGTACAGTTCACGTTTCCTTTTGTTGTTGACCCACAGGGACTGGGTGGTCGAGCGCCCCGCCGAAATGCCGTCGTGAATCTGGGGCCAGGTCGAGTTGGCCCCGTGGAAATGCACATTTGGGTACCTCCAGCGATCTAGCTAGACATCTTGGGAATTGAATTCTGTCTAGTATCTAGTTTTTCTGAACAGAACGTGAATAGATGGTATTCGCAAATTGGAGCTATCCAAATGAAGAGATCTCTACGATCAACATCATTGATGATCGCCTGGTCTAGTTTCTTCGCAATTCCGGAATATTCACTCGGAGTCGAACATTTGATAACGTCGGCTTCGTACCTCGGTGGTCAATCTGATGACTCAATTGAAGCGGCTGCGATTGACGACAATGGTATGATATATTTGTTCGGAAATACCGAGTCAGCCGATTTTCCTGTTGATGCAAGTTCCGCAGCGCCAGCTGGTTTGGGTGCGTTTCTGACCAAAGTCAATCCGACGACGAACCTGATTGTTTTCTCCAGATTCTTTCCAGGTCTTGATGCCATTGACATTGCGGTCGGCGATCGTGGATCAATATTTCTGATGGGGAGAGCGGATGTTGGTTTCCCAACAACTGTGAATTCCTACAATCAAATAGGGCCCGGTGTGGTGGTGCTTAGGATTCCTGCGAATGGAATAGGGTTTGATTACTCCACATACATTGGCGACGGCGCTGATCAAGGTGGTGGTATTGCTGTTAATGCAGATGGTTGTGTAGTCATAACGGGCAGAGCTACTGCTGGTTATCCAACGACTCCGGGCGCTTTTTCAACCACGAATCAAGGACTCGATGTATTCGTCACCAAATTATCGCCTGACGGTTCTGGTCTAGTTTACTCGACATTTGTAGGGGGCGGATTAGCTGATGGGGGAATTGACCTTGTGCTAGACGAGGGCGGAAACGCATGTGTATTTGGTTACACAAAATCTCCTGATTTTCCCACGGTGAGTGCCACACAGCCATCGTTCGCAGGTGGGGCCATCCAGGACCGCGACGCGTGCGTCTTTCGACTTAATTCGGATGGATCCCAGCTTCTTTTCTCGACTTTTCTTGGCGGGAGCGGTGATGAGGGGGAATCCGAAGGAGGAATTACCATGGACCATGACGGAAACATCTATGTAGGCGGAATCACAGACTCGCTCGATTTTCCAGTTTCGGTTGGTTCAGTTCAATCTACTTTGGGCGGACAGACGGATCTATTCCTTGCGAGATTTGACCGCTTGTCAAATTCGATTGCATACTCGACACTTTACGGAGGATCTGGCGATGAGTTCATATCGGCGGATCTCACCGTCACCGACTCGCAGAATGTGTATGTAGTCGGGACAACCATATCGACCGATCTCACGCTAGTTGATCCTATTCAGGCGAGTACGCGAGCTCTCGATTTAGTCATTGTTGGCGTTGATCAAACGGGCGCCAATCTACGATTTGCATCAAGTCTTGGAGGATCGGAGCGTGAAATTGGAAATACGATCGTTGCGTCACCAACTGGCGAAATAATCGTAGCTGGTAAGTCTACATCCGACGACTTCGGCGTAGTGGCCGCGCTTCAGAGTAGCTTCGGGGGTCCAAGCGGCGGTGGAGCAGGTGGGTTTCAGGGCGACGGGCTTATTGCCAGATTAAGGCCTGTTGAAGTTGATCTTAGCGTCGACCTGCAGATAAATCCTCGCACTCAATTAGGCGAACCACTAACCGCAGTTGTGTCTATAAGAAACTCTGCGAGTACTCCAGCGACGGGTGTGGAAGTTGACGTCGGATTCGATTCACATCTTTCTGCCAATACTGCGATTACGAGTCAGGGGACACTTGCAATGTCTGATCATTCGATCGTCGCGGTGTTTAGTACAGTGCCACCAAACCAATCCGTCTTGCTAGAGATAGAGTTTGACACACTTGCAACAGGATCAGCATCCGTTAACGCATCTGTCTCGGCTCTCGAGATAGACACGTTTTTGGGAGATAATCAATCGGTTCAGTCGATTCTGATCGTTGCTCAGACACCACTAAGGAATCCTGGCGGCGGGAATGAGATTGTGCCCGGTGGAGGTGATCCTGGCGAGATGCCTGGCAATCCAAGAATCCCCTGTGAAACGCAATTCTGTGGTATTGGATGTGGGTTCTTATCAATAATGGTGTCAGTGTTGGGGTTCAATTTCATGACGCGACGCATTACTCGACGCCGATTACCGATAAATAGGTGTCGCCGAATCAATCAGATGAGATCATTGTAGCAAAAGAAATGTGATGTTTTGTCGTCATTTACGGCATTCTAGAGATCAAGAGAAAGGTGCCTGTGATTCAAATGTTAGTGATAATTGTACCTATTTTGATGGCCATAGTTTTTTCCGCGGATGGGGCTTTGCGGTCCTCTGATCAGATTGAAGTTTCTAGAATGCGGGAATTGACCTTAGAGTCAATTAGAATGGATGAGTACTATTTTCGTTCCAATCGACGGGCTCAAGTTGACGTTGTTCTTGAGAATGTTCCGAGCGATTTGAGTTCGGATCTTTCAATCTCTGCTACTCTAGTTACTCTAAATGGACAACAACCGTTGATTGCCAGCTTAGATAGCGAGGTGGCAGCACGCTATTTCTTACCTGAGTCGCTTCCAAATCAACAGATTTGGATCTCAGTAGGTGAAATCTACTATGGCCAGTTGATTGTATCCGACGGCTTGCAAATCAGATTGGATGTGTCACGACTTCTGAAAGATCCCGTGAACTTTTGGGGAGAAGGAATCAGGTTTTTGGGACCAGACGCGGAAGTATCCGAGTTGTTCAATCGTCGAGTTGCATTTCGATCGAAAGATCGGCTAGAGATTGATCGTCTAATTCAGTCAGACGTTTTGTTTAATAACAGAATTGATATAGATGTCAGATTAAAAACTTTGGACGAGATGTGGAAGAAGCTACGCGAAATCGATGCAGGCTTCTTAAGGGAGAATCCGTCAGAGTTCAATGTTCTGATAAAGAATGACTCCCAAAGCCACTACTATTCCGACCTCTTGTCTTGTTACGTAGTGTCGCGATCGTTGACTCCCGAACATGTCATCGAACGGGTACGTCAACATAAGCCGCGTCTTGTTTCGAATGATAGCTACGGATTCTATCGATACTTAGGAATGGCAGTATCTAAGATTTCCGAGGAAGAACACATTGATTTACTTGTCCGGGCGATTCGGCCGTCGGTTGAAGATCAGGGTGAGTTTGATTTATATGTCGCTGCGCGTCGTCAAGCCATGCGAGGTGAGAAACATGATGCAAAAATCATTCGAGAAGGGCGTAGATATTTGCGGGACGCGAACACGGTGCTAAGGAGGTTCACTAATGAGGTGAGAATCAAGAAGCTGAGTTCAATCGGTGGACGTAAAGGAGACATTGTTCTCGTAGCGAATGTGCCCGACGACGCTTGGAACAGCAAGCAGTATTTGGACGCAGTAACGCCAGCTATTTCCTCGACTTGGTGTAGGGCATTTCTAAACGCTCGGAAGTTGGCGAATGCGACAGTACGAGAACGGATAAACCGGAGGCTTCAGGAAGGTAACTCATCAGAGAGGCCGGCGAATGACCAGATCGTGGCGAAAATTGGTGACACCATCGAACTCGTTCGTTCTACTCATGGTAGGGCAGAGGAGCTAATTCAGACAATTCGTCGTCGTTTTCCGGGAAGTGTTCTGGTAATAGATGTTTGGGGTCCTTGGTGTAGCCCATGTATTAGTGACATAAAGAATGGAATTTCGAAGAAAAAAGAGCTAGAAGCTCTGGGGTTAAAGTTTGTATATGTTTGTGTTGAGAGTAGTCTTGAAGCGTGGAAACGCAAGGTTGCGGAATTAGAAATCGATGGACTTCATTACTATCTAGACAAGCAACAGTCGGCTAAGCTTGCCGAGTTCTTTAATGTCCGTGGATATCCATCCTATTTTGTCCTCATGCCTGATGGACGCTGCGAACCTGATTTGATTGATCGATTGCCTCACGCGGACGTGTCGAAAATCAAATCACTACTAGAGAATCAGATCTCGAAGCAAGGTGGCTGATTGCTTGGATATGGCCTCCAAAATCTCGGGTGATTTCGCATGGAGTCATGCTTCCCGTTTTCGCTGCCGGAAGGGACTTTGGGGACGCAGCGTCTCAATTGCATTAATGGGAGCCATATTCAATCTTTGGACTACGCCAAGTAGAATGTCGATGCTCGCTCTTGATTTTCGCCATTGGATATGAAATTGGGTGACTCAAAGGCCGAGAAGATGCGGCATAGCATAGAGGCAGACGGCAGCGTGAGACAGTTTGATTGGAATCGACGGAGAAACCACGCGTTGCTAGCGGCCCCAATCCGATCATTCTGCGTAAAGTCGAATTCACGAGTTGATCTCTTCGGTAAGTTAAGTCCATCGAATGCAACGCCACCCAACCAAGCGCAACGGCCAGCACCAGCCGATGAGCGACGGGCTCTGCCAAAACCTCTACACCAACCCCGAGCATCGGTACGATGGCCAGCACGACCGCTCCGTTTGCCGCATTACGTGCGAACCGGTCGGGCGACTGGGCCCGCATCTTGCGCCGTGGTTCCTACTCAATCGGGCGTACCGGAAACGGCGATGGCGTGAGCTGGATGGATGCTGTCTGGCGTGTGGGTACGATATGACGGGTAACGAGAACGGGACGTGTCCGAAGTGTGGAAAGCACAATGAAATGCCTCGTTTTTCGGCCAGTAGCGGGTAGTTTGGGGTATTCACTTGCACTTCATTGAGAGATTGCAATATGCTTCAAACTGAATTTCCAAAGGCCGCATTGCAAGTGTGACTATCTGGAGGACGTATGATGAAGAAACTCACTATCATTCTCTTAACGTCGTCCGCGATGGGCTCGATGTGTACGCCCCAGCCTGTCACAATCACGGTGCAATATGCTAATTCGCTTGATATCCGCGTCGCGTTCCAAGCCGTAGACAGCACCAATACGCTTCTTGAAAATTCGCTTATCTCATTACCAGAGAAAGACGGTACTCAGCCTAGGGTTGCAGAAGCAATAACAATGACTGGAATGCCGCCCTTCACTTTCTCAGCACCGAACCAGCTTGGCCAAGACTTTTGCGTAATCCCGACAATAATTGGCGAGACGGGTTTTGAGAGATTTGTTTGGCGCGTTGAGGCGACGGAACGAGGGCTTGAGTGCGCGAACGACCAAGGCACTGTAGACCCTTAATGCCGGTCATTGCTCAATAAAAGATAAGCACGCCTACTCACTCCGACTCACAATTGGCAAATCTGCCATCGCAGGGAGGCCACATGAACAAGTGCACAACTATCAATTGCAACTTTGACAATTCAGAAAAGGCGAAGTTCTGTAGTGGGTGCGGTTGCAGGATTGGCGGTAAGCCGTTCATGCTAACGGGGCATTGGGAGACCGCCGCTATCTCCGTCATTTCTGTATTGAGTAGCCTGAGCGTGCTCTACTTCTTGGGCCATATCGGCAATTAGATTGAAGATAGGGCGGTGTCACAATCGACTAACTCGGACAGTTGACGTCTTGAATCTGGGCTCGCGCATTCATGAAAAATATATCGGGCAATTGATAGAGTTTAGACAAATGTATTCAAGGTGCACGAGGGGTAACCCGAACTACTAGCTACCCTGCCATTGCGATAAGTCACACCGATGAAAGAAATTAGTGGACCCAGTCACCAAGAAATCTGAATCACGAGCATTTACGCTCGTCGAATTGATGATTGTCGTCGTCATCATCGGCATCGTCTCAACGACTTTAGTCCCTACGTTTGCGCAGCTTAATGACGAGGCGTGCGAGTCCAATCTTCGAGCGAATCTTCGATTGGTCCGGGGAGCCATCGAGAGGTATGCCCTAGAACACCACGGGGCGTTTCCTTCCGCCGTCGGGGATGGCGTCAATGCTGCTAACACCTATAAGTCCTTCCTCACGCAGCTGACCCAATACACGGACGCCGAGGGCCGAAAATCAAATAGGCTCGACCGTACAAACTTTCCCTATGGTCCTTACCTGAAAGCCATTCCGCAGGCACCGCTTGGTCCCGCAAAGGGGGATAAGCGCGTGAATATATCGAATACGGGCGGCGGTTTAGAGGGATTCCCAAATCCTAAGAAAGGCTGGCGTTATGACTCCAGCTCTGGCGATTTCATATTCAACTTCAACGGGCTTTCTTGTGATGGCGTGACGAATTACGACAGCTGGTAACGCAACCTAGGTTCAATTCCCTTCCACCCTAGTCACCGCCTTCCGCAACATCCGTAGCCGATACTCCAACGCGGCCAGCACTTGCTTAGTGTCGCCATCGTCAGCCTCTAACGTCGCATCCATCAACTCGGCTATCGTCGCTTCGATCTGAGGTAGCTGCCGGCGACGCTCGCGGGGCGGGAGGCCGCAGAAGGTGTTCGTGGCGTCGATGTAGTGTTGGAGGGTGGGCATGGGGGCAGTGTAAATGAAACAACCCCGCGCCGTGATGACGCGGGGTTGTTGAGAATCTTGAGATTTATTGATGGGCGACGAAAACGACCGCTGAAACATCTCGTTATGTGGCACTTGTATCGAAGGAAACTGGAATCGAAAATTTCACTGGTCGAGACAACAAATGGAAAAAAAGAAGTCAGTCAGAATCGATTTTCTAAGTTGCCCTTGCCGGATGAAGAATTGCTGTTGGCCCAAACCTCACCGCTAGTTGGATTGTATGCCCACCCTTTATCTGTGCCGATGACGACTCCCTTGGTTTGGCCTGTCGCATCGACCACATTGTTCGGCGTGCCATCTTCGTCGTATGGGTTTGGAGGAAGTGTACCGGCCAGCACCGTATTGCTAGTCGTGAGTTCCAATACGGAGGGAAATCGCGCAGCGCCACCACCTGCCGATGTCATCGTGTAGATGCGAAAGTTGGCAATGGCAGTGCGCATGCTTCCGAGTGAACCACGACACGTCGCCTCCTTGGCATCACGCGTGTAATCCAAAAAGACCGGTACGGCGATCACCGAAATGACCCCCATCATTACGATGACGGTGATGACTTCGATGAGCGTGAATCCCGTCACACTTCCAGATAAGCGAATCCGGTTAGCCATCAATTGCCTCCCTAATTGAGGCCGCCAAGTTCGGCGATTTATGGGTGGCACGCATCGAATGAGCCAGACGGTTGGGGCAGTCACCTAAAGGTGCCGGTAAACCCGCCTCGATTAACCTATCAGTGGCCCAGGTCGCGCAATTACGGCCATTGCTCCAGTTGCCGACCTGGTATGGCATGACAGCATGTTCGTATATCGAACTTAGCAGCAGATCCCGTGTTTGCGGACAAAGTTGAAAGGGGAGGAAATAGTCGAACGGTGATTCATCATCGTTGCGGATATATCCTGGATGAGTCGCCGCCAAGGGCCATAGGTAGTCAACCAGGCCAATATCGCCTTCGTGAGTTCGAAAGCCGGTTGCGAAAGAAGTCGTCTTGATGAACGCGTGTCCGATGAATTCAGAGCTGTCGGTCTGAACGCACAAATATACAGTTGTGAGTTCATCAGAATTGCAGGTTCGACATGCGTCGTCATTTACCATGTTGTTATTGATGTCACCCGGACAATGTCGAGATTCTATTAGAGCGGTTTGGGCGCTCGGTGGTGGCGGTGAATAAAGAAATAGGAAAAGCTGATACACACCGTACGATGTCAAGGGAAACCCGAGAAGAACCAAGGCGACACAATGAAGTAACCGCCGCCAAATTCCGCGATCAGGTCGCCTTGAATTGTTGTCAGCTAAAGATCTCATAAGGAAGGTCATTTCTTCGTGGGTGGCCGCGATCTCAATACCTTGTCCAACCAGTAAATCGTCGACAGCCCAAGTCGTGATTAATAATCATACTTCACACGCAGTTTTCGGACTGGATGGTCAGAATAGAGGAGTTGGACTCTCGACTGATTTTCGAGGGTGTTTTTGGGGTATTCGAATTCGTTAGCAAGTAAAGCCATTTGCTGCGGAACACAATAATCAGGCGCACAAATGCCCCCACTCAAGTAGTGCGATATGAAGTAGCAATGATGATTCTTGCCACTTTTTCCTCGATCGACCACACGCCCCATAATTGCCAATCAGTTTGGCCGCCGCAACATCAACGCCGCTCAACGCTGCAAATTAGCACTGGCGCCGCTACTTTTTGCCAGCGGGAGGACTGTTTGCGGCTAATGCCTATCTCTGATAAACCTGTACCCTTAGGGCACACGTTTCCGCTCGGCCTACCGCCCGGATGCTTCACCATCCCCGCCAGCATCTCGCCCGCTTTACGCTCCGCTCTCAGCTTTATCTCCGCCGCGCGGTTTTGGGCGTCCAAGCACTTAACAGTTGATTAAGCAGGTTGATTGCGGATAGATGCCAATCAACTAGGTCGCCGCAACTTATCCCCGGACCAATCAAGCCTGCTTCGCGGTCGAAGGTACAACCGGACAAAGAAAGTCACCGGCAGGCCAAAAGGGGGGCAAAATGACCCCATTAAAACTTACGACAAGTTAGCCACTGAACACGGCGTATCACCTTCAACAAGCAAGCGTGACGGCCAATTTGCCGCTGCTACCGTGACCATCTCTCTAACCCGAACCAAAGGAGTCGTACCAACGATGGAACAGCAAGTCGTATCAATCAGCGAATTCGCCAAGGCATGGGGCGTGAGCCGGTCCACCGTCTACCGCTGGTTGCGTGAGAAGCGAGTCATTGCACGCAAGAGCCCGAGCGGTCGCCGCGTTATTTCCGCTCGTTATTTGCCCGAGAAGCCCTTGGATGAGAACGAGGATGCTGAGGATGCCGAGGAGTCTCTGCTGTTAGCGCGTGCAGCGGTAAGGATTGGGCTAGCTGAGTACAACAGGGATAAGTCACGTCGGCGTTGGTGATCTCACAAAACCCCCGGTCGCGCGGTCATAATCAGGGGTTTTGTGATGTTGCGGGGTGATCGCTTCACTTCTTTCCTTCAGGAGCGGGCGCAAAGCATCGGCGCAGAGCAGCAGCTGTTGAGCGGTCTAAGTAGGCAGGCGAAGCACCGCGACTGGTTTCGTCTCGCCGCGAATTCTGCCGGGCTTCCCGACTCTTTCGTTTTCCAGACGCTGCGCGCCGTAGCAACGACGCGTCTGATTCGATCTGGTGTGCCTGCCGCTGAGGTGCAGAAACTTCTGAGTCACAAGTCGATTCAGACGACCTTGAATCACTATCACCAAGCTGATCCAACCGTTGCTGGACGACTTCGGAAATTGTCGCTTCCGAAGTTCCAAGCGCTTCAAGTACCGACACAAGACTGACCATCACTCGCTTACGGGTCTTGGTGGCAACCTCTTTGAGAATGCCGTCTCGCATCCGCCGGCGGATTTCCTTGTCTGAGCAACCAAGCATGATGGCAGCTTCGCTCACTGTAAGGACGAGGCGTTGTTGGTTCATCGGTTTACCTCCAAATAGCGTGGATAGTTGACGGGCAATAAGTGGTGCACAAGAAAAAACTTGACAGCGATATTGTGATTTGGCAGGATGGCACACGCTTAAATCATTAGGGAACCTGTCCTTAACGAAGTTTCCCGAGACAACCCGTAGCGAAGTCGGCAGATACCGTGAGGTCTGCGCGGCTCCCTAATAGCCGTAGCACGGCTCCGCTACGGGCTGTCTACGTGGAGTTTCACAACCATGCTCAAGGAGCGAACCACATCCGAAGATCGAACCGCAACCGTTAACCCCAAGACCGATCCGCGCTACGACTATCCCGAGATTCGGGTCTATCGTCCGTACCGGGATGACACGCCGTCCGTGAAGGTTGTCAGCCAAGGGAAAACAACACAGTCGCTAGGGCTGCACTTTCTCGGCTTGAGCGAACTGCAAATGCTAAGCAGCCAAGGTCCGCCCGAGTGGCGGGAAGAAGTGCTGATGAACATCGTGCGTGGCATTGTATACGGGGATACCAGCCTCCGAGACGGGGATACTGTGTCGCTTGGCTTGGATGATTACCGCATCGCATCCGTTGCAACGATGCCGGGTGTTGTACGCGTCAGTCAGGTGGTGACGCCATGTTGAAGGTCAGACGCAAGAAATACGAGTCGGTACTCATCGACGAAAACATTCGCGTAACAGTTACACAAACCCACGGTGGCTCAGTAACGCTCGGCATCGACGCACCCCGTGATGTTATTGTCGAACGTGATGAAGTTGCTAATCCCGAGTTGGTTAAGCTGACGAGTGAGCAGCGGCGGAAGGTGATGGGCCAATCAACAACCAGAAAGGTAGGTAGTCGCGATGAACAACTGTCTCGTATTAACCGTTGCCGAAGCGGCCTTGATGCTGGGTTGCTCCGACAAAGAAGTCAGGCGGCGAATGCGTGATGGATTACTCAAAGAAGTATCCACCCGAACTCGCAAACGTGTTTGGGTAAGTCTCGTGTCGGTGCTGGAAGCCATCGGTACACCGGAGAATGCCATCGCCTCGATCATTCAAGATCGTCTCGATGCGGCGACGCAGGGCCGCGACACCGGGACCCGACAGCCAACACCAATGCGAACGGCGCAGGGACCATCGCAGACGAGACGTCAAAGAACATCGGCGCGAAAGCCAACGGCTGGTGGCTACAGCGATCGGAAAGTAGAGGCGGCGTTAATCCGCTGCTTTGGTCGCGATGACCCTAGGTGTCGCCACATTGCATGATCGAGACACCATCGCTTAACAGTTGATGCCCTCACGTTGCCTGCGTTGATGAGACGTGGCGACGTGGGGGCTTTCTATGTATACAATCATGTAATTCATTTACTCGAAAGCAGTGATGCAACAATGCCGAAGAGACCGCCAAGACTGAGTGCACGCAAGCGAGAATACAAGCACGATTGGGACCGTAATAAGAGCAACGGCAACCCATACGGTTCGGTGTGGAAGAAACTGCGAAACGCTTACATGAAGCAACATGTCCTGTGCGCCGACCCGGATAAACGCCATCCCGATCGTGTTGTACCAGCTGATGACTGCGACCACGTAATACCGATATGCCAAGGTGGCGAGACGACGTGGGATAACCTGCAGGCATTATGCCGTGACTGTCATAAGGCGAAGACGGCACGCGAGTCTGCACGGGCAAGGGGTATATAGAAAAAAGGTGCAAAGGGGGAGGGGGGGCGTTTTTTCTGTGGGTGTTTGGCTTTTCACCACTCGCCAACCTCGCTGTTATTTTCCTGAAATTCACATGTTTCAAGTCGGCAACTTTTCGCTGGTATACCCCAATCGACCAGATTAGAATCTAGGCGGAGACCCACCGAACAGAGGAAGTTGCAATCGTGGCAAAACGCGGAAGACGACCGCTACCGGACAGCATTATGGTTGCTCGTGGCAGTAAGCAACTGTACGAGCGCAAGGCGAAGGCGCGCGAATTGGCAAAGAAAGACCACCCTGAAGCATTAGAAAAGGCCCCACCCGTACCAACCGGATTGAAGGGTAACAAGGAAGCTGTGAAAGAATGGAAGCGGCTTGCATCGCTACTCGTTCAGCGGCGGGTATTGGCAAATACTGACCTGCTTTGTTTAGAGCGGCTTTGCTTCATGATGAGTGAATGGCGGTACGTCGTGGAGAAGTCGAACGCCGTGCGTGAATCGGGAACGTTCGACATCGCCGAAGTCGGTAAAGTCTCGCGGGTTATTAGCAACCTTGCTGACCGGATCGTTCGGCTCGAGCGCGAACTTGGCCTTACGCCCGCCTCTGCGGTCGACGTGCAACCGAAACCAGAGCGGAAGCCAGAGGCCGAGACGGCATCGGATCGGTTCTTTCGCGAGAACACGTTGAATCTTGTGAAACGCGCTTAACCAGTCACAACTTGAAACCGACCGCATAGCGCGGTATCTAAGACGCATACGCAATGGACGCGTAAACTCACAATGAACGGTTAGGTGGTTCGCTACCACCGTCGTCTGTCGCCGCGGTTTACCCTTCTGGGCCGCGGCGGTGGACGGGCCGGGCAAGCAGAAGGGATTCGACATGGCAATTACGCCGAAGCGCAAACGCGCAAGAACTTCGAAGAAACCAACCGAAAAAACATCCAAGAAGACGGCATCGAAGGCACCGGCGAAGGTTGAATTCGACGTTCAGCCATCCATGGCGATATGTACTGGCGTTGATCTTGGCAACTTCACACGCGAGCAAGCCGTGTCGCAGCTACTCGATGCGGTACGCGAAATCCGACATCGGATCAGGACCACGGGATTCGATCAGATTGGCACTCTATCGAATCGGTGCGCCTACTTCGCCCACCGCCTTGCGTTACCCGATCCGCCTGTTGACCTGATTGAGTACCGGCGTGGAATCGCTCTCGATCAGTTTGGATACGTCGCCAGCCGTTGCACCAGCAATGGGATGAGTCACCGACGCGCCTTGCCGACGCCGTTTGACGCCGGATATGAAAAGCTGACAGAAGGAACGCTGTTAGCGCAGGGCTTTCGATTCAACACGCCGTATGGTGATACTCCACAGCCTACATTCATTCACATTGCAACTCGGACCGACGACGGGAGAGCTTCTATCGTCCAAATACATGAGCAGGCGGCGATTGACACTTTCGCCACTCAGGCCGTCGATACGCTCACAGCGTGGGAGCGTTACATCGTTGACGTATTGGATGGACTGCCGAAGGAAGACGAGCGGGGAGAAATCCATATCACGATCGAGCCAAACGTTGATCGCAATGTTGGTGATCACGTTAATGAATCGCGAAAGGCAGGCTATTCACCATCAGATTTAAGAAAAGAGTTTGATAATATGGGTAGCGACAAGTTGCGTGATACGGCGTTCGAAGCAGGCGTTTTGGCTCTACCAAAACGCGGCCAGAAGAACTTCAGGTACCCACTGGAAGATGCTCTCAAAATCGCAGATCAACTTATTAGTGACGACAAGACCGAATCTCGATTTGTCGAAGCTGCACAAAATTTCAAACGCCGGAATCGGATTAAGGCAAGAAAATAATCCGATTCCATTTCGGATAAGATCCGATTATCAGATAAATATACGAATGTCTTTAAATAATTAGACACCCAATTCGTGGCGTGCTATTGATTAAGCATGCCTGAAACGAATAGCAAATTCATTCCAATCTGGAGCGCCGCCAAAGAAATCGGCGTGCCTGCAAAGTGGCTCGAACGTGAGGCGAAGGCTGGTCGCGTCCCCGCCGTGGTCGCCGGGCGTTCGCTGCTATGCGACCCCGTGCAGGTGCGGGAATACTTGGCAGAGCAAGCTATGAATCGCTGCTCCGGCCAGATCGGCGGTGCCGCGTGAAGTTGCGAATTCCCAACGGCCCCTCGGCCCAAGCTTTCTGCTTGATCAACCGGCTTCACGGTCTGACGCCATATGAACGGATGGCTCTAAATGCCGTCTGGTTGATCAACGGCCTAGAAGCAAAGCCCATCGGTGCTGCAGTCGTTGCCCACATGGTGGGGTGCACAATCCTGACCGCTAAGAAATTGCTGTCGTCACTTTCCCGCAAGGGATACCTATCAACCACTGGCAAGAAGTTTCGACCGGGGGCAAATAGTGTCGCAACTCGGCAGATCACAAGTAAGGCAGGGCTACCAAAGTGGGGAATGAGCGGTCACCGGTCTGCGGCTAAATCAGCGGAAAAAAAACCGGTGACTCGCCAGCCACCGGAAATAGAAACCGGTGACCGCTCATTCCTCCCAACCGGTGACCGAGCATTCCCACTGAGTTATATAAGAGTAGGCGGCCCTGATGGTCCGCCTACTCATGAGGAAGGTGGCATCAACCAAACAGTATCCGCAGCCTATCGCGATGGCAGTGAACCCGATGGCGAGACCATCCAGATTTCCGACTTCGTGGCCCAGATGCGTCGCGAAGGATCTGAATTGATGGAGGCGTCGCAATGAGCGCGCCTGCCGACATGGTGGCGTGTGCCATTCGATGGCTAATGACGGCCAAGCCCGCGGTGTCAGGTCTGGACCGTGATAGTCACATTCGAGACACGTGCCGACAAATTGTCATAAAGTTTGGCCTCGACACCAACCAAGCAGTTCATGCAATGGCGGATTGGGGGCAGCTTTGCAGTCCACCGTTGTCTGAGTCAGATATTGCAAGGCATTTCCAAAACGCACTTGTCGAAGGAACCGGCTTTGAGAGCTTTTCTTTTGCGGCCATTGCGGACGATCCAGCGACATTTGCAGGGAAGGAACATATCGCGACGGGTTTGCGACAGCTAGATGCTGTGTTAGGCGGATTGCGTGTTGAAGGCGTTTCTCTTGTTTGCGGCAAACCCGGCCAAGCAAAATCAACCATTGCCGCACAGATTGTTGCCAATGCAGCACTTGCCGGCGATCCGGTTGGTTCTATCAATCTTGAACTATGCCGTGAAGACATAGCGCACCTTGCCATCGCGCAATTTAGCGGAATTCCTAGGCGGGCAATTTCGACAGGCAACATTCGGAACGGTCAAACATCTGCCTTTCGGTCTGCAATGGACCAACTCAAGGGTGCACCTCTCTACATCTTGGACTCCGGTGCATTCCCAGGCGCACTCGATCGCGTCAAGCTTCGAGCCCTCGTGCGGCGCGGCGTCGAACAACACGGGTGGAAATTGGTTCTTCTTGATTATCTAGGGCTGTTGTCACCTCTTGAACGGGAAGATCAATTCAGAAGCGATATTGAGAACAGCACGGCGATAAAAGAGATAGCCCAAGAATGTGGCGTTGCCATGTTGGTTGTGTCGGCAATGCGTAAGTCGGCCACATTTTCAAAACCAAATGGCGGCAAAGTACCAAGCTTGGATGAGGTGACGGGCGCGGGCAGGCTTACATACGATTGCACCAATTGCTTCTATATCTGCAATGAGATTGATGGCGAGGACCCCAATCGGGGAACGGTCTATGCACATTGCTTGAAGTCGCGTTATTCCGGCGCAGGTAAACGTGACGAGCCATTCGTCTTCGACTGGACACCCGCAACAGGTCGCATCGTGGATCGGCTCGCTCATTATCCGATGGAAGATGAACTATGACGCCGCGTAACGAATGCGGCATGACTCAAACAGGCTGTGAAAGCCAAGGAAGGTACGAATGTCAAAAGAGGTTGAGCTACTGGAACGGATTGCAACGGTAAACGAACGAACGGCGACAACACTAGAGCAGATCGGCGCTCATGTGGCGGATATTCACAACCAGATCGACGGCGAGTTATCGATTCGTCAGCACTCGATTATTGAAGCCGTAAATGCCGTGACAGATGCGATTGAATCGAACCAAGCAAAGGCATGAAGCCAGAAAGGACGCCACGGAATGGCAACGAAAGAGAAGAAGAAGTATCGCACACTAACCACCGATCATGACCCGCGCGTTGAGTCGCCGCTTGAAGATCATTGCCACCATGACACGCCAGTGGAGATCAATCTTGCGCGATTGAATGCGAACACGGTCATCGGCAACCAGCTATCGCTTCGATTATGCGAGGCAATAGAGCATCAGAACGAGCTTATCGAACGAGGCAACCTGCTGATTATGGAACGTCTCGACGCGGTGCGCAAATCGGTCAATGACTGCGACACAACACTTGGCGCGATCAACGGCGAAATTGTGAACGAGAGCGGTCTCTACCGCATCGCCAAATATCTGAAGGAAGAGTAATCCTATGGCCATCCAACAAGTCAACGAGATACACCCTGATCGCGACTATGAGAGCGATACGTCACCAAATACGCAGTTGACACGACAGTGGCGGATCATTGCCGAGCATGGCGATGAGCCGTTGGACATCATCAACGACGCCAGCTTGCCAGCGGCCAAGGGCGACCCTCACCCTAGCGAGTCGCGTGCATTGGTGCAGCGGATCGAACTGCGGCAGGAAGACCCGGATGACTTCGATTGGGTGTACCTGTTCCGGGCCGAATACGCGACCGCGTTGGCGGGTCCACCCGGCGGCGAGGAAGAGAACGAGAACCCGCTGCTCGATCCGATCAGTATCGAATGGGGTTTTGAGACAATTTTCTTACCGCTCGAAACGGCTTACGACTCGGTTGATCGCACCAGTGTGGTGCCGGTCGTCACCAGCGCTGGTCAAGAGTTTGATCCGGCGGCGGTGAGCCAATTCAACACCCGCGTCTTAACGATTGGTAAGAACCTGTCGGCATTCGATCCGGGTTTCTTCGATTCGGGCTTTGTGGGCCGCGTTAACAGTAGCACGTTCTACGGGTATGGGCCGGGGGAAGTCTTGCTCGATGGTGTCGCGGCAACGCGGCAATACCGAGGTGTCATACCATATTGGCGTGCAACGTATCGCTTCAAGATCAGCATATTTGAACGTGGCTGGCGCGTCGATCTACTCGACCAAGGAACGTATCACGTTAAAGACGGTGAATATCAGCAGATCCTAGACCCCAAGGGTAACCCACTTGTTGAGCCTGCTCCGCTCGATGGTGAAGGCTTGTTTCTTCACGACTCGTTAGGCCGGATGTGGACGCGCGACGACTATGTATATCGCAGCTTCTGGCCGTATCTCGAAGCGAACTTTTCTACGCTGGGCGTAGGAGGCTAATCACGATGACGCGAACAAATACACTCAAAGGCATCGGGCCGCGCAGTCTCGTTGCACCAAACACTACCGCAGAGATCGCCAATGCAAAGCGGAGAATCAAACAGCTGCACACACAACTTGCTGACGCCAATGCGACGATCGCTTGCTTGCGTGGAGAGATCAAGGCATTACGGAAACAACTCACCCAAGGTGGCGACCATGGCGAAGGTTGAATTCAAGACGCCGTCGGCACCGATGACGGTGCGCGATGAGATCGTTATCGCTATTGGATCGCAGCGAAGTTGAACTGAAGAACGGAGAACTGAGAAAATGAACACGATGAACGACACGTTACAAGTAACGAATGACGACACCCTTTCGGAGATCGAACGAAGCATTGAAATTCGCAGACACGGTGAGCAGGCAGGAACCCTCTGGGCCCAGTTGGCTGTTGAGGACGACATCATCAAGTGCATGAAACTCCATACCGTTTGGGTGTCGGGGCGGTCGTCGATAGCTGATTGGGTCGCAGAGTACGTCGGCGACATCTTGCCGGATGGTGACCAGCTCGCGCGGGCGTTTGGTGCGATCACCGAAGTGGATGCGGACTGTTACGCGTTTGCGTTCCTGGATGCTGTGGTGGCATACGCGAATAGTGATGGCGATGATGAGTAGGGGGTCGGCGTTACGATGAGCAAGCATAAAGACGGGGTAGCCACAAACCTTGCTGCCATGGAGCCACTCGCCGTAGACTCACCGCGCGCCGCCGAACTGCTCGGCATTAGCGAGCGGCTTCTCTGGTCGAAGACCAACACCGGCGAAATCCCGCACGTCAAGATCGGGCGTTCCGTTCGGTATCCGGTGCACGAATTAAAGCGTTGGCTATCTGAGGCGGCTGCTAAGAACTAAGGGCTATCATCATGGCGAAGCGTAGTAACGGACAGGGCACGTTATTCAAGAAGCAGGAACGCGGGCCGTGGATTGCAAGATGGTACGCCCATGATGGTCGTCGCCGGGAACGTTCCACCCGCACCACCGACAAGGCCACGGCGGGGCGGATACTCGCCAAGTTTGTTGCTGATGAGTCGTTACGGCGTGAGGGTGTTATTGATCCATCCGCCGATAGGTACGCCGCGAACGAGCGGATACCGGTGGCGAAGCATATCGACCAGTGGCTTGCTACTGTGAAGGCCAAGAACCGCACCCCGCAGCATGTTGGTTTATTGAGAACCCGAGTAACAAAACTGACCACCGCAATGCGGGCCGAGCGATTGTCGGAACTGTCACCGTCGAAGGTACAGACGGCTATCGGTAAGCTGCGTGAAGGAACGGTCGACGATGGTGGATTGAGCCTGCAAAGTTGCCAGCATTACTTGCGGGCCATAAAGCAATTCTCACACTGGCTTTTCACCGATGGCCGGATTCGTGAAGACAATCTCGCTCACCTGTCTGGGTACAACACGGCAACCGATCGCGAATATGAACGTCGGGCATTTACAGCGGACGAAATCACGGCATTGATCGCAGCGGCAGAATGCGGCGAGATTAAGAAGCGACTCACCGGGCTGGATCGTGCGATGTTGTACCGGGTGGCCGTTGGCACCGGGTTTAGAGCTTCCGAATTGGCGAGCCTCACGCCACGGCGCTTTGATCTTGACGCCGATGTTCCGGTCATTCACCTGAAAGCCAAGAACTCGAAGCGCCGACGCAATGATGCACAGCCGATTCGCGAAGACCTTGCGGCTCGGTTGCGTATTTGGCTTGAGGGTAAGGATGCCGATGCGCCGTTGTGGCCCGGCTGGTGGAGCAATCGCGCCGCCGAACTCATCCGCCACGATATGGCTGTCGCTCGTAAACAACACATTGAGGCCGCTGGTATACCCTCAGACGCACTGAATCGAGCGGAGAGCGATTTCCTAGCCGTCGAAGACTACTCGGGCCGCGTGGCTGATTTCCATAGCTTACGCGACACTTTTATCGTTTTCGTGATACAGGGCGGCGCGTCAGTCAAGCAGGCCCAAACGCTCGCGCGACATAGCGACCCTCGCCTCACCTTTGGCACCTACGCGCCATTGAGAATTGACACCGTGGCTGATGCCTTGGCCGGCCTTCCAGCCGAGATCGAAGTCGCCACCAATGTCGAACAAGAACAACTTCGCGCCACCGGAACTGCCAACAACACCCCACCCAAATGCCAACAACAGTGCCAACAACGGCAGCGCGACACGGTGCGAACAGGTGCGAAAAGAAGCGACGTAAATGTGAATCAGGTATACATCGGAGCGGGCAAGAAACCCGCTCTAGAGTCAGGAAAACAAGGTTTAAAGGGTGAAAAACGGAGAGGGGGGGATTCGAACCCCCGGTACGGGTGTGACCCCGTACGACGGTTTAGCAAACCGTTGCTTTCAGCCACTCAGCCACCTCTCCCGGGTGGTATGTTTCGACTTTGGCACCCCAAGCGCGGCGGTCAACAAAGCCAGCTACCAACCTTGCCAGATTACCAAAATCGAGATTTTCGTCAATATCGCGTAGCTTCACGGCTTGGGGATGGTCACCTGCCTGGCGTCAGCGCTTGAATTGCGGCTTTATTTTGGCCATACCTTACCGTGACACCCGGCGCTCGAAGTCCCCCAAACGCTGACTGAGTCTGGCGTACATTGCAGCAGCCGTTTTCGTCTTACCATGGATGATGGCATGGAACACTCTGAACCCAAGTTGAATTCGTCCGGCCCGCAAGGTCCCACAAATAATGTGGTCGCCGAATCACCAGCGCGAAGACGCGACTTACCGACAGTGTGGGTTTATCTGACCGTATTCGTGGCGGCGTTCGCCGGAATGTCATTCTTTGTGTCCGGATCTCGTAACGGCGTGGTGGGGGTACCGGGCAATGATTCATTTTATCATTTAAAAATGTCGGAGCTGCTGTCGGAAGTCGGGCTGGTCAAGACGTTCCCATGGTTGCAGTTCAGTTACTTCCGAACCGAAGGCGACGGCTTCGTTAGCCATCACTACGGTTTCCATTGCCTGCTGTATCCCTTTGTTGCAGCATCTAACTTCCTGACGGGTGATGCGTTGGCTGGAGGACGCTGGGCGGTAGGCACATTCTTCGCTCTCACGGCTTGCGTTTTCTTGCTCATCCTGCGCAAGGCCAAGGTGCCATTGGCACTGTTGTGGGTGCTACTACTGCTGATATTGCCGCATCAACTTTACATGCGACATGCCTTCGTACGGGCGATTGGGCCGGCGTTGGCGATGATGCTGCTGTTAATCTTTTGCCTGATACAACGGCGATCTATTGGCGTGGCGCTGGTGGCGGGATTGTCGAATCATCTTTATCTCGGCGCGATTATGTATACGCCGTTAATCGTCGGTGCGTACGCGGCAGCAAGTCTATTGGATCGCAAGGAGACGCGCAGGATTCCGTGGCTACTGGTCGGCGCTGCCGTAATTGGTTGGGCAGTTGGAGCCGTCACGTATCCTTACTTTGACGGCATGCTGGAGTTTTTAAAGCTGCAAGTGTTTGGCAGTGGCCTGTCGCCGGATATCGAAGTGGGGCAAGAGTGGAAACCCTACAACGGCGTTTGGTGGTTCGTGACCGAGTTGTGTGGCCCGCTGCTGTTGGTCGTCGTTCCCGTGACGGTCATTCGTTTTAGGCTCGGGCCGCGTCTCGATGTTGATGAGCTATTTGTTCTGTTCCTTAGTCTCGGTTTTTTGGTGCTAACACTCAAAGCGCGGCGTTTTATCGAATACTGGCCCATCTTCGCATTGCTGAGTGCGGCGCTGATGTCGCGACCGTTGTTTGGTACGTGGTGGACGGCAGCGCAGGAGAGATTGGGTGGGGCGCACGGAGCAAAGTCGCGGCGCGACCTCGTGACCATCGGGCTAACCCTTTTCGTATTCGCCTTTGTAGGGCTAGCGGGTTATCCACGGTGGGTCAACGTGCGGCAGGCGTCGGCATGCAAGTTCGACTTACCCGCGATTCGCGCAACAATGGACTTTGTCAAAGCCAATTCGCAACCCGGCGATGTGATCTTCACCACGGATTGGGATGACTTTCCCGTGTTTTTCTATCACAACGCACGAAACTACTACGTCGTCGGGCTCGATCCCAAGTTTACCCACGAGCGTCGCCCCGACCTTTGGGAACGCTACGTGAAGGTTACTCGCGGTCGCGCGCCGACTACCGTGTCGCTCAGACGTACGGACGAGAATGGTAAGAAGATTGTCGATAAACTCGACATCAAATTGGACGATATTCGAACGCATTTTCGTGCCGATCTGGTGATTACTGACAGCGATCATACGAATTTAGCGCGGCAACTAGCACGTGATAAAAAGCTGGCAAGCTTGGTCTATCCTGAGGCTGACTACGGAAAATGCCGCGCGGCACCGTACTTGGTGTTTCGTATTCATGAAGAAGAGCCGGAACCGACTAGCCAGAGCGCTGATTCCAGCGCTTCGGACTAGATCACTTCTCAGTTGCGCCGATGATGAGAAACACTGCTTCAGAAGCCGTTGGTTAGAGTTACATAAAACGAGAACGGGAGCGGATGGGAATCGAACCCCTGAGAACGCCTGTTTTGGCCACAACAACAACGATTTTCCAAGGTTAAATGTCTCGATAAATGTCTTATTCGTCAATGCGCTCTTAAAGTTCTTGGTGCAACTCAGGACTTTCGTCAACAAACGGCGACGCGTCATTCGAATCGTCGCCCCTAAGCACTGGGATCAGTTCGCAGAGGACGAGCATCGAGATTACGAAGATTGAGGTTTGCCGGGTGGCGTTGACCCGGCCCCGCGAAATTGGAAAACTTTTCCGATTCTTGAGAAGTCAGCTTTTGGAACCTGATTTGACTTTGCTACTCAGAATGCCTGAATGGTGATCATCTTGTTCTCGTGCCTCATCGCGTGAGCCTCCATCCGCCATATTGCTGGTTGGGTCAGCCCTGATTTTCCATTTTCGCACAATATTTTTCCACGAATTGCCACATCAAGTGCGGCGAAATCCCACGCTGGACATTGTGTCCACTTCTCCCTAAATCCACTCATTCGATGTTCAATTCCTGCGAAATCCCGCAATACCTATTTAGTCAATTGCATTTAAAGGATCTATTCATCGAGATGTACCCCTAGCGGGAGATCTTAAAGTCAATTCACCTTTTGAATAAGGCTCCGGTGGGCGGGATTGATCAAAGGAGAAAATAATCAATAGGTGCGTAATCTAGCTGAAAAATTAGTTTCGACTTTTTATGAGTAATTTTCTCGATCATTATCTAAAATGGAATAGCTGGAAGTTATTTTTACAATTCAAGGCAGAATCAAATCAGCCGCACCGGCGCGGCTGATTTAACTTTAATAGTAGTTGTAATCTATAAAAAGGAGAAAGAATGAATAACTACGACGACTTTAAGGAAATCATTCAAGATTTAGAAACCGGTAATAACGACGCCGTCAAGCACTTGACGCAGGAAGAAGCGAATCAGCTTATTTCCTACCTCTTCGACGAAGAAGTGGCAGGGCTGAAGCGGGCGAAGCAATCGACACAGTCGGCAGCTCAGGCTGCGTGGTTGCAGGGTAAGGCGCTCGTTGCGTTGAAAGACGTCACGCCACAATTCAAGGCTACATGGGATGCTGACTATGCAAAGGGACTCAATCGCTATTCCTACAAGACAGTTCAGCGTCGAATGGACTTGGCTACCAATTTTGACTTTGAAGATATTAAGGACAAAAGTATGACTGCCTGCTTGCGTCTCTGTAAAGAAACACAGGACGGGGATAATCCAGACATTTCGAATTCCAAGATGGATATGCCTTTGACTAGGAAGGTCAAGGCATTTGACTTGTCGCTGCAAAAGACCATTAAGCAGTGGCATGAAGGAGCATTTTCACACATTAGCTCTGACGACTTAATCGCAGCCAAGGACGTGGTAAAAGAAGCTATCATGGACTTGGGACATTTTCATGACGATCTTGATAGTCGACTGGGGGTGCAATAATGCGTTATCCAGGCGGCAAGCAGAAATTGTCCAAGAAAATCTATAAACGACGACCAGCATTTCAGGAATTTCGCGAATGCTTCATGGGTGGTGGCTCCATGCTGCACCACGTCCGTCTTGATAAAAAACTCTGGTTCAATGACAAGAATCCGTTGGTTTACGACCACTGGTGGCAGCTGAAATCCAATCCGGACTATATCCCGCAACTGCTGGATTTGCTAAGACTTGCGAATAAAAGCAAAAACAAGCATCGAATGAAGTTGTTCACAAAGCAACGAGACCAGCTGTTTCTTCTTCGTGAGAAGCTCCGCGAGTTAGGCTGGGAAAAGGACAGAATGTCCACGCTGGACGAATATCGCGAAGCCAAAGCTGCTACCGGATTTTCACCCGCCAGTTGGTATCTGGTAACCAATTGGGCTATGCGGAATGTCTGTACCCTGCGACGTACCAGTATTGCGTCACCTTGTAAGCTGTTTATCAAAAAAAGCCAACTTAGCGTGAACAAGAAAGCTCTGTTGCTTTATCGTAAGGTCTTGCAGGCGTCAAAGTTGACCTGCTTGGATTATGTCGACGTCTTGGAAGCTCCCGGCGAAGGCGTTTGGATCTTTCTGGACCCGCCATATCTGTGCGAAACAGGGAACATGTATGACGGTGAAGAATGGCAGCAACCCTGCCATGAATTGCTGGCGCAGCGGCTGTGTGAATCACCACACAAGTGGTTCTTGACGATTGGACATTCTGACTATTTCCGGAGTTTATATGACGGGTATCTCACCGAAATAATTGAATACACCGCTTCGTTGCCACACCGCCGCAGGGCGAAGAACCCGACACAAGGAAAAGAGATGTGGGTGCGGAATTACCCAAACTACTTCGAGTCCTTTGTCCAAAGCGGGTTGCCCAGTTTGCAACCAGCAGTTGAGTAGGCCATCGCAAGTCTTTTCATTGGGGCCTGTACGACTTGTGTTCGTGCAGGCCTTTCTTGGTCTGGATGAAAAAGTCTAGCTGGAATTTTAATTGCAAAGATCATCGCTTCGAAAGTTTTGTATAATGTAATGCAGGACTATTCGATTTTGATTTCGAATATTTTAATACCAGTTGCAATTAGCGGTGGTCCCGGTTGAGTAGAGCAAGAGTAGAAAGACAGAATAATCACTTGGTCTTCTCAACCCAAGGACTCGCCCACAGTTCCCTGCAACGACTGTGGGTTTCTTTGTGCATACCGAGAAGCAATGTCTATTTGCTTAGGTAGTCAAAAAGAAGATCAAAAAATCTTTTCGAATCTCATAGATCTCGGAAAGAAAAATGTATGATGATAAGGGACTTGTCCCAGTTTGAAATTTATGCCTGCCACTGCCAATGGTGGCGTTAGCGGCCCTGAAACACCGGGCCATAGCATTGGTTGCGGTAACGGCAGATATCCGCGTCGATATATATTTGCAAAAAACATCTGGCTCCAAAGCCTGTCAGTTATGACTGATCAATCAGGTTAGACGGAGCGAACAGATGTTTCCTACGTCCTTCCTTGGATGCCCTTAGGAAGCTTGTGCGTATATCGCTGGCGTAGGCGATGTGACAGGTGGAACCGCATTGAACATCGAAAAAAACTCACTTCCTGCATAGTCAGGAACGAAGCATCAATCTTTGGTGTGGATGTGGAATGCCACTACAGATGCGGCGGTGCGACCAAAAAGCATGTGCAGATAGTGGTCATGTATTACTCTCAGATCAGGGTAATACATACGAGCACCGATGCTCGTTAAAAGCATGTATATTTAGTTGTATATGCGAAATTTAGTTAAAGAGTCTAATTAAAAGGAGAAACAATGAATGAGAAGACTTTGAAGACAAAAAAACAATGGAATCAGAAGAAGAGATGGGTGATGAAAGCAGAACTTAGGTACCCTGAGAAAGTTGTAGATGGAGTTAGTTATTACAAAAGGAGTCAAACAATCAAAATACCAGATAAAAAAAGGGAAGCTCAGTAGGAAAAGATGATCTTGTTGACTATTTGAATGAAAAAACAAATCTATATAATTTCGACAATACCTTTTTTCACAGCTATCTACTTTTAACAAACAAACATGGTAAAGAATATATCAAGGCTACATGTGCAAAATGTAGCTCATCTATACATTTAAGTGTGACCAACAGAAGGAAAAAGTTGGCAAAAAGAAAAAAGAGATCTAACTGTAATTGAAAAAATGGAGAACAAATAATGATTTATGATAGTGATTTGAATGTGAAAGATTTATGGCTTTTGGATATTGGATTTGAGCAGATGAAGGGATTTATTGATGGTCTTGATGTATCGAAAGAGTGCAAAAGACTGGCTGATCGACTAAGAGAAAGATATTTCCTATTGCAATTGAAAGACATCATTCGAAAGTATGTCATTGATATGATTGACGTGAAATCTGTGGAGTTCGATAAGGTCAGTTATGTCTGTGCTGAAGACTTGGATGGTCGTCAAATTGAGTTGCTCTTTCAGGTCGCAACAAAGGATACGTTTGATTTCTTGGAGAAGCTGGAATGGTTTACCAATCGTGAGGATGATCGATTGAGTTTTTTAGAAGCTATCCCAAAACTCCCCCTCCCTTGCAGGGAGGGGTTAGGGGAGGGTTGCATTCCCTAGAGAAACCCTAACTCTTCCAAGTCAGCGAAGGGTCGGAATTAGGTTTTGGGATAGCTTCTAGTAGACGGTGCATACGTCAGCTTGGGATTCTCAGAATCTGTTGAAAGTCAATAGTTGTCCGAATTGAATGTTGACTTGCGTGTTGGACACAGAGCATTTGTTGGACACAGAACTCAAAAGCCATAAAACCTGCTCTGTGTCGATGCGGCACAGAAGTTCTGGCACCAAAATGACTTTCATTTTTGGCGGAATTCGAAAGTAACGAGTCGGCGTAGAGCACTGTAATATTGACAAAGCACGAAATTCTGCTATCTTATGCGCTAAAATGGCCGGAACTATTTCACGCTATTTCGCTTACGGCTCCAACATGAATCTCCAGCATCTGCTCCAATGGTGCGGTTTTTCAAACATCATTGACCCATCGGATTTACTGCCACGGAAGGTCATCTTGCGGGACTTCCAATTCCGAACCAATTACATCTCGTCGAAAGGTGCGGGTGCTGCCAATATCGAAAAAGCTCCGGGTAGCCAAGTCGAAGGTGTTTTGCTTTCTATTCCGCTGCAAATGCGTGGACGTATCCGCTGTAAAGAAGGCTACCCCACTCGATACGGGGAAATCTACGTCAGCGTGGAAGATACTACGACTGGCGAACTAATGTCAGCAGTGACATATCAAGCCACGGATGAGTGCCGACTGAATTCTGACATCAGCGTGCAATACGTTTATCGCAATCGCATTTTGACTGGAGCCATGCAGCATCAATTGAGCAAAGAGTATCAACAATTCTTAGCTGATTTTATTACAGTTGAAGCTCATCAAGTTGCCTGACTTCGGTTATAGAAGAAACACATAAAAAAGTTTGAAATCGATTTGCATCTCGCCAATACGATGCTATGTTTGTGTGTGAGATCAGACATTTCTAACAGACTAATCGGCGTCGAAATCGAATGTGTATTGCCCATCATTGGTGTGGGCGAAGGTCGCGATGTACAGCGGCTACTGGCGGAAGTCCTGAGCAATCACGGCATCCGTTCGGTAGCAAGAGGGTATACGCATACTGCTATTCCGCACGATTGCAAGATGGCAGTTGAATACGACGTATCGCTCAGACCTGAATCCAAATACGCCGGTCTCAGCTGGGCGAAGGTCGAAGTCAAAACGATGCCCATGCAGTATGAGGAATTGCAACGACTCTTGCCGCAGTCTCTTGAGATCATTCGTTACTGCGGGGCACGGGTGAATCACAGTTGCGGCCTGCATGTCCACCATCACTTCCCCGAAGCCAACGACCGACCGGATACGGTTCGTAGCTTGCAACGTCTGTGGTGGCGGTTTCATAAGGTCATCTATGGTCTGGTTCCCCCGAGCCGAATTTCGAATACCTACTGTCGCCCACCATCGCAATCGGAAGTTCAACGCTTCGATTCGGTCCGCTCATTCGACGACCTGTGCGGCACCCTACGCAATGCCAATCGCTACTGCGGACTGAATTTGGCCAATTTGTCCAACCTGCGGCGACAGACGGTGGAATGGCGAATCCACGGCGGCACCACTGACTGGCAGAAGATCAAAGCGTGGGTACTGGCGACCCAGCGTTGGTCCGAGCACGCCATCAATCGCAGTTGTCACTACAAGCCAGAGCCGGTTGCCAATACGCAAGCGGGCCTCAACAGCCTGTTGGTTACCACCGGCCTCAAGCTAAATAACCGCATCTATTCCAAAGTCGAAAAAGAATTACGCGAGACCGGAAAATATTTGCTTCGACGTTGGAAGCATTTCAATGTTCCGCGAAAAACGCAAAACAAGGCAGCCGCCTAGAAAAGGAGAATCACTTGGTAGGCCATTACCCACGTACTGTTTTGGAAGTTATTGATCCGAAGAAGAAGTTTCGCCCAGAGACGCTGAAAGTGCTGAAGCGATTCCGCAAGATGAAGCCGTGGCAAGGCAGTGTCGAAGAACGGCAGGACAAATTCCGTTGGCTCAATCGGAAGCTGGCGGACATCTATCACATCGCGGTGCCCAACTTGCAGTTCGGCGTCATTGATTGCAGTTTTAGCGGTGACAGTTTCTACAGTCGTCAGGATCATCTCATCAATCTTTCCGGCAAGTTGTCTGTGGTCACCTACCTGCATGAGTTCGCTCACGCCCGGGGTATGGATGAAAGAGCAGCCTGTACGTGGAGCATCAATTTATTTCGCCGCTGTTTCCCGATGCAATTCAGCAAGCTGATTTTTGTCGGTCATACCTTGATTCACCCCCGCGATTTGGGAACAAGGGACGCCAACCCGGCACCCGGAACTTCGGAGGATGGAGGATCCTCAGATCGTTCCGGATGATCTCATCGACCCCGCGTTTTCGACGCACTAATGCGGGTTCATTAAAAGATCATCTGGAAAGGTGCAAGCACTTACTTTCGCAGGAAAAGGAAAATGGAAGTAACTGACATCGGAGAGGCACGAAATGGACAGAGGGAGTCGACAACAGCATTGATGGACATCGAAAACTCACAATCTGAATGGCTCTTTGTTTACGGCACACTTAAGGCTAGCTTTGGCAACTATCGAGCCATCGAGTCAGAAGTCATTAGCAAACACTCAAGTCGCACACAGGGCATTCTTGTCAATTTGGGGCCATTCCCTGCGATGATTCCCGGGGAGGGTTGGGTCGAAGGCAAACTGCTGAAAGTCCATTCCAACGTCATAAAAATCACTGATCAGATTGAGGGCTACCGGGGGAAGAAGGAAGCCTCACTTTATCACCGCGAAATGGTTACTTGTCACTTGGATGATGGAACTTGCGTCGACGCATGGACTTATTTCTACGCAAAGCCGGGGCAACTGGAAGACCGACCGAGATGCGAAGTCGGTGAACTGGATAGACTGCCATTGTTTCGATGGCCAGTCAAAGGCGAACTGACAGAGCCAGAATTCTGACATCAGAATGACTTGACTCTTCCGGCCATCTGAGGATGTGTGTGTAAGCAATAATCCAAACCGAAAGGAGACTGAATGGTCACGATTGACCACTGGATTGGACAAAAGAATGTCATCAATCAGTTTCGGGTTGCTCTTGAAGCAAGCTGGAATACCGGCAGCCGCCTGCCCCATATGCTCTTCACCGGACCACCGGGATTAGGCAAAACCGAATTGGCTCATCTAGCCGCGAGGGAAATGGGCGTGCAAATCCATGAGCGATTGGCTCAGGTCGTTAGCAACTTGGCAACCATGAACGGTCTCCTGATGCAAGTCCAAGATAAGGAGATTATCTTCTTGGATGAGATTCACGAGTTGCTCCCGAACATTCAAACGCTGTTGTATCGGGCAATGGAAGGTCAGCAAATCAGCATCACCCGACGCGATGACCAATCCACGTTGACGATGCCCATCCGTGATTTGACGGTGATTGGAGCCACCACTGACGAATACGCACTGCTTCGTCCACTTCGTGATCGCTTTAAGCTCATCCTTCAATTTGAAGAGTATGACGTTGATTCGTTGACCCAGATAACACTGCAACGTGCTCACCTAATGGAATTGTATCTGGATGATGGTATCACCGCTGAGATTGCAATACGCTCACGCGGTACGCCGCGTTTGGCAATACGCATTTTGGAATCCTGCCAACGGCTGGCCAGCAGTTTGGGAACGGCAACCATCACCAGCGAACAATTCCAGCAGGTCTTGCAATTGGATGGGCTGGACTCATTAGGACTTGCGAATAACGAACAGCGTTATCTGAAAGCGTTAGCTTCCAAGGTTGGTGAGCCTGTTCGTTTAATCACACTTGAATCCGCTCTTGGTATTCACCGTCGAACCATTCAAACGGTGATTGAGCCATTCCTAGTAAAACTCGGCTTCATTGAACGACAACAGACTGGTCGCGTCATTACTGAAGCGGGTCTGAATCATCTCGGCATGGATGGAATCAATCAAGATGACAACGGTGATGAAGAGGTGGCAGCATGACAATAACCAAAGAAGTAGTATCAATCAGCGAAATGGCACGTATGTTAGGACTCTCGCGGGCGAGATTGTATCAGTTGATCAAACAAGGCGTTCTGCCACAACCGATTCGCGACGGAAACGTGAAGCGTGCTCATTGCGACCGAGAGTTGCAGGAGCAGTGCATCAAAGTTCGTAAGACCAATTGCGGCATCAATGGTGAAGTGATTTTGTTTTATGCCAGCAAGCCGATGGAAATCCCGAGAGTCAACAAACGACCATTACAGAAACAACCATCAAAACCTGTTCCCAAAAAGACAGATATCGAAATAGAGTCATTTCGTCACGACTTGGAACAGCTTGGGGTCAAGACGGGTTCGTCTGCTGATATCCGAAATGCCTTGGTAACTTGCTTCCCGGACGGGCACAAAGCGGTCAACCGGCAGGCTGTGATCATGCAACTTTTCGAGCACTTCAACCGTCAGAATAACCATGATAATCAGGCTTGATAATTCTCATTATCACGTCAATTCAACCCTCATACTGTCGAATTTGTGTCAAATTTCTGTCAACAACATATGAAAAACTGGCCTGATAATGACTTTGGAGACCTGTGAATGAGCCAACTCACCGACCTGATTGATGACTTCCTGAGTGCCAACGATTTCAGTCGACATACTGACCGAGCCATCCGCTCTGACCTGAAAAAGTTCGAGCAGTGGTTCGTTAATGCAAATGGGGAGCAGCTGGATCTGACGCGTGTGACGGTCAGAGATGTAGCTGACTATCGCGACCATCTGGCCCGTGTGCGACGGCAATCAGTTGCAACGGTCAATCGGTCGCTCGTCTCCATTCGGCGATTTCTTGGACACTGTGTCCACGGTGCAATCATCACAGAAAACCCTGCAACGATGGTAAGAGAGCTTCGCCGGACCGTTACGGCTCCAAAAGGTCTGAGCATGGCCGAAGTCCGGCGTCTGCTACGGGAAATCGAGATTCGACAAGATCACCGTGCTGGAGCCGTTTTGGGCTTGATGTTATTCGGCGGTTTGCGGGTCTCTGAAGTGGTGGGTCTGACATTGGCTGATGTGACTGTGCAGCAACGGTCGGGTCAGGTGATTTGTCGTCACGGGAAGGGAAACAAGCAAAGGATGGTGCCGTTGCCGCTGGAAGTCCGGCGATTGTTGAGTCGCTATCTGGAATGCCGACCCCCGATTCAGGTGAATTTTGTTTTCATTGGTGAAAGAGGTGCATTGACGGCGGATGGTGTTCGCGGGATTTGCTTGCGGTATTCGGTGCAAACGCAAGTAAAGTTCAGCCCGCACACGTTGAGGCATACCTTCGCTCATCGATTCTTGTCGGCGACGAACAATGACCTAGTGGCGTTGGCCCAGATCCTGGGTCATGAGAGTCTGAATACTACGGCCATCTATACCCAACGTACGCATTCCGAATTAAATGAACGGTCAGAGCTTGTACAGTTTTGATCAATTGAATCTGAGTACTCTCAACTATAAACCGCTACAGTTCGCCTAGAAATCGCTCAAAGGTATCGAGAGCGTCGATCTTGCATCCTCTGCACCACAAGATGAACTCACTTACGTCCACACGCCTGTTTGCCGTTTCGCAATTGTAAATGTAGCTCTGTGGCTTTCGAATACGTTTGCCTAACTCCCGCTGTGTAAGACCAGCCTCCTCTCGGAGCTTTCGAAGAAAACCCGGTAGCCGCTGATATGCGAGGGCATGTTGAGCTTTAGTCGCCATATTGACCCGATTTTCGGGTCAACAGCCCGTGACACGTTTTGCGTGTCAGCTGTACCATGTAATGAGGCAGGCGGGACTGGTTCTAGGTTTTCTGTGAGAAGAGTCGAGAAAAATAATAAACGCTCTTTCTCATTGATTTGGAGGGTGCAAAATGAAAGAGACTTCTTTACCACTTCGGCATTTTGTTTTTCAGTCTTTAGTTTTCTGCATTGTCTCGAATGGAGTTAACGGTTCGACGATGCTCACTTTGTTTGATGCAAACGTAGATTCAGTTGGTGTTGTAACACCCGACGCCGGAGACCAGACCTTTAACGAAGTTGCGTTCCTTCAGGATTTCCCTTCTCTTGGTCCGGTTTCATCTGTTCGACTTGATTACTCAAACGATCAACGTCTTTATGCCGTCATCGATAATGAGTCCATTATCTATGAAATTGACACGCAGACAGGTGCTTTGGCAGGTACATTTGACGTAGGTGTTCCATTGGAGGGAGTTGCTGCCTTAGACGGCGGACAGCTGTTTGTGAATTGGGAGCACAATGGAATTATCTCAGTTGATTTTGATGCTCAAACCAGCGACGTAGTAGCGACCTACTCGCATCCGATAGACATCGATGGAATTGACTTTGATGGATTGGGAAACTTAATCGGAAGTGACATCAATGAAAGTGGTTCTCTTTATGAGATTGGATTGGATGGATCCGGTATTTCATTGCTCGGTCACTTCCCTAATATCTCGGCAGGGGACATAACCTACAGCATTGAAGATGACAGGATGCTATTTCTAGCTCAGGACACTCAACAACTTTGGTCGCTTGAGATGATTGGCGGATCGCCATCGGGATCACTGACCTATCTAAAGGACATTCCTGCCCCCGGTCGAGCATTGGGTCTTGCCTATATTCCGGAACCAGCCACGATTGTTCTTATATCTCCGATGGTTTTTTCCAGCATATTCCGTCGTAAAAGAGGTTGAGAATAAAATCTACGGTCGGTATCAAACTAATCCTTGATTGACTTGTTGAACATGATGATTCTGGAATGTGTAATTGGCTAGGGTGGGGGGGATCCCCCCGGGGGCCTAGATTTGGGGTTCCATAAATCGCTCGTCGTGGTTCTCCTTGTTTCAAGTTCAGCTAGCTTTTCTCGACAAAGACGGAAGACGAGTCCAGATTCCCGGAACGTCAGTTTCGTGGGGGAAAGCAAACTTGCCCCGAATCTTCATTGATGCCGTAATCCAACATCACATCAATTCAAGCTGGCAAATAGTCGCTCAGAATATTCATGCAATTCTGAAATGTTCGTCGACTGAGTGAGCTGCCTTTCGTGCTTGCGACTAAATCGGATGAATCTGTACTGAATAACTTCTCGAATTAGACAGCGAGTCGGGCATGTGCATTTACTATCCGTGTTGCAATATTTGTCATTCACCATGTACCGGCCAACATGTCTTGCAAGCATTGCTTCCCCGCGCTGCAAAACTCAGCTACTGCGTCACTCGGAAATTCATCAACTCGGGGACGATCGATTGGCAACTTGTCCATCGTCTCCAAGTCGCGACACCCGAGTAGCATGTCGGTGAGTATGACCGCATGGAGAGATAAGACATCCAATACTTGACGAGTCTCGCGGAGGAATGCCTTGCCTCGCCTTGAACTGCGCCAGCGTTCGTGAATCAGCGACAACTCGGTTAGTGCGAGCACAATCGGTCCATCTTCGCCTGCGGGCAGTGAGTTGTGTGCAGCTTCGACGAGCCAGCTGAACTCATTGGAAAGTTGGTCAATGCTCTTGTTCTCATTGTAGGCGATCCGCGGTTTAATTAGTCGCTGCTTCGCAACGACTCTACCGGGCAAGGCTCGCTTTGCTTTGTATGCTAGACCATCGATTCGAGCCTGCACTTCCGTTGGCGGAACATGCAACGCGATGCCGTATCCCTGAAGGCGCTTCATGTACTCTGAGTATTCATCATTTAGGACATAGCCGATTCCAAGAAGCTGCGCCGACCGCAAGCCAAGACACTCGAAGGCCTTCCAAGCTGATTCAACTGGGGATACGTACCTAATCCCTTCCCGCTCGGTTAATGACCGAATCAAATCATCGTAGTACGGTGTTGTGTTGCATGCCACGGTTAGTAGAGCAGTAGATGAATCCGTAGGACGTTCAATTGACGCACATAATCGCAATACCGCCGAAGTGAGATCGTCTCGGATTGATCGTGAGCGGAGGTGCAACTCCATTGTATGACCGAGGGCTGGATGTGATTGCAGCACGCCTGAAGGAAGATGAATGTCCCCCGTAAGGCGGCCTTCGAAATACCGACTCCTACGCCAACGAACCTGCGTCAGAATTTTCTCCCATAGTAACGAACCACTCTCTGGGCCATTCCCAGTTAGAATCCCTATGGAAGGAATGCATGGATAGGCTTGTTCATCACTTGCTCTAATCTTTGCTACTCGAAGGCGGTCAATTGGTATTATTTTTTTGAATGCCCCGGGCTCGAACTCGACGGCCCAATGTCGATGTCCCGCATTTGTGAAGAGCGTTCCGGGGGGAGGGAGCGTCCCGCGAAAGAGCAGGTCATCGACCACGTGTATAATGCGAAATGCACGTTGCCTAATCTGAAAGCACTCGAGAAGGAACGGATTTAATAGACCATAGGCTGATATGTCGGCATCGCCAGGCGAACAACCAAGCAATTTGGTCCAGTCACTCAAATCTGCTTCTCGAAAGGAACTCAGATCGGGAAAACAATTTCGAATGCTCAAGTCCTCACGAACAAAGCCAGCGCTTAGGTGGGCTGCGACGAATACGAAGTTCCCATCTATGTCGTTGGCGCAAAAGAGATGCGACTTAAGCTCATTCCAGAGAGGAATCCCCTCGCTTCCAAGATTGTAACGCCATCTTGCAGCGTCTTCACAACCGAATACCCCTGTCCCGTCGTTGCCAATATTGATATCTAAGAGGTGCCATACACCGGATTCAAGAAGCAGCGCCTCAACGCAAGCAACTTCGTGAGGAACCGGAATGCCATTTGCATTGGATACCAATTCAGACTGACGAGTCGAGTCCCTCCTCACCGCCGATACCCGAACGACGCCGCTATCTTTGTGGTCAAAAGTAGACATTACTGTCTGGAGGCTCCTCAGCAAAGTTTTCATTCAACGTTAAATCGGCGTTATCTAATACTTTCGGCTGTAAAGGACTCTCCACGTTTACCTCCCCCAGAAATTGGGTGGTAAATAAAGAGCAAATTTCATTATACTTATAGCCTAGGCTCAGCAAGTACCGAAGCTTCACTACTATAGTCTCTATACTCATATCCCAGGCTGGTATTGCAAGGGATTCAAGTCGTACGCGCTTAGATATATCATTGCTTCGAAAGCTGCTTATTCCGCCGGGTTCTTGGGTTGTTACTACCACCGGTACCTCACGCTCCTTGGCGTACGCCAAGACCTCGCTTTGAAGATCATCAGGTAAATCTCCGTCTCCTACTGCCCGAATTATCATGCCCGCCCGGCAGTCGCGAGTCGCACGTTGTTGCAGTGAATCTAAGCCATCCCTATAGACCGTAGGGTCGTCGCCAGGATGAAATGTCCTAGAATCAACAATGGCATCGAAGAGTGATTCGGTTCTTGGTGGAATCCAACATGGATCTGGCGTGGAAGCACCCTCCAATTCGACATTAAGAAAGGCCCCGGTGTTAGCACGATAGCGGGCATACTCGGCCCGCCGGATAAGAACCTGCTTGGGGCGCATAGTGCCAAGTAGAGGGGCGTTAAACGAGCTGAACGCCTCCAACTCAGTACCACTGACCTTCTTGGCTCGGACACCGGATATAATGCGACTCGCAAAGACAACAGCTACCCCTGATAATTGCTTTGCGCACATGTACTGAGCGAGTAGAACTGCATTCGCGGCGTTCATAGCAGCATCAGATGCCGGAGTTCCTAGGGGGACGTTCGCACCGGTGAAAATAATAGGTTTCTGACTGAATGGTAGAGCAAATGCCACTGCGCTTGCCGTGTAAGCCATCGAGTTTGTGCCGTGAGTGATGATAAATGCGTCGTATTGTTCATAATGCTCTCGAATATACTGCGCCAATGATCGCCAGTTCTTCGGTACAACTTGCGTGCTATCACCTGTGAAGCCTGGATAGTCTAAAGGCGCCAACTTCACCGGTTCGGCCGGCTCGCGTCTATACTGATGCTCCCACCGAGTATTTAATTCTGCATGAAACTCCTTCGTCATTATTAGTTTTTCGAGTGATTCGGCAAACCCGGTCACCGAAGTCGTTCCAGTACGCCCTGCACCTGCATATGATGAGATTGTGCCACCGAAGTTTATTAGCTGGTATCTATTCGAGTTCATTTTCGGTGTCCTTAATCGGCAATTTATTGGTCTCAAGAATAGGCGTTTTACTAATGAAAATCTCATCAGAAATACTCGGCGACAACTCAAGCAGCTCAAGGACGCGTGCTGCTGCGCCCCATGACAAAGTGACTCCGGCACCACCGAAGCCCACGCAGTTGATACGAGCCGGTCCATGATTGGTCTGCGCCATTGACACAATGGACTGCGGAGGAGCATGCTCTGCTGATGGTGGAAGCGTGAAGCGCAAGCCAACATCGACTTGGCGGATGCTGCCGATCACACCATCATTTAGCTGCCGTTGCAGTGCCCGATTCAAGGTTATAACTGGCTCCGGTACTTCAATTCCGCGGACTGAAACTGTTTCACACAGGAGCGGTTCTTCAGGAACAAATGCGTGAGCCGCATAATCGTATTTGCCATGCTGCCGCGTTCCACCGAGTATGCAATTGCCTGAACGTGGATAAAAGTAAACATCAAATGGTTGCCCCCTCTGTCCGGGATAAACAGCATAGGTGGGCGTATAATTATAAGATCTAGGAGGGCTCCCCTCATAAGCGTGATAGTCTGCTACGACTAGTACACCTCGGACTGCGTCACACACCGGAGTGTCGGCAAACACTACTGTACCACCACCGCCCAAACAATTGATGATTGCATCATCGCGGCATTCTAAATGGAAAGTCGGTCCGATTGTTCTTCTATGAAAAGATACACCGAGCCTTGTTGCAAGTCCATGTAGCCACCTGCTGTAAACTGGCATGTCGCAGAAATAGCAGTCGAAGGCGAATCCTGAAACTTTTGACGCACCAGACCGTTTGGTTGGAATCTCGCTCGATCCTGAGCGTAAGTGGACGAGATTTTTAAGTTGGTGAGTGTAATCTGGGAGGCGGTCTTCGTGCTCTGATAATTCAAAGTGACGCTGTGTTCGCACACCCGGGATCTTAGAAGTTACAAGTGAGGAAAAAAAAGACTGGCTGGCAACAAAAAGATCCGAAATATCAACATCGCCAACACTGTGTGGAATAACGGACGCGGCCGGGTAGGCACTTGAAAATGCCGGGTTTTCGCGTCCGCGATCATCGAGTAAGAACTGCTCTGCGATTAGGGATACTCGGAGACCGCTGGCCCGGAGTGTACATGCGACGGTGAAGCCTACTACACCTCCGCCCAAGACTGTAACGGATTTCATCGTTGAGAACCTTGGCCTGCGTCAAATCGTCCACTATCAAATGGCCAACCGAACTGGTCGAGCGTTCCGGAGACCAAGTCTCGCTTCCCTTTCTCGCTCCGAATATCCTTGTGCCAAACGACGTTGGTCACACCGTTCAAGAGCTCTGGGCCACCGGCGTCGGCGACAACAATCTTTTTTCTCAGCGCCCATGCGGCGCCGAGTTCTGCCCGCACCCATTCACTACTCCGTACGGAGTTTTCTGATGAAATCACAACTACAGCGGAGCACGATTCTAATTCCTGACGAACTTCGTCCGGCCAGTGATCTCCCGCGCGTAGGCTTTCGGTAAAGCGAAATACTTCTACATCTTGACACCGGAATAGGTGCACGATGTCATCAGCGAACGGGGCATCGAGTTCTGAGTAACTGAGAAAAAGTCGCTTCGGGAGTGGAGAGCTGTCTGTGGCTCCTCTATCTCGAGGATCGTCGCCAGCGAGCGCTGCCTGGGCTTGTTGAGACACAGCCCATAAGTCACAGAATTCCCGAAGCATAATGTCATAAAGGTCGTCGGGAAACGGAGTGTCAATAACATGTTCCCATGGCCGCTTCTTCGCCGCAGTCGAACTCGTCCAGAATCGGCCGACCAGCAGGTGGTCGCTGAAGAAATAAAGCGGTCCAACGGGTGTTTCGGTGTAAAAGCGAATTTCTACGTCTGTGCCGTCAACAAGATCGAGTAGGATTCTCAGAAGAGTCTGCCAACTTGACCAGCCTCCGGACTCTAGGCGCGCCGCTTCGATCTCAGCTTCTCTGGATTCTTGTCCCAGGTGCACTTGGTGGTCATTCGCGACCATTGCTAGTCGCCAGAGCCCATCGATAGACCGACTGAGAGCAGCTTGTCCGATGGCGGCGGCCCTTGCGATGCCGAATTCGCCGCGTGGATGGGCTAATAATAGTTTTAGCGGTATGCCTGGATTGCCAAAGACCCTGGCAAAAATGTGTTCGCGAATATCGTCCGGTCTGACAAGTGTGTCACTGAAGAACGAATCAAGGATCAAAATGACCCGCTGATCAGTATCGTTGAGTCGCTTCGCGACGGCAAGAGTCTCTTCGTCAGATTGCCAAAGGTCCCGCATACCCTCCCGAGGGCTGTCACCGCTATCAATGCAGTGGAGGGCAATGCGAGCGAGGTCCTCATCCTTTACGAGAGACTGCAGGATTCCCTCTCGGGCTCGAAAAATCTCTAGTTGATCTCTAGCCATGGCGAGATTTTACCGACACTGAGCGAATTAGGCCATACTACACAAGGCACGTCAGCATCAGAGTGAAAATGCGGATGGATTTGCGAATTGCAGAGTGGTCTATGCAACAACGGCCAACAGCATCTAATTGGAGAGATTCTGCCCTCGGCAGGAATTCCTACATTTCTTTCGCAGCGGCGAGGCCCACTGCTTTGGGTGTTTCTATGCGAATCACTGAAAAACCCTAAGCGGTGATTTGAGCCGCCGGTCCGTGGGTGACTTGTTTAGACGCACAATTTTTCACCCAAGGGAAGGCTATATTCCCCGGAATGCAACAGCCTCTAGGGTTAGCTGTTGGTGTCTTGCACACGCGGTTTGGAGCGGGGGTAAATAGTTCGATAATACCGGAATCTTTCCGAAAAAGTATGGTCCTCGAAGTTTGATAAGCCATCAAGCTTATGTTTCCTCTGAGATTCCGTTTTTTAAGACGGCAGATTGGTAACTTAGTAAGGCACTTGGATCTCTTTTTTAGTTGATCTAGTCGGCTCATAGAAACGAATCAAGCTTGCTTTGTTTTTTAGATTACTTCAGTGGCATTAGGTTTGCATTGCGATTCACAATAGCCGACAGCATGTTAATGTGATAAAATTTGTCGGTTGAAAGTCGTGGTTGAGTCGACGCGTCTTTATCAGAATCAATTGGAGGAAGACGATGGCCCAGATACATAAATGGAATGCGGATCTTCTTCTGACCAGTGAAGATGAGAAGCAGGCACGAGAGCTCTATCCTCGCATTACTGGCGGGTTCATCGATAAAACAATCGGCGAGCAATTCAAGGCTGCCAATGATATCGCAAACGATGCTAAGAAACGCCGAAGGCTGGCAGGGCTCGTGGCGGTAATCGTCGGCGTCGGATCTCTGATCCTGATTTCGATCTCAGTAACGATTCACGAGACTAACCACTCAACTCCTTCTATACACAATGACCAATCCCGTAAGAGTAATGCTCAAGACGATGTTAAGCATCAGGACGGTGGAAGCCTAGGTGAAAATGAGGAGCATGCGGCGTCAGAGGCTGAATGGCATCTAGCGGATTTCTTGGGAGCACTTGGAGTACTACTTGGTCTATTAAGTGTGGCAATTGGATTAAATTTCGTTCTGCACTCTCAGGCAAAGAAGGACTGGTTGATAAATCGGTGGATAACCGAGAGAACTCGCCAATTCTATTTTCAATATTGCCTTTGTCACTTGGAGGAGTTGCTCTCGGAAGATCGTGACGATGTTGAGTTTTCACAAGTACGACGGGAGAATTACGTCCAACAAATGTTTGGCGGTGTTATACCAAAGTCACCGATTGAGAAGAATAAACTCAAGGAGCGCCTAGAAAGAACGATCGATGTGGAGGAGTCGAACTCACTTGCGTGGCTCAGCGACAATCAACCAGAGTTCGAGAAATCCCTAGATGGATTCGATAAGTTTAGTGAATTCTGCAGTTTCTACCGGGATTTACGACTAGGGCACCAAATTAGTTATGCGGAACATGTCTTGGGGAAGCGACGAGGACCACTGCGATTTTCCTTGGAGTTTCAACATCATGTTGCTGAGTACTCTTCAATGGGTACAGTATTCGTTATCGTGATTCTGCACTTATTCCTTTCCTTGGGGCTTGTGTTTCCGAATATTGGGGACATTGTTTCAGGCGGGACTGTTTTAATAATCCACGTTCTTTGCATCTGTTTAGCAGTCATTACGATGGGAATTAGAGTGGTTGAGGATGGATCCCTGATACGGGCTGATCTTGTGCGATACGCTGATTATCTTTCCAATCTTCGACTGTTTGCCGCGGACTTTGATCGTGTCTTCGCTCAACGATGTGCGGCTCAATCGGCTGAGGACCGCACACGTCATTCTGCAGAGCTGTTTTCGGTAATGACTGCGACCGAGGAACTCGTCTTCGTAGAAATGACGTCGTTTCTAAGGTCTGCAGAGAGATCGAGCTACCTAATGTGATTTGCACGTAGCCGGATTTGATTGTGGAATCTCTCAGTGACCGAGCATGTACCGTTGACTTGCCCCCAAGAAACCGGACCAGTGCTTAAGTGATGGACTTGAGATCTGGTCCCTGGACTGGAGGACAGGTAAATGGCAAAGCGGATTCGTTATTCAACGGAGCAGATCATTCACAAACTACGTGAAGCGGAAGTCATGTTGGCCAAGGGGCAAAGTGTCGCCGAGATGTGCAAGCAGATTGGCGTCGCTGAGCAGACCTATTATCGATGGCGCAAGGAATATGGTGCGTTGAAGATGGACCAGGCCAAGCGATTGAAGGAACTGGAACGGGAGAACGGTCGCTTGAAGCGGGTGGTTGCTGATCTGACGTTGGATAGTGCGATTCTGAAAGAGGCCGCTAACCCAAACTTCTGAGCCCGGCCCGTCGCAGGATGACGATCGATCACGTTCGTGAAGTCATGCCGGAAGTGTCGGAGCGTCGGGCGTGTCGGGTGCTGAATCAGGCCAGATCGACACAGCGTCATCGGGCGAAGGTTCGTTCAGATGAACCGAGGCTGGTGCAGCGAATGATTGAACTGGCGAATGCGTATGGTCGTTACGGCTATCGAAGAATCACGGCATTGCTCAGGCATGAAGGCTGGCGTGTGAACCACAAACGGATCGAGCGACTGTGGCGACAGGCGGGCTTGAAAGTGCCGCGAAGACAGCCCAAACGGGGAAGACTGTGGTTGAACGATGGTTCTTGCGTGCGTCATCGACCGGAGCATCGTGATCACGTGTGGGCATATGACTTTGTGCATGCGCGAACACACGATGGCCGAGCATTGCGGTTGTTGGTGATCGTAGATGAGTACACGCGTGAATGTTTAGCGATTGACGTGGCACGGAAACTTGATTCAGAGAATGTGTTGGAGCGATTGGCGTGGTTGTTCGCCACCCGAGGCGTACCGGATCATATTCGCAGCGACAACGGATCGGAGTTTACGGCGATTGCAGTACGGACTTGGCTTGCGAAGGTCGGTGTGAAGACGTTGTACATCGAGCCGGGGTCGCCATGGGAGAACGGTTATGTCGAAAGCTTCAATGGCAAGCTGCGGGATGAACTGTTGAACGGAGAGATCTTCTACACGCTACGAGAGGCCAAGGTGCTAATCGAACGCTGGCGGATTCACTACAACACCGTGCGACCGCATAGCTCGCTTGGCTACAAGCCGCCGGCACCAGAGGCGATTGACATCGCGCCGCTGATGGCAGGCGTAGCGTAGTGAGCGGAGCGAACGAAGCGGAGCCTGCCATCAGCGAGGGTCGTAAACGACAACCAACTAACTTAAACTGTGGACTACGATGTGGGGCAGGTCACCGTGGTTTCTGGCTTAATCTAGGAGAGGTGTATTCCCAACTCCAAATCAACTTGGAATGAGGTACTTCCCGAAGCCCAGATCATGGCACCATTTCTTAAGCAGGGGGTACTCTGATGGGTGTAATGAGAGCACATTCACGTCCAGTCTACCCGGTGGCCCAAACGGATTTTACACTTCCTGGTTTCTGCGTTAATAAATCGTTCAGAGAGAATAAGTTAGGGCGAGCCTACACTCGCAGGCTTCCAGAATGACGAGACCGTCATCACTATTCTGCTACTCCTAGTTAATATGAACCGAGTCGCTAACAAACGCGATTGTGCCCCTGAAAGTCTATGGCCATCTTTTCCATTTCTTTTGATCCTGTGATTGTCGAAGTTTGGAATGGGCTTGAAACGATGAATAAACCACGTCGTCGTAAGAGATTTTGAAATTGATGAAGAGATTTCATTTTGTACAAGACAACGCTCACCTTCTTACTTATAATTTTTTCTATAGGGGAAGTGCTAAGTCGACGCTTAAAAAGGGACATTCGTTCGGGAAGTTATGATATGATCGTATGGGATTGGTTCAAGTTAGGTCGATCAGTTTCCGGTAGCGAATTGTTTTTCATTGTGGCCTTTTGTACTGGTTTAGCATGTTCTACAAAGGCAGGAATCGAAATGGAAGTCCTTACTAGGGAAATCGGAAACGAAGTGACGCTAGGTACAATAGGCTCAGTTGTCGATGTAATCGAAGGTCGAGTAGATATTCCGCTTAAGTTTGTAGATATATCTGGTACTATCGCTGGATTTGAGGCGGGTTCCCCATATGGTGAATCCAGTATTGGTGAAATGGTCTCGTTTAACGGAATTGTTTTCTCGCGATCTACAGACTTGACATCAGATAAGTACAACCAACTGATTGTAGGGAATAAACTGGTGTCCAATGGCGCTGCATTTATCCGAAAAGGGGAGAAACCATCAATAGTTGTTCGAATCTCAAGCCCATGTAGTTTGCTTGATGTGTATTCATCAATTTATGAAGACTTAAAGGAGCCATTCGTTGTCGTTGGCGTCGCTGATTTCTCAAGGACTCTAGTGACGGCAATCACGTGTCCGCCAATTAATAACGAGAACATATTTGACAACCATGAAAAATATTATGGCGACGGAAACTACGAAGTTAGAAATGGGCGAATGGCGATAGTCGGCTGTGCGGCCGATTTGTCGAATGTAAAAAACAATAGTCAATTATTAGCGTTGCAATCAGTGCTATATGATAATCCAAGCGATGAGAATAGACGACTGACCGCCCACACTCATGGGTTGCTGCTACGCTTGCCGATTCAAGATGTTAATGAGATCAAGAAGGATTCTGGTGAAAATGTTTATCACATATTCCATTCATCTACAATTAGTTTTGGTGAGTTTCAAGTATATAAAGTGAGGGGGGCACAAAGGCTCTGATCTCTTGTTTCAGTAATCAACTTTTAGGCTCGTAATCAGCATTTCAAGAGTCTTTCTCGTTAAACGCCTGCTGAGAGGCTGCCATGTCTGTAGCTGTGACTGAAGTGCCCATCGCTTCGCAATTTGTTCTCGAACTCCGTGAACGTCGCTTTGCTGTTTTTCATCAGTATTTAGTTCGATGCGCGATTCGCATGGAGCCATTGCGAATTCGCGTATTACAGCCAAATGTGCGTCACCAATTTCATTAAGGGAGTAGCCACCTTCGAGTGTTCCGACAGTCCGACATCGATATTCGTTTAACCCTGAGACTACGTCGGCGCAGGCGCGGACAGTTCTCGCAAATGCACCATACGCCGCTATTGACAGGGCGCCATGAGGAGTAAGTGGATCCGATCTAAGGCCATCATATCCGCAAGATAGGATAAGTGCGTACGGCCTAAATCCCAAAATAATAGGAGCAACAAACTCTAACGTCGCAATCACAAATGTTCGGTCGTTTAGGTGAGCAGGTTTAATCGGGAGATTAAAATTATAACCTTTCCCAATGCCAGAACCTAGATTTTCAATCCGCCCCTCTTCAATACTGTAGTCTTCATCTGCGTGAATCGAGATATAGACTACCTCGTTCGAGCTAATGAAAGTTTGTTGAGTGTGCTTTCCATGGTGAACATCGAAATCCAATACAACTATTCGCTTCTGCTCGAATCCCTCTTGCTCAAGATAGTCTGACGCACTCACTGCGGCGCACGCAACATTGTTTAGGACACAAATTGTGTTATTCGCAAGGTGGCCAGGGGGGCGGTTTAATGCCCACGCGGCAGAGACGTCCTTTACCCCAAAGACTTTGTCCACGGCCGTCACAGCTGCTCCCGCAGAATACTGAGCTATCTTAAAAATGCCAGGGCGCAATTCCATCGGTCGAGCTAGGAAATTATATCCTTCTCTTTTGTCTTGTCGCGCATCCTCACTTTCCATTACGTCTCGAAGGTAATTCCCCCATATACCTCCGCTGCGGTGCCTGTCAGAGTTCTTGTTGTGGACTCTATGTAGAATTAATCGTTCACTTGCTTCGGATCTGTCCCGCCCAATAAAGGTCCTTCGAGTAGGTTCGTAACTTGATTCCAATTTGCGGGGTTCTGTCCAACCAAAGTTAAGTGTCGTTTCTTGGCGTATACTAGTCAGTATTGACATTAGGCGCTCACGGCATTCGGGATGCGCCGGATATGAGGGGCGCAGGAATATAGGATGATAGACCAATATCCCATCCGTCCCGGTTCCCTGAATCTCGACTGAGGGATTTGGAGAGTCCTTGTATATTACTGCACTCTTGACCCTCCTTCGGCCTGAGTTTTGATCGAGTTTCTTTTCTCTTAACACATTTGTCGGAATTGCCCTCAACTGATCTAGTTCAGGATTCCCCTCCGAAAACGCAGACGCAATCGTGAGTAACTGTTCGCGTTCAGAATATGGTAAATCTTGACCAAGTTGTACTAGTGTGTAGATGGCTCTCCACCAAACCCAAGGTGATGGTTCGGAATCTAACTGCTGCATTAGTCTCGGCGTAAATCGACTATCGCTTGCGATAAGGTACATCATTGCACTAGCGCACTCACTTCGAATCGCAGTAGCGTCACTGAATTTATTGCCAGGCCGACGATTTAACTGATAAATCTGCTCAAGAATATTAAAGTAGGCTTGTGCGTAGTCACGATCGATCCCTATTAGGGAGAGTCTATCCAAAGACGCTGAATTAACTCGTGAGTTCTGGTCGAACAAGCGAACAATTGTTGTCGTGAGCGACCGGGCAACCCAAAAATCCATGGCGACATCTTTTATATTTGGCAGTCTTGCAAGGGAATGGGTCAAGCCGGAGGAGTCATCGTCGGCAAGTCTAAAAAGAGCATTTGCTGAACAAATACGTGTTAATCGTGTTTTAATTGGATTTGCCTTTTGGCCTCTTTCGTCGCCACGCCCATCAATCCAAGATATCAAAGTTGAGATAATTAGATTCCGAGGAGTTCTTCCGGCCCTCGACAGTATTAATAGTGTTTGCTCGAGGTCGTGATGTATCACGTGATCACCGGTTGAGCTAGCTAATCTTAGTTTTTCGAGGATTATGGATAGAGTCTCATCGAGAATTGCTTCGTTTGAGTCATTGGCCGCACTCCAAGTTTTCTTGTTAGAGTAACTTGAGTCCCGCAACGCGGCCAGTCCAAGTTGATTCCAGATTAGCGGAGATTCCAAGAGTAGGCTGAGCAGTCGGACAAAGAGCGCTGTGTGCATTGTCTCATCTAAGTTGAAAGTGTTTTGCTCATCCCGTCGTTGTTTAAATTCGTCACTTCCTTCAACAACAAGCAATGCATAGAAGATTGCCGAGATCTGTTGTGGGTAGTTTATCGCAGCTAATTCGTGATCGGTTTCCTCATGTTCGTTGTGGTTCTTTTTAGGCTTCGTCTGCGAAGCAATAAACTCCCTTACCCAGGATTCTATCTCGTGATTCTGCAGTGGTGCCCATTCAATGAAAGCGTAAAATCTGCCGAGGCTAAACTCATAATAAGAGTCAAAAACAAATGAAAACGAGTCTTTCTTGCTACTTTTCTCGATAATTAATCCATGCTTCAACAGTGCACTGAACACGGATTCCTGTGAAGTGGCAATTTCTTCCTTCCCGAATCGGCTATCTGGGTGATTGATTTTCTTTGCCGCTTTGATCACGAGCGAAGTGCTAAAGTTCTGTGTCGCCTGTGTTTCACTCACCAGCTTAGCTAGTGTTAAAATATAGTCAGTCGTAAGTTTGATGACGTCGGGAGTGCTTTGCCCCTTTATGCTCATCGTTTCAGAAAGCTGGGATCGGAATTTTTCAACCATTTTTCCAAAAATCTCGATTCGAGAGATTGAGTCAAAATGTTGTCCAGGGTGCGCCTGTGGTTCCAAGTCTCGCGATCGTGATCCGTACGCTTCGCAGAAGTAACGAAGCATTACCGGTTCGCGGAGAATCCTCTCAACTTGCGTTGAGAGCTGAATGTTCTTCAGTCGGTATTCGTCAAAATATCGTTTACTTGCGTCCTGAAATTCTTCGTCGCTGAACTTATCCAATTCAATTGAAGGAAGTCGCTGCTGTGGCGCAGAAAAAATAAAGTCCGACCAATTATCTTCCAATCCCTGGTTAGAGAATATCGCCCAATACTCTTCCCGGCACGAGAGGCAGAATTTTACCCGACCAGATAACCAACGGGAGCTTCGCAACATCTTGTGGAGAGCTGATAGCTCAATATTGAACCATGATGCGGCTGCCATAGCGGAAGGTGCCATTAATTCATTAATTGCGTCAAGAAATATTACAATAGTGTAGCTTGCATTAGCTCGACTGATTCCTTCAAGCTCCTGGATTAAGTCATAGGATGCATTGTCCGGTGACCTCTTCCACTCATCATTCGAAATCGCTCGGAGAATTAATGTGGCTAGGTTGCCATGGTCGATTGGCAAGCCCGCACAAGATAATAGTATCGGAATAAATGACCTCTGATGTAATAACATTTCGGCGAAAGAACAAACAAGGCTTGTTTTTCCGTACCCTGTTCTACCTGAGATAGCAAAAAAAATGTCTTCTGTCGACGTGTTGAGGAAGTCATCCAAGAAAAGGCGATTTGCGGGAATGCCAGTAGCAGTGTTAGATCGCCGTTTCACGAATAGTTCGGAGTCGTATTTGACCGAGAACTCATTTGAAGAGCCATGCCTGGTCGACTCTCCGTGAGCTTGGGGTTGGAGTTGATCGACGACTTGACAATACGAGATTGAGGGGAATTGTCGCCGCCTTGCTAATCTCTGGTTAATTATCGAAATAGAGTGAACAATTTTGTTTGCTACTTCGCCATAACTCGTTTGGTCGCTTAGATCTAATGAGACCTCCATCAAGTTTAGAGGATTGGGTCCGACGTCTTTTTGTATCCGGTCGATAAAGTTCTCTTGTCGCTCATCAAAGGGAAGGCGGGGATCGTTGATGATGACCACAAGAAAGGGCTTAGTCGCTTCTGTTAGCGCCTCGTATTCTGCCTCCGTTAGTGATTGGCCATCGGACTCAGTTACGGTTCCATAATATGATCCCACTAGGAAGAGTCCGAGGTCTGCTTGTTGGGCCGCATCTCGACACTTGAACCTAACTTCCGCAATGTCAAGACATTCCCAATCTTCCGCGAGATCAGGAGTGTTTCCGGCAATTATTAGCTGCTCTTTAAGATGCCTTCTAAACTCGGACAGATGAGTGAATGGTGAACTAATGAAAATTCTCATAAGTGGTCCTAGCGGATTGACTTTGAATCTACTTTTTTCATTCGATCGTCTGCGTAATATAACATATACTATTGTGTTCCGAAACAGTAACGGCATATATGGCGCTAATGTGATGGTGCTAGAGCGATTATACATTGCTCCGCAAATCAAGATTTGGGCTAGCGATAGCCCCGATTAATGATCGCTGGCACTCGATGGGTTCTTTCCTGCTCGTTCCGAGATTCTTGAAAATTTCGCTGAGTCAACTCGTTGGCGGAATAGATTTTGCCGAGTCACTCAGGCCCACTTGCGCGTCCACCTGAATCCTGGTCCAAATGGTAAGTTAAGGGATCGATTAAGATGAGGTTTCTGTTTGGAGACTGATAAGGAAGAAACGAAAACGATTCATCGAAGTGCAGAGATTTTACGCGTTTTGGTGGGCCGAGATTGGGAGATCGGTGGAAGGCAAGCGGGTGGACGTTGGACGCGACCTAGCGACATTGGCAGTTGCGTGCTCATTGAGTCTTATCGCCACCGAATGGGATGCCTACTGCTTGACAAGCTTAATTGTGATGGCGGTCTTGCTTACGAGACCCGCGGTATTGTTTGATATCACGCTTGCAGCAATCACGGAGCCAGATTTATCTTTCGCGTTGAATTCGATAAGGTTGACGCCGATTGTTGCGGCCTCCAGAACTTTCTCCAGCTTTGTGTCGGCACGAATAATCTTCGACAAGTCTATTATTGTTCTTCCGGTCTGAAGCCATTGCCGGAGCTGACCTTTGTCTTTGTCTGATAGATCAGGAGTACTATCAATCAGGGCATTGGTGAATTCGAACCCCAAATCGACTATGTGGTCACCGATTCTTGCGAAGCATACAGCACGAGCGCCAGGAACTGGCAGTATGCAGATTGTCATCGTGCCCGTAGCGCCGACCGTATTCTTCGACAACCATGATGTAACGCACAACTTTGCCGCTTTCCGAATTGCTCCGTAATCATCTTTTTTAATCGCTTTGGAAAAGCGGTCGATCAAATCTTCGGTTACCTTGGGTGATTTGCCGGCAATCGGTGGCTTAAATGGCAAGGACTCCACGAAGAATGTACCGGGTTGTGCTCCCGAAGCGATAAATATCGGGACCACAACCGGTGTTTTGGGAATCTGAATCAGTTTGACGAAGTAGAGGCCTGCTTCGTTTGCCGGGCCAACTTCAATGGTTGCTCCCGCCCCAACCTCCTGTGAAAAAGAAGATCTCGAGAGGTCACTTTCAATTCCGGCGCTTCCATCCACGTTTACTTTGCACTTGACTTGAGATCCTTTTGCCAATTCTGTTTTCTCGACAATTGCTGAGAGCTGCTCTGATGCATTTGCTTGCGTGCTCATCGCGACAAGAATCACTGTGATCGCCTTAACGGGGCGCGTAAACGATCTAGACATACAACAACTCCTAATAGTGACACCTTGTGTAATCAAGTTTGATTTATTAGCGAATAAGGTGACTCGGAAGTCAAGAGGAAACATGTAGAACCTATGCTGACCTTCCCCCACGTTTAATACCAGATTCTATGTTGGTCCGGCATCACTTGCGCTCGTCCCCACTTCGGGTCCAGTTGCTGAGTTAGAAATCAGCCTTCATCCGGTCAAACCAACCTGGCTATTCGATGCAGCGAATTCCCTTGGGGCCAGGTATCCCAAGGCGCTGTGTGGACGGTCGAGATTGTAATGCCGACGCCAAGCTTCGACCTTTTGCCTGGCATCGTCCAGCGATAGGAACCAATTCTCGTTCAAACATTCGGCACGCAGCCGACCGTTGAAGGCTTCGATCAGACCATTATCCGTGGGTTTTCCACGTCGGCTGAATTCGAGCTTCACGCCATGAATGTATGCCCAGTGGTCCAAACGCTTACTCGTAAACTCGGTCCCGTTATCAACGCGGATGTGCTGCGGTAACGAGCGCACACGACCGATACGATCCAGCACTTCTGCGACATGGCCACCGGTCAGCCGCTGGCCGACCTCGATCGCCAGACTCTCACGCGTAAAGTCATCGACTATCGTTAACAAGCGGAAGCGACGACCATCGAATAGTTCGTCGGCCATGAAATCCATCGACCAACTCTCATCGGGACGACTCGATGTCGGCGGCGGCATACGATGGGCGACGCTTCGAAGACGCCTCGGCCTTTTCGACCGTATGGACAGGCCTTCCTGCCTATAAAGTCGATACACCCGTTTGCGATTCACAAGCCAACCTTCGCGTCGCAGCCTGATCCAGATCCGTTGGTAACCCCAACTGATGTAGACGTTCGCCAGTTCGCGAAATCGTATTCGAAGCGACCCCTGTTCATCGGCCACGCTGCGGTAGCGGATCGTCGAGCGCGCAAAGCGCATCGTTCGGCACACGCGTCGTTCACCCACCTTAAATGCTATCTGCGTTTGCGCTAATAGCGACCTTCCTTGAACAGGCGTCAAAGCCTTTTTCCCAGCGCATGTTGTAGCATGGCTGCATCGAGATTCAGCTCCGCGAACCGTTGCTTGAGCCGACGAACTTCATCTTCGAGTTGCTTTTGCCGACGGACCTCGGCCACCCCCAAACCGGCAAACCGGCAAACTTCTTTTTCCATCTGTAGAACGTTTGCTAGCTGATCTACATCTTGCGACAGACCTCCGTCACCGCCGTTCCACTCTCCGCTTGCCGCAAGGCATACGCGATCTGCTCTTCTGTGAATCGTTTCCGTTTCATCCTGATCAGCCTCCGAACAGAGACCGAATTCTAACCGATTCTCTCACTCAACATTTGGAACAGGATTTGGGTACGCGCGCACGCCAGGTTGGTTTAACCGGATGAAGGCTGATTTCTAACTCAGCAGATGGTCCCGAAATGGATACAAGAGTAAGTACGACCGATTGTGACTCAGTAATTGGACCCGATTCGGGTAAAAGCGCAAAGGGGGAAGGCTCACTTAGATGAATTGTAGGTTGTTATCAATTGATTACAGGTTTACAAGGATTGCATTAAGCCGCTTTGATCCAGTCAAAATTATCTTGATCCTGTGGCCCTTCGTGTTATTTTGGTGATTCTCGCGTTTCGGGGTTAGGTCGTCGTCGCTCGCGATGGGGAGGCTGGGGCTGGGGGCTCAGTCCTAGCGATCGAAAGAACAGTCGATCCCGCTGATTGGATCAGGCGTGTTCCACACTACCCATCGTCGATGTAGTGAACCCCAATCAGCTCAGGCAGAGACCAGACTAGTTTTGATTCGAGGAGTGAGGCCGTGAGTCATAAGTTTTTTCTTTTCATATTTGTTACTGGCCTTCTTGGCTTCTTTTCATGGCCTACCCGCGCAGTTATTTAATCTAGAAACGACAAACCCGATGCAAAGACGGTAGGGCTCGTGGATCAAACCGTGCCTGTGGGAGGGATTCTTCCGTTCTTCGGCGACATAAATCGACTTCCCTCAAACTGGGCTGTATGTGACGGTAAGATTCATGACGGCATAGAAACACCTAACCTTAGTGGCCGCTTTATCGTCGGCGCAACTAGCAATCGCAATTCGGGACACTTTTCGTTTGGCACGATAGGAGGGGTTTCCGAGGTAATCCTCGAAGCTGATCAGCTCCCGGAACATGATCACAATATTAGAGATGCAGGGCATACTCATGTCCTCCTACATGGAGGTGCCGCGCACGGCACACCGGACCAAGACCCTAAAAATAGCGTGTTTCGCCATAATGAAGGGGATAATATTCGATCAGTGACGGAGAAATCGTCATCGAGAATTTTAACAACGCCACTCGATGCCCCTACACCAATCAAGATTCTGCCGCCATACGTTGCCTTGCATTACATAATCAGGATCAAGTAATCCAAGACATTTTTTCATTCGACCGGGCGAAAAATGAGGTATTGCACATAAAGAGGGCCAAAAGAGGTACTATCGCAACAAGCTCAATTATCGCAATCTCGCAATGAGGTTAGAGCACCCTACTGCAGCCCTAGGGTGTATTCATTGTACCTAAGAATTATACCAGCATTGTCACCTCATGCACGACTTTTCTTGCACTTCGCTGCAAGCGTTCATTCTAAGACAATAGCATCGATTGTCTTCTAGGCATTACAGGGTTAATCAGTGCAAAAAGGCTATACAGTTAAGTTTGGTGCTCCTCGGGAGGGTCGCCTTGATGCAAGTGGGGGGGGCTGCGAGAGATATTTAAGCGAACTGTATTTACTTGAGCAATGCGTGATCCCGTTAAGGGCCGCAGCCGAACGTTATGTGGCGTTTTTCATAGTCGGGGTTGGAAAGGAAAAATCCGCCGCCAGATTTATAAAGTTTGTAAAACATTCTAATTCCGGCTGTATCCAACCGCGATTGGCAATTATCCGGATAGTATGTTATCTTCATATCTATCAATCATCAACCCATTAACCTCTACCAGATTGAGGTGTGCCGTGAACGTGTCCTGGCTCAAGAGTCGATCTACAAATATAGCTTACGTTCTCCTGGCTTTGAGTGTGGCCGCATCGAATACAAATGGTCAAACCTCATCGCAAGTTGTCACAGATATTGCTAACGGTGGTAAGCCGCCAGCCTCAATTGACGATCGTTTGCGCGCTCGAGTCACTGTGGAAACCTCGCTGAACCCCGAGAACCGATCGCTCATCCTGTTTTGTAGAGGGTCGCGCGTTGCAGATCATCTACTACAAAATAATACAGATGATGACGCATTAATCGCGGGATTGACTGGAGTTGACTATGCCACGTTTGTCATGCGCGGAAAAATGCACTGGGGGCAAATAACTCAGGACATGACGGATGCTAGGATGCGGGTCGAGAACGCGGTAAGGCGTGCTCCGTTTCCTTGTGATGTAGCAAAAGGCGTTGTTGACCAATTGGCTCACCATATTAGATCGGAAAAGGATGCGCCATCGCTTTCGCCTTCCAATGAGCTTCAGCTTCTTAGAGGATACATTGACGAGCCGGTAGCAACACTAGATGAATTGGATGATTTGCTATTAGTCGTTACTTACTGCGATATTCCTGAGGTAAGTGAGCAGGCTGTGTTGACGCATTGGGTTGACGTGCGCGTTGGAAGCACGGCAAGACAGAATTTATCCACGCCATTAAGAGTTTTTGCAGAGGCATTTTGGGCGTTCGACTCACCTGAGGAAGCACTTTGGTTACTAGTAAGAGCATTGGAGAGCCGATATGAACTGACAGATGAAACGGAGGGGGGCAGAAATAGGGTTGCGGCGTCGCTTAAGGTCCTGATAGCAATCGCGAAAGAAGCTAGACTGCGGGCGCAATTCAATTCTTTGAAACGAGTGCCATTATCAGAGAATGCATTTGCCGAAGCACTAGTTCAGTTCGGTGAAGGCTTCCTTGGCGCATACCCCATCGAAGCACGTGATTTCTTGTATCTTCGCCAGTGGGCTAGGAATGTCGGCGAAAGTGAAGGTCGCTCCGGGGTGTCTTACACATCTGGGCATCCGCATTCCGAGCAGCTGATGGAACTCATGCAGTACTTCATGGAAGTCGAATATGCTCTTCCACGTGTAAGGATCTGCGACAATCACGAGAATCTTATACGGATACTAGTCAGCAATGCGACACAAGCAATCGGAGATCTTGATACTCAAAAGCTTAAAGGTCTCCGCAAAATCCCTATTGCAAGACTTGCAGAAGACTTGGTAGCAACGCACCCCCTATACTGGACACCGCCCGACAAAATATGGAATGACCTCGTGTTTGAAACTGAGGTTTGTATTGCTGCGAGATCAGTTGATTGGAACAAACTCGAGAAAGACATTAAATCACTAAGTGATGGCTTGAAGAAGCCGATGGCTGGGATGGAGAGGCTGATTCTGAGGTCTCGAGCAATATTACTGCAAGAGCCCATTTTCATCGCAATGTCACGGAAATTCGGAGGGAATGGACAAATATGGGATGCCATCGGCGAAATAGAGGTAACTAAAAACGATCGAGAGGGAATCGCTGATGTTCCTTTTTGGAAATGGCCTTCGGATTCTCTTACTGAAGAGCCAGCGGACGGTGGTCTGTTGATTCGGACAACTGCTGAACTGGGTTCAGGACTTTATCATGAGCTAGCGTCCGTCTTAGATCATTTATTAGAGGCTGAGGAAAAGTATCAGCACGCTATAAATGACCATTATGAAGTCGGATTCATTCGCGAGCCGGGCGCTGCGAGTGAAACGCAGATCCGAGAACTTGCCAATGTTAAACGCGCGTTGGAGATTTCTAGAGATCACTTCCGAGCACTATTACTACCTGCCTTGAGCGTATTTGGCGACCGTACATTAGAGCTTGGTGTAGAACCTAGTGATGTTGTTTTTCGCGCACCTATAGCGAGCATGTTAGCAGCAGAATCCGCACCAAGCGATGCGAATCCACTGCGTGAGTTTATGGCGCGCCGACTACAGCAGATCAATACACGCATCGCGTCAATTGATAACGGAATGGATGCAGTTGGTTTCACATTCTTGGGGCTACCAGGACCGTCGCGCAAAATCGAGATTGACGGATCCGAAATCGACTTCATTGATACAAACCTTGGAGGATATGTCACGCGAGTCGCAGCACTTCGTGATCAGCTCCATCAATTAAATTTGAACGCCCTCGACATCGACCGTATTGAGAACCGGCTAAGCCAAGCTGATTTCGGATGGCAAGCTTGGGATCATCGAGTCGCTTCAAGGACGAGTGTTCTCGCAGCGATGACTTTTGATCTCGAGGCTGCCAAGCAAAGTGTAGCGAGAGCTGAATACCATAGGGATGCAACAGACTTCGACGCCACCGCTGCGCACTTCTCGGCGGCTGGAATGAAGCAATTTGCGAGATCGCATAGCCTTCAGGCTGAGAGCGCACTGATCGACTTCAATCTTCATGAGCATAAGCGCTTTGTGAAGGAAAAACAGGTGGACTTGCTGCTATCTGTGCTGCCTTATTACTCTATTGATTTGATGTATCAAGAATATTTACTTGACCAGACTGTCAAGTGGGTTTCAAAGACTGTTGCATCACTCGACGATCAATTTGAAGTTTATCGCAAGAAGAAAAGTAAAAGTCCTTGGCAGATATTCAAGAGTGTTACAAAGATTGTCGGGTCAGTGGCTGGGTCGTGTTTTGGCTATCCTCAGCTTGGACAGTTAGTCGGTACTGCACTCGACGCCGGACATGCAATGTATGACGGACGTTTCCTCGATGCTGTTTCGAAGATAGATCAAGCAGTGAAGATTCAATCTGGCGCTGGCATGCTCGACAGAGTTCGTGACGCGATTCCCGAAAAACTCCAATCAGATGCAAGCATATTCGTTAAGAATACCCGAGACGCAATGCCTTCAACGCTCCACGAGCAAATGCGCGAGCTTCTTCCCCTCAACTTACTCGCGCAAGCGAGTTTGTCACCAGAGCTTTCGCTACGTGACAAGTTCATTCTTCTACAGGATGCTTCAGAAGGCCGCATGCGTGTTCGAGATAATAGTGGTAAATCACGGCAGATATCAGTTGACGATTTTGCGAGGGCAGCGGCGGTAGAGGTGTCGGGCCGACTGATAATGCATGGTGTAGGAACTGCTGAGGATCTGCTTGGAGAGGGATTGAAGCGTGTAGGAAAATCACTGAGGGAAGAACTCAATTCTAGTTTCAATTTGGATGACACTAGTGGATTTAGCAGTGATCTGCGACGACGAGCGACCGAGATAGTTCGGAAGGCCTTGAATACGTATATGAATGAGGTTGGTGAACTTGAGGGCTTGCAATTTCAAATAAGGAGTGATATCGCCATTGAGTTTGAGCGTTCGCTATTAAAAACCGGGGCGTTTGAGTCAGTGAGGATATTTGAGGACGAGTTGGCGAAGATCATTCAGTCTTGGGAGTCACAGCTTCAGTTAGAGAGTTTAGTCGATTCTTACGTGAATTGGAATGATGTTATGGTGCCTGTTGCAGCGGCGCTTCGGCAAGAGCTTGAGCTTGTCCGCGAAAGAAAGGGTGATCAGTTATCCGATGTTGTGAGGGATCGAAGAGATGGTTTTGCTCGGCGGCTAAATGAAACGCTAGATTCTCAAGTTGGTGGTCCTTGCCCGACTTGTCCGCGCGTAACGGCAAAAAAGGCTGAGAGCGCAATTATCGCGATATGGCACCTTGCGAATTATCTTGACGAAATCGAAGATATTGTAGACAGGCTACGCGAAGGAGCCTTCGATAATAAGTTACTACTTGCGCGCATGAGAAATCTGCCCGATCCATTTGGTGATCTCGTAAGTGACTTTGAAAAAGTATTGGCAGACGCAAAAAATCTAAGGGCTTTGGTCGAATCAATTCGCCAGCCAGAGTTGACGCCCGATGATCTGATCGAAAGGGTCAAAGCAGCAATCGGGGACTTGGATTCGTATCCGAGATTGGCTTCAGTATTGCGAGCGATGGAATTCGTAGAAGGGAAGGAAGGCGGGGCTGCTATGGTTAGCCTCGATTGGCTCGGTCCGCTGGCTGAGGGTGTCGTCCGCGACTCACTCGCGACGGCGCAACAACGACTGGATCCCAATGTGCCTCACAAGGTGCCGGGTCCCGATTCATCACTTGGCTCCCATCGTTTAAGCAAAGCGCAAGAGAGGCATGTTTGGAGTGCTATTGCTATGCTTGCGAGCATACGACTTGCGCCTACTGCAGCATTCACAGCAAAAACCTCCTCTGAATTTGATGTCATAGAGGTGGGCCCGCAGGTCACAATCTCCCAAGTATGGGAAAAGGAACTTTACGAGCGATTGAACTCACCAGGTGGCAGTGAAAAGTATCAGGAAAAGCTAGCGGATATGCGGGATCGCTTTGAAGGGTTGAAGAGAGAGTATGGGCACGCACGCTTGACAAAGCGCAGCAAGGAATTGCTGCGAGAATTGCCACCAGCGCAACTTTCTTCCAACACAATCTCAACGCTACAGGAGTTCCAAGCTTCCATTGATCAGCTAAACCATCTCATTCAGAAAAAGCTATTGGTAGAGCTGAGAATCGCCGAGCGGGTCCACAAAATGGTGGTAATGGATGACAAGAACGCTTACGTACAAGAGCGTAATCAACTAGCAACTGATCTCAAAACTACTCTCGGAAAAGCTTTGGAGACCCTCAGTGCCGCAAAGAAATCGCTGGGACAGTTCCCAAGCAATCCGCAGCATAATTCGCTGCACGTTCAAGCTTGGGCGGATGGCCGATTTGAACTTCTGACATCCGAGTATGAGCTTACTCGCTCGCTTCTATTCCTCATTCGTCGAGCTCATGCCCGCATCGGACTGCATCCGGATTCGCGCCGACCGACTGACGCCTGGACTAAGCATATGAAAACGTTAGGCCGTTGGGCTAAGGCAATTGAGAATGGTGATGGCGTCACTCCGTCAATGCGCGGCAGGGCGTTAACTTTTAGTTTGGTCGGTGATCAACTATGGGGTACCGACGAAAACGGCAGAAATGGTACGCTTCACGAGACTCTTAAGGAAGTGAAACGTGCTTATCGCGAAGATCTTGATGATAAACCCGAGCGAACGCTTGGTCATTTTTTCGACCTAATCGATTTAGCTTCATCATCGAGAGAGGAAGCCTTAGATGTTTTGGGGGCAGATATCGATGAATTGAGTGATCCACCTTCCAACATCGCAGAAATAGAAAAGCTACGGCCAGGACGTTATCAGGCGTATTGTGAAATGCGTCGCTCATTTGGGCTGCTAGATGGTTATACCGCAGATGTGCAACAGCTCTTCGATCAACTAAGAAAAGTGCCTCCTGTGCGAGCAGATCAGGCGCTCGAGAAATGGCTGAAAGCAAGAAATGATAGAAATGAAGCGGGAGGCCAGCAGGTGGTCGATGAGGTCAAGACTCTACTGAACCGGCACCGCAATAAGGAAGATGTATCAGAAAGTCTGCAAATTGCACGTATGAGGAATCGAATTGTTCCGCCAAGGGGGGCGAACGGCGAACGGCCGCCGTCCGAGACATTAGGCGGGTTGTACGAAGAGGTTCGTGAGACAATAAGATCTTCGGTTGAGGCAGCGATCCAATCCCAGAGTCTTCAATTAGATGTATTGAGCAAGAGCCACCAAGCGATGGCCTATTCAATGCTTGCGTCAGAAAAGCGAGCCAAAACACATGCTGCGGATATGCGTGGTCTTGCTGCTGGGTTGGATGTGAAAGTCGCTGAGCTAGCGCTTGAGGCACTCAAACAGCGAATAAATGCTGAGGAGGAATTGCTAGCTGCGGATCAACTTATGTTCAAGCGGGCAGGCCTGCAAAAAGAGCTTGTTGCGTTGGATCGAGCAGACATTGGGTTGTTACGAGGTGACCGTCCCACATTGGCGGCCTATCGAGCACTGCAGCGAGAAGTGTGGCGGGCAGCCAAAGATGTATGGATGTATTGCCATCTGTATACATCGAAGAGTGATGTTTTTGCGGCAAACGACGCGTCGTGGACGCCTGCCGAGTTGAGTGCATTTATCAAGCACGCGTATAATATTGACCAAGAAGCCCTTGATGGGCGCAACTTACGCATGCAGGGTAACCCACTCGGAAAGTTCAAGCTAACAACCAAGCATCTCCGTACTGCGCGTCCTGTTGATTTGCTGACCCTTAGTGGGCAACCACAACAATACCGTGTTCGAATTCAAATCCGTCGAACTTATGACCCGAATGTGGTGCCAGATCCTGTTCTTTTTTTGTCCGGAGCGAATCACCCCTACGTGCCGGACTTCAATCCACCAACTGATGCGTATATTCAGGACCTAGAAGTTCCAACTCAGCCGGTGGTTTCTATATTCCGAAACGCGACATTCTTTCAGGGCGCGCTTGACGGAGTAACGGCAGAATTACCTGGCGATGGGCCAAGCCTACAGGAGCAGATGGTGAAGGCCGGTTATGAGAATGCAGATCAACTTGTGGCAATGCTTCGGAGACCAACTCCTGGTATATTGTATTTTAACCAAATTCCTCCCCGCAAACCCCTTCGCACATTGGTGCATTGGCCGTTAAGCATAAGAACGAGAAAAGGTGTCCTCATCGATTCGATGCCTTTCGCAAAAATATACGATGAGGCTGCTGATATCAAATACATGAGTTTCGAGTCGGGTGAACAAGGAGTGTCGCCTGCAGTGTACTTAACCCCGGTTTGGGGACTCTACGACTTCTATTTCTCAGAGGACGTATTTGATTTCCTATGCGGTTTTCAAGCTAACGGTAGGCCAAGAAAGGGTTTTATCGGAAGTGACTTTGATTTCATCCCAACGGGCCCCCGTGATCAGTGGGGTACGCGTCGATGTTTGCTCAAGGACGAACGCGAGGTCTTGGTATTCCGTATTTGGTCTTTCAACAATTAACATTGTGAGGATGACAATGGCAAGTAATTCACTTCATGTGGTAGCTGTAGGGCTAATCGCGTCGGCTTTTTGCTGCGGGATGTCCCAAGATTCGGACCCACGTATCAAGGCTGTTCGTATTGAAGCAAGGGATCATCTGTTGCAACTCTGGCGAGATGCGATTCCATGCAAGATCGGAGAAGCCTCGTTGCGCGAACAGCTGGAGTTTTGTCACAATGAAATTTGGTCAGGTGAAGTGTTACCAACACGAACGCAAGACGAAACTAGTTGGCTAATTGATCTCTCGGACAAGATCGGAAATGAAATTTGGGGTGAAGCTGGGTGGCTTAAGCGTCAGCAAGAATTGTAGAACCTCAAAATCTATCGAAGGGACCATGGTATATGAACGATGAATCACGCGATGTTCTTAGAAATAGGCATGCAATAGTGAGTGTTTTGCTACCAATATTGCTCATATTATTGCTAATGACCGGAGTTCCGCACATTGGTAAGGCTCAGCCAATTCAAGGAAAGGGGCTAGACGGAACAGAACACACGTATGTTGAAATCCAGAACAATGAGAGTAATGGAAGTTCCCGGATTGATGCACTTGCGAAGCAAGTCGTAACATTAGAAACTAGCAGGAAGGAGTTGGCTGAAGAGATACAGGCGCTTCGAATGCAATTGAATACGGCGCTAAGGCAATACGATACCCTACCCATCGGCACCATTCTGTCCTACATCGGCGATACGGCAATCCTCGATGGGAGTGGTTGGGTGCTCGCAAACGGTGACCCATTACCGCCAGGCGCCGATGAGGCACTCAATTCATATTTGGGTGGAAAAACTCCCAACCTGAACACGGACGAGGGCGTGTTTCTTGCTGGCTCGTCAAGTCTCAACGTTCAGAAAATATTTGGACAGCGTAGCATGCAGCGATTAACAGTGTCGGCGTCGGGCCAAGCTGTCGCAGTACCACCGGCTGACGTGCGGCATGTTACTGTCCCGGGTGGGCATGTAGTCAATAAGATCATGCATGCTCACGACAAAGATAGGCCAAACCATTGGGTTAATTACAACAACCCGGTCACAGTAAAAGGACATATAGTCGACCATGAAAGTCACGATAACAGGCCACCATTCTTTAAAGTACATTACATCATTCGTGTCCGATGAGTTGTGTTGTAACAGTAGTTAGACCACGGTCGGTTAGCATTTCGAGGAGGAGTAACAATGATGAGAAATATCATATTATTAGTCGCGACTTTCCCGTTGCTATTGACATTGATGGCTGCCGAAAGGGGTAAGGCATCAAGCAGGACAGACGCATCAGTAGGACTGATTGCTCAGGTAGACAAGTTAGAGAAAGAGTTACAGATTCTTCGCAGCACTAAAGTTGCTCCTGTAGGGTCGATTATCGCTTGGGATCGAGACAATCAAAGAACGCCAATGCGAGGGCTAGAAAATGACGCGTGGGTACAGTGTAACGGGCAGATATTGAATGATGCTGAGAGTCCATACAATGGGATGCGCATTCCAGAGTTGAATAACAGTAGGAGATTCCTCAGGGGCACGCCTCAACCTCCCAATGGTAAAGCTCGCTGGCCGAATGGTGAGGGAACGATGGTGCAGGAGGATTGGGCGACTGGAATGCCTCGGACTGCCTTCGAGATCAAGAAGGACGAGGGTTCTCATAGTCACTCCAGAATAATGGGAGGTCCAACGGGTAAACCTCAGGGTTACCCCGAGTACGCTGGCGATACAGGCGCTGGTCATAAAACTCTTACTCTATCAAACGGTGAGCATGACCATTCGATAATTGGGGGCGACGCTGAAACGAGGCCTGTAAACGTGAGGGTTGTCTGGATGATGCGTGTTAAGTGATTCTTCATCAAGAAAACGCAGCTTTCAAGCTGATTTATTGAACGCAACGGCCAATTGGAATGAGTAAACATCCACTCATAGTCCATACACATCGAAATGAGCGTGTGAAGGCTCAGGGAGATTAAATGCCGACCCTATGCCGAATCGACTTATGTGTTCTGGTTCTATCTCAATTAATTCCAATAATTACTCTTGCAGGCGAAAGCGCGTTGAGGCCATGTCAATTTCCTCGGCTTGTTGCATGCAACGGGGGTGTTATCACGAAAGATTTAGGATATCGTACTTAGAAAGGCGGACTTTTTGGCAACGGTCGAACGTAAGTAGAACGGTAAGAGATTCATTCGGCATTTGCGAGTCGAGGCATATGAGAGAAATTTGGTGAGATAGGAATGACAATGGCACGCAATTCTCTGTGTTTGACAGCAATGGAACTGAACGCGGTGACGTATTGTTGCGGCATCGCCGATGGTGCATTTCCACGAATCGAGGCGATTCGTATTGAGGCCCGGGACCCCATCTTGCAACTCTGGCAAGCACCTATACCAAATAGAATTTAGGAGGCTCCACTGCGGGAATTGTTAGAGTATTGTCATAAAGAAATTTGGTCGGGTGAAAGCCTGCCCGCACCAATGCAAGACGAAACGGCATGGCTCATAGAATTGTCTGATAAGAACGGAAGAGAAATCTGGGGTGAAACTGGATGGCTTAAGCGCCAGCAGTCACTTTAGACTCTCTGAAAAGAACGAAAGGACCGAGACATATGAATGATGGATCACACGCATCGATGAAGAAATCGCAATTGTTAGTTATACTGGGACTTGTTCTGGTTGTTGTAATTCCGCTCGTTGGTGCGGCCCAGTCAACGCAGGAATCGCGTATCGATAGAGCTAATCGTAGTCATGCTAGGCTCCAGGACATGGTTGACGAGCTTAGTAGTAAATTTGACCTACTAGCACGAGAGTCAAAGGCTAGAGGCACGTTTGCTGGGTTGATCTCACCATTCTCCCATCCCAGCATTAAGAACGGAGTTGATGTGTATACCCTTATTCCCCGCGGTTGGGTTGTTTGTGATGGCAAACGGATTGATGAAAGCCACCCACGGAAATTTCGCGAAGATGAGGTTGCGCCCGAGTTCTGGAAAACTGAGTCTCCTGATTTGCGACACAAATTTATTCGCGGTGTTGGTGCAGAGGGTACTATAGACATTGAAGACGGCAAGGACGCCATTTCTGTTAAACACACTCATGGCGTGGGTGGGAGAACCGGCGGGGCACGAGCAGATGTTGGAGCGAAAGGACGCGGCGGCGCTTGGGATGACAATACAGGAGGGGGGGGGCGACTCGTGGCGGCGTCAAACAATAACCAGGAAGGCAATCACGTGCATGATTCATATAACCTCGGTACCAATAGTATCTCCTATCCCGGAGCCCTACCGAAAGCGGATCAGTTGTTGCTTCCGACAGTGCCAAAACATCGAACAGTTATTTTTCTGATGCGAATTAAGTGATTCCGCGTTCTTTGGATTATTCGATGTCAATTGTGGGGGTGGGGCAAATTCTTGAATCTCGAAATGAGAATAGGACAATGCGCGGTATGAAATCCGGGATGGTAACCCTAAAATACGAAGCAAGTATGGCACGCAAAATCGAAGTAATCGCCATATATGTCGGAAAGAGGAATGCATAGGTACGAGGAAAATAAGAGCTTATGACTTCGTAGAAATCCGACACATTGATGTCAATTAGAGAGGGTTGCGCCTTTGGGCAGTGTGAAGTGTGGGGATTTCTAGCGTTATCCTAATAACGTGAATGTTACCGTGGACCGCGCAGGGAGCCTATGCTGTCACAGTCAAGATACGATGTCGCAAGTTGAGGAAAAATATCATGCATTCTTCTACTGGATTCAAGTTTCTGAAGGAACAACTGATCTTCCGCGTGTTAGCCGCAAACAGCGGTACAGCAGACAATTCTTCTGGCGACAGTGAGGCGGCGATAGGTCTTCTTGAGCGAGTCACGCGGTTGGAGGAAAAGATAGCGGAACAGGGGGTCAGGTTGGGGAGGCTTTCCGATTTGATTCCACCTGTGGGTGGTGTAATTGCCTTCGCTGGCAGTTGGCCCAAGGGAGAAGCGCAGGAGGAATTGGAGCAGCGAATAGGTTGGATGCTTTGTGACGGCCGATCTGTAGATTCGCAGGACTATGGAGAGCTGGCGCGCTTGTTCGGAAAACGCGGCAAATTTAAGATTCCGGACTACCAAGGTTTTTTTCTTCGTGGCGTCGATCATGGGATTGGTCGAGATAGCGGCGATCGAACTGATACAGAGTGGATTTCTGTGACGGAGGATATTAAGGATCGGTCGGGCACGATTCAGAAATACGCTACCGCCAAGCCGTTCAATCCCGGATTTTCAGCAAAGGGACGGACGGACAACGACGGATACCATGTTCGACCGATGGGTGAAAAGACCGGAGGCGGTCAACCAGGGACGAATCCAGCGAATGGCTTGGGGCAAAATGTCGGTGGGGCACAAATGATAATCCCTGCCCACGGGCACAACTTCACTGTAAATATCTCTGGTTTTGACAGCGAGACTCGGCCAGTCAACGTAGCAGTAGAATGGTTGATTCGATTTAAAAGTTGAGAATAGTAATTAGGCGTGTATTGGTGTTAAGGACGCTGCGCAACATAAGCGTATAATCATAAACGGCGGTCAGGCGATGTTATTGATAAAACGAATAATTGTCGTTAGTATTTTATCTGCGGCGTGGCTAGCAATTGCCAGTTCTGTCACGGCAATGCACATGGTAAATGATCCTTGGCAGGCCAAGCTCAGCCTATCGGCCGCATCCAAAGGTTATACGAGCTACGACTATAACCTGAGGGGTTCATTTGAGTGGAAAGTAAAGGGTAAGTCGCTTCAGCCAAAAAACAGGGACGAAAAGAAGTCCTACAAGCACAAGGGAATTGGATGCTCAAGCTTCGTTGCCGTTGTGCTAACGCGGATGCGTTACGGAGAAGAATGGGGCAGCAAGTATGACACAACTCTTTACCAGCAGAACGGCGAGGGAATTGCCAGCGCGTTTTCGCTTGGTAGTGCTCAAGTCACTGTCATGGCTGAGGATCTCATTAGTAAATCGAATATTGGGCTAAAAGAGGGGGAGACGTACCTTTTTGACGTCCAGAAGAAAATTAATAATAAATGGAATGGTAGACATGTCGGTTTTGTCACTGTGGGCAGCAAGGGCGAGTTGACTCAGTCTCAATACTCGGGTTTGAAGCGATCCACCAATGACAAATACGGTGGACATCATACCGGCGATTTTAAGAAGTGGTTTAAGCGTACTAAATACTGGACGAGTCATAGGGCAAATGCGCGGGTTGTGTTCTATCGTATTCCCCAAGCCCATGTTTGAGATAAATGATATACCACATGTGGGCCAACTATGAGGCAGCAACTTCGTTGCCTCGAGTGAGATAGAGTGATTAAGCGCGTTTTGTCAGAAGATCAGAGGCACTAATGGCATATCTCGTAGTCACGTGGTGGGGAGTAGGCATACGTTTTCGGCAGAATGTCTGATTTGCTCTTGAGACGGACCTGTGAATCAACTTCATTGTTCAAGGGACGACTGAGGGTTTCGATCAAATTTGTGATGGATGCCGCATTACCCAAATGGAATGTAAAACGACAAAAGTGACCTGCCCCCCCAAGAATCCGGACCAGTGGTTGAGTGATAGACTTGAGATCTAGTCCCTGAAATGGAGGACAGGTTATGGCAAAGCGGAATCGTTATTCAACGGAGCAGATCATTCACAAACTACGTGAAGCCGAAGTCATGTTGGCCAAGGGGCAAAATGTCGCCGAGATGTGCAAGCAGAGATTGGCGTCGCTGAGCAGACCTGTAACTCGTCTGATGTTCGCTTGGTGTAGATCGCAGTCGTAATCAGTGATTCATGCCCGAGAATTTCAGCCAATGCCACGATAACGTTCTGACTAGATGGCGTACTCAATGTCCATGATCCGTTGAGACCTATGAAGCTAGAAATTCCTCGTTGTTTCGTGCACTGACGGCAGGGAGGCAATCAGCCTAGTCAACCGAAATATGCTTGCTCAATCGCATCGACTGCTTGTCGTACTTGTTCCGCAACAACGTAGTGTTCTTTGATCCCGGTAGAGTGGCCCGCTAGTAGGTCAATATGCCGGTCAGGGACAGTTGGATTATTGCTTGCTGCGGAAATAGCTGATTTCCTTATATGTTTAAAAAGGAGCTTGGGCTTATTTGTCTTTTCACGCTTCTTCTTGATACCTGATTTTTCGTGTGCCTTCTCGAATCGCCTTCTGACTGTATCTCCAGCAATCTGCTTTCCTTTGAGATGGAAGATAAAGGGGCCGTCTTTTGGTAACTCAGAAATTGCGTTCAGCGTTCGTTCCCATAATACTGTAATCCTTGAAATATCACCATCTGCTAAGCTAGAAGATTTAGAGCGATTAAACCGCAGCGTGGACTCTTCGAAATCGACCATTTTCCAAGTTAGACGACATATGTCTATTGTTTGGAAAGCTCCATTCAGTGCGATCAATAATAGGGCTTTCTGCCATGCGTCCGAAACCCGGAGCAGTTGCTTGAATTCTGCGGGTGATATCATGATCGGCGTTGGCTTCGGTTTCGGCGGGTTTCTTAGAACAGTACGGTTTGCTAGGGCTAGGCGGTCCACTTCCGAAAGTTCATAAGGTGACTGATCTACACAGTAATTAATAATCGCCTTTATCTTTCCGAAGCGTGACCGGGAGTATGTATTTGAGAGGTTTCTCTTCCTCTGAACTGCTAAGATCCTGTCGCGGTATTTCAGAAATGCTGCTCGATTGAGGTCGCAGACTTTTTTGGCGGAAACAATCTTGCTAAATTCCTTCCACCACGCCTTTGAGTTGGCCCACTCTTTAGGAGTAAGCTGATTCTCCTTCTCTTGAATAAATGGCTCGCCAAGTTGTTCGACAGTAATGGATGTCGGTTTCTGGGCCTTCCAAATCCACTCAAGCTCAGGAATTCCTAGTTCCTTGGCCAATTGCTTGGGGTCTGATTCTTGGATCAGTGTCTTAAGTTGCTCAAGTAACACAGGGCGAGGGATGTCATAACGATAGAATTTTCGTTTATCCACGATGTCGGTAACGAATACGGGTTCGATAAATTCCTCAATGTGATCCTGCTCGTTAATCTCAACGACTGTAAAATCCAGAGACTGTTTGGCCTGCCAAGCTAGGAACCGTTGATACGCAGTGCCGAAGTCTGAACCAAGATAAAATCGCGGCTTAGAGAAGGTGGCGTAGTACCTGTGCTTTATACACTTGCCGTTACGAAATGTTTCGTGCAGGGAAAGTCCGTAGATTTCTCGACCATCATTTGGATCGCGAACGAACTTTGGTGGTCGACCTTTTCGTTTTTTGCTGGCCATTTTGGCTCCGGTCTTACGGTTTTGTAAGGACTACATGATTGTACATTTAATGTCAGAATAAATGTCCTAAAATCATAAGTATATGAATATTAATTGCTTATAAACGGGAGCGGATGGGAATCGAACCCACCAGGCGACGCCATGCGCCGCCTCAACGGCTTTGAAGACCGCGGAGCCCACCAGGAACCCTGACGCCCCCAAAATGAAATGCTTCACCCATGCGGTAGCGGCGAATTAGGCGTACTTTGCCACGGTAGCGTGCGATTTGCAAGATTCAGGCGCGCCGCGTGCGACACGCGTGTTGGTTAGCATATGATTGATTGTTATGAAGGTCGTCGCCGCGCTATTGCTCTTGCTTGCCGCCGCCTGCCAGTTCTTCGCGTTGAATTTCGATGTATTTATTCACGTATGTCCGCACTATACACTCTCGAAAGAAGCGCCAAGTGATCCTTACAAACTCGGTATCGATACGCCGGCTTGGTGCGATCGGAGTCCGCCGCAGGTCCAGGGTGTCGTTCGATATGCCGTTACCGACAGTTGCGGATTGGTGGGTGAATTAGCCGATGGTCGATGGATAATCGGCGATGCGGAGTGTGGCCTTCAGATATATGGCGATAGAGCCAAGTTTGAAGCCGATCTAGGCGGCGAGTTTGCATCGATACACCTAACGCGCGTCTCGCGATTTGACGATCCGGCGCTGTTTCGGAGTCAGGTCATTGCGGCGGTGTTTTGGATTTGCTTTATATTGGTAGTGATTACCATTTGGCGGCGGTCAAAGATCAGTGCGAACGGTGAATCATCCCAAATACCCTCTTGCCGTTCGTGTGGCCATCTGCTGAATCCGCTTGGTGAGGTTTGTCCCGAATGCGGCGTTCAGCTTGGATATCCTCAGGGATTGAATCTCTTGCAAATGTCAATCCCCTTCATAATTGGGTTGGTCTTAATCTACGCCTTGGTTAGGGCATCACTCTAGATGTCGTGCGCGAAGTCTTTGTTCCAACAGTGGGTTATGAATCGTTCGAATTACCCGGTCGACGAGAAACGCGCGCAAAAAATCAATCGTGACCCCAGGTTGGATTAGCGCCCCGGGGGCACCCAGTCGGTTTGCATGATTAACCTTAAGGATTGCATCCCGACCATCCTATTCGTAGGTGTATCCGTCTATCGTCCAGCCATCAAACGCCATTGAGAAATCATGCCATCCATCGATCTGCCAAAGCCGACCGGTAAGCACCTTGTCTGTCGATGAAATCAACTCGATCCCATCCAAGGCGATTCGCCTACTTCTCCAAATCAGACCATTTATTGTGTATGCAAATAGTGAACAGTAGTCGCATGCGACTAGGAAAACCCGACCCGGAATCGTAATGACGCCGCCGAGATCCTCTCGCACTGCTTTGTGCACCAATTCCCCCGTTACGCCATCGACGATGTAACCGTACCCGCAGGCAATCACCATCGCATGCTTGTTATCTGCAAACTCGGCCGCAGCCGAATTGACGTTGCAGCCGCAGTTTCCAAAAACACCCATCCATTCTTCGCATGCATCCAATTCAAAGCGCGCGCAAGTGCAATCTCCGCGGGCATCGTAACGACGCTCGTATATCGAACCGGAGACCGGCAGATATTCGCAGACCTCGACGCTGACCAATGATGTGCTGAGTTTGGGTTCAAACATATGCAATTCGCGAGGTGGGTCCGAGCCTCGAATATGTGTTCGAGTTTCCGGCCACGACCCCTGCAGTTTACCAAATCGAAGCCAATAAAACTGGCCGACTTGTCCTATTTTCTCGACGTCAGGCGGCAGCATCTTCCCAGTCGCAGTCCGCTCGACAACGATTGATGCTACGGTTCGGTTTGACTTCTCAAGGGCTATTCATCACCGCGCCAGCGCCTCACCTTGCCCATCCCCATCACCTCGCTACACTTCCCCTCATGGATAAAACCGCACTACACAGCACCCACAAGCGGCTGGGCGCTCGGCTGATCGATTTCGGTGGCTGGGAGATGCCGGTGATGTATCGCGGCATTGCCGACGAGCATCATCATACCCGCACCGTCAGCAGTATTTTCGATGTTTCCCATATGGGGCGTCTCTATTTTAAGGGCGACGACGCCGAGAAGCTGCTCGACCGCGTGTGCACGCGCAACATCGCCAAGCTCAAGGTCGGGCGCTCGGGTTACAGCCATGTGTGTAACGAGCGCGGCGGCGTCATTGACGATGTGATCGTTTCGCGTTTTGAAGACAAGCTGCTGATGGTCTGCAATGCGAGCAATCGCGAAAAGATGCTCGCCCATATCAATTCGCAATCCGCCGGTATGAAAGTCAAGATCGACGACCAGACCAAGGGCACCGTCATGATGGCGGTGCAGGGTCCGGCGACGATGGAGCTGTTTGCGAGCGCGCTAGAGAAGAGCCCGATCAAAATCGGCGACATGGGGCGCTACGGGTTTGTGACGGGCTCGTACATGGGCGTGAACTTTTCGATCTTCCGCAGCGGCTATACCGGCGAAGACGGGGTTGAAGCGGTCGTATCGAACATGGTCGGCGTGTTGGTCTGGGACCGTTTAACGGCCGATGGTGGTGACAAGCGCCCGACCGTCAAACCTGCGGGTCTGGGCGCGCGCGATACGTTGCGCTTAGAAGCGGGCATGCCGCTCTACGGACATGAGTTAAACGAAGACATCGATCCGCTCTCGGCCGGTTGCGGCTGGTGCGTCGATCTCGAAAAAGAGTTCCTCGGCGTGGAGGCGTTGCGCAAGATCAAAGAAGGCGGGCCGCGACGCAAGATCACAGGATTGGTACTCGACGGCAAGCGCATCGCGCGGCAGGGCTCGAAGATTCTCAGCGGCGATACCGAAATCGGCGAAGTCACGAGCGGCACGATGAGCCCGACACTGGAGCAATCGATAGCCATGGGTTTCGTCGATGTTGAGCACAGCGAGATCGACAAAACGTTGACGATCGACATCCGCGGCACCAAAGTCGATGCCAAGGTTGTGCCGCTGCCGTTTTACAAACGCGCGAAGTAATCAGAGCCGCGCCCGTCAGGAAGCGGTAAGCGTAAGACGTGGTGGGATTGTTAATACGCAGCGCTAATGCGGTTGTGAAAGTGCGTGAGAAAGACACCGGTTGCGAACCGGTGCCACAGCGCAGAATGCCTATGCCATTTAGCCCCCGGCCAATGGCCGGGGCTAGGTGTGAGCAGATCGAGGCCGGGAGCCCGTCGTAAGCACGGTGCGAACAATACATGTTTCACGCCGCAAGCCGGCGCGATAGTATTGGCCGCAAGACACGCGGGCGACGCAACGCACGCATCGATGAGTAACAAAGGAGATGACCGTGGGTGTACCAACGGATCGCAAATATTTGAAATCACACGAATGGCACAAACTCGACGGCAACGTGTGCACGATCGGCATCACGCAATTCGCTGCCGATGAATTGACCGACATCACGTTCGTCGAATTGCCCGATACTGGCAAGCAATTCAGCGCCGGCGATAGCTTCGGCGTCGTTGAATCCGTTAAGTCGACCAGCGATCTTTATTCGGGTGTCAGCGGCACGGTTACCGAGGTCAACGACAAACTCGGCGACGAGCCCGAACTGGTGAATAACGACGCCTTCGAAGGTGGCTGGATGATTAAGATCAAAGTCAGCGACGCGGGCGAGTTGGAGAAGCTGATGGATGCGGCGGCGTACGAGGCGCAGCTGGATGGCTGATATTGTCGAGGCAACTACCCATTGAGGGCCTATTCTGGTTTCTTAGAAGCGCAGTTTACTACCAAATTCTCCGAATTGCTTGGATTGCTCTTGGTCGCGCGTTACCATCAGGTGGCACGGGCAATCTCTCGCACCTACCTCTAGCCTCGGAGAATATCTATGGGTGACGTATTCAGTTTCAAGCGTGGTATTGGTATCGCAGTATTTTTTGCCTGCTCGGTGCTGTTCGATCAAGAGTTAAGGGCCTGCGGCGGTTTCTTTTGCGGTGGCGTGCCCATCGTTCAAAACGCCGAGCAAATCATCTTTCGACAAGACGGCGATCAGGTTGCCGCCATTGTGCGCATTCAATATTCCGGCCCTGCCGAAGATTTCTCTTGGGTGGTGCCGGTGCCTGGCATTCCCGATGTCGATACCTCTTCCGAGATGCTCTTCACCAATCTCGAACGCATCACGCGACCGTCCTTTCGACTTGAAACGGAAGGTGAAGGGTGCATGCTGGAAACTGCTCCAAACGACTTTATTGGCTTTCCCACACCTCTAGGGGGCATTCCCGGACAGGACGCCGTAACGGTGCTCGAAGAACGATCAGTTGGTCCTTTCAATCTACAAATCGTATCGAGCGATGATCCAGAAGCGATGGCCACTTGGCTGGTTGAAAACAATTACGACCTGAACGATCGTGGTCGCGAACTGTTGGCGCCTTATATCGAAGCTGGCATGAACTTTGTCGCGCTGCGTTTGCAAAAAGACAAAGACACCGGCGACTTGGTACCGCTGCGTATGGTGTATAACACCTCGCGCCCGATGGTGCCGATTCGCCTGACGGCGGTCGCCGCCGATCCGGATATGGGCGTGCTGGTTTATCTCGTCGGCCCGGCGCAAGCGATACCGACGAACTTTCCCGCGGTTGAAGTGAACTACGCGCGGCTCAACTGGTTCCAAGCGTTCAATGGCTATCAGCAATATCAAACGTTGGTAACGGAAGCGATGGATGAAGTCGGCGGCTTGGGCTTTGCGACGGATTATGCTGGCCCGGCCAACGATATCGTCGCAGCCATGCCGGAGGTCAGCGTGCTGGAAGACGCCGTTAACGCGGCTTCGACCCAACTTCTGCCGCAGCAGGGCATTGCCGATTTGTTTCGTAGTGGTTTGCCCCAAACCGAACTGCTCAACATAGCGACCGACGTGTTACCGTTACCGACCAATGAACCGCAATCGACGTACATTGATCCGTTGCGACTGTCATTCTTGTTCAGCGGATTGCAACTGGCCTCCGCACGCGGCAGCATGATCGCCGCCGTTCGTAGCGATATTTTGATGCCTTATATGGAAGGCCTGCGAGCCCTTGGTGATAACGCGTATCTCACGCGCCTCTACACGACATTGAGCCCCGAAGAAATGACGCTCGACCCGACCTTCGGATACAAATCCGACTTGCCGCCGCAACCCGCGCAGCGCCGCGCCATCTATCAACGAAATTGCATCTTGGGTGAGTTACAGTGGCAAATCGTCCTGGGCGAAGGCACCGGTCGCGATGGTGAAGTCATCAGCAACGGCTTCGGTCGGCCCGATCCGTTCGATCCATTGCCGGTCGCACAGGCCGACCAAGCGGCGGCACGGTCTTCGCGTATGATCAATGAAAACGTCGACCCGATGGTCGTTGAAACCGGAAATACGCCGTTTGCCGTGATTACGCCAATGGAAACGCTGTGTGGCGTTTTGGGCTTTCCGATGTTGATAATGGGAAGCTTATTGTTATGCGGACGAGCGCGTCGTCGGCGGTCGTGAAGTAGGGCTTGTTATCGTCCTAGCTATGCAAGTGATTTTTTTGAACTGAAACACCACGGGATTGGTTATGAAAAGAAACCTCGCAATTACACTTCTGACGGTGACCATGGTGATGGTTGGGGGTTTTTCTCTCCTTCGCGCCGATGACAATAAGTCGACCGCGAAACCCACGGCAACCAAGGAAGCCAAGATTCGGCGTTTGCTTAATACCATGCAGGCGGGCGATATGGGTAAGCAGGTGATGGAGCGTATGTCCGCCACCTTTCGGCGCATGCCCAATCTGCCGGCAGGCTTCATCGACGAGTTTCAAAAGTCGGTCGATCCGCAAGAACTCGTCGATCTGACGGTGCCGATTTACGACAAGTATCTGACTGAGGAAGATATCGATGGACTGATCAAATTCTACAACTCGCCCGTCGGCAAAAAGTTTGTCAGTGTGCAGGGCGCTATCATGCAAGAGGCAGTGACTGCGGGCGAACAATGGGGCCAACGCAAAGCCTTGGAGGTTGTTCGTAAACTGCAAGCCCAGAAGCAAGACGACAATCAGAGAGATAAGCCGCAAGGTTGATTGACATTCCACACGGAGGTGCCTGCCGTGCCTAAGCGCGCATTGCTATTGATCGACATCCAAAACGACTACTTCGACGGCGGCAAATGGCCTTTGGTCGGTATCGATGACGCCGCCGTGCATTCGGCCCGCTTGCTGGCGGCAGCGCGCAAGGCCGGTGATTTGGTGGTGCACGTACGGCATGAATTCCCCAGCGACGACGCACCGTTCTTCACGCCCAACTCTCCCGGCGCGAAGATTCACGATACGGTCCAACCGGCCGACGATGAGCCGGTGGTGTTAAAGCACCAGGTCAATGCCTTTCATCAAACCAACTTGAAAGACGTGCTCGATCAACATGGCGTGCAAGAGTTGGTCGTGTGCGGAGCGATGAGTCATATGTGTGTAGATGCCGCCACGCGCGCCGCGAGCGATTTAGGGTATCAAGTCACACTCATTCACGACGCCTGTGCCACGCGGGATAGTGAATTCAACGGTGTAACCGTCCCTGCCGCGCAGGTGCACGCGGCCTTTATGGGTGCGTTGGGGTTTGCCTACGCAACGCCCATGACCGCAGAAGAATACCTCGCGCAAAACGGCTAATGTTCATGCCAACGTTGCGGCTTCAAGTGATTTTTATGGTTTCTCGATGTAATGCCGGGCGGCTTCCAGAGCCGTGGCCTTGTCCGTGATCTCATTCTGTAATTGGCGATAGTACACCTGAAACAACGCTTCTTTAAAGGCCGGCCCCGGTCGTAAACCTGCCTTGATCAGATCATCACCCGTCACTAACGGCGGTGGCGCGACCTGGTCTTCAGGAATCTCCGCTGCACGTTTTCGAATTTCATCGACGCGACCGGTCTCGCGCCCATCCGCCATATGCAAGGCGGTGGTCAGTTGCAGCAATTCTTCGAATCCTGCTTCCGCCATCAGCAGCTTCAAATCCGCCAGTGTCAAGGCATCGGGTTGATCCAACGCGTGTTGCTGCCGTATTAACCAAGACACGCGGTCGGTTGTGTAGTTACTACAACGCAGCGCGGCGCAGGCTGCTCTGCACGTTTCCACATCATCAATGTGCAATAGTGCTGCGCAAGCAAGCTCGAACGAGCGCCTTTCGGTCGGTGACAACTTCAGCACGCTCACGCGCTGCGACCATCGCTCCCGCAACTGTTCTGCACCATCCCACAGGTAATCCAACGCGCCGCATTCAGCCAGCCATTCCACCGCCTGTGCGCAACGGGGCCCCGTTAGCATCGCTTCCAGTTCCATGCGAATGCGCTCGGCGCTGATGCGTGGCAGCTTTGATGCCGCCGCGAGCATGGCGCTCCACGTGTGCTGTTCAATCTCGAAGTCGAACCGCGCCGCAAACTTGATTGCCCGTAACACGCGTAGATGATCTTCTTCGAAGCGTTCTTCGGCGTTGCCGATCGCGCGAATTCGCCCGGCCTCCAAATCAACTTGCCCATCAACAAAATCATGCACCTGTTCCGCAACAGGATCGAAAAACATGCCGTTTATCGTGAAGTCGCGCCGTTGGGCGTCTTCCTCGGGCGTGCTGAAGGCAATCTCTGTAGGGCGACGACCATCCGCGTATGCGCCATCCGTTCGAAAGGTAGCCACTTCGATATCGTAACCCGCTTGCCGCACCAAGATTACGCCGAACTGAGCGCCCACAGCGCGGGTGCGCTTGAAAAGCGCAACCACATCATCGGGAGTGGCGGCCGTGGCGACATCGTAATCCTTAGGCGTGCGGCCCAGTTGCATATCGCGCACGCACCCGCCAGCCCAATACGTGGTGAATCCCGCCTGCTGCAATCGGCGCGTAATATCGAGCGCTGTGGCGCGCAACGAAGGGCGCTCGTGCCGTTTTGTTTCGTCGTGGCGGTTCATGCGTTGGGTTGACCGTAAAGTGCGATGGTCATGCGATTCCAGGTACGCGTATCGATGCGCGCCCAATTTCCGGGTAGCGCGTCGGGCAGATGGGCTTCGCTTCCGCTACGCCAGGTTAATAATGCGTCGTCAGTCACGGGCAGCGCTTCAGACAGAGAATCGAGTGTGTGCATAATCATCGAATCGGGATCGGTTTGTCGACTCAATGCGTAAGGTGGATCGAAAAAGACCAGACCAAAACCGCTACCACCCGGCGGTCGCAGATGCCCAGCACCGACTGCCCGCTGTACCACGGTGCATTGTCGTTCGATCCCCAGTGCCGCTAGGTTCTTGCGCAAGCAATCGATCGCCGGTTTGCCTTGCTCGACAAACGTACAATGCGCCGCTCCGCGCGAAATGGCTTCAATCCCGTGCGTTCCGCCGCCGCAAAACAGATCGCACACGTTGATGGCAGGCAATTGCCCCGGCAGCGCGAGCCGCGCGCCCAGCCAATCAAACAGCGACGCCTTCACCCGATCGAGAATCGGACGCGTATCCAATCCCGCTGGCGCTTGTAGTTGACGACCTCGTAATGTTCCCGCGATAACCCGCATCGCGACTAGTTTACTTGATACAGCAGATTTGATCAGCACGATGTCTGATACCCCGATTACAAACCGATACCAGAGCGCGATATATACCACTCGCAAACCGGTGCCACACAGCGCGAGTCCCGCGCTACCGAGGCAGTCCAATCAGAGCCGCGCCCGTAAGGGAGCAGTCTGCGTCAGAATTTTCATAGAACTGTCATTTTTGATTCGAAATCTTCACATAACCCAATCGGGAATCTTAAGACTCAAGAAACGACCCAATTCATGCTCAGCATATGACAAAATCTTGGCCATTCTCATAATGCCCGCATCTCCAAATTGACCACTACCACTGGCAAATCTAAAATCGCGCGTGATGTCAAAAAAACCATGCATTCCAAATCGGGCAGCCGCGCTCTTAGGCGTAATCGGTTGCTTCATATTCGTCACCGGTTGCGGTTCGACCGAAGCCGAATTGATGATCAAGGATCGACCCATGCGTACCGACGCGGCAACCGGCCTGCCGTATTACACGCTTTATGCTGGCGACGAGCCGACGCTTTCGTTTCGGGCCAAGTTCGGCTATTGCGATTACGCCATCATGTATGACGAATTGAACGAGTCGTATGAAGATTGCGGCCCCGATGTCAACGGCGTATATGAATGGAAATACAAATTCCCCAAGGCCACCGATCCGGGTGTGCTGATGCGCATCAGCGCCACGGGCTATTTCATCGACGGCATTCAAGACATAAAGCCCTACAACGGCAAATTGCTCAAATCGGGTCGTCGCGGTGAACCCGAAGACGCCTTGATCGCGCAAGATTCGATCTTTGTGAAAGTCTACAGTTCGACTATTCGCATACCCGTCAACTTCGGCGAGCGTTCGCCCATTTGGAAGTCGGCCAAGATGTACATTTATGGACCGGGTGCCACGCGCCGCATCATCGAATTCGGGCGCCTCGGTTACGACGGCGAATTCCGCGTGGAAGGGCCTGACGCCAGCAACGGTTACGTGGCCATTTACGAACCCACGCGCCGCGAGATCAATCCGACCGGCGAAACCAAAATCGAGTTGGTTCTCGGTGACGACGATGCCAATATTCACAAAATCGAGTCGGTTATTCGTCCACCCACGGCGCAATTCACCGAACCCGCGCCTGCCACTGATGAAACGATGGACGACGCGTTATGAAAAAAATCCCCTCGGTTAAAGGTACGCGCGATCTCTACCCCGATGACTATCGCCCGATCAAGCGCATCTTCGATGCCTGGCGCGAAACATCCATCCTGCACGGCTTCGAAGAGTTTGACGGACCCACGCTCGAATTCTTAGAGCTATATCAGGAAAAAAGCGGCGACGAGTTGGTGGGGCAGTTGTTTCGCCTCACCGATCAGGGCGGACGCGAATTGGCTCTTCGCCCGGAGATGACGCCCACGCTCGCCCGCATGGTGGCGGCCAAAATCAATGCGCTGGCCAAGCCCATCAAGTGGTTTTGTATTCCCAACTTGTTTCGCGGCGAAAACGTCCAGCGCGGTCGCCTGCGCGAGTTTTTTCAATGGAACGTCGACGTCATCGGTTCCGATTCACCCGTGGCCGATGCCGAGGTGATGCTGGTCGGTATCGAAGCGCTGCGGCGCCTCGGGCTCACCGAGAAAGACTTTCAGGTCCACATAAGCAATCGCCAACTCATTGCGGCGATGTTTACGGCGGCGGGGTTGAATGAAACGGAACTGCCGCAGGCTTACGCGTTGCTCGATAAAGCTGCAAAGGTCAAAGGCGATGCGTTGGCCGGTGACTGGGATAAACAGTTTGGCGAACGACTGTCATTCCAGCAATTGATGGGCTGGTTGGAGATCGATTCGATCTCGTCGTTACGCGAAACGCTCCAGGCTTCGTTCGCGGACAGCGATGCGGTAACCGGCGCCCTCGAGCAAACGGAGGCGGTCTTACAGGCACTTGCGTCTTTCGGTGTGGAAGGTTACTGCAAACTCGATCTCAAAATCGTGCGCGGGCTCGCCTATTATACCGGCCCCGTCTTTGAGTTCTTCGATACATCGCAAAACGAACGCGCCATTTGCGGTGGCGGACGCTACGACGATTTGTTGGGCAAGCTCGGTAAGCAAAAAGAGCCCGCCATTGGCTTTGGTATGGGTGATGTGGTATTGGCGCTGCTGCTGGAAGAAAAGGACTTACTAAAAGACAGCGCGTCTGCCGGCGGAGTAGTGGTGATCGATGCTGTCGAAGGCTTACGCGCTGAGGTAATGCGAATTGCCGCCACGTTGCGGCGCGCCGGCATCCTGACGTCCTTCGGCTATCAACAACAAGCCCTTGGTAAACAACTGAAACAAGCCGACAAGCGCGGCTGCCACGCCGCCGTCATTCTGGGTGATGAAACCAAGCAGGGCGGTGAGTGCCAGATCAAATTTCTAGCTGATGGCAGCGCCGCCACCATGCCGGTAAGTGCGTTACTCGATGCACCGAAGACAGCGCTGAAGCTAACCGATCGCTGATACGCATGGGCGTCAAACGCAGCCATTACGAAAACGCCTTCGAAGCCTATCTCAACCACCGCGGCGTTTCATTCGTTTCCGTTGAAGATGTGCGCCACTTTGCCCCGTCCGGCACCGGTCTGAAGTTGTTCGATTACATCGTTTACCCCTCTGGGGGGCTAGCCTGCCTTGTCGATGTGAAGGGGCGTAAGTCATTCTCGGCGGGCAAGACGGGTGAGCCGCGCGAAAAATCGTGGGTCACGCGGGCGGATATCGAAGGGCTGACCGAGTGGGGCGAGATCTTCGGCACCGCCGATTTTCAGCCCTGTTTCGTCTTCGCGTATTGGCTTTCGGACGTCGAGCCGACCGCGTCCGATACAGCGCGGGACTTCGATTACGCCGGGCGGGCCTACAGCTTCTGGTTCGTACCGCTGGCCGATTATTGCCACCATTACAAGCCGCTGTCCGAGCGCTGGGATACCGTCACGGTACCCCGGACGGCGTTCAGCATGATCAGCACGCCGCTGGAAGCGGCGTGGTTGCCCGCACCGTGCTGAACTGGGGTTCGATCCGGCCATGGGAATACGCTAGTTCACGAATCGGCAAAGGTTTACGTACGTGGTCCCCTCGGATTATCATATGTGGAGTAGTGCGATGGCTGTCGCTACTTTTTGAAGAGGTAAACCATGCTGAAAGCGTTAAGACTAGCAACTTTGATGCTCCTTTGTTGCTGCGTGACCCTCTGGGCGCAGGTGCAGGTGGGGGAAATCCCGCACAACAATATCGAACAACTGGACCCCGAGCGGCCCCTGTGGGAATACATTTCCGCCGGTGGCTTCATTCTGGCCGTCCTCGGCATCGGATTTATGTCGAGCCATCGCGTAAAAGATGCCTAGAATCAGTTGACGCCCTCTGCCGGAGAACGCAATCCCTCGCTCAGGAAGCTTATTCATGTCACGCAAATCGATTATTACGATACTCGTCGGTGCGAACCTATTGTTGCTGTCGGTCCTGATTTTGGCTCACACCGAGCCGAAAAAGGCCTATGCCCAGGTAGCCCCCGCAGCACAAAAGTATGTCATGGTTGCCGGTGAAATTCGCGATGGTGTGGACGCACTCTACATTATCGATCTATCGCGCCGCGCCCTGCACGTGTTTGTGCCCAACCGCGTATTGAATGATCGACGTATGATCTACGCCGGTGCCCGTGATTTGGCCCGCGATTTCCGAGGCGGTCGGTAACCCCAAAAACGTTAACGAAGGATCGATTGATATGCATAAGGACCAATTCACCATCGGCCTGCTTTCTATCACGGGCCTGATTCTGTTGATCGCCGTGATCGTGACGACATTGTCGCCGCAGCCCAGCTACGCCTTCGGTCAAGTGGATCGCGGCGGTGATTACATCATGGTCACCGGCCAGTTCACACAGAACACCGAAGTCGTATACATCACCGACGCCGCCGCTCAACGCATCATCATGTATAGCTACGAAGCACAACAGAATACGTTGCGACTTTGGGACGGCGAAGACTTGAAGAAGCGATTCTAGCGCACAGCGACTCGCAAAAGAAAGACCAAAAAAGCCCCGCGTGATCTGCTCATCACGCGGGGCTTTCTTTGTGGTAGCTGGTCAGTGGACCGGCGCTTACTCTTCTTCTTCGGCGGCTGCCGCGGCCTCTTCGAGCGCACGCTTCGTCGCTTTCGTCAGCGTCGCCGCATCAAGAATCAAGGTTTGCTGGGCTTCGCGCATCTCGCGCGGTGAGAAATCGTCCGGATCGGGCACCTGAAACGTGACCATACCGACCGGCTTGCCGTCGGCACCGAAGACAGGCATGCCCGGCTCCTGCTCGATACCCGAGCGACCGACCCACATGGCACGGGGCTTCTCGACCTGTCCGGCAATGCGGCCTTCCGACAACACGACAGCGCGACCGTAATACTTATGCAGCCTCGAAACCACTAGAATCTCGCTGCCCAATTCGGTAGCCGAAGCCTTGGAAAAGTCGATGTTGCCGGGCTTGGATTTCATCTTGTCGAATTCCTTAATGCGCAACCAGGACAAATCCAGTTCCGCATCGGTGGCGATCAACTCGGCCTCCACGCCCACGGTATCGTCACCGAAGAGCACCTTGATATCCGAGGGCGTCACCATCGCATTGACGACGCGCAGGTAGCGCGACGTGCCCAGCTGCAGACTCGAGCAAACGATCAGTCCCTTATTGTCGATGGCCAGCGCATTGATTTCGCGTTCGACATCCTGCGGGCCTTGCGGCGTTTCGAACTTGGCAACATATTTGATCGTAACCAGCGACTGCTTGGCCGCCAGCATCACGTCTTTATAGATTTTGCTGTCGATCGTGGCGTGGGCTTGGCTTGCGCCGAACAGAACAGGCAGCATGAGTAGCGCCAAACGCGCAGGTCGTGAAAAGTTAAACATTCGAGGACATTCTCCGTGTGTTTGTATTTAGGAACGGCTGACTTACGTTTGCTGGCCGTACGCTAAAGACTTGGGTTCTGTTTAAGATTCTGACTTAGCCGGGTCGTCCACATTTGGCGACCATTCCGGTTCGAAAAATTGGAAGCGCGTTTGAATACCGCGCAACACTTTAAATCTCACGCGCTCGGGCTGATCCTTGGCAATCTTCTCCATCGAACGCCGAAAGCTGCCGCGGCCTTTGACGGTCATGCCGTTAATTTCCTGAATCAAGTCGCCCACGCGCAGGCCCGCCTCCGCTGCCCAACTGCCGCGCTCAATCGATTCGATGATCACGCCCTTGGTGTCTTCGTTCCATTGATTGTCGTCGCGATCGAAGAACGTCACGTTGCGCACCGTCATCTCAAAATCGCGATCGGTCAGCCGTCGCGCTTCCGTGGGTTCCCAACGCGTGCGTTCGGTCGTTACCGTAATCTCTTGCGTTGAACCATTTCGTAAAACGGTGAGCTTGGCAGTGCCATCGATTTCGAGTCGTTTGACCCGCCGCTGGAACACGCTCGCGTCCTGCATACCGCGCAACTGAAATGGCTCGCCGTTCAACGCGATGATGATGTCGCCGACTTGTAAATCCGATTCGGCAGCCGTGGTGCGCGGGTAAACCCGAGTGATGCGAAAACCCGTTTGCTCCGGATGGCCCAGTTGCTGCGCGAGTTCCTGCACAATCGGTTGCGTTGCCACGCCGATCCACGCCTTGCGAATGCTGCGCGGCGGATCTTCGGGATCGACCGGGCGCGGTTTGATCACCGTCAGATGATTTTTACCCCAACGATCAAATTCGATCAGCAAGTATTCGGGCAGCTCTTCGCGATCCTGAATCTCGGTGTAAGTTTCGATCAGGTCGGAGAGCGATGCGATCTGCACTTCGCCCACGCGGTGAATAATGTCACCCGCTTGTAGCGGCGGTTCCGCGATCTGTGCGGGACTGCCCGAACGCGTGCCGCTGACGATCGCACCCTTCGAGTCAGCAAGGCGTCTCTCCAAAGCCATCCGCGGCGTGATTTCGGCAGCCGTTACGCCCCAACCGCGCAAAACGGTTTGCGCTCCGATGTCTTTATGCAGTTTCTCGGTGGTGACGGAAAGCTCGTGTGTTTTCTCACCGCGCTTGATGGTAAGCCCGATGGATGCGCCGATTTCGATATCAGCGATGCGCTTCAACAGTGGTGGGATTTGCTCGGTAAAGCGCACCGTGAGCGGCTCGCCGTTCAAGCGCAATACCAAATCACCCGGCTCCACGCCAGCCTTGGCGGCGGGGCTGTCGTCGATCACGGAGTTGATCAGCACGCCATGTTCAAAGCCGGTCTTACGGATCGACTTAAAGCTCACGCCGATCCAACTGCGCGGCACTTCACCGTGCGCGATCAGATCGTCCACAACCTGTCGCGCAAGGTCGCTCGGAATAGCAAAGCCGATGCCGTTCCCGCCCAACTCATTGACGCCGATGATCTCGCCCTTGAGATTGACCAACGGCCCGCCGCTATTACCGGGTTGGATAAGCGCATCGTGTTGAATCCAGCGGGTAAAGAGACCCGTGCGTTGTCCGGCATCGAGCTGCATGGCATCGATATCGGCACCGTCACCGGCAAATACACGTTCGGTGTTGGATACGATTCCGAGCGTGACCGAGCGCGATAACGACAAGGGCGAACCCATCGCCATCACATAGTCGCCGACTTCGATCTCATCGGACGAACCAAACCGCGCCACGGCCAGCGGTGTGCCGGGGCTCTTCAATTCTGACAGATTGAGTTTGATCACGGCCAAATCGGTAAGTGCATCTTCACCGATGAGTTCGGCTGTTACTTCTTGCTTGTCGGCCAGCGTGCAACGAAAGCGCTTGCCTTGATTGGTCACGTGCTGATTCGTCACGACGTAACCATCCCTGCTGATGATGGTGCCGCTGCCACTGGCCGCACCTTTGCGTTCCTTGCCGCCCCAATAATTCACAGTCGAAACGTGAATGTGCACCAAGGCCGGAAATACCTGATCGCGGGCAGATTCGATCAACGCACGCAGATCTTCGCGCAGCCGATCCGAGCGTTCCGGGCTTACCGGTTCTTCAGCCTGTGCGGTTGGGATTACGAAGACGAGGCTTAGCAGGGCAATCGAGACGCGGTTCAGGACGGTCGCGGGGCGACGCATATATTTACCTCAGCAAAAAAAGGATGGAACGACCATTTGGGTAGAATTTTGCAGGTTTCAGCAATTCTCAGGGGCCGCGCAGCGTTATGCAAGTTATCCGGGCGTTGGCAGGCGATGACCCAGCCCGGCTGCCGATGAACCGGTAAGGTGGGTTTTTCGGCGTTTTATCGCAATACCTGCGGAGAAATTCACGCCGAAGCGTGAGAAACAGTTGAGAAACGACGATAGGTTTAATAGAGTCCTAATAGGCAATTCCAGAGGAATCCAAATGGTGCGATCTCAACTTTCGTGGGCCGGGTCTTTTCGCGCGATCTTTGCCGCTTCGTTGATGCTGATGGGTGGCGTCGGCTGTCAGGAAGAAGACGGCGGGGCCCTGCGGATGATCTTCGACGACACGGTCGCCGGTGATACCGCCTTCGCACCTTGCGGAACCCCCGAAGACGAATTGCGGGCCACGCGTGAGTTGCTGTCTCAGATCAATCGCGAACGCACGCGGCGCGGCATCGATTCGCTCAAACGCAACGACACCCTCGACAAAATCGCGGCGTTTTATGCCTGTCGCATGATCGACGGAAACTTCTTTTCCCACCGCGACCCATATGATCGCTCGCGCATCGACACCCGTGCTCAGGATTTTGGCTACGCCTTCCAAAAAGTTGGCGAGAATCTGGCCGCTGGGCAATGGTCGGTCGAACAGGTCATGCGAGAATGGATGGATTCGGAAGGCCACCGCAACAACATTCTCGATCCGTCGTATACCGAGGTTGGGCTCTCCGTTCGTTTGGGCGGTAAGCACGGCATTTATTGGGTGCAGGAGTTTGGTCGCCCGCTGAATGAGCGACCGATCGATTTGGTTTCAGCCGACTCGGGCGATGGCGGTGGCAGCGGCGAAAGCGCCTCCGATAATCTCAGCCCGATCGATTTCGAAGAGTCGTGGTATCTCGACGAGTATTGATCCGCGTCCGGCATCGCCCGCAAATCCTCTTTATCGCACAAATCATTACGGTTCGGCACTGTCTCCTTGCAATGCCCCCGTACGCTCCCGGCATTTACGCACGTTGACGGCATGGTGCTGTTTTCATGTGTCCGGGAGCTGTGACTATGAACGAAAGTGCGACCTTACTCGCCAACGGTTCTGACTCCACCAGGCCCAGCAAGAAGTCATTAATCATCAGCTGGATATTGCAGATCGTCGCCGCAGCGATTCTGCTACAAACCCTCTACTTCAAATTCACGGGGGCCGAGGTCTCAATTTACATCTTTGAGCAGGTCGGGATGGAACCTTGGGGCCGAATCGGCTCTGGTGTCGCGGAATTGATTGCTGGTGTATTATTGCTGCTTCCGATGACCGTCCCGCTCGGGGCTCTTTTGGCGTTGGCTGTGATTTCCGGTGCCATTGTGAGCCATCTAACCGTCCTCGGGATTGTGGTCCAAAATGACGGCGGCGAGTTGTTTGCCTTGGCGGTCGTGGTGTTTCTGGCGTCCGCGGCAATACTCGTGATTCGGCAGGCTCAGCTAAAGGAGTTGCTGAGAACCATCGGCGTCATCCGACAATAAAGCTAGGAGATTGCCGTCATATGAGCCTGGAGGCCCGAGACGATTACAAGAATGTGCGTGCGTTGGCCGCTTCGGCGGATCACGCGCTAGACCAACTCGATCGCTTTGTGGCGGGTTTATCCGACGAAGAATACACCGCCTGTCCGCCGCCATCGACCTCAAGTATCGGCGGGCATGTGCGTCACACGCTCGATCATTACGCCACACTCCTCAAAAACGCCGCTGCCACGCGCCTCGATTACGACGATCGCGAACGCGGCGGGGCGATTGAAACCGAAACAGCTGCGGCCGCCGCTCAAATTGCAGATCTGCGCAGTGGTCTTAAACGCTTAGCCAATGATGTCGGCGGCGGCATGACTCTCAAAGCGGTGATCGCAGCCGATGGCAATGGCGTCGACGTGCCCACCAGCTTTCAACGCGAACTACTATTTGTGTTCAGCCACACGGTGCATCACTGTGCGCTGATGGCCATCATCGCCAAATTGCAGGGTGCCAACGTGCCGGAAGACTTCGGCTACGCACCCGCCACGCTTCATTTTCTGAGCAACGCATAACCCGCTATGTGCACGGTCAGCCTGATTCGAGTACCACCCACCGGTCGCGCGGCGGGCGGCTATGTGCGGCTGGCCAGCAATCGCGATGAATCGCGCCAACGACCAGCAGCGCTGCCGCCACAAATTCGCCGCGCCGGTGAGCGGCAGATCGTGATGCCGGTCGATCCGACCTCGGACGGCACATGGATCGCCGTCAATGATGCCGGCATCGCTGCGACACTGCTAAATATCTATCCCAGACCCGGGGATCCGACGGCCCGCGCGAAAGATCCAAACTTGCGCAGTCGCGGTGAGATCATACCGAGCTTGCTCGCCCATTCGACGATTACGGCGCTCAGTGACGCGATCAATGAATTAGACGTTCGTCAATATCCGGGATTTCGGCTGGTCATCACAGACGGGGAGCGTTTGCTCACCTGTCGCAGTGAAGACGGCGTGTTGACGGATACGCTGGAAACTTGGAACGGCCAACCGATGATGTGGGCTTCTTCGGGTTTGGGGGATGAGATCGTCGACGGACCGCGCCGGGAACTGTTCGATCAGACGCTGGCGTTAGACCCAACTGCCGACGCTCAGGACGAATACCACCGCGCCGACGATCGTGAAGCGTCGCATCTGGCCGTTTGTATGTCGCGACCGGATGCGCATACCGTGAGTTACACTGCTATCACGATGCCTGCGATGAGAGTCGCATTGGACTACTATGACGCACCGCCAAACTTGGACGGTACGTGGCATCGGACGATACTCCCACACGCAACAATTCCCCGATGATCCTTCTCAAAGTCATGGCCTGGATGATGGTCACGGAGGATGGTACATGCATCACCGTGGGCCTGATGATTAATCGCGGCGATCTTTCGTGGCCGGTGGGGTTGGTTTGTTGCTATATCGGCATCGTCTTTGGTGACTTCCTGCTGTGGGCGTTTGGTGCGTTCGTCGCGCGGCGCATGTTGGATCGACCGTGGATGCAACGGCGCTTGCCACCCGAGAAACTCGACAAATATGCCGTTTGGTTCGAAAAGCGCGGTTGGGCGGCAGTGATTGCCGCACGGTTTATGCCCGGCACGCGGTTTCCGGTGTACGTCGCCGCCGGCATGCTCGGGCGGCGCGCGTGGCAGTTTTTGGTATGGGCATCGATCGCAGCGATTTTTTGGACGCCGCTGTTGGTGGGGCTGGCCGCCATCTTTGGCGAGCCGATACGCAAGCCGATGGAAAAATACCTTGGCTCAGGCTGGTTGGCATTGCTGGCGGCTGCGCTGGTCATCTGGATTTCGATTCGCTTAATTTCTAACCTCGTCACCGAGCGTGGTCGTGCCCGGTTGATCGCCCGCGTCAGCAAGATCTGGCGCTGGGAATTTTGGCCGCCGTGGCTGGCGTATTTGCCATTGGTGCCGTACGTCGGTTACTTAGCCTTGCGTTATCGCGGCATCATGACACCCACAGTCACCGACCCCGGCATCGAGCCGTATGGCGGCATCGTGGGCGAGTCAAAGATCGAGATATTAAACAAGCTGCCGCCAGAGCATGTACTGCAAGCCCGGTTGATAGATCAGGGTGATATCGAGGAGCGTCTAAAAAACTTCGACGATATTCTCGAGCGTGAATCGTGGGACTACCCGCTGATTGTCAAACCCGACTTTGGTTGTCGCGGGGCCAGCGTGCGCCTGGTGCGCGATCGCGAGCAAGCGCAGAAGGCACTCATGGTCGATGCGCCGATGATGGTGCAGGTGTTTCATCCCGGCCCCGGTGAGTTGGGAGTGTTTTATTATCGTATGCCGGAGGAGGACAACGGTCACATCCTCGGCATCACCGAGAAGCTCTTCCCCGAAGTCGTCGGCGATGGCCTCTCGTCGACCGAGCAACTCATCTATCGCCATCCGCGCTTGCGCATGCAGGCCGATACATTTCTTGAGCGCTTGGGTGAAGAGCGCGCCGGGAGCGTATTGAAAACCGGCGAGCGCTTGCCCTTGGTGATGGCGGGCAATCACTGTCAAGGCACGCTATTTCAAGATGGAGCGCGATTCGTAACGCCGGAGCTGACCGCGAAAATCGATGAGATCGCCAAGGGTCTCGAAGGATTCTATTTTGGTCGGTTCGATTTGCGTTTCAGCGACGAAGAAGCCATCAGAGATGGCCGCGATTTTGGCATTCTCGAGCTCAACGGCCTCTCGTCGGAATCGACCAACATCTACGATCCGCGCTGGTCGATCTTTCGTTCTTATGGTCTATTGATGAACCAGTGGCAGATCATGTTTGCCATCGGTGCGCAGAATCTAAAGCGCGGGCACAAAAAGGCATCGATGGGTGAGGTATGGCGACACCTACGCGAGCATCGCAAGCGTTGGAATGTGCCAGCGTTAGCTGATTGACGAAACCGGCGACAGCGCAATGGTTCGACCGCCTACTTAGGCAACCAAATCCCGTTAACGCTCACCCATCGCCACATACTTTAAATCCGTCGCGCCGTCGTAAACCGCGCGAGGGCGGAAGATGCGGTTCTCCGGCAGGTATTCCAGCACGCGCGCCAGCCAGCCGGCGGTGCGGGCAACCGCGAAAATGACAGGGAAGAGTTGCGTCGGGAAGCCCAGCGCGTGATAGACGAGGCCGCTGTAGTAATCGACGTTGGGATAAATCTTTTTACCTGCGGCTTCCATCCGTTTGAGCGTTTCGCGCTCAACAGTTTCGACCGTGTCGTAAAGATCGCCAAAGCCCTTTTCGCGGCAAAGCTTTTCGGCGTATTGCTTTAGCACTACGGCACGCGGATCGAGCGCCTTATACACGCGATGGCCAAAACCAATAATCTTCTTGCCTTGAGCAAAACGGTCTTCGACCCAGCCGGCGGCTTTGTCGGGGCCGCCGATGGTCATAAAGTCTTTCAACGCGGCTTCGTTGGCACCGCCATGGAGTGGGCCGCGCAATGAACCGATGGCAGCAGCGATGGTCGAGTACATATCGGCCAACGAGCTGTGCACGACCATCGACGTAAAGGTCGACGCGTTCATACCATGGTCAGCCTGCAATATCAGGCAAACGTCCATCACCTTGCACATGGTTTCATTGGGCACTTCGCCACTCATCATGTAAAGATAATTGGCGGTGAAACCAAGATCGGGATTGGGTTGCAACAGGTCTTTGCCCATCTGCGCCCGGGCGATGGCCGAGGCAAAGCTGCGCGTGCGGGCGAGAATGCGAATGCCGACATGCCGTTCGTGTTCGAGAGCGGCGGCCGGATCGGACGTGTGCTTGGTGACTTCCCAGCCTTCCTTATCAAAACAGCCGGCAGCTGCAACCGCAGCCTGCAAGGCGTTCATCGGATGGGCGTCGCGCGGCAACCCTTCGATCATGCGCATGATCGGCTCAGGCATTTCGCCCTGATCGTGCAACTGTTTAGAGAACTCGGCCATTTCCGACTGACTTGGCAAATTGCCGTAAATCAGCAGGTAGGCGACTTCTTCGTAATTGCTGTGGTTGCAGAGCGTTTCGATGTCGTAGCCGCGATAGATCAGCTTCCCCTCGGTGCCGTTGACGGCCCCGATTTTGGTGACATTGGTGATCGCGCCTTCCAAGCCGCGCCCCAGCGTAATTTCGCACGGGAACTCGACCGGTCCTACAAATTTCGACATCGCTTTCAAGCCTCTGCTGCGGGATTTTGGGATTGCCAGGCAAGATTTGCCCAGACGGCGAAGTATAGTCGCCCCGACCGATTCTGTGAATCAGCCGACGAACGGGGTCCGATTGTTAAATCGTGGCCTGTGACCGGGTTAGGGCGGCGGCGGGATGGACGCGCGGTCCCCAATCCTTAGACTACCCGCATTGCTGAAATTTTGCCGCCGGGGGCGGTCGATCCGAATTATCGCGCGCCGCGTATGGCGCTCTGGGAGTGCATCATGAAGGTTCACGAATATCAGGCACGGCAACTGTTGGTCGAAGCGGGCGCACCGGTACCGAAGTATGAAGTCATCGATTCCGTCGATCAGGTGGACGGCGCGGTTAAGGCGTTGGGCGGTGGCAATCTGGTCGTGAAGGCGCAGGTGCACGCCGGCGGTCGCGGAAAGGCCGGCTACGTTATTCTGTCGGACGACCCGGCGGAAATAAAGACCAACGTGCAGCGCATGTTGGCCGAGCCGATGGTGAGCTATCAGACTGGCCCGGACGGTGTGCAGGTCAAGAAGATTTTGCTGGCACCGGCGGTGGACATCGACAAGGAATACTACGTCGGCATGGTGATCGATCGGGCGAAGTCGTGCCCGGTGTTGATGGTGTCGAAAGAAGGCGGCGTTGAGATTGAAGAAGTCGCCAAGACGAACCCTGACGCCATCATCAAAGAGTGGATTCGCCCCGAGACGGGCATCACCGGCGATCAATTGAAGAAGGTTTGCGCCGCACTCGATTTGGGTGGCGCACACGAAGCACAGACCAGTCAGGTGATCAAAGCCTTGGTCGATACGTTCTTCGCAAAAGATTGCAGCCTTGCCGAGATTAACCCGATGGTGCTGACCAAGGGCGGCGAAGTGCAGGCGATCGATGCCAAGTTTAACTTCGACGACAATGCGCTATTCCGTCATGAAGACGTGCAGGCCATGTGGGACAAGAGCGAAGAGAATCCTGCCGAACTGCGCGCGAACGATTTTAACCTGAGCTATATTGCGCTGGACGGCAACATCGGTTGTTTGGTGAACGGTGCAGGCTTGGCCATGGCCACCATGGATATCATCAAGCTGCACGGCGGCTCACCGGCAAACTTCTTGGATGTCGGCGGCAGCGTCACGAAAGAAGGCGCGGTCGAAGCCTTCCGCATCATTTTGTCGGATGAAAGTGTAAAGGGCGTTTTGGTCAATATCTTCGGCGGTATCGCCAAGTGCGACGTGATCGCCGATGCGCTGATTCACGCCGCCAAAGAAGTCGGCTTCAAGGTGCCGGTAGTCGTGCGACTCGAAGGCACCAATGTCGAGCAGGCGCGGGCGATGTTGAAGGAAGCCAACCTGGATGTGCTGGTGCCGGCAGATGATCTGACGGACGCGGCGAAGAAGGTATGTGCGGCGGTTTAGGCATCTTCGACAGAAATTCGCATCTTTGTGATACCGTAGTAGAGAATGTATGATCTGATGATCTAGGGGCTACTCTTTAGTAGCGCTTTTTTCGGTTTCGTTTCTCTTTGTTTTCTTCAATAAGCTCGCCTTCACCGATGGTGGGGTGTTGAAATGGCCTTTCGGGAAGTCCACGTCTAGCTCAATAGACTGCGTTCGGGTGACAGTTTTCCATCGTATATTTGTGTTCTGGTTGTGGTAATGGGTAATTGACTTCCGGGCAATTCGAATACCTTTGATTGCTTGATAACTTTGGAGTGTACGCTCAACCTTGATGACGTCACCGTCGTATGTAAGTTGATACGACACACCGACACAAAGACCGGTGTCGATTTGAAAATAGAAGTCTAATGTGAGACCAGATGGGAATTCGACATCTAGCCAGTAACACCTGTAGTTATGAAACGTGACCGGCCCTTTGACGATGGCTGATGCGAACTCATGAATGCCAGACTTGAAGTCGTATATTTTTGAAAAGAAAATCTGTCGGGCGGCGTCATCACCTTTCAGAATTTCGGGGTTATCGTCTCGAATTGCCCAGGGGGTTTTTCCGTCATAGCCGGTGGACTCTGTCTTACCGTCGGCACGTGTGTAGCGTGTAAGCCTCTGATCTTTTTGATTCGTCTCTTCAATCGTGATGGTCCATGCATCAGGCGCGTGGGGATAAGTTGTGCGCATCGTTTCGCGGCGAGACGTCATTTGGTCCAGACGTTTGCGGCCGCCGATTGCCTTCAGGTGATTCTCGATTAAATCCTCAGCCGAGGGGAGGCGCTTACTCGAGTTCGTTAAATTGTCTCCAGTTTCGTCTGGAGGATTCGCTGTGAATGAAAATGCAGCCAGGAATGCCAGCGATAAGACCTGATTGTTCATTAGCTTATTCTCGCCCGGTGTGAATTTACCTCATGTAGAGCACGTTCCGAATAAAACGACTAATCTAGGCTCGCCTTATCGATTATAATCGCAGTGAGTAATGGATCGAATCCCCCTTTTCTAGAAGCGCTGCTCGCATGGAGGCTCTCCGCAGATTATGGCAACTTCGCCGCCTAGTTCCAATTTCGTTCACTTACACTGCCACACTCACTACAGCCTGCTCGATGGTTGCAACCGCATCGGCGAGTTGGTCAATCGCGCCAAGGAGTTGGGCCAACCGGCCGTCGCGATTACCGACCACGGCAATATGTTCGGCGCGATCGAATTCTACGAAGCCGCCAACAAGGCTGGTATAAAGCCCATCATCGGGTTGGAAGCGTATATCGCTCCGGGTGATCGCCAATTGCGCGAGGCTATCGATGGTGAGACGAGCTATCACCTGTTGCTGCTCGCCCAGAACATGCAAGGGTATCGCAATTTATTGAAGTTAACGTCCACAGCCTTTCGCGATGGTTTTTATTACAAACCGCGAATCGACCGCGAGGTGCTGGAAGAATTTAACGAAGGTCTAATCTGCACCAGCACCTGCCTCGGTGCGGAAATTCCCCAAGCACTGATCAAGAAGAATCGGGCGCTCGCGGAAGAACATTCCGATTGGTATCTCAAGGTGTTCGGTACCGATCGATTCTATATGGAGTTACAAGATCATGGCATCGAAGACCAGCGCGCCATCAATCCCGAATTGATCGAGATCGCCAACCGTAAGGGTATCGGGCTGATTGTTACCAACGACGTGCACTATTTAAAAAAGGACGATGCCGAACCGCATGATGTGTTGCTCTGCGTGTCCACCCGCGCGCTGGTATCCGACGAGAACCGCATGCGCTTTGAGACAGACGAGTTTTATCTGAAAAGCAACGAAGAGATGGCCAGCCTCTTCCCATCGATCCCCGAAGCGCTGTCTAACACCGTCGAAATCGCCGACAAGTGCAATCTGGAGCTCGACTTCAATAAACGCTATACGCCCGTCTATCACGCACCCGATGAAAAAACGCCGGAAGACTACCTGCGCGAGCTCGTCTATCAGGGTGCGGAAGAACGCTACGACGAAGTGACCGACGAACTGCGCGAGCGTATCGATTTTGAATTGGAAGTGATCCAAAGCAAGGGCTTCTCCAGCTATTTCCTAATCGTGTGGGACTTCGTGCAAGATGCTCGCCGCAATAATATCCCGTGCGGGGCGCGCGGTAGCGGTTGCTCTTCGGTCGTCGCGCACTGTTTGTATTTGTCGCAGCCCGACCCCATGCATTATGGCCTGTATTTCGAGCGTTTCATGGACCCCGATCGCGACGAAATGCCCGATATCGATATTGACATTTGTCAGGATAGTCGCGAAAAGACCATTCAATACGTGCGCGAAAAGTACGGTCACGTCGCACAAATCATCACCTTTGGAACGCTGAAGGCGCGGGCCGCGATTCGCGATGTATGCCGCGTCTTGGACGTACCTTTGGCAGAGGCCGATCGCGTCGCCAAGATGGTGCCCGAAGAACTCAAAATGACGCTCGACAAGGCCCTCGACCGCGAGCCCGATCTGAAACGGCTTTACGATACCGACGAGCGCATCAAAAAAGTGATCGATGTCGGTCGCCGCATCGAAGGCTTTGCCAGAAACACCAGCATTCACGCGGCGGGGGTGGTCGTCGCCGAACAACCTTTGGACGACCTGCTACCGCTTTACCAACCGCCGGGCTCGGGCGTGATGGTAACGCAATACGACGGTCCCACCGTCGAGCAGGTTGGCCTATTGAAGATGGACTTCCTCGGCCTGAAGACGTTGAGCGTGCTCGCGCTGACCGTCAAGCTGGTGGAAGAAAACTACGGTATCAAGATCAACGTCGAAGACCTCGACCTGACGGATCAAAAGGTCTATCGACTTTTCGCTGCTGGTGAAACCAAGGGCGTGTTTCAGTTTGAATCGGGCGGCATGCGCGGCGTGTTAATGAAGATGCGGCCCAACCGCATCGAAGACTTGATCGCTGCCAACGCGCTGTATCGACCCGGGCCGATGGTGAATATTGATCCATATGTCGAACGCAAACACGGCGGCAGTTGGACCACACCGCATGCAATCATGTCAGAAGTCTTGGCCGAGACCTACGGCATCATCGTCTATCAGGAGCAGGTGGCTCGGCTCGTCAATCAGCTCGGCGGCGTCGAGCGCAAGCGCGCGTTTCGCTTAGCCAAAGCGATTAGTAAAAAGAAAATCGACAAGATCGAGGCCGAGCGCGAGCCGTTTATCTCGGGGGCTGTCGAGAAGGGCGTCGCGCGCAAAACGGCAACCGAGATTTTCGATCAGATCATCCCCTTCGGTGAGTACGCGTTTAACAAGGCGCACTCGACCGGTTACGCGCTGGTCGCATTCCAGACCGCGTTCCTGAAAGCGTATTACCCGCTCGAATTCATGGCGGCGCTGCTGACCTACGACAAGGGCGATACCGACAAAGTCAGCGACTACATGGAAGAGTGCAAGCGGTTGCAGATCGAGGTGCGACCGCCAGATGTCAACAGCAGCGGCGTCGACTTTACGCCGGTGCCGGGCAAGGGGGACAAACCGGGCTTCATACGCTTCGGCTTGGCGGCGATCAAGGGCGTGGGGCAAAAGGCCATGGAAGCGATCGTGCGCGAGCGCGAAGCAAACGGCGATTTTGAAGACCTGTTCGATTTTTGCGAACGCGTCGATCTGTCCGCCGTTAACCGTGGCGCGTGCGAAGCGCTGATCAAGGCGGGCGCCTTCGATACTACCGGTGCGATGCGCAAGGCGTTGGTCGAAGCGTTGGATGGTGCGCTCAAGAGCGGTGCAAGTTCGCAAAAAGACAAGAGTGCCGGCCAGATGACGATGTTCGGCGACTTTGGCGGGGGCGGTGACGACGCCGACAACACGCAGCGCATCGGCAATGAGGAATGGACCGAGGCCGAAATGCTGACCAACGAAAAAGCGGTGCTCGGCTTCTATGTCACCAAACACCCGTTGGCCTCGCACGAACAGACGCTGCGTCAATTCGCCACGGCAGATTGTCGCGATCTGCAGCATTACGGTGAAGGTGCGAAAGTGGTGCTGGGCGGCATGATCAGTCGCATACGCATGGTAACGACCAAGAGCGGTCGTAACGCGGGCTCGAAACTGGCTGTGCTTAGCTTCGAAGATTTATCCGGCGGGTTAGAAGCGATCGTGTTTAGCGAACAGCTTCGCAAATATCAAAACCTAATCGCACCCGATCAGATCGTCTTTTTGCAGGGCGAGGTCGATCGCAAACGCGAAGAACCCGCGCTGCGCGTGAGTGAGGTCATTCCATTTGAGGAAGGCCCCGCACGACTGGCAGATGCCCTAATCCTGCGCGTAAATGGTGGTCACCTGATGCCCGAGCGTTTGGCCGAGATCGAATCGATCTGCCGCGAACATCCGGGCGAACAATCGTTCATGCTTAACCTGCAAATCCCACAAAAGATGTCGGTCTGGATGCGCTGCGACAACCGCCTACGCGTACAACCCGACGCGGCGTTTCGCAATCGCATCGAAGGCTTGCTAGGCGAAGGCTCGGTGTCGCTGGTGGGTAAGCGGATGCGGAATTAAATCCGAAATCTTGTTCTACATCGCTGAACGGTCAGCTATGGCTCGGGTGATTGGGCGGATTATAATCGGGGCGTTCAGTAAGCGTCGTTGAGCGCGTCAATAAAAAGTGACGCACGAAATGGAGCGCACCAAGCAAATACGCCAAAGGCGTTACGCCAACTAGCCCCGGGTTGCCGCACCAGCGGCTACCCGGGGTGGGCGCGGTCATCTCGACATTCAACCCCAACGGGGTTGCGGCATTCTTTGGTTGCTTAATGCCGCAACTCTTACAGAGTTGAATTCCGGTTCGAAACACGTAACCCAGGGTAGCCGCTTCGCGTCAACCCTGGGCTAGGGGGTGCAACGCCTTCGGCGTAAAATTCGACGTTGATCCGTTCGCGAGAAACAGGGACTCAGTCTGGTTAGCGTTGTTTCCGTAGGTTCCTCGTACACCGTCGTTATTTGGTCGAAAATCCGCAAATCCGATCAAGCGGGCTCGCTTCCGGCGCGGCACAATACCTGTATGAATCGAGCGGATTACCGGGAACAGATCGACGCCGCCTGTCGCTTGCTCGAAGCTCGCCTCGCTGAAGACGTGCCGTTGGAAGAAGTCGCCGCCGCGGCCTACCTATCACCGTTCCATTTCCATCGCCTCTTTCGCGGGCTCACGGGTGAGACGGTCGGGGCGTATGTACGGCGGCTGCGCTTGGAACGGGCAGCGCATCGACTGACTCAGTCCGACGACGACATCCTGGTGATCGCACTCGATGTGGGCTACGGCAGCCACGAGGCGTTTTCGCGCGCCTTTCAACGCCAATTCGGCACCAATCCATCCGTATTTCGCAAGGAGAAGATCGCCATGACCACCACCAGCACCACCATCACCAATGAACCGATTAACGTAAGAATTGAAACGCGACCGGCCTGCACTGTGGCGGCGGTCCGGCACGTCGGGCCTTATAACGATGTAGGGGATGCCTGGGGCACCCTGATGAAATGGGGTTGGACCAAAATGATGTTCGGCAACCCGGAGACATTTGGGCTTTGTTACGACGACCCCGACGTTACGCCGGCGGAGAAGCTGCGCTACGACGCCTGTATGGTCGTCAAGCCCGGCACCAAGGTAAAAGATGGCATCCAATTGTTTGAGCTGCCAGCGGGGACGTTCGCCGTCACTGCGCACCATGGTACGTACGACTCACTGGGCAACACGTACGGTCGCTTGTTCGGGCATATCGCGCAACACAAAATCGACGGACGTCAATATCAGTTGGGGGATCCGCCGTCGCGGGAGGTGTATATGAACGACCCACGTAAGACCAAGCCGGAGGATTTGGTGACGGAGATTTGGATGCCGGTAACGGCGGCGTGATGTTGGTGTTCAACCGAGAGTGTTGAGGAACGCAGGGCATATGCCTTAGGCGAGCTTTTCGCAGGTTCCTCAGTTGAATGCGGCCCGCCCCTAACGCCTCCCTGCAAAGGAGGGGGATGAATGCCGATGCAATAAGGGGATAAACGCCAACGCAGGAGCGAGACGAAGGAGAAGACCAAGACCAAGAAGAAGACCAAGATCAAGACCTCGATCAACCGGTTAGTCAAACACCACCGTTTTATTGCCGCTGACGATGATGCGATCTTCAATGTGATAACGCACCGCGCGGGCAAGCACCCATTGTTCGAGATCGCGCCCCTTGCGCACCATATCGGGGATATCATCGCGATGATTAACGGCGAGTGTTTGCTGAGCGATGATAGGGCCTTCGTCGAGGTCGTCCGTTACGTAATGACTCGTCGCGCCGATCAACTTCACGCCGCGCTCAAACGCTTGGTGGTACGGCTTGGCACCAGCAAACGCGGGCAGAAAGCTGTGATGAATGTTGATGATGCGATTCGGAAACGCCGCCACAAAGTCGGGCGAGAGAATCTGCATGTAACGCGCCAGCACGATGGTGTCGACATTGGCAGCTTTAACCCGGTCTTTGATTTTGGCTTCCTGCGCGGCCTTACCGTCCGGTTGCATCGGTAGGTGATGAAACGGGATGCCCGCCGCCTCTGCCGGTGTCCGTAACGCATCGTGATTCGAAATCACCAACGGAATCTCGGCTGGCAGTTCCCCTGTGCCCCAACGGAAAAGCAGATCATTCAAACAATGCCCGGCGGTACTCACGAGAATCGCTAGCCGTTTACTATGACCCGGCCAGCCGATGCGCCAGCGCATTTGATGACGCTCGGCAACCTCGGCCCATACGGCGGGAAACTCACCCTCGGTGATTTCGAAGCCCTCGGGGTCGATTTCCAGCCTCATGAAAAAATCACCATGTTGCGGACAGGTGTGTTGGTCGACATCGATGATGTTGCCGCCGCGTCGGGCCAAAAATTCGGTTACGGCGGCGATAATGCCGCGTGCGTCCGGACATGCTATTAACAGACGAATCGATTGCATGGGGTCATTAAAGAACGGCAAGTGTTCATTGGCAAGATTGTGGATATGCCCGTGCGAAATCCAGGATTCGCTCAGCATTCCACCGCCATTTTGGCGATGTATCTACCTTGCGTTATCATCACGAGCTTTGCTGGTTGTTGCTGAAACTGCAGCCCCGACCACCATCGCTGTATGATCCGAAAACGACCTAAAAGAAAGAACTTAGATGAGCGCAGTGACCACTGGTGCCGACGATAAACTGATTGCTGAATTTCAGCCCGGCGAAAACTTCGAAGACCGCGTGTTTATGGTGTCGCAAAAAGATCTGCGTACCACCAGCAACGGCAGCATGTATATCCATATGGTGTTTGCCGATCAATCGGGGCAGGTGGTAGCCCGCATCTGGCAGGCCAATCAGCAGATGTACAACATCATTCCCGAAGGCGGATTTATCTCAATGCGCGGCCGGGTGGAAAGCTATAAGGGCAACCTGCAGGTCATTGGTGAAGCAATTCGCCCGCTCAAGAAAGACGACGTCGATCTAAGCCGCTTCCTGCCTCATACGCGGTTCAATATCGAAACGATGTGGAATCGCCTGCTAGAGATTCTTCGGACTGTCGAGAATCCGCACGTGTTAAAGGTGATCAAGGCGTTTGTGACCGACGAACAGATCATTGCAGGATTCAAAAAGGCCCCGGCCGCAATTACCAACCATCATGCTTACATCGGCGGCCTGCTGGAGCATACCGTTGGCTTGCTCGAACTGGCGAATCGCATCTTCGGTGACGGCAAAACCGCTAACAGCCTGTTTCCGGATGTCAGTCGGGATTTGGTGCTGGCGGGGTTGTTGATGCACGACATCGGCAAGATCACCGAACTCGATTACGACACGAGTTTCTCGTACAGCACTTCGGGCCAACTGATCGGTCACATCACGCAGGCCGCCATCTGGCTCGATCGCAAAGTTGCCGCGATTGAGGCCGACTCGAACGAGGCGTTTCCGGAAGATATTCGCAACGTGCTAACCCACATCATCGTATCGCATCACGGCACCTACGAATTCGGTAGCCCCAAGTTGCCGTCATGCCCCGAGGCGATTGCCGTGCATTACATCGATAATCTCGATGCCAAGTTGAACATGGCCCTGGCAAACATTCGGGACTCGCGCGACGATGATTCGGATTGGACGCAGTATGTGCGACCGCTGGAAGCGCGCATCTTCAAGAAGGATGTGATGGGGATTCGCGGCGACGCGGGGGAAGAGGCTGACTAAACGTACGCCGGACTGACGACTAACACGTCTTTCAATCCAGCATAGCGTCGCGGTGTTTTTATAGCCCCGAAGGGGCGCAGGTCGAGAGCCACGGATGAAGCGGCGCGAGCCGCGTAATCCGTGGTGGCGTTGTTCTAAACCATTTAAACCGCGGTAGCGGTGCAGGTACCTACGCCCCTAGCCTGGGCTTGATGTACTTACAATCGGTTACCCCGGATTGCGCTCCGACCGCTAACGCGGTCTGCGCTCCGTCCGGGGCTGTCAACCTACAGCCCTCCAGCCTTTCAGATGCGAGAATTGGAAGACTGGCCGTCTGAATGCTGCTGCGTCGAAATTAAAACTACTTAAATAGTCGCACTGCGGCGGGGCTCAGCCAAATCAGCGAGTCACGAAAAAAAGAACGCGGGCTGACATCAAAATACGTCACGTCCGCGCTCTATTTTTTGACGAACATTTTGCTCACACAAAGGTGCTTACACGACCAGTGGGGCAATGATGAACACGAATTGTTCCAAACAGGTGCCCAAGCCCAAAATGCTGAAGCTGGCAGTAAGAAAGACGGCCAACTTTACTTGATGTTTTCGCTTCATCGTATTCTCCTCGCGCGAGGCAGCCTTCCATGGCTGCTTTGCAATCACTCGATTTCAGTTTGCTGGTTGCCGAACTTGCTGCACTAGCGAATAAACAGCGGCGATACGGCGCGCAGAATAAACACTTCGCAACCGCCCGGCAGGATGCCGAACATGGCCGAGCCCGCCAACACCAGCGACCAGCGATACAGTTTCTTACGTGTCTTGAGTTTCATATGGTTCGCTCCCGTTCCTTTGAGATGAATACGCAGTCTAGAAGGTGAAAACGAGGCTCGTCGTCACGCGTTGCTCGAAGATATCGTTGGCTTCCACACTTTGCAGCGGGAATTCATAGACTGAACCGAGCTGAATACCGTCGGCAATGTTCCAGCGGAAGCCAACGCCACCCCAGAATACATCGTGACCGGCCACACCGGCGGCACCGATATTGGCGTAATCGAGACCGCCCACGTTGAGCGGAAAGCGATCGCCATCGGAAAGGTAATGCAACCCGTGGAATTCGAGCAGCGGGAAGAAATCGTCGAACAATTCGTAAGCAACCTGAGCGTCCCAACTGAAGACCGCGTTACCGGCGCGATAGTCGGTCGGAATGCGGTAAACAGCGTCCGCTAGGAAGTTCCACTTGCCGTAGCCTTTGTACATCGTAATGAAGGTGGAGATTTCGTCGGTGCCACCTTGCAGCAAGCCGGCATCACCGTTGGATAGACGCCACCGAACACCAGCCGATGCGATGAAGTCTTCGTCGTGATCGACGTAGAACGCATATTTCAAACCGGCAGCCAGATCGTTCCAACCTTCATCACTCGGAATGATGGGCGCTTCCAAGTCGGAGTAGCCATCTTCGGTGGCAAAGAACTGCAACCGTTCGGTAAGGGCGATACGCGCTTGCAAGCCGTACACCATCAGACGACCACCGCGCAACGCTGTTGCACGCGGGAACTCGTGATAGATGAAGAAGGGCCGCACATCTGAATTGATAAACGGATCTTCGAAGTAAAGCGGCGAACCGATGGGCCGCGGCTTGTTGCGGAAGTACCGATCACCATACAAAAATCCCTTCCACAAAATCGGATCGGGATCGTCATCGGCAAACGATGATGTCGAGCTGTTATCAGCGGGCATTTCTTCACCGGCGTCTTCTTCTGCCGTCTCATTGAGAGAGAGCGGCTCACCACCGGCATCCCATGGTCGATTGGCCGAGTAGTTAGGCCAGCCATCAGTATTACTGGATTGCGCGAACGAACTTGTTTGCGCAAGCATGACGGCGAACCCCAGCAGCAGGGCAGTGCGGCATGTGCAGCTCATTGTTTTCTCCCAAAAAGAATGGCACCGAACAAACGTTAACGTCTGCCAATATATGACTTATCGGAGAATCGACAATGGAATTTTTAGATTTGTCTATATGTGTGGATTATGACGACAGACTGCGAGAAATACCGCAAGTGAAGGTGCTTAAACGATCGAATGGTCGCGGTGCGCAGGAATTGCGCACCGGAATTGTGCTAATCGATATCGTCGAGGCCGTCGCGGATTTCGAGCACTTTGTCGAGACGGGTCACCTTGATGGGGCCCATGATCTTATGACTGACACCGATCAGAATGATGCGACGTTCTTCAAACTTGAAGCTGTTGGTGAGTTGCACCAACGAGCCCAGTGCCACACTGGGCGCGAATTTGACGTCGCTCAAATCCAGCACAATGGGAACACCGATACGCTCAGCCGCGGCCACTTGCACGTCGTCCAGCAAGGTGCGCGTAGATGCGTCGTCAAGCGTGCGCTTGAGAATCTTCACGACCAGATAGTTATCGTGCGGCTTAATTTCGGTTACAGCGTCGCTCGCCATGCGGGCAATCCTCTCGGTTACAGGTTCGACCGGATTATACGGATGCCAGTCCGATGCCGCCAACCAGAGATTTCATCGACTATTCACAATTCCGTACTTGGAAATTTGGATGCGAGCGGGTCAACTGTGTAAGTTGAACCTCAGTCGGAAACCTCAAAATGTGTAAGTTGCTGCCAAGATTGCTTTTCTGCGGGCTACTCAGTCTCACCAACACAGGGTGCGAGAGCTTTCCCTTTATAGAATTTGAACATCCGGTAGCGGAGATATCCAATCTCGTCGTATTTGGCGACAGTCTCTCCGATGTCGGCAACATTCAGCAGATCACGGCGGGCTTGGTGCCATTGCCGCCTTACGCGAACGGTCGATTCTCCAACGGCGAGATTTGGGTGGATTTTGTCGGTTCGCATTTCGGCCTGCCGGTTTTGGCATCGCAGCGCGGCGGCACAATCTATGCGGTAGGTGGCGCCACGACCGAACGCGACAGTACATTTTTCTTCGACGATGACTTCCCAGTAAACCTTCGACAGCAAGTCTCGGATTATCTCAGTACGCGCACGCCTCAAGACGACGATGTGTTCGTGATCTGGGCGGGCGGTAACGATGTATTCGACATGGTCCGCGGCATCGGTGATCTAACACCGCAAATCTCCGCAGACAACGTGCTCATCGCAACCATTTTGTTGTACGACGCCGGAGCCCGGCATTTCGTCATCGTCAATACGCCCGACGTACAGGAAGCCCCGCGCTTTCGAAATAGCGCCAATCGCGAAAGGGCGGCGGAACTGGTGCGAGCTGTAAATGATGCCTTGGCAGAGCGCGTCGACTTTCTGCGACAACTAGCGGACATCCACATTATGACAGTGCAAGCGGAAGGCGTGCTCACCGAATTGATTGCCACTCCACCTTCGGGCATTACCGAGCCACTATTGCCCGCATGGAGCGGCAGCTTCGAAGGGTTCCTCGGCGACGGCACGTTGGTTGAGAACCCGGACGGCCATATCTTTTTCGATAACGTGCATCCGACGCGTCGCGCGCACGCGTTCATTGCCGACCAAATCATTGCCGCCTTAACAGAGTTGATTGCCCTACGTTAGTTTAAAAACAGATCAAAGCCGCCAGTCGCCGAATCTTTCGATTCCCACTTTTTGCGCACCAAGCCTAGACCGTAAACACAATACTCAAACTTATCGCTCAGTTCCGCCAATGTGGTGGCGTCGGGGTCGGTTTGATCGCTGCTAAGATCGGCTGCAATGAGATACGACCGCTTGCCTTGATCGAAGTAGTCGATCAGACCGTCTTTGGCGGCGCGCTTGCGCAAACGCTGAAGATTTTCGGGATATACGCCGGTCCAGAACAAGGTGAAATCGCCGATATGGCGATGAATGGTGCGCGTTTTCTCTTCTTCTTCGGCGTCGATCCCCAAGCGCGCCTTGGTAAGCATCTCGGCAACGTTTTCCACGCCGCGTTGGCTGCCGTCGGTCATCAGGTTAATCCGCTCGACGTGAATAAAGTCGGTGAGCAAATCGGTCAGATAATCGAGCAGACGCGTGTTGCCCAGACCGACCTCCTCCTGAAAGCAAGATTCCACCAGCCCGGCAAACCAGCGGTGCAACGGATGTTCTTGGGGTAATTCCTGCACGGTAGTCGACCTCCTGAGGCGAATGGCGCAGCGATGAATCGATTTGAGGGCGTTCGGTGCAGTCGAACGTCTCATACCACTTTTCTATCGTAGGATTTGATGAAGGCTCAGTAAAGAAATCGCTAGGAAAAGCATGCCAATATCGCCTTATCGGGCAGATTTCGCGCGACCGGATAATTTTGTACCATCACGTCCGATGAAAACCAGCGACCTGCGATATGAACTGCCATCGGACCTGATCGCCCAGTCACCCGCCGAGCCGCGCGATGCATCGCGCCTGATGGTGATCGACCGCGAGCGCGGCACTTGGACGCACCACACGTTTCGCGAGATCGCCGAATTTTTGCGTCCGCAGGATTTGATGATCGTGAACAACACGCGCGTTATTCCCGCCAAGTTTGCGGCGCGCCGCGCGACCGGCGCTACGATCGGTGGGCTTTTCCTGCGCGAACTCAGCCTGGGGCGGTGGGAAGTGTTAGCGGGCAACACCAAGCGAGTTGCCGACGGCGAATGGCTAAACCTGATCGGTGACGAGCGACGCATGCGCATCATCGAGCGCGGCGAACGGGGAAGATGTATTGTCGAGATCGAACCACCAAGCCCGGCGCTCGATATTCTGGAAGCCATCGGCGCGACGCCGCTGCCGCCGTATATCGAACGGGCGACTGCTCCGACGAGCGCGGCCGATGCCGCCGATCGCGCCAGCTATCAGACGATCTTCGCCAGCACGCCGGGGGCCGTTGCCGCGCCCACGGCGGGACTGCACTTTACCGACCGTGTGTTGCATGATTTGACCGAGAAGGGTGTTCATCGCGCCGAAGTAACGCTGCATGTCGGCACCGGCACCTTCGCGCCAGTCACCGTCGACGATCTGGCCGAGCACGCCATGCACTCCGAATGGTTCGAATTGCCCGAGCAAACGGCGGCGCAGCTCGCGGAAGCGCGTCGTCATAATGGTCGTGCAGTCGCCGTAGGGACTACATCGGTGCGCGTGTTGGAATCAGTTGCAAAAGACCCCGATGCGGCAACCAGCGGCTGGACCGACCTGTTGATCTACCCGCCTTATGAATTCAAAAACACCAATGCGCTGCTTACAAACTTTCATCTGCCCGAAAGCACGTTGATCGCACTCGTGGCGGCTTTTGCCGGATACGAATTAATCATGGACGCCTATCGCGCAGCGGTGGCCGAGCGCTATCGCTTCTTCAGTTATGGCGATGCGATGTTGATCGTGTAGGGGTGCATTCGTTTACGGGCAGGAAATCGATTCGGTGATCCACTGGGCGATCCAACTGTTGTACTGTGGCGACTTGTCGGATGAGACGTCGATAATCATCAAGCGATTATCGTTCGGGTCGGGCAGGACGATCACCTTGAAATCCGAGTTACGAAACGCGCGGCCATCCAGATACCAATATGGTCCGTTGGAGACGCATTTGTCTAATCTTCCGTCTGGCGGGCCGTAGAGGGTTTGTATCGGTGCCGTCGGATCGGTGGCGTCCCGCAACATGCTTATGCTCACCGTTACCGTGCCGGTCTTCGGCGCAGTCCCGGTGAACGTGTGCGATTCAACGCTTGAGGTATCCAGCGAGCGACGAATCCAATCGGATAACGACATATCCTTCTCGACGGCATCCCAGTTGAACCCGGCCGGCAAGTTTAGGGCAATCGACCAATCTTCGAGCTCAACGGTTCGCTCCGTCTTCCAATCCGGCACGGTTGCGTCGGCAATCTGCATTTGCGCAAGCGCCAGTGTGCCGACAAAGGCGAGAGCCATGCAGGCAACAGCCCAACCGGGGCGGGCGGGCTTTTCACGTGTGTAAGCTTTCCACATATCGAAGAGCCTAGGTCGGAAACATCACAACTGCAACCGCCAGCCCAAACGCCTCGCATATCACTAAAAGAAAAGGCCTCGGTCGCTGAAACAACGACAGAGGCCTGAATTTACTTAGTCGTACCCGACCGACTCAGTCGGGCTACCCCAAATGCCTAGCCAGCCATAACGGCAGCGACCATACCCGGGATGTCGCCGGTATCGAGGACACCGCTGCCATCGAAATCACCGTGGCAGTTGTAGTAGGTCGTCGTACCGTTGATCAGACCGTCAACGAAGGCATCGATGTCGAGACCATTAACCAGCCCGTCATCGTTAAGGTCACCATCAGGGGCTGTTTCGGGCTCACCACAACCGCAGGTGCCCGGGTCGATCTTGTTTGGATCGTTGGGGCAGAGGTCGTCGCAGTCCGGCGTGCCGTCATTATCCGAATCGGTATCGGCGACACCACAGCCACAGTCACCCGGTTCGATCTTGTTCGGGTCGTTGGGACAGTTGTCGTTACAGTCTGGCGTACCATCCATATCCGAATCGTCGTCCGCGACACCGCAGCCACAGATGCCGGGCACGATCTTGTTCGGATCGTTCGGGCAGCCGTCATTGCAGTCGGGCGTACCATCGTTATCCGAATCGGTTTCGGCAACACCACAACCACAGTCACCCGGTGCGATCTTATTCGGATCGTTCGGGCAACCGTCGGTGCAATCCGGCGTGCCGTCCATGTCCGTATCGATCGGCGTGTTGACACAACTGCCATCGACACAGTCATCGGCGGTACACGGATCCATATCATCACAATCGATCGGATCAACGCATTCGACAGCATCGCAGGTAACCGTCAGGTTGCCCGTGCCCGTCGCACCGTTAAAGCCACCGACGCGAATGAGATACGAGTTGCCCGCGACGACATCGACTTCAATAACGGTGGTATTGCCGCCGCAACCCGAAACGTCATCCTGACAGGCCAGAATGTTCGATGCCGGACACGAACAACCATCATAGATGGCCAACTTAGTGTCATATACAGCATCGTTACAGGTCGAGACGGTTAGCAAGCCCGTGCAGTCTGCGGTGTAGCAGTACCAGATATCCGAGCCGACCTGCGTGTCGCTGAATTTGACACACGTGCCGGCTTCATCGGGACCATCGGTCGTCGCACCGATCGTGCTGAACGCAGTCACGCCATTCGACAACGGTAGTGCATCAGCGCAGTTGTCGTTTGCGGGCGGACAGGTCACGCTGGCACAATCCGTGCCGTCGCCCTGATAGGCACCGCCCACTGTATTACAAGTATCTTCGGTTGCGACTGCACAGCTACCCACGCTGCAGCAGGCACCGGTCGCCGTTACCTGACAGTCATCGGGAATGCCGTCGTAGTCCAAATCCTGCTGGGTCTGGGCTTCGAGTTCGCACGCGTCGATGGTGCCATTGTTGTTGCAATCGTCGAAGGTGGCCTGACAGCTATCGAGTATGCCATCCGGTCGAGCACGACTACCCGTATCGGACAGGAATGCTTCGAGGTTGGCGAATTCCTGCTGGGTGAACAGGTAGCTACCACCGGGGTGCAGACCTGCCGTTGTCAGGAAGTTCTCGATGTAACCACGCGAGAGGCCGCGAATATTCGGGCCGGGGAAGCCGGCACCGCCGGTACCGTCGGCCGCGTGACAAGAGACACAGGGTTGGCCCGCGTAGAACGTGGCACCCGTCATCGGGTCGCCCAACGGACCGCCGTCGCAATCGAGCGATGGATCGGCAGCCACTTCACAAACATCGAGTTGACCATTGCCGTCGCAGTCGAGCAACGGATCACCGGCAATATCGCACGAATCGGGAATACAGTTGCCGTTGCAGTCCGGGTCGGTACCCTGAGCCATGTCAATGACATCTTCAATACCGTTGCCGTTGCAATCGTCAGCCGGATCGAGGCCGCTGCCATCGTTGTCGATGATAAGCGACCAGCTGACCAGCGTACCCGGGTCGGGTGCGGCGGTATCAGTTAATGTCAGCGTCCAATCGCCGGCTTTGTCCATCCCGTCGAACGCGCTGAGTAAGTCAATAGCCGTGTAATTCGGCGGCGAAGATGCGTTCGCCACACAAAGGTCTTCCAAGGCGCCGCCGGTGCCTTCGTCATCAAGCGTGACGTCAAGATTATTTTCGCCGCATCCGTAAGGAGCGTCGAAATAGCAATCGGGCGTACCGTTGGTCGCGCCCATCTTCTGCACCAATTCAACCGTGGTGCCGTTGTGTTCTAACGAGATACACAAGTCACCGATCCAAGTATGGGTGATTTCCAATGCGACGTTGACATCGAGGATATTGCCGTTGTCAGGGACGTTGATCGTTGATGTCAAACCGACAGCGCTGTTGTCCGGAATACCGGCATTCGGCGACAGACTGTAGGTCTTCGTGTCGCCCGCACCTCCACTTGGCGTTTCACATTCGTCAGGCGTACCGTTGCTGTTGCAATCGGCACTGTCGCCATTGGCAATGTCATCAGCATCAGCCGTACCGTTGTTGTTACAGTCGGTGATTTCGTTCTGACAGGTTGAAGAGCAACCGTCACCTGAAGTATTGTTGCCGTCGTCACACTCTTCGCCTGGATCGACCACACCGTTACCACAATCGGAGCAAGGAGCACCGTCGTTGGTAATCGTCATGGTTCCTAAGCCGGAATCACCAGCCAGATAGCCGCCGACACGAATGAGATAACAGTTACCAGCGGTGACGGGGACAGTTAGCTGGGATCGGTATGAAGCCGGAGCGCCGCCCGGACAGCCATCGTCGTTACAGCCTGCCAGATTTGCATCCGTCGGTGTGCAAGCGCAGGTGTTGTAAATGACCAAGTCGGTATCGTAGGCCGAGCCACACAACGATACAGTCAAGTTACCGTCGCACTGCGCGTTGTAGGTCCACCAGATATCGTTATACGTTTGGCCATCGAATTGACAGGAGCCATGTCCGTTCCCGTCGGTAGTCGCAGCCGACGTATCGATATCATACGTTCCATCAACAATCGGCGGAGCGTTGGCACAGTCATCCGCACCCGGCACGTTTTCCGAGACACAGTTCTGATCGCAGCCATCGCCATTAACGAGGTTGCCATCGTCGCACTCTTCACCGATTTCGACGATGCCGTTGCCGCATTCGGCAACTTCGTTCTGACAGGTCGACGTACAACCGTCACCGTTGTCCGTATTGCCGTCGTCGCACTGCTCGCCATCTTCGATTACGCCGTTACCACAAACAGGCGGCGGACCGGCGTCGATGATGCGATAGACAGTACCAGCATACGAAATGACATACAGCTCGCCGTTCGCATCTTCGCCGAAAGCGACCGGTGAACTGAGCGAGCCAGGGATGCCATCATTGATGTCCGCTGTTACGTCTTGCTGATCCGAAACCGTGCTGCCATCGTATCGGAAGGTCCGCACGTAATCGGCACAGAAATCGGCATAGAAGTACGTGCCGTTGAGCCAAGGTATGGCACAACCGCGATAAACATAACCACCGACGACCGTACAGCTGCCTTCGGAGTAAGTTACGTAATCAAAGATCGGATCGGTATAGCCACCTGCGGCCGCGTTACAGCCAACATCGGTTGGGTCCCCCGGTGCGGCAATGAAGCCTTCGCGGCAGTCCCAACCGTAGTTTTGACCACCACTGGATCCGGCCGCTTGGAAGTTGATTTCTTCCCGAGCACCTTGGCCGACGTCGCCGATGTACATATCACCGGTTAGACGGTCGAAGCTGAAGCGCCACGGGTTTCGCATACCCTTCGCCCATACTTCGGGCAGGAACGAACCACCGGGATTATCCGGCGGGATGTAACCACTACCCGGGTTATCGACATCGAGTCGCAAAATTTTACCGAGCAACGATGCATCGTTCTGAGCGCGTTCGAGCGGATCATCGGCACTTCCACCATCGCCCATCGGCACGTACAGGTATCCATCGACGGGCGAGAACGCGATGCCGCCGGCGTTATGGTTCGAGAAATCCTGATTAATGGTCTTCAACGTGACCTTGCTAGCCGCGTTGGCGACATCTGGATTGCCCGAAACCGTGTATTGATTGATTTCGGTGTTGCCCGCTAGGTTGGTCTGATTGATATAGAACCGACCGTTGCTGGCGTAGTTCGGGTGGAACGCCAGTCCGAGCAAACCGCGCTCGCCCGATGTCGTCGTTTGACTCGAGATATCAAGGAACGGCGTTCCGTTTAGCGTTTGAGTGTTCAGGTTGTAGATCAAAATTTGGCCGGGTTGCGTCGCAATGAACAACCGCGTGGTATCGCCGGGCGGTGCCACAGCGGCCACCGGTCGATCGAGGCCACCAACCACCAATTCCGCCGAGATGCCGTTACCGGTAAAGCTCTGACACTCATCCGGCACGCCGTCATTGTTACAGTCCTGACTGGTACCGTTGGCAATATCGATGCTGTCTTCGGTGCCGTTGGGCTGACAGTCCTGCGGACCGACCTCGGGGCCTTGCACCGCTGCCGTTACCGAGCCGGGCGAACCGGCACGCCACAGATCGAGCGTGGCATCCGGATTGATGGCGGCGGGGGGGCGGTTGGCATCGAAGCGGAAGTTATACATCGTGCCCCAAAGCAGCGCGTTGGAGTTGAGACCGATATCGGTCATCGTCCACTCGACCGCACCGCCATTCTTCACGCCGGTCCAATCAGTGCCGTCGCGAGAAGTGCCTTGATCGGTAATGGTGGCGCTCGTCTGGCCATCACCACTGTGATAGAAAACATCGTGGAAGCCAATGTTGGAGATCGTTGCAGACGGATCAACCGGAACGCTGAACCCGTCCATCGCACGATGGCTGTTGAGATTCTGCACGGCATATTCGTAATGCCATGTGCCGTCGCCATTGTCTGAGGCCTTCGACGCAACGATGAACATCTGGTTGCCCGAAACAACCACATCGGTTTCGGTTACTGCCGGATCGATATCCTGCCAAATGCGGATACCAGCTTGCTCGCGTTGCGTTGAGCCCGTCAGACTAAAGCTGTATTCATTCGCACCCGCAGCGCTTACCGAAACAGGGCGGTAAGAAGCGTTGTTGGCCCAATGGCCGGCTGCCGAATCTTCCGGGTGCACGTAGTGGCCTTCAACGAAATATTGAGCGCCGGGGTTGAGCGTCGGATCAATGTCATCGTGACGTACCTGCAAGCGACGCGAGGTGCTGCCGGTAGTGCCGGGATTGGTACCACATACATAATCGCCCACGGTCGGGTCAACGCGGAACTTCGGGCGGATGTTGCCTTGGCTGTTATTCAGCGTTGCACCATACGGGTCACCACAACCCGGTGCCATCGAGTTAGACGGCGAACCGGTACAACCGCAACCACATTCGTCCGTCCACGCCACTGAGAAACCGTGCTTGAGCCACGACTGCCCGATGTGCTCAAGGCGACCGTCCATGTAACGGAAACAGTTTTGACCGATGACCGGGTGAATCGTGCCGCAGCCGCTTTGCCAGGTCATCGACGTGTCACCAATATTGCACGACTCGGTACCGACAGAGAACGTATCGATCCATTCGCCATTGACGAACTGCGACGAAGGATTCGAAACACCGGGGTAAAGGTCGCCAACGATCACGTCCGCACCGCTCGATGCGTTACAGTTGGTTCCGTTGTTGCCGCCACGCGGGGCACCGAATGAAACCGGACGACCGGGATCATCTCCGCCTGTCCAAGCGACACTGAAGCGGCTATGCATGTAACCGAACGATGCATCGGCAAGCATGTTGAGGCCGAGCTGTGTTTCCAGGTGCTTCGACGGCTTCAGGTCGCCACCCTCAATAATGAGTGAATTCGCAGGGGCATCGACGATCGAGCGCACGGCACTCACATTAAAGATGACGTTTCCAGAGGACGGATCGACGACTTCAAGGCCGTCGATCGTTTCGCCGCTGGCAAAACGCACGCTCAGGTCCTGATAGCGCACCGAAACGCCGGACTTGCGATTTGTGAACGACACACCGGCGGAATGCAAAATTTCACCGCCGCTGGTGTTGACCATGCCGGAGCCCGACGACGTTAACGACACACCCGGTGCGCCGATCACATCCATCCGCACCATGCCTTGGCCCGGCGCACTGCCGTCCACCACGACTTCGATGAGTCCTTTCTCAAGCGCGGCGGTATCGATGTAAAGATGGGTTCGACCGGAAGATACATCCCAGTTCGTTTCAGCCGTAGCCACCTTGGCTACGGAACACATGGCTAGAGCGATCACGCTCAGAAAAAATCGTTGAGACACACCCAACCTCCCTGAAAAATGAGTTTTCCGGGCTAGATTAAATAAGGAGATAAATCCACCCCGATGATTGCGTTCATCGCAGATATCCAAGCGAGGCCGGTGCTGAGACCGGTGTGAAATCTGCGTCCCTCTTCTACGCGGCTAAATCCCCGTGCGCAGGGGCGTCGCCGTAACGCGAATGTCAATTATCACCCGAATGGGTGATAAAAGGCAAGTTAATTTCTCACAAACCGGAAACATCAACAGATTATGACCCCGACTGCACGATCTCCCATATCCGAAAATCTCGCTTATACTCAGCGGGTATGAACGCTTTACCACCGGTAACCCGTCTCCAAACCTCGCTATTGACGTACCTTCTCCTGCTTTCTGGCAGCCTCGCCAGCATAGGCTGCATCGCGCCAGCACCCGGCACCGAACTCAAACGGCGGGGCGATGAGATTGTCGTATGCGGACGGCTGTTTCATACCGGTACGCCCGTTGTCCTTTGGACTGACCCATACGGTTACGATGGCTATCGGGCCGAAAATCGCTTCGGACCTGCCGCGTCTGGTGCTAAGAAAGGCCCGAGCGGCCAACGTTACGGCACCATTCGAAAACACCTTCCCGACGACTTAAAGGCCATCGTTCGTGAGCGCGGGTGGAAGCTGGCAGAGCTTAAAGACCAAGTCGATCTATTTGTACTACATTACGACGTATGCGGCACGTCGCGGCGCTGTTTCAAGGTGTTGCACGACTTACGCGGGCTCAGCGTCCACTTTATGCTCGACGTGGACGGCACCATCTACCAAACGCTGGACTTGAAGGAACGTGCCTATCACGCCGGTGTGTACAACGATCGCAGCGTGGGCATCGAAATCGCCAATATGGGCGCTTATCAGGATCGATCGAAGCTGGAAAAGTGGTACACATCGCAACCCGATGGCAGCGTGATTTTCACCCCGCCCGCCACAAACGGCGCAACTGGGATCATGACGCCAGACTTCGTTGCCCGACCAGCGCGACGGGACCTAATCATCGGCCCAGCCAACGGCTCAACGCTGCATCAGTACGACTACACCGAAAAACAATATCGCGCGTTAACGCGGCTGACGGCGACGTTGTCGCGCGTGCTGCCGCGGATTCGGCTTGAAGTACCGCGCGACGATGAGGGCAACATTCGAACTGACGCGATGACTGCTGAAGAATTGGCGCAATACAGCGGACTTATAGGTCATCATCATCTGACCAAGCGCAAGGTCGATCCCGGACCGGCATTTGATTGGGACCGCTTATTGCAAAACGCCAATCGCTTGGCGAAGTAAGCCGCAGGCTGGCAATGCGACTTAACCTCCCAAGACCTCGGCGATGATTCCCATCAAGTCGCGCCCGTCGACCTTACAATCACCATTGACGTCGTAAAGCGGTCGACCGTTGCAATCACTTAGCAGCAGACCCGCCTGCAGTGGACACACATCACGATCGAAGTCAACGCCATCCCCATCATCAATGGCATCGGTCTGAATCATATAAAACGTCCCCGTTGTTAATGGGGCGGCGACTGCGGACTCGACATAGGTTACGAGAAGGCCGTTGCTGACTGCCAAATCAATGCTGAGACGTACCGCTTCAGGATATCCCCTCTGCGGCACCAACGTAGCCGGAATGCGCTCCTCCTGCTGCAAACCAAACACTTCGATCGCGCCAAAACTAACGACAAGATTATTGTTGTGCGTTTCAACAGGCGCATCGATCGGATACGTCGGATAAATACCGTTCGGTGCGTAAACGTTGTTGCCCTCAATTGCAAGCGCATATGGAGAAATCAACGACGTGTAGTAATTCAAGAGATTGGACCGCAAGGTTGAGGTTACTTCCCACCCATCGAGTGTTTTGGTAAACACCACCCAATGTTGACTGAAGCTGCGGTCGATTACGATTCGGCCATTATCAACAGTTACAACCGTCGCAGACTGACTGGATCCGCCGAGCTGACAGACAAGCACTTCCCCGGTGCTCCACGTGTTTCCAATTCTCTCAAAAACATAGCCACCGATCTCTCTGCCTTCGGAATTAGGCGTAGCGCCGGACGTGCGCCCCAGGACGACTGCGATGTTGCCATCCGTCGCAACCGCCTTACCGAAGCGGGCATTGTTAACGACATCTGGAATCAGCACTTTACTTTCGTTCCAAACACCGCCAGTGCGCTCGAAGACATAAGCCCGCCCCTGATTGTTGACGGCATTAGGAGCACCGACGACGAGCGTATCGCCATCAAGATCGAGCGCATTACCGAAGTTATCACCCACCGTGGATTGCGAGCCGAATAACCGCGTGACGAAAGCCCAGCCTTGCTCGTTTTCCTCGTAGATTTCAACGGAACGGAGGAATGTGCCATGCGAGTTTTCAATGGCACCGGCGATAGCCAACGTGTTGCCGTCCATCGCCAAATCAATTCCAAACGAAGCGGAATTTAATGCCGCCGATTGAATCTGCTGAATCTCCTGCCACTGGCTACCGACCTTGCCAAGCAACACGATTCGGTTGGGGGCAGATCCATTGACGCGTCCGGAAAACGCGACGACCGTTCCGTTGGTGGCAAGGCTGCCGGGATTTATTTCGTATCGATCGTCGGGATATTCAAACAATTCTGCGATGGCGTCGCCTTGAGGTCCCTGCGAAACGAATGCACTCGCGATGCCGTCAATATCAAGAACGTCTACAACGCAATCACCATTGATGTCGCGCCTTGGTCGTCCCTCACAATCGACGGCGACGCCCGGGTTAGTTTGGGCGCAAAGGTCGCGGTCATTGATGACGCCATCGCCATCTTCGTCCGGACCAATAAGTCCCTCGTAAAGATAAGCGCCGCCAGTCTCGCGGGCATTACCCTCGGCGAGATTCCATTGATTCGTGGCACCGACAATAAAATCTCTACCGTTGGTCGCAACCGAAAGCCCGAACCGGTCCGCAAGACCTGAATCCCGCGGCTGGAGTACTGAGCGTTGTTGCCATGTACCCGCTATTCGCTCGAAGACATACGCCGATTGACGCAAAGTTGGATGAAAATCGGCACCTGGCGCGCCGACAATCATCACGTCGTCATGTAAATCGACGGCATCGCCGAAGCCCTCATAAACCATTCCGTTAGGGTCCGGTCGCACGGATTGCGAAAACGTCCACACATCCGCGACGCGCTCCCAAACGAAAACCACACCGTTCTTATGTGTACTTCCGACAGGACGCGTTCCGGAAACCAGCGTGTCGCCCGACAACGCCAGAGAATGTAGTTGAAACGATCCAAGTTCTTCAGGCGGGGGGCGCAACTTTGCTTGTTGCGACCAAGTGCCATCCGGGTTGCGTACGAAAACATAGATGGCGACACCGTCATTCGGTGCGCCCCAAAAAGCGACTGTCTCGCCATCGAGCGCAACTACCGATCCCACGTCGTCATAGATGGTCGTATCATCACCCATCACGGCGGCTTGCAACGTTACATCGTCGGGGCCGATCTCGAAGATATACACGGCACCACCGTGGTTGCCGTCGATCTGTGCGTCGGGGGCACCCACGGCTACGAGGTTTCCGTCGATCGCTACCGACGTGCCGAATTTGAACGATCGGTCTTGATTTTCATCACCGGTGCTCAGTCTTATCCGCTCGATCCATTCACCGCTGACGCGTTGGTAAAGTAACGCACCTAAAGGCGTGAATTCGAAATCGCGCAGCTCCAACCCGACGACTGCATGGCCTGCATCGACATCCAGGGCGGAGCCGATGTAATAGCCCGGACTGAACGGATTCGGCACCGGACCAAACTCCTGTTCCAGCGTCCAACCGTTTGAATTGCGGCGATAGGACAAAATCGAACCGAAGAGCGCAGGCGGCCAATCTCCGGGTTGGGGATTGCCATCGCTAACTGCCACCAACGCGGTACCGTCGGTGATGGCGACCGCATAACCCATTTTGTAATCCCACATGGCCTGAGGATAGCTGAGCTTGACCTCCACCGGCTGGTTGGCCCATAGCGATGACGGAGCCAATAGAAGCATCGCAGCAATCAGCATCGGTTTAATCGTCGTCAGTCTTCGTGTCATGATGGCGGCCCTTCTAGAAAAAATTTAGATCGCAAGGCGCGGCGTTGAATTTTGCCCGAGGCTCGCAGTTTTCCGGATCGAGATGTGTGAAATGTTAATGGCGGCTGGCAGTTACTGTAAAGTAAATTTTTGGCTGAAAACCCGCAGTTGCCTGTGTGGCGAGTAAGCGTAAGAATGAACCCCATTGTCAGGAGGACGCCCACATGTCATTTGAATTATCTATTTCGGTTGCAGAAGCCACGTTTCGTGACAGCACGTCGCCTGCTCAGCGTAGCGCAATGATGCCGCCTCGCGAAAATATCATTGCGGCGGAAGTCGATTCACCGCTCGGTCGCCTAATGATCGTGGCAGGTGAGACACATCTTTCCGGATTAACATTTCTCAATCGTAGGTTATTGTCCACAGCGGCAAAGGAATGGGCCGATGACCTGGGCCAGTCCGTGATGATTGGGGAAAACGGAATCACGCAGACATGCGAAATACAACTTAACGAATTCTTCGCTGGGCTGCGGACGTCGTTTGAAATGCCGCTGCAAATAAGCGGTACGACCTTCCAGCGGCGGGTATGGGAGACGTTGCTAACAGTTCCCTATGGCGAAACCGTTAGCTACGGGGATTTGGCTGAGATGATTGATAAACCCAATGCCTACCGCGCCGTGGGCAATGCCAATGGTGCCAATCGCATCGCGATTATTATTCCTTGTCATCGAGTGATTGCGGCAGGGGGTAAGTTGGGTGGCTACGGCGGCGCGCTATGGCGCAAAAAGGCCCTGCTTGAATTGGAGCAACAACGCGCCTAGGTCACGCGATTAGCTAGGATTGCTTTGTAACTGCTTAATTGTGTCGATCGCAGGCGTTAACAAATCGCTTTGCTCTTTGCCTTCGGTCGCTGCCTTAAGCAGTTCGTAGGCTTTATCTTTCTCAGCCTGACGATTGGCCAATTCGGTCAGCAAGTTGGCACGCAGAATATGCACCGCCGCTTGACCAAATTGAATTTGCCAAACCGAATCAGCACCGCGAATGGACTTGCCATCGGCTTGCGTTTGGCCACGTTTGATTTGCATTTCAGCTTGCTGGTAAGCGCGCTCGGCATCAGTTAGCAATGTCAGTGCTTGACCGCGCCACAACTCGATGCGCTCGCTGTACTCGTTGGAAATTTCGGTTTCCGTCAATCGGGCGACTTCGTTGATTAAGTTTTGCAGACGCAATGCCAGATCGATACGGGCAGAATAGACGGCAGCGCGTTGATAAGCAGACTCACTCGCAAGCGCACGCAGCGTGCCTTCCAAGTCGCCGTCGGCCTGTAGCATCTGGTTGAGTTCAGCTGCAGGAGATTCAGGGGAGGCGTCATTATTCGTTAACGCGGTCTTCCAACTGTTGACGTTGACCGCCCCCATGGAGGCCGCGCCACTTGCCCTCTGAAATGAGTCAATCGACTTATCAAAGGCTTTGCCCGCCTCCGCTTGCTTTACCTGAGCGGCTTCGACCAATGCCTCTATCTCACCGGCCACTTTCTCAACTTCTCCGGCGGCCTGGGCAGCAACCGCATCACTACCCGCTGCCAACGTTTCGTAATGCTGTTTCTGTTCGGTGAGAGCCTTCTTCTGGGCATCGAGCACCAGTAACTGCTCGCGCAGGTTGTTGGCCATGCTCTCTAGCGACAGCAGACCGATCGTCGGCGTGCCACCGCGATACTCAACGTCTTCAATCGAGTCGAGGCCGGTGATCACAAGTTCGGCATCCTTCAGGGTGCCAAAACGCAGTGCCTCGGCCTTGGCTTCGGCCTCGCGGGCACCCGCGGCAAGCTGTGCATAAGAACTGTTATCGCCGTGAATCGGTTGTCGCCGTGCTTGCATGTCAGCCATTTGCAGGCGATTGCCACGCGCCGTCGCCTCCAACGTTTCGATGCGCTGATTAAAGTCCGCAATGGTGGCCTGCAAGCTCGCCATCTGAGTGCCGATTTCGACGGCCTGATCTTCGGTCGCGCGAATACGCTCGTCGATGCCTGCCACGATGCCGTCGTTCGACATGGCCTTGCTGGCGATCGAATTGTTGATTGAACGATCCTCGCTGTAGTCGCGCAGATACGCAACGAGTTGATCGGCGCGACGCAACGGACGACTGGCCTGCCATTGCAAGTATTCGCCGCGGCCCTTTTCGAGTCGCCCCTCAGCGTAATGCAGCAATGCGGTGGCGCGATTGCCGGCAATGTCCGATGGGCCAGTGTTTGTGCGCAACGCGTTAATTGCGGCTTTGGCCTTGCTTAGCGTACGCTCGACGTCTTGCGTGATTGAATCGATGTTTCCGGCGTTGGGAATGCCGGCAGCAATCTGCTTGCCTTCGATGCTTGTGCCTCGATCGCGGTCGCGTTGTTCGACCTGCTGCAACGCCATGGTTGCGGCTTGCAGCTTGGATTTTGCCTCAGCAGGGATTTCCAGTTTGATGTCCGTCCCCACATCAGCTGTCGCGTTGCCCGCAAGTTTTAAGCGGGCCAGACTTTCGTCGAGGTTTATCACGGCCCGGCGGACCGTTTGTATGTCGGCGTCTGCCTTCGCATGACTCGCGCTGCGGTCATCTTGAAGCAGGCCGATGTAAAACGGCGTTCCGATGATGGCACCGACCACAACGATGGCCATGAAAATGCCGAACAGTCCGCCCATTTTTGATGAGGCTTGTCGCGCCACGGGAAGGCTCCTTCTTGCGGATACGCTTCGCTGGAAAGCAGTTTGCAAAGGCAGGGTGGCAGCCGCGTGCATGGCGGCTGACCGGTGCGGCAACGCCGCGTGAACACTATATTTACCGCAAAATTCGCCCCAAAGTCAACGCACGGGGGCGGTGGGGCGGTAATACGTGGAAGCTTCTTCGCCTTTAACGGCTCTGGCAAGCCTCGCCCGTCCAAATGGCTATTTTTTGGCCGTCTTGGCCTGGTTATCGGCTTCCGACATGGCAGTCGTTGCCATTCTCACCGCCTGCGGCGACCAACTGAGGACGATGTAGTTATCCGTCACCGTCAGCGCCGGGCCGAGGAATCCAAACTGCAAATACCAGACCTCTTCGTCACGCTGTACTTTGACGCGCAGCAGGGTACTTGCGTTACGCTTGGCCCGCTGATCGAGATACTGGCCCCAGGCACTCAAAATGGCGGACAGCGACGAGCGCACGGCTTTGGCGTCTTCAATCTCAATTGCGATCGTAAGGGCGAACGGTACATCGAACGGATGCACCGGATAATCGAAAATGATCATGTGTTCGCCCAAATTCTCGATCAGAAGGGTGCTGAGATCGAGTCCGCTCTCGGCTTCCAAACCCTGCCAAATACGCTCCCATTGAGCCATCCGACGTTCGGCTCCGGACGCCAACCAGGCGCGCGGAACGCTTTCCACCAACCAGCGTGTCGGCAGATTCAGAATCGCATAATGCCGCGCTTCCAGCGGTACATGGTTGCGGTGCCGATCCGGATATTCAAGCGGATTGCTGTACTTGCGGATTTCATCCTTGCCATTGGCCTCAAAACAACGCGACCAGTAAAGCGCCTTACCATCCAAACCGATGGTCCAAAGATCGCGCGAAATGTTGGTGGCCCCGAGTTCCGCCAACACGCGATCGACACGTTCGCGCGAAATTTCTCCCAAACGTCGCTTGAGGGGATCAAACCCAATGAACCAAGTAGCCAACGCGGATTCGCTGCTGATTTCTTGTTGGGCGTTGATAAACCAAGGGTCGTGGGCGAGACAAAGTTGCTTGTCCCGTTGCGTCTTCGCGACGGCAGCGAAACTGTTTTCACCAAAGCCGATGACAAAATAGTCACCCACAAGGCCCCATTCGCAACATGCCCACCGCGGCAAGCGCTTATCACGCAGCCTTTGGTAGGAGAACCCTTCTGCTTTGAGGTCTTCCAGTTCGGCGATATTGGCATTCGTGTAACGGGCCACGACTCGATTCAGGTTTTCAACCACGGGCGCGTTTTGACCATTTGTTTTGAGGATGATCGCAGCCTCAAGATGACCGAGACGCAGCGATGTGCGCTCGGTTTCGCCCGGGCGATTACCCGGCGCTAACTTGACCTGACGGCTTGAGGCATCGATCACAACGAGTGCGTGTTCGTACTGCCCGAGTAACGGCAGCGCTATCGCGATATCGGCGAAGACTTGACCCTGATCCGGAATCAGGCCGCCAAACTTTAGAAATCCAACGATCTGTTGAATGGTCGCACCGGCAGGCCTGCTCTGGACCGGGTCATCAGCGAGCGCTGAATACGGAACGGCCATGTATGCAATAAGTGACCGCGCGGGTACCAGCCGCGCGATTTTCATAGGAATCATGTTCGCGGGTTTCGACGTCGGTTTGTCGGCCGCGCCGGCGAAGCTCGATGGCCTAAGGTCGAAGGTGGCGGTGCATAAGACAGCCGCAATGAGGAGCAATGCAAATAATCTTTGGCGGGGGTGTTTCAATCGATACATCGTGCAAGAATTGTACCCTTATTCTGGGGCGACCCCACAGGGCATAAGAAAAAAGCCCGCGACCAACGTGGTGCGGGCTCTTTTTGACAGACAAATTGTTTGGGCGCGGCGACCGTTACCAGAAGCTGCGTCGGCGGCCTGCCTTTTTGGCAGGTGCTGCCGAAGCCGTTGCTGCGGGCGTCTGCTGTGCGCGCAATTGATCCGCCTTGTGTTGTTTCTGAGCCTCCATAATCAGCTTTTCCACGCGCGTCATATCGCGGCGTTGTTCGGGCGTCATATGTTTAGCGAGTTCGTGATGAAGCCGCTTGGTCATATCCAGAGCTACGTTGAGCGGCATCGGCGACGAATGCATCATGGTCGGTAACACTCCCTGTATTCAACGCACTTAAGCGTTTTTCGTACCGTGAGTTAGTGAGCCACCTTTGACGAAAGCCATTTTCCGCCAATTGCGTCGTTGATATCAAAATTCCCCGAGAGGGGAACCAACGACAGGTAGCTTCGCGGCATCCATTCCTAGCAGTGGATTCGGCATGTGGGTACCGGACCCGGTCGATTCTTTCCCGGAGTTTCGCTTTCGCGAAATCTCACACCCGCTAATGTTTTAGCTGTCGGTTTCAGGCTTGTCAATTTGAAAACGGAAATTCTTTCTTGCAATAAATCCGCCTGCACAACGAACTTACGCAAGACGACTGAGTCCGTCATATTCCGGGACGCCGCTGAATTCATGCCGCCTACAGCAAAAAATTTCTCGACCTGCTGCCGCAATCAGGCGTACTGGATTTGATGGTTTTGATGTGACAAACGACTAGGCTGAACATCCGAGAATTGGTGAAGTTGCTCATTAACACGAAAAACACCATGGCAACCGACGCAAGAGAATCAACTCGCCTCGCCAGTTCGACGCCGAGGCTCTACACTAATTTTATGGAACCCGGAGAGGCAAAATCGGACGCTCAGCATATGGCACGCAATCCGGAGGGGCCGTCGGAGGAGCGTCTATGGCAACGGCTGCGACGCCCGATCATTGAGAAAATCCTGCACTTAGACGACACGCCGCATCGTATCGCTTTGGGCGTATTTCTGGGATTTGTGGTCGGATGGACGCCGCTGATGGGGGCGCAAATCGTCCTTTATCTGGCTGCCGCCTATCTGTTTCGAGCCAATCGAGCGTCGGGTCTGCCGCCGGTTTTGCTGACCAATCCGATTACGGCGGTCCCGATCTACATGCTCAATTGGCGGATCGGTCAATGGCTGCTCAATCCCGGTGGTATCAGCGAAGCCGCCCGCGAAAAGAAGGCGGCCGCCCTGACCGCTTTTGTTGAAAAATTCTCAATTTCCGAGGTGTTTACGGCGTCTTTTTGGGATCGCTTCGCGGACGCGTTTGGCACGTTTGGACAGGAGCTGTTTTTCGGCTGCCTCGTCGTCGGCGGGGTCTGCGGCCTGCTTGGTTATATCGCCACTTATTACGGTGTTGTCGCATATCGACGCCGTCGCGCCACCAAGCAAGCACGCAAGGAAGAGTCGCTGGCAGAGAGCGCCGGCGATTTAGCGGCGTAACGATGGAGAACTCGTACGGAGCGCCACGAATCGTCGTCGCGCGTGCATTTGACGGTCCCAACGAAATCCGACCTGGATGCATCGACAAGCGGCTGGCAGCACCCCACCTACAGAGTCCCATAATATATGTTATGTTGCATTCGCGATTAGGTCGCGGGGCGGCGTAAGTCCCTGTGAGGGCTAGCGTTTATGCGTTTCGGCTTCCTATTACGTTGTCTGGCACACGAACACCCACTCGTGTCCGGTGTCGTGAGCAGCATAAAACTCTCGTGTCTGGGATAATTGGATACGTTACTGCTGATCTTCGTCGCCTTTGGTCGCATTTTGAATCAAATAACTTGTGCCGCTGACGCGATGGTAAATACGCAGCGCGATTGATGAGCAGGGATTTCCAGCAAGACGGGCGTATGACCACGCTCAGTATGGGCGGCTTACGCCACCAAACCGACTAAATGCCCAAAGTCACCCTGTTGCAAGGAGATTTAGACATGTTGCGATGGATGATATTCGCGTGGTTGCTCGCGATCGCGCCCGTCGGTGCCGGTGAGCCCATGGTTCGGGTCGGCGACTCGATGCGGCATGTCAACCACACCGACTTTCTGAAACGCGCTGTCTTGTTTCGCGACGTAGGTGCCGACAACTGGCAGCAAGTGCTTCGTGAATGTCAACAAGGCGGATTCGGCATCTTGATGTCAACGTGGACTGAACCCGGGGACTTTCATACCCCCTGGAAGCATCCCGGCAATCCGGCCCGTACCCCGTTTGCAAACTTCGCGGCATTAAAACAAGCGTGCGATGCAATCCGGGCTGCTGGTATCGAACTGCAGTGGCACGGTTACTGGAATTGCGTTGAGCCGGAAGGCGCGGCGCTGCTCGGGTTTAGCGATCGCGGCAACCCGCCGCAACCGTGGATCGAAATTGTTGAAACAATACCCGTCGGCAAATTAACTCGCGATGTATCAGCGAAAGACACGCAGTTTGAGTTGGATAACATTATCGAGCGCAATCGGGCTTGGCGACATGTCGCGATTAAAAATAAAGGTGTACCGGTTTGGGGCAAACCCTGGCACTATAGCATTTACGCGGTCGGAACAGAGATCGTCTATTGCTACAACGAGCATATCGACGGGCGCGTGATGACACGCGTCACGCGTGGCGGTTACCAAACAACACCTAAGTCGCATGCTGCGGGCACCACCGTCGCGTTGCTGCCATCTCGCAACGGACAGTTTTTAAAAGCAGGCAGCCCAAAGCAGGCACAGGCAGTGAGTTTGTTTGCCGACGCCTACGAAAAGCTTGGCATGTCGGCTTTATACTTCGATGGTTGGAGCGGCCCCAACAAAGTTGGTGAAAATCTAACGCAGAGCACCGAGAACCATTACAAACGATTCATCAAGCCCTATGTGGACGCGGTGGACGGCATCATTCAGACGGGCGGCGCGGTGCCGCGGGCGGCGGGCGACCGATGCCGTCTTAGCGCATTGGGTGATGCTTGGTGGCGCTGGACTAAATGGCAAGGCGACATCGACGCGTTTATTGCAGATTATGAGGCCATTCTGTCACGTCGGCCCAAGAATGTGCCCTATCGCCCGCAATTCGCATGGCTACCTTTGGATGGTGCGACGACACCTCAAACGTTAACGAAGCTGTTGCAACACCCTTCGTTTCGGGAACTTCCCGTTTGCTTTCAGGTACTTCCAAGTGGGAACGGCGTTACTGGATGGGACACCAAGCCGGAAGATGAGCGCGCTGCATTGTTGGCGTTGATCAAACAACTCAATGAGCAACGATCAAGGTGAAAAATTGTCCAAGGTGAAAAATTGTCACGCTTGTTCCGCATACATCGTGTTGCAATTAACTTTGGCGCGTCCTATTTGGCGGCAAGCAACTTTTCAACAACGGCATCAATTTTCTTATTTTGCGCTTTATGATACGTACCGGTCGCCGGGCCCGCGTAACCTGTATAAATCGCCTGTACCTGATCGTTACGGTCCACGAAGATCATCGTCGGGTATGATCTTAACTTATCGATAAGCTGCACCTGATCGGCCACGCGCTCGCGATCTGCTTTGCCACCGACGAGCAGTGGATAGGTCAATTGATGGCGGTCGCGAAAGCGCCGGACTTGGCGGGCATCGCGCTTGAAATCGCCGGTGACTTCAAACATCAGACTGATAATTACCAGCCCTTCGCTTTGATGTTGCTGATACAGTGTTTCCAAATGGCCAGCGGCGTCGTGGCAATTGGGGCACCAGCTGCCGGAAATTTCGATAATACGCGGTTTGCCCGCCCACGCAGGGTCAGAACCCAGAGAGCGCAGGTTGCCTTCGAGATCGGGAAATCGAATTGTGCTTAAATTGATAGCTTCTCGAGCAGTCGTCATCTTCCATGGATCGACGGAGATGCCGTTTTCATCAGGCGTGGCCGTCCACGTTTCGTGCCACGTATCGCGCGACCAGAAGTCACCCTTGAGCGTACCATCCGACGTAAGGATCGCGTTAAATAGAAATGCGTGGGCACCATCAAATGACGAGAGCCGCAGCCGTTTGCCGTCGAAATCACCCGCGAGAAACCGATAGTCGCCCGTCGTTGTTAAAAATGTGCCGGTAACGCTACCGTCGGCCTCATGGGAAAACAATCCGACGGCCGGGTCGTCGGATTTGGCGAACTTAGCTCGCCACGAGTATGCGAGTTTATTGTCCGATGATCTTCGCGCTATGGGTGGAAAGCGATACGAAACATTGGGTGTGGCCGTGAACGGTAATTCGGATTGCTTATTCGGGCCGGTGGTTTTGAACCAGCGACCTGCAAAGGTGCCGTCGTCTTGCTTTAAGGCCGTGATGTGTGCGTCATAATGTGGAAACGCGATATGCAGGCGGGCGTTATCGAATTCGACGTCGTGCAGTTGAACCGTCTCTTCGCCGTTTTGGAACAGTGCCGTCCAACGGTCGGTGCCGTGCGGTTGGATCAGCATCAATTCGAACGGCAACGCCCCGCCGGGGGATTTCAAGACGCAGCGATATTGCAAACGGCGAATGCCGGTTGCGGGTGGTGATGCGGACGGGTCAGGTGTTTCTTCAGCATGTGTCGGTGCTACGATGAAACATGCGGCTACGCTTAGCGCCGCAACGGTGGTTGAAAATCGACCGTAGATTTTTCTGTTATTCATGGGCAACATCTTAAGAAGCGATTATGTTGACGTAAATCTCGGGTTCTGAACTGCGGTATCCAGCCGACTAGCCTTCATTATGCGAAACGACGCGATTACGCCTGATTTGCTAATTTCCGCCTATGCCCAAGGTGCGTTTCCGATGGGCATGGAAGATGGGCGGATTGCGTGGTTCTCGCCCGATCCGCGCGCGATTCTTCCGCTCGATTCTTTTCATGCATCAAAGACGTTGATGCAGACTGTCCGTAGCGGTCGCTTTGAACTGCGGGTGAATGGTGCATTCCGCAAGGTGATGGAAGCCTGCGCCGATCGGGGTGAAGGTACGTGGATTACCGACCAGATTCTGGATGTCTATTGCGAACTGCACGAGTACGGTTTGGCGCATAGTGTGGAGGCGTACCGGGATAATCAACTGGTCGGCGGACTTTATGGCGTGGCGTTGCGCGGGGCGTTTTTTGGTGAGAGCATGTTTCATCGCCAGCGCGATGCCAGCAAAGTTGCGCTGGTGGGTTTGGTGCATTTGATGCGTTGCCAAGGATACGCCCTATTAGACGTGCAGTTTCAAACGCCCCATCTCAAACGCTTCGGCACGATTGAAATCACGCGCGAAGCGTATTTGGAGCGTTTAGATAAGGCGCTGCAGTTGGAATGTACGTTTGTGCCGGAGGACGGTGAATAAACTCCAAAAAGTCGAAACGTCAAAACGTCGCAATTTTGGGTATTGCTTGCATTGAGGGGTCTGACGCACGTGTTGGTGCGGGCTCACAAATAGACCACTTCACGAATGACTGCGACACTGGATAGTATGTTGGCATACACCGGCTATTCGCCGGTGCCACAGCGCAGGCGTCGCTCTAAATCGTAAAATGGTCAAGTCGAAAGAAGAAAACCGGAGAGCAGGCTTCACTGAATATATCCCAGCAGGGCAAGCACCAAAATAATCGCAAATGGTACGGCGATCAGGATGGCGGGCATGGCTTCCCAAATTACGCCGCGGTCTTCTTGGTCGGATGATTGATCTTCGCCTTTCATAACATTATTTCAGGCGTTGTTGCGGGTAGCGTCAAATCACTTAAATGCCCTTTCGTCTTTTTCGGACACGCCGCCGAAAGCGCACCTCCTTCGGAATCTTTTCGCGCCAGGCGAGGCTTTGCTGGTTCATGTGGGTGACGACGGCGTGACCACCCGCGGACATCGCTTCACAAAGTGAGACCGCCCTGCTCAGCTGTTTGTTGTCGAGTTGGCGATAGGCACGAAAGCGGCGGTCGAGATGCAGATACCAACAGTCCTGAAATACATGGTCCAGCACCACGCGCATGAAACAGTGATCGGCTCGGATGGGCCAATGGCCGCGCAGTGCTTCGGTGGGCAGGCGGTGACTGACCCAGTCGAGATAGGCGGCGCGCAACGCTTCGCGCTGGTCACGCCATTCTGATGGATCTGGCGTATCAGGTTGATTCGTCGGTGACGACATGCTACACGGAGCTTAGGGGCGGCCCACCGAAAATCGACCGGCGTGGCTGGTTTGCTTTGCCTGCTGTGGAGGCAGGGTTTGTTAGTTTGACGAAATTTCTGCAACCTTGCCGTCCGGCGATGCGATATATTTAATAGGGCAAATAAGATCGCTCGCGGCGTGTGGAGGTGCGCAAGCCTCGCCGGAGCGATTGCAGCCGAACGACGGATCGCGCACTTGTTCGGAATGTGACCGGTCCGGTGAGTACCTTCCATTGATTCATCGCCTATTTGCTGCTGATTTTCGAAACGTGATATACCGGAACCGCGTCGCAGCGGGCTTGGTCTTCATGCTGGCCTCGCTTGTTCCGACGGTGCCGGCTAAGGCCGAAACGCCCCGCCCCGTCGTACCGTTACCCACTAAGACGGCCGCCACCATCGAGACGGGACGGATCTGGTCAGACGTTAGCGGACGCATCGCTGAAGTATGGGTGCATTACGACCTCGGCATGGAAATAGAGCTGGCACCCTTTTATCGCGACTTGTTTCGAGCATTGGGGCCTGGCGTCAAGGTACGCGTGCTGTGTACCGACGACCTGACGGCGCAGCGCTTCTGCGAACAGCACGGTAGCGACGCGACGGTTGGCGGTCGGCTCGTGGAAGTCATTAATGTGGGCATGTCGCTGTCGTTGTGGTCGCGCGATCGCATGATTGCGCGACGCGGTGCCAAGGACGATACCACAGCCGCCGTCTTCGTGCCGTCCGTGAATCCATTTTATGAGTACGAGAAGCAAAACGAATTGCGCACGCAGCGCATGATGTTTCGGGCGCTGATGGGGCCGCAGGTGTTGCGCAGTTGGCTGCATCTCGAAGGCGGCAATGTGGTGGCGAACGATCGCATGGTGTTCATCGGATCGAACGTGCTCGATGAAAACGACTGCGATGACGACGATGTGCAGATGCCGCGTGAGTTGGATCGTATCACGGGCCGACCTTGGACGTTGATCGGTACGGGAATGGATACGCTGCCGTGGGATCATGTGGATATGTACATGACGCCGATCGGCAACAACGTGTTTTTGGTAGGCGACACGCGCATGGGACGGCAATTGCTCGATGAGAACACGCCCGAGCATTGGCGTTTTGCGTGCGAAGATATCGATGCGAAGCTTGATGCCGTGGCCAAGCAGTTGACGGATTCATCGTATCGCGTGCTGCGCGTGCCGAGCGTATTCGACCCGGCTGGGGATTGGATCATCACGTATAATAACGTGCTGATGGAAGAACGCGATGGTCGCAAGGTGGTGATCTTGCCGCATTACGAATTGCCGAAACTCGATCAGGCAGCGGCGCGGGTCTATCGCGAACTAGGTTACGAAGTGAAGACGGTTAACGTAAAGCACCTTTTCGAGTTTGGCGGTGCGGTGCGCTGTTTGGTGAACGTCGCACGGCGCGAACCGGCGACGACAACGAAAAAGGTGGTCTGTAACGGCGGATTGCGGGTGTATGATTTGACGTCGTACCAGAATCGGCGGACGAAGGCACAGAACCGGATGACTGCCCCATCTAATACGTCTCGGCCATAGTACGTTGCTTTACACTATGTAGTCGATGGTCGGCCTTCACTATGGTATTTGCCGGAGGCGCGTGATCGACTTCGGCTGCATCATTTATGTTTTCCTGAATATACCTTCGTTGGATCGGCAAGACTGCCGTTGCGCATTCAGGGCAGCGCTGTGGCGTGCGGCTGATGTCGTAGCCGCATTTAGTACACGCGGTAGGCATCGGGGCTTTGCGTAAGACGCGCCATCGTTGAATCGGATACATCACCAACACAAGAATTGAAAAACTGAGTAGGTGCAGAGCCGCCGCCAACAACGTAGCCACTGCGGAACCCTCGGCGGTTTCGACATAACGGTCGCCTAAGAGCATGTCGCTCGAGTTACCCTGAGCACCTTCGATAAAATCGAGAACATACGTGCCAATGATGATGTCATGAAAGATGCCAATCAGGCAGATTAATGCCATGATTCGAAGTGCCAGAGCGCGTGAGATCGCTTTATACAATGCCTTATTTCTCAGCCAATGGGCGATTCTGGGCGTACTGGTAAGGTGTAACAATGCGAGGCCGATTCCAGCCAATACAGCGGCGACCGCCCCAATGCGCGCATTGATCAGGAGTGAAAGCAAGAAGCTCGGCCCCGCAATAACCGCTAGCAACGTCATTACAAACAGGGAGCGATCCGACGCATCCATCTGTTTATGTGAGTAAAGTCTGAATGCCTTAATCTCCCGAGTGGTCATCGGATCATCCTTTTACAGCGTAACTCTCTTTATCAAGGTCGATCGGAATGCTCGTGGTCTGTGCCAATAAAACAGATGTGAGTGCAAATCATAGAAGACTCATGATTATTGAATCTGCATTGTGTTTATCGGGTCTCAATACAATTGCTTGGTGCAGCGCGGTTCTTTTGCGCGGTGACCAATCACCTGCTCAAAGTTGTTCTACGCCGTGGCGGTCTCAGTATCTTGTTCAAGCATGAACTGCAATTGCTCCTCGGTGGGTTTAGTGCCGCACTCGGGGCAGCGCGCAGGCGTCATGCGAAGGTCGTAACCGCAATTGAGGCAGGCGTGTGTGATCGTTGCTTTCCGGGTGAGTTGATGGCGGGCGATGGGGTAGGTGATTAACAAGAGGACAAGAAACGCGGTGAACAGGAACGTTCCCTGGATACACGTCGCGATGAAGGTGGGCAAGAATGCGGGCTCGGCAGATGATGGTGTTGTTTGAGATTCGTCAAAGCTCGTCAGGATCGCTAGTGAGTCGGGGCCGCAGATCGACTCTGTTATCCTCAGCGCGAACGCGCCAGCAATGATGTCGACGCCGAATCCGATGGTAAGGGTGAGCGATGCGACCCGTATAATACTTACATAAATGACGGCGCGCCGCATGATGCGATTGCCAATCTTGCGACGCAAATCGGGCAAGCCGGCAAGGGCTATCAGAAACAAGAACATCCCAACGATCGGCATCCACAAGCCCGCTGGATGGACTGCTTCCGAGCGGGCGATCATGTAACTCGGCCCGGCAAATAGTACGACCAGCAAGAGGCTGAGCAATGCTATCTGCCAGAACGGGATGGCCTCGGGCGGTGTGGTAACCGGGGCTTTTGGGTGGTCGCTGTCCATGACTGGTTGATTCTACGCCTAGTCGCCCTGTGGGTTCGCGGCGAGAAAGGCTTTTTGCTCTGGCAAGGGTTCGGTGCCGCATTCGGGGCATTGGTTGGGGGTGGCGCGAAGGTCGTAGCTGCAATGGTGACAGATTGAACTGGCCTTCGTCTCCTTTTCGATTTTGTAACGCGCGATCAGAATGGCAAAAGGCAAAAAGAAAAGAAACTCAACAAAAAGAAAGGTGCCCTGTAAACATGTAGCAACAAACGTTGGTACGAATGCGCTGCCATTTGACGGCTGCATCACTGCCTCATCGAAACCCAAATATTGCGAACAGAATACTTCCTCCGTCCAAATCACCGCCATTGCGCCCATGAATAGATCGCCGATAAAGCCGATTACAAATAACAGCGAAATGAAACGAATTACAATGACGTAGATGACCGCCCGTTTCAGTAACCGTGTGCCGAGTTTATTTCGTATCGACGAGCTTCCCGCCAATACCCATAACAGCAAGCCCATGCAGACAATCGGTATTCCTAAACCGGCAGGATGAAATGGCCCAACCGCGGCGAGCACGAAACTCGGGCCGGCAAATACCAGAATGAGCGCTGAGACGATCAAGGACAGTTGCGAAATAGGTGCTTCGCTGGGCAATGCGGATGCGGTATTGTGCGGCTGGTGACTGGCCATTCCTGATTAATTCTACGTGTCGTCGTCAATCGGGTTCGCGGCGAGGTAAGCCTTTTGCTCGGGTAACGACTCGGTGCCGCATTCGGGGCATTGGTTGGGCGTGGCGCGGAGGTCGTAACCGCATTGACGGTATTTCAGGTTCGCAACAGCCTGTTCATAAAATCGCTTTTCGAAATGATAGAAGACGATTGAATACAAGCAATATGCCTGTGTGGCACCGATCAATAGGTGAGTGGATACGACTGAAATTGTTTCCCAAAACGTGTGTTCAAAACTGAGATAGTCAGATTCAGACGTATTTGTGATCCACCCAAAAAAGCGCGTACTCAACCAAACAGCGACCATGCCGTTGATCTGTATACAACCGATCGGCGCGACGAATACCAGAAGTAGCGCAAGAATTAGAATTGTCGACGTGAACGCACGATCCGTAAGTCGCTGCTGCAATGAGTCGGAGGCCGCGTACCTGATGATCATCGTTGCGACCAAACCGATGGGGATGATGAGCCCGGCGGGATGAACAAACATCGTGCGGGTTATAAGAATGGGTGGGCCGCATAAGCCGAGCAGCAGAAGCATTACGACGAGAATCACCAGGTCGCGAGCGGGTGGATGTTGTCGGAAACGACCTTCCATATTGCAGTTTCCGTAAGACTTAGGGGTTGACCCAATTGAAACTTCGGCTCGCTGATTTAACTCGCAGTCGAAACGCTAGTTGAACCTGTCGTGCCCCTCGAAAGTTATCGCACACCCCAAACTTTATGCATCTGCATCGACAATTGCCATTCGGGATTGTCGCGCACCAGTTGCTCACACCAGGCCAGCGTTTTTTCTTGCAGCACGTTGCCGTCGAAAGCGGGTGAGATCAGTTTGTGCTTGGCATCGACGACTGTTTTGGGTATTGCTTGACCGTAGCCGCGGACGTATTTGACCTCGTCGGCGGTGCGTTGGCGGATGGCGTGTTCGGCGACTTTGGGGCTGACGGTGATCCAATCGAGGCCATCAGGAAGTGCGATGCTGCCATTGGTTTCGACGGCGAGTTTGTATCCGGCGGCGTGGAGGGCGTTGATGAGGTCGTCGTCGACTTGTAAGGCGGGTTCGCCGCCGGTGAGGATGATCCAATTGGTGGGGTCGGTGTTGTGGGCCGAGTCACAGGTATTATTGAATCGCGTACCTCGACCGTTCGGGCTTCCGTCTTGGTCGCCTTCACGTTGCACAGTCGGCAGAGGCAGATGGTCCGCGGTGCGGACCCTACGGGGAGCGCTCTCCGCATTTGTAGGGTCCGCATTGCGGACCGTTTGCGGGAGACCATCGCGATCAATTTGTAGGTTGTTTTCGCGATCAACCAATTGGTCCGCACAGCGGACCCTACGGGATGTGCTCGTTTTGTTGCGATACGTGCTCGCGTCGTTGCGACGTGCGCTAGCGTCGTCGCTATTGGATGCGTTTGCGTCGTCCAAGCATTCGGCTAAGGCGGCGATGATTTGGTCGAGTGTTAGGTCGCGGCCGCTGGCGAATTCGGTATCGCAATCGAAGCCGTGGGTCTCTTGCATGCACGTGAGGTTGCATCCGGTGAAGCGCAGGAAGAGATTCGGTGTGCCGACGCGGACGCCTTCGCCTTGTCGTGAATAGAAGATCTCATTGACGCGATAGGTCTTCACAACGTGACCTCAGCGTAGCAATTTTCCGTTTCCCATAGTACCACGCGCACCAAGCGCACACCGGTATCGGCGAGTTGCCCAGGACCGACGACACGCAGCAGGAAATCAGCCATGTTTTCCGCCGTCGGGTTGGCGTCCATCAGGAACGTCTTTTGATTGGGGATTGCTTCCATGGCGCGCAGCGCTTCGGCATCGTCGCGGTGACAGATGAAGCCATGATCCCAGTGTTGCTCGATCCAGCCGCCGATGCGCTCTTTGAGTACGCTGAAATCGATCACGCGGCCAAGGTTATCGAGTTGATCGGCTTCGGCATGTACAAACGCGATGTAATTATGGCCGTGCAGGTTGGCGCACTTGTGTTCGTGCTTCCAGACGCGATGACCGGCACAGAATTGGAGACGGCGGACGGCAGTGGTCATGCGGGTCGTCGCGTGCTGTCGCCGCGCTCCGCCGTGGCGTTGACTTGAATGCCGCCGCGGGCGTTAAAGCCCCCCACCACCCGCAGCCAAACCGGGTTGAGTTGCTCGAAAAGTTCGCGCGCGATTTGGTCGACGAGTTGCTCGTTAAAGGCCTTCTGTTCGCGAAACCGCCAGAGGTAGAGCTTGACCGATTTGGTTTCGGCCAAGTGGGCGGCGGGGATATATTCGATGGTGAGGCGACCGTAATCGGGTTGGCCGGTGACGGGACAGTGGGCGCTAAACTCGGAACATTCGAGGCGAACATGGATCGGCCCGCCCGTCCAGTCGATTAGATCGACACGGTCCACGGGTTGGTTGGAGGTTTGGCCAAGATGTTGCAAGTCGGTCATTCGAGGTCACCATGGGTCGAAACCTGTATTGTAATGCTGAAATGGGGATTTGATAACTGCTGACAAATAGCAGATATAGGATGGTGAAGACAGATCCTGAGTTGGGGTGGGCGCGAATCAATGAAGCCGACTAGTCAGCGGAGCGTTACTCCGCAGAACACCGGTTGCAAACCGGTGTCACAGCACTTGCTTGTTGCGCAAGCAAGCTACCTTTCGATCGAGTGCTATCTCAGCACAAGTTACCTAAATGATCACCCTTCTCAACCATAGGCTGTTGGATCGTTGATGTCGGCATCGGTGAAGGCTTTCTTTCGTTCGCGGCAGGTGGGGCAGTCGCCGCAGTGGTGGTCGCCGCCTTGATAGCATGACCAGGTCAGTTCGAACGGCACGTGCAGTTCGGCACCGCGGCGGACGATGTCGGCTTTGGTCATGTCGACGAAGGGTCGTAGTAGTTCGGGTGCGTGCCAGTCGCATAGTGACAATGCGGTCGCCATGGCGTCGGCAAACGCCGGTCGGCAATCGGGATAGATTTCGTGGTCACCACCGTGAGCGGCGTAGGCGACGGCATCGGCTTTGAGGCTGACGGCCCAGGCCCCGGCAACTGAGAGCAGCACCATGTTGCGATTGGGCACGACGGTCTGCTTCATGTTGTCGACGCCGTAATCGCCTGTGGGAACGGCGATGGTGTCGTCGGTCAGCGAACTGCCGGCGAGTAATTCCCGCAAACCCGCTAGGTCGGCAACGCGATGTTCGACGCATGCGCGAATACAGATCGCGACGGCGGCGTCGATTTCGCGATGATGGCGTTGACCGTAGCGAACGCTGAGCGCGGCGATATCGTGTCCTTGGTCGCGCAGGTGATACAACAGGACGGAGGAATCGAGCCCGCCGGAATGGAGGAGTACGGCTTTCATGATTGGGATGATAACCGTTGTGTCGCCGAAACGTGATTTGGCGAGGGTATCCTGAGCGTCTTATCTTCGACGAATTGCGACCCCGACAGAGGATGTGTCGGAAACAGACACATGTAGCTTGGTGGATTCGGAGGTTGGCCCCCGGCCAATGAGATAGCCCCCGGCCAATGGCCGGGGGCTATGTGTGGTGTTTTCGATGTGGGTCGTCCGCGTTATCGAATTGGTGTAAATGAGATGTGGCCACCCGTGCGAATTCGTTTGGAGGTCGCGGTGATTTGCTTCCCGCCGGCGTCGGCTTGCGAATCTTCGCTGCAATCATTAGCTTGCCGAGGAATTGAGGAATTTTTACCGCGCGTGAGTAAGAATAAACCTGCCAAACTCGATCCGATTTTGATCAGTAACAAATCTGAACTAGAGGCGTTGTGCGCCGACATTCGGGAAGCCGGTTGGTTCGCCTTCGACACCGAATTCGTCGGTGAAGATCAATTTCGTCCGGAAGTTTGCCTGATTCAGGTGGCGCTGGCCGACGACGTTTATCTCATCGATCCGCTCTCAAAATACGATGTGACGCCGATTTGGGAATTGCTGGCCGATGAGACGATCGAAAAAATTGTCCATGCCGGTCCCGAAGATGTCGCGCAAGCCTGGCACGAACTCGATAAGCCACCGCGCAACGTGATCGATACGCAATTGGCGGCCGGGTTTGTGGGCGTTGGTTATCCCGTTAGCCTGAGCCGCTTGGTGCGGATGACGCTCAACAAGCGCATGCACAAATCGCAAACATTAAGCGATTGGCGGCAGCGGCCGTTGGGTAAAGATCAGATTCAATACGCCGCCGAAGACGTGGTGCACCTGAAGCGCATTCGCGACAAGTTGATCCGCAAGACGGATAACTTGGGGCGTACGGAATGGCTGCGTTCGGAATGCAACGCGATGTGTGCGGCGAGCGAGCCGACGCAGGATCAGGAACAAAGATTGCGGCGCTTGAAGGGTGCCGGTTCGCTCTCGCGACACGAGTTGGCGATTGCTTACGCGATTCTCGACGAGCGCGAAACACTGGCGATCGAATATAACCGACCGGTGCGAACGGTGATCAAAGATCACATCGTGGTGGAGTTGGCACGGCGTGGATGGACCGACCCCGGTAAGCTGCGGTCGATTCGGGGACTGAATATTTCGAATGCTGCTGTGGCGCGCGTGGCGAAGGTCGTGGAAAAGGCGTTGAAGATTCCGGAAAGCGAATGGCCGGAGTTGCCCTCGCGCGAGGATTTGCCGGAAGAAGATGCGCTGATTGATTTATTGACGGCTGTCTTAAAAGACTGGTGCCTGCAAAACGACATGTCCTACGGCCTGCTCAGCAAGAAGCAGACGCTGCGCAATCTGGTTCGGACGCGTACCCGCCCAGACGACGCCGACGACGACACCACGTTCACCGACGGCTGGCGGGCCGAGTGCGTGGGCGGATTGCTGGCCGATTTGCTGGACGGTAAAGCCGAAGTACGGGTGGTGGTTGAAGAAAAAGAGCGGCGCGTGGTCGCGAGCCGGATAGAATCCTCCGATTAAACAAAGAGTGGCGCAAATGCTGCCACTGGCGAAATGCAAGGGGTACCGCCCTACCGTTTCGATTCATTCGCCCGGGAGTTGCCGCCGATGGCCGCGCGTACCATGACTGTCAAAGAACTTGCTCGCACGCTGCATTTGTCGCAGAGCGAGGTCATTCGCATGGCCGAGCGCGACATGCTGCCCGGCCAGAAGGTGCGCGGTCAATGGCAGTTTCGCACGGGTGAGGTGTGGAATTGGCTGCAAGAGAATCTGCAGGCGCTGGAGGAGCATCGCGGGCGCGATCGGCATCCGGCCGAGTCGGATAAGACGATACTATCCGGGGTTTTCAAAGAGATCGGCGTAGTGCTGGACGCACCAGCCAAGACCAAGTCGTCGGTGTTGCGGGCGGTGGCGGACTTGGCGGCAAATGTCGATCCGTATATCGATCCGGCGGCACTATTGGAGAGTTTGAGCGAGCGCGAAGATCAGGGTTCGACGGCGTTGGAAGCGGGCATCGCGGTACCCCACCCGGCGCGACCGCAGTATTCGGAAGGGCCGATTTTGGTGGCGTGCCGCACGGCGCAGGGGATTTACTTCGGCGAGCGCGGCGGCGGTATGAGCGATTTGTTCTTCTTGGTGTGTTGCCCCGAGCCGGCGCAGCATTTGTTGTTTTTAGGGCGGCTGTGCAAGGTGCTGCTCGATGCGGAGTTGTTGGCGGCGTTGCGCGATGCGGATGATGCGGGCGCGTTTGTGGAATTGATTGAGAGTGCGGAGCGGAGTCTTTGTGCGGACTAAATTTAGAGCGCCGATCTTCGGCGTTGCCAAAGCGTTTTTCTCTCAAGAGAATTGAGAAGCGAAGCCGGATACGTTGCTCGATTTTCTGGGATTGCGAATTGAAGAAGCCCAAGCGTTGCCACGCTTGGGCTTTTTTTGGAGATGCAATTCATGCCGCCGTTATAGATCGATTGCGAACTCTTTTTCCCGCTTGCTTCTTCGCGGCGTCTATCCTTTTGCCGCCGCGATGCGCAAGCCCAATTCCTGCAATTGGGAATCGGCTACTTTGCCGGGCGCCAGCGACATGGGGCACATGGCTTTGGCGTTCTTGGGGAATGCGATGACGTCGCGGATCGACGGGAACTTGCCCATCAACATCACGATGCGATCGAGCCCCAAGGCGATACCGCCGTGCGGCGGCGCACCGAAGCGCAGGCCATCGAGCAAGAAGTCGAACTTTTCTTTGGCTTCTTCATCACTCAGGCCGAGCAGTTGGAAGATTTTGCGTTGCACGTCGCCGCGATGGATACGAATCGAGCCACCGCCCAGCTCGATGCCGTTGAGCACGACGTCGTAAGCCTTGGCGCGCAGTTTGAGCAAGTCTTCGGTGGACGGCGTTTCGTCGCTATCCAGCTTCATCAGATGCAGGTCTTCATCTTTGGGGCTGGTAAACGGATGGTGCATCGGATAGATGGCATTGGCGTCGTCATCCCAGCCGAAGCAAGGGAAATCGACCACCCAGCAGAACTTCCACGTGTCTTTCGGAATCATCCCGCGCCGTTCGGCGACGGTGCTGCGCAGCCAGCCGAGATACTTGCAGACGTTCTCTTCGTTGTCGGCGGCAAACATGACCAGATCGCCCGGCTTGGCTTCGATCTTGTCGAGTATTTCATTGAATAACGCTTCATCGGCCATCATGAACTTCGCGATGCCGGTTTGAGCCACGCGTTTGCCGCCCTCTTCGGCGACCTTGAACAGTGGCAGGCCGCCGGCGCCGATGCCCTTTAGCTCTTCGGTGATGCCGTCGGTCTCTTTGCGCGTCATGGTTGCGCCATCGGGCACCACGATACAGCGCACCTTGCCGCCCTTGGCGACCGGGTCTTGGAAGACCTTGAAGTCCACGCGACCGGCAAGCTCCGTTACGTCCTTAATGGTCATGTCGTAACGCATGTCGGGTGCATCGCGACCATATTTTTCCATTGCCTCGGCATAGCTGATGCGCGGCATGGGTAACGGCACATCGATCCCGAGCGCGACTTTGGCGACGGCGGCCAAGGCGTGTTCGGTATGGTGCATCACGTTTTCGGGTTGCACGAAGGCCATTTCGATATCGACCTGCGTGAACTCGGGCTGTCGGTCGGCGCGGAGATCTTCGTCGCGGAAGCAGCGTGCGATTTGATAGTAGCGATCCATCCCCGCGATCATCAGCAACTGCTTGAAGATTTGCGGCGATTGGGGCAAAGCATAGAACGAACCGTGATGAATGCGCGAGGGAACGAGATAGTCGCGCGCGCCTTCGGGCGTGCTCTTGTTGAGAATGGGCGTTTCGATATCGACGAAGCCATTCTCAGCGAGGTAGTCGCGAATGGTCTTGGTGATGGCGTCGCGCAGCATGAGGGCTTGCGTCACCGGCTTGCGACGGATGTCGAGCACGCGGTGTTTCAAACGCAGGTCTTCGTTGGTGTCGATCTCGTCTTCAATCGGGAACGGCGGCGTATCGGCTTTGTTGAGTAGGTCGATATCGTGACCGATCACTTCGATTTCGCCGGTGGCCATTTTGGGGTTCACCTGTTCCCCGCGGCTGATGACTTCGCCGCGAACCGCGATGACGTATTCGCTGCGCAGGCTGCGGGCGACTTCGTGCGCCTTGGGGTCGGTATTGGGGTTGAATTGAATCTGGGTCAATCCGCCGCGATCGCGCAGATCGATGAAAACCAGCCCGCCGTGGTCGCGGTAGGAATGCACCCACCCCACCAACAGTACGGTTTTGCCCACGTCGGCGGCGCGCAGGGCACCGCAGTCATGCGTTCGCTCGTGATATGGCAACGTCACCAGATTCTCCCGTTTGGTGTTTCAATTTGCGACATTTTGGTTAGTAATGCGATCTTTCGACCACTCATAAATGAATGCGCGCCCGGAAAATTCGTTAGGATACACGCAACCAGCGCTTCCCAATTATGAACAGGTCTTATGATATCGGCTGGCATGATAGGCAGGTCGCGGTAGCAACGCTACCGTTCGCGCGAATGTTGGGCGGAAACGGAAAGATCGGGGCGAGGTCGGTCCGCAAACCAGAAGCGCAGCAGAGCTTCGGCGACTTTGCCGCGCGGCGTGTAACTGATGTCGTCCGGCCCGCCTTTGGCGGTGGTCCATTCCCACCAAATGATGCCGCCCACGGCAGGTTCGTCGGTCCAGTTTTTCATGAACGATTCGTAGAGCATCGCCTGTTCTTGGTGGCCGGCCTTGGTGGCCTCATCGGTGGCGTAGTAATTCCAGCCTTCCTTGGCGGCCCCTTCCTGACTGCACCAGCCGACTTCGGTGAAGATCAGGGGTTTCTTTACTTCGCGCTGAAACTCGAGGATTTCCTTCTTAATCCGTTGCCAATTTTCATCGATCTCGGCGAGGCGTGGGCTGGGGCCGTCGGCGAGTTCGTAATAACTGGTCATGCCGACGTAATCGAGTGCGTCCCAAAAGCGGATTTTGTTGGTCTGGTAATGATCCCAGTTGGCGGAGTAACACAATGGGCCCTCGTAGACGTCGCGCACGGCGGCGATGGCCTCGCGCCAATGGCCGGTCTTGGATTCGGTTTTGATGAGTTCGGAGCCGACGATGAACATCTCGGCGTCGTGTTTCTGGGCCACGCGGGCGAAGCGAAGAACAAACCGTTGGTAGCGGGCGAACCAAGCCTTCCAGTTGTGGTCGGGTGGGATGATTTTGCCGCGCCATTCGCCACGCCGTGGTGATTTGAGCAAAACGATCGGCATGACGATGCGCCGCATGCCGTAGACGCCGGCGAGATCGAGGAGTTTGCCGAGGTCTTCATTGCTGGGAGTTTTCTTAGCGTCGACGTGCAGATCGAGGCTGCCCGCGTGCGTTTGCCAGCCGTGTACGACGAACAATACGGTATCGGCACCGAGGTCGGCGACTTCGGGAATGAGCTTGCGGTAATGCTCAAAGGCCCCCTCCCCACCATGCAATTGAATCGCCATACCGCGAAACTGCGAGCCGAATTCGACGGGCCGCATCGGCAAAACTTGCGGTTGAGATGTGGCGCGCTCAGCGTCGGCGTTTTGGGTCGGCAAGGGGTTAGACGCCGCCCAAGCCGCCCAGAGGCTGCCCGCGAGAATCAGAAGTTGGATCGAAGCTTTGGCCATATGAATTCAAGGGTAGTTTAACGGAATCATCGCCGCATGGCCGCGCATGGTGGGTGCCGGTGCGGCTCTCAGATGGTCGATACTACAGCTATGACACGGTATTTCCTTAGAAATCGGATCAGTGCTGTTGCTTGGTCCATTGTTTTTGTCGTATCAAGTGGTTTGGTGGGATTCGGATGCGATCGACCGGGTGGGCCTAAACGCGCGCGAGCGGACTCGGATTCGATAACCGGCAAAACCGTTCGCTCACCCGTTGATGCGGCGCGTGCCTTGCATCGGGCGCATCTCGCGCGTGATTACTTGGCCGTCGAAGCGCTGATTGTTTCGGATCGACGCGAGGCGACCGTGCAAATGCTGCGCGCGACGGACCAGTTGATCGATGCGCATAATGCCATGCAAACGGCGGCGACCGAGCGCTTTGGTAAACATGTCTATCGCGCGTTTCATTTGGGGGAATTGGAAAACAATCTCGGCGTCTTCTCGAAAGACATTGAGATATTGGCGCAGCACTTTACGGGTAACGCTGCGACGGTGACGGTGCAAGTCGCGGCGCGGGTGCCGCTGTTGCGGGTGCCATTTCAAAAAGTTGATGGACGCTGGTGTTATATGCCACCGCCGACATCGACAGAATCTCTTGCGGCTCTGAGAGACCTGACGACGGAAGTTGAGCAGTTGACAGCATCTCTGCAAGCCGGGATGACGCCGTTGGCTTATCACGATGCGATTTTGGATAGGTTGCTACCGGGAATGGCGCAGGTGGCAAATGTAACGACTGCAAGTGAAACCGGAATTCGCGTGACGGATGCGCATGAGGCGGATGGTGAGCCGTGATTGTTTTTCATGTCACTACATGCTTGGTCGCCTAGACGTTTGCCCGCCTGCTTATCAGAAGCGTCGCTTCGTTTTTTAACTTGGCTTTTCGCCACTTCGCAGGCGCTCCATGGCTGTTGCCAGAACATCATCAATGCGGCTTGCGATCTGCTGCGTACTCAGATTCGCGACATCTTCAATACTGATGGGGTCGAGATACGTTAACGTGATTCGTCGTGGTCGCGGGATGGCGGCACCACGTGGGTAAGCTTCGTAAGCACCGTAGATGAGCACGGGCACGATGGGGGCCTTGGCGCGTTTGGCAACTTCGAAACTGTTGGGGTTCATCGGCGATAGTGAGCCGTCGCGCGTGCGCGTACCTTCGGGAAAAATGATGACGGGAAAGCCGCGTTTGAGTAGGCGGATGATCGTCTTGAAGGCGGTCGTGTCGCCCTTACCGCGTTTGATCGGAAATGCGTTATTCCAGGCGATGTAGCTGCCGAAGATTTTGTTTTTAAACAGCGAGTCGCGGGCGACGAACCAGAATTCGCGAAAAAATGGCTGCGCGATCGTGACCGGGTCGAGAAAACTCTGATGATTGCATGCAAGCAGTGCCGGGCCGGTCTTGGGCATGTTCTCGCGACCGAACACGCGACCGCGAAAATAGATGCGAAACGTCCAGTGAATCACAAACCACGAGATCATGTAGCCGAAGCGCATCTTGGACGGATCGGCTTTACTGATATCGCGTGGCATGGGTTCGTTGATATGAAACGGTAGGCGGTTATTCGATCAGGCCGCGTTTGCGGACTTCGCTGAGGAGGCGCTCGACGACTTCGTGGATCGACATGTTGGTCGTATCGATGAGAACGGCTGCCCCGGATTCGAGCAGTGGCGTCCATTGCTTACGGTCGGTCTCGTCACGCTCTTGCAGATTTTCGATGATGATTTCGATGGAGGCTTCTTCGCCGTCTGCTTCGAGTTCTTGAAAACGGCGTTTGGCGCGCTTGTCGACGCTGGCATCGAGGATGATCTTCACGTCGGCATCCTGGAACACGACGCTGCCCTGATCGCGGCCTTCGGTGACGAGCGACTGCAGCCGGCGACCAATGCTGCGCTGTTTTTCGACGAGCATATCGCGGACATCTTGCACGCGGGCGACATGACTAGTGACCTGACTGACGGCCATGCTGCGGATGGCTTCGCTAACGTCGCGACCATCGAGCGTGACGCGCGTGTGCGTCGGGCCACAGTCGAGTTCGATGGCGCAACGCTTGGCGATGGCGGTGATGGCGGCTGGGTCGCGAAAATCGGTGCCGCATTCCGTCGCGGCAAAGGCAATGGCGCGATACATGGCGCCGGTATCGAGATACGGGATGCCGAGCTTGGCCGCCAGCTTCCGCGCGGCGGTACTCTTGCCCGATCCGGCCGGTCCGTCGATAGATATGATCATGCGGGCCCCCATCCGTGCTGCCGCGTGTGCCAAGAAAGTCCTAACATTACCCGAAATATAAGGAATTTGGCGATTGGGTCAACGAAATGACGGCGGTGATAGGGAGTTTTGGGAACTTTGGTGTTGTGATTTGCGGATATGATCTGGACTCTGATGTCGGCACGAACACAGGAGGTATCAATCTATGGGTCGGCAAGGTCGATTCAAAATCGCAAACTATGATAGGCGGGAGGCGTGTTTTGGCACCATCTCGATCGACGTCGATTTTTCCGACGATGCGAAGCTGGAGATCATTCACAATTACGATGATGTTCTACAGTGGATGGATAGTCTTCGCTTTGGTTTTGTTTATGCTCGGGAAAAACTGCAATCAGTTGGTGTCGTGAGTTCGGACGCAGGCATAAGAATAAGAATTATTGACGCGCGATGGGCACCTGCTATTGATACGACGCAAGTCATCATGGCGTATGTGGCCGCTCAGGCGTTATTCGATTGTTTCGAGGTGGACCCAACTCCCTTTTTGTCGTTCGATGGATCAACCGCAACATTCGCTTTTCATAAGTAATATCTCGCGATTTGGTTATCGTAACTTTTTGGCAGTATTTCGTACTGAAGTCCAATCCGTAGGCATCAGCAATCGACCCGACTGACGGAGCCTTCGGGAGAAATCTGGTCGCAAGATGTTGGGAATAAGGTTTGCTGGTCGGTCGATTTTGGGAACCTAGGTGTTGTGATTTGCGTCTTATTCAAAATGGCAGGGAAGATTGGAACAATTCGCTGTTATTTAATACGCCTATCGGTCGCGGGTACATTGGCTGTGACTATTCAGCTCGACGATTCTTAACGATTGAGGTTAGGCCGTGTCAGACAGCACACCACCAAGAATTCGACCTGTTGCACCGGTCCTGACGGGGATGACCAAGACCGTGCGAGTGAATCGGTTTGGTCGCGTCGCATCGGTTGTGATAGCGAGCTTGATTTTTTTAGCTGCCTATGGGCCGGTGACGCTCATTTACATGCGGATTAAAGATTGGTTTAGCGACGAAGACTTTCCATTTGAGAAAGTATTAGGCGAGGATGTGGCCGCCGGTCTTGTTGTTGGCTCAATTACCCTCGTGACCTATCTCTTGGCACGGTCCGTGTTCAGTTTGTTTCGCTATCGGCTGGTGGTGGTGCCGATCACGGCTTGCGAGACCTGCCACTATGACTTGGCCAACAACGCAAGCGGCACCTGTCCGGAGTGTGGTACAAGGATTGAAGCACCCCCTCAATTTCAACCTCAAGCAAATAAAGAACGGCATCGGCTAGTGGCCGCACTTGCGATTCTCGTGATTCTTGGCGCCGGTTTGTTTGTATCCAATCCTGCTAGGTTTGCGGGTTGGTTTTTTGGTGCGCCGGGTGGATTTGTAATAATCACGCCACAGATCAAACCGATTACCCTTGCGGACGGTACGGCCATTGTTGGGGAGGAAGGTAGATCGGCGACGGAAGGGATTCACGGCACTGTACGTCTTGGCAAGAATGACTCCGCCAATGAATTGCGAGTTGATCAGTCGTTAGAGAACTGTGTCGTCTTCTTAAATGATAGTAGCCTAAGAGATGCTCGAATCGATGACGTTTCCATGCCCATCATGACCATCAACGCAGCGGGTTTCAGCCCTAAGCATCTGTGCGTTATTTGGAATCGGGATATGGGTTTTAAGGAGTCTTCGAGTCAATACCAGCCACTGTTAACGCTGAATCGGGCATTGACGATGAATCAAATCAATTTGCAGGCTAATGAACTGAAAACAACCACGGATGTTCCATTGCGACGTTTTATAGAGGTTTATAATTTCGGCGTCGGTGGACAAATGGGGGCACAAACTGCAGGTGCGGACACGGCCTATTTGCATGTGTTCCGCCACGCCTATCACGGGCTTACCGATATCGATGGCAATTTTAACTTCCCGTTACCGCCGCCGGGGCAATATGATTTGATTTGCGAACATCTCGAGCACGGTCGATTGACAACCACCATCTCAGTTACCGAGACGGATACTGCTGTGGCGATCGACTTCACTTACGACGACTGGCAGCTGCTCAATGGCTCAGCCGCTTCGCAATGAGCGTGGCCACCGACATGCGCCAAACCGTCTCTATCCAATCCGCACCGATGGGTGCGACGCGCTCAACTTGCCAGCCGCCTCCGGTGAGGTCGCTCATCATGCGCCAGGCACCGTCGCGATTGCTGGAATGCACGATGACGGGCGCAATGGGTGGATGAGCGGCGAGGTGGCGTGCGACCATTTCGCCGTCGCCCCAGATCTCGGAGCCATCGGGTGGGATGAGATCACAATCAAGCGAGAACAATACGCAGCCGGGTTGGACGAGTTCGAGTTGATCGATGAACTCATGGGCGTCGTGATATATATGGACGCCGAGGTTGAGATCGCGGGCGACGGTCGTAAAGCGACGGCTGCGGTCGGCGTCGTCTTCGAGGATGAGGATGGCGGGCTGCATGGGGGATTGTATGCCGGTGCGACAGAGAATTTATGCGGAGTCCTCTCAACTCGACCATAGGCAAGACAACTGAGGAATCTCAAATTTCAAATTTGAGATTTGATAACTTGGCAGTTTGAAAATTACTCCGTCTGCAGGGTCACAAAATCGCTAAATCTCTAACTCTCTAAATCCCGCAATCACCAAATCGCTACAACCTCACAAGCCACGACATCACAAATCACCACTTCACCCTTCACAAATATCTCTACATTCCCAAAAAGCTAATCTCCCCCGCCAGACTGCGGGCTTCGATGGCACCGCCGCCGCCGTTGAGGTTGCCTTGCAGAAAGCCGGCGCGGGTGGAGATGTTGGTTACGTCGAAGCCGTTCAGATCGGCCGCGACGGAGCCTTGGTCGGAGGTGAGCATGACGCTGGCCGAGGTGGTTCTGGGCACCATCAAGAAGATCGCGCCAGTGGTGGTTTCGGCGGAGATGCGACCATCGAGGCCGGGCGTGAGTTGTAAATCGATATCGGCGTCGGTGGTTTCGGCGAGCACGTCGCCGTTTACGTCGGCAATCACGATCGGGCGACTGCTGGTTTGAGCGATGATGTTGCCTTTGACGGAGGTGATATCGATCTCACCGTTGTCGGTGCGAATCTCTACGTTGCCCGTGAGGTCGGAAACGCTTACGGGACCGTTGTTAACGAGCACTTCGATGTTGGCGTTGACGGGAATGGTCAGGCGTACATCGAAGAGCACTTCGGTCTCGTCGAGTTCGGGCGCGATGCGGGCATCGATGTCGAGGCGTTGTTGATCGACAAAGGCGCGTTCGGCCGTGAGGCCGGTGTTGTTTAGCAAGTCGGTAAGGGCTTCGACCGGCAGACCTTCGCGTGTGATGATTTCGGTGACTTGCATCGTGGCGCGGGCATCGCCCGGGGCTTGCGTGACGGAGATGCGCCCTACCGGTACTTCGAGGCGCACGGTGCGGATGTCGTCGAAATCGATCAGTCGCGTGTTGCGTTCGATGTTGGGGCTGCGCGGATCGATGCCATCGGGAGCGTCAAAAGCGGCGCCGGATGGTAAGGTCGTGACCATGCTGGCGGTATCGCAGGCAACGCCGGTAGCAAGCACAGCAACTGTTAATAGCAAAATGAATGGGCGCATGGGATGGGGCTCCGCTAAAACGCAACCTAGAATCGATCTGTAACGGGCCGCTGCCCGTATCGGCTTTATCGGTCAGCCGACGACGGCGGAAAAACCTGTTATGCTGAGATTGCCGTCACTATTTCGGGACGGCTTTGAGACAAGAATTTATCGGTCGCGCCGTTGCAGCCATCAGGCTGATTTTGCGCGGCTTGCTTGCTTAGGTGCTTTGCGTGAGCCAGTTTCCACCCACTCAATCATCGTTCGAATCGCTACCACCCTCCGGCGCGCCGATGCCCCCACCGCCGCCGCGTCCACCGTCGCGTTTGCCCTTGTTGTTGGGTATCTTGCTCGGATTGAGCGGTGGTTACATTTTGCTCGGCACGCTGCGCGGCGGTAACTGGCTGCAAGGCAATGGTGAGCCGCGCGCCATCACACCGCGCGCCGATCTGGCGGAATTTGAAAAGACTACGATCGATATTTTTGAAGAGATCTCCCCAAGTGTGGTATTTATCACGCGTTTGCGCAGTCTTCCCGATCGACAACGCACACAACGCATCGAAGTTCCGAATGGCGCGGGCTCGGGTTTTATCTGGGACAAGGCCGGCCACATCGTGACCAATTATCATGTGGTGCAAGGGGCGAGCAACGTCAAGGTCACGTTGGCGGATCGAACAACATGGGATGCGATTCCGGTCGGAGGCGATAGAGACAAGGACTTGGCGGTGATCCGTATTGAGGCGGAACCGTTTAGACTGAAGCCGATTCCTTTGGGTACATCTGATGATTTACGTGTGGGCCAGTCGGTCTTCGCTATCGGGAATCCCTTCGGACTCGATCAAACCTTAACGACGGGTATTGTCAGCGCCACCGGACGCATGATTCAATCGATGAATGGGGAATGGATCGAGGATGTGATTCAGACCGACGCGGCGATCAACCCCGGAAATTCGGGGGGACCGTTGCTCGACAGCGCCGGGCGTTTGATCGGCGTGAATACGCAGATCGTGAGCGAGTCGGGCGGCAGCTCGGGAATTGGATTTGCGGTGCCGGTGGATACGGTCAACCGCGTGGTTCCGCAACTGATCGAACACGGGCGCGTGGTGCGACCGCAGCTTGGGATTGTGGTGCTGGATGAGATGCTGCGGCAGCGCTTCGGACTTCAGGGCATAGTGATACGGTCGGTGCAACCCGGCACGGGCGCGGCCGAGGCGGGCCTGCGCGGGTTTTATTACGACGATGACGGTGAATTGGTGCCGGGCGATATTATTCTGGAGATCGACGGCAAGAGCGTGACGTCTCTGGATGAACTATTGAAACGGCTGGAGCAATATGAAGGCGGCGATAGCGTGTCGGTGACGTATCAGCGTGGGGAGGACGTTCATGAAGTTGAGGTGGTGTTGCAGGCGCCGGGGGAATAGTTTGGGTCTCTTGCAGTGATTAATCCAAAGTCATGACTTCCATACATCACGTTAACTGCGGCCTGATTGATTCACCGCTTGGCCAAGCTGCCTGCCATTGTCTGGCGATTGAAGACGAGGGCGCTGTCGTGTTGATCGATACCGGTATCGGTTTGGCCGACTGTCATGCACCGGACCAGCGACTGGGCCGCGAGCTGATCGAACTTGCAGGTTTTCGGTTCGTCGAATCAATGACAGCCCTGCGCCAACTGGAGGGTTTAGGTCTGCAGGCTGCGCAGGTTAGCGACATCGTGTTGACCCATGCCGATCCGGATCATGTCGGTGGTTTGGCGGATTTCCCTCATGCCAGAATTCATATCTCTGTTGAGGAATTGAACGCGCTTAACGTCGGCGCGCCGCGATATTGTCCCCAACAATTTGCGCACGGACCAAAATTCAAAACGTACTCTAAAGGCAATGAAACCTGGCAGGGCATCGCCGCACGCCCTGTCGATTTACCAAACGGAATCACCGTGCGCTTGCTGGAATTGTTCGGACACACCCTTGGGCATTGTGGCGTTATTATCGAGCTTCCCGGAGAGAGTTGGGTGTTGCATGTCGGGGACGCATATTATCTGCGTGCCGAACTTGACGATCCCAACCATCCGGTCTGCACATTGGCGGAAGCACGCGCGGAGGATAACAGCATGCGCTTGGCAAGCCTGCAGACGATTCGAGGTATCCGAGCCGAGCTTGGCGACAAGCTCACGATCACGGGCTATCACGATTTAAGCGAGTTTGAGATGTTGGCAAATTGCTGACGTAGTCAGTGACTATTTCGCAATATCCACCGCCACGATCTCTTTATCATTCCTCAAATACACCGTGCGGTTGGCATAGGCCGGATGCGACCAGACGACATCGCGACCGAAGGCATTGGTCGTGGGTTTGACGATATTCACGCTGCCGAGGCTGTGGTAACCAGCGCGGTCCATCTTGGCCAGCGAGAGGTTGCCGGTTTCGCCGAAGAGGAAGTAGTTGCCGCTGGGTGTGTGGCGGGTGATGAAGGCACTGCCGGATGGCAGTTTGCGATCTTCTTTGGGGTCGACCGGTTCGAAGGTTTGCCAGAGGCGCTCGCCGTTGGCTGGGTCGATGGCAATGAGCGCACCGAGGCGATGGTCGCAACCGAAGATGGCGTTCTCGCCCCACATGGGCGTAACGTTGCCGGGGTAGAGGCTCTTGGCTTTGTCATCGCCGCGCCAAATCTCGGTGACGGCGGGCTTTTTGTCATCGAGCTTCAACATGGTCGCAGCGCGGTAAATCCCAGAGGTATAGAGCATATCGCCCTGCCGTTGCGGTCGGCCGATGCTCATCTCGTAGGTGGGCTTTAGTTCGACTTGCCAGTATGGCTTGCCGTCTCTGGGGTTGACCGAGACCAAGGCCTCTGGGTGCCAGACGACCAGCTGCTGCGTGCCGCCCGCCTCGATCATCACGGGTGGGCAATAGCCGGCGTGCTTCGAAGTCAGCGCTTTCCATTTCAGATCGCCGGTTTGCAGATCGAAGGCGGCCAACGCTTGGTCTTTGCCACCGATCAATACGTAGATAATGCCGTCATCAACCAACGGGTGACCGGCAAAACCCCAGAGCGGTACCGGTGCTTGGTGATCTTTCTCGAAACTGGTGCGCCATTTGAGTTTGCCGTCTTTGGCATTGAGCACACACAAGTCACCATGAGAGCCGAGCGTTACGACCCAGTCGCCGACGACCGTGGGCGTACAGCGCGGTCCGCCGGGATAGCTGATACGATAGCTGGCGGGATATTCGTACTTCCAAACTTCGTTGCCGGTTTTTTCATCGAGACACAGCACGCGCTCGATACCTTCGATCTCGGGCTTGCCTTCAGGCGTATTGACGACTTTGCCCTTGGTCACGATGAAGTCCATCACATACACACGACCATTCGCAACGGCCGGGCCGGAGTAACCACCGTTGATAGGCTTGCGCCATTTGATGGGCAGGCCTTCGGCAGGAATGCGCTCGACGACGCCGGTTTCGGTGTAGTTGCCGTCGCGCGTGGGGCCCATCCACTGGGGCCAATCGGCGGCGCGAGCATGGCTGGCAATCAATAATACAGATGCAATGACTGCGGTGAGAAGACTTTGGTTATTACGCATTAGGTAGCTCCTTAATTTTGGGATTAGCGTTTTGATAAAATCCCGCGACCTAACGCGGCTCCTATCTCAAACACTGCAATCTGGCTGATCAAGACTTATGAACTCTTGCCATCAAGCAGTTTGTTCTCGGCAGCGTTCAATAAATCGCGAAGTTCTGATAGGTACATTCGGCGAACAATTGACTCGTCTGTGCCGGGAAGCTTAATTATACAGTTCCCATCCGACGCTTCATCTGACAAAACGAACACGCGCTCCCGCTGGGTTTCGACATCTACAATACACTCCTGCCATGGTTCCGGCGACATTAAGATTATGCGACAATCAGATTTTCGAATGATGCCTTGGGATTCAGACATGAATAACCTCAAACTCAGGAGCCGAGTTACTATTTAAAAAAGACGCAGCGGTAGCAGGCAACATTAGGTTGAAGAGGCAGTATTCTTAAAGCGCCGCAATCGCCTCTTGCGCCCTCTTACACTGCCCAAAAAACGCCTTCGGATTCTCATACACAATCTTCGAAATCGTCGCGTCGTCGTGGCCGCGCAGTTTCATTTCGAGAATGAGCTGCGGCACGGCCATCGGTTGGCTGGGGCCCCAGTCACCGGCCGAGTTAGCACAGAGGCGGTCGGTGCCATACTTTTCAATCATGTCGGCGGCGCGTTGGGGTGTGCATTTGGTGATCGGGTAGAGCGTCATGCCGCACCAAAAGCCGGCGTCGAGAATGAGTTGGATCGTGTGCTCTTCGGCGTGATCGACAAGCACGCGCTCGGGCTTGATGCGCGATTCGTTTTTGAGCATATCCAGAATCATGCGCGTGCCTTTGTACTTGTCTTCGAGGTGCGGCGTATGAATCAGGATGAGTTCGTCGTGCTGCGCGGCCAGCTCTAAGTGTTCGCAGAAGACCGTCGCTTCGTTGGGCGTGTTCTTGTTGAGACCGATTTCACCGATGCCGAGCACGTTGGGCTTGTCGAGAAACTCGGGGATCATCTTGATCACATCGCGCGAAAGTTCGACGTTCTCCGCCTCTTTGGCGTTGATGCAGAGCCAACAGAAATGTTGGATCGCATATTGGGCGGCGCGTTTGGGCTCGACCTCAGTCAATTGGCGAAAGTAATCGCGGAAACCGTCGGCACTGCCACGATCGAAGCCGGCCCAAAAGGCGGGCTCGCTCATCGCGACGCAACCGGCATGGGCCATGCGTTCGTAGTCGTCGGTTAGGCGGGAGACCATGTGGATGTGGGGGTCGATGTATTTCATGACGCGCGGATATCGAAAGAAACTACCAGTTCAGGGTGGCGAGATAGTTGACGACCATGTGAACGATCACAACTGGGATGATACTGCCTGTGGCCTCTCTCGCAATTAGCATCCAGATCAGGCCCAAGAATGTATACAACAATTGAAAACACACATAGGCAAATGCCATGCTGTGGAAGTTTGGAACATGCCAGAAGGCGAACAAAGCAGCCGTAATGAGCATGGCCAGGTTAATGCCCAGTCGTTTCAAAATAATCGTTGGGAAGCGGCGTCGCAGTAGCCCGTATAAGTAGCCTGCAAAAAGTAGGTCTTGCGCGAGTGGGGAAACGAGCCAGCCCGCCATCGACGTATTTGAAAAGGGGGTACTCGTCATTGGGTAGATGATGGCTGTCAGGACTATGGGGACCGCCATTACCAAAATTACAAGCTTGAATGATTCGCGCCATTTACCAATGACCAGACCACTTACACGTGGACAAGTTAAACACAGGCACAGCCCCACAAGTGCCGGTGACCCAGCCATCAGTAGCGACCAGGCCTCTGGCCCCAGCTGATCATACAGGGCGCGTGCATCGGTAAAGCGCATTATGACCCAATATGGAATCGCATGATGTGCCAGGACGAGCAAAGCACATAATATGATTAGCTCAACATTACCGATCACATGGCGACCGGTGTCAGTCGAGATATCCGCAGAGAGATTCTTTATGGGGTCAGTTGAATCCATTAATTCATAATCGTGCGTGCAGTCAAACGTGACTAACTATTTGGCGCGTCCCAACCATCCTCATAATTCTGCGAAAAGACCAATTGACACGCTGCCGCTTTGTCTTTCGCGTCGGACGTTAGGATGCGAATCGCTTCCTGAATTTGTGCGAGCCGCGGGTCGCGCTGGGCAACGCTCGCGCCCGTACCTTCGGCGATGCGATCCATATTGGCGGCAATCTCGATGATCTTGCAGCGCGTTTCTAGAAAGTAGCGGTCAAGGGCGGTTTGCGCGTCGAGTGTGCGGCTCATAGTGGGCTAACTCCTTTGGGCTTAACTCAATTGCATGATATGGTAATACGCGAGTTTTTTCATGGAGTGATTGGCGTCGGATAGAGCGAAGGCATGCTGGCAGAAACAGAGGTTGGGCTAGGTCATGTTGTTCCGTAACTGCGAGCTTTTTGGGCGATGGTATCTGGCTAATCATGCGGCCACAGGCCGCGGCTCCGACAGCCACGTAACGATCATGTGCCGTCAGAATTGGATGGAACGTTTCGCGTCAACACCATCATCGCGTCGGGACGACGCGGCTCTGAATCTGTCCTCGCACCTCGGAGTCGCGCGCCCGGCCCAATCGCAGGCGTTATCACAATCGCGCGCCGTGTCCCGATCGTGCGCCTGTCGGAATCGCGTGCAGTGTCGCAATTGGGCGCCGTGCCGAAATCGCTTGCCGTGTCGCATGTTCTTTCGAGATGAGCATTAGCGCTTCGCAATTGTCATCCCGGCGTTTCGCATTTCGCTCTTCGCCCTTCGCTCTTTGCCTTGCCCCCCTATTTCCCTTGACACGATACCCAACGTAAGTCTAGCATTAACCCGTCGTTCCACGAAAAAACGCCCTTCGCGAGAAGGATTTCGTGGCGAGGGCCGACTCGCTGAACTTTGCCCGCCCGGGCCAGTCGAACGACCTCACCTCGTTGCGTGTTCAGGATTCATAGTTGCGATGGAGATTTACGATTCTGTCCTCGATCTCGTGGGCAAGACGCCCCTTGTGCGTTTAAAACGTGTTACCGCCGGCCTTAAGTGCGACGTCGTCGCCAAGGTCGAGTATTTCAACCCCGGCGGCAGCATCAAAGACCGCCCTGCCTTGCGCATGCTCGAAGTCGCCGAAAAGGCGGGCCACCTCAAGCCCGGCGGCACCATCATCGAGCCCACCAGCGGCAACACCGGCGCGGCGCTGGCGATGGCTGCGGCGATCAAAGGCTATCGCTGCATTCTCGTGATGCCGGAAAAAATGGCACCGGAAAAGTTCGCGCTGTTGCGCGGCTATGGCGCTGAGACCGTGACGGTGCCGAACGTGGGGGCCAACGACCCGGAAAGTTACTACAACGTGGCCAACCGGTTGGCCGCGGAAATCCCCGGCTCGTTTCAACCCAATCAGTTCGAGAATCACGAGAACCCCGAGGCGCATTACCTGTCGACCGGCCCCGAGATTTGGGAACAGACCGACGGCAAGATCGACTATTTGGTCGCGGGCATCGGCACCGGCGGCACGATCAGCGGCACCGCACGATATCTGAAAGAAAAGAACCCCGAGATCAAGATCATCGGCGCCGATCCGGAAGGATCGATTTATACGCAAGGTGGTAAGCCCAAGTCGTATCTGGTCGAAGGCATCGGTGAAGACTTTGTACCGCCTACGGCTGATTTGAAGATCGTCGATCATGTGGTGGCGGTTTCGGATAAAGAATCGTTCCTGATGTGTCGCCGTTTGGCGCGCGAAGAAGGTTTGCTGATTGGTGGTTCGTGTGGTACGGCGTGCGCGGCGGCGCTGCGCGTAGCGGCGGGCCTACCCGAAGGCAAACTCGTTGTCGTTATCTTACCGGATACGGGGCGAGCTTATCTCAGCAAGATTTATAACGACGAGTGGATGCAAAGCCACGGCTTCTTACCGACGCCGGGGCATGGCAACACGCTCGGCGATGTGTTGGCGGCCAAGGGTGAGAAGCCCATGCTAATGACGGTGCGGCGCGACGACACGGTGCGCGTCGCCATTTCGATGATGCGCGAAAACGACATCTCGCAGGTGCCTGTCGCGGATGACTTCGGCACAATCGTCGGTTCGATCCAGGAAGTGACGGCACTGCAATTGGTGTATGACCGTCAGGATATCGATGCGGTGAAGGTCGGCGATGTGATGGGCCGACCGCATCCGAAGCTGGATCGCAGCGCGGAGATTGAGCACGGGTTTAAGGCGCTGTCGCTGGGTGCCTCGGCGATCATCGTGCGCGACGCCGAGCAGCCCATCGGGCTCTTGACGAAGAGCGACTTCATTGCGTATCTCAGTGGCGATACGGAGTCGAGTGTGTCGAAGGGGCCGGTAGCGGCGAATTGACGGGTAAACGTCGAAACGTCGAAACGTCAAAACATCGAAAAGTCAAAAAGTCGAAACTTTGAAGCGGTAGGAGCCGTCGCAGTTGTGACATCCCGTAGGCGCGACGCGATGACGATAAGAATTATCAGAGCCGCCTCGCCCCGACGCGACGAAGACATCGGCGTGATCAAGACTCGCTTTGACGAATCGACAAAAGCGGCGGCATTCAGAGCCGCGTCCTGTGGACGCATTGAATAAAAGAGCAAATACGCGCTTCGATGCGCGTTAGATATCGAAGGATTATTAAAATGAAGTTCTCCACCAAAGCCATCCATGCCGGGCAGCCCGCCGATCCTGCGACCGGCGCGACGATCATACCGATCTACCAAACGTCAACGTACACGCAGGACGGCATCGGCCAACATAAGGGCTACGAATATTCGCGCACCGGTAACCCCACGCGACAGGCATTGGAAACCTGTCTCGCATCATTGGAAGATGCCGACTACGGCTTGTGTTTCGCATCGGGTACTGCCGCCGCCGATGCCGTGATGAAGCTGCTAAATCCGGGCGACCATGTCGTGTGCGCCGACGATGTGTATGGCGGCACCTATCGCTTGTTTGAGTTGGTGCTGAAGCGCTACGGTATTGAGTATTCGTGGATCGACATGACCGACGCGGCGAGCGTGAAGAGCGCAATGAAGCCGAACACGAAGATGGTGTGGATTGAAACGCCGACCAACCCCCTACTCAATCTCGTCGATATCTCGGCGGTCGCGGCGCTGGCGAAAGCCTCGGGCGCGATCACGGTCGTCGACAACACCTTCGCGAGCCCTTATTTACAGCAACCGTTGGCGCTGGGTGCGGATATCGTGCTGCACAGCACGACGAAATACATCGGGGGCCATTCCGATGTAGTGGGCGGCTTCATCGGCACCAGCAACAGCGGCTACTTGGAAACGATTAAATATCACCAAAACGCCGTCGGCGGCGTGCCGGGTGCCTTTGATTGCTGGCTGACCATGCGCGGTGCGAAGACGCTGGCCGTGCGCATGAAGCAGCACTGCGAAAACGCGCAACGCGTGGCCGACTTTCTGATCGAACACGACGACGTCGAAAAGGTCGTCTACCCCGGCTTAGCGAGCCATCCGCAGCACGAACTAGCAAAACGACAAATGTCGGGATTCGGCGGCATGGTCTCATTCGTCATCAAAGGCGGCGAGCAAGCGGCCCGCGCGATTGCCAATAAGACCAAGCTCTTTTCATTGGCCGAAAGCCTCGGCGGCGTGGAAAGCCTGATCGGTCACCCGGCTACGATGACGCACGCGAGCATTCCTGTCGATGAACGCGAAGCACGCGGCATCACGTGGGGGCTGTTGCGCTTGAGCGTGGGTATCGAAGACGCGGATGATCTGGTGGCGGACTTGAAGCAGGCCTTTGCGGCGGCACGACAAGAGGCGGTGCCGGCGTAATACTTTCTCATGGAATCGGCTCACGGGTTCGCCTGATCTGCTGGCATAAAAAATTGTACATACGGAGTGCCCTTCAGCGGATTCGCTTCGGGGGTGTCGCGATGACGGACGCGCATCTCGTGATAATTGATACTGGTTGGTTCCCGCTTCGATGCACCGGCAGCAAGCTGGCCCGTGGTAACCGGCGTAGGTTTTGTTGGCTGGAAGAATTGCGGGCGGGGCAATAGGATGAAGGACCTACTCGACAGATCCAATCATCTTACCTGTGTGACCGCCTAAGGGTCTGCCGCGCGGCGCATTTGCAACATGCGCCGTATATGTTCGGCGCGACCGACCATGCCCGCTCGTTGATAAAGGGTGGCAGCCTGTTGAAGCAGCCACGTTACACGAGGATGGTTACCGCCCAACCGTGTTTGCAGGCGTTCTAAGGCGCGGTCAAATGGCGCTGTGTTTAAGTTACGCGATTCGTTCAAAGACGCCACCAAATTTATTACCAAGTTTGCTTCTGCCAGCCGCCAATGGCCTGAAGCCAAGGCATGCTGGTAGATTTCATGAGCGGCAGTCGCATGGTGGTTGGCCGCAATTAGGTCACTTTCAATCAACGCAACGCGTGCGCGTTCGAAGGCAAGCTCTCCGAAGATCGGATGATCGGATTGCAGCAAGGGCTCTAGCAAGCCTTCCGCGATCGCCAGCGATTCTGTCGCTGAAACGGGCTGATTGGCAATCGTCAGGATGTGGGCGCGCGATATGTAAGCGCGGCCCAACGGATACTCCTGCCCCGTGCCTTCGAGACGCAACTGTCTGGCAATGCTGTCTTCGATCAACACTTGCGCCGACGCATGATTTCCCTGATAGAGATCGCAAAGCGCCAATCCGCGTAGCGCGCGACCTGCATACGCCCTACCGATCTTGGGATACGTTTTTTCGATCTGTTGCTGCGCTTGCGCAAATGCCCTAGATGCCTCGACAACGCGACCGGCATCAATCAACGCCCACCCCAAATTGCATGACAGCCAACACGCGCGTTTGGGGTCAACGTCGACATTTTCATAAATCGCGCTGGCTTGTTGTAACCACTGGATTGCTTCTTCTGTCCGTCCACCGTATTCGCGCGCCAGTTCGCCCAGCTCCTTCATGGACTCGGCCGTCATCGGATGGTCCTCACCCAATCTATCTCGACGCAATCGATAGGCCTGTCGCAAATGTGCTTCGGCATCGTCAAAACGTCCGTGGCGACGTAGCACAAAGCCCAAGAGCGCATGGGCGTCAGCCTGTAGATCCGGGTGCGGCGCGAGATCGTTCGGAATACGGTTCGCGGTATAGGCCACCGCGTCGAGAAAGCTCATCGACGCCCCGCCGATCTCCGGATCGGCACCGAACACGGTAGCCTCCAGAAATTGCGTCATCGCGCGAGCCCGGGCGGCGTCGCTAATGGCCTCCTCGCGGGCATGTTTGGCATCGTTTAGCGCGAGCGATGTAACGACAAGAGCCGCGATGATTGCAAGACTCGCGGCCAATACACTAACAGTCGCGACGCGATGTCGCTGGGCGAAACGCAGCGCAACGTACCATCCATTGCGACTGCGCGCTTCGACCGGTAGGCCATCCTGCCAGCGGCTGAAGTCGTCGCGCATAGCGCTAATGGAGGCATACCGTCGCTTTGGGTCCGCGCTCAGCGCTTTCATAACAACAGTCTCCAGATCGATCGGCAAGGACGGATTTTGCACGCACAAGCGAATCGGATCGTCGCGCTCTATTGTCAGAATCGCGTGTGACAAAGATTGACCGCGAATGTCGTATGGTAATTTGGCGCAAAGTGTTTCGTAGGCGAGCACACCCAAGCCATACACATCGGTGCGCGTGTCGATATCCCTACTGCGTCCGGCGAGTTGTTCGGGACTCATATAGGCCAGCGTTCCCAAGAGCGCTTGGGTCGCACCATTGCTGTCTGTCGTAAGCGTGAGGTCGACATCCTGTGCAACCACCTTGGCGATTCCGAAATCGACTAAAATAGCGCGGCCTTCCCGATCAACGAGCACATTACTGGGCTTGAGATCTCGATGAATGATGCCGCGTTGATGGGCATGTTCGACGGCGTCGCAGATTTGCATCAGCAACGCTACTCGATCGTGCACGGTAAGCGCTTGTTTCGTCAGATGTTCGCTCAACGTTATTCCTTCGACGTACTCCATAACGAAATACGGACGAGGGTTTACGCCATGAACGGCGTCAGTGATGCCTGAGGCAAACACCCGCGCAATACCTGGATGAGAAAGTTGCGCAAGAAGTTCTGCTTCGCGCTCAAACCGCATTAGCGCCGCCCCATCATGCGTGCCGTGATGCAACACCTTTATCGCGACATCGCGCGACGGGTTTGATTGCCGCGCAAGATATACGACGCCCATGCCGCCGCGACCAATGACCTTCTCAATCTTGTAACCCGCAATCTCCTGAGGAATCGTCTCGGAAACAACCCGGCTCAGTTCACGTGCAGCGCGTGGCGCGAGCGGTTCATCCGAATCATGGGCGAACAAGCGATCGACGTATTCGCGTAGTACCCTATCTGCAGCGCAGTACTGGTCGAGAAACTGGGACCGCTCTGAGGCATCCATCTCCGATGCAGCGCCGAATATCTCGGAAGCGCGTTCATGAAGAGTGCGTTCATTCATGCGCCGGGCTCCTCAAGACGGGCACGCAGCCATGCGCGCGCGACGCGCCAATCCAGTTGCGCGGTGCGCTCTGAGAGCTCAAGCGTGCGTGCGGCATCTTGCACACTGAGCCCGGCGAAAAATCTCAATTCGACCAGCTGAGCCTGACGTGGGCTCACTTCACCAAGCGCTACGAGTGCATCATCCAGATCGAGTAACGCGGAAGCGTCCATAAGCGATCCGTCTGAAAAAGTCTCAAGCATAACTTGTTGGCGGTCGCCGCCGCGCTTGGCAGCGGCCTTGCGCCGTGCGTAATCCACAGCGATATGGCGCATCGCTTTGGCTGCGACGGCATAAAACTGCCCCCGGCTGCCCCAGCCCTCTGAGGGATGGGCAAACAACTTAAGGTAGGCCTCGTTAACGAGGACGGTTGCGTGAAGGGTGCCCCCTGCCTGCTCATTGCGCAATTGGGCGTTGGCCAGATACTGCAGATGTGGTTCGACCACACGCAGGGCCTCCTCGCGCGCTTCATCGTCGCCGCCAGCCGCACGCGCGAGCAGGCCGGTTAACGCGTGGATGGGATCGGTGTTTTGCATCGCAATTGATTATATCACAAGCGGTTATGTAAATGACTCATTCCGCTGCCGGATTGATTCTGGCGGACCAATCCTGAAATATAACGTTTTTTTGCGCCCTTGATCATCGGTTTGCGTCCCTAGTCATAGAGGGTACCGCGTCAATCTACGCCATTTGCGTTTGAGCGGTGAAATATAAGTAACCTGCCCCGATAAAAGAGGAATCACTGGCGTGAATCAACATTACTTTCCCAAAATGAAATCTGTCCATGTTGTGATGCTAATGGGTGTCTTGACCGTCTGTATGGGACAAGGCGGCGCTGATTGCGATTGCGACATCGTTGAGCTCATCAACAATGGGGTTAGTCCCGACCAGTTAGGCGACCAGGGCGCGTGCTGCACTGACGCAATGGACTGTAGAGAAAATACATTCAGGGTGGATTGCGCCGGTGATAATCAACGGTTCTTTCAAGATAGAAATTGTGGAGAGGTTGATTGCGAGACAGGTCTGAGAGTGGGTGCGTGTTGTCTCGATGATGGCAGTTGTGTGCTGCTAATATCGAACATCAACTGCGACGGAGAATTCTTAGGCCAGGGATCGGCTTGTACGGATTGTGGCGAGGGAACGACCGACGTCACCGAGCAGGCGTGTTGTTTACCCAACGGTGCATGCGAGTTGGCCACGGAAACGGATTGCGCGGCGCGCGATGGCACAGCGCAAGGCCCTGCGGTGGACTGCGACAGTGCCGACTGCAGTGAGAACCTGTCCGACGAGTTTGGTTGTTGTCTCTCCGATGGTATCACTTGCGAGAATCAGACGATGGAGGACTGTATGTCCGTTGGCGGCTTTCCCTCGACCCAACGGTGCATCGACATTCTCGATTGCGGCGTATTTATTAATGGTGCTTGCTGCATCGGCACCAATTGCCAGATTCGGTCGAAATCCACCTGCGACGCCCTGAGCGGCAGTTTCCAAGGGGGTGACAGTGCGTGCGATCCGAGTCCTTGCTCCTAAGTCAAAACCCTGTCGATGTAAGACCTGCTAAGAGAACAGGTCAACTAAAACAACGGCGTTGCCATAATCGGGCATGGCAACGCCCTTCTCATGTAATCTCTATGACTTATTGTTCAACCAACGGTACGAACTATGGTTTTCTGGGCCTTTATGCCGCTTAGCGCACCGTATTTCCTAACGACATTCCGCCGCCCAACGTACCCTAACAAAACACGGCCCCCAAAATGCATGGTCTTCGTGGGTGTGGATCATCGTCCATGAAAAATCCAACGGAACGATGGCAAACTCCAGGCTCGCAAAGGTACAGAGGTCAGGCACGGTTCGTTCTTTTTCGCTGCGAATGGAGAACCCTTGGGTAAACGAACTGAGGCGGCCTGCACCTGGAGGCCTTGCTGGGCCTTCGGGTAATGCGACGATATGCAAGCTTACGGCCATCTGGTCGGCATAAGTAATTTCGGCCTTGGCCCCATGAAGTTGTCGGCTCTTGTTTTGCCAGCAATGACCGTATACGTCCGCCCAACGAGCCGTCATCTGTCGGTTCTTCTCGAACGAAAACGGGGCAATCTGGTAGCCTAACTGAATGAGGTGTGTGTGGATCTTGTCTGTGACGGTGGATCAAGCTCCGTGGTTAGCGCCTTTTCTGATACTCAAATGTCGTTCCATATTACCTTAAGAGAAATATAATCAATAGGTCTGTGCGAAACGATAGAGTGAACCCCACCACCCCCTACCATCATCATGTCGGCCTCAACCGATTATACCGCTACGCCCTCGGCCGTACCGATCGCGTTCTGCGGCAGAACGTCGGAACAAGATCGCAAAGTACTTCTGCGCCCGTTTTGGGTACATGGTATATTTGTGTATTTGCTCGCGGGCGTGCTTTGGTTAAGTAGTTTCGGTGTATTGAGCACGCTGCAGCTCATAGGCCATCGTGTATTTTTTGGCTTGATAATTGTATTCATGGTTGGCTTGGCATGGCGCCACGTTGTGCGAATGAAGCGTCGCAAACGTTTGGAAGAATTGCGGCTTCCGGAGACTGATGTCGACGCAACCCGATTTACCGTTATTGGTGATCCACGCGTATGGGAGTGGCCGTCGGAAATCGCTGTCACGCCATTCGAGACACGCGAGTTTCCCGCGCTAGCATCGCGGATTCTCAAGAAGCATCCATTTCTCTTTCCGGCGATTCCGTTTTATTCGATGCTCTGCTTGGAGGAATTGATGGATGGAAGCATCATGACTTGGTTCGTTGTCGCAATCATGACGCATCTTATTGTGACGAAATTCCTTGATCCCACGCGCTACGAGATTATCCCCGGTAGGCTCAACATTCGCAGCGCCACGCATTTTGGGAAGAAGGACAAAATCGACGAATCGATTGACATCTCTGGCTGGACCTGCGTTGCTGACTTCGACGACGGGATTGTCTACCTCGTGCGTGACGATGAGACCAAGACAATTCCGCTCCTTGGGATCAAGGAAAAGCAGGCGTTCGTTTATTATCTGATGCTCGCCAGTCGGCTGCGGAGTGACTGACATTGCGGAACGCGGGTCCCCGCATACGCGAGGATGTTTCAACGTATTGAAGAACATCCGCACTAGCAGGTGGTGGCGTCAGCTTTTGGAGATTGGCGATCCGTCCGACTTCCAATAAGCTAAATCGGATGGGTGTTTGCCAAGCCTGCGACAAGTCGATTCCCGCCGATGCCCGGTCGTGCCCATATTGTGGCAACGCCTTGACAGGAGACGCGACCGGCGATGATCAACGCACGTCCCATTTGGACGATGCCAATTTGGGAAAAACTGTAGATTCGGCCACCGACGCCACCGTGACAACGCCCGGGCCGAGCGCCGATACCCCAACGCTAAGACACTGTGAACCTGATTTATCCATCTCTGATGTGCATGGTCGCTTCCTGCCCGGTACGGCACTGACCGAGCGCTATCGCATTGTTGGGCTACTCGGCAAAGGCGGCATGGGTGAGGTCTATCGGGCAGACGATCTTGAGCTAAACCAATCGGTCGCGCTTAAATTTCTGCCCGCTCACTTCACTCAAGACACTGCAAGGTTGCAACGCTTTCGCGGCGAAGTGCGGATGGCGCGGCAGGTGTCGCATCCCAACGTCTGTCGTGTGTATGACATCGCCACCTATGGTGACGATGTGTTTCTGTCGATGGAGTACATCGACGGAGAAGACTTATCTTCGGTACTGCGGCGCATGGGGCGGCCGTCGGAAGAAAAGGCTATCGAATGGGCGCGGCAGATATGTTTGGGGCTGGGGGCGGCGCATGAGAACCGCGTGTTGCATCGGGATTTGAAGCCTGCCAACGTCATGATCGATGGCCGCGGTCGAGCGCGGTTGACTGACTTTGGCTTGGCGGGTGTGGAAGAAGAATTCACCGGGCGCAAGGATCATGCGGGTACGCCTGCCTACATGGCACCGGAACAATTGGTCGATGGTGAAACGACGATCAAGAGCGATATCTATTCGCTGGGTTTGTTGCTGTACGAACTCTTCACCGGAAAGCGAATGTTTGAGGCCGAGTCGCTGGATGAACTCATGCGCTTGCGGCGCTCGGACACAATCACCACCCCGACCAGCGTGAGCGGCCAGATCGATCCGGCAATCGAGCGGGCGATTCTGCGCTGTTTGGAACGGGACCCAAGTCGACGCCCGACTTCGACGTATGAAGTGCTCGCCGCCCTACCCGGTGGCGACCCTTTACAAGCGGCGCTGGCGGCAGGCGAAACGCCGTCGCCGCAGATGGTGGCCAACTCCGGAAAAGAGGGTTCTCTGCGGCCCGTGCACGCGCTGAGTTGTTTACTCGTTTTTCTTGTCCTTGCGATTGCAAGTGTGCCATTGACTACCCTAATTTGGCACGAGGTGCCGCTCGAAAAACCGCCCGCCGTACTGGCGGAGAAAGCGCGCACGCTGGTCGCTTCGCTAGGGTATCACGAGTTTGCTCTTGAAGAAGCATTTGGCTTCACGCAATCGGAGTCTAAGTTCAGCGCGCCCAACACAAAAGTAAGATTCAGCGATTTAGAAATCACTCAGTTGCGCGAGCATCGACCGCCCGCGATCCATTTTTGGTTTCGCAACAGCCCCGACATGATCGTACCGCTGTCTACCAAAGCACGAATCACGGTACACGACCCGCCGATGACCGTACCCGGCATGGTTACGGTGCTGCTCGACCCACGTGGCAGGCTCGACAAACTCACTGCCGTTCCGCCACAACATGACGACACCGCAACAACAACAACAACAACAACAACAATCAAACAGGATACGAATTGGACAACTTTGTTCGAAGCAGCCGGCCTTGACATTACCAACTTTGAAGTCGCAGCTTCCGAATGGACTCCGCCGGCCTTTGCCGACGAACGCCGCGCATGGGTCGGTTCTTATCCCGATTTTCCCGGGACGAAAATACGAATTGAAGCCGCCGCCTATCGGGGGACGCCAACATTCTTCCATGTCATGGACGCCACGGCAAAAAACACCGTAGCAAGTTCCGCAGGAATGCCAACGGGGTTTGGCATCCAAATCATCATGCCGGCATTTATCATCTTAGTGGTGACAACCGGCGTCTGGATGGCAAGGCGCAATATTCGACTGCAGCGGGTTGACCGAACCGGCGCCAATCGCTTTGCGATTGTATTACTTGCCGCCGGCTGCGTGGCGTTTATTCTCACGACAGACCATTCGACAAGTATGGCCGTTGAGGTTGAGAAGATGATGGTAAATGTCGCCTTGGCGATGTTTGCCGCTGGTGTTATGTGGCTGTTTTATCTCGCGCTGGAACCGTACGTCAGACGGCGCTGGCCGGAGACGCTTATCACCTGGACGCGCATCTTTTCCGGTAAGGTTCGCGATCCACGAGTCGGTCGCGACATTTTGATTGGCGGAATCATCGGCTTGCTTCAGCACTTCATCTTCGAAGGCAAGTTGATCGCGGAAGCACACTTTTTCGGTATCCCCATTCCGTTCAATCACTTTCGGTCATACCACACGTTTCTCGGCGGTCGATTCTTGATCGGCGAGTTCTTTATGCCATATGTGGTAACGCTACCGATTGTGGTATTGATGGCGCTATTTGTTTTTCGGTTGATTCTCAGACGCGACTGGGCGGCGGCGGCGTTTTTTGTCGCGCTTACTTGTTTGCCGGAATTTCTGTCTGACTGGTCCGAGCACGGGCCTGTGGTCGGCCTACTGCAGCTTGCCGCGTCGATAACCGATAGGTTGCTCTTTATCTTCTTGATGTTTCGCTTTGGTCTCTTCGCCGCTGTTGCTGCTGTTTTTATTCATGAAATCTATCACCGCTTTCCTATTACACTCGATCCCGGCGACTGGTATTTCAACATCGGATTGGTGCCGTTGATGGTCGTCGCGGGCCTGGGAATTTACGGATTCTTCACATCGCTGGGTGGCCAATCATTGGTGAAGGATGGGGTACTGGATGGGTGATAATTGGACCTGTTTGAATTGTTCACCCTCCCAGAAAGTCATCAAATTAGCGAGCAAATTGTTTGTTTCGCATGAGCGAATCAACCCGTGTGTGGTGGTTACAGCAGACGGTGAAGGAATCGGGAAGTTGATTCACCTATCCTGCTATAACGTTCAGTGTTGTCGTTAAACGACGCTATTACAAATATGTACTGTTCGTTCTCGCCCGAATAGAAAACTGCACGCGAACGCTTAGGCGTCCGCGTGCGGTTATAATCAACTTTGAAAGAAATCTGAGATTGCCCAACGGTAGTTATTCTTCAAACAAAAACAAACGTTCCGGTGTTTGCAGTTCATCGGCCTCATTCACACGATCGGCCTGAATCATGCCGCTAGCAAGTTGGCTGACGTTGTCGATCGTATAGATCAGGTTGCGGCTACGGTCTGCGGCGTACATGCGATCGTTGGCATCGATGACGGCCGAGTCGATGCGCACCGCATCCTGAATCGTCAGTTCGAGATCGGGTGCGGGGCTGCCGTCCACGGTGGACGCGTCGTTCCAAATTCGTACCGAGTCGTCCTCGTTAGCGACAATCAACCGTCCCATCGAATCGATGGAGATGCCTGGTTCATCCACCAATGGGCTGGTGAAAAGCCGGTCGGCGGTGAAGTCGTTGGTGTCCAAGGTTGATGCATTTTCGAAGATAAACACACTTTCACGGCTGACAACGTACAGTGCGCCGCCAAAGAAACGCATCTGTTCGGCATCGAATGAGTTGTCATTGGTGCCAATGGTTCGGCTGGGTTGCACATCACCGTCGAACGCCAACTGGGATACGTTATCGAATACGAGAATTTCGTTGCTGTTGGTGTTCTCGCTGACGAAGAGCACGTCGTTGTCCGCGTCATAAGCGACGTCCACCGGCGTGCTGATGCCCGAGTCGGTGCCTTCGACTATGCGGTCGGCCTCTCTCGGACCGGCGGCGGTGAAGGCGTTTTCGAAAATGGAAATCCCCGCCCCGTTGGCGACGAACATGATGCCCTCGGGCGTGACGATGGCGTCTAGCGGGCTAACGATCTGACCGCCAACGCCCAGTTCGAGCTCGGTCGTGGGCATGACGCCGGAACCGTTGAGGACGCTCGGGTTAGCGAAGGTGAGCAAGCTGGTATTTGGCGAGACAACGAAGAGCGTGCGCGGGTTGGTGGAGCCGTTGCCACCTCCGCCGCCACCACCACCACCACCACCACCACCCATGGGCATATCCATCGGGCAATCAGCGCCGGTAAGCACCGTGATACAAATGGCGGAAGCAATGAAACACGACACACGCAACAATGAAAGTTTGGACATCATATTCTCCGGGTTGACTATAACCACACATGCATTACGAGCTGCCGAAGCAGGCCTGTTCACTTCTTCAATGGTCCGTGCTTCGCCCCAGCACTAGCGGAACCGTATTCCCGACGTGAGCGGATGGCAACAGTGTCGCAGCCAGCACGTCCTTAACCGACCGCTTCGGATTAGACGGATGACGTTGAATGGTGGCTACTCAAAAAATGAGACGCTACTTGAGAGGTGGCGCGTGCATCCCGCATGCCGCAGCGATCGATTGATGGCACGCACAGCGTACCCTACAACAGCACGAGACGCGTTACGCCAACGGGGATAGCCGAAATCGCACTGAATGTCGGGGCGCTATTGCCCAAAACTGCCGTGGCGTAAGAAATGATCCACGTGCCCCGCCACATCTTCGCGCATCACAATGAAGGTATGAATCCCTGGCACCACCATGTGATCGGCTTCACCTTCAAGATGGGTGTCGTCCAGTTCAACCCTGCCATCATCGGCGGCGGCGATGATACCGATGTCGATACCTTGCGGTACCGGCAATTGGTTGACGAAGCTGTTCTGATCGTCGGATAGCTCTTGCAAAGGCTTTACCACATCACCCAGCAGCGGCGTCCAGAATGCGGCATCGGCTGAACCCTTATTGGGCGGAGCCAGCATCACGATGCGCCCCGGTTTGCTGGGCGGCTCCTTTACCAGCGCCGCTCGGATGATGATATTGCCGAGGCTGTGCCCAACGTAGTGAATCGTCTGGACGCTATCGTCTGCTTCCAGTTGATCGATGAATTTAGTGAGCGCGGCGGCATGGCCGTCGATGGTGTCGCCGAAACTGCCGTAGCCAAAGTTTTCCACACGGTAGCCCTCATCGGCGAGACGCCCCGCAAGAATCGACATCGACGCCGAGGTACGGGCCAAACCGTGCAGCAACACGACGACTTCCTTGCCGTCGCCGCCATTGGGGGCGGCGGTAGCCGGTCGGAATTGGATTGCGAACATTGCCGCCCCGACTGCGAGCGCCGTGGATAATACGAGAAGTGCCCGCCGTTTCGTGAGGAGCTTTTTTGCCATAATTTAATTAACGCTCCGCCCCGGTAAATTGTTCGCGGATTAGATAAGTTTGGTTGAGCGCGTGTTGTTAACAACGGTACTAATCGCCCGCAGGGATCGTAAGATCTACTTCGATTACGCTTTCCTGGCGCCCAGACGCAACTCGGGCTTTCAGATTGAGGCGGCATTCCTCGTTTTGGTCACGTACTTCGTCACGAGATTCATCGTCGCCAGCGGGCGCGTCGATCGTGGAGGAGATACGACGAATTCGAAGCGAGGCGTCGCGTTCGCCCGCAGCGATCAGGCTCGAAACATCAAGCTCGCGCACATCTCCCGCTTGTAAGGTCGTCAATTCCGCCTGGTGGGACGTAACCCACCACTTACCTGCTACGAGCAACTGAGCGGCCTCAGCATCTAACTGTAGTTGTTGGGTATTTAGGGTGATACCTCGGGTGTGGCGGTTCAGGACGAATAACGTGGTGCCGACCATACCTGTAACAACCACGGCAACCAACAACATATGAGCGCGGCGCTGCATCATGGCGTGCCTTTCTGTACGAAAAGTGTTGTTTCATACTGATTGGTTGTCGGCACCCGGGCATCGGCGTGATAGTTTCCGACGAATTGGATACGAAGCAGTGACTTATCCTGCAGGCCTTCTGAGAGCGAAAGATGTAAATCGTGTAGCGCCCAGACCCGTACCGGTATCGGATCTTCTTGGGATCGACGAATCAAGAATTGACGCGTCATCTTGGTGGTGGAATGCAGAGCCGTTTGCGTGACGGTGCGTGCGTTAGCGGAATCGTCGGACCGTTTACTACTATCTTGAGCCGGTGAATCGCTATTCTCGTCCGTTGAGGCCCCGCCAGCATCTTCGTTTTCATCTCCATCCGCGATCAGGTCAACTGATCCGTTCGCGACGGAGGGCACTTCGTCATCCTGCAACAAGTAATATTCGATAACGCTGTCATCGGTACGAAGATCGACATGAGAAATCGCCGAGCGCTGAAAGCCCGCGCCGCGCGGTGGCAGTCCTTCTACCATCGCCCACGATTCAATCGCGTCGATCATCTCGTCCGGACTATCGACATCGAGTGCATGGACTTGTAACTGTTGCGTAGTTAGCGCGTCTTTTCGTATGGTAGCCAGAACGCGTTGCATCGTGGTTTGTCGATGTGCCTGCTGCGCCGCTGCCTTGGTAATACGCAGTTGAGCCATCGTCATCCATGCCAACAGCCCAAGAAATAGGGTCAGCAGCGGCAAGATGGCGATGGCTTCCAATAAGGTAAACGCGGGACGTTTATGCATCTTCATCGGCATCACCCCCGGCTGTCGCGTCGTCGTTCTCGGTAACCATCGGTATCGCGCCTTTTAGCGACACAATGCCAGTCGTCCGACCGTCGAATTGGGTTTCGACGCGAACCGTCCACATCTCGCAGCCGTTGAACTCCCCTGCGCCCGGTTCGCGCTCGATACGAATCGTTATATCGTCGTAGCGCTCGGACCAGGCTTCGTCGGACAGGCGAATACCCGCACGCGCTTCGTTGAGCACAGCTTCCGCAGCCAGAACGCCGCGCTGTCGATCGATGAGGATGTGACCGCTCCGGGCACTTGCGAATAAGAACGTGGCAAAGGCGGCCAGTACGAATAATAAAATCGTAAGGGCGGCGATTGCCTCTAGCTGTAATACGCCTTTTCTAGCGAATTTTCGTTTCATCATACGTCTAACCACTTTGAACAAGTGACATCAATAATATCCGCAAGCGATGTGATCATGGCGATCGAAAACGCGCCGACGATAAAGGTGCCGATGACCGTCAGGAACAGCGTATTAACGGTAGCCAAGACGGTCTTGCGCCGCTGACCCAATGCTGCATAGTAATTTTCGGCCGCATGCAGGGGAGCATCAAAATCCGCATCGCGTGCCGAGATCGCGAGATAATTGACCAGAACCGCCGGAAAACCTGCGTCCTTGGCAGCTTGAATAATGTCGGTTCCTCCGCTAATCGCTTCGCGCCATTGTTCGAGCTTACCGCACCAGACGGTGTTAACTTCAACCTTGCTGGCCAAATCAATTGCCTGCGGAAGCGGCCACCCCGCGCTAAGGGCCTATCGTAAGATCGGCAATGTGAGGCCACAGCTTTCGGCGACCACTAACTGGTGGGTAATCGGAAAATACCATCGCACCGTATCGAAGAAGCGATGTAAAACCCCCAGTCCGCGCAGTTGGCGAATGAACCAAGGGGCCACGACCCGTACCGGAAGCCAAATAACGACGGCCCAAATACAGATATGAAAAAGCCAACCGATTGTGGTGACGGGCAAGTCCGGTTCGGTAAAGCCGCGCGAAAAAATGTCCGTCGCAAATGCGGACATGACCGTATCGAAGTCAAAGAAAATCACGCGGAATCTGGGCACGATGAAATAGCCAAACCCCCAAAAGGTTAAGGCAAACAAGACAAGCGACATATGTGGCAGCACGGAAAAACGATAATCTTCGAGTACCCGATTGCGCAACAATTCATCGTAGCGTTTTTCGATCGTGCTCAGCGCTTCCGGCAGAGTATTGGCGTTTTCGCCGGCACGAATCAGCGAGTAGTCCTCGCGCGGACAGGTCGGCCAAATCTGTCGAACGGCATCGCTGAGTGGGAGACCGGTTTCCATCACGCGACTGAGACTACGAAGCGGTGTGGACAATTGCCATCTGGCGCCGCGCGTTGCGGTATGTAAGGCGGCGATTAACGGGAGGTTTTGGCGGACGATGAAGCTGACTTCCCGAAAGAACTCGGCATGGCGCAATACGCGCAAGCGCCGGCGGGCGTCGACGATCGCAAAGACGATGATCATCCCTGCGAGAATACAATAGTACCAGAAGAACATCAGTGCACGACCTTATGCATTCAGTTGACGTTTACGCACGGCCCAGAACCACGGCTCTAAAATCCCGAGACCTGATTGACAATCGAAAACAACGGCGCGAATAACGACAAGATAACGACTGCAATGAAAAGCGCGACCAATGAGAGAATGATCGGTGTGAAAATCACGCGAAAGCGCCCGAGGCGATAGCGGGCGAGCGTCTCATAGTTGCGCGCCAAGTCGGCCAGAGCATGGGCTAGATGACCGCGCGCGCCAGCCGTTTGCAGGGTATAGGCAACCAGTGCGGGAATCATCGATTTACGGGCCACGAATGCATCGGGTGGATTGCCGGCTTCCACATGTTCGGCTAATGCACCGGCGTCGGCGACCAACCTGGCGTTGCCAGTCGCCCCGCCCGCAAGCCGCAAAATAGCCGGTAGCGGCTGGCCCATGCGCGTCGCCAGCGCCGCCGAACTGGTAAAGCGTGCCAGCAGGCTATCGCGATAGGCCGAACCAATGAATGGCAAACTTCGCAAGACGCGTTCTCGCAGTCGCTGCAGCGCGAAACTCTTGCGGAAAATCATCAGCAGAACGAACGCAGCCGCCGCCAAAGCCCCCACCACCAGAAGGACGGTGGGCCAGATTTCAGAGAGTTTCAAGACCAGCACGGTGGGGTCAGACAAAACACCGCCATCATATGTATAGCTGCTTCCGTCAGCGCGAATCAGGCCAAAGACACTATCAGCGTAGCTCGGCACAATGACGAGCATGAAAAAGCTAAAGATCGCAAACAGCATCGCCAACAATAGCAGCGGGTACGTCAGCGCTTCCCAAATCATATTGCGCGACGCGTTGAGAAGCGTTAGGTGGTTGTTAAAGCTCAGAAGTGTCGCACCCAGTTGGTTCGATTCGGCCCCCGATCTGAGAACATTGGCATACAGTTCGGGGAAACGCCCCTTTTGCTTCCCAATCGCCTCTTCCAACGGCACGCCGGACTCCAATGCAGCGGCCACTTCCTGAATGGTCGTCTTTAATGGTCCGCGTTCGAGGTCTTTTGCGACGGCACGCAATCCCACATCGAGCGCCATCTTGTTTTCGGCCAACGCCGCCAGTTGCTGATTGAAAAACAACAAATCATCGCGCGACAGAGAGCGTCGTTGGCGCATTGTTTCTGTTTGGGCAAGTGTCGAAACATGCAATGCGAGATCGTCAAGCTGTCGGCGCGCTGCGTCGATATCCACTGCTTCGATCGTGCCGGTGACCGCAGTGCCCTGCGGCAACTGCCCGGTGTATTGAAAGTTGGGCATTTTGTTAACAACCCTCTGTGGCTGATGTGCAACCGACGATGCGGTTTACCTCGGATTTAGTTGTTCGTCCTTCATTCAGGTGACGCCGCGCATCTTCGGAAATAGTTGAGAAACCCGGTTGCTTGATCATGAATTGATGCATATGACTCGCATCGCGGCGCTCCAAGATGGCCTCACGCAACGGTTGGTCGACGACCATCGTCTCCGCACAAGCAATCCGATCGCGAAAGCCGGTTCCCAAACAGTTCGCGCATGGTGGCGTTTGTTCTCGACCGTCGCAAACCTGGCAGACCTGTCGCAAGAGCCGTTGCGAAACGACTAACCCTAACGCACTGGTCAGTTGATAAGGGGCAATGTTCATCTCCAGCAAGCGTACCACGGCTTCCGTCGGTGATCCGCTGTGTAATGACGTTAGCACCAAATGCCCCGTCAATGCGGCTTCTATGGCAATCTCCGCGGTTTCACGATCGCGAATTTCACCGATCAGCAAAACCTGTGGGTCTTGCCGCAGGATACTGCGTAGCGCTCGGGCAAAGGTCAGATCACCATGTGGGTTTACCTGGATTTGTGCCACACCATCGAGGCGCAGCTCGACCGGGTCTTCGACAGTGATATAGCTCTGGTGCGGATGGGATTGCCGCAGATAGTCGATCAAGGCATAAAGCGTGGTGGTTTTGCCGCTGCCCGCCGGGCCACAAAGGCATATCATTTTGTCTTTTGCAGTTGCCGTGGATCGGAGTGTTTCAAGCACGCGATTGTTAAAACCCAAACCGTCGAGTACGCGTGGCCCGGCCCCGCGCGCGAGCAATCGGACAGCCACGCGCTCACCTCGTATGGTGGGAAAAGTTGAAACACGCAGATCGTAGGCGTGATCGCGATGGTTTCGTTCAGCCGAGCCCTCTTGGGGAATATCCTGGCGATAGCTCAGCAAGCCGGCAATCACTTTGAGGCGTGCCACGATCCCGGCATGCATCTGGCTCGGAATCTGTTCGATATCGTGTAGCAACCCGTCAACTCGAAACCGGACGGCTACGAACCTGTCGGTCGGTTCGATATGGATATCACTCGCACGTGCCTCCATCGCCCGTGTAAGCACACTGTCCACCAGGTCAACTGCTCCGCCTTCTGGAGATTTGGTTGAGTTTCGATTCAATAACATGTTAACCCTCTGGCCCCCAACCAACGGTGTCGCCCCCAAAACCCGAAAGCGCCTCGGCCACCGACTTTGAAGTCATAAATACACCGGGTTTTGCCGCATTTCGGCTAGAGTGTACCAGATTGATGAGCGACTCCACCTTGAGTTTGACGGTTATTCGACCGCGATGTTCCGTCAGAAACGAAATTTATTGAATTTTCCGCGTGGGGTACTGGCGGCCGGCGCCATTATATCTCCGACAGGCGGCAGCAAGGTCGCCGGGAGCTTCCGAAAATGACGGCATCGAGCATCGGAGTTTGTCCGAGCATGACCATCGCAGATGACACACCCGTCGCGCATGATGCGGCGCTGGAGGCCGCGTTTACGCGCTGTGGACCAGCCCTGTATCGCTTCGTCGTGGTGCGTGTCGGCGATCAACATCTTGCGGACGATCTCATGCAGCAGTTGTGGCTGGCGGCGGTGAATGCGACCGACCGCGTGCCCGCAGAGGAGTTGGAATTCTGGCTCCGCGGCGTGGCGCGCAATTTAGTTCGCAATCATTGGCGCACAAAAGCACGGCGACCGCAGCATATCCCGATGCCCGATGCCGACCTTGCGGCGGAGTTGTCACGCCGTCTGGTCGAGGAAGACATTCCGGATGATGTGCTATCCCGCAAAGAGACGCGCGACCAATTGTTGCTCGCGCTGACTGCGCTGGAGGCTGCCCATCAGGAGATCGTAATGGCACGCTACTTCGAGGGTAAAACGCTGAGCGAATTAGCGCGGCGCTTCGGAGTCAGCGAGCGTGCAATCGAAGGTCGGCTCTATCGTGCCCGGCAAGCGCTAAGAACGGCGCTGACCGATGAAGGTGAAGGCTAGAGCCGCATAAGGGTAAGACTCATGAACGACATGAATCAAACACCACACGACGATCGACAAGACGAGCAACTCGACCGCAACTTGCAGTCGATCGCGCGTCATCTGGAGCTTCCGCAGGAACCGAGTCCGTTACAGCAGGCCCGTTGGCGCAATGCCGCGGCCCCGGAGAAAGGCATTCTTGGTATGAAGCGACAGAACTTTTGGCGCGTGTTGGGCGCGGGCGGCGCATTGGCCGCTTGTATTACGATCGTGACGGTATTAGCAGGCGGCACGCAACGTGTTAATGCCGCTCAGATTTTCGCGGAATTGCGCGAATCGATTCGGCGCTCGCTATGGATCGAGCTTGAAGATGTGCAAACCGAAGGCATGACGGCCAATGGTCGTATGTTGATCGTTTTTTCTGATGAGGTTGTCGACAACGGCGCGTCGCCGACGGACGCCGACGGTGTGGACGCCAGCTTCTTCGATATGCGGGTGACGGCGGACGAGAATCACCCGGATGTGCCAGGGCTCGATTTGGAAGTTGCGTTGGCGATGGTACCGGATAGCGGCTGGGCGTTCTTGCAGGCACATACATTGCCGTCGAATCTGTTTAGCGAAGTACCGATGGCAGCGTTCTTCGCGGCACCGTTACGAAATGGTGTGTTGATTGATCTGGACGCGTTCGGCGGCATGGATGGTTTGAACCTTACGGCGTCGAATAATTCCGGGCCAACGGCGAAATTCTTCTTTCGCGCCGGCGGCAGTGACGAGAATGACGAGAGCACTCCAGTTAGCGCAGGTAGCGAAGAAACCGTCGAGACCGAGTTCAACTTCTCGTTCAGCACGAACCCCGAGTCAGGTGATGACCCTGCCGTGCACGTTGCCAACGACGTAATCCACGAGTCGATGTTCGGTTCTGGCTTACAGGTACATGCCGATACGCCAGAAGCACAGGCAGCTTTGGAACAACACATGGCGATGGTCGAGAACTTCCTATCAGGACGCTTTTCGCAGCAAGATATGGAAACGTTCATCGGGTTGATTGAAGAATCGGCAGAAGTCACCACCGTCACGCGGCTCAATTCGGGTGCTTATCTGTTAACCGCATCCGGCTTTGAGTTGTCGGGTAACTTGCAAGCCGATGTCGACATGTCGCTCGAAGTCGAGTATCGCGAAGGTGCGGGCATCGATCGGGTCGAATTGATCAACATCGGCGATGGCCCCGGTCGCATGCGGTTAGAATTCTCCGAAGACGATGCGAGCAACGTTGTTTTCGATCGCACACCCTACGCCAATCGACCGGGTGTTCGTTCGATTAATGAGTTGCGTGATTTCTTTGGAACTGCAAGCGAGTAGGCCACTTCTCGAATGAGACCGCAGACGATTTATCGGCATCCACCGGCTATTAGCCGGTGCCACAGCGCAATCGCCGCTCTCAATCGCAGAGAGCGCTAGGTCGCCTACCACAACTCATTCAGGTTAAAAATTGAATACCCTGTCGCGTCTTTAAGGACGCGACGGGGTGTTATTGTTATTGCTATCCGATAGCTGCCGCACCTTGCTGGTTAGAGGCACGCTTAAACACTTGTGCCGCTTGCACCAAGCCAAGGAAGAGCGGATCGGGCCGTAACGGGCGGCTCGTGAGTTCCGAGTGGGCCTGCGTTGCGACGAAGTACGGATGCTGGGCAGTCGGTAACTCAAGAATCTGCATGATCGGGTAATCGGGGGCGCGACCGCTAAAGATCAGCCCGGCTGTCTCTAGTGATTCGATGTAGCGCGGATCAACTTCGTAACGATGACGAAATCGCAAGCGCGTTTCGGCGGCGTTGTTAAACAGGCGTGCCGCAAGCGTTTCGCGCGACAGGACGACGTCTTGCCCCCCCAATCGCATATTACCGCCAAGGCCTTCGATTTCTTTCTGTTCGGGCAGGATATCGATCACCGGATTCTCGCAATCTTCGTCGAATTCCGTTGAACCTGCTTTTTCGAGACCACCTACGTTGCGGGCGAATTCGATGACTGCCAATTGAAACCCCAAACACAAACCGAGGAACGGTACGCCGCGTTTGCGCGCATGGGAGATTGCCGCGATCTTTCCTTCGACACCCCGTGAACCAAAACCGCCCGGCACGATCAGGCCGTGCATACCGCGCATGGTTTCGGCGACTTTGTCTTCGCTGATCTCGGTTGCTTCCAGCCATTCGATGCTGACGCCGACGCCCACTTGCGTGCCGGCGTGTTCCAGCGCCTTAATCACGCTGGCATAGCTGTCGCGCACGGAGGTGTATTTTCCGGCAACGCCGATGACCACTTCATCGCGAGCGGCGCGCAAGCGTGTGAGGTAGCCGTCCCATTCGTCCTTGGCCTTGGCTTCCTGCTCGGGATGGAGACGATCTTCGAGCCCGAGGATGCCGACGACTTGTTGGTCGAGCCCCTCCTGACGAATCATCTCGGGAATCACATACACCGACTCACAGTCGTGCATGCTGAACACGCGCTTATAGGGAACGCTCGAATACATGGCGATCTTTTCGCGCGCTTTTTGCGTGACCTCATGTTTGGCGCGGCACGCGATGATGTGCGGTTGAATACCCGCCTGCGTTAGTTGCTTAATGCCGAGTTGCGCTGCCTTGGACTTTTGCTCACCGAGCGAAGGCGGTTCTAAAACATACGTTAACGCGACCCAGCAAGCGCTTTGCGGCCCTTCTTCGAAGGCGAGTTGCCGCAGGGCCTCGATAAAGTAAGCGTTTTCGACGTCCCCCACAGTGCCGCCGATTTCGATAAACACCACATCGGCGTCGGATTGCACGGCCAGCTCGCGGAGCTTGCGTTTCACTTCACCTGTGACATGGGGAATCATCTGTACATCGCGACCGAGATAGCCGCCGCGTCGCTCTTTCTCGAGGACGGCGGTGAAGATTTGACCGCTAGTGGAGAAGTTCTTGCGCGACATATTTTGGTCGAGCATACGCTCGTAGGTCCCCAAATCCATGTCGCATTCCATGCCGTCGTCGAGGACGAAGACTTCACCGTGGCGAAACGGATTGAGCGTGCCCGAATCGAGATTGAGGTAGCCCTCCAGCTTGATCGGCGCGACGGTTAGACCCTTATCTTTCAACACCTTGGCGAGGCTACTGGCGAAAATTCCCTTGCCCAAGCCGGACATGACGGTGCCAAACACGCCGACGTAGCGCGTTTTGCCGGGGCGATAGCCGGACGGCATGGGCGTGTAGAACTCGGTGTCATCCGACGAATGGGCAACGGACGCGAGGAGATTCTTCGCGGTCATGGGTGGCTCCGAATGGTGGTGGGAAGTTGGCCGATACCGGCGGTGGCCGGGTGACATGCGGGGCGCGTTGGGTTAACCAACTGGGGCATCGATAGAGTATAACCGATGCGTCAACCCCCGGTAGCGTCCGTTGGTGGCGTTGGGTCCGAACTTGACCTGGTGGTCGGTTGCTTGCCGTTCCATTGTGCCTTGGCAGCGCGGAGCCAGGCAAGAAACGCCTGCGGGCTGGGCACAGGATTGGCGTTGAGCGTGTCGCCGATTTGCGTCCCGTCGGGAGCCACGAAGACACAAGACTGGGGGCTCTTTACGCCGAAACGCTTTTCCCGATCATCGAAGAAGCCGTATTCCAACTCGACGTTAATCGTATCCCGCAGTTCGGACTTTACCGAGCCGCTCTTGAGTACGTTCCAATACATGTTGCGGTGCAGCGTCGAGTCGAACGCTTTGAAGTAGTACAACAGCGGACGATTGTCTTTTTCCGCCTTGCGCTCGGCGAACCCCGGATCGAGATACCAGGTTGCATTACTACAGCTGGCGAACATCGTCCCGAGCAGGCAAAAGAAGATAACATTTGCCTGCCAAATCAGCCTTTGCGATATGGAGGATCGTGAGGGCCGACTCATCTTCGAGACCATCTTCGGTTCGTGGTGCACCGTGTGCCCGCCTTCCAACATAGCGCCGATTATGGGCATGTGATTCGTATCGCATTTTGCCTCGCAAGCGTCAAGATCGCGAGTTTTCAAAGGTCGACGGGCAGGTTATGGTGATCCACCCGGCGACCGGTTTTCTAATTCTTGGGAATGTCTCTAACGCGACCGACGCCCGCCCCGTCGACCACGACCGCCACGCGTTCGTCCACCGCGATCCTGCCGTCGAGCTTGATCGCCCGTTGCGATGGCCAAGGGAATGTCGCGACCGCGATTGTCGGCGGCCGTGACTTCGATCGTGTCAATTGAAAAGCTGTCCACCCCTTGAATGCGAACTTCCAAATCGCGCTTGGATTCCATATCCACCAGCGTGCGGCGTTTGCGATTGAGCAAGTCGTTGGCGACGGAATTCGACGTGCGGAGGTCGATGCGGGCGACGCCTTCCTGACTGGCGGCGATATGAATGCGGCGCATGGCATCGATCGCCACCGATTCGGGGGCCTTCAAGCGCCCCGAACCAAGACAGCGCGGGCAGGTGTTGTACATGTTGCGCGTGATCGATGGGCCTTGACGCTGGCGCGTCATTTCGAGCAGACCGAAACGCGAAATTCGGAGCACCTTGGCTCGCTCTTTGTGTTTCTTGAGCGCATCGGACATTCGTTTTTCGATGGCGCGACGGTTCTTCTCAAGGCCCATGTCGATCAGATCAACCACCACCAAACCACCGAGGTCGCGCAGTCGCAGTTGCCGCGCGAGTTCATCGACCGCCTCGCAATTGACGTGAAACGACGTCTCTTCCGCATCTTCGTGGACGCGGAACTTACCCGAGTTAACGTCGACAGCGACCATCGCCTCAGTTTGCTCGATCACGAGTGAACCGCCGCACGGCAGCGGCACGTTTTTGCTGTAAAGCTGCGTGATTTCTTTCTCGATGCCGTACCGATGGAAGAGCGGCTCATCACCATCGTAGATTTCCACCACATCAGTCGAGCGTGGGCTGGCGATAGAGAGAAAATCGCTCACGCGGGCACCGACAGACTCGGAATCGACGATCACCTTCTTTAGGCTCGAATCGTAGACGTCGCGTATCGTGCGGATGACGAGGTCGGATTCTTTGTAGAGCGAGGCTGGTGCCGGCACTTTTTTGATGCGCGTGTCCACGCGCTTCCATAGTCGCGACAGATAGTTCAGATCGCGCTGCAAATCGCGCTTGGTGCGATCGATACCCGCAGTGCGAACGATAAAGCCCATGTCTTTTGGTAACGAGAGCTGGCCCAACATGTCGCGCATTTTGCGGCGCTGCTCTTCATCTTCGATCTTGCGCGAGACGCCCAACTGCTCCATACCCGGCATCATCACGACAAACCGACCGGGGATGGAAATGTAGCTCGACAGCGTCGGCCCTTTGGTGCCGATGCCTTCCTTAATAACCTGCACAATCACTTCCTGGCCGCGCTTGAGGCAGGATTGAATCGGCGGGCGTTGCTTGCGCGGTGTCTTCTTACCGACCATCTCCAGATCGGAAGACCGTTCGGCGTCGAAGTATTGCGGATGCAGGTCGCTGATGTGCAGAAATCCGTGGGCAGGTTGACCGAAGTCGACAAACGCCGCCTGAATCGATGGTTCGATATTGGTAACGCGCCCCTTATAGATGTTGCCGACATTTGATGAAGAAGCAGCTCGTTCGATATAGAGCTCGTCGAGACGCCCACCCTTCAGCACGGCGATACGACACTCCTCGCCATCGATCATGTTGATCAGCATCTGGCAGTCTTCGTCATCGCCCGCAGGGGCGAAGTTAGGGACCGGCTTGCTGGCTGACTTGGGAGCCCCCCGACCGCGCTTGCCGCGCTCGTCGGACTGCTGAGTTTTTCGTTTCGCAGGCTCGAGACTTTCGACTTCGTCGAAGTCGACGATCGCGGCTTCATCATTCTCGTGGGATCGGCTATCACGATCACGCCGACCGCGCCCACGTCGCCCTTTGCGATCATCTTCCCCACGATCGTCGTCGGTCGGTCGCGATTTTTGCGTCTTCTCGCGCGATGGCTTGCCAGAGGCGAGATCCTCCAGCTTGGAGCGGCGTTGACCGGCGACTTTTTCGACGACTTCTTCCTCTTCGGCTAGACGCTCTTTACGACTGCGGCGACGCTTATTGTCTTTACCAGTAGAACTGCCCATTTGCGGTTTAGAGGACCGACCGCGTGTATTTTTCGGCGCATCATCGTCTTCGTCATCGAAATCGAATCCGGAGAGGAAGTCGTCGCCGTCATCGTCGGTATCGATCGCAAACGGTTCTTCTTCGTCCTCATCGTCTTCGTCGATGGCGTTGTCAAATCCCTCGTCGTCATCGTCGTATTCGACGTCATCCACATCGTCATCGATGAATTCGGCATCTTCCGTGTCGTCGACATCATCTTCAATTTCGTCATCGAACTCGTCATCTTCAACGATAGCGGGTGCTTCTTCGACGCCGATCTCGTCGTCGTCATCAAAAGCGAAGAAGGTATCGTCGGATGCGCGTGCGGGTCGGCTACGTCGCTCGGTTTTCTTGGTAGATGGTCTGCTCGATGTGGCAACTTTTGATTTACGCTTTGGTGCCGATGCGGCACTTTCCGAGTCGCTTGCGATATCTTCTTCGTCGAGAATACCGCCGCCGAATCCGGCGCCAAACGAACCCGCGTCGTCGTCGCCAGCCCCCACACCAACAGTGGAAGGTCTTTTCGCGGCCTTTGCGCCGCGACCGGCTTTGCCTTCTACCGCAGCACGATCGGCCGTCGCCTCTTGCTGAATAGCGTCGGCAAATCCGATTTCCTGCTCTTCATCCACAGCTTCGACTGTAGCCGAGGCTGCGCCGCCGGTTTTCTTCCTCGTAACCGTCTTCCGTTTTGACTTCTTCTTAGCCACCTTGGTTTTCTTCTTAGTGGCCTTTTTCTTCGTTGTTTTCTTAGCGACTTTCTTCGCTTTTTTCTTCGTTGTCTTCTTGGTCACAATTACATCCTTTGGGATGAGTGGCATTGGGCAGCGGTTGGGCGATTAGAGAAACCGAAGTTAGGTATGGTAATCCACGGCGCGACGTGTGACGCGATGCAGATCATCGCGCGGCGAAAGGCCGAATGCCTCCAGCACTTCTCCGATTCTCGCCGTACCGTCGATCGACACTTCCTGACGCCAACGCAAACCTGCGCTCTCCGGCGTTTCGTCGCTCCATTCGGTCGAGACGATGAATCCGCGCAAATCGAGTGTCTTAACACCGCGCTTCTTGGATGCTCTGCGAATCTCGAAACTGTCGCGCGCCATAAACGCGTCGACCTGTTCGATGATCTTCGCCTTACGCTCAACAGAGACCGCGACATCGTATTCAGCCCAAGACAATCGCATGCGCTCACCGGCTCGCAAGCCGTTCGCCGATTCGAGGCGCATGCCCACTGGCAAGGTCGCCATCAATCGGGCAACCGCGTCATCCGGAGCATGTTCGTCGCGCAGATCGGCAATCAACATCTCCACATCGGAAGCTACGCCAACGGGGCGCGGCAGAACGATGCTCAATTTCGGATGGGGGTTAAACCCTTCGGAATGTCGCAGCGGTAAATCTGCGCGGGCAAATGCCCGACGAAACAGCCGCAAGGTGTCTTGGTGCGATATAAAGCGCAGGTCATCGTGGATCGCGTATCGAAACGCCAATCGGTTGTACAAACCGCCTGCTAGCCCTTTCACGTTTTCCAATTCTTATCCCGCTTTTCATATGCGAACGATAACGCATCGTTCGATGCGGGACGGTTGTCCAGTTACCCGCAGAACGGGCGGCGGAAACGCACCGCTTCATTCGGTGCCTTTGCGCTGCACGTGCCGACAGGGCCGGAAGCGTCCCTACAAATCTTCCCAGACCTTACGTGTCTCGTCGCGCAGGTAGTTTAACACCTCCCGCTCGGTTTCAAAGGACATCACGCGGCGGCAGACCCGCTGTGCATCGGCCATGGAGATACTGCGGATAATCTTTTTGGTACGAGGAATGTTACCCGCCGCCATCGAGAGCGTGCGCAGGCCCATGCCGAGCAGCAAAATGACGAACAGGGCGTCCCCCGCCATTTCGCCGCAAAGGCTCACATTGGCCTCGCTGCGATTGCCGAGCCGCACGACTTGTCGAATCAAGCGCAATACCGACGGATCCGCCGGAGAATACAACTGAGCCACCCGTTCGTTGGTACGATCGACGGCAAGGGTGTATTGAATCAGGTCGTTGGTGCCGATGCTGAGAAAGTCTGCCTCGCGCGCGATCTCTCTTGCGCAAATGGCGGCGGCGGGCGTTTCGATCATCACGCCGACGGGAATGTCCTGGCGAAATTCGTAGCCTTCTTCTTCCAGCTCTTCCGTGACCGTGCTTAACACAAACTTCGCCTGGCGCAGTTCCATGATGCGCGAGACGAGCGGAAACATCACGCGGATATCGCCGAAAACACTCGCACGCAAAATCGCGCGCAGTTGACTGCGAAACATAGGCAGGTTCTGCAAGCTATAGCGAATCGATCGTAAGCCCAAGAACGGATTCTTTTCCATCTCCCAGCCGCCCGTGGGATGACACTTATCGCCACCGAGGTCCATGGTGCGAATGACCAACGGCAAACCATCAAGCTGTTGGGCGGCATCGCGGTAGGCTTCGAATTGTTCTTCTTCAGAAGGCAAGCGATCGGTTTGCAGGAACAGGAACTCGGTACGAAAGAGCCCGATGCCACGTGCGCCTTTTTCGAGACAGTCTGTGATCTCCAAGGGAAATTCGATATTTCCTAGCAGTTGAACTTTGACGCCATCGCGCGTTTCGGCATCGAGATCGCGTAACTCGGCGAGCGTCGCGCGAACCTCTTGTAAGTGCTCGGCCTCGGCAGTGTAAGTCGCGCGTTGCTGCTCATCCGGATTGATGACCACTACGCCGTGCAGGCCGTCGATCACAACAGTATCGCCGCTCGATATATTCGTGGTGATATCTTCGAGACCCACGACTGCCGGAATGCTCAGGCCGGCTGCGATGATGGCCGTGTGCGAAGTCGTGCCGCCGACGTCGGTCGCAAAGCCGAGCAAGCGTTTGGTTTGCTCGAGCTCAACCAATTGCGACGGCGTCAAATCGTGGGCGATGATGATGACCGACTCATCGAGAGCGGCCAATTCCATGCGCGTTTCACCGCCGACATGACGCAGCAAACGGCGCTCGATATCCTGAATGTCGCGCGCGCGCTCCTGCAAGAATGGGCTGGCCATCTCCTGAAACCGGCGACGATAGCGCCGCATAAAAACAGAGATGGCGTACGCAGCGCTGTATTCCTTATCGCGGATGAGCTCGGCGATTTCTTTACGAGGCTTCTCGTCGCCCAGCCAGCGCTCGTGAAAGCCGAAAATATCGGCGAGATCGTTACCCGCGCGTTCGGCAAAGCGTTCGCGCTCGCCGCCGACTTCGGCCTGAGCGGCCGCAAAGGCCTTTTCGACCAGCTGCACTTCGTGGTCGGTTTGATCGGTGCGCACGAAGCGGCGCGGCACGCGCACGTCTTCCGTTTCCAAAACCAGAGCGGTACCGATGACCACGCCCGATGAGACGCCGACGCCACGCTTTAATGGCATGGGGGCACCTCACGATTGGATTCGAAGCTGAAGTTATTGTGGTATCCAGCTATCACGCAATTACATCTCGCCGAAGCCGTCCCGCACCAGCTCGGCCAATTTTTCCAACGCCTGATCGGCATCATCGCCGCAGGCTTCGAGCTTCAATTTCGTTCCTTGCACGCCTTCCAACAACATCATTTCCATCGGGCTTTTGCCATCGACGCTCATCTCGCCCTTATGAATCCGAATCGAACTCTTAAACTGTGCGGCGATATCGATAAAGCGCATGACAGGTCGGGCGTGTAATCCCTGCGGATTTACAATTTCGACCTCGATATGACGACAGGATTCATCATCCTGCATAACTAGCCTCCGTGTCGATCGTGCTTTGCGCTGGCAACCTTCAGTATGTGCTTCTAGGCGTTACCTGAGGCATCCGCGTCGGTCAAGAGCTGTTGAATCGCCTCGCGCGAGTTTGCTTGTCGTAACGCTCGTCGAAACTGATCACGCTGCAAGTGACTAAATATGCGTTCCATTGCTTGCAGATGCGCTTCGGGTTCGCCCGGCGGCGAGAGCAAAATGAAGACGGTGTACACGGGGGCGCGATCGAGCGAGGCGAAATCGATACCCCGTTCGCTGCGGGCCACGGCAGACATGATGCGCGGCACGCCCGGATGTTTCACGTGTGGGACCGCCACGCCCTTGCCGAAGCCGGTGCTGCCCTGATTCTCGCGTTCGATCGCCGCGGCTGCCACTTCCGCCGCATCATCGGCAGTGAGCGCTCCGGCATCGGCCAATGCCATCACGAGTGAACGAATGACCTCGTTCCGGTCACCCGATTCGACGTTGGGCAAGATGGCATCGTAAACAACAAAGTCAGACAAGCGCATGAAATTCTAACCTTCCGCGCCGGGTTGATCGGCGAGTGGCTCGCGTGGCGCGCCGCCCTCTGGGTGCTTACGGTTGCGCAGTTTTTCTTTGTGTTTGGTCAATTGCCTTTCGATATCTTTGACTGACGCATCGAGCGCGGCGTAAGGATCTTCGTGCGACTCTTTGGCCACAAACGGCGCGGTTTGATCGCCTTTGACGATCAATTCGCAATTGTGATGATCGGCCTCTTTATCGAAGACGATTTCGGCTTGATGCACGCGATCGAAGTATCGCTCAAGCTTGGCCGCTTTCTCTTCGGCGTAGGCCTTGAGCTTGCCGCTGACATCCATGTGGCGACCCGAAATGATTATGCCCAGCATGATTCGCTACTGCTCCTTAAGAGGTTTAACAATCACTGGCTATGTGATCGGCATTTTGCGCAAGATACGGCAAAGCAATTAGTTACGAATCGCTTTGTTCTACAGGCGCGAGTCTAAATCCGGCCACTAAGAGGGTCAAGATTCGTCTATTTTGGGACGAGCTTCGACTTGCGCAAGTATTTCGGACCGATTCGCGAGCCCCTCTGGCAAGGCCGGTTCGTTATCCGCCGGTGTGCGGGCCAGCGTGGCGACGAACACGCGCGCGGCCCCAGCCCGCTTGAGCGTGTAGGTGGCTTCGCGCAACGTTGCCCCTGTCGTCGTCACGTCGTCAATCAGGCAAATAGCCTTATTGTCGATACGCGCGGATTCGGCAACGGCAAACGCCCCATGTATCACGCGATGGCGGGCGCTCGGCGTAATACGGAAACGATGAAATTCGGGGACCATTCGAGCCATGCGCAGCACCGGCGAGACCGTACCCTGTCGCGATCGCGCAATCCGCTCAGCCAATAACGCCGTCGGCTGAAATCCACGGCGCAGGCGACGCAGCCAATGGGAAGGAATCGGCACCCAGCAGTCAACGTCGTCTCGGAAGGACGTCGCATCGAGGCTGGCGTTCAAGAGCTCGGAGAGCAATGCGTCGTAGGTGAATCGTTGCTTAAACCTCAACGTGACCTCACGCAACGGGCCCTCATAGGAGCCAACACACGAGAAACCATCGAAGTCACGCACGCCCGCAGATCGCATACGGCACGCTGGGCAACAACCATCGATAAGCAGGTGCGGACCACGCGTTTCGCCGCAGCGTCGGCAGTACTGGATACTGCATACGCGATGTAAGTCGCGCCAGCAGAGACGGCAAAAGTGTCGGTCGCCGAATTGAAGCAGCTGATCGCAGGCGGCACAGACCGGCGGCGTGATGGCATCGGAAACCCAATTCACGGTCTTGGCTATCACACGAGCATCGCTTTCCGCTGAGACCGATTCTGTGGTGGGTGGAATTCGCTCTTAAGAATCCGATTTCTCGTCGCCCTTCTCACCGACAGTATCCGAGTCCGTCTTTCCACTTTCGGCCTCGTCAGCTTCTTCATCGTCTTCGACAACGATCTTGGCCATCGCCACCACGCGATCATCTTCGCCGGGCTTCATGATCGTTACGCCCTGCGTTGCACGACCGATCTGACTGATTGATGTTACCTCGGTGCGCAGCATGATCCCGTTTTGGGTGATGAGCATGACCTCGTTGCTATCCTCTACGGCGCGCATGGCGACAACTTTACCATTGCGTTCTGTGGTTTTGATGTTAATCACACCGCCGCCGCCGCGTTTCTGCAGGCGATATTCTTCGATGGCAGTGCGCTTGCCGAAACCATTTTCGCAAATCGTGAGCAAACTCATTCCGTCTTGTGCGACCGCCATATCAACGACGCGGTCATCGCCCTTGAGTGTGATGCCCTTGACGCCGGCAGCGGCGCGACCCATCGCACGCACATCGGTATGTACGAATCGAATCGCATGGCCATCGCGCGTGCCCAGGAAGATTTCGTCTTCATCGGCGGTAAGATTCACACCGATCAGCGAATCATCCGCATCGAGGCTGATGGCGATGATGCCGCTGGGGCGCGGACGTGAAAAGGCCGCCAACGCCGTCTTCTTCACGGTGCCCTTTTCAGTTGCGAAGATCACGAATTTTTCTTCGAACTCACTAACGGGCAGCACGCGCGTGAAGTGTTCGTTCTCCTGCATGTTGATCAGGTTGGCAATCGAACGACCGCGGGCCGTGCGCGCCATTTCGGGGATATCATACACCCGCAGCCAATACACGCGTCCGCGATTTGTGAAGAACAGCAGGTAGCTGTGCGCGGTGGTGTAGAACAGTGCTTCGATGAAGTCGCCATCCTTGGTATCGCTGCCGCGAATACCCCGACCGCCACGACCTTGTGTACGGTAGATATCCGGCGAAACGCGTTTGATGTAACCCTCATGCGAGATGGTCACGATCATTGGGGCGTCTTCGATCAGCTCTTCCATGCTGAAATCGCCAACGTCGCCGGTGATCTCGGTGCGACGCTTATCGCCGTACTTGTCCATCATTTCGCGAATATCTTCGGAAATAATGTCGAGCACACGCGAGGGTTCGCGCAGGATCAGTTGGAAGCCTTCGATTTCTTCAACAAGACCGGCGTATTCGTTGGCGAGTTTCTCAACTTCAAGGCCGGTGAGTCGCTGTAGCTGCATCGCCAAAATGGCACTGGCTTGCACGCCGGTTAAGAATTGATCGCTGGCGGTTGTGCGACGTACAAATTTCTCGGGTAGCAGCTTGACCAGTGCTTCCGATTCATCGAGTCGCAGGGCACGCTCCATCAACCGCTCCTTGGCGACCTTGGGATCGGGCGACTTTTTAATCAACTCAATGATTTCGTCGATATCACCGACGGCGAGAATCAAACCTTCGAGAATGTGCGCTCGTTGCCGCGCCTTTTGCAGCAGGTACCGCGTGCGGCGAACAATCACATCCTTACGGTGATCGAGATAACACGTCATCAACTCAATCAAGCCCATCGTTTTGGGCTGCTTGCCAACGAGCGCGATGTTGATGATCGAAAATGTCGTCTGCAAAGGCGTGTGACGGTAGAGCTTGTTCAGCACCACCTCTTCGTTGACGCCCGACTTCAATTCGATAACTAGCCGCACGGGATTCTTGCGGTCCGACTCGTCGCGAATATCGCTAATCTCGGGAACGCGACCGTCTTTCACGCACTCGGCGATCTTTTCGATGATCGTCGTCTTTACCACGCCGTACGGAATCTCGTCCACCACAATGCGGATGCGACTGCCGCGCATTTCTTCGGTGTGGCTCTTGGCACGCAAGCGCAGCGAACCCCGACCACGCGTGTAGGCATCCAAGATGCCTTGTTTGCCGCAGATCTGTGCACCAGTCGGAAAATCGGGCCCCTTCACGATCTCCAGCATTTCCATCAGCGGCGTGTCGGGGTTTTCGATTAGCTTGAGCAGACCTTCGCAAATTTCGGTGAGATTGTGGGGGGCCAGATTGGTGGCCATACCCACCGCGATACCGGTGCTGCCGTTCACCAACAAGTTGGGAAACTTCGACGGCAAGACCACCGGCTCGGTGGTGGTTTCGTCATAGTTCGGGACGAAATCGACAGTGTCTTTGTCGAGATCTTCCAGCATGTCGACGGCGGCCGCCGTCATGCGTGCTTCGGTGTATCGCATGGCCGCCGGCGGATCGCCATCGATCGAACCGAAGTTGCCCTGACCGTCGATGAGCGGGTAGCGCATGTTGAACGGTTGAGCCAAACGCACCAACGTGGGATAGACCACGGTATCGCCGTGCGGGTGATAGTTACCGACAACTTCGCCCGCAATCTTGGCACATTTGCGATGCGCGTTGCGCGGCGAGAGCTTGAGGTCGTTCATCGCGACGACGATGCGGCGCTGCGAGGGCTTCATACCGTCGCGCGCATCGGGCAAAGCGCGTGAAATGATCACGCTCATCGCATAACGCAGGTAGGAATCCTGCATTTCATCGACGATGGGAAGGTTGTTAAACGACTCGGGCAAGGCCGGGGTATCGGGTGTGTCGGACATCCATTTTTTCCTTAGCGGTTCACGCCGAACGCGGCGAATTTCCCTTTCGCCGCCGGTCGTACCGCTTGGGCACTGAAACCCGGAATTATAATCCAGAAATGCGGTTTTCGCGAGCCCGACTGGCCGTCACGACCGCGCCTAACCTTGGCACTTGGCGTTACTTACGTCAGTCGTTCAGCGGGCTGAAAATTGACTGACGGCCCTAGACCATATGGCAGCTAATCTCGGTCGGACTCGACCAAATTTGAGGGCTCGGTGGGTGATGTTGAGGAGGCGACTGTAGCAACAGGCGCGCGCGTCGGAACGTGCGCAGATTTGCGGTCGATCTCGGCGCTATCCGCCAAGCGTTGTCGATAGAGCAGTTCTTCCAGGTAGATTCGATGCCGATTGAGCATATCGCCGATCATGCCCGCAAAGAACATCAGCACGGCGATAATCGCCAACGCCCCACCGACAAAGCCCGCCCATTTATGCGGCGAAAGTGCCCCGGTTCCGAGGAAGTGCCAAAGTAGGAAACCGCCGAAACCTGCAGCCAAAACCAATAGCGCAAATGCGATGCTGCCAAAAAAACGCATCGGATAATAATCGCGGTAGCAGCGAAAGATGATGCGCGAGGTGCGGCTGGCATAACGAATCAGGTTGCTGGCCACGCGGCTGTTGCCGAACTCACGCTGACCGCGCACGCGAATTGGCACTTCGATCATCCGCAATTTTTTATATGTGAGGTTTAAGAACACTTCTTGCGTGTAAGTGAACTGACCGAGTAGATTCAAGCTCAGGGCTGCGCGGCGGTTGTAGCAGCGCATGCCACAGGAGACGTCGTAAAATTTTTGCCCGGTGAGGCCGGAGATCAGGCGGCTCATCATGCGGTTGCCCCACTTCTTGAGGCCGGGCATCACTGGGACCAATGCGGGATCTTTGAAGCGCGACGCCGTGGCGAAATCGGCACGACCGGCAACGATCGGTTCAATGAGTTTGGGGATATCCGCCGGGTCAAACTGGCCATCGCCATCGATGTTTAAGACGATATCCGCGTTACGCTCGATCGCATAAGCAAGGCCCGTCTGAAACGCCGAGCCGACACCGCGTGGCGTGTGATGGTGGATCACTTCCGCCCCGTTCTCTTTTGCGCGGGTGGCCGTGGCATCGGTACTGCCGTCGTCGATAACAAGAATGACGAGATCGGCGATCCCATCGATCTCGCGCGGTACACCCGCAACCACTTGGCCGACCGTCTTTTCTTCATTCAAGGCGGGGATAACGACCACGAGTCGACGCGTTGCGACATCCTGGCGGAAAGCGACACGGTTCTCAGAAGCTTTCCAAGCGCGCGTCGGATCGGATTGGGAAATTCGGCCTGCTGTCATCGATGATAATTCTACGCCGCAATCTGATTTGATGCCAAAAAGACAGCACCCCGTAGTATCCACAGCCCAACGACTTTCGGGGATTACACAAGCTGAGGCTTGCAATCTATCGTCGACACTGAATGCTGCGTATACTGCAAAACGGACGTTGATCACATGGACCTGTCTCACGTTTACCAACGAACAGTTGACCCCGACGGTACCGATTCGCTCGCGCGGTTGGCCCGCTGGGTTACGCCCGGCAGCACCATACTGGAACTCGGCCCGGCGACCGGCTATTTCACGCGATACCTTACCGAGACGCTGGGCTGCACTGTCGATTGCATCGAATACTCAGAAGAGATGGCCGCCCATGCCCGCCCGATGGCGAGAACCATGCTCGTCGGCGATCTCGATCGGCTCGATTTAGCGTCAACGTTTGAGGCGTCCAGCTACGACTTCGTGATCGCCGCCGATGTACTCGAACATCTGCGCAACCCATGGCGCGTCATGGAATTGTCGCGACCATTGCTCAAGCCCGGCTGTCGGTTTTTGATCTCGATTCCGAATGTTGGCCACGCGGCGCTTATTGCCGAGCTGATCGCCGGTCGATTCGACTATCGCGATGAGGGCCTGCTGGATCGCACCCACCTTAAGCTGTTTACCCGCAAAAGCGTTCTGGAGATGTTGCAACGTTCCGGCTATCGCCTGCGCGATCTCGAGCGCGTTGAATGGATGCCGGATCAGACCGAGTTTCAGCGCGACATCGAAGCATGCCCGCCTCGCCTGCGCGACTACCTGTTGGCCCACCCTGATAGCCTGACGTATCAATTCATCGTCAATGCTGAGCCTGGCGAGATGACGGATACCGAAGTCGAGCGATTGTTGGCCACCGCGCAGGGTCCGACCGATCCGTACTTCATAGCCAAGGTGTATTGGGGCGGTCCTGAGGAGCCGCTCAACGAGACGCGCTGCCACCGTCAGCCTGTTGAGATTCGGGCGGAGCGCAACTTGATTCGTTTTGAGCTGTCTGTCGACCAAGCGCTAGCAACTTTACGTTTTGATCCCGCTGATCGACCGGGGTATCTCGACGTATATCGAATTGGTATTCTTGAAGTTGATGCGACGGATAAAGTGGTGCGGTCGATTATCAGTATCAACACGCCGGTCGAATTGCGCGATCGTTGTCGTTGGGTAGATCTCATTGGTGATGATGAGAGTGGCCACCGTCTGACGGCGACCAGCAACGACCCGCAAATCTGGCTCGAACCAACCGCCCCATGGCGACCGGCAGCGGGAAATCGGTTGCGGTTTGAAGCGGAGTTATCCTGGCCGCGCAGTGCGGATTATTTGGTGGCAGCGCGACAATACGAAACGGCGTTAGCGAATCTTAAAGGCGAACATGAATCGACTTTATTGCGGTTGGCGTCTGCTGAAAATAGTATTTCGGAATTACAGGCGGGGCTAAGCGCGAGCGAGCAGCGCGGGCGCGAACTTTCGGACGAGGTACAACGACTTATGGAGTTTGAAGGTCGCTGCCGTCAGGCGGAGTCAACGCTCAATGAAATATATGGCTCACGAGCATGGAAGTTGATCACGAGATTGCGCCAGATAAAACAATCCATCCTGCGGAAGTGACGCGGCACAGTCACGACTTCCCTTTTACTTATTCTGATACCACGCGCGCGGCGTCGGATTGATGTGCATCAGAACTTAGGCCGTATTTTCGAGCGATCCAGCTCTCATACATTTCCATATGAATGCGAGCTTCATCGATATGGCAATAACCCTGAGCGGTCTTCAGGCCGCCGATCCGCAGGCGCGCCGCCAATTCCGGATCATTCAATAGCATCAGCATGCGGTCGGCCATCCCTTGATAATCGCGTGGGCTTACCATCAAGGCGTTTTCATTGTCGATCGCGTACTCGTTGACGCCGCCTTCATTCGTAAGCACGGGCGGTGTACCGCAGGCCATGGCCTCTAAGCCAGGGCGTCCGAAGCCTTGGAAATGCGACGAATCGAGCAGGAGTGTGGCGTCGGACAGCATCTGAGCAACCTTGTTCGGGTCGTAAATCCTCTCGCGGTTGGTATAGGGAATCGGCAGGTCGTCGGGCATGTCTTTGTTTTCTGTCCCGAATAAAACAAACTCGACGTCGGGGCGCTCGGCGTGAACGCGTTGAAATGCCTTAACAGCGTCGCTAAATCCGCGACGCGGCGCATCGGGTCGGGCGTTATAAACAATCTGCGGTCGACGTTTGGGATCGGCCTTGGCACTGCGGGGGCGAAAGACCCCCAGATCGATCCCCATGTGAATCTTATGGCAGGCAACGCCGTGTTTTCGCTCGATCAGCTGCTTTAACCATTGCGACATGACCACGCGGTATTCCGTCATCGTGTACGTCGATGCGGCTTGCGACCGCAGCACAAATTCGTCTTCCGGGTAAAAGTAGGCTTCGTAATCCTGCACGTAATAGCTGGAAACAAAGTCGTACCGTTCGCGTAGTTTGGGCATCACATGAAACGCCGTGGTCCAGTAGGTCGCGATCACAATGTCGCTTGGTGGGAACAAGCGGACCAATTCCTCGTCATTCGGAAAGACGAGCGGTTGTGTAGGCAGGTTAAATTTTTCAGGATCGACTACATCCGCACGCGTCACGATCTTGACGTCGTGGCCGGCGATAAGCATCTCGCGCGCTAACTGAGTGATGCAGATAACGCCACCGCAGATAGGCATCGATTCGGCAATCAAGAACGTGATTCGCATTCGCCCCAGATCGGGTATGCGGTCAATGTAAGCGCGCGTTGGAAAACGCACGCGACGCTGACTTGGGTCCAAGTTCGTACGCGGCCGTCGACCAGCGTGTCGCACAATGCTTCCGGCCGTGGTGTTGCTAGCAACGGTTTGATCGCCGCGTGCGAACGAACGACCGCGCCGTTCGAGTTGATCGCGATCGAAGCGGTCCCAAGCCAGTGCTATCGGTCGCGACCATTCGTCGGCATCGATGGTGTTGCGCAGCAATGCATCGCGGACGTATTGCAGTGGATTGCGCTTGAGAAAATCATCGTAATCACGCTGATAGGCGAAGGCCCAACGCTGATCGAAGATTACGCGATTCTTGCGATATCGTTCGATCCAGGTGCCGAAGCTGCCACTGCCCTTGTGGTACACGAAAGCATCTTCGGCTGCGACGATACGAAGACCTTCTTCGGTTATCCGCATACAGAAATCGGACTCTTCGCAATAGCCCGCACCGAAGATCTCGTCGAAACCACCGAGAAAATCGAGCCACTTGCGCCGAATCAACATGCAGTAGCCGACGGCGGTGGTGATATCCGGATAGGCGCGGCGCGATACCTGACTTAACCGCCGCGACATAGTATTGAGATTCAGACCGGGTGCCATCGCCACCGAGAGATTGACACACATGTTGCTCATCGGATTGACGGCAGCAATGCGTTCGTCAGATTCGGCACACCGCAACATGCGACTGAGCCAGCCCTCGGTCACGATGATGTCGGAGTTTATGAGGCATACATATTTGGACGTAGCCGCTTGCATGCCGCGATTGGCTGTTTTGACAAAGCCGAGATTGACCTCGTTCCGCAACAGCACGATGCGTTCATCCCATCGGGCGATCTCTTCGAGCGCGGTGAAGGTATCATCGCAATCGGTGTCATCCACAACGATCAAACGAAACGGCATCGTGGTGTGTTGAATGATGCTACGGACGGCGTCTTTCACATAGTTCAACCCGCCGTAGACCGGCATGACGATATCAATCATATCGTCGCGGTCATCCGCAGGCTCTGCGATGTTTGCTGCAAGATAGGTATTTGGATCGATATCGATAACATCGAGCGGAGAATCGATATTTCCCCCAGACCTTGGAAAAGATTCGAGAATCGACTGATACCAGCAATCCAGGCAAATCAATGACCAAATCGGCGCGGATAAATCGAGCCCAACTTCACCTTGAGCCAGAAAAATCGCGTCGAGCCCCTGCTTATCGATGACCTTATGTTTGACCAAACATCCATCGAGCAAGCGCCGACGAATCCAGGTTTGTAGTGATCCATGCATCCAGTCGAACAGCGGGATTTCCAGAGGCTTGCCAAAATCCGCCGTCGAATCATTCGCAGAATTGTCACCCAACGCGCTTCGCAAAACATGACCGGTCGTGCCAGCACGATCCTCCGCTTGAATAGCCTCCGCCAACGCAACCACGCGCGGATCGGCAAACGGAAGTTTGAGGTCGATGCCCGCGATTTCCTCTATCGAGGCAACATGCTGTAAAAGTGCTTGCGGCCATCGACGACGCAGCTCAAAGAGATTTTTCTTGCCAATCGAAGCGTTACCGAACGACGCACCAAGCGCCTGCTCTTCAAGATCGGTCAGGTGCGACTTGACCAAATCCAGACTCGGACGTGTGTTGAAACCGAGCAGGTTCCAAATCGTCGCGTTGTCGAGCTGATACCGTTGCCCTGTTTGCTCGCTTACCGTATCGATTCGCGGAAGCGGCATCACGATGCAATCGAGCCGTTGGCCAATTCCGTGACTAATCTCAAGCCAATCACGCTGCACTTGCGCTTCATGGATGCTGTTTGGTGCCGGGGCCGCGCCTAACTGACTGTCGCTCGCATCAGGTAGGAATAGATCGACTCCGAGGTTCGCAACCAATGCGTCAGAGCGATTCGCCAGCTTGGTTGCCAATATTGTATAAAGCGCAACTTGAGGATTCGACGTCGGCTCGTCGAGTGAATCGGCGAGCAACTCACTGACCGTCTCCATGTCTTGGGCGTCAACGGCAATGCGCGTGGCTTCAACACCCTGATCCAAGCCGGATGGAGCGGTAGTGATATCTTTTTCAGTATGACGCCTGTCTGAAAAGGTGACGTCACAGGTCGGCGTGCTCGCGGAGCGCGCCTTTGAGAGCAAGTCGCCCAGTGCTGATGCCACACCGGCCCGATCATTTGTCACGACGGGCTTTTCAACACGGTCCGCTTGTTCTTCAACGCAATCCCAGATCGTTGTGCGCAGCGATTCGACCAATTTTGCGCGCCCATTTTGTTCAGTTGGCCCATCGCCTTGTTCAAGATATGCGTGTATTGAAAGTTTCTCGCCAGACCACTCCAGCCAATGCCCGACCGGAAGCCTGCTCGCGCCCGTCAGCAGCGTTTGATCACCGAGGGTAAATCCGTGAGAAAGATAGCCGATAAGTGCGGACTGATTGATCTTGGGATTGACGAGGCCGCTGGCAATGAGCGCGCGCAGGTTGGTTGCAAACGCCGCCTGACGATACCGATTGGAATAGAATATCGGCACGCTTCCAACCCGATCGCGTGCAACATAAATTCGATCCTCGTTCAAATCGATAATACAAAAGGCAAACGCGCCTACCAATCGTCGGCATAGCGCTTCGATGCCCCATATGCGATAGCCTGCACGAAGAATTTCGGCAAAACGAGTATCTGATTCATCGTTGCGATCGAGTCCAAGTGCATTGCAAAGCTCGTTAGCGTTGAGCAGATTTCCGAAGAACGCTACGCGAACCTCCGTGTCATCCCGTGACACTACATCAATAGCACCGGCATCTGTATTAGGGACGCGAGGACTGTGAATTAGGACGGCGCGATTGCTCTCGCGCTCAATTAGTTTTGGACGATTGTGAGAATAGACGCGCGCTGCCATCCGCTCGACAACGTCGGAAGGAATTTCGCGCCGATCATTAAAATTGAAGTATCCCGCTAATCCCGGCAAGGCAATGTTCCTGACTGGTGTAAAAAAGAAAGGCTCGCGCAGACTATTTGCCCGTGAAAACCCGCCGGATACGGCGATACACTTCGAGCCAACGCCAACCGCGTGTGTCCGACATCCGTTGGGCTAGGTGATGCAATTCGCGGGTTTGATCGATTGCGTGCTGCAGATTGACTATCTCGCGGCGTAGTCGTTCGTTATCATCCCAAAGCGCGTCGCGTTCCAACTCGGTCTCGGCAAGACGATCCAAGACGTCGCGCAGCGCCTGTCGCAGCTCAACTTCACCTGCCTGATGTTCGACCGAAAGTTCGTCGGCAGTGGACGCCGAATAGCGTTCCAGCTCGCTAATGGCGCGGACCATCTTCTTGGATAAATTGCCCGCCGCGTACATCACGCGATGCTCGGGAAGTTGACCATCATGGTAAGCGTTGCGCGCTTGCAGGATGCCATCATCCATAACGGCGCTACGAAGTCGCGATGAATTCGATTTCGGCATCGATTCCTCTCGTCGGCTGCATCCGTGCCAAAATCGCGAGGGAGGCGCATGGATGCGGTATGAACCACATATCTACCCAAATTATCCGCCTTAACGACGCCATTTGTCAAGAATGGACCGCCTGCCTGTGTTTTCTATAGCGGCGCAGATTATCAATATTCCCCGCCTTTTCGAAGCTTAATAACCGATAGAGATCGTCGCTTCCAATATGTCTAATGGCGCGTCGTCCGGAAAGACGAGCTTGACCTGTCTCCACCGGCTATTCCGCCATGCGGACTCGAATTCGATGCACTGCAGATAATGGTGGAGTTCGCCGTCAACCCGTAGCTCAAGTTCAATCGGCTTCGGCATTTGACTTTTGCTTTTTTCTGCGTCGGGTTCGAGGACCAGTTGAGCAATTGCACTTGTTAGATCTCGGTTGCTCGACTGCAGCCGTGTCGATACGAAAACGCACGTATTCAATCGCGGCTTAAAGCCGTCGCACGATACGGCAAGCGAGCCCACGGCGTTTTGATTAAAACTCGCCTCGGCGGCGATGGTGAACGCGTTGCGGCGACTTGCCGATACCTCGCGCGAAGCATCACCCATGTGCCACGTGGTAATTGTGAGGATGACACATAGTGCGGTACCGACGGCTGCCAAGTGCGATCTCCAACGTAAATGCTTCACCGCAAAGGCGGCCCCTAACGCAATAGCGGGCCATGCAGGCACCAAAAAGCGCGGCATCGCATACGTCACAACATGCACTGCCAGCAAAGTCAACACCAACGCAGCACCGGCCAATCCGAGCGCCTCTTTCTTCAATGACAATTGCGTGAGCCCGATGAGACCGTAAACACATACGAGCGTACCGAAACACGTCCACCATAGATAACGCACCCAACCGCGCGTGCGCCCCAGCCAGAGCTTGGACTCATGCAGGGTGCGACCGGGCTGAAAATGCCAGCGTGGCCCACCGAAAAGTACACGCAGCACCTTGACCGGCATGAGTTGCACCCACGCACCAAGGTTGTCACCGATTTTCTTCCAGGCCGCGTCTTTCAAACGCTGTTCGCCATCGAGCGACATATGACCGTGCGGGCCCTGCACTGCCACGTTGGGCCATTGCATGCCGGAGAAGCCGGGTTCATCGGCGTTGGTTTTGGATTCAGCGCCGAGATAGAGCACGGCACCGAGGCCGTTGGCTATGCGCGGCGCATCGAAATAGTTAGCGTTCTTAATCAGCCAGGGCGCTTGAATTGCAGCCGAGATGATTAGAAGCAGCACCGCATGGCGCACCTTGAAACGCTGTGTTGGCTCAATGTCTTTTTCTATGCCTGCGACCTGCAATTGCGTCCGACGAGGGAACCGTAAAATGCGAGCCAATACAACGAGAATTAATAATCCGACCGGCCACGGTTGCAAACTCGGTCGACTAAAAACCGCCAATGCCACAAATACACCCGCCAACCCCATCCATCCATATCGCATTCGTTCTAAACAAGCCCGGTGGATACAGTACAGACTCAGGCAAACGAAAAAGAACGCCAAGGGCTCGGTGAGAATGGTGCCGGAATAATACGCCGCCTGATACGAAACAGCAGTCAGGAACGTGGCGAGCAGTTGGGCATCAAACCGTCGTGCGACACAACCCACAAGATACGCACCTAACAACACGCAGCATAAGTTGATGATACGAGTGAGTACGACATTACGACCCCAAATGTAGTGCCACAACCACGGCATTGGCGGCGAGCGTAACGAGTCTTCGGATGCTAGGTAGGTAAGACCTTCCTCGGCAAAACGATCGGCGGCGCGTTGGTAGTAGTGCATTTCGTCGGAAAAGCGAATCGTCGCGTAATCGCGCTTGCCATCGGCATTGCGCGACACATTTCTCGACCACACGTACCAATGGGAGAAACCCGCATACAACAGAATGGCCAACAGCCAGAGATGGCGATTACGGGAAAGCGTCTGCCAACGAGAGCCTCGCACCAAATCACCGGCACGCGCATAAGCCAACGGCGGTGGTTCATTCGCGTTTTTGGGCGACTCGTTAGTGGTCACGACACATCACCGTACCGCGCCCTTCAATTGAAGGTAGGCACGCTTCATGGCTTGCCGCATCCGCGGCGGAATGAGTGGCTTGGCGTAAAGGTATGGTTGATACCACCAGTAATGATGATATTCGGGTATCGCATCGTGTAAGCTGCCCGACTGTTGTGCGCGCTCGTAGGCTTCCAGCAGCGCATCCTGCCGAACGTGTGTTCGATTTTCCTCCAAAGACGCTACCTCGAGTGGTTGAATGAAGTCACGCAGTGCAGTGCGATGTGCGGCGATGTTGTCGGCCCAACTAGGGTGTACAAAACTACGGGCGGCCTCCTTCAACGGTTTAAGCAATGATCGGTCGGCCACCAAATTCCGCAGTTGCGACAGCGCGGCCTCGTCGTCATTAACGAGCAAGCCTGCCCCCGATTTTTGGCAGCGTTCGACTAGTGCTCCGCGGCAGCTGGCGATCACCGGTATGCCTGCCAGCCAGGCTTCACTAAGCGTGAAACAAAATGTCTCGTCACAACGCGGCAGAATCAACGCGAGATCGATGCCGTCCCGCCGTAGCATCCCGCAAATATCCGCCTGTACATAGTTGCCGTGAATCACGATCTTGTCTGACTGCTTCAATGCATCGAGCCGACGTCGAAAACCGTGAGCATCGACTTCACCATATAAGTGCCATTCAATCGGTAGCTCGCGGGCTTGATCAATTAGGTATAAATAGGTATCCGTTCCCTTTGCGGGGTCGGCCATGCGACCGAAGATGGCGATTCGTATCAGGTCATCGGCTGCAGAATCTGTGCTTTCTGCATCTAAGGATGGCGTATCGTAACCATGCGGGATGGCGTGGATTTTTTCTCGAGCTTTCGGATGAAACTCTGCAATACGATCAGCGGCGAAGTTCGATGGTGTCAATACGCACTCGGCGTGCGCGAACAGTCGCGCGTAGGCCGCGCGATGGTCATGACGCCATGCAAGTAGATCAGACGGTACAGCGATATTGAGGTTGTCGCATTGTGTGCGTAAACACTTTTTTGCAGCAGGTGAGTCATCACAGCGACAGTTTGCACACGTATTGCGATCGAGCATATTGAAGCTGGGGCAAACGCAGAGGAAGTCATGGGCGGTAAAGACAGTCGGTAACGCTTCATCGATCAATAAGTCAATAACACCCAAGGGCCAACGCAACAAATGGTGAACGTGCACGAAACCTACGTCAAAGAGTGATAGAAGCCGCTTAAGCGTTGCAGTCATCTCGGGATCGATCTCGTTCAGCGGTGCGGCAGGTTGGTCCAAATCGAACAAGAACCAGGTCGCATCCTCAATCTTGCCGTCAATCACTTCGAGGGCGTGAAGACTTTGCCATTCCGGCCAAACAATTACAGCGCGAGGCAGCGCTAAGCCCTCGACCAGCTTACGAACGAAAAACTCCGTTCCACCCGCATGCGCCGCTAACGGTGAGGCGTGTAGCAGGAACAACGCCGCCCGGTGATGGCGTCTAGCCTCACGATGCAGATGCATCCGTACATTATTCTGCAACCGCCGGAGTGGATTTTTGGCGATATACCGATGGACATCGGGAAAGTAATTTGGATGCATGCGGGCGAGCACTTTGCTGTTCTCATGCTCCAGCGCTTTTCCTTCGGCACCGAATGACGCCTTACCCATATGGGCGATGAAGCAATCATCGACGAGGCGAATCTGCCAGCCATTCTTCTTCGCCCGTTCGCAATAGTCATTCTCTTCGCCAAACCCACGACCGAACGCCGCTTCGTCGAAGTACCCGATTTCGTCGATGACGGCAGCCCGAATGTACATACAAAATCCGACGGCTGTCACCAACTCGGGGTATGCCCGAAATGAAATGCGTTCGACAAGGTCGGCATACGTATCGACATCGATATCGGCAGGCAGATCGTTATCCTGGCAGAATTCCGGGATGCTGCAGACAGTGCCGTTATTGGTAAATGGTGACGCGATCCCAATTTGGTCATCGTTGTACACACACGAAATGTGTTTTTCGAGAAAGCCTTTGGTAACGACCGTATCGCTATTGAGCAGTAACACGTCGCGACCGTCGGCCTGTCGCATGCCGTGGTTGGCGGTAACAACGAATCCGCCGTTAACCTCATTGCGTAGGTAGATCACACGCTCATGTTGCGCGGCCTTCTGCCGCAAAAACGCGACGAGTGCTTCATCGGTGCTCGCGTCGTCAACGAGAATCAATCGCCAGTCGCCCTCGGCATGGCGTAAGACGCTCGCCACGCACGCCTCAACATCGGCACGGGCGTTATAAATGGGCACCACGATATCGACGGCAATCGCTGTCATGTGGACCTTACCGAATTCGACTGATGCTGCGACGCGCGCGGGACAGCCGCGCTGAAACTTGTAGGACTACCTTCGAACCAACTCTCGAGTTCGAGCTTGATTCGTTGGGCTGCGCGACCGTCCATCAATGCCGCATCGGCCAGCGGACGACGCGGCGCTGTCTGAATCGCGTGGTAAGCGTTTTCAATGTACTCGGGGGCGGCACCGGCCAGAATATTCCAACCGGCGGCGACGGTTTCTACCCATTCGGTCTCTTCGCGCAACGTGACACAGGGTGTTTGATGGAAGCAGGCTTCTTTTTGAATGCCGCCTGAATCCGTTAGGACGACATTTGCATGCAACAGCATGCCGACGAAATCGAGATAGCCGAGGGGTGGCAGCAGCGCGATGTTTTTCGCCGCGGCCAACTTATCCAGCATGCCGAACGATTCTAACTTGGCACGGGTGCGCGGATGTAGGGGCCAGACGACCATTGAAGGCAAGCCCGATAGCGCTTTAACGATGCCACTCAAAATCGTTGGATCGTCGGTGTTGCTCGCCCGATGAATCGTAGCGAGGGCAAACGGCTGGTCGTTGATTCGATGTTTCGCGAGGAGTTCGCCGCGATTTTCATTGACACGCGTCGCGGCCCAAGCGGCTACGTCATACATCACGTCCCCCGCTAGACGGACGCCGTCGCGAATGCCTTCGTGATGCAGATGCTCGACTGCTGTACGCGTTGGACAGAGCAATAACGTCGACACCCGATCGGTTAAGATGCGATTGACTTCCTCGGGCATGGCGCGATTGAAGCTGCGTAAGCCTGCTTCGACATGAGCAATTGGAATGTTCAACTTAGCCGCCGCCAAGGCTGCCGCCAGCGTTGAATTGGTATCGCCATATACCATGACTAGATCGGGGCTTTGCGCGGCTAGTACCTCGGCAATACCCGTAAGCATGGTGCCGGTTTGAACAGCATGTCCGCCTGAACCGACAGCAAGGTTGATATCCGGCTCGGGAAGATCGAGCCCCTCAAAGAACACGCGCGACATTTCATAGTCGTAGTGCTGACCCGTATGAATCAAAAACTCATCATGGTCCGTGCGCAACGCGCGCGACATGGGTGCAGCCTTCACGAATTGCGGTCGAGCGCCGACGACGGTGACGATACGCATCACGCCGCCCCCTCCATGGGTGAAATGCGATCGCCGGTATTTTGATAACGGCGATCGCAACGCGTGCATGTCATCGGATTTTCTTCGGTAAGTCGTTCGCCACATTCGCATACCCAACCGATGCGTTTGGCCGGCACACCCGCCATCAGCGCATAATCGGGAACGTCTTTGGTAATCACTGCGCCGGCGGCGATAAAACTATGACTGCCCAGCGTAACGCCGCACACGATGGTCGCATTGGCGCCGATGCTGCAGCCTATCTTCACGTGCGTCTTGTGATAGTGACTACCACCGCGCTGCGGGTATTTTGAGCGCGGGTCGAGTATATTGGTGAACACAGCAGACGGCCCGCAAAAAACGAAGTCATCCAGCTGCACGCCTTCGTACACCGAAACGTTGTTCTGAATCTTGACGTGATTGCCAATCTGCACGTTGTTACCGACATTCACGTTTTGACCCAATGAGCAGTCGGTGCCGATGCGCGCCCCGCTTTGAATATGCGAGAAATGCCAGATTTTGGTCCGCGCACCGATCGCAACGTCTTCATCGACGAAACTGCTCGGGTGTACAAAATAGGGTCGCGTCTGAGGCTCATTCATATTATCCCTGCCACGATCCTGAGATAACAAACTATCCGTCGCGCGTTCCAGTATGTCCATCACGGCCACGGCCTGTGGGCCGTTGGCGATGTCGATCGATTGATCCGGTATCCGCTCGACGAAATAGCGTAACTCTTCGGTCAAAGGAAGTGCCGCCTCGTAACCAATTTGTTCGGTCGGACCATCGCGCGGGATGGGCTCACCGCGTACCCAATCGACACCTTTCTCGTAATACAAGATCGCCTTGTCGGCACCGCTGTCTTCGAAGGAGAGCATACCCTTCGAGCCGATCACCACCAGACGGTGTTCCTTGAACGGATGTAGCCAACTTACGAAGATATGGCCAACAATATTGTCGGGGTACTGCAACACTGTCAGCGTCGTGTCGTGAATACCGGGTTGTAGGAAAGCGCCACCACTGGAATCGATCCGCAATGGCTGTACGCCGACCAGATGTTGAAACACGGAGATATCGTGGGGGGCGAAGCTCCAAAGAATATTCTCGCCGGTACGAATGGTGCCGAGGTTTAAGCGATTGCTATATAGATATTGAATTCTGCCGATTTTATCGTCGTCGATGAGCCGCTTGATCGTCCGAATCGCCGGATGAAAAAGCAGCAAATGCCCCACCATCAGCGGTACGTTTTTTTCTTGCGCGCGCCGCACAAGTTCCTTCGCGTCAGCGGCGCGTAATGTGATGGGTTTTTCCACCAATACCGGCTTGCCCGCATCGATGAGTTGACAGGCAATATCAAAGTGCGATGCCGCCGGCGTGGCTACCGTGAATCCGTCGAATGCTCTACAGATCGCGTCATTCAAATCTTCGAATGTTTGAAGGCCCCTGAATTCCGCAGCCAGCGCCGAACGCCGCTGCGCATCGGGCTCCACCAACCCGCCCAGCGCCCCCAACTCTGCAAGGGTGCGCACGTGGTTCCGCCCCCATTGGCCACCGCCGATGACACAAATCCGTTTCGTCATAAGCGCTCATCCTAAGCGATGCTGGCGCACACCCATAGTTGTTAATTTTCACCCACGGCCGGCGGCACGCTGCCACATCAGACGATTCATCTATCTTCTTCGCCTCGCCACGGCATCCGCGCACAAAAAGGCCCGCCCCACGCGTGCGCGAGGCGGGCCGATTGAGCTAAGCAAAATATCCCGTTTAGGGATTAATCAGATTCGATACGAACGGCTGAATATCTGCACCGTTAAGCGTTCCGTCGTTGTTGGCATCGTAAAGCGGACAGGCCGGGACCTGCTCGTCAACCAGCAACTGATTGATGAAGGTCGCCAACACATCAAACGAACCTTCGCACGAATCCGGGATACCGTTGAGGTTACAGTCGTTCACCGTGCCGTCGATAATGTCGATCGCATCGTTGACGAGGTTGGCATTGCAATCGTCCTGCGAACCTTGGTAGACCGTGAGGAACAAAACGAAATCGTCGTCATCGACGTCACCATCCTGATCGACATCGGAGATCGCACACGGATCGTCGGGGCTGTACGGTCCACCGCCCTGACAGTTGCGGAACACCGCCAAATCAAAGCTGCCGACGATATTGTTGCCGTCGTGATCGAATTCGCGCCGACCCAATGAATCCAGGAATGCCACTACCGCGGCTTGGTCACCCAGTGACGCGGACAGGAACGCCTGCGCCGAGGCTTCGGCTTCGCTGCCCGGCAAGTCATGCCATTCGATGGCTTCGCGCACACGATCGGCGAAGACACCAGACGAAGCGCGACCATCGTGCAACAGCACCGGTCGAACGCGCATGCCCCAGAGCGACGGCGTACGCATTTCAGTCGTGCTGGCATCGCCTTGCACAATGCCGTCACCGAGGCCACCCATATCGTGCAGCAAGAAATCGCTATACGGCTTGATCGTCTTGAAGGCGATCGCCGATTCGACGGCGGCACCAGTGGTCCATGTACTTACGTGGCAAGCAGCACAACCAAAACCGTTGAAAAGCGCTTCGCCGCTCATGCCATCGCGCGGCGTTTGCGGCGGCGGCGCCAACAGGCGCTGGAAGTCGGTCACGCGATCGATGAAGTGCGGATTACCCGGCACACCGCCTTCTGGGCCGTCCTCCGGATCGGCAACGCCATCACAATCGGCAAGATTGGGCGGTGCGGCACCATTGGGATCGACCTCACTTTGCAGAATGCGATTGGTAAAGCCCATCTCGAACAGCGAGGCATCGGCGGAGAAACTCAGGATGCTCGCAAGTTGCGCCTTCCAACCGAAGCGCCCCACGCGCAGCCCAGCCGGACCTTCGAGCAGCGGCACCATATGAGCGCGACCGCTGACGTTGGCATCGGGTGGTGAGGTTTCATTGGCCAGCAAGTCGGCATCGGCGATTGCCTCGACCAAGCCCGCACCGAAGATCGACGGCGTCGTGCGCTGAATAATCACGTTCGCTTCCGGCGGAATTTGCTCCGAACATTCGGGCGAGATGCCATTGAGTTGGAATAGCGAACCACCCAACATCTCAAGGCTGTCAAAGCCCGCCTTGGTGGCAAGCCCGAATCGCGTAACGGCGATCGTACCCGAACCGCCCGCGCCGCCTGTGTTATGGCACGAAGTACACGAGTTTTGGTTAAAGGCAGGGCCTAGACCGTCGACTTCCGTGAACACGCGGTCGAAACGGTTCGATCCGATATTGAAGCGATCGGCTTCGCCAACCGACAGGCCGACGAGCGGCTCGCCCATTGCGGGCTGCAACACGATCGGACAACTGTCAGTCGCTTCGTCGCAACTACCGGCATCGCAAGGCGGGACGCCCGGCACGCAGACGCCGTTTACGCAGCGCTCCTGACCGTTGCAGTAGATGCCGTCGTCACAATCGGCATCGATCAGACACTCAACGCATTCCTGCGTCGATGCATTACAGAGCTGGCCCGGACATGGATCCGCAGCAACTTCGACCGGCAAAATATTGTCGAACACCGAAACGCCTTCACCCAACTGCCCATCGACACTCAGCGTACCGAAACCGATCGTATGACGACCGGGGCCGGCAAGCGCGGCCACATCGACGACGAAGTGAATCGGCGTTGTGACTTGATTGTCGTTATTAATGTTGCCCGCGTTGGCGATCGTGCCATCGGATTCCTGTCCCAATGAGCCATCGGTATCCAAACCGTAGAAGTTTCCATTGAGGAAGAACACCGGTCGATCGTATGCACCCGTGTCGGTGCTGGTGTAGCTGAGCAGGTCGAACTCTATCGGATCGTTACCGACGTCGACGTTCATCTGAGCCGACCAGGTGAAGCCACCGGCGCCGTCATCAGAACCCGTCACTTCGAGTTGACCGGCAAACGTCATGCTGCCCCCGTTGAGGTCATCCGTGGACCAACCTGCGGAGCCATCGAATGTGCCGTTCTCAAAACCGGTGGTATCGAGCACGCAGTTGCCCATGCCGTCGCAGCGTTCGATGCCGTTACAGATGTTGCCATCGTCGCAATCACCATCATCGAGACAGCCCAAGCACATATCGTTGATTTCGTCGCACAACAAGCCCGACGCTTCGCACGGGGGCGTACCCGCAACGCATGCGCCATTGTCGCAAACTTCGAGACCGTTGCAGAAGAGGCCGTCGTCACAATGACCGCTGTTGAGACACTCCACGCACGTATCGTTGATTTCGTCGCAATAGGGTGTAGCACCATCACACAGTGGGATGCCCGGCACACAGTTTCCGTTCGAACAGGATTCCACACCGTTACACGCGATACCGTCGTCGCAATCGGCGGCATCAACACAGCTATCGCAGATCAATTGCGTCAGCGTGACGTTATCGATACCGGCTTCTGTCACCGAGTTATTCGGAACGTCGGCAGCTACGAAGCGGATTTGAACGTTGGCCGTGGGTGCCACATAGTCGCTCACGCGGAACGAAGCGGCCTCCCATGAACCGCCGGTGCCCGTGGTATCCTGAACAAAAATCCAACCGCTGGCACCGTTGTTGATTTCTGTGATGAGGCGATCTTCGTTGGGTGTGCCTTCATCGTTACAGAAGAACCAGCGTGCATAGGTAATGATGGCATCGCTACCGGCCAGGTCATACACCGGCGACGTTAGAATCGTTGGTCCACCATCGACGTCATTGTTTCCTGCCGTACCGGATCCCGAATACTGTTGTGTGATGTAACATTCGGTATCCTGAGCCGCCGCGCCAAAGTCGTTATCCGGCTGCGCGGGCGTCACAGAACCATCGGGGAAAAAGGTGCCCAACGGGTCTACACGTTCCCAGCCGCCTGAAGTTAACGACGCGTCGTTCGTCACGACCCAGTTCGGATCTGGCTCTTCGAATGGTTCGGCTGCCAATACATCCTCACCCAGCGACGACAGCGCTGTGTAAACACCTGCCGGCGCGTTGGCCGGATCGTTGACCGTTTGGCCACCGGTAGTTTCAACACTGAAGTAATAGCTGGCAGTCGACGTACACGGAACCGCCGGCAAGGTGGCGGTATAAGTATTCGTCGGACCCTCAGGCATCGCCGTTTCGACAAACGGCCCGCCATCGATGGAGACAAATTGTTTACCTGTTCCCGGTGCAGGAGGCGAGCCCATGCTGCTGATGGCTACTTCGAACTGTGTTTGATTGCCGGGGATCAAATCTCCGGGCAAGCCTTGCGGGTAACCGAATACGATATTCGTCGGCGGCAGGTTGATCCAAACGTTGGTGCCGGTGCAGTGCCCGACGACCATATCCAACCAGCCATCACCGTTGAGATCGAAGACCGCGACATCGTGCGTGCCGTTGTGCGTCCAGGGGCGATTACCGCCCTGTTCCTGCAACGTCACGTTCGGAAGGTTACCCAAGTTGCGATAGATGTGGAGCCGACGCGAACAATTCTGATCGATATCGACGTCAACATCGGCGATAAGCACGTCGTTATTGTCGTCGTTATTAAGGTCGGCAATGACCGAGTTACCGCCGAACTCACCATCACCACCAGACGAACGCTGGAAGTTTGTGCGCGTGAAGTTGGCCATCCCATCGGCACCGTTGCCCTGATTGAGCCAGTAGTGATCGGCACCGTCGTCAGTTACCACGATATCGAGACGATTGTCGCGATTGAGATCGCCGACACTAATGTGATACGGAGCTGCATTATCGACTTCGTCGAACTGATCGAAGAAGCCTTCGTTCGCGGGATTGTTGTACGAAATCGAGACGCGTTGCGGAAACGCCAATGCGGTATCTTTCACCAAGTCGATCGCACCATCGCCGTTCATGTCGGCGAATACCGAGGCCATGCTAAATGCCGACAGCAGCATTTCGTTGGTCATGCGGGTTTCAAACGTATCCGTGAAGAAGCCGTTGCCGTCGTTGAGCCAAAGGCGATCGTCGACGTCTTCGCCCGGATCTTCCGGGTTGCCGCCGCCCACGCCGCCGCTGTCGTAATCACCGAAATACAAGTCGATATCACCGTCATCGTCGATATCGCCAAAAGCAACCGAACAGTGCCGCGGCGCAACGGGAAGGTTCGAACCAATCGTGACAATCTGCGGCGTACGGTTTTGCTCGTAGCGGAATCCCTGCCACACACCGGCGTTGGCACCAAGATTGATATAAATGCGCGGGTGGGAAATCGTCTTATCGAGGCCGTCACTCAGCGTGACCGCTGTTACGATATCGAGCCAGTTATCGCCGTTGACGTCGGCCAGAATCACATCGCGATCGTTCGTCAGATCGAAGAAACCGCTGCCACCATCGTCGGCGTCGGTGGCGTATTCCAATGTTCGATCCACCAAAACGCCATCAACCGGATGACCTTCGGCAATCCCCTCGTTCATGAACAACACGTTGGCGCGGCGACCGGGCGTCGTAAACGGTTGCTTACGCACGCACACCAGATCGATATCACCATCGAGGTCGACATCACCCCACGCGTAATCCTTTTCCTGATTGTCCGTTGCGCCCAACCCCGGATCGGCGACCAAACGCGTTGCCGTTTCGTCGGTAAACTCGACCCAATCCTGAGCGCTCACCGTTGAGGTCGCGATCCCTGCGACCAACACCATCAACATCACCACCCGGCGCGTCATGCGACTCCTCCGCACAAAAAAGTAAATACCACCCACCCAATCTCATCGCCATCGAATGAGACGATAAGAGGGTCGAAATTCAAAAGATTGACCAGCCTTTGCGGCTACAGATAAGTCCTGATCGTAACAAAGCAACAAGATGAATGCACGACAAAATATGATGAGCGCTCTGCCATAATCAGCCAAAACGTTCAAATCAGTCAGATCTAAGAGCGGGATTACTACTCGGACGTGCGGACTACCTGAAACCGGTCAAAAAAACTCGCGAAACGCAGCACGATTTAACGCCCAGTTTTGGACCGTTCGTAGAACGATGCGGCCTCATCAAGCTTTGCTGCCCGCAATAACTCAGCCAGCCCGGCAAAATCGCGTGGCACCCGGAAGTACCAGCGACCCTCGAATTGATAACGTTGAGACGCCTTTACCGAATTGCGTCCGTAGATGCCCGCGTCTTGAAGAATCTCGTTCGTATCAACCACGCCCAAATAAATGATCTGCAACTGCCCGTCTGGCGAGATCAGCAGGTTGAGCGGCAAGGGCAGCGCGTTGACCCGCTGTTCGCGTACATGCTCGAGCAACACACCGACAGCAGCCGACGTTTTATCCGTCGCCATTTGCAACGCCACATCGGCGGAAACGTCAGCGGTAATTTCCTCCCAGGCAGCCTCCGCTTCGCTTTGATGCTTTGGACCATCAACGTTAAGCGGTACGAGTTGCAATCCAGCCTTCTCAAAATCGTTCGACCGCCGTAGAAATCCACGCAATTCCGCGTGGCACGGTTTGCACCAATGCGCCCATAAACTTACCAACGTTGGTCCCGATGATGGCGGAATCTCAAGCGCCTTTAGTAGTGAGGGTGCCAAGGGTAACGGCACTTTTAACACGAGCCGCGCTGCAGGCCCCGCGCGCTCTTCGGGAGCCTGCACTGGAATCGTCGGCGGCAGGCGCGCTGGCAGGCTGATTGCCTCCGCATCACGCTTTAAACGATAGGCCTGATTAATCTTGATTCCAGAGAAAGAATCGGCTTGCCCATCCGGCCAGGTCACGATGACTTCGTCAATCTCTTTTGCACGATCGAGGCCAATGACCAATCGCTTGCTTGATTGCGACAGATAGCCATCCCCCGCGAACAGCACGCGGCTGTAGGGTTTATTATTTGCAACGACTGTCACGCGCGCCCCGATCGCATCGCGATTGCCATTTGGGTCTTCGAGTTTGATCGCCACAAACGACTGCTCTCCGCTTGCATCATTTCGAATAAAACGTAACTGTGGGCCGGTGCGATTTTTAAGCCACAAGTCCAAATCACCGTCACCATCCCAGTCGGTCGAGACGACGGCGCGACCGTCATCCAGAAAATCAAGACAGGTCGCCGCCGAAATATCAACAAACGTGCCATCACCACAATTGAGCTGTACACAGTTGCGTTCGTTGCCGCTCCACGACTTGCCCGCCGCCATCAATTTGGTCGTTGCGGCCCAGCCACTCACGTAGCCTTCGCCCATACTGGCGGAGGTTTCGTCTTCCTTAATCAAAGATGGTTGCGACGCCACGCGCCGCCAAAAGAAACTTCACAAATCATCTTTATACAAATTGGTGAGAAACCCATTGGGAACCACGACGTCTTCGTAGCCGTCGTTATTCAAATCGGTGAACCGCGCGCCCCATGCCCAGCGCCCGAGCCGCACCTGTGCACGTTCGGAACGGTCCTCAAATACACCGTCGCCCTTGTTCACGAAGAGCGAGTTACCCAAACTATGCCGTTGCACGCCGCGGCGCACCGGGCCGGCACCGCCCGGCAAGAAGCGCGACTGATACGCGATGCGCCGCCCCGCCGAAGAGAACATATTGCTAACGTACAAATCGAGATCACCATCGAGATCGATATCTGACCAACTGGCCCCCATGCCGGCGGCTTGATCTTCGACACCCGCTGCGCCCGCGACGTCGACAAACTTGCCGTCGTCATTGCGGTAGAGATTGTTGCGCCCGAAGTCGTTGGTGACGTACAAGTCCGGATCGCCGTCTCCATCGTAATCCACCCACGTGGCCGCGAGGCTGAAGCGGGCGTTGTTGATATGCAAACCCACTTCGCGCGTGACATCGGCGAAACCGCGCTTGCCGTCGTTGCGCAACAAATGATTGGCGGGGCCGTTGTTGGCATCCTGAAACGGCACCGGCACGCTGACGCCGTAGGACAGCTTCACATATCGACAGCCGTAGATATCGAGATCGCCATCGCCGTCGTAATCCGCCGCCGCCAGTGAATAAAAAGATGCCGGTGACGACGCACGCATGCCGCGCTGAGGTCGAAAATCACCGCCACCATCATTTTCGCATAGCACGATCGTCGGCCCGATGGCGCAGAGCAAATCCTGATCGCCGTCGTTATCGATATCGACGAGCAAAACGCCCTTGGTATCGTCGAGCCACGCCACGCCCGCTTGCAACGCGGTATCTTTCACGGTGCCGTCTGGCTGTTGCACCAGCAGCTTGTTCGGAATGCCGGTGCCCTGAGCAACGTAGAGATCATCGAGCCCGTCGCCATTGACGTCGCCAACCGCAATGCCGTTATGCCCCATGAAGTTAATTTCGCCGACGGCATCGATGCGACCGAACCAATATTCGCAGCCGTGGGCGAGTTGTGGGCTCCAAATAGCGTCGTCGGCAATCACGCCGCGCGTGCAATCGACGAACTGATTGGGCGGCAACAACACTTCGTCGAGCCGGTGCTGAATTAGGGAAGTAACCTTGAGCTCACCGTCGTCCGTCTTTTTCCAAACCAACGTCCAATCACCTGTATGCTGCACCTTGCGACCGTCCGTGTGCTCGCCAACAGCTTGATAGATCAGATCGATTTCGAAGTGCTTCGCGTCTATCTCGCGCACGCTGACGGTTTTGAACTTGGTACGGATGGGCTTAGCTGGGCTAAAATTTTCGAGCAGCGCCATAAACCCACTTTTGGCGTCGCGTGCCCCAGCCGTTTCACCAGCCTTTGAAGGACCATAGCGACTGATCGTGATGTTGCCGATCTGCTTGGTCTCGTGCGCTTTGGGACGCAATTTGTGGATCTTGGCGTCTTTGGCAAAAAGAAATAGCGATTGCTCCGCGCGCTCATCACTGGGCTCCGCCCAAACTTCACCAAGCTCTTTGAGTTGCTTGCCGGCTTTATCGGCCAGAATTTCTGTCGTCCAGTCGTCGGCATTCGGATCGGCTTTTTCGGTCAGCGCATCGATGGTGGCTTCACGCTGAGTGACGGTATCCGGTTTGGTTTCGTCCGCCGCAACGGAAGAAACTGTCGTCAGCGACAAGAGCAACATTAAAAGGCAGATTTTATGTAAGCTTACAATATTCACGAAGTGCAGTTTATTCAAAACCCGAAGCGGCGTCTAAGGATGACAGTCACATCGCTTCAGTGCGCGTGCGATAATCGGGCCGTGCGAGCGATATCGCTGTGGTATCGGCTAGAGCGGTTCACGATTGAGGGCGACGGTTGCGCTGTGGCACCGGCTAATAGCCGGTGTATGCTGGCGAATCGTCTGCCATCGCAGTCGTTCGTGAAGTGATCTAATAGTCGGTCAAGGCAACCAGACGTTTAGCTACACGGTTAGTCATCAACATCGAATCCATCAATCAGTAACCATGCCCCACAACATTCGATACCAAATTGAGGCAGACTTGAGCGCCGCAGAGTTTGCCGACATTTTGCGGCGGAGCACATTGGCCGAGCGCCGGCCCGCCGACGATTTAGAACGACTGGATGGCATGCTGCGCCATGCGGATATCATCGTGACGGCGCGCGACGAAGCAGGCGTAATAGTCGGCATCTCGCGTGCGATCAGCGATTTCCATTACTGCACCTATCTGTCGGATTTGGCCGTGGATGTGGCCGCACAAGGCCGAGGCATCGGTCGGCGTTTGATCGGTGAGACCCACCGAGCGGCCGGGTTGCATACGACGCTTATCCTATTGGCCGCGCCCAAGGCCGAGAGCTATTACCCGCACGTTGGCATGAATCGGCACGAGTCGTGTTGGGTCACAAGAGGCGTTTTCGAATGAGACTTCGATTTAGCTCACAGCCGTTGTGGTTCCCTGAATTTTCTCTCCAGCGGCATCACCGAAAATCCCGCGACGTCGTCACCAACTCCTCAAACCACATGCCGATATCCTCGATGCGCTCCGGCAATACGTGCACCACAATTCCCTGCCGCTCCACGCGCCCGTGCACCAGCAGCGCCTTACTGTGAAAGACCGTCGCCTTGTTTTGCTCGTAAATCGTGGGTCGCACGATCATATCGGCGCGGCCGGTTTCATCTTCGATCGTGATAAACAACGTGCCCTTGGCCGTGCTGGGGCGTTGACGAAACAACACAATGCCACCGATGCTGGCGCGCGTACCGTGTGGTGTTTGGGCCTCGTCTTTCATTTGTTGGGCGGTAATCGCGCCGCGTTTGTTTAGTTCGTCACGCAAAAACTTCACCGGGTGATCCTTAAGCGACAAACCGGTGCGGGCATAATCGCGACCCACTTCCAACACCTGCGGCACGGCGGGTAATTTGGCTTTGCGCGGTGGTTCTTTATCCATCACGCCGTCAAACAGCGGCAAGGGGCGACCGTCGAGCTTTTGAATTTGCCACAACGCCTCTTGCCGCGTGAGCCCCATCGAGCCGAACGCATCGGCCTGCGCCAACACGCGCAGCGAAGACGCCAGCACCTCACTGCGCCGCCACAGTTGCAAAATGCTGTTAAACGGCCCCTCGCTGCGCACCGTATCGACGATCGCCTGCGCTTCTTCCTCGCGCAGGCCCTTCACCATACGCATGCCGAGCCGCACAACATGGCCGCCATCTTCCAGCGTGCAATCCCACGTGCTGTGGTGCACATCGACGGGGCGCGTTTGCACGCCGTGATCTTTCGCATCGCGTACGATCTGGGCCGGCGCATAGAAACCCATCGGTTGACTGTTGATCAGCGCGGCGGCGAAAGCGGCAGGGTAATACTTCTTCACCCATGCCGAGGCATACACGATCAACGCAAAGCTCGCCGCGTGCGATTCGGGAAAGCCATATTCGCTAAAACCGCGCAGCCGCGCGAAGCATTGCTCGGCAAACTTGCGGTCGTAGCCATTGCGCAACATGCCGTCGATAAAACGCTGTGGCCATTTGGAAATCGCGTCGCGACTTTTCCACGCCGTGATCGCGCGGCGCAACAACTCTGCCTCCCCCGGTGTAAAGCCCGCCGCCACCACGGCCAGCGCCATCGCCTGTTCCTGAAACAGCGGCACGCCCAGCGTTTTCTGCAAAACGTTTTTCACCTTTTCATCGGGGTAATACGGCGGCTCTTCCCCATTGCGCCGCCGCAAATACGGATGCACCATGTCGCCCACGATCGGCCCCGGTCGCACAATGGCCACCTCGATCACGAGATCGTAAAAGCAGCGCGGCTTTAAGCGCGGCAACATAGTCATCTGCGCCCGCGATTCGATCTGAAACACGCCCACGGTATCTGCCTGACAGATCATGTCATAGACCGCCGTATCTTCGTTGGGGATCGTCGCCAGCGTGAGATCGCGCTCGTGATGCTGACGAATCATATCGAGCGCCTTGCGCACACACGTGAGCATGCCGAGGCCGAGACAATCCACCTTGAGCATACCCATCGCTTCGATGTCGTCCTTATCCCATTCGATAATCGTGCGATCGGGCATGGCCGCGTTCTCGATCGGCACCAGTTCGCACAGCGGCCCGCGCGTGATGACAAAGCCGCCTACATGTTGCGAAAGATGCCTCGGAAAACCGATGATCTCGCGCGTAAGCCGCACCAAGTTGGCAATCGTGCGATCATTGGGGTCGAACCCCAGTTCGCGCAGACCCGCCGTGCCGTCTTCGTCGTTTTCGAACGCGCTACTGGCCCAGTGATGAATGCGCTTGGCCAGCCGATCGACGGCATCGAGCGAGAGCCCCAGCGCTTTGCCGACCTCCCGCACAGCGCTACGGGCACGATACGTTATCACGACAGCCGTCAGCCCGGCGCGCTCGCGCGAATATTTGTTATAGATATATTGAATAACTTCTTCGCGGCGCTCGTGTTCGAAATCGATATCGATATCCGGTGGTTCGTCGCGCTCACGACTGACGAAGCGCTCGAAGAGAATATCGATCTGTGCCGGATTGACCGACGTCACGCCCAAACAATAACAAACGGCCGAGTTCGCCGCCGCTCCGCGCCCCTGGCACAAAATGCCGCGACTGCGCGCGAATCGCACCAAATCGTGCACCGTCAAAAAGTACGGCGCGTATTGCAACTCTTCGATCAGCTCGAATTCGTGCTCGATATCGCGACGTACTTTGTCGCTGACGCCGTTGGGATAGCGCGTTTTGGCGCCTTCCCATACCAAATGCTTTAAATGATCCATCGGCGTGGCGTGTTCGGGGCAGACTTCATCCGGGTATTCGTAACGCAACGACGCCAACGTAAAGCCCGCCGCGCGCTCGGCGATTTGCACGCTGCGTTCGAGCGCCTCGGGGTATTCTCGAAACAACCGCCCCATCTCATCGGGCGGCTTTAAGTAGCGTTCGCCATTGGCGTGCAGCCGATAGCCCGCGTCGTGTAGTGTGCAACCGTGGCGGATGCAGGTGACGATATCCTGCAAATCCTTACGCGCGGCGTCGTGATAATGCACATCGTTGGCAACAACCAATGGAATCGCAAAACGGCGCGAGGCGGCCAGCGCGGCATCGTTTAAGCGCGCGTCATCCGGTTCAAACAAACGCATCATGGCCAGCGACAATCGATCGCCGTCAAACACTTCGCGCAAGCGGGCGTAAAGTTTCAAGTCATCATCACTGGCCGGTCGGCGCGGCACGATTATCGCCAGCAAGCCTTCGTTGTGCGCATAAAGATCGGCCAGCGTCAGATCGCATTGCCCTTTGGCGGCGCGGCGTTTGCCTACCGTTAATAATCGGCACAACCGACCATATGACGCGCGCTCCGTCGGATACACGCATACATCGAAGCCATCGGCATCGAGCAAACGCAACCGGCAACCCACGACCAAGGGAATACCGATCTCGCGCGCCGCCACATGCGCCCGCACCACACCCGCCAGCGTGTTGATGTCGGTAATGGCCACCGCGCGATAGCCATATTCGGCGGCACGCACGACCAATTCATCGGGATGGCTCGCGCCGGTTAAAAACGTGAAGTTGCTGGTAACCGTCAATTCGGCATAGGCCGTCGCCGGACCGAATTGCAAGCGTCGATCGATACCCAACAAGCGGCTGTTTTGATACGGATGTTCGCGCGATTTGGGATGCGGTGGGTCAGGCATGGGGTTTGGCGATCGGGTGATTTAGTGATTTAGCGATTTAGCGATTGAGAGATTTGTGAAGTGGTGATTTGCGATATGAGATTTGAGATCTGTGATCTGCGATTTGTGATATGTGATATGAGGCAATGTTCATCTTGTGCGAGAACTTTCTCTTATCATGCGGCCATGCCCTCCCGTAACGACCATGCCCTCCCGTAGGGTCCGCTGTGCGGACCATGTCGGCGCGTGAATCATCATTCGTTTCAACATGGTCACTAATTGGTCCACGTGTGAAAATCATGATTCATTCCAGCACGGTCACAAATTGGTCCGCACAGAGCATGGGAATTTATTCCCGCGGGCGGACGTTTATCCGAAGTTTCGATGTCAATTTTGCCATGCGGTTGTCATTTCCGCCATCGATTCGACCGTGGCGGTTGGTGATCGATGCGATTCGGGTCGTTGTGACTCATAATAAGTGTCCGAAGTGCATCAGGTTGTATGTCAATGCGAACAACATCGCGACGCACAACGTCTTGGGCTTGCCGCGAACCGTGAACTGCCTCATCCCGCGATGCGATTTGGCATCGGCATTGATCGTTTCGCTCAGCGCCGCGCGCGATCGATAGATCGTCTTGGCCTCATCGGTGTCCATGCGCGCACGCCATGCGATCACACCCGGACCATCGCCGGGTTTCGGTGCGTGCGCCGCAGCACCTTGCTTCTTTGATTTCGGTAACGGCGCATAAATCTTGACACCGGCGCATTCGGCACGCTCGATCGCTCTTAGATTCGCATAACCACCATCGATCAGATGTTCCGTTACTTTCTTACCAGTACGACACTCGACTTGGGCGCGCATCGATTCGCTCTCGTTGGCATCGCTGCCGTTGTTCGTCACGTCTACACCCACAATGGCGCGGCTGGCATGATCCGTCGCGAACTGCACGTTGTACGCCGGACGATAACCACCGCCCGGCATCCGCATGATGCGCGCCTCCGGATCGGTCGTCGACGCGCGCGGCGCGCGGTGTTTCGAGGGTTTGTCTTTCTGCTGCGCCTTCGCATTCGTCAATGTTTGCAGGGTTTCCATGGCCTCATCGACCCGCGCCAAACGCTGCTGCGCTTCGCGCAACGCGCGCTTAGGACCGGTCGGATCTGCGTCGAGTTCTTTCTTCAATGACGCCACATGTCGCCGCATCTCGGCACGCAACGCCGCCAATCGATCACGACCGCGAAAGCTCGACGATCCCGCCGACGCGCGCACACGTGTACCGTCTTGGCTGACGCGTTCGACCGTCACCACGCCGTGATGCACGAGCACCACCAACAGTTGCGTCAACAGGTCATCCAAAAGTTCGTCGTGCGCGACGCGAAAGTCGTTGAGCGTGTGATAGTTGATCTTGACGCCGCCGCAAAGCCAGCGATATGCATCGTGTTGTTGACATAGCCGCGCCAAGGCGCGACCACTGCCGACACCATCTTTGTAAGCATACAACCACAACGCCAACAACAATCGCGGGTCGATCGCAGCGCGACCGGCCGTCGCATCGCGCGCCTGAATCGACGCGTAAAACCCCGACAGATCGAGCCGGCGGGTCGCCTGCCAAATCATCCGCGCCTCATGGTCCGGCGGCAGCAAACCATCGAGATGCATAGGCTGCAGTAAATGCTGATCCCGATCCGGTCGAACCAATCGCGCGCCATCCATGAAAAAACTCCTGTTTTGATTTCGAGCGATCCTATATCATTCATCGACAGCAGGGAATTTTTTCCCAGGCTCAATGCGGACCCTACAAATTTAGACAATCGTAAACTATTGATGTGCACCCTTCTCAAGCCACACGCCCCAAGCCTCCAGCCCTTTTCTGAATTCATCATTCGCCATTCTCAATTCTTTCACCCCCAAACCCCCTGCACAAACCATTGCCCATCCGCACAACCCTCGCGGGCGCGAAACAGCCATAGGCATCGACCACGTTGATCATGTACCGTGTAATAATCGCGCGCCGCGCCGGCGTCGCGCCGCCACCAGGGCAGCATGATGCGCTCGGGGCCATCCGCCGCCGCGATCTCCAAGCCTTCACCGCGCCATTGCATCCACGAGGGTGGGCCGTTCGGAAACAACGCAATCACCCGCGCCGCTTCGGGCTGGGCCAACAAAATCGACGGTCGTCGCGCTCCGCGCGGTAATGGTGCCGTTACGGTGGCTTTGGCCAAAGGTGCCACGCTCTCGAAGGCCAACTCCGGCACGTGGCTTTCGACCGGTGCCAGCGCCGTAACGGCGTCATCACCCAAGCGATCCACCAAACGATCGACCAAGCGCCCCAGCGCTTCGGCATCGGCGTGACCATCCTCATCGCGACCCCACATCGCTGTTTGCTCGCCGTGCAGGTCGTCGCTGCGCACGGTCTCTAGCGTGATCTCTTCGACACCATGCCCGATACGCAACGCATGTAAGCGATTTTGTATCATCGACCAAATATGCTTGCCCGCGCGTGTCGCCTGCGTAAAGCGAAAGTGCTCGCGCAACGGCCCCACATCGACGCGCCAAAACGTGAGCAACAACTCATACGCCCCCTTACCGCGCTGTGCCAGCAACGCGAGCAACTCATCCAGCAGCGTCTGCACCGTTTCCTCGATCAATCGCGCGCTGCGCACCGGCCCGTCAAACGTGTACGTCACCGTCAGCGGCACCTCCACGCGCACGGGTTCGAGCGCTTCGTAAACATCGCCCAGCGCCTGCTGCAAACGCGTTAACAGTTCGCGACCGTAACGGGTGGCTAACTCATCACGCGGTAAATCGAGCAGTTCACCGACACGGCAGATATCCACTTCGGCCAACGCCGCGCGCGTTTTGGCATCGAGCCGCAGCGCTTCCACCGGCAAGCCATTCAACCGCGTGCGCACCTCGTGATCGGCCACGCTGCTGACGCGCCCGCTGCCAAACCGTGCCAACGCCCACGCCGCGCCATAGGTCGGGGCCGTGGCCAGCCGCGCGGGCAAACCCAACCGACGCAGTGATTCGTCGATCGCCTTAACCTGTGCATACTCCCCACCAAACAACGGTCCGCAGCCGGAGATATCCAAGAACAATCCGTCGGGCGGGTCAGGCGCTACCGTCGGCGCGAAGCGCAAGGCCCAGCGCGCCAACCGTTGCAGTTTCTTTTCGTCTTCCGCCGGTTGATGTTCGGCTTCTAACGTGATGTAACGCCCGACCAATGCCCGCGCGTGCGCCAGCGTAATGCCCGGTCGCACACCCACGCGCGCCGCTTGCGCGCAACAATCGTGTACGTACTGCTTGCCCCGCGCCGTATCGACCAGCAACACGCACTGCGGCGCGTTACGCGCTGTTGCGCTGGGCCCGCGCGTAACCGCCGCGGATGGCGAAGCCCGGCGCGCCTGACGGCAGGCCAACAGCACCGGCCAACGCGGTAGATAAACGGACAGCACCCTCGGCATGATCCCACTCCAAAATCCAATCGGGGATGGTTTCGAGCGGCACTCCCTTGCAACGCAACAACGTCAATTTCCACTGCGGGTTCACCACGGTTCCGCCGGCACCCGATCCGGCATACCAGCGCACCTGCCAGCGCGTTAGCGCCGCCGACAGCGTGTCGCGCTCACCCGGTGGGCGCGTGAGCCAGATCCATTTTTCCTGCGCTCGCGCCAGCAAATGCAATCGGCGCGTGGCAGCGCGATCGAAGCCGCTGCCATCGGCCATCACGGCGCGCACCGCCCGGCAGCGCAGCGCCGTATCGGCAATCCATTGGCGCGTGGGGCCGTCGCGCGCGCTCACAAATAACGAGCGCCGTAATAAACGACTGTCGTTGGCATCACCGCCACGCGCCGCCGGCGCGTAAGGCCGATGACCGTCGCAAACCCAAACCGTCCAACCCGCCTGAGGCGACTGCTGCAACAACTGCCGCGCCAGATGCAGCAAGATGCAAAACGGCGGCACGCCCGCCGCGCGGCGCCCGGCGTTGGCTTCCAGCGGCGCGCCGAACCATTCGTGTAACCCCGTCGGCAGGCCCGAACCCAGCGCCGCGTCGACCTCATCCCAGCCGGTGCGCAAGCGCGGTCCATCCTCACCGTGTACCAACGCTTCGGCCGTCGCCACCCGCACGGGACAGCGTTGTTGAATGGCGCGCAACGATTCCGGCAGCACGGTCATACCCTGCTTTCACGCAACGAATGGTTTTAACGATCGATCCATCACCCGACGCATGCGGGCGGCTCTACTTTAGCACCAGCTAATCTGTGGCACCGGCTCTACTCAACGATTCCGGCAGCACGGTCATACCCTGCTTTCACGCAACGAATGGTTTTAACGATCGATCCATCACCCGACGCATGCGGGCGGCTCTACTTTAGCACCAGCTAATCTGTGGCACCGGCTCTACTGTGGCACCGGCTCTACTGTGGCACCGGCTAATAGCCGGTGGTTACTCAGCCTATTAGGCTGAGCCACAGACGATGCGACATACGCGAGCATTGCCCCCAGCCTCAGAGAGGCAGGGGCACCCGAGCCATTGATCAGGCCGGGGGTACCCGGCGAATCAACGAAGAGCGGCGATTTTGAGCCCGCCGCTTTTGTTTGGTTAATGTTAGGTTTCACCCGAACAGCTGTCAAGGAAGAAATGGCAAGGAAAATTCGCTATTTCGGCGGCATTCTGCAGAGCCGCAAGAACTCTGCGGCGTCGAAATGACGATCAAACGACTGCAATTCGATCGGACCGACGGGGCGACCGCGTAACTCAAAGGTACGTACGCATCGTTGCCCCACCAAGATTCCCAGCCGGCTGCCGCGATGCTTTTTACACCATACCGAAAAGGCCCCGGCACGCGGAGACCTCAACCCAATGAAAACGGAATACCGTCCTTCCAGCCCACCCGAGATCATCAATTTGTCGTAGTCAAAATCGGAATGATTCAGTAGCGGCAGTCGTTTGCGGAACCACTTCTTTCCGGCGGGGTCGGTGACTTCGACTGAATAATCACCGCTCTTCTCAGATTTCAATTCGACAAAATTTATACAGCCTATCACATCATCAGACGCAACGATCTCGGCCTCAACCGGTGCGCTCGTCATCTCGACACTGGCCAAAGAGAGAAAATCACTTTGGGCCGTGATTGATTCCATGCGCAAGCGCTCGACGTCGGACATATCTGAGAGAAACTCAGCCCTAAGCTGTGCCTGCGCATTAGAAATTTTTGAAAAATCACCACCAGCCAATACACCACCACCGAATTCGGTCGCACTATCGAGTTTGGCGAATCCATAAATCATCAGACGTGGCGTCAACGGGGATGATAGCTTCTTGACAATCCGCAGTTGCTTACCGATCACCACACCAACCTGTTGGCCAACCAGACGCTCGTTCATTTTCTGGAGCCGTTCTAATCCGCTAGGAGCCAGATGTAGAAACACAGCAAATCGCGATGGATCATCAATGTAAATGACACTTACCAAGGAGCGATCGAATTCGTCCAGATTCATCACCGATTTTGATGGCCGAAACCAGCTAACGCCCTGTTCGTCTTTGATCTTCACGACATGTATTTCATCCGCCTTTTCGCGCAATGATATGATTTCAAAAAAATCGGGATCGGTGGCCGGCGGACTGTCATTAGTTGCTGGATAAGAAACGGGCACTTCGCGAACCTGAGGTGGGATCGGGGATTTGGGTTTAGCCCGCATTCCAACCAGCAATTCTTCAGTCAATTTGTCAATGCGCTTCGGATCACCACCGCAGCGCATCCCTGCCAAGGCGCGGGCATATGATTCATCTGAATCCGGCCAACTGACTACCAGCATAGATTGAATCGTGCTGTGCACCGTGGCAACTTCTGTCAACCTTGCTTCGAAGAAAGCCCCCAAGGTTTCACCACGATGTCTAGCTGTCCAGTTGAATAAACGCTTTTCAGGATCATTGAGAGTAACTCCGATCGCACGGCCATCATCGACCCCGCTCGTTTCAAACGCTCGGTCAACATGCCGCAAATCCACAATCGCAGCCTCGGCGCGATACCACGTTACGCCGTCGCGTGCCGTCACGGCGATTTTGTGTTGGTCATCAGACTCCCGTCTGACAGAAACCAGCTCGAAGAAAGCGGGATCAACAACATCCTTAGCTTCGGTTCTATCGCACGCGACGGTCAGCGACGCAATCAAACAACATGAGAAAACGAAAACGGCCCGTGGCATCATGACCTCCTAAGAATGATAATTGGCGTCAATGAATCTTCTTAATAGCCACGATTGTATTGAGATGGATAATCAGATCAAAGCGGACAGGAGTTCGACCGGAATTTTGGCGCTAGTATAGCCATACACAATCCAGCCTGACATTGCTGGGAACCCGTCGCCGCGAGGACGCGGCGGCTCTGAATATTGCCAATCGCTGCCGGGGTGAGGCGGCACTGAATGACAATCACCGCGGGGACGCGGCGGCTCTGAATCAATCTATTACCCGTCGCCGCAAGATGCGGCGGCTCTGAATGATGCCCCTTACCGCGAAGACTCACCTATACAAAATCTCCAACTTTGCACTTCGCATTTTGAACTTTGCATTAACCCCATCCGCTTTAAATGGACAAGAAAACGCCACTACCCACCATTCGCACTTCGCTATTCGCCCTTCTAAATTCTCTTCTTCCTTCTCCCCCTCACCATCCCCGCCAGCATCATCAGCGACACCGCGCTGGCCGCGCCGCCACTGCCGCAGGTGGTGGTGATGTTGGTGATGTTCGTTAGCCCATCATTACCGTTGTCCGTGCCGCGCTCCGTGCCGCCCAACGGTTGGTCGCCATTGTCGCATTCAAACACGCCGTCGCGATTTAAGTCGACGGTGCGCACGCCACAGCCGCACAAGCCGGGCGTGGTCTTGAGTGAATCGAAGGGGCAATCGTCGTTGCAATCGGGCGTGCCGTCGAAATCGCTATCGACTTCTTCCACATCGCAGCCGCACGCGCCCTCGGTCACCTTGGTGGGCGTATTGGGGCATTCATCGGCGCAGTCGCTCACGCCGTCGGCATCGGAGTCGACTTCTTCCTTACCGCAACCACAGTCGCCCTCTTCGATCTTATTCTCATCATCCGGGCATTCATCCAGACAATCGGGCGTGCCATCACCGTCGGTATCGAGATCGTCGTCCGCGCCGGGGCATACATCGCAGCCGTCGGGCACGCCATCGTTATCTGCATCGACATTATCCGGATGGCCGGGGCAGATATCGTCGCCAAAAACGAACACATACGACTGCGTGTACCACTCGCCGCTGATTTGCGACTTCAGCCGCACGTACAACTCGCCATTGTCCGTCGGCAAATCTTCCACGAGCAGCGACGTATCCGTACCAGTGTAATCTTCCACATCGCTACCGCCGTCGAACGTACCGATTTCCAACGCGTATTGCGTGACGTTGGTGCCGGTCGTCCATTCAAACGTGTAGCTGTCTTCAGGAATGCTGTCGCCATCCATCGCCGGGGCCGTGAGTTCGGCCACGCCGTCGGGCATCGGGTCACCGTAAAGTGCCGCCATGTTGTCTGCGTCACCCGTGCTCAGGTGATTGCGCTGACCGATCTGGTTTTGCCACGCTTCGTTGGGCGAGTCGACGGTAATCGTGCGGCACGAACTCGAACAAGAGCAACTCGAAAAGGCACACTGACCGTAGTGCATGATGGAATCGAAATCGTAACTGCCATTGGTGCCGGCGCTGCTATGTTTGTCGAAGTTATGGACGAAGCCGCTGGTGATGTTATCGGTTTCGATGGTGACGTAATCATCGCGATCGGGGCGCGACTGTTCGTGCCAAACGCCCAACGCGTGAGCCAACTCGTGCATGATGATGAAGTGATAGCTCCAGTTATAAACCGAAAGCTGCTGCTTACCGCCGATGCGACCGACGTACGACCAGTTACCGCTGCCGCTGATCACTTCGATATAAGCCGACTCGGTCGTGCGTTCCACAAACTGCACGTTGGCGACGGCTTCCCAGGAATCCATCGCATCGCGCATCTTGGTTTGATTGCTGCTGCTGACGCTGCTGTCGAACGTGTAGGGCACGATACCGTCGGGCCAGAAGCCGCTGGTGATGCTGGTGCCGTGTTGTGGGTCGCCGCTACCATCGTGCATGGGACTATCGGGCACGACGATGCAGCCTTCGACCAGCGTGGTGCCTTCGGGAATCCCCGGATCGGTAGGCGGCGCGAAGGACGGCATCTGCAACGCCGCCTGTTCGCGCAGGGCCGCCAACTTGTCTGCGCTCGGCAAGATCATCGGCGTCAGACCGACAGTCGCCGGATCGACAGACCCCACCAGATGCTCCGTCCTTGTCAACGCGCCCGTTTCATCGAGATCGGCAAAGTAATACCGGCCCGCCTTATGCAGCACGGTGTACCCTTGCGGATCGACGTACCAATTCACATGGTCGTCGCCCTCGTAATGCAACGAGATTACACCCACGCCCGGTTGCACGGTTTGAAACGGCTCGTGATGCTGATTGGCCAATTGTGCCGCCGATGACGACAACGCCGTCAGCACTAATGCGCCCGCCAACAGGCCACGGAACCTGATCTGATCGATTGAAATACCCACGCCCGGCCCCCGTCGTGAACGAGTGATCGTCTCATCCCCAAACACTGGCGGCTGCGTCCGTGGCGCGGCTCGACCAACTTCCCGGAGTGAAAGATACGATTCGGGGGTGCTGCAGGTGTTGCGGAATGGGACGTCGTCGGAAAATGCGGCAACACAAATGTGATGTGTGCACGGGATTACCGTCCGATTTCGCTTGCCGGGGCGATAACCAGCGATACACTCACAAACTTGGACGCGCGATCACCGTGACGGTCGCGCGAGGTGTTCGGACGATGGCGCTGCGGGTTGCGGCGCGACAACGGAATCAAAAAGAAGGAGCTTTGGCGATGTGGAAGAATTCGCGCGTGTTATGGGCCATTCCGGCAGTGTTTCTGATGACCAGTGGCTGCAGCATGATGAGCGCCGTTGGGATCGGAAAGAATGTGATGCGCAAGGACAGCCATCTGGCGGTCTTTATCGATGGCATGCCCGCCAAGCAAAACAAGTTGAAGAAGGGCGCGATGGGCTATGCCGATTTCAAGGTCGAAGGCACCTGCAGCACCTCGCCCAGCTTCAAATTCGAGTTTGCGGACGATAAAAACTTCGGCCGCATCACCAGCACCAACATTCAGATTCATCAGGCATTCGAGAACAACTATTCGAATCAGTCCGAGTTCACGATCTACCCAGCTGGCGGCAGCTCCGACAATCTGCTGGAAGCGGGCAAGACGTATAACCTGGGTTCGATGCCGGCTGGTATGGAGTGCATGAACTTTGACCGGCAGAAGGTCAGCGGCGTGACGCTTAAGCCCGGTATGAATTACATGCTGATCTTCACAATCGCGGGCGATCGCAGCGATTCGATTCAGGTGTTGTTCAGCACGAAGTAAGCGACGGCGATATTGAACGTCCAGAATTACAAGGCCCCACAGGCGCGGACTATCTGAACCGACCCCTGTGGGGCCATTTTTTGCAATATGCGTACGGCGAATGTTGTGGACAGGCGGGTCCGGATGTAATCCGGGCATACCTCCGCAAATAAACGCTTCTGATTGAATCTGATACAATCTAGCAAACCTGCGTGAATGACCAACCATCATCGGACCCCAAACCGCCCATGAACATCCTCGGCATCTCCGCTTTCTATCACGATAGTGCCGCTTGCTTGGTTCAGGATGGCCAATTGGTGGCTGCCGCGCAGGAGGAACGCTTCACGCGCAAAAAGCACGATTTTCGATTTCCGACCAAGGCGATTGAGTATTGTTTAACTGAAGCGGGCATTGACGCGGGGCAGCTCGATCATGTTGCCTTTTATGACAAACCGTTAATGAAATTTGAGCGCTTGCTAGAAACCTATTTCGCCTACGCACCGTTGGGATTGCGCAGCTTTTTGCACGCGATGCCCTTGTGGCTGCGGGATAAGCTGCACTTGCCGCGCGAGATGGATAAGGGCCTCGGCAAGCAATACAAAGGCCGCTACATCTTTCCCGAGCATCACGAATCGCACGCCGCCAGCGCGTTCTTTCCCTCGCCTTACGAAGAAGCCGCCATTTTGACGATTGATGGTGTCGGCGAATGGGCCACCGCCAGCCTCGGCGTCGGGCGCGGTAACAAGATCGAACTCACCCACGAGTTGCGCTTTCCCCACTCGTTGGGATTGCTGTATTCAGCCTTCACCTATTACTGCGGCTTTAAGGTTAACTCCGGCGAATACAAACTGATGGGCCTCGCCCCCTACGGTGAGCCTAAATACGTCGACAAGATCCTGGATAAGGTCGTCGACCTCAAAGACGACGGCTCGCTGCGCATGGACATGTCTTACTTCAATTATTGCGAAGGTATGACCATGACGAGTCCGAAGTTCCACGCCCTCTTCGGTGACCCGCCGCGTTCGCCTGAAACGCAGATGTCGCAGAAAGACATGGACCTGGCCGCCTCGGTGCAGGTTGTGACGGAAGAGGCGATGTTGCGCTCTGCGCGGCATCTTCATGAAACGACGGGCCTGGACAATCTCGTCTTAGCAGGCGGCGTGGCGCTCAACTGTGTGGGTAATGGTCGCATCCTGCGCGAAGGGCCGTTTGAGAACATTTGGATTCAACCGGCGGCAGGCGACGCTGGCGGCGCCTTGGGTGCGGCGTTGTTCGTGTGGTATCAGTTGATGGACAAGCCGCGTTCGGTGCAAGCGCCCGACGGTCAGCGCGCTTCGCTGCTCGGGCCAGCGTATCAAGATAACGAGATTGCCACAGCGCTCGACGGCTTGAATGCGAAGTATCACCACTGCGCCGATGAAGCCGAGTTGGTGCGCCACGTGGCCGATGCATTGGAAAACGAGCAAGTCGTCGGTCACATGCAAGGTCGGATGGAATTCGGACCGCGTGCGTTGGGCAATCGGTCGATCATTGGCGACGCGCGCAGCCCCAAGATGCAGTCGGTGATGAATCTGAAGATCAAGTTTCGCGAGTCGTTCCGACCGTTCGCACCCTGCGTATTGCGCGAACACGTGAGTGACTACTTTGAGATGCGCGACCACGAAGACAGCCCCTATATGCTGCTGGTCGCCAATGTGCGCGAAGACAAACTCACGAATAGCCAGGATGCCACCGTCACGGGCCTCGACAAGCTCAAACAAATTCGCAGCGTGGTGCCCGCAATTACGCACGTCGATAATTCGGCACGCGTGCAGACGGTCGATGCTGAACGCCACCCGCGCATGCACGCAATCATGAGCGCGTTTCACGAGCGCACGGGTTGCCCAGTAATAATCAACACCAGCTTCAACGTGCGCGGCGAGCCGATCGTGTGCACGCCGGAAGATGCCTATCGCTGTTTCATGGGCACCAATATGGATGTGTTGGTGATCGACGAGTTTGTGCTGTATAAGAACGAGCAACCGGAAGCGAAGGAACACGATGTGGATGAGTATTTGGCGCAGTTTCAGTTGGATTAAGTAGGGTCCGCATTGCGGACCAATTCGTGGGCATAACAAAAGGTATTTGATGACTCGCAACGACGTGATGTACGGATTACTCAAGAGGCAATACATCGCGCTACGCCGTGGTCCGCAGTGCGAACCCTACGGAGATTGGCATGCCCTTAATCGACCGTGTAGCGTTTCGGCATTTTGACGTTTCGACTTTTTGACGTTTGACAAATGATCAAGATTGACTCGCAACCCGATTCATCAACGCTCCGTACCTTCGGCTGGACGGGCTTGGTGGCGTTTCCGCTGTTGGGTTGGATGGCGTGGAACCAATGGCTCGCGTTTGCGCCATTGCCGGATGGTGCGACGCAACCGACGGCGTATGTGTTGTTCGGTCTCGGCGTATTGTGCGGTCTGTTGGCCGTGGCCGCGCCGCAACTGCTCAAACCGCTGTTTCTGGGGCTCTCGCTGATTGCCGTGCCGATCGGCTTTGTGCTGACTTACACCCTGTTGACGCTGATTTTTTTCCTGATCGTCACGCCCACGGCGATCATCTTCCGCATCATCGGTCGTGACGCCTTGCATCGAAAAATCGACCCGGCAGCAACGACCTATTGGACGCCGCACAAGGCCCCGAAAGACGTTAAGCGCTATTTTCGTCAGTATTGAGTTGACGAGGTTTCGGACATTCGGCGTTGTGGGTGGTATGATGGATAAGCGAAGATGACCACGGCGCGCAACCGGATGCCCCTGCCCCTCTGGGGCTGGGGGACAATGACCCGCCCAAGCGGAACGACGAGCGCCCTAACTCAACCGGCCTAACGAGATGACCGACACACACGACCCGCAACAGCACGACACCAACGCCTTCACCGACGAAGCCAACGCCGAGCGCGTGGGCTTGTTCACGGAACTCTGGGATTTCCTCAAAGAAAACAAAAAATGGTGGATGCTGCCGATTCTGATCTGCTTCGCCGGTTTGATCGGCCTCGTGATTCTCGCCGCCGTCGCGCCGGGGGCGGCACCGTTTATTTATACGTTGCATTGATGTCCTGTACCCACTTAGGGTTCGCCGATGGCAATCATCTTTCGTCGCACCTTCGCTGGCGTGTTGATCCTCACCAGCCTAATCGCGTGTAGTTGTTGGCTTCGAATTTGGAACCCGTTCTTCACATTCTTCGATCCACCGAGTTATTCGAATGACGTGCGGCACTTAAGCACCAATTTTTTCAGTGATATCCCCGAGCCAAGCTACATCATCACCCGCTCCCACTTTGGTGCATCGCTGTTTGTCCGAATCAAAAGATTGCCTGACCAGAATGCCGATTGGCATATCGGAGAACTCGGCAATAACGAACTTTGGTACACCGAAGGCGCTGGCTGTTTCAGTCGATTCTGGGTGATTCACTTACGGTTGGAATACTGGGTGCTGGCCTTGGTGTTCGGTGCCTTCCCGGCGGTGCAATCGATCAAGTCTTATCGTCGCCGCCTGCTAAGCGCCAACATTGCGTATCCGTGTGGCAGATGCAATTACGACCTCACCGGCAACGAATCCGGCACCTGCCCCGAGTGCGGGACAATAATCTCCACATCGATTGCTAAATCCGAAAAAGTCCCGGCAGGGACGGCGCGAAAATAGCCCAGGAGTTCACTCCTGGGTAAGGTTGCGCCTGAAAGATGATTGAATCGTGCCGTAGGTACGATGGGATTTAGCGAACGATCGCGTCGGAGTCTCTTCATCCCTCCGGGATGAAACATCTTAAGTAGTCTCCGTCACCCAGCAGTGAACTGCTGGGCTATTTTCAAAATGTCCCTACCGGGACACGAAACCTACACCGTCGCCTTAAACACGCGCGCCCCCACGCCGAAGCACGCGACGCCGATCCCGATCAATACCAAACACGGCGTCAGCATCTCCGTCGGCGTAAAGCCACGCCACATGGCACCTTCCATCGCGAGGATGGACCATTTGATGGGGCTGATCACGGCGATGTCTTGCAACCACGGCGGCATGAAGGCGAGCGGCAACATCCCGCCGCCGATCATCGCCATCACCACCAAAATCGCCCAGCCAATACCGCCCGCCGCTTGTTCGGTTTTGCCCATTACTGATAGCAACATCATGATCCCAACGAAGGCAATCGCGACACAAAGCAAGGCTACCGCCATCATCACGTAGGAGTGGGGACGTACGCCAAACACCAACGCCGCAAAGACGAAGAGCGTTACGGCGACGCAGAGTGTGGTACATAAACACGCCAGACCTTTGCCCGCGAGTACCTGCCCCAAGCTGATAGGTGCCATGCGCAGTCGCACCAACGTGCCGCGCGTGCGTTCGACCACCAGCGAAATACCGAAGCCCGCCGCGCAGCCCATGATGCCCCAGACCACGCCTTGTGGAAACGTGATTTCGTAGGCACTTTGCGGGCCATCGCGTTGCGGCATGATGTCGATCTTTTCGATCTTGGGTTGCATGAAGTTCGCTGCGCTGTTCGACGCATCACCATTGCTATCCGCACCATCGCCCTGCATATCCGGCATCTTGGTCATAAAGTTCTTGAGCGCGGGAAGAAATGTAAGCAGTGTTGCCTTTGTTAATGGATCGACATCGTCTGCAGCGCGCAAGTCTTCAATCGTGTTATCGAGCTGCGCCGTCATCGCCGTTGGGTCGGTAAACACGCGCTGCAAATCGCCGAACAGTTCGCCCATCAGAATACCTTGCAACATCCCCGTCTCGGCCGCGCGGGCAGGGTCGATGCCAAGGCCAACCTTGGGCGGATTACTGAAAACTTGCGAGCGTGCTGTCCCGAAGCCCACGGGCAAGACCAACATTGCCGACCGCTTGCCGCGGCGTACCAAATCTTGCGCTTCTTCGCGTTCTGCCGTCGTCACGTTCAACGCATCGAGATCGCTCAACTGCTGCAGGAATGCCGCCGAGCCCTCGGTTTGATCTTCGTCTACGATCACCACGTTGATGCCGCCGCTATCACCGCCGCCGCCCATGCCCGACATGATCACGCCAAAAAAGCTGGCATAGATAATCGGAAACACAAAGGCAAAGAAAAACCCGGCTTTATCGCGTAGCAGCATGCGCAGGTCTTTACCCGCCAGTGCGAATACTTCATTCATCGCGCAACGCCCTTCCCGTCAGATTCAAGAACACGGTCTCCAGATTCGCCCGCTCTACACGAAATGTTTGCAAGCCCCCGTTGTTTTGCAGCCGTTGCAATTCGGCCAGTGGATCATCCGTTTGCATTTCGACTTCATCACCGTCGGGCCGTGTGGCGATCACGCGGCTGGCACCACCGTGCGCATCGATCAAGCCATCAACCGTATCGATCGCGAGCAGTTGCCCGCGATCCATAATGCCGACGCGATCGCACAAGCGTTGGGCCTCTTCCATGTAGTGCGTTGTATAGATAATGGTGGTCTCCATCGCGCGCAACGCGAGAATGTGTTCGAAGATGGCGTTGCGCGACTGCGGATCAACGCCCACCGTGGGTTCGTCGAGCAACAGCAGTTTCGGCTTATGCACCACGGCAATCGCAAGATTGAGCCGGCGCTTCATGCCGCCGGAATATTCGGAGGCCTTATCTTTCTGCCGATCGGCCAAGCCCACGAATTCGAGCGCCCAATCAACGCGTTGCTTTAGCTCAGCACCGCGCAACCCTTGCATCTTGCCAAAGAAAATGACGTTTTCGCGACCGCTCATTTCTTCGTAAATCGCGAGCGATTGCGGTGCCACGCCGACCAAGCGGCGGACGTTCTTCTCTGTCGGATCACCGGCGTCACCAATGGCGATTGACCCACTGGCCGGTCGCAGCAAGCCGACGCACATATTGACGGTCGTAGTCTTTCCCGCGCCGTTGGGGCCGAGTAAGCCAAAAATCTCGCCAGGCGCGATCGATAGTGAAACATCTTTCACTGCGACGAGTTCGCCGAATTGTTTTCTGATGGAGTCAATCACTAACACGATTAATTACTCACTAAGCGAAAGCTACGTTCTTAATTTGAGCCGAACACCAGTCTTGCTAAACGCAACAATACGACACCACTAACGATTCAATTAATCGACAGCTTGCATGTAAGGCGTAGGTTGTACAACTCCGGACGCGCTATTCCAAATTTGGTCACATTTCATAATGGCATCGGTTTCACGCTAAATCGATCGTCGATAATGAATCAAGCGCTCGACGGCTTCAAACCCTAGCGCGCGATGCGCTCCGTCACTAGCAACATTGTCAATCCAAGTATCGGAAGCCAGTTCGGAACACCCCTTGGAACGCCCCCACGCCACACCTGCGTCGACCAACTTGCGACCGACGCCACTACGGCGGTAGTCCTCCGCCACCCACCACGCCTCCAGATAGGCGACCGGCCCGGTGGCGCAGCCAATGGCATGCGGATGCAGCGAGTATTCCGCAAACCCGATCAACGCGTCGCTTTCGAATGCCCCCACGGCCAGTTGATCGCCATCCCTTAGGATTCGTTCGACCTCTGCCAACGCTTGCGTCGGTGAACAATCCGACCAAAGGCGACAGCGCGCGTCGACCCACGGCGCACGGTCATCGGCGTGCAACGCGCGAATATCGAATTGATGTCTTGGATTATCAACCGGCATCTTCTTGCACCATAACAAATGTCCCCGCGACATTAGGCCACCATCAGCGTCGGGATAGGCAAGCCCTCATTCACATTTAATCCGAGCCGCGACAATAGGCGAAATCGCAGACCAAGGTATTGCAGAATGTCGGGATCTTGCCAACGAAATACGATTGATGATCCCGGCGCTTGACCCCTAGGGCATCGGCGTGTACCTAGAGCATTACGTCGAGATTGTTAACCAAAACCCCGCAACCGGAACCCGTTATGAAGACCGACGTCGCCGCCGATACGCTCAGCATCAATACGATCCGCACCTTGGCCATGGACGCCGTACAGCAGGCCAATTCCGGGCATCCGGGGGCTGCGATGGCGCTGGCGCCGCTGGCCCACCTACTCTATACCAAGTACATGCGGCACAATCCGGCCAATCCGCGCTGGGCCAACCGCGATCGCTTCGTGCTCTCCGCCGGGCATGCCTCGATGCTGCAGTATGCCACACTGCACTTGGCCGGCTACGACGTTTCGCTCGATGACATCAAGCAATTTCGCCAACTCAACAGCCCCACGCCGGGTCACCCTGAATTCGGTCACACGCCGGGCGTCGAAACCACGACCGGCCCGCTCGGTCAGGGTGCCGCCAACAGCGTCGGCATGGCTGTTGCCGAAAGATGGCTCGCCGCCCGCTTCAACCAGCCCGGCCATGAGATCGTCGATCACCATGTGTACGCGATTCTTGGCGATGGTTGCATGATGGAGGGCGTCACTGCCGAAGCCGCCTCGTGGGCGGGTCATCTAGGGCTCGACAATCTTATCTGGTTTTACGATAGCAACGATATCACTATCGAAGGCAAGACCAATCTCGCCATCAGCGAGGACATCGCTGCACGCTTCGCAGCCTACGGTTGGCAGGTACAGGAAGTTGCAGACGTGGAAGATCGCGCGGCCCTGTGTAACGCCATCGATGAAGCGCAAGCAACGTCGGGCAAGCCCAGTTTGATCGTCGTGCGCAGCATCATCGCCCGCGGCGCACCCAATAAACAAAACACCGCCAAGGCCCATGGCGAACCGCTCGGTGAAGACGAAATTCGCGCGGCCAAGGAATTCTATGACTGGCCTTCCAATGAGCCGTTCTTCGTTCCGGAAGAAGTGAAGTCGGCCTGGACGCAAGCAAGTCAGGCGCGCGGTAGCGACCTCGAAGCGCAATGGAACGAGGCATTTGCGAAATATCAAGCCGCGTTTCCCGATCTTGCCAACGAATGGCAGTTGATTCAAAACGGTCAGCTACCCGAAGGCTGGGATACGAACTGGCCCGCGTTTGACGCCGACGCCAAAGGCATGGCCACGCGCGCTTCGGGCGGCAAGATCTTGGTCGAAGCTGCCAAGCGCATCCCTTGGCTCATTGGCGGTTCGGCTGACTTGGCACCATCGACGAAAACGCTGCTCGAAGACACGGTCGATTTTCAAGCCGGTGCTTACGATGGCCGAAACTTGCGTTTCGGTATTCGCGAACACGCGATGGCCGCCGCCTGTAACGGAATGGCACTTTCTGGCCTGCGACCGTTCGGTGCGAGCTTTCTGGTGTTCACCGATTACGCGCGCCCTTCGATTCGCTTATCGGCATTGATGCAGCAGCCGGTGATCTATGTTTTCACGCACGACAGCATCGGCGTCGGGGAAGATGGCCCCACGCATCAACCGATCGAACACCTCGCGGCGTTACGCGCGATTCCCGGTCTCGACGTGTTTCGACCGGGCGATGCCAATGAGGCGGCGATGGCTTGGAAACATGCGTTGCAAACGACGGATCGACCGGTGCTGTTGGCTCTCACGCGTCAAAACGTGCCGACGCTCGATCGAGATCGTTACGCATCCGCCGAAGGGACTTTGAAGGGTGGTTACGTCGTTCAAAATTGCGATAAGACGCCCGACATCATTCTGATCGGTACCGGCTCTGAGTTGCAGCACTGTATCAGCGCAGCCGAAACGCTTTCGAACGAAGGCGTCGCCGTACGCGTGGTCTCGCTACCGTGCTGGGAATTGTTCGATCGTCAGGATGAAGCGTATCGCACAAGCGTTCTGCCGCCGGAGGTATCCAAGCGCGTAGCCATCGAAGCCGGTGTCGCCCAAGGCTGGGAAAAGTACGTCGGCCCCCATGGCACCACGATCACCATGTCGTCGTTTGGTCTTTCAGCGCCCGGCAGCGCGGTGATGTCACACTTCAATATGACGGCTGATGGTGTTTTGACGGCTGCGCGAATGCTAATGATGTAATCCCTGCATACCCCCAACAGCACCGCACCAACAACGCATCGATTCCGGGGAGAATTAGAGGTCAATCGGTACGTTCGAAGATCCTTTCGATGCATTTGCAAAGACCTGAAGAGAATTCAGAAATAAAAAAACCGGGGGGCCGCATGCGTCCGCCCGCCAACTAGTAGTCATCGCGTAAACGTTGGCGAAGAGCTGCTAGTGACGGGCGGGCAATGCAATTTGAGGTTCTCAGAATGCGTCCGCTACGGGCAGGCGGCACCGGACAGCAGGCTGCTGACGAATTCCGTGGTATCAGCTGCATCAATACCGGCCATGCCGTCGACATCGGCACAAGCACACGAGCCGCCGTCAATGAGGCAGGCGACGAACTGCTGGATGTCGGCACCGTTACGCGTGCCGTCGCCGTTCATGTCACCCAGGCAGGCGCAAGACGGCAATGTCGTCTGCGGCCAGAAGCCGCCTTCCAAATCGAAGTCGCCGCCGGACATGAAGCCCGCATCGGGCTGGCCGATGGTGCCTTCGAGTTCGAAATTACCGCCGGCGCTGTAACCGCCGCCGCCGTCGATGGTGTAGCTGGTGATTTCAAAATCGTTAGCGAGTGCGACGGACGTGCCAATGATTAATGCGATGCTGCCTGCGATGAGGCGTTGAATGTGTTGCTTATTCATCTTGGATATTCCTTTCATCTCGTATTCATCAATGATCGCAGCATCGATCATCGTTAATTGCCGTAATTACTTTGAGAAAGCACGTCTTCGATCTTGGCAAGTCGCGCGGCCAGTTCGGCATTTTGCTGCCGCAACGATTCGATCTCCGCATCTTTGTCGGCGAGACGCTTGTCGGTTTGGTGCCGCAACTCCTGAATGGCAGCGGCGCTGTAGATCGTGAGCGGGTAGGTATCGACCTGCAATATCGTCGAGCCGTCGGACAGGCGTTCGCCACTGCTGTGCACATGATCGGGAAATACTTCGGCGAACTCTTGTGCGATGACGTTCAAGTAGCGACCGTCGCTGACGCCAGCGTGCGTCTGTTGATAGTCGTCGGTGTATTCAAAGCTAACGAGCCGCACGCGGTCGAGCGTGTCGAGTGCACCGGTGATCGTTTCGATATCCGTCTTGATACGACGGTCGGAGTTGGCGCGCCAATCGCCAGCAGTCGACTTCGATGCGCTGCCTTCGACTTCCAGCGTATTCACCAAAGCCGGTCGGCCGATGCCGAGCAAGCCGCGTTGCTGCACGTGCGTACGGAAGTTGAAGTCGTTATCAACATTGGTTGAGCCGCGTCCATCTTCATACGTTCCCGGATTCTCAAACAGCCAGGAGATGTCGTTTCCGTCTGTCGTTTCGATGCGCATGGTGTAAGTTTGTCCGAATTGCACCACCGGCGGATTGGTCAGTGGGAACTCGACCCAATCGGTCACGCCCGGTGTAATATCAAACGTTTGGCTCTTGATCTGACTGCCGCCGGTTCCCTGACCTTCGTAAATTCGGATGCGAACCTGCGACGACGTTGTGCTGTTGTGCAAACGCGCTTCGACTTTTGCAAGCAGTCCGTTGTAATCCGACTTAAACGACTGCCATAGCGACGAGTTGGGAGGGGAAAAGAAGTTCGCAAATTCCTGAGACTGGTCCGAAATGATGAACGGCGCGTCATTGACAATCGAGGCGTTCGGCGTCATGTAGGTTCGAAATCGGAGATCCACGTTCGCATTGCCCGAGATCCGCCCGAACGGATACGGGTCACCGAACGCAACTGACAAAGACAAATCGTCGGCGCCGGCGTTTCCTATCACGATCGAATACAATTCTCCAGCGGTTAGTTCCAGCAGATCGCTAATCTCCAGCGAATACCAGTCACCCAATCCGACAGGAATCGTAAACGACGTATCGATGAGCGGGCTACCGCTTGGCCCTTCGCCCGCGAATACCGCCAAATTGATCGAGTCGGAGGCACTGGTACCGCGAATGAAGATATCGACCTGACTGAGCTGTCCATTGATGGATGGCGTAAACGACTGCCAAAGCCCGTTTGGTGGAGATTGTCCTCCGCCGTCTGCCTGGACCTGGTCAAGAAATTGGCCGGTTGCAGGGCCGAGCAAGATGCGATCGGTAACGAATTCGCCGTCGATTCGAATGTCGCCATCGATGTCGAGCATGCCGCGCACGCGGGCGTCCCCGTTAACGTCGAGCAAGGCGCTAGGTGCCGCCGTACCGACGCCAACCTTCCCATCTTTCTCAATTACGAGCAGATTTTCGAACGCGGCGTTACGAATGCGAAGTTCGTCGGCCGCGCGGTTGTGCAGAATTTCGAATTGGTCGGAATCTGTATCGTCGCGAAGTTTCAGTGTCGGCGCGCTCGTCGAGCTGGAGATCAAGATGCCGCTCGGGTCGATGACGTGCAAGCGCGAGTTCGGCGACTCGGTTCCGATGCCAATATCGCCGTCATCGGCGACGAAAATGCCACGCGTTTGCAACGCGTACGGCGTCGCAGTGAGCGGTTGTCGCGGCGTAAGCGTCGTAAATGCATCCATGTCCGTCGGATCGTGCGGGCTGCGCACGGCAACTTCCAACCAGCGGGCGTCACCGTTGAAAGCCAGCACGCCGAAATCGAGTTCGACGGTAAACACACCGTCAACGATGAGTACGTCGCTCGCCGAAACGACTGATCCGAGGGCGTTGCCGTCGACGTCTGCGTCAAACAGCGTAAATTCAAAGTCGGCCGTGTCGTTGACCGGTCCGCCTGCCGCGTTGAGTTTGCCTTGGTAGGTAAACCCGCTGCCGAGTGGTGTTTGAGCCGTCGTTGGTATTGCTATCACCACGAGAGCAAGAGCCATGATGCCAAGTTGCTGGATGGGCTTGCACATTTCAGTTTCCTTTCGTCATTCTTGTTGAGAGTCGGGGATCTAAATTTGGACTGATGTAGATTAATCTCGGGCCATTGCGGAAATCAATATCTCCAACTTGGCGATGCGTTCGTTAAGCGCTTTGATTTGGGCGTCTTTCACTGAGAGTTGCTCGCGCGTTTCGCGCCGGAGTTCCTGAATGGCGGCGGCGGAATAGATCGTGAGTGGGTAGGTATCGACTTGCAGAATCTCCGAGCCGTCGGGCAGCTTCTCGCCGGATGATTTGACGTGATCGGGAAAGACCTCGGCGAACTCTTGCGCGATGACGTTCAAATAGCGACCATCGCTGACGCCGGTGTGTGTCCGTTGATATTCGTCGGTGTATCCGAAGCTGACCAAACGCACGCGGTCGAGTGTGTCGAGTGCGTCGGTGATCGTTGCGACGTTCGTCTTGATGCGCCGATCAGAGTTGGCCAGCCAAGCGCCGGCGGTCGACTTCGACGCGTCGCCTTCCAACTCAAACGCGTTGTTCGTCGGCGCGCGACCGATCCCTACACCGCCGGTCGCCCGAATCAGGAACTGATTGTCGCCGGTGGATTCAAAGGTATTGTCGGATGAAAAGTCGGACCAAACAAACGTACCGTGGTGCAGCGCATGAGCGTGATTGCCTGCCGCAAAGCTCACATTACCGGCGGCCATATTTTCACGACCACCGGGAACCACGGCGGCTTCACCGCTGACGACGTTTTGCACGCCTCCGCCGATCACCGAACTGAATGCCCCTGACTCGATCCTGTTTACGAATCCGCCACCAAGAAAACTCGTCGACGCTTCGATATGATTATCATAACCGCCGGCAATGACTGCGTGGGGTGCGTCCAGTACAGTGTTGAGAATGCCTCCACCGATCGTAGCGGCCCCAGCCGATATGATGTCATTAAGTTCACCGCCTGAAATAGTGGCGGAGAAACCCGAAATCGTATTGGACGCGCCGCCACCGATTACCGAGTCATTTACGGTATCGCTGATACTATTGGACTGATCGCCTAATAAGATGCGGTTCCGCGTTTGAAATCGTGCAATGCGTCGATTATTCACACGAATATCAAATCGTTGCGAGTCAGTTGTACCAATGAATTGCCCATTGACAGTTCCCGCATTTCCATCCAGGCCCCAGCCGGGCACACCACCGCTAAGCGCGGTCGTTTGAATCGAGCCGTCCGGGTACATGATGCCGTCGAGCCCGGGAACACCGACGATATGCAACGCGGCTTGGGGTTCGTCGGTGTTGATACCTACTCCGTCAACGGTCACATGAAGGTTGGCGGCGGCTTCGGACATATAAGTGCGAAAGCACATGTCAACCGCGGGGCTATGAATCGACGATCCTGCGTCGTATGGGTTTGAATTGTCAAAGTTCCATCCGCCCTCATCCAATAGAATGGCATAGCTGGATTCGCGCACGATGGGAGGCGATGGGTCAAGCTCGACGTAGACCCAGCCTTCCGTGACACTGGCACCGATCGGTGCAGATACAAGCGGTTGAGCACTGGGCAGTAGGCTGTCGAGAATTTCAATCGTGCCCGCGGGAGCACCGGCAGGTCGATACAACTCGACGGCGATGAGGTTGCCGGTGAGTCCCGCAGTGAATAATTGCCCTGACATACTGTTACGGGTAGCACCGGTTTCAGCGACTTGTTGATCAAGCAAGGTTGTGTCGCCGATTCCGGCATGCACATGGCCTGCGTTGTCGACGGATACTACATTGCTGAGCGCGCCATCCGGCGTGTTGAGTGAGTGACCATCGCCATTGGCCACGGCCGCCGTCGTTTGCGTCGTGCCGTCGGGAAACATAAAGCCACCGGCAGTACATTCGATGGTGCCCGCAACGGTAAGCTGCGACATTGGCGCAATGGTGTTAATGCCGACGTTGCCGCTGTCGTCAACATATATGCCGCGCGTTTGTAACGCATACGGCGTGGCCTTGATTTCCTGCCGCGGCGTTAGCGTGACGAAGCCCGATCCTGGAGGGTTCGCAACCCCAATTTGCAACCACCGCGCATCGCCGCTGAAGGCGTCCGAACCGAAGTTAAGGTTGGCTGTCACAACGCCGTCCACGACATCGGTGACGGTGCCGAGACCGAACCCGATTTGGTTACCGCCGGATTCGGCATCCCACAGGCTGTATGCGATCTGCGTGAGTCCGTTGACCGGTACGCCATCGAGCCGTAAGACGCCCTGATAAGTGAACGACGACCCAAGAGGTGTTTGTGCATTGGCAGGGGCGTTGCTCCACATAACTACGCCGATCGCTAAACAAGTAATGGTGCAAATTCGCATGACTTTATCCTTCTTAGATTGAGCCCCCCTCGATGGGGAGCGAATGACGCGGTTGACTCGGCGCGACTCCAATCGTCGGCCCCCTTGAGTCCGTCACCCCATAAACGCAAGGCGAGACGACCGTCCCTTAAAAAAAGAGGCTTGTTTTCAGAAATTTCTTGGAATCGCCAACGGCGACGCCATAAATCCGAAAACAAGCCTGCTTTTGGAGAAGTATGTTGATGATCGGCGGCGGCTCAGGCACCTGTGCAGGTCGTCTCATGGCGAGCACGGGTGCCCATCCGGGCCGAAGTGATTACGGGATTAGCAGAAGCTCCATCATCGGCTGAATGTCCAAGCCGTTGACTGCGTTATCTTCGTTCACGTCCGCCGCGCAGAAGTCGTCGTCAGAAGCCGATGCTGGATCGAGCAAGATGGCGGCGAATGATGCCACATCGTCGATCGATACCAGGCTGTCGCCGTTGACATCGCCAGTTTTTCGGTTCGGACATGCATCGCAGGAATCCGGTAGGCCGTCGTCGTCCATGTCAGTCGGTGACACACACGTTGCGTAGAGAACATCGCTGATGACATAGATCGGGTGCTCTTCTTCTTTGGGTGTGTTGTGCCCGAAGAGGTACGCTACGGCAGTGAGGTGCGGCGCGCCCGTGGTCGCGGTTCCTTCGCCGTTGTCACCACCGAGCGGGTAGCGGGCGACTCCGCCTCTCTTGGTTCCTGTCCAGATGCGACCACCGACTGCGTCGCCGACGGCCGATAGTTCGGGACCAATTTCCAGAACCATCCCGTCTTGCAACCAGAGTTGATCGTAGTCATGGGCGAGCAGTACACCGTCGGGGCGGTAGATCGGTACGCCCGTGCTGCCGTCGGGTGAGAAATCGGTATTCGTGTTGTCGACCGCGTCGATAGCCGGCGTCGAAACGACGGCTTTCCAAGTTGTGTTGAATTCCGCCAAATACGGGATGCTCTCGGCATAGGCCGTTGCAAAGTCGTTGTAGTACGCGACGTCTGCAGAGAGTGCATTTGTCCGGGTGTCGGTGATGAACATGAGGCGATACCCCTCACCTTCGGCCAAGCCGTCGGGAACCGGAACGGCCGCCGAGAAGTCGCAAATATCGCCGACACCATCATTGTCGCTGTCGGTTTGATCGGCGTTCATGTCGTCCGGACAGTTGTCGCAGACATCGCCGATTCCGTCGCCGTCCGTGTCGATTTGATCGGCGTTTTCGGCGTCCGGGCAGTTGTCACACGCGTTCGCCAGACCGTCACCATCGTCGTCGAGCAGGTCTTCAGGTTCGAGCATCCCGTTGATGACATTTGGGCACGGGTCGCAGGCATCGCCAAATCCGTCGCCGTCCGTATCGAACTGATCGGGGTCGACCACGTCGATGCAAAGGTCCACGCAGTCGACGATTCCATCACCGTCCGTATCCGGAAACTCACTTGTCTGCGTTTCGAACGCACCGATGTCGAGGTATGTCGTTGGTCCTGTTCCAGTATCGGGCATTTGTGTGTCGGCGGTTCTTGGATTGCCGTTCGCATCAAGGTCGCCGATGAAGGCGAGAATGTAAGCCGACGAAAGAGCCGCATCGATGCCTGTCGTACATGGTGCCAGACGAAAATCGCCATTGGCTGGGTCCACGAAGGCTGCGGCGCCGTCGATGTTGTTACCAGCTGCATTGGGCATCACGCAATTATCGAAGCTCGGCGTGCCGACACCACTCAGCGAACTATTCACGATACAGTTGTAGAAGCCGGTCGTCGCGCCGTCTGCCGTATCGATCACTGTCGAATCGCCAAACGTGCAGTTGATAAACGCGTTGCTGGCCGCGGGTTTCATCCGCAGATCGATCGCTGCGCTATTGTTCGCAAACAGGCAGTTCACGAATAGCGGGCTGTTGGTGACCCGCACGACGGATCCGACCGCCGATGAATTGACAAATCGACAGCGATCGATGAGAGCTTCTGATCGGACGTCGAGCCCTTCAATACCACTGCATTCCGTGAACTGAAGCGATCGCAGCGTAATGGTCTGGCCACCGCCGATGAACATTGCTTCGCCGGTGCCCGAGTTAGTCAATGAGAAGTCTTCGAGCACGGTATCGTACGTTTGGCCTGAAAGCGCAAACGAAAAGATGCGATCGTTGTCGTCGTCGCCGCCGTCAATCAACGTCTGGTCAATGCCTTGACCGCGAATGGTGACGTTCAACCCATCTGGAAACACAATGTTGTCTTCAAGAACCGTACAGGCATCGATCTCGATGACGTCGCCGTCCGTCGCCGCGTTCAGCGCCGACTGAATAAAATAGTGTGTAGTGCCCTGCGTCGTATTCGTAATACCGCACGGCACCGTGATCACATCTGAGATACCGTAGAGCGGAAGCATGTCAGCCTGATCCCACGGGTTGCTCAGCAGGTAAGCGGCTTGCAAGTCGACCGGATTACCCGCGCCGGAGATGTTCCCAAATGCCGTGCCACCCAGTGGTCGATTAGCGGTTCCATGAATCTGCGTTCCATTCCAAACGCGGATGGCATTGGTGACCTGCGCGTTGTTGGTGATCTTCGGCTGAGACAGAAGTTGTTGAAATCCGCCATAGAGCCAGAGTTGATCGTAATTGTCGGCGACGCGCGTGCCGTCGACGAGATAGATCGGAACGCCGGTCGGCCCGCCGGGCGTCGGATCGGTATTGGTATTGTCGCGTGCGTCCACCGTTGGGGTCGATGCCATTGCCGTCCAGTTGGTGCCGAACTCCGCCAATTTAGGAATGGCGGCCGCTTCGCTCATCACGAAGTTGTTGTAATACTCAATGTCGTCCGATTCCGCGTTGGTTACGTTCGTCGTCACAAACATGAGACGATAGGGTGTGCCGGGTTCCAAATCGGCAGGCACCGGCATGAGATTGATCGAATCGCAGACATCGCCGACGTTGTCACCATCGGCATCCTCTTGCAACGGATTGGCCATGCCGGGGCAGTTGTCGCACTCGTCGACAATACCATCGGAATCGGTGTCCGCCGGCGAGCTAATTTCGAAGTCGTCCAGACCGGGGCAGACGTCGCAACCGTCGACGATTGTGTCGTTGTCGGAATCGATTGAATCGTCGTAGCCCTCGCAAACGTCAAAGGCGTTGCCGACACCGTCGTCGTCGGTATCTGAAAATCCTTGAAACTCTGCCGCGCCGATATCGAGATAATTGGGTGAACCCGCGCCCGTATTGCTCATGCCGGCATCGTCTGCAATGCGTGGATCGCCGTAGGCGTCGACGTCGATCGTGGCGATGCTGTTGTCGAGCGCAGCCTGCAAGATCGCGTGATCGCCCGCATCGATGCCGAGCGAACCCTCCGCCAGTTGATACTTACCATTATTGGGAACGACGAATGTGGCGAGGCCGTCGATGTTGGTACCGGTCGCACCGGGAAAGAGGGAATGCGTTAATGAAATCGAAGACTCTGCAATCCCGACTGTGTATGTGTCATCGAATATGCAGTTGCCAACGTTGATCACATTGGCAGGATCGACTTTGCGAACCGCCCAATCGTTCGTATTGTTGACAAAGGTACAGTTCGCGATGATGCCGAGTTGGACATCGGGTTTGACCGTGCACTCCGCGTCGCGATTGCTTTCGAACGTGCAAGACATGAAGACCATCTCCCGCCACTTGCCACCGACGGCGCTGGCTTGGGTCGCATTTTGATTACTAATAAAGCGGCAGGCTTCGAAGGCCACGTTCGTTGAAGGGTTGTCGAACCCTTCGACGGCACCAAAGGCCTTGTTGTTGCCATTGCACTGTCGAAAATCGACGTTGGTAAACAGAATGTCGCTGTTGCCTCTGATCAGGGCCGCTCCGCCACCTCGGTTACCCTCCGCCATGCCGCGCCAAAGCGTAAGATCCGAGACGATTGTGCCGTCGCCGTCTCGAAACGTGAAAATTCGGCCCTCGTTGTTTCCATCAATAAATGTGGTTTCGCGACCCGCGCCCCGAATGTTCAAGGCATTTCCGTTGGACACGATTCCATGCTCATTGAGCACGCCGCCGCCGATCGTGATCGTCTCAGCGATGCCTGCGCTGTCGATCGCCTCCTGTAGCGTCGGGTAGTCTATGCCTTGATCAATGTTTCGAATCCTCGGTGCCCCGACCGCGATAGAACTCGTTACTAGCAATAACGCCGCCATCAACCCGAAGAATTTGTTAGTTTGTCGCATGACTATGCTCCTAGTGCCTTACACGCCTTTTTCTTGCGAATCACGACCAAACGGGCCGCCTGAATGCATCGCTCACCCCCATAAACGCAAAATCCGGATACCGACGACAATTTTCCGTAAAACTTTCTTCCCACGACCACGAAATCGCCCTCAGGTGGGTTAGAATGGTGTTCTTGACTGATTTTCGTGGAACAAGGACAACACTTTGCCGCCGCCGCAGGACGTCACCATGTTGCTTCAACGGGTTGCCATAGGCGACTCGGTTGCGAGCGAAGAGTTGCTGCCGATCGTTTACGAAGACCTGCGCGCAATGGCTGGCAGCCATTTTCGAGCTCAGCGGGCCGATCACACGCTTCAACCGACAGCACTGGTGCATGAAGCCTACTTGCGGTTGGCTCAAGCCAGTGACGACGCGCCCAAAAACAGATCTCACTTCATGGCCGTAGCGGCGATCGCTATGCGACAAATTCTGCACGACCACGCTCGCGCTAAGGCGGCGACCAAACGCAAGCAAGGCGGTGCACAGGTTGATTTCAATATCGATCAAGTCGCCTCGCCATCCGGTGATCAGATTATCGATATCATCGCGCTCGACGAAGCACTTAGCCGCCTTGGGAAGTTGGATGAAACCTTGGCCAATGTCGTTGAACTTTGGTTTTTCGGCGGTATGTCGTCTGAAGAGATCGCACAAATTCAGGGCGTTTCGATCCGAACCGTTCAACGGCAATGCCGACACGCTCGGGCTTGGCTAAATTCCGAACTCTACCCCGTTTGACAGCTATGACTGATAGCACCCAAGAATTTCGTCACGCGTTGTCGATTTTCGACCTCGTTTGCGATCTACCCGCAGCCGAACGACAAGCCGCTTTGGAGCAGCAATGCAAGGGCAATAACGAACTGCGAGAGCGTGTAAGGCGAATGTTGGCATCCGAAGAAAACGAGCACCTTTTGTTCGGCAATTCCAACCACGGTGGCGGCGCGCAAGTCTTGTCTGGTGAACTTTCTGAGACAAACAAAGCTAGTGAAATCCCCGAGCACATCGGTCGTTATCGCGTCATCCGCGAGATCGGGCGCGGCGGCATGGGGGTGGTGTATGAGGCCGAACAAGAGAATCCCAGCCGCACCATCGCGCTAAAAATATTGCCCCCTGGCTTTGCCAACGCGGCGGTTCTACGCCGGTTTCAGCGCGAAGCCGACATGCTCGGACGCATGCGCCATCCGGGCATTACACAAATCTTTGAAGCCGGTTATGCCGACCTACAAACCGCCACTGGCATGACTGCGCGGCAACCGTTTATCGCGATGGAGTTGGTGCCGGGAGTGCCGCTCGATAAGTATGTCCAAACGCACGACCTCTCGGTCGATGACAAATTGCGTTTGTTCGCCAAGGTCTGCGATGCCATTCAACACGCCCACGAAAGCGGAGTGATCCATCGCGATTTGAAACCCAACAACATCCTGATCGAGTCGGACGGTCAACCGAAAGTTCTCGACTTCGGTGTATCGCGCGCCGTCCGCGCCGAGATGACGGTCGCATCGCTGCATACCCATACCGGTCAAATCGTCGGAACGATTCCCTACATGAGCCCCGAGCAAGTGCAGGGTGATCCCGAAGCGGTGGACGAACGATCCGATGTTTATGCCTTGGGCGTCGTCTTATACGAAATGCTCGCCGGTCACTTGCCACACGATCTGAAGAACCGCCCCATCGTCGATGCGATTCGCGTGATTCAGCAGGAAGAACCCTCGCGGCTAGGCTCGGTCGATCGCGCCTTTCGCGGTGACATCGATACGATCCTTGCCAAAGCGCTGGAGAAAGAAAGACATCGGCGCTACCAGTCACCTGCCGCACTGGCTGCCGACCTTCGTCGTTACCTCGCTCACGAACCGCTAGAAGCGCGGCCGGTCAGCTCAATATATCAGCTGCGCAAGTTCGCACGGCGCAATAAGGCGATCGTCGGCGGTGCAATTGCCACTATGGCTGCCTGCCTGATCGGCGCCATCGCTGCCACCACCTTTGCGCTTCGCGCCAATGAGAATGCGCGTGAAGCGCGCATGCAGGAGGCCGAAGCAACGGCCTTGTCTTATCGAACATCGATCACGGCCGCTGCGGCAGCGTTGCGCGAAGATGATGTTACCACCGCCGAGAATCGGCTTCTCGATGCACCGAAAGCGCTGCGGGAATGGGAATGGGATTACCTTTTCAATCGGCTCGATCAAAGTATCCAGGCGGTTCCGGTTGATCCGATCAATAAACAAGCTGGATACAAGGCCTATAATGCGGGATACGTACATATCTGGTACGGGTCAGATGACACAGAGTTACACATCACAAGACGCAGCCCGGGAACCAGATTCACACAACCTTTGCATGTATTAACTTTGGATGCTCAGACGCTACAGTTACTGAGTCAACGGATCGTTGACAACACGCACTACTATGCACCGAGTGTAAACGGCACCGAACTCTATATTGTCAAATACGACGGATCTACCATCGTACAGGCTACCGGATCCGGTGACGTAATGAGCACATTGAAGTCTCCCCCCGCGCCGCCGGGCAACTATCCTGCGATCATCCCGCAGCGCGTACCTACTGAGTTATTTGAGAATCACGTGTTTTCCTTCGCGCATCCACTGACTAACGGCGATTATCCAAAAAAACTGATCGCAAGCCCTGATGGTCGATTGTTGGCCATTTGGAAAGACACCCTTATGAACGTCGAGGAGATTGTAGGTGATTCTAGATCTCATATGTTCAATGTGAGATCAGAGATAATTCTAAATGCCGTTTTCGATCCTAATGGTCGCTACCTAGTCACACTAAACGCTGACCGGCAAATGACCTGCTTCAATATCGCCGAGAATGGCAGCATCTTGTGGTCCATCGACAAGGCTCATCGCGACACTATCTTGTCGATCGCCATTAGCGCAGACGGATCGAAAATTGCCACCGGTGGACAAGATCGCGTTGTCAAAGTCTGGGACGCCGAGGACGGGCAATGTTTGACCGCATTTGCCGGACATCGGAATCCGATACTTGCGCTTTGCTTCAATCAGGACGGGACTCGTATAGCAAGCGCTTCGGCCGATTATTTGCGTGTATGGGATATCAGTTCAACCGAAGACCCAAACATACTGGCCGCGCACAACTCGAAAATAACAGCAGCGGCTCTGAGCCCTGACGGATCAATACTGGCTACACATGGTAGAGACATCTTGCTTTGGGACGTAGTAACGGGATTACAGATAGGACGAATCCCCGTGGGTTGGAACTCGTGGGACAGCAAGATAACGTGGTCACCCGATGGTGAGCGACTTTTGGTCAAAGCAACGGTGATCGATCTTTATTCCGGCGAACGATTCGAATTACCGACCGATGGCGCTGCGCGCGACCATCGATTTTCTCCTTTCGGAGAATTTATCCTGAGCAAAACGAATAAGATCCACGCGAACACGTTTGCAGTGAGTTCGAAACACCCCGATTTAAGGTCATGGAATTTCGGGGATTCTAGTAAGTACCTATCTGCAGTTTCCGAAAAAGACGGGGTTCTAAGAGTTCGAGATTTTGACTCACTACAGACTATTCGAAAGTGGGAACTTCCAGTCAGTTGGACAAATCTCTTGTTTGATAACGCTCAAAAACTAGCTGTCGCAACACGAGATCGGGGCATCACCATTTTTGACGTTAGCTCTGGAGAAAAGACCGGCAGATTAATTGGCCATACAGATCTTGTAGTTTCACTAGCATATATTCCACAACGACGTACGTTGGTTTCAGGATCGAGCGATCGCACTATCCGACTTTGGAATTTAGAGTCTATGGAAGAAATCATCGAGCTTCGCGGTCATGAGGACAGTGTCAGCGCTCTTGTCGTGACACGCGATGGACGCACCATTTTTTCGGCTTCTGGCGATAAGACCATTCGCCGCTGGGGTATCGATTCAATTAGGGAGTCACTCGCCGCCCGTATCGAGTATCACAAGATACGCAACAGGCTCACACCTTATATAGACACGATTATCGATCTTGGGGGACCAGGTTCGGTTATGCGCGACAAAATCGACGCCGACCACTCACTTTCCAAGCGTGAACGTGAAATCGCAATGCAAGTCATGATTCAGCGGGTTAATCGACCACCACCTTGATTTCGATCAACTGAATCCAAGTTCAATTCCATCAGCCCACTATCACATCGCACCATTCTTATGATTGGGCTGGCCCTACACCCCAATGAGTGTTCCAGGTCATGCATTATTCTGATCAAACTTGCGCTTGTGCCCATTTCGGGGCCAGTTGCTGAGTTAGAAATCAGCCTTCATCCGGTCAAACCAACCTGACTATTCGATGCAGTCCTCTGCATCACCATTCTCACGTCTGTCGTACCGCCTCGGCGCCCCCCGGGCGAAACCATCCGAGCGCGACAACAGACTGCCGACCGCCATCAGTGCCTCATTCCAACCACGTTCGAGATTTGAAGCCATACGCGAAGTCAGGAACCTAGCCACCAAGAAGCAAATTTGTTAATGCCTGAATATCGACTCCGTTTATTTTGTTATCTCGATTGACGTCCGCGGCGCAGAGTTCGTCGGCAGTCGATGTCATCGGATCCAATAGGATTGACACAAACATTGACAAGTCATCTATATCCGCAGCCATATCACCATTGACATCACCCAACGGTCGATCAATCCCGCAAGGTGCCGCCTCGCAACCATCGGGAATACCGTTGTTGTCTTCATCGATCGCGTCATCGAAGCCGGGGCACAGGTCGAATGCGTCGCAGGTGCCATCGTTATCCGAATCGGCGACCCCGTCACCAACACAAGCATCGCAGCCGTTTGGAACACCATCACCGTCGTTGTCTGCACGGTCATCCTGACCGGGGCAAACGTCGATGGCATCGGGGACCGTATCGTCGTCGGCATCGGGGAAGAACTCCAATGCGCCAATATCGAGATGCGTGATGGTACCGCTACCGGTGTCGACGGTGCCGGGATCATCAAATACGCGCGGCGCGCCCTGTAAGTCAGCGGCCGTTCCCCCGGCGGCGATGTATGCGTCGTAGTTTGCGGCATCGATCCCCAAGGAACCGGCTGCCAGACGATAGTTGCTTGCCGCGGCGTCAACGTACGTCGCCGTACCCTGAATATTGTTGCCGGCAGTCGGAAAACCCAGCAGACAATTGTCGAAGTTGGCAGTGGCAACGTTATTCGACAGTACCGGAACGATCGAGTTTGTTATGTTCACAATTGCGTCAGTCTCGACTTCCAGAATGTTGGAAATCGTGCAATTTACGATCGTGTGCTCACCGCCCAGATAGATGGATAAGTCGTTTGGCACCGTATCAGTCGATTCGAACACGCAATTGATGAAAGTCGAGCCATCGGCAAGCGCAACAGCGACAGCGGCGAAACCGAGTTCCGACGGACCGAAGTAGCAACGCTCAAAGGTTGGATTCGAGCCGGCTTCGACGACAGAAACGTGAGTCACACCTACCGACGTAAGTGGGCCCCGACCGTCGAGGAATCCAACATCACGAAACGTCGGTGCGGCACCGCGAATCACCACTGCACTGCCGCCGCCAGCGAGATTCGTGTTTCGCGAGCGCGTGTGCATAACAGTCATACCTTCTATCACTGTCGCCGCCGTTTGAGCGGAATCAATGAAACGGAACGTCGCGCGATTGTCATCACCACCACCCGCATCGATGAAGGTTGCAGTACGACCCGCCCCACGCAACGTGACGTCGAGACCGACGGGGAAGTTGATGTCATCCTCCGCCACTGTGCCCGCACCGATCTCGATGACGTCACCATTAACAGCAAAGTCGATGGCGTCTTGAATGGTCGGATGGTTCGTTGATTGTGTGATGTTGGTTATCGGTGGATTGTCGTTGAGGTTTAAGCGAATCGCATATTCCCATGTGGTCTCCGGCGCGGCACACTTGCCCGCGACACACGCCGTGTATGTACCCGTGACCGGCGCGACCAAGCGCCGCAGATAAGGGTCACCACCCGGACCGGTAAAGTAACGATCTTCATTGTCGGCTGTTGCCAAGAGCGTTTGATTTGCATTGGTAAAGGCGTCGGTGAAATCGCTCAGGGGTGTACCCGATAGATCGCCTTGCCACACGGATAGCACGGAATCAAAGTCGTCATCGTCGCGGTTGACTTCGATCTCGATGATTTGCCCGGCCACAGCTTCGAAGGACCAAAAGTCAAAGGTATTCGGCGCCTCAAATCCTTCGCAAGTGAGATCGAGTTGCGGATCGTTGGTAACGATACCAGTCTCCGTCACTTGGTCGACCAGCGTTCCACTGATGGATACAGGACTGCCGCACACACCATCTTCATTGTCATCAGGGGCGTCGTTGGGGCACGGGTCGCAATCATCGGGTTGACCGTCGCCGTCGGTATCAATGCCGTCATCAAAGCCGGGGCATTGATCGGAGCTATCGCATACGCCGTCGCCATCGCTATCCGTGCCATCGTCTCCACCAACACACGGATCACAAATATCACCAAGGCCATCACCGTCCGTGTCAATATTATCACCGGACGTATTGGGGCAAAGATCGCAGCCGTCGGTGATGCCGTCGCCATCGATGTCGGAAAGCGTCAGTCGTAATCGGAAGGGGCCAAGTTCGGCCTCCACGGCAGCCAACCGAATCCAAATCAATTGGTCGGGGGCGATCATCAGTGAGACGCGTGCATCTTGGTCACCGTTGAAATCATCGTTGCATGCAAGTTCGTTACCATCGCAGCCATCGAAGACAGACAGTGTGGTGTCAAAGAGCGAGAGGTTCGAGTTAATCGTCAACTCGCCACCACACGGATCGCTGAATGTGAACCAACGGTCGCGCGTATCGAAAAAGCCGCAACTGCTAACGTCGGCACTAATGGGACCGGACAGCCGATCGCCGTAAATGCCGAGTTCGAGCGGAATGGGGTCACTGCAATTCTGCCCCGCGTTGCTGCTCGGTCGCTCGTTGATGACGATTGAGAATGGTCCGCCCGTTGCCACGACACGGATCAAGGCAGCCGTCCCGGCATCGAGATTAAAGTCAAAGCTACCCTCGCCTTGCCGCCCGAATTGGGTTCCAGCAAAGACTGCCGCCGAAATGTCGGCTGGTGAAGCAAACGCCGGGTCGCCACTGGTGATCGTCAGCGTGCCAAAATACGCGGGGCCGTTGAGATTATCGATGCGAAACCATACGTCTTTATCGTTGCCGCTGGTGGGATTGAAGAATGCTTCAAAGATGTCGGTTGTAGACGCAGTTGCGCCACAGGTATCACCCTCAATCGTAATGACGGGGGCGGTTTCAAAACTGAATCCCTCAAATTGGTCAAACACGTCGACGGGCCGATCGTCGTTGGGCGGCGAGAAAAAGAAGTATTGCGTGAAGCCGCCGTTCGGACGATCCGTATCGTTCGAGGTAATATTCGTTCCCAACGCGCCGCTTGCGCCCGTGCGTCCACCGCCCGCCGGTCCGACCTTAGAGCCGCCGCCACCGGAAAGTCCGCCACCGCCACCGGCACCGCCGTAATGTGCCGCGCCGCCAGCGCCGAAGCCCCAACCACCATCGGCATTGTCGCCGCTGCCACCGGGGCCACCGGCGGGGAAGCCCGCCGCGCCCCCTTGGGCACCGCCTTGGCCGGGTGTTGCGGCTCCGCCGCCGCCACCGCTGGCGAATTCGAGATCGGGGTTGTTGAAATCGAGCGTACCGGCTTCACCGCCATTTTCATCACAACCACCGGCACCGTTGTTCGGGTCGCTTCCTTGATTGGCCGCATCACCGCCGCACGCACCGAGAACGCCTTCAAGACCGGGCAAACCGCTGCCCGAGGCCGTTAGCGGATCGCGAATATAGGTCGTGCCCCCACCACCGCTGCCACCGAGCAACACCATGCCGTCGGTTTGCCAATCACCGCCCGGCGGTAAGTAAAGCACTGCACTACCACCACCGCCGCCGCTCGACGTAACGAGTTCGGTCGCGGTGGCATCTTCACCGGCATCCCCCGTAATGAAGCGTAGGGTGCCGCCGGGTTCGAGTTGGTCGACGTCGCTGCCAATGGTAAAGGTGGCATCGATGCGACGCGCAAGTCCTCCGGCCACCAATACTGCAGCATTGGTATCGAAGATATCGCCACCATTGCCGCCGCCGGCGCTCATCCTAACTGTATAGTTTGGCAGGTTTGGGATCGTGCGATCGACAACTTGCGCAGGGAAGTCAGCGTACTCAAATACCTCTGCGCACTGTAACAGCGGGAACGGTGGGGCGCAATCATCGGGAATTCCATCGTTATCGTTATCGATATTGTCATCAAAGCCGGGGCAGTCGTCGCAGCCATCGGGCACGCCATCATTGTCGCTATCGATTGCGTCATCAAAACCGGGACAAAGATCGCAAGGGTTGGGCACGCCATCAACATCGCTATCGAGCGAATCATCCAATCCGGGGCATTGATCGTCGCTATCGCAAACACCATCGCCATCAGAATCGCCCGTGCTATCGAGTGGGCATGCATCACAATCGTCGGGTACGCCATCGCTGTCGGTATCGACCAAGTCGTTGCCATCTGCGCAGATGTCGCAGGAATCCGGCACGGTATCGAGATCGCTATCATTGGCGAGGGGCCAGCTGATATTCGAAAGCGTTAACGTTCCACCAATCGAACCGAAGAAACCCGTATTTCGACCGCCGATGAGAATGCGGAATGGAAAGCCATCGTTCACAGGGATTTGCGCGCTGCCTTGAAACGAGAAGTTGCCGTTGGTCGCCTGGTTTACCACTATGTAGTCGGTTTGCCCGTTCGGACCGAGTACGACGACGGTAAATCGCGCCCGCGCGTTAGCGTTTCCGTTGTTACCGGTGAATGCGTAGTCGAACTCGACCACGCCCGTGCCTTCGACGTTGGTTTCGAACTCCGCGAATCGAAGGGATACACCGTTGATGCCTCCCAACGGGACGTCATAAGAAAAATTCGCCTGCGGAGGCGAGCCGCTGTTCGGTGCGATTGAAGCTGATCCATTAAGGATATTACTGATGGCCCAGTTTTGAATTTCGTACGGGCAATCGAAGTTCGCTACCGCCGAACAGGTATCATCCGCCGATGTGGGGCACGGATCGTCTGAATCGCAGACGCCATCACCATCCGAGTCGTTGAACGTATCGAAGGGACACGGATCGTCCGAATCGCAAAGCCCGTCGTCGTCCGAATCATCAGCGGCATCGAGTGGGCAAGGATCGCAACTATCGGGCACGCCGTCACCGTCGGCATCTGGGCCGGTGCGCTCAACAGTCATCTTTATCTCGATATCGCCCGACGCGGCATCGCCGCCGACACCGGCTTGGCCACCGATGCGCAAGTACATCGTACCGCCCGGTTGTAGCATCACCTCGGCCAGACAAGTCGACCCCGTACCACACCCGGATTCCGCCGAGTTGCAATCATCGAAGTAAATGGCCGCCCGATCGCTCAGGCCGCTGCTGCACCAATCCAACTCCAACCGTTGGGTACAAACGTCATCGTTGACATGCTGATACCAAAGGTCTTTGACGATTCCACCGCAACTGGGGTCGGGATTGGCGCTGTTGGTCGCCAGTTCATTGCAGCCTAGCGTGGTGCCGACTACCAAGTCGATGGCATTCTGACATTCATCATTCGATGGAACTTCAGTCGCCGAACAATTGCACTGGAACGTAGCGTAGCCTTCCGGAATCGTGGCCTCGGAAACGGACACGTCACTCGATAAAGCGAACGGTGCGACAAAACTGCCGCCACCGCCGCCTTCGCGCGCATTGCCGCCGCCGCCGCCGCCCGAATAACCACCACCACCGCCACCGCCGCCACCGGCAAAGGTGGCGCCGCCGCCGCCAAATCCATAACCTCCGTCGATGCCGCCAGAACCAGCGGCACCGCCACTCACGCAACCGGCCGAGCCGCTGTTGTTACCGCAACTACTCGAACCGTCGGTAAACGCGCCACCACCGCCGCCCGCTCGAATGCCGATGACCGAGTCGCCACATGTGCCGCCGTTTCCGTTGCTACCACCATCACCGGCCTGATTGCCGCCACCGCCATCGCCGCCCGATTCGCCGGTGCGCGCGTCCTGACCATCTTCTCGATCGACGCAGCCGGCGATCGGCGCGACGCCGCGATACGCACCGCCGCCACCGCCGGCAACGAGCAGTAGTTGCCAACCGCCAATGGTACAGGTTTGATCGTTACCGCCCGGCGGAAGATAGAGCACCGCCGAGCCACCACCACCACCGCCCGCCTGCGTACCGATACCGGTAAAAGTTAGACCGACGCCGGTCTCACCGGATTCTCCGATGACGAAGCGCACTGTGCCACCGGGTGCCAATTCGTCAGGGCCATTGCCAACGGCAAAAGTGCCGCTGACGCGCGCGCCCTTACCGCCGTCGGCAATACAGAACTCGCAACCCGATGTGTTGCACCGTTCCACGACAGCATCGCCGCCATCGCCACCCTTGATTATGAACGTGATCGATGCCGGTACGTCGTTCGTCGGCACGGTGTAGTCGCGTGGTGCGCCCGTGGGAAGCATGGGAAGGAAGGACGCGCAGTCCAGTTCTTCAGCTTTAGCCAACGATTGAATCGACACAATTACAGCGATACTCAGTGCGATCGATAGCCATTGATAAGAACGCTTCATCATGAATCTATGCTCGATGGTTGGATTGACGGTAAGAGTTGAGCCAACCGGCCCTGAAAACCCAAGTACTAATGTTACCACGTTGTACGCCGCACGATAAAGTACACAGGCTAAATCTCGTATATGCCAAGCGGCACTTCACTGGTACGGAATGGCCATTTTCAATTCGATCCTTCATGGCACGCCCATTTCTTCACCGAAAACACAGCTCGCGCGACCTATCAGCAGTCGGTCAGCTCAAAAACACAAAAAAAACGGTCGGGGGCAAAAAACACGTGCCTCGATCCAAAATGGATCGGGGCGCTCGAAATTTGTTGACGGATTCCTCGACAAAAAACTGGGGCGACCGGCGGAGGAGTGCCGGTCGCCCGTGCGGTGACGAACCTACGACCCAATCAACAGCGTCATAAACGCCTGGACATCCAAGCCGTTAACGTTGCCGTCCTGATTCGCGTCGGCGGCGCAGTTTTGGGCGTCGGTCGCGGAATCGGGATCGATCAACACTGCGGCGAACGCATCGATGTCGTTCAGATCGACAAACGTATCGAGATTTACATCGCCGATCGGTCCGCCCGAGCAGGCCGTATCGCAGATGTCCGGCGAGCCGTCGTTGTTGGTATCGGGGCCATCGTTTTGCGATTCGATCGCACCCAAGTCCATGTAAGTCACGACGCCAAGGCCGGCGTCTTCCAAGCAGCTATCAACGAAACGCGAATTGCCTATGACGTCGAAGTCACCACCTAAGGCGGCCACATACCTATCGTGATCCGCAGCGTCGATACCGATCGAACCGGGTGCAAGCGTGAAGTCACCATTGGCGGCATCGACAAAGCTCGGCGTGCCATCGTAGTTATCGCCAATCGCGCCCGGATAGAGCGAACGCGCGGCATCAACAATGCCATTGAAGTGTGCCAGAAAAGCCGGGGCCGAATCATCAAATACGCAGTTGTAAACGCGCACCTCGGTTTCATTACCGAAGGACTCAATGAAATGATCGCGGTCGTAGTCTGCAAACGTGCAATTGACGAACGTGGTTCCTGTGCTTGGGAGGAATGTATTGAAATACAGAGCCGTCACGCCTCCGCGCTGACCTGCGAAGAGACAGTTGGTAAACGAATAGCTACCGCCTCCTTCCCCGACGAACATCGCGCCATGTACTTGGTTGCCGCCGATGTCATTCAGGAATCGACAGTCACGGAACGTCGACGACCCACTCGTACCGTTATAGATGGTTCCCGCCGAGAACCCGCGTGAATCGACATTTTCGAACGTGACATTTTCGAAAGTCGCGATGCTTGCACCTCTGATCGTCGCGGCACCACCGGTATTGTTATTGCCGGCTTTGGCGTTGCGAATGGTGAAATGCGAGAACGTGCTTTGGTCACCGGACTCAATCCTAAAGACGTTACCTGAAGTACCGTTGGGATCGATGATCGAGACGCCCGGTCCCTGTCCGCGAATCACAATATTCTTGTCGCTCAATCGGATACTGCGCTCGTTGTACACGCATTCACCCAATTCGATCACATCGCCGGGTGACGAAGCGTTTACCGCGGCCTTGATGGTTGCGTAGGCAATTCCCTGATTGACATTCACAGCATTCGGAACATCCGGGCAGGCATCCAGGCAATCGATCACACCATCACCATCGGTATCCGCATCACTTGGTTCGCCCTCCACCATTAGTCGATAAATGCCGAATGCGGCATTCTTACCGAACAGTCGCAACAATACCGTTTGCTGCGGCGCTACCAAGTGGTTCAACGTTGAAGCGGTATTAAGACCATTAGAGCAGTCGTCATCGCTCTCGGCGACTGCAGGACCGCCACACGATTCATGCAGACTTAAGACGGTATTGAAGTCGGTCAAACTGTCACAAGTCGAGAAGGTGATCGACTGCGGACAGTCACTCGCGTTGGTGTAGCTAAACCAAACATCGTTTTCAGGTCCGTCGCAGAAGACGGCACCGTCGCCCGTCGCACCGACGAGCGCGTCTATGAAAGTATCACCAGCCGAAATTGAGATTGCGTTCTCGCAGGCATCATTGATCGCTTGCTCGGACCAGTTCAGCGTCAGGTTGAATTGCCCCAGAGCACCGTTCGCTCCGGCGACGCGGATGTAGTAACTCACACCGGCATCAACACGCCATGAAACGCTGCTCTTGTTGTTATTGCGATCGTCGTTGGCATTGATTTCATTGCCACCGCAGACATCGAAAACCGCCAGCACCGTATCAAAGCCCGCTCCGTTCGCACCTGTTGTGCGCGCCTCAACTACGCCGGTCTCGCTCGCGGTGTACACGTACCATACGTCTGGCGACGCATCGGAGTTACCACACGAAGCGCTGCCATCGTTGGTCGCATCGGTGTTGCAACCGACGATCGCGCCGAGATCAACCGGAATCGCGTTGGCACAGTCGTCGTTACCAGCAAAGCACGGATCGCATGCATCGGGAAATCCGTTGTTGTTGACATCGAGGTTGTCATCTTCGCCGGGACAGGCATCGCACGCGTTGCCCACACCGTCGTTGTCATTGTCGGCCTGAATCGGATTGACATCATCGGGACAGTTATCGCAGGCATCACCAACGCCATCACCGTCGGCATCGTTCTGTGTCGGGTTGGCTTCGTTGCGGCAATTGTCGCACGCGTTGCCGACACCGTCGTTATCGTTATCGTTTTGGCCGGCGTTGAATTCATCCGGGCAATTGTCACAGCGATTACCCACACCGTCACCGTCGGTATCGTTCTGGCCTGCGTTGAAGTCCAACGGGCAGTTGTCGCAAGCATCAACAAGACCATCACCGTCCGTGTCAGGGTCACAACTATCGGGCAGGCCGTTGCCGTCGCAGTCATTCGACAACGAAGTAATCGTCATTCGGACGTTGTCGATCGCATGGATATCCGTTTCCCCGCCGGTACGTGCACCGAAACCATAGCGCGCTCGGACCGGTGCATATGCACCACCTAGATTCTCATCTAAGAGTTGACTGGTGTTGCCATCGGCGTTCGTGAGCTGGAGCGACAGGAAACCAGATTGGAGTTCGATCTTCGCATGTTGCCATCGGCTATCATTGAGCGTGAACGGCACCTCCGCGATGGCATAGGTAACGCCGGCAATACGGAGAACTGCATGGTTGTCACCCAAAGAACTTCCGTCGTACGTAACAAGAGACACGGAGATTGGTTGGCTTCCACCTCCCTCGCCCGGAAGCAGGTCAGATCCAGTCGTATCCGCGTCGATAAGCACGAAGCTGATACCATCGGCACCGGTCCCGCCGCCCATGAAATAGTCAAACTCGACAACGAATTCGCTAACCGGCTCCGATACGATCGGAGTTAGGATAACCGAACCGTTTTGGCTCTCAGAATTGCTTGTCAGACGAACGAAGCCATTGTTGAGCGCTGCGTTGCCATTCAATGCGAATGTGGTGTCGGTCGTGGCAAACTTGCTAAATCGCGCCGGATGTCCCGCTTCACAGCCATCGGGAATTCCGTTGCCATCGCAATCTTGCGTATCATCGAATCCGGGACAAACATCCTCAAAATCAAACACGCCGTCGCCATCCATGTCGGCCATAATCGGTCCGAATTCATATAGGATGTAACCACTTTGATTGGTAATGATGGATACCGATGCGAAGGCGTTGTCGGGGTCGATATAACTGTCGTTAACCCAAGTTCCGCCGCCTCCGCCGCCATTGAAGTTGTTGCCGCCGCCGCCGCCCGAATATCCGCCACCGCCGCCGCCAGCTCTCGTTCCGCCACCACCGCCGCCGTAGCCATAGCCACCGGCTCGCGATGCTTCGTCGGATCCGTTGCTGCCGGATGGGTGGCCCTTGTCCGGGCCAAGGCCGTTGCTACCAGTTGCAACACCGAATGCTCCCGCGCCTGCGTGTGCATCTCCCGTGCCGTTACCCCCGTCGCCACTGCAGCCCCCGTCGCCGCCAGAGTTGCCCTTTCCAGACGTACCACAACCATTGAGATTGGTGTTGCCCGGCTTGCCGGAGCTGTTGTCAACGCATCCACCAGCGAACATACCCTGATAGGCGCCGCCGCCACCACCGGCGACCATGAGCGGCTCCCAGGTAGAAAATCCTGGTGCCTGATAGAGAACAGCGGTTCCGCCGCCGCCGCCACCGGCAGACTGACCCGCACCTACGACATTGGGGGCATTGCCATTATCCCCGTGGCCACCGACGATGAATCGAATTTTGCCGCCGGGTTGCAGTTCGCCGGGGCCGCTGCCGATGATGACGCGTGCGGCCACCTCGGCAGCCTTTCCGCCTGGCTCCGTGCAGTGATTTCCATTGTTTCGTCGGACTTGGGCGTTGCCGCCATCGCCACCCTTACAAAGGAAATCAATCCAGCTCGGCGGATTATCCAACGGTATATCGAAATCCTGTGCGTTGCCGACTCTTTGCGACGAGCCGCTATAGGAGATTGTGCCAGAATCGCCCGGAAGATCATCCGCCACGGCTCCCGTGGCGATGGCCAAAATCAAGGACTGGGTGAAGATCATTAACTTTCTCATATTGGGCTCCTAAGGGTTGCGAGGTACGCGAATTCGTTGCTGCAATCGACTGCCGACCTACGAGTTGGCCGTGGCGTCACCCCATAAACGCAAGGCGAGCTGCGCGACCCTAAAAAAAGAGGCTTGTTTTCGGAATTTTCCTGAAATCGCCGATTGCGACGCCAGAAAGTCGAAAACAAGCCTGCTGGTGGAGAAATATGTTGTTGGTTTTCGTCGGCTCAGGCACCCGTGCAGGTCGTTTCATGACCCACACGGGTGCGTTGCCGGCCCAAGGTAATTAAGGGTTAAGCAACAGGCTCATCATGGACTGAATGTCCAAGCCATTGACGGCGAGGTCTTCGTTCACGTCCGCCGCGCAGAAGTCGTCTGCTGACGCCGACGCCGGATCCAGCACGACTGCCACAAATGAAGCCACATCGTCGATCGATACAACGCTGTCGCCGTTCACATCGCCAAGTTGACGATTGGCGCACGCCTCGCAACCATCGGGCAAGCCATCGCCGTCGGTGTCGACCGAATCATCGAAGCCGTCACAAACATCGCAGATGTCGGGCGTACCATCGCCGTCGCTATCCGGCCCGCCTGTACAAGGCACGGTAAGAACATCGCTAAGGGCATATAACGCCAAAGAATTTGTCTGCGGCAGAGTATCGACGAAAATTCGAGAGCGACTGTTGGTTAAGGGAAAACCGACTGCGGAAAGTCCACCGTCCAAATTACCGCCCACGGGCGCAAAAGTCGTCGTGTCCTGAGCCGTACCCGTCCACGCGCGTAGCGCGGCAGTGTTCAGCCCGGAAGTTACAGACCCTTGATTGAATAGGCCCTTCACCCAGAAGCGGTTGTAGTCGTCTGCAATCTGAACACCATCGACACGATAGATCGGCACGCCAGTTGACCCATCGGGCACAAACTGCGTGTTGGTGTGATCGACCGCATTCACTGTCGGCGTAGATACAACAGCTCTCCAAGTCGTGTCGATTGCCGCGAGATCGGGGACTAGCGCGACCTCTGCATTAACGAACGCGTCATAAAACGCGATATCCGCTGATTCGGCGGGTGTCAAGAAATCTGTAACGAAGAACAGGCGGTACTGATCGCCAACGGCAAGATCGGTTGGCACGGTAGTGAGGTCGGGGTCTTCGCAGAACTTGCCGATGCCGTTACCGTCGAAGTCTTCCTGGTTCGGATTCGCAATGAGCGGACAATTGTCGCACGCATCTCCAACGCCGTCTTGATCACCGTCCAATTGACTTGGGTTTGCGATTACGGGGCAGTTGTCGCAGCCGTTGGCAACCCCATCTTCATCGCTGTCGATACCGTCGGCAAAACCAGGGCAGGTATCGCAACTATCCGGCACGCCGTCGCCGTCCGCATCCGCCAGATCGTCAAAGTTCGGGCACTGATCACAACCATCAGGTACACCATCGTTGTCGGTATCGATCGTGTCATCAAAGCCGGGACACGTGTCGCAAGCGTTGGGTACAGAGTCGCCATCATCATCTGGACCAGGCAGGCACGGCACAGTGAGGACATCACTTAAGGCATACAACGCTAGCGACTCCGTCTGTAATCGAGTGTCCGAGAAAAAGCGCACGGCAGAACTAGCCCCAGTGGCACCGGCAGCGGAAAGCCCGTTGTCCAGCAGGCCGCCAAGTGGAGCGAAGGTCGTCGTGTCCTGAGCCATGCCTGTCCACGCGCGCGGCACGGCGGTATTCGAACCAGATGTGACTGAGGGTTGATCGAACAGGCCCTTCACCCAGAAGCGATTGTAATCGTCCGCAATCTGAACACCATCGACACGATAAATCGGCACACCAGTTGACCCGCCGGGCACAAACTGCGTATTGGTGTGGTCGACCGCATTCACCGTCGGCGTGGATACGACCGCTTTCCAAGTCGTGTCGATTGCCGCAAGATCGGGGACAAGCGCCACTTCCGCATTAACGAACGCATCGTAAAACGCAACATCTGCTGATTCGGCAGGCGTTAATAAATCAGTGACGAAGAACAGACGGTACTGATCGCCAACGGCAAGATCGGTTGGCACAGTCGTGAGGTCAGGATCGTCGCAGAATTTTCCGATGCCGTTACCGTCAAAGTCTTCCTGATTCGGATTCGCAATGAGCGGACAATTGTCGCACACATCTCCGACACCGTCCTGATCGCCGTCTGTTTGATCCGGGTTCGCTATCGCCGGACAGTTATCGCAGCCGCTGATAATGCCGTCACCATCTTCGTCTAGGTTATCGTCGAATCCCGGGCAGATATCGCACGCATCGGGAACGGTATCGCTATCACTGTCGTCGCCATCGTCGAAGCCCGGACATCGGTCGCACGCATCGCCAACGCCGTCGGTATCGGTATCGGTCTGATTCGGATTGAGGTCGTCAGGACAGTTGTCGCACGCATCGCTAAAGCTGTC